>QFCE01000950.1_pt1 | contig 827056 bp, 774 predicted proteins | sample 5346091 | NCBI WGS metagenome assembly QFCE01 (sample SAMN09062252, study PRJNA434731) | Human gut metagenome, whole genome shotgun sequencing project. | isolation source: stool timepoint A chromium assembly | host: Homo sapiens | collected 2015 | reverse complement strand
TATTTGATTAAGACGTTTCTCCTTTGTGAAAAATAAGTAAAAAAAGAAACGAAAGTTATTTAGTAAAATCCTTAAAATAGACAATTTGTCGGAAAATACTTTCGTGTTTCGTGGATATTGCTAAAGGGGAACCAGGATGATAGGATAAATGCAAAATTAGTTTACTAAAATAATTTCTTAAACAATTTCCGAAATGATTTCCGGAAGGGGGGCTTACGTTTGAATATCAATGATATTGCAAGATTGGCAGGAGTATCTGCATCGACGGTGTCGAAGGTGATGAATGGGAAAGACAATGATATCAGTGAGGCGACACGGACGAAAGTCCTAAAGATCATAGAGGAAGAGCAGTATGTTCCATATTTCAAATATATGGATAAAGAAGGATTAAGGCCGCATGTGATCGGACTGATTATAAGAAAGAATCACAGAGAGCGGGAAAATATCGTTTTACATGTTGAGCAGGCGGCGAGAGCGCGGGGCTATGGCGTACTCGTGAGCTATGTGGATGACATCGACGATATTCAGACATGTGTAAACGAATTGATCAAGAAACGGGTGTCGGGGCTGATGATTGATTCGGTGCAAAAGATCCACTGTGGGAAGTTGGACAAGGCGGCCGTCTACTTTACCCAGACGAAGAAGTTCGAGACCAATCAGGGATGCACCTTCTATTATTCTCTGACAGAAGCGGGGAGATTAGCAGCAGATCGCCTGATTGAAGAAGGACATAAAAAAATTGCCTGCATTACCAAGACGGCAGACGAAGCCGTGATAGAGGGCTATAAGCAGGCTTTGCAAAATCAGAATATAAGAGTTCAGCCATTGTGTATGTACAGTGGAGAGACATTGGAAGATATTGAAAAATATGGATTGAATCAATGTATCAGTCAGAATGTGACGGCTATTATTTGTGGCTCGCCGGAAGTGACGTGCTGTGTATGGAAGATGCTGGAACGGATGAAGATGGTAATTCCAGATGAATTTTCGGTGATTTCTGTAGGCAACGGAGAATTATTAAACATTTTGGGAGATGGAATTACGGGAGTGGAGTTTCCGGTAAAGGATATGAGTTCTCGCATGGTAAAACTATTATGTCGAATGATCGACCAGGATGAAAAAATGCGAGTAACAGAAAAGTTTACACCAAGAATCATAGAAAGAAATAGTATTGTTTCTCCGGCGCGTGAAAAGCAGGGGGACATGATTATTGTAGTTGGAAGTATGAACATGGACATTACCACAGAGGTGACCAGACTGCCCATTGGGGGAGAGACCCAGATCGCGGAACGGCTATTTGTGTTCCCCGGAGGAAAGGGAGGCAACCAGGCCGTAGGTGCAGGAAAGCTTGGCGGACAGGTACATATGATTGGGTGTCTTGGGCAGGATATGGACGGCAAACAGCTCTATACAAGCCTATTCGAGAATCATGTTCATATGGACGGAGTGCTGTTTGACAAGACAAGTGTAAGTGGGAAAGCGTATATCAATGTCGATGAAGCTGGTGAGAGCACCATCGTGGTTTATCAGGGGGCTAATAAGAATCTGAATATTGAGCAGATCAAGAGATGCCGGTATTTATTTCAAAAGGCAAAGTATTGTCTGATATCGCTGGAAATCCCGGAAGAGGTTGTTGAGTATACGATTAAGACCTGTGAACGCAATCAGGTTCAGGTCGTTTTAAAGCCTTCAGGAGTGAAAAAGATTAAAAAAGAATTATTATCGGGTATTACCTATTTTGTTCCTAATGAAAAGGAATTGGGCTTGCTGGTGCCGGAAGAAGGAACCATGGAAGAAAAAGTGAAGCGTTTGCGAAACAGCGGTGTGAAGAATGTTATTGTGACCATGGGTGAGCAAGGATGCTATCTGGAAAATGATGAGATGTCAAGGTATTTCTCTGGGTCTGGGTTTGAAGCAATCGACACCACGGGAGGAGCGGATTCCTTCATCAGCGCATTGGCGGTACTCTTAAGTGAGGGAAAGAGTCTGGTCTATGCAATTGGATTTGCAATATATGCTTCCGGTATTACCGTCACAAGATATGGGGTTCAGCCAGCATTGCCGGAACGAAAATCAGTGGACATATTTGAAGATGAAATTATTGAAAAATATAAGATTGTGGAAGAGGAGAAATAGAACATGAAAAAGATAGTAGTAGTTGGCAGCCTGAATATGGATTCGGTGATAGAGGTAGCCGATATGCCGAAGAAAGGGGAAACGATTTCAGGATATAAGGTGTCGATGATCCCGGGCGGAAAGGGTGCAAATCAGGCATATGCAGCCGGTAAGCTTGGAGGAAACGTTCGGATGATCGGAGCAGTCGGTAATGATTCCTTTGGGAAAAGTCTGAAATCCAATTTGGAAAGTGTGGGCGTAGACGTATCCGGTATTGCGGTGCTGGAAGGGGAAACTACGGGGCAGGCTTATATTACGGTAGATGACAGCGGAGAAAATTCGATTATTATCATTGCGGGAACCAATGGACTGGTGGATGTGGAACTGATTCAGGAACATCGCAAACTGATCGAAGACAGTGATATTGTAATTTTGCAGTTCGAGATACCGTTGGAGGTTGTGGAATACGTCAAAGACATGTCAGTCAAGATGGGGAAAATAGTCATTGTGGATCCAGCTCCTGCCAGAAACGATTTGCCGGATGGCCTTTGGAAAGGGATTCATTATATAAAGCCAAATGAAACGGAGCTGGAGACCCTGGTAGGAAGAAAACTGACGACGATGGAGGATATCGAAAGCGGTGCAAGGGAAATGCTTGCACGTGGTGTACAGGCAGTGATCGTGACGTTAGGCGGAGATGGATGCTTCTATGTTACCAAGGAAAAGGCGGAATATTTTGCCGCGAACCGGGTGCAGGTGGTTGATACCACGGCAGCGGGAGACAGCTTTACAGCTGCGTTTGCATTGGCGCTAAGTGATGGGAAAAGCTGTGAAGAGGCGATTCGGTTTGGTCAGAAGGTATCGTCCTATGTGGTGACAAGGAAAGGTGCGCAGACATCGATCCCGACGCTGGAGGAGTTAGAGAAGTAAAAAATTGATGAGTATACAAGAAGGTGACAAAATGGAAATAAAAAAGTTGACAGAAGCGACCATAAAGGAGTATGGGAGAATCATTCAAGGGGATTATTTTGAACCGTTATTAGAGAAGATGCAGCGTGTGGAATATCCCGCGGAAGGCGTGGAATACGTGATGTCATCAGAGGAATTAGAAGAGGAAGCTGTAAAACGGAAGGTAGAAGAGACGATTTATGGCGGGGTACCGGTGCAGATTGGTTATTGCATAGGAAAGAATAAAAGTTTGAATGCATTGGAGTATCATCGTTCTCCGGAAATAAATATAGCGGTAGATGACATGATTCTTTTGCTGGGAAGACTGCAGGATGTGGAAGGGGATTTTTCTTATGATACTTCCAGGCTGGAAGCGTTTTACGTTCCGGCTGGCACGGCGGTGGAACTTTATGCAACGACGCTTCATTATGTACCATGTGCGGCGAAGGAGGATACCTTCAGAAGTATCGTTGTTTTACCGAAAGATACGAATCAGACCCTTGCGTTTGAGGTGGAGAGGGAAGGGGAAAATCAATTACTTATGGCACAAAATAAGTGGCTGATTGCCCATGAGGAAGCCGGGATCGAAGGCGCCTTCTGCGGATTGCAAGGAGAGAATATTACATTTTTATAAAGGAGAAGGAGGGAGAAGGAATGGAAAAGATTGAGCAGCTTAGGTGTAATGGAGAAGAGTATCCACTTTCCGTAGAAGACTCAAACATCGTTCTGACTTTTAAGGTTGTAAATGAAGGAGTTTCTTTAGATACATCAAAAGTGGCGGTGCAAATTGCCGATAGCGAAGAAACCGAAAAGAATCTCATATATCAGGCAGAAAAGTCTGGCGAGGGGATGGTTTCTTTGAACTGCGAAGTGAAAGAGCTGAAAGCGCATACGAGATACTATTATCGAATCAATGTATGGAATCAGGACTTTGTAGAAATCGGGTGGAGTGACTGGTCCTGGTTTGAAACGGGATTTTTGGGTGAAGAGAAACAGACTTCTTTCATACGGGCGGACTATGAGAAAGAGCGAAAAGAAGAGTCCGAGTGTCTGCTGATGAGAAGAGACTTTGAAGTGTCCGGGAAAATAAAAAGGGCGAAGGTATATGTGACGGCAAAAGGCCTTTATGAATTCCGAATGAATGGAGAAAAGATTGGAAAGGATTATCTGACGCCGGGCTTTACGAATTATAAATGTAGAACACAATATCAGGCGTATGATGTGACAAACCGGTTAAAAGAAGGGAAAAATACGGTTGGTTTCATTCTGGGAGACGGTTGGTATAAGGGTTATATTAACTGGAATGAAAAAAGGAATTGGTATGGAGATCACAAAGCAGCTTTTATGTATCTTCGGATAGAAAAGGAAGATGGAGACGTTGAAGTTCTTAGAACGGACGAAGCATTTACGTGGGCAGTCTCCCCGATTCTTGTCTCGGAAATCTATCATGGGGAAGTCTATGATGCGAGACGTGAAATCAAAGGCTGGGATACGCCGGAATTTGACGCACAGCAGCTGTTTCGGCCAGTCCTTCTTGATCGGGATGGGACGGACACCTTGATTCCGACGGAAAATACACCGGTAAGATGTGTAAGAACCTTGAAGCCGCTTCGGATGATCCGGACGCCGAAGGGAGAGACGCTGGTCGATTTCGGACAGATTCTTGTAGGAAACGTCCGCATTACGGTATCGGGAGAAAGAGGGCAGAAGGTTCACATTAAGCATGGAGAAATGCTGGATAAAGAAGGAAATTTTTATTGCGAAAATATTGCTCCGTCAAAACAGGAAGTGGAATATATCTTAAGCGGAGAGGGAACAGAGACTTATCTGCCGAGATTTACGTTTCAGGATTTCCGCTATATTAAGATCCTGGAATTTCCTGGAGAGCCGACGGCTGATTGCTTTGAAGCGGAAGTCTGGTCGTCCTTTGATGAAGAAACGGGAATGTTTCGTTGCTCGGATGAGAAAATTAATCAATTATATCGCAATACCAAGTGGTCGCAAAGGGGCAACTTTATCGATGTGCCGATAGCCGGACCGCAGAGAACAGAGAGACTGGGGTGGACTGGTGACGCACAGATCTTTGCCAAGACAGCCTGCTATCATATGGACGTAAGAAGGTTTTACAAGAAATGGCTGAATGATTTGCGGACAGAGCAATTTTCAACGGGTGCAGTTCCGTGGGTGGTGCCCAATGTATTAGGGGACGAAGAGTATGAATGCCTGGACTTCTTCACACCGGTGCAGAAAGATCCGACCTCTGCCGCCTGGGGAGACGCAGCTCTGATTATCCCCTGGGAATTATACCAACAGTATGGCGATAAAGAAGTGCTGGAGAATCAGTATGAAAGCATGAAACGCTATGTTGAGTATATGCGTAATACTTCCGGTGGGGAGGAGATATTTGAAGAAGGCTTCCATTATGGAGATTGGTTCGCATTAGACGCGTATGAAGGAAGCTTCGTGGGCGCGACGCCGAAAGCATTGATTGCAACCGCTTTTTACGCATACTCCACAGGAATTCTTTCCAAGGCGGCAGGGGTTCTTGGAAAGGAAGCGGAGCAGAAAGAATATCAGGAATTAAGAGAGAAAATCAAAGCTTCCTTTATCAAGAAGTATTGTGATCAAAGTGGCAGAATGACGGTAGAGACACAGACAGCCTGTGTGCTGGCGCTCTGGTTCGAACTGATCGAAGAAGCACAGATCCCTGTGGTTGCAGAACAATTGATGGAATACTTAAAAGCAAGAAATGGTCATCTGGCTACCGGATTTGTCGGAACCGGATATATTCTTCATGTGTTGGCGAAATATGGGCACCCCAAGATGGCTTGCCAGCTGCTATTTAATGAAGATTGTCCGTCATGGCTTTATCAGGTGAACTGCGGGGCGACAACGATATGGGAACACTGGGATGGCTATAAGCCGGACGGAAGCTTTTGGGAGCCGTGGATGAATTCCTTTAACCATTATGCATATGGCTGTGTAGGAGATTTCCTGTATTCAGCTGTTGCGGGAATTGTGCCGGATGAACAAAAGCCTGGCTATCAGCATTTTTATCTGCGGCCGATTTTTACCGATCGTCTGGGATTCGCGGAGTGTTCTTTGGAAACGGTGCGCGGAGAAATCTATGTGAAATGGGAAAAAGAGACGGACGGCTATGCGGTAGAGGTAAGAGTGCCGTTCGCAAGTACGGCAACGCTGATTGTACCGGAAGAAGGAAAAGAAACAATAAAGTTACTAAAAACAGGAAATTATAATTTCAAATATAAAGGATAAGGAGAAAGAGGATGAAAAAGTTTTTTGCAGACTGGACAAAATTTGAGAAAGGATTAATGATTGTTGCGACGGCATTGATGATCGTGCTGAGCTTTATCTGGAAGGATACGCCGATCGGAACGCTTTCAGCAGTGACGGGCGTGATCTCCGTCGTGCTCTGTGCCAAAGGAAGAGTATCCAACTATGTATTCGGAATGGTATATGTAACAGCATATGCATATGTTGCGTTCCAGAATAAGCTGTATGGCGAGGTTATGATGAACCTTCTCTACTATGTGCCGATGAACGTGATTGGTTTTATTACCTGGACAAAGCTGGCGAAGAAGAAAGCAGAAAGTGCACAGACTGGAGACGTAAGTAAAGATGTAGAGACAAGACACAAGACACATGTCTTCCAAACAAAGATGGATGACTTTCGTGATTGCAGTTGTGGTTATTCTGGCATATTGGCAGCTGTTAAAATTCATGGGTGGAAATCTTGCGCTTATCGATTCCTGCTCTACCATCGTATCCATTATCGCAATGTATCTTCAGGTTATGAGATATACAGAAAGTTGGATTATGTGGATCTTTACCAACTTGATTTCGATTGTATTGTGGTTAACAGCGATGCTTACACAGGACAGCAACAACATTACGATGCTGCTGATGTGGAGCGCTTACCTCGTAAATTCTACATATGGATATATCAACTGGAAAAAGTTAGAGGCAAAATAAAACATTTTTTTCTATGAAAAGGCTTGCAGTATTAGATTCTGCAGGCCTTTTTAGTAAAAGAAGAGAATTTTTACCAAAGTAGGTAGGATATTCTATGTCTTTATGGTCAGGAAGTTTGTATGATAAAATTGTAAAAATACGTTGGAAAATGCGACAATACGTGCATACCAATGGGAAAAGGAGGAAAAGATGTGATTAAGTTACACAACAAGTACCGTTCTCGTGTGGGTGCGGCCGTAATGACAGCAGCATTGTTAATGTCTGGAGTTGGCACTATGGTTGATGTCCAGGCAGCGGGAGACCAGATTGGGGTTCGGACTCAGTCGCAGACGCAGATGGTTTCTGATCAGGAAGCTGTCTATCTGAACACCTATGGGGACACTGGCGAGCGTACGCAGAACTTCGATGCAAATTGGAAGTTCAACTACGGAGATGTGGAGAATGGTGAAGGAACATCCTTTGATGATTCCAAATGGAGAAATGTAAACCTTCCGCACGATTACAGCATTGAGCAGGCATTTACAGCTAAAGGGGAGGCCGAAAGCGGCTATCTGCCGGGGGGGACCGGCTGGTACCGTAAGAAATTCACTCTGCCGGAGGAAGCAAAAGACAAAGTAGTCCGGATTGACTTTGACGGAGTCTATATGAACTCTACCGTATGGGTGAACGGTAAGAAGATGGGAACGCATCCTTATGGATATACCCCGTTTTCTTATGACATCACAGAGGCGTTAAAGTTTGGTGAGGAAAACGTGATCGCAGTTAAAGTAGATCACAAGACCCCTTCTAGCCGCTGGTATTCTGGAAGTGGTATTTACAGAAGTGTAAATCTTACCATGACAGACAAGGTTCATGTAGATCTTTATGGAACGAAGATCGAAACGCCAGAACTGGCAGCAAACCAGGCAGCGGTTAAGACAAACATTAAGACAAGCGTAGCAAATGCAGGTGATAAAGCAGCAGAAGTTACGCTGACGCACAAGGTATTCAAGAAAGGCGATGCGTCCGAGACGGCTATCGGAACAGTCACCACAGATCCAGTATCTGTAGAGGCAGGAAAGACGGCTGAGGTGAATGCAGAGTTAACAGCACAGAATCCGGAATTGTGGAGTAATACCAATCCGGCGCTGTACATTGTAAGAACGGAAGTGAAATCTGGCGAGCAGGTAGTAGATACCTACGATACTGAGTATGGTTTCCGTTACTTCAACTTTGATGCAAACACAGGATTCTCTTTGAATGGACAGAACATGAAGCTGAAAGGCGTATGTATGCACCATGATCAGGGTGCGCTTGGATCAGCTGCAAACCGCCGCGCTATTGAGCGTCAGGTAGAGATCCTTCAGGAGATGGGATGTAACTCTATTCGTGTGACCCACAACCCGGCAGCATCTGCGCTGATCGAGGTATGTAACGAGAAGGGGATGATCCTGATCGAAGAAGCTTTTGACGGATGGATAAAGTCAAAGAATGGAAATAGTCAGGATTATGCGAAGTGGTTCAAGGCTGGCATCGAAGAGGACAACAAGATCCTTGGAAAGAAAGACGGCATGACATGGGCACAGTTTGATCTGGAAACAATGATTAAGCGCGGCGAGAATGCACCGTCCATTATTATGTGGTCTCTTGGAAACGAGGTGATTGAAGGAATCAGCGGTGGGGCAGACGGATATTCTAAAGCGGCTTCTGACCTGATTAAGTGGGCAAATGGAACTGGAACCAGCAAGTTACTGACCTTTGGCGGAAACAAGCTGAAAGGCAATAATGCGACAGAGATTGATATTGCAACTCAGTTAAATGCAGCCGGTGGAGTAGTTGGATATAACTATGTGACGAATGAGCAGCTTAACGCAGGACATAGAGCACATCCGGATTGGAAGATCTATGGATCTGAGACGGCATCTTCTGTTAATAGCCGCGGTATCTACAATCGAACTACCGATAGTGGTAAAACAGCAGATAAGCAGCTGACCTCTTACGATGGTTCGGCAGTTGGCTGGGGTAAGCGTGCCAGCGATGCATGGTATACCACCATTATCAATGACTTCGTAGCAGGTGAGTACGTATGGACAGGATTTGATTATATTGGAGAGCCAACTCACTGGAATGGAATTGGAACGGGAAATGTAGGGGACTGGCCATCACCGAAGAACAGTTACTTTGGTATTATCGATACAGCGGGCTTCCCGAAGGATTCCTACTATCTGTATCAGAGTCAGTGGAACGATTCCAAACATACTTTACACGTACTTCCGGCATGGAATGAGAACGTAGTAGCAAAAGACAGAAATGGAAACGTACCGGTAGTGGTATATTCTGACGCTGCAGCAGTAGAGCTTTACTTTACACCAGCAGGTGGCGGAGAGCGTACACTGATCGGAAGAAAAGAATTTACAAAGAAGCAGACAGCTCTTGGATATACTTATCAGCTTTATGAGGGAAATGATAAAGATCGTGAAACACATAAGAACCTGTATCTGACTTGGAACGTTCCATATGCAGATGGAACCATTGAAGCGGTAGCTTACGATGAAGGCGGTCAGGTGATTACTGATACTTGCGGACGTTCTTCTGTAAAGACAACAGGCGCGGAAGCGAAGCTTGTGGCAGCAGCGGATCGTACAGAGATCAGCGCTGACGGTAAAGACCTGTCTTATATCACCGTAGATGTAACCGATGCAGAAGGCAACATCGTACCGGATGCAAAAGACCGCGTAACCTTCAAGGTGGAAGGAGACGGTGTGTTAGTAGGTGTGGATAATGGAAATTCTCCAGACCACGATCCTTATAAGGCAGACAATAAGACTGCTTTTAGCGGCAAGGTGCTGGCAATCGTACAGTCTACCAAGCAGGCAGGAAATATTAAGGTAACAGCAACAGCCAAAGGACTGGAAAGTTCAACGGTGAATATTACAACCACTCCATCAGGAGAAGGTGGAGAAGCACAGAAGCAGGCAGACAGTCTGTTCATGTCTAAGCACTATTATGTAAAGGTTGGCAATATGCCAGAACTTCCAAAACAGATCGAAGTTCGTTATACCGATGGAAGCACAGAAAATAAGGATGTTGTATGGGATGCGATCAGCCAGGAGCAGATTGGAACAACAGGAGCCTTTGTTGTTAATGGTGTGGTAGACGGACAGCACAAGGTATCTGTGAATGTAACTATGATCGATCAGATCGGCGGACTTCTGAACCACTCTGTAACGATTCCGACAGGCACGCAACCCGCTCTTCCGGAGACACGTCCGGCAGTACTGGCAAATGGAGAAGTGCTTGACGCGGCTTTCCCGGTAGAATGGGAAATCCCAGAGAAAGATGCCTTTGCAAAGGAAGGAACCGTTGTTGTAAATGGAACGGCTAACGTACTGGGACAGGAGATTCAGGTAACGTCTTCCGTTCGTGCACAGAAAGAAAAGGTTACCATAGGAGCAAGCGTTTCTGACAAGGCTGCCAGATTGGAACAGGATATTCCAAAAAACCAGCAGTCTGATACATTACAAGCAGTGAATGATGGCCAGACAGCGATGGGATCTAATAACAGTGGAGGACCGAATCCGACCGCATGGACCAACTGGACGGCTTCCAAGAATGGTGATAAAGATGCGCAGATCGTTATGGGCTATGATACCGCGCAGAGAATCGGTGAGATTACCGTTCATTTCGCAAGAAATAACACGGATATTGTGTTCCCGGATCCTGGTAAGACAGAGATCTATATCGCAGATAACAGTGCAGCAGGATTTGAAGATCCAGGCTGGAAGAAGGTAGAGGCAAAAGAGGTTATTGGTACCGAGAGTGAATATGTAAAACCATACACATACAAGCTAGACCAGCCTATTGAGGTGACTGCAATTAAGTTTAAGATTCAGAATAAAGACGTTCAGCTTGGTGGTGGTAAGAAGCCATGTACCGGAATTACCGAGATTGAGCTGAAACTGGCTCAGGGTGATTACCCAGTATACAAGAGCGCGAAGCTTGCGAAGTTAAGCGTTAACGGAGAAGAAGTATCTGCATCCGCTCTGGAGGCAGGAAGCTACAGTACGCCGGCAATTATTGCAGATGTAACCTACGAGGCATTTGAAAATGCAGCAGTTACAGAGCTTCCAGTTGTAAATAACCAGAAAGTGCTGATTATTGAGTCCGAAGATCATATGACGAGAAATAAATTCGTGATCAATCTGGATTCCGAGGAAACACTGCCACCGTCAGAGGACTCCAGAGATTACCCAATCGATAAGATGGGAGTAGAGGCGGCAAGTGCAAATCCTTCAGCAGATAATGGAGCAGAGGGGCCGGTAGAACTTGTAAAAGATAAAGAAGTAAATACTCATTGGCATACGAACTATAGTAGAGGAGAAGGCGGAGCGCTTGAGCATCGTCAAATCACATTGTCTATAGCGGATGAGGATGTGGATACAGTAGCGTTGGATGCGCTTCGTTACTACCCAAGGGTAAAAGGCGGTGGAAATGGACGTGTATCCGAATATCTGGTAGAGTATAGTACCAATGGAAATGATTGGACGGAGATTTCTAAAGGCAATTGGAATACCGATGAGGAAGGCTGGTTGCTGGCAGAATTTAATGAGCCAATTCATGCTAAATATGTGCGCCTGACAGGAGTGCATACGGTATCTAATCAGGGCGAGGATAAGCATATGGCGGTTTCTGAACTTCGTCTTAGAACGGTAAAACAGACAACAGATATTGCAGATGGCGCGAAAGTAGAAGCGTCCCCAATTGAGAAGCAGGTAGTGCCATATGTGAACGCTGAGAACCCGGTTATCCTTACGCCAGAACAGCTTGTTCTGACCAACAAGGAGACTGGTGAGAAGCTTCGGTATGGTGTTGACTACAAGGTGGCATACGAGAACAATACTGATTTTGGAACAGCTACAGCTGTTGTAACTGGTATTAGCAATTATTCTGGCGAGTTAAGACTGAACTTTGAGATTGAGAAAGCGCCGGTTGTATTGGAGACCATTTCCGTTAAGACCGGACCGGCAAAGACAACCTACAGAGTAGGAGAGACGTTTGATCCGACAGGTCTGGTGCTGATGCTTGCAAACAGCGATTTGTCAACTGTTGAAGTAGCATACGGTGAGGATACCAAGAACGACTTTACATTTGAGCCGTCTCTTGATACAAAGCTTACCGATGATATGAGCAAGGTAACCGTAACCTACGGCGGAAAATCTGCAGAGATTGCAATCAGCGTACAGAATGCACCATCACTTCGCGATGAGCTGGGTGAGGCAATTGCAAAGGCTGAGAACATTGGTCCAAACGGCTACACCAAAGACAGCTATGAGAAACTTCAGGATGCATTGAAGCATGCAAAAGAGGTTTACGAGAACGACAAGGCAACAGAAGATGAGATTCAGAAGGCCTTAGATGAATTGAATGCAGCAATGACTGCTCTGAAGCCGGTAACACCGACTCCGGGACCAGGAGGAAGTACAGGATCCGGACAGGCTGGAAGCCAGAGTGGACAGAGCGGCCAGGCTGGCAAACCAGGCGTAGCAAAGACGGGAGACGTATCTCCAATCGTTCCGCTGGTATTGTTAGCATTCGGAGCAGCAGGTGTCATCGCAGTGATGATCCGCCGCAAGAAAAACGCGTAAGCGTATAAAACGTGCCAAAAGGCATGAGACGTGCGAGAAAGCGAAAGCAAGCACAATAGGCTGCCGGGCTTCATAAGAGGCTTGGCAGGATGAAAAGTAAGAAGAGACCGGGAAAACCTTAGGGGATGGGAATCATCTGCAAGGGGGTTCCGGTCTCTTTTTAGTTGGTCTAGCCGCTTGGGCGGTGTTTCCTCTTTTCAGAAAATTCTGTTTTTCTTCTTTCTGGAAGTTCAGGATTGCATTTAAGGTACTTTTTTGTTATACTTTATTTCACATTCAGCAGAAATCTCATTCTGCAATTATTCTACAGGCCGTAAGGCATCTCATTTCGGAATTTCAGAATCGAAAATTATCCCGTAATGAAAAGACAATTTTAAGTAAGCAGATAAGGAGGGTGCGTTTATGCAAACAAAACTACAGCAGCATTTTCCCATGATTCAGGATCGGGAGGCGATTCTTTTGAAGATTAGGGAAAATCGGACGATGGATGAGGAATTTCAATCCTGGACGGAGGAACAAAGAGAGGAATTTCTGGATTTTTGTACCGGAGTCAGGGGAATCAAGTTCCTGTATGATGGATTTTTCAAAGAGATCTTTGATCCGGATGCGACGCCGGAGCGTCTAGAAGCATTTTTGTCATTATTTCTTGGAACGAAGGTAAAGATATTGGAGGTACTTCCGCTGGACGGATCCCGAATTGCAGATGAAAGTTCGCTGCTTACGATGGATATGGTGGTCCAGCTGGAGGACGGCGGGATTGTGAATTTAGAAATTCAGAAAATCGGTTATCTGTTTCCCGGAGAACGAAGCGCTTGTTACTCCGCAGATCTGCTGCTTCGTCAATATAAGCGTGTCCGAAGCAGCAGGAGAAAGAACTTCACGTATAAAGATATCAAAGGCGTCTATACGCTTGTGCTATTTGAGAAAAGTCCCAGAATTTTTCATCGTTTTCCAAATGATTATCTTCATTATTTCGAGCAGAAATCCAATACAGATCTAGAACTTGATCTTCTTCAGAAGTATCTTTTTATTCCTTTGGACATCTTTCGCAAATCGCTTGACAATCGGTCAAAATTCCCACAAAATACAAGTAAAATAAAAGCGGAACAAGATGCGTGGTTAACATTTTTGAGTGTGGATGATCCGGAAAAGATTCTAGAGTTGATTAAGGAATTTCCACAATTTAAACCGATGTATGAAACTGCGTATCAACAATGCTGTAATGTAGAAGAGGTGATGCGGATGTTTTCAGAAGAATTGTTGGAGTTGGATCGAAATACGACACAGTTGATGATTGACGAGATGCAGGAAGAAATTGAACAAAAGAGCGCGGAGCTAGGGGAGAAGAAGGAAGAGCTGGAAGAAAAGAAGACTGAGCTGGAGGCGAAAAAGGTGGAGCTGAGCAAGAAGAAGGAGGAATTGGAAAAGAAGAAGACAGAGTTGGAAGAGAAGAAGGCAGAGCTAGGAGAGAGAAACCAACAGCTGAACGAGAAAAAGGCGGAGTTGGAAGAGAAGAAGACAGAGCTGGGGAAGAAGAAAGCGGAGCTAAGTGAGAAGAAGGAAGAGTTGGAGGCGAAGAAGGCGGAGCTAGGAGAGAGAAACCAACAGCTGACTGAGAAGAAGGCGGAGTTGGAAGAGAAGAAGGTGGAGCTGAGCAAGAAGAAGGAGGAATTGGAAGAGAAGAAGGCAGAGCTAGGAGAGAGAAACCAGCAGCTGAATGAGAAGAAGGCGGAGTTGGAGGTGATAACACAGCAGTTAGAAGATCAGAAAACAGAGCTGGAGGAGAAGACACAGCAGTTAGAAGATCAGAAAACACGATGGGAAGAGAAGGAGAAAGCCTCTGTACGGAGGTTGTATGATAAACTGCAGAGTGTGGACGAGGTTGCGGAGATCCTGGGAATGGAAACCGAACAGGTAAAGGTGTGTCTGGAGCTTTAGTAATATACGAAAAGGCGATGACTGGCAGAATAGATTTCTTAAGTCATCGCCTTTCTTCCTATATTATATAGAAGGAGTATTAATAGCTTTTTGCATTAGAACTGGTTTTTGTATAAACAAACGGGGTTATAAGGATATCCGATGCCGTTTTTCTCCACGGTTTCCATACCATCTAATGCTTTCAATAATGCATCGATTGTCATTGTTACGCGGACTTCTCCGAACTGAAGGGCTCCGGTTGCGCGATCACCGCGACAGCCTAAAGAGACACCCGGTTTTCCTGTTTTCATAGTGTACATCCAAGTGTCTGCACAGTTGGATTCACCACTGAATGGGAAATAGAGTTTTTCGTAATCATTTTCTACGTATCCAGCGAGCAGATGGAATGCTGCCTGAGTAGGAAGCTGTAGAGAGATCACATCGGCCTCTTCGATATCACAGTTGGACAGAGAAGAGCATACAATACCTTCGTAAGGGGTCTCTGGAAGGAGTTTTACATTTTCGGCAATGTGTTTCTTAGCGTCTTCCTGCTCATGGTGCCATGGAGTAGGTTTGCGGTAGAGGATGCTTCCGTCAAGGTAATCCTGATCAACCGCCATACACCCATTGTTAATCGCGCAGTATGGGCCGGAAAAATGATCTCTTGTAAGACCGAAAGTTTCCTGGAAATAGGCAGCCATACTGATTAACTTACATACAGAGGCTTTGTTCTCACAGTAGCAGATGTCTGGGATCGCATCAAACTCTTCCTGGGTTTTAATAAATTTCATCGCTACAGGGAACTGTGTCGGGCGGAGCCCATACATGATACGGTCATTAATTTCTTTCCATTCTTGTTTTGTGCGCTTCATAGCTAATACCTTCCTTTGTTTGCAATTGTTTACGATAGTTCAATTTCCGAGTTCCGGATCCTATGATTTTTAGAAGATTCCCCATCCACCAACATTGAAAATGGTTTCACCGCTCATGTAGGATGCGTCATCGGAAGCGAGGAAGCATGCAACAGCCGCCTGTTCTTCTGGTTTGGCCATACGAGGAATTACCAGGCGCTTTGCGGTGTAGTGTGGGAAACGCTCTCTTGCAGATTCGCCAACCATATCAGTATTGGTGGTTCCCGGTGCGAAACAGTTTGCACGGATACCATATTTGGACAGCTCAACAGCAATACCACGGGTGAACATGGAGATGGCGCCCTTGCTTGCTGCGTAGCAGGTTGTATTCGGTGTGACACATCTAAAGTTGATAGAAGATGTATTTACGATAACGCCTTTGGTATCGTGGGCGATAAAAGCTTTCGCTGCTGCCTGAGAACCAAAGAATACGCCGTGGAAGTTTGTGTTGAAAATTTTGTCGCTGTCTTCAATTGTGAAATCAAGGAAATCCTTGAAGATATTGATACCAGCGTTGTTGAACATTACGTCAAAACCGCCGAATGCTTCGTAAGCTTTTGCAACAAGGGCGTCAACATCTTCCTTGACACTGACATCACAGTACTGACATACGACATTGTCAGCGCCTAATTCTTCTGTAATTGCCGGATAGGGATCGGTACACACGTCTCCAATTACGATTTTTCAACCCTCCGCAACGAATCTCTGTGCAATGGCAAGTCCGATACCTTTTGCACCGCCTGTAACAACTGCAACTTTTCCTGTGAATCTGTTTGGATAGTTCATAACTTTTCTCCTTTGAATGTTTGTCTCATAGTTTTTTGGGGGATATTTTAAATCATACATAGAGCACGCTCTATACTTGCAATATACATATGTGTTAATTGTTTGTCAATATCTTTTTTTGTTTTTTTTAACAAATTTTAAGGAAATTACAGATTTTTGAAAAAAGGCTTTACATTTTGATCTAAAAATGATATATATCAAAATATAAGTTTTTGTATTGCACTCTATAGCGTGGTTTATAGTATCCTATACAAGAACTTTTGAAAGAAATGTATGGTCGGCAAATTTAGAAATGAGGATATATGTTAGATAATCTTAGTACACCCAGAAGTGTTCAGACGCAGAATACAAAGGAGAAGATTTATAAAGCAGCTGTGGAGATTATGAAGAAGAAAGGATATGAGTATCTTTCTATTAGTAATATCTGCAAGGTTGCCAAGATATCGAATGGGACATTTTTTTATCATTTTAAAACCAAGGAAGATCTGCTTAGTTATTATCTTCGGGAGCGTTTCGTGAAGTATCGTGAGACGCATAATTTCCAGACGGAGGGTCTGCCGTTCGATGATAAGATTGTAGCCTATTATAATTGTTATACTTCCTATGTGGAGGATAATGGGCTGGATTTTATTTCGAGTTATTATACGCCAAAGAATACGGCGCTGAATACCAGGGCATACCATGAAGAGCGTCCGCAGTTTCTGTATGAGTTTGTCCGTTGCTGTCTGGAAGAAGCGGAACAGGAACACTTGATCAAAGAGGATCATACGGCGACGTTTTATGCAGAGACCTGTTGTATGATTATCAAAGGGATCGTGTTTGACTGGGCATTGTCCGGCGGAAAAGTCGATATGCATGAAATGATAGATATCATTTTGCGTACATTTCTTAATAGTATAAAAAAGAACCCGGAAGGGTAATATATTTTTTCATATTGTATATCAGATTCCATGATTTGAAACAGCTGCTTCGCAACTCAAGTTTTATAGAATTGCGGGCACACTCGAAGCGACGTTGGAATTTCCGTATTGTGGGGATAGTATGGAGATTCGCAGTAACGACGACACTTGAGCTGTTTTGCGGTTTGTATTCAGATAAATAAAAAATACAATCCAGGAGGTAATTATGGATATCGCAATTATTGTTTTTACGATCTTATTGATCGGTGTCTTATGTTATAAAGGGGTGCCGACACCAATTGGGGGTGTGGCGTGTACCCTGATTCTATTAGTCTATTTTGGTATGGACATCTATGACGGACTGCTGACTACTTACATGGGTGGATTCGTCAGCTTCGTTCAGAAGTGGTTCTTAATGTTCCTTATTGGCGCTGTTTTTGGGAAAATTATGGATGTGACTGGAGCAGCAGATTCTCTTGCAAGAGTTGTGCTCCGTGTTGTTGGTGAAAAACGGATTTCTCTGGGAATCTGCATTGTATCTGCACTGTTTATTGCATCCGGAATTTCCGTATACATTACATTATTCATCGTACTGCCGCTTGCAATCAAGATGTGCAGACGGGCAAATCTTTCCCGGTGTTTTATTATCGCAGGGTATTCTCTGGGAATTAATATTGGACTCAGCCTTCCTTATGTAGCGGTTGCAAATAACGTTTTGTGTACCGATTACTTTGGAACGGAAGTAAGCTCTGGTGGTCTTTTAGCTATCTTTTGTACTGCTGTTTACGCAGTTGTGGGTATGCTTTGGATTACCTATTATGAACGTCGGTTGAAGAAAAAAGGGATCGGCTATGTTCCGGCTGAGAATGAGCAGATTGATATCGATGACAATCAGGATGCAGCAGATCTGCCACACTGGATTCTGGCAGTGATTCCTATGATTGTGCCAATTCTTGCACTGAACGTGTTGAAGCTTGAAGTGGAATTTGCGCTGATTCTCGGTGTGCTTGCTGCAATCGTGCTTCAGTTTAAATATTTGCCACACAAATGGGAACCGATTAAAAAATATTTTGTAGATTCTATTAATACAACAACAGCTACAGTTATCAATACATCTGCAATTGTTGGATTTGGTACAATTATTACAGCAACTCCAGGATATGAAGTGGCAGTGGAAAAGATTCTCAGCATTAACGGACATCCGCTCTTTACAGCGCTGATCTCTGTTACGTTGATTGCAGGTGTTGCGGGAGCGTCTTCGGCAGGTATCGTACTGGCAGCTCCGGTGCTGACACAGATTCTTCCTTTAACAGACGCAGCGGTATTCCATCGTACTGTTATTTACGGAAGTTTAGGATTGGATTCTCTGCCGCATGCGGGCTTCCTTCAGACAGAGTGTAACCTGGCAGGCGTGAAGTTTAAAGACGTATATCTTCCAATTATCTTTATGGAGACCGTCTTGATGACGCTTGGTATGGGTGTTCTGTATATTGTTCTTAATATTGCGTTTGGTCTGGCATAAAAATGGCAGGGAAATGGATCATAAGGAAAGAGTTTGGAAATAGAATTGCAAAAAGGAGATAGAAACGTGAAATTTAATCGAGTGTTTGAACCAGGAACTATTAATCAGCTGGAACTTGAGAATCGTCTGGTTGTCAGTGCGATGTCATCCCATTTGGGAAATGATGACGGAACCCCGAACGAAAAGGTCATCCGTTATCTGGAGGCAAAAGCAAAAGGCGGATGGGGACTGATTTTCACAGAGGACCTGGGAGTTACAGAAGATGCCGGAAGTGATCCCATCGTTGGCTCTTTGTGGAGTGACGAGCAGATACCGGCTTGGACGGAGTGTGTAAGACGTGTGCACGAAGCGGGCGGTAAGCTTGGTGCACAGATTTATCATGCAGGACGCGAGCGGAAGCTGGATGCGTACGAGAGTCATCCGGTTGCGCCGTCTGCGATCAAAGAGCCGGCTATGAACTATGTACCGCGCGCATTAAAGACAGAGGAAATTCATGATCTTGTGAAGGCCTTTGGAGCTTGTGCAAGACGTGCAAAAGAGTGTGGGTTTGACTGTGTGGAGATTCATGGAGCGCATGGATATCTGATCAGCCAGTTCATGTCTCCGTTTTCCAACAAACGAAATGATGAGTATGGAGGAACGCTTTGGAATCGTATGCGTTTTCCACTGGAAATTGTGGAAGAAGTGCGGCGCGTGGTAGGAGAGGATTTCCCAATCGTTTTTCGAATGAATATTTGTGATCATGTGGAAGGTGGAATTGAAGTGCCGGAAGCAATTGTGATGGCAAAAATTCTGGAGGAAGCAGGGGTAGATGCGCTGCATTGTTCTCAGGGAATGTTTGCATCAAAGGAAACGATTATCCCTCCAAGTTTCATTTCACCAATGAAATATGCCCAGGATGTGGCAGCCGTGAAAGCTGCTGTTGAAATTCCAGTGATTGCAGTTGGACGTTATACAGATATCCATATGTCAGAAGCGTTGCTGCGTGACGGGAAAGCAGATTATGTTGCGATGGCACGGGCATCGTTGGCAGATCCAGAGCTTCCGAATAAGGCAAAAGCGGGAAAAGTGGATGAGATTATCCAGTGTATCGGCTGTGATCAGGGATGTACCGGGGAAACAGCAGCTGGAAATCCGGTGAATTGTCTGGCTAATCTTCATACTTGTAAAGAGACAGAATACGATTGGTCACCAGTGGAACATCCTAAGAAGGTGTTTGTAGCCGGAGCCGGAGTTGCGGGTATGGCAGCAGCTCACGCAGCGGCAGAACGTGGACATAAGGTGACGTTATTTGAGGCAACAGATGAGCTGGGCGGACAGTGGCTGGCAGCAGCAGCGCCTCCGGGAAAGACAGACTATGAAGCGTGGATCTATAACCACAGAGTGCTGCTTAAAAAGTATCAGGTGGAAATTCGTATGGAAACACCGCTTACGAAGGCGATTGTAGAGGAGGAAAAGCCAGATGCAGTGATTCTGGCTACGGGAGGAACGCCTCTGGTTCTGCCGATTCCGGGATTGGACAACAAAGAATTCGTGAAATCAGCCATTGACGTTCTGCGTGGACGCACATTGTATGGAAAGAACGTAGTGGTAGCCGGAGGCGGTATGACGGGAGCAGATACATCGGTATTTCTGGCAGTACAGGGCTGTAATGTTACGATGATTGAGATGGCTCCGGATATTATCTGTGATGCGGTTTCTCAGGTGAGATCCTGTCTCCTTCAGGATTTGAAGAAATATAAGGTAGATGTACATACCGGAACCAAGTTGATGAAGGTGGAAGAGGGAGCTGTTTATGCGGAGAAAGACGGAGAAGCAGTGGAATTTAAACACGTAGACATGGTGGTAAATGCTATGGGTGTAAGAAGTTATAATCCTTTGGAAGCCGAACTTGCAGATTGCGATTGTGAAGTGGTTGTGGTTGGAGATGCAAACAGAACGAAGAATGGCTATCGCAATATGCGCGAAGGATACGACGCGGGAAATCGTATCTAGACAGAACAAATAAAAAAGCATAGAAGATGAATATATTTGTATCCGTATGAAGAACTTCGGCGGGGCGCTTCTTTAAAGAGCGCCCCGCCGGTTTTTTTCATTATACTTTTGTTTTTGAAAAAATCTATTTTTGTTTTTTCCGGTAGTAAGCCATGCCAGCTGCAGCTGCGCTCAGTCCCAAAAGACATATGAACGGTACAACAGGAGAAGTATCTCCGGTTTTTGCTGCAGCATTTTCAGAGCTGGAAGAACCTGGTTTGCTCTGGCCGGCTGGTTTATTAGGTTTGCCAGGCTTGTTCGGAGTTTCTGGCTGCTCCGGTTTTGGCTTGTCTGGTTTCTCAGGCTCAGGCGTCTTATCTTTGGCGAATACGGCTTCGATAGTAAGATCTTTTGATACGGATTCGATGGTATAGGTACTGTTTTCTTCTACAGTTATGTCTTTGTCATTTACCATAGCTTTTTCCAGGTGATAGCCTTCATCTGGTGTGAATGTATAGGTGACAGAAGAACCAGCTGGGATTTTGTCACCGTCAATGCTGGAAGTAATCGTTCCGTGTTCGGCCTTCTTGATTGTCTGAGTAAAGGATTCAGGTTCAGGCGTCTTATCTTTAGCGAATACAGCCTCGATAGTAAGATCCTTTGATACGGATTCGATGGTATAGGTACTGTTTTCTTCTACAGTTATGTCTTTGTCATTTACCATAGCTTTTTCCAGGTGATAGCCTTCATCTGGTGTGAATGTATAGGTGACAGAAGAACCAGCTGGGATTTTGTCACCGTCAATGCTGGAAGTAATCGTTCCGTGTTCGGCCTTCTTGATTGTCTGAGTAAAGGATTCAGGTTCAGGCGTCTTATCTTTAGCGAATACAGCCTCGATGGTAAGATCCTTTAATACGGAGTCGATAGTATAAGTACCATCCTCTTCTACGGTCACCTCTTTGCCGTTTACCATAGCTTTGTCCAGGTGATAGCCCTCGTCCGCTGCAAATGTGTAAGTAACAGAAGCACCATATGGAATTTCTTCACCGTCAATGCTGGAGGTAATCGTTCCGTGTTCGGTTTCCTTGATTGTCTGGGTAAAGAAGACTTCTGGTTTGTCCGGCACAAAGTCTGACAAGTAGATGACATTTAAAATGTGCTGTGTCATGGTAATGCCGTCTTTTCCATATACCTGTACATAGTAATTGTTCAGTCCGTCTTCAAAGGAGACAGAAGCCTGATATCCGGTTTCCGTTTCGGTTAGTGGAACATCTTTTCTATAAGCGCCGCATTTTACTTCGACGTGACCGATCAGGTTCTTGTCCGCTGTGATCAGTAAGGAGGAACCTGCAGCTTTGGTTGCTGTCGTGTAACCGTTCTGATCGAAGGTGTCAACGGAAAGACCAGCTTCTGGCATTTCGATTTTCTGGATCTGCGTAAGGTTGCTTTCTACTGTTTTTACCGTGATGGTATAGGTGATATCCTCTGCGGAATCGCCGCTTCTTGTGAGGGTAATGACATCCTTATCTGCAACATCCAGAATGAGGGAATCTGCGTTAGCTTTGGATACCTCATCTTTGTTAAGAGAAACTTTTGTCTTTCCTTCGCCAGACATCAGTGCGCGATAGTCAAGGGTTACTTTGGCAAGATCGGCAGGGATCAGAAGTTCATAATCCTGTTTGCCGTCTTTGAGAAGGTTGACTCCGTTCGCCTGAAGGAGATCGAGACTTAAGTCCAAAGTACCTTTTCCGATCTCGGTTGAGACACTTTTTGGCTCTTTTCCTGGAGTACCATGTTCATCAACCGGATAAACGGTACAGGTGAGTGTTCCTGCCGTGGTAGGACGGAATTTCTTTTGGGTAGTGACGATCTCTTTGGTAGCTTTGTCTTCTTCGTAAGACCACTGATAGAGTGTTGCTCCCTCTCTGTTATAGTCAGCATCCGCAAATGTATAGTCTACGGACACCTCTTCGCCCACTTTATGATCGTTTCCATCAAATTTCAAGTCAGAAACAGTCGGAGCCGTATTGGTAAATTCGCCAATGGAAAGCGCGGTTCCGGCAGAGACAGCGTCGAATCCCTGGTCAGCGGTTCCGATCTTAAAGTCGGAGAAGGTCACATCTTTGCCTCGGTCGTTGGTGTGCCATGCGGCAAAACCAATGCTGAACCATGATCCGAGGAAGGAAGCGTCATCGAAGGTTTTTACTGTCTGCCACTCACCGTCGGTCTTGTAAGCGAGTGTTAAGGTATCGTCTTGTTTCATAAATCCGAGGTATGCGCTGGAAACTGCGTTTTGTGCGGTATCTCCATCGTATTCGGAAGCAGTTCCGTTTCGTTCTTCTACGGAAGCAATCCCTGCTTTGTGGGATTTTTTACCTACGGAAATGTAGTTGTCCGCGTTGTTAAATAATAAGAAGCTTGCGGTATCCCACTGTCCGCCTTCATTGATTGGAAGGTTGTCAACTTTCACGGTTGTGCAGACATTGTTGCGGTCGAAAGAGCCTCTGTACAACAGTAGGTTCTTTACGCTGTTGTCGCTTTGGTATAAGTCACCTTTCTGCATGGCGATATTCAGAGAATCCTTGCCAAGTGTGTAGTGTGATGGATCTGGATTGTACATGGTAAATCCAGGGGCAATCCCTGCAACCTCAGGCAGAGATACAATGACCGGAATCTGATCATACTTGGTTCCGGCAGATGCACGAACCCATACGATTCCGTTTTGTTTTGGTGTTACGACACCGTTTTCGTCGATCGTTGCAATATCACTTGGGTTTCCGCTTTGGAAATCAAGGACAGACCAGCGAACACTTCCGGAAGAATCGGCATCTGTGTTCAGATCTAAAGTTTCCGTCAGACTGTTCAATACGTTGGTCTGTGGCTCCTGAATCTTGATACTGTCTGGTACGGAACCTTCTCCGTCGGCAGTCAGTGTCAGAACGTTGGATTTGACGATAGTGCCATCCCAGATGTAGTATGCATAAATGTCTGCCGTTCCGCTCTTGTTAGCGGTCAGGACTCCGGAGTGATCGACAGAAATAATCTCCGGTGAGCTGCTTGCATAATATACTGTGGATACAGGATCGCTTACCGGTTGTCTGCGGTCGTTTTCAATCACTTGGATATCGGTATCTTCATTATGAATGTTATCGGTACTCATGTTGTGAAGTACGGCATATTTTTTCAATCCATCATCGTAGGTGTTGCCTTTTAAGGTAACATTCTTGCAGCTTGTAAATTCAAAGGCATTGTCCTGCTCACGTTCGTGCTTATCACCGTCTTTCGTGGTGGTAAGTGCAAGAGTTTCGCCGACTTTCATCTGCCCGGAGTCGGAACCGGATGAAAGTTCGATGGAAATATCCGGGTTGGTACGCAGGATTTTGTTGTTGGTAAAGGTGAGATTTTCTACGCTTTCTGCGTAAACAACCGTATCCACATCCATATGGAAGGTATTTCCGTCAATGGTAATATTCTTGTGGATTGGAGTGTCTTCACCTGGAAGTCGTCCGCCTTTGGTAACCGGGTGTACATAGACTGCCGGTGCATAGTCCCAAGCTGTTCTTCCAATGCTCTTAATATAGAACTCGTTGTTCCGAATCGTCATGTCGCGGATTGGACCGGATTCATACCACTCATTGGAGTCGTTGGACAAGAAAATGGTTGCCATGGACATGTTAAGGAATTTGTTTCCTTCGATTACAACTTTGTTTCTTGTAGTACATAAGATTCCACGCGTTGGAACATTTTTGAATGTATTGTTTTTGATGTATACAGATGGGGCATAGGTAACGTTTTCTGCAACGTATTTTGGTTCCCATCCAATCTGGTCTGCCAAGTCTTCCGGCAGAGCCTCTTTGAATTTGATTTCCATGGTTCGTCCGTCTGTATCCGTAGGTTCGGAGAGAACTTTTTCTACGGTATAGAGGTTTTCCTCGTCGGACTGGCCGGTTGGCGGCTGCAGGAAATCACGGGTGAAGAATGCGACCTTGTCACCTTCGTGATATTGCGGGAATCCGCCTTGCTGCTGGTGGATATATTTCAGTACCAGCGTATGGTCATCTTTGCGTCGTTCGACTCTGGTGAACGTTCCGTGCAGGTTGATCGGGTCATCATGGGAATTAGAGAAATTACATCCCTCGATAGTGATCTTTCCAGCGGCTCCGGAAGCATGGATGATATCAGCGTAGCTTACGGTGATGTGGCCGGAGTTTTTCCTTGGCATAAAGTTACAGTTTCGATAAGAGACATCGGTACTCATCTGAATCAGCCATCCGAAACCGTGCATAAAGTGTACGTTCAGCCCTTCGGCATCGACATTTTTACTCTCCCAGGTAAATGCGCCTGCCGTTTCACGTACTGCACTGCTGGCAAGTTCAAAGACCATACCAAGTGTCTGCATGTCCGGTCTTGCTCCAGCGTAACTGATGCGGACAACGCCGTCTGGAAGCTGGGTAATAGAACGAACATTGCTAAATGGATTTCCCCTGCCGTCGGTCCAGTAGTTTCGTGTCATCTCTTCCCCTGGAGAATGTGCAACAACGGCATAGGAACGGTGAATGTTAGTCTCTGTCCAGTAATACTGGTCGGTGTAAGGACTCTTTTCACTGGTCCATTTAATAGAATTTCCCTCAATGATATACGGGAAACAGTCTGGGATGTAGAAATCGGTGTAGTCCGAACCATTTTCGGATCCCATATTGGTAATGGTCATCTCGGAAACGGTTGGCACCTCAAAGTCCCAGGAAAAATTTTTCAACTTAATATTCTCGGATTTGACAACGGCAAGCGCCATCATGTTGCCGTGCATCATAAAGAGGGAACCATTTCCGTCAATGGTCAGGTTCTTATGCTCTTCAATCAGAATTCCGATCGTCTTTTGCGGGTGCTCCAAACTGTTGGTGTTGGAGGTGTGGTAGTTGCGGACTTCTGCTTTGTCCTTGTAAATCTGGTATTCGCCCCGCGGGAATTCCAGTACTACCTTCTGGCCCTTTTCTTCTTCCTTTTTGGCAGCTGCCAGTGCCTTTTGGACGGCTTCTGTACTATCTTTTTCCCCAGTAGGATCGACGCCGTATTCGGAAGCGTCAAGATGAACAGCTTTGTCCTCTTTTTCTTTTGCCTGAGCAGGCAGAAAAGAGAGGTTGCCCAAGAGCAAACTGCAAAGAAGAAGCCAGGTCAGCAATTTCTTTGGGTTTCTTTTCATATCTTTCTCCTTTTTAGTATTTATTTACATATGGGCATATGTATACGTCAATTATCTTATTTATTATGGGGAAAAGACATAGAAAAAAGAAAGAACTTTTTATGTTTTTCTATGATGATTCGATGATTGTTTTTTATGTTTTTGTGAATAAATGTCAAATAAATATCAAAACAGGAAAAGAGAAAATTCCCTCTTCCCAAATCGAATGTTTTGTTGTATGATAGTAACTAGCCCAAGATGTAGTGTGGAAACGGATGAGTTTCTCCTATATTTAGTATAGATGGTGTGTATAGAGAACTAATAAGAGAGGGAATGGTGCAGATATGGAAGTGAAAACAAGCGTAATCAAGCGGAACGGGGAAGAAGTAGAGTTTGACCTGAGTAAGATTATAAACGCGATCAGAAAGGCAAATGAGGAAGTAGACAAGCTTCACCGAATGAACGATTATCAGATTATGGCAATTGCGGATAATATTGCGAATCAGGTGAACGAGATCATGCATGCGGTGAATGTAGAAGACATTCAGGACATGGTAGAGACCGGAATTATGGAGATGCGCGGCTATGAGGTGGCGCAGAAGTATGTTCGCTATCGCTATAAAAGAGAATTGAATCGAAAATCCAATACAACGGACAATGGAATTTTGTCTTTGATTGAACACATTAATGAGGAAGTGAATCAGGAAAACTCCAATAAGAACCCGGTGATTAACTCTACGCAGCGAGATTATATGGCGGGAGAAGTCAGCAAGGATCTTTCTAGACGTATTTTACTTCCGGATGAGATTGTGAAAGCGCATGAGGAAGGAATTATTCATTTCCACGATTCTGATTATTTTGCACAGAAAGAGCATAACTGTGATCTGATTAACCTGGAAGATATGCTTCAGAATGGAACCGTTATCAGCGAGACTTTGATCGAGAAACCACATAGTTTCTTTACTGCATGTAATGTTACAACTCAGATCGTGGCACAGGTGGCAAGTAATCAGTACGGAGGACAGTCCTTTACACTGGCACATTTGGCGCCGTTTGTGGATATCAGCAGAAAGAAGATTAGAAGAAATGTTATCGCAGAGAGACAGGAATGCGGTGAAAGTATGGATGAGGCTATCATCGATAAGGTGACAGAGCGTAGACTTCGGGAAGAGGTAAGAAGTGGAATTCAGACGATTCAATATCAGCTGATTACGTTGATGACCTGTAACGGTCAGGCACCGTTCGTTACGGTGTTCATGTATCTGGACGAAGTGGAAGAAGGACAGACGAGAGACGACCTTGCACTGATCATTGAGGAAGTTCTGGTACAGAGAATGCAGGGTGTGAAGAATGAGAAGGGAGTATGGATTACTCCGGCGTTCCCGAAGCTGATCTATGTATTGGATGAAGATAATATTACAGAAGGTTCTAAGTATTGGTATCTGACAGAATTAGCTGCAAAGTGTACAGCAAAGAGACTGGTACCGGACTATATTTCTGCGAAGATTATGAAAGAACTCAAGAAGGGTGAAGTATATCCGTGTATGGGATGCCGTTCCTTCCTGACAGTAGAAGATTCTCAGAGAAATGCCGATGGAAGCCATAAGTTCTACGGAAGATTTAATCAGGGCGTAGTGACGATTAACTTGGTGGATGTTGCTTGTTCTTCTGAAGGCGATATGGATAAGTTCTGGGAGATTCTGGATGAGCGTTTGGAGCTTTGCCACCGTGCACTGCGCTGCCGCCATGAACGTCTTCTAGGAACGATTTCTGATGTGGCGCCGATTTTGTGGCAGTATGGAGCGTTGGCAAGACTGAAGAAAGGGGAGAAGATTGATCCACTGTTGTTTGGAGGATATTCCACGATTTCCCTTGGATATGCAGGCCTATATGAGATGTGTATGCGGATGCTTGGAAAATCCCATACGGATCCAGAAGCAAGTCCGTTTGCGATGAAGGTAATGCAGCGTCTGAATGATAAGTGTGCAGAGTGGAAGGCGGCAGAAAATATCAGCTATTCTGTATATGGAACACCGATGGAGTCTACGACTTACAAGTTTGCAAAATGTCTCCAAAAGCGTTTTGGCGTGATTGAAGGGGTTACCGATAAAAATTATATTACGAACAGTTATCATGTACATGTGGCAGAGGAAATCGATGCATTTAAGAAATTGAAGTTTGAGGCAGATTTCCAGAAGTTGTCACCGGGAGGAGCGATCAGTTATATCGAGGTTCCGAATATGCAGGAGAATATCCCGGCGGTATTGTCTGTGATGAAGTTCATTTACGATAATATTATGTATGCAGAGCTGAATACGAAGAGTGACTACTGCGAATGCTGTGGTTACGATGGAGAGATTCTGATTCAGGAAGAAGAGTCTGGGAAGCTGGTATGGGAGTGCCCAAATTGTGGAAACCGTGATCAGAACAAGATGTTTGTAGCCCGCAGAACCTGCGGTTACATCGGAACACAGTTCTGGAATCAGGGACGTACGCAGGAGATCAAGGATCGCGTACTGCATCTGTAAGGAGAGCAAAATAAAGAAAACTGTAAGAGATAGAATGTAAGAGCTAAGAGGAACAGGGTCTGCCTTCACCGGCAGACCCTGAATCCATATCGTGAGGCCTGTTAGGGGAAGGAGGCACATGCCATGAATTACGGAAATATAAAAGAGTGTGATATTGCAAACGGACCAGGAGTGAGAGTGAGCCTGTTCGTATCCGGGTGCAGACATCATTGCAAAGGATGCTTTAATGAGGAGACGTGGGATTTTCAATATGGGAATCCCTATACAGAAGAAACCGAAGAAACAATAATCAATTTTTTGAAAGCGGGATATATCCAGGGGTTGTCACTGCTTGGAGGAGAACCGTTCGAGCCAGAGAATCAGCATGAGTTGGTAAAACTCTTGCGCCGGGTGAGGGAGACCTATCCGGAGAAGGATATTTGGTGCTATTCCGGTTATCTTTATGATGTAGATATGGTTCCGGGAGGAAGGGTGTATACGGATGTAACAGAGGAGATGCTGTCCTATCTGGACGTTTTGGTGGACGGAAGATTTGTAGAGGCGCAGAAGGATGTGACCCTTCATTTCCGCGGAAGCAGAAACCAACGGATCATCGATGTGAAGAAGAGCTGTGAAGCAAATGAGGTCGTGCTGTCGCCACTGAATAATTAAAAGGACAGAAAAAAAGTGGAATATTTAGAAAAACGGAATCGATATTGACATATGCCAATAAAAAGAGTAAGATATAAATAAATTAACATATGCCAATAAATGGAGGCTGACGATGCCAAGAACAGGAAAGAAGAAAAAGGTCTTAAAGATGCCGGGATATTGCCGGTTTGCAGCAGAAAACCAGAGGAAGATGGTGGGACATAGTATTGCGATGAAGGTGGAAGAATATGAATGTATCCGCCTGATTGACTATATGGCGTATACGCAGGAAGAATGCGCAAAAGCCATGGAGGTCAGCCGCGGTACGGTTCAGATGCTGTATGCTGAGGCGAGGAAGAAACTGGCGCGTTTCCTGGTGGAAGGGCTGGAACTTCGGATTGAAGGCGGCGAGTATGTGGCAATAGATTCGTCAGCAGAAGGCAGTAAAAAGAAGGAGAGAATGAATATGAAAATTGCAGTAACCTATGAAAATGGACAGATTTTTCAGCATTTCGGACATACGGAACAGTTTAAAGTGTATGAGGTAGAGGATGGAAAAATCGTAGGAAGCGAAGTTGTAGACACCAATGGACAGGGACACGGTGCGTTGGCAGGATTTTTGTCAGAGGGAAATGTTGATGTGCTGATCTGCGGCGGTATCGGCGGAGGCGCAAGAAATGCATTGGCAGAAGCTGGGATTAAGCTGTTCCCAGGAGCTCAGGGTGATGCGGATGCTCAGGTAGAGTCTTATCTGGCAGGTACGTTGAATTATGACCCAGATACGATGTGCAGCCATCATGGTGAGGGTCATGGACACGGAGATCACGACTGCGGCGGACACCACTGCGGTTAGACTGTAAGGATATAGAACAATTGTAAGAAGAATGCAGGATTACAAGTTCCATCAGTAATCCTGCATTTGTTTTTGGATAGAAATCCAAATAAACCACTTGCTATGCAAGTGGATCCCAAACCGGCTTTAAGCCCTAGATAAAGAGACCTCCTTTGTTATAATAAGTGTGGGTCCTAAACCGCACTAAAATAACAAAGGAGGTGTCCAGTATGGACAAAAATACTTTAACACATACAACTTGGGAATGTAAATATCATATTGTTTTTGCACCAAAATATAGGAGACAAATTATTTACGGAAATATAAAAGCAGATGTAGCTAATATATTAAGTACGCTGTGCAAAAGAAGAGGGGTAGAGATTATAGAGGCAGAATGCTGCAGAGATCATATACATATGCTGGTAAGAATACCACCAAATCAAAGCGTATCTTCTTTTATGGGATATTTAAAGGGTAAAAGTTCGTTGATGATATTCGATAGGCATGCGAATTTGAAATACAAATATGAGAACCGGAAATTTTGGTGCAGAGGATATTATGTAGATACAGTAGGAAAAAATGCAAAGAAGATAGAAGAATATATAAAAAATCAATTACAGGATGATATAGCATATGATTAGTTAAGTTTAAAAGAATTTATAGACCCGTTTACGGGTGAGCCAGTAATAAAAGGCAAATAAAACAATCCCTTGTAAGGGATAGCCGGGAATAAGGTGTGGTTGGGGCCTTTATTTCGTGGGACCTTTGAGGTCCAAGCCGGCAATCGTCCCTTACAGGGACAGAGCAAACCACCAGTTTTCACTGGTGGTTAGGATTACTGAAAATTAAACGAATTAACAATTTTAATAATTATAGACATAAAAAGGACTGCATTTTGGGAGGAGTGCAGTCCTGAGGAAAAAGTTATGAAAAAGATTTATAAGTGTTGTTCGTTTGAACAATTATAGTATATGCAAAAACTGTGATAAAAATGTGAGTAAAATGAGAACTAATTGTTAACAATTGTAGTCGGGGACGTGTACAAATGAAAAAAACTCCGTCCCCAACTACAATTTACCCTGTCCCGAATTGGAAATGACCCTGTCTCCGAAGAGTTGAGCAAACAATTCAAACAATGATTTTTCAAAAAGATTATCTTTTTTCCATACAATAGAAATTTCGTGTTGAACATCAAAATCTTGTAGTTCTATTTTTTGGATCTGCCCTGTGAGTAGTTCCTTTTCTACGGCAGTTTCATATAAAAAGGTGATGCCGCAGGCGGAAAGTACCAGCTCTTTGATAGTATTCATATTTCCAATTGTGATGATATTATGGAAATCAATAAGGTTTAATTCGTGGCAGGCCAGAGATTGTTCAAGAATCATCCTTGTGCCAGAACCTTCTTCGCGAAGAAGAAGACGTTCTTCGATTAAGTCATGCAGAGTAAGGGGATAGCGCTGAGGGCATGTTGTAAATTGGTAATTGGGGCTGCAGACAGGAATAAAGTTTTCCACAGTATAGGGAAGATGGCGATAAAGATGATGTGGATAATCCCCTTCTAAAATTGCAAAGTCGATGGATCCATTATCCAGTTTTTGAAGTAATTCGTTTGTGTTAGCGACGGTTACAGTAATGGAGGCGGCTTCATAATTGTGTAAGAATTGAGAGAGTGGTTGTGCAATCATAAACTCACCGACGGTTAAAGTGGCTCCGAAGTGCAGCGGCTTTCTTCGGTCGGTTAGATAAGTAAGCTGTTCTTTCAGATAGATTTCGTTATTGTGAATGGATGTCAAAGTATCTCGAAGTAGTTTGCCGGCATCGGTTAGTAAAAGTTTTTTCCCAATAAAACGAAAAAGCTTTACGTGATAATAGCTTTCGATATATTGGATATGCTGTGTTACCGCGGGCTGTGAAATATGAAGTTTCTCGGCAGCGCGAGTAAAGTTCATTTCCTCGCAAACTGTTAAAAAGGTAATTGTTCGATTATCTAACATAAGACCTCCTTGGAAAATAAGCAAATAGGGACAGGGTGATTCTTAATTGGGGACGTGTACAAATGAAAAAAACTCCGTCCCCGATAAAACGAATTATAACACAAACTTATCAAAAAATAAATTATAATAATTTTACTTAATGATTGAGATGTGTTATGATGCATAAGGAGACAAATGGAGTGTATTTACGGAGGAAGATATGGATTTTTTGAAAAAGAATTGGAAGGGAATTTTAGTGTGTTTGTGTATTGCGGTGCCATCTAGTTTGCTAGGAAAGAAATTTCCGATTATTGGCGGGCCGGTAATTGCAATTATTGTTGGTATGGTTATCACATTGCTGATAAAAGACAAGACGAATCTTGAAAGTGGAATTAAGTTTACATCTAAGAAAATTCTGCAATATGCGGTGGTGCTTCTTGGATTTGGATTGAATCTTCAGGTGATTTTACAGACGGGTAAACAATCGTTGCCTATTATTGTATCTACAATTGCTACGTCATTGATTATTGCATATGTTTTACACAGAGTTATGCACATTCCGGGAAAGATATCCACATTGGTGGGCGTTGGTTCTTCTATCTGTGGAGGATCTGCGATTGCTGCGACAGCGCCGGTTATTGATGCGGATGATGAAGAAGTGGCGCAGGCGATTTCTGTGATCTTTTTCTTTAATGTACTGGCGGCAATTGTGTTCCCGATGCTGGGAACGGCGATTGGATTTTCTCAGACTTCCGGGGAGGCGTTTGGTATTTTTGCAGGAACAGCAGTAAATGATACTTCTTCTGTTACGGCGGCAGCATCTACCTGGGATAGTATGTACGGATTGGGAAGCGCTACCCTTGATAAAGCGGTTACGGTAAAACTGACCCGAACACTGGCGATTATTCCGATTACACTGGTGCTTGCCTTTATGAGAGCGAAGAAAGAGGAAGGAAATGAGCAGGGAAAAGTTTCTTTGAAACAGGTGTTTCCATTCTTTATTCTGTTTTTTGTAGGGGCGTCTGTGATTACAACAGTTGCAGTTACAGCGGGAGTTCCGATTGAATTTTTTGCGCCGTTGAAAGAACTGTCAAAATTCTTCATTGTGATGGCGATGGCGGCGATCGGTCTGAATACAAATATTGTGAAATTAGTAAAAACCGGAGGAAAGCCAATTCTGATGGGATTGGCCTGCTGGGTTGGAATTACCCTGGTCAGTCTCAGTATGCAGCATATGCTGGGAATCTGGTAAAGAGTTTAACATGCTCGTCTCTTTTGTGAAGAGGCGGGCGTTTTTAAATGGGAAACTTGTAAATGGAAGGCGTTCCTTCTATAATAATAAGCATTACAATAAGTGAGACTTACAGGGGATAGATGCAGTGGTAACGGGCATTAAAAGAAAGAAGGAGGAAGAGCATGGTTCGTGTGTATTTGGCGGAAATTGCCCCCTTATTAATAGAAGAAACGTATCAGAAATATTTTCGGGAACTGCCTTTGTGGCGTCAGGAGAAGGCTCTGAGAATACGAGATGCAAAAGGACGTGCAAGAAGTGTTGGCGCATGGGCGCTTTGGCAGAAGGTGCAAAAAGAGCGCGGGTTGGAGGAAACGTCGGCTTTTAATCTGTCCCATTCGGGAAAATATGTGTTGTGTGCATGCAGTGATCGGGAACTTTCAAGTGACCAGGTGAGGGAGAGTAATAAGATCGTTCAGGCAAATGGAGACTGCAAGATTGGCTGTGATTTGGAAATGGTTCGTAAAATCCGGCTTTCCATGGCAAAAAGATTTTTTTGTCCCGCGGAGTATGAATGGATTGCCGGGCATAAGACGGAGCAGGCAGAATGGTTTTTCCGTTATTGGGTATTAAAAGAAAGTTTTATGAAGGCAACCAGAAGAGGTATGGGATTAGATACACGCTCATTTGAGATTGGGTGGAATGAAAAAATGCAGCCGGTACTCTTGCGGAAACCGGAAGAATATGGGGAGAATTATGTTTACAAGGAGTATGAATTTCGGCCAAAGGAAGTGAAAATTGCTGTGTGTACAACGGATTTGGAGATAGATGAAAAGCTGCATATCCGAACATTTTAGAAAAATATTAAGAATTCAGGCACCTGGTTGACGTGTTTTTAAGTATTTGTTAGAATAATGAAAGGGAAAAACTTAGGTTTATCAAGAAACAAAAAGATTTACGAAGAGCAAGATAAATCCTAAATGGTGAGTATATTTAATTGAATAAGGAGGAAATACAATGCTGGATTTAACATTTGGAGAGCAAGTCAAAATTATCTTAAGCCGAAGAGGCATGACAATTAAGGAGTTGGCGGAGAAGATAGAGGCGAGTACGGGAAAGAAGATGTCCCGGCAGAACCTGACACAGAGACTTGGAAGAGATAACTTCCAGGAGCAGGATATGCGAATGATCGCGGAAATCCTTGGTTGTCCATTTCATTTAACCATTCTGGAAGATGGAACCCAGGCAGAGAATAATCATATAGAAGAAAAGGCGGAAGCAAAGCAGGTGGCACCTGCAAAGGCAGCTGAAAAAGAGGAAGTTTACGTTCCGGAGAGAGATATTACAATTGGAGAATTGGTGGATATCCATGAGGAATTGGATGAACTGGAAAAAGAGGGCGAGAAAGTCGTTTACGAAGAAGAACCGGTGAGCAGTGAAGCGGTAATTTACGAGGAAGAGCCGGTTTACGAAGAAGAACCAGTTTATGAGGAAGAGGTAGTTTACGAGGAAGAGCCGGTTTACGAGGAAGAGCCAGTTTACGAAGAAGAACCAGTTTATGAGGAAGAGCCGGTTTACGAAGAAGAGGTAGTTTACGAGGAAGAGCCAGTTTACGAGGAGGAGCTGATAGAAGAATCGGCAGAAGACCTAGAAGCGGAAGCAGAAATGGCAGTAGAAGTGGAAGAAAAGCCGGAAGAGGAATCGGTAGACGCAGGAGCAACAGAGCCAGAAGAGAAGCCAGAAGAAAAGGTGGAGCAGCCGGAGAAGGAAGAAAAGGCGGAGGAAAAACCGCATGGCCTGATGTCTTATTTGCGTAGAAGAAAGAAAAAAGTATCTAAGCCGGCGAAGGAAGCAGAGGAAGTAAAAGAGCCGGTACAGGAAGAAGTAGATTCTGCGACAACAGCAGATGCGCGGGAGGAAGAACTTCGAGTAAGACCACAGTCAGAGCTGGATGAAGGGTATAAGGCGGATCTTGATGAGATGCGGGAAGAAGAACTCTATCCAGAAGGTGAGTACGGTGTTTATGGAGAAGAGTATGAGGAAAATTTTGGTGGTGAGGCAGAAGCTGAAGAATTCTTGGTGTCAGATGGAGAAGAAGACTTAGAGCGCGGCGATGTGAATCCGTATACCGGAAGAGAATATGAATCGAACAGCGTGCGGATGCATCCGACAAGAATAGGATATGTACAGGTATATGACCGTGCAGAACATGCGTGGACCGATATGACAGAGTGGGCATTCCTGGGTTACCAAGAGCGCAAGAAGGCTCTTCTTGGCAAGGATTATGAGCCGCCGATTTATCTGGATTAGAGTGGAAGAACGGGTGAGAAGCAAGTGTATTGGGAACAATTGTTATCGACGAAGAGACAAAGGAGCAGTTCCGGAAAAGGTCGGTATGGAAAGAATTCCGATTTAAGAAGTGAGTTTGAGAAGGACTACCATCGTATTATAGGAAGTGCATCGTTTCGGCGTCTTCAGGATAAGACACAGGTATTTCCTTTAGATAAGAGCGATTTTATTAGAACCAGGCTGACCCATTCGTTGGAAGTGTCTTCGTTTGCAAAGTCTTTGGGGCAGAATATTGGTGAAAATATATTGGTTTATAAGAAAGATTTGAGTTTCACGCCTCAGATGAAGGAAGATATTTGTAGCATTCTTCAATGTGCGGGATTGATCCATGATATTGGAAATCCGCCGTTTGGACATTTTGGAGAATGTGCAATTCGAGAATGGTTTGAGCGGAATCTGTCTCGTCTGACTTATCACGGACAGCCGGTGGATCAGATTTTGACGCCGCAAATGCGGGAAGATCTGTACCATTTTGAAGGCAACGCTCAGGCGCTTCGGTTGGTAAGCAAGCTTCATTATCTGGTCGATGAAAATGGTATGAATCTGACGTATGCATTACTCAGTACGATCGTGAAATATCCGGTTTCATCTTTAGAAATCAATACAAAATCTGGAAATATTAAGGATAAGAAGCTGGGATATTATCTGGCGGATGCAGAGCTTTATGAAGAGATCAGTAAGGAGACTGGGACTTGCGGATCCAGACATCCTTTGACATATATCCTAGAGGCAGCGGATGATATCGCTTATAAGACTGCGGATATTGAAGATGCATTTATAAAAGGCTTTCTTAGCTTTCACCAACTTTTGGAAGAATTGCAGGAATTGCAAGAACGGTATCTCACCGGAGAGAAGAATACATTTCTGCCGGCAGATAAGCTGAAAGAGTTGTATCAGGTGGCGAAAGAACGTCATCTTTGGCATCCGGAAGAGTATGCAGTGAAGAACTGGATTGTCCGAGTGCAGGGATTCCTGATCAACTGCGCAACATATGGGTTTACTTCCAATTATAGTGCGATTATGGAAGGAACATACAGGCATGATTTGTTTCACCAGACATTCGCAGAGCAATTAATGGATTTACTGGGGGATTTGGCGTATCGCGAGGTGTTTACATCCGAGACCATTTACCGAATGGAAGTGCAGGAGGCAGTGATGCTGGATCATTTGTTGGAGCGTTTCGTAACAGCGGCAATCAAATACGATGATCGGGAAGCGCATCTTAATTCTATTGACGAACGGATGATTCTGTTTATTTCCAGCAATTATAAGAAGGCATATCATTACCATGCAGAAGGAAAGTCTGAGGCAGAAAGGCTGTATCTGCGAATTTTGCTGGTGACAGATTATATCTGCGGTATGACGGACAGTTTTGCAAAACGCCTCTACCAGGAACTGAAAGCAATTGTATAGTGGTATATTTTCTGCATTGGAAGAATAAGATGATGGTAAATAATCCAGAATCGAGTGTGGAAAATTGAAACGATGGATCCGCTATTTATACGAATATGATCAAGGGAAAAAGCTTAGAAATGTAGGATTTGTAAAGGTGGAACAAGGAGAAGGCGAGTGTGCGGTGCATATTCATGGAAAAGGACTGCACATGCAGGGAGAAAATCGCCTGAACCTTTACCTTTTCTATGAAGAAAATGAAGAATGCATAGGAATATGGCAGGGGACAGCAGAAAATGTAGACCCTGCCATTAATTACCGCCTTTACTATACGAAAGAAGATACCGGGAAAACGGAAAATTTTGAAAAAATCCGAGGCATTGTTCTGTTAAGTGAAGCGGGGCGCAGATATGCTGCGGTATGGGACGATCAGCCGGCGCATGTGGAAACGATGAGAATTTGTCAGGAAGAGCCGCAGCAGACGGAAGCCGTCGTACAGGAGGAAGAGCCAGAGCAGGCGGAACCTGCCAGGCAGGAGACAGAACCAGAGCCGGAAGAATCTGCTAGGCAGGAGATGGAACCAGAGCAGGAAGAAATTGGCGAACGGGAGATAGAGCCTGAGCAGGAGGATGTTGTCGAACGAGAGATAGAACCAGAGCAGGAAGAGAATCTGAGCAGGATTCATTGTGTCAAAATTCAGCGCAGAGATTTGGCAAGGCTTCCCAGATGTGAATGGAAACTGGCCAACAATAGTTTCCTTCTTCATGGCTGTTATAATTACCGCCATTTAGCATTCTTGGAATACAAGGATCAGCTGTGGCTTGGTGTTCCCGGAGTTTATCATCCACAGGAAGCAAGGGCGGCAGAAGCAATGGGATTTCCGGAATTTATTTATAGGAAGGATACGGACGCCTCATCCGAAGAAGAGGAAGAATTTGGCTATTGGTGCCGCAGAGTAAAGAGAAGACCAGATACGCTGATGGAACAGAGTATGGGAAATAAGAGAGATGGAGAATAAGACGGATGGATAAAAAAGATGAAAAATACATGAAAGAAGCCATTCGGCAGGCGAAGAAGGCATATGCCCTGGGCGAGGTCCCGATTGGGTGCGTGATTGTATATCAGGATAAAATTATCGGGCGCGGGTACAATCGTCGGACGATCGACAAGAATACACTTGCCCATGCGGAGCTGATTGCGATTAAGAAGGCGAGTAAAAAGATGGATGATTGGCGGCTGGAAGAGTGCACAATGTATGTGACGTTAGAACCTTGTCAGATGTGTTCCGGTGCGATTGTACAGTCTCGTATGACCCGCGTGGTCGTAGGCTGTATGAACCCTAAGGCAGGATGTGCAGGTTCGATCTTGAATCTTCTTCAGATGTCGGAGTTCAATCATCAAGTGGAATTAGAGACGGGTGTTTTAGAAGAGGAATGCAGTCATATGATGAAGCAGTTTTTCAAAGAATTGCGGGAAAAGAAAAAGAAACCGAAGACGGTTTCTTAAATGAAAGCAATTTAAAACGTGCATTGCGCTTCGAACATGACCACCCAGACGTTACCTTGACAGTTAACTCAGTCCAGGCACCCTTACGGCACCCGGAAGATTCTGCTTAGTGCTGCTTCGTTCCCGACCTGACACGGTTCACAGATTTCCGTCGCGTAAGACCCAGGCCTCAACGCCACTTTTCAAGGGCAGCTCTGCAAAGCCATGCCCTCTGCGCAATATCACCCCTGCTATAGCGGATTGCAGGTTCAAGGTACCGCTAACACCCCGGCTGCACGAGACTTTATTTTACTGTATTTTCGCAGAAATGTCAACCGGCAGCGGGAAAGTTTGGCGGAAACACGGTCGGAAAATAAGAAGTAAATACAACGGAAAAAAAGAGGATTAAGAATTATGAAGATATTACTGGCGGCAGTGAATGCAAAATATATCCATTCCAACCTTGCCATCTACAGTTTAAAGGCATACGCGGATGTGGAAGAAGTGGAGTTGGCAGAGTATACAATCAATCAGCAAAAAGATGAGATCCTTCGGGATCTTTATCTTAGAAAGCCGGATGTATTGTGCTTTTCCTGCTATATATGGAATATGGAATATGTTGAGACTTTAGTTCGGGAAATCGCAAAACTTTGTCCCCGTCTTCCTATTTGGTTGGGAGGCCCGGAAGTGTCCTATGATGCGGCGGCAGTTCTTGAGAGACTTCCGGCGGTAAAAGGTGTGATGAAGGGAGAAGGAGAAGAAACGTTCGCACAGCTTTGCCGGATTTATCAAAAGGATTGGAATGAGTGGGAAGAAGCAGAGCGTAAGCTTTTGAAGATGGATGGAATTACGTTCCGGCGGGAGCGTACACAGGAAGATCTTGACGGCGCAGAAGAGGCAACGGAGAAGATTATAGAAAATCCATGGCGGCCAGTGATGGATTTGAGTCGCATTCCTTTTGTTTATAAAGACATGGAAAAGTTTCGGAATAAGATTATTTATTATGAGAGCAGCAGGGGGTGTCCGTTTTCCTGCAGTTACTGTCTTTCATCGGTGGACAAGCGGCTTCGGTTCCGGGATTTGGAACTGGTAAAGAGGGAACTTCAGTTTTTTATTGATCAGGAGGTTCCACAGGTGAAATTTGTGGATCGTACGTTCAACTGCCGCCATGAACATGCATTGGCAATTTGGCAGTATATAAAAGAACATGACCGGGGGATTACGAATTTCCATTTTGAGATAGCAGCGGATTTATTAAATGAAGAAGAATTGGAATTGCTTGGAAGTATGCGGCCGGGCCTGGTACAGCTGGAGATCGGAATTCAGTCCACCAATCCTGATACTATTCGTGCTATCCGACGGACGATGGATTTTGAGAAGGTTAAGGGAGTGGTTGAGAGGATCAAATCCGGCGGAAATATCCACCAGCATCTGGATCTGATTGCGGGACTTCCCTATGAAGATGTAGAAAGTTTTGCACGCTCTTTTGATGATGTGTACAGACTTCGCCCAGAGCAGCTGCAACTTGGATTTTTGAAGGTGCTCAAAGGCTCTTATATGGCGGAAAAGCAGTCGGATTATGGCTTGGTACACAAATCAGATCCGCCCTATGAGGTACTTTATACAAAGTGGCTGTCCTATGAGGATGTGATTCTTTTGAAAGGCGTGGAAGAGATGGTGGAAGTATACTATAACAGTGGACAGTTTACAGACACGTTAGAAGCGTTGGCAGAAGAATTCCCATCGGCATTTGCTATGTATGAAGATCTGTGGCATTTCTATGAAATGCACGGACTTTTGGGCGTACAGCACAAGCGGAGCAGCCGATATGAGATTTTGCTGTCCTGGATTCGGAAGGTTCTTCGGGAGAAGGTGGACGTTTATCGGGAACGGCTTACGTATGATTATTACCTGCGTGAAAATGCAAAGACAAGACCTTCCTTTGCAGGAGAGTACCAGGTGGAGAAAGAGGTGCTTCGAGCCTTTTATGAAAGCGAAGAAAAGGAGCACCGGTATCTGCCGGCTTACACGTCTTATGACCGCAATCAAATGCGCAAGATGACACATATAGAATATTTTGCAGAAGAGGACAGATACATTCTGTTTGATTATCTGGAAAGAAGCCCGCTTGATCACCGGGCAAGGACCTGTGAAGTATCGGGATTGTTTCTTGCAAAAAAAACGCAAAGAGTATAAAATGTAGGAAAATACAAAAAGGCAGGATACAAGGAAGGAAAACAAATGAATTTTAACAATAAGAAGACGAAGAGGATCGTGGCGATTATCATTCTTTTAGTTATTGCAGCAATGATCGCGACGATGGTGATTCCGTATCTGGTATAAGGTTTGACGGATGAAGCCGATGCAGCAAAAAGAAATGATTTAAAGGGAAAGCCGATGGGAAAAGAGAGAGGAAAGGAAGCCAGGAAAAGAAAGATAAAGCACAAGAGTACGAGCCGGAAGCTGGAGATGAAACGGCGTAAACGGCGGCTGCTTGTTCTGAAGCTGACAGCGTTAGGAGCTGCATTGGCAGCGATTGTTATAACGGCTGCCATGTATCGCTATGTGTCAAGGTATTCGGAAAAGGAAGTGGGACCGAATATTTATATCGGCAGTGTGAATGTTTCCGGAATGAATCAAAAGGAAGTGAAAGAGGCGCTGAAGAAGCATTTGACGGAGGATCAGCAGGAGAAGGTGACGCTGAAAGTCGAAGATCAATCCGTGGAAACTTCCTGGGGAGAATTAGGTCTTAAGTATAAAGATCTCGACAAGCAGGTCCAGCATGCGGTGGAGTATGGCAGCAAAGGAAGCTTGTGGAGCCGGTTCTGGAAGATTCGGAAGCTGGAGAAAGAAAAGAAGGTATTAGAAGAAGTCCTGGAGCTGGATGATAAGATGGCTAAGGCAGTGATCAAGGAACAGGCAATCCCTCTTAGTACGCACGCAGTGGATGCAGCGCTTACGAAAAAGGGAGAGACGCTGGAAATTCAGCCGGAGAAAACAGGCAGGACGATAGACATTAAGAAGTCCATCTCTCAGATGGAGTCTTATTTAAATAACGAGTGGACACATGAAAAATCTTCTGTTGAACTGGTGTTGAAAGAAGAACTTCCGAAGGTGATGGCAAAAGATTTGAAAGACGTCAAAGATGAACTGGGCAGCTTTTCTACCGATGCCGGAGGCGGGCAGCGCTGGCAGAATCTGAAAAATGGTGTAGACCGTTTAAATGGAACGGTTTTGATGCCGGGAGAAGAGATTTCCGTATATCAGGAGACCGGACCTTATGATGCGGAGCATGGCTATGTCGAGGCGGGTTCCTATGAGAACGGACAGGTAGTAGATTCTTTTGGCGGAGGAATCTGTCAGGTATCGACCACTCTTTATAATGCAGTGCTTCTTGCAGAGCTGGAAGTGGTAGAACGCCACCCTCATTCTATGCTGGTTAATTATGTAGAACCGTCCAGAGATGCGGCGATTGCGACCGGGCTTTTGGACTTTCGGTTTCAGAATAATTACGATGCACCAGTTTGCATTCTGGCGGAGATTGACGCGGCAAATCAGATGAAATTTGTTATTTACGGAAAAGATACCAGGGAAAAAGGAAGAACAATCAAGTTTGAAAGCGAGACGCTGACAACGGCAGAGGCGGGAATTGCCTATCAGGAAAATCCGCAGGCGCCGCTTGGAAGCATGAAATACAGTGGAAGTCCTCATACAGGTAAAACGGCACAGCTGTGGAAGGTGATCTATAAGGATGGCCAGGAAGTCAGCCGTGAGGTGATCAATCAGAGTACATACGCAAGAAGTGATCAGGTGGTCGAAGTGGGAACAGCGTCCGAAAATGCAGCTGCATCTGCACTGGTAAGGGAAGCTCTTGTAACACAGGATCAGGCAAAGATTGCAGCGGCGATCACTCAGGCACAGGCTATGGGAAGCCAAAGTGCGGGCGGAGCATCGAACCAGAACCAGGAAGACGCAAGTGGCGCAGCAGCGACAGGATCTGCGCAGTGACAGGAGGAAGAGGATGAAAAAAGAGATACAAGGAAGAAAAATTGTAACAGACACGGCGGTAGCATATGGGCAGTCCAAGAATACTGGACTGTATGCCCTGGCTGCCGCCGTCAATACATTATGGGCAGAAGGGGTAACGGACATCAGCGTGAAAGCGTCGGTATGTGTGCCGCCCTATGTGTACAAGTCCCGGCGAAATGGGATGATGAAGCTTTTGCAGGAGAGGTGTCAGGAGTATGGGATTTGCTTAGAAGAGGAAGAAGGCCTGACGGCAGCGGTTGTAACCGTTCCGGAAGTGATTGTGACAGGAACCGGAATTACAGAAGAAGGAAGCAAAGAAGGAAGTAGACCGGAGATTTTGCCAGGATGGGGAATTGTGCAGACTGGATGGCTTGGGATGAGTGGGATGCTTCAGGTAGCAGAAGAACGGAAGCAGGAGCTTAGCGGTTGGTTTTCACCGTCTTTTATGAAACAAATTTTGTCCTATCAGAAGGAACTCTTTGCAAAGAGCGTTCTGGAAGCGGCGGGATTATGGAAGACGAAAGAAGGGGGAAAGGTATCTTTTGTTAGACAGATTGGATCAGGCGGGATCCTTGCAGCACTTTGGAATCTTTCTAAAGAAACAAAATTAGGACTCGATATGAATATGAAAGCGTTTTCTATTTTGCAGGAGACGGTGGAAGTGTGTGAGTATTTTCGCCTGAATCCGTATCAGTTATCGTCTGTGGGAAGTTTTTTGATGGTTTCTGAAGACGCAGAAGGATTGGCGGAGCAGATTCTTGCGGCGGGAGGAAAAGCAAACGTCATTGGATCGCTTACGGACAGCCATGACAAGCTGATTCATAATGGAGAAGAGATTCGATATCTGGATCGTCCGGCGCCTGACGAGCTTTGGAAGATTTATCAGACAGATCCGGTGTAAAAGAGTATAGAAAAAGAGTATAGGAATGCGAAAAGAGTGTATAACTTTTAGGGATTCACAAAAGATAAAAAGGAGGAATTAATATGCTGAACATTGTGTTATACGAGCCGGAGATTCCGGCAAATACTGGAAATATCGGGCGCACCTGCGTGGCGACCAATACCCGTCTTCATCTGATCGAACCTCTGGGATTTCGGCTGGATGAAAAAAGCCTGAAACGGGCAGGCATGGATTACTGGAAAGATCTGGATGTACAGACGTATATTGACTATAACGATTTTCTGGAACGAAATCCGGGTGCGAAGATTTATATGGCGACGACAAAGGCGCAGAAGGTGTATACGGAAGTGGAGTATGAGCCGGACTGCTATATCATGTTTGGAAAAGAGAGCGCCGGTATTCCGGAAGAGATTCTGGTTCATCACAAGGATACGTGTGTGCGGATTCCGATGATGGGGGAGATCCGTTCTCTGAATCTTGGAAATTCCGTTGCGGTTGTTCTCTATGAAGCTCTTCGACAGAATGAATTTGCAGGGATGAATTTAGAGGGGCATCTCCATGAACTGAATTGGGAATAGAACCCCTATTTATAATAAGAAGAAATTGTTTGATTATTTGGTTAATTATATGTGCAACACGCGGTTGAAACTATAAAGAAACAATAAATTCCTAGACTTTTGGGAAAAAGCATATTATAATTCTAACTACAGATACTTTCAACAACAAGAGAGGTGGTGAACAAATGGTAGAAGAAACCATTAAAACCATCAAGGAGACGGAAAATGAAGCTGAAGAAATGATAAAAAAAGCGGATGCACAGTGTACCGATATCCTTGAACAGGCATCTGTGGAAGCCAGGGGATTGAAAGAACAGGCGGAAATGGATGCAAAAGCAAAGGCGGAAGCGGCGCTTGCGGCGGCAAAAGAAGCTGCAGACCACCTGACGAAGCAAAAAGCGGTGGAAGTGGAGCAAGAGATTGCAGCAATGCGGGACGCAGCGCTTGGGAAAGAAAAAGAAGCGATCCAGGCGGTAATGCAGGCTCTCGTCTGAAGAAGGCTGAACAGGTAAAGGAGGGATGTGGCTATGGCAGTATTGCAGATGCAACGAATAAGTATCTGCGCGCTGAAAAAAGACCGTAAGGCTATCTTGGAAAAGATACAGGCTCTGGGAATCATGGAGATGAACCAGATCGCCGATGTGGACGACGGATTTGAGAAGATGGACACTATGGAAGCCAAAGTAAGCTTTGAAAGAAAAGCGCAGTTGGCAGAATCGGCATTGACGGTTTTGGAAACGTATGAACCGGAAAAGAAGTCGATGTTGTCCTCGCTGGAAGGCAAAAAACTTGTCGAAAAAGATGCGTTTAATCAGGTGGTTTCCGAACGAGACGCTGTGATTGAAACTGCAGATTTGCTGGTGACATATAGTAAAGAGATAGCAGAGAAAAAAGCTGGTATTTTGAAACTGGAGAACCAGATCGAGTCGCTTAGTCCGTGGCTTGCACTTGATGTACCGATGGATGCGAAAGGTACGAAGAAAGTGGCAATGCTTTTGGGAACTATGCCGGGCGGAACAACCCTGGAATCTGTATATGAGCAGATTGCAGCAAAAGCTCCGGAGATAGAAGCTGTGGATGTGCAGATCATCAGCAGTGACAGAGATGCGGCCTATCTGGCTGTTTTTTGTTTAAGGCAGGAAGAAGCACAGGTTGAGGAAGTCTTACGAAGCGGTGGATTTTCCAGACCGGCTCAGAGTGTCGGAATGATTCCGGAAGAGGCGAAAGAAAGTCTTGAGGAAGAGATTCAAAAGCTAAAGTCAGAGATTGCAGATACGGAAGATGTGATCCGGGGCTATAAAGGGGACCGGGAGAAGCTGAAAGTGATCAGCGATTACTATCGCATCCGGGCAGAAAAGTATGAGGTGCTTGGTACACTTCCGCAGTCGCAGCGAACATTTGTGATCAGTGGTTATGTGCCGGCAAAGGCCGTGCCAGCGATTCAGAAAGCGATTGGAGATCGGTATGACTGCGCAGTAGATGTAGAAGATTTAAAGGAAGATGAAGAACCGCCAACATTATTAAAGAACAACAGCTTTTCATCAAGTATGGAAAGTGTAGTTGCTTCCTATGGTCTGCCGCACAAGGGTGAATTTGATCCGACGACGATTATGTCATTCTTCTATGTGTTCTTCTTTGGAATGATGTTGTCTGATGCAGCCTATGGCGCGATTATTGCAATTGGATGTCTGATTGCATTAAAGAAATTCCCGCGGATGAGCAAGGGGATGCATGAATCTTTGAAAATGTTCATGTTCTGTGGAGTTTCCACCATGGTGTGGGGCATTTTGTTCGGCGGATATTTCGGCGATGTGGTGGATGTTGTGTCTAAGACGTTTTTCGGGCATCCGGTAACAATCAAGCCGCTTTGGTTTGCGCCGCTTAATGATCCAATGAAGCTTTTGATTTATTCGATGGCATTCGGTGTGATTCACTTGTTTGTAGGTCTGGGGATCAAAGGCTATATGGAAATTAAGGAAGGAAAGATTCTGGATTTCTTCTGTGATGTAGTCCTTTGGTATGCATTTCTGATCGGACTTTTGTTAATGCTGATTCCGTCAGAGATTTTTGCATCCATCGCGCAGGCGCAGATTACATTCCCGCCAGCGGTCAATGTGGCGGCAAAGGTACTGGCAATCGGCGGAGCGGTTGGGCTTTTGTTGATGTCAGGAAGGGCAAACAAGAATCCGGCTCTAAGACTTGCGTTAGGAGCGTATGATATTTATAACATTACGGGATGGTTAAGTGATGTGCTGTCTTATTCCCGTTTGCTGGCGCTGGGGCTGGCAACCGGAGTTATCGCATCCGTTGTCAATCAGATGGGAAGTATGCTTGGAAAGAGTGTGGCAGGCGTGATTTTGTTTATCGTGGTATTTCTTATCGGTCATGCAATGAACCTGGCAATTAACCTGCTGGGCGCATATGTACACACCAACCGTCTCCAGTTTGTGGAATTCTTTGGAAAATTCTACGAAGGTGGTGGAAAACCATTCGAGCCATTTGAATCTGATACAAAATACGTAACCATTCAGGAAAGCGAAAATGCAGAATAAAGCGTTAGAAACAACATGTTTAAGGAGGAAAACATATTATGAGTATTTGGGATAATTTAGGTCTTGTATATGCATTATTAGGTGCAGCAATAGCAGTATTTCTTGCAGGAGCAGGATCTGCAATCGGTGTAGGAATCGCAGGTCAGGCGGCAGCGGGTGTTGTAACAGAGGATCCAAGTAAGTTCGCAAAGGTTTTGATTATGCAGCTTCTGCCTGGTACACAGGGTATCTACGGTCTGCTGGTTGGATTCTTGACACTTTCTAAGATTGGTCTTCTTGGCGGCGGCGCAGCACAGATTGATCCGCAGACAGGACTTCTGATTTTAGCGGCATGTCTCCCGATTGGTATTGTGGGTCTTATTTCCGGAAAACATCAGGGAAAGACTTCCGCAGCGGCAATCGGCATCGTTGCTAAGAAACCGGATCAGTTCGGTAAAGCAATGCTGTTCCCTGCAATGGTTGAGACATATGCAATCCTGGCGCTCCTGATTTCTATTCTGTCTGTAACAGCAATTCAGGTTTAAAAATCAGGAAAAGAAAAGGAGTGCGAGGGCTATGACTGGATTAGATAAGATGAAAAGTCAGATCCTGAATGAAGCAAAGGCCGCGGCGGATGGAAAGGTTGCCGAAGCCAAAAGGCAGGCGGAAGAAATGATAAACCTCGCCAAAGAAGAGGCCGAAAAGAAGCGCGAAAGCATTTCCAGAAAATCGGAAGCAGATGTGCAGCGTTATCAGGAACGGACGGCATCGTCCATTGATTTACAGAGACGGACGAAACTTCTTGCGGCAAAGCAGGAAGTGATCGCCGAAGTTCTTGACAAGGCATATGAGAAGCTTTCCGGCATGGAAGAGGAAGAATATTTTGCCATGCTGCTGAAAATTCTTGTAAGGTACATGCTGCCGGAGGAAGGGGAAATTTTCTTTTCTGCAAAGGATCTGCAGAGAATGCCTTCCGGGTATGAAGAACAGATACAGAAGGCGGCACGTGAAAACGGCGGCACGCTGACACTGTCCAAAGAGGGAAGGCCGATTGAAAATGGCTTCGTTCTTGCCTATGGCGGAATTGAAGAGAACTGTACGCTAAGAGCCATGCTCGATGCGAAGAAAGACGAACTGTCCGATATGGTACATCGATTATTATTTTTGTAGGAGGCGCCCATGAGTGAAGAATATACCTATGCGGTCGCACGAATCAGGGCTCTGGAGGTTTCCCTGTTCTCCAACAGTACCATCGATCAGCTGATTGCCTGTCAGGATTACAGGCAGTGTCTCCAGTTCCTGGAAGAAAAGGGCTGGGGTGACAGTGAGACAGCCGGAAATGCGGAAGCCATACTGACCAGAGAAGAAGAGAAAATCTGGGAAGTGGTACAGGAGTTGTCCATTGGAATGGAAAACTTTGACGTATTGTCCTATCCGAAGCTGTTTCACAACCTGAAGGCGGCAATTAAGGCGGTGTGTACGCAGGAGAAGAACCGGCATGTTTTCTATGAGGATGTCAAGATCCCCGGAAAAGAGATGCTGGAAATTATACAGGAGAAGAACTTCGGCAAGCTTCCGGCGCAGATGCAGCATGCAGCGGAAGAAGCTTATGAGAAACTGCTTCAGACCGGAGACGGTCAGTTGTGCGATGTGATTATCGACAAAGCGGCGCTTGAAGCGGTGTATGAAGCCGGGAAAGTATCCGGGGAGCCGATTATCCGGGACTATGCAGAGTCTACGGTGGCGGTGGCGGATATCAAGATTGCCGTGCGATCACAGAAGACCGCAAAATCAATAGAATTTATGCAGCGGGCGATGGCGGAATGTGACAGCATCAGCGTGGATCAGCTTTCAAAAGCCGCTCTTAGCGGAATGGATGCAATCTGTGACTACCTGCGCGGAACAGCCTATGTAGAAGGAGCGGAAGCGTTGGCGGAATCAGCATCCGCATTTGAGCGCTGGTGTGACAACCGTATTATTGAGACGATTAGTCCGCAGAAATACAATGCATTTACGATAGGGCCGATCATTGCCTATGTAATTGCAAGACAGAACGAGATTAAAACGGTACGGATCATCCTTTCTGGTAAACAAAACGATTTACCGGAAGAGTCCATCCGGGAAAGGGTAAGGGAGATGTATGTATAGGATAGCAGTCATTGGGGATTATGACAGCATCTACGGCTTCGCTGCTCTGGGGCTTGATACGTTTCCGGTAACTGCCCATGAAGAAGCCGCAGAATTGCTTCATAGGCTTGCGGCGGAAGGATATGGAATTATTTATATTACAGAAGCCTGGATGGCGGAATTGAAACAAGAAGCAGCAAAGTATCAGGATCAGGTGATACCGGCAATCATTCAGATACCGGGAATCGCAGGAAATACCGGCGCAGGAATTGCAGGCGTTAAGAAGTCTGTAGAAGTGGCAGTCGGCTCTGATATTCTGTTTGGTGATGACTAAGCCGAAAGATGGCATAAGAAAAGAAAATAAAAAGTAAGGAGTGTGATTTGTCCGTTATGAGTAGTACAGGTACAATTAAAAAAGTAGCAGGACCGCTGGTAATTGCGTCCGGAATGCGCGACGCGAACATGTCCGACGTTGTACGTGTCAGCGACAAACGTCTGATCGGAGAGATCATTGAGATGCACGGTGACGAGGCGTCTATTCAGGTATATGAAGAGACATCAGGACTGGGACCGGGAGAACCGGTGGAATCTACTGGGGCGCCAATGTCCGTAGAGCTGGGACCAGGCCTTATCACAAGCATTTATGATGGAATTCAGCGTCCGCTTGACGATATTATGAAGATTTCAGGAAATAACCTGCAGCGTGGAGTTGAGGTTGCATCTCTGAAACGAGATAAAAAATGGGAATTTGTTCCGGTGGCAAAGGTTGGAGACGAAGTAGAAGCAGGAGATGTGCTTGGTACCGTTCAGGAAACCGCTGTTGTGGAGCAGAAAATTATGGTACCGTACGGAGTGGCTGGTACGGTGAAGGAAATCAAAGCCGGTGAATTTACGGTAGAAGAAGTGGTGGCAGTCGTTTCCACAAAAGATGGGGACAAAGAATTGACGATGATGCAGAAATGGCCGGTTCGTAAAGGCCGTCCATATGTGAAGAAGCTGCCGCTTGACGCACCGCTTGTAACAGGACAGCGTGTCGTTGATACCTTCTTCCCGATTGCAAAGGGCGGAGTGGCAGCTGTTCCGGGACCGTTCGGAAGTGGTAAGACAGTGATTCAGCATCAGCTTGCAAAATGGGCAGAAGCAGATATCGTGGTTTATATTGGATGCGGAGAACGTGGAAATGAGATGACGGACGTTCTAAATGAATTTCCGGAATTGAAGGATCCAAAAACAGGCCGTTCCTTGATGGAAAGAACGGTGTTGATTGCCAATACTTCAGATATGCCGTTCGCAGCACGTGAGGCGTCTATTTATACAGGTATTACGATTGCAGAATATTTCCGTGATATGGGATATTCCGTAGCGCTTATGGCAGATTCCACCTCTCGATGGGCAGAGGCGCTTAGAGAGATGTCCGGTCGTTTGGAAGAAATGCCTGGTGAGGAAGGTTATCCGGCATACTTAGGCTCTCGTCTGGCAGAGTTTTACGAGAGAGCCGGACGTGTGCAGTCTCTTGGAAAAGATGCAAGAGAAGGTTCCTTGTCCGTTATCGGAGCCGTATCTCCTCCGGGTGGTGATACTTCAGAACCGGTATCTCAGGCAACGCTTCGAATCGTAAAAGTGTTCTGGGGACTGGATTCTGCGTTGGCTTATAAGAGACATTTCCCGGCAATTAACTGGCTGACCAGTTACTCTTTGTATCTTGACAATATGCAGGGCTGGTTTAACAGTGTGGTTGCAGAAGACTGGATGAGCGACCGTCAGAGAATGATGAGTCTTTTGACCGAAGAGGCGGCTTTGGAAGAAATCGTTCAGATGGTAGGTATGGATGCATTATCACCTTCTGACCGTCTGAAAATGGAAGCTGCAAGATCGATTCGTGAAGACTTCCTGCATCAGAACTCCTTCCATGAAGTGGATACTTATACCCCGCTTCGGAAACAGTATCTGATGATGAAGCTGGTGCTTGCATTCTACGATCAGGCAAATGAAGCGCTTGCGAAAGGTGCATCCATGAAAAAGCTTCTGGTGATGGACGTTAGAGAGAGAATCGGCCGTTACAAGTATACGGCAGTTGAGAATATCGAGACCGAATACGAGAAGATTATGAGTGAGTTAAAAGAAGAAATCGCAGGAACGATCGGGAAGGAGGACTTCTAATCATGCCAAAAGAATATAGAACTATACAGGAAGTTGCCGGACCGCTGATGATGGTAAAAGGTGTCGAAGGCGTTACCTTTGACGAACTGGGAGAGATTGAACTTGCAAGCGGCGAAAAACGCCGCTGTAAGGTGCTGGAAGTGGATGGCGACAGTGTCGTAGTACAGCTTTATGAAAATGCGGCTGGCATCAACTTAAGCAACAGTAAGGTGCGCTTTCTTGGAAGAACCATGGAGCTTGGTGTATCCGGTGATATGCTGGGACGTGTCTTTGACGGATTGGGACGTCCGATTGACGATGGCCCGGAGATCTTACCAGAGGAAAGAAGAGATATCAACGGACTTCCTATGAATCCGGCGGCACGTGTATATCCAGAGGAGTTTATCCAGACAGGTGTGTCTGCGATTGATGGACTGAATACACTGGTACGTGGACAAAAATTGCCGATCTTCTCTTGTTCTGGTTTGCCGCATTCACAGCTTGCTGCGCAGATTGCAAGGCAGGCAAAGGTTCGCGGAACAGATGAGAAATTCGCGGTTGTATTTGCAGCCATGGGTATTACGTTTGAAGAGTCCAACTACTTTATTGAATCCTTTAAAGAGACCGGAGCAATTGATCGAACCGTTCTCTTTATCAACCTGGCAAATGATCCGGCTGTAGAGCGTATTTCCACACCTCGTATGGCGCTGACCGCAGCAGAATATCTGGCGTTTGAAAAAGATATGCACGTATTGGTTATTTTGACGGATATTACCAACTATGCAGATGCGCTCCGTGAGATTTCAGCAGCGAAAAAAGAAGTGCCTGGACGTCGAGGATATCCAGGGTATATGTATACAGACCTTGCAACCATGTACGAAAGAGCCGGACGGCAGAAAGGAAAGAACGGAAGTATTACCATGATACCGATTCTGACCATGCCGGAAGATGATAAGACTCATCCAATCCCGGACCTTACAGGGTACATTACAGAGGGACAGGTAATCTTAAGCCGTGAGTTATACCGGAAAGGTTTACAGCCGCCGATCGATGTACTGCCGTCCTTGTCCCGTCTGAAAGATAAGGGAATCGGCGAAGGAAAGACCAGAGCTGACCATTCCAATACAATGAACCAGCTGTTTGCAGCTTATTCTCGTGGTAAGGATGCCAAAGAATTAATGACCATCCTCGGCGAGGCGGCGTTAACCGAAATTGATTTGAAATACGCTGAGTTTGCAGAAGCATTCGAGAAGGAATATGTATCCCAGGGATACAACACAGACCGTTCTATTGAAGAGACACTAGAAATTGGCTGGAGACTCCTGTCAATGCTTCCTAGAGCAGAGCTGAAACGTATCGACGATAAATTCTTAGATCAATATTATGGAAAGCAATAAGCCATGCGCAGATGTAGAAAAGGGCTCATGCAAGCTTGCTTGCTGATGAGAACTTTTCTACAGATGCATAGGGCGACTGCCCACAGCGAGAAGAAGCGAAGCGGATTCGAGCTGGGCATGGCGTAAGAATTGCATAGGGCGATCGCCCACAGCGAGAAGAAGCGAAGCGGATTCGAGCTGGGCATGGCGTAAGAATTGCATAGGGCGATCGCCCACAGCGAGAAGAAGCGAAGCGGATTCGAGCTGGGCACGGCGTAAGAATTGCATAGGGGCGTAAGCTCCAAGCTCGAAGAAGGAGGGTAAAGATGGCTAAAAAGCAGATTACTCCTACCAGAATGGAATTGACTAGAACCAAGAAAAAACTCGTCACCGCCAGAAGGGGACATAAACTCCTGAAGGATAAGCGAGATGAGTTGATGCGTCAGTTTTTGGATCTGGTGAAGGAGAATATGGCACTTCGTAAAAAAGTAGAGGCCGGAATCCTTTCTGCAAACAAGAATTTTGTCATTGCAAAAGCTGGTATGGATGAAGCGACATTGAATACGGCATTGATGGCGCCGAAGCAGGAGGTCAGTCTTTCAGTGGGACAAAAAAATGTTATGAGTGTTGATATTCCAGTCTTTGAGACAAAGACAAGAACTGCAGACGCAAATGATATCTATTCCTATGGATTTGCATTTACATCAAGTGATTTGGATGGTGCAGTGAAGTCTTTGGCAGATATTTTGCCGGATATGTTGAAGCTTGCAGAGACGGAAAAAGCATGTCAGCTGATGGCGGCGGAAATTGAAAAGACCAGACGCCGTGTGAATGCGTTGGAACATGTGACGATTCCGGAGGCTCAGGAAACGATCAAATATATTACCATGAAGCTGGATGAGAACGAAAGAAGTTCTCAGATTCGGCTGATGAAGGTAAAAGATATGATGCTGGAAGAGGCGCATCATTATAGTGAAAGAGCCTGATAATCAAATAGAAAAAGAAGAGAAAAGATAAAGTGAGAGCTTTGCGCCTGAATGGTGCAAGGCTCTTGTTAAATGAATGGATGAAAGGGCGAAGACTATGGAGTACGTTAGCAATTATATATCACCCCTTGGCAAGATGCTGCTGGCAGCAGATGATAAAGGGCTGACTGGCGCATGGTTTGAGGGGCAGAAGTATTTTGCCCGTGGTTTAGGCAGCGCATATGAGGAGCGGGAGCTTCCTCTTTTTAAAGATGTGAAATGCTGGCTAGATCTTTATTTTTCCGGTCAGGAGCCGAAGTTTCAAATTCCAATTCATCTGATTGGAACAAGTTTTCAGCAGGAAGTGTGGGAGCTCCTTTGCGAAATTTCTTATGGGGAAACGAGGACATATGGAGAAATAGCGGCAAAGCTCGCAAAAAGACGAGGGATTGTCAGCATGTCGGCGCAGGCGGTAGGCGGTGCAGTTGGGCATAATCCGATCCCTGTGATTGTTCCGTGTCACAGAGTCTTGGGAGCCGGGGGAAGCTTGACCGGTTATGCCGGAGGCGTTGAAAGAAAACGGAAGCTGTTGGAGTTAGAAGGCGTATTAAGCGAAGCAGTGCAAAGTGACCGAAGAGGATAGAGATGCATATACTAACATTGAGCAGTATTGTCGGGAGTGTGGCTATAAATGGAAGAACGGCTGCCTTATTATATGGTGTATCCTATGCCGCTTATGTATGACGATGAGAAAAAGAACCGCAGGGATTATGAGTATATGAAGAGCTTGTATCCTAAGACTGCAAAGCGTCTGCTTCTATACGTGGAAGAGGAGTGTGACCGCCTGGAATATACGGCGAGTATGATGTATGATGAATGCCCGGATCTTCTGCAGCTTCGTCTTTTGTGCAGGCGGATTGGGAAGCGGGTGCAGGAAGCGGAAGAACTGGATGAAATCTGGGAGGAGGAACAGCTTGAAGATCTGATTCAGGTAATGACCTATCAGGAATTGTGCAGGAGAAGGCAAGAAGAACGAGCACGCAGAAAGAAATATTTCTGACAAAGGAAGGGAAAAATAATCGCTGTTTTGTGAGCGATTATTTTTTTCGTTGCCTTTTTCGTGATTATGAACAACGATTACCGCTATTTAATTGTAAATGTTTCCTTGCGGTGTCTTGCGGCATATGATAGAATATATAGACGGTTCAGCGGGGAATATCAGGATGGCTGGGCTGTAATTTTACAAAAGGGGAGGCATCTATATGGATAATATTGTATTTATCGGAATGCCGGCAGTTGGTAAAAGTACAGTGGGAGTAATCGTTGCAAAACGGCTGGGGTATCATTTTGTCGATACCGATATTCTGATTCAGGAAGAAGAAAAAATGCTGTTGAAAGATATTATCGCCGAGCGGGGAATTGAAGGATTTCTCGAAGTAGAGGATCGGGTGAATGCAGAACTTGACGTGCATCATGCAGTGGTTTCGCCCGGAGGCAGTGTGGTATATTGTGAGAATGCAATGAGACATTACAAAGAAATCGGAACGATTGTATATCTTCAGGCATCTTATGATACAATAAATAGAAGAATACAAAACGCGAAGAACCGGGGAGTTGTGCTTAGAGACGGACAGACCTTGAAAGATCTGTACGATGAGAGAGTGCAGTTGTTTGAAAAATATGCAGATATTACGATCTGTGAAGATGGCTTGCGATTGGAAGATACGATTCAGAAAGTGCTGGACGTATTGCATACATAAAGAATATTGGATTGGTATTGGAACTGGTAAAATATTACGGATTAGTTACATAAATGTAAAAAATATTTTACAAATATGGATTCTATGATATAATAATCTAGAATATGATTGGAAATTAGAGCAAATATTGAGGTGCAATATGGAACAATATATTATAAAAGGCGGTCATCCGCTGGTAGGAGAAGTGGAGATCGGCGGTGCAAAGAATGCGGCACTTGCAATTCTTGCAGCAGCAATTATGACAGATGAGACAGTAACCATTGACAATCTTCCGGATGTAAATGATATCAATGTGCTTTTGGATGCCATTGCCGGAATCGGAGCAAACGTCTATCGGGTTGACAGACATACTGTCAAAATTAATGGAAAAAGCATTACTGATGTTGACATCGAGTATGATTATATAAAGAAAATTCGGGCGTCCTATTATCTTTTAGGAGCGCTTCTTGGAAAATATAAACGTGCAGAGGTAGCGCTTCCGGGAGGATGCAATATTGGAAGCAGACCGATTGACCAACATTTGAAGGGATTTCGGGCGCTCGGCGCGGAAGTGGATATTGAGCATGGAAAGATTATGGCAGAGGCAGAGCGCCTGACTGGAAAGCATATCTACTTTGACGTGGTAAGTGTTGGAGCAACAATCAATGTGATGATGGCGGCAACGATGGCAGAAGGAATTACCATTCTGGAGAACGTTGCGAAAGAGCCTCATGTTGTTGACGTGGCAAACTTCTTGAACAGTATGGGAGCCAACATCAGAGGAGCAGGAACGGACGTAATTAAGATCCGCGGAGTACAGCGCCTTCATGGAACGGAGTATTCTGTGATTCCGGACCAGATCGAGGCAGGAACATTTATGTTTGCGGCTGCGGCAACGAAGGGTGACGTAACCGTATTAAATGTGATTCCAAAGCATTTGGAAGCAACGATTGCCAAATTGGTAGAGATTGGCTGTGAAGTGGAAGAATTTGACGACGCAGTGCGCGTGGTTTCTAAAGGGGATCTGACCAGTACCCATGTAAAGACATTGCCATATCCTGGCTTCCCAACGGATATGCAGCCTCAGATTGGTGTGACGCTGGCACTTTGTAAGGGAACCAGCACGATTACCGAGAGTATTTTTGAAAATCGTTTCAAATATCTGGATGAGCTTGCTCGGATGGGAGCAAATGTGAAGGTTGAGAGTAATTCTGCTACCATTGAAGGGGTGGAGAAGTTCTCAGGAGCAAGAGTGAGCGCGCCGGATCTGCGTGCGGGAGCAGCGCTTTGCATTGCCGGACTTGCAACGGATGGAATTACAATCGTAGATGACATCGTGTATATTCAGAGAGGATACGAGCGGTTTGAAGAGAAGCTTCGCGGTCTTGGCGGCGTAATCGAAAAGGTTGAGACAGAACGGGATATTCAGAAGTTCAAACTGAAAGTTAGTTAGTAGACTTTCCGGTTGATTGCGGAAGGTTAGTTAGATTTTCCGATTGATTAGGGAAATAGGTATTGACAATACGAATAAAAGCGTGTAGAGTCTTAGGCGTACATATACAAGATGTACGGGAGACGAATCATAAATAAGACTTTCTCTTATTCAGAGCAGTGGAGATACAAAGGATCTGAGAAGCTGCGGCAACCCCATGTTGTGGAAGGTGCCAACCTGAGCGAGTAATCGAACAATAAGAGGATTGATTTATAGAGAATATAAAGCAGTCCGCTTAAGCGGGCTGTTTTTTTCGCTGCAAGGATCTGTCCAAAGAGAAAGCACAAAAAGATACCCAAACTGGTGTGAAAGGAGAACGAAAGATGGAAAAAAGATTATTTACATCCGAATCAGTAACCGAAGGTCATCCGGATAAGATCTGTGATCAGATTTCGGACGCAGTTCTGGATGCGCTTATGGAGCAAGACCCAATGAGCCGTGTGGCATGTGAGACTGCAATTACAACAGGACTCGTGTTGGTTATGGGAGAGATTACCACGAATGCATATGTGGATATTCAGAAAATTGTAAGAGATACGGTAGATGAGATTGGATATAACCGTGGAAAATATGGATTCGATGCACATACCTGTGGTGTGATTACAGCAATCGATGAACAGTCTTCCGATATTGCTATGGGAGTAGATAAGGCGTTGGAAGCAAAAGAGCGCACGATGTCCGATGAGGAACTGGAAGCGATCGGAGCTGGCGATCAGGGAATGATGTTCGGTTATGCGACTGATGAGACGCCAGAGCTGATGCCGTATCCAAGTGCACTTGCACAGAAGCTGGCAAGAAGACTGACAGAGGTGAGAAAAGATGGAACGCTGCCGTATCTTCGTCCAGATGGCAAGACGCAGGTAACGGTAGAGTATGATGAGGAAGGGGTTCCGACAAGATTAGATGCTGTCGTACTCTCTACCCAGCATGATCCGGAGGTTACGCAGGAGCAGATTCACGAAGATATTAAGAAACATGTATTTGATGTGATTATTCCGGCAGGAATGGTGGATGATCAGACCAAGTTTTTCATTAATCCGACAGGAAGATTTGTGATCGGTGGTCCTCACGGCGACAGCGGATTGACAGGACGTAAGATTATCGTAGATACCTACGGTGGAATGGCGCGTCATGGCGGAGGAGCATTTTCTGGAAAGGATTGCACGAAGGTGGATCGTTCTGCGGCGTATGCAGCGCGTTATGTTGCGAAGAATATCGTTGCGGCAGGAATTGCAAAGAAATGCGAGATCCAGTTGTCTTATGCAATCGGCGTGGCACATCCGACCTCTATTATGATTGATACCTTTGGCACAGGTAAGATTTCCGAAGAGAAGCTGGTAGACATCGTAAGAGAGAACTTTGATTTGAGACCGGCAGGTATTATTAAGATGTTGGATTTGAGAAGACCGATTTACAAACAGACAGCAGCGTATGGACATTTCGGAAGAAATGACCTGGATCTTCCATGGGAAAAAGTGGATAAAGTGGATAACTTAAGAAAATATCTTTAAAAAAGGGACAGGGTAATTTTCATTCGGGACGGAGTTTTTTGCAAAAAACTCCGTCCCGAATTTACTTTTACAGAAATTTAAGAAATATTTATATGGGTTTTCGTGTGCCTTTTCGGCATGCGTGGTATAATTACACATGTATTATGATGAATGACGAGGGCGAAGATTATGAAATTGAAAACCCGATTGATTATAGCTTTTATTACGGTAATTACCATTCCGGTGTTATTAAGTGTTACGATCCTGTGTGTGATGGGACGGTATCAGATGAGCGCCATTGATAAGGCCTACGAGATATCTGGGACCACTGTGGAAAGTTTTTCTAATTCTATGACGGTGATTTCACAGGTGACGGAGAAACCCTACAAGGAATTAAGTGAGATGGTCAGGAAGAGTCCGCAAAAAATGGAGGATGCGACATCTCTGGAAGAGTTCAACAAGAAGTTAAGAGGTAAGAAATCGTATCTTTTGGTGCGGAAAGAAGATACGATTATCTATGTGGGAACGGAAATGGAAGAGGCGGATCATGTGATTTTGCAGCTTCCGGAGTATGGAGAGTCTGAATCGACATCTAAGAATGGCGTCTATCTTGGCGGTGAAGTTCAGGCGTTGGTAAAGCAGGTGGACTTTCTTTATAGAGATGGCGATGAAGGCAGCGCCTATATCGTATCAGATGTCGGTAATATGATTCCGGAAGTAGAAGAATTTCTGGTAAGTATGGTATTTTGTGTGATTTTGGTACTGGTATTTACCGCAGCTCTCTTGATTTTCTGGATTTATCGCGGTGTGATGCAGCCGCTTGGAAAGATGCAGCTGGCCGCAAAGAATATCAAAGAAGGAAATCTGGATTTTGAATTGAATCCGACGTCGGATGATGAATTAGGTCAGCTTTGCCGGGATCTGGAAGATATGCGGAAGCGCCTGAAAGATAACGTGGAAGAAAAAATCAAATATGATAAAGAAAATAAAGAGCTGATCAGTAATATTTCCCACGATCTGAAAACTCCGGTGACGACAATTAAGGGATATGCAGAAGGCATTATGGACGGAGTGGCGGATACACCGGAGAAGATGGAGCGATATATTCGGACGATTTATAATAAGGCGACAGAAATGAATACGCTGATCAATGAGCTGACGCTCTATACGAAGATTGATACAAATCGTATCCCGTATAATTTCAATACGTTGTCAGTAAATGCGTACTTTGATGACTGCGCGGAAGATCTGGCGGTGGAAATGGAATCGCGGAATGTAGAATTTGGATATTTCAATTATGTTGCAGACAATGTAAAAATCATTGCGGACGCAGAGCAGATTAAGCGAGTCGTTCATAATATTGTGAATAATTCGCTGAAATATATGGATAAACCAAAAGGGAAGATTAATCTGAGAGTCAAAGATGTAGGCGATTTTGTACAGGTCGAACTGGAAGATAATGGAAAAGGAATTGCGGCAAAAGATCTGCCTAATATATTTGACCGCTTTTACAGGACGGATGCGTCTAGAAATTCGTCCAAGGGCGGAAGTGGAATTGGACTTTCCATTGTGAAGAAGATCATTGAGGATCACGGTGGAAAGATCTGGGCAACGAGTCGGGAAGAGACGGGAACGACAATGTACTTTGTTATAAGAAAATATCAGGAGGTACCAATTCATGAGTAAAATATTGATCGTAGAAGATGAAGAAGCGATTGCAGAACTGGAGAAAGATTATCTGGAGCTTAGCGGATTTGAGGTTCAGGTTGCCAATGATGGAGAAAAAGGGCTTGAAAAGGCACTGAACGAAGATTATGATCTCTATATTCTGGATTTGATGCTTCCGGGAATTGATGGATTTGATATCTGCCGTCAGATCCGGGACGTAAAGAATACACCGATTATTATGGTATCGGCGAAGAAGGATGATATTGATAAGATTCGGGGACTGGGACTTGGAGCAGACGATTATATGACCAAGCCATTCAGCCCAAGCGAATTAGTGGCGCGGGTTAAGGCGCATCTTGCAAGATATGACCGCTTAACAGGAAGCATGATGGAGGCCAATAAGGTAATTGAGATTCGCGGATTGAAGATTGATACAACCGCAAGACGCGTGTGGGTCAATGGAGAAGAGCGGACATTTACAACGAAAGAATTTGATCTGCTTTCATTTTTGGCAAGTCATCCGAACCATGTATATACGAAGGAGGAACTTTTCCGGGAAATCTGGGATATGGAATCCATCGGAGATATTGCAACGGTAACCGTTCATATTAAAAAGATTCGTGAAAAGGTAGAAATGGATACTTCAAATCCACAGTATATTGAGACCATTTGGGGCGTGGGGTATCGCTTTAAAGTGTAAGAAACTCCTAAAGCAGCAGCGCAGGAAAATATTGGAGAGTGAATGTTATAAAAGGCAAGGGCAATCGAATTTGATAGGATTGTCCTTGCCTCTTTTTTCTGTCTGTCAGATGTGCTATGATAGATTCAAAATCTTAAAACAGGATTCATAGAGATAGATAAAGGAGAGTAACATGCGACAAAAAAAGAAAAATATCCGTTGGAATACGATGCGTATCCTGACGGTGGGATTTTTCGGTGTGATTTTGGCAGGAGCCTTTTTGTTGTGGCTTCCCATCTGTAATCAGGAGCCGATTGCGTTTATGGACGCGTTGTTTACGTCTACATCAGCAGTGTGTGTGACAGGACTTGTGACCATCGTGCCGGCAGCACAGTTTACCGTTGTGGGAAAGGTGGTTCTGCTGATTTTGATACAAATTGGCGGTCTAGGCGTCATAGGCTGTGCGACGGCTTTTTTCCTGCTTTTAAAAAAGCGAATTACGCTAAGAGAACGTGTGGTGATGCAGGAAAGTTACAGTATGGATGGACTCGGAGGCGTGGTTGGAATGGTGCGCAAAGTCATTCTCGGTACTTTCGTGGTGGAAGGTGTGGGAGCCCTTTTGTATGCATTTCAGTTTGTGCCGGAATACGGATTGCTTCGTGGAGTTGCCTATGCGGTATTTCACGCAGTGTCTGCATTTTGTAATGCGGGGATTGATATCTTGGGCGCAGACAGCCTAGCAGGCTATGCGGGCAATCCACTCGTTAATTTTACGACGATGATGCTGGTTGTTCTCAGCGGTATCGGCTTCGTTGTATGGTATGACGTGATTGGAAATGTACGCCGCATTTATAAAAAGGAAGTGCCGAAAAAATGGTGGTTTACCAGGCTGAAACTTCATTCTAAGCTTGCGATTGTGACGACGCTGGTACTGCTTCTTGTTGGGGCTCTTGCCGTCTTTCTGATGGAATACAGTAATCCGGATACCTTGGGCGGTATGCCATTGGGCGATAAGGTAATGGCATCCATGTTCCAGTCGGTAACGACAAGGACGGCAGGATTTTACACAATTTCGCAGGGGGCATTGCACGAGGAGACCAAGCTGGTCAGCAGTATCCTGATGTTCATCGGTGGTTCGCCAGGAGGAACTGCCGGCGGTGTGAAGACGACAACGATTGCAATGCTGGTGCTGTGGTGTATTACTTTGATCCGGGGAGGAAAAGACGCAGAGTGTTTTGGAAGAAAAATTACGGTTTCAAATTTTCGTACAGGTTTTGCGGTAGTAATACTTGCTTTTCTGATTTTGATTGGAGGAACCTTGGCGATACTTATGATTGAAAAGGACAGTGTTGCGATGTCGGATGTTTTATTTGAGACGAGTTCTGCAATTGGAACGGTGGGCTTGACAGCGGATCTGACACCGCAGCTGGAACGGACCAGTCAGGTGATTATTATGTTTTTAATGTATGTAGGAAGAATTGGACCGATGACACTGGCGCTTTCTTTTGCGGGAAAACAAAATCCGCAAGATAAGCTGCGAGAATTGCCACAGGAACGGATTATGGTTGGATAGAGAACGAGGAAACATATGGAGGTATCAAGATGAAAAAGCAGTTTGCGGTATTTGGACTGGGAAGTTTTGGAGAAAGTGTAGCGGTAACACTGCAGCAGCTTGGCTGTGAGGTGGTTGCAGTGGATAATCATATGGAACATGTGCAGGAGATATCGGAACAGGTCTCCTATGCAATCAAGGCAGATGCAGGAGATCCGGAGGTTATCAAATCTCTTGGAACCCGGAACCTGGACGGCGTAGTGGTTGCCGTTGCAGATGATATGGAGGCCAGTGTCATGGCGACGTTGGTTTCAAAAGAAATTGGAGTACCCTATGTAATTGCCAAGGCAAAAAATGAGCTTCATGCAACCATTCTTAAGAAGATCGGGGCAGATGCGGTGATTTTCCCAGAGATGGAGATGGGGGTTAGAGTTGCGAAAACATTGATGTCTTCTAATTTCGCAGATTGGATTGCACTGTCGCCGGATTACAGTATTATTGAAATTGCCACTCCGAAGGAATGGGTAGGTAAGTCGTTGCAGCAGCTAGATGTGCGGCGATCCCATGACGTCAATGTAGTCGGTATCAAAATAGGAGAAGAGGTAGAAGTGAACCCAGATCCGGAAAGGACTCTGCAGGAAGATATGACACTCATCATTATAGGTTCCAACTATGCACTGGAAAAAATATAGACGCTGCGAAGTGTGAGGGCTGTGGAACATCGTAAGATTAATAGAAGGAAGCGAAAAGAGAAAGGTTGAAACATATGATAACAAGTACGTCAAACGCCAGAGTGAAGAGGTTGGTAAACCTGAAAAAGAAGAGGAAAGTAAGAGAAGAGGAGGACGTATTTCTGACCGAGGGGATCCGAATGTTCCGGGAAGTGCCTCCGGAGCTTCTTAAGGAAGTGTATGTATCGGAATCTTTTTATAAGAAGGAAGGCGAGGTCATCCGGCAGGTGATGAAGAAGAGCCAGGCTAAGCTGGAAGAATTGTCGGATTCCGTATTTCAGTATGCGTCAGATACGAAAACGCCGCAGGGGATTCTGTGCGTAGTGAAGCAAAAGCATTATACGTTGTCAGAAGTGGCGCAGGGAGACTCCCCGCTTTTGATGGTGCTAGAGCGTCTTCAGGATCCGGGGAATCTTGGAACCATTCTTCGGACGGCAGAGGGCGCAGGGGTGACCGGAATTATTCTGAGTGAGGATTGTGTCGATCTTTATAATCCCAAGACGATTCGTTCTACCATGGGTTCCGTCTATCGGATGCCTTTTGTCTATGTTCCGGATCTGGCGGATGCACTGGAAAACTTAAAGGGGATGGGCATTAAAAGCTATGCAGCACATCTTGGTGGAGTCCGCGATTATGACGAGGAAGATTATGTGGAGCCTTGTGCATTTTTGATTGGGAATGAAGGAAATGGGCTATCCGATGAGATTGCAGGTCTTGCGGATACCTATGTAAAGATCCCAATGGAGGGGCAGGTAGAATCTCTGAATGCAGCGATTGCGGCTTCGGTGCTGATGTTTGAAGCAGCAAGACAGAGAAGAAAAAACGTCTGAATTTTAAAAATATAGAAAGAAGACGTCAGAATCCGAAAGGCAAGATGAAAAAAAGTATAGTAATTCATTCCGAAGTATAGTAATATGGAAAAAAGATATACTAAGCAGTATGGGAAGGGGAGGCGTTTATGCAGACAATATATTGGCTTGCGATTTTTGTGATTTTGCTGATTATTGAGATTGTAACGATGGGTTTGACGACAATCTGGTTTGCAGGCGGAGCGTTGGCGGCTATGGCTGCCGGGCTGATTGGCTTCGAAACGGGAATTCAGATTCTGGTATTCCTTGTGGTTTCGGTTCTGCTTTTGGTGTTGACAAGGCCGATTGCAGTGAAATACTTTAATCAGGAGAGACAGAAGACGAATGCGGAGAGCCTGATCGGGCAGCAGGCGCTGGTATTGGAAGATATTGATACCTTGCAGGCTGCGGGGCTGGTAGAAGTCCGGGGGCAGGAATGGTCCGCAAAAACGGATGAACCAAATGGAAAGATCGCAAAAAATAAGGTGGTTGTGATCGAAGGAATCCAGGGTGTAAAACTGATTGTGAGGGAGAAGGAGGAAAGACATGAGTAGTTTTGGTGTAGTAGGAATTATGTTGTTGTTCGTTTTGTTGATTGTAGTTGTGTTAGTTCTGATTTCTTGTGTCAGAGTTGTAAAACAGGCACAGGCGCTGGTAATTGAACGACTGGGAGCTTATCAGGCGACATGGGGAACCGGGCTTCATTTTAAAATCCCGATTATTGATCGCGTGGCAAGAAAGGTAGATTTGAAGGAACAGGTTGTAGACTTTGCGCCGCAGCCAGTGATTACAAAGGATAATGTAACGATGCGGATTGACACTGTTGTGTTTTATCAGATTACAGATCCAAAGATGTTCTGTTATGGTGTTGCCAGTCCGATTATGGCAATTGAAAATCTGACGGCAACGACTCTTAGAAATATTATCGGAGATTTGGAGCTTGACCAGACATTAACGTCTAGAGAGACGATTAATACCAAGATGCGGGCGTCTCTTGATGTGGCGACAGATCCTTGGGGAATTAAGGTGAATCGTGTAGAGCTTAAAAACATTATTCCTCCGGCAGCGATTCAGGATGCGATGGAGAAGCAGATGAAGGCAGAGCGTGAAAGACGAGAAGCAATTCTTCGCGCGGAAGGTGAGAAGAAGTCTACCATCCTGGTGGCAGAAGGTCACAAAGAATCTGCTATTTTAAATGCGGAGGCAGATAAGCAGGCGGCAATTCTTCATGCGGAGGCTCAGAAGGAAGCGATGATTCGTGAGGCAGAAGGTGAAGCGGAGGCCATCCTGAAGGTGCAGCAGGCAAATGCAGACGGTATCCGTTATCTGAAGGAAGCCGGAGCAGATGAGGCAGTACTTACTATGAAGAGCTTGGAAGCATTTGAGAAGGCGGCAGACGGAAAGGCAACAAAGATTATCATTCCGTCAGAAATTCAGGGAATTGCAGGACTTGTAAAATCGTTGGTAGAGATTGGGGAAAAAGAGGAGTAATATGAAACCAGTCCTTGATATGACAAAAGAATATGGCCTTGTATTTGATGGAGGCGGTGCAAGAGGGGCATACCAGATTGGAGCTTGGAAGGCACTTCGGGAAGCCGGCGTCAAAATCAGTGCAGTGGCAGGTACATCCGTGGGCGCATTAAATGGCGCCCTCGTTTGCATGGGAGACGTGAAAAAAGCAGAGGAGATCTGGAGTGAAATAACATTTTCCAAAGTGATGGACGTGGAAGATGAGTGGATGGAACGTCTGTTTCGCCGAGAGACGCCGGTGCGGGAAATACTAAATGAATTATGGGGAAAACTCAAAGAAGGCGGTGTGGATATCACACCGCTTAAAAAACTCATCCATGAGATGATCGATGAAGAGGCGATTCGGACATCGGAAGTGGAGTTTTTCCTGCTTACATTTTCTGTAACAGAGATGAAGGAGCTGGATCTTGCGCTTGAGGATATTCCCGAAGGATTGTTAGAAGATTTCTTACTGGCAAGTGCTTACCTTTTGGGATTTAAGAATGAGCCGCTCCATGGTAAAACTTATTTGGACGGCGGCGTGGTGAATAATGTTCCGCTGGGTTCTTTAGTGAAACGCGGATATGAGAATGTGATTGAAGTCAGAATCTACGGGCCGGGGCGGGAGCCGAAGGTTCGGATGCCGCAGAGCGGGGAGAAATATGTGATTGCGCCGCGCGTAAAGCTGGGCAGTATTATTGAGTTCTCGGAAAAGAGAAGCAGGCAGAATCTAAAGATAGGATATTTTGATGCGAAGAGAATGCTGTATGGGTTGGAAGGCACTATTTATTATTTGGAGCAGACACATGAAGATGCTTATTATGAAGAGTTATTGTCGGGGCTTCGTGACATGGAAAAAGCGGAAATTGCCTTTCAGCTGAAGCTGTCATTTGCAAGCAGTGAAAAGGAATTATATCTGGGAATGCTGGAAGCGGCGGCGAAATTACTTCGGATTTCAAAGTATCAGATATACACAGTGGATGAATTATATGGTATAATATGTAAGAAATATGAATTTTTATGCAACCAATGGGACCTTCCAAGGTTCGTACACGTATTGATGAGATTGAAAGAGGGACGAAAGATGAATTTAAAAGGACGAAATTTTTTGACACTGAAAGATTATACAGCGGAAGAGATCACATACCTGCTTGATCTAGCGGCAGATTTGAAGGAGAAAAAGAAAAACGGAGTTCCGATTGATTATTACAGAGGGAAGAATGTGGCGCTGATTTTTGAAAAGACCAGTACCAGAACCAGATGTTCCTTTGAGATTGCTGCCCATGATATGGGAATGGGAACCACTTATCTTGCGCCGAGTGCATCTCAGATCGGGAAGAAGGAAAGTATTGCAGATACCGCAAGAGTGTTGGGAAGAATGTTTGATGGAATCGAGTACCGTGGCTATGGACAGGAAATCGTAGAAGAGCTTGCCCGCTATGCTGGCGTTCCGGTTTGGAATGGATTGACCAATGAATTCCATCCGACACAAATGTTGGCAGATCTTCTGACAATTCGGGAGCATTTCGGAAAACTGGCGGGAATTCGTCTCGTTTATATGGGAGATGCCCGCTATAATATGGGAAATTCGCTGATGATTGCCTGTGCGAAGATGGGAATGCATTTTGTGGCATGCACCAGTAAGAATTATTTTCCAAATCAGGAATTGGTAGACCTGTGTCAGGAATATGCCAAGGAAAGCGGTGCGACCATTACGTTGACCGAAGACGTGAAGGAAGGCACGAAGGATGCGGATGTAGTATATACAGATGTATGGGTGTCCATGGGAGAGCCGGATGAAGTTTGGGAAGAACGGATCCGCGAATTGTCTCCTTACAAGGTGACAAGCGAAGTAATGAAAAATGCAGGAGAAGAAGCGATCTTCTTACATTGTCTGCCGGCGTTCCACGATCTGGAGACAAAGATTGGGAAAGAGATCAAAGAAAAATATGGCCTGGATGATATGGAAGTGACGGATGAAGTGTTTGAATCTGCACAGTCAAAAGTATTTGATGAAGCGGAAAATCGAATGCATACGATTAAAGCGATTATGGTAGCGACACTGGGCGAGTGGTAAGGCAGGGCAAAACGCGATGAAAGCAGAAATATTGAAACTGTTAAAGGACAGTGACGGCTATCTTTCCGGGCAGCAGTTATGCGATCGGTTTCAGGTGTCCCGCACGGCAGTGTGGAAGGTTATGGAACAACTGAAAAAAGAAGGATATGAGATTGAGGCGGTACGCAATAAGGGATACCGCCTTATTGGAAGCTGCGCATCTTTGTCCGGGGCCGAGATTGAAAGCTCCATAAAGAGCGAATGGGCCGGGCGGCGCGTGGTATATTTTGAAGAGACGGATTCGACCAATCTCCGAGCCAAAGAGGCGGGGGAAAAGGGAGAAGCTCACGGGAGTTTGTATGTGGCAGACTGCCAGATTTCCGGAAAGGGCAGGAGAGGAAGAAGCTGGGAGTCGCCGTCTGGAACCAGTATTTACATGACACTTCTTCTGCGGCCGAAGATCCTTCCTGGGAAGGCTCCTCAGATGACGCTTTTGATGGCGCTGGCGGTGGCAGATGGGATTCGGAAGGTGACGGGACTTTCCACCCAGATCAAGTGGCCGAACGATATTATATTGAATGGAAAGAAAATCTGTGGTATTCTGACGGAGATGAGCGCGGAGATTGATTATATTAATTATGTAGTAGTCGGTGTAGGAATCAACTGCAATCAGGAGACGTTTCCGGAAGAACTTCGGGAAAAGGCGACGTCTTTGAAGCTGGAATCCGGTCAGGAGATACAGCGTGCGGCAGTGATTGCCGCAGTCATGGAGAGCTTTGAGAAATACTATCAGATTTTTGAAAAGACCGAGGACTTGTCAGGTTTTTTGGATGAATATAACGAATTGCTGGTGAACCGGGAGCGGGAAGTTCTGGTGTTGGAGCCGGGACAGGAGTATGAAGCATATGCACTGGGGATTAACAGCAGTGGAGAGCTGATTGTGAAAACCGCAGATGGACAGAAGCGGGAGATCTTCGCGGGAGAAGTATCAGTGAGAGGAGTATATGGTTATGTATGATGGAAAAGTCGTACTATGCGGTGCGAATTCTTATGAAGAAAAATATTATCTGAATCCAGATTTTGAACAACTTCCGGACCATGTGAAGGATGAATTGAAAATTATGTGTGTATTGTATGTACATGATGTTGGTGGAATCCTTACGCTGGTGTATGAAGAAGATGGCGAATTGTGTTTTGAGGTGACTTCAAAAGAGGGCGATCCGATGTTTGACGATATTGGAAGTCAGCTTAAGATTAAGCAGTTACAAAGAGAGAAAGAAGAGCTGATGGAAGCATTACAGTTATATTACAGAGTGTTCTTCCTGGGAGAGGAGATAGAATAGATGTTATTAGTGATTGATGTAGGAAATACCAATATTACACTGGGAGTATTCCGCGGAAAGGAATTGCTTCGTACATTTCGGATGACGACGAAACTTCCGAGAACCTCTGATGAATATGGAATCACATTGAAGGAATTAATAGAGTGTCAGGGAATTGACAGCTCTGGAGTGGATGCAGTTATTATAGCGTCTGTTGTGCCGGATATTATGCATTCTTTGGGAAGTGCAATTATCAAATATTTTCACGTGAAGCCGATTGTGGTATCGGCGGGAATTAAAACCGGAATCCGTATTAATATGGAAAATCCACGTCAGATTGGTTCCGACCGGATTGTGGATGCGGTTGCGGCTTACACCATTCACGGCGGTCCGGTCATTGTAATCGACTATGGTACCGCTACGACGTATGATCTGGTGGGACCGGACGGAACGTTTGAAGCGGCAATTATTGCACCGGGAATCCGCACATCTGCACAGGCGATGTGGGGACAGGCAGCGATGCTTCCGGCTATTGAGATTAAGAAGCCGGATTCCATTTTGGCAAAAGAGACGGTGTCCGGGATGCAGGCTGGGTTGGTGTACGGTCAGATCGGACAGACAGAATACATCGTTAACAAGATTCGTAAAGAGTCCGGTTATCTCAATGCGAAGGTGATTGCCAGTGGAGGCCTTGGCAAAATGGTGGCGACAGAGACGAACATTATCGACGTATATGATTCGCAGTTGACGTTGAAAGGACTGCAGATTATTTATGAAAAGAATAAGAAATAGTTCATTTTGGGACGGAGTTTTTTGCAAAAAACTCCGTCCCAAATGAAGAAAGGGGTGTCCCCAATTGAATATTGGCAATGTAAAATTGGAAAATCCATACATTCTGGCGCCGATGGCAGGGGTGACAGATCTGCCGTTCCGTCTATTATGTAAGGAGCAGGGGGCAGGCCTGTTATGTATGGAGATGATCAGCGCGAAGGCGCTTCAATATAAGAACAAGAATACCAAATCACTGCTGGCGATTCATCCGAAGGAGTATCCGGTATCCTTGCAGCTGTTTGGCTCAGATCCGATGATTATCAGTGAGCAGGCGAAACGGATTGAGGAGCTGCCGTTTCAAATTCTGGACATTAATATGGGGTGTCCGGTGCCGAAGATCGTAAAAAACGGAGAGGGTTCTGTGCTGATGAAGAATCCAAAGCTGGTGTATGATATTGTTTATCAGACGGCGCGAGCAATTCAGAAGCCTGTAACGGTGAAAATTCGGAAAGGATTTGATGATGATCAAGTTAATGCAGTAGAAATCGCAAAGGTGATTGAAGAGGCCGGCGGAGCTGCTGTGGCAGTGCATGGAAGGACAAGAGAGCAATATTATTCCGGAAAGGCAGACTGGGATATTATCCGGCAGGTGAAGGAAGCGGTTTCGATTCCGGTTATTGGAAATGGAGATGTGACTTCAGGAGAAAAAGCGGTGGCGATGCGACAGGAAACTGGCTGTGACGGTGTGATGATTGGCCGGGGCGCGCAGGGAAATCCATGGATCTTCCAAGAGTTGGTGGAGTACGATAGGACTGGCATCCTTCCGGGGCGGCCGTCCAAAGAGGAAATTAAAGAAACGATGCTTCGCCATGCCCGGCTGCAGATTGAATTCAAAGGTGATTATTTGGGAATCCGGGAAATGCGAAAACATGTGGCGTGGTATACCAAAGGAATGGAAGGATCTGCAAAGCTTCGGGATGCGATCAATCAGGTGGAATCCTACGAAGAACTTCAGGAACTTCTAGACGAAAGAATTCGTTAAAATGTTCATGGGAAAGCGAAGTTCTGCATATACTCTATTGTGTATCCGATGAATCCTTGTGCAATGGTGCAAAACAGTGAATAATGGCGGAAAAACATTGACATGCCAGACCTGTTTATGTATAATAATGAAATTGTGAAAGTCTCTTTTTGGCAGTATTTTAGAAGAGCATTTTAGACGAAGAGAACGTTAAAATTGACGGATAGATAGAAGAACAGGAAGGAAAGGTTAGGACACATGGAAGCAAAGAAAAGATTACTTACTTATGCAGGACTGAAGGCTCTGGAAGACGAGTTGGAGAACTTAAAAGTGGTAAAGCGTAAAGAGGTTGCCGGAAAGATCAAAGAGGCCAGAGAGCAGGGCGACTTGTCTGAGAACGCAGAATATGATGCAGCAAAAGACGAGCAGAGAGATATCGAAGCGCGTATTGAAGAGCTGGAAGGAATTCTGAAAAATGCAGAAGTTGTTGTAGAGGATGAAGTAGACTACGACAAAATCAACGTAGGATGTACTGTAAAAGTATACGATAAGACATTTGAGGAAGAGATGGAATTCAAGATTGTTGGATCAACTGAGGCGAACAGTCTGGAAGGAAAGATTTCCAATGAGTCTCCTGTTGGACAGGCTTTAATGGGATGCAAAGTGGGTGACCAGGTAGAGGTAGAGACACAGGCAGGAATTATGGAGTATGAAGTTCTTCATATCAGCCGTTCTTTATAAAAAACTGTCGCATATTCCAAAGTATGATATAGCGTAGAGATGCAAAAGAGTTCAGACCCCTTATGTTGCTATGAGGGGTCTGAACTTCACAATACGGGTCCGCAAATGTTTGCGGCCAAACAGATGAGAAAACAGATTTTTAAGATGAGAGGAGAAAGAGTCGTGGCTGAGCAGCAGAACAAAGCACAGGAACAAGATATCAATCAGTTGAGAAAGGTTCGTCGAGAGAAACTGGCAGACCTTCAGGCAAATGGAAAAGATCCTTATGTGATTACGAAGTACGATGTAACCGCCCATGCGCAGGAGGTGAAAGATCGTTACGCAGAATTAGAAGGGAAAATGGTGTCCGTAGCAGGTCGTGTTATGCAGAAGCGTGTAATGGGAAAGGCATCTTTCTGTAATATTCTTGACCAGAGCGGAAATATTCAGTCTTACGTGGCAAGAGACAGCATTGGCGAAGAAGCTTACAAGGACTTCAAGAAGCTGGATATCGGAGATATCGTGGGAATCGAAGGAGAGGTATTTACCACCAAAACAGGTGAAATCTCTATTCACGCATCTGCTGTGAAGCTCTTGTCAAAGAGTCTGCAGATTCTGCCGGAGAAATATCATGGATTGACCAACACAGATATGCGTTACCGCCAGAGATACGTAGATCTGATTATGAATATGGATGCAAGAGATACCTTTATCAAGCGTTCTAAGATCTTAAGCTCTATCAGAAGATATCTCGACAACGAAGGATTTATGGAGGTAGAGACTCCGATGCTGGTACAGAACGCTGGCGGAGCTGCTGCAAGACCGTTTGAAACTCATTTTAATGCATTAAATGAAGATCTGAAGCTTAGAATTTCTCTGGAACTTTACCTGAAACGTCTGATTGTCGGCGGTTTGGAAAAGGTTTATGAAATCGGTCGTGTATTCCGTAACGAAGGTCTGGATACCAGACATAACCCAGAGTTTACATTGATGGAATTATACCAGGCATACACCGATTATAACGGAATGATGGATTTGACTGAGAATCTGTACCGTTATGTGGCACAGGATGTATTGGGAACGACAACCATTACTTATAACGGTGTGGAAATGGATCTTGGAAAGCCGTTTGAGAGAATTACGATGGTAGATGCGGTTAAGAAATATGCAGGTGTTGACTGGAACGAGGTAACGACACTGAAGCAGGCAAGAGAACTTGCGAAAGAGCATCACGTAGAGTTCGAAGAGCGTCATAAAAAAGGTGATATCCTGGCTCTCTTCTTTGAGGAATTTGCAGAAGAGCACCTGATTCAGCCGACCTTTGTAACAGACCATCCAATTGAGATCTCTCCGCTGACTAAGAAGAAACCGGAGAATCCAGAATACGTAGAGCGTTTTGAGTTCTTTATGAATGGCTGGGAGATGGCAAATGCTTACTCTGAGCTGAATGATCCAATTGATCAGAGAGAACGTTTCAAAGCGCAGGAAGAATTGCTTGCACAGGGCGATGACGAAGCAAATACAACCGACGAAGATTTCCTGAATGCACTGGAGATTGGTATGCCGCCAACAGGTGGTATCGGATTCGGTATTGATAGAATGTGTATGCTGCTGACAGACAGCGCAGCGATTCGTGACGTACTCCTGTTCCCGACAATGAAGTCACAGGGCGCAGCTAAGAACGAAGCAAACAATGCAGCTCAGACAACGGCAGCTCCAAAGGCTGTTGAAACACCGGCTGCTGCTGAACCGGCTAAGGTAGAGATCGATTTCTCTAAGGTAGAAGTGGAACCATTGTTCCAGGATATGGTTGATTTCGAGACGTTCAGTAAGTCTGATTTCCGTGCTGTAAAAGTGAAAGAATGTGAAGCAGTTCCGAAGTCTAAGAAGCTGCTGAAGTTCGTGTTAAATGACGGAAGTGGCGAAGATCGTGTGATTTTAAGTGGTATTCACGATTATTACGAGCCGGAAGAATTGGTTGGAAAGACATTGCTTGCTATCACAAACCTTCCACCACGTAAGATGATGGGAATTGATTCCTGCGGTATGATCATCTCAGCTACACACCTTGAAGAAGGAAGAGAAGGACTCAATGTTCTGATTCTGGATGATAAGATTCCGGCAGGAGCAAAATTGTACTAGAAGAGTAAGAAACTTCGTAATTGGATAGCGATATAAATACAGATTATTAAGGGCACTTTTTGAAATAAAAAACGTTCAGAGAGTGCCCTTTTTTAATAAAAATCTGATACACTTGATGAAAGAAAAAGGGAATGTTCTTATAGTCTGGGTGAAGATGAGTTTGGTCAGAAGGGATGTTATCTTTTTCTCCAGCAAATCAAGTGGCATTAGCTGAAGAAATCAATAAAATATCAAGGCTGTTTAGAGTGTCAATTTATTATTGCAACACATTCACCTTTTATGCTGGGAACTTTGAATGCAAAAATATATAGCATTGATTCAAAAGAGTATGATATTACTAAATGGAGCGATTTGGAGAATGATTATGAGAAATACTATACAGGATGAATTGGAGCTTGCGAAAAGCAAGATGATAGGGGGAAATTGTATTCCAGGGGAATACGCTGGCTAAATTAACGCGTGACAATGTGGCTATAGTTGAGGCTATGATTTGCAATGACTCTGCCTATATCCATTCAACCGATGTCAGTGCGGCTCCAGTCTATAACAGAAAAGGTGAGGTGAAGTACGGAGGTTCATCTGCATATTGGATGACTCTGTTGAAAAGAAGTCTGCTTGATAACGTATCGGACAGTGTGTATACATATGAGAAAATCATCAAAGGTGCTGTGGAAGCTGTAGACCGGGAAAACAGTACCCATTTGAATGCCGACAAGTGTGGCCGACAAGAGATAACGGAAAGAATATACCGATTTGACAGAAAGGAATTTGTTAAGTGCTTAAAGAATCCTGATTACAATGATATGGCATTAATCCGCGAGATTTCTAGAACAACATCTGCAAAAGAAAGGGCTAGAAGTAATCTTTCTTTTGCAAGTAAGTTTTGCCACTATGCCTGTTTTTATGTTTTTGAAGGAACAGAGTATCAGGACAATTATTCTATTTATGACGGGATACTCAAAACAGTTCTGCCTTTGTATCTGGGATATTATAAGATTGAGCGGAACTATGATTTGAGCGATTACAAGGATTATAGATTGGCCGTTGATAGTATCAGAGAAGCGTCGAGAATAGAGATAAGCCGGAATGGTTTTGATCATTTGCTTTGGTATTATCATAAGGGTAGATTATAAACGAAGACATATACTTTGAGTATAAATATCAGCATGAATGAAAAAGGAAGTGACGAAGAATGATTTATATTACCGGAGACTGTCATCGGGATTTTGAAAGATTTAACATGAGTATCTTTCCTGAGCAGAGGGAAATGACAAAGGAAGATTTTGTTATTGTCTGTGGAGATTTTGGTGGAGTCTGGAATAAGAAAGAAGAAAGCAAAGAAGAGACTTGGTTAATGGATTGGCTGGATTGCAAATCCTTTACGACATTATTTGTAGATGGTAATCACGAGAATTTTGACAGACTTTATGATTATCCGGTAGAGGAATGGCATGGTGGCAAAGTTCATAAAATCAGACCTTCTGTTATTCATTTGATGAGGGGTCAGGTATTTGATATTGATGGAAAAAGCATATTCACATTTGGTGGTGCGAGCAGTCATGATATTGCTGGAGGTATCCTTGAACCGGATGATCCAGATTTTAAGAAAAAGAAGAAAAAACTGGATCGAGGATGGCGACCATATCGCATCAATCATGTGAGCTGGTGGAAGCAGGAGCTTCCGTCTGTAGAAGAGATGGAGGAAGGGCGAAAGAATTTGGCAACGCATGATAATAAAGTTGATTTCATTGTGACACATTGCTGCTCGTCAAGCACACAGATTTTGCTTGGAGGCAGTATGTATAAGCCGGATATCGAAACTACTTATCTTGAGGAGATTTATCAAACTACAAGCTTTAAGAAATGGTTTTTTTGGACATTACCATAACAACCGAAATGTGAATGCGGAAGAGATTCTGTTGTATGAGCAGATTATTAGAATTTCTTAGGCGCGAATATAGTGAAGCGTGCACCGGCATTTTTAAACTTAAAGTTTAATGCATTTTGGAAATACATCTGATATAATATAAGCCTAGCAAAAGATTATTGAGATTCGGGATGGAGAAAATTACGGAGGTACAAAGAGATGGAACCAATGTATTTGTCAATCCGGCAAAAGGAGACAGGAAAACAGATTAAGAAACTGCTCATGGAAAATGGTTATACCGTAAAGGATGTGCAGAGTGCTATGGGATTTGAAAATCCGCAGGCAATTTACAAATGGATTTCCGGCAGATCATTACCGAGCTTAGACAATTTTGTGATCTTAAGTAGACTACTTCATACAAGTATTGAAGATATCCTCGTCGTTGACGGGGATATTGTTCGTTTATGGGAGGATTTTTTAAACTACAGGTACAATGACAAAACCTTAAGTGGATATTAAAATGATATCAGATCAGACGAAAACAGTGGATATGGAGGTAGAAGAAATGCAGACAATGACATCGGCATATGCAAATAAAATGCTTAAGAGTTTGGAAGAGGATAAGGCTTTCTGGGTGAATAAAGAAGCTGCGTCAAGCACCTATGTTGCCGCTACTAATGAGGAGCCAGTTGTACCGGAATATGATTACTTAGAAGTTGCATCAACGATTGCAGCAATTGATGAAAAGGTTGCAAATATCAAGCATGCACTTAATGTAACAAATGCCACTGCAAAGGTTTTTGTGGGCAACACAGAAATGAGCATTGACACCATCCTTATCAAGATGGCACAGCTTAATAAAAGAAAAGCAGTGTTGGATTGGATGCGTAAGCAACTTCCTAAGTCAAGAGAAGAACAACGCCCCTATGTGTCTAGAAATTCAGTTCCGGAGTACAGATATATCAACTACGATTTGGAATTGATTAAGCAGGAGTATGAAAGCGTGTCTAAGGCTATTATGGAAATGCAGATGGCGCTAGATAAATACAACCAGACGGTACAGTTTGAAGTAGATATTTAAAAAATACTTTCCGTACAAGGCTTTAAGAGATTGGTAATGATTCAGGGAAGTTTTTGTTCAGGATTAAGGTATGTCTGTTATAAGTTATTAGTTATCAGTTTATGTTCAAAGTAGATGTGAAATCGGATGCATATTTTTTAACAGCTGCCTTGTAGAAAACCTACAGGAAACTGCGTGTGGAGGTTCGGTTCTAAGCACAGGCTGTGGGAGATCTTCGGATCTTCCGCAGCTATCTTTATATGTGGAGTGGATGACGATGAAGAATTTTTGGAGAATGAGGGATTTTTCGGTATTTTCGGTACATTATGCCTATGTGGACAATGGTTCATATATCGCAGATCAGTTATTTATGCAGAATAAGGTGAGGGTGAGATTCAAAGGAGAAATGAGACGTAAAGATTCCCATTATTGTATTATTTTCTGCAAGGTGTTGAAACGGGATGTGAAGCGCTTTGAAGAGTCTCTTGAAAGATTAAAAGATAAGATGCTATTACTTGGACATAAAGACTATCAGGATGAATGTGCTGAAATTGAAAAAATAATAGAAGAAGGGATGAATGTGAGGAGGAAATCTCAGAGATAAAAATACGAGCGAGATAGAAGAAAGTTGAAAAACATGCTATAATTCAATTCAAAAGACCTAAAACAAAGACGAAAATATTTGTGACTTTGATACGAGAAATCTTTTAGCAGAAGTACATGTGGGATTGGTTTTAGGAGGATTAGAATAGGAGGCGTGTTATGTTATTAAGTACTTCATTGATTCTGATAGTAGGCATGTCAATGGGGTGGATATGCAAAAAAATAAAGCTTCCGAGTTTGCTTGGAATGTTGCTTACAGGAATGCTGCTGGGGCCATACGCTTTAAATTTGCTGGATGAAAGCATACTTGGAATATCAGCAGAACTGCGTAAAATGGCGTTGGTCATTATTCTCACAAGAGCGGGGCTTGGCTTAGATTTATCCGGGCTGAAAAAGATTGGACGACCTGCGATTCTCATGTGTTTTCTTCCGGCTTCATTTGAAATACTAGGAATTATATTCCTTGCGCCCAAACTGATGGGAATGACCATGCTGGAAGCGGCGCTTATGGGGGCGGTGCTTGCAGCAGTTTCCCCGGCGGTTGTAGTGCCTAGAATGGTGAAGCTAATGGAAGAGGGATATGGAGTGAAGGAGGGAATCCCGCAGTTGATTCTTGCGGGGGCGTCTGTGGACGACGTTTATGTTGTTGTTTTGTTTTCAACGTTTGTCGGAATGATGCAAGGAGAAGGCCCGTCCATGATTCGTTTTGTAAATATTCCGGTCTCTATCATTCTGGGAATCATAATAGGATTCCTGCTTGGAGTTGCGCTGGCATACTTTTTTGAAAGAGTACATATACGAGATACTTCCAAGGTATTGATCATGTTGAGCATGTCCTTTTTGCTTGTGGTAGTTGAAGATGGGCTGACAACAGAGATTACATTTTCTGCGCTGATAGCAATTATGTTTATTGGGATTGGACTGCAGAAAAAACGGGAAGTAGTAGCGAAAAGACTTTCCCTAAAATATGGGAAGCTGTGGGTGGCAGCAGAAGTATTTTTATTTGTATTAGTGGGCGCAACCGTAAATATTGAGTATTTGGGAAAAGTAGGATTGCGGGCAATGATAGTGATCATGGGAGCCCTTGCATTTAGAATGATTGGTGTCCTTGTGTGTCTTCTTGGTACAAGCTTGAAAAGAAAAGAGAGAATATTTGCTATGATGGCATATATGCCAAAGGCAACGGTTCAGGCTGCGATTGGCGGAATGCCGCTTGCGCTTGGATTTGCCTGCGGAGATACCATACTTACAGCGGCAGTGCTTGCAATAGTAGTTACAGCGCCGCTCGGAGCGTTTGCGATTGACTTGTCATACAAAAAACTATTGAGTAAGATAGGTAAGGGCGAATAGCGCAATGTTGAATTTTTAATTTGGGGAAAGCTGGATTGAAATTATGATTTTATATTTTACAGGAACTGGGAATAGCCAATATATTGCAAAAAGAATGAAGGAAAAAACTTCTGACGACATGATATGTATCAATGATCGAATAAAAAGAAAGGATACCGATTCGATTGCGGTATCGGGAGATTTGATTATCGTGACGCCTACCTATGCATGGCAGATTCCGACGCTGGTCAAAGAATGGCTTTTACAAACTACATTTGTCGATGTAGAACATGTGTGGTTTGTAATGAATTGCGGAGATTCGATTGGAAAGGCAGATCGACACAACCAGGAACTTTGCGTAAAAAAGAATTGGACGTATATGGGAACGGCACAGATTGTCATGCCGGAGAATTATATTGCCATGTTCCCGGTACCGGATGAAAAAGAGGCGGGAAAAATTATAGAAGCGGCAGAGCCAGCAATCGAACAGGCAATTAGCTGTATTCAGATGACGAAGAAATTTCCGGATCGAAAGGGACATTTTTGGGATGGACTATTAAGTGGATTGGTGAACCGACTGTTTTACCCACTATTTGTAAAAGCCACACCATTTTATGTCAAGGATTCTTGTATAGGCTGTGGGAAATGCGTGTCGTTATGCCCGTTAAACAATATCCGATTGGAAAAAGAGAAGCCTATTTGGGGAAGTGAATGTACCCATTGTATGGCTTGTATTTGTTCTTGCCCCAAGGAAGCGATTGAATATGGAAAGAAGAGCAAAGGAAAACCACGTTATCATTGTAAGTAATTTATAGAATGTAGGGGGGGGTTAAGAAAAAGCAAAAAATAAGAAGTACTTGACAAAATGGGTAAAAGAATGTTAGTCTAGTGCCCGAAGAGCGAAAGCGTATTATATTTTTTATATAATGCGCTTTCGCTCTTTTTTGGATAGAAATCCAAATAAACCACTTGCTATGCAAGTGGATCCCAAACCGGCTTTAAGCCCTAGATAAAGAGACCTCCTTTGTTATAATAAGTGTGGGTCCTAAACCGCACTAAAATAACAAAGGAGGTGTCCAGTATGGACAAAAATACTTTAACACATACAACTTGGGAATGTAAATATCATATTGTTTTTGCACCAAAATATAGGAGACAAATTATTTACGGAAATATAAAAGCAGATGTAGCTAATATATTAAGTACGCTGTGCAAAAGAAGAGGGGTAGAGATTATAGAGGCAGAATGCTGTAAAGATCATATGCATATGCTGGTAAGAATACCACCAAATCAAAGCGTATCTTCTTTTATGGGATATTTAAAGGGTAAAAGTTCGCTGATGATATTCGATAGGCATGCGAATTTGAAATACAAATATGGGAACCGGAAATTTTGGTGCAGAGGATATTATGTAGATACAGTAGGAAAAAATGCAAAAAAGATAGAAGAATATATAAAAAATCAATTACAGGATGATATAGCATATGATCAGTTAAGTTTAAAAGAATTTATAGACCCGTTTACGGGTGAGCCAGTAATAAAAGGTAAATAAAACAATCCCTTGTAAGGGATAGCCGGGAATAAGGTGCGGTTGGGGCCTTTATTTCGTGGGACCTTTGAGGTCCAAGCCGGCAATCGTCCCTTACAGGGACAGAGCAAACCACCAGTTTTGGTGTGCTACCCGTCAAGAGGACAATGAAAAATAAGAATTTTTCTTCCGTCAGCCAGGTACTGGCTGGCGGTATTTTTACGCTGCCTGCAATGCAAGTTCGTGGAATTCCATTGGTGTCATTACATGCAATTTTCGCTGTAGCCTCCGTTTATTATAATAATCTATGTAATTACTTATCGTTTCTACCAGTTCTTCCCGGTCTGTAAATCGTCTCCCATAATACATCTCCCTTTTCAATATTCCCCAGAATCCTTCCATCGGACCATTATCAATACAGTGTGCCACTCTGGACATGCTCTGTTTCATATGGTGCTTTTTCAGACGGTTGCAAAACGCTGGGCTTGTATATTGAAATCCTCTATCCGAATGAAAAAGCGGATGCGCATCCGGTTCTGAAAACACCGCCTCGTCAAACGTATCCATTACAAGGGCATTATCATTACGGCTGCTGATTTTAAATGCTACAATCCTGCGGTCACACAGATCGAGGATCGCACTCAGATAAATTTTGTGAACTTCTAATCCGGTATAATATTTAAACTCTGTTACGTCTGTCAGCCATTTCTCATTTGGACGGTCTGCATGGAATTCCCGATGAAGGTAGTTCTTTGCAATATGAGCCGGATTTCGTTCTGCTTTTGTACAGCTCTTCGGTCTCCATTTGATAGACGACTGGATTCCTATCTTACGACAAATCCGCAGGATCCGTTTATCATTAAAGGGCATTTCATAATTTACAGCCAGTTCATCACGGATCCGCCGGTATCCCATATCTGGATGGAGGTGATGGATCTCTTTGATCAAATCTGCAATCTGTTCATTTTTACGCTCACTTTCACTCTTCGGATACCTCAGCCAATGGTAATAGGCAGAACGGCTGATCCCAAGGCAGCGACACATTTGGCTGACCGGATATCCTTTTGTTTTAGCCAGTTCCCTGACTGCCTGATATTTACATGATTTATGTATTAGAGAAAACGATGCCCCCTTTCTAATTCCCTTACTTTTTTTAACAGGTCATTCTCCATTTGTAGATCTTTGTTCTTCCGTTCCAGTTCTGCTATGCGATCCCGCAGTTCTTCTTCCGGTGTACGGCTTGGCTGAGATCCGGCACGCTTTCCCCGTCGGTCCTCCAGTCCTGCATTCCCCATCTTTTCGTAGCGGTCTACCCAATTTCGTACCTGCTGGTAAGAACAATTATATTTCAGAGCCATTGCCCCGTAATTCCGATTATGGGAAAGGCAGTCTGTTACTATGGCAATCCGTTCTTCCAATGTTGTTTTTCTGGCTTTCTTCATGGTGCTACCTCCGGTAAATTCCTTTAATTCTTTACCTTCATTATACACCTTAATCCAACTCATAAGCTGAACATGCTGCCGGATTCCGAATCTTGCACATATTTCATCCAAAGAACCTTCCCCAGAAAGATAGGATTGTACAGCCTTCAGCTTCAAGTCTTTGGGATATTTCTTGTTCGTTTTCGGTGTTAATAATCCTTGCGGACCTTCTGTCTTATAGATCCGGATCCAGTCCTGGACACTCCGTTTGTTCACACCGCATACTTTGGCAGCACCTTTTTGACTGATTTCTCCATTCAGATACTGCTCTACAATTTTTACTTTCTCCAATGCATCAATTTTACTTTTTCTAGACATAAAATACCCCCAAGTAGGTCTTTTATATTTTAGTGTCCTACTTGAGGGTATCATATCATTTTCACTGGTGGTTATGATTTGTTTGGTGTGTCCAGCGAAGCTGGGCCACACTTGCCGGTGCAAGTCCGGTCGCGGTAATTGCCAGTGAGCCGCGTAGCTAAACCCGGTGCGTTGCAGTAATGCAGGGTGCTAAGCGGGTGGATAAAGTAGCCTTAATAAGAGGAGCGAGCAAACATGCAGACCGTAACATAAAGTGAATTCTGCCGTATCGTTAAAAAGGTCTCGAAAGAGGGTAAAGAGAAGTTGAGCCTTGCTTACATAGGCGAAAACCATGGAACGTGTGAAGAAACTGGAAAAGCAGCACGGAAGAATCTCTCGGTATATAGGAAACGGTATGTATGGAAAGTGTGGTTCGGAACTGGAGAGACCCTACCCATCACCGAAAGGTAAAGAGAAAGCGTATAAGCTTGGCGAAATCGCATTTCTGATGGGAGGGAGTCGGAGAGGAACATAGTACCGATAATGATTGTGCAAGAAAACGCAGTTTATGGGAAGGTTCCTTACTTCATTCATGTTTGTAGAGAGGGTAAGAGTGAGAGAATGTCATGCAGACTAACAACTCCAAAGAAAAAGTTCGACAACTTCAAAACAAACTATATCTGACAGCCAAGAAATGTAACAGCCGAAGATTCCATGCACTATACGATAAAGTATATCGGGACGATATACTTATCGAAGCATGGAAACGAGTAAAAGCCAACAAAGGTTCCAGTGGTGTAGATGGTATTAAAATCGAAGATATTGAAGCGATGGGAATTGAGAAATACCTATCAGAAATCAAATCGGAACTGAGGGAGGGAAAATATAAACCATCCCCAGTAAAAAGAGTAATGATACCAAAGCCAGACGGAAGTGAAAGACCTCTTGGAATACCAACAGTCAAAGACAGAATCGTGCAGATGGCTACAAAGATAGCTATAGAGCCAGTATTCGAAGCTGACTTTAAAGATTGTTTCTACGGTTTCAGACCGAAAAGAAGTGCAAAACAAGCACTGGAGAAGGTCAGAAAAGCATGTAACAACAAAGGCTACTATGTAGTAGATGCAGACATTGAGAAATTCTTTGATAACGTAAACCAGGACAAACTGATGGTGTTAGTGGAACAGAGAATATCAGATCGAAGAATACTAAAATTAATAAGGCAATGGCTGAAATCAGGAGTATTGTACGGAAACATACTGACAATCTCTGAACTGGGAACGAGCCAAGGTTCGGTCATTTCTCCGCTACTGGCAAATATCTATTTAAATACACTGGACAGACTGTGGGAAAAGTATGGACTTACTCACGGCACTCTTGTAAGGTATGCAGACGATACAGTAATCATCTGTAAGAATAAGAAAAGTGCAAAGCACACATTGAACTTATTACGATACATTATGGGAAAACTGGATTTAAAATTACATCCAGTAAAAACAAAGATTGTCAGTATGTGGGATGGAAAAGAGGGATTTGACTTTCTGGGGATGTACCACAGAAGAATGACAACGGAAACAAGCAAAGGACGGCTGTATAAGGAAACTTATCAGTATCCAAGCAGAAAAGCCATGAAAAAAAATGAAAGTAGAAATCAAAAGGAATGTAAACAGTCGAAGCTTACTGGTGGCGAAGGAAGATGATTTAATAAAGAATCTGAATCCCAAAATCACAGGGTGGAAGAATTACTATTCGACCAAGACAAACAAAAAGTGGATGCAAGCAATAGATTGGTACATTATCTGCACCTTTACAAGGTGGTACAACAAGAAACACCAAAGGCGAAACAGAATGTCAAAGGTGGGATTCGTTAGAAATAGCATTTACGAAAAAGGGTTAAGGAAAATGGCTGAAGCATGACGTAATGCTGTAGAAAGAAGAATGTCGGAAAACCGTGTGAGGGAGAACCTTATGCACGGTTTGATGAGGGGAAAGAGGGCAAATGCCCTCTAACCTACTCTACAAATGGAGGGATAAAAATATGAAAACGAAATTTTCTATGCAAAGAGCAAAGATACTTGCAACGCAGTTAGTGTGGGAATTTATAGGGAGCGTATTTATTGCGGCGGGAATTTATAATTTCGCTGTACAGGCAAAGTTTCCGATGACAGGATTTTCAGGGATATCTATTATCTTATATCGATTACTGAATATTCCGATCGGATTTTCAACCATTCTCTTAAATATTCCGCTGGCTATCATTTGCTATCGACTTCTTGGAAGGAAATTCTTTATTAGTTCTTTACGCTGTATGGTGATTTCTTCTTTGATGATTGATTATGTAGCGCCGTTGTTTCCGGTATATGAAGGGGATCGCTTATTAGCGGCTCTTTGCACGGGAGTATTTGGGGGGATTGGTTATGCATTAATTTATTCTAAGAATTCTTCTACCGGTGGATCAGACTTTATTATTATGGCGGTGAAGGCAATCAAACCGCATTTATCACTTGGGAAAATTGCATTTTGGTCTGATGTTGGGATTATCCTGGTTGGTGGAATTTTGTTTCGAGATATCGATGGCATCATTTACGGAATGGTAGTAAATTTCATTTTTGCTGTTGCAGTAGACAAGTTGATGTATGGAATCAACGCGGGAAAGCTTGCATTGATTGTTACAGAGCATGGCGATCTAATATGTGAATTGATCGATGAGTGTTGTCAAAGAGGAACGACCATTTTAAATGGACAGGGAGGATATAATAAAGAGGGAAAGCAAGTGGTAATGTGTGCTTGTAGCAATAAGGAAATGTTCCATGTACAACAAGCTGTAAAAAAAGCAGATCCGGCTTCTTTTCTGATAGTGCTTGAATCGAATGAGGTTCATGGAGAAGGATTTAAAATGATACAGATAGGGGAGGGGGCAAACGAATAGAGAGAGAATTTTCTTGTCATACCTTTTTTAACTTCTTTTTTACATTTGTCTCAAAGGAACTTAATAAAGAGCCATTACAATCTTATCGTTACTTGAATGAAAGTGTTGAATGGAGGAAACTACATGAGAGAAAAATGGAGAAAAGCAATCGTATTTACAGCGGCTGTTTCTATCGTGTGCAGTCAAAGTGCAATAAGCAATGTGTTTGCAGCGGGGGAAAATGATGGGACGATGCAGCAGACAGACCATACGGTTTCAATCGAATATCTTACCTTACAGCCGGGGGAGAGGGATGACTCGGTCAATCTTAATTGGTATGCGCCGGAAGGGACAAAAAATGCGCTTGTTCGTATGGGAGATACTACAGTAGAAGCGTCGGTAAGAGCGCTTCATGCCCCGACGAAAGTAGTCGAAGGGAAGTATACAGATACGGGAAAGATGGTATGTCAGGCTACGGTTGTAGTCACATCTGTACTTCTGTTCGGCAGTGCATCTGTATTGCTGACGAGTATGCTGCGTAAAAAGAATAAATAAAAAGTGGAGAAACCAAAGTCTCCCCAAATATGATTAGGATAAACAAAGAATAGGAATGTTTTGGCATTCCTATTCTTTGTTTATCCTTTAATATATGGTGCAATTAATTGTTTAATCTCTTGTATGGTCTTGTTTCGAGACAAAGTATCAGAGTTTGAGGTTGAGGTGTATCCGTATAATAAATCGATCATTCCCTTCATTAAGTCCTCGTTAGATAGTTCTTGTGGTGCAGACGGAACTATGTTTTCTTGAGATAGTAATTTCAGACTAAAGAGGGTTTTGTTATAAATAGAATTGCCAACAATATTCCAATGGTATGTTGTCAGGTATCTTGTTAAAGCGCTTATTAGCTTTTACGATAGCATTAGAATTATCTTTAGATGAAGCGAAGGATTTATTAGCCAGCGCAGGTTTTGCATTATCTAGAAGTTCCAAGACAGATCTTATAATAGCATACTTTTTACAGAATAGAATTTATGATATGTTTAAAATCAATGATGTATTAGAAGCGTATGGACTGGCGGTTTTCTGATTCTTCTGTTCCCGTGAAATCAGAAGATAAATGTCGCCTGTTGGGAGACCAATACGATCAAAACTGTATGTAAAATGTGATTATGAAATTTGAAAAGATCCCCTGGAGAAGGGGAGCGAGATGGTCATAACAGATCGGGAAAGGAGTAATACATGAGTACAGGATTAACGGAGTTGGTTTTTGTTTTAGACAGAAGCGGGTCTATGAGTGGATTAGAAGATGATACAATTGGCGGGTTTAACGGGATGATTAAAAAACAGAAGTCGGAAGGTCATCCGGTAAATGTTACAACGGTTCTTTTTGATAATGAAGTGGAAATTATCCATGATAGGTTTCCTGTAGATACGATAGTTCCCCTGACAAAGGAGGAATATTATGTTCGTGGGTGTACCGCTTTGCTAGATGCGGTGGGGATCGCGATTGGTAAGATGGAAAATATTCAGAAGCGTCTTATGAAGAAGCATAGAGCAGAAAAAGTGATTTTTGTTATTACAACAGATGGATATGAAAATGCGAGTAGAAAGTATAGTTATGAACAGATTAGAAGGAAAATCGAGACAAAAAAAGAATGTGGATGGGAGTTCCTGTTCTTGGGAGCTAATATTGATGCCGGGGAGCAGGCGGAGAAAATCGGAATCAAAAGAAATCGTTCTGTGACTTATGAAAATGACCGAAAAGGAATTGCGATCAATTTTAAAGTAATAGGAAGGGCATTAAGAAAAGCCGTTCTTTGTGATGATTCAGAAGACTATTTTGATGAAGACTGGATGGATGAAATCCAGGAATATCATGAAAAAAATAAGAAATTTTAACATGACTTACCCTTCTACACCACATACAGCTTAATCCCGGCATTTTTAATAATACGTTTCCATTCATCAGTGATTCCTTCGTCTGTAACGATAGCGTCGACACCTGCAAGGGGCGCTACAAATGCAGAGCGAACGAGTCCGAATTTACTGGAATCAGCCAGAAGAACAGTGGTCAGAGAAGAACTCATGGCCGCTTTTTTTGTCAGAACTTCATAGTTATGAGCGCAGGTAATCCCCAGGGCTTCATGGATTCCTGAGGCCCCCAGGAAGAAGGTGTTGGCGCGCTGGCTTCGGATCAATTCATTGGCATAAGGAGATTCAAACATCTGATCGGATCTGTGCAGAAAACCTCCGGCCAGAGTAATTTGTACACCTTCTTTTTGGAATAAATGGGTCAGAGTACAGTAATTATAACAGGTGACGCTTAGGTTTTGGTGTTCCGGAATAAAACGAGCCATTTCGGCGAGCGTAGTCCCGGAATCCAGAATTAAGGTGTCGTTGGGGTGAATGAGCGTAGTCGCAAATTGTCCGATTTTTTGCTTTTCTTTATAGAACTTTGTACGCTCAGAGGAAAGGGTATATTCGGTTTCTATATTTGTGATATCGGCTCGTTCCTGAACGGGAATCTGAATCCCGTGGCTTCGGATAAACAAATGATTTTCTTTTAAGTATTTCAAGTCTCTTCGGATCGTCATTTCTGACACCCCTAAAATTTCTGCAAGATTTTTCACAGATAAATCAGGGGATTCCTGAAGAAGGAGTAATAGATTATTCGCACGTTGTTCCTTTTTTTTCATAGATAGCTCCCTTCCGTCGCCGGGATGTCGGCAAAATGTTCCAATTGATAGTAGTATAACATAATAAGCTAAGCGAGGCACAAAAAATGATAAAAACAAACATTTTGTGAAATATAGATAAAAGATAGAGTGAAAAATTGTGTAAAACAGAGATGGAAATGGAGGGGATTACAAGCAAATCCAGAAAATTATTGATAAATAGGCACTGTTTAGTGGATGAAAAATATGAACAAAAAGCTAAAAAATGTTTGAAATTATACAAAAACTAAAGAAATGTGATTTGATTTTTGAAGGAAAACATGATAAAAATCAAAGTAGAGGATTGTATCATAAGGAGGAAGATAGAGATGAAAATTGTAATCGGATGTGATCCAAACGCAGAGAAAGAAAAACAGGACTTGATCCGCTTTATTGAAGAACAGAAATTAGGAGAAGTAACAGACTTTGGAAGTGAGGATCCAATCTACGCAAATGTTGCAATTCGGGTTGGAGAAGCGGTAGCGGCAAAAGAATTTGACCGTGGAATTCTGTTGTGCGGAACAGGAATCGGCGTATCTATCGCAGCAAATAAAGTAAAGGGAGCTTATGCAGCGCTTCTTACTGACGCATATTCAGCAGAGCGTGCACGCCTTAGCAATGATGCCAATGTTGCATGTATGGGAGCATTTACAACAGGAAGCAAAGAGCGTGAGTTGATGACAAAGATTTTCCTTACGAATGAGTTTGTAGAAGGATGCTCTTCACAGCCAAAAGTAGATGCATTCGTAAAATATGATATGGAACGGAAATAACTGGCTAAGATAAAACCAAAAGCCGGAGCCGTGATTCTTCGTGGGAGAGTTGCGCCTCCGGCTTTTTTTATTGTGTCACAGTAAAAATAACCCCCCTGCTATGCAGGGGGAGGACAGATCTTTAGATATAAGTATGAACTCCTGTGCTAAAATAAAAGTGGGTCTGCAAAACCACAAATAAAATAGCACAGGAGGTCCTAAGAATGGACGTAAATAGTTTAGCTCATACAAAATGGGATTGCAAGTATCATATCGTTTTTGCACCAAAATATCGCCGTCAGGTAATCTACAAAGATATAAAAGCGGATGTGGGGCAAATATTAGGAACATTATGCAGAAGAAAAGGGATAGAAATTATCGAGGCAGAATGTTGCAGTGATCATATCCATATGCTGATAAAAATTCCACCGAAATATTCCGTGTCAGAAATAGTGGGATATTTGAAAGGAAAAAGCTCGCTTATGATATTTGAAAAGCATGCGAATTTAAAGTACAAGTATGGGAACAGACATTTCTGGTGCCGAGGATATTATGTAGATACGGCAGGCAAGAACACCGCTGCGATTAAAGCGTATATTCAGAATCAACTGAAAGAAGATTTAGAATATGACCAGATGTCATTAGTAGAGTATATCGACCCGTTTACGGGTGAGCCGGTAAAGAAAAACAAGAAATAAACCACTTGGAGTGGTAGTAGGAAATCAAAGCAAACCAGCAAGCCCCCTTAGGGGCTAAGCCGGAGTAAGGAAGCGCTGAGTAAGCCCCTTTAGGGGCGGCTGTGGATGTGGTGCAGTTGGCAGACCTTCAGTGCGCCTTCCGGGCGCAAGTAGGTAATAGCCCCTTATAGGGGCAGAACAAGCCACCGGCTAAGCCGGTGGTCTTGACTGCTATTTGAATTTGTAGCCTCTATAATGAAAAATAAAGTGTTTGTCAGAAAAGGGAAGTGAAAGGGGATAGAAATGCGAAAATGGAAGGTTTTGATCGTTGATGATGAGTTTCGGATTGGTATGTTGATCAAAAAACTGATTCACTGGGAAGAGTTTCAATTGGAATGTCTGGATGTTGTTGACAATGGGGAACGGGCATTTGATGTGATTCAAAGTGATCAGTGTCCGGATATTGTGATTACCGATATTCGAATGCCTAAAGTCAGCGGACTTGAGCTAATTGAGATGACTCGCGCAAAGAATAAGAAAATCAAGTTTGTTGTGGTAAGCGGGTATAAAGAGTTTGAATATGCACATCAGGCGTTGCAGTATGGCGTGGAGGATTATCTGCTTAAACCGATTAGTGAGCGCAGAAAGAAGCGGATCTGCTTTCCGAACAGCTTGGGGTAGAAGTAAAGATTGATTACCGTGCACCGGAATCTGCAGAGGTATCCGAGCAGAATTCTACACTGGAGCAGGCAGCGGCAACAAATCCAACAGCAATTCTTCTGGACCCGGTTGACTATGATGGAAGTGCAGATATTATCAAAGAGATACAGGACAGAGATATCCCAGTCATCTTATTTGATGCTCCGTCTCCAGAGGGAAGCGGACTTACGTCTGTAGGTAACGATTTCTCCGAGCAGGCAACGATTGCAGTAGAAATGTTAGTAGAAGAAATGGGTACATCCGGAAAAGTAGCAGTTATGCAGGGAGCACCAACCGCGCCTAACCATGCAGAGAGATATCAGGCACATTTGGATGCACTTGCAAAATATCCGGACATCGAAGTGATCGATGGTGGAATTGACAACGATAACGTAGAGACTGCACAGTCTCAGGCGGCAGCAGTTCTTGCAGCAAATCCTGACCTGACCGGTTATCTGAACTGTGATGCATGTGGATCTGGAGTTGCAGCGGCAATTGAAGAGAAGGGCATGCAGGATAAAGTAACATTTGTAGCAATGGATAACTTAATTGAGATTCTTGATTATGTGAAGTCAGGAACAATTACAGCAACATCATCTACACTTCCTCAGGAACAGGGAATGTATGCAGTACTTATGGCTTATCAGGCAGCGCAGGGAATGGCACTTCCAGCTAATGTTGATACAGGTATTGGCCGTATTACAGCAGATAATGTAGATGAATGGATTGAAATTGTCAGCGGCAAATAAATAGAATTAAAAGGGTAAGATTATTAAGCGGGGACCTGTAACTCGATTCATTCAAGTTGCTCGTCCCCGATTTTTCAATAAGGAGCATAGGATATGAAAATATTAGAGGCGAAAAACATTACAAAGATGTTTCCGGGGGTTGTTGCGCTGGATTCTGTAGATGTAGCTTTTGAGCCTGGTGAGATTCATGCCATTATCGGAGAGAACGGTGCTGGGAAAAGTACGTTGATTAAATGTTTGACAGGAGTGTATGAGCCGGAAGAAGGGGAAGTGCTGGTTGGAGGAAAGAATGCAAGAAAAAACAAAGCACTCTTTGACAAGGTGGCATATGTTCCACAGGAAATCGACTTATTTGGATATATGTCCGTGGCAGAAAATCTTTTTATTCCATACGAGAAATCAGGAATCAAAGGGAATGTAAATCAAAAAGAACTGGAAAAGAGAGCGATCCCTGTTTTGGAAAAATTCTCCATTCCAGTACGTCCGGGGGAATTGGTAAAGGATATTTCCATTTCTTCACAGCAGCTTCTCCAGATTGCGCGAGCTACAGTTCATGAAGATTATGAAACATTGATTTTGGATGAGCCGACTACCAGTTTGACAAGTCGAGACACAAGAATTTTGTTTGATATTGTAGAAAATATCCGGAAAGAAAATAAAGCGGTGATTTTTATCTCACATAAGTTGGAAGAGATCTTTGAACTGGCGGATGTTATTACAGTATTTCGAAATGGTAAGAAGGTTGCCTATTCAGAAATCAAGGATATTGACACCGGATGGGTCATTCGACAGATGACGGGACGAGAGCTGGATCAAAATGAGAGCTTCTATTCAACGGCAGTAACGGACGAGGTGTTGTTAGAGGTAATCCATTTGACGGGCGAACGGTTCCGAGACGTAAGCTTTCAGTTGAAAAAAGGAGAAATCCTGGGATTTTCTGGGCTGGTTGGAGCTGGAAGAAGTGAGCTGATGCAGGCGATTTTCGGATATCTTCCGGTGTATGAAGGAAGTGTTAAACTAGATGGAAAGGACTGGAAGCTTGGAGATACCAATTTTTCGGTAAATCATGGTCTTATCTATCTTCCGGAAGAGCGGAAGAAACAAGGAATTTTGCCGGATCTTTCTATCAGAGATAATATCTCGATTTCCGTATTGGATCAGTTGAAAAGTGGGTTGAATATTTCCAGGAGAAAGGAAGAAGAACTGGCACGGGAGGTTATTGATACCTACGACGTGAAAACCCCTGGAGCGGATAAAGAGATTCAATTTTTATCCGGTGGTAATCAGCAGAAGGTGATTATCGGGCGTGCAATGGCATGTAAGCCCAAGCTTTTGGTATTCGATGAGCCGACGAAGGGAATTGACGTTGGAACCAAGACGGAGATTTATCGTTTAATGAAGAAGCTGGCGGAAACGGAAGGAATTGGAATTATTATGATTTCTTCTGAGATGGAAGAGATTAAGAAATGTTCCAACAGAGTTATTGCAATGTATGATGGAAGAATTGCCGGAGAATTTGATGAGTATGCAGATCAGCAGTCAATTCTGAAAGCGATCATCGGAGTAAGTGCTTAGAAAAAGAGGAGTTTGAATTATGAGTAAAGAAAAGACACAGGGAAAATCAGGAAATACGTTCCTGAATGCATTGAAAAAGAGTAATATGACAGCGATGCTGGCAATCCTGGTGGTGATGATTATTATTGCCAGTATTATTTCACCGTATTTTTTAGATATTTATAATTTACAGTCAGTGCTTAGAGATCTTGCCTTTATCGGAATGATCGGTATTGCGCAGTCGCTGCTTCTTCTGGTAGGAGAGCTGGATTTATCTGTTGGAAAGATGGCCTGCTTGTGTGGAATTCTGACAGGAATGCTTATGGTAAATGTGGGATTAAATCCATGGTTATGCCTGGTTATCGGACTGATTCTTGGCCTTATCTTTGGATTTATCAATGGAATGATCATTACTCGCCTTCGTTTGAATTCCATGGTTGCAACCATTGGAATGCAGGGCGTATATGGAGGAATTACATTGGTAATCACGAAGGGAAAAGCGGTTACAGGTATTCCAGCGGATACACAGGTACTTGGAAAGCAGTCTTTGGGTCCTGTTCCGATTCCATTTATTATCTGTGTTGGAGTCTTGATTCTGATTTTGTTCATGGTGAAAAAGACGAAGACAGGACGATATATTTATGCAATTGGAAACAGTAAAGAGGCGGCAAAAATCCTGGGAATCAAAGTGGATCGCATTCGCGTTATGATCTATTCGATCGTAGGACTGATTTCTGCATTGGCAGGACTTTTATATGTGTGCCGTCTGGGATCTGCGCAGACAGCGATTGGAGAAGACTGGCCGATGAATTCCATTGCAGCGTCCGTGATCGGTGGTGTATCACTGACTGGAGGAGTAGGTAATCCGGTAGGTGCGCTGATTGGAGCGGCTGTGATTACGATTATTCAGAATATCATCGTACTGTTCGGTGTCAATTCTTATTGGCAGTCAGCAGTCAGTGGAATCGTGGTAGTACTTGCGATTTCCTTCAGCTCTATTTCTGATATTGTACGAGAAAACAGACAGAAGAGAATTAAACTGAATTAAGCGTATCCGAAGGAAATAAGGAGGAATGAAAATGAACTTGGGATTGAATTTGTCATTTGCAGTAAAGCGCTGGCTGGATCCGGTACGTCTGGCAGATATGGTAAAGAATGATTTCCATGTGGAGCATGTGCAGTTTACCTGGGATTTGATTGATCCCTGGTGGCCGACAGAGTTAAGAGACCAACTGGCAATTCAGTACAAGGAAGCATTTGAGAATGCAGGGGTCAAGATAGATGCAACTTTTGGCGGACTGGCTTCCTATACTTATGCTCATCTGCTGGCACCGTCTAAGGAGCAGCGTGAGTGTGCCTTTATGTTCTTTCAAAGAGCGATTGATTTGACCGTGAAAATGGGAGCGAAAGTGATGGGGACTCCGGTTGGGGGAATGTCTTATGAAGATGCAAAAGATCCGGTAAAGCGCAAGGAACGGTATCAGGATATGCTTCGGTACATAAGAAGTCTGGCATCATATGGACGTGAGAAGGGATTGGAAGAGATTCATATTGAAGCAACGCCGCTGATTACAGAGTTTCCACATAGTCCAGAGGTCTCTGTGAAGATGATGGAGGATTTAAAGGATACCGATATTCCGGTGAAGCTTTTGATTGACTGGGGACATGCGCTTTATGAACCCCTTTTGAAGGAAGAGGCGGATATTGATTTGTGGTTCCAAAAATGTGCGCCGTATATTGGTTCTATTCACTTACAGCAGACAGATGGAAAATGGGATCGGCATTGGGATTTTACTCACGAGGATGGAATGGTAACGCCCAAGAAGATCAAGGAGGCAACCAGCCGGGCGGGGCTTGATGACCGGATGCAGTATTTGGAGGTTGTTACGATCTTTGAAGAAGATGATGATCGAGTCTATGACAATATGAAAAAGACAATGGATTATCTGCATAGAGAACTAGGTTGCTAAAAGGAGAAGATATGGAGTATCAGGAAATTTATCAGAAAATACAGGAAGAGCATCGTCGGGTATTTGAAAAGATGGATCGGGAAAATATGAGGGAATTTATGGATGAGATTAAAAAGCATCCTAGAATTTTCTTTATTGGAGTTGGTCGGGAAGGGATGGCGACAAAAGCGTTTGCCATGCGTCTGATGCATATGGGAAAAGAGATTCACTGGATCTGGGATGATACGACTCCGGCTATTAAAGAAGGAGATTTGCTGGTCGCAACGCTTGGAGACGGTAGAATCGGACATATTGATTATGTATGCAGGCGAGCCAAAGAAGCTGGGGCAATGATTTATGTTGTCACCGGTTCGCCAAGTGGAGAGACGGCCAAGAAGGTGGCGGACAAAGTATTCTTTGTGCCGGCGTCGGTGTACCGTGGAACCGATGAGGTGGTTCCTTCTTTTCAGCCGATGGGAAATCTTTTTGAGCAGTGTCTGTTACTTATGTTTGATATCATCGTTATGATGATTGTAGAAGAGACGCCGGGGCTTACGTTTGAAAGAATGGCGGAGAACCATCGGAATATAGAATAGAGAATGCATTTAAGGAGATGTTTTTATGGGAACGAAAAAAATCTTAAATAAAGATGTATCAAATGTGGTGGAAGAAAGTCTTACAGGTTATTTGCTGGCCTATCAGAAATATTATAAAAAAATAGGAGAGTATAATGCATTTTTTTATAAAGGGCACAGAAAAGACAAAGTTGCGCTAGTGATCGGCGGCGGAAGCGGACATGAGCCTTTGTTTACCGGATATTGCGGAGCGGGACTGGCAGATGCGGTTGCATGCGGTAATGTATGTGCATCTCCAAATCCAGAGTTAATTACGGAAGCTGCAAAAGCAGTTGATCAGGGAAAAGGTGTTTTATTCGTATATGGAAACTATGCCGGGGACAATCTGAATTTTGATATGGCAGAAGAGATGTGCCAAAAAGAGGGAATTCAGACGGCGCATGTCAGAGAGTGGGATGATTTTGCATCAGCGCCAAAGGAAAGGATCACGGATAGAAGAGGAATCGCTGGTGATGTATATACGATTAAAATAGCCGGTGCGGCGTGTGATGCAGGGCTTAGTTTAGAAGAGGTAGTGCGAATCACGGAGAAGGCGCGGGACAATACCAATACGATCGGCTTAGCAACGTCTCCGGGAACTTTACCTGGAAATGAAAAACCTACATTTGAAATTGCGGATGATGAAATGGAATTTGGTATGGGACTTCACGGGGAACCGGGAATTGAGCGTACCAAGATGATGCCGTGCAGCGAGATGGTAGACCGCATGTCCCACGAGCTGAAGGCGGAAATGAATCTGAAAGAAGGGGATGAAATAGCAGTTTTAGTCAATGGACTTGGATCAACCCCACTTTTAGAATTAAATCTGGTCTATTATGAATTATATAAACGGATGCACAAAGATGGTTTGAAGGTCTATGATGCAGAGGTGAAAACCTATTGTACTTGTATGGAGATGGGTGGATTTTCCATTACTTTCTTGAAGTTGGATGAAGAGCTTAAGAGTTACTATGATGCACCATGTTATTCACCATATTATGCGAAGGGAGCGACGGAGCAGGTGACCTGGGAAGCGCAGGAAGAAGAGGAAATCGAATTTGACGAGTCTGATATAGAAGCGGCTCCAATTATACGAAGTAAAGAAGGCGTTCTGGAAGAATTGAATGTGGCGGATGCAAGGAATATGCTTCTTTACATTGCAGATAAAATTATTGCAAACAAGCCGTATTTGACAGAAATTGACAGTGCGATTGGAGACGGAGATCATGGCATTGGCATGGCAGGCGGAATGCAGAAGGCAAAGAGAAAGCTTCTGAAGCTGGAAGAGCAGGAAAATGTATACCACATTTTTGAAGAAGCGGGGCAGGCAATGCTGATGTCCATGGGGGGCGCGTCAGGAGTGATTTTTGGAAGTTTATACCTGGCAGGTGCCAAAGGTATGGAATCGAAAAAGGTTCTGACAGCGTTTGATCTTGCGGAGATGGAGGAGAAGAGCCTGGCAGCCATTCAGGAGCGCGGGGGTGCCCAGGTTGGAGATAAAACGATGGTGGACGCTTTGGCGCCGGCTGTAGAAGCGTTGAAGAAAAATGCAGATCTTGGATTGCTGGAGATGCTGAAACAAGCAGAAGAAGCGGCAAGGATCGGTATGGAAGATACCAAGAAATATGTAGCCAAATTCGGACGCGCGAAATCTCTTTTGGAAAGAGCGGTTGGACATCAGGATGCAGGTGCAACCTCTGTCTATCTGATTTTCCAGGGAATGAGAGAATTCGTGGAAGGAACACTGAAGTACTAGAGAAAATAAAAGAACGAATATAGATAATTCTTACTGTACTTCAAGGCTGCTTGCAAAGTTTTTGGATATAGAAAAATTGCATAAATAGTACAATATATTCAAAAAAATCATACTTATTGTAGAAACAATAATCGGATGCTATACTACAATCGACAGCAAGGAGAAAAGGATTGCCATAAAGCAGGAACAAAAGAAAAGGAGGGCGCAGGGAATGCGAAAAAAAGCTGCAATTGTGATAGCAATGCTGATCTGTAGTATTTTTGTGGGAGGAATGAAAGTACAGGCAGCAGATGGGAGTGTGGAGGTAAATGTTCCAAACGAATATTTAAAGAAATTGATTAATGTTACATTAAAGAAGGAGGAGACAGCACCGATTACCCGGCAGGAAATGGAATCTTTGACAACATTGGATACAACGAATATTCCGACTGTTGACAGTGATACACAGATTCATACACATGGAATCTCAGATTTGACGGGCCTGGAGTACGCGGTGAATCTGGAAGAACTGCATCTGAAGGAGAATGAAATTACAGATTTATCTCCAATTGCAAATTTACAAAAACTGAAAAAATTGGATGTTCATAGAAACGAGTTGACGGACATCACACCGCTGAAAAGCTTGAAAAATTTGGAATATCTGGATATTTATAATAACAAGATTCGAGATATTTCACCGCTGACCAGTTTGAAAAAGCTGACATTCTTAGATATGCATTATGTAAATCGTCAGACTGCCAAAATTGATATTACACCGCTTGCCGAGCTGACGAATTTGAATTATCTAAGCCTTGAGAGCAATTTGATTCAGGACATCAGTTGTCTGAAGCCGCTTGTGGACAGTGGGAACTTAAGAACAATTCTGGTGCGTGTGAATGATATTACGGACTTTACTGTATTAAAACCACTTTTAAATGAATTGTACATTGACAATTTTGGATCCAGTGACGAATTAATGATAGGAACAATAAATCAGAAGGCTTCTGGAGATCCGAAAGAAGTAAGTGTACCGAAAGAAGGCGGATCCGTAGAGGTTCCACTGCCGGAAATTAAAGGGTTTGAGGATGTGGATGCATTTTGGGCAGAAATGTTTGAGGCGCCGACAACCAAGACGGTGACATTTTTAGAAGAAGTTGAGGGCGCGTCTGTTACCTACGATGCAGAGAAAAATGTGGCGGTTATCGAGATGGATGAGAATATCGTAGGAAACAAGAAGGACATTCTTGCAAATTTGCAGATTGCATATGAGATGACGGATTTTACATATTATCTGCCAATTCATCTTACACAGGATGCGCAGTATAGCTTCACTTTAAATATTGCCGATCAGAATCGTGTGAATCTGCATATGGATACCAGAAACGATCTCTTTGTATCAGATGAGGCTATGGTAGGAACCGTTGTGGATGCAGATGGAAATCCGGTTCAATTAGAGCAGGTATCCGTTGAGTTTACCGGAACAGTAGGAATGGGAAGCAACAAATTCGATCAGGGAATCTTTGAGGCATATGAGTTAAAGACCGAAGGAAATACATTGTCATTTAAGATCGCAGGAAAGACCGGAACGGAAATACCGGAGGGTAATTATACCTTGCAACCGACGATTGCATTTAAGGTGGCAGGCGATGATACGGTATATCAGATTCCAGAGAAATTTAAGATTTACAACTTGTATGTATCACCAACAGATCCTTTGAATCTTGGAAATAATATTGTATTTGATCTGGCGCAGGAGCCAAATGCAGAAGGTAAGTATACGTCTAGAAAATATGAAGTGAAGCTTCCAAATGACCGGGAAATCAGTTGGATTACGGTAAACAACAGTAAAGGAACTCAGGTGTATACATCTACACGCGATCCGCAGTGGCAGGCAGGAGAAAAGAATGGATTTACATTAACGCTTGCACCGGAAGAAATGAACGATGTATTTTACGTAAGAATACAGCCTGCTTCTTTAAAGAGGGATTCTCAGATTGAAATTCTCAATATGGGTACGAGATTCGTGTATTCTAAAAAAGATGCACAGATTGAAGACGGTTTCCAGATGAATCTAAAGGATAGTATAGAAGCGGGAAGTGAATTAGAATTAGCAGTTTCTTATGAAGAGGAACCATGTGAAAATTATGCGGTTATCTCTTCTGATGAGAATGTGCTGCGGGCAGAAGGCAACAAGATAGAAGCAGTCGCAGAAGGTAAGGCTGTGCTGGAACTGACAGGACTTTCCTTCCCTTATGAGATAAAGGAAAATCTGTTCCGTGAAGTGGAATATGAAAATGCTGTTCAAAAGAATGTTACTGTGACACGCGCGACAGGCGGCGGAGAAGGCGGAACAAATTCATCTGTTCCAAAGCCGGAGGGATCAACTGGCAAACCATCTGGAAAGGGTGAGGTGACGAAAATCCCGAAGACAGGAGATGAGTCGCTCGTTGGTTTATGGAGCATACTGGCTGTGACAGCACTTGCAGGCGTTATGTGGGGATTTGGAAGAAAAAGGTTGTAGAAGTTAACTTAAAATCAGAAGGGAAACTCCTTGATAGAGTTTACCCTTCTGATTTTTTTATCCTTTGCCAGAATCAAGGCCGAGAATCGTGTCAAATACCGCGCGGTAGTTGTCCATTAAGTCTCCCTGGCTGTTGCCGGCTGCCCAGGTAAAGGAAACACTTCGGAATGCATGGTATAAGGCGTACGCAAGATTTTCGGCCGGAGAAGTGACAGGAATCTCGTGTTCAAACTGGGCGTTTCGGATTACTCGGATAACGGTTTGGTATAAGTACATTTCTTCAGGGAAAACGGCGGTTTCTTTTCCTTGAAGCGTCGTGGTGTAAAGACGGTTAATGATAGAAGGACCGAGTTCTTTGGCATTTTCGCTATAAGAGCCGAGAAGTTTCCAAAGAATATCTACATTGGAAGAGGGTTCGGCGAAGGAGTTCAGAAGCTCTTGGGAATGGATGCCGACGTACTCGTTTATATCGGATAGAATATCGTCTTTTGAGGAAAAGTGATAATAAAAGGTACGTTTTGTAACACCTGCCGCCTCACAAATTTGCACAATAGTAACATTTTCGAAGCCAAAACTAGTAAAAAGTTCCATTGCACACTTATGAATACGCTCTTTGGTAAGTTCTCCTTTTCTTTTCTTTTTTTGTGCTTTTTCCATAATTTCACCTCTATAATTTCGTGTAATATGCTGTTTTTGCAAAAGTATTGAATGTTTAAGATTGACAAAAGATTGACAAAAGACTAAAATCCAATTATGTTACCGAGGTAACATAATTTGGGCAAAGCATACGGAAAGTATACTTTGTTTCATTATATCATCTGAAAACCTAATATTCTATATGGTTTTGACAGTTTTGACGGAGGAATGTAGAAATGAACAAATTATTTGAGCCCATTCAGATTGGAAGCCTGACACTGAAAAACAGAATCGTTATGGCGCCCATGGGAACAACAACCGACGTCACGAATGCGTTTAACATGCGTGATGTGAAATACTATGGAGAGAGAGCAAAAGGAGGATGTGGACTGGTTTTGACTGGAGCTGTGGTGGCATCAACAGAGTTTGAGCCGGCGCCTTGTCAGAAATTGACGAATACGAAAGATGTCTACATGCTTCAGATGGTGGCGGAACGAGTGCACTTTTACGGGGCAAAGTTTGGAATCCAGCTTTCGCCGGGAATCGGGCGCATGAACTGGATAGATCCGCATACGCCACCCTACTCATCTAGTGAGATTCCGAATTATTATGTTCCGGAGATGAAGTGCCGAGCGCTTCCAACGGACGGTGTAAAGCGTCTGGTTAAGGCGATGGGAGAATCTGCAAAGCTTGCGAAGGATGCAGGGGTAGATATCATAGAGCTTCATGCGTACGGCGGATATCTGATTGATCAGTTTACTTCTGCCAAATGGAACCATCGTACCGATGAATATGGGGGGAGCTTTGAGAACCGTCAGCGGTTTTTAAAAGAAATTGTAGAGGAGGTTCGCCGTTCTTGTGGAAAAGATTATCCGATTGCTATCAAGATGACGATTGACAGTATGGATGATGAAAGACCGTTGGAGGAAGGAATCGCAATTGCAAAATATCTTGCTGACAGTGGGTTGGTAGATATGATTCATTTTGGACGCGGCTCTTATTCCTGTCGTTGGAGAATGGTAAGTTCTGTTTATCAGCCGGCAGGATTTGACCTGGAAGCTGCGCCTATGGTTAAGGAGATTGCCGGGAAGATACCAGTAATGGCACATGGCAAACTGAACCATCCGGATGTGGCAGAAGCTGCGGTGGCAGAAGGCAAGATTGATCTGGTTGCGATTGGACATGGATTGATTGCAGATCCGCATTGGGCGAATAAAGTAAAGAATGGGAAGCTGGATGATATTAATCCATGCATTGGATGTGCAGAATGCCATTTCAATGCGATGAAAGGCCACTCAAGACCGTGCGCAGTGAATGTTCATGGAATGAGAGAGGGAGAATTTAAGTTGACGCCGGCGAAGACGGATAAGAAGATCATGGTGATTGGAGCGGGTCCTGGAGGATTAAAGGCGGCGGCAACGGCAGCAGAGAGAGGATATAAAGTTTCCCTGTACGAGAAGAATACTTATCTCGGAGGCGCGATGGCGGCAGCAGGAGCTCCGAGCTTTAAAACAGATGTCAGGGAGCAGGTGGAATATCTGAAGAGACAGATTGTGAAGTTCCAGGTAGACCTCCACCTGAACACGGCGGTTGATATCGAGGATGTCAAAAGAGAAAATCCGGACTATGTGGTTGTAGCGACGGGAGCCAGCCCTTTTATTATTCCGGTTCCGGGGCATGATAAACCGCATGTAAGTGCGGCGATTCCGGTTCTCATGAAGAAGAAGCAGGTCGGGCAGAGAGTTGTAGTTATCGGCGGAGGAGATGTAGGATGCGAACTTGCATGTGAACTTAAGCTTCAGGGAAAAGAGGTTACCATTATTGAGATGCTGGAGGATATCCTGATGGCTGGAGAAAGCTTTGTGGCAAATCATCAGAATATCCGTTACCTGGTAGAACATTCGGGTGTGGCATTACTGTGCGGCGCAAAGGTGAGCGAGATTTTGGACGACGGCGTTCTCGTTTCTAAGAATGGAGAGATCCAAAAGGTTGATTGTGACAGTGTGGTGTTCGCAACAGGATACAGAGCGAATCCAGATCTCTATATGGATATCTTAAAGGCGGGATTTGAATGTGTCCAGATTGGAGACAATGTAAAGCCAGGAAAGATTATCAATGCGATTCACCAGGGATATCATTGTATTCGCGTCCTGGAAGAAGACTAAGAAATACAGAAGAATAATATACGAACAAAGAAAGATGAGGGAAATTATGTCAACGCAAGCAAAGAGTATGATCAATGACGAGGATGACGTACTCGTATATATTGATCCAGCAAAAAGAGCAATTGTAACCATCGCATTATTAATCGGATTTTTTGGAATTCATTTTTATATGCGTGCATTTTCTATGTGTACATCCTATATTATGGCAGACTGGGATGCGGGGCAGTACTATTCGGCGGGCAAAGCGCTTCAGACTGCAATTATGGTAGTGGCGACTTCTGTGTCCATGTTTTTGATTCCGAAACTTGGAATTCGTAAGATTATGGGAGGATCATTGCTGATCGTAATCCTTTGTGACATCGGTACGTTATTTGCGCCAAACCTTGCGGCGTTCCTGATCTGTGTTATGGTTCAGGGAATTGGAAACGCAGGTATGGTTGCTAACATGATCGCAATGATGAATAAGATCTGGCAGCCGTCCAAACGTGCGATGTGGCTTTCGTCTATCGGAATTACACAGGGAATTGCGGCGATCGTGGTTCCTACTCTTGCAGGAGTTTTGATTGATAAGTGGGGATGGGAATCTGTATATTTCGTAATGATTGCAATTCAGGCAGTCGGCTTTATCAGTATGATGATTTTCACACCGAAAGATACGACCCAGCGGAATTACGTTGAAAAATCTTTTGATGTAAAGGGAACGATTCTTTTTGTTGTATGGGTGTGCTGTATCGTACTTGCATGTAACTTTGGTAACGCATGGGGATGGGCGAGTCCGGCGATTCTGACGCTTCTGGCGGTTGGATTCGTGAGCCTTGCAGTGTTTATTGTTGTTGAATATAGGTTGGGTTCCACTGCAATCTTTCCGATTAAACTATTTAAAGACAACCGTAACTGCACCATGATTTTCCTGCAGTCGTTTTTCTCTTGCGTGGTATGTATGGGACAGTTTGTGTTCGTAATTTACTATATGCAGGTAGTGATGGGACTGTCGGCGGCAATTTCTGCAATTCCGTTTACGATCTTTTCGGTTGGAACGCTGGTAATGCCTACCGTGTATGGATATATTTATAAAAAGACTGGAAAGTGTAAAGCACTTCTTGTTATTACGATGCTTTTGGTTTGCGCAAACTGCTTCATGTATGGATTGTTCCTTGCGCCGACAACAAGCCTTGGCATGATTTATTTTATCTCCGTTATCGGAGGTCTGGGACATGCATCCTGTGTGACGCTCTGTTACAACGCGGCGGAAGAATATCTTCCAGAGAGCCGTATGGCAGATGGAAATGCAGTGGCATACATTGCGATCTGTATTGCAGGAAGTGTTGGACTTGCAGTGATGCAGGCTGTTGCTAATGGCGTGACGGCAAGCAAGGTAGCGGCTGGTGTAGAGCAGGTAGCGGCAAGTGGAGCAGGATATGTAGCGGCGATGTTTGTAGCTGGTATCGCAGGCTTGATTGGTGTGGCAGCATCTGCATTACTTAGCCGTAAAATCAAGGAAAACGGATCGGTAGAATAGCAAAATGGAGGAAAGAGAACATGGCAGATAAGTATGGAATTGTAACGGGAGCTTCTCGCGGGCTTGGAGAGGCGATTGCCGAAGAGCTTGCAAGAGAAGGTTACAATGTAATCATTACATATAATGGAAACGCGGCGAAAGCCGAAGCGGTAAAAGCCCGCCTTGAGAAGGCGTTTGGAGTTCGAGTAGAAACATTTAAGCTGGCGGTGCAGAACGAAGAGGAGATAATTGTGTTCCGTAAATGGGCGGAAGAGCGGATGGGGAAAGACCTTCACGTCCTTGTCAATAACGCGGGAATCTATGCAAACGTTCCCAGTGATAAGATAGAATCAAAAGTATTTTGTGATATTATTGACGTTAACGTAAAAGGAACTTTCTTTATGAATCGTCATTTTGTGGACCTTATGATTGCAAATCATTTTGGGAAGATTATTAATCTTTGTTCGGCGGTTGGTCTGCGTGCGGCTCCTGGTTCTATTGCGTATGCAAGTTCTAAGTTTGCGGTTCGAGGAATGACGCAGGCGATGGCGCTTGATCTTGGCCAGTACAATATTCAGGTGAATGCAATTGCGCCGGGGGCACACAAAACAGATATGTACTGGGATGCGGTGAAGACAGATCCGGTTCTGATGGAGACTCGTACGAAATCCTGTCCGCTTCAGCGTGCAGGAGAAGTGACAGAGATGTGCCACCTTGTGCGATATTTCCTGGCTTCTGATTTTATTACTGGCCAGGTTGTGTCACCAAACGGTGGAACGACCATGGTTTAGAGTTATGGGCTACGTTAGTATTTTTCTTGGGCTTGCAGCGGTAATCTGCCTGATGATGCGCAGGTGGAGTCCTCTTATGGTTGGGATTGCCGCTGCCGCAGTTGTGATTTTTATGAATGGACTTCCCTATGGGGAAACCATGATGACAACTTTTTTCGACGGCTTTTGTACAAGCTTTCAGTCTCTGTTTCCACTGATTTTTTCGGGAAGTCTGCTGGCACAGGTGTACAATCGGTCTGGAACTGTCAATGCTGTGGGAGATATGATTGCAAATGCTCTTTTTAAAGAGGACGCGGGCGCAACGAGAAAATATGTATCCTGCATTCTTGCGATGGCTTTGGCATCGGGAGCGCTCGCTTTTTGCGGTCTGAATGCGCTTGTCACATTGATGGCCATGTATCCGATTGCCCTGCGGCTGATGGAAAGAGCGAATGTTCCCAAACGGTTCGTAATGGGAATCTTATCTTGTGGAGTGTATACATTTGCGATGTCGGCGCCTGGATCTGCCGAGACGGTGAATATTCTGGCAATGCAGGCGCTCGGCACTTCTTCTTATGAAGGTATTGTAGGCGGAATTGCAGCATGTATCGTGGAAATCCTGGTTACGACGGTGCTAACGACAGTTATGATAAAGAAGGCGGTTGCCAGAGGGGAGCGTTTTGCATACGGACCGAGAGATGTCGTTGCGACAAGTGATGCGAAATGTCCAAACGCAATGGTTTCGTTGATTCCGCTTTTGGTGCTGGTTGTTCTGTTTAATCTTTTTAAAGTTAATATTTTTTCGGCAACAATGATTGCCTGGTTATTGTCTTTGGTGTTGTTCTGGAAATATCTGCCAGGCAGAGGAAGAAAAAAACGTGCGGAGATTTTAAAAATTATGCAGGCTGCTGGGGAACAGGCTTTTGGTCCGGTCAGTGCAGTTGGGTCCATCGTAGGATTTACTACGATTGTACAAAGCCTTCCAGAATTTCAGAATATGCTCGACGCGGTATTTCGCTTAGATCTTTCGCCTGCTGTTATTCTGATTGCTGCGGTTTGTATGATTGCTGCGCTGACCAGTTCGTCTACTGCGGCAATTCGGATTGCAGTTCCGATCGTTGCGGAAAGATGTACAGAGGCGGGACTTTCCTTGGCGTTCGTACACCGGGTGTCCTGTTTTGCGTGCTCAATTGTAGATACACTGCCTTATGGAACTGCCGTGATTATCAATCTTGGTATAGCGGATCTGGATATGAAGGGAGGTTATCCGCCGATGTTTGTGGCAACTACCCTTGCAACGGCGTGTGGAACACTGGTGTGTGCGCTGGTGATGTATTTCTTCCCATATCTTCCTTAAGCCTTTCTGGTTTTCAAAAAGCCAGTTAAAGATCTTTGAAGCGATATTGTCAAGGATCATAAGCTGTGCTAAAATACAGAAAAATAGACAATCAGTCATGGAAAAGGAGAAGAAAAGTATGAGCATATTATTTATAGAATATCCAAAGTGCACCACTTGCAAGAAGGCTAAGAAATGGCTGGATGATCACGGGATTGCTTATGAGGACCGCCATATCAAAGAGCAGAATCCGACGGCAGAAGAGTTGGCGGTCTGGTATCAAAAGAGCGGGCTTCCAATTAAGAGATTTGTGAACACGAGTGGAATGCTGTATCGCGAAATGAATTTAAAGGACAAGCTTCCGACCATGACGGATGAAGAGATTCTAGAACTTCTGGCAACGGATGGAATGCTGGTAAAAAGACCGCTCGCAATTGGGGATGACGTGGTATTGACGGGATTCAAAGAAGCAGAGTGGACTGAAAAATTAGAAAAATAGAAATAAAAGTGAAAAAAGCCGAAAAGAAAGCGTGGGCTGTCCTTCTTATAGGACAGCCCACGCTGCATAATAACAGTAACAAGAAGAACAGATGCAAGAGTTTTGGAAGGAGCGGTTATTATGCGTGGTTACCATACAGATAAAGGATACATGGGATATGTGGACGGAGAATATATGTTGTTTAGCTGTGAATCAGATTACTATGAATTTCTTGAAGATTAAGTGTCCCATAAGAGTCTCATCCATGCTATACTGGTACATATAAGTGGCAAGAGGAGGAAATATGGCGAAAGGAAAGAATCAGAAATTCAAATTGTACCGGCTGGCACAGATCATGCTGGAAAAGACGGATGAAGATCATTTTCTGACCATGGCAGAGATCAAGGAAGAATTGGCGCGTTATGAGATTACGGCAGAGAGAAAGAGTCTCTACAATGATTTGCGTGATCTGGAGGTTCTTGGAATCGAGGTGGCAGGAGAGCCTTGCGGAGGCGGATATCGTTATCATGTGGTGGAGCGTCCGTTTGAGATCCCGGAACTGAAGCTTTTGGTGGATGTGATTCAGTCTTCCAAGTTCATCACTGCCAGAAAGTCCAATCAGCTGATCGCAAAGCTGGAAAAACTGGCGAGCAAATATGAAGCATCTGCACTGCAGCGTCAGGTTTTCGTTGCGGGACGGATTAAGACCATGAACGAAACGATTTACTATAATGTAGATACTATTCATGGAGCAATTGCAAAGAATCGAAAGATCCACTTCCAGTATTATCAGTGGAATGTGAAGAAAGAGATGGAGCTTCGCCATGGCGGAGCATATTACCATATCAGTCCCTGGGGACTTTCCTGGGATGCGGAGAACTATTATCTGGTGGGATATGATTCTGATGCAGAGCAAATTAAGCATTACCGTGTAGATAAGATGCTGAAGATTACGCTGTCGGAAGAAGCGCGGGAAGGAAAAGAGTTTTTCCAAAAGCTTGACATGGCAGCTTATGCGAAGAAAAGTTTTGGGATGTATGGAGGAAAAGAAGAGGCGGTAAAGCTTTTGGTGAAAAATGATCTGGCGGGAGTGATTATTGACCGGTTCGGGAAAGATGTGATGATGGTTCCGGCAGACGAGGCACGTTTTACTGTGAAGGTGGACGTGCAGGTCAGCGGTCAGTTCCTGGGATGGATTTTCGCTTTGGGTGATGGTGTGGAGATTCTGGGACCGCCAAGCGTCCGGGCGCGCATGCATCAGGAGATCTTACGGCTGGCAGATCGATACAAGGGGGAGGAGATGGAAGAGAATGACAGAATTTGAAAGATTGCAGGAGATTATAGCTCAGCTTAGAGGAGAGAATGGCTGTCCCTGGGATCGGGAACAGACGCATGTAAGTTTGAAACCGGCCTGCGTGGAAGAAGCGGCAGAGGTGGTTTGCGGGATTAATATTTTGGAGAAGACTGGGGATGCAGAGAATCTGAAGGAAGAGCTGGGAGATCTTTTGCTTCAGGTCGTGATGCATGCGCAGATTGCTGAGGAAGAAAATCTCTTTACCATGGATGACGTCATCCGCGGAATCTCTGAGAAGATGATCCGCCGTCATCCCCATGTATTTGGAACGACAGAAGTCCAGAATTCTCAGGAAGTATTGGTGAACTGGGAGTCTATTAAGAAGAGAGAAAAAAAGGGAAAAGAGTGGGCGAGGGCGTACCTTCCGGAGGCTTTTGATGAGGCGAAGGAATTGATTGACGTTGCAAAGCGGCGGAAGGGATATGTTTAAATAGTGGCAGGAAAACGAAGCATAAGAGCCCACAAATCTTTGTTAAAGCCAGAGATTATCAGAAGCAGCCGGAAAACTTTGGGGTTGGAAGTGACATCAGAAGGAATGATCAGAATTCGGGCTCCGTATGGCGTTTCAGAGGATGTGATCTTAAGGTTTCTTGAAAGTAAATCTGCATGGATTCAGAAGAGTCTTGCGAAAGTGCGGGCAAGACAAGAGAAGCTCAAAGAAGAGGAAGCGCAGTACGGGAAGTTAACGGAAGCGGAACTTAAAGTATTGAAAATGCAGGCGGAGGAAGTGTTCCCTGCGCGAGCAGCTTTTTATGCTGGGAAAATGGGAATATCATACGGGCGAATTACCATTCGCAGACAGAAGACCAGGTGGGGGAGCTGTAGCCAAAGTGGGAACTTGAATTTTAATTGTCTGCTGATGCTGGCTCCGCCGGGAGTCGTTGATTATGTGGTAGTACATGAACTTTGCCATCGGATTGAGATGAACCATTCGCCCCGATTTTGGGAATTGGTTGGGGAGGTATATCCGGATTATGATCGATGGAAACGCTGGCTGAAGGAAAATGGCGGACGGCTGATGCGGATGACAGAGGAAAAAATATAATAAAAGGAGCAAAATAGGATGAACAAGAAAAAAATCAAGAAGTTAGTAGCAATTCAACCAGTATCTTTTTTGGAGGAAAGTAAAGCGGTTTTAGATCAATACTGTGAGGAAACCATTTTTTATGATACGCAGCCGGAGAATGCGCAGGAGATCGTCTCCCGGATTGGTGATGCAGATGCTATTTTCGTAAGCTATACTCATGCAATCGGAGCAGATATTCTGTCCCAATGTCCAAATGTTAAATATATTGGGATGTGCTGCAGTTTGTATTCCGAGGCAAGTTCTAATGTGGATATCGCGTATGCGAGAGAGCACGGAATTACGGTGACGGGAATCCGGGATTATGGAGATGAAGGGGTAGCAGAGTATGTGCTGATGAATCTGATTAGACGATTACACGGCGTAGATGGGTATCAGCCGCTTTTGGGAGAGATCTCAGAAGTGTCAGGAGCAAAGGTGGGACTTCTGGGGCTGGGAGCCAGCGCGCAGGCAGTGGCCAGAGCACTTAAGATGATGGGCGCAGATGTTCGTTATTACAGCCGAACCAGAAAACCAGAACTAGAAGAGACGGAAGGATATCGCTATCAGGAGCTTCATGGACTCTTGGAGGAATGTGATGTGATCTGTAGCTGCCTGAGTAAAAATGTGACATTACTGTATGAAGAAGAGTTTGCGATTATGGGAGCAAATAAACTCTTATTCAATACGGCGCTTAGCCCGTGTTTTGATCAGAAAGCTTTGGAAAAATGGCTGGATCTGGAGAATACTTGGTATTTCTGCGATACTTTAATGGGATTGGGAGAAGAATCTCTGCTGGAGAGAAAGAATGTCTATTGTCAGAAACGTTCTTCAGGTATGACAAGGCAGGCGGTGGAACGCTTGAATTCTAAGGTGCTTGATAACCTGGATGGATACTGCAAAGAGGTATAGAGTTAATTGGGGACGGAGTAAAATGCAACTTTACTCCGTCCCCAATTACATTTACAGAAAGATTTTGAAAATTCTGAACTATACCTGATACTGATATCCGCCATTATCTTTGACACCGTAGAAATCGGCAAAAGATAGGTGAAAGATATCCGTTTCCCGTCCGGAAAGGTCAATCTGATTTTTGATCAGATATTGATAGATTCCGGAATAGTCAATTTTTCCCTGCAGAAGAATGCTGTCTAATTTGCCGTTCCTAAGAATTGCGCGGCGATAGTTGTGAGCATCCTCTTCTTCCAGTACAAGATCTCCTTCTTCGGCGACTCCGCGACCCAAAGAGAGTGTTACCAGACCGTAGAAGTTCATGGTGTTCTTCATGGCATATCGGTCCTCGTACACGGTATGGATTCCGCACATGTTAAGTGCGGCGGTCTGACCTTGTTTCATAGCGTTTGGCCAGATTCCGGATAGTCCGGCAACATCACCTGCTGCATAGATATTCGGGCAGCTGGTCTCCATGGTATCTGATACCTTGATAAAGCGATCGATGTCGATCGGAGTATCCTGAGCGCATTCCAGTGCGGGACGAACCCCGGCGGCAACGATGACCAGATCGCAGTCGATACGGGTTCCATCGTCCAGAGAGACAAAGTCGATCGCTCCCTGATCGTTCATGTGGGTTTCAGAAGCTTTTTTTCCAAGAAGGAAACGGCAGCCGTGCGCTTCAAATAAGTCTTTGTATGCCTGCCCGGCCGTTTCATTTAACTGGATCGGCAGGATTCTGTCTGCCATCTCTACGACGGTTACGTCCTTACCCTGTTCCAGAAATGCATAGGCTGCATCCATACCCACAAGTCCAGAGCCGACGATTAGAATTTTGTCAGCCTGGTCAGCCAATGGGCGGATTGCCTGAGCATCGGACAGATTATGAAGGCCAAAGACGTTGTTTGCTTCGCGGAACTGTCCCACCGGCGGAATGAAGCTATTGGCGCCGGTCGCAATCAGAAGCTGGTCAAAGGGCTGTGAACTTCCGTTTTGCAGACATACAAGCTTCTGTTCCACATCGATGGTACGAACAGGAGCGCCTTTGATCCATGTAATGCGATTGGTTTCAAAAAAGTCCGGCTCCACAAAGGAGAGGGTATCCTCATTTCTTTTGTGGCTTAGATAGCGGTGGAGCATACAGCGGGAGTGCACGTGCGTGTCTGTGGAAATCATGGTAATAGAACAGTTTGGATCCTTTTCACGGAGCGTTTTGGCGGCTGTGATTCCGGCAGCGCCAACTCCGATAATTACATGTTTCATAAAGACACCTCCTCTACATAGATTGCCTTTTTCGGACAGGATTTTACGCAGTTAGGCTCTGCGTTATCCAGCAGGCAGAAATCGCATTTGATGACCTTGGTGTGAGTGGCGGTGTCGGCTTTTAAGACTCCGTACGGGCAGTTCATAACACACATGAAGCAGGAGCCACACTTTTTCTCGTCGTAGGAGACGATTCCGGTCTGTGGATCTTTGGTAAGCGCTCCGCTCATGCAGGACATAACGCATTCTGGGAGATCACAGTGGCGGCAGAAGATAGGACGGTAAGATCCGTCCGGCATCTTCTCGATGTGATTTCTGGATTCGTTTCGGATATCGGTCAGATCCAGATCATATATGGTTCCGGGAGTTTCCCGGTGTGCCTGCATACAGGCGACGGTGCAGCTTTTGCATCCGTCACATTTGGAGGCATCAATCATAATTCGTCTCATAGCGCTCCCTCCTATATGTGTAAGCATTGCCGTTTTTCCAGAATGATCTGTTCCAGAATGTCGGCAGATTCTTTGGCGTTGTCGTTAATAATGACCTGACCTCCGGTTAATTCTTTCATATCTTCTGTCAGTACCTGAACAGCCGTCTTGCTGCCAGTTACAAATGGCGGAAGTCCAAGATGCAGTGGAAGTCCAAGCGCAAGTCCGAAGCATCCGTCGGCGAGAGCCTGCTCTTCCAGCCACTGTGCGGCAGAGAGAACCAACGGAAGTTTCGGAAGGTCTACGCCAAGTTCAGAAGCAATCTCTGTGGCAACGATTTCCAGACGGCCAATAGCCAGGCAAGGACCAAAGTTTAATACCGGTGGAATGCCAAGTTTCTTACAGACTGCACGCAGTTTAGGTCCGGCAAGTTCTGCAGCTTCCGGTGTCATAAGACCGCAGTTTTCGATTCCACCAGAGGAACATCCGGCAGTCAGAACCAGAATATCGCGGGCGATGAGTTCTTTGGTAAGGTCTACGCTTAAGACGTCATGCCCTCCGGCCGTTAAATTGGAGCATCCAACGACTCCGGCGATTCCTTTGATTTCTCCGGCAGCAAGAAGTTCAATAAGCGGAGTCCATTTTCCGCCCAGGAAGTCTTTAAGAGAACCTTCACTGACGCCGGTTAGGGTGTGATCGTTTCCGTGGTTTTCCATCAGGTGAAGCGGTACTGTACCTCTTCGTTCCTTGTAAGATTCGATGATTTTGTCGATAATGATATCGCTTTGTTCTTCGCGATGTGCGAAATCAAACTGCATCAGTTCTGCGTTTGCCTTTTTGGCAACATCGTCCAGGCAGATCTGTTTGATCTTTAATTCATCGCAGATTGGTTCAATTCCCGGAAGTGTACAGTTGAACTCTGACAGGACAGCGTCAATGGCGCCGGTTGCGAGAATTGCTTCACTGGTGTAGTTATTTCCGGCGTGTCCATCGAATACCTCCGTGTAGTGCGCCCCGCGAAGCTGCAAATCCTGGCCGACACAGGTACAGCCTACCAGTTTGAAGCCTTTGGCGCCGGCGGCCTGTGCCTTTTTCTTCGCTTCTTTGGAAATCAGACGTTCCTGAAGATCTACAAAGATGGTGTGCTGGTGTCCGGTGATCATAATATTGATATAGTCCGGGTCAATCACGCGAAGTCCTACAGGAGCCATGCGAAGTTCTGGCTGTCCAAGGAGGACGTCGTTTAACAGGTTGGTCAGGGTAAGCCCATAGACACCTGTGGAGATTCCAAGCTTCAGGCAGTCAGTCAGCATATCGACTGGATCGGAATTTAAGTTGGTGGAACATTTTACGACTCCTTTGAACACTTCTGCTTTGGCGCCGCCCGGCATAATACCAAGCTCCTTCCAGCATGCTACGCGGGGAGCATAAGCAATCTTTTCGACCAATTCTGCAGAGACATACTCTGGTTTGTAGAGGTCGGCTAGAACAGCGTCAGCCACTTTTTCAGCCTTTTTATAGTTGTCTTCTTCCTCGATTCCAAAAATGTCTGCCAGATGGTTTAAGGAAGCAATTCCTTTTAATTCCCCCTTTGCCTGTGCAGTTTTCTTAAGATTCAGCGCTGTATTCTCTACGATATGTATATAACAGCCGCTCCCGGAAGCAACCGCTCTTAGGAAATTGCGGGCAACGATCGTGTCTGCACTTGCGCCGCAGATACCTCTTGGAGCTTCTGGGGTAATCCGGCATGGGCCGTTGGAGCAGAGACGGCAACAGATACCCTGTAAGCCGAATCCACATTTGGTACTTTGTCCTTCGACGCGGTGGTGGGAAGTTTCCAGTGGAAGGGAACGAATAAATCCTTCCAGCGGCTGATCTGCACTTTTGCATGTGTTGCATCCATAGCATTGGTTCATTTGTGAATCCTCCTTTTAAAACTTGACTAAAATGGTAAAGATTTAGATAAAAAATTATTTACAGAACAATTCAGATAAAAATTTCGCCTTCATTTCCTGTAAAAGTAACGACTGCAGCCGGCAGAACTCATGGTGTACGATGCAGGGAGCATCTTCCGTGTTCTTGGGGCAGCAGTGCCCGGCTTTCATACACTCCATCAGCAAAATGTCGGGGTCAATGGCCGTACAGACATCATATAGGGAAATGTCTGAGAGCGGGCGCTTTAGACAGTAGCCGCCGTTTGTGCCCCGGTGGCTTTCGACCAGTCCGGCTTTTTCCAGCTTTCTGGTAACTTTATATGCGATGGCAGAAGACAGATATTCCATTTCGCAGATTTTGGAAACGCTTACAAGTTCCCCGGATGAAAGCGCTCGCATTACACGGACACCATAATCACATTCTCTTGTAAATAACATATCGGACCTCCTTGCTTGTATAGATTCAATATATAATACTGTACTTATATAGTCAAGTATGCGCGCGGAATATGAAAAAAACTGGGATTATGACGAAAATAGGAGCTGAATCGTTATCTTTTTAACGAAAAATACAATGAAAATATGTGCAAATGTGACAAGGAAGGTGAAATAAGGTTGCAACAATAGCAATTCTATAGTATGATGATTCAAAGCGTTAAAGCGCTAAGACGTAAAATAAAAGAATCTATGAAAGGAAATGGGAAACATGGTTGCAGTCATTGAGGCGATATATCGATTTTTATGGGGGGATTTGATTACCATACCGCTCCCTGGCGGGAATAGCTTGGGATTATCTTTGCTAGTGATCCTTTTGATTCCGACCGGAATCTACTTTACTATTCGGACGAGGGTGCTGCCGATCCGAATGTTCCCGGACATGGTAAGGGCGCTACGGGCGAAGAAGGAACAGAAAGAACCGAAAGAACACAAAGGACAAAAGAGCAGTCTTTCTACCTTGCAGACGCTGGTTGTGTCTACGGCGACGCGAGTAGGAATGGGCAATCTGGTTGGTGTAGTAGCGGCGGTTTCAGCAGGTGGAGCAGGAGCTGTATTCTGGATGTGGGTAACGGCGCTTATCGGTTCATCTACCGCGTTTATCGAAGCGACACTGGCACAGCTTCACAAGGAAAAGGATCCGCTTTACGGCGGTTTCAGGGGAGGCCCGGCGTATTATATTCACCACTTTTTTGAAAAAAGGAGCGGGCAGAAGAAAAAGAAGGTTCTTTTGGCAGTGTTATTTGCGATTTCCGGACTTATCTGCTGGTGTGGAATCAGTCAGGTTATCAGTAATTCTGTAGCATCTTCTTTTGAAAATGCATTCCACATCCCGCCGATTTATACAACAATTGTGCTGGTGATTGGTGCGGCAGTTATCGTACTTCGCAAAAATGCGACGGTAAAAGTGCTGGACGTGATGGTTCCGATTATGGCAGTCTGCTATTTTGTGATTACGATTTTTATTATTGTTAAGAATCTGGGAAATATGCCGGAGGTGTTTGGAAGAATTTTCCGGGAGGCATTTGGAATTCGCCAGGTTGTAGGCGGAGGATTCGGTGCAGTTGTTATGAATGGAGTGAAACGAGGACTTTTCTCTAATGAGGCGGGATCCGGTTCAGCTCCTTGTGCGGCAGCAGCGGCAGAGTGCGAAGCTCCGGTGCAGGCGGGACTTGCTCAGGCGTTAGGCGTATTTATTGACACCATCGTAATCTGCAGCTGTACGGCGATGATTATGCTCCTGGTTCCGGAGAATCTGATTGCCGGAAAAGAAGGAATGGATCTTCTGCAGACGGCAATGGGATATCATTTAGGAAAATTTGGAATTATTTTCATTGCGGCGACACTGTTTATGTTCAGTTTTTCGACATTCCTTGGAATTCTGTTCTATGCAAGAAGTAACGTATCCTATTTGTTCGGAGATAAGTGGGCATGGCAGACAGCATACAAGGTGCTGGCACTTGTGATGTTATTCGTTGGAGGAATTGCGACTTACACATTCGTGTGGGATCTCGGTGATGTGGGAATCGGACTGATGACGGTATTTAATATTGGAATCTTATACCTGATGGGCGGAGAGGCGCTTAAGGAGCTTGCGGGATATGAGGCTTCCAAGAAGAAAGAAAAGAGATAGAATGAAAATTTAAGAGACGAATAAAAAAATGGGCCGCCAAGATCGTGTTACACGATCTTGGTGGTCCATTTTGAGCAGTCCCAAACTTCATTGACCACATCTTGGTAAAATTCCGGTTCGTGGCAGATGAGAAGCAGGGTTCCGCGATATTCTAACAAAGCAGTTTTTAAAGCCTCCTTTGCGTCTACATCCAAGTGGTTGGTAGGCTCGTCCAAAAGAAGAACATTGGTATCACGGTTAATGAGTTTGCATAATCGTACTTTTGCCTGCTCGCCCCCGGAGAGAACCCGCACCTGACTTTCGATATGCTTCGTAGTGAGTCCGCATTTGGCAAGAGCGGAGCGAACTTCGTACTGGGTAAAGGATGGAAATTCCTGCCAGATTTCTTCGATGCAGGTGGTTTTATTCTGATAATCGCCCTCCTGCTCAAAGTATCCGGCTAAAACGTTTTCCCCCAGCTCACAGGATCCGGAAATGGCGGGTACCAGACCGAGAAGACTCCGAATCAGTGTGGTTTTTCCGATTCCGTTGGCTCCGGTCAGTGCGATTTTCTGTCCGCGCTCTACCGATAGGTTCAGTGGCTTGGACAAGGGGACGTCATAACCGATTACAAAGTCCTTTGTTTCAAAGATATATTTGCCCGGTGTGCGCCCAAGACGGAAGTGGAATTCTGGCTTGGGACGCTCTGCGGCAAGTTCGATCACATCCATCTTGTCCAGTTTCTTTTGTCTGGACATGGCCATGTTACGGGTAGATACCCGTGCTTTATTTCTTGCGACAAAGTCTTTTAGTTGACTGATTTCCTGCTGTTGTTTCTTGTAGGCAGCTTCCAGCTGCGCTTTCTTTACTTCGTACACCTTCTGAAAGTCGTCATAATTTCCCACATAACGGTTCAATTCCTGATTTTCCATATGGTAAATGATGTTGATAACGTCATTTAAAAATGGGATGTCGTGTGAAATCAGGACGAAGGCGTTTTCGTATTCCGTTAAATAGCGTTTCAGCCAGTTAATATGTTCTTCATCTAAATAGTTGGTCGGCTCGTCAAGGAGAAGAATATCCGGCTTTTCTAAGAGCAGCTTGCCAAGCAGAATCCGGGTTCTTTGTCCGCCGCTTAGATCAGTGACATCCTTGTCAAGTCCGATATCGAGAAGACCTAAGGCTCTTGCGACTTCTTCAACCTTGGCATCGATTACGTAGAAGTCGTGCATTGTTAAGGTGTCCTGGATGACGCCTAATTCCTCCATCAGCGCATTCATGGTTGCTTCGTCGGCAGTTCCCAGTTCCTCGCAGATTTGGTTCATTTTCTCTTCCAGTTCAAAGAGGTAGGAGAAGGCGGATTTCAACACGTCCCGGATGGTCTTTCCTTTTTCTAAGACGGTGTGCTGATCCAGATATCCGATGCGGATGTTTTTGGCCCATTCAATTTTGCCGGCATCGGGAGTCAGCGCTCCGGTAATAATGCTGAAGAAGGTGGACTTTCCTTCGCCATTGGCGCCTACCAGTCCGATGTGTTCTCCTTTCAGCATTCGGAAGGATACATCCTGGAAGATAGCCCGGTCGCCAAATCCGTGGGAGAGGTGCTCAACTGTCAGGATACTCATATGCGGTCTCCTCTGCGGATATAGCCGGGGCGATCCTTGGCAGCAACCAACTCTTTGGCATGAACGATCTGGGCGCGTTTGTCTATGACTTGATTTTCGATCCATGCGCCTTCGCCAATGGTACATCCGGGAAGAATTACGCTGTTTTTAATTACGGCGTTCTTCTTGATGATACATCCGCGGCCGATGATAGAGTTTTCGATCGAACCTTCGATCAGACAGCCGTCGGAGATAACGGAATTACGTACGCTGGAAGTCTCGAAGTACTGCGTCGGGCAGGAATCGTTGGTTTTGGTATAAATTGGCCAATTTAAGTCAAACAGTGTGCTTGCGGTTTTGTAGTTGTTCAGCGCAATGTTTGCGTGGTAATAGCTTTTGAAATCCGTAATAGAGGCGAAAAATCCCCTGTGAGCTACGCCGCGGATATCGAGTTCTGAGCATTTGCAGTTTACGATATCTGTTAATGTGAACATGGAGGAAATCTTCTTTGCTTCATGTACTAATTCAATGAAAAGTTCCTTCTTCATAACATAGGTGTCCATGAAAATATTTTGGTTTTTTGCGTTCCCGCGGTTGGCTTCCAGCGACAGCACACCCTTCTGGCGATTCAGATTCAGAATACTGCAGTTGGAGAAAAACTCTTTGGCATTATCCACGGAATGATACAAAAGAGTAATGTCAGCGCCAGATTCGATGTGGTTCTTTAAAAGATGCTGGTAGTTCATGGAATAGACCATGTAGCTTGGCGCGATGACAACGTATGGATAGTGAACGTCTTTGATGCACTCCATATTTTCCAGATACGCGGCAATGTCGTTATTATAAACATTATTTTCCACCCCGTTTTCTGAAAACAGTACGTGGAGTTTGCCCTTTTTGGAATTAATATTATAATGACGTCCGGTTCCCAAGTGCTCGACGAGAGAGCGTGGCTTGCGGCGGATATATACCTGGATGTGGTCGATGCCGCTGTTGCTCATATTGGAAAGAGGGAAATCAATCAGGCGATATCTTCCGAGAAAGGAAAAGGCTCCGATCGGACGGTATGTCTGCATTTCCTCTACGCGGATATGACTTCCGGCGAAACTAACGATTCCAAATGCTTTAGCCATATTATTCAACCCCCTTTACATGTTTGGATACAAGCTCAATGTGTTCGCTGTCGGCGCTTCCCACAACGGCGCCTTTTCCGATCTTTGTATTGGCAGCTACCAATGCACGGGTTACGGTAGCGCCTTCTGCGATTTCTACACCCGGCATCAGAACGCTGTCGATTACTTTGGCGTTCCTGCTGACTCTGGCTCCGGTAAAAAGCACGGAATTGTGTACGGTTCCGTCAATGATGCAGCCTTGGGTGATAAATGCCCGTTTGATATCGGCGTTTTCACCGATGTACTGGGGTGGAATGGACACATCCTCGGTGTAGATCTTCCAGGTAGAATCGTTTAAATCCAGTTCGTTGTTCTTGTCTAAAAGATCCATGTTGGCTTTCCACAGGGAATCGATGGTCCCTACGTCTTTCCAGTAGCCCTTGAACTGGTAGGCGAACAGAGTTTTCCCGTCGGCGAGAAGCTGTGGAATGATATCTTTTCCAAAATCATGGCTGGAATCTGGATTCTTCATATCTGTAGTCAGCATCCGGCGCAGAAGTTTCCAATTGAAAATGTAGATTCCCATAGAAGCGAGATTGCTCTTGGGGTGTTCCGGCTTTTCTTCAAATTCTACGATGCGGCCAGTTTCATCCGTGTTCATAATTCCGAAGCGGCTGGCTTCTTTCATTGGCACCTGAATAACAGCGATCGTAGCATCTGCCTGGTGTTCCTTGTGAGCGTCCAGCATCTTATCGTAATCCATTTTGTAAATGTGATCGCCGGACAGGATGAGCACGTATTCCGGTGCGTAAGAATCGATAAAATCAATGTTCTGTGAGATGGCGTCTGCGGTTCCTCTGTAGACGTCGAGGTTCGTGTCTGCTTTCTCACGTGGCGGAAGAACATAGACGCCGCTGTGCTTGGCATCCAACCCCCAGCGTCTTCCGGCTGCAACGTAGCTGTTGAGCAGAATGGACTCGTATTGTGTCAGCACACCGACGATGTCGATGCCGCTGTTGGCACAGTTGCTTAACGGGAAATCTACAATCCGGTATTTGCCGCCGTAGGACACCGCTGGTTTGGCTACCTTATTGGTTAATTCGTGGAGACGGCTTCCGCGGCCGCCTGCCAGAATCATGGCTAACATATTGCTGTGTTTCATAGCTAATTCCTCTCTTTCCTTTCGTGCTTCGATGTATGATTCTATTATAGGATTTTTTGAGGAAATATTCAATTGATTAAATATAGGAAATATGGTAGATTGATTGAGACAGGAGGGCATAACGATGGATTACAAAAGAATCGTCCAGGGGATTCTGGATATTGGAGAGGAAATGCTGATCTGCGGCGCGGAAAACTTCCGCCTGGAGGACAGTTTATATAGAATGTGCAAAAGTTATGGATTTGTCCAGTATGATGTGTTCGTGATACCGAGCAACCTTCAGATTACGATTGAGACGCCGGATGGTGAGATTATTACTCAGATTCGGCACATTGAGTCGACGGACATGGATTTTGACCGGCTGGATTATTTGAATAATTTGTGTCGGTATGTCTGCAAGAACAAACCAGATGCGCAGGAGATTCAACAGAAGCTTCAGGAGGTAAGAGAAAGACCGGGACAGCGGTGGTTTACGCCATATCTTGCGGCAGTGATGGGTGGAACTGGGTTTGCCGTGTTCTTCGGGAGTAATTTTGCAGATGCGCTGGTGGCGGTGATTGTGTCGTTGATGATTGTTGTTGTCGGAGGGTGGCTTGGTAAGAGGGAAGGAAATGTGCTGATCTATAATCTGATCCTTTCTTTCTTATCAGAACTGATCATTATTCTCTGCGTGCGGATGGGGCTTGGCAGTCATCCGGAGCGGATTATGATTGGAATTGTGATGCTGTTGATCAGTGGACTTGGTACGACCAATGGAATTCGGGATATTCTGCAGAGGGATTTTATCTCCGGGTTCTTGAATATTATGAATTCGCTGCTTGGAGCGGCGGGAATTGCGTTCGGAACGGCGCTTGCTATGTTCTTGCTTGACGGTGTGACGGCAGAAGGATTTATCATAAACCATGATGTTCCGATTCAGCTGATCTCCTGTACGATTGCCTGTACAGGATTTGCATTCTGGTTCAAAATCCGGGGAAGACAGGTTATGTATTCCGGAATTGGCGCGTTTTTTACCTGGGCGATTTATTTGATCGTCTATGAAATCCGGCCAAGCAACTTTTTGGCAACGATGCTGGCGGCAGTGTTTGTGGCGGCTTACGCATTTGTGATGTCAAGAATTAATAAGGCTCCGTCGACCATCTTCCTGACGGCGTCCGTGTTCCCGTTGATTCCGGGACCGAATCTCTACTATATGATGTATGGATGTGTCAGCCAGGATATTTCTATGGCGTTTGGAGAGACGGTGGTGCTGTTTGCGACCTGTCTGGCGATTGGATTTGGATTCATCATTGTTGATGTTGCATCCAGAAGCATTATGCATGCATTGAAACGGGAATATCATATTGGAAAGAATTCTTAAGGGAAAAGGCTTGCTTTTTATAAGCTTGTATGATACACTATCATGGCGAATGGAAGCAGGCTTTTTTTTTATGCCTAAAAAACGGATGGCATAAAGAAGAGAAGTCCAAGCAACACGTTAACTTAAGAATTACAAAGCGAGGTGGAAGTTGTGCGTACAAGAATTACATTGGAGTGTACAGAATGCAAGCAGCGTAACTACAACATGACAAAGGATAAGAAGACACATCCTGAGCGCATGGAGACAAAGAAGTACTGTAGATTCTGCAAGTCACACACATTGCACAAAGAAACAAAATAGTCGCCGTAAAGGAGTGTGAATGTCATGAGTGAGAAGACTCAGAAGAACAGCTGGTTCAAAGGGCTTAGTAAAGAGTTTAAGAGAATCATTTGGCCAGATAAAATGACAGTTGCAAAACAGACGGCAGCGGTTGTTTCTGTATCCGTAGTTTTGGGAATTATTATCGCGATTGTCGATTTTGTTGCCAAGTACGGAGTAGATTTATTAGTAAAATAGAACTGATAAACTGCAGGCAGGAAAGGTGAGTTTATGTCAGAGGCAAAATGGTACGTAGTTCATACCTATTCAGGGTATGAGAACAAAGTAAAAGCCAACATTGATAAGACGATTGAGAACAGGCATTTAGAAGACCAGATTCTGGAAGTCAGAGTCCCAATGCAGGATGTTGTTGAGATGAAAAATGGCGTTCAGAAGATGGCTCAGAAAAAGATGTTTCCGGGATATGTGCTGATTCATATGGTTATGAACGATGATACCTGGTATGTGGTTCGTAACACAAGAGGCGTAACGGGATTTGTAGGTCCGGGATCCAAACCGGTTCCGCTTACGGATGCAGAGATGGCGCCGCTTGGAATTCGGCGAGAAGATATTACGGTGGACTACAAGATTGGCGACACGGTTCAGGTTATTGCAGGAGCGTGGGCAGATACCATCGGTATGGTACAGGCGATCAACGTGCAGAAACAAAGTCTTACAATCAATGTTGAGTTATTTGGCCGGGAGACACCGGTTGAAATTAATTTCGCAGAAGTGAAGATGCTGTAAACGCAGAAAACAAAAAAGTGGGAGGGGCGGTTCGTCCCGACATCACCACAAGGAGGTAATGAAAATGGCAAAAAAAGTAGAAGGTTATATCAAATTACAGATTCCTGCCGGCAAAGCAACTCCGGCACCACCGGTTGGACCTGCTCTTGGTCAGCACGGTGTAAATATCGTTGAATTCACAAAGCAGTTCAACGCTAGAACAGCAGATCAGGGAGATCTGATCATTCCTGTAGTTATCACTGTTTACAATGACAGAAGCTTTAGCTTCGTAACAAAGACACCACCGGCAGCAGTTCTGATTAAGAAGGCCTGCAACATCAAGTCTGGTTCTGGTGTTCCGAACAAGACAAAGGTTGCTACAATTACAAAGGCACAGCTTCAGGAAATCGCAGAGATGAAGATGCCAGACTTGAATGCAGCAACAGTAGAGGCTGCTATGAGCATGGTAGCAGGAACTTGCCGAAGCATGGGTGTAAAAGTAGAAGAGTAGACAGTAAACAATTCGTGGGAGGGTTATCCCGACATTACCACAAGGAGGTTATTTAGATGAAAAGAGGAAAGAAATATGTTGAAGCTGCAAAAGCAATCGACAGAGGAACACTCTACGATGTAGCTGATGCGGTATCATTAGTAAAGAAGACTGCAGTTGCAAAATTTGACGAGACAATCGAAGCTCATATCAGAACCGGATGTGACGGACGTCACGCTGACCAGCAGATTCGTGGTGCAGTTGTACTGCCACACGGAACAGGTAAGAAGGTTCGTATCCTGGTATTTGCAAAAGACGCTAAGGCTGAGGAAGCTAAGGCTGCTGGAGCAGATTTCGTAGGAGGAGAAGAACTGATTCCAAAGATCCAGAATGAGAACTGGTTTGAATTCGACGTAGTCGTAGCTACACCAGACATGATGGGTGTTGTTGGACGTCTTGGACGTGTACTTGGACCTAAGGGACTTATGCCGAACCCGAAGGCTGGTACAGTAACAATGGATGTTACAAAAGCCGTTCAGGAAATCAAAGCCGGTAAGATTGAGTACAGACTTGATAAAACAAACATTATCCATGTACCAGTAGGAAAAGCTTCCTTCACTGAAGAACAACTTACGGACAACTTCCAGACGCTGATTGACGCAATTAACAAAGCAAGACCGGCAGCAGTAAAAGGTCAGTTCTTAAAGAGCGTGACACTTACTTCTACCATGGGACCTGGTGTAAAGATCAACCCAATGAAGCTTGTATAATTGACGTGATATAAAAGAGTCTCTGAATGATCTGATTTCGGATCGTTCGGGGGCTTTTTTGTTTGTGGAAATACGGGATGAATTTGTGTTTATGGAATTTGAAAAATGCAGGTTTGCGGAAGGTTTGCGGAATTTGAAAAAAGTCTTGACAGATAAAAGGGAATATGGTATTTTAATAAAAGTTGCCGAAGACAGCAGGTGCGTAAGCGTAAGTTGAGAGACGCCTGCCGAGGAATGTTAGATTTGTTAGAGACGAATTTACAACACCTTTGTGTCTTTGGATGCGAAGGTGTTTTTTTGGCAGCATACCCAAAATAATATAAGGAGGTGCACCATTCGTGGCAAAAGTTGAATTAAAACAACCAATCGTACAGGCTATTGCAGAAGATGTCAAAGATGCAGCAAGTGTTGTATTAGTTGACTACCGTGGATTAACTGTTGCAGAAGACACAGCTCTTCGTAAAGAGTTAAGAGACGCAGGAATCATCTACAAAGTTTGTAAAAACACAATGATGAAAAGAGCTTTTGAAGGAACTGACTTTGCTCAGTTAGACGAGCACTTGGAAGGACCGAGCGCTATTGCAATTGCTAAAGATGATGCAACAGCACCAGCAAGAATCCTGTGCAAGTTCGCTAAGAACGCTAAGGCTCTTGAATTAAAAGCAGGTGTGATTGAAGGTACAGTATACGATGTAGATGGACTGACAGAACTGTCCAAGATCCCATCAAGAGAAGAGTTACTGTCCAAGTTACTTGGAAGCTTACAGTCACCAATTACAAATCTTGCTCGTGTTCTTAATCAGATCGCAGAGCAGGGCGGAGCAGAGAACTGTGAAGCAGCAAAAGAAGACGCTGCAGAGGAAGCTCCAGCAGAGGAAGCAGCAGAGACTACAGCAGAGTAGTTAGATGCTCATAAAATGAAAATAATTTAAAATGGAGGAAAATAATAATGGCAAAGTTAACAACAGCTGAATTTATTGAAGCAATCAAAGAGTTATCTGTATTAGAATTAAATGAATTAGTAAAAGCTTGTGAAGAAGAGTTTGGTGTTTCTGCAGCAGCAGGTGTAGTAGTTGCAGCAGCAGCAGACGGAGCAGCAGGCGGAGAAGCAGAGAAAGATGAGTTCGATGTAGAGTTAGTATCTGCTGGAGCATCTAAGGTTAAAGTAATCAAGGTTGTTCGTGAGATCACAGGTCTTGGACTGAAAGAAGCTAAAGAAGTAGTAGATGGCGCTCCGAAGGTAATCAAAGAGGGCGTTTCTAAAGCAGAAGCTGAAGAAATCAAGACAAAACTTGAAGGTGAAGGAGCAGAGGTTAACCTTAAATAATCACCTCACTTATCGTAAGAAAAAATCAGGAAGTTCCGCAAGAAGGCAGTTTCGCTGGAAGCGGAGCTTCCTTTTTTTATTAAAAAGGTTCCTCTGGCAGAAAAAATGAAATTGTGCATTGACAAGCCTTAGAATGTTGTGCTATAGTAAAAAATGCACTATTGTGGAAAGTTATGCCATGATTTCGCGCAGAAACGGCTTGGAAATCCCGTTTCTAAAGGATTGCAATGTAGTATGGGCAGCTCGCAGCCCACAAAAAAAAGATAGAGGAGTGAAACGTCAATATGGAGAAAAACAGAATTCGTCCCATCAAAAGTGGAAAAAGTTCTCGTATGAGCTATTCCAGACAAAAAGAAGTTCTTCAGATGCCGAACCTGATTGAGGTGCAGAAGGATTCTTATCAGTGGTTTCTGGATGAGGGGTTAAAAGAAGTATTTGATGATATTTCCCCAATTGCAGATTACAGTGGTCATCTGAGTCTGGAATTTGTAGATTTTACCTTATGCGAGGATGAGGTGAAGTACACCATCGAGGAGTGTAAGGAACGTGATGCAACTTACGCTGCGCCGTTGAAGGTGAGAGTGAGACTTCACAATAAAGAGACAGACGAGATCAATGAACATGAGATATTCATGGGAGATCTGCCGCTGATGACAAGCACCGGTACGTTCGTAATCAATGGAGCTGAGCGTGTTATCGTCAGTCAGCTGGTTCGTTCCCCGGGAATCTACTATGCAATTGCACATGATAAAATTGGTAAGAAGCTGTATTCCTCCACTGTAATTCCAAACCGTGGTGCATGGCTGGAATATGAGACGGACTCCAATGACGTTTTCTATGTACGTGTAGATAGAACAAGAAAGGTGCCGATTACCGTGCTGATCCGTGCGCTGGGCGTTGGTACAAATCCAGAGATTGTAGAATTGTTCGGTGAGGAGCCGAAGATTCTGGCAAGTTTCGAGAAAGATGCTGCGACCAACTATCAGGAAGGTCTTCTGGAATTATATAAGAAGATTCGTCCGGGAGAGCCTCTGGCAGTAGACAGTGCAGAGAGCTTGATTACCAGCATGTTCTTTGATCCGAGACGTTATGACCTTGCAAAAGTAGGAAGATATAAATTCAATAAAAAGCTTGCGCTTAAGAACCGTATCACAGGTCAGGTTCTGGCAGAGCCTGTTGCAAGCGTACTGACAGGTGAAGTAATTGCTGAAGCTGGAACCAAGATCACCAGAGAACTGGCGGAAGAGATTCAGAATGCTGCTGTTCCATATGTATGGATCGAGAGAACAGACGAGGAAAGAAGCATTAAAGTTCTTTCCAATATGATGGTAGACCTGGCAAGTGTTGTAGATATTGATCCGCAGGAAGTCGGCGTGACAGAGCTGGTATACTATCCGGTTCTGGCAGGACTCCTGGAAGAGACAGCAGGCGACATCGATGAATTGAAAGACGCAATCAGACGTGATATTCACGATCTGATTCCAAAACATATCACAAAAGAAGATATTTTTGCTTCTATTAACTATAATATGCATCTGGAATATGGGCTTGGAAATGATGATGACATCGACCACCTGGGCAACAGACGTATCCGTTCTGTAGGAGAACTTCTTCAGAACCAGTATCGGATCGGTCTTTCCAGATTAGAGAGAGTTGTTCGTGAGAGAATGACGACGCAGGATCAGGAAGGAATTTCACCTCAGTCCCTGATCAATATCAAACCGGTAACTGCAGCGGTGAAGGAGTTCTTCGGATCTTCTCAGCTGTCACAGTTCATGGATCAGAATAACCCACTTGGTGAGCTGACTCACAAGAGACGTCTGTCTGCACTTGGACCAGGTGGTCTGTCAAGAGACCGTGCCGGATTCGAGGTGCGAGACGTACACTACTCTCACTACGGAAGAATGTGTCCGATTGAGACCCCTGAAGGCCCGAACATCGGTCTTATCAACTCTCTTGCAACCTATGCAAGAATTAATCAGTATGGATTTATCGAAGCTCCGTACCGTAAGATCAACCATGATGATCCGGCAAATCCGGTGGTAACGGAAGAGGTTGTTTACATGACGGCAGATGAAGAGGATAACTACCATGTGGCACAGGCGAATGAGCCTTTGGACGAGGAAGGTCACTTCATGCACAAGAACGTATCTGGTCGTTACCGCGAAGAGACTCAGGAATACGAGAGAAAAGTGTTCGATTACATGGACGTTTCTCCTAAGATGGTGTTCTCTGTTGCGACAGCGCTGATTCCGTTCTTGGAAAACGACGATGCGAACCGTGCGCTGATGGGATCTAACATGCAGCGTCAGGCAGTGCCGCTTCTGATGACCGAAGCTCCGGTTGTCGGAACAGGTATGGAAGAGAAAGCAGCGGTTGACTCCGGTGTATGTATCGTAGCAGAAGAAGCAGGTGTGGTAGAGCGTTCTACTTCTACAGAGATTGTGATTCGTCAGGCAGATGGCAATTTAAAGAAATACAAACTGACCAAATTCCTTCGTAGTAACCAGAGTAACTGTTATAACCAGAGACCAATCGTATTCAAGGGCGACCGCGTAGAAGCAGGAGATGTGATTGCTGACGGACCGTCTACGTCTAACGGAGAGATGGCGCTTGGTAAGAACCCTCTGATCGGTTTCATGACTTGGGAAGGATACAACTACGAGGATGCGGTTCTCTTAAGTGAGAGATTGGTACAGGATGATGTTTATACATCTGTTCATATCGAAGAATATGAGGCAGAAGCTCGTGATACCAAGTTAGGACCAGAAGAGATTACCCGTGATATTCCGGGTGTCGGCGATGAAGCCCTCAAAGACCTGGATGAAAGAGGTATTATCCGTATTGGTGCTGAAGTGCGTGCAGGAGATATCTTGGTTGGTAAGGTAACGCCGAAGGGTGAGACAGAGCTGACAGCAGAAGAAAGACTGCTTCGTGCGATCTTTGGAGAAAAGGCACGCGAAGTAAGAGATACATCCCTGAAAGTACCTCATGGAGAATATGGTATCGTTGTAGATGCGAAAGTATTTACAAGAGAGAATGGAGACGAATTATCTCCTGGCGTGACACAGGCAGTGCGCATCTATATCGCACAGAAGAGAAAGATCTCTGTGGGTGATAAGATGGCCGGACGTCACGGTAACAAGGGTGTCGTTTCCCGTGTACTTCCGGTAGAGGATATGCCGTTTTTGCCAAACGGACGTCCGCTGGATATCGTGCTGAATCCGCTGGGTGTGCCTTCTCGTATGAATATCGGTCAGGTATTGGAGATTCACCTTTCCCTGGCTGCAAAAGCACTTGGATTCAACATCGCAACACCAGTCTTTGACGGTGCGAACGAGAATGATATTATGGATACGCTTGACCTGGCAAATGACTATGTCAACTTAAGCTGGGAAGAATTTGAAGCGAAGCATAAAGAAGAGCTTCTTCCGGAAGTTCTGAAATATCTCTATGACAACAGAGATCACAGAAAACTGTGGAAGGGCGTTCCGCTTTCCAGAGATGGTAAGGTTCGTCTGCGCGATGGACGTACCGGAGAGTTCTTCGACAGCCCGGTAACGATTGGACACATGCATTATCTGAAACTGCATCATCTGGTTGATGATAAGATCCATGCCCGTTCAACTGGTCCTTACTCACTGGTAACACAGCAGCCATTAGGAGGTAAGGCGCAGTTCGGTGGACAGCGTTTCGGAGAGATGGAGGTTTGGGCTCTGGAGGCTTATGGTGCATCTTATACCCTTCAGGAAATCCTGACCGTGAAGTCTGATGATGTGATCGGACGTGTGAAGACATACGAAGCGATCATCAAAGGAGAGAACATTCCGGAGCCAGGAATTCCGGAGTCATTCAAGGTACTCTTAAAAGAGCTTCAGTCTCTTGGACTGGACGTACGGGTGCTGCGTGAAGACAATACGGAAGTGGAGATTATGGAGACTGCCGATATGGGAGAGACCGATTTCCGCTCATTAATTGAAGGAGACAGAAAGTACCGTCAGGACGATGATCTTGGGGCACACGGATACACCGAGCAGGAATTCCAGGGAGAAGAACTTGTGGATGTAGAAGAGCCTGAAGACGAAGAATTCAGCATGGAATTTGAAGAAACGGATGACTATGGATATGATGATATGTCAGATGATGAATAGGAAGGGGTGCCAGTATGCCAGAAAATAATAAGGAACAAACATATCAGCCAATGACTTTTGATGCAATCAAAATCGGTTTGGCATCACCTGAGAAGATTCTGGAGTGGTCCAGAGGAGAAGTTACAAAACCTGAGACAATTAACTATAGAACCCTGAAACCTGAGAAGGATGGTCTGTTCTGCGAGAAGATCTTCGGACCAAGCAAGGACTGGGAGTGTCACTGTGGAAAGTACAAGAAGATCCGCTATAAAGGCGTGGTCTGCGACCGCTGTGGCGTAGAGGTTACCAAAGCAAGTGTGCGTCGTGAGCGTATGGGTCATATTGACCTGGCCGCTCCGGTGTCTCACATCTGGTACTTCAAAGGAATTCCAAGCCGTATGGGACTGATTCTTGACCTGTCTCCAAGAACATTGGAGAAAGTTCTGTACTTTGCCTCTTACATTGTACTGGACAAAGGAGAATCAGATCTTCAGTATAAGCAGGTGCTGTCTGAGCAGGAATATCAGGAAGCAAGAGAAAAATGGGGCAGCACGTTCCGTGTAGGAATGGGAGCTGAATCCATCCAGGAACTGCTTAGAAATATTGACCTGGAAAAAGAATATACAGAGCTGCAGGAAGGCTTAAAGGGAGCAACCGGACAGAAACGAGCAAGAATTGTGAAGCGTCTGGAAGTTGTGGAAGCATTCCGTGAGTCTGGAAACAAGCCGGAGTGGATGGTTATGACAGCGATTCCGGTGATTCCGCCGGATCTTCGTCCGATGGTACAGCTGGATGGAGGGCGTTTCGCTACGTCTGACCTGAATGATCTGTATAGAAGAATTATCAATAGAAATAACCGTCTGAAACGTCTGCTTGAGCTTGGCGCGCCAGATATTATCGTAAGAAACGAAAAGAGAATGCTGCAGGAAGCTGTAGATGCCCTGATCGACAATGGACGCCGCGGTCGTCCGGTAACAGGACCTGGAAACAGAGCGCTTAAGTCACTGTCTGATATGCTGAAAGGTAAATCCGGACGTTTCCGTCAGAACCTGTTAGGTAAGCGTGTTGACTACTCTGGACGTTCCGTTATCGTCGTAGGACCGGAACTTAAGATTTACCAGTGCGGTCTGCCGAAAGAAATGGCAATTGAGCTGTTCAAGCCATTCGTTATGAAAGAACTTGTTCAGAATGGAACTGCGCATAATATTAAGAATGCAAAGAAGATGGTGGAGAGACTTCAGCCGGAAGTATGGGATGTCTTAGAAGACGTTATCAAAGAGCATCCGGTTATGTTGAACCGTGCCCCTACGCTTCATAGATTGGGAATCCAGGCGTTTGAGCCGATTCTGGTAGAGGGTAAGGCGATTAAACTTCACCCATTGGTATGTACTGCATATAACGCCGACTTTGACGGTGACCAGATGGCGGTTCACCTTCCGTTATCTGTAGAAGCACAGGCAGAGTGCCGATTCCTGCTGTTGTCACCGAACAACCTTTTGAAGCCTTCTGATGGTGGTCCGGTAGCCGTTCCTTCTCAGGATATGGTTCTTGGTATCTATTATCTGACACAGGAAAGACCGGGAGCTAAGGGAGAGGGCAAATTCTTCAAGAGCGTTAACGAGGCGATTCTTGCATACGAAAATGATGCAGTGACACTTCACTCTCGCATCAAAGTGCGTGTGACAAAGACTCTTCCAAACGGAGAAGAGATGACGGGAACGATCGAGTCTACACTGGGAAGATTCATTTTCAATGAAATTATTCCTCAGGACTTAGGATTCGTTGATCGTGAAGTAGAAGGCAATGAACTTCTTCTGGAAGTGGATTTCCACGTAGGAAAGAAACAGTTAAAACAGATTCTTGAAAAAGTAATCAATACCCATGGTTCTACCGCAACAGCAGAAGTTTTAGATGCGGTAAAATCCATTGGATACAAGTATTCTACAAGAGCTGCTATGACGGTATCTATTTCAGATATGACCGTGCCTCCGCAGAAGCCGGAGATGATTCAGCAGGCGCAGGATACAGTAGATAAGATCACAAAGAACTTTAAGCGTGGTCTGATCACAGAGGAAGAGCGTTATAAAGAGGTTGTAGAGACCTGGAAGGCAACTGACGATGCCCTTACAGAGGCACTGTTGTCTGGTCTTGACAAGTACAACAACATCTTTATGATGGCTGACTCCGGAGCCCGTGGTTCCGACAAGCAGATCAAACAGCTTGCAGGTATGCGTGGATTGATGGCAGATACAACAGGTCGTACGATCGAGCTCCCAATCAAGTCCAATTTCCGTGAAGGTCTGGACGTATTGGAGTACTTTATGTCTGCGCATGGAGCGCGTAAAGGTCTGTCTGATACAGCCCTTCGTACAGCCGACTCAGGATATTTGACCAGACGTCTGGTAGACGTATCTCAGGAATTGATTATCCACGAAGTAGATTGTGCTCCGAAGAACGGAGAGATTCCAGGAATGTATGTAAAAGCATTCATGGATGGAAATGAAGAAATCGAAAGCTTACAGGAGCGTATTACAGGACGTTACCTGTGCGAAAATATCGTTGATAAAGATGGAAACATTCTTGTAAAAGCAAACCATATGGTAACACCAAAGCGTGCAGAACTGATTATGAAGAAGGGTGTAGACGAGAACGGCGAGACTCTGACACAGATCAAGATTCGTACGATTCTGACCTGTCGTTCTCACAGTGGTGTGTGTGCGAAGTGTTACGGCGCCAACATGGCGACCGGAGAGCCGGTACAGGTAGGAGAGGCAGTAGGTATTATTGCAGCTCAGTCTATCGGAGAACCGGGTACACAGCTGACCATGCGTACCTTCCATACGGGAGGAGTTGCCGGTGACGATATCACACAGGGTCTTCCTCGTGTCGAGGAGCTTTTTGAAGCCAGAAAGCCGAAGGGTCTTGCGATTATCACAGAATTTGCAGGAACTGCCAATATCAATGATACGAAGAAGAAGCGTGAAATCATTGTAACAAACAATGAGACCGGAGAGTCTAAGGCATACCTGATTCCTTACGGATCCAGAATTAAGATTCAGGATGGCGTACAGTTAGAGGCCGGAGACGAACTGACAGAAGGTAGCGTGAATCCACACGACATCTTAAAGATTAAGGGACTTCGCGCTGTGCAGGATTACATGATCCAGGAAGTACAGCGTGTATATCGTCTTCAGGGTGTTGAGATCAACGATAAGCATATCGAAGTGATTGTTCGTCAGATGCTGAAGAAAATTCGCATTGAAGAAGCTGGAGATACAGAATTCCTTCCGGGAACCAATGTTGACAGACTGGAATTTGAAGATGTGAATGAAGCATTAGAGGCAGAAGGCAAGACACCGGCTACCGGAGAACAGATCATGCTTGGTATTACCAAAGCATCTCTGGCAACCAATTCCTTCTTGTCAGCAGCATCTTTCCAGGAGACGACGAAGGTTCTGACAGAGGCTGCGATCAAAGGTAAGATCGATCCATTGATCGGTCTGAAAGAGAACGTTATTATTGGTAAACATATTCCGGCAGGTACGGGTATGAGAAAATATCGTGATATCAGACTTCAGTCCGATGAACTGGAAGAAGAACTGCTGGAAGAGGAAGAACTGGATCTGACGCTGGAAGACGAGACATTAGAAAGCGCAGAAAGTGAAGAAGTTGAAGCGGTTGAAGAAGAGATCGTAGAAGAATAAAGCTTATAAAGAAGAAGGATACATCGGAGAGAAAATTTTCGGTGTATCCTTTTTTTTTACTGCCTGATTTCAAATGAAAAAAATTATCAATATCACTATTGACAAAGTGGGCGCGAGCGTATAGAATATAAAAGTAAATGATAATCAATATCAAATAAAGAAATATATCATAAAGGAGATGTGATGTGATGCCGCTTACAATGATGACAATAGGCGAGAGTAATGTGATCCGCAGAGTCAGTGGAAATGAAGAAACCAGACGATTTTTGGAAAATCTTGGTTTTGTAGTTGGAACCAAGATAGAGGTGCTCTCTTCGCTGGGAGGAAATGTGATTGTCAATGTGAAGGATTCCAGGGTGGCTATTAACCGGGATATGGCAAAACACATTATGATTTAGTTGCTTTTTAAAATGAAAACTGCGTGAAGTTAAGGACAAAAGGAGAAGAATATGACATTAGGGGAAGCAAAAGTAGGAAGCACCGTAGTGGTGGAAAAAATCAAAGGAGACGGCGCTTATAAACGTCGGATTATGGACATGGGGATTACAAAAGGGAGTGAACTTTACATTCGTAAGGTGGCGCCGCTGGGAGATCCGGTGGAACTTACAGTGAGAGGCTATGAACTTTCTATTCGGAAAAATGATGCAGAATGTGTACAGGTGCGATAGAATAAAGGAGGAAGACGAGATGGAAATGAGAGTGGCGCTTGCCGGGAACCCAAACTGTGGGAAAACGACGATGTTTAACGCTTTGACAGGAGCGAATCAATACGTTGGGAACTGGCCGGGAGTTACCGTGGAGAAAAAGGAAGGAAAGCTGAAAGGAAAAGGCAATGAGGAAGGAATGACGATTACAGACCTTCCGGGAATTTATTCTCTGTCTCCTTACACGCTGGAAGAAGTAGTAAGCCGAAATTATCTATTAGAAGAGCGGCCGGATGTTATCATTGATCTGGTGGATGCCACGAATATTGAGCGGAATCTGTACCTGACAACACAGTTGATTGAGACGGGAATACCGGTTGTGATCGCGCTGAATATGGCGGATCTTCTGCAAAAGAGAGGGATTCGTATTGATATCAGGAAGCTGTCCGATCTGTTGGGGTGCCCCGTGATTGAGACGTCTGCGCTGAAGCGGATGGGACTTTCGGAACTTCTTTCGGAGGTTCGCCGCACAGCAAAGATGGATCGAGAAAACCTTCCGAAGCGGATTTTCTCAGAAGATCTGGAACAGGCAGTAGAGCGGGTGAGCGATCTTTTGCCTGCGGAAGTCGAGGAAGAACAGAAGAGATGGTATGCGGTAAAACTGCTGGAACAGGATGAAAAAGTAATGGGACGGTGGAAAACGGGAGCGTCTTCTCATATGAGTGTGGATGCAATCCGGAAAGAGCTTGAAGAAAAGTACGATGACGATATGGAGAGCATTGTAACGGATCAGCGTTATCAGTTTGTGCAGAAAGTTGTGGAGGCGTCGGTAAAGAAATCGAAAGAAAAGATGACGGTATCAGACCGGATTGACCAGATTGTCACAAGCAGAATATTTGGAATTCCAATTTTCATAGCAGTTATGTTTGTGGTATACTATCTATCTGTTACAACGGTAGGAACCTTTATGACGGACTGGACCAATGATACCTTTGTGGTGGCAATTCAGAATGCGGCGGGCGGCCTGCTGGAGAAGCTGGGCGCAGGAAACCTGGTGTCAAGTCTGGTGGTAGATGGCGTTATCGGCGGCGTAGGAGCAGTGCTTGGGTTTATTCCGCAGATGGCGATTCTGTTTCTATTGTTATCCATTTTGGAAGATTGTGGATACATGGTGCGGATTGCATTTGTAATGGACCGAGTATTTCGCCATTTTGGACTTTCCGGCAAAAGCTTTATTCCGCTGCTGATTTCTTCAGGATGTGGAATACCGGGAATTATGGCATCACGAACCATTGAGCAGGACAATGACAGACGGCTGACGATTATGACTGCAACCTTTATTCCTTGCGGAGCCAAGCTTCCGGTGATTGCATTAATGGGAGGCGTGATGACCAGCTATGCGACGGGAAGCTATGAAGTGGGAGGTTTGATGGCTCCACTGATGTACTTTGTTGGAATTGCGGCTGTTTTGGTATCTGCGATTATCTTAAAAAAGACGAAACCTTTTGCGGGAAAACCGGCGCCGTTCGTTATGGAACTTCCTCAGTATCATATTCCTCAGGCCAAAACGGTACTTCTCCATGTATGGGAAAGGCTGAAAGGATTTATCATAAAGGCGGGAACTATTTTGTTCCTGGCGTGTGTAGTGATGTGGTTCCTGGGTGGATTTGGATTTACAGATGCGGGATTCGGAATGGTAGAAGAGAGCGGAGACAGTCTGTTGGCAATGATTGGCGGAGTGATTGCACCGATTTTTGCACCGCTTGGATTCGGAGAGTGGCAGCCTGTGGCGGCGTCCTTGTCTGGATTTACAGCCAAAGAAGCGATTGTATCTACCATGGGTGTATTGGCAAATGTAAGTGGTGACACCGAAGATGCAGTGACGGTGGCGCAGGCAGTTAGCGTCTGGTTCCCAAGTGCGCTGGCAGCATTTTCCTTCCTGCTGTTTAATCTTCTGGATTCCCCGTGCCTGGCGGCGATTGCTACCATGGCGCAGCAAATGCAGTCTAGAAAATGGTTTTGGTTTGCGGTTTTATTCCAGAACGTTTTCGCATATTTGATTTGTCTGAGCGTTTACCAGATTGGATCGCTAATGATGGGCAGCGCGTTCGGAATTGGTTCAGCGGTGGGAATATTAGTGGCACTTCTATTTTTATTCCTGTTGCTGCGTCCAGATCCGAGAAAGAAGAATGAGATGTATGCGAAGCGTTCAGTGCAGGCGGCAAATATTTAAGAAAATAGAGAAAAGAGCGTCCGGCTTCTTAGGGAAAGGAGAAATGAGATGATTGATTTACTCATAGTTGCGCTGATTTTTGGATATTGTACCTATGTTGTGGTAAAGAGACATCAGCAGAAGAAAAATGGCGGTTCTGGCTGTGGATGTTCCGGCGGCTGCGCCGGATGTAGTGGAAGCTGCGGACATATGCCGGAAATAAAATCAAAAGAGTAAGAAAGATGGCAGGCTAGAACAGGCCTGCCACTTTTAATGCCAGCAAGAGAAGAACCAAAAGAATGCTGGGTTTGATAATCCGGGCGCCGTTTTTCATAACGAGTTCTGCGCCGATGTGACCACCGATCATGTTGCATGCCGCTGCGGCGAGGCCAACGGGAAGTAGAACCTGTCCATTTAGAAGGAAAATGAGAAGAGAGGTAATGTTGGTAGTCAGGTTGATTACTTTTGCCTGCGCATTTGCGGTTTTGATTCCCATTTTTGCAAAAACGGTGAACGCAATGATGAGAAATGTTCCGGTACCGGGACCGTAGAATCCATCGTAACCGCCGATTAGGAATGCAGATATGGCGGCGGTCAGATAGGCACGTCGATTTAAGAGCACTTCGTCAGATCCCTGATCGTGAAAGAGCTTTTTGTTCAACACCAGACAAGCTGAAATGGGGAGAATGGCAATCATCAGACCCGTCATAATCTGCTCCGGCATCCGCATGGATAAGTGCGCTCCGATGGAAGAGCCAATCATTGCCATGATAACGGCGGGAATGGCGAGCTTTAAGTGAATGAGACCATTTCTGGCAAAACGGATGGTTGCAAGAGCGGTTCCGCAGGCAGAGGACAGTTTGTTGGTAGCAATGGCCATATGAGGCGGCAGCCCGGCAATCAAATAGGCAGGAATTGAGATGAGACCGCCTCCTCCGCCGATGGCATCGATCATTCCGGCCAGGAATAGAAGTGGACAGATAATAAGAAATGTTTGATTTGTAATATGCATGATGCGTCCTTTCCAAATGTGTTTGTTTTCTAAAATCATGTATTTTAAGCTGATTTCTTTCCATTATACAGGAGAATGGGGAGGGGTTCAAACCTTCCTTTTTGGAGGGAGGTGTGCTACAATGTCTACAGCAATTAGACATTAGATAGGAGGAGTAGAAAATGAATCGAGAACAGGCACATGAGATACTTATGAAATATATGAAGGGTGAAAATTATATTGTGCATTCCTACGCAGTGGAAGCGATTATGAAAGGGCTTGCAAAGAGACTTGCACCGGATGAAGTGGAATACTGGGGGATTGTAGGGCTTCTCCACGATTTGGATGAAGAGCAGTGCGACTGGCAGAATGATATGAGTGTTCATGGTCCAACTTCGGTAGAGATTCTGAAAAAAGAAGGTATCGAGGATAAGGTTTTATTTGATGCGATTTGTGCACATAATCCAAAGAGCGGAATGAAAGCAAAGACGAAATTGCAGTATGCGGTGCTTGCGGCAGATCCGATGAGTGGATTTGTAAAGGCGGTTGCGCAGATTTATCCAGATAAAAAGATTGCAAGTGTAAAGCACAAATCCGTTATGAAGCGTTTTAATGAGCTGCGTTTTGCGTCTGGAGCAAACCGCGACTATATGGAAGCCATTGAATTTACAGGACTTAGCTTGGATGATCTGATCGATGTGGCATTAGAAGAGATGGGCGCGATCGCAGATGTGCTGGGCTTGTAAGGAAGCGTTATGAAACGGATTATTTATACGGGATTGACGCTCGCCTGGATGTGCATTATTTTCTGGTTTTCGGCGGCGCCGGCAAAAGAGTCCTCGCAGATGAGCATGTCTGCCGGCACATGGATCTCGCAGAAGCTTGTTCCGGGATATGAAGAATGGGAGGAAGATCGCCAGCAGGAATTTGCCGAGAAGATAGAATACCCTATTCGGAAATGTGCACATGCGTCGGAATATGCGGTTCTGGGGATTCTACTGATGCTTGCGTGGAATAGCTATATGCCGGATATGAAGCGGGGAAGCTTAAGCATGTTTGCGGTGGGCGCACTTTATGCTGCCAGTGATGAGTTCCATCAGCTGTTTGTGCCGGGAAGAAGCGGGCGGCTGACGGATGTTCTGATTGATTCGGCAGGGCTTTTAGCAGGGATATTTCTTATATATATACTGCCAAAGTGCAGAGATTCCAGAAAATCCCGGAAAACATCTTGACAACCATGAAAAATAGTAATAAACTAATTTAGCGTGCACAAAAGGGCATTATATTTTTGTGCCGATATTCATGGAGATGAATATGCAGCTTATTATAATCGTAGGAGGTGAAAGAGAATGCCAACATTTAACCAGTTAGTAAAGAAGGGACGTCAGACAGCTGTAAAGAAGTCTACAGCTCCGGCGCTTCAGAAAGGGTACAACTCTTTAAGAAAGAAAAGTACAGATGCATCTGCTCCACAGAAGAGAGGTGTATGTACAGCAGTTAAGACAGCTACACCTAAGAAGCCTAACTCAGCTCTTAGAAAGATCGCCAGAGTTCGTCTGTCTAACGGTATCGAAGTAACAAGCTACATTCCAGGAGAAGGACACAACCTTCAGGAGCATAGCGTTGTTCTGATCCGTGGAGGAAGAGTAAAAGACCTTCCAGGTACACGTTACCACATCGTTCGTGGAACACTTGATACAGCAGGTGTTGCAAAGAGAAGACAGGCTCGTTCTAAATACGGCGCTAAGAGACCAAAAGACGCTAAAAAGTAAATCTTAGGATTTACCAAACAAAACCGTAGTCACAAACAGAACTATGATTAAGTAAGTTGCAAGGGATATAGATATCAGCGGCAACGCCGCGAGGTATGGCCTATACCCAGCACTACACTGTATCATTAGAGGACACATGTGAGTACCGATGAATTAAATTAAAATGTTTAAGGAGGGAAGAACCGTGCCACGTAAAGGACATACTCAGAAAAGAGACGTATTAGCGGATCCATTATACAACAACAAAGTGGTTACAAAGCTTATCAACAACATCATGCTTGATGGTAAGAAGGGTGTAGCTCAGAAGATTGTATATGGAGCATTTGAAAGAGTTGCAGAGAAATCCGACAAGCCAGCTATCGAAGTATTCGAAGAGGCAATGAACAACATCATGCCAGTACTTGAGGTAAAGGCAAGACGTATCGGTGGTGCAACATACCAGGTTCCAATCGAAGTAAGAGCTGACAGAAGACAGGCATTAGCGCTTCGTTGGTTAACATTGTTTTCTCGTAAAAGAGGAGAAAAGACAATGGAAGAAAGATTGGCAAACGAGATTCTTGATGCAGCAAACAACACTGGTGCATCTGTGAAGAAGAAAGAAGACATGCATAAGATGGCAGAGGCTAATAAGGCATTTGCTCATTACAGATTCTAAGGGAGGAAAAGATCTTGGCAGGAAGAGAATATCCATTAGATAGAACAAGAAACATTGGTATTATGGCTCATATCGATGCTGGTAAGACTACGACAACAGAGCGTATTCTTTACTATACCGGTGTAAATCATAAGATCGGTGATACTCATGAAGGTACTGCTACCATGGACTGGATGGCTCAGGAGCAGGAAAGAGGTATCACGATCACTTCTGCCGCTACAACATGCCACTGGACACTGCAGGAGAACTGCAAGCCAAAAGCTGGCGCTTTAGAGCACCGTATCAATATCATTGATACACCGGGACACGTAGACTTTACCGTAGAGGTTGAGCGTTCCCTTCGTGTACTGGACGGAGCTGTTGGTGTGTTCTGTGCTAAGGGTGGTGTTGAGCCGCAGTCAGAAAACGTATGGCGTCAGGCTGACACATACAACGTACCAAGAATGGCATTCATCAATAAGATGGACATTCTGGGTGCTGATTTCTACAATGCAGTAGAGCAGATTAAAACAAGATTAGGTAAGAATGCAATCTGTCTTCAGATCCCGATCGGAAAAGAAGATGAATTCAAAGGAATTATCGATCTGTTTGAAATGAAAGCTTACATCTATAATGATGATAAGGGAGATGATATCTCCATTACTGATATTCCAGAAGATATGCAGGAAGATGCAGAACTCTATCACACAGAGCTGGTTGAGAAGGTTTGTGAGTTAGATGACGATCTGATGATGCAGTATTTGGAAGGAGAAGAGCCTACTGTTGAAGAGATGAAAGCTGTGCTGAGAAAAGCTACTTGTGAATGTGATGCTGTACCGGTTTGCTGTGGTACTGCTTACAGAAACAAAGGTGTTCAGAAGCTTCTTGATGCAATCATCGAATTCATGCCATCTCCATTAGATGTTCCTGCAATCCAGGGTGTTGATATGGATGGAAATGACACAGTAAGACATTCTTCTGACGAAGAGCCATTTGCAGCTCTTGCATTCAAGATTATGACAGACCCATTCGTTGGTAAGCTGGCATACTTCAGAGTTTACTCTGGTACAATGAACTCCGGTTCTTATGTACTGAATGCTACAAAAGGCAAAAAGGAGCGTGTGGGTCGTATCCTTCAGATGCACGCAAATAAGAGAGAAGAATTAGACAAAGTTTATTCAGGAGATATCGCAGCGGCGATCGGATTTAAGTTCACTTCTACAGGTGATACCATCTGTGACGAGCAGCATCCGGTAATCCTGGAGTCTATGGAATTCCCAGAGCCAGTTATCGAGCTCGCTATCGAGCCTAAGACAAAAGCTTCCCAGGGTAAACTTGGAGAGTCTCTTGCAAAACTGGCAGAAGAAGACCCGACCTTCCGTGCTCATACAGATCACGAGACCGGTCAGACAATCATTGCCGGAATGGGTGAGCTTCATCTGGAAATCATCGTTGACCGTCTGCTTCGCGAATTTAAGGTAGAGGCTAATGTGGGTGCTCCTCAGGTTGCATACAAAGAGGCGTTTACAAAAGCGGTTGATGTTGACAGCAAGTATGCAAAACAGTCAGGTGGACGTGGACAGTACGGACACTGTAAAGTTAAATTTGAGCCAATGGATGTTAACGGTGAGGAGACATTCCAGTTCGAGTCTACCGTAGTCGGAGGAGCAATTCCGAAGGAATACATTCCGAAGATCGGTGAAGGTATCGAAGAGGCTATGCAGTCTGGTATCCTTGGAGGATTCCCGGTTGTTGGTATTAAGGCTAACGTATACGATGGCTCTTACCATGAAGTCGATTCAAGTGAAATGGCATTCCACATTGCCGGATCTTTAGCATTCAAGGATGCTATGAAGAAGGCAGCTCCGGTTCTTCTTGAGCCTATTATGAAGGTTGAAGTAACTATGCCGGAAGAGTACATGGGAGATGTTATTGGAGACATTAACTCTCGCCGTGGACGTATCGAAGGAATGGATGATCTTGGCGGCGGTAAGATCGTACGTGGATATGTTCCGTTGTCCGAGATGTTCGGATACTCTACAGATCTTCGTTCCAGAACACAGGGACGTGGTAACTACTCAATGTTCTTCGAGAAATATGAGCCAGTACCGAAATCTGTACAGGAAAAGATCTTATCCGGTAAAAATGATTAATTAAATGCTAAAAAGGCTTGAAAAACACTCTGATTTGAAATATAATCAGAGATAGCCGAGCAAAACGTAAACAATTAAATTTTGCCTTATAAGGCACTATAATAAGGAGGATATTCAAAATGGCTAAAGCTAAATTTGAAAGAACAAAACCACATTGTAATATCGGTACAATCGGTCACGTTGACCACGGTAAAACAACTACAACAGCTGCTATTACAAAAGTATTGGCAGAAAGAGTTGCAGGAAACGTTAAAGTAGACTTCGAGAACATCGATAAGGCTCCAGAAGAGAGAGAACGTGGAATCACTATCTCTACAGCTCACGTTGAGTACGAGACAGAGAAACGTCACTACGCTCACGTAGACTGCCCAGGACATGCTGACTACGTTAAGAACATGATCACAGGTGCAGCTCAGATGGACGGAGCTATCCTTGTAGTTGCTGCTACTGACGGAGTTATGGCTCAGACAAGAGAGCACATCCTGCTTTCTCGTCAGGTAGGTGTTCCTTACATCGTTGTATTCATGAACAAATGTGATATGGTTGACGATGAAGAGCTTCTTGAATTAGTAGAGATGGAAATTCGTGAACTTCTTGATGAGTACGAATTCCCAGGAGATGATACACCAGTTGTTCGGGGATCTGCTCTTATGGCTCTTGAAGATCCAAACGGACCATGGGGAGACAAGATCATGGAACTTATGGATGCTGTTGACAGCTACATTCCAGATCCAGAGCGTGCTACAGATAAGCCATTCCTGATGCCAGTAGAGGATGTATTCTCTATCACAGGACGTGGAACTGTTGCTACAGGTAGAGTAGAGCGTGGTGTTCTTCATGTATCTGACGAAGTTGAAATCGTTGGTATTCACGAAGATACTAAGAAGACAGTTGTTACAGGTGTTGAGATGTTCCGTAAGCTTCTTGATGAGGCTCAGGCTGGAGATAACATCGGTGCTCTTCTTCGTGGTGTTCAGAGAACAGAGATCGAAAGAGGACAGGTTCTGTGTAAACCAGGCAGCGTAACATGCCACAAGAAATTTACAGCTCAGGTTTACGTATTAACAAAAGATGAAGGTGGACGTCATACTCCATTCTTTAACAACTACCGTCCACAGTTCTACTTCAGAACAACAGACGTAACAGGTGTATGTAACCTCCCAGAAGGTGTTGAAATGTGTATGCCTGGAGACCACATCGAGATGACAGCTGAACTGATTCACCCAGTAGCTATGGAAGAGGGACTTCGTTTTGCTATCCGTGAAGGTGGACGTACAGTAGGATCTGGTGTTGTTAAAGACATCATCGAGTAATACAATCTGAATATAGATTTGTTATCGCAAGATAACTTGTGTCCAAATGTAAGATACCCGTAGAACTTCGGTTCTACGGGTTTTCTGCCGTGTGTGAATATAAGAGGAATAAAAAATGATAACAGCAATTGTTATATTAGAAATAACGATATAATATCTTGATATAAAAAAGAAGAGAGATATAATGAAACTATTTTAACACAAGTGTATCAATCTAGAAAAAGAAACATAAGTTTCCTTTTCTAGATTGAGAAATAGAAGAAAATAGGCTAGAATATTGATGTTAGATAAAAATTAAAGTTTGTGTAAAGAAACAAAGTGGGCAGGTGATATTGATGTTAGAACGGATTATAGAGAAGACTAATCGGTATATTGAAGAAATGCCTAAAAAAGAACGGAAAAAATACGGACAGTTTTTTACTAGCATTGAAACAGCTAGATATATGGCTGGATTGTTTGTTATACCGGAGCAGACTACAGTAACGTTACTAGATGCTGGTGCGGGATCTGGGATTTTAACATGTGCCATGATTGAACGTTTAGATAAAATAGAGGATATTAAAGAGATTATTGTAACCTGTTATGAGAACGATGAGAATGTATTATCATTATTGCAGGAAAATCTTCTTTATATGCAGGAATGTTCAAGTAAAAAAATAGATATAAAAATTATAATTGAAAATTATATAACCAGTCAGTATCTCGATTTTAATCATATGTTAGGTGGAAATTGGAATCCAGAAAAATATGACATGGTGATTGGAAATCCCCCATATATGAAAATATCAAAGGATGCTCCGGAAGCGACAGCAATGCCGGCAGTTTGTTATGGAGCGCCTAATATGTATTTCATTTTTGCGTCAATGGGATTATTTAATTTAAAAGATGATGGGGAAATGGTTTATATAATTCCAAGATCATGGACATCAGGAGTGTATTTTAAGAGATTTAGAGAATATTTCCTGTCAGAAGGAAAGCTCATTCATATACATTTGTTTGGTAGTAGAAATAAAGTATTCGATAAAGAAAATGTTTTACAGGAAACTATTATAGTAAAAATTAAAAAGACAAGGGTGCAGCCAGATAATATTACTATTACATCTACTCATACAAATAAGGATTTTGACCAGTGTACCACATTGGAAGTTCCATATAATCTTGTTGTTTCTGGAAAAGAATTGTATGTATATTTGGTTACAAATGAAGAAGAAGTTTCAGTATTGAAAAAGTTGCATCAGTGGGATAAAACACTTCCAGATATAGGATTAAAAATGAAAACAGGGTTGACTGTTGATTTCAGAAATCGAGATATTTTGCGAGACGATGCAGAAGAGGGGGCGATACCTTTATTTTATTCACAACATATAAAAGAAGGTGTAGTTCAGTTCCCTATTCAAAAGGAACATGAATATGTTGTGACAGAGCAGAAAGGTTTAATGCAAGATAATCACAACTACTTGTTTGTAAAGAGATTTACCACTAAAGAAGAACCGAGAAGGTTGCAATGTGGGGTATATTTGTCGAAAAAATTTCCGCAGTATTCAAAGATAAGTACACAAAATAAGATTAATTTTATTGATGGGTTGCTTACAAATATGTCTGAATGCTTGGTATATGGTTTGTATGTGCTGTTTAACTCAACGATTTATGATGAATATTACCGGATTTTGAATGGTTCAACGCAGGTTAATTCAACTGAAATTAATGCAATGCCGGTTCCTGATATTAACATTATTCAGGAAATGGGAAGAAAAATAATGAAAAGCAAAGATATGTCAGAAAAGAATTGTAATATGATATTGGAGGGGTACTGTGGATAAGATTGAAGAAGCACGCGAAATATTGAAATTTGTAGGAATGCCAAAAGCACAGCAGGCAGATATATGTTGTTATGTTTTATTAGCGATGGCTGGAATAAAACCGGATATGTCATGGGAAAATGCAACAAATGCTTGGATTAGGATTCATGATATTATTCAGTTCGCAAATCTTAATTACAAAACTAGTTATGCAGAGAATAGTAGAGAAGCAATTAGAAAACAGGCTTTGCATAGATTTAGAACAGCTGCATTAGTAGAAGATAATGGAAAAGCGACGAATAGTCCGAATTATCGTTATCGATTGACAGATGAAACACTGGAATTAGTAAAACACTATCAGAGTGTTGGTTGGAATGAAATATCTTCTAGATACATGATGTACCATGAAAGATTAGTTGACATTTATGCATCAAAAAAGGAAATGAAAATGATGCCTGTGAAAATAAATGGAGATGATTTTAAGTTTTCACCGGGAAAACATAACGAACTACAGAAAGCAATTATAGAAGAATTTGCACCGAGATTCGCTGAGAGTGCGGAATGTCTATATGTGGGAGATACGATAGAGAAAGATTTAGTGAAAAATATAGATAAACTGAAGGAAGTGGGCTTTGAGATTACACTGCATGATAAAATGCCAGATGTTGTATTGTATAGGGAAGACAAAAATTGGATTTATTTTATTGAGTCAGTGACTTCGGTAGGTCCAATGGATCCAAAACGTATTCTGGAAATTACAGACATGACAAAAGATGTAACCGCTGGAAAAATATTTGTTACGGCATTTCTGGATTTTAAAACTTATAAAAAGTTTTTGGAGGAATTGGCCTGGGATACAGAAGTATGGATAGCTGAAATGCCAGAGCATATGATACATTTGAATGGTGATAAATTTATGGGACCGAGATAGGGAGGAAAAGGATGTTACAAGAGGAAATAAAAAAGAAATCAAGTGAAATATATAAAGAGTCTTATCAAATGTCGATAGGGGAGTTGGCAAATTTATATAGAGATGAAGAAATAGATGTTCATCCAGAGTTTCAGAGATTATACAGATGGTCGGACTATCAAAAGACAAAACTGATTGAATCAGTTATGTTGAATATACCTATTCCTCAAATTTATGTGAGTCAAAATGAGGAAGGAGTTTGGGATGTTATAGATGGGGTACAAAGATTATCTACTATTTTTCAATTTATGGGGATATTAAAAGATGACGAGGGGGAAAAAATTGAGCCATTAACTTTATTAGGAACTAAAGATTTGCCTTCGTTTGAAGGTATGAAATGGAAAAATAAAGAAAATAAGGATTTGGAGTTTACACGTGAACAACAGTTAGAATTTAAAAGGTCACGTATAGATGTAACGATATTAAAAAAAGCAAGTGATTCAAAAGCTAAATATGAATTGTTTCAGCGCTTAAATACTGGTGGTACTTTTTTAAGTGATCAAGAAGTTAGAAATTGCTTGATCATTATGGAAAATAGAGAATTTTATAAATTTATTTGCCAGTTGGATAAACTGGAAAGCTATAGAAACTGTATTTCGATAAGCGATAGAAAAACTGATGAACAATTTAGAATGGAACTGGTTGTTAGGTTGTTAGTTGCACTTAATATTGATTGGGAGAGAAGCAAAGATTATAAAGAAATGTCAGAGTTATTAGATCAGGAAATATTGCTATTATGTGATAATAAAGAATTAGACTTAGATTTAATAACTGAAAAGTTTAAAAAGACATTTGATTTATTAAGTACAGCGTTAGGAGAAAATACTTTTAAAAAGTATAGAAAAACAGATGATAGATTTGTTGGAGCATTTTTGACATCTTCGTATGAAGTGATTTCAACAGGAGTGTATACAAATATAGATACAATATTAGAAATGGAAAATCCAGGAAAATGGATTAATGAAAAAGTGAAAAATATGTATGAAGAAGGTGTATACATAGACAACTTAACACCAGGAACAAAAGTAATATCACGTTATAGAGCATTATCAGAATGGGGAAAAGAGTATTTTAAGAAATGAAAATTCGTACAATAGATGAACTACAAGATTATGTTGATAAGGAAATGTCTTGGAGAAGAAAGGAATTATCAGCGGTAAAAAGTAATATTTTTGCGGCAAAAGAGTTTGCAAAAAATACTGCTTTAAGATCTGGAATTGCAATGCTCTATGCTCATTGGGAAGGAATGATAAAAAATATTGCAACAGCATATTTGTCATTTGTAGCAAATCAGAGATTACAATATAAAGAACTAAAGAATAATTTTTGGTCAATAGCTATAAAAAATGATTTGTTAGGATTTGATGAGACTAGGAAATCTTCAAGACATAATAAAATTATAAAGAATATTAGAAATATGGAAGATAAAAGAGCTAATATACCATACGAGGATGTGATAAAAACAAAAAGTAATTTAAATTCAGGTGTTTTTATGGAAATAATGGAAACAATAGGTTTGGATTATTCTCAATATGAGGGGAATTTTAAGTTATTGGATGAAGTATTACTGAAGATGAGAAATCAAATTGCACATGGAGAAAAACCGGAATATATTGATTTGGATCAAGATAGATTCAATGAAGTCTATGACAAGATTGTAGATATGATATGTATGTTTTCAACACAAATAATGAATGCGGCGTGTTTGAAGGAATATAAACAGAATTAACATTAATTAGGTATAAGATATGTTAAAATATAGATCATAGTGGAGACATAAGAAGAAGGAGGACATAAATATGCTATACATTGGAGTAGATCTTGGGACATCGGCGGTAAAACTTCTGCTGATGAATGAGGACGGAAAGATTGAGAATATTGCTTCAAGAGAGTATCCGCTCTATTTCCCCAATCCGGGCTGGTCTGAGCAGAATCCACAGGATTGGTTTCATCAGTCTATGGAAGGAATCAAAGAATTATTGGCAGGATATCCGAAGGAAGAAGTGGCAGGTATCAGCTTCGGAGGGCAGATGCATGGTCTGGTAGTATTGGATGAACGAGACCAGGTAATTCGCCCGGCAATTTTGTGGAATGACGGAAGAACCGGCAAGGAGACCGAATATCTCAACCAGGTGATTGGAAAAGAACGGCTGTCAGAATACACGGCAAATATTGCATTTGCAGGATTTACAGCTCCGAAAATTCTCTGGATGAAAGAACATGAGCCGGAGAATTTTGGAAAAATCAGAAAAATTATGCTGCCGAAGGATTATTTGGCCTATCGTTTGTCTGGAAGTTTTTGCACGGATGTATCGGATGCATCTGGGATGCTTTTGATGGATGTGAAGAATCGAAGATGGTCGGAAGAAATGCTAAAGATCTGTGGAATCACGGAGGAAATGCTTCCGAAACTCTATGAAAGCTATGAGGTAGTAGGTACGCTGAAAGCAGAGATTGCAAAGGATCTTGGTCTGTCTGAAAATGTGAAAGTAATTGCTGGTGCAGGAGACAATGCAGCGGCAGCTGTGGGAACCGGTACAGTCGGAGATGGCCGCTGCAATATTTCACTTGGGACCTCCGGGACGATCTTTATCTCCAGCAGGAAGTTTGGAGTGGATGAGCATAATGCGCTGCATTCCTTTGCGCATGCGGATGGAAATTATCACTTGATGGGATGTATGCTTAGCGCGGCCTCCTGTAATAAGTGGTGGAGTGAAGAGATTCTGAAAACAAAGGACTTCAAAGCGGAGCAGGAGAGCATTCGCCGCCTTGGAGAAAATCATGTCTTCTATCTGCCGTATCTGATGGGAGAGCGTTCTCCGCATAACAATCCGGATGCAAGGGCAATGTTTATCGGAATGTCTATGGATACCACACGGGAGGAAATGACGCAGGCCGTGCTGGAAGGTGTCGCATTTGGACTTAGAGATTCCCTGGAAGTTGCCAGAAGTCTTGGGATTGAGCTTGAACGGACGAAGATTTGCGGTGGCGGAGCCAAGAGCCCGCTCTGGAAGAAAATGATTGCAAATATTATGAATCTCAAGGTGGATGTAATTGAAAGTGAGGAAGGTCCGGCGCTGGGGGCAGCGATGCTTGCGGCAGTCGGATGTGGAGCGTATCCAGATGTAGAGACCGTTGCCGGAAAGGTGGTTAAGGTAATTGACACCATTGAGCCGGAGCCGGAGCTGGTTCAGAAATATGAGGAAAGATATCAGGAATTCCGGAAAATTTATCCAGCGGTGAAAGAACTATTTTAAAGATTTTTCGTTTCTTTTTGGGGTCTGGTGTGATAGAATATACAAGAATGTAATGCGCTGGTCTTTGTGATACAGACCGGCGCAAGGTATGTCAGGAGAGACACAGGAGGAAATGAAAGATGGAAAGTCGTAAGATTATTCAGGTGGAAGACAAGGTCCCATTTAAACTACTTCTGCCGCTGAGTATTCAGCACATGTTTGCGATGTTTGGCGCATCGGTACTGGTACCGTTCGTGTTCGGGATTAACCCGGCGATCGTATTGTTTATGAACGGTGTGGGAACATTATTATTTATTGCAGTAACCAAGGGACAGGCTCCAGCTTATTTGGGCTCCAGCTTTGCGTTTCTTGCTCCGGCAGGAATCGTAATCAGCAAATTAGGATACGAATATGCGCTGGGTGGTTTTGTGGCGGTCGGATTTTTCGGCTGTATTTTATCCTTTATTATTTATAAATGCGGAACAGATTGGATTGATGTTGTATTGCCGCCAGCGGCCATGGGACCGGTGGTTGCATTGATTGGATTGGAATTATCCGGATCCGCAGCGGATAACGCAGGACTTTTGGCAGATAAGGTAGATCCTAGAAATGTGATTGTATTTTCGGTGACACTCGGTGTTGCGATATTTGGAAATATTCTGTTTAGGGGATTTTTGTCCGTAATTCCTATCTTGATTGCGGTTATTGCAGGGTATGTTGCAGCCCTTGCCTGTGGAATTCTGGATTTTTCACAGGTGGCGTCAGCTTCCTGGTTTGCACTGCCGAATTTCCAGATGCCGAAATTTGATATGGGAGCGATTATGATGATTTTACCGGTACTTCTGGTGATTACCTCTGAACATATCGGACATCAGGTGGTAACTAGTAAAATTGTCGGCCGGGATCTTCTGAAGAAACCAGGTCTTCATAGATCTCTCTTTGGAGACAATTTCTCCACTATGATTTCCGGATTGATCGGTTCTGTTCCAACAACGACGTATGGAGAGAACATTGGCGTGATGGCAGTGACAAGAGTGTACAGTGTGCGGGTGATTGCAGGAGCGGCATTCCTTTCTATTATCTGTTCTTTTGTAGGAAAGCTCTCTATGCTGATTCAGACGATACCAGGACCTGTAATCGGAGGGATTTCCTTCCTATTATATGGAATGATCGGAGCGTCTGGTATCCGGATTTTGGTGGATTCTCAGGTGGACTATGGTCTTTCAAGAAATCTGACGCTGACATCCGTGGTATTCGTAACAGGATTGTCAGGAATTGCGGTGAAGTTTGGAGACATTGAGCTGACGGGAATGGTGCTGGCATGTATTGTAGGAATGATTTTGAGTCTGGTGTTCTATATTCTGGATCGGCTGAAATTAACGAATGACCGGGAAGAAGCGTAGGGGAAATAAAGGATTATGGAAGCAATTATCTTTGATGTGGACGGAACATTGTGGGATTCGACAAAGGAAGTAGCGGTTGCCTGGAATGATGCGTTAGAGAAAGAGACAAAAGTGAAACGCAGGGTGACACAAGAAGAATTGAAGAAAGAGTTCGGCAAGCCCTTAGAAGAAATTATGGCAGATTTGTTCGTGGAACTGACCAAAGAAGAGCAGCTGGAGCTTTCAAAAGTGCTGTTTCGTCATCAGAATAAATGGATGGAGACAGCGCCATGTAAGGTGTATGAAGGCGTTCTGGAAGTGCTTAGACAATTGGCGCAAACGTATAAAATCTGCATTGTAAGCAATTGTCAGGAAGGATATATTGAAGCCTTTTTAAAGAATACAGGACTTCAAGATGTGATTACAGATCATACCTGTCCGGGAGATACGGGGAAGCTGAAGGCGGAAAACATCCGGATCATTATGGAGAGAAATCATATTCGGGAGGCTGTGTATGTGGGGGATACCCAAGGAGATGCAGATGCGTGCCAAAAAGCGGGCGTTCCGATGATTTATGCGGCATATGGATTTGGAGAAGTAGAAGGAGAATATCCGACGATTCATAAGTTCCGGGAGTTGCTGCAAATGTTTTAAATAAGGCTGTACAAGGTTTATAAAAATGCTCAGATCGTAAGATCTGAGCATTTTTTGGTAAAATATAGATTGATTTTGAGGGTTCCGGCAGGACTATAAAGTATCTACAATATCCTCCAGGACTTCTTCCACAGAGTTGGTTACATATGTGGCATAATAGGCAATGCCTGGCGCTGCAGTAGACATGGCGTAGCTGGTGCCTGCAAACTGAAGCATTTCCGTATCGTTATACTGATCGCCAAAGGCAACGCATTCTTCCGGCGTGATGCCAAGATGGCTGGCAAGAGCCTGAAGCGCCGTACCTTTGTTGGCGCCGGGAGCGATAAAGTCTACCCATAAATTACCGGAAGTAACGACTTTGATTTCATCACCAAAACGCTCCTGAAAATAAGGGAGCAGCTTTTTGGTACCGTCAAAGTCACACAGTGCAATTTTTAAGAACGGTTCGTTGACTTCTTCCAGGCGATTTACTGTTTTGATATCGTAATGCACCACATCACGCATGTGATGGTTGAAAACAGGATCTTGAGAGTCCGTATAACAGGCCGATTCGCAGGAAAGAAGAATATGGCAGGAACCATATTCCCGTGCGGCTTCAAAGATGCGAAGACTTAAGTCGCGCGAAATCAGACCTTTGGCAATGACCTGATCCCCTGAAATACAGAGGGAACCATTTTCGGCAATGTAAGAAATCTCATCCTTGACTGGTTCAAACAGACGTCTTAGGCTGTAGAGCTGGCGTCCGCTTGCAGCGGCAAAATGAACTCCTTTCTCCTTTAGAGTTCTTATAAGATCATAGACTTTCGGGTCCACTTCCTGAGCGCCGTTTCTAAGAAGTGTACCGTCCAGATCGCTGGCAATTAGTTTTATCATAGCAATTCTCCTTTGTTTCAAGATTGTACGGTTGCGTATTCAATCTGTACCTATTATAATATAAAAAGAAAATGAATGGAAGAGAGGAATCTTAGGAATGAAAATTGGAATTGGAAATGACCATGCAGCAACAGAACTGAAATTTGCGATTGTGGATTATTTAAAAGAATTGGGACATGAAGTAGTAAACTTTGGAACGGATACCAATGACAGCTGTAATTATCCGGAATATGGCGAGAAGGTTGCGCGTGCCGTTGTGGCAAAAGAGGTGGATCTGGGAATTCTGATCTGTGGAACTGGCGTGGGAATTTCTATTGCAGCGAATAAGGTCAAAGGAATCCGTGCGGTTGTTTGTTCGGAGCCATGTTCTGCAAGGCTGGCAAGAGAACATAATAATGCAAATATTCTTGCTTTTGGCGCAAGAATTGTTGGAGAGGAACTGGCGAAAACGATTGTAAAAGAGTATTTGGATGCAAGTTTCCTTGGCGGACGCCATCAGACGCGCGTGGATATGATCTCTGAGATTGAGAATGCATAGATACAGCTGAAAGAGAGATTGTTTGAAAGGATTACCGATTGTGTGTGGCATATTTTGCGAAGAAGGCATAAGCTGATATCAGATAAGATCTATCAGGCTGATTACACGGGAGGTGTCAAAATATGCCATATTCAATGATGCTGGACGCCGGACACGGAGGGCGTGATCCGGGAGCAGTGTACGAAGGACGAAAGGAAGCAGATGATACGCTGCGTCTGACACTTGCGGTTGGAGAGATCCTTCAGAACCATGGAATTGATGTGTTGTATACCCGTACAGAAGATGTCTATGAAACACCTTTTCAGAAGGCAATGGAAGCGAATAATGCGGGAGTGGACTTCTTTTTGTCTATTCACCGTAATTCTTTCCCGACGGATAATCAGGTGTCGGGGGTGGAATCTTTGGTTTACAATTTGTCGGGTTTGAAGTATCAGATGGCGCAGGATATTAACGAGCAGCTAGAGTCTATTGGATTTGTGAATCTGGGCGTGAAGGAAAGGCCGAATCTTGTGGTTCTGAAGAGGACGAAGATGCCGGCGGTACTGGTGGAAGCCGGATTTATTAATTCTGATGTGGATAATAATCTGTTTGATAAGAACTTGGACTCGATTGCACAGGCGATTGCGGAAGGAGTCTTAGATTCTCTAGATAATGCAGGCGTTATTAGAGATTCTGATTATCGCGTCCAGGCAGGAGCGTTCCGGAACCGAGCATATGCGGAACGTCTGCTTTCTGAACTAATGGAGTTGGATTATCCGGCTTATATCGATGATGACGGGCCGTACTATCGTGTGCAGATAGGTTCATATCAGGATCTGAATGAAGCGGCAGAGATGGAGCGTAAGATAAAGCGTGCAGGTTATCCGGCGGTTATAGTAAAGTAGAGAAAAGATAAGGAATCACACGAAAGAAATTGGAGGAACAAAGTGTGTCAGATAGATTAGAGTTTAGAGGAAAGCTGCAGGGGATTCTGGAATTGGCAGAGTCTCAGGAGAAGAAGATAACCTTAGAAGAGGTTGAAACTTACTTTGAAGATGAGCAGTTAAGCCGAGAGCAGATAGATTTGGTTTGCGATTATCTATTGTCTCAAAAGGTTGCTGTGAGTGGTTATGAGAAGATGGGCGGCATTCTTAGCGGACCTAAGCAGGTGGAGGCGCAGGAAGAACCATGTCCGATTCTTACGGAAGAAGAGCAGAGATATGTAGAAAGTTATCTTGAAGAGCTAGGAGAAATGAAGGCGGGAAGCGAAGAGGAAGCAAGGCTGCTTTATTATTTTCCGAAGGTAGTAGATCTGGCGGTGAAGATTAACAGATCACAGGTATTTATCGGAGATGTAATTCAGGAAGGAAATGTCAGCTTGATGCTTGCATTGAAGGAATCTGACAGCCGAAATGACCGGGAGCAGGAGGAGCAAGAGGTTATGGATCAGGTTCGCGCCGGAATGCTTGCGCTGGTGGAAGAACAGACAGAAGTGAAACGCCAGGATAAGAAGATGGTGGAACAGGTATCGGAGCTGGATGAGACCATTCAGTCTATGAGTGAAGAGATGGGAAGAAAAGTAGCAGTAGATGAGGTGGCAGAACAGCTTGGAATTTCAGAGGCTCAGATTGCAGATATCCTGAAGCTTGCGGGAGAAGAGATTGATAGTGCAGAAGATGAATAAGGCAAAAGAAAAGCTGGAGCAGTAAAAATCTGTTCCAGCTTTTTTATCGCAATCGATGGTTTAGGAATCTTTTTCGCTTTCTTCCTCTTCGGTCTCCTCTTTTTCCGGTAGATAAAGATGAACGCGTTCGATTCGGTTTTTATCTAACTTCTCGACCACCATACGGATGCCCTCGTCAGTTGTGATTTCATCTCCGGCTTCTGGAAGACGATCCAATCGTTCGATAATGAATCCGCCCAGAGAATCATATTCTTCAGAAGAAAGATCAAGATCCAGACGGTCATTTAAGTCATCCAGATTCAGAGAGCCTTCAACCAGATATTCACGCTCCCCTACTTCTTTGACATATTCTTCCTCGTTTTCATCATATTCGTCGTGAATCTCTCCGACGATCTCTTCCAAAATATCTTCCAGTGTAATAAGACCGGCTGTCTCGCCGTATTCGTCTAAAACGATGGCGATATTAAGAGCGGCCTGACGCATTTCAACCAAAAGTTCGGAAATGCTTTTATATTCGTAAGTGAAATAAGCTTCCCTTAAAATGTCACGGATATGAAATTCTTTGGAACTATCGTACAACAGAAGGTCTTTCATGTTAATGGTTCCAATTACATTGTCCGTGGTATCTTCAAAAATCGGAAGTCTTGTGAATTTGTCTTCGCGGAAGATGTCGATCAGCTCATCGTAGCTGCTGTTAACATCGGCGAAGGTTACGTGAACCCGGGGAACCATAACATCTTTTGCCTTGGCATCACCCAGATCGAACACGTTATATATCATTTCCCGCTCGTCGGATTCAATGACACCGTCTTCGTGGCTGACATCCACGATAGTACGAAGCTCTGTCTCGGTCATGGCCTTATTCTTTGCAGAAGGGTCGACCCTAAGAAGGAATAAGATGCCCATGGATAATCCGTTGATTACAAAAATAAGCGGAGTCATAATTTTCATAAACACGCGTATGATAGGAGCATAGATAAGCGCCATCTTTTCAGCGTGAATGGTAGCCATGGTTTTTGGTGTAATCTCACCAAATAAAAGAATTAATACTGTCAGAATACCACTGGCAATCGCGACCATGGAGCCACCGAAGCTATAAGCTAAGCTTGTGGTCAATGATGCGGCTGACAGGTTAACAATGTTGTTCCCGATTAATATCGCACTTAACATTTTCCCGGAATTGTCGGTTACCTGCATTGCGGCCTGGGCACGTTTATTGCCCTCTTCTGCCATGCTGCGCATCCGAATCCGGTTTGCAGTTGTAAGCGCTGTCTCTGCAGATGAAAAGAATGCAGACAGCCCCAATAAAAGAATCAGTATAATTAGTTGCGTGACGTCACTCGAGTCCAATGAATAATCCACTCCTTTTTAAAAATAATCTTATTATTTGAAAATGTTATACGGATTTAATATACCGCATTTGGAGTGAATTTGCAAGTGCACGTTGAATTTACCGGGTAGATAGTGTATGATGAACGGTGAATCAAAAGGATTAGTAGAAAATAAGATAGAATTTGAATAATGGAGTAAGGATCTATGAGTGAGTATGTATATAAAAATTTGTATCAGAAATTAACAGAATGGATGCCGGAAGAACGTGTGAAAAAGGAGGAGCCGATGCGGCTGCATACGACGTTCCGTGTGGGCGGACCGGCAGATTTATTCGTCAGCCCGAATTCCGTGGAAGAAGTGCGCAAGGTGACGGCGCTTTGCCGTGAGGAAGGTGTCCCATATTATATCATGGGAAATGGCAGTAATCTTTTGGTGTCCGATCAGGGGTACCGCGGAGTGATCATCCAATTTTATAAGGAAATGAATGATATCTCTGTGGAGGGAACACTGCTTCGTGCACAGGCAGGTGCGCTTTTGTCAGCGGTTGCTAATCGGGCGCTTTCGGAATCACTTACCGGATTTGAATTTGCAGCGGGCATTCCGGGAACGCTTGGAGGCGCTTGCGTGATGAACGCAGGAGCGTATGGCGGAGAGATGAAAGATGTGCTGAAGGCAGTGACGGTGCTGACACAGGAAGGAGAGGTACTGACGCTTTCAAATGAGGAGTTGGAGCTTGGCTATCGGACAAGTGTGATTGCAAGAAAGCATTATATTGTGCTGGAGGCAGAGATTGCCCTTTCCGAAGGGAAGAAAGAAGAAATCCAGGCAGTGATGGACGATCTTAAGGAACGTCGGATTACAAAGCAGCCATTGGAATATCCAAGCGCTGGAAGTACCTTTAAACGTCCGGAAGGATATTTTGCAGGGAAATTGATTCAGGATGCAGGGCTTCGCGGCTTTCAGGTGGGCGGCGCTCAAGTCTCTGAAAAGCATTGCGGATTTGTAATTAATAAGGATCATGCAACGGCAGCAGAGATTGCAGAACTGATACGCCAGGTATCAGAGAAGGTGGAAGCGCAGTTTGGCGTGAAGCTGGAACCGGAAGTAAAGAGATTAGGAGAATTCTAAGATGAGATTTGTAATCGTGACAGGAATGTCGGGAGCAGGCAAAAGTACAGCCCTTAAAATGCTGGAAGATATGGGGTATTTCTGTGTGGATAATCTTCCAGTGCCGCTAATTCCCAAAATGGCGGATCTGTGGAGAGTATCAGGAACGGAGATTAATAAGGCGGCTTTGGGTGTGGATATTCGAAGCGGAGAGACTTTTAAAGAACTGAAACATGTATTGGAAGAGCTGGATGATATGGGGATGAAGTATGAGATCCTCTATTTGGAATCCAGTGACAATGTGCTGGTTAAACGTTATAAAGAGACCAGGCGTTTTCATCCGCTGTCAGGAAACGGCGGCCGGGTAGATGAAGGGATTCAAAGAGAACGAAGCAAAGTTGCCTTTCTAAAGGAACGGGCGGATTACTTAATTGATACCAGCCATATGCTGACACGGGAATTGAAGGCAGAGCTGACTAAAATTTTCGTTCAGAATAAGGAGTACAAGAATTTATATATCTCTGTGCTGTCTTTCGGGTTTAAGTATGGAATTCCGGCAGATGCAGATCTAGTATTTGACGTGCGTTTTCTTCCGAATCCGTATTATATTGACGAGCTGCGCCCGATGAGCGGCAATGATGAACCGGTCAGACGCTATGTGATGGACAATGAAAAGGCGGTTTGCTTTTTGGAGAAATTGGTGGATATGGTGGAGTTCCTGATTCCTAATTATGTGCAGGAAGGGAAAACGCAGTTGGTAATCGGAATCGGGTGCACGGGCGGCAAGCACCGTTCGGTAACACTAGCCAATGAGCTTTACGATGCGATCAAAGGAAATGAAGATTACGGAATCCGCGTGGAGCACCGGGACATTGGGAAAGACGCGATTACGAAGGCAAAATAGAGGTGTAACATGTCGTTTTCGAGTAAAATAAAAGAAGAGTTGGCGGAGCATTTTGCGACGGCAAGGCACTGTAATCTGGCAGAATTGTCCGCCATTGTACGGCTGTCGGGAATCTTTGCGGACAAGAAAAACGGTGGATGCGCTCTTCGTGTGCATACGGAAAATTTTGGGGTGGCAAGAAAATGCTTTACATTATTGAGAAAAACCTTTAATATAAGAAATGATATTGTGGTTCGCCGAAATATGGCAACCGGAAATTGCAGTTATTTCCTCTATGCAAAAGGGGAAGAACTTTTAGCGGTGCGTAATGCAATGACGCAGTCTGTATGCTGTAAGAGAGCCTATATACGAGGCGCGTTCCTTGCGGCTGGGTCGGTAAGTGATCCGAGCAAATCCTATCATTTTGAGATTGTCTGTGATAAAGAAGAACAGGCGGAGCACTTAAAAGATATGATCAACAGCTTTGGTATGGATGCAAAGATTGTAAAGCGCAAGAAGATGTATGTTGTCTACTTGAAGGAAGGTTCCCAGATTGTAGATATTCTAAACGTCATGGAGGCGCACGTTTCTCTGATGGAGCTTGAGAATGTCAGGATTATGAAGGAGATGCGCAACAGTGTGAACCGAAAGGTAAACTGTGAGACAGCCAATATCAACAAAACCGTATCGGCTGCGGTAAGACAGCTGGAGGATATCGCATATATCAGAGATACCCTTGGGTTTGATAAGTTGCCGGAAGGACTGAAAGACGTTGCCCTTACACGTCTGACATATCCGGAAGCAACATTGAAAGAACTGGGACGGTTGATGGAGAATCCCGTTGGAAAGTCGGGAGTGAATCATCGCCTTAGGAAGTTAAGTGAGTTAGCAGAAAAGTTAAGGGATCAATAAGGAGGAGCAATAGATTATGATTAAGAAGTCTGTTACGATTGAGAAGGATATGGAAAAGGAAGATATGCCGATTGCGCATCTGGTTCAGGAAGCAAGCCAGTATTCCAGCACTGTGTACTTCGAAGTTGGCAGTAAGAAGATCAACGCAAAGAGTATCATGGGAATGATGAGTCTGCGCCTACAGCAGGGAGAAAATATTGTTGTGATCACAGACGGGAAAGACGAGACAGAGGCTGCGGCCGGCGTTGAGAGATTTCTGGTTGCCCGTGGCTAATACATAGAGGTGTAAGAGGATTGCCGTAAAGTGATTTACAGCAGTCTTTTTTCATATAGAATAGATACATGAAGGAGGAAGGGCAATGAAACGCTTGTTATTTATCTATAATCCGCATGCGGGGAAGGAACTGCTAAAGCCGAAGCTGTCGGATGTGATCGACATTTTTGTGAAAGCAGGATATGAAGTGGTTGCCTACCCAACGCAGGCGTATAAGGATGCTTATAAGAAGATCTGTTCTTATCAGTCACAGGAATTTGATTTGATTGTGTGCAGCGGCGGAGACGGAACCATTGACGAGGTGGTGACCGGGATGATGCAGCGTACAGATCGTAATCCTATCGGCTATATTCCTACCGGAACAACCAATGACTTCGCAAATAGTCTGCATATTCCCAAGAATCTCTTAGGAGCGGCGGACAATGCTGTGAATGGGGTGGAATTCCCTTGTGACGTGGGAAGATTTAATGATGATATTTTTGTATATATTGCGGCTTTTGGGCTGTTTACGGATGTGTCCTACCAGACGAAGCAGGGGATGAAGAATGTGTTAGGTCATCTAGCCTATGTATTGGAAGGAACAAAGCGGCTGTTCAATGTACCGTCTTATCGAATTAAGGTGACCCATGACGGGGAAGTGATTGAGGATGAATTTATCTTTGGAATGGTAACGAACTCCCGATCGGTAGGAGGATTCCGAAGCATGGTCGGAAAACAGATTGTATTCGATGATGGAGTCTTTGAGGTGACGCTGATTCGTACACCGAAGAATCCGATTGCGCTTCAGGAGATTATTGCAGCGCTTTTGATTGAGCAGGTGGATACGAAGCATATGTACACGTTCAAGACAGGGAAGATTGTGTTTGAGTCATTGGAAGAGATTCCCTGGACGCTGGATGGGGAATTTGGCGGGGAGCATGATCGGGTAGAGATTGAAAATCTAAAGCAGCAGCTCCATATCATGGTACCCAAAGAACATGTGAAGGATCTGATGGAGAAGAAGGACGAAGAAGAGTAGAAAGAAAAGGATAGAAAGAACAAAAGAATCGAATCAGGATCATCCCGGGAAGGAAGCGGAACGGAGAAAAGGCTCTCTTCCCGGAAGCCTTCAAAAGACTGGAAAAGTAGAAAATGTAAAAAAGTAAAAAAAGTGCTTGCATTTTCCGGAAGGGTTTGCTATACTAAGCAAGTACGAAACGACAAGGCTCCATGGTCAAGCGGTTAAGACGCTAGCCTCTCACGCTGGAATCAGGGGTTCGATTCCCCTTGGAGTCACTTGAAAAGATCTGTGAAGTTTTCACAGATCTTTTTTTGCTTTGGCTGAGATTTTGTCTTTCAAAAACACTTGCTGAAAGTTTTTTGGTTGTCATTTCTCTGGGAATGAGATATAATAGAACAAGCGAAATTATACACGGCAGACAAACAGCTGCCGCGCCTTTGGGCAAGAAAAGATTGGAGGAATTAATCATGTTAGTATCAGCAAAGGAGATGCTTGAAAAAGCAGTCGAAGGTCACTACGCAGTAGGACAGTTCAATATCAATAACCTGGAGTGGACAAAGAGTATTCTTTTGACAGCAGAAGAGTGCAAATCACCGGTAATCTTAGGTGTGTCTGAAGGTGCAGGAAAGTATATGACAGGCTTTAAGACCGTAGCAGCTATGGTAAAAGCTATGATCGAGGAGCTTGGAATTACCGTGCCGGTAGCATTACATCTGGATCACGGCTCTTATGAAGGATGTCAGAAATGTATCGAAGCAGGATTTTCTTCTATCATGTTTGATGGATCTCACTATCCGATCGAAGAGAACGTTGCAAAGACAAAAGAACTGATTGAGATCTGCAGAGAGAAGGGGATGTCTCTGGAAGCAGAAGTTGGTTCTATCGGTGGAGAAGAAGACGGTGTTGTAGGACAGGGCGAGTGCGCAGATCCTCAGGAGTGTAAGATGATTGCTGACCTCGGTGTAGATATGCTGGCAGCAGGTATCGGAAATATTCACGGAAAATATCCGGCTAACTGGGCAGGACTTAGTTTTGAGACATTGGATGCAATCCAGAAACTGACTGGAAAGATGCCATTAGTTCTTCACGGAGGTACAGGTATTCCGGAAGATATGATCAAGAAAGCAATCGATCTCGGAGTAGCTAAGATCAATGTAAATACAGAGTGTCAGTTATCATTTGCAGATGCTACACGCAAATATATCGAAGCAGGAAAAGACCTGGAAGGCAAGGGATTTGACCCACGTAAGTTATTAAAACCAGGTGCAGATGCAATTATGGCGACTGTAAAAGAGAAGATGGAGTTATTCGGTTCTGTAGGAAAAGCTTAAGACTTCTTGAGAACAAAGGCGTTCCAACGAGGGTTGGAGTGCCTTTTTCTAATCCCTCTCCGGGAGGGGCATGAGATAGGAATGAGATACTAAAGAAGAGAGAAAAGTAACGGGAAAGGAAACGAAGGAAACATGGGTGAAGCATTTAATGTAGCAGATATTTTTGGGGAAGATGTTTTTAATGATGCCGTGATGCAGGAACGTCTGCCGAAAAAAGTCTACAAAGATCTGAAGAAGACGATTGAGGAAGGCAAGGAATTGGATCTTGTGACGGCCGATGTCATTGCGCATGAGATGAAGGAGTGGGCAATTGAGAAAGGTGCGACGCATTATACGCATTGGTTCCAGCCATTGACGGGATTTACGGCTGAGAAACACGATTCGTTTATATCTGCTCCACTCCCGAGCGGTAAAGTACTGATGAGTTTTTCGGGGAAAGAACTGATCAAGGGAGAACCAGATGCTTCTTCCTTCCCGTCTGGAGGCTTGCGGGCGACATTTGAAGCAAGAGGATATACGGCGTGGGATTGTACTTCTCCGGCGTTTGTACGCCATGATGCAGCAGGTGCGACTCTGTGTATTCCGACGGCATTCTGTTCTTATACAGGAGAAGCACTGGATCAGAAGACACCATTGCTTCGTTCTATGGAAGTCATCAATGAGCAGGCGCTTCGCCTGATCCGTCTGTTCGGAAATACGACATCTAAGAAAGTAACACCGTGCGTAGGTGCGGAGCAGGAGTATTTTCTTGTAGATGCGAAAAAGTTTAAAGAGAGAAAGGACCTGATTTATGCGGGGCGTACCCTGTTTGGCGCGATGCCGCCAAAGGGGCAGGAGTTGGATGATCACTATTTTGGAACCATTCGCCAGAGAATTGCGGGATTTATGAAAGATGTCAACGAAGAGCTCTGGAAAGTGGGCGTTTCTGCTAAGACGCAGCATAATGAGGCTGCTCCGGCACAGCATGAGCTTGCACCAATATATGCAGCAGCAAATGTGGCGGTTGATCACAACCACATTGTAATGCAGACATTGAAACGGGTGGCTGGAAAACATGGAATGAAGTGTATCCTCCATGAAAAACCATTTGCGGGAGTCAATGGATCCGGAAAACATGACAACTGGTCTTTGACGACGGACGATGGAAAGAATCTGCTGGATCCGGGCAAGACACCACATGAAAATATTCAGTTCCTTTTGGTTTTGACCTGTATCTTAAAAGCAGTAGATGAACATGCGGATCTTTTGCGGGAATCTGCAGCGAATCCGGGAAATGATCACCGTCTTGGGGCGGCAGAGGCTCCGCCGGCAATTATTTCTGTGTTCTTAGGAGAGCAGCTGGAGGATGTGATCCAGCAGCTGGTAGATACAGGAGAGGCAACTCACAGCTTAAAGGGCGGAAAGATGAAAACCGGTGTGCGTGCTATCCCGGATTTTGCGAAGGATACGGCAGATCGTAACCGGACATCTCCGTTTGCATTTACAGGAAATAAATTCGAGTTCCGAATGGTTGGTTCCAGAGATTCTGTGGCAGGTCCGAATGTGGTGCTGAACACCATCGTGGCGGAAGCATTTGCGGATGCCTGTGAGGTACTGGAAAAGGCAGAGGACTTTGAAATGGCTGTCCATGACCTGATTAAGGAATATGCATCCAAATATCAGCGAATTATTTTCAACGGAGACGGATATTCTGAGGAGTGGGTAGCCGAGGCAAAACGCCGTGGACTTCCAAACCTTGGCTCGATGGTAGAGGCGATTCCGGCGCTGACGACGGAGAAAACGGTAGAAATGTTTGAACGGTTCCACGTATTTACACGAGCAGAGCTTGAGTCCCGTGCGGAGATTAAGTTTGAAAATTATTCAAAGGCCATCAATATTGAGGCGCGTACGATGATTGATATGGCGAGCAAGCAGTTCATTCCGGCTGTGATCGGATATACCAAGACGCTGGCTGATACGGTTTTGGCTGTTCGGGAAGCTGGTGTGAAAGCGACAGTACAGGCAGAACTTCTGGAAGAGACATCGGGACTTCTTATAGAAGCAAAACGAGCGCTTCAGAACTTGGAACAGGTGACGGAGACGGCAGCAGGAATGGAAGACGGAGAAGAGCGGGCAAGATACTATCACTTTGAAGTGTGCACTGCTATGGAAGCCCTTCGTGCGCCGATTGACAAGCTGGAAATGATCGTTGATAAAGAGGCATGGCCGATGCCGTCTTATGGAGATCTGATCTTTGAAGTATAAAAAGAGAAAAGAACTTTAGAAATACATTAGAAAATTTTAAGAACCTTGCACTTGGAATGGGCAATTGGATATGCTATTCTAAATGCAGGGTTTTTAGTTTTACCAGGAGGAGATTGATGACAAAGAAGGAATTTTTAATCAGATTAAAACGCGCACTCGGCAATGATTTAAGTGGCGCTGTAGTACAGGAAAATGTAGAATATTACAGCAGTTATATTGATGATGAGATTGGAAAAGGCAGAAGTGAAGCGGAAGTGACGGCGGAATTGGGGGATCCATGGGCGATTGCGAAGACGATTGTGGATTCTGTGGAGAATAGAGGACAGGCTTACGAGGAATATTCTTATGAGCCTAAAAGAAGTTCAGGAGGAAATGGTAAGGAGCAGGCAGCGGGAAAAGTGCATGTGTTTGGATTTGACACCTGGTGGAAGAAGCTGTTCCTGATACTTGGAATTATAGGTGTAATCGTAATTGTTGTGGCGGTGATTGGCGGGATCTTTAGTCTGGTAGCGCCGATTATAATGCCGTTGCTTTTGATTTGGCTGATTCTTCGTATCGTTGGAGGAAGACGGCGGTGAGAACTGCGCGAAAAGCACAAAGAAGATGAGAACAGTTTGATGTAAAAGAATAAAGATAAAGTAAAAGACCGATGGGGGAGCCATCGGTCTTTTGAGGGGAGTATAAATAATTAATAAGGGGTTGTAGAAAGCATCCTTTCTACATGTGTTAGTATAATATAGGAAAGGTCAAAAAGCAAGTTAAAAATTAAAAAAATCTAATTCTCCTTAAGATTTTCTGAATATGATACATAAAAAGTGGAAAGATGGATCAAAATAACAGTGTACCAAGAAAAGATTAGGAGGAATTGACATGGCTAAGAATTATCATGCATCAAACGACAAAATGTCTGCACAGAACACTTCTAATAAGAATGCAGCGGGCAGAAATGCATCTGACAGAAATGCGTCTAATAAGAATGCAGCAGGTAGAAATGCTTCCGATAAGAACGCATCTGACAGAAACGCGTCTGACAAAAATGCATCTAACAAAAATGCATCTAACAAAAATGCTTCCGCTGGCAGTGAGAGCAGTCGTTACTAATTGAAAATGGTGTGGCAGGGGGTGTGCGGGATTTCCACATACCTCCTGTTACTGTATGTGGAGATTTTTGAAGCTGTAAATTCTGATTGACAAAGAGGAAGTATTGCCAGTAAGATAAAGTTGTAAAAATAGGATACATATGGAGAAATATATGAAAAAAGCAGAGTTGATCGCTCCCTGTCACTTTGGCCTGGAAGCGGTATTAAAAAGAGAAATTATAGATCTTGGTTATGAGATTTCATCGGTAGAGGATGGAAGAGTTACTTTCTATGGAGATGCAGATGCGGTATGCAGAGCCAATATCTTCCTTCGGACGGCGGAGCGAATTCTATGGAAAGTGGGAAGTTTTACGGCAAGGAGTTTTGAGGAACTGTTTGACCGGACAGCAGAACTTCCGTGGGAAGATTACATTCCCAAAGACGGGAAGTTTTGGGTGGCGAAAGCCGCTTCTGTAAAAAGTAAGTTATTCAGCCCGTCGGATATTCAATCAATTATGAAGAAGGCAATGGTCAAACGGATGCAGCAGCATTATGGCATTTCTTGGTTTCAGGAGGATGGGGCGTCTTATCCGGTTCGCGTATTCTTAATGAAGGATGTAGTGACGGTTGGTATTGATACTTCAGGAATCTCTCTTCACAAGAGAGGGTACCGTGAGGTATCCGGTAAGGCGCCGATTACGGAGACACTGGCTGCGGCTCTGATTATGCTGACTCCGTGGAAGAAAGATCGGATTTTGGTGGATCCATTCTGTGGAAGCGGGACATTTCCGATTGAAGCGGCGATGATGGCGGCGAATATTGCGCCGGGAATGAATCGGTCTTTTACGGCAGAAGCATGGACAAACCTGATTCCGAAGAAGCTTTGGTATGATGGGATTAATGAAGCAAATGACCTGATAGACGATGAGATTGAGACAGATATTCAAGGTTATGATGTGGATGGTTCTGTCATTAAGATCGCAAGAAGAAATGCAAGAGAGGCCGGAGTGGATCATCTGATTCATTTTCAGGAGCGAGATGTAAGCAAGTTAAATCATCCGAAAAAGTATGGGTTTATTATTACGAACCCACCTTATGGAGAACGATTGGAAGAGAAAAAGGATTTGCCGGCGCTTTATCGGGCGTTTGGGGAAAGCTATCAAAGGTTAGACAGCTGGTCGGCATATATGATTACCTCTTATGAGGAGGCGGAGCGCTACTTTGGACGCAAGGCAGACAAGAATCGAAAAATTTACAATGGAATGTTAAAGACGTACTTTTATCAGTATCAGGGACCGAGACCGCCAAGAATCAAGAAATAGGCGCCTTAAAAGACGGATAAGACAGAAAGAAGGATGAACATGAGAACGATTATATTTGCAACAGGAAATGAACATAAGATGGTAGAAATTCGGATGATTCTTTCGGATTTAGGAGCAGAGATTCTTTCGCAGAAAGAAGCGGGGATTGATGTGGATGTGGTAGAGGATGGAACGACATTTGAGGAAAATGCGCTGATTAAGGCTACGAAAATCGCACAGGAAGCGGCTAAATATGAAGCGTACCAAGACGCAGTTGTGCTTGCGGATGATTCGGGCTTGGAGATCGATTATCTTGGAGGAGAGCCGGGTATCTATTCTGCCAGATATATGGGAGAGGATACTTCTTATGATATCAAAAATCAGGCGCTGATTGACCGTCTTTCTGGTGTGCCGGATGAGGAAAGGACTGCGCGATTTGTGTGTGCGATTGCGGCTGCGTACCCGGATGGAAGCAGCGAGGTAGTGAGAGGAACGATGGAAGGGCGGATTGGTTATGAAATTGCCGGTGAAAATGGCTTTGGCTATGATCCGATTTTCGTGCTGCCACAGTATGGATGCACCAGCGCGGAGCTTTCACCGGAGAAAAAGAATGCGTTAAGCCACAGAGGAGAAGGGCTTCGCAAAATGAGGTTACGCCTGGAAGCGAGGGAGAAAAATGAAGGTATTGATCGTTAGTGATACGCATAAATCGCATCGAAATCTGGATCTGATCATTGAGCGAGAGGCGCCAATTGATATGCTGATCCACTTGGGAGATGTAGAAGGATGCGCGGACTATATTGAGGCGGTGGCAGATTGTCCGGTTCATATAGTGCGTGGAAATAATGACTTCTTTTCGGAGCTTCCTGCAGAAGAGGAATTCTTTATTGAAGGACAGCATGTATTTATTACCCATGGACACTATTATTATGTGTCCATGAATGAGGAACGCCTGAAACAGGAAGCACGTGGACGAGGAGCGGACATCGTGATGTATGGACACACCCATAGACCGTGTTTTACGAAAGAGGATGGCTTGATTACCCTGAATCCCGGAAGTGTTGCGTATCCGAGACAGGAGGGACGAAGGGGAAGTTACATGGTGATGTATGCCAGTGAAAAGGATGGAGTCGAGGTGGAACAAAAGTTCGTATAAAGGCGACAAAAACCAGGGAGTAGAAAGTTTTTAAAAAAATAAAAAAAGTGGTTGACAACCTGCAGACCTTGCTATATAATAACTCTTGTGTCACGGCGAGATAGACAAAAAAGTGACAGGACAATATAACATCGGGGTGTGGCTCAGCTTGGCTAGAGCGCCTGGTTTGGGACCAGGAGGTCGCAGGTTCGAATCCTGTCACCCCGATAATCCATGCGGGTGTAGTTCAATGGTAGAACACCAGCCTTCCAAGCTGGATACGTGGGTTCGATTCCCATCACCCGCTTTCTTAAAGCCTGAGGCTTTGAGAAATAGTTCTAAAGAGCTAGTCTTGTGAGTCTGTAGCTCAGCTGGATAGAGCAACGGCCTTCTAAGCCGTAGGTCGAGGGTTCGAATCCCCCCAGGCTCGTTAGAACCACAAAAATTGAATATGGTGGTACTTAGTTGGACAACATAGTTCGATAAGTAATATATATGGTGGGTATGGTGCAGTTGGTTAGCGCGCCAGATTGTGGTTCTGGATATCATGGGTTCGAGTCCCATTACCCACCTTTTTTTCTTTCTCATAAAGAATTTGGGAGAGAATATTATTGGGCTATCGCCAAGCGGTAAGGCACAGGACTTTGACTCCTGCATTCGTTGGTTCGAATCCAACTAGCCCAGTTTATTATGGGCGTGTAGCTCAGGTGGTAGAGCACTTGACTTTTAATCAAGTTGTCCGGGGTTCGAATCCCCGCACGCTCACTGAAAAAGAGTTAGAGAAAAGCTTTCTTTGACTCTTTTTCCTTGCGGATGTGGCGGAACTGGCAGACGCGCTAGACTTAGGATCTAGTGGGAGACCGTGCAGGTTCGATTCCTGTCATCCGCAGTAAAAAAAGTCGTAATCTTTGAACAAGATTACGGCTTTTTTGTTGTCGTTACATTCCAATAGCAGAAAATGCTTTATCGAGATAAGTTTCTCCGCGCTGTACATATTCTGGATTAGCGGTATCAAGATCATGGATGGTGCCGCCCTGTTTTGCTTCAATCCAGCGAATTAATTGATAATCTGCAAAATAATATCGATCTTCTCGCAAATCCGTTCCTGTTACAAATATAAAGAATGGCTCATAAGTTCCATCGGTATATTCATAGAAGTATTCTTCCGATGCACCGCTGGTTTTTACGACGGCCTTTCGGATAACAGGAACACCGTTGACATCCTCACAATAGTGAGTGATGCCTGAACCGGCATCGACCATCTGATAATGATTCAGATTGTCCTGAATCGTTTGCCATTGGGCACGAATCCGTGTGATATCATCCTCCACATTGCCGGAATAAACAGAGCTGGCAGATGGACGTTCGCTGACAGTCTCTTCTTTCGCTGCTGCATCAGATTCTGCATCGTTTTTGGGGGTTATTGTGATTGGCTTATCAATGGCGCCGGTGTATAGGTGAGGCTGCTTCGGATCTTTGGAAGTATTGGCTTCCTTTATAACTTTTTTAGTGTCAAATCGAGGTTCGACGGTTTGGCTGTTTATGCCATTTAGAATCAGCATGCCGATCACAGCGGTGACGAGTAAAGCATCTATAATTCCAAGGATAAGAGTTATTTTTGATTTCATCTTGCGCTCCTTTTCTGAATGAATGGTTATGTGATTTGTGATTTCATTTTAACATAAAATAATGAGTTGAAACATGGCTTTTTTGTTTTCCTAGAATACTTTTGCAGTCTGTGCTACAATGGTTAATAATATTGCATAGGAAGGTTGTTACATGAAAGAGTCAGGAATTTTAATGCCGGTCTCTGCACTTCCCTCACGGACAGGAATCGGGGAGCTGGGTGCACAGACACGAGAATTTTTAAAATTGTTAAGAGAAAATAAAGTGACGATTTGGCAGATTCTGCCACTAAATCCGGTGGGATATGGGAATTCCCCCTATCAGCCGTATTCGTCATTTGCAGGAGACCCCGTTTACATCAGTCTGGATGAATTGTATGAAGAAGGACTTCTTTTGGAACGGCCGCCGGCGCTAAGACAGAATGCCAAAACGGTAGATTATGAAGGAGTAAGAAGCTGGAAGGAAGAATATCTAAGAAGCGCTTTTTTGAAATTTTCATCCAATGCGGATGCAGGGCAGAAAGATGCCGGATATCAGGAGTTTGAAAAGCAGAAATGGGTGCAGAACTATGGCGTATTCCAGGCATTTCGGAAAAAGAACGGCGGTCTTTGCTGGAATGAATGGACGGAAGAAGAGAGAAATTGGCCGGAAAATCAATATCCCCTTTCAGATGAACTTGAAGAGGAAGCAAGGTATCAGATCTTTGTTCAGTATCTTTTCCATCATCAGTGGATGAAGATTAAGCGTACGGCAAATGATCTGGGGATTCGTATTATGGGTGACGTGCCATTTTATGTGGGACTGGATTCGGCAGACGTATGGGCGGGAAAGGATAACTTTCTGCTTGATACAGACGGAAGACCCGTCTTTATTGCCGGAGTTCCGCCGGATTATTTCAGTAAAACGGGGCAGCGCTGGGGAAATCCAATCTACGATTGGGAGAAGCTTCAGAAGGATGACTATAAATTCTGGGTGGAGAGAATCGGATGCAGTAACCAAATGTTTGATCTGGTTCGCATCGATCATTTTCGGGCATTTGATACATTTTGGAAGATTCCGGCATCCTGTCCGACTGCGATTGAAGGAGAATGGGTGGAAGCGCCGGGATATGAGGTGCTGGATACATTGTATGAGAAGCTTCCGGGAATCCAGCTGGTGGCAGAAGATTTGGGCCTGCTTCGTCCGGAAGTTTTAACGCTTCGGGATTACTATCATCTGAAAGGAATGAAAATTCTGGTGTTTTCGATTGATACAAATGGGAAATACGCGTATGATCGGGAAGAAGATCGGGAAAATATGATTTTCTATACGGGAACACACGATAATGATACGCTGCGTCAGTGGTATGAGGGGCTGACATGTCCGGCCAGGCGTAAGGTACGTCGTTTTTTGGCGCGTCAGGGAATTCGTCAGGGGTCTGTGCAGGACCGCCTGCTGGCTTATATCTGGAAAAGCTGTGCCGAATATGTGATTGTGCCAATGGCGGACATTCTAGGACTAGGAAAAGAAGGACATCTGAATACACCGGGAACGGTTGGATCCCCCAACTGGGAATGGCGTATGCCTGATATGGATAGGTTGAAGTCCGGGCTTTCAAAATACCGCGTCGGTTTAAGCCGGAAAGCATGCAAGGAACCAAAAAGAAGATAGGATTATAACGGGGGAACAGGTTGTGAAATTCAATGCAAGAGAAGATATTAAGAGAATTCTTGTGGTATGTCTTGCGTCAGTAATTATGGCGCTGAATATTAAATCATTTGTACGAACAGGAGGACTATATCCGGGCGGAGCGACGGGACTGGCGCTTTTAATTCAGCGCGCGGTAGAGATGTTTTTTGATTTGACACTTCCCTATACGCTGATTAACATACTGCTGAATGCGATTCCGATCTGGATTGGCTTTCGGTTTATCGGGAAGAAATTCACACTGTATTCTTGTCTGATGATTGTGCTGACCAGCGTGCTGACGGATATGCTGCCGGGATATGCAATTACTTATGATACTTTGCTGATCAGTATTTTTGGAGGATTGATTAACGGATGCGTGATCAGTCTGTGTCTGATGGTAAATGCGACATCGGGCGGAACGGATTTTATTGCTATTTTTCTGTCGGAGCGCAAAGGAATTGATTCCTGGAATATGATCTTGGGGCTTAACGTGGTGATTTTAGGAGTGGCAGGTATTCTGTTTGGATGGGACAAAGCTTTGTATTCGATTATTTTCCAATACACTTCCACACAGGTGCTGCACATTTTGTATAAGAAATATCAACAGCAGACGCTGTTCGTAGTGACCAATCATGCAAAACGGGTATATGAAGCCATTGCCAGGACGACCAATCACGGCGCAACGATTATTCAGGGAGAAGGATCCTATGAGCATTGTGAGCGCAAGGTGGTCTACTCTGTTGTATCGAGTGCCGAGAGTAAAGATGTGATTCGGGAAATCAAAGAGGCAGATCCGGAAGCGTTCGTAAATGTGTTGAAGACAGAGCAGCTATCAGGACGTTTTTATCAGCGGCCGAATGAATAGTGTGAAGAGATAAGATGGTTGGCAGAGGGCAGGTTTGGGGGAATCTTGGAAAAACCCCTTTTAAAATCGAGGGAGTGCCGATATAATGGAGGATGATATGCATGCGTGGTGCAAACGGCATGCGAGGAAAGGAAACATAAGAGAATGAAGATTATGATCGCATCTGACATTCACGGCAGCGCTTATTACTGTCGTCAGCTGTTGGAACAATATAGAAAAGAAAAACCGGACAAGCTTCTGCTGTTAGGAGATATTCTTTATCATGGACCAAGAAATGATCTGCCAAGGGAATATGCTCCAAAGCAGGTGATTTCCATGCTGAATGGAATCAAAGAAGAGATTCTGTGCGTGAGAGGGAACTGTGATACCGAGGTGGACCAGATGGTGCTGGAATTTCCAATTCTGGCGGATTATGCGATTCTGTATACGGGAACGCGCATGATTTATGCTACGCACGGACATGTGTATCATATGGAGAATCCTCCGATGATGAAGCGGGGAGATATTCTGCTGCACGGGCATACCCATGTGCCGGCAAAACAGGAATTTGATGGGAAATATTATCTGAATCCAGGTTCTGTATCCATACCGAAGGAAGAAAGTCCGCATGGATATCTGATGCTGGAAGAGGGAGATTTTACGTGGAAGACGCTGGAAGGAAAGGAATACAATTATGCTGGAAGTAAAGAATTTGACATTTAAGGTTGATGAGAACGGTGTGGAAAGAAGCATTGTTCAGGATATCAGCTTTACGGTAGAAGATGGAGAAATGTTGGTGATTACCGGTCCGAACGGAGGAGGAAAATCTTCGCTTGCTAAGGTGCTGATTGGAATTGAGAAGACCGATGCAGGGCAGATTGTTCTGGACGGGGAAGATATTACAGAATATGATATTGACCACAGGGCAAATGCAGGTGTGGGATTTGCGTTTCAGCAGCCGCCGCGTTTCAAGGGAATGACGGTGGAGAGGCTTTTGTCTTTAGCAGCAGGAAAGCCGTTGGCAGAGTGTGACTGCTGTGAACTTTTAAGTGGAGTTGGCCTCTGCGCGAATGAGTATTTAAAACGTGAGATTGATGGAACGCTTTCTGGTGGAGAGATGAAGCGTTTGGAGATTGCAACGGTACTTGCAAAGCCGCATAAGCTGTGTGTATTCGATGAGCCGGAGGCGGGCATCGATCTGTGGAGCTTTTCTATGCTGGTGGATCAGTTTGAGAAGATTCACAGCAAGAAGGACCAGAAACTGATTCTGATTTCTCATCAGGAGAAGATTATTAAGATGGCAGATCGCATTATGGTAATTGAAGACGGTAAGATCAGAAGCATTGGCTCCAAAGAAGAAATGGTGCCAAAGCTCTTTGGCGAGAGTTCTGATTGCAAGTGCGCAGGCCGGAAGTAGGAACGAAGATGGAGAAAGAAGGAGAAGGTAAGATGACGGAGTTAGATCATATCACCGAGCAGGTGTTAAAGCAGATAGATGGAGACGGTTTCCGGCAGGAGGGAGCCTACAATCTCCGGCAGAATGGGATTTCCCTCTGCCATGGAGACAGCGAGCATATTAAAATTAAGAGAAAAGAAGACAAGCAGGGAATCGATGTCTATATTGATGAGAATACAAAAGGAGAATATGTGCATATTCCGGTAGTAGTCAGCACTTCGGGAATCGTGGACGTGGTTTATAATGACTTCTTTATTGCGCCCGGAGCGGAAGTTACGATTGTGGCAGGATGCGGGATTCATAACAGTGGATGTAATGACAGCCGCCATGACGGAATTCATGCGTTCCATGTCGGAAAAGGGGCAAATGTACGTTATGAGGAAAAGCATTATGGAGAAGGGGAAGGAAGCGGATCCAGAATCTTAAATCCGGTAACGAAGATTTATTTGGAGGAGGACGCGGTCTTTACCCTGGATACCGTCCAGATTAAGGGCGTGGATTCTACGATTCGTGAAACGGATGTAGAAATGGGAGAAAACGCAAAACTGTACGTGATGGAGAAGCTGATGACGCATGATAAGCAGGTGGCAGAATCCAACATGGAAGTACAGATGAATGGTGCGGGAAGTTCCGCGCAGATCATATCCAGATCTGTTGCCAAGGGCGAGTCTAGACAGGTATTTCACCCGAAGGCAGTCGGCAGCGCAAAATGTTCCGCTCATGTGCAGTGCGACTCTATTATTATGGATCAGGCAGAGGTAAGCTCCATTCCGGAGATCAATGCCAAACATTTGGATGCGGCAATTATTCACGAAGCAGCCATTGGAAGAATTAACGATGAGCAGCTGGTGAAGTTAAGAACGCTTGGATTGACAGAAGAGGAAGCAGAGGCTGTTATTATCGATAATTTCTTGAATTAGAAATGGTGATTATTGCTCGTTTTTTGCAATCGGGAAATGAATAGAAAACATACAGAGGAAAAGGAATTTTTGCATGAAATTAAAGCTGAAAAAACGAATGAAAGTGATGAAAAAGGCGCTGCATATGGAGCTGAGAGAGCACAAGAGTTCTTTTATCGTCTATGTGGTGCTGCGACTTTTGGTAATCCTGATGATGATCTTGCAGATCTTTAACCGGAATTATGAAAATGTATTTTTATGTATTCTGACATTGATTTTGTTGATCATTCCGAGTTTTATCCAGATTAATTTAAAAATTGAGCTGCCCACCGCGTTAGAGATTACCATATTGATTTTTATTTTTGCGGCGGAGATTTTAGGAGAAATTCAGGCATATTATCTGAAGTTCCCGTTTTGGGATACGGTGCTGCACACAGTGAATGGCTTTTTGATGGCGGCAATTGGATTTGCGCTGGTAGATATTTTGAACCGAAGTAAGAAGTTTTCGATTCAATTATCACCGGCCTTTGTGGCGATTGTGGCGTTTTGTTTTTCCATGACGATCGGTGTCGTATGGGAATTTTTTGAGTGCGGGATGGATCAGTTATTTGGGCTGGATATGCAGAAGGATACGATTGTACATACAATTAAGTCTGTTATGCTGGATCCGACAAAGAGTAATCGTCCGGTAGGAATCCGGGATATTCAGTCGGTTATGGTAAATGGACAGGATCTGGGATTGGGCGGCTATCTGGATATTGGACTTTTGGATACGATGAAAGATTTGTTCGTCAACTTTATCGGCGCCGTTGTATTTTCGATTCTGGGATATTTCTATGTGAAAAAGCGTGGAAAGGGGATTTTGGCAAAACGCTTTATCCCACGCCTGAAATCCAAAGAGGCGGACTTCCTTGAAAAAGCAGAGGAAGAAGAACGCAAGGAAGAACTTCAGGCGAAGGAAACAAGTCAAAATTAGCGGATGAAAAATTTCCGAATCAGGCAGCTGATCACTCCGGCAATGCAAAGGCCGATCAGTGCAGTGTGAAGGGAGCCGTACACAATCAGTGCAGATTTCACACCCTGAAGGGGCTCTGGGGAGGTTGGAACCAGTGGGTTCAGCATCCACGCCAGATAAGAGCATCCTCCAATGAAAATAAAGGAGAAAAGGCCTCGGCCTTTATCAGCAGGGCGGCCCTTGTGGCTGCCTTTTTTGCTGCCGGTCAGAACCAGGAGGAATGCAATCAGCTCGAACAGAAGCAGAAAGAGAGCTACGCCAAAGTAGGCGGCAAGCGTGTAGTTCTTGCCGTTTATCATGGTAAATGCGCTGCCAAGAGCAGAGTGGTTCTGCCAAAAGGCGAGGGCTAATTTGTAAAAAATCAGCGCAATCAGAATCAGTGTTGCGCATCGAAGAAGCAGATTTACCACCTTGTAAATGATTTTTCCACCTGTTTTGGCAGTCTTTGCGACCGGTGAGAGAAGATTGGGAAGTTTCTTGCGTTTCTTTTTCTTGCGTCGTTTGCATTTGTCAGCTTCAGGGTCTTCGGAGCTTTCTGAATCGTAAGGATCTAATTCGTCCAGACAGGAAAGCGCATCCTCATAATTGTCATCGTAGTCATCCTCATAGTCGTCATAGTCGTCATAGTCGTCCTCGTAGTTGCCTTTGCGAGAGTTCCTGTTGTCGGAATCTTGTCGGTCCGGGATGTCGAAGAGGTCTTCGCCGTAGGTTACTTCAAAATTACCATCGAAAAAATCAAAATCATCGGAATGATCATATGCGTCTTTAATATGTTTTTTAGTCATAATCTTTATACCCTCCTTATGAACGTTCTTTATTCTAGTCTTTTTTCAGGAAGGACTCAATAGGGATCACGAAATGTTCACGAAGACATAAGGTTTTCTTTAGAATTGAAAGAAAAATCTGTTATAATAAAACTAAGATAGAAAAGAAGGGAGTGGCGGAAATGAAACCAACTTTTTATCGGATTTTAGAAGATTGTCCGGTGATTGCGGCAGTGAAGGATGATCAGGCTCTGGAGGCAAGCCTTCGGTCGCCTTGCCAGATTATCTTTGTATTATATGGAGATATCTGCAATGTAGGGCAGATCGTATCGCGGATTAAGGAAGAAGGAAGAGTGGCAATGGTGCATCTGGATTTGATTACGGGTCTGGATGGCAGAGAGATTGCAGTGGATTATATCAAAGAGAGAACCGGGGCGGATGGCATTATCTCTACGAAAACAACGCAGATCCGGTATGCAAAGGAGAAGGGAGTGTATGCAATTCATCGATTTTTTGCATTGGATTCCCGGTCACTGGAGAATATCTACAAACAGAGTATGGCAGGAGGGCCGGATTGTATTGAGATTCTGCCGGGACTGATGCCCCGTGTGATTGAGCGGGCGGTGAAAGTGCAGAAGCTTCCTGTGATTGCGGGCGGAATGATTGAAAGTAAGGAAGATGTAATGATGGCGCTAAAAGCTGGAGCGGCAGCGGTGTCTACGACGCGTCAGGAGCTGTGGTTTGTGTAAGAAAAGAGGCTGTCACTTCACGATTTATGAATCGTGAAGTGACAGCCTCTTTTGTCATGCTTATTTTCCTCGTAATCTTGCAAAGAACCCTTTTTTCTTCTGTGGTGTTTCAAGATGTCCACGTAATCCTTTGACATTCATAATGTAGATACCGCTGACGGTAGCTTTTACTTCCTTTTTTACAGGAATCAAAGGAAAGATCTGTGCATCGCACATCAGGGTCATCACTCTTGGACCAACCTTTGCCTTGACAACCGGTACTTTGGAACGGCGCAGATACTTTGGTGTATTATCGATAACGATCTGTGGGAAACCGGCATCGCGCAGTCTCATCTTGCCTTTGTCGATGATCAGCATGGATACGGTCTGTGCTGCCGCGTCTAACTGCTCCTGCTGTGCTGCCTGCTTCTTTTCGGCTTTCTTTCCAAAGAAATATAATGCGATACTCGCAATAATTAGCACTGCTAAGATTACAAGCAATACGATTGTTACTTTACTCACGGTGAACCTCCTAATTTATCCTTTTTCATGGAGTACATTGTACCATTGTTTGTGGATGAGTGCAAGCAATTTGCGGTTTTCAGACCGGTTTTCGTGTAGATATTCCGATAAAAGAATGAAATATATGTGAAACCCCTATGAAAGGACTGGGGAATGTGCTATAACATAATAGTGTTAAAATGATATTATTATGAAGAGGTGCAATATGAAAAAGAGAATGGTAGTGCTGCTGACAGGAGCAATGACAGTGTCTATGTTATTATCCGGATGTGCGGCAAGCAAAGGACTTGAGACGGATGAACTTAAGATTTCCCAGTATAAAGGGGTGGAAGTAGATGAAGTAGAAAAGCCGGAAGAGATCACGGATGAAGATGTGGAGAATGCAGTTACAGCGAATCTGCAGGCAAATGCAGAGGTAAAGGATGTAACCGATCGCCCGGTGCAGGAAGGTGATACGGCAACCATCGATTTTGTAGGAAAGATGGATGGTGTAGAATTTGAAGGTGGATCTGGAACGGATTATCCGCTGACAATCGGATCCGGCCAGTTTATCGAAGGATTTGAAGATAGTGTGATTGGTCACAACATCGGTGATACTTATGACTGGGAAGGAAGTTTCCCGGAGGATTATCAGAATACGGATGTGGCAGGAAAGCCGGTTACATTTACGATTACAGTAAAATCAGTGACGGAGCAGGTTCTGCCTGAGTTAAACGATGAATTTGTAAAGAAGGTATCCAAGGAATCTAAGACGGTAAAAGAATATAAAAAAGAAGTGAAAAAATCTCTGGAAAAAGATGCTAAGGCTATGTACGAAGACTCTTTAAGCCAGGAAGTATGGCAGACGGTTCTGGACAATACGGAAGTAACGAAGTACCCGAAAAAGGAGATTGAGAAGATTTCCGGTGATCTGATCGATCAGTATAAGTCTGCAGCAGAATTTTACGGAAGCGATTATGAGACGTTTATCCAGGATCAGATGAATACTACGGTAGAAGACTTTGAGAAGCAGGTAGACGAGGCGGCAAAGTCCAGCGTGAAGCAGACGATGGTTACGGAAGCAATTGCAGAGAAAGAAAAGATTAAACTGGACGATAAGACATATAAATCCGAATCAAAGCAGCTGGCGAAGGATTACGGATATGCAGACGTTGACGAATTGAAGAAGGCTGTACCAGAGGAAGATCTGAAGGATATCATTCTGAATAATATGGTAAAAGAATGGCTGACAGATAACTGTGTTCAGGTAAAATCAGAGAAATAGAGAGTATTACATAGAGAGTTTATAGTGTTATGGGAAAGAGAAAAGAAAAGGGAAGAGATGAATTCCGAACCAGAATGGGATTCATTGTAGCGTGTATTGGTTCGGCTGTGGGAATGGGAAATATCTGGATGTTCCCATACCGGACTGGAAAGTTTGGCGGAGCGGCATTTTTGATTCCGTATTTTATCTTTGTGGTACTATTGGGATTTTCCGGTGTGATCGGAGAAATGGCGTTTGGCCGTGGTGTGAAGACAGGACCGCTTGGAGCATTCTCCAAGGCAATGGAGATGCGGTTTGGATCAAAAGGAAAGGTTCCGGGACGATTGATCGGTCTGGTTCCGGTTCTGGGTTCACTGGGAATTGCGATTGGGTATTCGGTTGTTGTCGGCTGGTTTTTGAAGTATTTGTGCAGCGCACTAACCGGAAGCCTTACCAAAGTAGAAGATATGGGCGGCTATTTTGGAGAACTGGCCGTTGATTTTGGAAGTATCGGATGGCAGATGCTGGGTCTGGGAATTACATTTTTAATTATGATCCTGGGTGTGACGAAGGGAATTGAGAAGATGAATAAGGTTATGATGCCTGTGTTCTTCGTCTTCTTTATCGTACTGATGATTCGGGTGGTGACGCTTCCGGGAGCGGCAGATGGTTATCGCTATCTGTTTGTGCCGCAGTGGGAGCAGCTTGGAAATATCAAGACCTGGGTGTATGCGCTTGGGCAGGCATTTTTCTCCCTGTCTCTGGCAGGATCCGGAACCATTGTATATGGAAGCTATCTGAAGAAGGATATTGACATTGTGGGATGCGCGAAAAATGTGGCGTTTTTTGACACCTGCGCGGCACTTCTAGCAGGAATGGTAGTGATCCCGGCTGTGTTTGCCTTCGGACTGGACGCAGCAAGTGGACCGCCGTTGATGTTTATTACGCTTCCGGTTGTATTCCAGAAGATGCCGTTTGGAGCCGTGTTTGCAGTGATTTTCTTTATTGCAGTACTGTTTGCGGCAATTACGTCCTTGATGAACTTATTTGAGACGCCGATAGAGGCTTTGCAGGAGCAGTTTCATCTGTCTCGCGGGATGGCGGTTGGCATTATCGCAGTGATCTCCGCGGCAGTGGGAATCTTTATTGAGAGCGGTGACGCGGTAGGCATGTGGATGGATGCGGTATCGATCTACATTATTCCACTTGGCGCCCTGCTTGCCGGAATTATGTTCTTCTGGGTGTGCCCAAAGGGCTATGCCAGAGGGCAGGTAGAAGAGGGGCGGGAAAAGCCTCTTGGAAAATGGTTTGAGCCAGTGACGAAGTATGTGTTTGTCGGCATTACGCTGGTGGTATATGTGCTGGGAATCTTCTTCGGAGGAATTGGATAGAGAATATGAGAGAAAAAGATATCGGGGATGGAAAACCATTTCCGGTATCTTTTTTGTGTGGTACACTGTAATCAGGTGAGATTAGAATTTTTAAAGGGTATAAGCCTTATAAAAAGAAGTAGGAGGAAGTCAATATGTTGGCATATACGTATCGGGAACCGGGGAAATTTGTATTAGAGGAGAAGAAAAAGCCGGAACTTCAAAATCCGCAGGATGCGATTATAAAGGTAACGCTGGCCAGTATCTGCTCCAGTGATATTCATATCAAACACGGAGCTGTTCCAAGAGCGGTTCCGGGGATTACCATTGGACATGAGATGGTGGGAATCGTGGAAAAAGTAGGAAGTGAAGTGACGAGTGTAAAGCCGGGAGATCGTGTCACGGTGAATGTGGAGACATTTTGTGGAGAATGTTTCTTCTGTGAGAATGGATATGTGAATAACTGTACGGATGAAAATGGCGGATGGGCGTTGGGATGCCGGATTGATGGAGGACAGGCAGAATATGTTCGAGTGCCCTACGCAGACCAGGGATTGAATCGGATTGCAGATTCAGTGACGGATGAAGAAGCGCTGTTTGTGGGAGATGTTCTTGCAACGGGCTTTTGGGCGGCAAAGATTTCTGAGATTGGACATCAGGATACCGTTGTGATTCTTGGCGGAGGTCCAACGGGAATCTGTACCCTTTTATGTGTGATGCTGAAAATGCCGAAAACCATTATTTTATGCGAGGTGGATCCAGATCGGATTGCGTTTGTAAAAGAACATTACCCGGATGTGCTGGTGGTAAATCCCCAAGAAGTGGACGTAGAGAACTTTGTGAGAGAGCATAGTGAGCATGGAGGGGCAGATCGCGTTTTGGAAGTGGCAGGGAGCCCGCAGACCTTTGAACTGGCCTGGAAGCTGGCGCGCCCAAATGCGATTGTGACGGTGGTTGCACTCTATGAGGAAGCACAGAGTCTGCCGCTTCCTAAGATGTATGGGAAGAATCTGATCTTTAAGACGGGAGGCGTAGATGGCTGTGACTGTGATGAGATCCTTCGGTTGATCGAAGAGAAAAAGATTGATACAACGCCGCTAATTACCCATGAATTTCCACTGCAGGAGATCGAGAAAGCATATGAGATTTTTGAGAATCGCAAGGAGAAGGTCATCAAGGTGGCTATTCGCTGCATTTGATCGTGATCATGGTAATGTAATCGTTCTGGTCTTCAATGGACATTTCATTTAGGCCTTCCTCGTAAGCGTGACCGTCAAGGGTGAGCCCATGATGATCGGCGTAGAAAAGAATTGACTGATAGATGCCAGGAAGCTGTCCCCAGCTGCCGATACAAAAGGCACGCAGATATCTTCCGGCTGGCAGAATGAAGTCATAAGTATCGGAAGAAGGTGGACAATAGGCGAAGAAAGAATCATAACGATTAAAATAATCTTTCTGGATATTATCAACTAAGATGCGGCTTCCAAAATTGTCATAAAGGTGGAAGAGTTTTTTGAGGCGAAGCGAGAATTCGGCCGCAACAGAAAAGTCTTCCTCATCGTATTTTCCGGAAATAGGAGAGGAGAGAACAATCTTTCTTTCGGGAAGAGTACATAATTCAATGGAGCCGTGCTTTGACTGCATTCCAAGTTTTAAGCGCTCTGCTTTTTGCTCTAAAAAAGCCTGCGCAGATAAAAGCTGTTCGATGGATTCGTCGATCAGCTTTTTCTTTTTTGCTTTATAAGAAATTTCTCAAATCGTAAAAAATAGTGTATAATGTATGAGAAATAAAAAAGGGCATAACAAAAGAGCGAAAGTTGGCGATTTCGCGATGACTTTGATTATGAAATTTTTTGTTTTTTGGTGTGACTGCACTGTTTGACGATTGAGAATGTACATGTACTTATGGACTTATCCATATCCCATGACTTTTCGGTATCGTTCAAATAGTGCAGTTTTTTTGTGGTAAACTTCCAACACCAACATAGAAGTGCCACACTTTGGACATTTAAGAGGATCATATCCAAAAGAAAGAAGAATGGAATGTCTCCAATTAAGAAGCGTACGAAGATATCGTTTCTTTTCAGAAGAGATACATTTATGCAGTTTCTTTTCCTGTTTGTGATGCTTGGCATAGATGCCATAGTAGCGTAACATTTTAAAATGCTTTTCAGGGATATGTACAATTAATCTTTTGATGAAATCCAAGGCAGGAATACATTCGGTAATGGTTTTATTATCTTCATGACGAGTATAATGAAATGTCACAAATTCACCATCGTATTTATCAATGCGAGAAGTTGCAATAGTAGGGCGTCCAAGATAACGACTAATGTATTTGATTGTGATATCCGGTGTACAAAGATTAGGTTTTGCACGGACGTAAAATCCGTCTGCGTGTTTGGTGTACATTTCATTTTTAACTTTTCGGAACGATTTACCGATTTTATTCGTAAGACGTTCAAGAAGGACTTTGCGGAAAGCATTTCGTAGAAAAGTGTAGTCAAAATGTTTTACAGGTCTCCAAACAGTAAAATTACCTGCACCGCCTTCCGAGATGAGAGCGTGGATGTGGGGATTCCACTTTAAATCTCTGCCGAAGGTATGTAAAACACAAATAAGACCAGGAGTAAAATTTTCGGTTTTATTCATTTTGGAGAACATACGGAGAACGACATCTCTGACAGAATGAAAGAGACAAGTTAAAAGCGAACGGTCTTTGAGAAAATGAATACGAAGTTCTTCAGGGATAGTGAAAACACAATGCCGATGTACACAAGAAATTAGTTTGCAGGACATGGAGAAAGAACGTCTCAGATTGTACATGTTGCCACAAGTAGGACAGAAACGGGATTTACAACGAAAAGGAGTAAATTTCATTTCACCACAATCTGGACACACAAAAAAGGCACCGCCATAGGATGGATCGCCACAATGGATCATCTTGGAGATGTTTTCAACTTCAGTTTGTCTGGGATGAAGTTCGTAAAGGATATGCTCATAATAATCAATAAAAATAGTTTGTAATATATTGCTCATGTAATTATTTTACAATAAAGAAACACAAAGAAAAACCCCCACCCCTCAAGAATGAGGGGCAGGGGAGCTGAGAGTGTGCTCAGCACACTTTTTTATGAACTGCGGATTGGACATACTGGCATGTGGACTGTGTCCGTAAGATGCCTCAAAACAGCTGGTTGTATTCCCCCTTCCGAATTCCCATATAATGCATATGGGAAATGCATCTTTCTGAAGAGATGATGGCAAAACGCTTCTTTTAGATGATTTTCTCTCAATCTGTCAATCCATACATACTCACAATTTTCCCTGCATACATTGTAAAAACAAACTATGCAGGGGTTATCTATGAAGGATTATATTGAGGAGAGGGCAGTAGAGATCGCATATTATATCATTGAACATAAAGCGACGGTGCGGCAGACGGCGAAGCAGTTCGGGGTAAGTAAAAGTACGATACATATGGATGTAATAAAAAGGGCGTTTTTGTGAAGGTTGTTTATGAGGTGAGGTAAGGATAGGAAAAAGTATGAGAAGGGTCGCAGAAATGCGGTCTTTTTCTTTGGGGTGATTTTATTGTGTTATAGGGGGAAATCGGTTAAAATAGAACACAGAAAGCAGGTGAAGAATTATGGCTAGAACTTTTTTGTGGATAGAAGACCATAAAGGAAAAGCAAGCTATACATTTTGGGAAAATTTCATGAGACAACTTTGCCCGAAAGTAATCGTTGAAAGTAAAAAGAATAACAGTGAGTTGGTAAAAGCCGTAAGAACATTACAAGATGCCGAGAATAGATATATCATTGTTTTTGATAATTCTTTTGATAATCTGCAGATTGTTATGGAACAGAAACGATTAAAGAAATATGTGAATGAGAAAGAAAATGTTTTTCTACTGGACATTATTTGTTTTGAGTATCTTCTTTTAGAATTTAAAGAACTGATAGAATGGATTTATGCTCCGGAGGATGAATTCTTGCAAAAGAGAGCCAGAGCAATTGCGGCAAGATGTAAACTTGTAGAATCCTTGAAGGATGATAATTTTGATTATAAAGGAATACGAGAAATTGTAGATTATGATAAAAATATTGAAGAACATAATATTGAGCAATTGTCGACAAAGATATTATTCGATTTGACAAGAAATACTGGATTTGAAGTGTCAAAAGGTGTGCTTGGAGAATGTTGGATAAAGTCTTGCTGTGAATGGAAAGAGCGACAGGAAGATGACATCTGTGGATTGGACAATAACAGATTATCTGTGTTTGATAAAATGAAACGGATTTATATTGGAAGTTCGTTGAAACTACAGCTTCCGAAAGTTGGATTGGAGGTAATGGCATGATAACGATTTTTAAAAATAAGAAAGATATACCTCAGGATAAAGAATATATAGAACTGAATGATATATTTTTTAATCAGAATACAGCAACGAAACTGGATGACAGAGCAGCAAAGTATATTCAAATGATAGACGGTTCGGAACTTATCAGCAAATATAAAATTCGATCACGCTTTGAGGATATTACATTGAATACTGATCAACTTTCTACAGGATGTAAAACTGTATTGAATGTATTGTATTTTCCTAATAAGGTGTTTTGCCTAAAAGAATGTGGAAATAATGCTTTGGAAATATTATATGGTTCCGAAGAGGGATATATATATAGTGATTATGCAATGATTCCTTTTACCATGGAACGTGTGAAGGTTCAGACTAGTGGAGAATGCAAAGTAATCGAGGATTATGAGGAACTAAAGGAGTGGTGGGAAAATGAAGAGTAAACCGATTGTAATGGAACATTTTTCAACAGTGCATACCTCGTTTGTGGTGGACTTTACATTTACCAATAATATAACAATCTTAATGGGAGATTCAGGAACAGGAAAGACAGCAACATTTTCATTTATCAGAGAATGTATGGCAGTTAATCCTAGGATTTTGTGTTTGGATAATTATGATTATCAGAAAGATATAAAAGAAATAATCAGCCAGACAGAGGGAAAACTGGTTGTCATTGATAATGCAGATATTTTATTAAATGACGATACAAGGAAATATATTTCGCTAGATGATAGAAATCAGTATCTAATTATCGGAAGAAATCCTAAGAATCTGTTCGCAACGAAAGAAAATCTATTTGAATTGGTAAGTAAAAAGGCCGGAGAGCAGACGCTATTTACGATAGAGCCGTATATGTGACAAAGAGTTCTTATTTGTTAGTAATGTAGGTGATGGTTATGAATATAGAGGCGTATGATGCAGAATCTTTGAGAAAGATTGTTCGATTACTTGAATATGAAAATAGGATACTAAAAGACAAGTTGAAAAAAGAAAATATTCCATATGACGAGGTTAATCCTTTTGAAGAGACGATAGAAAATGCAGAAGAGTATGATCTTGACCAAGGAGCGCGTATTGTTCATCCTACGTTTATTACAGAGAAGATGGCGATACGCTTTTTTTCTATGTTTTGGGGCAGAGAGGATGTCTATGCCAGACGTGGTAAGAACGGCGGTTATTTTCCGCAATGTGATAATAGGTGGGATGCTAAACTTTGTCCGAAACAGCGTGGAGAAAAGATATTTTGCGATGAGTGTGAAAATAAAAAATGGACAAAACTGGACGTGAAGAAAATTGTTTCGCATTTGCTGGGATATAAGGAAGATGGTTCGGACGTAATCGGTGTATATCCGCTGCTGCCAGATGGAACATGCAGATTTCTCGTGTTTGATTTTGATAATCACGAAAAAGGTGCAGAAACAACAGATTTTGCCAACATGGATAATGAGTGGCATAAAGAAGTGGATGCTCTTAGAAAGATGTGTAAGATAAATGGAATTAAACCGTTAGTGGAACGATCACGCTCGGGGAGAGGCGCCCATGTATGGATATTTTTTCAAAAAGCAATAGCGGCTTCCGTTGCCAGAAACTTCGGATTTTTATTGTTAGATAAGGGAGCTGCATCGGTCAACTTAAAGTCTTTTCATTACTATGACCGTATGTATCCATCTCAGGATGTGGCGAGCAGTATTGGCAATTTGATTGCATTGCCCCTGCAAGGTCAGGCACTTAAAAATGGAAATAGTGCATTCGTAGATGAAAACTGGAATGCCTATCCGGATCAATGGGACATTTTACTTAATAAAACAGAAAAACTCAGTATCGAAGATATAGAAAAGTATATGGCGAAGTGGCAAGTGGAACTGGCAGAAAGCAGAGAGAAGCTTGTAGCTACTGATATAAATACCAGACCAAAGCCATGGAAAAAGAAGTACGAGTTTGTGAAAGCGGATGTGGTTGGAAAACTTCATATGGTACTCAGCAATGGTGTTTATGTCGATGCATTGAATCTTATGCCGAGAATACAAAATCAAATTCGGAGTCTGGCGGCGTTTGATAATCCGGAGTATTATAAGAATAAGAGATTAGGATATTCAAACTACTATAATTTCAGTGCGGTTTACTTAGGAAAAGATATTGCTGGTTATATTCGAGTGCCACGGGGACTAAGAGAACGAATTACTGAGAAATGTGCGAAAGCAGGAATCCAGGTTGAGATATCTGATCAAAGAGAAACCGGACGTCCAATCAGAGGCTCCTTTCGTGGTAATTTACGACTGCAGCAGGAACTCGCAGCAGAGCAATTATTACGGTATTCGGATGGAGTATTAGAAGCGGCAACCGCATTTGGCAAAACAGTTGTGTGCAGTTACCTGATTGCGGAACGAAAGGTGAATACACTGATTTTATTACAGAGTAAAGATTTGCTTAGTCAATGGGTAGACGAACTGAATAAATTTCTTGATATCAGGGAAGAACCGCCGGAGTATGAAACGAAGACAGGACGAAAGAAAAAGAGAGACAGTGCAATAGGCATTTTACATGGAAGTAAGAATACATTGACTGGTATTGTAGATATTGCGATGGTCGGTTCTATGTATAGCAAAGGAAAGTTTCAAAATTTAAAACATGCTTATGGAATGGTAATTGTGGATGAATGTCATCATGCTGCATCACATATGTATATGGAAGTATTACAGAAAATCAATGCAAAATATGTATATGGAGTTTCTGCTACGCCCAAACGTGGTGATCATCTGGATAAAATTATCTATATGATGCTGGGGCCATTAAGGCATCGCTTCACAGCATTGGAAAGAGCCGAAGAGCAGGGAATAGGACATTATTTTGTTCCAAGATATACAAGAGTGATCGATACTGTGGATAGTAGGAATGATATCAATAAAGCCTATAGTTTAATCAGCACTAGCAAAGTACGAAATGAAATGATTGCAAATGATGTAAAACAAAGTATTTCACAGAATCAGACTCCGGTTATATTAACTCGATACAAAGAACATGCAAAAATCCTGTATGATATGTTAAAAGATGAAGCAGACCATGTATTTCTCTTGTATGGAGATAATTCGGATAAGGAAAATGCAGAAATACGGATACGATTAAAAAAGGTTCCACGTACAGAAAGTCTTATATTGATTGCGACTGGTCAAAAGATAGGGGAAGGATTTGATTTCCCGAGATTGGATGTACTGATGCTTGCGGCACCGGTATCTTTTGAAGGGCGTTTGGAACAGTATATAGGAAGACTGAATCGTGATTACGAGGGGAAAGAAGCAGTTTATGTGTACGATTATATTGATGCACATATGAGAAAGTTTAATAAAATGTATGGCAAGAGACTTCGAACCTATAAGAAAACAGGCTTCTCTATCTGGACAGGAGACTTGCAAGATAAGCAGGTTGTTCATGCGATATTTGACTCCGGCAATTATACGGAAAAATTTGAGCGGGATTTGGTAGAGGCAGAAAAATCAATTGTGATTTCCAGTCCAAATATCCGGCAGGAGAAGATTGATAGATTGTTAGTATTGGTAAAAGAACGTCAGGAAAACGGTGTGAGTGTTACAGTTATTACAACGGATCCGGAGAAAGTTGTATATGGTAATGTGGATATGTGTTACGCACTGATTCGAGAGATGCAACAGGTAGCCATCCATGTCGTGACAAAAGCAGAAGTTGAAGAAAGATTTGCTGTCATAGATGATGAACTGGTGTGGCATGGCGGTATGAATCTGTTGGGGAAAGAAGATGTGTGGGATAATCTGATGCGCATTAAAGATCATCAGGTAGCGGAGGAACTGTTGGAGATTGCGCTTGGTATTACAGAAGTGAAAGGAATGGAAGGAGAAAATGATGATTGCATCAAGGAAAGTGAGATTTGAAGCAAAGAAAAAAGAAAATGAAAATCTTGAATTTCGCACATTTTTAAAATGCCATGCGGATGAAACAGAACTGGACGAACAGTTTAAAAGACTTCATGATGAACTGTTTTCAAATTATGATTGCAGTAGATGCAGAAATTGTTGCAAAATGTATCATGGAAGTATTCCGAGTGAAGATTTGGAAAGAGATGCGGAATTTTTGTATTTGACAAAAGAGCAATTTGTTGAGAGATACCTGATTAAAAATGAAGTGGAAGATACATATGAGACGAAGAATAAGCCGTGCGATTTTCTGCAAGATGATGGAAACTGTAAATTAGGAGAGTGTAGACCGGAGAGTTGTAAAAACTATCCTTATACAGATCAACCGGATAGATTACATAGTTTGTATAGCATGTTAAATGCGGTGGAAGTCTGTCCGGTGGCGTATGAGATATATGAGAGACTGAAAAAAGAATATGGGTTTCGGTTTAGATAGATAACAGGAGGATAAAAGAGATGACGCTTTCAGAGAAAGACGGAAAATTGTTTTATGAATTATGGTTTCCGCTGTTTGATTATGTGAACGAGAAATGTAAAGTTAATAAAAGGGTTAAGAACATAACAAATATTAAAAGTTTGAATCCGAAAGAGATAAAAGAAATTGCAAATGTATTGTGGGAGAACGTAACACTTATAGACCGATATTTAGAAGAGCGAGGGGAAAATCTGGCGGAGGAACACAAGGCGATTATTGCTGGGTGGAAGCGGCGAGTTCAAGGAAATTTTATTATGGAACGGCATTTGAAAAAGGGGACTATTTTTATCTCGGAGGATGAAAAGGTATATCAGGTGAGCGGAATCATTTCCAGTTGGGAAGAAATGTTCTTTGGTGCTCCATTGCCGTTATTTATGAAAGCAACGTTTATACCATTTCGTGATGTAATCATCTCGGATGGATTAGTTATTCCATATAACATTGCTATTGGAACAAATATGAAAAAGCAGTTTCAGAATGTTTATATGAATGCCAAGAAAAACGGTGTGGTGATTAGGTCTTTATAAAAGGCAGGTAAAAATTCAGATTACACTATATTTTCTGTGGAGGACAGGCTACTGAGCTGAAACGATTTCAAGGATTTGAAAAGCTGATAGAGTTATTTTGGTGGATTGGGTTAAAAGTAGTGGGACAAAAGTATGTGTTAGTGCATGCAGGAGTGTGACAGGGGGGCATGGAAAGGGTATCAATTTGAATTCATATCATACAAATTCCTTGCATATGTTGTAAAAACGATGTTTATAGGGGAATATTGTGAAAGATTATATCGAGGAGAGGGCTGTAGAAATCGCATATTATATCATTGAACATAAAGCGACGGTGCGGCAGACGGCGAAGCAGTTCGGGGTAAGTAAAAGTACGATACATAAAGACGTTACAGAACGTCTCTTGCAGATTAATCCGGCGCTTGCGAATCAAGCCAGAAAAGTATTGGATCTTAACAAATCTGAGCGACACATTCGCGGAGGAATGGCGACACGGGAAAAATATCTTCATATAGGACAACGGTAAGAAAATGGTTGGGAAAACATAGGGTTCCCAACCTTTTTTATGATATGATATAATCATCGCAGATAGATGATGATAGAACCGGAAAGGTTGGAGAGGATAGAGATGGAAGAACATAAAAGTCAATATGAAGAAGAGGGACTGGGAATTGTTTTTTCGTTGAAATATTTATTATTAAATGCAATTACCGGGCAATTAGAAGAAAATGAACAAATTGAAAATATTTTAAAAAGCAGATATGAGATGGAAAAGAAAGAAAAGCTTGCGGTATTCGGAGTCGGTCTGCGGGAAGACTATTGTAAGGCGGCTGAAGTGGTAAACATTATGTTGGAAGATATCAGCAGTCGGAATCAAACATTTCGCTCGTTTGTTGTTTCGTTTCCGTATAAGCAGGCATTTTTGATGGTCATCTATAAAATTGATGATTTGGAGGAAATGCGTACTTATTTTGAACGGAAAGTTGTGCCGATGTTGTGTGGGAAGATCAGAGAAACACTTATTTGTACATGGGGAACTTGCGAGGGGATTTGGGGGATACGAGATGTAATGCTGGAAATGAGCAAAAATGTAGAATGGAATCTCATATTTGGGCGAGGCGTGCTGATTAGTCAATCAAAGATTGAAGAGGCAAAAGTGCTGCCGATCCGTTATCCGATCGATTTGGAAAAGAAGATAAGAGAAGCCTTTGTAGAGGTGAATAGAGAGCAGTTTCAACATAATTTGGATCTTTTCCGGGATTATTGTATTAACACTCCATGTAGTCCGGGAGAAATAAAAGAGGCGTGCGTTCGATATTTTTTGACGGCAATCAGTGTGGCGAAAGAATTGGGGCCTTTGAATAAAGCTTATCAAGCCAAGGATGCAATTTTTGCAATTATAGAAGCAATTACTTGGGAAGAAATTGAACGCGTGGCATGGGCATGTTTTGAGCAAATGCTGTCGGATATGCAAAAAGGAAAGGACGAGGTTAGTCTCTTGGTTAGAAAGACGCAGCAATATATTCATGAATATTATAATCAGGGTATTACGCTGGAAGAGATTGCCTCTAGGCTTCACGTATCTGGGGAGTATTTGAGTACGCAATTTAAGAAAGAGACAGGAAAATCATTCACGGAAACAATACGAAAATTTCGAATTGAAAAGATTAAGGAGTTATTGCGAATGTCCACTTTGAAATTGAATCAAATTGCAAAGATGGTAGGTTATTCAGATCCGAAATATATGAGTAAAGTATTCAAAACGGAGGTTGGGATGCGACCAACAGAGTATAGAAAACAGAAAGATTGATTAAAATATTGCCACTTTTCCAAGAAATTTCCACTTTTTTGTCGAAACAAGTGTGTTAAGATAGGAAAGTGTAGAAAAGGAGAGATTTTTATGAACAAGAAGAACGTAGTATTTAGAAACCCTGAGGATGTTCTGGCATTCGTAAAAAAGGTGGAAAAGTATCCTTATAATATGGATATGAAACGCGGAAAATGTATTGTAGACGCAAAATCTCTGTTAGGACTTATGAATCTTGGTTTTCATAGAGAAATTGAGTTGAAAGTATATGAAGACGAATGCGAAGATCTGTGGAAAGAAATTGAAGAATATTTGGCAGCATAAGATATAACTCGAAAAATCAGGCTCCTCAGCGTACAATAGTTACGATGAGGAGTTTTTGTGTTTAAGAATGTGGGAATAAACTGGGCGAAAACAACAGATTTTCTTGCAAATAGAGGGGATCTGTCATATAATAAAATTTGTTTTTACTTTACAGGAAATTCCTATATGGTAATAAAATAGAAGAATCATAAGTAGTAAAATAAAAGGAGGATCATCTTGTGAAAAGAGAATTAGTGATTGTTATTGACTTTGGTGGCCAATATAATCAGCTTGTAGCACGGCGCGTCAGAGAATGCAATGTATACTGTGAGATTTACTCTTACAAAACAGATCTTGAGAAGATCAGGGAAATGAATCCGAAGGGAATTATTCTGACCGGTGGGCCAAATAGCTGCTACGAGGCGGATTCCCCGACCTACCAGAAAGAGCTCTTTGAGTTGGGAATTCCAGTACTGGGGCTCTGCTATGGCGCTCAGTTGATGATGCACGTTCTAGGTGGAAAAGTAGAGAGGGCAGATGTCAGAGAATATGGAAAAACAGAAGTCCTGATTGACAAAACAAGTTCCAAGATTTTCACAGGAGTGTCCGAAAAAACGATTTGCTGGATGAGTCATTTCGATTATATTTCCGAAGTGGCACCGGAGTTTGAAATTACAGCTCATACGGCAGACTGTCCAACAGCGGCAGCTGAATGTGAAGCACGCAAACTGTATGCAATTCAGTTCCATCCGGAAGTTCTTCACACCGAACAGGGAAAAGATATGTTGTCCAATTTTGTGTTGAACGTTTGCGGATGCGCAGGCGATTGGAGAATGGATTCCTTTGTGGAAGAGTCTATTCGACAGATCAGAGAGAAAGTTGGAAGTGGAAAAGTATTATGTGCGTTATCCGGCGGAGTGGATTCATCTGTGGCAGCAGTGCTTCTTTCCCAGGCTGTTGGAGATCAGCTGACCTGTGTGTTCGTTGATCACGGACTTCTTCGTAAAAATGAAGGCGATGAGGTGGAAGCTGTGTTCGGGTCTGAAGGAAACTATGATCTGAATTTTGTGCGTGTAAATGCACAGCAGAGATTTTACGATAAGCTGGCAGGAGTGGAAGATCCGGAAGCGAAAAGAAAAATTATCGGAGAAGAATTTATTCGTGTATTTGAAGAAGAGGCGAAGAAAATCGGCGCTGTGGATTTCCTTGTACAGGGAACCATTTACCCGGATGTCGTAGAAAGCGGTCTGGGTGGAGAATCTGCGGTAATCAAATCCCATCATAATGTAGGAGGTCTCCCGGACTATGTTGATTTCAAAGAGATCATCGAGCCTCTCCGCGATCTCTTTAAAGATGAAGTGAGAAAAGCCGGACTGGAACTGGGAATTCCGGAGTATCTGGTATTCCGTCAGCCATTCCCAGGACCGGGACTTGGGGTTCGCATTGTGGGAGAAGTGACAGCGGAAAAAGTACGTATCGTCCAGGATGCAGATGCCATTTACCGTGAGGAGATTGCGAATGCAAAAATGGACCGCAGCATCGGTCAGTATTTTGCCGGCCTTACTAATATGAGAAGTGTCGGTGTTATGGGGGATGAGAGAACTTATGATTATGCGGTGGCATTAAGAGCTGTGAATACGGTGGACTTTATGACTGCAGAGGCGGCGGAGATTCCATTTGAAGTACTTCAGAAGGTAATGAGTAGAATTATCAATGAGGTGAAAGGGGTCAATCGAGTATTTTATGATTTGACCAGTAAGCCGCCGGGAACGATTGAGTTTGAATAATATATTAGAGCCAAGAAATGCCTATTTTACGGGCTTTCTTGGCTCTTTCTATGTCTGGTGACAATCAAATGACAATACTTTTTTAATATTATTGTAAATAATTTCTTCTTATTTAGCTGGGAATTGACTCTTCCAGTCTAAATACTCTTTTTCTGTAATCTCTTCATTTCTGAATTTCTGGTACATATCAGCCCATGTTCCAATATGATCCAGCATATTTAAAGAATCATGTCCTTTGTCTTTAAACATGAGTTGTGGTACGCCGGACTCATCTCGGTAGGCGTGCAGACCATATTGATCCTCTAAAGCAAATAATGCGTGCATGACACTAACATAAGTATCAAAGTTTGGATCAGACATGGCGTATGGACTGATTTTTAATGAGTTTGCTATTTTTTCTAATTGTTCTGATGATGGAAAACGATTCCCAAGTTCATAATTTCTAATTGCCGATTCGCTCAATCCGGACATGATTGCCAATTCTTTCTGTGTATATCCTTGATCGATCCGGAATTTTCTTATTTTCTCACCTACTGTCATAAGAAAACACTCCTTTGCTGATTGTTACTTAAAAGTATAGCATAAACAGTTCAAAAATGAAATATAAAAATAAACCGTTCATTTTTGAAATTATTCTATTGACAGTACGGAAATGAAATGTTATGATGCATATACACCGTTCGATAATGAACTGAAAAAGAAAGGAGGGATATAGATGGCTAGTAAATTATTTATATCAGCAAAAGAAGTAGCAAAAGAATTAGAAGTATCTGATTCCTATGCGTATCGTTTGATCCGTCAGTTAAATACTGAATTGGAGCAAAAAGGTTTCGTTGTTGTCAAAGGAAAAATCAGCCGTAAATATTTTGAAGAACGAGTTTACGGTATGAATGAAATGGAATAGTAGGAGGTGATGTTTTGACAGTAATTAAAAACCAAAAGTCAAATACTTACGAGGTAAGAACCTATTATAAGGACTGGACCGGCGTAAGAAAGCAGAAGACGAAAAGGGGATTTAAACGCAAATGTGATGCCCAGGAATGGGAAAGAGCGTTTAAATTAAAGGAGAATTTGAGTCTGGATATGTATTTTGAAGATTTTGTGGATCTTTATCTGAATGATATCAAATCTAGAATCAAATATAATACATGGCTGACGAAAAAGCATATTGTAGAAAAAAAGATTCTCCCATATTTTTCGAAAAAGAAGTTGCAGGAAATAAAACCTTCCGATATTCGACAGTGGCAGAACACCATGATGAACTATCGGAATAAACAAGGAGAAGGCTATTCACAGGTCTATCTAAAGACCATCCATAATCAGCTGAGTGCGATTTTGAATCATGCGGTTAATTTCTATGATTTGAAGAGCAATCCTGCACGTAAGGCAGGATCTATGGGAAAAGAAAGAACAAAAGAAATGCTTTTCTGGACAAAAGAAGAGTATATGAAGTTCATTGAAGCGGTGGCGGATAAGCCAATTTCCTTTTATGCATTTGAAATCTTATATTGGTGTGGAGTGCGTATGGGAGAGTTGTTAGCGCTGACACCGGCAGATTTTGATTTTCAGGCGTGTACGATCCGGATCAATAAATCTTATCAAAGATTAGGGGGGAAGGATATTATTACGGATCCTAAGACTGCAAAGAGTAATCGCATGATTACCATGCCGGAGTTTTTAAGTGAGGAATTAGAATCGTATATAGGAATGCTGTATGGTTTAAATGAAAATGACAGGATATTCCAAATTTCAAAAAGCTATCTTCATCATGAAATGGATCGTGGTGTGAAGTTGTCAGGGGTGAAGAGAATACGAATCCATGATTTACGACATTCTCATGTGTCATTGTTGATTAATATGGGATATTCTGCGGTGGCAATTGGAGAAAGGGTAGGACATGAAAGTGTGGAGATCACATATCGATATGCACATTTGTTCCCGACAATTCAAACAGAGATGGCGGAAAATCTAAATCAGGAAAGAGAGGAATATCTGGATGAGTGAAAAAAATATGGACAGCAAGAACCGGTGGCGTAATGTAACCATAGCGTTTCGAATGTCTCCAGAAGAAAATGAAGAGCTAGATTTAAGAGTAAAGCTTTGTGGATACCAGACGAGACAAGAATATATCATTGAAAGCGTTTTACATCAAAAGGTCACAGCAGTAGGAAATCCGTTGATGTTAGTACAGTTTAGAAAACAGCTTCGAGGGATTGAAGAGGAACTAAAAAGGTTAACTACATTAGAGGATGCCGATGAAGAGTTGTTTACACCTATTCGAACAATGTTGGAGATATTAAATGCATTTGCAGAAGAAAGAAACTATGAAAAAAGGAAAAAAGAAAAAGCCCAGAAATAATCTGAGCAAGTTCCCTGATCATCAGAATAACTGATATATCACCTTAACAACTTGAGTATATCACAAAATTGTTGTTGCAACAATTGTTAAATTCTGTTTGCCAGGGACTTGCCCGGTTGGGCAGGAGGTGGAAATGGAAGATAATTATAGAGAAGTAAAAAAGGCAGAACCATGCCTGAAATTGATCCACATGGATCAGGTTGAAGTGGAAGAAATCGAATGGCTCTTTTATCCCTTCATACCATATGGGAAGGTCACCATTATTCAGGGAGATCCTGGAGAGGGGAAGACTACTGTGGTGTTGCAGATCATAGCAAAATTAACAAAAGGAGAAGCAATATTAAGTGAGACAAGCGAAGGAAAATCTGAAGAGACAGGTGTAGAGCCAATCAATGTGATTTATCAAACAGCTGAAGATGGACTGGGCGATACGATCAAACCGAGATTGTTAGCGGCAGGGGCAGATTGTTCCAGAGTCTTGGTAATTGATGACCAGGATCAGCCATTAACAATGGTAGATGCAAGGCTGGAAGAAGCGATCATACAGACGAAAGCAAGACTTGTAGTATTAGATCCAATTCAAGGCTTTCTAGGGGCTGGTGTTGATATGCATAGGGCAAATGAGATTCGCCCATTGATGAAAAGAATCTCTGTATTAGCAGAAAAATATCAATGTGCCATTATTCTGATCGGTCATATGAATAAAAATAGTAATGGAAAATCATCCTATCGTGGATTGGGTTCTATTGACTTTCAAGCGGCAGCAAGAAGCGTGTTGATTGTTGGAAGAGTGAAAGATGAACCGGAAATCCGAGTGATCTGTCATGTAAAGAGTTCTCTTGCTCCGGAAGGAGATGCTATCGCCTTTCGATTAGACAAAGAAAAAGGATTTCATTGGATTGGAAAATATGACATCAGTGCAGAGGACTTATTGTCTGGTGATGGGCGAGGGCAAAAGATCCGAAGTGCGAAAGAATTTTTAAAAGAGATCTTAGAGAATGGCTCAATGGAACAGGCAAAAATAGCGGAAGAAGCAGAAGAACGAGGAATTAAAAAGAAAACACTTTGGAATGCGAAGAAGGAGCTGCAGATTGACTCTGTGAAGATAGGAAATAAATGGTTTTGGATGTTGCAAGAAGAGTAAAGGAAGATGGCAAGATTACCATATCTTAAAGAATAGGGAATCTTGCCACCTTGAATAAAAGGAGTGAAGCGATGAAAAAAGTACAGATTGATTATGAACTGTTTCGAAAATTGATCTTTTATCATCTGGGTTCAGATGATCAGTATGAAGAAGAGATTCGAAATGGCTTGGAAGAAAAATTGGATGCATTAGTCAGACATGAACTCTATACGAAGTATAAGACTGCTCCTTCTGAGGAAGAGCAGGAGAAAGCACGACAGGAATATTTAGATAAGCGTGGAGTGTCAGCCAGTTATCGATGGTGATGTTTGTTTTGGGAATATAGAACAGGAGCGTGGCACGCACCTGTATCATACCAAACAAGGAGAATTGCTGTAGGGTGTAACCGATACAGTACTGGCTGATTTGAAAGCTCCCGGCAGGGCGCAATGGTACTTTTGATGGACGTTAGGCTGTCGAAAGTGCTTTTGCGTTACTTTTGACAAAAGTAACAAAACATGATCGCCATATCTGGCGTTTTAAAATGAATGAAAGGAGATTTATTGAAGAGGACGATTAGTTTTATGACAGGAAAAGGCTCCCTGAAGCATAACAGTAGAAAATTTCATGCAAAGAATACGGATCCGAACAGAACTCATTGGAATGTTGAATATTGTAATGAAGATATCAAAGATGTATATCATGAATTGTTTGATGATGCCTTGAAGCGTTACAACGATAAGCAGACTCGAAAAGATCGTAAGATAGATGATTACTACGAAAAGATACGTTCCGGGAAACAAGAAAAATTATTTCATGAGGTTATCCTTCAGATTGGTGATAAAGACAATATGGGATCAGAAACGATGGAAGGACAACTTGCTGCAAAGATTTTAGATGAATACATGAAAGGATTTCAAGAACGGAATCCTACGTTGCGAGTATTTGCTGCTCATCTGCATTTAGACGAAGCAACGCCACATCTACATATTGATTTTATCCCCTATGTTACAGGAAGTAAGCGAGGACTTGATACAAGAGTATCTTTAAAACAAGCCTTATCGTCATTAGGATTTAAAGGTGGATCAAGAAGTGAGACGGAGTTAAATCAATGGGTGCAATCGGAAAAGGAAAAACTAGCCATGGTCATGAGAGAAAATGAGATAGAATGGGATCAGAAAGGAACTCATGAACCACATCTTTCTGTATTGGATTACAAGAAAAAGCTTCGAGAACAGGAAGTAGAAGAATTAACGGAACATAAGAATTTATTGGAACATGATTTGCATGATATCAGCGAATGTGTGGATGAGATCCAAAAGGAAAAAGAACAGGCAGAAAAAGAGAGAGATGCGGTAATTAAAAAGACAGAAGTGTTAGAAAAACGATTTTCTGCACTAAATTCAAAAGCTGGACTTGTTGACTCACATGCACATGAGTATGGATATTACCCGGAAGAATGGCTGCCAGAAGCCGGAACTTTAGAGTCAGCAAAATCTTATCGAAAGAGGATATTCCCTCTATTGAAAAAAGTTGCAAACATGATACAGTCATTATATAGCAAGTATTTGGAGTTAAAAGACAGAAATCGAAAGCTATCCGATCGAAATATGGATCTTGAAAATCGTGTAGAACGGTTGCGAGAGGAAGTATCTGTTATAAAGAAAGAGAATGTAGCTTTGTTAAATGTAACATATGATATGGATCGGGTTGTAGCTGTTTTGGGAGAAAATAAGATCAAGGAAGCAATAGAAGTGGCAAAACATTTGGAACAGGCAAATGCAAAACAAAAAATCAAGAAGAGACGAACAGAGAGGGGCGGTAGATAAAGGAAGTCGAAGAAATCAAATCTATGCTAAAAAGGTAAAGTCTAGACATTGCTTTTTTGAATTGTAAATCAGAGAGAATAGATTTATATAGGCAAAGAGGGAAAATAGCGTTGGTAGATCTTCGAGAATTAGGCGAAAGCTCTATAAGTAATGTGATACAAGGAAAGGTAAAAAAGATTTTGCGGAAATGTACGTTGTAGGGTGTAAGCAGAAAACTTGGTACAAAAAATCTTCCATTCCTTTTGTTGATGAAGTATAATGTAAGCAACTAATTAGAAGTTGTGGAGGTGACATTAGCATGATTTTTGATTTTAATCCTTGGCAATTAAATGTTGATATTGACTTAACAAAACAATTATATAAAGAAGTTGATTATTCTACTGATAAAACAGCTAATATGGAGTTTATAGAAAATCTATCATTAGAACAACAACAATTTTTTAATTCCTTGGGAGTTGATTTAACTAAGATAGATGTTGATAAAACTATTTATGATATTCCAAAAGATGAAGAAACACCTGCTTCTAAAATATACAGAATGACAGTTAATTTTTTTATAAGAGGTAAAATATTAGCATTGCCTAAGTATCAAAAGGATATTTATAGTGATGAAGAGGTCTTTGGGAAAAAATTCCCAGAGTCTATAAAAGTTCTATCTTCTAATGATGAAGATTACCTAAAGACATTTGACAATGGAATTGGTGCTGGTATTGTATTTAAACACCCTTGTTTTCACTATGATAATGAAATATTTAATGAATGGGATTGCGGATATATTTTAGGAACTATTTTGATTATGAAAGATATGTAAGATAACTTTCAGTTGATATTTCACATATTTTAGGAAATTTAATAACTGTTATATTTAATTATCAAATTCTTCGCAAACCCTTGAAAATACTAAGTTTGTAGCAAGTGAGCTTTCCCTTACTCTTTCCCTTGTGTTATATTCTCACATTGGTTTTCATGAACCTTAATATGGGAAAAAATAAGGGAAAGAAAATTTCATAACACAGTATAACAATAACGACATGGTGAACTGATTGAAATGTTTTCGATATTTAACTCTATAACTGATTATTAAAAGAAAATGGAGATAAGATACGATGAGAACAATTTATGCAGAATACAACATAAATCACGATAGTATTGATGTTTACACAAGTGCCGGATATATGCTTCGCATTGATTGCTGGAAAGCTGAAAAAAATCTAAAAACCACATACGGATCAGAATGTGCGCTTACTTCATTGGCTGTGGATGAGCCTTTGGAATATGCAAGATTATATCTTGAGGGTAATTTACAGATGTGGGTAGATGCAGAAGACTCACTAGAGTTATAATCCTTATCCATATAAATAATATGCAAATATATATCCCATCAATATAGCGAATATACTGAAATAAAAGTATCTTTATAATCAATTTTAACCAAAAGAATATGTTCTTAGAGGAGGTGTCTCCCGAAAGAACATATTCTTCTATTATGGGTAATTATAAATATAGAACATGCTTTTCTTGTGCTACAATTTCTTCACTATGAGTTACAACAATAACTGTTTTTCCCTGTTCACTTAACTCATGCAATATATTCATAACAATCTCACTATTTTTTTTGTCTAAGGAACCAGTTGGTTCGTCTGCTAATACAATCGAACATTTCTTTAGCATTAAACGAGCTAACGCAACTCTCTGCTGTTCGCCACCAGATAATTGATAGACTTTTTTGTTAATTACTTTCTGTAAACCAACTTTTTCAAGAGCTTCATTTATTGAAATATCCGTTCTACCTGATTTTTTTATTATTTCTAGATTTTCTTTTACTGTTTTGTTTTCCAAAAGGGCAAAATTTTGAAATAAAAATCCAACAACTTCTTTGAAATATTTCTGCTTTTTTCCTTTTTTTGCCACATCAAAACCATTCACAATAATAGAACCTTTGTCAGGAGTTTCAATACCTCCAATCATATTAAGTAAAGTACTTTTTCCGCATCCACTTTCGCCACTAATTACCAAAAAACGGCTATCTGGAATTTCCAAATGAAAATTTTTGAACAAAATTTTATCATTATATGCTTTGCATAGATTTTCAATTGTTATCATAAGCAACCTCCTTTTAATGATTTCGGTATGTTTGTTTTTTCAACAATTGTGATATTAAAGAAAATAATTGTAAATTCTATTAGTGCCATAAATGAACTAACAAGAATGCTAATTCCTACTTCAGTCTGTACCGATAATAAAGAATAGATAAGCATACCTACTAATATCACAAAATTTTCCACTACAATCATTTTAAGAAGTGTTTTGTGCCGTTCAAATAAACTATATCCAAAGATTTTCATCAAGGAAATTTTCATTGCATTTTCTCGGAACTCTAGTCTACTTACTGTAACAATAATCATAATATTTAAAAGCAATACAATCGTACAAAGAGAACTTAAAAATCCCACGAGTTTTATTAAAAATGTGTGATTATATAAATACTGTTCATGTACGTTTGTAATTACTAGCTGATAATTTCCAAGCATATCTTCATACTTTTTGCTGATATTTCTTAGCTGTTTTTCATCACATTGAAATAAAACTGCTCCTGCTTTATAGCTTTCAAGATACCCACCATTGACTGCTAAATCTTTGTTTGCCTGATAAATAATTATCGGATTTTTGCTTTTTTCGATACCATTTATTCTACTTGTATCTAAATAGGAAAAGTATTCTGTTTCGCTATACTCTATGTACTGAATATTTAATTGTTGTAAATTATCATGATTTAAAACATGGCTCAAGGAGTCATAGGCTAATTGCTTGTTTTTAGCAAAATATCTATTCTTTGGAATGAAAATAATCAAATCAGAAGATTCATTCTCTACTGCATTTATCTGCTTCGTAAAACCTTGTAACATATCTTTTGCATGATTATTTACATATATCACATCATTTTTATCATTTAAAATATTCAAGCATATTACAGGCTTTAATGTGTTATATTCATTCTTGTATAGTTTATTCCAAAAAGCTTCTTCTTTTTCAGCATTAAAATCAGTAGTCTTTACGGTAAAATAATTTGCATCATAATATTCTTCTAACAAATGTTCATTTGTAAATAGGTTATTATGAATACTACTAATATTAGTGGTAATTGTAAAAACAGCGGCTACCCCTGCTATAAATTTTAACGAATAAATTAAAAAATCCACTCCTCTTTTGTGTGTTGCATTTGCGAATGCCTTTCTAATATCAAAAAAGCAAAAAGAACAATATGGAATAGTGGAAAGAATAATTCCAATGGAATATAAAATTGTGACGAGTCTATTCTCATATGCTCCCGATATATAATTTGACAGCAATATTTTTGCAACAATAAATAATGCAATGTCAAAAGTTACATCGAATAAAGCAGCCTTAAATGCTATGAAACCAGCACTTTCTCCTAAGGAAACTCGTACAACAACCTCTTTTTTTCGCCTAACCACTTCAATTACATTTAGAACAATCATCAATGCAATAATCATACCCCATATAATAAAAATCATGTCCTTTTCCGTAGAATTCCAATATTCTGGATAAGTTAAGCTATATTTTTCTGATAATTTCTGATATGCAGAGATAATATTGTCCTCATTTCCTATGTATGAGATAAAGTTTTCATAACCCACAGAGGTACTTTGCAATTCTGAGAGATTATGAAATTTTACTTTCGTAATTCCGGAAACTAAAGCGGTATATTCTGATTCTTCTATGTTTGCAGTATTTTTTAATGTTTGTCTGATTACTTTATCATCGCCATAAATATGAAGTGTTGAAAGGTATTTATTATTGATTTCATTGTACTGAGAAAAAATATGTACATCATTCTCCGTTGCAGTTTCTGATACATCTTTCAGAAACTGCGACATATCTTCACTAGCAACTTCATAGCGTGATGACGTAAAATATGCTGTAGAAAAGTTCCAAAGCTGATCTTGAAATATTTCAGATTGCATAAGTATTCCAAAAATCAGGAAACAAAACAAACATAAGTTTTTAATTGCTTTCATTTATTTCAACCCCAGATTCCATACTTTATTTGCTTTTTCAAATATCGTAGTCAATATTGTGCTATTTTCATCAACAATCCATTGATCTTCTTGATCTTCAGCTTTTTTGCTACTTGACAACATAATTTGAGTATTCAAATCCTTATAGTCATTAAATAGCACGCCTTGACTTATTCCTTGGTGAAATGGTTTTATCCAAATAATTAGTGCATATCGAACATCTGACTCAGCTATCGCAAGATTTCCATTCCAAAGCAAATAATCAGGGACAGACACACTATACTGGAATCCATCTTTATCTGTGTAAATTTTTACTCCAGATTCTTCTATTTCAGGGAAGTCTTTCTGAAATTCGTTATATGGTTTATAACTCCCGAAGTACCAAAATAAATTATAGCAACAGAACAAAATAACCAAAACAATTCCTATATATTTTATTTTTTTCTTCATTTATATACACTCCACAAAAAAGAGTGGTTGGAATTCCAATCACTCAGCCATTATCCCGAACCTTTGTTTAGTAGCTATTACCGTAGGTAATACTATTTCCTTTATGAGCAACCTCAATTTTAGACCAATTACCTTTACCAACATTTGAACCCGAAAAAGAACCATTTCCATTCTTGACATATGCGTAATGATCTTTAGTTGAATGATATGCGTGTGCATAATCTTCATTAATAGCAAGAGTATTATAACCATAAGTCAAAACACCTTTTCCGCCATCAGATGTAGTGCTCAATTCCCACTTTTTATCAAATGTCTTATTCCCGTTTGTAACAGAAAATGCCATTACTGGAATTGATGAAGAAATTAACATTGCACTAATAGCTACCCCTACAATCACTTTCTTTGCTCTCATAAGTTTTACCTCCTTTGATCTGCTGTATTTCTATTTATATTGGTCCTATGTCAAGATTTAGTACAAGTTAAAATGAGGTTTTCCTCATCTTAACCTGCCATCTGCAATTCGTCCTGCTGAAGCCTACGATACAGCTCTTCATAATCATTTGGTGACATATAATCACAGTGACTATGAATTCGTTTCGTATTGTAGAATGCTTCTAAATATTCGAAAATCAAACGATATGCATGATCATAATCTCGAATCTTAAACCGATTCAGCCATTCTCTCTTAATCAGGGAGTGGAACGACTCAATACATGCATTATCCCATGGATATGCCTTTTTAGAATAACTACACTGCATGGTTGCGGTTACACGTTTGTATTCTTTTGATACATACTGGCTTCCGCGGTCTGAATGCAAAATTAAAGGTTTATCGATATTGCGTCTTGCTTTGGCTTTCTTTATTGTTTCAATCACGCAGGATACTTCCAATGTTTTGGAAAGTGTCCAGGCAATGATTTTTCTGGAATATAAGTCCATAATACTGGTCAGATAAACAAATCCGTCTATCGTCCAGATATATGTGATGTCAGAACACCAAACAGCATTTGGTCGTTCTGGATGAAACTGTTCATCAAGGATATTTTTTAATTCGCTGCTGAAGTCAGAATCTTTGGTCGTGATGGTCCATGGCTTGCTCCATTGAGCTTTGATGCCCATTTGTTTCATATACTTACCAACGGTACGCTCGGAGATGATTTCTCCTGATTTACGCAATTCCCTGGTAATTTTAGGGGCACCATAATTCTGTTTAGATTCATCATAAATATCTTTGATTTTAGCTTTTACGGCTTCACGTCTTTTTTCTGTATTAGAAGGAACACGTTTTAGCCATGCATGATAACCAGAACGAGAAACGCCAAGATGTTTCAACATTCCGGAGACAGAAACCCGGCGTTTTGCCTTATGGGCAGTTTCTGCCATCTCCTTAACTTCGAGATAAATGGCTTCCGTCATTTTCCCAGAATGTTGATTGCTTTTTTTAATACTTCAAGGGCATCCTGTGCATCTCGTAATTCTCGTTTTAATCGTGCGATTTCTTTTGCTTCATCAGAAGCATAGTTACCGGAACCACGGCTTTCAATATCACCTGTTTCACGCAGTTCTTTCTGCCAGCGTGATAATGTCTGCTGACTGATTCCTAAGTTTGTAGCACAGCCTTGCAGTCCTAAGTTCTTGTGATCATGATAATACTGGACTGCATCCAGCTTAAATTGTTTGTCATAGTGCTTTGCCATAATGAGTTCCTCCTTCAGTGCGGTACCTACATTGTACCATGATTTTTCTTATAAGGAATTCTCATTTTGACTTGTACTATTTATATTCTAGCACCATATTTTATCAAATATTTTGTATCTAGTCAATCAGTATCTTGACTTATATAGCGTCGAATTGTAAGATATATTCCTTGTAAAATTAACCAAAAGAACAACAGATTTATTGATAATGCTTTTTTAATTACTTCTCCAAAATAAATGATGACAGCCGCACTTGTCAGTATCATCAGTAGGGTAATAACATCCCAACAGTTTTTCTTATATAATTCTATAACCTTTATTTCTATCAGTATTGCCAGTATCCCTGTCCCTGCCACACATATTCCAACAACCAATATCATCAATAACCAATATATGATTCCGGCTATAATCTCATTTGGAATTTTTGTGCTGATTTGTGCCACAGATTGCCCGGCATCAATCGTCCAACCGATAAAAGTTTGTATGAATGATGCTGCATCATGGAAGAATGATTTGCAATCGGAAAGGAACACATCTGACTGTACTGCCTGAAAAAGAGTGGTTGTCAGCGAATACCATGCAAGAAGGAACAAGGTTGTTTGGAACATTACCGTTTTTGCTTTATATTGTCCTGCAAGTTGCTCTTTTTGTGTTTCGTATCTTGCTTTTGCATTCTGATAGGCTGTCCGGTCACAGGCTTCGCATTTTTTATAGAGTACCGGCTTTTCTACCGGTATCTCTACGATTTTCTGATGTGTCCGGGCATAATCCCGTTGTTGTGTTAAGCATCGTATTTTATCTTGACATTCCTCTATCGTGACGTTTGCGCTTCGCAGCTTCTCTTTCTCGCTCCGCAATGCTCTGTCTGCCAGCTTCAAGTCGTTCTTTAATGCTTGAATATTCCCGGCTCTGTTCTCTTTGTTTAATTTCTCGTTCAAGGTCAGAGATTCGTTGAGCTGCGTCTTCAGTTCCACGATAAGCTGGTCTTTCTGTTCCAACTCTTCTTGTATCTCCTCGGTCAAGAGCAGAAGTTCTTCCAACTGTTCGGCGTTCTTTAATTCTCTGGATTCGTTCATCTATATCACGTCCTTTCTCTACCTGCTGTTCCAGTTCAGCAATTCGGTGTTCTGTTTCAGTAATAAACTGTTTTCGCTGTTCAGCTTCTGTGCCAATATCTGCCATTGCTGATTTTCGTTTTCCAAAAGTTCTATCTTCGTTTTCTGTTCTTCCATCTTGGAAAGTAGTTCCTCGGTATTTGGCAAAATGTTGAGCAGCTCGGATAACTCGCTGTTTAATTTTTGCAATTTCTGATTCTGTTCCTGCATAAGAGAGAGTTGGGTGTCCCGGTTCTGCATTTCCAGAAGCATTTCTGCCATTAAGGTCTGCTGTTCTTCGATTTGCCCAATCATGGACTCCATTAAGGGTATAATTTCCCGGCTTTCTTCTAATGTCATTTAATCGCTCCTTCCATAATGATAATGCACCTGATACTTTCCCAAAGGTGTCCAGTATCTTTTGCAATAACGTGTTTTGTTGTTTTATGATTTGATTTTCCGCTACTTTCCACGAACCTTTTATTTCCTGCCCGGCAAGAAACTTTTGTTCAATCTTTCTTGCGTCAGCACCTTCATGGATGGTAGGAATCTGGAGTTTTCCCTGCTTTTCGTAAGAACGGTGATCGACCTGATTATGCAAAGGCAGATGTTCATTACACACCTTTGCCCACTCGCTCCGCCACAGTTCACAGTTTTTTGGATTGTTCCATCCCGTAGCATCGGTCAGTACCCGTTTCCATTGCAGGCGGTTTCTTGCACCAATCTTCTGGATTCCGTTTTCATCTAATACAGGGATACGGATTCCATGACGGTCAGGGTTTTTCTTATCCTGCCACCAGTTCGGATGGGATTCATCAATCACGATATTTCCGCTTTTATCTCTGACAAAATCCCAATCTTTGACTTCTTTCTTCCCCCAAGAATGATCCGGGTTAAAAGGGCGCATTGTCAGAAGCAGATGGACATGAGGATTGCCATCCCCTTTGTCGTGGATACTCCAATCAGCACACATTCCCTTATCCACAAATGTTTTTTTGATATAGTCGGCTGTATATTGAATCTGTTCCTGTCTGCTCCATTCTTTGGGGAGGGCAAATTCAAATGACCTGCCAAGTTGGGCATCTGCACTTTTTTCAATCTTCAATACCTCATTCCATAACCGTTGTTTCTGAAATGTGATTTTAAATTTTTCTAAAGCAGCTTCTTTATCTTCTGACCTTTTGTATCGGACAGATTTTTGAAAGCGTTTTATATTTTCTTCTGGTACTATCTGCCATTCAGGAGGTGCGTTTTCGCACATCATCAGACTGGTGTAGACCACTTCTTTTTTAGAAGTGTAATAACTGATTCGCCCGGTTTCCTCGTTTTTCATCACATCCCCATTGAGATATGCGGAAGCGGAGATAACAGATTTCCCTTTACTTCGTCCGACTATTTTGATTGTGTAATGAAAAATCGCCATGTCTGGATTCCCCCTTTCTGCACATCCGGCATAGATTTCCGGCAACATTGCTTTCAGTTTTAGAAAAAGCAGTATTGCCGGAACGCCCTCTGCGTAAGAGTGCCCTGCGCATAGCAGCCTGCATGGAATGCGCCCCTCTGGCGAAGAGTGCCTCCTGCGGCATGAGCAGGTCTGGCTGAAAGCCCCGCCGACGGAACGAGCCCGGCAAGCGTGAGCGAAGACCGGTTGCCACTTGTGGCAAACTTATTGGGACGACCTCTGGTTGTCCATAAGTGCGCCCTTCATGAAAAAGCAATGAAGGGAATGAAAAACTCATCCCCTCCGCCATTACACTTCCTCCATATCGGTATTGACTTCTTTCTGCATTGCCTTTGAGAAAAATTTCCCGTTGGCTTCCTGCCTTTTCAGAAAACCAATCAGCTTTGGGATGTCTTCTTCCTCAATAGGCGCACCGAGAACGGATTCCACCGCACCGCCAATCTGACAGAGCCTATGGGTTCGTTTTTTACTTTCTTCGGCTTTCTTTCGCTTCAGAAGTTCTTTCTTCTGTGCCGCATATCGTTTCGCCTTTTCAAGGCTTTCCTGCTCTTTCTTTTCCATTTCAAGCATTCGTGCTTCATAACTTTTTGTTGATTTTGCCATTCTTACATTCTCCTTTCCTTCACAAACATAAGTTCTTGGTTGCGTATCAGAAGAAGCACATGGTATAATCTTCTTGCGTGTAGGTATATCATGGCTTCGGTCTGATAGAACCTTTGGCGGTTTCTTGGGAAGCCGCCTTTTTAATTTGCCGCAGTTCTTGTTACGGCTTTTACATTTCCTCTATCCCTCAAATCACGACCTTCATTCGCTTCCATAAACATTTCCAGAATATCGGTTTTAATCAGGACTTTACGACCAACCTTTAATACCGGAAGTTTCTTCCATTCTACAAGCTGTCTTAAGGTGTTTCTGCCGATTCCCGTATAGTCGGCAGCTTCTTCGATGGATAATGCAATTTTTCTTTGCGTCATATAATCACCTCCTTATAAATTGCATTATGCAATTCCTGTGATGTAAGTATATCCTTTTCACATCTTTTTGTCAAGCGTTACGAAATGTTAAAAATAAATATTGCATTGCATATTGCAATTTCGGAAAAACAATGCTATAATTCATACATACCGAAAAAGGAGGCAGTCAGCATGAAAGATAAAGAATTACGCAAGCTGATAGGCAGCAGAATAAAACAGCGCCGTCTGGAATTGAATCTGACACAGCCTTATGTCGCAGAGAAGATGGGAGTTACCGCTTCTACAATCCTGCGTTATGAGAATGGTTCGATTGACAATACGAAAAAAATGGTGCTGGAAGGTCTTTCGGAAGCACTCCATGTATCTGTGGAATGGCTCAAAGGGGAAACAGATGAATATGAAACCGACATTACGGATAAGAGAGAATTACAGATTCGTGATGCGATGGGAGATATTCTGGAACAGTTACCGCTTGCCCTTACCAAAGAAGAAGATGCTTTTTCAAAAGATTTATTACTGCTGATGTTAAAACAATATGGTCTGTTTTTGGATTCCTTCCAGTTCGCCTGCAAAAACTTCAAGGGAAATGCTGGTCAGACGGATATTGCCAAAACAATAGGGTTTGAATCGAATGAGGAATATAATGAGATTATGTTCTTAAGGGAAATCACTCCTACCATCAATGCTTTTAATGAGATGGCAGACATTGTAAGGCTCTATTCCAAGAAACCAAAAACAGCAGAACAAAGGCTTGCAAATCTTTTATCAGAAGTCTTATACGAAGATTCCGAATCGGTATAGTAAGACAACCGGAGTTATGATATACTTACACGCACGAAGCATTTCATCAGTTCCGATTGTCTAATATCGAAAGGAGACATACGATTATGGCAAAAGGATCTGTAAGAAAAAAAGGAAAGAAATGGTACTACCGCTTCTATGTAGAGGACGCAAGCGGCAATCTTGTTCAGAAAGAATGCGTTGGAACAGAAAGCAAAAGTGAAACTGAAAAACTGCTCCGTCAGGCAATGGATGATTATGAGAAAAAGAAATTTGTTGCCAAAGCGGATAATCTCACAGTCGGACAGCTTTTGGATGTGTGGGCAGAGGAGGAATTAAAAACAGGTACGCTCAGCAATGGTACGGTGGAGAATTACCTCGGAACAATCCGAAATATTAAGAAACACCCATTGGCAGAACGTAAACTGAAAAATGTAACCTCTGAACATTTGCAATCTTTCTTCGATTTGCTTTCCTTCGGGGGAGTTCATCCCGATGGAAAAGAGAGAAAGGGTTACAGCAAAGATTACATCCATTCTTTTTCCGCAGTCATGCAGCAATCATTCCGCTTTGCAGTATTTCCAAAGCAGTATATTACGTTCAATCCTATGCAGTATATTAAACTGCGGTATCAGACGGATGAAGTGGATTTGTTTTCTGATGAGGATATGGACGGAAATGTCCAACCAATTTCACGAGAAGATTATGAAAGACTGCTTGCTTATCTGCAAAAAAAGAACCCAGCCGCAATACTTCCAATCCAGATAGCCTATTATGCCGGGCTTCGTATTGGAGAAGCCTGTGGTTTGGCATGGCAGGACGTAAATCTGGAAGAACAATGCCTTACCATAAGACGCAGCATCCGATATGATGGCTCAAAGCGCAAATATATCATCGGACCAACCAAGCGGAAAAAAGTAAGGGTTGTTGATTTTGGAGATACACTGGTAGAGATTTTCCGTAATGCCCGGAAAGAGCAGTTAAAAAATCGAATGCAGTACGAAGAACTTTATCACACGAACTACTACAAAGAGGTCAAAGAGAAAAACAGAGTGTACTACGAATATTATTGCTTAGACAGAACGCAGGAAGTCCCGGCAGATTATAAAGAAATTTCTTTTGTCTGCTTAAGACCGGATGGTTGTCTGGAACTTCCGACTACTTTGGGGACGGTATGCAGAAAGGTGGCAAAAGCATTAGAGGGATTTGAAGGCTTTCATTTCCACCAGTTACGTCACACCTATACAAGCAACCTTTTAGCAAATGGAGCAGCCCCAAAAGATGTACAGGAATTGTTGGGACACTCAGATGTCAGTACCACAATGAACGTCTATGCTCACTCCACAAGAGATGCGAAACGAAAATCGGTTCGGCTTCTTGATAAAGTGGTAGGCAATGACTAAAAAATTTCCCTTATTTCCCTTGTGATTATCTCATAAGGGCAAAAATAAGGGAAACTACATATCATTTCACTAATGAACAGGCGGGAAAGCCTGTAAAATAGGGAAAGTTAGAGGAATAATTATATAAATCTCAGTTTATATGACAAGTGATAAATATGAAATTGTCAAAACAAAAAAATCTGGTGATACGAGGAGGGTGTTTGAGATGTTTGAGTTGATAAACGTTATGTTTCCAGTCATGTTTATTATTGTGGTTGGTATTATTATTTTCTCTTTGGTGCAGGGAATTATCACATGGAATAAGAATAATCAGTCACCTAGATTAACAGTGCCAGTTGTCGTTGTTGCAAAGCGAGAAAACATTACACATCATCAACATGCAAATGCAGGTGATTCGAGCGGTGCACACGGATTCCATACTACAACAAGCACTTCATATTATGTGACATTTCAGGTGGAAAGTGGAGACAGAATAGAGCTTTGCGTTTCTGGAACAGAATATGGAATGCTTGTAGAAGGTGATACTGGCAGACTGACTTTTCAAGGAACGAGATATTTGTCGTTTGAACGATAAATTTGAAGTTGTAAAGGAGAAAAAATATGGGTGAAAATTATTTGGATATGGCTACTGTTATAGTGATATTTTTTGTGCTCGGCATCTTATTATCAAGACTGGGAGGTGTTGGAGGAATTATTGTAAGAATTAAAAGAATGGTTTGCAAGCTAATGGGACATTTAGACTGAGAGAAGCGATATAAACTGGAATTTATGTAAAGAATGGAGATGATGATTTTTTTGGAGACAATTATTTTGGGGATTTTGTGTGGGAGTGTATTTCTTAGTGGAGGGGGATTATTTACCTTTGCGATATTTAAGCTTATACATTCAACTTTATATATAGGAGAAGTATGTGATATAGAAATTGTAGGTAGAGCGAAAATAGCTGAGGTGGTATTTCATCTCATAACAGAGTATGAGGGAAAAATGATAAAAGTCGAGCCATTAAACAGATTGGCAATATTTCCATTTTTTGAAAAGACACAGTTGAAAAGATTTAAAAGGAAATATATGGGAAAACAGATGAAAATATACATTAGTACAGATGGTTCTTCCTATTTGAAACGATTTTTACCACGTTATTTTTTTATGAGTATATTTTTGATGGCGCTGGGTATATTTGTTTTTTTAGTTCCCTATATAAGCAGTTAATCTTAGAATTGACTGTGATAAGGCAATAAGAATGTAAAGTTCATTTTAATAAAAAATTACAGTTTGTAGGGGGATTGAAGTGCTTTATAGGTATTATAGTATTTAAGACTATTAGTTATTGAAATATATAGCATATTACTGACAATAAAATGACAATACAATTAGATGAAAACATAGAGAAACCATACAAAACAGTTCATAAATGAACTGCTTTGAGACTGAAACACCAGAGAAACACTGCAAAGCAGATAGAACTTTGCGAGTTTGAATAATGAAAATAATCTGAGAACCCGCATAAACAGGGCGCTTGAGGGACATCAAGGTTCTATTTGATAACAAAATGATAACACTGGATATTTTGGTATTATTTATCAAGTATCCTGTGGCTATCAGGTAATATGTGTGAAACCGACAAAAAAGGTCTTACTGAATTGAGTGAAATCAATTTGGTAAGGCCTTTTTTCGTTTGCCATGCATCCGTAAGGAGTTGCATGTGGCAAGTCATGAGGTGGTTTTTATTTTGCTGTTTTGGGGTAATTGTATCTCCACTGGTCATATTCTTCCTTGGTGATCTCCCCAGATTTTAGTTTTTCTGCCTGTTCCTGCCATGCATGGAACATATCAAACATGGATCCGTTTGCGGTTATAAAATATCCATATATATTCAAATACTGCCGCTTTCGCTTCCTCACGGGTATGGAAATGCTGTTCATTCAGCCACTCCTGCTTAAGCTTCCCCCAGAAGCTCTCCATCGGCGCATTGTCCCAGCAGTTCCCTTTGCGGCTCATGCTACTGATAAAACCATGGTCTTTGGCAAGCCTCTGATATTCCTGCGAACAGTACTGGCTTCCCCTGTCGGAATGCAGGATACATCCGGCTGTATTCTTCGTATGGCTGATTGCATCCTTAAGCGCGGATATCACAAGCCCCTTTGTCATACGCCCACCCATCGAGATCCCGACCATCTTATCTCCGCAAAGATCCATAACCCCTGCAAGGTACAGCCAGCCTTCATCTGTTGGGATATATGTAATATCGCTTACCATTTTCTGTCCGGGTCTGTCTGCCGTAAAATTCCGGTTCAGGATATTTTCCGCCACTGGAAGGTTATGACCGGAATTTGTTGTCGCTTTATATTTTCTGTGACTTTTTGACCGGATACCGTTTTCACGCATGATGCGCTCTATACGCTTGTGGTTGACCGGTTTTTCTGATTTCCGGTTTATTTCATAGGTTATCTTTCTGGTGCCATAAGTGCCTCGCGACTCCTCATAGATTCGGATAATCTATTTCCGTAAAGATTCATTCTCTGTACATCGTCGGTTTTTGGAACGCTTCCGCCACGCATAATAACCGCTTTTTGAAACCTGAAGCCACTGCGCCATCTTTGCGACCCGATATTGGGAGCGGTGCTGCTCCATATAAAGGTAACGGATCACTTCAGGTTCTTTGCAAAGAAGGCGCTTGCTTTTTTTAGGAATTCATTCTCTTCTTCCAAATCTTTGATCCGCTTTTTTAGTGCCCGCAGTTCAGCATCTTCTTGATGGAGATTGCCGCTGCCTACAAAGGGCTGTGCTGGATGTTCTTTAAACCGTGACATCCATGTATATAGGGTATTTACATTGATTCCGAGTTCCCTTGCTACCTGTGCCGCCGGTATCCCCGACTGTACACGTTTACATGCCTCTTCCTTGAATTCGATACTGTACGTCTGTGCCATAATTCATCCTCCTGACTTTCTGGATAGATTATACCACTCGTTCTATGTGTCTATCAAATGGGGTATAAGGCAGATATCTGCAGTCGATGAAGTCAAATATTCGAGAAATCATTCGTTATATTGATGACACGACACTTGAAAAATCAAATGATAAAAAGAAAGATAAACAGGAATCTGCGAGCACCATATCCGAGGAAGTGCAGGAATTTGTGAATCTGACAATTACAGAGCATATGGGGAAAGCATATTCAGAATGGAAGTTAAAGCAGGATAAAGAGCCAGTAAGTGAGATTGATAAGAAATACCAGAAATTACTGGAAACGTTATCCCAAGAACAGGAAGAAGTGATTACGGAATACTGTAATGCAATTTTCAGTAGTGGAGCAGATACAGAAGAGTTTTTCTATCGGCTGGGATTAAAAGATGGACTGAATCTGAAAAATACGGTAAAATCAGTATTAGAGATGATATCGTGAAATCGGAATTGTGCGCCCAGATAAGGGCGAGTAGTCTAGCAGGTGGAATGCCTGTCTGGTAAGGTCTAACCAACCGCCAGTAGCGAGTCTTGGGTGACTGTCAGTAATGGTAGTTGCTAAGCGTAGACAGCGAGAAAATAGAGAGTGTGATTGAGCCTCGAAATTTTGACATTTAGAAGGCTGACGTTCTAATTTCGACGGAAAGCAATACAAATCAATTCGCATTGGTGAGAAATGGTTTGCTTCTGCGGGGTCAAAGAGCACTTTATGTTTTACATTGTGATTATTCAGTCAACTGGGGAGAGCCTATTGTTTCTTGCCATTGCAAGTATGGCAAACAACTGCAAAACAGGAGAATGTCAAAAGAACAGTAGGCAGTCGGATAGCTTCATAGTACTGAAGAAGTTGGGTAATGCCAACGGAGGAAAGGGAGCTACATAATAATGGTCTTTCTGAGGACACATCAACCGTACTCAGGGACGGAGGTATTGATGGAAACGAAATTAGAAAGAATAGCAGAAATATCGGCAAATTCGCCGAGACCAGAGTTCACATCGTTGTATCATCTAATCAATAAAGAAATGCTTTTGCAATGTCACAAAGAATTAGACGGAAACAAAGCAGTCGGTGTTGATGAGATTACTAAGAAAGAGTACGGGAGAAATCTGGAGCAAAACATAGATGACTTGGTAGAAAGACTGAAAAGAAAATCATACAAACTACAGCCATCAATTAGGGTATATATCCCTAAAAGCAATTAAGAAAAAGAATGTTGGTCAAAATGTAATCATTGTTGGTGGAGGATTAACCGGTTGTGAAATCGCTTATGATTTATATTTGCAGGGGAAAAATCCAATCATCATCGAAATGAAAAAAGATCTTATTGCTGTCCCAGGGGTATTTCTCGCAAATAGCTCATACCTTCGTGACTTCTTCAAATTACATGAAGTTCCAGTTTATCTGGAAACAGCTGTGGATTCTATTACAGAAGAAGGTGTTATTATTAAACGTAAAGATGGCAGCAAAGAAGTTATTCAAGGTGATGATGTGATTATGTCTGTTGGTTATCTTCCATCACCACTTGAGAATAGTGGAAAGTTACCACTTGTTGGTGACTGCAAAAAGGTTGGAAATCTTCGTACGGTTATTTGGGGTGCGTGGGATGTTGCAATGAATTTTTAATTAACTGAAAACACAGAGAGCTTCTCAGTATTAGAAAACTGCTATGAGAAGCTCTCTGTGTTGTTGTAAAAGGGGTTGTTTTTAGATATAATGATTGTAGTGTTGCAGATGGGGGCAATAAAGATGAATAGAACAAAACATGAAATTATTGTAGCATTTTGGCAGTTGTTAGAGAAAAAGCCATATAATAAAATTACGGTACAAGATATTGTAGATCATTGCCATGTAAACAGAAATACATTTTATTATCATTTTCAAGATATTCCATCTCTTACGGAATGGTCAGTTGAAACATGGTCAGATGAGGTTATTAAGAATCAAGTAGTCTTTGAATCCTTAGAACACTGTATACTCTATATGGCAGAAGAATGTATGAAAAGGAAAAAAGCGTTATTACATCTGTATCGTTCTTCCAAAAAAGATTATTTTTTGGGATATCTAAATAAAGTAGGTAATCATGTTATCTGTACATATATAGAAAACAGAACCGGAAATATGTCGCTTATTGAAAATAAAGCAGAATGTTTGATAAGGTATTATAAATGTATATTAATAGGGATCATACTTGACTGGGTGGAGAATGATTCATCATATGATCTTATTGAATTCTGCCAAGAATCTTGTGAACTGTTTTCCGGTTCTGGTGAAAAGGCATTACTTAAATGCATAATTCCTCAGGATAAGTGCTGATGCCCATTCCAAAAGCATTTGGCCCAGTGTGACAGGTGATGCTGAATGTTAATGGATCATATTGGAGAGGGGCATCAGCAAACACCTGTATTGCTGAAAGATACCATTCCTTGGCATCTTTCTCATCTGAAAAACTTCCTGTAATTCCAATTCTTAATTATCTTCCCTGTGTCAAATAGTCAAGGCTTTTTTCTTTCATTATTTTGATAAGTTGTTTTTGACATTTCTTATTACCACGCATTTTAGCATAGGAATCAATTTTCTCCCCTTGAATAGTCAAAAGCGGTTTTATATTCAAAACAGATGCTATAGCGGCAGCACCTGGGGTGAGTCGTCCCCCTCGTTTTAAATATTCGATATCATCTACCCCAACAAAAATAATGGATTGAAAGGCATTTCTTTCTAAGATCTCCTTGATTGAAGCAGCAGAGAAGCCTTGATTTTTGAGTGCAACAGCATCCATGACCGCATGTCTTTGTGTGACTGAAATACGGTGTGCATCTACTACATATACGGCGCCGTTATAATCCTTAGAGAGCATACAGGCAGTTTGGTAAGAGCTGCTTAATCCGCTGGACATCGGAATGTAAATGATATCATCATATTTGCTTTCTAATAGTTTGTCCCACATTGTTTCCAAATCAGTGGGTGCAGGCTGTGAAGTTGTAACATGATCTTTATCCATTAAATGCTGTAAAAGTTCAGAATACGAAATATCCAATCCTTCATAGAATGAAATTTCATTTATTAGAATAGGCATAGGAATGATATGAATATTCAATGTCTCAGCTTCATCAACTGCTATACCACAGTTACTATCTGTTACAATGGCTGTTGCCATTTTCCTCATCTCCCTCTTTTATAATTTCTCTTTCACTATATTTTATAATAGTTGCTTATTATACTCCATAGTCAAATATTAGGCAGATATCCAAAAAATGAACAAAAGAAAAGAAACGTCCAATTTTTGGATAATCACCCCTATTTTGTCCATTGCCGAAATCTTCTGTTTCAATTAAATTAATGGATATACGGGAGGTGAGAAAAATTTGATACAACTAAAGGCAGCAAAAATGGGGTATATTTTAATTTCTATAGCTTTTTATATTTACGGGTTTTGCTGTATTATTTGTCCTGATGTGATGGAAAAAAATGGTAGATTAGCAGCGGGAATCCTTTTGATGGCATATGGAATTATAAAAATAATTGGATATTTTTCAAAAGATCTTTATTGCCTTGCTTTTCAATATGATTTTGCATGTGGTGTTTTTTTAATCGTGTTGGGAATGATTGTGCTTTGTATCAAAAATTATAAAGATGGTTATCTGTTGGCGGGATTAGGGATTTTTATTCTTCTTGATAGTCTTCTAGCTGTCCAGACATCGTTTGATGCAAAAAGATTTGGAATGACAGAGTGGAAATGGATTTTGCTATTATCAGTATTATCTGGAATCCTGGGCACAGTAACTTTGCTATGTAAGACAATGATTCTTGCCGGGAGTGCATTATTGGCAGAAGGTGGAATGAGACATTACATAGTTCATTGTACTGTTAAGACAGATTCGTAAATGTTATGGATAGTTTTATATACTAGAAATTCAAATGAATGGGAGGACAATAAAATGAATGCAGGAAACACATTAAAGAAACTGGGGATTGAAAAGACTTTTGATTATATTTATAAAGATCCAGACAAGCATATGCCGAAGATGATGGACTGGGCAGATAAGTTTGCAGATGGAGAATTCGTTACACAGAGACGGATGATCCGTGAAGCAATCACGAATCCAGAACATCCATATTACGAATATATTCGCCGTCTTTTCAAGGAAGTTGATCCCAATGTAACAAAGACGCTGGCAGTAAACTTCTTTATTAATTCGGCACTGGTTGGATGGAAAAAAGAAGAAGAATTGAGGGCAAAATATAACTGCAATATTCCATGGGCAATCCTTCTGGATCCGACATCTGCCTGCAATCTTCACTGTACCGGGTGCTGGGCCGCAGAGTATGGTCATAAATTAAATCTGACTTATGATGAAATTGATGACATTATTCGCCAAGGTAAAGAACTGGGTGTATATTTATATATCTATACAGGTGGAGAACCATTAGTACGTAAGAAAGACCTGATCCGTCTCTGCGAAAAGCATTCAGATTGTGTATTCCTCTGCTTCACTAATGCAACACTGATCGATGAAGAATTTGCAGATGAGATGCTTAGAGTTGGAAACTTTGTTCCAGCCATTTCTTTGGAAGGATTTGAAGAAGCTACGGATGGACGACGTGGCGATGGGGTTTACAAGAAAGTACGCAAGGCCATGGAACTTCTTCGAAGCAAAAAATTGGTATATGGTATTTCATGCTGTTACACCAGTATGAATTATGATTCTATTGCCTCAGAAGAATTTTATGATTCTTTGATTGAAATGGGGGCATATTTCGTATGGTATTTTCATTATATGCCGGTTGGAAATGATGCGGCGCCTGAATTGCTTCCAACACCAGAACAGCGTATGGGAGTTTACGAAAAAATCCGTAAGTATCGTGCGACAAAACCCTTGTTCGCAATGGATTTCCAGAACGATGCGGAATATGTCGGAGGATGTATCGCAGGCGGTCATCGTTACTTACATATCAATGCAAATGGAGATATCGACCCATGTGTATTTATCCACTATTCTGATTCAAATATCAGAGAAAAGTCATTGCTGGAAACACTTCGTTCTCCAATGATGATGGCTTATCATGATAATCAGCCATTCAATGACAATATGCTTCGTCCATGCCCAATGCTGGAAAATCCGGAAAAACTTCGTGCTATGGTTGAAAAAGCAGGGGCACATTCCACCGACCTGCAATCTCCAGAAACTGCAGATCATCTATGCTCAAAATGTGATCAGTATGCAAGAAACTGGCAGCCAGTTGCAGATAAACTCTGGAAAGAGAATAGAGCTAAACGTGAGCATAAGAAATAATTACAGCATTTCATTTACAACGGAAAGGTTTCTGTAAAAGAGGGGAAAGGAATATAATCTGTTGAATTAAATAGATTGTGTTTCTTTCCTTTTATATTATTAAATTTGCTAGTATTAATGTTGTTGAAGAAGATGAAGAAAATGAAAAACAAAAAAAGAATTGTTCCGATTGTAGCAATGGTAATTATGTGTATTGTATTTGCTATCATTGTAAGAAAATCAGGCGAACCATTATCGGTAGACACTATTTTGCGATACACTCCACAAAATAAAATATGTGCAGTGGGAATATTGCTTGGTTTTTTTGCTTTGAAAAGTTTGACGGTGGTTTTTCCACTTTCTATTTTGTATATTGCAAGTGGAATCTTATTTCAACCGATAATAGCTGTTTTAGTTAGTACAGCTGGATTTGTAATTACAATTACTATTCCTTATTGGATCGGCAGATATTCAGGAAAACGGACTATTCAGGAAATATGCAAAAAATATCCGAAAGCAGGACAGGTTGCTGAATATCAGGAACAGAATGTATCATTCGCCTGTTTCATAACAAGAATTGTGGGATTTCTTCCATGCGATATTGTAAGTGTGTATTTTGGAGCGTGTGGCACCGCATATTCGATGTTTCTTCTGGCAGGCATAGCTGGATCATTATTAAGTATTGTTACGACTACATTGCTTGGTGAAAAAATAAGTGATCCTTTTTCAATCGAGTTTTTGATAGTGCTTTTATGTAGAATCGCAGTTTCGATTAGTGCAGTCGTAATTAATTATCAATTAAATAAAAAGAAAAAATGAAAGGATAATTTTACAGCTCATATATTAGCTTTGTTTATTGCTGAATCATTTCAGATTGGATAAATTATTGATGCATTATGGCATTAGGAAAGGGCATAAATTGAAAAAGCTCATTACCGGTAAATTCCGTAGTTGGCATCCAAAACGAGTTGGGAGGAGAAAGAATGAAAGTATTGAAAAAAATTGAGACGGATATGTGGATTAATGTAATAATGATGTTTCTGATTGGGGTATTATTCATTGTTCGTCCACAGAATTCACTAGAAAGTGTAGCAATTATTGCAGGTATTATAATTTTCGTAAACGGCATTTTTGATTTGTTTTATGACATAAAGATTTGGACAGATTTTTATATAAGATATTCGCTTTTTGAGGGAATTATGAAATGTATTCTAGGAATTTTTATTGCTACTCATGCTGGAATCATTACAATACTTTTTTCTTATGTATTTAGTATATATATTATAATTAATGGTATCATCTGCATGGAAACAGCTGTCTATATGAGAAGTATTTTCAAAGTAAATAGTGGAATATATATCGTATTATCAGGCTTTGAGGTTTTAAGTGGAATCATTATGATGTTTATTTCACCAGATACAGTTAAGGTAGCAGCAATTCTTACAGGAATTATTTTTATCTTAAATGCGGTGATTGATAGTGTGATTCTATATCGAATTCACAAAATAGGACGTCATTGTACAGAGCATATTCAAGATGTAGTAGATGAATTAAATGGAAATATTATCGATGAAGATGATGTGAAATGAAATAGAAAAAACAAATTTGGATACATTGAGAAAAATAGTGTATCTGAACCTATTTTTTTTACAGCTTCATGGGACCTTCTTTGCTTTGTCAAAATTAATTAGTGAGCTCTGGAAAATCGATATTATTAAAAAATTGCTTTTGACCATTGTAAAACATGTTCTGAGCATTTTCTATAACCAACCAACCTTGTGCCCAGTGGGCACGAAGTTGGCACAGTAACTATGGTGTCAGGAGAAATCCTGGCATCTTTTTTTATGTCTTTTTACACTTCAAAAAATAATTTCAAAAAATTTCTAAAATCATGTCCGATTTTGTCTCTCCCAATACAGAGTATATGGAAGGCAAATTGAAAATCCTCTGATTTCCAAAAATCACAAACGTAAAAGAGGTTCAGACAGTTCTTCCGATTGCACCTTGACAATTGAAGGAGCTGATACATCTTGAGGAACATGCTTATCGGAGTTAATCCGGCTCGTGCAGGCGAAGATTCCTACGGGAAGAGCGAAGCAATAATGATACCACCGAAAGGTACAGGACCTCTGCTGAAACAGAGACTGTGACTGTATTTTTACAGCCGGGTTATCTGGAATGATAACGATCAGATGTATATGTACAGACAAAGCCCAAATGCGAATACATAGATTTTCTTATTTATATTACAGGAGAAATCCTGTAGCAAGTGGGGAATGGTTCGACTCCATTCCTCATTTTTTCGTGCAGAAAATGCATAGATTATTATCCTGTTTGAAATACCGGGGAAAGGTGTTGCAGGAAGAAAGGGAGGACAAGAAGCATGAATACGATTGTTTTAATAGGTAGACTTGCCAGAGATCCAGAAACTAAGCTGGCATCTACGCGAAAGGGACAAACCAAAGTATCCAGGTTTCCACTGGTAGTAAAAAGAAATCGCACCAGCAAAGCATTTGTAGTGATGATCACAGCTTATGGAAATAATGCAGAATTTGTGGAGAAATATCTTGAAAAAGGAATTAAGATTGCTCTCTCCGGAGAGTTAGTAATCTCTCAGATCAAAGATGAACAGACTGGAACTGCATCCTATTATACCGAAGTCATTATGGATGATGTGGAGTTTGCAGAAGCCAAAACAAAAAAAGAAGAATCTGACGGATTTCAACCAGCAGAGAAGAGAAAGATTCCATTTGATATACCAGAAGAACTTGAACAAGAAATGCCATTTCGATAGGAGGACAAGATTTATGAGAAAATACTTTTTAGAATTATTTGCAATAGGATTGGTTGATTCAGAAGGAAGAATCAATTCAGAACATATGACAAGTGATGCGCTTATGACTTCCATGAAAACAATGGAAGAGCTGACAAAAATGAAAATGGATCGTTTAGTTTTGGAAACAACAATGGAGATGATCTTATGTATGTTTGAGTCATGTGACACAGAGAAATTTACAGAAATATTAGGCAAGCTGCTTGGCGGAAAACAGACTTCTAAAGTGACAGCTCATTTGGAAGCACTGGAGGAATTACTGACAGAAGAGGAATATAGAGGTTTCCTTGCAGAATATCTTGGTTATTTAACCGTGAATGTAGCAGAGTTTATTAGAAGCACAATCATTGAAAATGGTTTGATGTTACTTTCCGGTACAGGAGGAGAAGAGGATGGAGAAGACGGATTATAAAATCACAGAGTTTCACAATTCGGAGTTTGGTTCCATCCGTATGATTGAAGATGGAGGCAGACTTTTATTTTCTGGAATTGATGTAGCATTTGCTTTGGGATATGCAAAACCAAGAAATGCGATAAATGTTCATTGCAAGGGGGCCCTGAAACGGGGCGTCCTTACATCTGGTGGTGTGCAGCCAATGATTTTTATTCCAGAGGGCGATGTATATCGGCTGATTACAAAAAGTCGCTTGAAGTCAGCACAGAATTTTGAGAAGTGGGTTTTTGATGAGGTACTTCCGGCTATTAGGAAAACAGGCGGATATTTAGAGACTGATCTTTTAGACAGAGTAAAGGATAACCCGGAACTTCTTTTAGAATTTGCCGAGAGACTTCTGGCAGAAAACAATCGAAACCGAGAATTACAAAATCGTGTAAAGGATATGCAGCCAAAAGCAGATTATTATGATCATTTCATGATTACAGGAGAATGCACCAATATTCGAACGACAGCAAAAGAGATTGAATTTCCAGAAAGAAAATTTGTGAAACTTCTTTTAAATAGAGGATTTCTATATAGAAGTCCATCCGGCACGCTGCTTCCCTATGCGGTGGAGAAGAACAATGAGCTTTTTATTGTAAAAGACTATTTTAACAATGGACATCTTGGTTCACAGACATTGGTTACACCAAAGGGAAAAGAAACAGGACTTACGATCGAAGCACCGAAGCTTGTAGCAATGTTAAGCCCGGCAACTACTTCCAGGCCGCGGACCGAATAACACTGTATTACGGCTGTCATTCCGGCAGCCCACAGAACTTCATTCATCATAAGTGGTAATCCTTTGATGATGATTGCTTTTAATTCATCTGTGGGAATACCAAAACCGGTATATGCGCCTTTGAGATACCGGTTTTTCTCTCTGTGACTGTGTGCCCGGATGATAATCATAAGGGCTTCTATGTAACGGGCAATAACCTTTGCCAGAGCAGCACCCTATACACCAAGTTCCGGGAATGGTCCAATACCGAAGATCAGGAGATAGTCCAATATAGCATTACTTCCAACGGCGACAAAACTTGCGATCATAGGAAGCAAGGTCTGACCAGTTTCCTTGATATTGGTCGCATAAGACTGATTTACAGCAAAGGGGATCAGTCCGGCCATCATAATGATCAGATACTGTAATCCATACTGCAATGCGGCACCTGTTGCGCCACTTCCGGAAGTATCCGTGAGATAAAGAGAAATCAGGCTTTCTCCCTTTGTTACAAACAGCAGAATGGTAAGTGCTGTAACCGTCAAAGCTGCATATAGCTTAAAACGGATAGAATACATATGCCCTTTATGATTTCCTTTCCCGAAATACTGGGCACCGAAAATGCTGGCTGCTGATACAGCTCCGAATACTGCCAGATTATATACAAATATCAGCTGATTGACAATGGCAACTCCGGACATCTGCTCTGTACCAAGTTGTCCAACCATAATATTGTCAAGAAAACTAACCAGGTTTGTAACTGCATTTTGTATGATCATGGGCAATGCCAGTGCAATGTATCTTTTATAAAAATTTCTATCTCCAATATATTTTCTGTGAAACTTTTCCAACATAAATCCATCTCTTTATCGAATCCCCTTTTTAATACCAGTTCAGCATAACATATTTCCGTGGGATTTTATATCTTCTTTTTTAGTTTTCAGAAAGGAACGCAGAAGATATTTATTATTCAAGACTCATACGATATAAAGCTTTATACCCATATTACGGATAAGGTTTTCCCATTCTGATGAAATTCCAGAATCTGTAATGATGGTATTACAATCTTGTAATTTAGCAAAAAATGAGGTTACAACAACATCGAATTTTGAAGAATCTGCAAGAAGTATACTTTCTGCAGAGGATTCTAAGCTTGCGCGTTTCGATAAAACTTCATATGAATATGAACATGTAAGACCTAATTTGCTATGGATACCTGAAGTAGAGAAAAAATACTTATTGGCTCTGTGGGCTCGAATTAGATGCAAGCCTTCATCTGATTCGAACATTCGCAGATCATGGTTATAGACACCACCGACGCCAACCAATTCGATTGCCTTTCCCTTTGGAACTTTACTTATAATATCATAATTATTTGTGATGACGGTTAAAGGATAATCCTCAGGAATATAGGGAACCATCATGTTAACAGTTGTACTTGAATCCAAAATAATTACATCTCGAGCATTGATCAATTCGACTGCTTTCATTGCTATTTTTCGTTTGGCCTCGCTGTTCCGTGTTATTTCGTTGTGAAAATCATATTTGACTGGTGAAATGCCTTTCTGTTGTGCATTTCCAATCATGTTCATTCCTAAAGCACGAACTAGCAATCCAGAGTCCTTTAATTTGGCCAAATCACGCCTGATAGTCATTTCGGATACATCTAAAACAGATGCTAATTCTCTTATTGTTAAAGCAGGCTGTTCTCTAAGCATACCAATAATGGTATTTAATCTGTTCTCTTTCTTCTTCATAAATTTCCTCCAGATAGATAAAAATTAGAGAGTGTAACACTCAAAATTGTGCATTATTACAAAAGTAGTAGACGTAAGTGTAAATAAACAAACAAAAAATGTAAAAAATGTTAAAATAACAACAAATAGAGTGAAAATGTTAGTTGATATTATGACAATTGTTTCTTATAATTCAAAATATAAAGCAAAAACGAAAAAAATGCAACAAAAATATCGGAAGATATTGGAAAGGATTTGGAATGGATACATTGCTACATACACTCTTTGAAGAAGTGGTTAATGAAGATTATGTGATTGGATCATATTTTCTTGTTTTGAACAGAAACGAGAATCCATATGAAAAAGCAAAGAGCATGGCTGTTGGACAGACGGTCGGAACTTGGCTGCCGGTACCGGGTATAACAGAAGATATGAGAAAAAACCATATGGGAAGAATTGTGAATATTATCGATGTTAATCCGGCAGATTTATCCAGTCAGGTAAACGATGAAAAGAGTTCATACATTTTCCAGATTGCATATCCGGTTTCAAATTTTGATGATCGTCTTCCTTTGATGCTTACTACACTCTTGGGCAATGATGCATCTACTTCGGTGCAGGCGAAACTCTTGGATCTTTTCATTCCTCCGAAGCTGGCGGCAAGATATCCTGGACCTCAATTTGGACTTGATGGAATCCGAAAACTTGTTAATGTAGAAAAACGGCCAATGCTTCTGAATATGATTAAACCATGCATAGGGTTTGAAATAGAGGACAGCGCGAAAATATTTTATAATACGGCACTCGGAGGGGTCGATTTTATCAAGGATGATGAACTTTTGGGAAACCCAGATTTCTGCCCCTTGAAAAATAGAGTTCGTGCATATGTGGATGCATCGGAAAAGGCATTTGAGATTACTGGAAAGAGAACACTTTATATACCAAATATAACAGATCATGTGGCAAAACTGATTGACAATGCAAAAATTGCTGAGGAAAATGGCGCAAAAGCAATCATGATTAATTTTGCCAGTGTAGGACTTAGTGCGTTACAGATGGTGCGAGAAGCGGTTTCTATTCCTATTATGGGACATTACGCTGGAGCAGGTCCGTATTATGAAGGAGCTTTTTCAGGTATCTCATCAGACCTGATGCTTGGAAAACTGCCAAGACTGTGTGGAGCGGATATTGTAATGATTAATACACCATATGGTGGATATCCCATTAAGAAAACTCGTTACTTAAAAACAGTCGCAGCATTGACGCTTCCATTTTATGACAAGAAACCGGTAGTACCATCATGCGGAGGAGGCGTTAATCCAGGTGTAGTACATCGTCTGATGAAGGATCTTGGAAATGACATTATTCTGGCTCCGGGAGGGGCTATTCAGGGACATCCGATGGGGGCTGCAGCTGGAATACGTGCAATGTATGATGCAATTGATGCAGAAATGAATGGAAAGTCACTCGAGCAGGCAGTTTCAGAAAGTAAAGAACTGCAAGCTGGAGAATATATGTGGAAAGGACGGACATATTGATGATTGATGTTCATACTCATCTCTGGGATCCAGCAATATCGCCGCAATATATGGCAGATTATTTTCAAAAGAAAAAAGAAGCTGGTAAAGAAATATGCATGACAGCCGAAGAACTTCTTGCTCACATGGATCGCAATGGAATTCAAAAAGCAATTGTTTTGACTTTGGCATTTCATTCAATGATGACAAACCTGGAACTGAAAACTCTCCATTCGTATACAGCTGAACAGGTAAAAAAGTCAAAAGGTCGTCTTGTTGCATTTTTTACGGTGAACCCTTTTGAAGATAATGTGATGGAATACGTGGAGAAATATACTGAGAAGGACAAGTTTGTCGGCTTGAAACTTCATCCGAATATTCAGGAATTTTTTCCGGATGATGAAAGATTGCGTAATATTTATAAGTATCTTGAAGAAAAGCGAATGCCGGTACTGTTTCATACAGGTGGAATCGGACTGAGTGGCATCAGAGATTGCTTTGGTAATCTTGATGCAATCGATCACATTGCCTGCGAGTTTCCGGAACTTCCAATTATTATGGGACATGCTGGTAGAATTGATTATCGAAGAACTGCCGAACTGCTAAGAAAACATCCAAATGTATATGCAGATATTTCAACTAATTTTAGCCGACTTCATGGAAAAGAATGGCTGATGCTTAAAGAATTAATGGAAATAGTTAAAATTTGGTGTGGGAACACGGAGAAACTTCTGTTTGGCTCTGATTATCCATTTTACTCTCAAGATCAGACGACAGAGATTGTACGTGATTTTACGAAACATAATGAGTTGTTTACTGTCCTTGAACGTTCTGATGTAGACGCTCTTATGAATAAAAATGCAGAATTGTTCTGCGAAAAATACAAATTATGGAGGATGAAAGAATGAAACGTTTATTTGCAACTGGTGTGTGTGCAGGTGGCATTGCCGCAATCATGACAGAACTAAGCGGACCAATCGGCATGATTTCATGGGTTTTCTTTATCGCAATGCTTTCGTATTATGCAAGTGGATGTGGGTTGGATGGTTTCGAGCGATCTCTTGCAACAAATTGCGCAGGAGTATTTTGGGGATGGCTGATCCTTACGTTGTCAACAATCATACCTGGAAGATTTTCGCTTGGTATTTCAGTATTCCTGATAGTTATTGCAATGTGTATGGTTGCGAAAATTCATCTTTTAAGTTTCGTTTCAGGTGCATTCGTGGGATGCTCATGCTTTTTCGGAACAGAATTTAATGCAAAAGGTGTGCTTTATGCGCTTGTAATCGGGAATGTTGCAGCATTTATATCAGATTTGCTCGCACGTAAATTGGGAGATGTTCTTGAGGGAACAGGAAAAAATAAAGTGGAAACTAATGAATAGCATATAAAGATAAAAAAGGAGGATTTTTATGGCTAAGAGAATGACGGAAGAAGAAGTAGTTGCAATGTTACGTGCAAAGATTGACAGAAATGAAGTTCTGTTCATGCCTAACTGTGGATGCGGCTTGACTGCAAAACTGCAGGAAGCCGGAGGTGCGGATTTACTCTGTCTGTCAGCAACAAGTTACTGGAGAATGAAGGGACAAGGTTCGCTTGCGCCGATGATGCCGTACAGCGATATTAACCAGGTTATCTTTGATCTCGCTCCGGAAGTGGTTGCGAATATCAATAATGCTCCAATCCTTGCTCAGGTAGGTGCGACAAATCCGCTGGTTTCTCATACAAAACTTCTGGATGATCTTTGGAATGCAGGAGTGTCCGGTATCAATCCGTTTATGATGAATATTTATGGTGCCGAAATTATGGAGCAGATGCAGCAAATTGGAATGGGCTGGGATAAAGAAGCCGATCTGATCGGTGAAGCACACAAGAAAAATATGTTTGCTTTGGAATATGCATTTACACCGGAAGAAGCAAGAATTCTGGCTGAAAATGGATGCCCGTGTATCTCTTCTCACGTTGGATCAACTGTTGGAGGTATGAAAGGCGCAAAGAGCAAACTGAGTTTGGATGAAGCTGTTGAATTAACACAGGAAGTGTTTGATGCTGCATTATCTGTTAATCCGGATATTATTCTTTTTGCACATGGTGGACCAATGAAAGGGCCGAAAGAAGCAGAATATGTAGTTCGAAAAACAAATGCTCATGGATTTATCGGAGGATCCGCAGCAGAAAGAATTCCGATTGAAAAAGCTGTACTTGAAGCTACTAAAGAATATAAAGCAGTTACAAAATAGCATCTCTGGGGGAGAACAAAAGCTGTACTATATAAGGAGGAAATTTACATGAATAAACCGAAAATTATTGTTACTGGAATGTGTGATACAAAATTTACAGAACTCAGATTTCTGGCTGAGCAGGTAAAGAAAGCTGGCGGTGAAGTTAAAATTGTTAATGTTGGTTGCGGAAAGCCGTGTGACTGGACAGATGTTTCGTTGCAGGAAGTCCTGGATGTCAATGGTATAAAGCAGGAGGATGTATTCAAGCTTCCTCGTGCAGAAGCGATTAAAGTAGTTGGCGAAGCTGGAGAGAAAAAGATCATGCAGATGTATGAAGCAGGGGAAGTTGACGGAATCATTTCCTGGGCTGGATCTATGGGAACAACAACTGTTACATATTTAATGAGAGCTCTTCCATTCGGCGTTCCAAAAGTAATGCTTACGGATATGGCATCCAGCGATGTCAGCCAGTGGCTTGGTAACAAAGACATTTATATTGTAAATCCAACTGCAGAGCAGGGAATCAATGTGGTTACCCGTAAGATGGTAGCAAATGCAGCGGCAGCGGTTGTTGCAATGGCAAAAGTGGGTGATGTAAGAGATGCAGAAACAAAACCGTTGATGGCTATTACTGCATATGGAACAACTACTATTGCAGTTAATCATTGCAGTCAGCATTTTCATGAAAAAGGCTGGGACACCATTATTATTCATCAGGTAGGTACTGGTGCGACAATGGAAGATCTTATCCGATCAGGTCAGATTACTGCTATCATCGATCTTACTACAGGTGAACTCACTAATAACATGTATGACAGTGTTTATGGTACTCCTAAGACCTGGAATGGAGAGCGTGTTACAGCTGCCAGCGATATGGGTATACCACAGATTGTTACACCTGGTGGATGCGATCAGGCGGCATATAATTCGATTGCAAATATGAAACAGGAATATCTTGAAGAATACAAGACTGGTAAGAGACGCACTTGGAAAGATACAGGTCTTCCGTATATTCATAATGCTAGTGTTACGATTATGTATCCGACAGATGAGGAAATAGTTGAGATTTCTGAGTATTTTGCTGAGAAACTTAATAAAACAAAAGGTCCAACAGCTTTTCTGATTCCGATGCAGGGATGGTCGGCTTATGATCAGCCAGAAGAGAGAGCATGTATTGAAAACGGATGGGCAAAAGGAAACGGCGATGGACCACAGTGGGAACCGGATGCGAAGAATCCTCATTGGTCAAAACGTTCAACAATGATGAGAGATATTCTGAGAGAAAAGTTTGATCCGAACAATGAGAACTTAGATCTGCTCTGCATCGATTACAATGTTAATGATCCGGAATTTGCAACAATCTGTGAAACAATTATGGATTCTATGTTAGCTGGAGAATGGCATAAAGGTATGTTCAGAGAACTGGAAGGAGTAATTGAGTAAAGAATGGCTATCGCGAAAAGAATCCATGTGCTGGGAACTGGTGTAGCGATTGTGAGAAAGTATTATAACACTGCTTTCATCCTTGAGGATGAAAGCAGCTACTTTCTTGTAGACGGTATGGGCGGCATAGATATTCTAAGAAGATTCGATGAGATGAAACTTGATTGGCAAAAATTACATCATGCATTTTTGTCACATACACATACAGATCACTCATTGGGAATGGTTTATGTTCTCAGATATGTGGCATTTTTGATGAGATTAAATCAGTATGATGGAGATTTTCATTTATATACACATAAGGTTGCATATAATAAGATCCGTAAAGTGTGTGAATTGATCTTAGATCCACATGAAACACGGTATTTTGATGATCGAATCATTTTTCATGTCGTTGAGGATAGAGAGGAAAAATTGATCTGGAATTTAAGATTCCACTTCTTTGATATTCAATCAACAAAAGAGGCTCAATTCGGATTTAAGGCTGAAGCTCCAGATGGAAGCAATTTGGTTTTCTGTGGGGATGAACCGATTTGTGAGAGTGTAGAAGAAATTGCAAGAAATGCAGATTGGCTATGTGCAGAAGCCTATTGCTTGTATGAAGAAAGAGAGATAGAGACACCATATCGTTATCATCATAGTACTGTCAAAGATGAAGCAGAATTAGCAGAAAAACTCCAGGTGAAACATCTCATCCTTTGGCATACCATTGATAGAGGATATCCAAATAGGAAAAAATTATATACAAAAGAAGCCAGTGCGTATTATAGCGGTGATGTGATTGTCCCGGATGATGGAGAAATTATTGATTTAAAATAGAAGATTATAAGGAGGTCAGAACATGAAGATCGTGATTGGCTGCGATCCTAATGCGCAATCTGTAAAAGAAGAAGTAATCGCTTACATCAATAAGAAAGGGTATGGAATTATTGATGATTTTGGCAGCGACGATGTTATTTATGCTCATGTTGCTATTTCGGTTGCGGAAGCAGTCGCAAGTGGTGAGTATGACACAGGGGTACTTGTTTGCGGAACTGGATTAGGCGTTTCGATTTCTGCAAATAAGGTCAAAGGAGCGTATGCGGCTCTTTGCGATAATGTATACGCGGCACAGCGTGCCAGACTAAGTAATGATGCCAATATACTCTGCCTTGGTGCCTTTACAACGGGACTAAAGACCAGAGAAACAATCATCGACGCCTTTTTTACCAATAAATTTGAACCGGAAGGAGTATCAAAAGGGTCAGTGCCTAAGGTAGAGGCTTTTCGTAAGTATGAATCTTCTCATATAAATTGAAATATAGGAGAGTGAAGAAATAAGCGATTGAAAGATATTTCCATCTTTCTGTTAAAAAAATCGGGAGAGAATCTGTGTATATGGATTTTCTTCCGATTTTTTGTGCATTCTTCCATTGCAACCTCGGAAAAAAGTAAGTATACTTTAGCTGATTATTGACAGAATTAAAAGAGGATTTTGCATGGATACACTTGCAATGCTGGAAGAACTGCTGGAGCAGCTTCAAGAGTTGTTTATTGATACAGAGGCAAATGATCACAATCAAAGAAACATATTTAAAGAAGCAGTTGTTGAAAGCCGAAAAACCCATTTTACAGGAGCACAAGAATTAAAAGATAAGATTCATTTTGATTCTCCATTGTTCTTCGATATAGACGAAGTATTAGCTTTTGCAAAGAATAAGAACGAGGAAATGGTTCAAGGGGCGAAAGGATTAAAACAGGGACCCTTATTTGGACAATTGTCAAATTTTGTAAACAGATTAGAGAATAAACTTGGTGACAAGCGTATGGAGTTCCTTTTGGGTAATGATTCAAAGGATACAACGTTAGAAGATACTTTAAAACAATTATTAGGATATTTTGAAACGGGATCAAATGTAACGGTTTTGGATTTGAGTGGTATTCCTTTTGATGTTTTAAGTATTACGGTCTCTCTGATTTCACGTATTGTTTGAGTTTGGATATTACTACAAAAAGTTGCGTGAACAAGATGGTGAGACCAATAATGTACCGCTACTTTTGGTGTATGAGGAAGCTCATAAATATGTTCCCAATAGTGACATGGCTAAATACAGAGCCTCTAAGGAATCGATTGAACGAATAGCAAAAGAAGGTAGAAAATATGGAGTGTCATTGCTGTTGGCAAGCCAGCGTCCTTCCGAAATTTCGGAGACTATTTTTTCTCAATGTAATAATTTTCTGGCTCTTAGATTGACAAATCCTAATGATCAAAATTATGTGAAACGTTTGTTGCCAGATACATTGGGAGGGTTAGTTGATAAAATGCCATCATTAAGAGCTGGTGAGTGCTTGCTTATTGGTGATGCTGTGGTATTGCCATCCATTGTACAGATTGATAAATGTGATCCTTCTCCAGCATCAAGTGATATTCCTTATTTTCAACTTTGGAAAGAAAAATGGGTTCATTTTGATGTTGAGGCAGTAAAAACTTTATGGGAAAAGTAGAGGAGTGATATGGCAGACAATGGTATAGATTATCTGCCATGAATTTTTTCCTTGGATTTTCCATATTCTATTATGCATTTTGTTGCCAACGATTAATAAAAAATAAACTGGAGAGAATTAAGTTATTATCCTCTTTAGCGTGTAAATGTGATAAGATAAAAAAGAATAAAGAACAAAAGATGATTCATTTTAAATGTCAGAAAGATGAAAAAGTAGAAGCAATAGTTGACCGAAAGGAAGAAAGCTTATGGCTATACCGACAAACATAAAAACATTATTATCCGGTGAAGTAGTGGAATGGGCAAGAATTGAGTTTAAAGAAACATGGGACGCAGCCGCTTCCTTGAAAACTATTTGCGCATTTGCCAATGACCTTGATAATTGGGGCGGTGGATATATTGTTATTGGAGTGGAAGAACATAATGGACGACCGGTTTATCCGTTAAAAGGTGTTTCAGTGGAAAAACTTGACGTATATCAGAAGGAGATTTATGCAAAATGTAAGTTGATTAGACCGGCATATACGCCTATTGTCGGTATTGAGACATATCAAGATAAACAATTTATTATTCTTTGGTGTCCGGGTGGCGATAACAGACCATATTCTTCTCCTAAAACGATGGCAAGGGATAACAAGGAGCGTATCCATTATATTCGTAAGGCATCTAATACGGTGGAACCATCAGACGATGAAGAAAAGGATTTGTTCAATCTTGCGAATCGAGTACCATTTGATGATAGAGTAAATCATCAAGCGGAAATGTCGGATTTAAACATAACACTTATTCAGAATTATTTGAAAGAGATTAAGAGTTCTCTGTATGAAAAAGCGAAAACCGGGGACTTTGTGGAAGTATGCAGTGATATGAATATTATTAGTAACCTTCCGGAATATGTGAAGCCTAAGAATGTCGGATTGATGTTCTTCAGCATGGAGCCGGATAATTTCTTTCCATACACACAGATAGATGTTGTTCAATTTCCGGATGGGTTAGGTGGCAACGATATTATCGAAAATACATTTAAAGGGCCGATTCATCAACAGCTTAGAGATGCCCTTCAATTTATTAAAAATACGATCATTACGGAAAAGATTGTTAAACATCCGGATAGAGCAGAGGCAGATCGTTTCTTTAATTATCCATATGCAGCAATTGAAGAAGCTTTATCTAATGCGGTATACCATCGCGCATACGATGTTCGAGAGCCGATTGAAGTGCGTGTGGAACATGACAGAATAGAGATTGTAAGTTTTCCGGGACCAGATCGTTCTGTGACACAGGAGGGCTTGAAAAATTATCGTGTGTCAAATCGCAGATACAGAAATCGTCGAATCGGTGATTTCTTAAAAGAGTTGCATCTGACAGAAGGGAGAAACACTGGATTTAAGAAGATTTTGAATGCACTTGAGGCAAACGGTTCACCAAAACCGGAATTTGAGACGGATGATAATCATAGTTACTTTATATCAAGATTGTTTGTGCATGAAGGGTTTTTGAAAGAAGAAACGAAAAGGAGCCAAAAAGGAGCCGAAAAGGAGCCAAAAAAAGGAGCCGAAAGAAAACGGGATATATTGAACCAGTTAGAGGAGAATTCTACAATGACACAGACAGGGCTTATGGAAGTATTAGGACTTACAAGAAAACAGATTCAGAAGGCTATAAAAGAGTTGCAGGAAGAAGGTTTGCTTGTAAGAGAAGGATCTAATAGAAATGGGCGTTGGATTGTTAAAAAGTAAATGGGCAAGAATATACAAATGAAAAAAACACGAGGGTTGTACGTTTTTGCTTTTATATGATATACTTAATCCATGGCAACATTCTGGCAACAGTTCATCAGAAAGCCAATGGAAAATATGTAATAGAAATAAAAACAAGGCATATTGTAAACAAAACCTTAATTAATTCCGTTAAGTTTTACTGCAACAGAGCCGAGTTTGAATAATATATTTATTCCGAGGCACACTCCACTATCCTCTCAAGGGCAAAGTAGAGTAGTCTGAAAAAGAATAGAAATATGAAAAGAACGACCTTAGACAAGGCAGAAAAGCCTTTGTCAGGTCGTTCTTTTCATATTCAAATAATCTGCTGGAAAAGTACAAGAAACCTTATAAACAGGGCATTTCAGGGAGATAATCAGGAAAAAATATCAGAGGTTATCATCAGGAAATAGTCGGGAAAATATCAGATAAAAAACAGGGGCGGAAAAGGGAAGAGAGAATACTCGATTTTGTCCTTTGGAGGATAAATGGAATTGTCCCTTGATATTGAAAAATTGCGGAAAAGCCCATAAATAAAGGCTTTGCGGGGTGTCGAAAAGACCAAATGGAGTGCAAATGGAGTTTGAAAAATATTTTTTTCTCTTGTTTATATTCCAGATTCACCTGCAAATTTCGTGAAATCAGTTATTCTCATAAAATAAAATTAGAGTAAATATGAAGAACAGTTTGTTTTGATTGAAGTGATTTTCGTCAAGGCAGACTGTTTTTTTGTTGCCTGCATTTAGAAAAAAGATATCAAAGAAAGGTTCTTTATTTTCGATGAGTTAAACTCCATGACACAGTAACCACACTGATGGAGAATTAAAAAACAAGAAAATTTGATAAATTTCGGAAAAGGATGTCCGATTTTGCATTTGCCAGTACAGAGTATATGAAGAGATAAATATTCAAAACGAGAAAGCTCTGGAAGAAAAGAGACGGATGGAACAAATGCAGAAGGGAAGTTGATAATTAAACAAGGGCTCAATTGTAAACATGAACCAGTAACGCTATAATTATAGTGAGAACAGGAGGATGCATATTATGGAAGATTCTTACGTATTACAACTGTTAAAACCAAAGTTTAAAGATTTTCATTTATGTTTCTGCGGATTTGCAGAATGCGAACCATTACATAGCTATGGACCGGCTACAAGACCGAATTATATTTTGCATTATGTGATGAAAGGCAAAGGGATCTATCAAGTCGGAGAAACGAAATATCATTTGAAAGAAGGGCAGGCTTTTTTGATCGAGCCGGAGAGTCTGACCTTTTATCAGGCAGATAAAAAGGATCCATGGTCTTACCTTTGGGTAGGATTTGGGGGCACAGAAGCGCAGAGATTTGTCAGAGATCTTGGACTGAACAGTCGTCAGCTTATATGCGAATGCGAATATGGAAAAGAGCTGAAAGAAATTGTATTTGAAATGCTTCAGCATACGCATTCAACTGCGGAAAATCTATACTATCTCCAGGGAAAACTTTATCAGTTTTTCTCCGTCCTGGCTCGTGGTATTGAAATTCAGCAATATGCGGATGATACAAAAGAAAGCATACATGTGCAGGAAGCAATTGCTTATATAAAGAATTACTATTCACAGAAAATCACAGTGGAAGATATAGCTGATTATCTGGCACTTAACCGAAGTTATTTATATACAATATTTATGAACAGTCTTGGAATCTCGCCAAAAGATTTTTTGACGGAATTTCGAATTTCCAGAGGAAAGGAGCAACTCACACTTACAGATCTGACTGTGGAGGAGATTGCAGTTTCCTGTGGCTATCGCAATTCCCTTGCTTTCGGTAAAGTATTCAAGCAGAAAATGGGAATGACGCCGACCCAATATCGCAATGATAACAGAAAGGTTGTCCGAGAACGATTGATCAGTGCACAAAACGAACTGAAAGAATATAAGAAACATAAAACAATTTATGTAGGAGACGTCGAAAAAGAATAGATAAAATGTTGAAAAAGGCATCCGATACCTAACATTTAGGATATAACTCTTAACAAAAAGGTATAACGGATGCCTTTTTTTGTAAGCTATACTTGTATCAACGAACATAAGAAACAAGTGCACAAGTTTCTTCACTCAGATAACAAATAATCAAAGGAGTATTAGAGGAGGAGAATCATGGGAAACCAAAAAGAAACTCAGAAAAATCCGCAATATAAATATGCGTCTACAAGAGAAAAATTATGTTTTGGAATTGGGGCAATCGGTAAAGATGCAATTTGCAATTTAGTAGGAGCATTTTTAATGCTTTATTTTACAGATACTTTGTATCTGGCACCGGCATTTGTCGGCGTACTGTTTTTTGTGGCAAGAATATGGGATGCAATCAATGACCCGATGATGGGAATGATCGTTGACAATACACATACACGTTTTGGTAAATTCAGAATCTGGCTTGTAATCGGAACATTAGTAAACTCAGTTGTATTTGTGTTGTTATTCCATAGCTTTAACCTGTCAGGAACAGCATTGTACGTATATGTATCTGTTATGTACATTTTATATGGAATGACTTATACGGTCATGGATGTTCCTTACTGGTCATGGCTTCCGAACCTGACAAATGACCCACACGAACGTGAGAAAGTATCCGTAATTCCAAGATTTTTCGCAAGTCTTGCAGGATTTTCAGTATCAACATTTGGACTTTACATTATCAATTACCTGAACAAAGCTGCAGGCGAGAGTAATCTTTATGCAGAAAAAGGATACACACTTTTCGCAATTATTATCGCAGTTATTTTCATCGTTACAATCGGTATTACTGTATTCAATGTAAAAGAGGAATCAACAGTAGGTGTATCAGCAGAAAAGACAAGCCTGAAACAGGCATTTCATGTAATTGTAAAAAATGATCAGCTGCTTGCATTCATCGGATTACTTTTGACATTTAATCTCTGTACACAGATCGCAAAAAGCTTTGCTGTATATTATTTTAAATGTGTATGCCACGATGAATATCTGTATTCTATCTTTGGATTTGCGATCATTGCCGAGATGGTAGGACTTTTATGTTTCCCGAAAATCGCAGCAAAAATCAGCCGTGAAAAAGTATACGCATTTGCATGCGGACTTCCGATTGCTGGATTTGTACTGCTCGGTGTTGCAGGATATGTAGCACCACAGAGTAAAGTGTTAGTTGTTGTATGCTGTGCACTGCTTTTCTTCGGTTCAGGTCTTTCGCTTGGAGTAACAACATGCTGTATGGCAGATGTTATCGACTATGGAGAAGTGAAATTTGGTGTACGAAATGAAAGCGTAACATGCTCCGCACAGACATTCCTTATGAAGGCAGCTATGGCAGTAGCAGGTGGATTAACAGGAATTGGTCTTCAGATTGTAGGATACAATGCAAAAGCAGCAACGCAGAGCGCAGCGACCGTTATGGGTATTCGCATGTTAATGCTTGTAATTCCAATCATTCTTGCATTTGCAAGCTTTGGTATTTACAAAAAATACTACACTTTAAAAGGTGAAAAGATGGAAGAGATCACAAGAAAAGTAAATGAAATGCATGAGAAAAAACAGACAGCTTAAGAGACAACAATTCAATTGTAAAAGGGGTAGTATATGAGACAGATTATTTTTCACGAAGAAACGAAAACTTTTCATTTATACAATGGAAAAATCAGTTATATCTTATGTGTATTAGAAAATGGGCATCTGGGACAATTATATTTTGGAAAACGACTTCATGATAAAGCAGATTTTTCTTATCTGGTTGAGAAATGTGAACGCCCAATGACATCGTACATATATGAGTGGGATCGTACTTTTTCATTGGAACATATCCGACAGGAATATCCGGTTTATGGTACGACAGATTATAGACATCCGGCAATTGAATTGCTGCAGGAAAACGGCAGCAGGATCAGTGAGTTCCAATATGACAGTTATGAGATTATTGACGGAAAACCAAAGCTCTCCGGATTGCCGGCAACTTATACAGAGTCTAAAAGAGAAGCGCAGACATTGCGCATCTTCCTGAAAGACGCTCTGACCGGTGCGAAACTGGCGCTTTTATATACCATTTTTGATGAATACAGTGCAATTGCAAGAAGTGCGTACATTGAAAATGCAGGTGAGAAAAATCTGCATGTATTAAATATGATGAGCTTAAGCCTGGATATTCCGGATAAGGATTATGAATGGATGCAGTTGTCCGGTGCATGGTCCAGAGAGCGCTATATTAAAAATCGAACATTAGAGCAGGGTATAACAGCTATTGACAGCATGCGTGGAAATTCTTCACACGAGCACAATCCGTTCCTTGCATTAAAACGTCACAACACAGATGAAAATGCAGGAGAAGCAATCGGAGTAAGTCTTGTATACAGTGGTAATTTCCGTATGCAGGCAGAAGTAGATACACACGATGTGACACGAATTACAGCCGGGATCAATCCGGAAGGATTCGATTGGAAATTAGAACCGGGAGAAAGCTTCCAGACACCGGAAGCCATTCTAGTTTACAGTGAAAATGGATTAAATGGCATGAGCCAGACATTCCAGAAGCTGTACGCAAAGAGACTCGCAAGAGGGTACTGGCGCGATAAAGCAAGACCAATCTTAAATAACAACTGGGAAGCAACTTATTTTGACTTTACGGAAGATCGTCTTGTAGCGATTGCCGGGAAAGCAAAAGAATGTGGAGTAGAGCTGTTTGTTTTAGATGACGGATGGTTTGGAGCAAGAAGAAATGACAGAGCCGGTCTTGGCGACTGGGTGGCAAATGAAGAACTCCTGCCAAATGGAATCAAAGGTCTGTCAGAAAGAATCGAAGCACTTGGATTAAAATTCGGTCTTTGGTTTGAACCGGAGATGGTAAATAAAGACTCTGATCTTTATCGCGCACATCCAGACTGGATCTTACAGACACCGGGAAGAAATACGTCACACGGCAGATATCAGTATGTACTTGATTTCTCAAGAAAAGAAGTAGTGGATCATATTTATGGAATGATGGCAAAGTTATTATCGGAGTCAAAAATCTCATATATCAAATGGGATATGAACCGTAGCATTACCGAATGCTACAGCAGCAAACTGCCTTCAGACAGACAAGGAGAAGTGTTCCACCGTTATATTTTAGGCGTATATGATCTGTATGAGCGTTTGACAAATGAGTTTCCGGAAGTATTATTCGAATCCTGCTCCAGTGGTGGCGGAAGATTTGACCCAGGAATGCTGTATTATGCACCGCAGGGATGGACAAGCGATGATTCAGATGCGATCGAGCGTCTGAAGATTCAGTATGGAACTTCCATGTGTTATCCGCTCAGCAGTATGGGAAGCCATGTGTCTGTTGTCCCGAATCACCAGGTATTTCGCAATACCCCATTACATACAAGAGCGAATGTAGCATACTTTGGAACTTTTGGATACGAACTGGATCTCAACAAATTGACAGAAGAAGAGATCAAAGAAGTAAAAGAACAGATCACATTTATGAAAGAATATCGAGAAGTGTTACAGTTTGGAACATTTTATCGTCTGAAAAGTCCATTCGAAGGAAATGAGACGGTATGGATGGTGACAAATGAAGACCGCACGCTTGCGATCGTAGGCTACTATCGTGTTTTAAATGGAGTGAATCAGCCGTATAGCCGTGTCAGATTACAGGGATTGAACCCGGATATGATTTATGAAAATGTATGGAACCATACAGAAAATTACGGAGATGAATTGATGAATTATGGATTGATCACATCCGATGTGACAGCTGGTGAAGTACCTGGGAATGTGACTCCTTGTACCGATTTTGAATCTAGAATATATATGCTGAAAGGCAAAAAAGTTCAGGAGGTAAGATAGAGCATGACGAAGACAAAAAGAATCAGCGGAATGGTACTGGGAATATTTTTCATAGGATTATGTGTATCTTTCTTACGACTTTCACAATTTGGCGTGGATCCATTCAGTGCAATGAATCTTGGAATCAGTGGGTTTATCGGATGGAGTTTTGGAACGTGGCAACTACTTGTCAATGCGATCATTCTTGTAGTTGTATTCTTTCAGGCAAGATCCTGCATTGGTACGGGGACCATTATCAATATGGTATTTGTCGGATATATTGCAGATTTTATTTGTTATGTAGCGAATGATGTAGTGCAGATTCAGATGAATCTGCCACTGCGTATCATTGCACTGCTGCTTGCTCAGCTGATGGCATCTATGGGAGTGGCATTATATATGGTCGCAGATATGGGAATCGCTCCATATGACAGTGTCGCAATTATAATCGAGAAACTGACACATCAGAAAATTCCATTCCATAAAGCAAGGATTCTTTCGGATGTTGTTGTCGTGATTATCGGAATCATATTTGCCATTGCATCTGGGGCTGGTATCTGGTCGGTAGTAGGGATTGGTACAATTATAAATGCCTGCTTCAACGGTCCATTAATTCAATTTTTTAAAACAAAACTGGAAAGATTTTACTTGTAAAATCTAAGGATTACAATTCTCCAATTCTTCAAGGCTCATATCCATAACGGATACGGGTCTTGCGTTTCTTTTACGTAGTGGGTAGCTTCTTTTAGGTAAAAAAAGCATAGTTTGAATAAAGCTGTAAAAGTTCACGTTGAATTTTACAGCTTTTTGTGGTTTGCGCGCCCATGGGCGCGCTCTAACGGGTGAAAGTCCCGAATACGCCCAGGTAACAAGGAAGTATATAGCTGAATAGTAGGGTGTTGTTCATCGTGAGGTGGAATCTGAAGAATATTCGGGATTACATTGCCGAAGACAACGAGGAATATGCTACGAAGACGATAAAAGAGATTTATGATTAATTTGAAAATCTTCAGATGTTTCCTGGAATGGAGGCGGATCTCTCCAAACGGGTCAGCTTTCGGACAGATTATAAATATGCGATATGGGAAGAGTATGTGATTATCTATAAGGTCGGTAACGAATATGTAGAGATTTATCGTGTAGTTAACCGATATCAGGATATCACGAGAATCTTTGATTGATAACAGAGATGTGATAACAAATTGATAACACCGTTCAGTACGGTCTATGGATGTAGGATAGTAGAACACATATAAAACCAAATAGAACCATAATACCAATACTAAAAAGTATAGTGACGAGATTTTATTTGCGAATTCGAATAAACAAAAATGCTTAGTGAACCTAGCGTTTATGCGGGTTTGCAGCATTTTTAAAAGTCTTTTGATAACAAATTGATAACGGTTGCATGAGAGCCATTATTCTTGTAATCCAGTGGTTTTAGGGTTAGAGAATGATTGACAGGCGGTTGTGCAACAAATAAATCCATATTATAAACTAAGCCCTTAGCTGTGGGTATAAAACTCATGGCTAAGGGCTTTTTGTCGTTATTTGTGTTGAATTAGGTAGAATAAGTAATGGTTAGATAATTTTTCCAATAAATTCTCCAATTACAGCACCAATAACCATAGAAATAAGTGTCCAAAGGATTTGGATCCACCATGTCTCTTTACAATAATTTAGGATTCCTTGAATGGATATTCCATATATTTCTGTCCATTTTGAATTAACTTTCAGTGTGTTGTTAATTGCTCTGTTGAGGATTGAAAAGACATCAACTTTACGTAGCGTGGACATATGTAGCTTTGATTAAAATACAACTACTAAAAGCATCTTGAACGCTTCCTGCCCATATACCGCATGGGGATGGCCTGCTGGCATGACAATAGATTCTCCTTCGTGCAGCAGATATTCAACGCCATCAATCGTGATTTTTCCGATACCATCCAAGCAGGTGACGAAGGCGTCCCCACCCGATTCATGGGTACTGATCTCTTCGCCCTTTGCGAATGAGAACAGGGTAATACTTACTGCCTGGTTTTGTGTCAAAGTTTTGCTGACAACCTGCCCCTCCTGATAAGAAATTTGTTCTCTCAGCGTCAGTACTTCTGATTGAGCAATGTTTTTCATTTTTTTACTCATAGTATCTCTCCTGTTATTCCAAAATTTTACCACCCAACGAAATCGTAACAATCTGCCAAGGAATGAATTTTCCGCTTGCCTGCAACGCTTTTTTGGCAGCTAATTCCAGTCCGCCGCAGCAGGGAACTTCCATGCGTACAACCGTCACACTTTGAATGTTGTTGTTTTGAATGATCTGCGTCAGCTTTTCGCTGTAGTCTATGCTGTCAAGCTTTGGACAGCCGATAATCGTAATTTTCCCACGCATGAAATCCTCGTGCATTCTGGCATAGGCGTATGCACTGCAATCCGCTGTAATTAACAAGTTTGCGCCGTCAAAATATGGTGCATTAGTCGGTACCAGTTTGATTTGGCATGGCCATTGTCCCAACTGTGATTCTGTCTGTACCCGGGCAGAAAGAGTTGTTTCTTGTGAATGTTGAATACGCTGCATTCGACTGCCGGGGCAGCCTGTATGGGGAACAGCGGCATGATTGCTTTTCGCTTTTTTCCTCATATTTTCCTGCACAGCTTTTTCATCATAGGCGGCAGCTTCTCTCTCCACAAAGGAAATTGCACCTGTCGGGCAGGTTGGCAGACAATCTCCCAAACCATCACAATAATCATCTCGCAGAAGTGTTGCTTTGCCGTTTACCATGCCGATTGCACCCTCGTGACAAGCTTCGGCACACGCACCACATCCGTTACATTTTTCTTCATCTATTTGGATAATTCTTCGAATCATTTTATACCATCCTTTCTCTTGTCTTTCTGGGCATAGTATATTATAATTAAAAATAAAAATCTGTTGTTATAACAACGAAAGTGTAAAAAATATGAAATTATCCGATATGCAGCTATTCCGTGGGTTAGAAGAAGATGACATCTCCTCGCTTTTAAGCTGTTTGAATAGTGTAAAACGCAATTATAAAAAAGGAGAAGTAATTCTTTCAGAAGGGAGTATTATAGAGAATATCGGCATTGTACTGTCAGGCATGGCAATGATATCTTGTAACGATATTTGGGGGAATACCAGCATTTTAGGAAGTGTTGCACCTGGTTCTGTATTTGCTGAGGTATATGCCTGTATTCCGGGACAGCCGATGCTGGTTACAGTGTCTGCCGTGGAAGATACCTCTGTGTTGTTTATGAATGTGGGACGTGTTCTGACTACCTGCACAAACGCCTGCCCTTTTCATACAAACCTTGCACGAAATCTACTGACTGTCTGTGCTCATAAAAGTCTGCAACTTTCACAAAGGATTTTGCACACCAGTTCCAAATCCATACGAGGCCGATTGATGTCTTATTTTTCAGAATGCGCAAAACATGCCGGAAGCAATTCTTTTCTGATTCCATATAACCGCCAGCAATTAGCAGATTACTTGAATGTTGACCGCAGTACTATGTGCAACGAGCTTTCTAAAATGCAGAAAGATGGCATGATTGAATACAAAAAAAATCGTATTTTGCTCAAAGACTGAGATTTAAGGAATGGTATGAATTTGAATAGGGATTGATTTTTTAAGCAAAATTGCTTATGATCTGAAATAGAATATTGCTGTACTTCTTATTGCTGTGGGAGTATTTGCTATTACTCTTGGAATCATGGTATGTAATAAATTGCGGCAACCACAAAATTATATAGAAGCAGTAGATCCGGATTGTGTAGAAATGAAAACGGCTGAATTGTTGTCCGGAATTGATGGAACCATGATGTTTCAATACAATTCAAAAGATACATTTCAAGCATTATACGTTTACTTGTCAGAATATCATCCTGGAAAACGAGTTTTGGAACTTTCCTATGAGGACGTGAAATCTGCAAAAAATGGATTGATTGTCATCACTCCGGATTTTGATAATTTTACTGCAAAGCTTATTGCAGCAGATGAATATTCAAAATATATGACAGAAACGCCAATCTTGGAAGGTGTTGCAAACAGAGAATATTATGGAAGATCTGCGACCTCTATAGAGAACAAAAGCACGATAGAGTACGGAACAGAGCAAGGATTGGCAACACTGTGAGCCGTCCCCGTCAGCATAGACACCTAAAACGAAAGAATTCTATCCTGTTCTTAGTTTTTCTTGATTTTCCTCATTTTTTTATCCATTCAGGCTGGCAGGATACTCTTTTCTAGCCCTGCTGTGCCTGTGTGGGTTTTGGAGCAAAATAAGCTATGCTGCTTTCAAATCCTTCTCACGTTTTTGATAGTACTCCTCCGGCGTCAGATATCCATTTGCTTCATGGATCCGTTTGCGGTTATAAAATATCCATATATATTCAAATACTGCCGCTTTCGCTTCCTCACGGGTATGGAAATGCTGTTCATTCAGCCACTCCTGCTTAAGCTTCCCCCAGAAGCTCTCCATCGGCGCATTGTCCCAGCAGTTCCCTTTGCGGCTCATGCTACTGATAAAACCATGGTCTTTGGCAAGCCTCTGATATTCCTGCGAACAGTACTGGCTTCCCCTGTCGGAATGCAGGATACATCCGGCTGTATTCTTCGTATGGCTGATTGCATCCTTAAGCGCGGATATCACAAGCCCCTTTGTTATACGCCCACCCATCGAGATCCCGACCATCTTATCTCCGCAAAGATCCATAACCCCTGCAAGGTACAGCCAGCCTTCATCTGTTGGGATATATGTAATATCGCTTACCATTTTCTGTCCGGGTCTGTCTGCCGTAAAATTCCGGTTCAGGATATTTTCCGCCACTGGAAGGTTATGACCGGAATTTGTTGTCGCTTTATATTTTCTGTGACTTTTTGACCGGATACCGTTTTCACGCATGATGCGCTCTATACGCTTGTGGTTGACCGGTTTTTCTGATTTCCGGTTTATTTCATGGGTTATCTTTCTGGTGCCATAAGTGCCTCGCGACTCCTCATAGATTCGGATAATCTCTTTCCGTAAAGATTCATTCTCTGTACATCGTCGGTTTTTGGAACGCTTCCGCCACGCATAATAACCGCTTTTTGAAACCTGAAGCCACTGCGCCATCTTTGCGACCCGATATTGGGAGCGGTGCTGCTCCATATAAAGGTAACGGATCACTTCAGGTTCTTTGCAAAGAAGGCGCTTGCTTTTTTTAGGAATTCATTCTCTTCTTCCAAATCTTTGATCCGCTTTTTTAGTGCCCGCAGTTCAGCATCTTCTTGATGGAGATTGCCGCTGCCTACAAAGGGCTGTGCTGGATGTTCTTTAAACCGTGACATCCATGTATATAGGGTATTTACATTGATTCCGAGTTCCCTTGCTACCTGTGCCGCCGGTATCCCCGACTGTACACGTTTACATGCCTCTTCCTTGAATTCGATACTGTACGTCTGTGCCATAATTCATCCTCCTGACTTTCTGGATAGATTATACCACTCGTTCTATGTGTCTATCAAATGGGGTATAAGGCACTGATCTATGGCGAACAAGGAGAGAGTTCGTTGCCGATACAGGACATTACAGGAGAATACATAGATACAGATAATGAGTATATGTAGTATTATTCGGCTGAGTTTGTAAAATAAGAATAGCAAAAGTGAAAAGAGGATATTACAAATCATTGTTTTGATAATTCGGTGGTATCCTCTTTGTGGATTTCAGAATTTGTTTCTCAGCTTTCGGTATTCTCTTGGCGAATATCCTTTCAACTTGTGAAAAAGCCGACTGAAATAAAGCTGGTTATCATATCCGACAATCTTAGAAATCTCATTGATGGAATAAGTTGTTGTTTCAAGTAACATCTGAGCATTGTTGATGCGGATTCCCACAATGAATTGCATTGGTGTAGAACCGGTATATTTTTTGAAATTTCGGATAAACCAGCTGACACTCATGCCTCGTGAGGCAGCATAATCATCAATATTGATATTTTGATTGTAGTTTTCACTGAAAAAGGTAACAGCATTATCCATCTCATGATCAAGATATTCATTTTTTAATATGTGCTCTCTTGTCAGTTCCCGGTGGAAACTGATCAGAAGATGACGTAGCAAAAGGACAAGCATTTCCTCATAATTGTCTTGACAGCGTTGGAGCTCGATAATGATACGTTTGAAAATTTGTTCATATTCATTAGATGTACCCACTTGAAAGACACGTTCTTTATCCGGAAACCCATATTGACGTAAGATATTTTTCACATTGCTTCCTGTGAAGTGAATCCAGTATACTTCTGTCTTATCTTCTCCGTAATATTCATATTTCTGAAGTTCCTTCGGCCTGTACAGTACAATGTTGCCGGCGGGGACAATCGTTTCGTTATCCACATTGTCAAAATGAAAATGCCCACAACCAGCAGTGATATATATAATCTGATAATCCAGACGACCCCTTGGACGGTAGGTCGGAAGTTTGGGATGTCTGGAAAGACGGTAAGTACCACAGCTTCCTACAACCAGTGGGCGACTTTTGTCTTTGAAATCCATATGGGAGTGGTTTAAATAACCGGTGTTCAAATACATAGGACAGCACCTCTTTTCGTACTTTTTATCATTGTATCATTTAGTGCATATTTTGTCTAATCCAATTCATAGACATATTTTGCGGATTAGGATAAGTTATATATAGCATAACTAAGGAACGTAAACAAAAAAGTAAAGTATAAGGTTTGCTTTAGGGAAAACAAAGAACAAAAAAGTATATGTATTGGAGGAGAGTTATTTATGATCGTACCACGTTATTATGAAAATCTAAGCGTACTGCACGAAAACACAATGCCAGCCAGAGCCTATTATATTCCGGCATCCAGAAGAATGGATAACCTGGTGGAACACAGGGAAGAGTCAGACCGAATGCAGTTATTGAACGGAACTTGGAAGTTCCAGTATTTTAACAGCATCTATGACATTCAGGATTCTTTCTTTGAGAAGAATTATGATACAGAAAATTTTGATGAGATTCAGGTTCCAAGTGTATGGCAGATGGCAGGATATGATACACACCAGTATACAAACATCCGGTATCCGTTTCCGTTTGATCCACCATATGTGCCACAGGATATTCCGTGTGGAGCTTATGTACATAATTTTGAGTACAGCAGAGATGAGAAAGCATCAAAAGCTTTTTTGAACTTTGAAGGAGTAGACAGTTGCTTTTATGTATGGATCAATGGCTCTTATGTAGGGTATAGCCAGGTTTCTCATATGACCAGTGAGTTTGATATCACCGACCTCCTTCGGGACGGAGAGAACAGCATAGCGGTTCTGGTCATGAAGTGGTGTGATGGTTCCTATTTGGAAGATCAGGACAAATTCCGTATGAGTGGTATTTTTCGGGATGTGTATATTTTGAAACGCCCAAAACAGGCAATCAGTGATTATCATATTAAAACAAGAATTGAGGATATGCTTGCGAAAGTAGAAATTGAAATGAAATTCTACTTTCCCTTAAATGTAAAAATTTCGATTGAAGATAGAAACGGAGCAGTTGTAGCACTAGGAAGTATTGCTGAAGAAGGAACAGCTGTATTAGAAATTGCAAGTCCGGAACTTTGGAATACAGAAAATCCATATCTATATAAATTGATTCTTGAAACAGAGAATGAAGTAATTGTAGATCACATTGCATTAAGAAAGATAGAGATTAAAGACCAGGTCATTTACCTAAATGGACAGAAGATTAAATTCCGTGGTGTCAATCGACATGATTCCGATCCGGTTACTGGATTTACAATCAGTCTGGAACAGCTCACAACCGATCTTACGTTAATGAAGCAGCATAATTTTAATGCGATCCGTTCCAGCCACTATCCGAACGCACCATTTTTCTATGAAATGTGTGACAAGTATGGATTCATGGTGATAGATGAAGCAGATATTGAAGCTCATGGTCCATTTATGATCTACAGAAAAGAAGACACCGATTACAATCGGTTCAAACGATGGAATGAGATGATTGCAGATGATCCGGCATGGGAAGAGGCAATCGTTGATCGCGTAAAACTCATGGTGGAACGTGACAAAAACCGTTTCTGTATTGTTATGTGGTCAATGGGAAATGAGAGTGCTTATGGCTGCAACTTTGAAAAAGCACTGGAATGGACAAAGAATTTTGATCCAGACCGCATCACACAATATGAGAGTGCAAGATACCGTAATTATGATGAAACATATGATTACAGCAATCTGGATGTGTACAGCCGGATGTACCCGGCGCTTTCCGAAATTCAGGAATATCTGGATAAAGATGGAAGCAAACCCTTCCTTTTGGTAGAGTACTGTCACAGTATGGGAAACGGACCTGGAGATTTTGAAGATTACTTCCAGATGATTCAGGATAATGATAAAATGTGCGGCGGCTTTGTCTGGGAATGGTGTGACCATGCGATTGCTCATGGAACTGCTGAGAATGGAAAGGCTATATATGCTTATGGGGGCGACCATGGCGAAGAAATTCATGATGGCAACTTCTGTATGGATGGATTAGTATATCCGGACAGAACGGTACATACAGGACTTTTGGAATACAAGAATGTTTATCGCCCGGCAAGGGTTATTTCCTATGACAAAGAAAGCGGAGAACTGGTGCTTCATAACTACATGGATTTTGATGACTTGAAAGATTATGTGAAGATCAGTTATGAACTGACGCAGGACGGGCTTGTAATCAGCAAAGGTAAACTTCCAGAAGTTTCAGCAGCACCACACAGTGAAGGAAAAATAAACCTTAAAATCAATGTGCCAGAGAGTGGAAAATGTTATTTAAAATTTATTTACCATCTGAAAAAGGAATTGCCACTGTTGGATGAAGACCATATTCTTGGATTCGATGAAATTGAGGTGAGCAAAGACGGTGCAAAATGTAAACTTGCTGAGAAATGGCTACAAAAAACAGCAGTGGACTCTGAGTTACAGGTAAATGAAAATGATACACAGATCCATATCAAGGGGCGTGAATTTGCTTATACCATAGACAAACGTACTGCACTCTTTACAGAGATGAAATTCGCAGGGCGGGAATACTTGAACCATCCGATGGAATTAAATATTTGGAGAGCTCCAACAGATAACGATATGTACATTAAGTCTGAATGGAAGAAAGCCCATTATGATAAAGCTTATACAAGAGCTTACACGACAGAGGTCGTGCAGGGAAAGCATGGTGTGAAAATTACAAGCCATGCATCCGTTGTGGCAGAGACAGTACAGAAGATTCTTGATGTGACGATCACATGGAAAATAGAAGCTGCTGGAAAGATTGATGCAGATATTGAAGTAACAAAAGATGACGAATTCCCAGACCTGCCAAGATTTGGTGTGAGGATGTTCCTGGATAAAAAACTTTCAGCTGTACGATACTTTGGAATGGGACCACAGGAAAGCTATTGTGACAAACATCAGGCTGCGAGCCACGGTTTGTATCAGGCAAATGTAGATGATTTGCATGAGGATTATATTCGCCCACAGGAAAATGGAAGCCATTATGATTGTGAATATATAGAGCTTAACAACAGTCGATATGGAATTGTGGTCTCTGCGGAAAATGCCTTCTCATTCAATGCTTCTTATTATACGCAGGAAGAACTTGAGGAGAAAACGCATAATTATGAACTGACAGAATCAGATAGTGTAGTATTTTGTGTTGACTATGCACTAAATGGCATTGGTTCTAATAGTTGTGGTCCAGTTGTATTGGATCAGTACCGATTTGATGATGTATTATTCCGGTTCCAGTTTACACTGATACCGTATATAAAGGGATAATAAAGTTTCATGTAACCCGTAAACAAGGAAAGAGAGTCTGATTGTTATGTAAAGTCCGGATATACAGAGCAATCAGACAAAAACAGAGAAAAAACTAGAATTAGACATCATACTCTGTTAGACATTTTGAAATTCTAAGTGCGATGAAGATGAGGAGCAAAGAAATTCGATGGAAGAAAAAAAGTATTTGAAATGGTATAACAAAATTGGATATGGATCAGGCGATATTGCAGGTAATGTAGTCTATGCGTTCCTGACATCTTTTATGATGGTCTATTTGACGGACTCAGTAGGACTTGCTGCAGGTGTCGTAGGTACCCTGATTGCCGTATCAAAACTATTTGATGGTTTTACGGATATATTTTTTGGATCAATGATTGACAAAACACACAGTAAAATGGGAAAAGCGAAACCCTGGATGCTATATGGATATATTGGTTGTGCCATTACGCTGGTCAGCTGTTTTGCAGTACCAGTCAGCTTGGGAACAACGGCTAAATATGCATGGTTCTTTATCTCTTACACACTGTTAAATGGTGTGTTTTATACAGCAAACAATATTGCTTATTCAGCACTTACGTCACTGATTACAAAGAACAGCAAAGAGCGTGTGCAGATGGGATCTTACCGTTTTATTTTTGCGTTTTCAACAAGTTTTCTGATTCAGGCAATTACAGTTGGATTTGTAGATAAATGTGGTGGAGATGCTGCAGCATGGAGAACGGTTGCTATTATCTATGCAATCATTGGTCTTGTCGTAAATACGATTTCAGCACTTTCTGTTAAGGAACTTCCTGAGGAAGAACTTAACGAAGGAGCAGTAAAGGATGATAATGAAAAGTACGGAATGGTACAGGCATTCAAGCTTCTTGTCAAAAACAAATATTACATGATGATTTGTGGAACATATATTTTACAGCAGTTATATGGTGCCATGATTGGAGCTGGCATTTATTACATGACATGGGTACTGAAAAATAAGAATTTGTTTGGACAATTTGCATGGGCAGTAAATATTCCACTGATCATTGCCCTGATTTTCACACCGACATTAGTTGGTAAGTGGAAAGGTATGTATAAACTGAACTTAAGAGGTTACGTCTTAGCAGTCATCGGTAGAGCACTTGTTGTTGTTGCCGGATATATGGGCAGTGTTCCGCTGATGATGGCATTTACAGCTCTTGCAGCCTTAGGTCAGGGACCATGGCAGGGAGATATGAATGCAGTTATCGCATCCTGCTCTGAATACACTTATCTTACACAGGGAAAGAGAATTGACGGAACGATGTACTCTTGTACTTCTCTTGGCGTAAAAATCGGTGGAGGTATTGGAACCGCTGTTGTTGGATGGCTGCTTGAGTTCAGTGGATATATCGGAACAAATGCAACTCAGCCGCAGTCTGCACTTGATATGATGCAGTTTATGTATCTTTGGCTTCCGTTAATCTTTGATGTATTGATTATGTTTGTACTTTCAAGAATGAATGTAGAAGATGCAAATAAAAAACTGAAAGCAGAAAAAGGAATTGCTGCAGATGAAGTAACAGATGCATCAGACATAAATTAGAATTGACAGGAGAAAGCGTTGTCTGGTCGTTGCTCGATGAGACAGTGCTTTTTCTATATATAAGGTGATAGAACTGTATTTTGAAAATAAAAAAGGACCACTTCATTTTTGTGAAATGGCCTTAAGAAAATATTCAGTTTTCACAAAATAGTCCTTTTAGTATTTATACATGATAAGGATGCTCAAAATATTCAGTGTAGAATACTAAAAGGTCATTCAGATATTTTTTTAGGTTGCTCATTTGCAATTCCTCCTTTCCTTATTTACAAGTTGATTATAAGATAGGTGTAAAAGGATTGCTTGCCAAATCGAAAGAAGATATAGACAAATGTTGCAAAGGGGAGTATTTCATGCAGTTAAAATATGTTGACACAAAAGAGGAGATTATAGCAATAAATAGGAAGTCAAAACATATTGAACCACATCTTCATGATGCACTGGAGATCGTTTGTGTAACAAGTGGATCATTAGAACTTGGTGTCGGACAGGAACTATACCATATGGAAAAAGGAGATATAGGCTTTGTATTTCCAGATGTTATTCATCACTATCAGGTACTGACACCCGGTGTAAATAAAGCGACTCATCTGATTGCATCGCCATTTACGATAGCCAAATTTGCAGATATCATGCAATCCATGGCTCCTGAATACCCAATCATCAAAGCGGAAAAGGTTGAACCGGAGGTATATAGGGTTATAAATGCAATTTTAGAGACAGAACAGTCGGATATTACTGTTGCACAGGCATATCTTCAAATTGTGTTGGCACGCTGCATAGGAAAATTAAATTTGGTAGAAAAGAGTAATGTGGGGAGCAACGATCTTATTTACCAGACAGTTTCCTATATATCAGCAAATTTCAAGAAGAAGTTTTCGTTGGAAGAGATGGCAAAAGATCTGGGGGTGAGCAAATATGTTTTATCCAGACTCTTTTCCAAGACATTCCATAGAAACTTTAATCAATATCTTAACGATGCAAGGCTGAACTATGCATGCCATCGTTTGGAAAATACGAGTGATTCTATTACAAACATTTGTCTGGATAGTGGATTTGAAAGTCAGAGAACGTTTAACCGAGTATTTAAAGAAAGATATAAAATATCACCGAGTGATTATCGGAGTACTTGTGTGAAAGAGATGTTGTCATAAAAGGCGCTGTTGATAGAAATATTTACTTTGATTTCACAGTACTTTGTATTTGATTTTATGTGTGGATGATATAATATGAAAATATTTGTAGAAAAAAGAGTTTTATTCTATTATGAAAAGAGTGAGGTGTATTCTAAAGAAACAAGAAAGGCAGGGCGCATATGAACATGATAAAATCCATAATCGATTTTAATGAAAAAAAGGATTCATCTGTGATATGGATGGTGTGATCTATCATGGCAATCAGATATTGCCAGGTGTTCTGGAATTCATCCAGTGGTTGCATGATGAAAAGAAAGAATATTTGTTTTTGACAAATACTTGTGCAAAATGAATTTACAGACAGAGACGAGCTTCGATTCTGGCAACGAATGCCTATGCGTTGCTGACATCAGATTATTTCGCATTTTCTATGATAAATATAAGAAAGCTGTAAAGTTTGATATGAAAACTTTACAGCTTTTTTTGAATCTATAGATTGTTTTCAAACACCTGAATACTTCGCTCAAGGATTCCCTTCATATATGCAATTGCAGTTCCATAGTTGGTGATGGGAATGCCTGCATCTTCGGCACATTTCAGTCGGAACTGCATTTCCCGTTCATTCAGCGTGCATCCGCCGCAGTGAATAATCATTCGGTAAGGGCGAAGATCTGTCGGGAATTCGGTACCGCTGGTGAATACAAAATTTAGGGATTTTCCGGTGTGTTCCCGGATCCACCGAGGTAGCTTGACTGTTCCGATATCTTCGCATTGGCGGTGATGGGTGCAGCCTTCGCAGATTAAAACGGTGTCCTGATCCTTTAGCATATCAAGGACGCGGGCACCGTTTACGACGGTGTTAAGATTTCCCTTATATCTTGCAAATAGAATGGAAAAGGAAGTTAGCGGTACCTCTGGCGGCGTCAGCCTTGCCACTTTTTCAAATGCCTGGCTGTCAGTAATCACAAGGGAAGGCAGTTCGCCCAGCCGATTCAAGGTATCGGAAAGCTCGGTGTCTCTGGTGACGATGGCAGTGGCTCCGGTATCGAGAATATCTCGGATCGTTTGCTGCTGAGGAAGAATGAGACGCCCTTTTGGCGCAGCTTTATCAATGGGAACCACCAGTACCACAAAATCACCGGGGCGGATTAGGTCACTGACAATTCGACGGTCATTTCCTTGCGTTGGTACCAGAGAGGCCAGTTTTTCTTTGAGTTCGTGAATATGGCTGCCCGTGCTTGCACTGATTAGAATAGAATGCTCCTTGGGAATGGAACCAGCAAAATCCCCTTTTAATTCTGCGTCTGTTCCCAGCTGGTCTGCCTTGTTCCAAACGAGAAGATAAGGAATCTCTTTTTCTTGAATCCGCGTTAAAATAGCAGCATCGGCATCCGTCATTCCGACAGTGGTATCAATGACCACAAGAGCAATGTCCGTTTTATTCAAGATTTGATAGGTTTTTTGTATGCGCAGAGCGCCGAGTTCTCCCGTGTCATCGAGACCGGGAGTATCAATCATAACGACCGGACCGAGGGGGAGAAGTTCCATTGCTTTTAAGACCGGATCTGTAGTGGTGCCCTTTACGTCGGATACGATGGCAAGATTCTGCCCAGTCAGAGCATTGATCAGGCTGGATTTTCCGGCATTGCGCCTGCCGAAGATCCCAATGTGGATCCTTTCGGCAGACGGAGTGTTATTTAAGCTCATAATAGTGTCCTCCAGACGTTCCCTTCTTTCGTGTTCTTATTTGAGAGTTAGAAGCGGAAGTCTCTGCGGTTGTTTTCCCGGATCAGCTTCAGGTTCTCCAGCACGACGGCGCGTGCTTTTTCATTTGGGACGTTTAAAACTTCCCGATCGATCAGCATATCGCCGATACGTTTGGTTTCCGGAGAAGCGTAGTCTATCAGATATTCTTCCAGCGTCATCAATGCGTTAGGATGGCAGCAGTTCTGAATCTGTCCGCTCTTACATAGGGACATGAAGCGGTCCCCGGTACGACCTTCTCGGTAGCAGGCGGTGCAGAAGCTTGGCAGATAGTCCATTTTCATCAGCCACTGTACGACTTCATCCAGGGTGCGGTTGTCGATGACATCGAACTGTTCGGATTTTTCATCTTCCGGTTCTGGTTCGCAGTAACCGCCTACGCTGGTGCGGGAGCCGCCGCTGATCTGAGAGACGCCAAGATGCAGTACACGCTCGCGCACTTGCTGGCTTTCTCTTGTGGAAATGATCATGCCGGTGTAAGGAACCGCGATTCGGATGCAGGCTACGATCTTGGCAAAGGTGTCGTCATCGATTCCATTTGTAAATGCATCTGCATCAATATCATCGGCATTGCGAAGTCTTGGAACGCTGATGGTGTGAGGGCCAACGCCAAATGCTGCTTCCAGATGTTCTGCATGCATCAGAAGTCCGGCAAATTCATAGCGGAATTTATCCAGTCCGAATAAAACGCCGATTCCTACATCGTCTACGCCGCCTTCCATAGCACGGTCCATGGCTTCGGTGTGATAATCATAGTCGTGTTTTGGACCTGTCGGATGCAGCTCCAGATAGCTTTCTTTATGATAGGTTTCCTGGAACAGGATGTAGGTTCCGATTCCGGCTTCCTTCAACAGGCGGTAGTTATCCACTGTCGTGGCAGCAATATTGATATTTACCCGGCGGATTGCTCCGTTTTTATGCTTGATATTGTAAATGGTGTTGATGGAATCCAAATAGTAATCCATGGTGTTGTGAACCGGATCTTCACCGGCTTCCAGCGCCAGACGCTTGTGTCCCATATCCTGCAGTGCAATGACTTCCCGTTTGATATCTTCCTGGGATAATTTCTTGCGTGGGATATGTTTGTTTTTCAAATGATATGGACAATAAGTACAGCCATTGATACAGTAGTTAGACAGATAGAGCGGTGCAAACAATACAATTCGATTACCATAGAAATCTTTTTTGATTTGCTCCGCGAGGCGGAAGATCTTCTCGTTTAAATCGGGATCTTCACAGGCCAAAAGAACAGAAGCCTCCCGGTGAGAGAGCCCTTTGCGCTTAGCGGCTTTTTCGATCAGAGATTCAATGAGAGGGAGGTTGTTCTTGTTTTCATCGGCATAAGCCAGTGTTGAAAGAATTTCCTCGTGGTTAATAAAGTCTTCTGCATGTTTGGAATTTACATCATACATTTTTAAGTCCTCCTTTTATAACAGGGATATCGCTGTGTGTTTCCAGACGGTATCCCAAATGACATATTTATAGTGTGCCGGCGGCAAGCGTTTCTAGATATTGAGAGAATCGCCCCTCGCAGTAACGACCTGATAGCCGATGGACTGCATGCGTTCCTCCAGATCGTGGCGGCATTCGGCGGCTTCCTCTCCGGTACAGATTTTGTTATCGTAGAGCAGATAATCCTTGCGCACATCGGTTGGAGAGAGGTTGGGCATTACAACATTTGCCCCGGCGAGGATACCCAGTTCCCGTCCCTTTGGATGAATGGTGCCAAGAGCGGTGGTTGCAGGAAGCAGAACCTTTGGAAGCATCAGCCGAAGCAGTCCCAAAAGAAATAAAGTAAGCTCCAGTGTTCCGGCAGCCTGGTCGGCAAACGGGGTGTCATGGTGCGGGATGAAAGGCCCGATTCCAATCATCTGTGGATTAAGTTGCTGGATAAACTGCATATCTTCTGCGAGATGTTCTGCTGCCTGACCGGGAGAGCCGACCATGAAGCCGGTGCCCACCTGGTACCCGATGGATTTTAGATCCCACAGACACTTCTGGCGGCTGGCGGCAGTCAGGCCTGGCGGGTGAAGGTTTTCATAATGTGCGTGGTCAAAGGTCTCGTGGCGAAGAAGGTATCGGTCGGCTCCGGCATCAAAAAAGGCCTGGTAGCTGGCGCGGGATTTTTCACCGATAGATAAAGTGACGGCGCAGTCAGGATAATCCTTTTTGGTGGCATGGATAAGATCGATGATCCGTTCGTCGGTAAAGTAACCATCTTCGCCTCCCTGCAGAACGAAGGTCCGAAAGCCAAGCTGATATCCTGTTTTGCAGCAGTCAAGAATCTGATCCTTGGTCAAACGATAGCGGTGGGCATTTCTGTTGCTTTTGCGGATGCCGCAGTAGAGGCAGTCGTTTTTGCAGTAATTGGTAAATTCAATTAGTCCCCGAACATAGACGTCATGCCCATAATAGCGGTGACGCTGATCTCTGGCCATGGCAAATAATTCTTCTGAAAGTTTGGGAGTACGCCCATTAATCAGAGTTACCCATTCATCGAAAGAGAGAGAATGGCTGATCTTTAGTTTTTGAAGCAGATTTCGAAGTGTCTGCATATTATCCATAGAGATTCTCCTTAAAAACAAAAAGCCCGGCACAGCGGGCCGGGTTCCACAAAAAGAGTAGACTTCTCCCTACCCTTTTTCGTGTTCATTTCATTGCTCCGCCTTTTCACGCAGGAATACCCTTTGTGAGTAGTACGTTATGAAGTATATTATACCACGAGCGAAGAGTCTTCACAACAAGAAGACTAGATCACGCCCATACATTTTAAGAGATAAAGCCATCCGGTCAGCGTAAATGCACTGAACATAGTGGTCAGCATGACGACGCTGGAAGACAGAACCCCTTCGTGTTCCATATTTTTGGCCATTACGAAGCTGCTGACGGTTGTGGCAGAGCCTAGCATAACCAGGATGGCAACCAGCTTTTCCTCGCGGAATCCAAAGGAAACAGCCAGAGGGAGAAACAGTGCTGCAAATCCTATGAGCTTCAGAAAGGAAGCGGTGACAGCCGGGGCAAGTTTGGCACGCGCTTTTTGAAAATCAAAGGAAGCGCCCATAGCAATCAGCCCCATTGGAGTGGCGATGCTGCCAATATTGGAAATCGTTTTCGCGGCGATGGAAGGCATGGGAATGCCGATGGCAGACCAGAGAAGTCCGGCTGCGATTCCGATCAGGATTGGATTGGTTACAATCCCTTTGAGGGTGTTCTTAAGAACGTCGCCTGAAAGTCCCTGTTGATTGGATTTGCACAGGGAGAGTACCAGCACTGCCATGATGTTATAAAGGGGCACGCTTCCAACGATCATAAGAGGCGCCATGCCGGCGGTTCCATAAATATTCTGGATAAATGCAATGCCAAGAAGGGCGGCGCTGCTTCGATAGGAAGCCTGAATAAACTCACCCTGTATAGGCGTAGCTTTCCAAATTCGGGAAAGAAGCGCTGCAAGAGCGATGCTAAAAAGTGTTGCAAAAAAACAAAAGAGCACGAAGCGGACATCCCAAACTTGGTAGAAATCTACCGTTGCCAAGTCGCTGAACACCAGAACGGGCAGCGGAAGCCGAAAGACGAAGGTGTTCATTTTGGATGCAAATGCATGATCTACCCAGCCGATTTTCCGAAGGAAGATTCCCAGAATCATCAGCAGGAAGATAGGGACAGTTGCATTTAAACTAAAGATCAGATTTTCCATGATACGATTTGCTCCTCAAATAGATTTTTGTAAATGTGAAAGTCTTCCTCTTTAAATACGTTGATTACTACCCGAGAAAGATCCAGGACAGACAGGCAGGTGTCAATGGTCTGAAGCGCGATCTGAGCCGCTTCTTTGTTGGGAAAATGAAATTCCCCGGTAGAAATGCAGCAGAAAGCGATGGTTTTTAAACCCTGTTTCGCTGCAAGCTTCAGGCAGCTTAAATAGCAGGAGCGAAGCTCTTCCCTTTGGCGATCAGTTACCTCCTGACCGACGATGGGACCGACGGTGTGGATAACATGCTTGGCAGGCAGATTATAACCGGAGGTGATTTTGGCCTTGCCGACGGGTTCGTCATGCCCCTGGGCTTCCATTAGACGGGCGCATTCATTACGAAGCTGTACGCCTGCTGCAGAATGAATCACATTATCGATGCAGCCGTGACAGGGAACGAAGCATCCAAGAAGCTGACTGTTTGCAGCGTTTACAATGGCGTCGGCAGACAGGCGTGTGATATCGCCCTGCCAGAGGGTGATTCGGTCCGCGTTTTTGATCTTTGCACAAGGGTATAAAGAGGCTGCGGTAGGAAGCTCCTTAATAGAGACGATTCCGCGCTCCTTACTCTCTTCCTGCAAAAGGGAATCTTGAAGTATTTGGTATTCCGCGGAAATCTCACCCGGCCAGCGTACGTTCATCAGGGTGCGAAGAAGCCTTCGCTTTCCAGCGGCATCCGCGGGTTCGGCAAGGGAGGCATATCCGGGATTTTCTTCTTTTAAAAGTGTAATCAGACGTTCTATTTTTTCTTCTTTGCTTAAATTGGTAAGATAGGGATTCATAATCGTGCTCCTTGTGAATTCTTTTTGTGAATCATTTGAAAGAATTTATAAATATTTACAGATTTGGGAATAGGCTTCATATAACTGCTCGTAACTGATGCGGCAGTTGGCGGGGCTGGTGGAAGGAAGGCAGATCACCTCGATGCCGGTCTTGGGCTGGCAGTGGCGGCGGTATAGCTGGGCAGCCTTTGTGCCGGTTGCGAAGATGGCCTTGATATTCACTCTTTCTAAAATCACGTTCATGTCATTGGGAATCGGATTTCTGATACTGCTGTCATCGGCTCCGGCAATTTCGCATCCAGCCAGCACATCCCAAATGGCGATTCGATTTCTTAATGCGAACTGAATTTTGTCCTCTTTGCTTTCCGGAAGCGGTTCGCCGCATACATCCGATACCACTTTCCAAAAACGATTTCGAGGATGTCCATAGTAGAAGCCGGTTTCCCTAGATTTTGGGGAAGGCATGGTTCCAAGCATCAAAATCTGCGAGTTTTGATCGAAGATGGGGGTAAAGTTATGCGTTACATATTCCGATTTCATAGAAGTCATCTGCCTTTCTGATGGTTTGATCGGCATTTCCTAAGAAAGCCAATAGAAGTTATGGTTTAGGATACCATAAAATAGTAGGGGAAACAATCTTTGTGAGGGGAAAAGTAGAGAAGGGGACAACTCCTTAAGAGTTTCTGAAAATTCCCTAAACTCCTTGACAAACGCTGGACTGATAGATATCATAGTCATTAGTTTTAAAAAGTAAAGGCGTTGAAGAAGAGGAGTATGCATTGGTTCACCTGTCAGAGAGAGCGGCCCGTAGGCTGAGAGGCGCTTAGCGATGAAGATGCAGAAGGTAGCTTCTGAGCCGGATTGCTGAACCTGTACGGTAAGAAGAATTGCAGCGAGATGAGTTAAGACATCGACGAAAAGGCTAGGCAGTCCCGGAGTCGTTCCCGTTAAAGAATAAGATGAGATATATGATCTGTGATCATATCAATGAAGGTGGTACCGCGACGACAATCGCCCTTTACATACATTATGTAAAGGGCTTTTTTATACCAGAAAATGTGAAAAATGTGTGAAGGAAAGGGAAAAGGGAGAAACTATGAGTAAAAATCTTGAGACAACATACAATCCAAAAGCGATTGAATCAAAATTATATGACAAATGGTGTGAGAACCGTTACTTCCATGCAGAAGTAGACCGAGACAGAAAACCATTTACCATCGTAATGCCGCCGCCGAATATTACCGGTAAGCTGCATATGGGACATGCGCTTGACAATACTCTGCAGGATATTCTGATCCGTTACAAGAGAATGCAAGGGTACAATGCGCTGTGGGTTCCGGGAACAGACCATGCAGCCATCTCTACAGAGGTGAAGGTAACGAACCAGTTAAAAGAAGAAGGAATTGACAAGAAAGAACTGGGACGTGAGAAATTCTTAGAGAGAACCTGGGAGTGGAAGGAAGAGTACGGCGGAACCATTACTTCCCAGCTGAAAAAACTGGGAACTTCCTGTGATTGGGACAGAGAGCGTTTTACCATGGATGAAGGATGTTCCAAAGCCGTAGAGGAAGTATTTATTAAATTATATGAAGAAGGATATATTTACAGAGGATCCAGAATCATTAACTGGTGTCCGGTATGTAAGACATCTCTTTCAGATGCTGAGGTAGAGCATGAAGAGCAGGAAGGAAGTTTCTGGCATATCAAGTACCCAATCGTCGGAACGGATGAATTCCTTGAGATTGCAACTACACGTCCGGAGACTATGTTAGGAGATACAGCGATTGCAGTGCATCCGGATGATGAGAGATACAAAGACATCGTAGGGAAGAAGTGCCTCCTGCCATTGACGGACAGAGAGATTCCGATTGTGGCAGATTACTATGTAGATAAAGAGTTTGGAACCGGAGCTGTAAAGATTACTCCGGCTCACGACCCGAACGACTTTGAGGTTGGAAAGCGTCACAACCTTCCGGAAATTAATGTGATGAACGACGACGCCACCATCAATGAGCAGTGGGGCGGCAAATATGCAGGTATGGATCGCTACGAAGCAAGAAAGGCAATGGTGAAAGATCTGGAAGAACAGGGATACCTGGTAAAGATCGAGCCACACTCTCATAATGTAGGAACCCATGACAGGTGCCATACCACGGTAGAGCCAATGGTAAAACAGCAGTGGTTTGTGAAGATGGAGGAGTTGGCAAAACCGGCAATCAATGCGATTAAGACGGGAGAATTGAAATTTGTTCCGGAGCGTTTTGATAAGATTTATCTGCACTGGCTGGAGAATATCCGCGACTGGTGTATTTCCAGACAGATCTGGTGGGGACACCGGATTCCGGCGTACTACTGTGACGAGTGCGGCGAGATTGTAGTGGCAAGAGAGATGCCAGGCAAGTGTCCGAAGTGTGGAGGTACACATTTCACACAGGATGAGGATACGCTGGATACCTGGTTTAGTTCTGCACTGTGGCCGTTCTCTACACTGGGATGGCCGGATCAGACAGAAGAACTGGATTACTTCTATCCGACAGACGTGCTGGTAACCGGATACGATATTATTTTCTTCTGGGTAATCCGTATGGTATTCTCTGGATATGCACATACCGAAAAGTCTCCGTTCCATACTGTATTTATCCATGGACTGGTTAGAGATTCACAGGGACGTAAGATGAGTAAATCCCTTGGAAACGGAATTGATCCGCTGGAGATCATCGACCAGTATGGTGCGGACGCTCTTCGTATGACGCTGATTACCGGAAATGCACCTGGAAATGATATGCGTTTCTATAATGAGCGAGTTGAGGCGAGCCGAAACTTTGCCAATAAGGTATGGAATGCATCCCGGTTCATTCTGATGAACTTAGATGAGAAGAACCTGACGAAGCCAGAGAAGCTTACGAACCCGGCAGACTGCTGGATTCTTACCAAGTGTAATCAGCTGATCAAAGAAGTTACCGATAATATGGATAAATTTGAGCTGGGAATTGCCCTTGCCAAGATCTATGACTTTATGTGGGATGAATTCTGTGACTGGTATATTGAGCTTGCAAAGTATCGTATCTATCATGCTGAGGAAGATGAGAAGGGTGCGAATGAAGCTCTTTGGACCTTAAGGGAAGTGCTGAAGAATTCTTTGAAACTTCTGCATCCATATATGCCATTTGTAACGGAAGAGATTTACAGCACTCTGGTTCCGGAAGAAGAATCTCTGATGATTTCTCCATGGCCGGTATACGAAGAAGCAAATAACTTCCCGGCAGAGGAAACGATTGTAGAACACTATAAAGAGATCGTTCGCGGTGTCCGCAACGTTCGTGCGGAGATGAACGTACCAAACGGAAGAAAGGCGACGATCTATGTAGTATGTGAAGATGAAGCGATCTGCAAGGGGCTGGAAGAATTGAAAAATTCAGCCATGATGATGGCAGCAGCCAATGATTTCATCGTGCAGCATGATCGTGCAAATATTGCGGATGACGCAGTATCTGTAGTCGTTCCGGATGCGACGGTTTATGTTCCGTTAAATGAGCTGATCGACTTTGAGCAGGAGATTGAGCGTCTGAGTAAAGAAGAAGCACGACTTACCAAGGAGATTGCCCGCGCAACGGGAATGCTGAATAATGAAAAATTTGTCAGCAAGGCTCCGGAGGCAAAGGTGCGTGAAGAGCGTGAGAAGCTTGAGACTTACAAGCAGATGATGGAACAGGTGAAAGAAAGATTGGAAGGTCTGAAGGCAAAACAGTCATAAACAACGTGGAACAGGTAGAAGACATAAGGGGATAGTATGAAAAAGATTCGTTTGAAAAAACCTGATATCAAAGGGACATTTCATAAATTGAAGAATTTGAAGAAAGAAGACGTAAAAGCCTGGTGGAAAGCGAAGAGAGAACGGCGCGCCCGCATTATTGAGGAACGGCGCAACAGTGCGTTTGCAAGAAAGATGCAGCCGGTCTACAAGTTTATGAATCGCTTTTCACTGGTGTTCCACATGCTGTTGGCATGTGCGATCAACTTTGCGATCGAGGCAATCTCCAGACATTCGGCATTTGAAGCATGGGGCTATATGACGGAGACGCCTTTGGTATTCCTTTACAATGCCTTTATGATCTTCTGCACATTTTCCATCGTGTATCTGGTGAAGCGGAGAGTATTTACTAGAATTATCGTCACCGTGTTCTGGATGGTGATTGGTGTGACCAATGGTTATATGCTGATGAAGCGAGTCACACCGTTTAACGCTCAGGACTTAAAGGTGGCAAGCGATGGACTGACACTGATTAATAACTATTTCAACGGATTTGAGCTGGTTGTACTGGGAATTGGAATCGCTGCCGTGGTGGTATGGATTGTATCCATGTGGAAGCGCGGCGGTCAGTACGCTGGGAAGGTTCGGAAAGTCTGGGCGCTTGTAGGAATTGTAGCTTCTTTTGGAGCATACGCGCTGGTATCAGACTTGGCGGTGGAAAAGCGAGTGGTATCGACCTATTTTGGAAATATTGCATTTGCTTATGAAGATTATGGTCTTCCATATTGCTTTATGGCAAGTCTTTTCAATACCGGAATCAACGAGCCGACGGATTACAGCGAAAAGACGTTGGATACGATTACGAACAATAACGAGATTACCAAGAGTGAGACGGGACGAAGCGAGGAAGAGCTGCCGAATATTATCTTTGTGCAGCTGGAGTCCTACTTTGATGTGGATGAGGCAGAGTTTTTCACAACTTCCCAGGATGCATGTCCGAATCTCCATGAGATGTATGAGAATTACTCTTCGGGATATTTCAAAGTACCGTCCGTGGGAGCTGGTACGGCAAACACAGAGTTTGAGGTGCTTACGGGTATGAATCTTCGATATTTTGGTCCGGGTGAATATCCATATAAAACCTATCTGAAGGAGAAGACCTGTGAAAGCGCTGCGACGGCACTGCAATCTCTGGGATATGGAAGTCATGCGCTTCACAACAACGGTGGGAATTTTTACAGTCGTGCGCGGGTGTTCAACAATACAGGATTTGATAGTTTCACCAGTAAGGAATTTATGAACATCCTGCAGATGACGGAAAATGGCTGGGCGAAGGATGATATTCTGGTGCAGCATATTCTGGAAGCCATGGATACCACACCGCAGCAGGATTTCGTATTTGGAATCAGCGTACAGGGACATGGCGATTATCCGGAAGAACCGGTGTTGGAAGAACCGGTGATTAAAGTAGAAGGCATCGAAGACGAAGCGTTGAAAAACAAATGGGAATACTATGTAAATCAAGTTTATGAGATGGATCAGTTTGCCGGACATCTGGTTCAGGCGGTAGAGGAGCGCGGGGAACCGAGTGTGATCGTGTTCTATGGAGACCATCTTCCAACCATGGGATTGAAAGCAGAGGACTTAAAAGGACGTTATCTCTATAATACCAATTATGTGATTTGGGATAACATCGGCCTAGAAAAGCAGGATCGCAACGTAGCGGCATATCAGATTATGGCAGACGTATTTGATCGTTTGGATATTCATTCCGGTTCTGTGTTCAACTATCATCAGGAACGACGCAAGACGAAGAATTATCTGGCAGATCTGGAGCTTCTTCAGTACGATATCCTGTACGGTGATCAGTACGTGTATGATGGCGAGCCGCCGATCACGGCAGAGGATACACATATGGTAATGGGCGTTCGGGATGTAACGCTTCAAAATTTAGTTCCGCATTTGGATGACGGATACAGTTTATACGGAGAAAACTTCACCAAGTCCAGTAAGATTTTTGTGAACGGGGAGAAGCAAAAGAGCAACTTCTTAAATAATACAAGAATTGACATTTCCGAGGTGGAGTTAAAAGACGGCGATGTGATCTCGGTGAATCAGATGGGATCCAGCAATACATTGTTCCGAAAATCAGACGATTATATCTATCAGGGCAGAGAGTTGGTACGCCAGGAAGGAACGGCGACCGACAAGACAAAGTCATGGGTAGAACAGGCTGATAAGGAGAAAATAAAATGATCAAAGGGCAGTTCACATATGAAGAAGCAGCAGCCTACATTGAGAAAATCCCGAAGTTTACGAAGAAGCATCCGCTTTGGCATACCCGGGAATTCTTACACAGGCTGTCGGATCCGGCGATGGACGCGAGAATAATCCATGTTGCCGGAACGAATGGAAAAGGTTCGGTATGTGCATATCTGCAGGCGATCTTGATGGCTGAGGGGAAAAAGACAGGGTTCTTTACATCCCCTCATCTTGTATCTGTCAATGAGCGGATCAGGATCAACAATCAGCAGATTAGTGATGAGCGTTTTCTGGAGATTTTTAAAGAGGTCGAAGAAGTGGCCGGGCAGATGGAGGAAGAAGGCCTGGGGCATCCTTCCTATTTTGAATTTTTGTTCGGAATGGGGATGCTGACGTTTGCCAGAGAAAAGGTGGATTACATTATTCTAGAGACAGGTCTTGGGGGACGTTTGGATGCTACCAATGCGGTGGAACATCCGGCGGCCTGTGTCATTACCTCGATCAGTCTGGATCACACGGATATTTTAGGAGATACGATTGAAAAAATCGCGGCAGAAAAGGCGGGAATTCTCAAAAAAGACGTGCCGGTGTTCTTTGACGGAAGCTGCAAAAAGAGCAGTGATGTGATCAGGAAGACGGCAGAATCGGTAGGTGCACCATGTAGAGAAATCTCGAAAAATGCGTACGAAATCCGAGAAGTTGACTGGAAACATATTGCATTTTCACGGGTGAATGCGTATGATAAAGATGTTATCTATGAGATCCCACTTTGCGGCTGTTATCAGGCTATGAATGTGGAGCTGGCGCTTGAGACGGTGGAATATTTGATGGAAGCTGCAGGGCGAAAGAAGGAGATCAAAGAGAGAAGCCGGGTATGGGCCGAAGCTTTGGCTGGGATTACCTGGGAAGGAAGAATGGAGCGGATCGGCGACCATATGATTCTGGATGGTGCGCATAATCCGGGAGCCATTGCGGCATTCGCAGAGAGTGTGCGCGAAGCTGAAAAAAGTGCGGCAGTGTCGCAGGAAACGCTGGGGGCGGAATTGGAAGAGGAAGCTCCGGTCGTTGTGTTTTCGGCAGTAGCGGATAAGAAGTATGAGGAAATGATACAGGATCTTTGTACACAGATCCCTGCAAGGTGTTATGTGGTCACCGAGATTGAAGATAAAAGAAGGGTTCCGGCAGAAGAGTTAAAAGCAGTGTTTGAACGCTATACGGATCGGCCGGTACTGGAAAGAAAAGAATTGAAAGATGCGCTTCGCACTGCGGAGCAGAACCGGAGCAAAGAGGGGAAGATTTATTGTCTTGGCTCGTTGTACCTGGTGGGAATGGTAAAAAAGTTACTGGCAGGAGGCGGTAATCATGCTGAATTTTGAGGAAGAACTGAAGAAATTCCAGCCAAGCCTGGAAGTAGAAGATATTGAAGATGCAGTCTATCAGGAAGATCTGACAGATATGACGGATATTCTGCGGGAAATGATTGAACAGACAAAATAAAAGAATTGTCACAGAGGGAAGTATATGGAATATACAACAAAGCTGATGTATCAGTCGAACTACTGGTACAACGATGGGATGAAGAAGGCGAATATTCGGGATTTGTCTGGAGCCATCACATCGCTGAAAAAAAGTTTACAATATAATACAGCCAATATTGCAGCGAGAAATCTTCTGGGGCTCGTCTATTATGGACGGGGTGACGTGGGAGAGGCGCTGGTAGAGTGGATTTTAAGTAAGAATTTTCAGTCTCACGAAAATATTGCCAATTATTATATTCAAAAGGTGCGCGAGAATCCAGAAGAACTGGATGCCGTCAACCAGGCGCTGAAAAAATATAATCAGGCTCTTTCCATTTGTCATCAGAATGGAGAAGATCTTGCAATTATTCACCTGAAAAAGGCAGTGGCAGCGCATCCATCCTATGTAAAGGCTTATCAGCTGCTGGCATTGATCTACATGCATACGGAACAGTATTCCAAGGCAAGGCAGGCTGTCCGGGCGGCGTATAAGCTGGATACGACGGATGACATTACCTTGCGGTATATGCATGAATTGAATCAGATCCGCAAGGAGCGGACGGTGCGGGTGAAGGAAAAAGAGAAGAAAGAGCAGCATACGGTTACCTACAATATCGGAAATGAGACGATTATCCAGCCGGTGTCTTCCGGATTTAAGGAAAATGCGGGGCTTCATTCTGTCGGAAATATTGTGATTGGACTGGTTGTGGGCGTGGCAGTTATGTGGTTTTTGGTGATGCCGGCGATTACCGCATCCAGACAGGAGAAGATCAATGAGCAGTCTGTGGCATTTAGTGATAAGATTGCCACACAGGAGGCGGAGATTAGTGCGTTGACTAAGGAATTGGATGCGTATCGGTCTACCAGTGAAGAGACGGAGAATGCGCAGGCAACGGCAAATTCAACCAAGGACAGTTACGAGCTGGTGATGAATATTGCGAAGCACTATGCGGCGAAGGATATGGGAGATGAAGCCATGTTGGAAGAGCTTCTAAAGATTGTGCCCGATTCCCTGGGAACCGTTGGAAGAGATCAATATGAAGAGATCACAGGGGAATTGTATCCTCGGATGTGTACCAATCTCTTTGGAACCGCACAGGAGAACTTTGAGGTAGCCAATTATGCGTCGGCAATTACCAATCTGGAGAAGGTAATGCAGATGGACGAAGGCTATAACGACGGAGCGGCCATGCTTCTGCTGGCACAGTCTTATGAAAAGTCCGGAGATATAGAACAGGCAAATCTGAAGTACCAGAAGGTGATCGAAAGCTACGCGGGAACGCAGGCGGCGGAGAATGCCCAGGCGGCGCTGGATGCCCAGAGCGCAGGCGGAGAAGAATAACAAGAGAAAAACATAAGAATAAACAGGCGCGGCGAAAAAGCGCCGGATACACGAAAGAAAAGATATGCAGAAAAAGATTCTGCATATCTTTTTTTGCAATTTGGGACAGGGTGAAATGTAATCGGGGACGGAGTTTTTTGCAAACGTACACGTCCCCGATGAAAAGGACAGGGTGAAAGGAAGGAAAAACATGAAATATCAGGTACAGGAGAATTGTCTGACGGTGTTTCTGCCCCAAGAGGTGGATCACCATAATGTGGAGGAAATACGCAAGGAATCAGACCATCTGATTGCACGCAACCATATTCGATATGTGATATTTGATTTTGCAGATACGAATTTTATGGATAGTTCCGGGATTGGAGTGATCATGGGACGTTATCGGAAGATCTGCCTGTTGGGAGGGCAGGTCTGTGCAGTACATACCAGTGAGAGAATGAAGAAGATTCTGACGATGTCCGGGGTGACGAAAATTATGCAGATATATGAGGAGGAGAAGTAGATGGAGCATACGAATGAAATGGAGCTCATTTTTGACAGCCGTTCATCCAACGAGTCTTTTGCACGGGTGACGGTGGCAGCTTTTATGACATCCTTAAATCCGACAGTGGAAGAAGTATCGGATGTGAAGACGGCGGTGTCGGAAGCAGTTACCAATGCAATTATCCATGGCTATGAGGGAGAGGTACACAGTATCTTTATCCATGGGAGGACGCAGGGAAGCACATTGTTTCTCACGATTCGAGATGAGGGCGTGGGAATGGAAAATGTGCAGCAGGCGATGGAGCCGCTTTATACAACGAAGCCGGAGCTCGACCGATCCGGCATGGGATTTTCCTTTATGGAAGCATTTATGGACAAGCTGGAAGTAGAGTCGGAACCAGGAAAGGGAACGACCGTGAAAATGGAGAAAACAATTGGAAAAGGAAGGAGACTATGGACCACACAATCGCTTTGATTCAGAAATCTCACGAGGGGGATGAAGAAGCAAGGGCACGATTGGTGGAAGAGAACACCGGACTGGTCTGGTGTATTGTAAAACGTTTTTATAACAGGGGCGCGGAGGCAGAGGATCTGTTCCAGATCGGAAATATCGGGCTTTTAAAGGCGATCGATAAATTTGATCTTTCTTATGACGTACGGTTTTCTACTTACGCGGTTCCTATGATTTCCGGAGAAATCCGCCGGTTCCTTCGGGACGATGGAATGATCAAGGTCAGTCGTTCCCTAAAAGAACTGGCTTACCGGGCTGGAAAATGCAGAGAGACTTTGCAGGAGCAGTTGGGGCGGGAACCAACAGTGTGTGAACTGGCACAGAAGCTTAAGGTAGATGAGGAAGAATTAACCATGGCTCTGGAAGCCGGAAGTGAAGTGGAATCTCTTCACCGACCTGTTTTCCAAAGTGAAGGTCAGGAAGTCCGCTTAATGGATAAGCTTCCGCAGGAAAAGGAGCAAGAAGAGCAGATTGTCAATCATATGCTTCTTTCGCAGCTTCTGACGGGGCTTGAGAAGGAGGAACGAAGGCTTCTCTATCTTCGATATTTTGCAGAGAAGACCCAGACGCAGGTAGGAAAGGAACTTGGCATTTCGCAGGTTCAGGTTTCCAGGATGGAAAAACGTATTTTACAAAATTTAAGAGAACAAATCTGACAGGCATGCGCGTGTATATTTTTCAGAAGAATCATCCATACTAATCCACAAATGGCATAAAGAGGTGGAAATGTATGGATGATGCAAGAAAAAAACTCCGTGTATGCCTGCTTTGCGTTGTGGCGGTGGCGGTCATTCTCGGATGTATTTATTATTTTAATGCTGGGAAGTCGGAGGATTCGATCAGTGAAGGAACTCTGGTGGATGCAGAATACACAGAAGTGTGGAAAGAGAGCAGAGAAGAGAGTAGGGGATAAACATGGCGCAGAAGAAGGAAACAGTATATCTGAAAGCAGATCGGAATATAGAGGTTGAAAAACGGGCAGTAACCTTGGGAGACGTACTGAAAATAGAATCGGTCAATCCCATTTTACTGGCGAAGCTAAAAGCGATTCGGCTGTTAAAGTTCCAGAAAGAGTCCTCTGGGCGTCCGAAGAAGCAAGAGCGTCAGGCGGTGTCGATTCTGAAGGTTATTGAACTGATTCACGAAGAATACCCCGATGTGGAGATTGAAAATGTAGGAGAGAGTGACTTTATCGTAACCTACGAGGAACAAAAGTCGGCGGGAGGTATCTGGCACTATCTGAAAGCGGCGGGCGTAGTCGCGGTCAGCTTTACAGGAGCAGCATTTTCAATTATGGCGTTTAATAACGATGTGGATACTGTGAAATTATTCGGGCAGATCTATGAACTGCTGACGGGGCGTGCCTCCGATGGATTTACGGTGCTGGAACTGACTTACTGCATCGGTCTGGTGATAGGGATTCTAACCTTTTTCAATCATTTTGGGAAGAAACGTTTCACGGTGGATCCGACACCGATGGAGGTAGAAATGCGCCTGTACGAAAATGATCTGCAGACGACCCTGATCGAAAACTTTTCCAGAAAGGAGAAAGAACTAGATGTGGGCAGCACAGATACTCATGGCAGTGATCGGCCTTAGCAGCGGTATCGTAGTCGCAGGAGGCCTGTTTTCTCTGATTGCCGGACTGGGGGTAATCTCTGACTTTGCAGACCGAACGCATACGGGAGAGCAGATCCTTTTGTATGAGGATGCGGTGGCGCTTGGCGGGATTTTGGGAAATATTTTCTTCATTTATCAGATCGATATTCCGGGAGGCGACTGGCTTGTTCCAGTATTTGGCATTCTGGGAGGAATCTTCGTGGGGTGCTGGGCAATGGCGCTTGCGGAAATGCTGAACCTTTTTCCGGTATTTTTAAGGCGTATAAAAATTCTTAGGTACGTGCCACATATTATTCTGGGGATAGCCTTGGGAAAAGGAGTGGGAGCGCTGCTCTTTTTTGCGAGGGGCTGGTAAATGGGGAAAAAATAAGATAGAAAAGCGAAGGTGAGAATATTGGACGAACAGAGACAACAAATGGCGTATCAAAATTATGTAAAAAGGAAGACGCCGGTACACAATCTTCCGATGAATATGGCAAAGGCATTTGTGACCGGCGGTCTGATCTGTGTGGCAGGCCAGGGAATTTTAAATTACTGTAAATCCTTGGGAATGGATTCGGACACCAGCGGAAGCTGGACATCGCTGATACTGGTACTTGTCAGCGTGTTCTTAACTGGCTGGGGATTCTATCCGGTTCTGGCCAAATGGGGCGGCGCCGGAGCGCTGGTGCCCATAACAGGATTTGCCAATTCGGTGGCAGCTCCGGCGATTGAATATAAAAAAGAAGGACAGGTTATGGGAATTGGCTGTAAGATTTTTACCATTGCAGGGCCGGTGATCCTGTATGGCGTCTTTACCAGCTGGGTACTGGGGCTGGGATATTGGATATTAAGAGAAGTGGGGGTGATAGGATGATAAGAGGAGCGCAGAGTATTGCATTTGAGTGTCCTGCGTATCTGGTGAGCAGTGCGTCTGTAGCGGGAACGAAAGAAGGAGAAGGCCCTCTTGGAAGGATGTTTGACCTGGTGGCAAAGGAAGACCTGTTTGGGGAAAATACCTGGGAAGAAGCAGAGAGCGCCATGCAAAAGGAAGCCTGTCAGCTGGCGCTTCGCAAAGCCCATTTAAAACCAGAGGAAATCCGATACTTGTATGGAGGAGACTTGCTGCGCCAGGGAGTGGCGACTTCCAGGGGAGTGGAAGCGCTTAAGATTCCCATGTTCGGCCTTTATGGGGCGTGCTCCACGTCCGGGGAAGCATTGGCGCTTGCGGGAATGAGTGTGGCAGCAGGATATGGGGATTATATGCTGGCCGTGACTTCCAGCCATTTTGCAAGTGCGGAAAAAGAGTTCCGTTTCCCACTGGGATATGCTTCGCAGCGCCCGCTGTCAGCGCACTGGACGGTGACCGGAAGCGGTGCGTTTGTGGTGGGAAAGCGCAAAAGTCCGGTGTGGATAACAGGGATAACGATTGGGAAAATTGTGGATTACGGATTAAGGGATTCCCAGAACATGGGAGCCTGCATGGCTCCGGCGGCGTGCGATACTATTCTTCAGAACCTGAAGGATTTTGAGCGTACGACAGAGGATTACGACCGGATTATTACGGGAGATCTGGGGTATGTAGGGCAGAGCATTCTGTTTGATCTGATGCGCGGAAAAGGGGTTGACATTAAGAGCCGGCATATGGACTGTGGAATGACAATTTTTGACCAGAACCTGCAGGATACCCACGCCGGGGGAAGCGGCTGTGGATGTGCGGCGGTAACGCTTTCTTCTTATATTCTGCCCAAGCTTGCAAACGGGGAATGGAAACGGGTGTTATTCGTGCCGACAGGAGCGTTGATGTCTACCGTAAGTTATAACGAAGGAGCCAGCGTTCCGGGGATTGCACACGGGATTGTACTGGAACACTGTAAAGGAGGGCTCGAATAATGGATTATCTCAATGCATTTTGGGTAGGCGGGCTGATCTGCGCGCTGGTACAGATCCTTTTGGATCGTACCAAATTGATGCCGGGGCGTGTGATGGTTCTTTTGGTCTGTCTGGGAGCGGTGCTTGGAGCTTTTGGAATTTACCAGCCTATTGTAGATTATGGAGGAGCCGGGGCAAGCGTACCGCTTCTTGGATTTGGAAATCTCTTGTGGAAGGGTGTGAAGAAGGCGGTAGACAGCCAGGGGCTTCTGGGAATTTTCGCGGGAGGACTTACGTCAAGCGCCGTGGGAATCAGCGCGGCACTTATTTTCGGATATCTGGCTTCTCTGGTCTTTGAACCGAAGATGAAAAAGTAAAATAAGACGAAAGAAAATGTTGAAAAATGGTGAAAAAATAGAAAAAATTTGTTGTTTTCTTAAGAAGTAGATGGTATGGTAAAAAGGACGAGTTTTAACGCATATTTAGGAGGAAAACAATGAATTACCTTAATATTCTCATACCGTTTGTCGGGGGTCTGGGCATGTTTATTTATGGCATGCAGATCATGGCACAGGGGCTGGAAAATGCGGCCGGAAACAGGATGAAGTCGCTGCTGGAAGTGTTGACAAAGAATAAGATGATGGGAGTCCTTTTGGGAGCTGTCATCACGGCAGTCATCCAGAGTTCATCCGCAACGACGGTTATGGTTGTTGGTTTCGTAAATGCAGGAATTATGAATCTGACTCAGGCGATGGGTGTGATTATGGGTGCCAATATCGGTACGACTGTTACCGGATGGCTGGTATCATCCGTAGAATGGGCGAAGGTATTGAGTCCGTCTACACTGGCGCCGATTGCGATTATGGTCGGTGTTGTGATTATGTTAATTGGAAAGCGCCGCTCTTCTAAGGAAGTGGCAAGCATTATCGTAGGATTCGGTCTGTTGTTCGTTGGAATTACGACCATGTCTTCGGCAGTTGCTCCGCTTCAGGATTCGGAAGGATTCCGCAATATCTTTGTAACGCTGGGAAGCAACCCGCTGCTGGGTATTCTTGCGGGAACGCTGGTGACGGCAATTATCCAGAGTTCGTCTGCATCTGTTGGTATCTTACAGAGTTTGGCGGCAGCAGGGCTGGTGCCGTTTAGTGCAGCTATTTACATTATTATGGGACAGAATATCGGTACCTGTATTACCGCGATCCTGTCAAGTCTTGGAGCAAAGAAGAACGCCAAGACCGCAGCGTTGATGCATTTGTTATTTAACGTAATTGGTACCGTTATTTTCAGTGTAGGTGCAATTCTCTACTTTGAGGTGCTCAATACAGATATCGGTGCGGGCGTTATCACCCAGACACAGATCAGTATGGTGCATACCGCATTTAATATCGGAACGACGGTTCTTCTCTTCCCGGTATCCAACTGGATTATTAAGCTGGCGAAGAAGATCGGACGCGTGGAAGAGGACGAGCAGGACAGAAGCAGAGTCCTTTTGGACGACCGTATTTTAGAGACTCCGGCTATCGCACTTCAGTCTGTAGTAAATGAAGTAGAGCGTATGGGACAGATCGTCCTGGAGTCTATGGAGGCGGCGAAAACAGTTCTCTTTACCCAGAAAGAAGAAGAAATTCAGTTCCTGAAGGAAGAGGAAAGTACGGTAGACCGTCTGAGTGCTGGAATTACCAATTATGCCATTAAGCTGAGTTCCCTTCAGATCAGTGAGAAGGAACATCAATCAGTAGCGCATTTATTACAGATTGTTTCTGATATGGAACGAATCAGTGATTACTGTGAGAATATTTCAGAATTCGCAGAGACGCTGTATGAGAAGAAAGTAAGTTTTTCGGAGATAGGAAAAGAGCAGATTAAGGAAATGCTGGATGTCTGTACGGACAGTTACCGTTATGCACTGGATTCCCTGGTAGAGCAGAGTAAGGAAAAAGCATTTCGGGTAATTGAGAAAGAGACGCAGGCAGATGATCTGGAAATCAGCTTAAGAAGTAAGCATATCAAGCGTCTGACGAATAACCAGTGTAATACGGAAGCTGGAATTGTATTCTTAGATTCCCTGGTATGCCTGGAGCGTATTTCTGACCACGCAAGAAATATTGCGGAAGAGGTTTTGGAGGATCTGACCTAATAGAAAGTGCAGGAAAACAGATTTTTCGGAAATGATAAAAGAATAGAAGGATAGAAAAACAGCCGCAAAATCTTTGCGGCTGTTACCATTTCATCTTATCGTTGGCGCAGGAATTCCAGTAATTCCGGCGTTCCTCATAGTTGGTGTTGATCCAGGAAATTGCTTCGTCTAGCCCTTCTTGAGAAAAGGGAAATTCTTTGCATTCCTTCTGATCGTCCGGGGTTGCTTCAAAGCACCAGGGTTCCGGATAAAGAAATACTTTTATCAGTTCATCTTTTGTAATCAAATAATAACGCATTCCATTATGAGAACCCGAATACGGTTCTTTTTTGATGGATCGGATATTCAGTCCGCTGGTTTCTATCATAATCATTACTCCTGCTTTTGATAAGCAGATAACGGGAATCGAACCCGCCTCTCCAGCTTGGGAAGCTAGCATTCTACCGATGAACTATATCTGCATGTATCTATCATAATGCGCTGTGTCAGAAAAATCAATGCAAAATGAATTTATTTTGTGCAAATATGTGTTAAGTGAAGTGAAAAGTTTATTTCCACTTTGAATAGGACGAAGTAGATTTTAGTCTTTCACTCATTTCCACTTCCACAGATGTAGCATTTAGTCTTACACTATCCTTTGTGACAGTCGCAGAAAGGCTGGTGTCATATGAAAACTACAAATGCTTTTTCACATTTAACTTTAGAAGAACGGAGAATCATTCTTACTGGTATTACTAACAATTCCACCAAGACTGCCATCGCCCAAACTATCGGCAAAGACAAATCCACGGTTGGAAAAGAAATCAAACTACATCGTGTGCTTACACACAAATGTAACATGCCTTTGGAATGTAATAACTACCGTAAATGTGCCTTTGGTCGTAACTGCACACTCGATTGCCCGGAATACAGCCCTTTCCGTTGCTCCAGGCGTGATCGCTCTCCGGGTGCTTGTAATGGTTGCTCCCATTGGTCTCATTGCAGATTTGATAAATTCCAATACTGCCCTGAAGACGCACAAATGGATTATCGCACAACTCTCATTGATTCCAGACAAGGTGTAAATCTTACTGTTCAGGAAGCAAAATCTATGGCTTCTGTTATCTCTCCTCTTCTTAAGCAAGGACATTCTCCCTATCAGATACTTGCCAACCATCCTGAGTTAAATATTTCCGAGAAAACTCTCTATAATTACATTGAATCCGGTGTTTTCCGCGAACTTGCCGGGATTACTTCGTTGGATCTCAGACGACAAGTCAGCAGAAAGCTTCCTAAAAAGAAAGCTCAGGTTTATAAAAAAAGAAAAGATAACAAGTATCTAAAAGGCAGAACGTATCGGGATTACAAAACATACCTTTCTGACAATCCCGATGTTTTCGTTGTTCAGATGGATACCGTTTACAACAATGAAACGAATGGTCCTTTTTTACAAACCTTTAAGTTTGTAAAAGCCGGTCTCCTTTTTGCCATTTACCACGAAGAGAAAACGGCCATCACCATGAAAAACGGAGTTGACTTGTTGGAATCCATTCTTGGGCAGATGCTATTCCGCAAATATGTCCATATCCTACTGACCGACCGGGGGAGTGAATTCTCGGCAGCCGAAGCGATGGAGTGCAGTCCTGACGGCACTAGACGTACACGCGTATACTATTGCGATCCCATGCAATCCGGACAAAAGGGAACTTTGGAAAACAAACATGTTGAACTTCGTTATATCCTTCCAAAAGGAGCTGACCTAAGAGCTTTAGGATTAAACGGACAGGAGGACTTGAATCTTGCTATCAGTCATGTGAATTCTGCTCCTGTTGAATTACTAGGCGGTAAAAGTCCACTAGAACTTACTGATTTTATGTACCATGATCTTTACAAAAAGTTATACGATTTCGGTATTCAACAGATTGATAAAGATCATGTGATTTTAAAACCATACCTGTTAAAAAAATAAACATATAAAATAAAACAAAAAAAACAACAGGCGACTGTCTATGCAACTGAATAGCGCCCCATTCGCAAGTGGAATTTAGTCCTACACCTTTTAAAACCACGACTAAACTCCGCTTTTTTGTGATGCAAAAAAACAGGTCTTTGGCAGTCATCCTATTGTTTTATATTCCTTATTGTAACATTGAATTCCACTTTATAAAACAGAAAAAGTAGCAATTATCCCTTTTTGTAAGAGTAATTGCCACTTTCATTCTTCTCTTTTTTAAAGTGGAAATAAACTTTTCACTTCACTCAAATATGTGTTATAATTCCTATAGAATTTTTCGGTGAAGCTAGAAGACGGAAGAAGTGATTCAACCAGTAGCATGAGAGGAATGATAGGATGTTAAAAATTTTACTGCTGGAAGACGATAAAAGCCTGAACCGTGGCATCAGTTTAAAATTACAAAAGGAAGGGTATGAAGTCTTAAGTGCATTCGGGGTGACGGAAGCAGAAGAAGTATTTCGTACGAATCAGATAGATTTAATTATCAGCGATATTACCATGAATGATGGGAATGGACTGGATTTTGCCAGAGAGGTGCGAAAGAAAAGTGATGTGCACATTCTGTTCCTTACCGCGTTAGATCAGGAAGTGGATATTGTAAATGGTTATGACGTGGGTGCGGACGATTATATTACCAAGCCGTTCAGCCTGATGGTGCTGATTTCTAAGGTCAATGCCACTATGCGGCGAATTGAAAGCCGGCAGAACGGATCTGAGGAGACCGGGGAACTTTATGCGGAAGATATCTGTATGCAGAGTGTACAGATGAAGGTATACAAAGGCGGAGAAGAACTGAACTTGAGCAAGAAAGAAATTCAGCTTCTGCATTATTTCCTGGAACATCCGGGGCAGATTATTTCCAAAGAACAGATCTTGGAGGCAGTTTGGGGGCTTGATGGACAGTTTGTGGACGATAACACCGTTCCGGTGACCATCAGCCGTCTGAAAAAGAGACTTTCTTCTAAGGAAGAAGGGGAATACATTAAGAATGTCAGGGGGCTTGGGTATCTATGGACGACAAAAGTATCGAAAAAATAATGGATCAAAGAGAGAGGCGATACATCTGGCTGGAACGGAAACTGAGAATTAATCTTGCAGTTACTACTATGGTAGTTGCTGCATTTTTTCTTATCATATATCTGCTTTCGGACAGGTGTTTTTCCGGCGCTATGTGGGCTGTATGCGGGCTGGCATTTCTGGTAAATGGAGCGTGGTGCTTTCTGGAATATCGGAGAGAATATAAAAGTTATCGGGAAATCTCGGATTATCTGGAGGCGTTTGAAAATGGAGACTATGAGTTCCGCTCAGATGAGGCGTATATGAGGACGGGGATTCATTCTCAGCTTTTGGAACAACTGGAACGGCTGGGGAGGGCATTCTATATTATGAAGGAACAGATGGTCAAAGAAAAAGAAGGGACGAAAGCGTTGATTACAGATATCTCTCATCAGATCAAGACGCCGGTTGCAGCCCTTAGTATGAGTCTGGAGCTGATGGAAGATGAAGAAACGACAACGGAAGAAAAGCAGGAGTTTCTGGAGCGTGGAAAAGGAGAAGTGAAGAAGTTAAATTATCTGATGGGAACGCTTACGAATTTATCCCGTATGGAACAGGCAATGATACAGCTTCATCCGCAATATGCGAGTCTGAAAGAAACGCTTCTGCGTGCGGTAAACGGCGTATATTTGAAGGCGAATGACAAACAGATTGAAATAGAGATGACAGAATTTACAGATCTTAGGCTATATCACGATGTAAAGTGGACAGCGGAAGCATTTTCCAATGTACTGGACAATGCGGTAAAATATTCTCCGGAAGGTTCCAGGGTAGAAATCCGCGTGATACCGTATCAGTCCTATGTCTCTGTGGAGGTGGAAGATGAGGGGATCGGTGTGGCAAGATCTGAGTATACCGAAATCTTCAAAAGATTCTACCGGGGAAAGAGAGCAGAAGTGGAGACGCAGGAAGGAGCCGGAGTTGGTCTTTACCTGGTGAGAAAGATCCTAGAAGGGCAGGGCGGAAGTGTGAGAGTACAGCCGTCAAGGAAAGGCGGAAGTGTGTTCCAGATGATGCTGCCTAAGTAGGCCAGATGGGAGAGGCCGGGATGTTGTTGTTGTCACCGGAGGCTATTGCTTGTTCTCTAAGATAACAATTTTGTTATCGTTCTTGCAATCTTCCTGTAAGACTTCTGGTTTATGATGGAACTATCAACGAAGGAAAGACCAGATGGAGAAAGGAGTTTTATCATGAAACCGATTTTGGAGACGAAAGATTTAGTGAAATATTATGGCGAGGGAGCCAGTCAGGTGCGGGCGATTGACCACACGGACATTGCAGTAGAGCACGGAGAGTTTGTAGCGGTGGTCGGTCGTTCCGGTTCCGGAAAGAGTACGCTTCTTCATATGCTGGGAGGTTTAGATCGGCCGGACAGCGGAAAGGTATGGATTGAAGGGCGGGATATTTTTTCGCTAAAGGATGAGCAGCTGGCGGTGTTTCGTAGAAGAAAGATTGGATTTATCTTTCAGGATTATAACTTGATGCCGGCGTTAAATGTATGGGAGAATATTGTGCTCCCGATCGGTCTTGACGGCAAGAAGGTAAATCGAGAGTTTGTCATGGATATTGTGAAGAGTATTGGGATGGAGGAGAAGCTTCATGCGATGCCAAACCAGCTTTCCGGAGGGCAGAAGCAAAGAGTTGCGATTGCAAGAGCGCTGGCGTCGCGCCCGGCTATGATTCTAGCAGATGAACCCACCGGGAACCTGGATTCCAAGACAGAAATGGAAGTCATTTCTATTTTGAAAAATTGTGTGCATAAATATGGGCAGACGCTGGTGATGATTACCCATGATGAGACGATTGCGCAGATGGCAGACCGCGTTATTATGATTGCAGATGGTAAGGTGGTGAGCTAGATGAGTATTCTTACAAAGACAGCATTAGCAAATTTTCGGAAGAATAAGAGCAGAAATGTTTTGATTGGAATTGCCATTCTATTGACTTCCGTGCTTCTGACGACTGTGCCGACCATATTTTTCGGAACATTCCGTTTAGAAAATGCAGCTGTTCGGGAGATTTATCCGACGTATCATGTGATGTTTCGGAATGTGTCAGAAGAGACGGCCGGAAAGCTTATGAAAGACGACCGGTTTACGGATGCCGGACTTCGGGAAGATCCTGCCTATGTTGTGACGACGGATCCTGATATCGTGTGTGGGATGGTGGCAGTAGATGAGACCGCCTGCTGGCTGAACCGGGTCGAGCTTTCCGAGGGGAACATGCCAAGAGAAAAAGATGAGATCGTAGTCTCCAGAGATTTCCTGGAAACTATGGGAATGACAGGAGAGATCGGGGATCAGATTTCCCTTTCGTTTCAGACGGAACAAGGCGGAGAGCTTAGCCTTCCTAAAGAGCAGGAATTTGTGATCACGGGATTTACGGTGGACTCAGAAGAGGTGAAAGAAAGTGGAAAGTATTCTGCCATGGTGTCGGAACGTTTTGCCAGAAGTCTTTTGCCGGAGGGAAAGCACCGGTTTCGATTCTACGGCTGTCTCGCCGAAGTAGATGGGAAGTCGACGGAGCAGATAACAGAAGAATTAAAAGCAATCGGCAGAGAATATGATGTCCTGGAGACGAACATTGTGCCGAATACGGAAATGCTTAGCGCTATTTATACAGACAGCACCGCGTATTTTGGATTTGCCACATTTATGATTGTGATTGTCCTGGCCGGAATTCTTACGATCTATAGTATTTATTATGTGTCTATGCTCGGAAAGGTACAGGAATATGGGAAACTTCGTGCGATTGGAGCAACCAGACGACAGATTAGAAGTCTGGTATTCCGGGAAGGGTTTGCTGTTGCAGTATTTGCCGTTCCGTCTGGAGTGCTCCTTGGTACAGGACTGGGTGTCTGGATTCTGCGTCGCATGATTTATCAGATGATTCCTGTAGATCATATATTGACGGATACCATCAAGACGATCTTAAGAGAGGGAAGAATCTCACTTGTCCAGCCCTGGATTCTGGGGCTTGCAGCGGTGGTCGCATTCCTGACGGTGTATCTGTCACTTCTTAAGCCGATGAAGATTGCAGGGAAGATCACGGCGGTGGAAGCGATCCGCTATCAGGGAGATCAGGAAAAAAAGAAGAAAAAAGAGCGCAAAGGATACCGGGAACTCAATATCCGAAGGCTGACCATTACGAATTTAAAGCGAAATCAAAGGCGCACAGCGATTACGATCCTGACGTTAGGAATGACTGGAATTTTCTTTATGACGGTGGCAACAGTTTTGAACTGTATGAATGAGAAGGTCATGGCAGAAGATGAGATCCGAAGTGATATCCATGTCAGTATTGATGCCTGGGTGGGTGATATGATGCATCCGGAACGGGAAATTCAGAATATCCAAAAGAATAACCCACTGACCGAGGAACGAAAAGAACAGATTTTAGCGATGGACGGCGTAGAGGACCTGGAAGTGGGCTGGTATGCAGGAGCTTATCTTCTGAATGTCGAAGAATTAAAAGAAGACGACGGTTCGGATCTTTATACGGGTATTTCAGGGCTGAATGAAGAGGAGTTGAAAGAATGTGAAGCATATGTGCAAAAAGGCAGTGTCAAGGATCCGAAGCTCTCACAAGGAACGGGAGTTATCCTGGGCGATGGATACGTCACAAGAAATTCAGATCTGACGCTGGGAGATACGGTAGAACTGGAAATCCTGGATGGAGATCGAACGATTGAAAAAGAGTTTGAAATTGTGGCGGTGGTAGATACGCCCCAGAGTCTTCTGGGCAATAGCTTTGGTCTTCCGGCGGACGTGCTTCAGGGATTTTGTGAAACAGATCTGACAGACGATTTTGACATTTATGTGGAAAAAAGTAAGGTGAAAGATGTGACGGAAGCGGTGAAATCTCTGGTGCAGGAAGAAGAATTTCTGGAGATGAAAACGTATGAGCAGGCGTATGAGGAAGCGAAGAATGCAATTGGCCTGTTCGTATACGCAGGGTACGGAGCATTGGTTATATTCGGGATGATCGGAATTTTAAATCTGATCAATACCATGATCAACAGCGTCTATGCGCGCAAGAAAGAGCTTGGCATGCTGCAGGCAATCGGCATGTCGGATCGGCAGATGATAAGGATGCTACAAATGGAAGGACTGTTCTATACCTTTGGAACATTGGCGCTTTCTCTTGGAATCGGAAGCCTTGCAGGGTACGGATTATTCTTGAAGATGAAGGCAGACGGAATGTTCTCCATCAAGTATTATGAGTATCCGGTGGTACCGGCGATTGTGCTGACGGTGGTGGTACTTCTTGTCCAGCTTTTGATTACGTATCTGGTAAATTCCAATTTCAAAAAGCAGAGTCTGATCGACAGAGTCCGGTTTGCGGAGTAAGGGGATGAATGGTATAATAGGAAATACGATAAGAATCCCCGCAGACATCTAAGGAGAGACGTATGAGCAAAGTGTTAGTGATTGAAGATGACGAAATGTTAAATGCAGGGCTTTGTTATAACCTGCAGAAGAAACAGATAGAAGTCAAAGAAGCCTATTCTTTGGCGGATGCAAGAATGATTTTAGAGCAAGGGCATTACGACCTTGCTCTTTTGGACGTGAATCTGCCGGATGGAGATGGTTTTTCATTTGCCAGAGAGTTGGAAGAGCAGTATCATCTGCCGTTTATTTTTCTGACCGCCCACAATTTGGATGAGGAAGTGCTCTACGGATTTAAGCTGGGGGCAGATGAATATATCACCAAGCCTTTTAATATTAAGATCGTGATGGAGCGAATCCAGGCAGTGCTTAGAAGGCTTAAGATTCAGGATGCCGAAAATGAGAAGAAACAATATGTGTGCGGCAGTCTGGCAATTGATTTTGAACAGCGTACAGTATGGAAGAAAGGGGAACTGCTTTCCCTTACGCCTACAGAGTATAATCTTTTGGAATTCTTTTGTAAGAATCGGGGGCAAGTGCTGACGAAGGAACTGTTGTTGGAAAACATCTGGGACAGTAAGGGGAACTATGTTAATGAGCATGCGCTGGCTTTAAATATCAGTCGTCTTAGAAGTAAGATTGAAGAGGAAGAAGAAAGCTATATTAAGACGATTTATGGGATGGGATATCAGTGGATTGGCGGTGAGAGAAAGAAGTGATGGAAATAAGTATTGCTGCAGTATGTGGTTTGTGCCTGCTTTTCTGTGTGGGAGGTTTCCTGGCGTCTTATATTTACTTCCGCAGAAAAATAGTGGATTTTACCGATGAGGTGTGTGAGAGTGCGCAGGAGATTCTGCGTCAAAGTCAGGGCTTACGAAAGGGGAGTCGGGAAACCGCTTTGCAGGAAAGTCAAGGGTATGCTAGAAGGCGTCAGCTAAAGAATCAGGATACCCTCACTTCTAAGGCGGTGATGGAGCTTGATAAGCTGGAACGGATCCTTTCCCGGCAGGCGGCGCAGAATCAAAGTGAGAAGGAAGAAGTACAAAAGGTTGTGTCAGAGATCTCTCATCAGCTTAAGACGCCGGTCTCCAATATTCGGATGTATCAGGATATGTTGGATGACGAAGAAGTAACAGAGGAAGAGAAAAAGAGGTTTGAGAAGATTATCAGGCAGCAATTAGATAAGTTGGAATTTCTTGTGGAATCTCTGATTCATTCTTCCAGACTGGAACAGGAGATGATTCATCTGACACTGGTTGAAAAACCCATCTTTCAGACGCTGGCGAAGGCAGTGGGAGGAATTGCAGCAGCCGCAGAGAAGAAAAAGATTGAACTTCGGGTGGATTGCCCAAAATCCTTACAAGTAGTCCATGATGTCAAGTGGACGGCAGAAGCAGTGGAGAATATTCTGGATAATGCGGTGAAATATACACAGGAGAAAGGGGAAGTCTCTCTTTTGGTGAAAGAAGGAGAGATGTATACGAAGATCCAGATCGAGGATACGGGAAAAGGAATTGCGCCAGAGCATTATAACGATATTTTCAAACGGTTTTACCGGGAGAAAACATCCGGTCAGGAAGAGGGACTGGGGCTGGGACTCTACCTTGCGAGAAGAATCATTAGCCTGCAGGGTGGGTATATTATGGTGGAATCAAAGCTTGGAAAAGGTTCCCGGTTTGAGATTCTACTTCCGAATAAAAGAGAAGAGCGATAGAGAAGAAAATGTATCAGTTTTGATACATTTTTTTCGTGGAAATGATACCGGATTGAGAGAGCTCATTTCTATAATTAGAAGATATAAATTAAAAAATACAGATTAAAAAATATGAAAAGCGGAAGGGAGAATGGACATGTATATTTTACGAACGAAAGACCTTACGAAATATTATGGAGAAGAGCCGATCCTTGTGAAAGCGCTGGACGGTGTGACGCTGGAGATTGAAGAAGGGACGTTTACAGCCATTGTGGGAACCAGCGGATCTGGGAAATCTACGCTTCTTCATATGCTGGGAGGACTGGATGTGCCCACTGGCGGAAGTGTAGAAGTGGATGGTCAGGAGCTTGGGACGATGGATCGGGGAGAACTAACCGTATTCCGAAGAAGGAAGATCGGATTTATTTTCCAGAACTATAATCTGCTCCCGAATCTGACGGTTTACGATAACATCGTACTTCCGGTGGAACTTGACGGAAGAAGAGTGGACAGAGAGTATTTAAAAAGTATCGTAAAGGTACTGGGGATTCAGGAAAAGCTGAAACAGAAACCAAACAAACTGTCCGGAGGACAGCAGCAGAGAGTTGCAATTGCAAGAGCGTTGATCGCAAAGCCGGCTATTATTCTGGCAGACGAACCTACCGGGAATCTTGACAGTCACACCAGCCAGGAAGTAATTGGCCTTTTGAAGGAAACGAGCCGGAATTTCGAGCAGACAATCGTGATGATCACCCATGACGAGGCGATTGCCCAGGTCGCAGACTGTACCATCCGAATTGAAGACGGAAAGATTGTAGAAAGCAGGTGGTAGTATGAGACGGGAGGGTACGATGCTTACGAGAAACAACAACCGTGCAGTCATTCCCAAGGTTGCCAAAAGCAATCTGAAAGGAAACCGCATTTATACTTTCTTTTCTGCGTTTACCATTGTGCTGGCAATCGCACTGCTCTCTGGAATGATTCTTACGGTTCTGGGCATGAAGACAGCACAGAGACGGATCTTAGATCAAATGCAGCATGTCATGTTCATGGATTTGACGGAAGAGCAGTATCAGAAGGTTGAAGCTGACGAGCGAAATGAGGTGGTGCTGCGATATAAGCCGGGAATTCAATATAAAGATGGCGATCTTTCTTATTCTCTTGGCTACGCGGAGGAAAGCCGGGGCGGAATTACCACATATGACATCAAGGAAGGAAAGCCGCCGAAGAAAGAAGCGGAAGCGGTGGTGGATGTTTCTCTGTTAAAAGCGCTTGGAAAGCCCTGCAAAGTGGGGGAGACAATCACATTGGAACGAGGCGGTCAACCGCAGACATTTGTCATCAGCGGATACACCGAATCAGATATGAAGCAGACCATCTATCCGGTGTGGGTGTCAAAAGCATTTGCGGATGCAGATCAGGAGCTTGGAGCGGGAGGTTATTATGCTCTGACAAAGATAAGAAATGCAAAGCAGATGAACAGTGTAGAGTTTCAGAACCTGGCATTTGAGATGGGCGAAGATTACGGGCTGGAAGCGGGACAAGTAAATATCAATGGTAAATTTGCCGATTCTTTAAGATCGAATAGTACAACGGTGATTGCCATGGCAGTGATCAGCATCATTATCTGTCTGGCCAGCGCCATCGTTATTTACAGTATTTTCTATCTGTCAGTATCAGGAAGAGTACGCCAGATCGGTCAGCTTTTGACCATTGGAATGACGCAGAAGCAGATTCGGGGAATGATACGAAGAGAAGGCTGGTATCTGTCGGCATGCTCGATTCCGGTGGGGTTCCTGATTGGACTGGCAGTTGCAGTCATTATTAAGCCGGATGGATTTGACCTTAGAAATACGCTTCTTACCTTCGTGGGAATGGCAGTGTTCGGCGCGGTAGTGGTACAGATTTCTATTGGGAAACCAGCGAAAGTGGCTTCTAGAATTTCCCCGATTGAGGCGTCAAGAAGCGCAGATGCAGAAGAGAAAGAAGGGGAAAAGCCTAAGAAGCATAAACCACTGAATCCGTATGTTTTGGCAAGGATGGGACAGATGCGGGGAAAGAAAAAGGCGATCCTTGCTACCATCTCTCTGGCATTTGGCGGCATTTTGTTTATGGGAGCGTCTACCTATCTAGCGTCCTGGGATACGGATGCTTATGCAAGACAAGGGGGATTTGAAGATTGTGATTTCCACATTTCCTATGATTATGATGCTCGTTCCAAGCAGGATCCTTACGGAGTAACGAAGCTGCAGATGACAGATCAATTGAATGAAGAGTTAAGGCAGAAGGTGCTGACGATTCCTCACGTCAAAGAGGCGAAGTTTGAAGAGAAGGGATATGGGATGCTGGAGTTCGGGGAAGGTACGAACATGCGGCTTGCCTTTGATACGATTACAAGAGAAGAGTTAGAGAGCAATCCGAAGCTGATGGAGCTGGGACTTGATTATGATGAACTGACAGAACAGAATTCACTGATCTGTTATATGCCGGATTTGATAGAAGAAGTTTATAATATAAAGCCGAAGGCGAAGGATCCGGCGACGCTGGTGTGGTATGACGGAACAGAGAAGAAGGAAGAGGTGGAAATCGCAGCTTCTGGAGATTTTGATCTTCCAAGGAATGGCGATACGTTTGTTATGACGGAAGATACCATGAAGAAGCTGTGGGGAGATATTAACACCAATGCGAATCTGAAGGTTTCGATTGAAGATTATGATAAGAATCAGGCGGCAGTGGAACAACAATTAAAAGCGCTGCTGGCAGAGTATCCGCATCTTGATATGTCAACCTTAGAAGAGGAAAAACTTGCTACTGAGGATCAGGTGAGACAGTTATCCATTATGATTTATGGTATTGCGGCTTTTGTCATTACTTTCAGCATTCTGAATCTAGTAAATACAATCATTAACAGTATTATGACAAGGAGAAGAGAACTGTCCATGCTAGAATCTATTGGTATGGAAGAAAAGCAGCTTCGGAAAATGCTCTTGTGGGAGAGCCTTCTTCTGGTATTGCCGAATATTCTGATCACCCTGACGGTGGGAACGGCAGTCGGCTATGGAGTGATCTGGTGGTTTCAGAAGATTGCATCTTATATGAAGTATGAATTCCCGTGGGTTGGAACTCTTTGCTATGTGGGATGTGTGCTAATACTTCCTATGTTTGTCGCGTGGCTGTGCCTGAAGGTACAGAGCCGGCGCCCGCTGGTGGAGAGGATCAGCGTAGAATAAAGAGGCGTAGGAGCCTGTGAGATAGAAATGGTTTTGGAAGCAGTTATTTCAAGGAGAATTTTACTTTTTGAAATGACTGCTTTGCCCTTTTTTAAAGGCTGGTTTTCTTGTTATTTTTGTATATACATGCTAAGATGGAGGCATATTAGAGAACGAAGTAACAAGTTCGTGACAATGGAGCAACAGATGCTACATGGCAGAAAGTAAGGAGAAAGCATAATGGAAAACAATATTATTTATCATGGTAGTAATGTAGAAGTGCCTAATCCGAAAATTCTCGTTAATGGTCACTATAAGGATTTTGGATATGGATTTTATTGTACAAATATTGAAAAGCAAGCCAAACGATGGGCGTTAACAAAAAAGGGAGCATCTGTTGTAAACAACTATAGTTATGCTGAAAATCCAAAGCTTAAGCTTCTTTGCTTTCCTGAAATGACGGAAGAATGGCTTGAGTTTGTTTTGGATTGTCGCAGAGGCCAGATGCATGCATATGATATTGTGGAAGGGCCTATGGCAGACGATCAGATTTGGGATTACGTAGAGGACTATGTTGCCGGAAACATTTCGAAAGAGGCTTTCTGGGCTTTGGTTAAGTTTAAATATCCTACGCATCAGATTGTTTTTTGTACAGAAGAGGCATTACAAACTTTGCATTACGAAGGGAGTGTAACGTTATGACAAATAAGTATTTCCCAGATGAAGAAATAAAGATAAATGATTTGTATTTTATCTGCTATATGATTGAACGTGTTGCTCGTAGAATTCATCAGAAAAATAAATATGTGGTAAATACAATTGGAAAGGAAGCATTAGAGCATTTGATCAGCGTAGCAAACGTGCTTCACTGTGAAAATCCTTTGCAGGTTGAAGATGACTGGATTGAAGAATATGCTTTAGCAGAAGGTGATTTTGATATTACAGCGGTTGATAAGGAACTGGCAGAAAAAATACCTACAGCTTTAGAAATGGGAAAAGTATATCAGAGACTTATTTCTGATACATTAGTTCCGGAAGAAGATTATGTAGATGGAATGATCCGTGTGTATAATAATGAAATTTGCGATACGATAGATAATTATAATTGCAGTGCGTTTTATGAACCATCATATGTGATTGCAAGAGCTTATCAAAACGGTGGATTTTAATATTGGGTGAATGGGAATACGGAAACAATATGGAGGCAGTTATTTCAAGGGAAATTTTACTTTTTGAAATGACTGCTTTATAATTTATGTAGAATTTCAAGAATGAGTTTGGAGGGTGAGAAGAAGATGGAAAAGATTTTATTGAACAGCCTTTTGGATGCCGGCATTTTCTTATGGTTAAGCAAATAATAATAGATCATTTATAACTTGAAAAAATATTTCTTGAGGCTGTCGCTTTTGGCATTAATATGCTACCCTCATATAGGACAATGAAATATAAAAGTCCTATGTGGGGGTATTTTCATGTCTAGAAAAAGTAAGATAAATCCAATAGAAAAGGTAAAAATAGTTGAACGATATCTCCGTGGAGAGATTGGGATGCGTCAAGCAGGAAAGGAACTAGGAATTGCATATCAGAGTATTCAAAAATGGGTTTCTATTTATAAGGGTAAGGGTCCTGCTGGATTGCTTAATCAGTCACAAAACAACCACTATTCAAAAGAATTAAAAACATCTGCTGTAAATGACTATCTTAATGGAAAAGGTTCTCTCCATAACATCTGTACAAAATACGGAATTCGTTCAAGTACACAACTAAAAAATTGGATTAAGGTGTATAATTCTGGTGGAATATTAAAAATTTCCACCGGAGGTGCATACATGAAAAAAGCAAGATCAACTACGCTTGATGAAAGATTAAAAATAGTAGCAGAGTGTCTAGCGAATGATAAGAATTATGGAGCAATGGCGCTGAAATACCAGTGTTCCTATCAACAAGTTCGTAACTGGGTAAAACGATATGAAGAAATGGGAAGTAAAGGTCTGGAAGACCGGCGTGGCAGACGAGCCGGAGCGTTACCAAGCCGTACACCGGAAGAAGAATTACGTGATAGAATAGCTGAACTTGAAAGAAAGAATCTTGATTTACAAATGGAGAATGACCTGTTAAAAAAAGTCAGAGAACTGGAAAGGGGGGATCGTTATCGTTAATTCATCGTTTAGCTGCATATCAAGCAATCAGGGAATTATCTTCTGCTAAAAGATATCCTGTAACGAAATTGTGTAAGTATCTTAGTATTACACGTTCTGCATATTATCACTGGCTAAAACATCCAAAAAGTAATAATGAACTACAAAACGAAATGTTATCCATTGAAATTCAAAAGATACATAAACAACATCCAGATATGGGATATCGTAGAATTCGTGATGAATTAGAGGGGCATAAAGGAATTCATGTAAATGATAAACGAGTACTTCGCATCTGTAGAAAATGTGATATAAAGTCGAATATCAAATGGAAACCCAAAAGTTGTACCAGAGGAGACAGAAATCCAGATCACATTGCTAAAAATTATTTACACCGAGATTTTCATGCCAATAAGCCGAATGAGAAATGGCTCACCGATGTATCCGAATTTAAATACTACAACGGAATTGAAGTTCACAAAGTATATTTGAGTGCAATTCTGGATTTATATGATCGGAGAATTGTAGCCTTTAAAATAAGCGATCATAATGATAATCCACTGGTTATGAGCACTTTTGATGAAGCTGTTCGTTTGGAACCAAATGCCCATCCACTGTTTCATTCCGATCGTGGATTTCAATATACAAGTGCGCAATTCTATACAAGATTAAAAGAACACCATATGAAACAAAGTATGTCCAGAGTTGCTCACTGTATCGATAACGGACCAATGGAAGGATTCTGGGGAATTCTAAAGCGAGAAATGTATTATCGCCAACATTTTAATGATAGAAGTACTTTAATTACAGCCATAACAGATTACATCAATTACTACAATAATCAAAGATTGCAAAGGAAGTTAAATGTGATGACACCAATGGAATATCATAATCAATATATAAAAGCAGCCTAAAAATATCGCCAGCCAAAACTTGGCTGACGATACAAAATTTATTATTTTTTATTGTCCTCTTGACAGGTAGCACACCACATATCAAAGTGACAGCCTCAAAAAATTAAAATATAAAACTTTCCATTTCCCCGCACACATCCCCGCCCCAATCCGTTAAACCCTATGAAAGGAGGGCTCAAAACATCCATGGATTACAACATAGAAGAACAATATGATAAGATTTACCGCTACTGTTACATGCATGTGCGGCATCGTCAGACGGCGGAAGATCTGACGCAGGAAGCCTTCCTTCGTTTTTTGGAAAACAAATCTTACCGGGAGGTTGGGAAATGTCTGGCTTATCTATATACCATCGCCCGGAATCTGTGCACAGATTATTATAGAAGAAACAAAGAAGAAGCTTTACCAGACGAATATGAACAGCTGCTTTCGTCTTCGGCTGAAGATAAGTCGGGCGAGGAATATCTGATTGACACGCTGGATTTAAGGGAAGCCGTGCAGCAGTTGGAGATCGAAGAACAGGAGCTGCTCGTATGGCGGTATGTTAATGACGTATCGGTGACGGATATTGCGAAAATTCTGGGGATTTCAAGATTTGCAGTACACAGAAAGCTGAAATCCGTTTTAGGGAGGCTGGAAGATATCATGGGAAAGGGGAGAGAGCATTGAAACGACGGTTAAAGTCACAGTTGAAATCACAAATGAAGATGATCTACGAGGCCCCGGTACCTCAGGGAAAGGAAGCGTTTCTTCAGAAGATAGAGAGAATGGAGAAGGAGGAGTGGCGGCAAGAAGAGGAACTGTCTTGCTGGAAGGTCTTAGGAATACAGATTGGCTATATCCGCAAATGGAATTGGCTGGTGTCAGTGCTATTTTTTGCGGCAGTGATTGTGGCAGAACAATCTGTGAAGGGCAGGACACTTTGGGGACTGTCGGCATTTGTACCGTATCTGGCATTGATGGTGGTAGCAGAAGGTCTGCGTTCAACAAGATATAGAATGGAAGAATTAGAGCTTGCGTCGCGTTTTTCGGTGAAGTATATTCTCTTGGCGAGGCTGGGAGCGCTGGGGCTTTTCCAATTGTGTTTATTACTTTTGCTGATGCCGTTTCTGTACACGATCAGGAGGGAAGCAATACTGGAGATTGGGATCCATATTCTTCTGCCATGGCTTTCTACAGTGTTTGTTATGTTTTTGATGATTCGAAAAATGCATGGCAGGGAGAGTCATTCTCTTTGTGTTGGAACGGCAGTGATCGTCAGCGGGGCATGCCTGACGTTTGGAATTATGAATGTTTCTATGTTTGACCTGGCAGGAGCGGGCGTGTGGACGCTGCTTCTTGTGTCAGGAGCTGTCCTTGCGGGAAGAGAAGTATATCAATTTATCAGACAATCGGAGGAATTGCAATGGAATTAATAATAGACAGACTGAAAAAACAGTACGGAAGTAAAATTGCCGTGGATCGCATTAGCCGGAAGCTGACGCCTGGAGTATACGGACTTCTGGGGGCTAACGGAGCAGGAAAGACGACGCTGATGCGGATGCTGTGCGGCATTTTAAAACCCACAGGCGGAAGCGTGTCGTTGGACGGCTTTGACGTTTCCAGTGAGGAATACCGCAAAGCACTTGGATATCTGCCGCAGGATTTTGGTTATTATCCGAATTTTACGGGGAAAGATTTCCTGATGTATATGGCGGCGCTTAAAGGGCTTGATAAGAACAGCGCAAAGAAGCGCTGTCGGGAATTATTGAATCTGGTAGGGTTGGAAAGTGTAGCAGGCAAGAAGGTAAAGACTTATTCGGGTGGAATGAAGCAGCGCCTGGGAATCGCGCAGGCACTTTTGAATCGGCCCAAACTTTTGATTTTGGATGAGCCGACGGCGGGACTTGATCCCAAAGAACGGGTACGTTTTCGAGATTTGATTGCAGAGCTTGGAGAGCGGAATATTGTGATTTTGTCCACGCATATCGTCTCAGACATTGAACATATCGCAGATCGGATTCTGATGATGAAGGATGGACAGTTGATCTTTGACGGAACCCCTTATGAAGTGGGAGGAGATCTGGAACACTTTTATCTGGAGCAGTTCGGGGAGGTGGAATAGCATGCGTAATTTTTGGATGTTAACCAAGTATGAATATAAGAAAATCTTTCAGAAGAAAATGGTCTGGGTAATGTTTGTGGTGCTTTCGGGTATCTGCTTTCTAATGTCCAGTGTGACCTATTTTGCGACGTTTACGAAAGAAGTCGATGGGAAAGAGGAGAAAATGTCCGGATACCAATGGATGACCAGAATTCGGGAAGAAGATAAGGAATTGGCGGGAACGTCCATTGATGAAGCGTTTCTAAGCCGTCTGAAGGAAAATCCGGACAGTGTGGGCGGAAAAATCACGGATACTGTTGGGATGATGCAGATGGAGCAGTATGACGTACAGAGTCTGACAGAGCAAAGCCTGTATGAGAAGCGGCTTGCCAATGTGCAGAAGGAATGGGAGATTTATCATTTGAATAAGGAGGAAAAAGAGCATTTTCAGAAACTGGAGGATACCATTACAAAGCCATTTATCTATGAGCCGACAGGAGGGTATGACAAGGCAACCAGAATGATGATGGTATCTGCGCTTTTGCAGACTTTGCTGGCAGCTGTTTGTATTCCTGCCATTTTCGGCGATGAACACAGCCTGAAGACGGATCAGTTGACCTTGTGTACGAATCTTGGGAAAAGGACTCTTTACGGGGTGAAGATTTTTACCGGGCTTTCTTTTTCAGTGATAACCAGTATGCTTTTGTGCCTGGTGTCTGCATTGCCGTCTCTGATCGTAGAAGGAACGGAAGGATTTGGCGCACCGATTCAGCTGACACAGCCGGATGTTTCTTTCGCTCTTACCGTAGGGCAGGTGTTCCTTATGATGTTCGGCATGTGTGTATTGGCGGGAGTTCTCCATGGAGCAGTTGCAATGTTCCTCTCGGAGAAGCTGAAAAATCCGGCAGCGCCAATGGCGATCATAGTAGGTTTTCTGATCGTCACCTTTTTTGTGAATGTTCCGGAGCAATACCGGGTGCTGTCCCAGCTTTGGGATTACGTACCTCAGAATGTAACGTCCTGGGGACTCTTGAATGTAAGGATGGTTCCGGCTTTTGGGGAGTATCTATACAAATGGCAAGTGGTTCCGGTTCTGTGGCTTACGATTTCGGTGGCAGTGACGGTTCTCGGATATCAGTTCTATAAACGGTACCAGGTAACGGGTCGTTAGGAAAGGGTCGCGTAAGCGGCCTTTCATAATTTTAAGAAAAACTTCATAATCTCTACCAAAAGAATTTCCTTTTATCCTCTATGATGAAAAGACGAGAGGAGGGCGCCATGAAGACGGTAATCAAAGTAAAAGATTTATATAAGCTGTACCGGGTCGGCGATGAAGTGGTGCATGCGCTGGACGGTTTGGACTTTCAGATTTACGAGGGGGAATTCTGTGCCATTGTCGGTACTTCCGGTTCTGGGAAATCCACACTCCTAAACATGCTGGCGGGGCTGGAGAAGCCCACCAAAGGCGAAGTGGTTATCGCAGACCGCCATATCGAGAAGTTAAATGAGGAGCAGCTGGTTGCATTCCGGCGGGAGAATATTGGCTTTATTTTTCAGTCGTTTCATCTGATGGGGACGATGAACGCAGTGGAAAATGTTGCACTCCCGCTTAGCTTTCGTGGGGTGCCCAGGAATGTGCGGATGAAAAAAGCGGATGCAATGCTGGATCTGGTTAAGCTTGGAAAGCATAAAAAACATTTGCCAAAACAGATGTCAGGCGGGCAGCAGCAAAGAGTTGGTGTGGCCAGAGCGCTTGTGGTGGATCCGAAGATCATTTTTGCTGACGAGCCTACCGGGAACTTAGATTCTCACACATCCGAAGAGGTGATGAGTCTGATGCAGCAGGTAGTTCGGGAACAGAAACGAACGCTCGTAATGGTTACACATGATGCGCACTTGGCGGAATATGCAGACCGGGTATTCCATATTCGCGATGGGAAAATATTGAAGATTGACGACAACAGAATCAGGACGGAGGAAGAGTAGAGATGAAAACATGGAAGAAGGCAGCAGCAGTATTATTTGTGGCAGTGCTGGCAGGAAGCGCGCTAATGCCGGGACTTGCGTCTCATGCAGCAGAGACGGGGAAGAAGGCGGGAAAGGTAAGTATTGTTTCCAAGGAAAATACGGTTCCGACTTATCAGGCGGGAGAGAGCCGTGAGTGGGTGTTGACGGTGACCAATGAGACGTCTGCCCCGATTGAACAGATAGCAGTAGCTCCAGACCTTGGAGAAGGCGGACAGGATTGGCCGTTCCAGACCCAGGTGCAGGATTACCGACAGGAGATTGGAAGTCTGCAGCCGGGAGAGGCCAGGGATGTTGCATTTACATTTGTTCAAAGGGAAGACGTGCCGACAGCGAGATATACGATTCGTTTTTTGGTTGCTTCGGCGGACGGTGTGCTGACAGAGAAGAAATTTTATGTTAATACGACGGCGAAACCGGAAGCAGAAAAGCCATCCGGCGGACAGGATGGTTCTGGAAATGAGCAGCAGAGTATTGGCGGAGGAAGCCAGGGAGGCGCAGACTATGATCTTTTATCTGTTGATGCAGGAGGATTCAGTAATGGAGGTGCATCCTACAGCGGCGGTGCCGGTGGAAATGGTTCTGTACCGCGGGTAATTGTGACAGGATTTACCACGGATCCGGCAGAGGTTCGTGCGGGGAGTGACTTTACTCTGACGATTCATTTGAAAAATACATCCAAGACCATGAGAGTCAGCAATATGCTCTTTGATATGGAGGCGCCGACCGAAGGCAAAGATGAGCAGAGTACAGCGCCGGCATTTCTTCCCACTTCCGGATCAAGCTCTGTCTACTTGGAAGGAATTGCAGCGGGCGGGATGGCAGACATTTCCATTCAGCTGAATGCCAAAGCGGATCTTCTGCAGAAGCCGTACAGCATGGAACTGAATATGAAGTATGAAGATGCCAATGCGCAGCAGATTGAAGCGGCGTCGTCCGTATCGATTCCGGTGAAACAGGATGCGCGGTTTGAATTTAGCGACTTCGAGATCAGCCCGGAGAGCATTGCGGTTGGCGAGGAAGCCAACGTCATGTGCAGCCTTTATAATCTGGGACGGATTAAGCTTTACAATCTGAAGGCGGTATTTGAAGGAGCTTGCATTGAAAAGGAAGAAGTCTTTATTGGCAATGTAGAATCCGGAGCGACAGCATCAATCGATGCGATGCTGGAAGGAAAGAAGGCGGGCAAGGGTCCCGGCAAGGTGACTATGACAGTCAGCTACGAGGACGAGTCTGGAAATATTTCTAAGACTACGAAAGACTTTCAGCTGGAGGTGTTAGACGCTGTGGAAGAAGAGATGCCGGCCGAGACTATGATGCCGGAAGAGACGTCTTCGGGATTCCCGGTTCTTCTGGTTGTACTGTTGGCGGCTTTGGTCGTGATTCTGGCAGTGGTGTTTGTAATCAAGAAGAAAAAGAAGGCGCGCCTTACGATGGAAGAGGAGGGATTGCTGGATGAGTTGGATAGACCTTCTGAGGATGAGCATTAGCAATCTTCGCCGAAGAAAGCTTCGGACCTTTCTTACGGTTTTGGGCGTGGTAATCGGAACAGCGTCCATTGTTGTTATGATTTCGTTGGGACTTGGCATGCAGGAATCCCTATACAGGGAGGTAGAACAGTCGGGCGGCCTTACGATGGTAAAGGTACGCGGCAAACAGGCTGGAGACACCATGATGTATTCAGGGGATCAGGAGAAAGAGTCGGAAAAATATGTGAAAGACGACACCATTGAGGAACTAGAAAAACTTCCTCACGTGACCTTTGTAACACCGGTATATTCTACACAGGTAATGTTTTTGAAAGGAAAATACGAAGGATATGGGGAACTGGTGGCTATGAATCCAGAAGGATTGAAGGCGCAGAATATCGAGCTGGCAAGCGGAAGTCTTCCGAAAACCAATACCAGCCATCTTGATTTGGTTTATGGAAATGGGATTCCCACCATGTTCTATGAAAAAGGAAGCGGGAAGGGATATTATGACACGGGAGAACTTCCTGAGATTGACTTTGCCAAAGATCCGATTTTTATGATTCTGGATCAGGAAGGTTATATGAATCAGCAGGAGAACAGCGCAGGAGGCGCTTTGGGAGGATCCGGAGCAGATACAGGAGAGAGTTTCGGGGGATCCGGGCGTGAGGCGCAGGCGAAGACGGTGGAAAAGCATGTGGTGATGGCCAGCGGAATTGTGGCGGGAGATGTGGATACCTACAATGCAAATTACTACAATATTTATTGCGATCTGGATACGTTAAAGCAGATGTTAAAGAAAGAATTTGCAGGGCGCGCCATTCCGGGGCAGCCAACGACCAAGTCTGGAAAGCCATATAAAGAGTTCTGCTATTCTTATGCACAGGTGAAAGTAGATGAACTGGATCAGGTGAATGCAGTAGCAGAGATGATCCGGGGGATGGGTTATGAAGTGGAGACCAATGCAGAATATCTGGAAACGATGAAGAGCCAGTTCGCCATTGTACAGGCGGTACTTGGAGGAATCGGCGCAGTCTCTCTATTGGTAGCGGCTATCGGAATCGCCAATACGATGATGATGTCGATCTATGAACGAACCAAAGAGATTGGCGTTATGAAAGTGTTAGGCTGCAGGCTTAGCAATATCCGCACGATGTTTCTGGTGGAAGCGGCGGCCATTGGTTTGATTGGCGGAGCCGTCGGCAACCTCTTAAGCTTTGGAATGTCCGGCGTGATTAACTTTATTACCGGAAGCGGAGCGGCGATGGGCTTTGACGGAAATATTTCCTACATCCCATGGTGGTTGGTGCTTTTATCTATGGGATTTGCGGTGCTGGTAGGTGTGACAGCCGGGTACTTCCCTGCAAGAAGAGCGATGCGTCTAAGCCCGTTGGCAGCAATCCGAAGCGAATAGGAAAATTATTCTCCTAAAATTATTCTTCGATGATATGGATTTCCAGATAGTCAAAGTCGATGGAATCCACAAAGTTGTCCTGATAAAATCGAGTTTTGTCGTGACGCTTGAATTCCTCAATATTGGAATCAAGCCAAATAGGCTTGCTAAGATCAAATTCATAGCAGATTGTATCTAATGCATGAAAAATTTTATAGGTTCGGGTATCGTCTGTGTCATCGCACACAACGGTGTCCCGGATCATTCTGTTGTCTTTGAATTCTTTTCCCCATAATCGAAACATGGTATTCCCTCCTGTCGGTCTGTAAATATCTAAAAGTATTTAAAAGTATATCTGCTTTCGGCCGGGATGTAAAGTGCCATAAAGAAGAAATAAGAAACTAGATTTTTTTAGCCGGAACGATTATAATGTCAATGTACAGAACGGTGGATAACGGGAGAGGCAGGGAACGAAACAGATGATGGGCAAAGGAAGAATTCACATTTATTATGGAAATGGTAAAGGAAAGACAACAGCGGCGATAGGTCAGGTTGTGAGGGCAGCAGGGCACGGGCTGAAGGTTCTGGTATTCCAGTTTATGAAGGATAATTCATCTGGAGAGCGGGCGATTCTGGAACAGCTTCCTAATGTCACTTGCCTGCCGGGGCGAGAAAATGTGAAATTCATGAATCAGATGAATGGGGAAGAGAAGGCGGAATTGAATCATTACAACAATAAAGCATTGGATGAAATTGTGAAATTCTGTGGTCCATTCGATGTATTGTGGCTTGATGAAGCTCTGTGCGCCATTGAGAACAGGGTGTTGAGTGAGAAGAAGGTCATCAGCTTCCTGCAGCATAAGCCGCATGGACTGGAGATTATTCTGACAGGTCATATGGTATCGGATGAATTGATTGCGGAGGCGGATTATGTGACAGAGATGTGCAAGGTTCGACATCCGTATGATGAGGGACATTTGGCGAGAGAAGGAATCGAGTATTAAGAACGAAAAGGGAAGAGATTAAGGCAACATTAAGATCAAAGCCTCTTTCTTAAATAACTGTGAAATCTGTGACAGAAGGCAGTCGGGTATGGTATAATATCCATACAGAATTTAACTCTTCGGTATGAGAGGAGAGAGACGACATGGAACATGCAATTAGGAATTATGAGGATGTGGACAGCTGGAAGACAATTATGTTCCTCTATAATTCAGCATTAAAAGAAGTCGGAACCAAGCTTGAAATTCTAAATGATGAATTTCAGCATGTACATCAGTACAATCCGATTGAACATATCAAGACAAGAGTGAAGACACCGGAAAGTATCGTTAAGAAACTTCGCAAATATGGATACGAGACTTCCATAGAGAATATGGTCAAGTATGTCAATGATATTGCGGGAGTCAGGCTGATCTGTTCTTTTACGTCAGATATTTATCGTTTGGCAGAGATGATTGGAAATCAGAGCGACCTGAAGGTTCTGGCGATCAAAGATTACATTAAAAATCCAAAAGACAGCGGATATAAGAGTTATCATATGCTGGTATCCGTTCCGATTTTCTTATCCGACAGTGTTGTGGATACGAAGGTTGAAATTCAGATCCGAACGATTGCCATGGACTTTTGGGCAAGTCTGGAGCATAAAATTTACTATAAATTCGAAGGGAATGCCCCGGAGTATATCAGCAAGGATTTGAAGGAATGTGCAGAGATGGTCTCTACACTGGATGACAAGATGTTATCCTTAAATGAAGCAATTCAAAAAAGTCTGGAAGAACAAGAAGAGTTAAAGACTGAATCGAAAAAAGAGGAGAGTGTGCATATATAGATTTTATCTATATGCACACTCTTTTATTATAAAACTCTATTTGATGAAGCGGTGGATAATTTATATAATAGAGACAGAGATTGGGGAAGGAGTGAAAGCCATGTTTATCGATATGCATATGCATGAAAAGACATATTCAAAAGATAGTTTTCTGTCTCTTGATGAGATCGTTCAGATCGCGAAGGAAAAGGGACTTGGAGCAGTTTGCATTACGGACCATGACAGTATGGGCTTGAAAGAAGCTGCAAAAGAATATACGGCAAAAACGGGTTTCCCGGTGTTTGTAGGGATTGAATATTATTCTCTTCAGGGAGATATCGTCGCATTTGGAATTGAAGAGTATCCGAAGGAAAGGGTTTCGGCGCAGGAGTTTATCGATTTGGTTAAAGCTCAGGGAGGCGTATGCTTTGCGGCGCATCCGTTTCGGAACAACAGAAGAGGCCTCGAAGAGCATCTTCGAGAAGTGAAAGGCCTCGACGGACTGGAAGTTTTGAATGGAAGTACTTCGGTGGAGGCGTGTCAGAAGGCGGCAGAGTATGCGATGGATCTGGGGCTTTTCACCCTGGGATCCAGCGACTGCCATGTGCCGGAGAAGGTTGGGGTGTGCGCAACCTGGTTTCCGGATACGGTTCAGACCATGGAGGAATTCTTGAAAGCATTTCGCAAAGGACAGATGCGTCCTGCATATTATGCGGACGGGTCCTACCATGTGATTGAGGTAAAGGAGTACCGGAGAACACCTCTGGCGGCTTTTACATAAGATTTAGGAAAATAGAAAGAAAACGTTTACCTTTTCTTTGATCAGTGATAGAATATATCTATAAGTGAAGAGGCAGACGGACTTGGAAAGGTGGAATTGACATGATTACAGTAAATGCAATGGGAGACAACTGCCCAATCCCGGTAATTAAGACCAAAAAAGCAATGCAGGCGTTGACAGGAGCGGAGACAATCGAGGTGCTGGTGGATAATGAGATCGCCGTACAGAATGTAAGCAAGATGGCAGCAAGTGCTGGCGGACAGGTATCTTCTGAGAAGCTTGGAGAAGGAGAATATAAGATTACCATCCAGATGGAAGGCGCGCCAGCAGCGGAGAGCCAGGCGGAAGAAAGCTGTATGCCGGATGCAAGAGACAATACGGTTGTTGTAGTTGCATCTGATCGTATGGGAGAGGGGAATGATGAACTGGGCAAGGTGCTGATCAAGGGATTTATTTTTGCGGTTACCCAGCTTGATACACTGCCAAAAGCAATGCTTTTCTATAATGGAGGAGCAACCTTGACGACAGAAGGATCGGATTCTTTGGAAGATCTGAAGTCTCTGGAAGCGCAGGGCGTAGAGATCCTGACTTGTGGGACATGCCTTGACTATTACGGGCTGAAAGACAAGCTGGCTGTAGGAAGCGTGACTAATATGTACAGCATCGTTGAGACGATGGCAAATGCAGAAAAGATTTTAAGACCATAGTGGTCGAAAGAAGCGGCAAATGCCGCAAGGCAAATAAAAAGTAATGAATGAAAAGGGCCGGATTCCCGATGAAACCAGGGACTCGGCTCTTTTGCAAGGTAGGAGGATAAAATTATGAAATCTGACGTCAGACTGACGACTTTAAGTAAAACTGCGGGATGAGCGGCCAAGATAGGTCCGGAGACCCTTGCTCAGGTTCTGGGCAAGTTACCGCAGTTCCATGATGAAAATTTGATTGTAGGGATTGAAACATCGGATGATGCCGCCATTTACAAAGTCACAGATGAGATCGCGATGATCCAGACGGTAGATTTCTTTACTCCGATTGTAGATGACCCTTATATGTTTGGGCAGATTGCGGCGGCCAATTCCTTAAGTGATGTCTGGGCCATGGGCGGGGAGCCCGCTGTGGCACTGAATATTGTGGGATTTCCAAACTGTCTGGATCCGGCAATTTTAGGAGATATTCTGGCAGGAGGCGCTGCCAAAGTAAAAGAAGCCGGCGCAGTTCTGGTGGGCGGTCATTCGGTACAGGATGATGAGCCAAAATACGGACTTTGTGTGTCTGGATTTGTACATCCACAGAAGATTTTCAAGAATTATGGCTGCCGTCCGGGGGATGTCCTGGTGCTGACCAAGCAGATTGGAAGTGGAGTTGTTAATACGGCTATTAAGGCAGAGATGGCTTCTGCATCTGCCATTCGGGAAGCACAGACGGTGATGGCATCTCTGAATCAAAAAGGAAAACGGGTGGTGGAGAGGTATAATGTCTCTGCCTGCACGGACATTACGGGGTTTGGGCTCCTGGGACACTGCGTAGAGATGGCATCGGCGAGTGAAGTAACCATTGAGATTAATGTTCGGGATGTGGCGTATTTTGCAGATGCCATTGATTATGCGAAGATGGGGCTGATTCCGGCAGGAGCTTACAAGAACCGAGGTTATTCTATCGGTAAAGTGGATGTCGGGTCCGTAGAAGAGCATTATTTGGATCTGCTCTATGACCCACAGACGTCAGGCGGCCTTTTAATTAGTGTGGCGCCGGATGATCTGCCGGCAATGTTGAAGGATTTTCAGAATGCAGGAATGGATACGGAAGTATCCATTATCGGAAAAGTCGCGCCAAAGAGCGATAAGTGGATTCGTCTGTTTTAGAGGATGAAAGAAGGATAGAAGGGAACCAGAACAATGAATAAAAATATGTTATACAGAAAAATCCCGAAGGTAGATGTGCTTCTGGAAGAAGAGAAGCTTCAACTGCTGATTACAAAATACAGCAGAGAGACAGTGATGGAGGCCGTTCATTTGGAGATGGATCGCTTAAGAGCATTTATTGGGCAGTGTGAGGAGGAAGAGGAAGGTCTGCAGCAGATCGAACAGTTGAGAGAGCGGATTGAGCAGAGAGTGTCTGCGATGCATACGCCGAATATGCGAAAGGTGATCAATGGAACGGGAACGATCCTCCACACCAATTTAGGCCGTGCGCCGATCAGCAGAGAACATATGCAAAGGATTGCCGAAGTGGCAACGGGCTACTCCAATCTGGAATACAATTTGGAAGAGGGACGGCGTGGAGAGCGGTACTCTCATTTTGAAAAGCTTCTGTGTAAGATTACGGGAGCGGAAGCGGCCATGGCAGTGAATAACAATGCGGCGGCAGTTATGCTGATCTTAAGCTCGCTTGCAAAAGGGGGAGAAGTGGTAGTATCCCGTGGTGAACTAGTGGAGATCGGAGGAAAATTCCGAATTCCGGATGTGATGGAACAAAGTGGTGCAGCGTTGGTAGAGGTTGGAACAACGAACAAAACCCATTATGATGATTATGAGAATGCCATTACAGAGGAGACAAAGGCGCTTCTTAAGGTGCATACCAGTAATTACCGAATTGTGGGATTTACGGATACAGTGGGAATTGACGAGCTGATTCCACTGGCAAAGAAGCATGATCTTCCGGTAATCGAAGACTTAGGAAGCGGTGTGTTGATCGACTTAAGTAAATATGGACTTACTTACGAGCCGACGGTACAGAATTCCATCGCAAAAGGGGCGGATGTAGTCTGCTTTAGCGGTGACAAGCTTCTGGGAGGTCCACAGGCAGGAATTATTATCGGTAAGAAGAAATACATCGATAAGATGAAGAAGAATCAGCTGACTCGTGCACTTCGGATTGACAAATTTACAGCGACGGCTTTGGAGCTGGTGCTGCAGGAATATTTATCTGAGGAAAAAGCAATTCAGAATGTTCCGGTACTGCGAATGATTACCAGATCCTTGGAAGAGGTGACGAAAGAAGCAAGAAGACTTTGTACGATGCTTAAGCGCGCCAAACTTCCGGCTGCGATCGAGGTGGTCTCCTGTGAGTCGCAGATTGGCGGAGGTTCTCTTCCGCTTGAGCGGATTCCGAGCATGGCAGTGGCAATTCGTCCTGAGAAGATCAGTGTGGCAGAGCTAGAAGACCGGATGCGTGCGCTTCCGATTCCTGTGATCCCAAGAGTCTTCAACGACATGGTGGTGCTGGATGTACGAACCATAGAAAAAGAGTCGGTGAAGTTGATTGTGGAACAGTTCAAAGAGCTGGATGTGATGGAAGAAACAAGTAAGGCAGCGAGACGGTAGGAGCGGGCGAAAAGATGAAGAATATTATTATTGGTACGGCAGGTCATATCGATCATGGGAAGACAACACTGATCAAAGCCCTAACTGGAAGAAATACAGACCGCTGGGAAGAAGAGCAGAGACGGGGGATTACCATTGATTTGGGATTTACCTACTTTGATCTTCCAGGCGGAGACCGGGCAGGAATTATTGACGTGCCGGGACATGAGAAATTTATTAATAATATGGTTGCCGGAGTTGTGGGGATGGATCTGGTGCTTTTGGTGATTGCGGCGGATGAAGGTATTATGCCGCAGACCAGAGAGCATATGGACATTCTGGGACTTCTGGGAATTGAAAAGAGCATCATTGTGCTGAATAAATGTGATCTTGTAGATGAGGAATGGCTGGAACTGGTAGAGGAAGAAGTCAGAGAAGAACTGGAGGGAACCTTCCTGGAACAGGCACCGGTGGTAAAGGTGTCAGCGGCAACGGGAGAGGGGCTCGATCAGCTGATTGATGTGATTGGGAAGATGACCAGTGATGAGGTGGCGGCAAAAGACGTTCACACCATCCCGAGGCTTCCGGTAGACCGTGTATTTTCCCTGTCGGGCTTTGGAACAATTATTACGGGAACATTGGTTTCCGGAACCATTGCAAAAGAGGATACGCTGGAGCTGTATCCGGTTGGAAGGGAATGCAAGATTCGCAGTATTCAGGTGCATGGGCAGGATCAGCAGAAATGCTATGCAGGACAGCGTGTGGCCATCAATCTTTCCAACATTAAAAAGAAGGAGATCAGCCGCGGTTGTGTACTGGCTCCGCCGAATAGTATGAAGAACACAGATCTTTTGGATGTAAAACTAAATGTACTGGAATCCTCCATGAGGATCCTGACGAATCATACGAGACTTCATCTTTTTACGGGAACCAGTGAGATTTTGTGTCGGGCGGTGCTTCTTGATAAGGAGGAGATCGGTCCTGGCGAGAGTGGTTTCGTACAGCTTCGGTTGGAGGAAGAAATTGCAGTGCGCCGCGGGGATAAGTTTGTGGTTCGCTTCTATTCGCCGATGGAGACCATAGGAGGCGGTGTGATTCTAGAGCCAAATCCTCGGATTAAGAAACGTTTCCAGCAGGATGTAATCGAAGAACTGCGGCAGAAAGAATCCGGTTCTTCCGCGGATATTATTGAGATGCATGCAAAACAATACGCAGATACCCTGATTACGACGGCAGAACTTGCTAAGCTGACGGCGCTGTCGGCGCAGGAGATCAGCGAAGATATAGAAGAATTGGAAGAAAAGGGAATTGTCCGGGTATTTCCAATGCGTAAAGATACCTATATCTGGCATGCGGATTCAGAGCGGGCGGCGAAAGAGACGCTGACAGAAGCGCTTATGGCATACGAAGCCAAATATCCTTACCGATACGGCATGAAGAAGGCAGAGATCCAGATGACTTATTTCCAGAAGATGAAACCGAATGTGTTTGATCGGATTGTAGATCGGCTGGTGGAAGCTGGTACGGTAAAGCGGGTGGATGAATTCTTATGTACTCCGCTTTATGAGGTGCGAAAGGATGCGGTTTATGAGAAGGTTTCCGGACTTTTACTTGGAAGATTTGCGGATGCCAGATATGATTTTGTCCGTTATTCAGAGATTGATGGCAAAGGAACGGAGCAGGGAATCATGGACGATATCTTGAATATTCTGCTTCAGGAATGCCGGGTAGTTAAGGTTACGGATGATATGTATACATTGGCAGAATATATGCAGGAAGCAAAAGAAAAGATAGAAGCAAAATTAAAGGAAGATCCTGTCATCACCATTGCACAGGTAAGAGACATGTTCGGAACCAGTAGGAAGAGTGCGAAGCCGATTCTGGAATATATGGACAGTATCAAGGTGACGAAGAAGACAGGAGCAGAGAGTGAAAGGGTAATATATTCATGAATTTGAAACAGTTAGAAGCGTTTGTACAGGTTGCGGAAGGGGGAAGTTTTTCCAAGGCGGCAAAAGAGTTGTTCCTGACTCAGCCCACCATCAGTGCCCACATCTCTTCACTGGAAAAGGAACTTAACAGCCGCCTTTTTGTGCGGAATACCAAAGAGGTAGGGCTTTCAGAGGATGGAAAAGATCTATATAAATATGCCAGACAGATGGTTGACTTGGAAAAGCAGATTGAAGAGCGGTTTGAGACGAAAGAGGATGGAGGCAGACACTGTATTACCATTGCAGCGTCTACCATTCCGGCTCAGTATCTGCTTCCGAAGGTGCTGACACGTTTTTCGGAGCGCTATCCGGAGGAACAGTTAAAGATTTTGGAGACGGACAGCTCTCAGGTAGTGATGCAGATTGTTGATCATATGGTGGATGTGGGCTTTACAGGAACAGTGTTGGAGAAGAAGCACTGCAAGTATATTCCGTTCTATAAAGATGAGCTTGTGATAGTGACTCCGAATACGGAGAAGTATCAGCAGATCGAAGCAGAAGGGGGAGAGGATCTCTCTTGGCTTGCTGAAGAACATTTCATTATGAGAGAAGAAGGGTCTGGAACAAGAAAGGAAGCGGAAAAGCAGCTTCGGCGTGCCGGGGTGAATCCGGACAGTCTGGATGTACTGGCAAGTATTGAGAACCAGGAGACCATTAAGAAGTCTGTCCGCCAGGGGATGGGAATTTCAGTTCTGTCACGTTTGGCCACAAAAGATGAGGCGGCGGCAGGCTTTATCAAAGTCTTTCCGATTCCGGGAGCGGATGAGGGACGAGATATCAATCTAGTTTATAACAAGAATTATCAGCTGTCCCGGTCGGCAGAACGCTTTATCAAGGTTGTAAAAGAAGTTTATCAGGTTGGGAAACAGGCTCAGAGCAACTTAAAAATAAGAAAATAATGTGGGAATATAAGAGGGGGAGATGCCGGGTATAGATGCCTTCTATAAGTGGAGGGTTTTATCCGGCATTTCGATTAGACGAACATAGAAAGAAAGCATATACTAGAAGATAGGCAGGGAAGGTGCCTGTTGTTGAAAGGATGGGGAAGCAAATGATATATTTGGATAATGCAGCGACGACGATGCATAAGCCACAGGAAGTAATCGATGCAGTAGTGGCGGCTATGAGCTCTATGGGGAACGCCGGAAGAGGTGCTAATGAGGCGTCTCTTAGCGCATCTCGGATTATCTATGATACCAGGGAAAAGTTGTGCAGGCTGTTTCATGGGACGAGTCCGAAACAGGTAGTATTTACCGCAAATTCCACAGAAAGCTTAAACATCGCGGTGAAAGGGCTGTTGAAGCCGGGAGATTATGTGATTACTACGATGCTGGAACATAATTCTGTACTTCGTCCGCTGTATGAAATGGAGAAAAAAGGTGTCCTTTTAACGATCGTAAAAAGTAACGAGATGGGTACGTTAAAGATCGAAGATATCGAGAAGGAAATCCGGCCGGAGACGAAGATGATTATCTGTACGAATGGCTCCAATCTGACCGGTAATTATATTGATCCAAAGCCGATTGGAGAACTGGCACACCGCCATGGTGCGCTGTTTGTGCTGGATGCATCTCAGACGGCAGGTGTATTTCCGATTGATGTGCAGGATATGCAGATTGATGTTTTGTGCTTTACCGGTCACAAGGGACTTTTGGGTCCGCAGGGAACCGGAGGCATGTATGTAAAAGAAGGACTTCAGATTCGCCCGTTAAAGAGCGGAGGAAGCGGAATTCAGACTTATAGCAAGACCCACCCGGTGGAGATGCCGACAGCATTGGAGGCAGGAACCTTGAACGGGCATGGGATTGCAGGACTTCACGCGGCGCTTTCCTATTTGGAGCGGACAGGAATTGATACCATCCGTGCCAGAGAGCAGGAATTGATGAAGCGCTTTTATTTGGGCGTAAAAGAGATACCGGGCGTGAAGGTATATGGCGATTTTAGCAGCATGAACCGCTGTGCGGTGGTGACGCTGAATATCGGTGATTATGATTCTTCAGAAGTAAGTGATGAGCTTCTTACAGAATATGGAATTTCAACCAGACCGGGAGGACATTGTGCACCGCTTATGCACGAGGCGCTCGGAACGGTGGAACAGGGAGCTGTAAGATTTAGTTTTTCTCATTACAATACGGATGAGGAGATAGAGACCGCTATCCGGGCGATCCGGGAACTGGCGGAAGACTAAAGACTAGGAGGAATGAGAATGAATTTATCAGATTCAAAGAAGAAACTCGCATTGGCCGGTGTGGTATGCGGACTTGTAGCGGCATGTCTGGCATATTTTGGCAATCCGGCAAACATGGCATTTTGTATCGCATGTTTTATTCGTGATACTGCAGGAGCATTTGGAATGCATCAGGCAGAGGTGGTACAGTATGCAAGACCGGAGATTATCGGTTTGGTATTGGGGGCATTTATTATCTCTGTAGCAACGAAAGAGTATCGTTCTACGGCAGGTTCTTCCCCGATGATCCGTTTTGTCCTGGGAATGGTAATTATGATTGGGGCACTGGTATTTTTAGGATGCCCGCTTCGTATGGTAATTCGTATGTCCGCAGGAGATTTAAATGCATGGGTAGCATTGATTGGATTTGTCCTTGGTGTTGCGACCGGTGTGTTGGCGCTTAAGAAAGGCTTTAGTTTGGGAAGAGCTTATGTAACGAACAAAGAAAGTGGATATGTATTGCCGGCAATTGTTGTAGGAATTCTGATTCTATCACTTGCAACTTCTCTTCTGAAAGAGAGTCAGAGTGGTCCGGGAAGTATGCATGCGCCTGTAATTATAGCTCTTGTTGGAGGACTTATCTTTGGTGCATTTGCACAGAAGTCCAGAATGTGTTTTGCAGGAAGTATCCGTGACGTGATCTTGATGAAGAACTTTGATCTGTTCTCTGTGATTGCAGGATTGTTCGTTGTAATGCTGATCTTCAATATAGCAACAGGACGTTTTGTTCTTGGATTTAATACACCGGGAATTATCGCGCACTCTGATCATTTGTGGAATATCCTTGGAATGTATGCGGTAGGATTCGCAGCAGTTCTGGCAGGAGGATGTCCGCTTCGTCAGCTGATCCTTGCAGGTCAGGGCTCTTCTGATGCGGCAGTTACAGTAGCAGGCATGTTCGTAGGTGCAGCATTGTGCCATAACTTAGGACTGGCTGCCAGCGGAACAGCATTAAACCCAGAGACAAAAGAACTTGTTGCCGGTGCAGTACCGTTAAATGGAAAGGTTGCCTGCGTGATCTGTATTGTTGTTTGCTTTATCATTGCATTCACAAACAAGAGAAAAGAGACGAAATAGAAAAATAGGATTGAACTATTAGTAATTACATAGTATTCTAAGAAAGAAGGGAAATATATGAAGGAAGTAGATGCAAGAGGTTTATCCTGTCCAGAGCCGATTATGCTGACAGCAGAGGCACTCAAAGGGGCACAGGGAGCTGTGAAGGTACTGGTTACTGAGCCTCATCAGAAGATGAATGTTGAGAAATATGCCAAGGATCATGGCAAGAAGACAAGTTCTGAGGAGAAGGATGGATACTTCGAAGTGGTGATTGAGTAAACATGAGAAAGAAAGAACTGAAGTTAGTAGTGACGTTCCATACGACGGCGGATGCCATGGCGATGGAGAAAGCCTGTAAGGAATGTCAGGTGCCGGGGCGCATCATTCCGGTTCCGAGAATGATTTCGGCCGGATGCGGGCTGGCATGGTGTGCGGATCTTGAAGACAGAGAGCAGATTGCTGCTATGATGAAAGAGACGGGCATCGAAGAAGAAGCCATGCATGAATGCATGGTGTAAAGTGTAAAAGAAGAAGGACGTGCAGATTTTGCGAAGAGAAATGTTCTCGGCAAGATTTGCACGTCCTTTTTGGGATCGGCGGTATTCATATCGTCATACTCCTTTTTCAAACATATCCAATACATGGGGCAGAAGCCGGTCGCTGTATTCGGTCAGAGAATATTTCCCTTTGAAAAGCGCCCAATCATAAAGAAGTGCACGCTCATACATAGCATAGACGTTCATCAGTTCGCCGGCGCTGCTGCTGTTTTTAAATTCCCCGCTTTCCAGTCCGGATTCAATGATCTCGGTGATCCATTGAAAATAGAATCGCTTTTTATCGGACAGGGATTTCTTGTCTTTGGTTACTAACTGGGAAGAATACAGGGAGGCAAGTAGTTTGATGTCGATGCTGTGCTCGATCATATCAAACAATTCATGGTTTAGGTATAACAGCTTGTCTCGGCAGCTCATGTTATCATCGATGAGCGGAACCAGTTCTTCGTACTTTTCATCAAAAAGATAGGATAAAGAATTAAGAAGCGCTTCTTTTCCTTTGAAATAGTGGTAAAAAGTACCTTTCGATGTCTTGGATGCGGCAATGATCTCTTCCACGGTAGTCTGTTCGTAGCCGTTTTTGTAGAATAGATTCCAAGCTGACTTGACGATACGTGCTTTGGTAGACTGTCTTTTACGTGGCATTTTTAGTAAATCCTTTCTTTAATCTTATAAATTCGCATATGCCTATCATATATGATGTGTTGCCAAATGGCAATGCTGAAATGAAAAAAGAGGCGGATTATTGTGAATCCGCCTCCAATATAACCTTACGGAAATATTAACCTACCTGGAAACCATATTTCAATGGATCTGTTGGGTCAATCAGGTATGTAGCAACACCTGTTAAGTAGCAGCTTCCTGTGATCATTGGGATAACTGCGTCGTAATCAGCAACTTTTGTAGTTTCTTTGATTACACCCTTGAAGAGGCTGCCTAAGAAGCTTTCGTAAATGAATTCTTCTCCAACATTGATCTCTCCCCAGTGATGCAGAGTAGCAAGTTTAGCACTTGTACCTGTTCCACATGGTGAACGGTCAGCCATAGCATCTCCGAAGATAACTACGTTTCTCATGTTAGCTTTGTCTGGGTTTGGTGTTGGTCCGTAGAATTCAACAAGGTCAACGGTATCGATGTCAAGTAATGGATGCTTAACAGGGATCTCTTTGTTGATTACGTCCAGCATCTTCATACCAAGTTCGGTATAAGCAGGAACGGTTTTCTGGTTGATCTCTCCGATATCCAGTTTTGTTGTGTCAACCAGTGCGAAGAAGCTTCCACCAAAGGAGATTGTGAATTCGATCTCTTTTCCGTCGATGGTAACTTTCTGGTTCTCTTTGTAAACGAATGCTGGTACGTTTGTTAAAGTAACGTGCTCAACCTTTCCGTCTTTTACGAAAGCTGTTGTGCGGATTAATCCTGCAGGAGCATCCAGAACAACTTCGTTCTCGCCTTCGTGCATTTCTTTTAATCCAGATTCAAGGATAACAGTAACAGCACCGATCGTACAGTGTCCGCACATGTTCAGGTATCCGCCTGTATCCATGAACATTACACCGAAGTCAGCTTCTTTGTTGACTGGTTCGCACAGGAAAGCACCGAACATATCGTGGTGTCCTCTTGGCTCGAACATCAGAGCTGTACGAACTTTGTCGTAATTCTCTTCCATCCATTTTTTCTTCTCGATCATTGTGTTGCCTTCTGGCTCCGGGAATCCACCGATTACGATACGGCAGAATTCTCCAACGGTATGAGCGTCTACAACCTGAAGAGCTGCTTCAAACCGGTCGAAGTTAACATTAGCTTTTAACTCCATAATAAATACCTCCTTATTTGTTCAGCTATAGACAAAATCTATAACTTTTTATAAGAACACATAGAAAACACCCCTCGTTTTCATAGTGCTTCTTTTATAGGAAATGTAAAGAAACCGCGAATCACGATATAAAATTAACAATTAGACCGTATTCTAGTATTCCGTTCAGTTCGTTAAGTTCATTATGGACGAAATACCTTGAAAAGTCAATGCTTTTTTGGTATTATAAAAATAAATAAAAAGTGTTGAAATCCGCGAAAGATTGTGATATGGTTAACTAGCATGAAATGATGTATGGGGGTAGATGGGTAACTGGTGTGCCTCCTAGTCTTCAAAACTAGTGTTGGGCGTTAAGAGCGTCCTGGGTGGGTTCGATTCCCACATGCCTCCGCCAAAAAATAAGAAAATTTTGTTAAAAAAATGGCGAAATAAGAGGTTGCATCATTTATAGATAAAATTAATAAATAAACAGCGGGAAATAAACGCAGAATAAGTAAACGGGATGGCAAGTTTCGTTTTTTACTTATATAAATTAAAGAAAAGGAGAAGTATGTCATGGGAAAAGTACAGTTGTTATTACGTCAGCACGTAGGTGCTCCGTGTGCTCCATGTGTAGAGGTTGGGGCAGATGTGAAAAAAGGTACTCTCATTGCTACACCAACAGGACTTGGAGCTAACATTTTTTCAAGTGTGTACGGAAAGGTGACAGAGATTACAGATGACAGCATCATTATCGAAGCAGCGGATGAACAGCCAGATGAATTCGTTCCGATCGATGTTCCGGCAGATGCAAGCAAGCTTGACATGGTAAAAGCAGCAGGAATCGTTGGAATGGGAGGAGCTGGTTTCCCGACAGGCGTGAAGCTTGGAATTGATCTGTCAGCAACTGAGATGGGAGAGATGGATCCGGAGATTAACCCGGAACTTCCGGCAGACTTTAAGATTGAGCACGGATATATCCTTGTGAACGCAGCTGAGTGTGAGCCGGGACTTGAGCACAATATCAGACAGATCGAAGAACAGTGCGATAAAGTGATTACAGGTATCAAGTACAGTATGGAGATCACAAAGGCTGATAAGTGTATCATTGCTATTAAGAAGAAAAACCATAAAGCGATCAAGACATTACAGGCAGCGCTGGCAAATGAGCCGGACATTACAATGCACTTGCTGCCGGATATTTACCCAATGGGTGAAGAGCGTGCGGTAGTAAGAGAGTGTCTTGGAGTCAACCTGACAACCGTTCAGCTTCCTTCAGCAGCAAGATCTGTGGTATTGAACCTTGAGACAATCTGCAAGATTGCAGAAGCTATTGATGAGAAGAAACCATGTATTTCTAAGAACTTAACAGTTCGCGGAAAACTGGTTGGCGGAAATGAAGCTCACGTATTCATGGATGTTCCGGTTGGAGTAAGTGTTGGCGAATTGATTGAAAGAGCCGGAGGAATCGACGGCAAATATGGCGAGATCATCATGGGAGGAGCCTTTACTGGAAAGTCTACAGAGATGGATGCGCCGATTACAAAGACTACGGGAGGAATTCTTGTAACTGTTGAATTTCCGGATCTTCACGGAGCGAACATGGGACTGCTTGTCTGTGCATGCGGAGGAAGCGAAGAACGTATGCGTGAACTGGCAGAAAAGATGAATGCCAAAGTTGTGTCTGTTGCAAGATGTAAACAGGCGATTGAAAATAAACCAGGAGCACCACTTAAGTGCTTAAGACCTGGTAACTGTCCAGGACAGGTTAAGAATAACATGCAGTTCAAGAAAGATGGATGTGAATACATCGTTATCGGTAATTGCTCTGACTGTTCCAACACTGTTATGGCGTCTGGACCAAAGATGGGACTGAAAGTATTCCATCAGACAGACCATGCAATGAGAAGTGTGGGACATGCATTGTACAGAAGCCTGAAGGTTTCGAAACAGGTAAGCCAGGATATCGATTTCTAAGATATCCGGAAATGCAAAGGTATTACTGCTGTAGAAGGCGGCCGCGAAGGACCCCCGATTCTTTTGTGGCAGGAGTGGCTGAGAGGTGAGCTCCGAGTGCGCCGGAAACGGTTGTAAATATACATTTTCTATGCAAACCAAACAAGGAGGGAAAACAATATGTCAATCACAGCTGAAACAGCTAAAGCACATGCTCATGATCCTGCGGTATTATGTTGTAGAGCCGAAGCTGGCATCACAATTGAGCCGGCAAATCTGGAAGATCCAGCAATCTTTGATGATCTGGTAGATTCAGGATTATTGAACCTTGATGGTTGTCTGACCATCGAAGAAGTTTTGGGAGCAAAACTTACAAAAACTTGTGATTCTCTTGCACCATTGACTGTAGATGTACTGGATGGAGTGAAAGCAGTAAGCGCTCCGGCAGAAGAGGAAGAGGTAGCAGAGGAAGAAGCAGCACCAGTTGCAGCACCGGCAGCACCATTGCCGCCACACGCAGCAGGTGGAACATTAAGAATCCACATCGGAGAAGGAAGAGATATCAATCTTGAGATCCCGGTTGGAGCGCTTGGAGCAGGCGGCGCAGCAGTTGCAGAAGTTCCAGCAGGAGCAGAAGCAGTAGTAGCAGGCGCAGCAGCACCGGCAGCAGAAGTTGAAGAAGAAAAGGTCGTAAGATCTCTTACAAGAAAACACTTCAACATCACAGAAGTTAAGAGAGGACCAGAGACAAAGATCGAAGGAACAACTCTTTACATCCGTGAAGGAATCGAAGCAGACGTTATTGCTGATCAGGAATTAGTGAAAGATTTCCATTTAGAGATCATCACTCCTGACTTATATCACACATACTCTGAGACAATCATGGACGTTCAGCCAATCGCTACAAAAGAGGGCGATGATGAACTTGGAACAGGTGTTACAAGAGTACTTGATGGCGTTGTTATGATGCTGACAGGAACAGATGAAGGTGGAGTTCAGATCGGCGAGTTCGGATCTTCTGAAGGATACTTAGACGAGAATATTATGTGGGGTCGTCCGAGCTGTCCAGATAAGGGAGAAATCTTCATCAAAGGTAACATCGTTATCCAGGAGAAGACAAACATGGAGCGTCGTGGACCTATGGCTGCTCATACAGCATTTGATATCATTACACAGGAAATTCGTGAAGTTATGAAGAAGCTTGACGAAAGCCTTGTAACAGATACAGAAGAACTGAAACAGGTTCGTCGTCCAGGTAAGAAGAAAGTTGTTATTGTTAAGGAAATCATGGGACAGGGAGCTATGCATGATAACTTCATCCTTCCTGTAGAGCCAGTTGGTGTTCTTGGCGCAAGAGCTAACGTAGACTTAGGAAACGTTCCGGTTTGCGTATCTCCATTGGAAGTACTCGATGGATGTATCCATGCATTAACATGTATCGGACCTGCATCTAAAGAAATGTCCAGACATTACTGGAGAGAGCCACTCGTTCTGGAAGCATTACATGATCCGGAAGTTGACCTTTGTGGTGTTGTATTCGTTGGATCTCCTCAGATCAATGCTGAGAAGTTCTACGTATCTCGCCGTGTGGGACATACTGTAGAGATGATGGATGCTGATGGAGCATTCGTAACAACAGAAGGATTTGGTAACAACCACATCGACTTCGCAAGCCATATCGAGCAGATCGGTATGAGAGGAATCCCAGTAGTAGGTATGTCTTACTGTGCGGTACAGGGAGCTCTCGTTGTTGGTAACAAGTACATGCAGTACATGGTTGATAACAACAAATCTGAGGCTGGTATTGAGAATGAGATTCTTGGTAACAATACACTTTGTCCAGAAGATGCTGTTCGTGCGCTTGCTATGCTTAAGACAGCTATGGCTGGAGAAGATGTTAAGGCTGCTGAGAAGAAGTGGAATCCAAACGTTAAATCTACAAACGTAGAGTTAATTGAGGACGCGTACGGAAAGAAGATTGACCTGGTTGGAAACGAGCAGGAACTTCCGATGAGCGAGAAGCGTAGATTAAAATACAGCTAAATCGAAGGTGTTCTTAAATGAATAATGAACGTTTGAATTATGGCGACAAGATCATTTATATGGAAGGCGTTGTGGTAGATATTGACGATTGCAGTATCAGTGTCGACCTGAAGGGGCGTCTAGGGTTCTTTAAAGCACCGAAACGAATGTTTATCTGTGATACTGAGCCGAAAGTGGGGCAGGAATTCGGATGGAATATGAGTTTCCCGGAGCAGTTAGGACCAGAGATAAATGAGCATTATGTCAGCAACATAGAAAAAGAAAGACGCAAACAAGAAGAAATGAGTAAGCGTTTGGATGATAATAAGGAGGTCTAAAAATGAGTTTAACGGTTGTTAAAGGTTTACAATCTGAAATCTTCGTTCCTATTACTCCACCGTCTGTATGGACTCCTGTAACAAAAGAGTTGAAAGATATGTCTATCGCTCTTGCAACAGCTGCTGGTGTTCATAAGAAAGACCAGGAAAGATTCAATCTTGCTGGTGACTTCACATGGAGAAAGATCGAAAACACTACACCATCTAGTGAACTGATGGTATCCCATGGTGGATATGATAACAGTGATGTTAACAAAGACATCAACTGTATGTTCCCAATTGACAGAATTCATGAATTGGCTGCTGAAGGATTTATCAGAGCTTGTGCTCCGGTGCATGCAGGATTCATGGGTGGTGGCGGAAACCAGGAGAAATTCAAAGGTGAAACTGGTCCAGCTATCGCACAGATGTTCAAAGAAGAGGATGTTGATGCAGTAATCCTCACCGCTGGATGAGGTACCTGTCACCGCTCTGCAGTATTGGTGCAGAGAGCGATTGAAGAAGCTGGAATTCCTACAATTATTATTGCAGCTCTTCCACCAGTTGTACGTCAGACTGGTACTCCTCGTGCAGTTGCTCCATTGGTACCTATGGGTGCTAATGCAGGTGGACCGCACAATGTTGAACAGCAGACACAGATCGTAAAGGCAACTCTTGAGCAGTTGGTTGAAATCCAGACACCTGGAAAGATCGTACCACTGCCATTTGAGTATGTAGCTAAGATCTAATTTTAAGATGCTTGGAGGGGCAGATGTATTATACATCTGCCCTTTTTTGAAAAGTAATAGAACGAAATTTATGAGTATAGTGTTTGGGGAAAGAGAGCACTGTCTCGAAAGATGAAATAGCGTTCGTTATAAAATGGAGGTGGAAAAATGGCAGATCAGGTAAAGGACCTGCGCCGTCTGGTGATTAAAGCGTTCCATATGACAGAGGTAGAGTGGGGCGAACACAATGACATCACGACGGATGGCCATATGACGGTCAGTAAAGAAATGATCGATAAGCTGGTCGCAGAAGATGACTGTATTGAAAAAATTGATATTCAGATCATTAAACCGGGAGATCATGACCGCTGGACCAACACGATTATGGATATTATTCCGATTTCTACAAAAGTGCTTGGAAAGATCGGGGAAGGAATTACACATACGGTTACAGGCGTTTATGTCATGCTGACGGGCGTGGATGTAAATGGTAAGCAGTGCCACGAATTCGGTTCTTCTGAGGGAAATCTGAAAGAACAGCTGTATCTGAATCGTGCGGGTACACCGGGAGATGATGACTATATTATTTCTTTTGATGTAACCTTTGCAGCGGGTATGGGACAGGAAAGACACGGACCATTTACGGCGCACAGAATCTGTGATGAGTTTATTCAGAGTTACCGTGAGAAACTGAAAAAATTCAGAGGAGATAAGTGTACAGAGCGCCATGAGTATCATGACCAGGTAAGACCGGGAAAGAAAAAAGTAGTGATTATCAGACAGGTGGCAGGACAGGGAGCAATGTACGATACGCATTTATTCCCGAACGAGCCGTCGGGAGTAGAAGGCGGACGTTCCATCATTGAGATGGGCAATATGCCGGTAATGATTACTCCAAATGAATATAGAGACGGAATTATCCGTTCTATGCAGTAGGAGGTGTAGATTATGGGTATTGGACCATCAACAAAAGAAACATCATTGCATCATTTCAGAGATCCGCTTCTTGAAGTAGTAGCGGAAGATACAGACCTGGATCTGATGGGAATTATCATCGTGGGAACACCAGATGACAATAAAGATAAGCTGCTTGTGGGAACGAGAGCAGCAGCTCTTGCTGAATGTATGCGCGCGGATGGGGTTATCCTGACATCCGATGGATGGGGAAACAGCGACGTGGATTATACCAATACATGTGAACAGCTTGGTATTCGCGGTATTCCGGTTACAGGACTTAATTTCAGCGGTACGGTGGCACAGTTTGTTGTTGTAAACGACTATTTGGATGGCATCGTAGATATCAATAAGAGTGCAGATGGTACAGAGACCAATGTTGTGGGAGAGAACAATATGGTGAAGGTAGACTGTCTGAAGGCGAAGGCGCTGTTGAAGTTGAAGATGCGTCAGAAAGAGCAGCATGATCAGGCATAATGTATATATAGATAACAATATGAATACTTATGCATTTTATCAATAGATCAGAAGCGAAAGAAAAGGCACGACGTCCGAACTGTCGTGCCCTTTCTTTTTGGTATGTCATTGAGAGGTTTTTCCTCGTTGCATTGCAGTTTTGCTATATACACAAAGCTGGGGAATGCTCCTCTGAAATAGAGGAAGTATATATAAATTGGAGTCCACTGCTACAAGGATGTTCTTGGGGGAAACAACCGGCAGCTGTGTAACTGCAATAACAACCTTAACTAGGTTAAAATTAATATAGCACTTTTGAAAAGTGGTGTCAATGTGTCGAAAATAAAAAGATAAAATTTGTATAAAGTTACAGAAAAAGTGATTAGAAAAGCAATCTATTTATGAGTTTTAACAAATTAATGAATTAATGGAATAAAGCAAAAGGCGAGAAAAAGAAATGTAGAAATGGTTTGCAAAAAACAGAAGGATATATTATCATAAACCATAGAAAATACAAGGAGAGAGGAACTATGACAACAGTATATAAGGTAAAGAGTAAGCACACGAAAGAGGTGCTGGAGGATTTTATCCGCTTTGACAATAAGGTGCGTCATCCGCTCACGAAAATGCACCTCACTGTATTGGGGATTGGATTTTTGGTGCTGGGCTATCTGCTGCGTGCAAAGACGGCGGGAATGATTGCCTGCTTTGTGGCGGGAGGCATCATGTTAGGCATTATGTTATTTTCGTATAAGATTGCATTTGTGAAGTTGTCCAGTCAGGATCAGGATTATATCGATCAGAATGAGATTACATATCTTTTTGGGCAGGCGGAACTTCGGATTGAGAATCCGGCCTGGGGAGAAGATGTTCATGTGAAATATGGCGAGATTAGTATGCTGTATGAAGATAAGAAAAACTTCTATATCTGCAGAAATAATGAAGAACTCTATCTTCTACCGCATGCGGACTTCGTAGAAGGCGCTGTAGATGGGTTTAGACGCTTTTTAGAGGATAAGACGAAGAAGATATGGGTGAACACGCAGCTGCCGTTAAAAGAGCGAATTAAGCGCATGAATGCGGCAAGGAAAGAAGCGAACAGACTTCACGATGAAGAGGTTGAGAGACGGCGGAAAAACAAAGGAAGATAGGCTTTTGGAAAAGTCGTAGATAAGTTGAGAATAAACTGTAGAAGGTATAAAAAAAGGATTTCCCGATTGGGAAATCCTTTTTGCGTCCATATTCAATTAAGCAGCTTTTGTTGCATCCTTGAAGAATACGATAGCTGTGTAAATCATAACTACGATAACTACCCATGTCAGGATTGTGATTGGCAGAGACTTAACGATGAAGTAAGCAATCAATACACCAATTACACCACCGATGGTAAGGAGAACAGAAGCTTTTCTGTCGTATTTTCCTTCTTTAACGAATTTGATTCCGCAAGCTGGCATCAGGAATGCACAAGATCCCATCATAACTGGGAAAGCAGCCTGGATGTTCATTCCAAGAGCACCGATCATAGCCATACATGGTGCATACAGACCAACACCAACGGTCATAAGAGCTCCTAAGAAGAAGTTAACAACAACACCGATTACAAGTTTAGCACCTGTTAATCCAGTAGCTGTTCCGGAAGCGCCGAATGGACCAACTTCCAACAGTTTACATCCCATAACAACTGCAAGGATCAAAAGAGCAGAACCTAAAGCGATACGGATCTGTTTTACAGGAAGCTTGGATACGATACCAGCTCCGATGTAAGAACCGATAGTAGCTGCTGCAAGCAGAGCAACCAGGGTAAGAGTATCCATCTCGATCAGAGTCAGGAATAATACGAACTCTGTTACGACTGGGATAGCATCTCCGATGTTCAGAGTACCTGGCATTGTTTCATCAGGACTGGACTTTGTAAATTTGAAACCAGCCTGTGTAGTTGCAAAACTTCCGATTCCCAGAGTGTCAAGGAAGTTAGTGATTACACCGATGATGAACAGTGGAATTACTTTCTCACCGTTGAATTCTTCTTTGTGTGCAATCATGTCTTTGATCCAGTAAACTGCAAATACAAGTGTGTACAGGATAATGACGATACGTAAAATTAATGTAGCATTCATAATTCATCCCTCCAGATTGGTTGAAAAGTAAAAAATGGAACAGATTCGCCTTTCTTTTATGTAATGAAATATAAATACCCCGATATTTTTATACTTCGTTAAAAATCCCACGATCTGTTCTTTATATAATTTTAGCAATTCCTATGCCAAAAGTCAATCAAATTATACAGAAAAAGCACGGATAGCCCGTGCTTTTTTTACAAATATGTAAAAACCTGACATGTAGTCATTATTTTTTCTGTTTTTTTGCGTCGTGGAAGAATAAAGCGGCGCAGATTACCATTACGATACAAACCAGATAGGTCAGTAAGGTGAGCGGCAGGGAGGTTACAATGAATCCTGCGATCAGAACACCGATAGAACCGGCAATCAGCATAGGGATAGTCGCTCCGCGCTGATATTTTCCTTCCTTAATAAATGTGATTCCGCATGCAGGGCACAGGAATGCGCAGGATCCCATCATGATTGGGAAGGCTACGTCTGTGCTCATGCCGAGCAGAAGAATGAGTGCCATACATGGTGCGTACAGACCGATTCCGGCGGTCATTAAGATTCCCAGAATGAAGTTGCCGATGACTCCAATAACCAGCATAGCTCCACTTAAACCTCTGGCGGTTCCTACCATTCCGAATGGTCCGATAGCATTGATCTTACACAAAGTAACAGCTGCTACGATCAGAAGTGCGATACCCATGATGACACGGATTTTCATAATATCCATGTGGGAGATAATCTTTGCACCGAGAATAGATCCAAGGATGGCAGATCCGATCATCAGAACCAGTGTCAGAGGATCTACGCTGATGCGGGTCATAGTAATAGTTGCTTCTACGCAGATCGGGATTGCGAAAGCAACGTTCAAAGTACCTGGAATCAGATCGTCGGAGATAGATTTGTTAAACTTCCATGCAGAAGTTGCGATTGCGTAGCTTCCGATTCCCAGCGTGTCGAAAAAGTTTGCAATCAAACTGATGATGGAGTTAAATCCTAATTTGGTTTTATCCAGTTCCTGTTTGTGTGCCTTCACGTCTTTAACCAGTATTATAATGAATGCAATTGCGAAGATCCACATGAAAATAAGTAAAATTGTTGAAGCGCTCATAAAAAATACCTCTCTTTCATTTGTGGAAAATTTTGTTTCAGTATAATTGATTGTGAAATAAATGTCAAGCAAAAGATTAAAAAATCTAATGCCGGCATTACAAAAGATTATGACTTAGAGAAGAAAAACTTTTGCATATTCCAAAAAGCTTTTGGAAGCTGGTGACAGTTCTTCCTGAGAGGAGAAGGCGAGTCCCAGTTTCCGATAAGCGCGCGGGAAGAGGGGGAGGGTGGTGTAGTTCCCGATCTGTCCGCGAAGTAGAAGCCCTGGGAGGATTGTAAGGCCCAGATTGTGCTCTACCATAGAAAGAGATGAAAATTCATTAACGGTCACATAGCGGATATCCGGAGTGACCTGATGTTCTTTTAAGATTCTGTGAATATCGCTTCCGGGTGTATACTCGGTGATGATAAAGGGCTGATTGTTGAAATCCTCGATGGGAATTGTGTCCTGCGCTGCAAGAGGATGCCCTTTGGGAAGAACGGCGAAAAGCTCATCGTTCATTACCGGGAGAAACTGATAACGCTGTTCTGCCTGGTAGCTGAGGAAACCGATATCTACCTTTCGTTCCTGAATCCATTCGGCGAGTTCGCCTTCTGATCCTTGTATAATTTTAAAGTGAATGTCCGGGTGCTTTTGCTGGAATTCTTGGATGATTTTAGGGATCCAGTGGATCGAACAGCTTAAGTATGTACCTATTATAATAGTACCGGTTTGAGCACCTTTTTTTAGTGCGGCGATCTCCTGTCGGATGACTTCCTCGGCGTGGAGAAGGGAATGAATGGCTGGGAGGAGTGCTTTTGCCTCGTCGGTCAGGAAGGTGCCATGACCAACCTTTTTAAATAAGGAAAAGCCGACGTCCTTTTCCAGTGACTTCATCATTTGGGTGATGCCGGACTGGGTGTAGCCAAGTTCCAGACCTGCGCGTGTGAAGCTGCCGTGATGATCCACGGCAAGCATGACTTTCCATTTCTTGATATCCATAATGTAGTTGCCCCCTGTGTCTGTAGTGTGTATAATGTCAATAGCTCATTACTCTTGGCACTTATAATAGAGAAAAAAATGGGTGGGCTACAAGGTGAAATGTGGAAAATAAGCGAAGTTTCTGATTGTACGAAAAAAAATACAATATTTAAAAGAAAATGCTTGCAAAAACGGATTTTATCATTTATACTGAAAAAGCTGTGACATGATAGCTGTGAAACGTGAGGTTGCTGCTTATAATAGCAGGTTTTCCGTGGAGCGAATGTCAAGTTAGGAAACTGGCGACAAGTCACTGTACGAAACTATAACGGCCACTGAAATGTGGTAACAACGTGTGAGGTTCTCACGACACACACGGGAGAGTGTACAGTCACCGCTTGTCGTACTGAAGTTAAAAGTACGAAAAGGAGGCGACTTTTTTTATGGCAAGTCAAGTAATGAGAATCACTTTGAAGGCTTATGATCACCAGTTGGTTGATGCATCTGCCAAAAAAATCATCGAAACTGTTAAAAAGAATGGATCTAAGGTGAGTGGACCGGTTCCGCTTCCGACAAAGAAGGAAGTTGTAACAATTATCAGAGCTGTTCACAAATACAAAGATTCCAGGGAGCAGTTTGAACAGAGAACTCATAAGAGACTGATCGATATCATCACACCAACACAGAAAACGGTTGATGCATTATCTAGATTAGAGATGCCGGCTGGTGTATATATCGACATCAAAATGAAAAACAAATAAGAACACAGTAATTCCTAACATTTAGGATGAACGCCAAAGTGCGTTCCGCTGTAAATCACAGGAGGTAATTATAATGAAGAAAGCTATCTTAGCTACCAAAGTCGGAATGACTCAGATCTTCAATGAAGACGGAAGTCTGACACCTGTAACAGTACTTCAGGCTGGACCATGTGTTGTAACACAGATCAAAACTGTTGAGAACGATGGCTACGAAGCAGTACAGGTTGGTTTTATCGACAAGAAAGACAAAATCATCAACAAAGACAAGGGCGGAAGAAAAGAAATCGCTCATCGTCATGGTGTGACAAAAGCTGAGCAGGGACACTTTGCAAAAGCTGGTGTATCTGGTAAGAGATTTGTAAGAGAGTTTAAATTTGAAAATGCAGGCGAGTTTGAGCTGGCTCAGGAAATCAAAGCTGACATCTTCGAAGTTGGCGATAAGATTGATGCAACTGCAATCTCTAAAGGAAAGGGATTCCAGGGAGCGATCAAGAGACACAACCAGCACAGAGGACCTATGACTCATGGTTCTAAATTCCACCGTCACGCAGGTTCCAACGGAGCTGCTTCTGATCCGAGCAAGGTATTTAAAGGAAAGAAAATGCCAGGACACATGGGAAGCAAGAAGATCACAATCCAGAATCTGGAAGTTGTACGCGTAGATGCAGAAAACAACCTGTTACTGGTTAAAGGCTCAGTACCGGGACCTAAGAAATCTTTAGTAACTATTAAAGAAGCAGTAAAAGCTAACTAGGATTTGGCGAAGGAAGGAGGACACTAGAGATGGCAAACGTATCTGTTTACAATATCGAAGGTAACGAAGTTGGTACAATCGACTTAAATGATGCAGTGTTCGGTGTTGAAGTAAATGAACATTTGGTACACATGGCAGTTGTAAACCAGCTTGCAAATAATCGTCAGGGAACACAGAAAGCAAAAACACGTTCTGAAGTTTCCGGAGGCGGAAGAAAACCATGGAGACAGAAAGGAACAGGTCACGCAAGACAGGGATCCACAAGAGCTCCACAGTGGACAGGCGGCGGAGTTGTATTCGCTCCAGTTCCGAGAGATTACTCTTTCAAAATGAACAAGAAAGAGAAGAGAGCTGCTCTGAAATCTGCTCTCACAGCAAAGGTAGAAGAGAAGAAGTTCATCGTAGTTGACGAGATCAAGTTTGATGAGATCAAGACAAAGAACTTTGCAAATATCCTTAAGAACTTAGATGTAAAGAAAGCATTAGTAGTATTAGAAGATGGAAATGCAAACGCAGAACTTTCCGCAAGAAACATTGCTGATGTTAAGACGGCAAAAACTAATACAATCAATGTGTACGACATCTTAAAATACAACACAGTGATCGCAACGAAAGCTGCTGTTGCAAATATCGAGGAGGTGTACGCATAATGGCAAACATTCAGTATTATGATGTAATCCTTAAACCAGTTGTAACAGAGAAGAGTATGGGACTGATGGGAGACAAGAAATATACATTCCTTGTACATCCGGAAGCAACCAAGTCTCAGGTAAAAGAAGCTGTTGAGAAAATGTTCAACGGCACAAAAGTAAAAAGCGTTAACACAATGAACTGCGAAGGCAAGAAGAGAAGAGTACGTGGAACAATGCAGTTCGGAAAGACAGCTAAGACAAAGAAAGCTATCGTGCAGTTAACAGCTGACAGCGCTGATATCGAGATCTTTGAAGGATTATAAGATAAGCGCAGATCATACGGATAGAAACCGTGATAATAAACATTTGAAAGGAGAACGATCATGGGAATTAAAACATATCGCCCATATACGCCTTCCAGAAGACAGATGACTGGTTCTGATTTCGCAGAAATCACAAAGACCACACCAGAGAAGTCTTTGTTAGCTCCAAAGAGCAGACAGGCAGGACGTAACAACCAGGGGAAAATTACTGTTAGACACCGCGGAGGCGGAGCTAAGAAGAAATATAGAATTATCGACTTCAAGAGAAGAAAAGACGGAATTGCAGCTACTGTAATCGGTATCGAGTACGATCCAAACAGAACAGCTAATATCGCTCTTATCTGCTATGAAGATGGTGAAAAAGCATACATCCTTGCTCCAGAAGGATTGAAGGATGGAATGAAGGTTATGAACGGAGCAGAAGCTGAAGTAAGAGTTGGTAACTGCCTTCCACTTTCTGAGATTCCAGTAGGTACTCAGATCCACAACATTGAGCTTTATCCTGGAAGAGGCGGACAGCTTGTTCGTTCCGCTGGAAACAGCGCTCAGTTAATGGCAAAAGAAGGAAAATACGCAACACTTCGTCTTCCATCAGGAGAGATGAGAATGGTTCCGATCGTATGCCGTGCATCTATCGGAGTTGTAGGAAATGGTGACCACAACCTGATCAACATCGGTAAAGCAGGACGTAAGCGTCACATGGGTATCAGACCGACAGTTCGTGGTTCTGTTATGAACCCGAATGACCATCCGCACGGTGGTGGTGAAGGTAAGACTGGAATCGGACGTCCGGGTCCATGTACACCTTGGGGTAAACCAGCACTTGGTCTTAAGACAAGAAAGAAAAACAAATCTTCTAACAAGATGATTGTAAGAAGAAGAGATGGTAAAGCAATCAAATAATTAAGGAGGTTAGAACCTATGGCACGTTCAATTAAAAAAGGACCATTCGCAGACGAAAGCCTGCTTAAGAAGATTGATGCGATGAACGAGTCCGGTGACAAGTCTGTAATTAAGACATGGTCCCGCCGTTCTACAATCTTCCCAAGCATGGTTGGACATACAATCGCCGTACACGACGGAAGAAAACATGTACCTGTATATGTAACAGAGGATATGGTAGGACACAAGCTCGGAGAGTTTGTTGCAACCAGAACATACAGAGGACATGGAAAAGACGAAAAGAAATCAAGAGTTAGATAATTACATTGTGAAAGGAGGGTTCATCCATGGCTAAAGGACATAGATCCCAAATCAAAAGAGAGAGAAATGCTAACAAAGATACAAGACCTTCTGCTAAGTTGTCTTACGCAAGAGTTTCTGTTCAGAAAGCATGTTTCGTATTAGATGCCATCAGAGGTAAGGATGTAACAACAGCACTTGGTATTTTAACTTACAATCCAAGATATGCTTCCAGTTTAATAAAGAAATTATTAGAGTCTGCAATCGCAAATGCTGAGAATAACAACGGCATGAACGCTGAGAATCTTTATATTGCAGAGGCTTATGCAAACAAAGGACCAACAATGAAGAGAATCAGACCTAGAGCACAGGGAAGAGCTTACAGAATCGAGAAGAGAATGAGCCACATTACACTTGTGCTTGATGAAAGATAAGGAGGGCAAACATGGGACAGAAAGTTAATCCTCATGGTTTGAGAGTCGGTGTTATCAAAGACTGGGACTCTAAATGGTATGCAGAAAAAGATTTCGCAGACTACTTAGTAGAAGACCATGAAATCAGAACGTATCTTAAGAAGAGATTATACAGCGCCGGTGTTTCTAAGATTGAGATCGAAAGAGCATCCGATCGCGTTAAGATCATCATTTATACAGCTAAGCCGGGAGTTGTTATCGGTAAAGGCGGATCAGAGATCGAGAAAGTAAAAGGTGAATTAGCACAGTTTACAGATAAGAAGTTAGTAGTAGACATCAAAGAAGTTAAGAGACCGGATAAGGATGCACAGTTAGTAGCAGAGAATATCGCTCTTCAGCTTGAGAACCGTATTTCCTTCAGACGTGCTATGAAGTCTTGCATGTCCAGAACAATGAAGGCAGGAGCACTTGGTGTGAAGACTTCCGTATCAGGACGTCTTGGCGGAGCTGACATGGCTCGTACAGAGTTCTACAGCGAAGGAACAATTCCGCTTCAGACATTAAGAGCAGACATTGACTACGGATTCGCTGAGGCTGACACAACTTACGGAAAAGTTGGTGTTAAGGTATGGATTTACAAAGGCGAAGTTCTTCCGGAAAAAGCATCAAAGGAAGGAGATAGATAATCATGTTAATGCCAAAGAGAGTAAAACGTCGTAAACAATTCCGTGGTTCCATGAAGGGTAAAGCTCTTCGCGGAAACAAGATTACAAATGGTGAATATGGTATCGTTGCAATGGAGCCATGCTGGATCCGTTCCAATCAGATCGAGGCTGCCCGTATCGCTATGACACGTTACATCAAGCGTGGTGGTAAAGTTTGGATCAAAATATTCCCAGATAAACCTGTAACTACGAAACCAGCTGAAACACGTATGGGTTCCGGTAAAGGAACTTTAGAGTACTGGGTAGCAGTTGTGAAGCCGGGACGTGTAATGTTCGAGCTTGCTGGAGTTCCTGAGGAAACAGCACGTGAAGCTTTACGTCTTGCAATGCACAAATTACCTTGTAAATGTAAGATCGTTTCACGCGAAGATTTAGAAGGCGGTGATAACAGTGAAAATTAATGCATTTGTAGAAGATTTAAAAACAAAATCAGCTGCAGAGCTGAACGAAGAATTAGTAGCTGCTAAAAAGGAACTTTTCAACTTAAGATTCCAGAACGCAACAAATCAGTTAGACAATACAAGCAGAATCAAAGAAGTAAGAAGAAACATTGCCAGAATTCAGACAGTAATTACTGAAAAGGCAAATGCTGCGGAATAATCCGGAAAGGAGTATAGGCTGTGGAAAGAAATCTTAGAAAGACCCGTGTGGGTAAGGTTATCAGCAATAAAATGGATAAAACCATCGTTGTTGCCATTGAAGATCATGTAAAACATCCACTTTACAAGAAGATTGTAAAGAAGACATATAAGCTGAAAGCACACGATGAGAACAATGAGTGCAACATTGGTGACAAGGTAAAAGTTATGGAAACAAGACCTCTGTCCAAAGACAAGAGATGGAGACTTGTTGAAATTATGGAAAAAGCGAAATAGTATAAGGAGGGAAACCTGCATGATACAGCAAGAAAGCAGACTGAAAGTAGCAGACAATACAGGTGCGAAAGAGTTACTTTGTATCCGTGTACTGGGCGGTTCAACCAGAAGATATGCAAGTATCGGTGATGTAATCGTTGCGACTGTTAAAGATGCAACACCAGGCGGCGTTGTGAAAAAAGGTGACGTAGTAAAGGCTGTAGTTGTTCGTACTGTAAACAGTACTCGTCGTAAAGATGGTTCTTACATCCGTTTCGATGAAAATGCTGCTGTAATTATAAAAGATGATAAGACACCAAGAGGAACCCGTATTTTCGGGCCAGTAGCAAGAGAGCTTCGTGACAAACAGTTCATGAGAATTGTTTCTCTGGCTCCGGAAGTACTTTAAGGAGGTGCGCGTAAGATGTCAATGTTAAAGATCAAAAAAGGCGACACTGTTAAGGTAATCGCTGGTAAAGATAAAGACAAAGAAGGCAAGGTTATTGCTGTAAACCAGAAAGATGGTAAGGTTGTTGTTGAAGGCGTGAACATGCTGACAAAGCATACAAAACCAAGTGCTTCCAATGCCAATGGCGGAATCATTCATCAGGAAGGTCCGATCGATGCATCTAACGTAATGTATATGCACAAAGGAAAAGCTACAAGAGTCGGAATTAAGATGGATGGCGACAAAAAAGTTCGTTTCGCAAAATCAACTGGCGAAGTGATTGATTAATCTAAGGAAGGAGGTCCAGTGCTTTGAGTAGACTGAAAGAACAATACCAGAACGAGATCGTAGATGCTCTGATCAAGAAGTTCGGTTATAAAAATATTATGGAAGTGCCGAAGCTCGACAAGGTTGTAATCAACATGGGAGTTGGAGAGGCAAAAGACAATGCAAAGCTGTTAGATTCAGCAATTGCAGATATGGAAAAGATTACAGGACAGAAAGCTGTCGTATGTAAGGCTAAAAAATCTGTTGCTAACTTCAAGTTAAGAGAAGGAATGGCAATCGGATGTAAAACTACTTTAAGAGGAGAGAAGATGTATGAGTTCGTTGATCGTCTGATCAACCTTGCATTACCTCGTGTACGTGACTTTAGAGGAGTAAATCCTAACGCATTCGACGGAAGAGGAAACTACGCTCTTGGAATCAAAGAGCAGATCATCTTCCCTGAGATCGAGTATGATAAGATCGACAAGGTAAGAGGTATGGATATCATCTTCGTTACCACTGCAAAAACAGATGAAGAGGCTCGTGAATTGTTAACACAGTTCAACATGCCATTTACAAAATAAGGAGGTAAATTATGGCTAAGACAGCAATGAAAGTTAAGCAGCAGCGTAAGCAGAAATTCTCTACAAGAGAATACAATCGTTGCAGAATCTGTGGTCGTCCACATGCATATTTAAGAAAATATGGAATCTGCCGTGTTTGCTTCCGCGAATTGGCATACAAAGGTCAGATCCCTGGCGTAAAGAAAGCCAGCTGGTAGGCTTTGAACATTTAGAAAAGGAGGAAACAATTCATGACTATGAGCGATCCAATTGCAGATATGCTTACAAGAATCCGTAATGCAAATACTGCGAAACATGATACAGTAGACGTACCTGCATCCAAGATGAAACTTGCTATCGCAAACATCTTATTAGATGAAGGATACATCGCAAAATACGACGTCATCGAAGACGGAGTATTCAAGACAATCCGCATTACATTAAAGTATGGTGCAGATAAGAATGAAAAAGTAATCACAGGTCTTAAGAGAATCTCTAAGCCAGGTCTGCGTGTATACGCAAACAGCGCTGATGTACCGAAGGTATTTGGTGGACTTGGAACAGCAATCATCTCTACAAACCACGGTGTGATCACAGATAAAGAAGCAAGAAAGCTCGGCGTTGGCGGAGAAGTACTTTGCTTCGTATGGTAATTATCAGAAACTGAAAACAGAGCGGTAAAAGCCGCTCCGAAAATTTAAGTTAAGGAGGATAAGGCAATGTCACGTATCGGAAGACTGCCAGTTGCAATTCCAGCAGGCGTAACTGTTGAGGTTGCAGAGAATAACAAAGTGACTGTAAAAGGTCCAAAGGGAACACTTGAAAGAGAACTTCCAACAGAGATGACCATCAAGGTTGAAGGTGAGGAAGTTGTAGTAACAAGACCAAACGATCTGAAGAAAATGAAATCTTTACATGGTCTGACAAGAACACTGATCAATAACATGGTTGTTGGTGTTACAGAAGGATACCAGAAGGTTCTGGAAGTAAACGGTGTTGGATATAAAGCAGCAAAGTCCGGAAAGAAACTGACACTCAGCCTTGGATACTCTCATCCGGTAGAGATGGAAGATCCAGAAGGTATTGAGACTGTAATGGAAGGACAGAACAAGATCATCGTTAAAGGTATCGATAAAGAAAAAGTTGGACAGTTTGCGGCTGAGATCAGAGATAAGAGAAGACCGGAGCCATACAAAGGTAAAGGTATTAAGTATGCTGATGAAGTTATCAGACGTAAAGTTGGTAAGACTGGTAAGAAATAAGAAAGGAGAGTGTAAAAATGGTTAGCAAAAAATCAAGAAGTGTAGTTCGTGTTAACAAACACAGAAAATTACGTAACCGTTTAAGTGGTACAGCAGAGTGCCCACGTTTAGCAGTATTTAGAAGTAACAATCACATGTATGCACAGATCATTGATGATGTAGCTCAGACAACTCTGGTTTCCGCTTCCACTCTTCAGAAAGATGTGAAAGCAAACTTAGAGAAGACAAACAACGTTGATGCAGCAGCATATCTTGGAAAAGTGATTGCTGAGAAGGCAATCGAGAAAGGTATTAAAGACGTTGTCTTCGACAGAGGCGGATTTATTTACCAGGGTAAAGTTCAGGCATTAGCAGACGCAGCTAGAGAAGCTGGGTTGAATTTCTAGAAGGAGGAGCACACATGAGACAGGAACGTATTGATGCTAGTCAGTTAGAGTTAAATGAAAAAGTAGTATCAATTAAACGTGTAACCAAAGTTGTTAAAGGTGGCCGTAACATGAGATTCACAGCTTTAGTAGTTGTTGGTGATGGTAATGGCCATGTTGGTGCAGGTTTAGGAAAAGCTACTGAGATTCCGGAAGCAATCCGCAAAGGAAAAGAAGATGCTGCAAAGAATCTGATTTCAGTAGCCTTAGATGAAAATGATAGTATTACACATGATTTTATCGGTAAATTCGGAGGAGCTTCTGTATTACTGAAGAAGGCTCCGGAAGGTACTGGAGTAATCGCCGGTGGTCCGGCGCGTGCCGTAATCGAGATGGCAGGAATTAAGAATATTCGTACAAAATCTCTTGGTTCCAACAACAAGCAGAACGTAGTTCTTGCTACAATCGAAGGATTACGCCAGGTTAAGACTCCGGAAGAAGTAGCTAAGCTTCGCGGTAAATCTGTTGAAGAGATCTTAGGCTAAGGAGGTAGATTAAGATGGCAAATTTAAAAGTTACATTAGTGAAATCTACAATTGGTGCTGTACCGAAGCATAAGAAAACTGTAGAAGCATTAGGACTTCGCAAGTTAAACAAGACAGTTGAACTGCCGGACAATGCAGCAACAAGAGGGATGATCAAACAGGTTTCTCACCTGGTAAAAGTAGAAGAAGCATAATTATATCAGATAAGGAGGTGTCACAATGGATTTATCAAACTTAAGACCTGCTGATGGAGCAAAACAGAGTGATAATTTCAGAAGAGGACGTGGACACGGTTCTGGAAATGGTAAGACTGCTGGTAAGGGACACAAAGGTCAGAAGGCTCGTTCTGGAGCAACAAGACCAGGTTTCGAAGGTGGACAGATGCCATTATATAGAAGAATACCAAAGAGAGGTTTCAAGAACAGAAACTCTAAAGAAATCATTGGTATTAACTTAAGCGCTCTTGAAGTATTTGACAATGATGCAGTTGTATCTGTAGAGACTTTGATTGAACAGGGAATCGTAAAGAACCCAAGAGATGGTGTTAAGATTCTTGGAGGCGGAGAGCTGACAAAGAAACTGACCGTTCAGGCAAATGCATTCAGCGCAAGTGCAAAAGAGAAGATTGAGGCTGTAGGTGGAAAAGCAGAGGTGATCTAATGTTAGAAACATTCCGAAGAGCATTTCAAATTAAAGATATTCGCAAAAAAATCGGATACACGTTTTTGATGTTGATCGTTATTAGAATTGGCTCACAGCTGCCGACACCGGGAGTGAATACGGAGTTTATTCAGAACTTTTTTGCCCAGAATACGGGGGAAGCGTTTAACTTGTTTAACGCTTTCACCGGGGGCTCTATGGAGCGTATGTCAATCTTTGCATTGAGTATTACGCCATACATTACTTCTTCCATTATTATGCAGCTGCTCACAATTGCGATTCCAAAATTGGAAGAGATGCAGAAAGATGGAGAAGACGGAAGAAAGAAGATCGCAGCAATTACTCGTTATGTGACGGTGCTTCTGGCGCTTATCGAATCTACAGCTATGGCAGTAGGATTTGGACGTCAGGGACTTTTGACAGAATATAATTTCGTCAATGTTGCAATCGTCGTACTTACACTCACAGCAGGATCTGCGTTCCTGATGTGGATCGGTGAACGGATCACAGAAAAGGGTGTGGGAAATGGTATTTCCATTGTCCTGGTAATTAACATTGTTTCCCGTATTCCAAGTGATATGACAACTCTGTTTGAACAGTTTGTCAAAGGAAAACCGATCGCTTCCGCAGCGCTTGCAGTAGTAGTTATTCTTGCAATTATCATTGCTCTTGTTGTATTCGTAGTAATCCTTCAGGGCGGTGTAAGAAAGATTGCAGTACAGTATTCTCAGAAAGTGGTAGGAAGAAAGACCTATGGAGGTCAGTCCAGTAATATTCCGCTGAAAGTTAATACTGCAGGTGTAATCCCGATTATCTTTGCGTCATCATTGATGCAGACCCCGGTTGTTATTGCATCCTTCTTAGGAAAAGGCAATGGAACTGGAATTGGAAGTGAGATCCTTCGTGGTCTCAACCAGGGAAACTGGTGCAATCCAGCACAGCTTAAGTATTCCTGGGGACTGTTGGTATATATCATTCTGACTGTATTCTTCGCTTATTTCTATACCTCTATTACGTTTAACCCGTTAGAGATTGCAAATAACATGAAGAAAAACGGAGGATTTATCCCAGGTATCCGTCCTGGAAAACCAACGGTTGATTATCTGACAAAGATTTTGAACTACATTATCTTTGTTGGTGCATGTGCACTGATTGTTATTCAGGTTGTGCCGATTCTCTTTAATGGATGGCTTGGCGCAAATGTATCGTTCGGTGGTACTTCCCTGATCATTATCGTCAGCGTTGTGCTTGAGACGTTAAAACAGCTTGAATCACAGATGCTGGTACGTAATTATAAGGGATTTTTAAATAAGTAAGATTTTGACTCGCGGGAAAAGGCTTTTTTTCGCGGGTTAAAATGCTATTGAGGAGGAAACATATCTATGAAGATTATTATGTTAGGTGCACCTGGTGCAGGAAAAGGTACTCAGGCAAAGAAAATTGCAGCAAAATACAATATTCCTCACATTTCAACAGGAGATATTTTCAGAGCAAATATCAAAAATGGTACAGAACTTGGAAAGAAAGCTCAGACATACATGGATCAGGGGCTTCTGGTTCCTGACGAACTGGTTGTTGATCTGGTAGTAGACCGCGTGGGCCAGGAAGATTGTAAGGACGGTTACGTTCTGGACGGTTTTCCGAGAACGATTCCTCAGGCAGAAGCGCTTGATAAAGCGTTGGCAGCGATGGGGGAGAAGATGGATTTTGCTATTGATGTAGATGTACCGGATGAGAATATTATCCGCCGTATGGGCGGACGCCGCGCATGCGTAGGATGCGGAGCAACCTATCATTTGGAATATGCACCGACGAAGGTGGAAGGTATCTGCGATACTTGTGGAAAAGAACTGATTTTAAGAGAAGATGATAAGCCGGAAACTGTACAGAAACGTCTCGGTGTGTACCATGAGCAGACACAGCCGCTGATCGATTACTATACAGCAGCTGGAATCTTAAGAACAGTAGACGGTACGGTTGATATTAACGATGTATTTCAGGCAATCGTAGGCCTGTTAGGAGCGTAAGCAACATGCCAATTACGATAAAATCGACCCGAGAAATTGAATTGATGAAAGAAGCTGGACGCATCCTGGAGATTGTTCATAACGAACTGGAAAAGGAGCTGCGTCCGGGAATGACAACCAAAGACATAGACCGCCTGGGAGAAGAAATAATCCGCAGTTATGGATGTATCCCATCCTTTCTTGGATATAATGGTTATCCGGGATCCATTTGCGTATCCATCAATGACGAGGTCGTACATGGAATTCCAAGTGAACATCGTTTTATCAGAGAAGGAGATATCGTGAGTCTGGATGCAGGCGTCATCTATCGGGGATACCATTCCGATGCGGCAAGAACACATGCTGTCGGAAGGATCAGTAAAGAAGCACAGGAATTGATTCGGGTAACGAGAGAATGCTTCTTTGAAGGGATCAAATATGCGAAAGCAGGCAATCACTTATTTGACATATCTTCTGCTATTGGAAGATATGCAGGTGAGCGTGGATACGGAGTTGTACGTGATCTGTGCGGACATGGGATCGGAACGGCGCTTCACGAAGCACCGGAGATTCCAAATTATGAGATGAAGCGAAAAGGGGTTCTTCTGAAAGCTGGGATGACATTGGCCATTGAGCCGATGATCAATATCGGCGGATGGGAAGTTGACTGGCTTGAAGATGACTGGACTGTTGTTACTAGAGATCATTCACTGTCAGCGCATTATGAAAATACCGTGCTGATTACGGATGAAGGACCTAAGCTTCTAACCTTGACTACGCAGACTGCGAAAGATCAAGAGTCAGAACAGGCAGAGTAGGAGCGGCATATGGAAATGAAGAAAGGGATGCTTGCGGTGTCTAAAGCAGGACACGATGCAGGCGAAAGATATGTGATTGCTGCCGTAGATAACAACTACGTTTATCTGGTGGACGGGAGAATCCGGACGTTGGATAAGCCGAAGAAAAAGAAGAAAAAACATATTCAGATTATCGGGAGAACCTATGATCTGGAAGGCGCGACAGATGTAAAAATCAAACGGATATTAAAGGAGGATTAATCTATGTCAAAGGCTGACGTAATTGAAATTGAAGGAACTGTTGTTGAGAAGCTGCCAAATGCTATGTTTCAGGTAGAGCTGGAGAATGGACATCAGGTGCTGGCACACATCAGCGGGAAGCTTCGTATGAACTTCATTAAGATTTTACCGGGAGATAGGGTAACATTAGAATTATCTCCATATGACCTGTCAAAGGGAAGAATTATCTGGAGAGATAAATAAGAGGATCAAGAGAGGGCACTGGCGTTTGGAAAGAAAACGAGAAGAGTGAAGTGAAAAGTTTATTTCCACTTTAAAAAAGAGAAGAATGAAAGTGGCAATTACTCTTACAAAAAGGGATAATTGCTACTTTTTCTGTTTTATAAAGTGGAATTCAATGTTACAATAAGGAATATAAAACAATAGGATGACTGCCAAAGACCTGTTTTTTTGCATCACAAAAAAGCGGAGTTTAGTCGTGTTTTGGAATGTGTAGGACTAAATTCCACTTGCGAAGGGGTACGCTATTCAGTTGCATAGACAGTCGCCTGTTGTTTTTTTGTTTTATTTTATATGTTTATTTTTTTAACAGGTATGGTTTTAAAATCACATGATCTTTATCAATCTGTTGAATACCGAAATCGTATAACTTTTTGTAAAGATCATGGTACATAAAATCAGTAAGTTCTAGTGGACTTTTACCGCCTAGTAATTCAACAGGAGCAGAATTCACATGACTGATAGCAAGATTCAAGTCCTCCTGTCCGTTTAATCCTAAAGCTCTTAGGTCAGCTCCTTTTGGAAGGATATAACGAAGTTCAACATGTTTGTTTTCCAAAGTTCCCTTTTGTCCGGATTGCATGGGATCACAATAGTATACGCGTGTGCGTTTGGTGCCGTCCGGATTGTACTCCATCGCTTCGGCTGCCGAGAATTCACTACCCCGGTCGGTAAGCAGGATATGGACATATTTGCGGAATAGCATCTGCCCAAGAATGGATTCCAACAAGTCAACTCCGCTTTTCATGGCGATGGCCGTTTTCTCTTCGTGGTAAATGGCAAAAAGGAGACCGGCTTTTACAAACTTAAAGGTTTGTAAAAAAGGACCATTCGTTTCATTGTTGTAAACGGTATCCATCTGAACAACGAAAACATCGGGATTGTCAGAAAGGTATGTTTTGTAATCCCGATACGTTCTGCCTTTTAGATACTTGTTATCTTTTCTTTTTTTATAAACCTGAGCTTTCTTTTTAGGAAGCTTTCTGCTGACTTGTCGTCTGAGATCCAACGAAGTAATCCCGGCAAGTTCGCGGAAAACACCGGATTCAATGTAGTTATAGAGAGTTTTCTCGGAAATATTTAACTCAGGATGGTTGGCAAGTATCTGATAGGGAGAATGTCCTTGCTTAAGAAGAGGAGAGATAACAGAAGCCATAGATTTTGCTTCCTGAACAGTAAGATTTACACCTTGTCTGGAATCAATGAGAGTTGTGCGATAATCCATTTGTGCGTCTTCAGGGCAGTATTGGAATTTATCAAATCTGCAATGAGACCAACTGGAGCAACCATTACAAGCACCCGGAGAGCGATCACGCCTGGAGCAACGGAAAGGGCTGTATTCCGGGCAATCGAGTGTGCAGTTACGACCAAAGGCACATTTACGGTAGTTATTACATTCCAAAGGCATTTTACATTTGTGTGTAAGCACACGATGTAGTTTGATTTCTTTTCCAACCGTGGATTTGTCTTTGCCGATAGTTTGGGCGATGGCAGTCTTGGTGGAATTGTTAGTAATACCAGTAAGAATGATTCTCCGTTCTTCTAAAGTTAAATGTGAAAAAGCATTTGTAGTTTTCATATGACACCAGCCTTTCTGCGACTGTCACAAAGGATAGTGTAAGACTAAATGCTACATCTGTGGAAGTGGAAATGAGTGAAAGACTAAAATCTACTTCGTCCTATTCAAAGTGGAAATAAACTTTTCACTTCACTAGAAAACGAGAAGTGCCCTTTTTTTATAAAAATTTGTTGACTTTCTTATATATAAAGTGCTATACTATATGAGCACGTTTCTAGGAGTTAGTCTGCCCTTTGGTCTTAGAGTTGCACAAAGATCGAAGGAAAGGTGTAAGAAATCGTGCAGACACAAAAGGCAGAGCAATGGATGAAAGGAGGATCCCCTAATGAAGGTTAGATCATCAGTAAAACCAATTTGCGAAAAATGCAAAGTAATTAAGAGAAAAGGAAGCGTTCGCATTATTTGTGAAAACCCTAAGCACAAACAGAGACAGGGTTAATCACTGGGCGAAAAGAAGCTTAACGAGGCGGCTGACAGTGGACACGCCTGGAGGTGTGTAGACTGTTTTAGATATACAAGGAGCACCTGTAGCCGGTGAAAATCCTTCGTATATTGCTTCTAATGCCGGTCCGTCCTTACCGTCGGATAAGCGTGTGGTTTTGAAAAATCACCGATTAGAAAGAGGACCGGAAAGGGTGTGGATACCGAAACACACCTGGGATTTAAAGATCCCCTATTAAAGACGATGTGCGCAAGCTGAAAAAGTGTTGTTTTTCAGCGAAACAAGAAAAAACAAGGAAAATGGAGGAAAATTCACATGGCACGTATTGCAGGTGTAGATTTACCAAGAGACAAACGAGTAGAGATCGGGCTTACTTACATCTACGGAATCGGTAGAGCAAGTGCAACCCGTATTCTGACAGAGGCAGGAGTAAATCCTGACATTCGCTGCAGAGATCTGACAGACGAAGACGTTAAGAAGATCAGCGCAGTTATCGACGAGACACAGGTAGTAGAAGGTGACTTGAGAAGAGAGATCGCTCTTAACATTAAGAGACTTCAGGAAATCGGATGCTACAGAGGAATCCGTCACAGAAAAGGACTTCCGGTTCGTGGTCAGAAGACAAAGACCAACGCAAGAACAAGAAAAGGTCCTAAGAGAACAGTAGCAAACAAGAAGAAATAGGCAGACATTAAATATCAAAGAAAAAAAGAAAGAGTAGGTTAGTTTTATTATGGCAAAGAAAGTTACAAAAAAAGTGACAAAAAAACGTGTCAAGAAAAACGTTGAACACGGACAGGCTCACATCCAGTCATCTTTTAATAACACAATCGTTACATTAACAGATGCACAGGGAAATGCTCTGTCATGGGCAAGTGCAGGCGGTCTTGGATTTAGAGGTTCAAGGAAATCTACCCCTTATGCAGCACAGATGGCAGCTGAGACAGCAGCTAAGGCAGCATTAGTACATGGCTTGAAATCAGTTGACGTTATGGTTAAGGGACCAGGTTCAGGAAGAGAAGCAGCAATCCGTGCTCTTCAGGCATGCGGAATCGATGTAACAAGCATTAAGGACGTAACTCCGGTACCACACAATGGATGTCGTCCACCGAAACGCAGAAGAGTCTAGTTCTTATTTGAGTACAGGAAAGAACAAAAGGATGAAGTCTTTTCGAGCCTAGTCTCGAAAAAACTCCCTTAGAAATGAAAATAATCAGGAGGAAAACGAAAACATGGCAGTAAATAGAGTTCCGGTTCTTAAAAGATGCAGATCCCTCGGAATGGATCCGGTTTATTTGGGAATTGATAAAAAGTCTAACAGACAGTTAAAGAGATCTAACAGAAAGATGAGCGAGTATGGTCTTCAGTTACGTGAGAAACAGAAAGCAAAATTCATCTATGGCGTATTAGAAAAACCGTTCAGAAACTACTTTGAGAAAGCTCAGCGTATGAATGGTATGACAGGTGAGAACCTGATGAGAATCCTGGAGTCCAGATTGGACAACGTAGTATTCCGTCTGGGACTTGCAAGAACAAGACGTGAGGCTAGACAGATCGTTGACCACAAGCACGTACTTGTTAACGGAAAGCAGATCAACATTCCATCTTACCTGATCAAAGCAGGTGATGTAATCGAGATCAAGGAAAAACACAAAAGCTCTCCAAGATACAAAGGTATCGTAGAGGTTACAGGTGGACGTCTTGTTCCGGAGTGGTTAGAGGCTGACCTGGAGAACCTGAAAGGAACAGTAAAAGAACTTCCAAGACGTGAAGTGATCGATGTTCCTGTAGATGAGATGTTAATCGTCGAATTATATTCTAAATAATAACCCGTAACACCACAGGAGGTGGACTTAGTGTTTGATTTTAATAAACCCAATATTGAGATAACAGAGATTTCAGAAGATAAGAAGTATGGAAGATTTGTCGTAGAGCCGCTCGAAAGAGGATATGGTACTACATTAGGTAACTCTCTTAGAAGAATTATGCTTTCTTCCCTGCCTGGTGCTGCAATCAGCCAGGTGAAGATTGACGGAGTTCTTCATGAGTTCAGTTCAATTCCTGGTGTTAAGGAAGACGTGACTGAGATCATTATGAACTTAAAGTCACTGGCTATTAAGAATACATCTGAGACAGATGAGCCGAAGACTGCTTATATCGAGTTTGAAGGAGAAGGCGTTGTAACAGCAGCAGACATTCAGGTGGATCAGGATATTGAGATTATGAACCCTGAGACTGTTATCGCTACATTAAATGGCGGTGCAGACAGCAAACTGTACATGGAACTTGTCATCACAAAGGGCAGAGGATATGTAAGCGCTGATAAGAATAAAAATGAGAAACTGCCGATCGCGGTAATTCCGATTGATTCCATCTATACTCCGGTAGAGCGTGTAAATCTTACTGTAGAGAATACTCGTGTAGGTCAGATTACAGACTTTGACAAATTAACTTTAGATGTATACACCAATGGTACACTGCTTCCTGATGAAGCAGTCAGCCTGGCAGCGAAAGTATTAAGCGAGCATCTGAAACTCTTTATCGATCTGTCTGAAGTTGCACAGGCAGCAGAAGTTATGATTGAAAAAGAAGATGATGAGAAAGAAAAAGTTCTTGAGATGAGCATTGATGAACTGGAATTATCCGTTCGTTCTTACAACTGTCTCAAGAGAGCAGGTATTAATACTGTAGAAGAGCTGACAAACAGAACACCGGAAGATATGATGAAAGTACGAAATCTGGGACGTAAATCTCTGGAAGAAGTACTTGCAAAACTCGATGAGTTGGGACTTGGTCTCAGCAGAGGAGAAGAGTAACTTCCTTAAAATGTATCCGCTGATAAGCCCGAAGTGCACAGTGGAGGCATTTGGCTAGTAAGCCCGAAGAAGCATAACCAAGTGTGAAAAGTGGAGGATAAAAGAAATGGCAAAGTATAGAAAGCTCGGCAGAACATCAAGCCAGAGAAAAGCATTATTAAGAAACCAGGTAACAGCACTTCTGAACAACGGAAAGATCGTTACCACAGAAGCTAAGGCAAAAGAGATCCGCAAGATCGCTGAAGGCCTGATCGCTATGGCAGTAAAAGAAAAAGACAACTTTGAAGAGGTTACTGTAAAGGCTAAAGTTGCCCGCAAGGACAAAGATGGCAAGAGAGTAAAAGAAGTTGTAGATGGTAAAAAAGTTACTGTATACGATGAAGTTGAAAAGACAATTAAGAAAGATATGCCAAGCAGACTGCACGCTCGTCGTGAGATGCTGAAGGTTCTCTATCCTGTAAAGGAAGTTCCAGCAGCACAGGCTGGTAAGAAAAAAGGTACAAAACAGGTAGATGTGGTTGCAAAATTATTCGATGAGATCGCACCAAAGTACGAGAACCGCAACGGTGGTTACACAAGAATCGTTAAGATTGGCCAGCGTAAAGGTGATGCAGCTATGGAGGTTCTGATCGAGCTGGTATAAGCTGGAACAGATTCTGATAATAGAAGCGTAAAAAAGGAGTTGATACAAGATCCTAAGGGGCGTTGTATCAACTCTTTTTTGGATAGAAATCCAAATAAACCACTTGCTATGCAAGTGGATCCCAAACCGGCTTTAAGCCCTAGATAAAGAGACCTCCTTTGTTATAATAAGTGTGGGTCCTAAACCGCACTAAAATAACAAAGGAGGTGTCCAGTATGGACAAAAATACTTTAACACATACAACTTGGGAATGTAAATATCATATTGTTTTTGCACCAAAATATAGGAGACAAATTATTTACGGAAATATAAAAGCAGATGTAGCTAATATATTAAGTACGCTGTGCAAAAGAAGAGGGGTAGAGATTATAGAGGCAGAATGCTGCAGAGATCATATACATATGCTGGTAAGAATACCACCAAATCAAAGCGTATCTTCTTTTATGGGATATTTAAAGGGTAAAAGTTCGCTGATGATATTCGATAGGCATGCGAATTTGAAATACAAATATGGGAACCGGAAATTTTGGTGCAGAGGATATTATGTAGATACAGTAGGAAAAAATGCAAAAAAGATAGAAGAATATATAAAAAATCAATTACAGGATGATATAGCATATGATCAGTTAAGTTTAAAAGAATTTATAGACCCGTTTACGGGTGAGCCAGTAATAAAAGGTAAATAAAACAATCCCTTGTAAGGGATAGCCGGGAATAAGGTGCGGTTGGGGCCTTTATTTCGTGGGACCTTTGAGGTCCAAGCCGGCAATCGTCCCTTACAGGGACAGAGCAAACCACCAGTTTTGATATGATACCCTCAAGTAGGACACTAAAATATAAAAGACCTACTTGGGGGTATTTTATGTCTAGAAAAAGTAAAATTGATGCATTGGAGAAAGTAAAAATTGTAGAGCAGTATCTGAATGGAGAAATCAGTCAAAAAGGTGCTGCCAAAGTATGCGGTGTGAACAAACGGAGTGTCCAGGACTGGATCCGGATCTATAAGACAGAAGGTCCGCAAGGATTATTAACACCGAAAACGAACAAGAAATATCCCAAAGACTTGAAGCTGAAGGCTGTACAATCCTATCTTTCTGGGGAAGGTTCTTTGGATGAAATATGTGCAAGATTCGGAATCCGGCAGCATGTTCAGCTTATGAGTTGGATTAAGGTGTATAATGAAGGTAAAGAATTAAAGGAATTTACCGGAGGTAGCACCATGAAGAAAGCCAGAAAAACAACATTGGAAGAACGGATTGCCATAGTAACAGACTGCCTTTCCCATAATCGGAATTACGGGGCAATGGCTCTGAAATATAATTGTTCTTACCAGCAGGTACGAAATTGGGTAGACCGCTACGAAAAGATGGGGAATGCAGGACTGGAGGACCGACGGGGAAAGCGTGCCGGATCTCAGCCAAGCCGTACACCGGAAGAAGAACTGCGGGATCGCATAGCAGAACTGGAACGGAAGAACAAAGATCTACAAATGGAGAATGACCTGTTAAAAAAAGTAAGGGAATTAGAAAGGGGGCATCGTTTTCTCTAATACATAAATCATGTAAATATCAGGCAGTCAGGGAACTGGCTAAAACAAAAGGATATCCGGTCAGCCAAATGTGTCGCTGCCTTGGGATCAGCCGTTCTGCCTATTACCATTGGCTGAGGTATCCGAAGAGTGAAAGTGAGCGTAAAAATGAACAGATTGCAGATTTGATCAAAGAGATCCATCACCTCCATCCAGATATGGGATACCGGCGGATCCGTGATGAACTGGCTGTAAATTATGAAATGCCCTTTAATGATAAACGGATCCTGCGGATTTGTCGTAAGATAGGAATCCAGTCGTCTATCAAATGGAGACCGAAGAGCTGTACAAAAGCAGAACGAAATCCGGCTCATATTGCAAAGAACTACCTTCATCGGGAATTCCATGCAGACCGTCCAAATGAGAAATGGCTGACAGACGTAACAGAGTTTAAATATTATACCGGATTAGAAGTTCACAAAATTTATCTGAGTGCGATCCTCGATCTGTGTGACCGCAGGATTGTAGCATTTAAAATCAGCAGCCGTAATGATAATGCCCTTGTAATGGATACGTTTGACGAGGCGGTGTTTTCAGAACCGGATGCGCATCCGCTTTTTCATTCGGATAGAGGATTTCAATATACAAGCCCAGCGTTTTGCAACCGTCTGAAAAAGCACCATATGAAACAGAGCATGTCCAGAGTGGCACACTGTATTGATAATGGTCCGATGGAAGGATTCTGGGGAATATTGAAAAGGGAGATGTATTATGGGAGACGATTTACAGACCGGGAAGAACTGGTAGAAACGATAAGTAATTACATAGATTATTATAATAAACGGAGGCTACAGCGAAAATTGCATGTAATGACACCAATGGAATTCCACGAACTTGCATTGCAGGCAGCGTAAAAATACCGCCAGCCAGTACCTGGCTGACGGAAGAAAAATTCTTATTTTTCATTGTCCTCTTGACGGGTAGCACACCATTTTCACTGGTGGTTATGATTGATTTATATATGCAATCAGAATCGTTACAACAATACTGAGTATCATTAGTACGATGGAGAGCAACTCAAAATCACTCATAAGTCAAGCCCTCCTTTCCCAGATTTCCTGTAAGCAGGATTTCTATGTAATCAGAGGGTTCAGTCCCCCTGTTGAAGGACTAACCGCCTACCATTCTCATGTAGTGCCTTGATTTATTCTATCAAAGGGAGTGCTTGATGACAAGCGTTATCATAAAATAATGCAGGAAACATAATTCAATTTTTTATGAGATTGAAAGTTACAACGATAGTCCTATGGATACATCTATTTATATGAGACTTGATTTATAAATTAGTATGCATACACAGCGAAAACCCGCTAACCTTTCGGCTAACGGGTTTCGTTTTTTTATAGTTATCTAAAGGAATGAGAGTAAAGTGCGGCATCTGGAAAACCAGATGCGTTACTTTTATGAGGGGGGAGATAGTTGATGTGTTCTTCAACTATCTGTCTTAAAGTATACATGGGAAATGTGTCTAAAGTATGTTAATTCCCTTAAAGAAAACTGAAATTTCTTAAGGGTTCCTTAAGGGAAAGATATTCCAGTATACGAAAGTGATTGCCACTACTGAAAGGAGTGGGTATAATAAGAACAGAACTGTAGATGGTATCAGTTTACAGAGGATACAGGAAGTAAAGGGGAAATAGAATGTATACAGTTGTTGTTGCGGATGATGAAGAGGAAATCCGCAGAGGAATTATTAAGAAAGTAAGATGGGAAGAGCTGGGATTTCGAGTAGTAGGTGATGCGGAAAATGGTGTGGAAGCATTGGAGTTGGTTGAAAAGCTTGAGCCGGATCTATTGCTTACGGATATTCGGATGCCGTTTATGTCAGGGATTGAGCTTGCGCGTCAGGTAAGAGAGATTCGGCCGACGGTGCAGATTGCATTTTTAAGTGGGTTTGATGATTTCTCCTATGCGCAGCAGGCGATTCAGTACAATATTATCAGCTATATGTTGAAGCCGATTTCATCACAGGAATTAGAAGAAGAACTGAAGAATATCAAAGAGATCATTGACCAGAAGTTTGAAGAATTCGCATCAAAGGAATCTGTTCAGGATCGTCTGGACAAGTCAGAATTCATGCTCCCGCTTCTTTTAGAAGGATATCAGGGGAAAGTTACAGAAGAAGTGAAAGAAGAACTGCGGCAGAATGCATTAAGCTGCGGGCTTCTAGGAAGCAGTGATCCGGAAGTGTATCGCTATGTGGTCATGGTGACCAGTATTTCAGATCAGGAAAAGGATCATACGACACGTGCAAGCGTTCAGGCCATCGACATGATTTTGAAAAAATATGTTCGTTCCGTCAGCTGCTATATGCCAGGAAGAGTGGTATCGATTTTGTCTGCAACAGAAGGAGGATTTCAGAAGTATCTCCATATTATTGTAGACGAGATTGTACAGAGTGTAGCCAGAATTATGAAGATGCAAGGAACTGTGGGAGTCAGCAGAAGTACAGATTGTCTAGCAGAGTGCAGAGAATGTTACCTGGAGGCAATGGATGCATTAAGCTATTCAAGGCAGAGAGAAAGCAACGTGCATTTTATTGCGGATGAGGAAAGAGGAGGCTACGTCAGTCAGGATATTACGGAAAATACCATCAGTCAGATGGAAGAGCTGCTTCGAGGCGGAAGTACAGAGGAAATCAGAGGATTTTTGCAGGATTTTACCGTCAAAATAGCGTCTGGGGAAATTGCTCCGGCGGTAGCCGATTTTCTGTTAACGCAGATGACAGCGGCAACTTATAAGGTGCTTTATACGGTTGCTGGAGAGGGTGCAGTGGAACATCTGCAGGAGAATTTCCAATTGACAAGCCATAATCTGGTGGAACAGATCATGGACTCTTATGAAAAATATATTTCGTTGTGTATTGGCGCAAAAGAGCTGATTTCTGAACAGAGAAAGAAGAGTGGGGAGGTACTCTGTGAACGGGCATTGAAATTAATTGAGACGCATTATTCAGATCCGGAACTGTCAATTGTCAGTGTCAGTGCAGAGATCGCGGTCAGCCCCAATTATCTGAGCGCTTTGCTTAAGAAGACTACAGGACATACCTTTGTGGAAATTTTGACGGCGCGCCGAATTGAAAAGGCAACGGAACTGTTAACGTGCACTGCGAAGAAAATTCGAGAGATTACAGAAGAATGCGGCTATCGGGATCAGCATTATTTCAGCTATTGTTTTAAGAAGGCAACAGGAATGTCTCCGAACCAATGCAGGAAGGAAAAGGGAATGGCATGATAAAAAAGGCTGAAAAAGAAAAGAGGGGATTGTCCTTAACGTTGATTTTTACCTTGTTGGTGGCGGCCATCGTGCTTCTGACTTCTATTATCACTATTTTGGTATTCACGCAGATTTACAGAAAAGGCGTAGAACGAAATGCGGTAACCAGCAGCGAGCAGTCGGTGGTACAGGTACAAAATATGGTAGAATCCTACACGCGGGATATGGAAGAAGTGTTGGGAACGATTCGCACCAGTTTCCAGCTTCAGGGAACCAATCCGGGTGAGTTTATTCAGGATTTGGTAGAGATCCGAGAAGATGTTGTAGCGGTTACTACTTATAATGAACAGGGAGAACTGATGGAGTGCTGGTCCAGTGGGGAAATCATGAAAGCGAACTCTTATCAGAATTTATCGGATGTTAAAGTCCCGGATGATGGAAGGATGCATATCAGTAAACCACATGTGGCAACCCTGTTTAAACAATATTACCCTTGGGTAGTTACCATTTCGCAGATTATTCAGGATGCGGATGATCAGAAGATTAAGGTGGCAATGGATATTCGATTTTCCAATATTGCGAATTATGTGGACGATGTAGGAATTGGCGCTCATGGATATTGTTATATTGAAGATACCGACGGCAATATTGTCTATCATCCACAGCAGCAGCTGATCTATTCCGGACTGAAGAAGGAGAACGCCAGAGGCGAAGATGGAGTCGAATATGGGGAAGAAGCAATTTATACAACCCGGACACTGTCAGAAAGCAAGTGGCGCATCGTAGGCGTTTGTTACGTAGATGAGATGGTGACCAATAAGGTAGAAGATATGGTGCTGCTGTTGATTCTGATTTTGGTTATTGTGTTGATTGGTACGCTGTTTGTTGGAATTTTGATTTCCAATATTTTTGCAAAGCCGGTAAAAAAGCTGACGCAGGCAATGCGGTCATTCGAGAAGAATGCAGAAAATTATACGTATCAGCAAGTAGGCGGAACAGAAGAAATTGTGGAATTATCCAGATCTTTTGAACATATGGTCGTTCGGATTCAGAAGTTGATGGAAAAAGTAAGGCAGGAAGAGATTACACTTAGAAAGACAGAGTTAAAAGCGCTGCAGGCACAGATCAATCCGCACTTTCTATATAATACATTGGATGCGATTGCATGGCTGTGTGAAGATGGCAGAAGTCAGGATGCAGAAGACATGGTAACGTCACTTGCAAAGCTTTTTCGAATCAGTATCAGTAAAGGGCATGAATTGATTACGATAGAAAAAGAGATTCAGCATGCAGAGAGTTATTTGAGAATTCAAAAATTCAGGTATAAGAATCAGTTTACCTACCATTTTGATGTGGATGAAGAATGTTTAGGCTACCTTTGTAATAAGATTACACTTCAGCCGATTATAGAAAATGCAATTTATCACGGAATTAACCGTATGGTAGATGAAGGAGAGATTCTAATTGAAGTGCATCAGGATCAGGACGACATTATTCTGGCAGTAGAAGACAACGGTGTGGGAATGACAGAAGAACAGTGTCAGGAAATTATGAAAAAAGAGCGGGGAGACCGAACCGGTATCGGAATCAAAAACGTAAATGACAGAATTAAAATATACTTTGGAGAAGAATATGGTCTTTCTATTACCAGTGAACTGGACGAGGGAACCCGCGTGACCATTCGGATGCCGAAAGTAACAGAGAGGGAAAGCAATGGCAAATAGAAGAAAATATAAGCTGGTAAGCGTTGGTCTTGTGCTTGCGCTTTGTGTAGGGCTGTTAGCAGGCTGTGGAGCAATGGGATTTCTAAAAAAGGGGAAGGCATTGGAGTCAGATCGTAAAAAAAAGGTTGTCTTGATTGCCAAATCAACGGAATCAGAGTTCTGGAAGTCTGTATTTTCAGGAGCAAATGCAGCCAGTACAGAATATAATATGGAGCTGATGACGAGAGGGCCTAAGAATGAAGAGGACTATCAAACCCAGAATGATATGATTGAAGAGGCTGTGTCAGATGGGGCAGATGCTATTATTTTTTCAGCGATTGATTATGAAGAAAATGCGGAAGACATCAATGCAGCGGCTCAAAAAGGCGTGAAGATCATCGTGATTGACAGCGATGTCAATAGCAACCGGGTGGAGTGCAGAATCGGAACCGACAATTATGAGGCGGGGCAGATGGCGGGCGAGGCAGCTTTGGCTGGAGAGGAAGACAAGATTTATGTCGGAGTTGTTAATTTTGACAAAGTGTCTGAAAATGGACAGACCAGAGAACAGGGGATGAAGGACGCCTTGAAAAAAGATGAGCGTGCAACCATTGTGGAATCTGTGAATGCGAGGTCTACGATTGACTCGGCAAAATCCGCTACGCTTCGGATGTTGGAAGAGCATCCTGAGATTAATGTATTGGTAACATTTAATGAGTGGACGAGCCTGGGAGTAGGATACGCGATTCAGGAACTGGAGGCAGGAGACAGGATTCGAGTTGTGGCATTTGACAGCAATGTGATTTCGGTAGACATGCTGGAAAGCGGGGAAGTCGATGCGCTGATCGTTCAGAATCCTTATGCCATGGGATATATAGGAGTAGAAAGCGCTTACAAAGTTTTGAATGGATATGCGATCACGGAGAAGGATATTGATACCGAGACACAGCTTGTGATGAAGGAGAATATGTACAGCGAAGCATGTCAACGTATGTTATTTACATTTGAAGAAAACAGGTAGAGTATTATTTTGAACATTTTTCTGAGATTATCCTATGGGTTTGGACAGACTCTGATGCTATACTAAGTGTAAATCAAATGTCAAAAGGAGGTACATTATGAAAAAGAAAATTATTGCAGTGTTACTTTGCGTAGCAATGGTAGCAGCAATGGCTGTCGGATGCGGAGGAAAGGAAGACAGCAAAGGTGGATCAGAGGACAAGAAGGAATCTGATCTGAACGTAGGTGTGTTCTACTACACATACTCTGATACTTACATTTCATCTGTTCGTACAGCTCTTGATAAGAAGCTTGACGAGATGGGTGTTAAATATCAGGATTACGATGGAAACAGCAACCAGACAACACAGAACGAGCAGATTGATACAGCAATCCAGACAGGTGCTAACCTGCTGATCGTTAACATTGTTACTTCTGGTTCTAACGATGCTTCTACACAGATCATCGACAAAGCAAAAGCAGCAGATATCCCAGTTATCTTCTTCAACCGTGCAGTTGAGGATTCTGAAGGAGAAGAAGGTGTGGTTCTGAATACATATGACAAATGTGCATTCGTAGGAACAGACGCTCCAGAAGCTGGACATATGCAGGGCGAAATGATCGGTGACTACGTTGTAGAGAACTACGACAAAGTTGACCTGAACGGAGACGGAAAGATCTCTTACGCTATGTTCATGGGACAGTTAGGAAACGTTGAAGCTATCTACCGTACACAGTATGCAGTAGAAGATGCTGATAAGAAGTTGGAAGAAGCTGGAAAACCAGCATTAGAGTTCTTCGATTCAGCTAACACAGATAAGTACCAGGTTGACCAGGATGGTAACTGGAGTGCTACAGCAGCTAACAACTACATGACAACAAACCTTTCTCAGTACAACGAAGGAAACAACAACATGATCGAGCTGATCATCTGTAACAACGACGGAATGGCTGAGGGAGCAGTTGCAGCTCTGAACGACAAGGGTTACAACACTGGAGATCCAGAGAAGACAATCCCTGTATTCGGTGTAGATGCTACCGATTCTGCTAAGAAACTGATCGCTGACGGCAAAATGGTTGGAACAATCAAGCAGGATGCAGAAGGTATGGCAGAGTGTATCGCACTTCTTTCCCAGAACGTAGGTGATGGAAAAGACTTATTAGACGGAACAGACGATTACAACAAGTCTGAAAAAGTTGAGAAGAAGATCTACATTCCATACGGAATCTACACAGGTGAAGAAAAATAATAAAAAACTTGTAAAATGTTAATAAAGAAGGGCAGTCGCCAAAAGATTGGGGACTGCTTTTCTTTGGAAGTAAGATGAATGGAGGAATGGTCATGGGACAGGAAGTTCTTTTACAGATGAGTAATATCAGTAAAGAATTCCCAGGAGTAAAGGCTTTAGATAATGTTTCTCTGACTGTAAAGAGAGGAACCGTACACGCACTTATGGGCGAGAACGGTGCCGGTAAATCCACATTGATGAAGTGCCTGTTTGGGATGTATAACAAAGATGGCGGAACGATTACATTAGAAGGAAAAGAAGTAAACTTCAAGAATTCTAAAGAAGCGCTGGAGAACGGTGTGGCAATGGTGCACCAGGAACTGAACCAGGCATTAAAGCGTAACGTTATGGATAATATCTGGCTTGGACGTTATCCAAAAGTTGGCGGAGTCATGGTAAACGAAAGAAAGATCTATCAAGATACTCTTGACGTGTTTAAAGAACTGGAAATTGATGTAGATCCAAAACGTATAATGAGCACAATGCCAGTGTCACAGAGACAGATGGTAGAGATTGCAAAAGCAGTTTCATTTAATTCAAAAATCATTGTATTTGACGAACCTACTTCCTCACTGACAGAAGAAGAAGTAGAACATTTATTTAGAATCATTAATATGCTAAGAGACCGTGGATGCGGTATTATCTATATATCACATAAGATGGCAGAGATCAAACGTATTTCTGACGAAATTACAATCATGCGTGACGGTACCTGGGTTGCAACAGAACCGGCAGATGATTTATCTATGGATGATATCATTCGTCTGATGGTAGGACGAGAGCTGACGAATCAGTTCCCGCCGAAAACCAACAAACCGGGAGAGGTTGCATTGGAAGTAGAGCATCTGACTGCTCAGTACTCTTTGCTCAAAGATGTATCTTTCAATGTCAGAAAGGGTGAGATTGTCGGTATTGCAGGTCTTGACGGAAGCGGACGTACAGAAACGCTTGAGAATATTTTTGGAATCGCTACGAGAAAAGAAGGTGTCATCAAGCTGGATGGCAAGGTCGTTAAGAATCGTAACGCAAGGGAGTCCATCAAGAATGGATTTGCCCTGTTGACAGAGGAAAGACGGGCAACGGGTATTTTTGGAATTTTGAGTATCCGTGAGAATACAGTTATTTCAAGCCTTAAAAAACATAAAAAAGCCGGACTTTACTTAAGCGAAAAGTCCATGAAGACAGATACAAAATGGTCCATCGATGCGATGAGAACCAAAACACCTACACAAGAGACAAAGATTCGTTCTCTGTCAGGTGGTAACCAGCAGAAAGTTATCCTTGGAAGATGGCTTTTGACTGAGCCGGAAGTTCTGCTTCTGGATGAGCCTACCAGAGGTATCGACGTTGGTGCAAAATATGAGATTTACCAGTTGATTCTTGATCTGGCAAACAAGGATAAAGTTGTTATGGTAGTATCATCTGAGATGCCTGAGCTCTTGGGAATCTGCGACAGAATTCTGGTTATGTCCGGAGGACGCCTGGCAGGTGAAGTAGATGCAAAGACAGCTACTCAGGAAGAAATTATGACCCTTGCGGCAAAATATGTATAGAGGAGGCCGGTTTTAAATGAAAACAGTTGAAAATTTAAAAAGACGTTACGCTGATTTCCAGGCATTAGACGCCAAAGATAAAAGAAATTATTGGAAAGAGTTCGCACTCAACAATGCACTGTATGTATTGATTATTATTGCAATTATTTATACGGCAGTACAGAATCCGAACTTTACTACACCAGCATCTATTGTAAACATTATTTCCCTTTCTGCGGCAAATATTCCGATCGCAGTAGGTATCGCTGGATGTATCGTACTTACAGGAACAGACCTTTCAGCAGGTCGTGTGGTTGGTCTTACGGCATGTATCGCAGCAGCTCTTTTGCAGGCTGTTGATTATCCGACAAAGATTTTCCCAGAACTTGGGGTAGTTCCGATTCCGTTGGTTATTTTAGTAGTAGTTGCAGTTGGTGCAGTTGTAGGTCTGGTAAACGGATTCTTCGTAGCACACTTTAAGCTGCATCCATTTATCGTAACACTTGCTACACAGTTGATCGTGTATGGAGTTCTGTTAATGTTCATTATGATTAATGGTAACAATGGACAGCCTTTATCAGGACTTGACCAGTCCTTTAAGGATTTCGTAACAGGAAGTGTAATCAAGATCGGTGGAGTTCCGATTCCAAACTATGTATGGTATGCTTGCTTTATCGTAGCACTGATGTGGTTTATCTGGAATAAGACTGCATTCGGTAAGAACATGTTTGCAGTAGGTTCTAACCCGGAAGCGGCAAACGTATCTGGTGTTAACGTAGCAAAGACAATTATTTTAGTACATACTCTTGCTGGTGCTATGTATGCAATCACGGGATTTATCGAGTCTGCACGTATTGGTTCCAACCAGGCAAATACGGGTCTGAACTACGAGTGTGATGCCATTGCAGCCTGCGTTATTGGTGGTGTGTCTTTCGTAGGTGGTACTGGTAAGATTCGTGGAGTTGTAATGGGAGTATTTATCTTAAGAATTATCTTCGTAGCATTACAGTTCCTGGCAATCAACCAGAGCTTGCAGTATGTTATTAAAGGTCTGATCATCCTCGTTGCATGTGCAATCGATATGAGAAAGTACCTGGTTCGTAAATAGTAAGAACCGAAAATCAGCAGAAGGGAGAGACGGATGTGGAAGAACAGAGAAAGGAAGAGATAGAAGAGCTGGAGAAGCAGGAAGAAACGGTTCAGGAAGAAGCTGGGGTGATAGAACCGGAAGAAGAACAGGCAGACAACAGCGCCTGGAAGAATAAAGCAAGACCGGCAATCTATACAATGGCAGGATTTTATCTTGCATACTTGTCCTATCAGATGTTTAAACAGATATCCGTTACATCCGGAAGCGAACAGACGATGATGATTGTATTCTCAATCTTGTTTGCAGTGATCGGAGTTGGGGGAATTTTGTTCGGTCTGATGGCAGGATATAAGAATACAAAAGATCGTAAGTAGAAGAAAGACCTGTCTGCATCAGGAAAACTGATGTGGGCAGGTCTTTTTTATGTTATAATTGTGGAAAGAAATGAGAGGGAGATTAAAAAAGGATAAGGAGGCATCGAATGGTTAGAGGAAAATATGTGGCGGCTGTTGGTATCTTGACGGCAGCAGTTATGCTGTCAGGTTGTGAGGGAGGATCGGAAGAGAAGAAGGGACAGGAAAAGAAAGAAAAGCAGGAAGTCACAGAAGAAAGTACAGACAAGAGTAGTGAAAAGAAGCCGGAGATTCTTCATTTTGTCGATGTCTATGGGCAGCCTTATGAGGTGGAGATCCGGCCGGAAATTGAAAAGCATACGTATAATTTGGATGGATTCTTACATGACGGATATCAACTTTCCTATACGGGAGATGAGCGTTACACTTATCGGCTTGGTGTTGATGTTTCCGAGCATCAGGGAGATATTGATTGGGAAAAGGTGAAAGCAGCTGGTTATGATTTCGCATTTATTCGGGTAGGATACCGGGGATATGGGGAGGCAGGGCGGCTTTGTACTGACGCTATGTTTCATCAGAATATTGTGGAGGCGCAGAGTGCGGGAATAGACGTTGGTGTGTATTTCTTTGCTCAGGCAGTCAATGAAGCAGAGGCAGAGGCGGATCTGGTGCTTCAGCAGTTGGCCGGGTACCAGCTTCAGCTTCCGGTGGTCTATGATCCGGAGAGTATTCTTGATGATGAGGCGCGAACAGACAATGTGTCCGGAGAACAATTCACGAAAAATACGGCAGTGTTCTGTCAGAAGATCAAGGAAGCAGGTTATCAGCCGACAATTTACAGCAATATGCTGTGGGAAGCGTATGAACTGGATTTGAAGGTGTTGGAAGAATACCCGATCTGGTATGCGGATTATGAGCTCAAACCTCAGACCCCGTATCGATTTGAATTTTGGCAGTATACCAATCAGGGTGCAGTGGATGGCATTGAGGGAGAGACGGATTTGAATATTCAGTTGATAAAACAATAATTGAGACTGCAGCAATAAAGCAATAGCCGAAATTGTGACAAATATGTTATGATAAAAAATATGGAAAAGGAATTACAGGAGGATAAGAATTATGGAGAAATCAAAAGTATATTATACAACAATGAAAGCATCGTTTCACGAGAATCTTCCACAGAAATTGAAACGTTTGATTAAGACGGCAGGAATCGGGGAGATTGATTTTGAAAATAAGTATGCAGCAATTAAGATGCATTTTGGAGAGCCGGGAAATCTGGCATTTCTGCGCCCGAACTATGCAGCGGTTGTAGTGGATATGGTGAAAGAGCTGGGTGGAAAACCATTTTTGACCGATTGTAATACGCTGTATGTAGGAGGACGTAAAAATGCGCTGGATCATCTAGAATCTGCATATAAGAATGGATTTTCACCATTTTCAACAGGATGTCATGTGATTATTGCAGATGGATTGAAAGGAACCGATGAAGAACTGGTGCCGATTGACGGGGAATATGTGAAAGAGGCCAAGATTGGACGTGTAGTTATGGATGCAGACGTATTCATTACATTGAATCATTTTAAGGGACATGAGTCAACGGGATTTGGCGGCGCTCTTAAGAATATCGGTATGGGATGCGGATCAAGAGCTGGAAAGATGGAGATGCACAGTGCAGGAAAACCATTTGTAAATCAGGAAGATTGTATCGGATGTTATAATTGTGTGAAGATTTGTGCGCATGATGCGCCGGTGATTACTTCCGGGAAAGCGTCCATTGATCACGACAAATGTGTGGGCTGTGGAAGATGTATTGGTGTTTGTCCAAAAGATGCAGTCTGTGCGGCAAGTGATGAATCCAATGATATTTTGAATAAAAAGATTGCAGAGTACAGTCTTGCGGTTGTAAAAGATCGTCCGCATTTCCACATCAGTCTGGTAATTGACGTATCTCCGAATTGTGACTGTCATGCAGAAAATGATATTCCGATCGTTCCGGATGTGGGAATGTTTGCATCCTTTGACCCAGTGGCTTTAGACCGTGCATGTGCAGATGCAGTGAATCGCCAGCCAATTATTGCGGGAAGCCAGTTGGATCAGATGCCACATGTACACCATGATCACTTTATTGATTCTGCACCAACGACAGACTGGAAAGTATGTCTGGAGCATGCGGAAAAGATTGGCCTAGGAACCCAGGAATACGAATTGATTGAAATTTAAAAGAACCGGAAACCAAGTGGAAAGGAACAAGCAGATGGCGAGACAGACTAAGAAACAAAAGCTGGCGCTGGAAATGATTGAACGTCTGAAAAAAGAGTATCCAGATGCTGGCTGTACGCTGGATTATGATCAGGCTTGGAAGCTTCTGGTTAGTGTCCGGCTGGCAGCGCAATGTACCGATGCCAGAGTGAATGTAGTTGTAGAAAAATTGTATGAGAAGTATCCGGATGTAGCGTCTCTTGCGGCAGCAGCGCCGGAAGATATAGAGGCAATTGTGAAGCCTTGTGGGCTTGGAAGAAGCAAGGCGCGTGATATCAGCGCTTGCATGAAGATTCTGCAGGAAGAGTACGATGGAAAGGTGCCAGATGATTTTCAGAAGCTTCTGGCACTTCCGGGAGTCGGAAGAAAGAGCGCTAACTTAATTATGGGAGACGTCTTCGGGCAGCCGGCAATTGTAACAGACACACATTGCATTCGTCTGGTGAACCGAATGGGCCTGGTGGACGGAATCAAGGATCCGAAGAAGGTAGAGATGGAGTTATGGAAATTAATTCCGCCGGAGGAAGGCAGCGATTTCTGCCACCGGTTGGTATATCATGGAAGGGATGTCTGCACGGCGAGAACCACACCTCATTGCGATCGGTGCTGCGTGGCAGATATCTGTAAGAAGGCAGGCGTTTAATCGGGGACGGAGTTTTTTGAAAAAGTACACGTCCCCAATGAAAATTACCCTGTCCCCAATGAATCCACAAAACGTGAACAGGAGATGAATAATGAGGAAAAGAAGAGCGATTATCGTAGGGCTAGGGTGTCTAGCCCTGGTATTTTCCACAACGGCGTGTGGAAAAGAAGCAGAAAACAGTGGGCAGACTGTGGAAAACCAAGAGGAAACTGACGATGAAAAGAAGGATGGATTCGGTGCATTTGAGTCGGAGACATTGGATGGTGAGAAGGTGACGGAAGAGATTTTCCAACAGGCAGACCTTACCATGGTAAATATCTGGGCAACATTTTGTGGCCCATGTATTCAAGAGATGCCGGATTTGGCTCAGTTAAGCGAGGAATATCAGGATAAAGGAGTTCAGATTATAGGGCTGATTGGTGATGTGGGAGAGGCAGGAAATGAGACGGCTGCTGTGATTATCGAAGAGACGGGAGCTGATTATACGCACATCGTTGCGTCACCGGGACTTCAGCTTGGAATTTTGAACCGGATTAGTGCCTATCCAACGACCGTGTTTGTAAATAAAGAAGGAGAGTTTGTAGACAAGGCGTATGCCGGGGCAAGAGATAAAGCAGCCTGGGCAGAGATTATTGATCAGCTGCTGTAAAAGCTGTTATGGAGCTATTATAGAACTATTACGGAGCTATTATAGAGCTGTTATAAAGAAAGAGGAGAACCGGTTATGAGAACAGGAAAGGAAAGACAAATCGGATGGATTCGCACAGGGCTGCTTGGAGTGGCAGCTCTGTGCATTGTTATTGGTGCCGTTCGCGGAGAAGCGCAGGAAGTGCTTGTGAAGGCGGTTAATATCTGTCTGGAATGTATTGGAATAGGATAAAACGATGAAGAAGCTGATGAAAAATATAAAGGAACATGCAAGAACCTGGGTGCAGATTGTATTTGCGGCAGTCTCCAATGGATATCTCTATGGATATATGACGGGGCAAATTTACCGGGGGCCATTCAAAGCGGCATGTATGCCGGGGCTGAATTGTTATTCTTGTCCGGGTGCTCTTGGCTCCTGTCCAATTGGGTCTTTGCAGGCGGTATTGGGAAGTCGTAATTACCGGTTTTCTTTTTATGTGCTTGGTTTTTTGATGTTGTTTGGTTCCTTGTTTGGACGTTTGATCTGCGGATGGCTGTGTCCGTTTGGATTGGTGCAGGATTTGCTGTATAAGATTCCATTTTTTAAGAAGAGAAAGAATTTACCGGGGCATAAAGTTCTGGTGTGGGCAAAATATGTAATTTTAGTCGTGTTTGTGATTCTGCTTCCGCTCTTAGTAGTGGATTTTATCGGTCAGGGAAGTCCCTGGTTTTGCAAATATATTTGCCCAAGTGGAACACTTGGGGCAGGAATTCCGTTATTGGCTATGAATGAATCGCTTCGTGATGCGGCCGGAGCTTTGTTTTTATGGAAATCGGGGATTCTACTCGTACTTCTGCTACTTTGCTTGATGGTATATCGGCCGTTCTGCAAATATATTTGCCCGTTAGGCGCTGTTTACAGCCTGTTTAATCCTGTGGCTGTTTATCGATATCAGGTAGATGAAGAACATTGCACGAAGTGTGGGAAATGTCAGAGAGTATGTAAGATGGACATTAAAGTGTGGGAACAGCCGAACCACAGGGAATGTATCCGCTGTGGCGACTGTATCAAAAATTGCCCGGAACACGCAATTATGCGTGTTGGAAAAACATCTGGTAAGAAGACTAATTCGGCTGATTCATCAGCGTCTTCAGATATTCCATAAGTTCCATGTCATCGGCAGTCAGCTTTAAGTTAGAGCAGTAATTTTCGCCGTCAGGTGTTGTGACATTCCATTCGATAATGGTTCCTTCTTTGAGGGCATTCTGTGAGACTGCTTTTAGAAATAGTGGGAATTTTGGATGATTTGCGCGAAAGCGATCTACACATTCTTTGACTTTCTGCAGCATTGCAAGTTGATTAAAATTCATAATAGTTCACTCCTTCTTCGGATTAAATGCTTTCTATGAAAGATTATAACCGGGGAAGGAAGAAGCGTCAAATATCATTTTCATACAACTAAAGGAGGCGGATAGCATGAGACGCAGAAGCAGAAAGGCCGCAAAAAAGACGGCCGGACAGGAGCAACAGGAGAAATGGGAAGAAGAGAGAATCCCTGTAAGACGGTATCATCCAGACTATCGGGAGGGGTTAAGAGAGGCACAGGTACGGGAACACCGTGAAGGTGGATGGACCAATATATCTGTAGAACCGCCGACGCAGACGACTGGAGAGATTATCCATGAAAATGTATTTACCTATTTCAACCTGATATTTGCAGTGCTGGCAGTCCTTTTATGTCTAGTAGGCTCCTTTCGAAATCTGACTTTTCTTCCGGTGATTATAATCAACACTTTGATTGGAATCATTCAGGAGATTCGGGCGAAGAATGTACTGGCAAAGTTGAACATGCTGAATGCCCCGCAGGCACATGTCGTGCGAAGTGGCAGGGCGTCCTGGGTAGATTCGGAAGATCTGGTGCTGGATGATATTGTGATTTTTCATGCCGGGAATCAGATTTGTGCGGATGCAGAAGTGGTGTTTGGAGAAGTGCGGGTAAATGAGTCGCTCCTGACTGGAGAGGCGGATGAGATTGTCAAGAAGCCGGGCGATCATTTGATGTCGGGAAGCTTCGTGGTTTCTGGAGAATGTCGTGCAAAGCTGGAAGCGGTGGGGCCGGACTCTTATATTTCACAGCTGACGCTGGAAGCAAAATCTATGCAGAAGAAGGAGCAGTCAGAAATGATCCGCTCTTTGGATAAATTGGTAAAATTCGTGGGAATTGCGCTGATTCCGATTGGAATCGTGCTGTTTGTGCAAAGCTTCTTCTTTAACCATGAGGGCTTCCGATCCAGTATTGTTTTTATGGTGGCGGCGGTGATTGGAATGATTCCGGAAGGTCTGTATCTGCTGGCCAGTGTTGCTTTGGCAGTCAGTTCTATGCGGTTGGCGAGCAAAAAGGTGCTGCTACACGATATGAAGAGTATTGAGACGTTGGCGCGGGTCAATGTGCTGTGCGTGGATAAGACGGGAACGATTACGGAAAATACAATGTGTGTGAAGAAGTTGATTCCGACAGAGCACTATGAGAAAGAGACCATGCCAAAGCTGGAGAAGATGGTCGGTGATCTGGTGAGCGCCATGAGTGATGATAACATTACTATGAAGGCTATGAAGGAATGTTTTCGAGAGGGAACAGGAGCGAAGCTGCTTCGTGTGATCCCGTTTACCTCAGCGGTAAAATATAGTGCAGTAGTCCTGGAGAAGGGAGCGTATGTGGCAGGTGCGCCAGAGTTTGTACTCCGGGAGGATTATACCAAATATGAGGCAGAAATTTCAAAATTTGCAGGGTGTGGATATCGGGTGTTAGTTTTTGGAAGTTATGATGCAGAGCCCGACGGGAAGCCGCTGACAGGGAATGTTCTTCCTCTTGGTTATATTCTGCTGGCAAATCCGGTTCGAAAAGAAGCGCCCGAGACTTTCTCATATTTCAAGGAACAAGGCGTGGAAGTGAAAGTTATTTCCGGGGATAATCCGCTGACCGTATCGGAAGTGGCGAAGGAGGTGGGCATTCAGAATGCGGAGTCATATGTGGATGCAACGTCTCTTCGGACGGAAGAAGAAATCTTTGCGGCAGCAGCCAGATATACCGTATTTGGCCGTGTGACACCGGCGCAGAAAAGGCAGCTGGTGCAGGCGCTTCAGCAGCAGGGGAACACGGTTGCTATGACGGGGGATGGTGTCAATGATGTGCTCGCGCTAAAAGATGCGGACTGCAGTGTCGCTATGGCATCAGGAAGCGACGCGGCAGTGCAGGCTTCCCAGGTAGTGCTGATGGATTCTAACTTTGCTTGCATGCCATCGGTGGTTTTGGAAGGCCGAAGAGTCGTAAATAATATCCAGCGGTCGGCGAGTCTGTTTCTGGTAAAGAACATTTTTTCTTTCCTGTTAGCGCTGTTTTCTGTTGCATTTATGATTACTTATCCGTTGGAACCGTCTCAGGTATCTTTGATTAGTATGTTTACGATTGGTGTTCCGGCATTCTTCCTGGCGCTTCAGCCGAATAAAGAACGGATTGAAGGGCATTTCTTGACGAATGTGGTATTGAAAGCACTTCCGGCTGGATTGACAGACGTACTGGCAGTCGGTGCGCTGGTGGTGTTCGGAAGAACTTTCGAGGTTAATGGAACCGATATTTCCACGGCAGCTACGATGCTTCTTGCAATTGTGGGATTTATGATTCTGTATCGGATTTGTCAGCCGATGAACTGGCTGCGTGGAATCGTGTGGGGCGGCTGTATCGCAGGAATTTTAGCCTGCAGTATTTTCCTTCCGGAATTATTTGCGATTACAGGAATGTCACCAAAGTGCATTATGCTGTTCGTGGTCTTTTCCATTGCGACAGAGCCGGTTCTTCGTTATCTGACAATGTTTGTGGGATGGCTTGGAGATCGCTACGCGGCATTCGCAAATAGGCATAGGAGGAAGAAGAGATGACAGGAAGACTGGAGCAGATAGAAGCAATTATTTTTGATATGGACGGGCTTTTGTTTGATTCGGAGCGGATTGTGCAAAGATCTTGGAATGATGTAGGAGAGCGGCTTGGCTTTTCCCATGTGGGAGATCATATCTACCGTACTCTTGGGATGAACCGAGCGGGAAGGCTTGCATATTTTGCAGAAGCGATTGGTGCAGAGTTCCCCTTTGAGGAGTTCTGCGTGCAAACCAGAAAAAGATTTTATGAGATTGTGAAAGCGGAGGGGCTTCCTGTGAAGCCGGGAGTTAAAGAGCTGCTTTGGTATGGAAAAGATAAGGGATACCGGATGGCAGTGGCAACTTCTTCCAGCAAAGATTACGCGTATGGAAATTTAAAAAATGCAGGGATCGAAAGATTTTTTGACGGATTCGTCTATGGAGATATGGTGCAGCATGCAAAACCGGATCCGGAGATCTATCAAAGGGCGTGTAAGACAGTGAAAAGTGATCCTAAGAGAAGCCTTGCGCTGGAGGATGCACCGGCAGGGATTCGTTCAGCATATGGGGCGGGACTGATTCCGATTGTGGTTCCAGATCTTGTGGAGCCGGACGAGGAAATCCGAAAGCTTGCGTACCGGCGATATGATTCTCTGTTTGATGTGATTGAATTGTTGGAGAAAAGGGGATAACTTGAATAAAGGCGTAAAAAATGCGGCAGGCTAAATTCCTGCCGCATTTTTATTTTACTCTTCTACTACGAATACTTCTTTTCCCATTCCGCAGATTGGGCATACCCAGTCATCCGGAATATCTTCAAAAGCAGTTCCTGGCTCGATTCCGCCATCTGGATCGCCTAATTCAGGATCATATACATATCCGCATGGTTCACATAAATATTTTTTCATAGTTTGGTTCCTCCTTGATTCATATAAATTTGTTTTTTAATTATTATCTTTTTTCCATAATCCGTGAAGATTACAGTATTCATAAGCTGCAATGAATTCATCTCCATCGGCGAGAAGAAATTCAGCTTTCGGTTCGTCTCCCGGCGCCAGTTTCTTGAACTGGAATCCGTATTTCGTCTCAATGTAGATGCCGGTGATATAATGCTCTTCCAGCATTGGATGAGCGACGGAGCCGACAGATACCTCAATAAGGTTTTCCTTTATCGTTACGACAGGAACATGTTTTTCCTGTGTGGCATCTGTTGTATTAGCAGTCAATTCTGTTAATTCAGGTACAACAGTTGTATCAGCAACTGTTATGAATTCCTGAAAAATATTTTGTGACTGGGTATCTTTAAAAAATCTGCTCATAAGCGACCTCCTTGTGTGATTTAACTTTATTGTTAACACTTTATGTATGATTAATCAGCTTTGTACATTGATTGTGCGGCAATGGCATCTTCCATATCTGACCGCTGCTGTCTAAATGCTTTATCTGTATCCCATCATACGTGACGAGCGCTTCTTTTTCTGTGACAAAGTCACAAAAGAAAGAATTAGTTATCTGCTTCCCAGCGTCCGGAAGCTCCGCATGGAAGGATCAGCCCTGAATCTGTGACGGGAAGGCCGATTTCCTGGGACTCTACGTGACCGTTATAATGCTTTAATTCGGTGCCGATCATGTAAGTTAAAACAGCTGGAGCCAGACCGGTAGTGTAAGAGTTTACCAGGAAAAACAGCGGTTTTTCAGATAAAATCTTCGTGCACAATTTGATCAGCGGGTGAATCGCATCCTCGATTTTCCAAATTTCGCCTTTCGGGCCTCTTCCGTAGGAAGGCGGGTCCATGATAATGGCATCGTAGTGGTTGCCGCGACGGATTTCCCGTTCTACGAATTTGACGCAGTCGTCCACGAGCCAGCGAATTGGTCGGTCGGATAATCCGGAGGATGCTGCATTTTCTTTGGCCCAGGAGACCATTCCTTTGGAAGCGTCTACGTGGGTTACGCTTGCGCCGGCAGCAGCGGCAGCTAAGGTGGCGCCTCCGGTGTAGGCGAACAGGTTCAGTACCTTGATCGGACGTCCGGCATTTCTGATTTTCTCAGAGAACCAATCCCAGTTGGCAGCCTGCTCAGGAAAAAGACCAGTATGTTTGAAACTAAATGGCTTCAGATTAAAGGTTAATTCCTTGTAATGAATCTGCCACTGCTCTGGAAGATCGAAGAATTCCCATTCACCGCCGCCTTTTTTGCTGCGGTGGTAATGTCCATTCATATGTTTCCAGTTTCGGTTGCGCTTCGGAGTATCCCAGATTACCTGCGGATCGGGACGTACAAGAATATAGTCACCCCACCGTTCCAGCTTCTCTCCTTTGCTGCAGTCTATGACTTCATAATCGTTCCAATTATCTGCAATCCACATATATTTTAATATCCTTTCTGCTAAAAAACTCATTTTTATTATCATAATCTATTTCTGGTGAAAAGTACAGTGGAAAATGAAAAGGAAAGGGATGAAAAATGGATTGAATTAGGCTTTAATGGCTTGAAAATGGATTAAAAAGTGTTATAATTGGATTTAATAAAAGAAAAAGAGGAGGACGGACTATGACAATTCAAGAAATGAAGGAACGCAAGCGGGAACTGGGTTATACCAATGAGCAGGTGGCAGAATTATCAGGGGTTCCTCTTGGAACGATACAGAAAATTTTCGGGGGAAAGACAATGGCGCCGCGATATCAGACGATGCAGGCGCTTGAGAAGGTATTAAGGAAGCAGGAAGAGCCGGTGGGGTATCAGTATGGCGCCTGGGCACAAGAGCACTTAGTTATGAGGGAGGAATGCACAGCTTATGGTCAGAAGCATCAGGGAGAATACACACTGGATGACTATTATGCATTGCCGGATGAACAGAGGGGGGAACTGATCGACGGCGTGATATACGAGATGTCTGTGCCGACATCCGTTCATCAGTTAATGAATGGTTTTATTTATGCAAAATTTTTGGGATATACAGCAGGAAAAAACGGGAAATGCCTGCCCATCGTCTCACCCATAGATGTGCAGCTTGACTGCGATCAGAAGACGATGGTTCAGCCGGATATTGTGATCGTGTGCGACCGGGATAAGGTGATCCGAAGATGCGTGTATGGAGCGCCGGATTTTGTGCTGGAAATTTTGTCCAAAGCTACCAGGAAGAAAGATATGGTGACGAAGCTGAACAAATATATGAATGCGGGAGTACGGGAGTATTGGATGCTAGATCCAGATCAGAAAAGGGTGCTGGTCTATGATTTTGAAGCGGAAAACTACCCGACAATTTATAGTTTTGAAGCGAAAGTTCCGGTTGCTATCTGGGATGGAGAGTGTGAGATTGATTTTGCAGAGGTCTATGATTACGTAAGATTCCTGTATGAACGGGAGGAAAATGCAGATTTTTCATAAATTTTCACGAAATATTGTAACAAACCTGACCTTTCACGGATATATAAGTACATTCCGGTAAAGCGAGGAGGTGAAGAAAGTGTTGGATATGGATGAGGCATACCGGGAATATGCACAAATGGTGTACAAGTTTCTTCTGTCTTTGTGTTATGAAGAGGAGATGGCAGAAGAACTGACACAGGAAACGTTCTATCAGGCGGTGCGTACGTCAAAGAAATATGATGGAAGCTGTAAGGTATCCACGTGGCTTTGTCAGATTGCAAAGCATCTCTGGTATCGGGAGATGGAAGCCGGAGTAAGAGAGGAACCAGTGAACTGACGGATCAGATACCGGTAAGTGAACTTCCTCCGGACGAATATCTGGCACTGAAGGAAGAAAAGATAGAGCTGTTTAGAAAGGTACATGTACTGGATGAGACGGCGAAGGAAATCATGTGAAATTAATTGGGAGATTTACTGCCAAGTTATATGGATGGGCTGACCAGTGAAGAAAGCAATCAGGCAGTAGAAGAACATTTAAAAGAGTGTGAAACCTGCAGGGCGTACTTTCAGGCAATGAAGGAAGCTGTAGCTTCAGAGCGTTATGTTGAAAAGAGCAGAGAGGAGATCAAAAAAGAGATTCATCCACTTAAAAAGATTGAGAGAGAAACCAGGAAAAGAATTGTAATTGCCGTGTTTGCTGTATTGCTTACAGTAGGAATTCTGGGAACCCTATATGAGTCATTATATGGAACTGGAACACAGGCGAGCGCAGAGGATGTGAAGATTGCCTGTAGTAAAATCGGCGATTTCGTGACGATAGAATTTCTGCCGACGGATGATTCCTATTATATAGAGATCTGGGGTGGAGCCTATTCTACGGATGAAAACGGGAAGGAAACTTATGAATGGAATAAAATTCAGCCGGTAAAATGGCGGACGAAACCTTTTGAAACTCGAAACAAGACGGGGGCACATTGGGGATTTCAATTCCTTGATGAGGATACCATTGTGGATCAAAATGGGGAGACGATTCAGTTGACGGGGGAAGAGTCGTTGGAAATCGAATTTGCCGGAGAGTCGAAGGTGGTTAAGATTGCCGAGCTTTATACAGAAGAAGGAGGGGAAACGCTGGAGAGGTGATGTGAGAACGGTAAAATTTTTGTTTTACTTGCTATTTTCTCCAAAAACCATCATAATAAATTTAATAAAGTAGGCGGGAATGTTAAGTGTTAAGGTCGCGTCTTAAGATGGAGAAATGTCGTATGAAAATGAAAGAACGTCTAAATATTATTGTGCATGAGGTACAGGAGAAAGGGCAGATTCGAGTGTCGGAATTGAGTGAACTTTTGGGATGCTCGGAAGTTACAATTCGCAACGATATCCGAAAGTTGGATGAACAGGGGCGAGTGAAAAAGACTTACGGGGGAGCTGTTAAAATAGAAAGCGGATTGACAGTTCAGTTTGCACCAGGAGAATATTATATCAATGGAGATCAAAAACGTAGAATTGCAGAAAAAGCCTATGAATATATTGGGGATGGAGAGTCTATTATGATCGATGATTCCACCACAGGCTGTTATCTGGCGCAGTATATTAAGGAACATTCAGAAAAAACAGTAAGCGTTGTGACCAATTCTGTTTACGTTGCGGCAGAACTTTCTACTGCGGATCATGTACGGGTATATATGCTGGGAGGACAGATTAGTTCCCATCCGGCATCCGTGATGGGAAATATTACGGTGGAAAGTGCAAGTCAGTATCATGTGAATAAATTTTTTACTGGAATCCGGCGGATTGATTTGATGGTGGGAATGACGTCTGCCGATGCGGAGCACGCAGAAGTAAAGAGGATGATGATGGGTAAGGCAGATGAGACTTACGTTCTTGCGGATCATACGAAATTTGGGAATGGAAGCTTGTTTACCGTGTGCACCATGGAGGAAGTAAAGCGGATTATTACAGACCGAGAGGTGGCTGATGAGATTTTAACATTGGCTCGGAAGTTGAAGATTCCGATGGATGTAGTGTAGGAAAATAAAATAGGCGTTTGGTATAGTCAAAACATAAAAATATGACGGGAGAGTATCCCGTCATATTTTTATGTTGGGGACAGGGTGATTTTCATTTGGGACGTGTACAAATGAAAAAAACTCCGTCCCCAATGAAAGGCTCTGCCATATTTCACATTTTTGGTATTATAATTTTGCGCAAATCTAACAAAATAGAGAATGAAATTTTTGAAGTCGAAAGAAACTCGGATAAAAACTGTTAAAATTGATAAAAAAGAGGAAAAAATCTTGTAAAATATTACGATCAAAACAATATTGCTTTCGATTGGAAAGAATGATATATTAGTTGACAAGAAAAGAGAAAAAAATAATTTCAAAAGAAAGAAGTGAGTGTAAAAGTGGAAGGAAATTATAAACCAATTATTGGAATCACTATCGGTGATCCATCCGGTATAGGACCGGAGATCGTTATCAAAGCATTGAGCACCCGGAAAATCTATGAAGAATGCAGACCGCTGGTAATCGGAAGTGTAAAAGTACTAGAACGGGCGGCGAATGCGATAGGAGAGACCATCAAGACGCAGGTGATCGAACACCCAGGAGCGGCAGAGTATTCTTACGGAACGATTAATGTAATAGAAACGGGAGAATACGATGTAGACGATCTGGAATGGGGGAAGGAGCAAAAGCTTGCAGGACAGATCGCGATGGACGCTATTTACAAGTCCATTGATATGGGAATGAAGAAAGAGATTGATGCTGTAACAACCGCTCCAATTAACAAGGTGGCTATTAAAATGGTTGGCGTTAAAGAGGCGGGACATACAGAAATTTACCTGGAGGGTACGAAAGCAGATTATGTGCTAACAATGTTCGACTGCTTTGGAATGCGGGTGTTTCATCTAAGTCGTCATATGTCTCTTAGAAATGCCATTGATTATGCAACGAAGGAGCATGTGTTTAACGATATTGCACGGATTGATACACAGTTGAAAAAAATTGGCCTTGAGAATCCCAAGATTGCGGTGGCGGGAATCAACCCGCATTGTGGAGAAGGGGGATTGTTCGGGGACGAAGAAGTGCGAGAGATTTCTCCGGCAGTTGAGGAAGCTAAAGCGCACGGGTTCAATGCGGTAGGGCCGATTCCGCCGGATACACTGTTTAGCCGTGGAAGAAAAGGAGAATTTGACGCGATTCTTGCTATGTACCATGATCAGGGGCATATGCCGTGCAAAACACTGGATTTAGAACGTTCGGTATCTGTGACATTAGGACTCCCATTTATCAGGTGTTCGGTAGATCACGGAACAGCATTTGACATCGCAGGAAAGGGAATTGCAACGAATGTCAGCATGGTAGCGGCGATCGAGACAACGATTAAATATGCCGTAGCAATGCATAAGAAAGTATAGGAGAAAGGAGGAAGACAAATGGCAGTTATCGGAGTAGTAGCGGATGATTTTACAGGAACTGCCAGCGCCGGTGTGTTGGTGGCACGTACAGGAGCAAAGACAGGACTGTTTTTTGATGCGGCTAAAGTAAGTGAGTTTCAGGAAAAAGACAGGCTGGATGCTGTCTATGTGAGCAGCAACAGTAGACATTTGCCAGCAAAGGAAGCATATGAAGCAGTTGTAAATGCAACAAAAGAACTGCAGAAATTGGGGATAAAGTATTATTCAAAAAAGATTGATACAACTATGCGTGGTGGAATTGGTTATGAGATTGATGCCATGCTGGAAACTTTAGGCGGAGATAAAATTGCTGTGATGGTAACGGCTATGCCAGCGTCGCGCAGGATTTGTGTAGGCGGACATTCTGTGATTGACGGAACTATTTTAACAGAAACTTCGGTGGCAAAAGATGTGGTTACACCAGTGCAGGAGTGTTATATTCCAGAATTAATTCAAAAACAGTCTAAATATCCAGTGGAACTGATTCCTTTAAAAGAAGTGTTGAAGGGTGAGGAACATCTGCAGAAAATGCTGCAAAAAGCAAGAAGTGAAGGAAGTCGTATTATCATTGTTGATGCGATTTCTATGGAACATGTAGATCTAATTGCAAAGACGTGTGTGGATTTGAAATGGGATGTATTGGCAGTGGATCCGGGACCGTTTACTATGAAAATGTCCTATTATCTGGGGGCAATTGGAAAAGAAGCAAAAATGATGAAAAAAGAGGTTGTTAAAGCAGGAGACAAAACGGTACTTCTGATGGTAGGAAGTGCGAATCCTTCAACAAAAACACAAATTGAGAGATTATGTAATGGGAATAAAAAGGTGATACGTATTAGTGCGTCAGCCAAAGAATTTGCAGCAGGAAGTGATCGTGCAGAAAGTGAAATCAGAAGAGTAACGGAAGCGGTTTTGACGGCGATAAAAATAGTTCCTGCACCGGAAGCAGTTATCGTAGAAACAGCACTTCACGGAGAAGTTATGGATCTGAGGAAAGAAGACGAGCGTTATAGTTATGAACCGGGAACCAGTTCCAGAATGATTAACACGGGATTGGCGACTGTGACGGAGCTGGTGTTAGATGCAGTGGGTCAGGAAAAGATTGCAGGTCTTATGCTCACAGGTGGAGATACAATGGAAAGCATTTGCAGGAGAATAGGAGTCGTTTGTATTCAGGCATTGGATAATATCGTTGCGCAAGTAGATGTAGGACGGATTATCGGAAAATATGATGGACTTCCAGTGGTGGTAAAAGGCGGGTTCTGTGGATATGAGGATGTGGCGATTGATATTGTTGATCGGATATTTGCGGAAAATGCAGAATAGAAGAATGGTAGAAATAGGATACAAATAGAAAAGAGAAAGGAGAAACGTTATGATCTTAAAGTTTTTGAAAAAGGTACCGGCGGGGATGATGGTAATTCCTTTATTATTAGGGGCACTTTTAAATACACTTTTTCCAGAGGCACTTCAGATTGGCGGATTAACGACAGCATTATTCTCCAGCGCGGGTACGAATACCTTGTTGGGAGCACAGCTTTTCTGTATGGGAACAGCTTTGCAGGTGAAAGATATGCCGAAAGTATTAAAGCGTGGCGGGGTATTGTTGATTTCTAAGTTTATAATTGGAGCAGGAATTGGAATTTTGGTGGGAAAAATGTTTGGTCAGGAAGGTTTTCTTGGGCTTACAACATTAGCAATTATCAGTGCGGTAACCAATTCAAATGGAAGTGTATACCTGACATTGATGGGAAATTACGGAGACCAGGCTGACTGTGGATGCTTTCCATTACTTGCCTTAAATGATGGCCCATTTTTTACATTGGTGGCATTGGGAGCATCTGGACTTGCGAATATTCCGTTTATGTCTTTGTTGGCAGCAATTATTCCGGTTGCTCTTGGTATGATTATTGGAAATTTGGATCATGGAATGCGGGATATTTTTGCACCAATGGGAACGGCCATTATTCCGTTGATTGGCTTTGCCCTTGGAACGGGAATTGATCTATTGAGTATTGTAAAAGGCGGCATGTCTGGAATTATTCTGGGATTGTTAACGGTGTTTGTAGGCGGTGCGTTTATTGTACTTTGTGATAAATTTATTACGAGAAGACCAGGCTATGCAGGATGGGCAGTTGCAACAACAGCAGGAAATGCAGTTGCAGTTCCTGCAGCAGTGGCGTTAATTGATAAAGCGTGGGAACCATTTGTTGCGGCAGCAACAGTGCAGGTTGCAGCGTCTGTTGTAATTTCTTGTATCCTGGCGCCATTAATTACGAACTGGTGGGCAAAGAAATTCGGATGTCCAAAGTACCCGTTAGAAGGTCAGAAATTTGAGTAGATTTTAGTTTGCAAATTTTCAAACTTTTTTCAAAAGAATCTCCGTTTCCGCTTTCCTGAAAATACTCTATAATGAAGGAGATATCTATTTTTTAAGAAAGGAGAGAGGAAATGAAAAAGGGATTTTGGAACAAGACGCTGGCGCTTGTGCTTACAGCCTCTATGGCGGGCGCATATCTGCCGGCAGATGTTCAGGCAGCAGGCAAGACAGCAAACGAGCCTTTCGCCGCATTCACGTTTGACGATGAAGAGTCCGGCTTTACAAGTGCCGGAGGAACGGCGGAAGTAAAGGGAAGCTATCGTTTGGACGACCATGCGGACAATGGGAAAGCACTCTATCTTGATGGAAATGCTTCCAACTATCTGTCTTTGAAGAATCAGGCAGGGAAGAGCATTCTGTCCGGGAAGAACGAGATCACGATTTCTTATGATGAGAAACCAGATCGGAAGGAAACCAACTGGGCTTTCTATGCGGCTCCTAATAATGACAAGCCGGTGAATCAGAAGGAACACTATATTGGCGCATTTCATAACAATGGAAATGTGAAGGTAGAGCGTTATGATAATGAAAATGGAAGACCCGCATGTCCGGATGTGACCATCGGAACAGACTGGGCGCACATTGATATCGTATTTCAGGAAAGTCAGACGGTTCTGTACGTTGACGGTGTAAAGAGAAGCGTGGTTGCCAGTGATTATCAGGTGAAGGATATTGTGGAAGATGGAGGAATCTTCTATATCGGCCGCGCAAACTGGGGAAATGGAGAAGGTTATAAAGGCTGGATCGACAATTTCACCATCTATGATCAAGCATTAACCGATGCAGAGCTGGTCAGTGAAGAGGCGGCTAAGAAAGCAGTGGCTGCCGATCAGGAAAAACTGACGCTTCCAGGAACAGTTACAGAGGATTTCACCCTGCCGTCTGTTGGAGAAAACTATTCCAACATTACATGGAAGGTGGAGGACAATAAAGCTGCTGTGATTGGCGACGACGGATATAGTGTCAAGGTTACAAGACCAAGCGGCGAAGATGCAGTTGTGGTATTTACGGCAGCCATCGAAATGGCAGGACAGAAGGCAGAAAAAGAGATTCCTGTCACCGTGTCCAAGCTGATGGATCAGGGAGATTTCCTTGAGGCTGCAAAAGAGAAGCTTACCATCGTAAATGTGGATGATGTCCGAGGGAATATTTATCTTCCGGAAACGGTGGAAATTGAAGGCTCAGGAAGAAACGCTTCTGTGACTTGGAAATCCAGCGATGACAAGATTGTAACAGATCAGGAGAAAGACGGGAAACCAGCCGGTGTTGTCAGCAGACAGAAGAAAGACACCAAGGTTATTCTGACAGCAACCCTGACAGCAGACGGCAAGTCTGTAGAGAAAGAGTTTGAGCTGAATGTAAAAAAAGCGCATAAGCAAGAAGAAATGAAGGATTATCTGTTTGCTTATTTTGTAAACAATGGGGGACCAGCAGAACAGCAGATCTTCTTTGCGTCCAGCCATGACGGCGATAACTGGATGGACTTAAATAAGAAGGAAGCTGTATTAAGCGTTGCAGATTCAGTTAGAACAGAAGAAGACATTAACAAGACTCAGAATCAGGCTGGTGTGCGTGATCCATATATGATTCGTTCACCGGAAGGCGATAAGTTCTATCTTATTGCAACAGATCTTTGTATCGGAGCAAATGACATTGCAAATGGAACCGTAGATTGGGGAACTTCTCAGTTTAACGGAAGCCATTGCTTAAGAATTTGGGAGTCAACAGATCTTGTCAATTGGTCAGAACCATGGCTTGCAGAAGTAGCGCCGGAAGGAACGACCTGCGCGTGGGCGCCAGAGGCGATCTACGATGAGGCGACAGGAGAATTCGTGGTTTACTGGGCGTCTATGACAGGAAGCGTACAGAAGGTATACGCATCCAAAACTAGAGATTTCCGTAATTTCTCAGAGCCGGAGTTGTTTATCGACAATGGCAATGATCATATTATCGATACGACGATTGTCCGGGATTCCGATGGAAACTATTATCGCGGATCAGCAGCAGGAGGAACGATTCAGCTGGAGAAATGCACCGATCAGAAATCCTGGCTCACCGATCAGTCTTCTTGGAGTAAGCAGGGAAATATCAAAGATATTACAGGATTTACCGCAGGCCTGGAAGGACCGGAATTATTTGCATACAATCAGGATGACTGGAAAGAAGTGGACGGAGAGAAAGTTGAGACATACGGACTCCTGGCAGATAACTTTGGCGGAGTCGGCTATGTACCGTTCTATACTACCGATATTGCAAATGCAAAATGGATCAAGACAGCAGACAATGATTTCAACTTTGATACGAACCATAAGAGACATGGAACCGTCATCGCGTTGACAGAGGCAGAATACAATGCAGTGATGGAGGCTTATGGGCCAAGCAAGGTGGAAGTGAAAAAGGCTCCGGATGAAACGGTTTATGAGACTGGGGCAAAGAAGCTGAATCCAAGCGGATTGGTTCTTACGGTAAGTTATGCAAATGGTAAGACGGAAGATGTTGCTTATCAGGCAGGCAGCAAGAATGAGAGACATTTTAAGTTTAGTAAAGTAGATTTCTCTGAAGTTGGAAAACAGACCGTAACTGTAACCTATGGAGAACAGAAGACCTCTTTTGAAATTGAAGTAAAAGAAGCAGAAGAGGTTGAAAGAAAGACGCTGGCGAAGTTTGATTTCAACGAAGACGGAAGCGGATTTGAGAGCGAGAATGCAAAAGCGACAGGACAGGCTTATGAACTCAAGGATAGCTGGAGCAAAGACGCTGGAAAAGCATTGTACTTAAATGGAAATAACAACAACTTCCTGAGAGTAACCGATAAGGAAGGCAAGAGTCTTCTGACAGGCATGAAGGAATTGACCATTTCCTATGAGATGAAACCAGACCGAAGTGCAACCAATTGGGTTATGTACGCGGCTCCGAATAACAACCAGACATCTTATAACAGCGAGGTGTATCTGGGAATTATGGAATTAAATGGTTCTACAAAGGTAGAGCGATATAAGAATCAGGGAAGCCGTCCATTGTGTCCGAAAACGGTAACAGGAAGTGACTGGTATCACGTAGATGTGGTGCTGACAGCTTATGAGACAATTCTCTATGTCAATGGAGTGAAGATGCAGACGGTAGAAAGCGATTATGCTCTGCCAAGCATCCTTGGAAATAACAGCATTCTTCAGATCGGAAAGGCAAACTGGACGAACAGCGGAGAATACTTCAAGGGATGGATCGACAACTTCCAGATCGAGAATAAAGCACTGACAGAGAAAGAAGTAAAGGAAATCTCCAAGGACTTTGTGGCAACCCTTCCGATGGTAAAATCGGTAACCACAGGAACGGCTCCAACCAGAGAGGAAGCGTTAGAATACAGAGGAACTGACGATCATACAGCAGTATTTACCAAAGTAGATGCCAAGAGCAAGACAATTACTCCATACATCCGGAATGAGGCTGATTTTACGAAGACGCCAGTAACCTTTGCCTTTAATGGAGAAGCAGAGATTCAGGTGGATGGAAAGACAGTAGAAAATGGAAGCACATTTGATCTTTCCAAGGATCAGAAGATTACTTTTGTAAGAAATAAGGAAAAAGAAGAGTGGACGATCAAGAAGGCCATTCCAAGCAACAACCCGGTACTGCCGGGACAGTACGCAGACCCGGATCTTGACTACTTTGACGGCAAGTTCTGGCTGTTCCCAACGACAGACGGATATCCGGGATGGAGCGGAACGAAGTTCCATGCATTCTCTTCTGACAACATGGTTGACTGGAAAGATGAAGGCATCATCATGGAGCTGAAAAATGACACCCCAGGCGTAAATGAGCAGGGCGTTCAGATCGCCGTTTCCCCGTGGGCAAAGGGCGGAAGCGCGTGGGCTCCGACCATTGAGGAGAAGAATGGCAAATATTACTTCTACTACTGTGGAAAATTTGAAAACGGAGAATCTGCAATTGGAGTTGCAGTGGCGGATAATCCGGCAGGGCCATACACCGATAAAGGCGAAGCGCTTATGACAGTCAGCATGTGCCGTGCAGCAGGCGTAAGTATGGGACAGGCAATTGACCCATCGATCTTTACCGATGAAGATGGAACGTCTTATCTTCTGTTCGGAAATGGCTCTGCGGCAATCGCACAGTTAAACGACGACATGATGAGCATCAAGGAAGGAACCTTGAAGCAGATCAACGGATTAACCGATTTCCGTGAGTCTGTTGTGGTAACGAAGAAGGACGGCAAGTATCACTGGACCTGGTCTTGTGACGATGCAAATAGTCCAAACTACCATGTAAACTACGGTGTATCTGACACACTGACGAATGCAGATGGAAGTGCATCCATAAAACTGGTGAAGAAGAATCTTCTTGCAAGAGACGACAGCATGGGAATCCTAGGATCCGCACATCAGTCTGTACTTCATGTGAAAGACGGAGATAATCAGGATCGTTACTTCATGGCATACCACAGATTCTATACCCCAATCAATATCTTTACTTCTGGGGATGGACTTGGCGTGCACCGTGAGACCTGTATCGATGAGATTACCTTTGATGAAGACGGATATATGCAGATCAAGCCGACCAACGAAGGCGTGGATCCGGTGAAGATGACGCCGGAAGAGCCGGAAGTAACCTTAGATAAGATTACAGTAAAAGCACCGGAAAAGGTAGAGTACAAGCAGGGTGAGGATCTGGATCTGACAGGAATGGAAGTGACAGCTCACTACAGCGATGGCAAAGAAGAAGTTCTTCCAGAGGGAAGTTATACAGTATCTGGTTATGACGCACAGCAAGTTGGCGAGCAGACCATTACGGTAACCTACGAGGGTCAAACAGCTACATTTGTTGTAACGGTGACAGAAAAATCTGACCCGGTAGATCCGGAAGTAACCTTAGATAAGATTACGGTAAAAGTACCAGAAAAGATCGAGTACAAGCAGGGTGAGAATTTGGATCTGACAGGAATGGAAGTAACAGCTCACTACAGCGATGGCAAAGAAGAAGTTCTTCCAGAGGGAAGCTATACGGTATCTGGTTATGATGCTAATAAGGTTGGAAAGCAGACCATTACCGTAACCTACAAAGATCAGACAGCAACCTTTGATGTAACTGTAAAAGAAGCCTCTAAACCGGTAGAACCAGGAAAGCCGGATGGAGGAAATCAGGGCCAGAAACCGGGAACACCGGATGGCAAACCAGCTGGACAGGATCAGAAGCCAAACAAAGTACCGAAGACAGGCGACGCAGCAGATATGACTGTATATGTATTCGGCATGATGGCAGCGCTTGTGGCAGGCGGATGGATGCTGAAAAGCAGAAGAAAAGAACAGGAATAGAGAAGGAAACAGAAGTTTCTAGAAGATGAGAAAGAGAACTCACGCGGCAAGAGCTGTGTGAGTTCTCTTTTTTAAAACCTTACATGGCTTAACTTAGATTTAACATTCCGGTGATTTCAGATTTTACATTCCTTCGATATGATAAATCCTGTGAAGAAGAGATACAGAATATTGAAACAAACAAAAGGAGATTAAAGGTATGAAATTGAAAAAGTTTATTGCAACACTGGCAGTAGTTGGAATGGTAGCTGGAATGGCAGTTGGATGTGGAAGTAAGGAAGAAACTGCAAAAGCAGATAATGGAGAAAAGACAGAGAGCGCAAGTGACTGGGATTCTTCTATGGATATCACAATTGTGTCCCGTGAGGATGGATCTGGTACAAGAGGAGCGTTCATCGAACTGTTTGGAGTAGAAGAGAAGAAAGACGGTGAGAAGGTGGATATGACAACGGAAGAAGCGCAGATCACCAACAGCACTTCCGTAATGATGACAACGGTAGCCGGAGATGAATATGCAATCGGATATGTTTCTCTTGGATCTTTAGATGAGAGTGTAAAAGCACTGAAGATTGATGGAGCAGAGGCGACCGCTGAGAATATTAAAAACGATACATACAAAGTATCCAGACCATTTAACATCGTAACGAAAAAAGGTTCTGAAAATGAAGTGGCAAAGGATTTTGTGAGCTACATTATGAGCAAAGAAGGACAGCAGGTAGTTTCTGACAATGGCTACATTGGTGATGATTCTGCAGCAGCTTATGCAGGAAGCAAGCCGGCAGGAAAGATTGTGGTAGGTGGTTCCTCTTCTGTTTCTCCGGTTATGGAAAAATTGATCGAAGCTTACAAAGAAGTGAATCCGGATGCAGAAATCGAACTGCAGACAACTGATTCCACCACAGGTGTGACATCTACGATTGACGGAAGCTATGATATCGGTATGGCATCTCGTGAGCTGAAAGACGAAGAGACAGCAGAGGTTGAAGGACAGGTGATGGCTACAGATGGTATCGCAGTAATCGTAAACAAAGCAAATACAACCGATGAACTTTCCAGCGAACAGGTAAAAACAATTTACACTGGAGAGGCTCTGACTTGGGATGAGGTAGTAAAATAATATGAACAAAAAAGCGTGGACAGAAAAGTTCATGCAGGGAGTGTTCTTCATTGCCGCCTGTGCTTCGGTACTGGCGGTAGCTCTCATTTGTATCTTTTTATTTGCAAATGGGATCCCTGCTATGAAAGAAATCGGATTTGGGGAATTCCTAAGTGGAGAAATGTGGAAACCGAAAAATGAGATTTTCGGGATCCTGCCTATGATTGTAGGAAGTTTATACGTAACAGCGGGGGCGATTATCTTTGGTGTTCCAATCGGAATTTTGACAGCTGTTTTTATGGCGTATTACTGCCCAAAGAAAATCTATAAGCCGCTGAAGGCGGCAACAGAACTTCTGGCGGGAATCCCGTCAGTAGTTTATGGTTTCTTTGGACTGGTGGTGATTGTACCTTTGATCCGTACATTGGGACGGGATCTAGGATTCGGCGGAAATGGAAGCAGTATCCTGACCGCATCTCTGCTTCTGGGGATGATGATTCTTCCAACAATTATTGGATTGACGGAATCTTCCATTCGTGCGGTACCGGAGCAGTATTATGAGGGGGCAGTTGCGCTTGGAGCAACTCACGAAAGGGCGATATTTCGAGTTGTTATACCGGCAGCAAAGTCTGGCGTGATTGCAGCGATTGTCTTGGGAATCGGCCGTGCTATTGGAGAGACGATGGCGGTTATTATGGTGGCGGGTAATCAGGCACGACTGCCGCAAGGAATTTTCCGAGGAGTACGTACGCTGACAGCCAATATTGTAATTGAGATGGGATATGCGACTGGACTTCACAGAGAAGCGTTGATCGCAACGGGAGTAGTACTTTTTGTGTTCATCTTGATTATCAACTTCAGTGTAGCGCTGCTAAAGAGGAGGACGACTCATGAGTAAAAATCAAAGAAATATTGGACAGAAATTAAAATCTTATAAGCGAACCCCTTTTTCTTTTCTGATGATGCTTTTGGTAATGTTGTCAGCAGTGATCACGTTTGCGGTATTAATTTTTTTGATTGCTTATGTCTTGATTAATGGTGTGCCGTACTTGAAACCATCATTATTTTCTTTCACTTATACATCTGAAAATGCATCTTTAATGCCGGCGCTTATCAATACAATTATTATGACTTTATTGTCTCTGGTGATCGCGGTTCCTTTTGGAATATTTTCAGCCATCTTTTTGGTGGAATATGCAAAGAGAGGTAATAAATTCGTAGAGGTTATCCGGCTGACGACGGAGACACTGCAGGGAATCCCGTCTATTGTATATGGATTGTTTGGAATGTTGTTTTTCGTATCTACATACGGATGGGGATTTTCTATTTTGGCAGGAGCATTTACCTTGTCTATTATGGTGCTTCCATTAATTATGAGAAGTACGGAAGAGGCGTTAAAGGCGGTGCCGGATTCTTACAGAGAAGGAAGCTTTGGCCTCGGGGCAGGAAAGCTTCGTACCGTGTTTCGGATTGTATTGCCGTCTGCAATTCCGGGTATTTTGGCGGGAGTGATCCTGGCGGTGGGAAGAATTGTCGGAGAGACAGCGGCTCTGATTTACACAGCAGGAACGGTGGCAGATATTCCAAACAGCGTCCTGGATTCGGGAAGAACGTTGGCAGTTCATATGTATAATCTGGCAAGCGAAGGCTTGTATATGGATCAGGCATATGCAACGGCGGTAATTCTGCTTGTGCTGGTAGTGGGAATCAATACCTTGTCAGGATTTCTGGCAAAGAAACTGACAAAAGCGTAGAAAAGAAGAGTATAAGAGGATAAGAAGAATATAAGAGAGGATAGAACATGAATAAGATTAGTATCAAGGATATGAATCTCCATTACGGGGATTTTCATGCTCTGAAAAATGTGAATCTTGAGATAGAGGAAAACAAAATTACGGCATTTATTGGTCCGTCAGGATGTGGAAAGTCCACGCTTCTAAAATCCATCAATCGGATGAATGATTTGGTAGAGGGGTGTCGGATTGAAGGAGAACTTCAGCTTGACGGGGAAGATATTTATAAGGATATTGATGTGAACTTGCTTCGCAGAAGGGTGGGAATGGTATTCCAGAAGCCAAATCCATTTCCTATGAGCATCTATGACAATATTGCATTCGGACCGAGAACCCATGGAATTCATTCCAAGGCAAAGCTAGATGATATTGTGGAGAAATCTTTGCGGGACGCAGCAATTTGGGAAGAATGTAAAGATCGTTTGAAAAAGAGTGCGCTTGGAATGTCCGGCGGGCAGCAGCAGAGACTATGCATTGCTCGTGCACTTGCGGTTCAGCCGGAAGTTCTTTTGATGGATGAACCAACTTCGGCGTTGGATCCTATTTCCACATCGAAGATTGAAGATCTTGCGATGGAACTGAAAAAAGATTATACTATCGTTATGGTAACCCACAACATGCAGCAGGCTGTACGTGTATCGGATAACACCGCCTTTTTCCTGCTTGGTGAAGTCATCGAGTATAACGATACGGAGAAATTGTTCTCCATACCGTCAGACAAACGGACAGAAGATTATATTACAGGGAGGTTTGGTTAAGATATGCGTAATAAATTTGATATGCAGCTTGAGTGTCTCAGCGAACAGCTGATTCATATGGGAGAGTTGTGTGAAGTTGCCATTAACCGGGCAACCACAGCGCTTCAGCATGGAAGTATGGAAGAGGCGAAGGAGGTCATTCGGGCCGATGAAGAGATTGACCAGATGGAGAAGGACATTGAGCGTCTGTGCCTGAAGCTTCTACTTCAGCAACAGCCTGTGGCAAGAGATTTAAGACAGATTTCTGCGGCTCTTAAGATGATTACAGACATGGAGAGAATCGGAGATCAGGCATCTGACATTGCCGAGATTATTATTTCTGAAAAGAAGTCAGAAGGAGCTGAGATTCCGAAGATTGGGAAGATGTCAGAGGCAGTAGCAAAGATGGTCAGAGACAGTGTGACTGCTTATGTGAAGAGAGATTTGGAATTGTCCAGGAAGGTGATGGAGGCCGATGATGCGGTAGACCAGCTTTTTGAAGAGAATAAGCGGGATTTGATTGCTTTTATTGCACAGAATAAAGGGGATGCAGGGCGCGAAATCATTGACCTTATCATGGTGGCCAAATATCTGGAGCGAATCGGAGATCATGCGACCAACATTGCAGAGTGGGTAGAATTTTCAATTACCGGTATTCACAAAGAAAGTCAGGTATAAGGAGACGAAGAATTCATGATATTTTGTGTAGAAGATGACAGTAATATCCGGGAACTGGTAGTTTATACATTGGAAAGCACGGGCTTTAAAGCCCGTGGCTTTGAAGAAGGAAAATCTTTTCTAGAAGCTTTGGCTCTTGAGACGCCAGAGCTTATTTTGCTTGATATTATGCTTCCGGGGATGGATGGAATGGAGTTACTTAGAAAGTTAAAAGGATCAGCCAAGACAAGAGAGATTCCCGTGATTATGGTGACCGCTAAGGGCGCGGAATATGATAAAGTCATGGGATTGGACGCAGGAGCAGACGACTATGTGACAAAGCCATTTGGAATGATGGAACTGGTGTCTCGTGTGAAGGCTGTGCTTCGCAGAAGCAATCGGGAACATCCGCACAAGGACAACACCATTGTGGTTGGTGAGATTGAGATTGATACGAAGAAGCATGAGGTGACAGTTGCAGGAGAAGTGATCAATCTGACCTTGAAAGAGTACGAACTTTTAAAGCGTTTGATGAAGAATACGAATATTGTGCTGACGAGGGATCAGCTTCTAGAGGATATCTGGGGATATGACTTTGATGGAGAGACCCGAACAGTAGACGTGCATGTGCGGACTCTGCGCCAGAAACTGGGAAGTGCCGGCGAACACATTGAGACGGTCCGGGGTGTGGGCTATAGAATGGGGCAGTAGAGAAGATAATAAGGAAGCAAGAGAGAAGCGAGAAGGAAGCGAGAAGGAGTAGGATCGGCAGATGAGAAAAAAGATACAGCGCAGCATGATTCTGGTGATTGCAACGACACTGGTGATCACTTATGCAATTACGACATTTGTGATCTATAGACAGACCATGGGAATTATGGAGGATGAGATCCGGCAGGAAGCGGACTATATCATCGAGGCGGTTAAAATTTCCGGAGAACGATATCTGGAAGATTTGGATGCCGTAAGACGGAATACTCGTGTGACACTGATTGCGAGTGATGGAGATGTGAAATATGATTCTAAAGAAGACGATGTCACGTTGGAAAACCACAAGGATCGTCCGGAGGTAAAACAGGCAATCAAATCAGGGAGTGGTCAGTATGTCAGAAGATCAGATACGCTGGATGAGAAAATGTTCTATTATGCAAAGCGGCTTCCGAATGGAGATATTTTAAGGGTGTCTAAGACTGTCAATACGGCATACCACACGGCGATGGCAATTCTTCCGCTGATGGGGTTGATTGCCGGAGTTATGCTGGTTGTAGCGTGGCTTTTGGCTAAATGGCAGGTAGAGCGCCTGATTCGTCCGATCAATGAGCTTCAGTTGGAACATCCATTGGATAATGATGTGTATGAGGAGTTGACGCCATTGCTTGAGAGTATTGATAAGCAGAATAGAGAGAAAGATGCAATCGCAAATATGCGGAAAGAATTCTCTGCAAATGTATCCCATGAGTTAAAGACGCCACTGACGTCTATTTCCGGTTATGCAGAAATTATGAAAAATGGGTTAGTAAAGCCAGAAGACATGAAGATGTTTTCAGAGCGCATTTATAATGAGGCAAAACGCTTGATTTCATTGGTGGAAGATATCATCAAGCTGTCAAAGTTAGATGAAGGTAAGGTGGAAAATGAAAAAGAAGATGTAGATCTCTATGACCTAACCAGGGAGATTGCCAGTCGTTTGGCGCCTCAGGCGGAAGAGATGAACGTTCACATCGAAGTGACGGGGGAATCTGTACTTTATCATGGAGTTCGTCCGATATTGGATGAAATGATTTATAACATTTGTGAAAACGGAATTAAGTATAATAACCGGGGTGGAAGTATCAGCATATGGGTTGGCAGTACCCTGAAAGGTAAGAAAGTGATCGTAACAGATACAGGAATCGGAATCCCGGAGGATCAGCAGGAACGAATCTTTGAGCGGTTCTATCGGGTGGATAAAAGTCATTCCAAGGCGACCGGAGGCACAGGACTTGGTTTGTCCATTGTGAAACACGGCGCCATGATTCACGGCGCATCCATAAGGGTGGAAAGTAAAGTGGGAAAAGGAACGAAGATGGAGCTGACATTTTAAAGGAACCACAATGATAAAACAAAAGAATTATAAAAAAACTTTAGCAGCTTGTTATCTTGGCTTTGTTACCCAAGCGATCACTGCTAATTTTACGCCACTTTTATTTTTGACATTTGTAAATACTTACGGAGTTACGTTTGAAAAGATTGCGATGATACCATTAGTGTTTTATTTGACGCAGCTCCTTATCGATTTTGCAGCCACTAAATTTGCTGATAAAATTGGATATCGTACTTGTGTCGTTGCGTCACAAGTGTTATCGGCTATAGGACTTTTGCTAATGGCGCTTTTGCCGGAATTACTTTCTGCACCATTTATAGGGATTCTGATTTCGGTAGTGCTTTATGCCATTGGAAGTGGACTGATCGAAGTTTTAGTCAGTCCGATTGTTGAAGCTTGTCCTTTTGAAAATAAGGATGGAGTGATGAGTTTGCTTCATTCTTTTTATTGCTGGGGGGCAATGGGGGTTGTTTTAGGCTCCACACTCTTTTTTGCTCTGTTTGGAATAGAAAAATGGAAAGTACTCGTTTTTATTTGGGCATTAGTGCCACTATATAACGCATTTAATTTTATGAACTGTCCTATAGAACGCCTGGTAGAAGACGGTAAGAGTATGGGGGTTAGAGAATTGTTAAAAACTCCGATATTTTGGTTGATGATATTGCTTATGGTATGTTCGGGGGCATCAGAAGCGACGATGGCTCAATGGGCATCGGCTTTTACCGAATCTGCGATCGGAGTATCCAAGACAGTTGGAGATTTGGCAGGGCCGTGCTTGTTCGCAATGTTTATGGGGGTGTCGCGTGTTTTATATGGAAAGTTCAGCCAAAAGCTTGATTTGACCAAGGTTATGCTTGCTTGCGGGACGATGTGTGTCGGGTGTTATTTGTTAGCTTCCTTGTCCACGCTGCCAATCCTTGGGCTTGTAGGCTGCGCTCTTTGTGGTTTGGGTGTTGGTGTTATGTGGCCGGGATCTATCAGTATATCTTCGCAGAGATGTCCGAGAGGGGGGACTGCAATGTTTGCATTCTTAGCGTTAGCCGGTGATTTGGGTGCGATGGTAAGTCCTACGATGGTAGGCGGCCTTTCTGAAATGGCAGGCGGTAATCTTAAAACGGGACTATTTGTGGCTACAATATTTCCGCTTATCCTTGTTGTGGGATTACTGATACTAAGGAAATGGGTTAGAAATGTGGAGAACAGAGAATGGGAAATCTGAAAAGATATCCCATTTTTTGTATCATGGAGTAAGAAAGTGCCTTCCGTTCTTTGGAGGGAGTATCATAAAAATAACGAAGTTACACATGACAGCCATTTACTTGCGGTGTATGATTGTTGAAAAATTAAGGAAATATTTGCAATGTGTGTGATAAAATGAAAAAAGAAATATTACTTCAATTAGATATTATGTGGTGTAAAATGCCGGATGGCTTACAAATTCGAAGAACAGATGAAAAATGTTTTGCGTGCTTCAAAAGAAAATTTCTATATGCTACGATTGAGAATTAGACAACATCCCAGTTTGTCGAATTAAAAAATAGGAATAGTAATAATAGAAAGCTGTAAAAATTCACGTTGAATTTTACAGCTTTTTGTGTATAATATAAGTAGTAGAAACAATATAAAATCAAGGAAGGAGCTGAAAGAATATGGCAAGTATTTTACCAGTATCTGATTTGAGAAATTATAACGAAGTCTTGAAGAACTGTCACAAAGGCGAGCCTGTATATCTTACCAAGAATGGTAGAGGACGTTTTGTGGTTATGGATTTTGAAGATTATGAGCGTGATCGTGCGGAAAAGAAGCTTTTGATGAAGCTGCAGGAAGCCGAAGAAGCAGTGAAAGATGGCGAAGGATGGCTGGATTTGGATGAACTGAAGGCACTTGTGGGGGAATAAGATGTTAAAATTGCGGATTAACCCGATTGTTGCAAAGGATCTGAAGAATATTCGGGATTACATTGCTGAAGACAATGAGGAATATGCGGCAAAAACTATAAAGGAAATTTACGGTAAATTTGAAAATCTTCAGATGTTTCCGGGAATGGGTTCAGATCTCGCCAAACGAGTCAGCTTTCGGACAGATTATAAATATGCGATATGGGAAGATTACGTGATTATCTACAAGGTAGGGAATGAGTATGTAGAGATTTATCGTGTGATCAACCGATATCAGGATATTACGAGAATCTTTTAATCAATATTTGATAGCATTAACGAATGAAAAAATAGGAAAAGAGATAATGGGGAATTCATATATTGTTTTAGGAAATGGTTTTTCTATTGATTTGGTTCAAAAAATTGAAGAGATAGATCTAGCCAATTTATTTTCAAAAGGAGAACATGTTCTTTATCCGAAAACAAATAATAGAGGTTTTTTATCGCGAAAGTATACCCCTTGATTTATGGAACCTAGGGGCTAGGACATATATGTCATATGATGCAGCAATGCAATTAGTAACAGATGTTATTACCAGTGCAAATGTATATAATTTATCAGTGGAGAAAAGACCAAATGAAGAAAGGGACAGCTCTAATATTTATATTCATGCATATAGTGAATTGTCTTCTTATTTAAGATATTTGTTTATATATTATGATTCGTTAGTTTCAGATGATGATTTGAAGAACATAATTAATGAAATCGAATTGATACATTACATAAAGGATTGTCTATTAAAACAAAAGAAAGTATATATTATTCTTTTAAACCACATGGATCTATTAGTTTTTCGTTTAAGATTAAAATTCAAGAATATAGTCCATACAATATTAGGGATTTGATTGTAGAGTCAATATCACAAAATTCTGCTGATTTTGAAATAAAGTATGATTTGCAAGAAGATTATCCTATACTTACGGATAATAGCGGCGAAACAGTCAAAGTCATTTTTGTTCTGTTCGTAAGTATCAACTTCCTGTTGTTCTGCCTTTACCTTTTCCGTCAGCTCTTTTTGTTCTGTTTCATATCCGGCGGACAGCTTAAAAAATCTCGCATGGCTGATTGTGCCTTTTATATCGTCCTCATAAATTCGTTTAAAAATCTGGTCAAGTTCCGCAATCCGTTTCTTTGCCTGTCCGACCTCATGCCGTTTGCGCTTCGTGTCTTTTTCCGCTTTGTCAATACGAACAAGTTCATATACCTAGTGTTATTTATATTCCAGTAGCAATTCTTGGTATTACTTTAATTTTAATTGGCTTTTTCAAGGATAAATCTAAATAACAAAAATCCATCTTGTAGAATTGGAAAACAAGAAGTTGTGGAGTCGTTGAGCATGAAGGAGATAATTGTCTTTGCGATTAGTATACTATGTGTTTTTTTATTGGTAGGGATGGTGAGCAAAAAAATAGTGAGGTTAAGAAAACAATAGAAGGCAATATGAAAACATATTGTGAGATAGAAGAGGGAACGTGGAGTTGCAATGACATCGCTTATAAATATCGCCTTGAAATAAAAGGAAGAATACCGAATGCGGTTTGTAATTTCGTATTCGTATACCTTAGCAATATAGAAAATATTTCATTTGAACAGGTATGGAAAGAGTTGAGCTGAATAATGAGTAGCAAATTTCAGTAATGGGAAGGTTTGAAATAGGCAAATAGAAATTCAGTGCAGTAATGACAGATGTTAATTTGCGTTGCTTGTGGCAACGGTTGTTTTGTTTTTTTGATAGTTGTATCAAAACAAAGGGGGCACAGGTTGTGTTAAACGAAAATATTAGAAATTTACAAAAAACAAAAGGATATTAAGAAATAGCCCATATTTACCTGCTTGCAAACAAAAGAATATTGCTACTAAGCTAAGAGATACTGCATAGGAGTGTATGTATCTCTTTTTCTATGCCGTGAAACAGCATACTATCTCAATGGCAGAAATCGAAGAATGACAACAAGTGAATATATTTTAACGAAGCATTTTATTCTTACGGTAAGGTGCTTTTTTGTTTACGATACTTTTCTATATCCATTGCAAAGGAGGATTGATAATAAATGACACAAATTTATGGATATGTTCGGGTTTCAAGCATAGACCAGAACGAAGAACGACAGATTGTTGAACTGACAAAAAGAAGTGTACTTTCTAAGAATATCTACATAGACAAGCAGTCTGGAAAGAGTTTTGAACGTCCGCAATATAAAAAGCTCGTCAGAAAGCTGAAACAAGGCGATTTGCTTTATATCCTAAGCATTGACCGTTTAGGCAGGAACTATCTTGAGATACAGGAACAATGGAGAATACTGACGAAAGAAAAAGGGATTGATATATGTGTCATAGATATGCCCTTGCTGGACACCAGAAACGGGAAAGACTTAATGGGTACGTTCATTGCCGACCTCGTGTTACAGATACTTTCTTTCGTGGCACGGAATGAGCGTGAGAACATCAGAAAAAGACAGGCACAGGGCATAGCGGTGGCAAAGGCAAAAGGAATTAAATTCGGCAGACCAGAAATCACGCTTCCAGAGAATTTCGGAGAGCTTGTCCATGAATGGGAAAAGAAAAGACTTCCTCTGTCGGAAGTCTTGGAAATATGCAAAATGAGCGAAGCCACGTTTTATAGAAAATTAAGGGAATACCGCCTATTACAGCAAAGGTAGTCTGTTCTAAACTATCAAAAGGTACACCTTTTAATAGTCTGCTATATCGTATTGATTATAGCTGAAAATACTTGTTTTTTCAATGACTTTCATGTATGTAACGAGTAGAAAGTTGTTATTTTTTTCCAGGAATTTCAGATTACGCTTTTTGCAAAAGGTGTACCTTTTGAGAATAGTCAAGGAAGGGGTAGAGGAAAATGAAACAAAGGTACTTAAAACAAATGGGTTCGTTTCTGTTGGCAAGTGCAATGGTGTTGACAATGTTTCCGACATTTAGCGCTACTGTTCATGCAGAAGAAAACAAACTGCCAACGAAAGAGCAGTTTGCAACAGTGGAAGAATTAAAATCATTTAATACAAATGACAAAGACGGAGAAATAAACTCGGCAAAGGTTTATTTTGGAAACAGCGATCAACAATGGTGGATTGCAGGAAGTCAGCAGGAACATGGATTGACACTGCTCGCGGCAAGTCCATTAGCAACAAACCTAGAATTTGAACCAGACAGGTCAAAAAAAATATATGAAAGCAGTTGGAATTGTACATATCCTGATGGTGAGCCATCAGAAGTTTATGCAAGCCACTATGGGGCAAGTACTATAAGAACTAGATTGCAAAGCTTGGAAACTTCTTATTTTACGAATGCAGAACAAAATTTAATGAATACGACAACTATTTATACAAACGACACGAAAAACAATAGTGTATATTCGATAACTGACAAATTATATCTTGCTTATGGAGTGTATGTCTTCCCTAATTATGACCCAATTTATAAATATATCACAGTGGGGACAAATGGTTCAGACAATAATCTTCAAAGTTTGAATACTGCACTTCGTGTTGATACGCGTTATTGGGGAAAACAAAGTTTTTGGCTCCGAGCTCCGTTCATATCGTCGGTGAAAGATTATAATCGTGCACTACTTGCGTCTGTAGCAAAAGCTGTGAGTAACAATTTTATTGTTAAAGCTGAATACGCATTAGTGCCTGCGTTTGAATTGAATCTGTCATCTGTTATTTTTAGTTATAAAGGGAGGATAACTGACAATGAAACAACAGATTTACAATACTGCACTTTATCTTAGGTTAAGCCGAGATATTGAACATTTTTGTATTCTTCCAGAAATGCGAAATAAACAATATGGGCAGAAGACATTAGCTCTTTTAGCGAAGCAAGGTAAAACACTAATACTTGAGATTGATCCACCGAAAGATGATATTTCTAAGCGTAGGAAAGGATTTTATGAAAGATGTGGTTTTACAGAAAACTCTTTTACCCACATACATCCCCCATACCACAAAGAAAATGAGGGACATCATTTAGTTATAATGACTTGTCCCAGACAAGTTTCTAAAGATATGTTTGATACTTTTAGTCATTATTTAAAAAACAGAGTTATGAAAAATGTTTTTTCATAATAAATACGGACTTATGAATTTTATAAGGAGAAATGGGGCAGGAAATCTTTCAGGAAAACAAATTGAGGAAGAAAAATGATGATTAGAAAGTATCAGATTGCAAAGAACTGACAGACTTATTTTATAATACAGTTCACAATGTTAACGCAAAAGATTATACAAGAGAACAGTTAAATGTATGGGCGCCAGGGCAAGAAGATTTAGAAAAATGGAATGAGTCGCTTCGAAAACATTTCAGCGTTGTTGCGATGGATGATGAAATCATTGTAGGTTTTGGAGATATAGATAAAACAGGGTATCTTGACCGTTTATTTGTTCACGCTGATTATCAAGGAAAAGGCATTGCAACTGCTATTTGTAATTAACTGGAGTAAGCGGTTAAAGGAGACATTACTACTCACGCTTCTATTACAGCAAAGCATTTCTTTGAAAAAAGAAGTCTATCTCAATTATGAAACGGAATAGGGTTGGGATCTTTGCTTGGACAGTGGACACATGGTAGGTGGTCTTGGCGTGATGGGAAATGATTTCCATGACAGAAAAGATCTTACACCAAATTATGAAAGATATGGCTGGAAATTTTTGTGTATTGCAATGAGCCTTGACAGATATATTGCAGATAGTAAAGGAGGCGTTGGGCATGAAGAAGATAATTGCCTTTGTGATTAGCATAGTATGTGTTTTTTCACTGGTAGGGCGTGGTGAGCCAAAAGATAATGAGGTTAAGAAAACAATAGAAGGCAATGTGAAAACATATTGCGAGATGGAAGATGGAACGTGGAATTGCAATGACATTGCTTATAAATATCGCCTTGAGATAAAAGGAAGAATACCGAATGCGGCCTGCGATTCAGTATTCGTATACCTTAGCAACATAGAAAATATTTCATTTGAACAGGCATGGAAAGCAAGTGGGCTCAGTAGTCATATGGCGGATTATTTTGATGTTGACGATGCAGTTTTAGTTGAGATGAATAATGAGTAGCAAGTTCCAGTAATGGGAAGGTTTGAAATAGCAAATCGGAAAGTTGTAGGAGAAATATAACATGAACTTAACATATAAAAGAGCAACGCTTGAAGATATAGATATATTGGTGAAAACTAGAATAGAGGTGTTAAGAGCAGCTAATAAGCTTTGCATTGATACTGATATGAGTGAAGTAGAAAGGCAATCTTATAGTTATTATCAAAAAGCTCTTTGTGATGGCTATCATATTGCGTATTTGGTTTTAATGGGAATTGTTGTATTGGAACTGGTGGTGTTAGCTTTTTCCAAGTGATGCCGACCTATCATAATCCGAGCGGAAAAAAGGCGTACATAATGAATATGTATACTAATCCAAAGTACAGAAGAAAAGGGATTGCTTATAAAACATTAGATATGCTGATTAAAGATAGTAAGAGCAAAGGCATCTCCGCTATTTCATTAGAAGCGACAGATATGGGGCGACCGTTATATGAAAAATATGGATTTGTAAAAATGAATAATGAAATGGAATTATCAGAGTGACAATTTCAAATTTTGAGGTGAAGTCATGGCGTCAAGTAAAGAATATTTGGAATTTATTTTAGGGCAGTTATCTGGATTAGATGAAATTACATATCGAGCTATGATGGGAGAATTTATTATCTATTATCGAGGTAAGATTGTAGGTGGTATCTATGATGATAGATTGCTTGTTAAACCGGTAAAATCAGCAATTAGTTATATGTCAACAGCTTTGTATGAATTACCTTATGAGGGAGCAAAAGAAATGTTGTTGGTAGATGAAATAGATAATAAAGAGTTTTTGACAGGATTGTTTAATGCTATGTATGAGGATCTGCCAAGTCCAAAGCCGAAAAAGAAGAAATAAACAAATAGAAATTTAGTACAGTAATGACAGATGTTAATTTGCGTTGCTTGTGGTAACGGTTGTTTTGATTTTTAATAGTTGTATCAAAACAAAGGAGGCACAGGTTATGTTAAACGAAAATATTAGAAATTTACGAAAAGCAAAAGGGCTTTCGCAAGAAGAGTTGGCTATAAAACTTAATGTAGTAAGGCAAACAATATCTAAGTGGGAAAAAGGATTATCGGTTCCTGATGCAGGTGTTCTCATTCACATGGCGGAATTACTGGATGTGTCTGTTGGCAGTCTTTTGGACATTGAAACAGACAGCAGTGACAATCTGAATTTGTCTGAAGAATTGGAACAGTTGAATGAGCAGCTGGCAAAGAAAAACAGATGGGAAAAACTAGTTATGCAGGCGGGGAAAAAAAGAGAATTGATCTTATTCCTTTCGATTGCCGCTATGCTGATTGCTTTGATTGTAAAAAATGAAATAGTGTCCATTCTGCTTGTAGGTGCATGTATGCTTGCGGCAGTCATCATCTTGTATCGTAACTTAGCCTTACTTACCAGCATAACGACAGATGATTTGAAAATAGGCGTTTTGCGCATTACGACCATTTTCAATATTCTTGTTTTAGCAATAGGAATAATCTTTGCGATTTTAGTAGCGTTTGATATCTTTACATTTTCAGAAAATGGAGAAAAGATGTTTGCTATGGCGTTGGTGTCCTGCGTGATGATTTTCGCAGGTATTATATCTCCGAAACTGCCATACAGCAGACATACTGGGTAGCGTTTGCCGTGGACAATATGTGACGAGGATACATGGAATATTGCGCATAGCATTTTAGGCTATATCTCACTTCCGATTGCTCTACTCTATATCACTTGCGCTTTGACGATTTCCAATTTTGAAATTGTTACCATCTGTGCAATGGCGGCATGGGTTGGTATTCCGGGTGTGGTTTCTTATCTATTCTCTAAAAAGAAAATGAGTGGGAAATAAATTATAGAAAAATCCCAGTTTTGTTTGACTAAAAAATAAATATAAAACGTGAATTTTAGGAGGGAAATATGGTTGAGAATTATTTGGATATAGTTGCTGTCCTGGTAATATTTTTTTGCCTTGGCATTTTATTATCAAGATTAGGTGGTATTGGTGGAATTATTATAAAAATAAAAGAATGGTTTCCAGATTAAGGGGAGATAGAGACTAAGAGAACACGCAAAATGGAGATTAGAATGAAATACAGAATAGTAATTCCTGAGTCAAAAGAGCAGTTTTTGTATTTAATTAATCAAACTACAAAAGAGTTAAATATACAAAATCAAGCGTATAGAAAAACGATATTAGCAAGCTATGATAAAGAAAACAGTGTTTTGGCAGTAAGTTGTGCGGCGGGAAGTATGAATGGCGGTGGCGGGGAACAGTTTCGGGCAACCGTAGAAAGCCATGATGATAGCGTTGTTTTGGAAGGTGAATTCATGGTTTTGCCATATATAAAAAGAGGAGCTCAAATATTTTTGATTGCCATGTTAATAATAGGATTCCTTTTTTCTAAGGGAGATCCGTTTTTGTTAGGGGAAGTATTAATAATATTTGTCCTCCCGCTACTTTTGCTTTATAAAAACTTACAAAAAATAGTTGGAAATGAAGAAGGGCGGCAATTGGTTTTGCGTTATTTTGAAAACGATTTAAATGGAGAAGTAGAAGTGATAGGAAGAAAAAATAGAGAGGATTGAAGGTATGTTTGGGCTTAAGAAAAGAAGCCGCTTTTGATACGGAGCAGGGACGCCGGCTATAAGGACTCCGTGGGGCGATACAAGATTAGCAGGAAGCGCGATTACAAATTAGCCAGGAACGTGCTTGCAGACGAACTTTACAAAAGTAAGTAGTGTCGCGTATAATAGACACATTAACAAGAAAGGGAGAACAGTAACATGAGTGATAAAGTGTTGGCAAAAGTAGCAGGAAGAGAGATTACAGAGGCAGAATTTCATGCATATCTGCAGGGAATCCCAAGAGAGCAGCAGGCATATGCAGCAAATCCGCAGTATCGGGATCAGTATTTGGATCAGTTGATTTCTCTCCATATGTTTGCGCAGTTTGGCGAGGATGAGAAGCTTGATGAAACAGAAGAGTACAAGACTATTTTGGAGAGCGCTAAGCGTGATATTCTGGCGCAGCTTGCAATGCGCAATACGTTGAAGAAAGTACAGGTGACAGAGGACGAGATCAAGGATTATTACGAAGCGAATCCGAAGAAGTTTGAAAAAGGTGCCACCGTATCTGCAAAACATATTCTGGTAGAGACAGAAGAAGCATGCAAGGACGTTCTGGCACAGATTGAGAGCGGTGCAAAGACCTTTGAGAACGCAGCAAAAGAATATTCTACCTGTCCGTCCAAAGAGCGCGGCGGAGACCTCGGAGAGTTTGGAAGAGGACAGATGGTGAAAGAATTTGAAGACGCAGCATTTGCGGCTGAGATTGGTCAGATCGTAGGACCGGTAAAGACACAGTTTGGAGCTCATTTGATCAAGGTGGAGAAGAAACAGGATTCTTCCAAGGCAGCATTTGATGAGGTGAGAGCTCAGATCTATCAGCAGTTAATGGCGGAAAAGCAGAATGATGCCTATACAGCAAAGGTGGAAGAGCTGAAAGGAAAATATCTGGAGAAATAGAGAAGGATATGGTAGAAGTAAATGATCGGGCGAAAGCCTATATGCAGATAAACGGATGGAGCCACATTGTTCTGAATGTGGAGGAGATCACTAGCTGATGTGCGGCTCCGCATAAGGAGATTTCGGTAAGTTTTACCGAAGAGGATGAAGAAGCCATGACCTTGAAGGGTTTCCTGGTGGATCAAAGCGAATTGGGAAATGTATATTATCCGGCGGAAGGGATCAAGATTTCAGGCCCCATTGTCGTGAAATATGTGGAATATCCGTGGATTACCTGTTTTGAAGTGGAGGGAATTACATTTTGACATTTGGGGAAAATCTTCTATAATAGAAAAGAATGTGCCTTGGCACATGGCTGGTATCGTCAGAGAGGAATGGCGGATAGAGGAGGAAACAAAAAATGCCAATTGGTGTAATTGTAAACGGTCTTTCGGTGGCCATCGGCGGAATGATTGGCGCGCTGGTGGGCGGAAGGCTTAAGCAGGAGTTTAAGGATAATCTGAATCTGGTCTTTGGAATCTGTTCTATGAGTATGGGAATCAGCAGCATCGTCTTGATGGAAAATATGCCGGCAGTCGTATTTGCTGTGATTATCGGGACGGCGCTTGGCTTATGGATCCATCTAGGAGAGCGGATCAACAGAGGCGCAGGCTGGATGGAGCAGGGAGTAGCCAAATGGTTCCCGGCTAAGAAAAGTAATATGGAAAAACAGGAATTTACGGCAACGCTGGTAACGGTAATTGTGTTGTTCTGTGCATCGGGTACAGGGATCTATGGATCCATTATTTCAGGGATGACAGGAGATCACAGCATTCTGATGGCGAAGTCTATCTTGGATCTGTTTACAGCGCTTATCTTTGCGTGCAGTTTAGGGATGGTGGTGTCGGTGATTGCCATTCCGCAGATGGTCATTTTCCTGATTCTGTTTTTCTGTGCAGGAATCATTTATCCCATGTGTACGCCTGCTATGATTGCAGATTTCAAGGCGTGCGGTGGTTTTATTATTCTGGCTACGGGATTTCGGATGGTGAAGCTTCGGATGTTCCCGATTGCGGATATGATTCCGGGGATGATTCTGGTGATGCCGGCAAGCTGGCTGTGGGTGAATTATATTCTGCCACTGGTAAGTTAAGGAAATTTTACCGTCAGTAAGTTAAGAAAAATGCTTGAATATTCGTTTCGGCAGGTATACAATAAAAAAGAATAAAGAAAAAAATTCTTCGGGGTCGGGTGAAAGTCCCAACCGGCGGTATAGTCCGCGACCTGTCGCTTTCGTTGAGCGGCGGCTGATCTGGTGAGATTCCAGAACCGACAGTACAGTCTGGATGAGAGAAGAACTGAGTGGTTGTTACGAAAGCAATGAGATCCCGATATGGTTCTATATTGGGATCTTTTTTGCTTTATGGGAAAATTTATTCCTAGTAAACCAAAAATCTTTTAACAGAAGAATTTCTTTCTTTAAGATAAAATTTATCAAAAGGAGAAAGAAACATGAACACAAACGTAATGATGAATGAACAGATCAAAACGAAGACACGGGTAAAAACAATGGTGCAGATTGCAATGCTTTCTGCGATTGCGGTAGTATTAATGCTGTTTGAGATTCCGCTTCCATTTGCTCCTGCATTTTACCAGATTGATTTTAGTGAGGTTCCGGTTCTGGTTGGTTGTTTTGCTATGGGTCCGGCAGCGGGAGCAGCGATAGAGTTTTTGAAGATTCTTCTGAATTTTGCGATTAACGGAACGGTGACAGCTGGAGTTGGAGAAGTGGCTAACTTTTTGATTGGCTGTGCGCTTGTAATTCCGGCAGGACTGATTTATCAGAGGAAACGAACCCGACAAAGAGCGGTGACAGGAATGTTGGTTGGAACGGTGTTAATGACGGCAGCAGGCTGTGTGCTGAATGCTTATGTACTGCTTCCTGCTTATGCGAAAGCATTTGGAATGCCACTGGAAGTGTTGGTAGAGATGGGAAGCAAGATCAATGGATCTATTACTAATCTTTTTACTTTCGTGATGTTTGCAGTGGCGCCGTTTAACCTGCTGAAAGGCATAGTGGTATCTATGATCGTATTTATTATCTATAAGAAGATAAGTCCGGTCTTTAAGATGAGATAAGAAAAGGAACAGGAGGAAACGAAAATGAGGTATCAGATTCAAGGAGAGACGCTGCCGGTTGTGATCTGCCATCTGGAAGCGGGCGAGCGTATGATTACCGAAGGAGGAAGCATGTCTTGGATGTCTCCGAATATGCTGATGGAGACAAGTACGAATGGAGGCTTAGGCAAGGCGCTGGGAAGAATGTTTTCCGGAGAGCGTATGTTTCAGAACATCTATACGGCGCAGGGAGGACCGGGGATGATTGCATTTGCGTCTAGTTTTCCGGGCTCTGTCAAGGCCTTTGAGATCGCGCCGGGACAGGAAATGATTTTCCAGAAAAGTGCATTTTTGGCAGGAGAAGCTGGTGTAGAGCTGAGTATTTCGTTTAGTAAGAGATTTAGTTCGGGCCTGTTTGGCGGGGAAGGATTTATCTTACAGAAAGCCAGCGGCCGCGGGATTGTGTTTGCAGAATTTGACGGTCACGTGGTGGAATATGTGCTTCAGCCGGGGCAGCAGATTGTAGTAGACACGGGACATTTGGCAGCGATGACGGCAGGATGTAATATGGAGATCCGCAGTGTGCCGGGAGTTAAGAATATGCTGTTTGGCGGAGAAGGTGTGTTTAACACGGTAATTACAGGTCCTGGAAAGGTTTGGCTTCAGACGATGCCGATCAGTAATGTGGCAGGGGTGTTAATACCGTATCTCCCATCTTCAGGAGCGTAAATGAGAAAACGGGATTCACAGAGATTAAAGTCTGTGAATCCCGTTTTGCAGTTCTTCCGCCCATTTTTGCAAATTGTAAGTTCTTCCGCCGAATAATTTCAAGATGACCCCGGTGGGGTGGTTGTCATTGGCAAACGCATTTGCCTCGTCGGTATCAACGTGCATGGCCAGCGCATAATCGGGACTGACCCGGACAATCACGTCGGCGTAAATCAGAGAACGCTCGAAACTCTCCATGATGACAAAGACTTCATCGTTGTCTTTGACATTCATCTGAATCGCCTGAACGGGCGTCATATGGATGTGGCGTTTGGCTACGATTACGCCATGATCAATGGTGAGAGAACCATTGGGACCGATCAGCGTGCAGCCGGGAGTTCCGGCAGTGTCTCCGGATTGCCGAATAACACCGGGAATTCCAAGCTTACGGGAATCGGTCATGGAGATTTCAAGCTGTGTTTCCTTTCGGAATGGACCTAAGATGGCAACGTTTTCAAAGGAGCCTTTCGGTCCCTGGATGGTCAGCCGCTCTTGGGCAACAAATTGTCCCGGCTGGCTTAAATCTGCCTTGTAAGTAAGTTCGGCGCCTGTTCCGAATAAGGCCTCAAAATCAGACCGACACATATGAATGTGACGGGCGCTGGTTTCAATTGGAATTGCAAGCCCCATGTGATGTTCCTCCTTTAAAGCTGGCATGAAACTTTTGTTTCTGTTATTATTTTAATATTTTACCAAATCAACGTGAAAAATTCAAATAGAATCGTAAGAAATAAAGCAGTCAGTGTTCCTTCGTTGACAAGGAGCGGGTTATTCATTATAATTCCGGTAACAACACCAATAGAATAAAACTAAAAAATATAGAAACAGCGAGGGATGAAAAGAATGAAATTTACGAAAATGCACGGGCTTGGAAATGATTATGTCTATGTGAACTGTTTTAAGGAAACGGTAGAAAATCCATCGGAGGTGGCAAAATATGTAAGTGACAGGCATACAGGAATTGGCTCTGACGGATTGATTATGATATGCCCGTCCAGTCAGGCGGATTTTGAGATGCAGATGTATAATGCAGACGGCTCCAGGGGAGAGATGTGTGGAAACGGAATCCGCTGTGTGGGAAAATATGTTTATGATTATGGATTGACAGATCAGACCAGTATTTCGGTGGAGACGCTGGGCGGGATTAAATATCTGGATCTTAATGTAGTGGAAGGAAAAGTGGCTTCTGTTAAAGTAAATATGGGACATCCTGGATTGAAAGCGTGTGAGATTCCTATCATTATGGATGAAGGAAAGGAGCAGGATCCGGTAATTCTGTCCCCAATTGAAGTGAGAGGTCAAACGTATCAGATGACGGGCGTTTCTATGGGAAATCCACATACAGTTGTGTATTTGGAGGATGTACAGGGAATGGCGATTGAAGAGATTGGGCCGGCATTTGAACAGCATGAGCGTTTCCCAAATCGAATTAATACAGAGTTTGCACGGGTATTGGATCGACGCACGGTAGAAATGCGTGTCTGGGAGAGAGGCTCCGGCGAGACGATGGCATGTGGAACCGGTGCATGTGCGGTTGCCGTAGCGAGCATTCTAAATAATTATACAGAAAATCAGGTGACAGTTAGACTGTTAGGAGGAGATCTGGAGATTGAATGGGATCGAGAGGCGGATATTGTCTATATGACAGGACCGGCTACGACCGTATTCGATGGAGAAATCGAGATTTAATCAGCATGGTAAAACTGCCAGGAAACAGCGCGAAAACAGGGCTTGGGAAAAAAGTTGAAAAAAATTTAAAAAAATTCAAAAAAGTACTTGATTTATTTTTTTTCTTTGCTATAATGTAACATGTTCGCTGAACAAAACAGAGAACAAAAGCAGATGTTGCGGATTGGTGTAATGGCAGCACAGCAGACTCTGACTCTGTTAGTAGAGGTTCGAGTCCTCTATCCGTAGTTCCTTGGCAGGGGCGCCGAATGCTTGAGAATCAGGCGTTCGGTCATATTTTATCGGAGTGTGGCTCAGCTTGGTAGAGCGCTACGTTCGGGACGTAGAGGTCGCGTGTTCGAATCACGTCACTCCGACTTCGCTGAGGACGGAGATGTTGAGAGGTTACAGAAATGTAATCTCTCTTTTTTTATGTATTTAAAAGATATGGGATGAAGATGGTATGAATGGGCAAAAGTTTTACAAAAATTTCTTTTCAATTTATATAACGCTGGTGTTGCAGAATGTAATTACACTTAGCGTAAATCTGGCGGATAATTTGATGCTGGGTTCGTATAGCGAGACGGCGCTTGCTGGTGTGGCGGCAGTCAATCAGATTCAATTTGTATATCAGCAGATTATTCTGGCGCTGGGGGACGGGCTGGTAATCTTCAGCAGTCAGTACTGGGGAAAGCGGCGGATTGATTCGATGAAAAAGATTAGTTCGGCGGCAATGCGGGCGGCGCTTGTAGCCGCAGTGGTTTTGTTCGCGGCGGTAAGCATTTTTCCTTATGAAGCGGTTCGGATCTTTACGGAAGATGTTCCGATTATTGAGGAGGGAGTTGGGTATCTTGGAATTGTTCGATTTACCTATCTCTTCTTTGCGGTGACGCAGATCCTGCTGGCTTCGATGCGAAGTGTAGAGTCAGTGAAGATTGCGTTTCGTCTGTCGGTGATGACGCTTCTTGTAAATTGCGGGATTAATTATGGATTGATCTTCGGGCATTTTGGCGCTCCTTGCATGGGAGCCCAAGGTGCGGCAGTGGGAACTTTAGCTGCCAGAGTTTTAGAGTGTGTGGTTCTGATCTGGTATGTGATTAAAAAGGATGAAAAGTTAAGATTACGCTTGAAAGATTATCTCTCAACAGACAAAGTTCTGGTGTGGGATTATATTAAGATTGTAGTGCCGATCTTGATTGTGCAGGGGCTGTGGGGAGTGAATACAGCGCTTCAGACGGTAATTCTTGGTCATATGACGGCTGCCGCCATTGCGGCAAACAGTGCTGCGGCTACCTTATTTCTGGTAGTAAAATCTGCGGCAGTGGGGGCATCTTCGACGGCGTCAGTGCTGATCGGCAAAACGATCGGAACCGGAGATATGGGGCTGGTGAAGCGATATGCGAAAAAATTGCAATGCTTGTTTGTGCTGATTGGCGTGGTGTCGGGGATCTTTTTGTTTTTTATTCGAATTCCAGTATTAGGTCTTTATGATTTGCAGCCGGAAACGAAGGAAATGGCAAATGCATTTCTGGTGATTTTGAGTGTGATCTGCGTGGGAATGTCCTATCAGATGCCTACCAATAATGGAATTATCCGTGGCGGCGGAAGTGCGATGTTTGTGGTGAAAATGGACTTGATCAGCATTTGGATGCTTGTGATTCCGTTGTCATTTTTTCTGGCGTTTGTGGTAAAGGCATCTCCGGCAGTGGTGGTCTGTTGTTTGAATTCGGATCAGATTTTTAAGTGTATTCCGGCATTTGTCAAATGTAATTATGGAAAGTGGATTCACAAGCTTACGCGGGAGACTTAAGTATAGAAGAGGGAAGATACGGCCGATATGAAAGACGTAAGGTTGCATTTTTATACGGTAATAGGTTATAATAGCAAAGTCTAGTTGCAGATGTGGGGGAGAGTGACAGACGAAAGAGAATGGAGGAAATGAGATGAAGAGAGAAAAATTCGGATCAAGGCTCGGATTCATTTTGGTATCAGCCGGATGTGCAATTGGAATCGGAAATGTGTGGAAGTTCCCATATCTTTGCGGAGAATTGGGCGGAGCTGCATTTATTCTGATTTATCTGATATTTTTGTTGATTATGGGAATTCCGGTTTTGGTGTGTGAGTTTGCCATTGGACGCGGAAGCCGTTACAGTGTGGCAGCAGGGTTTGAGGAACTGGAGCCAAAAGGAAGCAGGTGGCATCATACCAAATGGATCGGTATTATCGGAAGTTATCTTTTGATGATGTTTTACACGACAGTTGGCGGTTGGATGATGTATTATTGTTTCCGTTCTGTGAGAGGTGATTTTGTAGGAGCTACGCCGGATGCGGTAGAGGCTGGGTTTGCAGATATGCTGGGAAGTCCGGGGACGCTGACGATGTGGACCGTATTGATCTGTGTAATTGGATTTGCGGTATGCTGGTTTGGAATTCAAAAAGGAATTGAGCGGATGTCGAAAGTAATGATGACGGCGCTGCTTTTGATTATGGTGGTATTGGCTGTGCGTTCATTCTTCTTAGATGGCGCGGGAGAAGGAATCCGCTTCTATCTGGTGCCGGATTTTGCGAAGATGCAGCAGACCGGAATTGGAAATGTAATTTTTGGAGCTATGAGTCAGGCGTTCTTTACATTGTCCATCGGTATTGGAGCCATGATGATTTTTGGAAGCTATATGGGTAAGGACAGAAGTCTGGCTGGCGAAGCAATCAGCATTACCTGTCTGGATACCTTTGTGGCGTTAATGGCTGGATTTATTATTATCCCGGCGTGCTTTGCGTTTGGAATTGAGCCGGGAGCAGGACCAAGCCTTATTTTTATTACAATTCCAAATATTTTTGCGCAGATGGCAGGCGGACAGTTTTGGGGAGCATTGTTCTTCCTGTTCCTGACATTTGCTGCGTTTACGACGATCGTAGCTGTATTTGAAAATATCATTTCATTTGATATGGATCTGTTTGGGTGGTCCAGAAATAAGAGCGTGCTGGTAAGTGCAGTTCTGATCATTGTTTTGAGTATGCCGTGCGTACTTGGCTTCAATGTGCTGTCAGGCTGGGAGCCGGTGGGCGCTGGAAGTACCATTATGGATCTGGAAGACTTTATCGTATCCAATAACTTGCTTCCACTTGGAAGTCTTGGATATCTTCTGTTCTGTACAAGAAAGAATGGATGGGGATGGGATAACTTCCTGGCAGAAGCGAATGCGGGGAACGGAATTAAGTTCCCGAAAGGAATCCGCTGGTATGTTGGTTATGTGATTCCGGTTATTATTATGATTATTTATTTGAAAGGGTACTACGACAAATTTGTAGGAGAAGGACCGACGGTGTTGGCCGGCTGGATGGCAGTGGCAGTGCTGTTTTTGGGATTTGTACTATATTGTGCGTTTACTAAGAAGAAAGCGTAGCGTCAATCGGGGACGGAGGTTTTTTCAAAAAACCTCCGTCCCCGATTGCGTTTCACCCTGTCCCCTCTCAAAAAAATAACTGTCTTGTCACATGTAAAGCGAGGTGCTATAATAGGAGCAATGTGAATCTGAGAAAGGAAAAGGTTATGGATATTATAGAACAGATCAAAAAATTAAAAAAAGAGAAAAATGCTGTGATTCTTGCGCACTATTATGTACCGGACGAGGTACAGGCAATTGCTGATTACATTGGAGATTCTTATTATTTAAGTAAGGTTGCAGTGGATTTAAAGGAGCAGACAATCGTATTTTGCGGCGTATCTTTTATGGGAGAGAGTGCTAAGATCTTAAATCCCAAGAAGACGGTACTGATGCCGGATATGACGGCGGATTGTGCGATGGCGCATATGGCGGATCGTGAGACGATTCAGGAGATGCGAAAGAAGTATGATGATCTGGCAGTGGTGTGTTATATCAATTCGACGGCGGAATTGAAGCAGTATTCGGATGTGTGCGTGACTTCCGCAAATGCAGTAAAGATTGTCAAAGCTCTTCCGAATAAGTATATTTTCTTTATTCCGGATCGAAATCTGGCGCATTATGTGGCAAGTCAGGTGCCGGAAAAGGAATTTGTCTATAATACAGGATACTGCCCGGTGCACGAGAAGGTACAGGTAGAAGAGATTTTAGAGGCCAAGCGGATGCACCCGGAGGCGGAAGTATTGACGCATCCAGAATGTGCGGAAGCGGTATTGAAGGTTTCCGATTATATCGGCAGTACCTCAGGCATTATCCGATATGCAGAAGAAAGTCCAAAGCAGGAATTTATTATTTGTACGGAAAATGGAGTGCGTTATGAACTGGAAAAGAGAAATCCGGGCAAGAAGTTCTATTTCACAAAGACGGAACCAGTCTGTCACGATATGAAGAAGGTTACGCTTGAGAAGATTCTTCAAGTGCTGGAAACGGGAGAAAATGAAGTGTTTGTAACGGATGAACTCAGGGAGAATTCCGGCAGACCGCTGGAAAAAATGCTGGAGCTGGCCAGGTAACGGCACGGGCATTTGGGAGGAAGGAAAAAGATGGATATATATGCAGACGTTGTAGTAGTCGGTACCGGAGTTGGCGGCCTTTTTAGCGCGCTTAATATTGGGAAAGACAAAAAGGTAGTCATGCTTACCAAGGCGGACGCAGAGAGCAGTGATTCTTTCTTGGCACAGGGAGGAATTTGTGTGCAGCGGGATGATGAAGATTATGACGGCTATTTTGAAGATACCATGCGGGCAGGGCATTATGAGAACCGGAAAGAGTCGGTGGATATTATGATTCGCTCTTCCAGAGAAGTGATCGCAGATCTGGTGTCGTATGGCGTGGAATTTGAACAAAAAGATGGAGAATTTGTCTATACTCGTGAAGGGGCACATTCCCGGCCGCGGATTTTGTATCATGCGGATATTACAGGAAAAGAGATTACAAGCAAATTACTTAGACGGGCAAGAGAACGGGAAAATATTACGATTTATGAATATATGACAATGACCGACATTCTGGTGGAACAGGATTCCTGCCAGGGAGTCGTGGCAGAGTATCAAGGGGAGACATGGAATATCCATGCGCCGTATACCATTTTTGCCAGTGGCGGGATTGGAGGATGTTATCCGAATACCACTAATTTTCCGCATTTGACGGGAGATGCATTGGCAATTGCAAAGCGGCGGGGAATCCGTCTGGATCATTTGGACTATGTGCAGATCCATCCAACAACATTGTACTCCAAGCGCCCAGGACGCAGATTCCTCATCTCAGAATCTGTGCGGGGAGAAGGTGCAGTGCTTTACAACAAGGCAGGAGAACGGTTTGTAGATGAACTGCTGCCAAGAGATGTGGTGACGGCGGCGATCCGAGAGCAGATGGAGAAGGACGGAACAGACCACGTGTGGCTGTCAATGGAGAGGATTTCGAAGGAAGAAATTCTGGCCCATTTTCCTAATATTTATTGGCAGTGTAAAGAAGAGGGATATGATCCGTTGACCGAATGGATTCCGGTAGTTCCGGCGCAGCATTATTTCATGGGCGGAATCTGGGTGGACAAGAATAGTAAAACGTCCATGGAGCATTTGTACGCGGTGGGCGAGACCAGCTGCAATGGTGTTCATGGAAGGAACCGTCTGGCAAGTAATTCTTTGTTGGAGAGTATGGTATTCGCAAAGCGTGCAGCGCAGAGCATTATGCTGGAATTGGCAGAAGAGGAAGGCAGATAAGGAAGGTAAATAAGGAAGGCGAATAAGAAAGGCAACTTAAGGAAGAAAGTAAAATAGAAAAGAATTGATAAAGAAGGAGAAGCAATATGAATCAGATTACGATGAAATTACAGGCAGACCATTTGATTATGGAAGCGTTGAAAGAGGATATTTCAAGCGAGGATGTGACGACGAATTCCGTTATGAAAGAGAGAGTTACCGGAGAGGTGGAACTGATCTGCAAGCAGGATGGAGTAATTGCAGGACTTGATGTGTTTACCAGAGTATTTACACTTCTGGATCCGGAGACTGTGGTAGAGCTATACTGTAAAGACGGGGAAAAGGTGAAAAATGGTCAGTTGATGGGAAAGGTGACCGGAGATATCCGGGTGCTTCTTTCCGGAGAGCGAGTAGCGCTTAATTATCTGCAGCGGATGAGTGGAATTGCAACTTATACTCACTCTGTAGCAGAGCTTTTGAAGGAAAGCAAGACAAAGCTTTTGGATACGAGAAAAACGACGCCGAATATGCGGATTTTTGAAAAGTATGCCGTACGAGTGGGAGGTGGATACAACCATCGCTACAATCTGTCTGATGGTGTGCTTTTGAAAGATAATCACATCGGGGCAGCAGGCGGTGTGAAGGAAGCGGTACGGATGGCGAAAGAATACGCGCCGTTCGTCAGAAAGATCGAGGTTGAAGTTGAGAACCTTGATATGGTAAAAGAAGCGGTGGAAGCAGGCGCTGACATTATCATGCTGGATAATATGACGACGGAAGAAATGCAGGAGGCTATTGCGGTGATTGATGGTCGTGCAGAGACGGAGTGTTCCGGAAATGTGACGAAGGAGAATATTGGAAGACTGACAGAACTTGGGGTTGATTATATTTCCAGCGGCGCGCTGACACATTCTGCGCCGATTCTGGACATTTCTCTGAAAAATCTTCATGCAGTCTAAGAAAAGCGGAGGTGGAACGAGGCATATGACAGGTGTAAAGAGAAGGGCAGAAATCGTTCGGCAGATCCAGGCGCAGGCAGAGCCGGTATCCGGGCAGAAGCTGGCGGCGGCATATGGAGTGAGCCGTCAAGTGATTGTGCAGGATATTGCGCTGATCCGTGCCGCGGGTTATGACATTATTGCGACGAATCGAGGTTATATACTGAACGCTCCGGTGGCTGCAAAACGGACGTTCAAGGTACAGCACAGCGATGACCAGCTGGAAGAAGAGCTGTGCTGTATCGTGGATCTTGGCGGCTGTGTGCATAATGTGATGATCCATCACCGGGTGTATGGACGGCTGGAAGCAGAGCTTAATATCAATTCCAGGAAAAAGATTGCAGATTTTCTGGAAGATATCAGAAGTGGGAAGTCCAGTCCGCTGAAAAATATTACATCCGGATATCATTACCATGAGGTGACGGCAGATAACGAAGAGACGCTGGATATGGTTGAGCATGTGTTGAAGGAAAAGGGATTCCTTGTGGCACAGGAGTCATTTGATTAATACGTTTTTTGTTAATTTATCTACTTATGCCAATTTGCTTACAGAACTTTCAAAAGATGATATAATAAATGCACTGTTACGTTTGTTGTAATTCAGAATTCATACAAAAGAAAGGAATGTAGCTGATGAGCAGGTTAGAGATAGCTTCACCAAAGAGAGCGAAGATCGTGATGGAAGGGCTCTATAAGGATTTGGAGCGAAGAATTGAATCGAGTCCGCCGGGACTTTGTCCGGTAGATATGGCCCGGGCATTCTTAGAATTATGTCACGCGCAGACATGTGGGAAATGTGTGCCGTGTCGGATTGGCCTTGGGCAACTGAATCATTTTATCAAAGACGTACTGGACGGAAAGGCGACGATGGAAACGTTGGATGTGATGGAGCAGACGGCTCTTTCCATTATGGAGTCTGCAGACTGTGCGATTGGGTATGAAGCAGCTAATATGGTTTATAAGGGATTGATCGGGTACCGGGATGATTATATTGAACATATTCAGAACGGACGCTGTACTTGTACGTACAATCAGCCGGTACCATGTGTATCCTTGTGTCCGGCACATGTAGATATTCCGGGGTATATTGCACTGGTAGGAGAAGGCAGATATGCAGATGCAATCAGGCTGATCCGCAAGGACAATCCATTCCCGACAACCTGTGGCTTTATCTGTGAGCATCCATGTGAGGCCAGATGCCGCAGAAATATGGTAGATGATTCTATTAATATCCGGGGACTGAAACGGATGGCGGCTGATTACGCAGGGGAAGTAGATCCGCCGGCATGTGCACCGTCTACCGGAAAGAAGGTAGCGGTACTTGGAGGTGGACCGGGAGGTTTAAGCGCTGCGTATTATCTCCAGCTGATGGGGCATCAGGCAACGGTTTATGAGATGCTTCCGAAGCTTGGTGGTATGCTGCGTTATGGAATTCCGAACTACCGTCTGCCGAAGGATCGGTTGGAGGAAGACATCAATGCGATCTTAAAGACTGGTGTGGAAGTGAAGTACGGTCTGAAAATTGGTCAGGACATCACGATGCAGGAACTTCGGGAACAGTACGATGCGGTTCTGATTACCATTGGAGCAAGCACGGATAAGAAGCTTGGCTTAGAGGGTGAGGATGCGGACGGTGTGTTGTCTGCGGTAGAGTTTTTGCGGAACGTAGGAAAGAATCAGATCATGGATTTGACTGGAAAAGAAGTGGCGGTCATTGGTGGCGGAAATGTTTCCATGGACGCGGTCCGCACAGCGAAACGTCTTGGCGCTAAGAAGGTAAGTATCGTTTATAGAAGAAGAGTTGCTGATATGACGGCGCTTCCTGGAGAGATTGAAGGTGCGGTGGCAGAAGGTATTGAGCTTCAGACGCTGAAGGCTCCGGCTGCGCTTGATGTGGATGAGAATCATCATATCCGCGGAATTTATGTGACCCCGCAGATGATTAGTTCAATCAAGGATGGACGTGCCAGCATTAAACCGACCGGAGAGGAAGATATTTATATTCCGTGCGATGTATTAGTGGTGGCTATTGGACAGAATATTGAAACCCGTCATTTTGAAGAGGCAGGAATTCCGGTTGCCAGAGGTAAGATTGTAACAGAAAAAAGTGGAACATTCGAGAATATGCCAGGCGTCTTTGCGGGCGGTGATTGTGCCAGCGGACCGGCGTCGGTAATCAGTGCCATTGCAGCGGCGAAGGTGGTTGCGGCGAACATTGATGAATATCTGGGTTATCGCCACGAGATTTCCTGTGATGTGGAAATTCCGGAAGCGCATCTGGACGACAGAACTCCGTGCGGTCGGGTTAACCTGACGGAACGAGAGGCATGTGAGAGAGTCTGTGACTTTGAAGGCGTAGAAAACTGTATGACAGAGAAGGAAGCAAAACAAGAGGCATCCAGATGCCTGCGTTGTGATCATTTCGGATATGGAATATTCAAAGGAGGCAGAGAAACATTATGGTAAATCTTACAATTGACGGGCAGGCAATCTCCGTAAAAGAAAATACTACCATTATGGAGGCTGCCGCACAGTATGGAATTCATATTCCGAAGCTGTGTTATCTGAAAGGAATCAATGAGATTGCGGCCTGCCGTGTATGTGTGGTAGAGCTGGAAGGAAAGAATCGGCTGATTACATCCTGCAATAATATGGCGGAAGAAGGAATGGTGATTTATACCAACAGCCCGAAGGTGCGCAGACGTCGGAAGGCAAATGTTCAGATGATACTCTCCCAGCATGACTGCGAGTGTGTTACCTGTTACCGGAGTGGAAATTGTTCCCTTCAGAAGATCGCCAACGATCTGAATATTCTGGAGATCCCATATAAGGCAGAGATTGAAAGACAGCCGTGGAATAAGAATTTCCCGCTGATCAGAGATTCCTCTAAATGTATTAAATGTATGCGCTGTATCCAAGTCTGTGACAAGGTACAGAGCTTAAGCATTTGGGATCTGGAAGGAACAGGTTCCAGAACAACCGTAAATGTAGCGGGGCATAAGACAATTGAGGAGGCAGACTGTTCTCTGTGCGGACAGTGTATTACGCATTGTCCGGTGGGAGCACTTGGAGCAAGAGACGATACAGAGAAAGTGTGGAATGCCATTGAAGATGAAGAGAAAATTGTTGTTGCACAGGTGGCGCCGGCAGTGCGGGCAGCCTGGGGAGAGAGCTTAGGACTTGCTAAGGAAGAAGCAACGGTTGGAAAAATCTTAGATGCACTTAAGAAAATGGGTGTGGATTACGTGTTTGACACTACGTTTTCAGCAGATTTAACAATTATGGAAGAGGCAAGTGAATTTATAGAGAGGTTCACATCAGGAGAGTTGAAGGAACGACCGATGTTCACGTCTTGTTGTCCGGGATGGATCCGGTTTGCGAAGTCGCAGTTCCCGCATTTGGTGAAATACCTGTCTTCTGCAAAATCACCGCAGCAAATGTTCGGTGCGGTGATGAAGACCTATTTTGCAGAGAAGCTTGACGTATCACCGGAGAAGATTTATACTGTATCCGTTATGCCATGTGTTGCCAAAAAGGGCGAAAGTGAGATGGAGTTGTTCTATCAGGAATATGCAGGACGGGATACCGATACAGTGATTACAACTAGAGAGCTGACACAGATGATTCGTGCAGCCCACATCAATCCGGCAACACTTCAGGATATAGAAAGCGATCGACCTATGCAGGATGGATCTGGAGCGGGTGTGATCTTTGGAGCAACAGGAGGCGTTATGGAAGCTGCGCTTCGGACGGCATACTATCTCCTGAAAGGAGAGAATCCGGAAGCAGATGCATTTAAGGTGGTAAGAAGTCCTGGGTTCCAGGAGAATCATGGTGTGATGGAAGCGGAGTTTAAGATCGATGATATCCGGGTGAGAACTGCAGTAGTCAGCGGACTTGGAAATACTAGATCTCTTCTTGAAAAGATCGAAAGAGGAGAAGTCCAGTATGATTTCGTAGAAGTAATGGCTTGTCCGGGCGGTTGTGTCGGCGGCGGAGGACAGCCGATTCATGACGGAGAAGAGCTGGCATTTGAGCGAGGCAAGAATCTGTATGATCTGGATCAGAAGTCAGAAATTCGGTTCTCCCATGAGAATCAGGATATTGCGCGGATGTATGAAGAGTATTTCGAGAAGCCGATGTCACACAAGGCACATATGCTGCTGCATACAGAGCATAAGGCAAGATAAGAAATAAAATACATAAAGAGATAGAAAGCAGACATCAAGGCAGGCATCAGGGAGGAAGATCTATCGGGAGAAAATCTCAGGCATGGCGTCTGGGATTTTCTTTTTGAATTAAGAGCCTGCTGGCGGCGAAAGCTGGAAGTGTAGTGGGCATATAAAGTGAAAAAAGATCCTTTCTGCAAGCTTGTTAAAAAAATATCAAAAAAGATATTGACAAATAATTAACAATGCATTATACTTTCAAACATAGTTAAGAAAATAACAAACAGCAATTGACATGGCAATCATTACAGGGAGGATTTATAATATGGCAAAGAAAAAGGAAATGGTTCCAGAGATTATTGATAGTGTAGAAGCATTGGAAGCAAAGATGAAAGCAATGCGTGAAGCGCAGAAAATCTTTGCAACTTATACTCAGGAACAGGTAGACAAAATCTTTTATGAAGCTGCAATGGCAGCAAACAAAATGCGTATTCCACTTGCAAAGCAGGCAGTTGAAGAAACCGGCCGTGGAGTTGTGGAAGATAAGGTAATCAAAAATCATTACGCAGCAGAATACATTTACAATGCATATAAAAATACAAAAACTTGCGGTGTGATTGAAGAAGACAGCGCTTACGGAATTAAGAAGATTGCAGAGCCAATTGGATTGGTAGCAGCAGTTATTCCTACTACAAACCCGACATCTACAGCAATCTTTAAAACATTGATCTGTCTGAAGACGAGAAATGCAATTATCATCAGCCCACATCCGGCTGCAAAAGCATGTACAATCGCAGCTGCAAAGGTAGTCTTGGATGCGGCAGTAAAGGCAGGAGCACCAGAAGGTATCATCGGATGGATTGACGTTCCTTCTCTGGAACTTACCAATACTGTTATGAGAGATGCAGACATCATTTTGGCAACAGGCGGACCTGGAATGGTAAAAGCTGCTTACTCTTCCGGAAAACCGGCACTTGGTGTTGGAGCTGGAAATACACCGGTTATCATTGATGATACAGCAGATGTTAAGATGGCAGTTAACTCTATTATTCATTCTAAGACATTTGATAATGGTATGATTTGTGCATCTGAACAGTCTGTAACCGTTCTGGAAAGCGTTTATGAAGAAGTGAAGAAAGAATTCGCATATCGCGGATGCTACTTCTTAAAGAAAGGCGAAGAACTGGATAAAGTTCGTAAGACCATCATTATCAATGGTGCATTAAATAACAAGATTCCTGGAAAATCTGCATACGAGATTGCAAAACTGGCTGGAGTAGAGGTTCCGGAAAATACAAAGATTCTGATTGGTGAAGTAGAGTCTGTAGATATTTCTGAAGAATTTGCACATGAGAAGCTGTCTCCGGTACTTGCAATGTATAAAGCAAAGACATTTGATGAGGCACTTGCAAAGGCAGAACAGCTGGTAGCAGACGGAGGATATGGACATACCGCAGCGCTCTATGTACATCCTGCACAGAAAGAAAAGATTGAAAAACATGCAGCAGCAATGAAGACCTGTCGTATTCTGATCAACACACCATCTTCTCAGGGTGGTATCGGTGATCTTTACAACTTCAAGCTCGCTCCATCTTTGACACTTGGATGTGGTTCCTGGGGTGGAAACTCTGTATCTGAGAACGTAGGTGTAAAACACTTAATCAACATTAAGACGGTGGCTGAGAGGAGAGAAAACATGCTGTGGTTTAGAACACCTGAGAAAGTATACTTTAAGAAAGGCTGTATGCCGGTAGCTCTTGATGAACTGGGAACAGTGATGAATAAGAAAAAAGCATTCATCGTAACAGATTCCTTCTTATATAAAAATGGTTACGTAGCGCCAATTGAAGAAAAATTAGATGAACTTGGAATTCAGCATACCTGCTTCTACGAGGTTGCTCCAGACCCGACATTACAGTGTGCACAGAAAGGTACAGATCAGATGAGAGCATTTGAGCCAGATACCATTATTGCACTTGGTGGTGGATCTGCAATGGATGCTGCAAAGATTATGTGGGTAATGTATGAACATCCAGAAGCAAACTTTGAAGATATGGCTATGGATTTCATGGATATCCGTAAGAGAGTATATACATTCCCGAAAATGGGTGAGAAAGCGTACTTCGTAGCAATTCCTACTTCTTCTGGTACAGGATCTGAAGTGACACCATTTGCGATCATTACAGATGCAGAGACAGGAGTAAAATGGCCAATCGCGGACTACGAACTGCTTCCAAACATGGCAATTGTAGATGTTGACAATATGATGACACAGCCAAAAGGACTGACTAGTGCATCCGGTATCGACGTAATGACACATGCGATCGAAGCATATGTATCTATTATGGCAACGGATTACACAGACGGTCTGGCTATGAAGGCAGTAAAAGCAGTATTTGAGTATCTGCCATCTGCTTACGAGAACGGAGCAAACGATCCAATCGCAAGAGAGAAAATGGCAAATGCATCTTGTATGGCTGGTATGGCATTTGCGAATGCATTCCTGGGATTGAACCACTCTATGGCTCACAAACTTGGAGCGTTCCATCATCTGCCACATGGAGTTGCAAATGCAGTTCTTTTGACAGACGTTATGAGATACAATGCGGCAGAAGTTCCAACTAAGATGGGAACATTCTCTCAGTACCAGTATCCACATGCATTGGCAAGATATGCAGAGCTTGGACGTTTTGCAGGATGCCAGGGCAAGACAGATGAAGAAGTATTCGAGAACTTCCTTGCAAAACTGGAAGATTTGAAAGAGAAGATCGGCATTAAGAAATCCATCAAAGAGTATGGTATTGACGAGCAGTACTTCTTAGATACATTGGATGATATGGTTGAGCAAGCCTTCAACGATCAGTGTACAGGCGCTAACCCAAGATATCCATTGATGAAAGAAATGAAAGAAATTTACTTAAAATGCTACTATGGTAAATAAGAAATGTTAATCGGGGACGGAGGTTTTTTCAAAAAACCTCCGTCCCCGATTGCGTTTCACCCTGTCCCTTTTGAAATCCCTGTTCTTCTAGTCATATATTGTTAATAAAATAACAAGAAAATAGACAATAAAAAATAAGTTAAAAAAATGTCAAAAAACTATTCACAAACAAATAAAATAGGTGTATAATTCAACTATAAAAAAGAGGAACGGAAACATTTTCAAGGAGGTAGCGCATATGAAACTGGAAAAAAGCAATCTGATTGTAACGCGGTCTTATAAAGAGGTGTATCAGTGTGAGGATAGTATCGTGAAGGTATTTGCAGAATCACATCCGAAGTCAGCAGTGTTCAATGAGGCACTGAATACTGTTCGGGTAGAAGAGACTGGTTTGGCAATTCCTAAGCTGAAAGAAGTAACCCAGATTGACGGAAAATGGGCGCTTGTGATTGAGCACAAGGATGGTAAGACGTTAGAAGAGATGATGAAGGTAGATCCGGCAAATATAGAGAAATATATGTCTGATTTTGTGGATATGCAGCTGACGATTCAGGAAAAAAAGGCTCCGATGCTGAATGATTTGAAAGAGAAACTGGCGCGCCAGATTAACAGCCTGACGGTGTTGGATGCAACTCAGAGATATGAACTTCGTACCCGCGTAGAGAGTATGCCAAAGCATACCAAGATCTGTCATGGAGATTACAATCCAAGTAATGTGATTGTTGGAAAGAACGGAAAGATGACAGTTGTGGACTGGGCACATGTGACACAGGGAAATGCCAGCGCAGACGCTGCTATGACCTATCTTCTTTTTGCGCTTAAGAGTCAGGAAAATGCAGATCTGTATTTGAATCTGTTTTGCAAGAAGAGTGATACGCCAAAGCAGTACGTACAGCAGTGGCTTCCAATTGTGGCGGCTGCACAGCTTGAGAAAGACAATGAGCTTGAGAAGGATTTCTTGATGAAGTGGATTGATGTTATGGATTACCAGTAAGGAAGATCGAGATTGGAGAACTTGCTGCTAATTGGGAATCCCTGCAGATTATAATAGAAGTAGGAAGAGAGAATCGGGACGTATGCATGTAGCAGCATATGTCCCGGTTCTCTTTTGCAAATGAGATGGAGGAAATCCTGTAAATGAGATGGGGGAAATCCTGAATTGCTTTATAGTATGAAGTTTGATAGAATAAGAACTAGAATGTGAAACGGGAGGAACACATATGAAAAAATATGAAGAAGAACACTATCGTTACGAGCGGATTCAAGATAAGATTTACCCATGGATTAAGAAAGAGCTGATAGACCTTCATGCGTTGAATGGGAAACATATTTCAGAAAATGACACGCCGGTAGTGTCATTTATTGGAGATTTAAAGATTATATTTGTTATAAAGCGTGAGGAAGATGTGTATGAAGTTTTAAAGGACAATATGCTTCCGCCGGAGTGTAATATTGAAGCGTTATATCAGAAGGCGTGTGAGAATCTGGTACGGGATGTCGAATTTGTAATTGCGAATACCTGGTATGGAGGTTTTGGGATTCTTGCGGATGGACACAATGAGGCAAGTTCCCTGTGCTTTAAACATATCTGGCAGGTCTGCGCGGATAAATTGAAGGATGATATATTGATTATGGCGCCGGCAAAGGATACGGTGTTGTTTGCACCGGCGTCTAATCAGGATGCGGTGGAAAAAATGAAGGAACACGCGCTTGGCGCTTATGAGCAAAGTGCTGAGCGAATCAGCGTGAAGCAGTTTCTCTTTTCGCAAGAGGGGAAGGAATTGACTGTTTATGAAGATTAAGACACGAATGATTGGATTTGATCTGGACGGAACGCTTCTTACGACGGAAAAAGAGTTGACGAAGCGTACTAAGGATGCGATGGAGCGGGCGATTGCGCAGGGGATTGAACTTCTGCCAGCAACAGGAAGGACACTGTGCGGTATTCCAAGGGAGGTACTTGAATTTCCGGGGATCCGATATGCCTTGACGGCAAACGGTGGAAGAATTGTGGAAGTAAAGACTGGAAAAACGATACAGGAGCGTCTGGTGATGCCGGATACGGCACGAAAAGTACTGACCATCCTGGAAAAGTACGATACCATGTGCGAACTTTATTATGACGGGCAGGGATATGCCTTGGAGGAGAAATTAGCATTAATAGAGCGATATCTTCCGGAGGCTCCGATGGCACGCTATGTGAAAGCGACCCGCAAGGGGATATCAGATTTATGGAAATTATTTGAAGAAGAAAATCGGGCAATGGATAAGCTGCAGGGCTTGTTTGTGAATTATGAAGATAAGCTGGCTGCGATGGAAGAGTTAAAAGGAGTACCGGGGATTGAAGTGACGGGTGCGCTTAACAATAATATCGAGGTGAATGCAGCGGGAGTCAACAAAGGAACTGCGCTTGTAGAACTGGGAGCGAGTATGGGAATTGCCAGGGAAGAGATTATGGCATTCGGAGACGGAGCAAATGATATTCATCTGATGAAGGAAGTCGGAAGCGGTGTGGCGATGTCTAATGCGATTGAGACGGTAAAAGAGGCGGCAGATTACATTGCAGGAAGCAACGATGAGGACGGTGTGGCAGAATTTCTAGAAACCTATGTGTTAGACAGGAAATCATAGAAAAGGAGACGAAGATGTTAGATATTTTAAAAGTAATTATTCTTGGAATTGTGGAAGGAATTACCGAATGGCTTCCGGTCAGCAGTACCGGTCATCTTATTTTGGTAGGAGACTTGTTAAAACCGAGTATGAGCGATGCCTTTATGGAGATGTTTAACGTAGTGATTCAGCTGGGTGCGATTATGGCGGTCGTGGTGATCTATTTCCATAAGCTGAATCCATTTTCACCGAAAAAGACCGAAAAGCAAAAGCTTCTTACCTGGCAGATGTGGATCAAAGTGCTGATCGCTTCTGTACCGGCAGGAATTGTGGGTGTTTTATTCGATGACATTTTAGATAAATTGTTTTATAAGACGGTTCCGATAGCGGTGATGCTGATCGTTTATGGCGTGTTGTTTATTGTAGTGGAAAACAGAAACAAACATACGAGACCATCCGTCACAAAGATTTCAGAATTATCGATTCAGATGTTACTGATTATCGGCGTGTTCCAGATGCTGGCTCTGATTCCGGGAACTTCCAGATCCGGTGCGACGATTGTTGGAGCTCTTTTGATCGGAGTTTCCAGAGAAGTGGCGGCAGAGTTTACATTTTTCCTTGCTATTCCGGCGATGTTTGGGGCAAGCTTTTTGAAATTAATCAAATTTGGATTCCATTTTACCGGGGCTGAATTCGGACTTCTGATACTGGGATGCGTGGTATCCTTTGGCTTGTCCGTGATAGCAATCAAGTTCCTGATGGGATATATTAAAAAGCACGATTTCAAAGTCTTTGGTTATTATCGAATTGTGCTGGGAGGATTGATTTTAGCGACATCCCTGATTACGAAAGTGATTGCATAAAATAGATGATTTATGCATAAAAAGATGCTCAATGCATAAAAATACTGTTTAAAACGTGGGTTTTTGCAAAAATATGTAAAAACCCACTTGATTTTTTTGAAATACGTGGTAGTATATGTAATAGCTTTTGTATTTTTATGCAATGAAAATGAAAAATGGAGGAATAAAGTTATGAAAATGAAAAAATTAGTTAGTGTATTATTAGTAGCAGCATGCAGCGTATCTCTGGTCGCATGTGGAGGAAAGAAAGAAGAAGAGAAAAAGGCAGAGGAAGATAAGACACTTGTAATGGCAACGAATGCGGAGTTCCCTCCATATGAGTATTATGAAGGAGAAGAAGTTGTCGGTATTGATGTAGATATTGCAAAGGCAGTTGCTGAAGAGTTAGGAATGGAATTGAAGATTGAGGATATGGCATTCGATTCTGTTATCCCAGCAGTATCAAGTGGAAAAGCTGACATTGCTTTGGCAGGACTGACCGTAACTGACGAGCGAAAAGAGAACTTAAACTTTACAGATACTTATGCAAAGGCAACACAGGTAATCATCGTAAAAGAGGATAGTGCGATTGCAGGACCAGACGATCTGGAAGGTAAGAAGATCGGCGTTCAGCTCGGTACGACAGGAGACCTGTACGCAAGTGATATTAAAGATGCAGAGGTTGAGCAGTACAACAAGGGATTTGAAGCGGTTCAGGCAACTATGCAGGGTAAGATTGACGCAGTTATCATCGATAGTGAGCCGGCAAAAGAATTTGTTGCAGAAGCAGAAGGACTTAAGATTCTGGATGAAGCCTTTACAGAAGAAGAATATGCAATCGGTATTGCAAAAGATAATGACGAACTGCTTGAGAAAGTAAATAAGGCATTAAAATCTTTGAAAGAATCCGGAAAATTGGATGAGATTGTAGCAGAATACATCAAGGCTGACGCAGAGTAAGCCGGAGAGTGAATGGGGAAATAGGTATGTTGCAGACATTACAGGATAGGTTCGTTACGAATTTTATTGCAGATGATCGCTGGAAATATATCCTGGAAGGGCTTGGAGTTACACTTAGAGTCACCTTCTTTGCGGTATTGATCGGTATTGTGATTGGATTTATGGTTGCGGTTGTACGCTCCACTTATGACAGAACAGGAAAGCTGAAAGTCTTAAATCTTTTTTGCAAATTATATTTGACCGTGATCCGCGGTACACCAGTGGTTGTACAGCTGTTAATTATTTACTTTGTAATTTTCGGAAGTTCCGATATAAGCAAAACACTTGTGGCAGTGATGGCATTCGGTTTGAACTCCGGCGCGTACGTAGCCGAGATCTTCCGATCCGGAATCATGTCCATTGACAATGGACAGTTTGAGGCGGGACGAAGCCTTGGATTTAATTATGTGCAGACGATGGTTCATATCATTATGCCTCAGGCATTTAAGAATGTACTTCCGGCACTTGGAAATGAGTTTATCGTATTGTTGAAAGAGACGTCAGTATCCGGCTATATTGCGCTTCAGGATCTGACAAAGGCAGGAGATATTATCCGAAGCCGTACTTATGATGCATTTATGCCGTTGATTGCCGTTGCGCTTATCTATCTTGCAATGGTACTGATATTTACCAAGCTGGTAAATATGCTGGAGAGGAGGTTAAGGAGCAGTGACCATTAATCGTGGAGAAACATTAATTAAAGTAGAAGACGTACATAAGATTTTCGGGGAACTGCATGCACTTAACGGAGTTTCTAACGAAATTAAAAAGGGCGAGGTTGTTGTGGTGGTAGGACCGTCTGGTTCAGGAAAATCTACTTTCCTTCGTTCCTTAAATCTGCTGGAGGTTCCATCTAGAGGACATATTTATTTTGAAGGTGTAGATATTACTGACAAGAATGTAGACATTAATAAACACAGACAGAAGATGGGAATGGTATTCCAGCATTTTAATCTGTTCCCGCATAAAACCATTCTTCAGAATATTACGCTTGCACCGATAAAGCTTCTTGGAAAGAGTAAAGAAGAAGCGGAAGCTTGCGGAATGAAGCTCTTGGAGCGTGTGGGTCTGGAAGCAAAGGCAAATGCGTATCCTTCTCAGCTGTCCGGTGGTCAGAAGCAGAGAATTGCCATTGTCCGTGCACTGGCAATGGAACCGGACGTGATGCTTTTTGATGAACCGACATCTGCGTTGGATCCGGAGATGGTTGGAGAGGTTTTGGAGCTGATGAAACAGCTTGCAAAAGAAGGAATGACCATGGTAGTTGTGACACATGAGATGGGATTTGCAAAAGAAGTGGCATCCAGAGTGATTTTTGTAGATGAAGGACAGATTAAGGAAGAGGGAACGCCGGAAGAGTTCTTTGAACATCCGAAGGATCCAAGACTTCAGGAATTCTTGTCCAAGATTTTATAAAGCTTCTTAATATTAAAAACAAAAAATTATGATACAAATAAAAACTGCTGCAAGAGGCTGATATTCAGTCGCTTGCAGCAGTTTTTTTGATTCGTTCTTTTAAAGTGATTTCTTTCGGAGAATATTTAATACGATAGCTCCGATAGATCCGCCGATCATCAAAATTGTTCCGATAATCAGGAATACGCGGCCTAGTCCGTAATTTACAAGAGAACCGGCATCGTTCAAGCTATTTACCTCGAGACAGAGGAAGAATACCATAACTGCGGAACCAATGGTTGGCAATAGGTTCAATCTTGTAAAATTAAGAAGTGCCGTCGCGACAATCGTCACGATGAAGAAAATACCGTCTTCTGTATCAAAAAGGGAGACGCTTTGGCTGAATCCCAGGAAAGAAGCGGAAGCGAACGGAAGGAAAAGGGATATAAATGCAATAACACATCCAGCCCAAATGACAAAATTTCCGATATTAAATGTACGTTTCTTTTTGCCCAGTGGAACGGCAGCATTTGGAACGGCAGCGTTTGGAATAGCCGAATTAGGAATGGCTGTATTCGAATGGTTGGGATTCGAAGGGGCTGCATTCGCATAGGTTGTATTTGGCCGAACCGTCCTTGCTGACGAAGAATCGGATTCTAATTTTGCACCACAGGATGCACAGAATTTTGAGTTGTCTTTTAGCTGGGCGCCACAATACTTACAAAACATAAACATCTCTCCTTTACCTTTAGTATATCTTGTTTTTGGTCCCCTCACATACATTTAGTTTAGCACAATATGTAGTATATGCATAGTTGAAAAAGGAAGAATTGTTTGATAAAATGTCTATATTAGACGAATGAGAGCAAAGTGTGTCGTACTTTGAAAGGAGGAAAAGCATGTATTGTTATAATTGTGGTACTGAACTGGAAGATGGAAGCCTGTTTTGCCCGTCTTGTGGCGCGAAGCAGACAGAAGATGGTCCGGGAAATTTCGCGTCAAACACAGCCGATTCAGACAGTTTTACTTCAGACGGTTTTACTTCAGATAATTTCGCTTCAGACAATTTTGCATCAAATTATGTTGCTCCGAATGCAGAAGATCCTGACGATTTTGATCCGAATGATTTTGATTGGGACGATGAAAATGGTTCGTCAGGAAAGGGAAAGAAAGGGCTGATTATTGGAATTCTGGCTGTCGTGATCGTTGGAGTTGGGGTTGGAGTCGGCGGATATTTTCTTTATAAAAATATTTCGTCGTCGAAAAGCAATACTACGGCATCCAAGGAGAAGGATAAGGAGAACGAGAAGAAAAAGTCCGACAAAAAGAAAGAGGAACAAAAAAAGGCCGACGCAAAGGAAGAAAAAGATGCTGATAAGCAGGATGGCTTGAAAGATTCCGTAGAAGGGACTCCGCCGAAGAAGGAAGAAAGTGACGTTAAAAAAGAGAAGGAAGCGCCGGCAGCTCCTGTCTATGAATATCAGGTGATTGCGCAGCGAATGACGTGGTCGGAGGCGTACACATATTGTCAGTCTCAGGGCGGACAGCTTGCGACGCCGTCAACACAGGAAGAGTATAATCAGATTGTTCAGAAAGCAAATGAGTCTGGATTGAAGGTGCTTTGGCTAGGGGCACAGCGAACACCAGACGGATCTGGATTTATGTGGATTTCAGGAGATGAATTTTCTTATGCCCAGTGGGGAGCGGGAGAGCCTAACAATGATCAGGGTAATGAACCAAGAATGGGAATGATGTATGTGAACGGCAGCTGGAATCTCTATGATATGCCGGATGATGTAAGTCAGTATTACAGTTCTAATATTGTAGGATTTGTAATGGAAAAAGAAGTAGTGCAGTAACAAAAATGGTACAGTAACAGGAGGAAAGAAAAGATGGCATTATTTGATAAAATGAAAGACTCTATCTCGGTTGCAAGTCAGGGGGTATCCCAGAAAGCGAAAAATGCAACAGAGAGTATGAAACTTAGCAATCAAATTAAGGCGAATGAGCGAATGATTGAGAAGTTGACCCATCAGGTGGGTGTACAGTGCGTGAAGAACCATGTGAATGAGACGAATACGGAGTATGCAGAGTTGTTTTCTGAGATTCTCAGACTTCGGGAAGAAAATGCAAGTATTCAGATGACACTGCAGACGCTTGCGGTTGGAAATGTATGTCCGCAATGCGGATTCAGTAATAATCAGAATGCAAAATTCTGTATCAGCTGCGGAAATCCTCTGAATGCGGTGCAGCCAGCAGCGCCAGCTGGAAAGCAATGTGCAGCCTGCGGTGCATGGTGTACAGACGATGCGATGTTCTGTACGGAATGTGGACAACGTTTTGGAGCGGTGGAGCCGGAAGCGCCGGTTGTCCAGGCAGCTCAGACTGAGCCGGAGGCGCCGGTACAGCCAATGTGGACACCGCCTGTGGAGGAGATGAAAGCACCGGTGGAAGAAGCCGTGTCATATGAATCAGTGCAGGCAGAAGCACCGGCAAATACACCGGCAGCAGCGCAGGAAGAAGCGACAGTAAATGTGGCAGAAGAAAAACAGGAAGAGATGCCGGTTAATGATGGCGCACAAACTCTCGCAGAAGGAAAACGCTGCCCGAGCTGCGGAGCTGTTGTGGAAGAAGATTCTTTGTTCTGCACAGAGTGTGGAACGCGTTTGGGATAATCGAGAGAGGAACAAGAGAGGAGAGGATAGGAATGGCAAAGTTTTGTGCAAAGTGTGGAAGTGAATTAAAAGAAGGAAGCAAGTTCTGCGTGAAATGCGGAGCGCCGGTACAGGGAACTCCCGTGCAGGGAATGCCAGGTCAGGGTGCGCCGATGCAGGGAATGCCAGGACAGAACGCTCAGCCGGGAGGAATGCCTGGCGGATATCAGCCGGGAGTCGGAAGCGGAATGACTGCTGCAAAGAATGCATTTCCGTGGAAATTACTTGCGCTGATTGCAGTTCCGGTTGTGCTGATTATACTGATTTTAGTGTTAATCTTTGGCGGAAAAGGGTATGAAAAGCCGATTGAAAAGCTGGAAAAGGGTATGAATGAAGGAAATGTAGAGCTGGTACTGGAGGCATTTTCGCCAAGTATTGCATCCAGCGTATCTGCGTACTTTTCAGATGATATAAGCGATATGTTTCCGGACGTAGAGATTGATCTGGAAATCATCGGAAAAGAGAAACTGGCAAAAGGCGAGATGCAGGACATCCTGACTGAAGAATATGACGTGTCTTCCTCAGTGGCAAGACGGGTAAAAAAAGCCTATATTCTAGAAGTAGAGTTGTCAGCTGAGGATGAAGATTTTGGAGAACCGGTCGTGGAGGAAATTCCGGTAGTGAAGCTGGATGGAGACTGGGTGATTCCGATTAGTTTCATGTAAAGAGCGAAAGAGGCGAATGGAATGAGTGAAAAAAGGGAAATGGCAAAGAGGCAGAAACCAAAACAGCAGCATACCGTGTCAGTTCCGATTCTGATAACAGGAATTCTGATTGCAGTATTTCTGGGAGGAAGCATTTTCCTGGGCGTTATGGGCTCTGGTATAGCAGGAAAAGAAAAATCAAAAGTCTCCAAGAATGAAATCAGTAAGGCACGGGCAGCGATGACGCAGGAACAAAAAGAAGAAAAAGTGCTGGTAAAGGGGCTGGATGAGAAATATCAGTTTACACAGGATGGAGCATCTTCGGCGAAAAATGAGTCAAAAAAGGAGAGCGCCGGAGCAGAATCTGGAGATTATGTTTTGCCGGACAGCGATACAAAGCTATTGACGGACGCGGATGTATCAGGATTGTCTGCCTATGATTTGTATCTAGCCAGAAATGAGATCTTTGCCAGACATGGACGTATGTTTGAAAATGAAGATTTAAAAGCGTATTTTGAAAGCAAAGACTGGTATAATGGAACCATATCACCGCAGGAGTTTGATGCAGATATTACATCCAGACTCAGCGATGTGGAACAGGCTAACATCGAGATGATTAAAAAATACGAGTAGGGGGTGAAAGAGGATGTTTTGTCCTGAATGTGGAACAAGAAATGCAGATGGAGCAGGATTCTGTGAAAAGTGTGGTGCGAGATTGAACCAGCACGAAGAGGCGCCTCTTTCCAGACCTCAGAAAAAAGAAAAAAAGGCATGGGAAAAGAAAGATAAGATTCTGTTAGTAGAGCTGGCGGTACTTTTGGTGTCGATTGTAATCTTCTTTGTGGTTTACAATGTGCAGTACAGTGCAAAGCATGTGGCAGAGCGTTACGTGGAAACGTTGCTGGAACAGAACTGGAGCGGATTCTATGACACGATGCTGGTAGAGGAGTCCGGAGACTTTATGACAAAGGAAGCGTTTGTAACAGCGCAGTCTCTAGAGGAAAGAGAGAAAGCGGAAGATTTTGAAATTACGAATATTTCAAAGCGTTCCGGAGGATTTTCCAGCCAGAAAATCAGCGTGCGTTATAATGTTGGAAAATCCAAAGAAAAGATGGATTTGAAGTTGAAGAGAAAAGGGTTGAACTGGAAGGTAAAGGCCGAAGGGTTTGTGACCAAGAAGTATTCCATTGCCGTTCCGAAAGGAGCGAAGGTTCTGGTTGATAAAATCAACGTATCTGACACAGAAAAGCCGTCACATGAGATGGAAGGTATGGATGTTTATACGATTTCACCGGTTTTTGGACCAACGCACTATGTAGAAGTCACAGGAAAAGAGATTGATCCAGTCAAGATGCTGGTTACATCGACTGAGGGTGAGCCGGTTCCGGTGGAAAGCGGCTACAATGAAAAGGTCTTGGAAAAAGTGACGGAGCAGGCGCTGGAAGACTGGCAGGAAATTATGAAGGGAGCTGTTACTAATCAGCGATTCAGCGATGTGAAGGTGTTTGAAGACATGGCTGATGAGGGCAAGGAAGATGCTCTTGAGGAGTTTGAACATGCCAGAGATTATAATTTTGATGGAGACGATACCGATATTGTACCGAATGAGTATACCTTATCCAATGGGGAGACAAGCTCTAAAGTAGTAGAAGGTGAAGAGCAGTCTGTGATTGAAGTCGAGATAAAAGGAGACTATTACTACTGTTATACCAACTATTACTGGGAGGATAGTGGTGAAGTTGAGAATGATGAAGGTCAGGCGTCTAGCAAGTTAAGATATATTAAGGATGGGGATGGATGGAAGCTGTATTCCATTGATCTGAGTCCATTCTATAATTAGAATGAAAACAAAGAATACAGGAAGTATGAATAGGGTCAGGAGCATATCAGAAGGATTTGCTCCTGGCTTTTTTGCTTATAGAAAATGTCTATATCTATATAGAAAGGATCGATTTTACTAAATGTCAGGCGGGTAATATAATAAAGCTATGCAGCAAAATTTTACCAAATATGTGAGGAAATTCTATGGAATTAGGAAGAGAGCCGTTCTTAAAAGTTAGAAATATACAGAAGCAATTCGGGCATGTGAAGGCGCTTAGAGGTGTGTCAGTGCAGGCCTATCAGGGTGAAGTTCTTGCTATCGTGGGAGATAATGGAGCGGGAAAGTCGACACTCATTAAGATTTTATCTGGAGTTTTGGAGCCGGATGAGGGAGAAATTGAGATTGATGGGAAAACGTATCGGACGTTAACACCAAGGAAGGCGATCGATGCCGGAGTATCTACGGTTTATCAAGATCTTGCGCTGGGAAGCAGCATGGATGTTGCGGCGAATTTGTTTCTGGGGAGAGAAATTGTAAGAGGCGGCTTTCTGAATAAGAAGAAAATGATAGAAGAAGCAGAAAAGCTTTTAGAAAGTTTGGAAATTCAGATTCCGGATGTGACGGTTCCGGTAGGAAATTTAAGCGGCGGACAGCGGCAGGGAGTTGCGGTTGCCAGGTTGGTACACAATGGAGGCAAACTCCTTATATTTGATGAACCGACGGCGGCAATGGGATTAAATGAATCCAATGCGGTGCTGCGTCTGATTCGGAAGCTGGCAGCGGACGGTTACGCAGTGATTATTATTAGTCATAATCTTCCGCAGGTATTTCATATCTCCGATCGGATTTGTGTGATGCGGCAGGGACAGGTTATGAAAGAATTGCTGACGAAAGAGACGACGATGGATGAAGTAGTGTCTCTGATTACCGGAGCCATATCCGTAGAATAGTGAGGAGTACATATGTGGAAGAAAAAAATACAGGAACATTCCTATACGTTGATACTTTTGGCAGTGTTGATACTGCTGATTGCAGTGATGGCAAGCATTTCGCCCTATTTTTTCACCTGGAAGAACTGTAGGAATATTTTAAATCAATCGGCAATTTATCTAGTGCTGTCCATTGGGATGACCTTTGTTATTTGTGCGGGGCAGATTGATTTATCAGTTGGAGCGATTATTGGCTTTTCCGGAATGATGATGGGGCTTCTTTGTAAGGCGGGAGTTCCGGCGGCTGCGGCAATTGTTCTGGGGCTTCTTAGCGCAGTTCTTATTGGTATGGTGAATGGGCTAGTGATCTCTTATGGGAAAATAAATTCCTTTATTGTGACGCTTAGTATGATGACGATTTTAAGGGGATTGATACTGATTTGGACAAATTCCAATTCTATTTTCGGATTTGGACCGGTGTTTACGTTCCTTGGAAGCGGTAAAATTGGGCCGATCAATATGCCGATTGTAATTTCACTTGTAGTAGCAGTCATCGGTGCGGTTATTCTGCACAAGACAAGATTTGGAAACTATACGTTATTTCTTGGATCCAATGAAGTTGCGCTGAATCGATCGGGAGTGAATGTCAGAAAGTATAAGGTGCTCATCTTTTCTTTCTGTGGACTGTGTGCGGGAATTGCAGGAGCTATCGTAACGGCAAGACTTAATTCGGCGGAACCGTTAGCTGGACAAGGTTATGAGATGGATGCGATTGCGGCGACAATTCTCGGCGGGACAAGCATGCAGGGCGGTAAGGGAAGTGTGATTGGAACCGTGATTGCTTGCTTTATCTTAAATATATTAAAGAATGGGCTGACCCTTCTTGCAATTTCATCCCATTATCAGGAGATTTTAACGGGAGTGATCTTGATTGTGTCAGTTTTAATATCAGAAAGTAATCAGCGGAAAAAGAAAGAGGTGTAGAATATGAAGTTATTGTCGTTGGGTGCAATTGCCATGGATATTGTGATTAACAGCCATGAGCTGCCGAAGGATGATGGATTTGCACTTGTGAATCACGAAGAGATGCTTCCGGGAGGAAGTGCGTCCAATGTGTCGGTATCTGCCGGACATTTGGGGCTTGAAGTATATCAGACCGGGAAAATCGGTGATGATGCTATGGAAGAGGAATTTCGGAAAACGCTTGTTATGGACGGGGTGGACGATCGGTATGTGGTTACAAAAGAAGGCGGAACGACGCTTCATACCTATATTCTGACAGCTCCGGGAGGGAAACATTGTATTTTTGCAAATACGGGAGATGCAGTCTGTACCTTGACTCCGGAGGAACTTCCGAAAGACATCATGGATGATATGGATATTTTCTATAATGATATGTTTTCTCCGAAAGCAGCGCTTTGGCTTGCGAAGGAAGCGGTTCAGCAGAAGAAACCGGTGCTGTACAATATGCAGTGTGTGCCATCCTTCATGGAACAGTGTGGTACGAGCAGGGAAGAGATTGATCAGATGATTCGTCTCTCTACGGTGTTCGTCAGCGGACGCGATGGCTACTATGAGCTGACGGGAGAGAAAGATTACAGGAAGGCAATGCGAATAGTTCAGGAGAAATATCAGGTAAAAGAGGGCGTGATCTGTACGGCAGGAGATGAGGGCTCTGTCTGGTTTGACGGGCAGGAATACTGTGTGCCGGCTTATCCGATTGATCCCGTCGATACGACAGGAGCGGGCGATTGCTTTCTAGGAGGCCTTTTGTATGCATATTTTGCAGAGCATCAAGAGAAAGAAGAGGCGCTTGCATTCGCAAATGCTTCCGCAGCGGTTAAATGCCTTCAGTCAGGACCAAGAAGTCGGGCAGGCGTAGAAGAAATTAGGGAATTTAAAGCATCCAGAGAAAAGGGGCTTTAAAATATAAATTTTCAAGGGAGGATACCAAAATGAAAAGAAAAATTATCAGCGCATTATTATGTGTATCCATGGTAGCAACCATGGCAGTTGGATGCGGAGCATCAGAGGAGAAAAAAGAGGATGCGAAGGAACAGAAGACGGAAGAGTCCAAAGAGGATAAAGAAGAAGTGAACGCAGACAGTGTGTTCGGGAAGGCGCTGGCACAGGTGGATGAAGATTTGGCGCCGCTGCCGAAAAAAGATACCGGTAAGAAGCTTGCAGCGATTGAAAGCACTCTGTCTAACTCTTTCTGGGTAACGATGCAGGAAGGTTATGAGGATGCAGCCAAAGAGTACGGGGTAACCATTGATGTGCAGGCAACAGATTCCGATACGGATACGACAGGACAGCTTGATATCCTGAATAATATGCTGGTGAAAGATTACGAAGCGATTGCAGTATCTCCATTGACGGAAGACTGCCTGATTTCCGGAATCGTAACAGCAAACCAGAATGATGTGAAGATTATTACGACTGGAAATGAAGTAAATGAGGAAACCTTGAAAGAGGCCGGAGGAAAGATCGATGCGAAGATTACGGTAGATTTTTACAATCAGGGCGTACTGGGCGCAGAGTATATTATTGACAAGGTCGGAGGAGAAGGACAGGTTGCAGTTATTGCAGGTAATGAAGGTGCAACGCAGTCAGATGCCAGAAGAGATGGAGCAAAAGAAACATTTGAAAAAGCAGGCATGGAAGTGGTAGCGGTAGAACAGTGTGATTTTGATGCGCAGAAAGCTTACGATGCAGCTTCTGCAATCATTGATGCAAATCCGGATCTGAAGGGCATTGCATGTGGTAATGACGATATGGCTCTTGGTGTAGTAAAGGCGCTGGAAGAAAAAGGCGTGAAAGAGAAAGTGGCAGTTGTTGGTGTAGACTTTACAGCAGAGGCAAAAGCGGCAATCGAAGAGGGAACTTATGACGCGACAGTTGCGATGAGTCCATACTTGATGGGACGTGAAGGAGTTATCATTATGCTGAAAGCGTTAGAAGGTCAGGATGTATCTGAAGTTGGTGACAGCACACCGATGGCAGTAGTAGACGCTACCAATGTAGATCAGATGGCAGATTGGCGTTAAGATAAAACATAAACGGTGGCAGGAGGAGAACGAAAGTGATGTATGACAGAATTCTTGGAGGTCTCATAGGAGCCGGAGCAGGGGATGCGATGGGAGCAGCTACAGAAGCCAGAACGACGGAACAGATCTTAGCGTATTTTGGCCATGAGGTTACCGATTTTGAAAAGCCGCCAATGGATACCTTTGGAGCGGGAAATGAACCGGGACAGCTGACGGATGATTTCAGTTCGGCATATTTTGTTGCAAAGCATATTGTGGAAAATAGCGGGGTAGTAACGGCTGAAGCCGTTCAGAATGCGTTGATTGAATGGTCGGAGCATGCAGTGTTCTTCGACCGGTTTGCAGGGCCGACGACCAGACTTGCAATTCGCAGATACAAGGGAGAGAAAATTGAAAAATCCGGCGGAGTAGAGCTGGTGACAAGGCAGGCGACCAACGGAGCTGCTATGAAAATTTCGCCGATTGGCCTTTTGAATGCAGGCAATATAGACCAGGCTATCCGGGATGCTATTACGGTTACGATGGTGACCCATGATAATTATCTGGCGCTTTCTGGCGCCTGTGCGGTGGCGGCAGCAGTCAGTCGTGCAGTGATGGAAGACGCGGACGTTTATAATATCCTGCAGGCAGGCCTATATGGAGCAAAAGAAGGCGAGCGTATTGGCATGGAAGTTGCAAGAGACGTGGCAGGTCCATCCGTTGTGAAGCGTATGGAGATGGCGATCGATATTGGACTTGGAAGAGGAACACCGAGAGAAAAGATGGTGGAGATTGGCGAGCGTATTGGAGCGGGACTTCATGTAGCAGAAGCCATTCCGTCAGCATTTGGGTTCTTTGCTGCAAATGATGGAGATGCCATGGGTTCGATTATCGGAGCTGTGAATGTGGGCTATGATACGGATACCATTGCAACCATGTCGGGGGCGATTGCCGGGGCATACCGTGGAGCGAAAGCTTATCCCGAACATTTCCTTCCAACATTGGAACAGGCGAACCACTTAGAAATCGCGAAGCTGGCAGAAGATCTGACAGCAATAGCGACGAAGCGGCTGGAACAAAGAGGGATGAGGAAAAGAGAGGAAGGTGGATGCGATGAATAAGAAGATCTTAGGCTGCCTTCTGGGAGCGGCGGTTGGAGATGCCATGGGTTCGGCGACAGAAACCAAATCTCCAAGACAGATAGAAAAAGTATTTGGCGGTCGGGTAACGGAGTTTCGTACGCCGCCTATGGATACTCTTGCAAGAGGAAGAAAAGCTGGACAGATTACAGATGCGTTTAGCATTCCGTACATTTTGACCAATCATTTGATCAATGCAAATGGACAGGTGTCAAAACGCCTGGGAGAGGAAGCCCTGATTGAGTGGGGAGATACCGAGTATTTTGAACCTTTTGCAGGAATGACTACAAGAAATGTAGTAAAGCGATTGAAGCAGGATGAATCCATGGGAACCTGGGCCTACGCCGGACGGCTGGGAACCAAACTGTACAAAAGCCATTATTATGCATTGTCTTCCAATGGTGCGGCAAGCAAAGCCTATCCGGCGGGACTGATCAGCGGCGGCGATTTGGACAAGGCAGTAGAAGATGCTGTGGAATTGACCATGGCATCCCATGATGATCCTTATAGCATCTCTGGCGCTTGTGCTGTGGCGGCGGCAGTCAGTGAAGCTTTGAAAGAAGACACGAGCGTATTTCAGATTGTGAAGGCTGCCCATGAAGGAAGTATTAGCGGAGAGAAGCTTGCCCGTGCCAGAGAGGATGTGTGGGTGTATCCGGGGCCATCAGTTACGAAGAGGATCGAGATGGCAGTGGAGATTGCAATGCATTCTGGAAGTGTAGAAGATGTAGTGCGGGAACTGGGAGAAAGGATTGGAAGCGGTCCGGCGATTGCGGAGACGGTTCCAATGGCGCTGGGAATTCTAGTGGCGAATCAGGGACGTGCCATGGAGAGCATCTATGATGCTGTTAATATCGGAGATGAGACCAGTGCAATTGCATGTATCGTAGGAGCGATTGCAGGAACCTTCCGAGGAGCAGATAGTATTCTGGGAGAATATCTGGAAAGAATCGAAACAGAGAATGCACTGGATCTTCGGAGACAGGCAGAAGGAATTGAAGCATTATGGGGAATTATCTGATAGAATCAGCGCTTTTGACACACGGACTGCCTGGTATTACAGAAGAAATGCTATTGGAAGCATGGCAGCAGGAAGATGCACAGATTGTATGGATGGAAGAGGGGCGCCCGGTGCTTGGCACGATAGAAGCATTCTGTGAGTTTCGACGGGCTGCCGCTTCCTATGGGCGGATTCACTATCAAATTTATGATCAGGCGGCAAAAGAAGGACGAACCGGAGCATTAACGGCATCGGGGACAATGAAAGTCTGTGAGAAGTTGGGGATTCCTTGGGCGGTGTCCTGTGGAATCGGAGGACTTGCAAGAGGCGATGATCCGAAAGGATGTCACGACCTAGAGGCATTGGAGGTAAGTCCGGTGTCTCTGGCTGCGACGGCGCCAAAGGACATGTTTGATGCGGAGGTTACGATCCGTGCCATGCAGGAAGCTGGGATTCTGGTATTGGGAGATCCGGAAGCGGTTTGTGATGGGTATTTGTTCTTGACAAAGCAGGTGAAGTTGGCAGGACTGGCAGAGGAAAAACGACCAGGAGAACCAGCACTGGTGTTAAGAGGCATTCCCCAAGGGCTTCGGATTCAGGAACGATCGATTCTTGAGGAAGCCTGTGTCTATGGCAATGAACAGAAGGCGCAGGGAGGCCTGTGCCTTATACCCCATTTGATAGACACATAGAACGAGTGGTATAATCTATCCAGAAAGTCAGGAGGATGAATTATGGCACAGACGTACAGTATCGAATTCAAGGAAGAGGCATGTAAACGTGTACAGTCGGGGATACCGGCGGCACAGGTAGCAAGGGAACTCGGAATCAATGTAAATACCCTATATACATGGATGTCACGGTTTAAAGAACATCCAGCACAGCCCTTTGTAGGCAGCGGCAATCTCCATCAAGAAGATGCTGAACTGCGGGCACTAAAAAAGCGGATCAAAGATTTGGAAGAAGAGAATGAATTCCTAAAAAAAGCAAGCGCCTTCTTTGCAAAGAACCTGAAGTGATCCGTTACCTTTATATGGAGCAGCACCGCTCCCAATATCGGGTCGCAAAGATGGCGCAGTGGCTTCAGGTTTCAAAAAGCGGTTATTATGCGTGGCGGAAGCGTTCCAAAAACCGACGATGTACAGAGAATGAATCTTTACGGAAAGAGATTATCCGAATCTATGAGGAGTCGCGAGGCACTTATGGCACCAGAAAGATAACCCATGAAATAAACCGGAAATCAGAAAAACCGGTCAACCACAAGCGTATAGAGCGCATCATGCGTGAAAACGGTATCCGGTCAAAAAGTCACAGAAAATATAAAGCGACAACAAATTCCGGTCATAACCTTCCAGTGGCGGAAAATATCCTGAACCGGAATTTTACGGCAGACAGACCCGGACAGAAAATGGTAAGCGATATTACATATATCCCAACAGATGAAGGCTGGCTGTACCTTGCAGGGGTTATGGATCTTTGCGGAGATAAGATGGTCGGGATCTCGATGGGTGGGCGTATAACAAAGGGGCTTGTGATATCCGCGCTTAAGGATGCAATCAGCCATACGAAGAATACAGCCGGATGTATCCTGCATTCCGACAGGGGAAGCCAGTACTGTTCGCAGGAATATCAGAGGCTTGCCAAAGACCATGGTTTTATCAGTAGCATGAGCCGCAAAGGGAACTGCTGGGACAATGCGCCGATGGAGAGCTTCTGGGGGAAGCTTAAGCAGGAGTGGCTGAATGAACAGCATTTCCATACCCGTGAGGAAGCGAAAGCGGCAGTATTTGAATATATATGGATATTTTATAACCGCAAACGGATCCATGAAGCAAATGGATATCTGACGCCGGAGGAGTACTATCAAAAACGTGAGAAGGATTTGAAAGCAGCATAGCTTATTTTGCTCCAAAACCCACACAGGCACAGCAGGGCTAGAAAAGAGTATCCTGCCAGCCTGAATGGATAAAAAAATGAGGAAAATCAAGAAAAACTAAGAACAGGATAGAATTCTTTCGTTTTAGGTGTCTATGCTGACGGGGACGGCTCACTGTACCATCCGGCAGTGAATCAAAAGCTGTCGCTTATGACGGGAGGAAGAAGTTCAAAGATTCAGCTTGCATCCTTGATTGATAATATACGCTGGGTGGAAGCACAGTGTAAAATCTCTGGAAACTTATAGAAAATAGTAATAGAAAAACTTTTTATATGGAAATTATCGATTGGATACCGGAGGATGATATATGATATGATACTTTTGTATCGTATATAGTGATGCCAAGGCATTTAAAAGGGAATTCGGTGCAAATCCGAAACAGCCCACTCTACTGTAAGAAGGACGAAGATTTCAGGCAGCCACTTTGTGAAAAGGGAAGGCGGAATCTGAGGAAGAGATTAAGTCAGGAAACCTGCTATATATGAAATGGATTTTTTGGTGGGAAAAAGACAGTGAGTACACTGTCTTTTTCGTGCCTTTTTTACGGTATAAGAAGCTTTGTTCTGGAGATATAAAAAAGGAGAAAAAAGGAATGGAAGTACAGGTGGTATCAGGGTTTTTAGGGGCCGGGAAGACAACGTTTCTGAATCGGTATTTGCCTACGCTTGCTGGAAAGACGGTGTTGATTGAAAACGAATTCGGTGAGGTAGGACTGGACGGCGAACTAATTCAGGAAGATATTCCAGTGCGTGAGATTTATGCAGGGTGTATCTGCTGCAGTTTGGCGATTGATTTTAGACAGGGGATTAAAGAGGTTGCAGAGAGGTTCACGCCGGATCAGATCGTGATTGAGCCTTCCGGTGTGGGGCGGCTTTCCGATATCGTGAAAGCATGTCAGAAGGCGAGAGAAAAGGAGGACATTGATCTGACCATCACAAAGCTGATTGCCATGGTAGATGTGAAAAGTTTTGAAGAATATAGAGAAGATTTCGGGGAGTTTTACCTGGATCAGATTCAGCATGCGGGATTGATTTTGCCAACGAATATGGAAGGACTGGAAGAAAAAGAATGGAATCGTCTTTTGGATGAGATTCGCGGGGAGAATCCAAAGGCGGTGATTTGTCGTGAGGACTATCGGACATTCGGAAGAAAAGAATTAAAAACGCTGATAGACGCAGCTGAGGATTATGAGGAAATGCCGGGCGGTCATCCCAAACCAGCGCTTCCGGCAGAGCGAGTCTTTTCCAGTGTTGCGGTAGAAGAGGTGTCGGAACTTTCAAGAGAACAGTTTGATACGGTATTGAAGGCATTTAAGTGCCAGGATGCAGGACAGATTTTGCGGGCAAAGGGAATTTTAAATGTGGCGGGACAAAGGATTCATTTTGAATATACGCCGTTTTCTTATGAGGAATGCCCGGCAGATGAAAGAACGCATTTGAGTAAAAAAGCAGTTGTGATTGGCTGTGATTTGGATGAGGAGAAAATCAGGCACTTGTTTCAGATGAAGTAGACCTAAGCAAATGAAGGAGGAAAAACCGATGGGAGAGATCAAAGATTTTAATTGTACGTATGATAACTCTGCGGGGATCAGCGGCGAGGTGACAGAAGGGCTGGGACTTACGTTTCCGGATGCGTATCTGCATGCGGATACGATGGCAAAGTTGTCTAAGGCATTAAAGGATCACGATGGAGCAGGATTTTGTGAATTGCCGTTTTGTCATACGGTAGAAGCAGAGGCTTTGGGCGGTATCATTAATTATGGGAATGATAAGACGGGCCCAAGAGCAAAAGAATATATCTATACAGATGTAGAAGAACTTCTGAATTTGCCGGAGATTGATTTTACGAGAGGCAGAATCCATGAAGTATTGTTGGCATGCAAGGAACTTCGTGAGAAGGGAGAGCATGTAGTATTGGAAGTATCTGGTCCATTTACAATTTTAAATGTGTTGATTGACGCAAGATACGTATTCAAAGGAATGAGAAAGAAACTAGAAGTAATGAAACAGGTATTTTGGAAGCTTGGAAATGAAGTTTTGAAATTTATGGAAGAAGCGAAAAAATACGGCGTGGAACTAATCAGTTATGCAGACTCTTCTGGTGGAGTGAATATCCTGGGGCCAAAGATGGCGGAGCAGGTTGTGGAAGATTTTACTTATGAGTTTTTGAAGAAAGTAGAGACGATTACAGATGATAAGACGATGATTCTTCTTTGCCCGAAGACAACGTTTTCGCTTCTTGGAACAGAGAAGGCAAAGTTTCGAGATGTAGAGCTTGGGGAATCAATGCGGTACGGAGAAGCCTGTATTTCTTTGCTTGGGAAAGTGAAGTTTGCAGGGCAGATGTGTATTAAGAACATAGATTATCATATTGAAAATGGAAAATTCAAAGAAGTAGTCCTCCTGTAAAGGGAGATTACATAAATGGAAAATGAAGAGTTTATTTGATAAAATGAAAAATAAGATAGCAGGAGGAATTTTAAAATGGCAGCATCAAAAGAAGAATTATTAAAACGGTTATCTGACGGAGTGTTAGAGATGGAGGAAGATGACGTAGAGGAAGCGGCGAAAGAATATTTAGAAGCAGGATATCCGGCATTTGACGGTATTATGGAAGGTCTGGTAGACGGAATGAACCGTGCCAGCGAACTGTATGAAGCAGAAGAATATTTTGTGACAGACGTACTTCTCTGTTCTGACGCAATGTATGTAGGACTTGATATCTTGCGTCCACATCTTCCAGAAGTATCAAACGATGCGAAAGTGAAAGGTGTGATTGGGGTTGTGGAAGGTGATACGCATGACATCGGAAAAAATCTGGTAAAGATTATGATGGAAACTGCCGGATTTGACATGATCGACCTTGGAAGAGACGTAGAACTTCAGAAATTCGTAGATGTGGCAAAGGAAGAAAAGGTTGACCTTGTATGCATGTCTACATTGATGACTACAACCATGGGCGGTATGGAGACAGTGATTCAGCTTCTGGAAGAGGCAGGTATCCGCGACCAGGTGAAGGTTATGATTGGCGGAGGCCCGATTTCCCAGAAATTTGCAGATAAAATCGGTGCAGATGCTTATACAACGAATGCAGTAGAAGCTGTGAAATGTGCAAAGAAAATGTTGAATATTGCATAGGAGAGAAACATGTTGACACCAAAAGAGAGATTAAAAGCAATATTTGAGGGACAAAAAGTAGATCGTCCCGCATGCATTTGCCCCGGAGGCATGATGAATATGATTACGGCAGATCTGATGGATCAGATTCAGGTGTTTCTGCCGGAAGCCCACCATGATGCGAGACAGATGGCCGAGCTTGCCAAGGCTGTGTATGAACAGGGCTGTTTTGAAAATTATGGCGTTCCATTTTGTATGACTGTGGAAGCGGAAGAAATGGGCGCGAAAGTGGATATGGGAACGAAGGTGTATGAGCCTCATGTCATAGAATACGTGATGGATTCTGTCAGCGATTATGAGAAACTGACTCCTGTAGACGTAACGAAAGGAAGAGCAAAAGTAGTGACAGATGCTATTCGTATTCTGAAAGAAGAGACAAGCGGTGTGCCGATCGTGGGAAACTTAACGGGACCTGTGAGTACGGCAAGTTCTGTGATGGAGCCGGTTAATTTCTACAAAGAGCTCAGAAAGAAAAATCAAGAGGCCCATGCTTATATGGAATTTATTACAGATCAATTGATTGCATTCGGAAGAGCTCAGATTGAGGCGGGCGCAGACGTCATTGCGATCTCAGATCCAAGCGGAACAGGAGAAATTTTAGGACCAAAATTCTTTAAAGAATTTGCAGTGACTTATCTTAATAAATTATTGGATGGGCTTAAGAAGGAGAAGGTAGGAACGATTGTACACATCTGTGGTCAGATGCATTCTGTATACAAAGAAATCAATGAGGTTCACAGTGATGTGTTAAGTTTTGATTCTGTTGTGCCTATGAAAGAAGCCAGAGCGAATTTGAAAGACCGTGTACTTATGGGAAATGTAAGTACCTATGCTATCGAATTTGGGGATCCGGATCGTGTGAAAATGCTGACGACAAGCTGCAGAAGGGGCGGTTCTGATATTATTTCCCCGGCATGCGGACTGGGAATGAAGTCGCCGCTTACCAATGTGCAGGCGATTCTTGAATGTCTGACGGAAGGAGTATAGAAGATGGCAGAAGTGATCATTCGCCAGACAGGACAAAGGATTGTCTGTGAAGACGGAGCAAATTTACTGGAGACACTTCTTGGCGCTGGTATATTTGTAGATAATCCGTGTAATGGCAAGGGAAAATGTGGAAAATGTAAAGTAAAAGTGGACGGGGAAACACTTCTTTCCTGTCTCACGGAAGTGCATGGACGGATGGAAGTAGAAACCCTTCATAAAGAACGAAAACATGAAGTGCTGACGAAGGGGTATTTGCCGGAGTTTGAAAAAGATGCCTATGATGGCGGTTACGGGATTGTAATTGATATCGGGACTACCACTGTGGTGACAGGATTGATTGATCTTTGTACAGGAGAAGAGCTTGCCAATGCGTCTATGATAAATGCGCAGAAGCATTTTGGCTTAGATGTACTTACCAGAATTACTTATGAGTATGAGCATCCGGAGACCGGCATCCAGGAACTTCAGGAAGCAATCGTAAATTCCATTAATGGAATGCTGCGGGAAGTGTGTGATGAAGCGGGAGTTGCCAAAGAAGAGATCTGTGAGATTGATGTGGCGGCAAACTGTACGATGATGCATATGCTGCTGGGAGTGGACGCGAGGTCCATTGGACGATCTCCGTATAAGCCGGAATTCTTGGAAGCGAAGACGCTTAAGGCAAAGGAAATTGGTATTGAGGCAGGCGATGATACAGTGCTGTATTGTCTTCCGCAAGTATCGGCCTATATAGGAGCGGATATTGTGGCGGGAGCGTACGTCTGTGAAATGCAGAAAGAGAAGGGAAATGTTCTCTTCATCGACATTGGAACCAACGGAGAGATCGTATTAGCAAGCGACGGCAGACTTATGTGCTGCTCGTGCGCGGCAGGACCAGCGCTTGAGGGGATGAATATCAGCGCGGGGATGCGTGCGGCAGAAGGCGCCATTGAAGATGTAAAAATTACGGAACATGGTGTGGAGGTTGTGACAATTGGAGATCAAAATCCGGTGGGAATCTGCGGAAGCGGTATTCTGGCAGTGGTGAAAGAACTTCTCCGTACAGGTCTCGTGAAAAAGAACGGGGCATTTATTAAGAAAGAGAAGTTAAAGGAAGAGGATTACCGTTATCCGATGATTCAGTTAAATGGAACGAAGCGTGAGTTTATCCTGCATAAAGAGGCGGAGCTTTTCGTGACGCAAGGAGATGTCCGTCAGGTACAGCTTGCCAAAGGTGCGATCCTTTCTGGATTTGTGGCGCTTTTAAATAAAGCAGGAATTTCGATGGACGATCTGGATAAGGTTATGATCGCAGGACAGTTCGGCGCTCATCTTCCGGCGGAATCACTGATAGGAACCGGGATTTTACCAGAGGCGGTAAAAGATAAGCTTGTTTATGTAGGAAATTCTTCTAAAACAGGAGCTTATATGACGCTGATGTCGAAAAAGGTGAAACGTGAAGTGGAAGAGTTGGCGGCAAAGATGGATTACATGGAACTGGCAGAAACAGACAATTACGAGCGGATTTTTACAGAAAGTATGATCTTCCCAGCGTTTTAAGCAAGAGGGGGTAAGGATTATGGATTATGAACAGCTGAAGAAGCTGATGAGTGAACAGAAAGACGAGATGACGGCAGCGGAACGTTTGAAAGCCTATAATGCAGGGGAAGAGGTTGATTATAACCCTTATACTCTGCAGGCGCCGGATCCGGCTATGGCGGATATTTTCGGATTTACGACGACACAGTTTGCGAAGGATTTTGAAGTGAAAAGTGAAGTGATCCGAAGGCGAAGAGATGAGTTTGGGCTCGACAGCTTCAATGTGGGATTGGGGCTTAAGACGATTGGCGGTGCGCTTGGATCCGTGTTAAATGCGCCGGAGCATGGGATTGATTATGTAGAGAGACATATCCTTCAGGACTATGCTGACTTTGATCAGCTGGAAGTGACGGATCCCTACAAGAATCCAAAGCTTGCCCCGATTTTAGAAAGTGCCAAAAGGCTGAAAGATCGTTTTCCGGATGTCAGTATGACGACCAGCGTAGCGGGGCCGCTCTCAACGGCCATTGCTGTACGTCCGGTGGAGAAGGTGCTTAAGGATACAAGAAAGAATCCGGAAATGTTACATAAACTTCTGGATCTTACTGTAGAGTGCTCTTTGAAATGGTTTGAGGCATTTGAAAAGGAGTTTGGTCCGGTTGGAACGAACTTCTCAGATCCGGTAACCTGTATGGATGTTATCAGCAAGAAGCAGTTTGATGAATATTCTCTGCCTTATTTGAAAAAGCTGATTGATGGCACGAAGAAGATTATGGGAACTGCGCCGGGAGCGCATATCTGTGGAAAGACAAGCCCAATCTGGAACGACCTTGCGGACGCAGGACTGTTTTCTTTCAGTATCGACAACTGTGAAGATCTCGCCGTTGCAAAAGCGGCAGTGGGAGACCGGATGCGGATTGCAGGAAACGTACCTCCGGTTGATGTGATGAAAAACGGAACCATTGATGAAGTTATTGCATCTTGTAAAGAGTGCCTGGAAAAATGTGCGGATAATCCGGCAGGTTTTATTTTGAATACAGGATGTCAGCTTCCGATTGGAACACCGAAGGCGAATGTGGAAGCGTTTATCTATGCGGTGAGAAAATATGGAAGAGGTGCAAGACTTGGAAGAATGCCAAGAGGAATCACGGAAGGCTAGATGGAAATAAAAGGTTTCACTCGCGCATTGGAAAGAAAAATGCTAGAATAGAAGTCGGATGAGAAAGAGTAACATGCGATAAATATCAGAAAGCAAATTTAAGAAGACGCGGGGAAATAGATGAAATACGAGAGGATTGTCAAAGGAAAATTTCTGGAACGGCCAAACCGTTTCATTGCATATGTGGATATCGACGGTCAAAAAGAGACCGTTCATGTGAAAAATACCGGGCGCTGTAAAGAGTTACTGCGCCCGGGTGCTGTTGTATACTTGCAGGAATTCGATCCGTCAGCTCGGAAAACGAAGTGGGATTTGATTGCGGTGGAAAAGAAGGGCCGCATCATTAACATGGATTCTCAGATTCCCAACAAGGTAGTAAAGGAATGGCTGGAATCTGGAGGGCTTTTTCGGAAGGTGACGAAGATTCAGCCGGAATATACGTATGGAGACTCCAGAGTGGATCTCTATGTAGAGGCAGATGGGAAGAAGGTTCTGATCGAAGTCAAGGGTGTTACGCTGGAAGAGGAAGGCCGGGTACGATTCCCGGATGCGCCAAGTGAAAGGGCAGTGAAACACGTAGAAGAGTTGAAGCGTGCAGTAGGAGAAGGATATGAGGCGTATATCTTTTTTGTGATTCAGATGAAAGATGTACGTTATTTTACGCCGAACATGGACACCCATCCGGCATTTGGAGAGGCGCTTCGTGAGGCAGCTTTGGCTGGAGTACATGTAATTGCCTATGACTGCCGGGTAGACTGTGATCACATTACACTGGCGGATGAAGTGAAAGTGGTGTTGGAAGAGCCCGAACTTTATGAGATTGCGGAACCTGTAGTGGGATGGTTTCGTCAGAACAAGCGAGATCTTCCTTGGCGGAAGGATCAAGATCCGTATCACGTGTGGGTGTCGGAGATTATGCTTCAGCAGACGCGGGTAGAGGCGGTGAAGCCCTATTATGAGCGATTCTTAAGGGAACTGCCGAGGGTGAAAGACCTGGCGGAGGCGAAAGAGGATACGCTTTTGAAGCTGTGGGAAGGACTTGGATACTATAACCGTGTAAGGAATATGCAGAAGGCGGCACAGCAGATTATGGTAGATTTTCATGGGGAATTTCCAAATACTTATGAGGAAATTCTCTCCTTGAAAGGCATTGGAAACTACACGGCCGGAGCAATTAGTGCATTTGCATTTGGGCTTCCGAAGCCGGCGGTGGACGGCAATGTACTTCGTGTGGTGTCGAGGATTACGGGAAGCCGGGAAGACATTATGAAGCAGAGTGTGCGAAAAGCGATGGAGCGGGCACTGGAGCAGGTGATTCCAGAAGATGCAGCCAGTGATTTTGGTCAGGGATTGATTGAACTTGGGGCTATCGTCTGTGTCCCTAATGGAGAACCCAAATGCGCAGAATGCCCGGCGGCGTTCGCGTGCGTGGCGAGAAAGCAGGGACTAACGGCGGAGATTCCGGTAAAAAAGAAAGCGAAGGCAAGACGGATCGAGAAGCGAACGGTATTTATTTTTAAAGATGGCGAGAAACTTGCCATTAGGAAGCGGCCTGGGAAAGGATTGCTGGCAGGACTGTATGAATTCCCGAATGAAGAGGGAAAACTGACGCAAAAAGAAGTGACAGCGTACAGCAAAGAGATTGGTCTGATGCCGGTTCGTGTCAAAAAGCTGGAGAGTGCAAAGCATATTTTCAGTCATGTGGAATGGCATATGACCGGGTATGAGGTGATCGTGGATGAACTGGAAAAGACGAATAAAAAGGAGTTTCTGTTCATTCATCCGGAAGAGATCGGGCAGAGGTACCCGCTTCCGTCGGCTTTTGAAACATATATCCGCTATGCAGGAATTCAAAGGGATATTTAGACATAGATAAAATCTATATAAGAAGAATATTATTAACATTTTCGATTATATAAAATACTTTGAGAGTGTTATGATATAACATACAGGGAAATCAAAGGAGGAATTTACATGGAAGTCATCAAAGAATTACCGGAAGTGTTTGAAGAGTTTGCGGAGCAGCGCAAAAATTCATTTTTGGCGGTAAAAGAATTAAAAGATAAAGGGGTTCCGGTTATCGGATCCTACTGTACTTATTTTCCACAGGAGATCGCAATGGCAATGGGAGCAGCAAGTGTCAGCTTGTGTTCTACATCGGATGAGACCATTGCGGATGCGGAGAAAGAGCTTCCGAAGAACTTATGCCCGCTGATCAAGTCCAGTTATGGATTTGCCAAAACGGATAAATGTCCATTCTTCTATTTTTCTGACGTGGTTGTCGGAGAGACGACTTGCGATGGAAAGAAGAAGATGTACGAGTATATGGCAGAATTTAAAGACGTATTTATTATGGAACTGCCAAATACCCAGAGAGAAGAAGCGTTAGCACTTTGGAAAAACGAGATCATTCGTTTCAAAGAGTATCTGGAGAAGAAGTTTGACGTGACGATCACAGAGGATGATATCCGCAGAGCCATTAAGATTAATAATGAGGGTCGGCGCGCGCTGAAGAGACTCTACGAAGTGATGAAGAATGAACCAACACCGATTACCGGTTATGATCTGTTCAAGGTATTGTACGGAAGTACGTTTAAATTTGACAGAAGTCAGATTCCAGGGGAAGTCAATGCGTTGGTTGATAAGATTGAAAAGGAATATGCAGAAGGCAAGATGCAGCCGAAGAGACCGCGAATTCTGATCACAGGATGTCCGCTTGGTGGAGCAACGGAGAAGGTAATTAAGGCCGTAGAAGAAAACGGAGGAATCGTTGTTACCTATGAAAACTGCAGCGGCGCTAAGGCGATTGATAAAGAAGTAGACGAGACGAATCCGGATGTATACGATGCGCTTGCAAGACGGTATCTGAATATTGGCTGTTCTGTTATGACGCCAAACCCGAATCGTCTGGAACTTTTGGGACGTCTGATTGATGAATACAAGGTAGACGGCGTGGTTGAGATGACGTTGCAGGCATGCCACACTTATAATGTGGAAGCATTTGGAATTCGCAAATTTGTGAATGAGCAGAAGAAAATTCCATACATTAATGTAGAGACAGATTACTCTCAGGCTGATATTGGACAGCTGGGAACGAGAATTGCAGCATTTATTGAGATGTTGTAGAGATAAAATAATGGAAGGATATCAGAGATGGTATCCTTCCATTATTTTTTGATATTGATGTTTTTCGTATGGATATTATGCTTCCTCGTATGCTTTTATAGCATCACGGATCAGTGCGTCGAATTTATCGGCATCCCATGCGGAGCGTCCAGTAAAGAGCCCGTCGATGGAAGGCTGCACAATCAGGTCGCAGGCATTGCCAGGATTTACGCTTCCGCCGTAGAGAACCGGAATCTCTTCGCTGGCGTCGCCGAACAATTCGTGGAGCGTTTCTTTGATTACCTTATGCATTTTTTCGGCATAGTCCGGGGAAGCCGGGGTTCCGTTGACACCGATGGACCAGACTGGTTCATAGGCTACCCAGATCTTTCCGATCTGATCTTTGGATACTCCGTGGAATCCGATCTTTAGCTGTGTGCGCAAAATTTCGGCGCTGACACCGTATTCTTTTTGCTCTCCCGTTTCGCCAATACAAAGAAGTGTCTGGAATCCGTGGTTTAGAGAAGCTTTTACTTTCTTGTTTTCCTCGTAGTCCGTCTCGCCAAAGACGTGTCTTCTCTCAGAATGGCCGATCATTACCAGTTTAATTCCCAGTTCTTTTAACATCAGTGGAGAGATTTCTCCGGTAAACTGTCCCTGATCTTCCCAGCACATGTTTTGTGCGCCCAGAAGAATAGAATTCTGATCGATAGAAGCGGTCGCGCGGTCCAGTGAAGTGAAAGATGGAATGATGAATAATTGGATCTCGTCACGGCTTAAATCAGCAGTGTTATCGGACAGCTTTTTTAAATAAGCAACGGTGTCCTGGACATTTTTATACATTTTTAAGTTGCTGCCGAAATATAACTTTTTTTTCATGGTATTGCCTCCTGTATAATGGAATAAATAAGTCTTTGATGTCCCTATTATATACCTTGTAAAAATGAAAATCAATCGTGCAAAAAGTGATAATTAAAACGTTAAAATAATGACAAACGAAAAACGAAAGCAAACGAAAGTTCAAATATAAAAAATATGTATATATTGCATAAAAAAAGAAAAAGCAAGCTTTATAATATGCTGAAATTCTAAAAAACTATTGATTTTGAAAAGAAATAAATATAAAATGAAAGTACAAACGAAACAAAAAGAAGGAATAAAACGAAAACAAAGCGAAAGGAAAGGGGAGGAAAATGAAAAATACATTCAAGCCTGTAACAGCAATTACAATGGGAGATCCAGCAGGAATCGGACCGGAGATTGTAGTAGGAACTATGCTGGATAAGGAACTTCACGATTCTTGTAAGCCATTCGTGATCGGAAGCATTGCGATTTTGGATAGAGCAGCAAAGGTACTTGGAAAGGAATTGAAATACAATAAGATTTCAGAGCCAGAAGAAGCAAAATATGAATTTGGTGTTGTGGACGTACTGGAGACGGGCGACTATGATACAGATTCTATTCAGTGGGGTGAGGTTCAGGCGCTGGCTGGCCAGATGGCAATTGACTGGATTATGAAATCCATCGCACTTGGAATGGAAGGCCGTGTGGATGCAGTATCCACGGCTCCGATTCACAAGCAGGCAATTAAGCTGATCGGTGTCAAGGAACCAGGACATACAGAGATTTATCAGAACGAGACAGGATCTCCATATGCACTGACCATGTTCTCCTGCCATAAGCTGAGAGTCTTCTTCGTAAGCCGTCACATGTCACTGGTAGACGCAGTACACTATGCAACCAAAGAAGTTGTTCTAGAGTTTATTGAGAACATTGACAAAGAATTAAGAGGTGTCGGAATCGAGAATCCTTGCATCGCAGTTGCAGGTATTAATCCACACAACGGTGATAACGGGCTGTTCGGAAGAGAAGAGATCGATGAGTTAGAGCCGGCTGTTAAGATGGCGCAGGAAAAGGGCATCAATGCAGTGGGACCATGTCCGGCGGATTCCGTATTCCATATCGGAAAGAGCGGAAAATTCGATGCGATCCTCTCTATGTACCATGATCAGGGTCATATCGCATGTAAGACGCTTGATTTCCAGAAGTCTGTTACGATTACATGGGGACTTCCGTTTATCAGAGGTTCTGTTGATCACGGAACGGCATTTGACATTGCAGGAAAGGGAATCGCAGACTGCGTAAGTTTGATTGAATCCACAAAAGTGTGCGTAGAATACGCCGTTCGTAAACACGAAGGAAATGCAATGAAATAAGAAGAATACAAAAGAGAAAGGAAGGGAAGAGGACTATGCCGATCATAGGTGCAGTTGCAGATGATCTGACTGGAGCAACAACGACAGGGGTACTCCTTGCCAGATCCAAGGCACAGACAGCAGTATTTTTTAATGAAGAAGCGGCAGAAAAAGCCAAAGGTGCAGATGAGTTGGATGCAATTCTGGTAAGCAGCAATTCACGCCCGCTTCCGGCAGACGAGGCGTACGAGAAAGTAAAATCGGCTACGCTTGCGTTGAAGCGGATGGGCGTAAAGTATTTTTCCAAGCGGATTGATACGACACTTCGAGGCGGCGTCGGCGTGGAGATCGATGCAATGCTCGATCAGATCGGGGAAGATGCAGTTGCGGTTGTTGTTCCGGCAATGCCGCAGTCCAGAAGAATTTTGGTTGGCGGATATTCCGTGATTGACGGTGTGGCGCTAATCAACACGCCGGTTGCAAAGGATGTGCGCACACCCGTAAAAGAAAATTATATTCCACGACTGCTGGCAGGACAGACTAGACGCCAGGTGGGACTGGTGACACTTGACAAAGTCCTGGCAGGCAAAGAGGCAGTAGAAAAAGCGCTGGTGGAAAAGCGGGGAGAAGGCTGTGAAGTGATTGTAGTGGACGGAATTACACTGGAAGATGTAGAGACCATTGCGAAGGCATGTATTGCCTTGAAGTGGAATGTTGTGGCAGTGGATCCGGGTCCGTTTACCGCGAAGCTCGCCTATGAGCGCGGGTTGATTGGAGTAGAAGAACCGAATATTCCGGAAACGGCGGATGAAGAAGGAAAAACGGTTCTGATTGCAGCAGGAAGCGCAACTCCGGTTACCAAAAAGCAGATGGAAGTGCTCTGTGAGGATGAGCGGCACGTGCGTATCAGTGTGGAGCCGATTCCGTTGATTAACGGAGGAGATGAGGCTGTAGCCGAGGCTGAACGAGCAGTAGAATTGGCGAAGGAGATGTTACAAGAGGGATCCCAGCCAAGGGCGATTCTGTTTGAGACGGCGCTGCACGGAGAGCTTTTGAATCTGGATGAGGAAGATAAGAAGCGTGGATATGCATCTGGAATGAGTGCAAATCGGATCAATGCAGGACTTGGAACCATCATTACAAAGCTGATGGAAAGAATTGGAAGAGACAGAGTTGCAGGATTGTACACGACAGGCGGAGACACCATGGTAAATGTCTGCTACCAGCTTGGCGTGGAGTGTATTCAAGTGATGGATTACGTGATTCCACAGGCGGATGTGGGACGTCTGGTAGGAAGCTATGATGGGCTTCCGGTTGTGGGAAAAGGCGGACTGACAGGAAATGATCATACTGCTTGTGATATCGTAGATCGTCTGTTTAAAGAAGCAGGAAGAAAGTAAAAAGGAGCGGAGAAAATGGAAGAGAATAAAGTGAAAGAACAAAAAGATTTTGATATTCTGAATAAGATGAAGAACCTGCCTGGTGGATTGGTTATTATCCCACTGGTTATTGCAGTAGTTTTAGCAACATTTGTGCCACAGGTATTTCAGATTGGTGGTTATGTAACAGCATTGTTCTATGAAGGAAATGCATGTATGATGGGATTTTTCCTGATTGTATGTGGATCTATGATCAACATCAAGCAGGTAGGTATGCCTCTTTACAAAGGTGTGATTATGACAGGAACCAAATTCCTCCTTGGAGTTGTAATAGGACTTTTGGTAGGAAAGATCTGTGGACCGGAAGGATTCTTAGGAATCGCACCATTCGTACTGATTGCAACCATTACGAACTCCAACGGATCCCTGTACATTTCCCTGTCTTCTCAGTTCGGTAATGCGACAGATACAGGAGCGATCTCCATTCTGTCTTTGAACGACGGACCATTCTTTACACTGATTGCACTTGGAGCAACAGGACTTGCAAATATTCCGATCAAATCTTTGATTGCAGTATTGGTTCCTCTGTTAATTGGTTTCATCTGGGGAAATCTTGACAAGGGATTCAGAGATGCATGTAAGACAGCACAGCCAATCGTAACCTTCTTTATGACGATTTCTATTGGTGCAAAGACAGACGTGAAGACGATCCTGACAGCAGGAGCTTCCGGTATTGTACTTGGACTGATTTCAGCAGCAACAGCAGTAATCTTCTTCTTCGTAATTAATCTTCTTCTTCCGAAGAAAGAGAGAAATGCGATGGGAGCAGCAATCGGAACAACAGCTCTTAACTCTGCTATGACACCGGCAGCAGTTGCAGAAGCAGACCCAAGCATGGCACAGTATACAAGTATGGCAACTGCACAGTGTGCAACAGCATCCATTATTACACTGTTCCTCTGCCCATTTATTACAGCAGCATTTGATAAATATATGCAGAAGAAACAGAAAGGTATTTACAGTCCAGAAGGATGGGCTCACGATAAAGCGCTTGCAGCACAGAAATAAAGCGGCAGTAAAAATAATGAATTAGTTGGTATAAAGTCCTTTTATATGTTAAAATATAAAAGGACTTTTTAAAAAATAACCCCAATATGGGGAAAGGGGTAGATCGGTACGATGAAAAAGATAACAGTACATATGACGAAAGAGGCATTGTTTGATTTCTTACTGTTCCACGCATATTCCAAATTTACCGGATTTTTGGTAAATATTCTGGGGCTTGCGGTGGCATTTATGGGAATTATTCTATATGTGACAGACCGGACGGGAACCGCGAATCTGGTCTTTTATCTGGCGGCAGCATTTCTGTTCCTTGGCTATACGCCGATTCAGTTGAAACGAAGAGCTGCAAAGCAGATCAAAATAAATCCGGAATATGCAAAGCCGGTAGACTACGAGTTTTCGGAGGATGGAATCAAGGTGGTTCAGGAAGAAAGAAGTGTATCTCATTCATGGGAAGAGATTAAGAAGGCGGTCGTGACACCGAAGACCATCGGTATCTACTACGAAGATGAGAAGGCGATGATTATTCCCAAAGAAGATTTTGGAGAAGAATTTGTAAGTATTTTTCAGATGATTGCAATGCATCTTGGGACATCTAGAATCCGGATGCGGTAAGCAAAGGCGGGAGGAGAAATGCAGGAGCGCAGGCAGGCTATTTTACGAAAATTAGAAGAATGTGGAAGTGTGAAGGTGAACGATCTGAGTCGGGAACTGGGATGCTCGGAAGTGACGATCCGTGCAGATATCCGCGCGATGGAGCAGGAGGGAAAGCTGACACGCACCCATGGGGGAGCGGTGAGCAAGGCGGCAGACGAGGAAGTGCATCACTACCGGGCGGAGAGCCTTTATCGGAATACGGAACTGAAAAAGCAGATTGCGGCCTGTGCCTATGCGTTTATCGAAGATCGAGACACCATCATTATTGATGATGCGTCTACCAGCTTTTATCTGGCTGTTTATATTCGGCAGCATCCGGAAAAGCATCTGGCGATTGTAACCAATTCGCTGCTGGCGGCGAATGAGCTTGCGGGATGTTCCCATGTGGAGCTTTTTATGGTAGGCGGTCATGTGGGTGGTCATCTGGCTGCGACCATGGGAGAGGCAGCGCAGGAGAGTATGGAGAAGTTTCATGTAGATAAGGCGTTTATCGGGGTTCACAGCATCAATTTTGATGTGGGGCTTACCTCTATTGCGACACCGCAGATGCAGGTGAAACAGGCGATTATGAAGACGACAGAGAAAGTATTCGTATTGGCGGACAGTACGAAGTTCGGAGGCGGATATCTGTCCGTGATCTGCCCGATCAAGTCTGTCTATAAGATTATTACGGATAAGAAAGTATCACGCCAGAATGTCGTTCGGGCAGAACGAGAAAGTGTGCCGCTGGTGATTGCGTAAAAAAGAATTGCATAAAAAGATTGTATAAAAGAAAATGAAAAACCCTGTACCAGGAATTCTAGTGAATCTCTGGCGCAGGGTTTTTGAAACTTCCAACGTCGTTGGTGATTAAAGTCGTTCGTTGTTTTCGCGCATGAATTTGTATTCAGCAACAGAACGATCAAATGTCTCGATGTGAGTGTAGAACCATTTTACGATGTTTTCCTGCACCTTCTGAACGAATGCATTGGATGGTCCTTCTTCTTCGGTCAGCATCTCTTCCAACTCTTGGATGGTCTGTTTGAAGATCTCGTGCTGAGCTTTGTGCTTTTCAAATCCAGGATAGTTAATTTCCTGCTGTAACTTTTCTTCAGCAGAAAAATGGAAGTCTGTGTATTCGGACAAATAATCCAGTGTGTTTACGGCAATTGTCTTCTCATTGCCAAGCTCACAGCTTTCCAGCAGCTTGTTCATTCTTCCGATCAGCTCCTTGTGCTGGGAATCAATCATCTCATTTCCGGTAACCAGGTTGTCACTAAATTCTGCATACATAATTTGTATCCTCCTTGTCAGATCTTATTTTTTATATTAGCTGATGTGAAAGTTTAGGTTCCTTGCGTTCCTGCATTACGTATACGAAGGGATAGATAATACAGGACATTACGATGGCTGCGATCACATCTGTCACCGAGTGCTGTTTTAAGAACATGGTGGACAGAATGATAAGTCCGGCCAAAAGGTAGGAACTATACTGCACAGCTTTGTGTTTTTTCAGTGCATCGCTGTGTGAAATTGCAATCACAGCACCGATGGAATTGAATACATGGATGCTCGGAAGCACGTTGGTTGAAGTATCCGTTTGGTATAGCTGCCGCACCATATCTACAAAGATATTGTCGCGGACAAAGGTGTCCGGGCGAAGATTCAGTCCATTTGGGAAAACCGTACATATAATCAGGAAGATGGTCATGCCTGAAAATAAAAATGTGGTCAATTTATAGAATCCTTTCTTATCTGTAAAGAAAAAGTAGCCTACGGTCACGGCAATAAATAAAAACCACAACAGGTACGGAACGATGAAATATTCTACAAATGGAATATAGTCATCAAGTGGAGAGTGGATAATATAGTGTCGGACATTTGTCCGTCTCTCCAAATAGAAAAACCATGGCAGATAAATGAACGCATATAGGAACACCCATGCATGGCTATATTTTTTTAGCGTTTTTTTGACTGTGTTCACAGTATTCATACAGATTCCCCTTTGTATGTTGTTCTGTTTAAACGTATTTCGATTACATCACGGATTATACCATGAAACAGGGGAATCAACAACCATATTCATTTTTTGTTAATAAATTTCACAGTCTTTTAGGAGTCGGCGCTCCGATAAGACGCAGTTTGTCCGGTTCGCAAAAGAGACGGAGCGTTCTTTTCAAGAACACGGGTTCGCCGTCTGCGTGCACCGGAAGGGGAACAGGGCTGATGAACTGAGCTTCCCGGCAGGTAAAGAGATGGACGCCCTTGAAACGTGTATGAAGGCCGAAGAAAGCGGTTGGGAGAAGGGCGAGCACTTTCCATTTGGAAATTTTGCTGATTACAATAATGTTGAGTCGGTCATCCTGGTAGTCTGCATGAGGGCAGAATTTAAATCCCCCTCCTTCATAGCGAAGATTCATTCCGGTTGCAAAGAATACTTGTTCAAAATGGTGGGTTTGTCCATCCAGTACAACGGTCATAGACGAAGGCTTTAGCGTGAACAAGCGGTGGAGCGCGACTGCGGCGTAAGAAAGCTTTCCAAGCCGAAACCGGTTCAGAAGAATCTTCAGGCGGGATACCATTACTTCGTGGCAGACACCGGCGTCAAATCCGATGCCGGAACTGACGGCAAATCGCCTGCGCTTTTGCTCATATTCCAGTACGCCGATGTTGAGGTGTTCGTAGTTTGACGGCGTTAGAATGTTCTGAAGCGCCTTGACAGGATCGGTGGGAAGTCCGGTTCCCCGTGCAAAATCATTGCTGGAACCGATGGGGATGTATCCTAGCGTTACCTTGTCAAGGGAAGTGATGCCATTGATTACTTCGTTGATGGTTCCATCGCCGCCAAGCACGATAATGGTGTGCCGCTCCAGGTCGGAAGTCAGTTCCTGCACCAGCTTTGTGGCGTGATTCTGGTATTTGGTAAAATATACCTGATAAGGAATCTTTTGTTCTTTCAGCACCGCTTCTACCTGATGCCATCTGGTAAGGCCTAGGCCGGAACGGGCATTTGGGTTTGTAATAAACGTATACATTCATGTTCTCCTTATAGAAGTTATCTATAACTGAGGAAGTTATATTATGATAACTGATTGGATTTCTGTGAAAAATGATGGTATGATACAACCATAAAGATATTATTGTTTTGGTAGTAACAACTGCCATATTCCCTTCTGGAAAATCCTCTCAGGTCGCTTGCCTGAGGGATTTTTTCATGTTATCGGGATTCTGTTAGAATAACCCGTTCAGATAAGTGGTCAGAGAACGTTTCATATTTCCTTCAAAATCAGCTTCTCCATTTTTTAGACACCATTCAAATACATTTCCGATTACGATCATCCGGATGTCTGTGGTGATGGATTCCAGATCCTGTTCAGTTGTGAGAATTCCGGCGTCAATTGCTTTTTGCAGATAGTTTTGCACCGTCAGAATCGGATATGGACGAGCGGTACGGATCAGTGGGTTTAAAGATTGATTTTTTGGGGTGTAATAGTTTGCCATGAATTCTACCCCCAGCTCCTGACAGTAGTGAACATAGTTCCGGTAGACTTCTACAATCGTGTTTTTGGCATCTTCTACATTCTTCGGAAGATCCAAAAGATCCGGATTGATGCTTGGCTGTTCTTCTATATAATAGGATAAAAGGTCGTCCTTGGTCTTGAAATGGTGATAAAAACTTCCGTTGGAGACTCCGGCTTCCTCGCAGATATTTTTAATTGACAGGCGTTCGTAGCCCTGTTTTTTTAAAATCTGTTTTGCGGCGCGGAAGATTTTGGCTTTCGTTTCTTTTGACTTTAATTGCTGCTTGGACAGCTCTTGTGTTTCTTCATGCATGTGTTATGACTCCCCTTTAATTTGAAGTTATTTTTATGGTAGACACAGTATAGCATGTCTAGTTGGTTTTTTCAAGAAAACAGAGTGAACTCGGTATGGGTTATGCCATTGCGATGCAGGAAAAATTCCGTTATAATGGACAGCAGTGGCTTAACAAGGGCGAATGGAAATCTGCGAGAAAGCGGCGCCTAAGAGCCGGAAGAGAGGTATGCAAATATGGACATTAATCAGAAAATAACAGAAGAGCTTGGCGTAAAGAGATGGCAGGTGGATGCAGCGGTCAAACTGATTGACGAAGGCAATACCATTCCATTTATTGCGAGATATAGAAAAGAGGCGACGGGAACACTGAACGATGAACAGCTTCGGAAGCTTCACGAGCGTCTGGTGTACCTTAGAAATCTGGAAGAGAAGAAGGCGCAGGTCTTATCCAGTATTGAAGAGCAGGGAAAGCTTACGGATGAGCTTCGGGCGCAGATTGAGAAGGCGGAGACACTGGTCGTTGTAGAAGATCTGTATCGTCCGTATCGTCCAAAGAGAAGGACGCGCGCGACGATTGCGAAGGAGAAGGGCTTAGAGCCTTTGGCAGCCTTGATCCTGCTGCAGAAGACGGACGTTCCATTGGAACAGACTGCACAGGCTTATGTAGATCCTCAAAAAGAGGTACATAGTGCAGAGGAAGCCATTGCCGGGGCAAGAGATATTATTGCGGAAGGTATTTCCGATGAGGCGGATTACCGAAGCTATATCCGTAAAATAACCATGCAGAAGGGACGCGTGGTCTCTGCGGCAAAGGATGAAAAGGCAGAGTCTGTCTATGAGATGTATTATGAATTTGAGGAGCCGATTCAGAAATTGGCAGGACATCGGATTCTGGCGCTGAATCGCGGAGAGAAAGAGAAATTTCTGACGGTAAAAGTGGAAGCTCCAGAAGAAGACATTCTTAGATATCTGGAGAAGAAAACGATCCACCGGGAAAATCCATATACGATGCCGGTCTTGAAGGAAGCAGCTGCGGATAGTTACAAGCGTTTAATTGGACCGGCTATTGAACGGGAGATCCGAAGCGATCTGACGGAGAAGGCAGAAGACGGGGCGATCGAGGTGTTTAAGAAGAATCTGGGGCAGCTCTTGATGCAGCCTCCGATTGTGGGGCAGACGGTGCTTGGCTGGGATCCCGCATTTCGTACCGGATGCAAGCTGGCAGTGGTGGATCCGACGGGAAAGGTCATCGGGACAACGGTGATTTATCCAACGGCGCCGACGACACCGCAGAAGATAAAAGCTTCAAAAGATTTATTGAAGAAAATTATTAAAAAATACCAGATCACGTTGATTTCACTTGGAAATGGAACGGCATCCCGGGAATCGGAGATGTTTATCGTAGAATTATTAAAGGAAATTCCGGAAAAGGTGCAGTATGTCATCGTCAGTGAGGCAGGAGCTTCGGTGTATTCGGCAAGCAAGCTGGCAACAGAGGAATTTCCGAAGTTTGATGTGGGGCAGAGAAGTGCGGCTTCTATTGCAAGGAGACTTCAGGATCCACTGGCGGAGCTTGTGAAGATTGATCCGAAATCCATTGGGGTTGGCCAGTATCAGCATGATATGAATCAGAAGAAGTTAAGTGAAGCCCTGTCTGGCGTGGTAGAAGACTGTGTCAATAAGGTAGGAGTAGACTTAAATACGGCATCCGCACCGCTTCTTTCTTATATTTCAGGCATTTCAAGTGCTATCGCCAAGAATATTGTGGCGTACCGGGAAGAAAACGGAAGATTTCAAAGCAGGAAGGACCTTCTGAAGGTTGCGAAGCTCGGACCGAAGGCTTATGAGCAGTGCGCCGGATTTATGCGGATTCAGGATGCCAAAAATCCGCTGGATGGAACCAGTGTTCATCCGGAATCCTATGAGGCAGCAGAGAAGCTTTTGGAAAAACAAGGCTTTCAGACATCGGATATCAATGGCGGGAAACTGACGGGACTGTCTCTTACCATTAAGGATTATGGACGTCTGGCACAGGAACTTGGGATTGGAGAAATTACGCTTCGGGATATTGTGCGGGAGTTGGAAAAACCGGCCAGAGATCCGCGTGATGAGATGCCAAAGCCGATTCTTCGCACGGATGTGCTGGAGATGAAGGATCTCACAGAAGGAATGGTCTTGAAAGGAACCGTCAGAAACGTGATTGACTTTGGCGTGTTTGTGGATATTGGCGTACATCAGGACGGGTTGGTTCATATTTCGGAAATTACCGATAAGAAATTTATCAAACATCCGCTGGAAGCGGTCAGTGTTGGGGATATTGTGGATGTCAAGGTGTTGAGTGTGGATCCGAAGCGCAAACGGATTCAGCTGACCATGAAGGGGATTTCTTAACGGGCAGATGAAATTGGTGAAAAGAGGTTGAATTAAAATGGAAAAGAAATGGAAAAAGAACCTGTGGACAATTATTGGGGTTTTGGCAGGGAACCTGATCCTTGCGTTTACGGTGTCGGCATTTATGGTGCCTCACGGAATTATTATGGGAGGCGCGACGGGTATGGGTCTGACGATCAGCCACTATTTCCCGATTGATCTGTCCCTGATTATCTTTATCGTCAATGCGATTTTATTTGTGCTGGGAGCTGTGGTGCTTGGCAAGAAGTTTGCGCTGACGACCATTATCAGTACCTTTGTATACCCGACATTTTTATCGGTCGTAAGACAGATTCCGGGCGTGGCGGATATGACGGATAATATTATGCTGGCAACGATTTACGGAGGAGCGCTTTTGGGGCTTGGAATCGGTTTGATTGTCCGGGTAGGAGCGTCCACAGGAGGAACGGATATTCTGGCGCTGGTATTCAACAAATGGTTTCATATTCCAGTGGCAGCGCTTTTGTATGTTGTAGATTTTACAGTGCTTGGAATGCAGGTATTCTTTTCAAACTCCGAACAGATTCTGTATGGTATTCTTGCGCTGATTCTAACGACAATTGTGCTGAACCGCGTGATGCTGATGGGACAGTCTCAGATTCAGTTATTTATTATCACGGAGCTTTATGAGGAAGTGAAGGAGAAGATGCTAAAGGAAATCGATGCCGGAGTAACCATGGTTCACATTGAAACCGGTTATGGAAAGAAACAGCAGCAAGGCGTACTTTGTGTGATTCCAAAGCGGAAGCTTTATTCTGTGAAGGAGCTGGTGCAGATGGTTGATCCCAAGGCGTTTATTACCATTACGCAGATCAACGAAGTTCGGGGAAGAGGATTTACGCTGGAGAGACGTTATGGAGAGGAAAGCTAGAGAAAAGTAGATTGAGGAAGGTAGTTATGAAGGAACAAGGAGGAACACAAAGAAAGCGTGGGTTCATGCTGGCCTTTCTGGCGGGTCTTTTGTGGGGTGCTTCAAGCCCTGTGGCTCAGTATCTTTTTGAGCAAAAAGACATTGTGTCGGAGTGGCTGGTTCCCTACCGGCTTTTGTGTGCAGGAATCCTACTGTTTGTTTATGCAGTAGTCTGGAAACGGCAGGAACCATGGGGGATTTGGAAGGAGAAAAGAGACAGCATCCGTCAGGTGCTTTTTTCCATTTTGGGAATGATGGGGATGCAGTATACTTTTTTTGCTATGGTACAGGAGACGAACGCGGGGACGGCAACCATTTTTCAATATCTGAATCCGGCAGTGCTGATTCTGTATTATGCGCTGCTGTACAGGGTGCCGCCGAAGGCAAAGGAAATTCTGGCAGTTTTTTGTTCGGTGTCCGGAATCTTTCTGGTGGCAACCCATGGCAATATCCATGTCATGAGTGTGTCTGGAAAAGGGCTTTTGATCGGAGCGTTGGTGGTACTGACAACCTGCTTTTACGGGGTGCTTCCAGCGCCTCTTTTGAAAAAGTATCCGGCAGAAATGGTGTGTGCATGGGCCATGATACTAGGCGGTGTGGTTTTGACACTGGCAACCAGGCCGTGGCGGATTGCAGCGTCTATCGATCTTGGCGTCGTGATTGCATTTTTGGTGATTGTGATTCCGGGTACGATTGTGCCGTTTTGTTTTTATCTGGCAGCAGTGGCGAAGGTGGGATCGGTGTATACCGGACTTTTGTCCAGTGTAGAGCCTGTGGCAGCGACAGCGTGTGCATTCTTGTTCCTGGGAACGAAGTTTCAGCCCATAGATCTGGTTGGATTTGCGCTGGTATTGTCAACTATGTTTATTTTGAATTACAAATCCACATAATAAAGAACAGGCATAGGCTGAAAATATTTTGTCCAATCTGGAGGAACTGTGCTATAATAGGTGTGCTTGTTAATATAGAAACGATACCTGATAGGAGGAGTCTTAAAATATGCAGAGTACGAGAAAAGTAACAGAAGATATCATTTGGGTAGGCTGCGATGACAGAAGAACTGCGTTGTTTGAAAATTTATTCCCAATTCCAAGGGGCGTGTCTTATAATTCTTATCTGATTTTGGATGAGAAGGTGACGGTAATGGATACAGTGGATGCATCTGTGACTGCACAGTATCTGGATAACCTTACTTATGCCCTTGCTGGAAGAAGTGTGGATTATCTTGTGATTCAGCATATGGAACCGGATCATTGTGCGAATATCGAAGAGCTGATGAAGCGTTATCCGCAGATGAAGGTGGTAGGAAACGCAAAGACGATTCAGATGATCCAGCAGTTTTTTGCGATTGATACGGATAACCGAGTGGTGCTGGTAAAAGAAGGCGATGCCCTTTCTACCGGAAAACATACGCTTCACTTTGTGATGGCGCCAATGGTACACTGGCCGGAGGTTATGGTGAGTTATGAGAAGACGACAAAGATCTTGTTTGCGGCAGATGCATTTGGAACCTTCGGAGCATTAAATGGAGGTCTCTTTGACGATGAAGTAGATCTGGATGCAGAATGGGTGAAGGATGCCAGAAGATATTATTCCAATATTGTCGGAAAATATGGAATGCAGGTACAGGCTCTTCTTAAGAAAGCAGCAGCCTTTGATATTCAGATGATCTGTTCCCTGCATGGTCCGGTTTGGAGAGAGAAGATTGCCTGGGTGGTAGAAAAGTATGATCTTTGGAGCCGCTATGAGCCGGAAGATCGCGCAGTGGCAATTTTCTATGGTTCTATTTACGGACATACGGAACAGGCAGTGAATGCATTGGCCTGCGCGTTGGCAGAAAAAGGTGTAAAGAGAATAAAAGCTTACGATGTATCTACAACTCATGTATCGGAACTGATTGCAGAGTGTTTCCGGTGCAGCCATATTGTGTTGGCAAGCCCAACCTATAACGGAGGAATCTATCCGCCGATGGAAAATCTTCTGACGGACATGAAGGCACTGGCTGTACAGAAACGTACTGTGGCTGTGATGGATAACGGAACTTGGGCGCCGACGGCTGGAAAGCAGATTGTGAAGTGCTTGGAAGAGATGAAGGAGATGAATGTTCTGGATCTGAAACTGTCCATCAAGTCTGCATTAAAGCAGGAGCGAGCGGAAGAAATGGATGCATTCGCTAAGCAGATCGCAGACGCTCTGTAAGAACTTGTTTTGGTGTTAAGAGATAGCGGAAAGGATGAACTGTGATGGAGAGTCGGGTGTCTGTCATCAGTATTATTTTGAAAAATGAAGAGGCGGCGACAGCGGTTAATGAACTGCTGCACGAGTTTCGCCAATATATTGTGGGACGTATGGGAATCCCGTACAGAGACCGGGGCGTATCCATTATCAGTGTGGTATTGGATGCACCGGGAGATGTTACCAGCGCTCTGTCCGGGAAACTTGGGATGCAGGAAGGCGTCAGTGCGAAGACATTGACCGCCAAGCTGTAGGAGAACAACCCATATAACGTTTGAAAATCTGACCGTAATAGGCCGGCGTGGAGAATCCAACCATGCCGGCCGTTTTTGTAATACTTTCTCCGGCGCGAAGAAGAGGCAGGCTGTTCTGAATCCGCAGGAACAAAAGGTAGTCGAAGATCGTCATTTTCATATATTTCTTAAAGAAGCGGCAGCACTCGCTTTTGCAGATGCTGATGTGGTCGGCCACATCGTCAAGAGAAAGGTCTTCCTGATAGTGAGCCTGCAGATAGGTGAGAATCTGCTTCAGACGTTCCAAGTGTTTCTGAGGTCTTGCTTCTTCGTCCGGAAGACTCTTAAAATACCGGTAGAGCTTCTGCCAAATCTGGGTCAGGAGAAGATGAACTTCCAGTTCGTAGTCGTAAGGCGGATCCTGGGCAAGCATTGTGATCTCCTGAATGAGAACGAGGATTTCCTGCTGCCACTTGGTATCTGGTGTAAGCTTTAAGGAATGCCAAACCTCGCTGGAGGTGATAAAGTCAACATATCGCGTCTGCAGCAGGCTGTTTTCGTAGCCGTAGATAAAACGGGGGTGAAAGGTGACGGTCAGATAATCACAGTTCTGTCCGTCCTTCATATGGCCTGAGTGCAGTGTGTTGCTGTTGCCGAAAAGCCCTTCTCCTTCGGAAAGGGTATATTTTTTGTCGTTGACATAGTATTCCATTTGACCGGAAGTAATCAGCGTCAGTTCGATTTCCGGATGCCAGTGCCACAGGAAATTGCCCTGTTCATAGGACTGGATGGATTCGGGACTGATATGAACAGGGAAGGCAAAGCTTCCGTGGCTTTTGATTTCTTTTTGGTTTTTTTCGGTGTGGATCTGCATACCTTCTCCTTTTTTCTTGTTTTTCCTCAATATTCTTATAATTTGATACAATATCCTTATTGTGATAATACACATGTCGCATTATAATTATAAATTAGATGGAAAATAATATCAATGGAGGATTTTGAAATGACCAAAGAACAGCTGATCGCAAAATTTAAAGAACTCTATGGCGCAGATGGGGAAGTACGCGCATATTTTGCACCGGGACGCGTGAACCTGATCGGAGAACATACGGATTACAACGGGGGACATGTATTTCCGTGTGCGCTGACACTTGGTACGTATGGAATCGTAAGAAACAGAGAGGATCGAAAGCTTCGTTTTTACTCCGCTAATTTTGAAAAATTAGGTGTGATCGAGACGAGTCTTGACGAGTTGGTTCCGGATGAGAAGGCAAATTGGACCAATTATCCGAAGGGAGTAATGTGGGCGTTTGAGAAGAGAGGGTACAAGCTTCCACATGGACTGGATATCCTGATTTACGGAAATATCCCGAATGGTTCCGGACTGTCTTCTTCTGCATCTTTGGAAGTGCTGACAGGGCTGATCTTAAAAGATACCTTTGGATTCGACGGTGTATCCATGATTGATATCGCGCTGATCGGACAGGATTCTGAGAATAACTTCAATGGATGTAACTGCGGTATTATGGATCAGTTTGCAAGTGCAATGGGTAAGAAGGATCACGCGATCTTCCTGGATACCAACACGCTGAACTACGAGTATGCACCGGTGGTTCTTGAGGATGCGAAGATCGTGATTACCAACAGTAAAGTAAAACACAGCCTGGTGGATTCTGCTTACAATGACAGAAGACAGGAATGCGAGACGGCGCTGAAAGAACTGCAGGAAGTAATGGATATCAAGACGTTAGGAGATCTGACAGAAGAGGAATACGAGGCGCATAAGGATGCTATTAAGGATCCAATCAGACAGAAACGTGCAAAACATGCGGTTTACGAGAATCAGAGAGCAATCCGTGCAGTAGCAGCGTTGAAAGATAACGATGTGGAATTGTTTGGAAAACTGATGAATGCATCCCATGAATCTTTGCGCTATGATTATGAAGTTTCCTGTGAAGAGATTGATATTCTGGTAGATCTGGCGCAGGCAATGCCGGGCGTATTAGGATCCCGTATTACAGGAGGCGGATTCGGCGGATGTACAGTCAGCATCGTGAAAAATGATGCAGTGGATCATTTCGTTGATGAGATTGGAAAGATCTATGAAGAAAAGGTCGGACACAAAGCTGAGTTCTATGTGGTAGATATCGGAGATGGAGCAAAGACATTATAAACGAAGAGAAGAAAGGAGAAGAGACGATGTTAAGTGAAAATATTAAAAAGCTGGTAGAGTACGGAGTTCGCACAGGTCTGACACCAGAGTGCGAGAGAATCTATACCACCAATCTTCTGCTGGAACTCTTCCATGAAGACGATTATGAGGATGTAGAAATTTCTGAGGAAGAGATCGAACTGGAAGATGTGTTGAAGAACCTGTTAGATGAAGCTGCAAGCCGCGGTATTATTGAGGACAGTATCGGATACCGCGATCTGTTTGATACAAAGCTTATGAATTGTCTGGTTCCAAGACCGGCACAGGTACAGGAAACATTTGCAAAGAAGTATGAGATTTCCCCGGAAGAGGCAACCAGCTATTATTATAAACTGAGCCAGGACAGTGACTATATTCGCCGTTATCGTGTGAAGAAGGATATGAAGTGGAAGGTAGACTCTCCATACGGCGAGATCGATATTACGATTAATCTGTCTAAGCCGGAGAAGGATCCGAAGGCCATTGCAGCAGCAAAGAATGCCAAGGCAAGCAGTTATCCAAAGTGTCTTCTGTGTGTGGAGAATGAAGGATATGCAGGAAGACTGAACCATCCGGCAAGAGAGAATCACCGGATTATTCCAATTACAGTGAATGAAAGCCGTTGGGGATTCCAGTATTCTCCATATGTGTACTATAACGAGCACTGTATCGTATTTAACGGAAAACATGAGCCGATGAAGATAGAACGTGCTACATTTGCAAAATTATTTGACTTTATCAAGCTGTTCCCACATTATTTCCTTGGCTCTAATGCCGATCTTCCGATCGTTGGAGGCTCCATTTTAAGCCATGACCATTTCCAGGGAGGACATTATACATTTGCGATGGCAAAAGCTCCGATCGAAAAGGAAGTGGTAATTCCGGGATATGAGGATGTGGAAGCCGGTATCGTGAAATGGCCGTTATCTGTGCTTCGTATCAGAAGTAAAGACGAGAAGAGACTTATTGACCTGGCAGATCATGTGCTGGGGGCATGGAGAGGTTATACGGATGAGGCTGCATTTATCTATGCAGAGACAGATGGAGAACCACACAATACGATTACACCAATTGCCAGAAAAGTGGGAGACGTATTTGAACTGGATCTGACACTTCGGAATAACATTACAACGGATGAGCATCCGCTTGGCGTATATCATCCGCATGCAGAGTATCACAATATTAAGAAAGAAAATATTGGTTTGATTGAGGTAATGGGACTGGCAGTACTTCCGGCGCGTCTGAAAGAAGAGCTGGAGATTCTTTCTGATTATTTGGTAAATGGAAAAGAGATCAGAAGCAATGAGAAAATTGAAAAGCATGCAGAATGGGTAGAGAAGTTCCTTCCGAAATATGATAAGATAACAGAAGAGAATGTAATGGATATCTTGAAAGAAGAAGTCGGCATTACATTTACTCATGTGTTGGAAGACGCCGGCGTATATAAATGTACACCGGAAGGCAGAGAAGCGTTCTTACGTTTTATCGGCACATTATAGGAGATGTGGAGGAATGGATGTGAAGAAAGATACATCCAGCACCATTAAGCGTGCACAGAGGTTTCAGGTAATATTAATAGGAGAAGGAATCCTGGTAGGAGGCATCGGCGGTCTGCTGGTGCTTCTCTATCGGTTGTGTCTGGAGGGGGCATCCAAAGGGCTGAATCAGATTCTTGATTTTATCGGACGGGACCCACTAAGGATCGCAGGATGGTTTGCGGTCCTTTTTGTAATGGCGTGGATAGTAAGCCGTTTGGTGAGGTATGAGCCGATGATATCGGGAAGTGGGATTCCTCAGCTGGAAGGAGAGATGGTAGGGAAACTGAATCAGAGGTGGCAGCGGGTGATTCCGGCCAAATTCTTTGGTGGTTTTCTGTGCCTGTTGGGAGGTCTTGCACTGGGAAGGGAAGGCCCCTCTATTCAGCTTGGGGCAATGGCCGGAAAAGCGGTATCTCAGGGACTTGACAGAGGAAAGACAGAAGAGAGGTTCCTGTTGACTTGCGGGGCCAGCGCCGGGCTGTCGGCGGCCTTTCATGCGCCGCTTGCGGGAGTTATGTTTTCCCTGGAAGAAGTGCATAAGAATTTTTCCGTGTCGGTGCTGGTATCGGTGATGGCGTCGTCTTTGACGGCGGATTTCTTAAGTTCGACAGTGCTTGGCGTGGATTCGGTATTCCAATTTGATATTCTTAAGGCTCTTCCTCAGGAATACTACTGGATGATTCTTCTGCTTGGTGTGGTGCTTGGAATTACAGGAGCTTTTTACAACTGGTTTACACTAAAGGCACAGAGTGTCTATCGGAAGATGGAGAAAGTGCCTATGATGGTAAAGATGATGATTCCTTTTGGGTGTGCCGGGGTTTTAGGACTTACAGTTCCAAAGCTTCTAGGAAGCGGTCATGCGCTGATTGAGGAGCTTACCCATACGGAAATGTTATTGTCTACCGTCATCTTTATCTTAATCGGACGTTTTCTTTTCTCAGCGGTGAGCTTTGGCTCCGGTGCGCCGGGCGGGATTTTCTTCCCACTCTTGGTCATTGGCGGATTCATTGGCGGAGCATTTGCGACGGCGGGAGTTCAGTTCTTTGGGCTGGATCCAGGATATGTCAATAACTTTGTGCTGCTTGCCATGGCGGGCTATTTCTCTGCCATTGTACGCGCTCCGCTGACTGGGATTATTCTGATTTTTGAAATGACAGGATCATTGAGTCAGATGTTATCGCTGGCTATTGTATCGATTGTCGCGTATGTAGTGGCAACCCTTTTGAAATCCAAGCCAATCTACGAAAGTCTTCTGGAGCGGATTTTGGGGCGTCAAGGAGAAGTAGAACCGGAAGGAAAGGGAGAAAAGATTCTGACGAATTATGTCGTGCATCAAGGATCACGGGTGGAAGAACAGCGGATCAGTGAAATTGAATGGCCGGATAATTGCCTGTTAGTAGTAATTCAAAGAGGATCGGAGGAATTGATTCCAAGGGGCAGAACAAAACTTCAGACCGGGGATGTAATCGTTACCATGACAGATGACCGGGACGGCGTTATGGTGCAGGAGCAGATGGAGAAATTGTGTCGGGAGATGTTTTAGCGGATTTTAGCACCGGGAGAAATATGCATTGTATTTTATGAGATACGGTGTGAAAAGAATTAGACATGAGACCGGTCGTGTGGTACAATTTATTAGTGGTATATATATATCGCAGAGAAAGATAATTAAAATTAATAAAACAAAAGCAAAAAACAGGAGCAAAGAAAAGGAGAATCATAATGGGTGGTTTTTTTGGAGTAGCATCAAAAAATGATTGTGTACTGGAGCTGTTTTACGGAGTCGATTATCACTCTCATCTGGGAACCAGACGTGGAGGAATGGCAACTTATGGCGAGGAAGGATTTAACCGTGCAATTCATAATATCGAGAATTCACCGTTTAGAACCAAGTTTGACAGAGATGTAGGGGAGATGCATGGAAATCTCGGAATCGGCTGTATCTCAGACTTTGAACCACAGCCGCTTTTGATTCAGTCGCATTTGGGAAGCTTTGCCATTACGACAGTTGGAAAGATCAACAATACCGAAGAGCTTTTGGAACAGATTTACCGGGACGGACATTCTCATTTCCAAGAGATGAGCACTGGACAGATCAATGCGACGGAGCTGGTGGCATCTTTGATTTGTAAAAAGAGTTCTATTGTAGAAGGAATCCGATATGTACAGGAGAGCGTAGATGGATCCATGTCCATTCTGTTGATGACGGAAGAAGGTCTTTATGCGGCAAGAGACCGATATGGAAGGACACCGGTAGTCATCGGCTGTAAGGAAGATGCTTATTGTGTATCCTTTGAAAGCTTTGCCTATATTAATTTGGGATACCAGGATTATAAAGAGCTAGGACCGGCAGAGATCGCATTTATCACTCCGGAAAAAGTAGAAACAGTCAGTGAACCAAGAGAAGAGATGAAGATCTGTTCCTTTTTATGGGTATACTATGGGTATCCGACCTCTGCGTATGAAGGACTTAATGTAGAAGAGATGCGGTATAAATGCGGAAGTATGCTGGCGAAACGGGATGGTGACAGCGTGCAGCCGGACATCGTAGCAGGAGTGCCGGATTCAGGAATTGCCCATGCGATCGGTTACTCTAATGAGGCGGGAATCCCGTATGCAAGACCGTTTATCAAGTATACGCCAACCTGGCCAAGATCCTTTATGCCAACCAACCAGAGTCAGAGAAATCTGATTGCTAAAATGAAGCTGATTCCGGTAAAAGCGTTGATTGAGAATAAGAAACTGCTTTTGATCGATGATTCTATTGTTCGCGGAACACAGCTTCGAGAGACGACAGAGTTCCTGTATCAGAGCGGGGCCAAGGAAGTGCACGTAAGACCGGCATGTCCGCCGCTGCTGTTCGGTTGTAAATATTTGAACTTCTCACGGTCTAAATCGGAGATGGATCTGATCACCAGACAGGTGATCCGGGAACTGGAAGGCGGAGAATGCTCCAGGGAAGTGCTAGAAGAGTATGCGGATCCGTGCAGCTGCAAATATGAGCAGATGGTAGAAGAGATCAGGAAACGTCAGAACTTTACGACACTTCGTTACCATAGACTGGATGATCTGATCGCTTCCATTGGATTGGAGCCTTGTAAAATATGTACGTATTGCTTTAATGGAAAAGAATAGACGCGAAGGCATTAAGTCTTGTAATAACTAAAAAACCAGTGGATGAGCACTTGCGCTCATTCACTGGTTTTTTGCTATTATTAGAAAATGTGATGGTATCTATATTTCCGGGTGCTCCAGTAAATCTTCAATCGTACACCCAAGCACTCTGGAAAGCTTATAAATCGTTCCTGCCTGCGCTTTATCGATATCATTTATCTTTTGCTCATACATTTGAATGGAGCGTATGTTTACTCCGGATAGCTTAGCAAGTTCGATCTGTGAAATTCCACGATTCTCACGAATTGTTTTCAATTGAGTTTCCAGTTTGACTGCATCATACTGCTTGTTGAGATCTTCAATGAAATGTTCAATATCCATCTCGTGATATACACCGTACATTGAGATGATTTCCGTAAGAGAAATCCTTGAGAAGATGTCTTTAAAACGTTTGCAGGTTGCCCATTGATATTCGGCTAATGCCCATCCGGCCCAATATACATTTGATCGATCTTGTGAAAAGGTTCTTTTTGGAAATTGCCAATTTGGATAAGCATATGTCATTACTTTTTGGGCTAATTCTATGCCAGACATACCAGAAATAATAGCAGGATTACCACGTTCAAATTTATCAGCATATCCCGACTGGACAAATAATTTAGAAAAGAAATTTGCATTAAAGTCGCAAACACGGACTGCATAATCAAAAAAATCTGCTAAGTTTTGTTTTGCATCACTTAGATAAAATTCGCTGTATGCGTGAATCATCATTCTTCATCTCCTCTCTGAGAATATCTAAAACGAAGATATCATCTTTATAAGAACGACTTTTACGAATTTCATTTCGATACGTTTCTCTTGCGGAGGAATCTCTGCTAACAAATTTCGGATAATATATTGTTTTATCAGCGAGTTCTACTTCTTCAAATTTTAGATTCGCAAAAGCTTTTTTAGAAATCAATACCGTCTGTTCACCTAGTTTCCCAAGTCTAAGGGATTGATTTAAAGTACGTAGAGGCAATCCGTTTTGAAGGAAGGCTTCTGCAAAAGAGAAATAAGAATCATCGGCTCTATAACCAATCACAACATCATAATCCGATAAATCAATCGAAAAGTTTTCGATAATGTAATCTCTGGCATCAATGGCAATTTCATTAGAAAGACGGAAGGTTCGGTTTTTTAATAATAACGCCATCCAATGTAAAATATTATAATCACCATCTAATAGATTAAAAACCTTTAACGAACCTTGTTCCAGAGAGTATTTATTTACAAATCCATCTGTGTTTTGTTTACAGGCCCATTCCATAGCCATCGGCAATTCTCTGGTACAATAAAACCCGCGACCATAATCATTGTTTGTTTTACCAAGAGAAAAATCAGGTTTTTCAATGACATGATCTGAACCATGTAACAATTCAATTCTACTCATTTCGCACCTCTTTTCTATCATTGTAATGATATATTTTGATTATATCATTACAATGATAGCTTTTCAACAGATTATAGAAAAAATAAATATATCAAACGTATATATTAACAATATTGATTGGACTAGCCTGTCGAAATATAGGTATTATATTATAAGATATATTATTACAATTACACGGAGGAAAAGGAATGAAAAAGAGACTTATTAGTACTATTTTGTGTATCGCAATGTGCGCAGGGCTCGCTGCTGGATGCGGAGCAAAAGAAGAGAAAAAAGAAGAAAAAAAGGATGCAAAGGCAACAGAAGAGAAGGTGTTGACAGTTGCGACTGCAGGAAGCTTTTTTCCTGTCATCTATACGGATGATGATGGCAATTTAACAGGCTTTGAGTATGATATCTTGGAAGAGGTAGGGAAGAGATCCGGCTACAAGACCAAATATGAGATTGTTGGTGATATGGCTGTTATGTTTGAAGGAATTGAAACTGGAAAATATGATACTATGGCTGGCCAGGTTTCAGTAACAGAGGAACGTGAAGAAAAGTATACATTTAGTGAAGTATATGGTTACAATGCGATTAAGATGGCTGTTAGAGGAGACGATCCGGCGGAGTCTGTAGAAGATTTACAAGGAAGAAAGGTATGTATTGAGTTTGGTACAGTTTTAGAAGATGTATTTAACAAGCTTAATGCAAGCTATCCAGAAGATAAGCAGATTGAACTTGTTGTGACAGAAGGTAATATTTATGATGAGCTGGCAATTGGTCATTATGATGCATTCCCAATTACAGTATTATCTTTTGACAAGATTAATGAAAAGGGAGAGTATGATTTCAAATTAATCGGAGATCCGGTTTTAATTGACAAGAATGCGTTCCCATTTGCAAAAGAGCCAGATAAAGAAAAACTGGAAGCTGTTAATAAAGCGATTAAAGAAATGCATGAAGATGGAACACTTTCTGAATTATCAGAGAAATATTTCGGACGTGACATTACACAGCAGGAAATTACAGAATAAAATGGGGAAACGTGATAGAGGCAGTCTCGTAATGGACTGCCTCAATTTGATAAGGAGGAAACATGAATTTTGATGTAGAATTTTTCTTTTCTATTTTTCCAAAACTTATGTTGAAAATTCCACATACATTGTGGTTAGGATGTATTGCATTTGCGATTGCTTTTGTTTTGGGGCTGCTTTTAGAGATTTGCTACACATCTAAAAATGTGGTTTTGAGAAAACTGGCTGGATTATATATCTCTTATTTTCGTTCCACTCCATATATAACGCAGTTGTTTATTTTTTATTTTGGATTACCGCAGCTATTTCCTGTTATGAAAAATATTGTGGGAAGTACGGCTCTGGTTATTACGATTGCTATGAATTCAGCGGCATTTATAGCGGAGATCATAAGAGGCGGCTTGTTGTCAGTAGATAAAGGGCAAAGAGAGGCTGCTTTATCAATTGGGTTAAGTACGGTTAGCATGTATAAAGAAATTATACTTCCGCAGGCATTTATAGCGGCATTTCCAGCGCTTGGTAATTCGTTTATTATGATGATAAAGAATACAGCAATTGGTTTTACAATTGGAGTTGTAGATATTTTAGCACAGGCCAAAATTTTGGCTGCGTCTACCTTGAATTTTTTTGAAGCTTATATTTCTGTTGGAGTTGTATATTGGATTGTACTTGTTGTAATTGATAAAATATTAAAACATATGGAAGCAAGAATATGTAAATATTTATAGGAGGTTACTATGAAAAATAAAGATGTGAACAGAATGCATAAGGCATTACGGCTGAATCGTTATATTGTTGGCGTGAAGTTTTTATATTTTGAACATGAATATAAAAATTTGGAACTTCAGGAATACGGTAGGAAAACCAGTTACTGTATGATGGTAAAACATGCAATGGAGGGAAATCATTTTAAAGCAGCATTGGAACATTTTGCGTGCAGATGTGCAATAGAGGCCCTTGGATTGGAAGAAGAGATGGAAGGCGTTGAATCTGGACAGAGATATTACAGTCTGAAGCTGTATGAAAGCCGCGCGGTTGCAAAAGCTGTTACCCGCGATATTTCCAGAATCAAACAGAAAATCTACGGGATAGAAATAGGCCCTTTGGAGGAATTAGAGGATGCAGATGTAGTAATGCTTATGGTAAATGCATATCAGTTGATGCGTGTGGTACAGGGGTATACATATAAGTGGGGAATTCCAAAGAATTTGTATATGGCGGGAAATCAAGGAGTATGTGCGGATTTAACTGCTGGACCATTTGAAAAGAATGATATGAATTTCTCTGTTTTATGTGCAGGGACAAGAAAGATGTGTTCGTGGGGAGATGATGAAATTGGCGTTGGGTTGCCGATTCAGCAGTTTGAACCTCTGACAGAGGGAGTCATTCAGACTATGAACTATATAGATTATCCAAAGCAGAAAGAAGAAATCCGTGCCAGTTTGAATGAGCCGGAAGAACTGGGAGTTATTGTGGATGATAATCTTCATTACGGAAAACTCGGAAAAGAATATGTACGTCCAAGTGTATATGAACAATTAAAAAACGGAGAACTGGAATGATTAAGATAGAAGGGTTACACAAAAGCTTTGGAGATCTTCATGTTTTAAAAGGTGTTGACTTTGAGGCTGAAAAGGGAGAAGTTGTTGTGATCATCGGACCTTCGGGAATGGGGAAATCAACATTTTTGCGATGTATTAATTTTATAGAAAAACCTCAAAAAGGAGTCTTAACAATTGACAATGTATGTGTAAATGCGCAATCATGTACAGAAAAAGAAATTAAGCAGCTGAGACTGAAAACATCTATGGTATTTCAGAATTATAATATTTTCAAAAATAAGACGGTATTAGAAAATGTTATGCTGCCAATGATAGCGGTGCAAAAGATGGAGAAAGAAAAAGCAAAAGAAAAGGCGCTGCAATTGTTGGAACAGGTTGAGCTGTTGGATAAGGTTAATGAATATCCTTCCAGATTGTCGGGAGGTCAGCAGCAAAGAGTTGGAATAGCAAGGGCAATGGCAGTAGAGCCGGAAGTGATCTTGCTAGATGAGCCGACCTCTTCTTTGGATCCGGAATTGGTGACAGGGATTCTAGATGTGCTTCGCAAGTTGGCGAGAGAACACAAAAGAACGATGTTGATTGTTACGCATGAAATGCGATTTGCACAGGAGGTTGCAGACAGGGTATTGTTTATGGATGAAGGCGTTATAATAGAAGAAGGGACGCCGGAAAAGATTTTTTCTAATCCAAGCCAGGAGAGAACAAAAAGGTTTTTAGAACAGCTTCAATAAAAAAGTCTTGCTGATTTTTATCAGCAGGACTTTTTTATTACATAGAATATTGCTTTACAAGTTCTACAAGCATGAGAACTGCTTGATCCATTTTTTCCACAGTTATATGTTCATAAGGCGTGTGATAACCATGTCCGCCGGTTCCAAGATTAGGGCAGGGAAGTCCCTGAAAACTGAGTCTGCATCCATCGGTTATTCCGCGGGCGGGGATGACTTTGGATGGGATATTGGAGTGTCTGCAGGCGATGACAGCATTTTCGATCAGGTGAGGGTGCTGTTCAATAACTTCGGCCATATTCCGGAATAAGTCTGTTATGATAAGAGAAACTGTATTTTCACCCCATTTTTGATTTATACGTTGTTCAATGTGGTGAAGTAACTGTTTTCTCTTTTCAAACTGGCTTTTGTCGTGATCTCGAATACTGTAATGTAATTCTGCATTTTTTACATCTCCAGTTATTTTGGAGAGGTGGAAATACCCCTCGTAGCCTTCCGTATCTCTGGGTGTTTCATGGTCGGGAAGCATAGAGTTGATTTCTAATGCGATAAGACTGGCATTTATCATAGTGTTTTTCGCGTTTTCCGGATGGGCGGGGACACCTTGAATCCTAAAGCGGGCGTCACTTGCATAAAAGTTTTCATATTGGATTTCGCCAATATCATTTCCGTCTAGGGTAAAGGCATAATCTGCACCAAATTCCTGTATATCAAAATAATGAACTTCGTTGTACATTTCTTCATCTGGCGTAAATGCAATACAGATGGTTCCGTGTGGAATTTCATTTTGAATAATGTACTCTGCCATGGAAAGTATTTCTGCAATTCCGGCTTTGTCATCAGCTCCTAAAATCGTCGTTCCGTCAGAAGTTATTATAGTTTGCCCCATACAATTAGTAAGATGGGGGAATTCAGAAGCCTTCAATATGCGACCGCTGTCTCCAAGAGGCAGATCTTCACCCGTATAATTGTAATGAAAAAGAGGCTGAATCACTTTGTCGCAATAGTCAGATACGGTATCAAGATGCGCAATGAAACCTATTTTGGGTTTGGATTCGTATCCGGAGGTTGCCGGAAGAGATGCATATAGAAAACAGTGTTCTGTAAGTTTTGTATTTGTAATTCCTATGTTATGCATTTCTTCCATCAGCAGGCGGGCTAAATCAAATTGGGCTTCTGTGGAAGGGCAGTTTTTACTAGAAGCATCACTGGGAGTGGCGATAGAGATATATTTTAGCATTCTTTTGTAAGCCTGCATTTTTTCACCTTCCCTGTTATAGATCTAAATTACATAGATCTAAATTTCATACATCAGGATATAATCATCCATCACAAATCCATTTCCGATATCTGCAACCTGTTCATCTACGATTCGAAAGCCCAGATGATCATAGATTGCAAGTGTAGTATCATTGTGTTTATTGCAGGTTAGCCAGATGCGGTTAAGACCACGGGTCTTGCAAAGAGCAACGAGGAATTTCAATGCTTCTGTTGCAAGATGGTATCCGCGGAACTGTTCGTGGATGTATAATTTACTTAAGAACAGGGCGTGGTCCTTTTCGTGAATGCCGGCATACCCAGCAAGTACACCGTTTGCCAGACACTGGAAATATTCATAGCCGTCTTGCTCGATCTGTGCTTTGATAGCAGAATAGGACTGAAATTTTGTAAGCATGTATTCCACCTGGTCTTTGCCGATGATGGGGATGAAGTGCTGGCGCCAGATCTGAGAGGCCAGATCGGCAGTTTCTCTAATTTGTTCGTCTGTTTCTACTGCAATGATTCTTGTTACAAACATAAGAGTTCCTCCTTGTTCCAAAGATGATTTTTATAATAGTTTTATAATTTGTCTGTCCCTTTTTCTTTATTATACGTGGTATAATAAAAAGATACAAGAAAGGTTTTTTGGTTCGGAGGGGAGTCATGAAAGATTTTGTAAAATTAGAGAATGTGAAGAAGCGTTATCAGATGGGAGAAGTCGAGATCATGGCGGCGGACGGCATCGATTTTTCTATAAAAAAAGGAGAATTTGCAGTGGTGGTAGGTCCCAGTGGCGCAGGGAAAACTACCGTGCTGAATATTCTTGGAGGAATGGATACTGCTACGGAAGGGAAAGTTCTGGTGGATGGAGCTGATATTGCCGGATATTCCCAGAAAAAGCTGACCGGATATCGGCGGGATGATATCGGATTTGTGTTTCAGTTCTATAATCTGATTCCAAATTTGACGGCGCTTGAGAATGTGGAATTGGCTCTTCAAATCTGCAAAGATCCGATGGATGCAAGAGAAGTGCTGGAAGAAGTGGGCCTTGGAGATCGCCTCTATAACTTTCCGGCACAGCTGTCCGGAGGGGAACAGCAGAGAGTCTCTATTGCCAGAGCACTGGCTAAGAATCCGAAGCTTCTTTTGTGTGACGAGCCGACGGGAGCGTTGGATTACAATACAGGGAAATCCATCTTGAAGCTTCTGCAGGATACCTGCAGGAAGAAGGGGATGACGGTAATTTTGATTACTCACAACTCAGCAATTGCGCCAATGGCAGACAGAGTCATTAAGATTAAGAATGGAAAAGTTTCCAAAATTGTGGAAAATGAACATCCGGTACCGGTGGAGACGATAGAGTGGTAATGCGTATGGGAACAAAAGCGACACGAAAAGATTTTTATATGGAAATACGGAAAAGCCCGGGGCGATTTTTGTCCATTTTATTTATTGTGGCGCTGGGAGTAGCGTTCTTTTCAGGGATCCGTGCCTCGGAGCCTTCCATGCGTCTGACGGGTGATTCTTATTATGATCAGGAAAAATTGATGGATCTGAAAACAGTTTCAACTTATGGAATCACAGAGGATGACTTAAAGGCGTTTCAGAAAGTGGATGGCGTTGCAGCGGCAGAGGGAGCTTATAGTGCGGATTTTTTGAGCACAACAGGAGAGAATCAGCAGGTTCTTCACGTCATGTCCTTGCAGGAGAAGATGAATCAGGTGACCGTCAGTGAGGGAAGACTTCCGAAGAAAGCGGGGGAGTGTCTGGCTGATGATGAAATGGGATATGAGATTGGGGATATCATTAAGCTGGAATCAGGAACGGATGCACCGGTGTCTGATACGCTGAAAGAGGAAGAGTTAACGGTAGTGGGACTTGGGAACAGTCCTTGCTATATTTCTTTTGGCAGGGGCAGTACCACGATTGGAACGGGAAGCATAGATGGCTTTTTGGTGGTGCCTGATAGTACGTTTGTACTAGAGGTTTATACAGAAGCCTATCTTCAAGTAGAGGGAGCCAGAGAACTGACTGCTTACACCGATGCTTATGATGAGCGGGTAGAGGAGGTAATGGAGAAAGTAGAAGCCATTACGAAAGAGCGGGGACAGATTCGCAGGCAGGAATTGGTGGACGAAGCCAATGAGGCCATCACGGAGGCGAAGGAGGAACTGGAGGCCGGAAGAACAGAAGCGGAGACAACTCTTGCAGATGCCGAGGCGCAGATTGCAAGCGGGGAAAGCCAGATCGCAGCGGCGGGAGCGGAGATTCAAAGCGGAAAGAGTCAGATTACCGCTGCCCGATCGACGCTGGAGGCAAAGCAGCAGGAGATAAAAGAAGCAAAGGCGCAGTATGACGCGGGTATACTGGAATGGAGTAATGGAAAGACTGCATATGATCAGGCAGAGGCCGCTTTTTTGCAAAAGAAAGCGGAGACGGAGCCGCTTTTGGAGGCGGCAAGAGCACAGTTGACGGAGCTGGAAGGACAGATTCAGACGCTGCAGGGACAGTTGTCCGGTGTGCAGGAAGCAATAAGGCCTCTGGAGGAAAAAGAAGCTTCTGGGACGCTCACTTCAGATGAAGAAAAGCTTCTGGAAGGTTTACGAATGCAGGAAAGTACGCTGGAGGGAGCGATCACTGAAGCCCAGAACGGATATAACACGCTGAGTGCAAAAGTGACAGCTGGGCAGCAGGAATTAGACGCGGCATCGGCGCAGCTTGCAGGAGTGAAAGCGGCATTGGATGCATCGCAGGCTCAGCTTGCGACGGCGTACAGTCAAATTCAATCCGGACAGAGTCAGATTCAGGCAGGATTTGCAGAGCTTGGAAGTAAGGAAAAGGAACTGGCCTCTGGGGAGACAGAGCTTTTGGCGTCTCAGGCAGAGCTTTCGGAAGCGAAGAGAAAAGCGGAGGAAGGGCGCATAAAGGCAGAGGAAGAACTTGCAGAAGGGGAACAAAAGATTGCTGATTCAGAGGCGGAAGTTCAGAAGATCGAACTTCCTAAATGGTATCTGACCGATCGCAGTTCCCTTCCGGAATTCTCAGGATATGGGGAGAATGCAGACAGAATGCGGGCGATCGGAAAGGTGTTTCCGGTGATCTTCTTTTTGGTGGCAGCGCTGATAAGCTTGACCAGTATGACCCGTATGGTGGAAGAACAGAGAACGCAGATCGGAACCATGAAGGCACTGGGATATGGGAAATTTACGATTGCGTCTAAGTATTTGGGTTATGCCCTGTTGGCATCAGCGGGAGGAAGTGTGATCGGTGTTCTCGTAGGGGAGAAGGTTCTTCCTTATATCATTATCTATGCCTATGGAATTATGTATCACCATATTCCGGAAATATTAGTACCGTATCATGTAGGATATGCGTTGGCGGCCTCCTTTGTGGCAATTGCGTGTACGTTAGGAGCGACAATGTTGTCCTGTTATCGGGAAATGGGAGCGCAGCCTGCAGTACTGATGCGTCCGCCGGCGCCTAAGAATGGAAAGCGAGTGCTGCTAGAGCGTGTTACATTTATTTGGAAACATTTAAGCTTCATTTGGAAATCAACAGTACGCAACCTGATGCGATATAAAAAGCGGTTCTTTATGACGATTTTTGGAATTGGCGGCTGTATGGCGCTGATGCTGGTGGGATTTGGACTTCGAGATTCCATTTTTGAGATTGCAGACCTTCAGTATGCACAGATTCAGACCTATGACGGAAGCATTTTCCCGGAAGAAGATTTGACAGAAGCAGAAGAAGCCGAACTGGAGAAGTTCCTTTCCCAAGACCCGGATGTCAGTCGTTTTATGAACGCAACAATGATGAATGTAACACTGAAGCATGGTGAGAAAGAACGAGATGCGTACCAGTGTGTATTTGCGGATCCGGGAGAGGTAGAGAAATATGTGAATTTCCGGGATCGGAGAACGAAGAAAGCTTATGAATTGACGGACGAAGGCGTAATTTTAAGTGAAAAAACGGCGAAGCTTCTTAACGTGGAAGCGGGTCAAAAGATCGAGATTAAGGATGAGGCGGCAGGAAATCCCGAAGTGAAGGTAACGGCCATCTGTGAAAACTATATGGGACATTATATTTACTTTACACCTGCATGCTATGAGAAGGTCTATGGAAGAATCCCTGAGTATAACTGCCTGTTGTTCGCGGCAAAGGATTCCTGTACAAAAGAGGAGCTTGAGAAGGCGGGCGAGGATATCTTAGCAAGGGATGAGGTACTTAGTGTCAGCTATATGCATGAGATTGAGAAGCAGTTAAATGAGATGTTAAAGAGCTTGAATCTGGTGATTGTGGTGCTCATTATTTCAGCGGGAATGCTGGCCTTCGTGGTGCTCTATAATCTGAACAATATTAATATAGCAGAGCGGCAGAGAGAACTGGCGACACTGAAGGTTTTGGGCTTTTATGATAAGGAAGTTGGTGCATATGTATACCGGGAGAATATTCTGCTGACTTTCATCGGTGCGCTGGTAGGAGCCGGACTTGGAAGGATTCTGCATCTTTTCATTATTCAGACGGTAGAGGTAGATGCAGCAATGTTTGGAAGAAATATCAATCCGCCGAGTTATCTGTACAGTTTGTTGTTTACCATTGCATTTTCATTGATTGTAAATGGAGTCATGTACTTTAAGCTGAAGAAGATTGATATGGTAGAGTCCTTAAAGAGCATCGAATAGAGTTTATAAAAATTTTATAGTTTTCATTCAATTATTAGCACTCTTGGATAAAGAGTGCTAATTTTGTGTTGACTTTTAGGCGGACGCGTATTATCATATCCATTAGATGAAAAGGCGGAAGGTTCGCCTTAATATAAAAATAGGAGTGATAAATATGGCAGCAAAAAAGGGTAGTTTATCAATCAGCAGCGAGAATATATTTCCAATTATTAAGAAATGGGTATATTCCGATCATGATATCTTTATTCGTGAGATGATTTCCAATGGATGTGATGCGATTACCAAGTTGAAGAAACTGGATATGATGGGAGAGTATCAGATTCCGGACGATTATAAGGCATCCATTCAGGTTGTAGTAAATCCGGAAGAAAAGACATTGAAATTTATCGATACCGGATTGGGAATGACTGCGGATGAGGTTGAAGAATATATTACACAGATTGCATTTTCCGGCGCAACACAGTTTTTGGAGAAATATAAAGATAAAACAACAGAAGACGATATGATCGGTCACTTTGGACTGGGCTTCTACTCTGCATTTATGGTAGCAGATGAAGTTCATATTGATACCCTGTCTTATAAAGATGGAGCGACAGCGGTACACTGGGTCAGCAACGGGGGTACCGAGTATGAGATGGAGGATGGAGCCAAAGAAGGTGTAGGTACGGAGATTACCCTGTATCTGAATGAGGACAGCATTGAATTTGCGAATGAATACCGTGTTCGAGAGGTATTGGAGAAATATTGTTCCTTCATGCCTGTAGAGATTTTCTTGAGTAATGCGAATGCAGAGCCAGAGTACGAGACCATCGACGAGGCAGATTTAAAAGAGGATGACGAGGTGATCGAGCACATCCACGAAGATGCCAAGATGGAAGAAAAAGAAAATGAAAATGGCGAAAAAGAGATGGTAGAAGTTTCTCCTGCCAAGGAAAAGGTGAAGATTAAGAAGCGCCCGGTATCTATCAGCGACGTTCATCCACTGTGGGCAAAACACCCGAATGAGTGCAGTGATGAAGATTATCAGGAATTCTACCGCAAGGTATTCTTAGACTACAAGGAGCCATTGTTCTGGATTCATCTGAATATGGATTATCCATTTAACCTGAAGGGAATCCTGTACTTCCCAAGAATCAACACAGAATATGATTCCATTGAGGGAACGATCAAATTATATAATAATCAGGTATTTATCGCAGACAATATTAAGGAAGTGATTCCTGAGTTCCTGATGGTATTAAAGGGTGTCATTGACTGTCCGGATCTTCCACTGAACGTATCAAGAAGTGCGCTTCAGAACGATGGATTTGTGACAAAGATTGCAGATTATATTGCGAAGAAAGTTTCCGATAAATTGTCCGGTATGTGTAAGACCAAACGGGAAGAATATGAGAAATATTGGGATAATATCAGTCCATTCATCAAATTCGGCTGCTTAAAAGATGAAAAGTTCTGCGATAAGATGAAAGATGCAATCCTGTTCAAGAATTTGGATTCTAAGTATCTGACGCTGAAAGACTGTATCGAGGAAAATGGCGGAGAAATCGTAGAGCCAAATGATCATCAGGGTGAAAATGCCGAGAATCCAGATGATAATAAGGTGGAAGAGATCAAGACTACGATCTATTATGTGACGGATGAGGTTCAGCAGAGCCAGTATATTAACCTGTTCCGTAACCAGGGCAAGGACGCAGTGATCTTGAATCATAACATTGATTCTGCATTTATTACCCAGTTAGAGCAGAGAAATCCAACGGTTCGTTTCCAGAGAATTGATGCCGATGTAACGGGAGATGTTAAGGAAGAAATCAGTGAGGAAGAAAAGGAAGCATTCAAGAAGACATCTGACAGCTTGATTGAGATCTTCCGCAAAGAGCTTGGTAATGACAAACTGGATGTAAAGATTGAGAAGCTGAAAGATGACAATGTTGCTTCTATGATTACCTTATCTGAGCAGAGTCGTCGTATGCAGGAAATGATGAAGATGTATGGCATGGCAGGTATGGGCATGGATATGGGAGGCGAGAGCACCCTGATCCTGAATGCAAATCATCCGCTTGTAACTTACGTTGTGGAGCATAAAGATGGTGAAAATACAAATATTATCTGTAAACAGCTCTACGATCTGGCAATGCTTGCGCACAAACCGCTGAATCCGGACGAGATGACTGCTTTTGTAAAGAGAAGCAATGAGATTATGATGATGCTTACAAAATAAGTTTCGTAAATTTTATAATATATAAAGATATAGTAAACGAGAGTAGCAGGGAAAAGAATTTCTTGTAGCTCTCGTTTTTTGAATTGAAAATACCGTGAGAAAGTTGTAAAGTGGAGAAAGAAAAATAAGAAACATATCAGAACGTCAAGAGGTAGATTTTCATGCAGACCATATTACTAGTAGAAGATGATTATGAATTAAATGAAAGTATTACGTATATGCTCCGGCAGGAACAATACGAAGTGTCTTCAGCATATTCCATCAAAGAGGCGAGGGAAAGATATCGCGAGCAGGAGCCGGATCTTATCTTGTTGGATGTAAATCTTCCCGATGGAGAAGGCTTCACGTTTTGCAAATGGGTGAAGGAAAGGAAAGACATTCCGGTATTGTTTCTAACAGCCAGAGATTTGGAGGAAGACGCCCTCTTGGGATATGAGCTTGGCGCAGAAGATTATGTGACCAAACCATTTTCCATGAAAATTCTGTTGAAGAAGATTCGTGTCATGTTAAAGCTTGTGTCCGAGGAGGCAGACAGCGTGTTTGATGATGGTTACCTTAAGGTGGATCTGTCGAAAGCCAAAGTAGAAGTAAACGGGAAGCCTTGTTCGCTGACGCCTACAGAATTTAAACTTTTACAAGTTTTTCTGGAACACAAACGTCAGCTTCTCACTTACAATATTTTGTTGGAGCGTCTGTGGGATTGTGACGGTCAGTTTGTAGATAAACATACACTGGTTGTAAATGTGAACCGTCTGCGGGGAAAGATTGAAGATATGCAGCACAAATATATTTCAAATGTATATGGGATGGGATATCAATGGCTGGATTTATCATAGTAATTACATGTTTATTGTTGTTAATTATTTTGTTGCTATATAAACTTTATAAGCAAAAGAAGGATGTCTACGATTTTGCTGACCGTCTTGAAAGACATCTGGATGATCTGCTTTCTGACAAAGATATGGAAGACGCAGAAGATATGGAAGACACCTTATATGGAAAAATCAATGAGAAGTTAGGCAGACTTTCGAAGGTATGGAAAGTAAGGCAGGATGCCAACCGAAAGCAAAAGGAGACCATCAAAGAGTTGATTTCTGATATTTCCCATCAGACGAAAACACCGATTGCCAATCAGAAACTTTATCTTGAAATTTTGTCTAAGGAACTGACTTCCAAGCGAGGGCAGGAATATCTTGTGAAAATGGAGAAACAGATTGATAAGCTTGATTTTTTATTTCAGAATATGGTGAAGATGTCGAGACTTGAGACTGGAATTATTCTCATTAAGAAAGAAAAGGAGGATCTGGTACAGACACTTTCACATGCGGTAGCTCAGATTGTACCGCTGGCAGCAAAGAAACAGATTGAAATATCGGTGGATGCAGAAGGAAAATTCCCAATCTGCCATGACAGAAAGTGGACGGAAGAAACGATTTTCAATCTTTTGGATAATGCAGTAAAATATACAGAGGCAGGAGGAAAGATTCATATTGAGATCAAGCCTCAGGAGATTTTTACAAGGCTTAGCATTCAAGATACAGGAAAAGGGATTGCTACAGAGCGGCAGGCACAGATTTTCACTCGCTTCTATCGGGAACCGGAGGTACATGAACAGGAGGGCATCGGAATCGGACTTTACCTAGCAAGACAGATTATGGAATTGCAGAAAGGATATATTGAAGTGCGCTCAGAGGTGGGGCGCGGGGCAGAGTTCAGGCTGTATTTTCCGAATGAAGGATAAAAAGGACAGAAAAAAGATAGAAAAAATCACAAATCGTAACTGGTTTGTGATTTTTCATTCGTATGATTTCCTTAGAAAGAAAAATCTTTCTGGATTACGAGAAAAGGAGACTAAAATATGGAATCATGGATTGTGAAGACGAAAAATCTAAAAAAATATTATCGTTTGGGAACTCATACGGTGAAAGCATTGGATGATGTGAATTTTGCAGTGAGAGAGCAGGAGTTTGTAGCAATTATTGGGAAATCGGGAAGTGGGAAAAGTACGCTTTTACATATGATTGGTGGATTGGATACACCGACTTCAGGAGAAGTATATGTAGGGGATAAGGCGCTTGGGAAGCTTAGCAAAGAACAGCTTGCCATCTTCCGCAGAAGGAAGGTGGGCTTCGTATTCCAGAGTTATAATCTGGTGCCGGATCTCAATGTATATGAAAATGTAGTTCTTCCCATTGAATTAGATGGAAAACACATTGACAGAGAATTTGTAGACGAAATCTTAGAGCTTCTTCAATTGGATGAAAAGCGGGAAGCGCTTCCGAATACGTTATCGGGAGGACAGCAGCAGAGAGTGGCAATCGCAAGGGCAATCGCATCAAAGCCGAGCATTATTTTAGCCGATGAACCCACTGGAAATCTTGATACAGCAACCAGTCATGACGTTATGGGGCTTCTGAAAATGGTGGCGCGCCAGTTTAAGCAGACGGTGATTTTAATCACTCACGATCAGGATATTGCCCAAATGGCGGACCGTATTGTGAGAATTGAGGACGGTCATGTAGTAAAGGCGGGTGAGCTTGATGATTAAGAATAATAATCAGAAGGTGATCAGTCGTATGGCGGGGCGTTCTCTTAACAATAACCGGAGACGAAGCTTGATCATGATTATGGCGGTGGCGCTTGCGACCTTTATGTTATTCAGTGTATTTACGGTGGGCATTACATATTTTAAAATGCAGAAAACCCAGAATATCCGCCTCAATGGAGGGGAATTTGATGCCATTTTATATGGGCTTACCAAAGAGCAGGAGGCGGTGTGTGAAAAGAATCCGGACATAAAAGAAACCGGAGCGGTTGTAATCTGTGGTTATGTAGAGGAGACAGAAAAAGATAAAACACCGAATGTTGGCTTGGTGTGGGCAGATGATTCTTATTGGAATCAGATTAAGAGACCTGCGGTCAAGTGGGTGAAAGGGAAATATCCAACCAAGGAAAATGAAGTGATGGCGTCGGTGGACGCGCTGAAGGAATGCGGTTTGGAAAATCTTGAAATCGGAGATTCCTTTCGGATGAAATACGCGGATAAAAACGGAAGCTATACAAAAGAATTTCGCATCTCCGGTATGTGGGAAGGTTATGGTGATACAGATACTTTTTATATGTCAAAAGCGTATTTTGAACAGTCCGGTTATGAACTTTATGATGTGAGGAGTACAAGGTATTATCTTGACTTTGAGAAGAAATATATGCCTAAGAAAGAACAGGATGCGTTTCTTGCAAGTATGGAGCTGGAAAAACAGCAGAATTTATTTTTCTTGTCTGATTACAGCAATGCTTTAGAGATTCTTATGGGAATGATCGGTTTGGTACTGATTACCTGCTTCAGTGCATATTTGTTGATTTACAATATTTTATATCTCTCGGTATCCGGGAACGTCCGCTATTATGGACTTTTGCAGACGGTGGGGATGACCGGAAGACAAATTCACCGCTTTATGCACAGACAAATGATTTTTATTGCATCGATTGGGATGACAGTTGGACTTGCAGTCGGAAGTCTTGTGGCATTTTTCCTGATTCCAGAAGTGGTGAAGGCATTGGGAATACGGGAGGCAGTCATTGAAGTACGCTTTCATCCACCTGTGTTTTTGCTTACTATTTTACTTACAGGCGTTACCATATATATGGGAAGCAGGAAGCCGGCGAAGCTGGCAGTTTCTATATCTCCGGTGGAAGCCCTTGGCTACCGCGCACAGACAGGAAAGAAGAGTATGCGAAAAACCGGAAATGGAAATCTGATCTTACGAATGGCGAAGGAACAACTTGCAAAAGATAAGAAAAAAACGGTTGTGGTGGTTTTGTCCTTGACGGTTAGCCTGTGTGTATTTCTGTGTCTAGTTACACTTCTTAAAAGCGAAGGACCACGGACAATCGTAGGAAATTATATGAATCTTGATCTGGTCGTAGAAAATGACACGCTCAAGGAGGAAAACCATAACGATTGGACGCAGATTATCGATGAAACAATGCTGGAGCAAATGAAAGAAACAGAAGGTGTCAAAGACGTTCATCCTATTAAGAGTGCAGAAATCATGTTTCCGTGGGAATCGGAAGTGATCGATAAATGGATGGAAGAAAGTTATGATATGTGGATGTATTATCCATATGAAGAAGACCGGAAAGAACATCAGGAACATCCGGAGAATTTTGGCTCCTTTATGATTGGCATTGACGAAACGGACTTTGATTATCTGAATCAATTACTAGAACATCCGATAGACAAAGAGAGTTTCCTTTCCGGAGAGACTTGCTTAATCTATCGGAACAGGCTGGAATTTAAAAATAGTGATCTTACAGGAAAAGAGATTACTTGTGCAGAATATGGAAATGGAGAGCATACAAGAACATTTAAAATTGCAGGTTTGACAGATGAGAACTATTATACGGGGGCTCTCCTTGGTATGCCGCCAACTATGATCGTCAGTGATCGGGCGATAGAAGAGTTTGCAGATAATATCTATGTATCCAAAGTGGGAATCAAGTACGAAGAAGAATACCAAAAAGAAACGGAAAATGCGCTTATGAAATTAATGAATGACAGTTCGTATTACAAAGATTTCTCCTTTGATTCTAAGATAGAAGAAGCAGAAGATGTAGAGAAGGCACAGGGAAATATGATGGGTGTAGGCATAGGAGTTGTGTTGATTTTGGCGTTGATTGGAATTTTGAATTACGTCAATACAATGACCGGAAATATACAGAGCCGCCAGACGGAATTGGCAATTTGGGAAAGTGTGGGAATGACGGAGAAACAGATGCGCCGGATGCTAATAATAGAAGGCTTGCTATTTGCGGGAATCTCTTTGTTTTTGACAGCAACGATAGGAACCGCGGTAACTTATTATCTGTATCAGTCCATGAATTATCGGGGAGTACCTTTTATGATTCCGGTCTTTCCTGTCTTTATTATGGCGGCTATTGTAGTAGTCGTATGTGTGGCAGTGCCACTTATTGTTGAGAGGTTGATCGGCAGGAAAAAGTCAGTGGTAGAAAGAATCCGCGCGGTGGAATAGCAAATAAGGAGAAGGATATAAAAAGGAAGACTGGGGCAGATGGAGCCTCAGTCTTCCTTTTTGGAAAGCATATCTTATAGTTCCTAATACAGGATTGTTTCCTTACAAATTAAATTCCTCAAAAAGCTTCTGCTGGTATTCGGGATCAGCAGCGGATTTTAAGATGTCGTCAGTTCGTCCAAGTTCGGATAGTTGAATGTTTAATGAATTTACTTTTTGGCTTGCTTTTAATGCGGCTTCCGCTATTTCATCTGCATATCTTTCTCTAACTAATTCGCCCAATGCTTCACACACATTGTCCACCTCCTCGTTAAAATGTTTCTTGTTTGCCCGCATGATAATATCCATAACGGATTGATAAAGCGTATTTGATTTGTGTTGTTGGTAATCTTCCGCCAAGGCTTCTGTGAGCTTCATATCTTTTAAATGATTCGTAAGCCCTTTCAGCCACAGATTTTTTTCGGAAGAAAGTTTGTCTGTTACAATAAATTGTATTGGAATCGAATTTCCAACCAAATAGTAGATTCCTTTTTCGACTTTTCGAATCGTATAATTTTGCTCTTCCGTTAAATGACGGAGCAGTTTCCTGGGATATTGTCTGCTGATGAAGGTAATGGTTAATTCGTGTATGGGAATGCTGTTTACAGATGGGGTATCTGCCTTGTAAAAACAAGCATATCCGTATACTTTGTAGAAATCATCGATACTCAGGTAATCGTCAGGACTTTTGTATTCAATGATATTGTGCTTTCTGAAAATCCGTCCGATATTTTTCTTGATCTTATGTTCTTGCACTTTTTTGATAATCAGAATATCGATTGCTTTCGGTTTTGTTCCTAGTTGATGCTCATCCTCAAAAATTAAAAATTCTTTCTCATCAGCCAGCTCGATCTGCAGTCCAGCGTAATTTGCTGGATGCCATTGAAGCGGTCGTTCTTTTGGGGCTTCTCTTTTGTGTCTTACCATCCACAAACCTCCTTGTATGAAATTGTCACAGGAGATTTGTCTTCCGAAAACTCCTGCCTCGTTAAAATGGTGATTGAAAGCATGAATTTTTCGGAAGGCAGAAAGTTTTCCACCATAGGATATTATTTAGATGCAGGAGCGAGAACTCCCAAAAAGAATATAGAAAAATCTGCTTTTCCTTATCTTAGCACAGGCATATGTTGAATGCAATGAAAACACCTAAAAGGTATTTGTAAATTTACTTGACTTTTAATTCCTACATATGTAATATTTATGTAAATATCATAAACATTAGAAAGATATTTTTATGAATAACTGAAAATGACATGAAAACGGTGTGGTTTCTATGATTTTGGAGGGAGAATTATGTTGCACGTATATAAGATTGGTGGAAAATTAAGCCTGGTATTTTACATCGTAATGCTGTATCAATTATGGCATTTATGTCAATACGGCGGATTACAAAGCCATGCGCTTAGACTCATGGTTGCGGCGCTGGGGTTTGCAGTTACTTTTATTCTATGGCTGGCTGCGAGAAAGAGGCGGCAGAAAGAGGGTTCTGAAAGGGCGGCAGGAAAGAAGGTTCTCTATCTGGAACTTGCAGTAGTGGCTGCCGCAACATTGTTCTTTGGAGGGCGCATCATCTATTCTGCAATTCCGTACAATGGTGCGTTGTCCTGGAAGGTGTATGAATGGACGCACAAAAAAGAGATTGCGTTAGAACATAATAATTTATATGAAAGCGGAGTCGAAGGAATCTTATCGGACTTAGAGCAGGAATTAAAACTGCCGGAAACGCTCTATGTATCGGGAAGATTTCAGGTGTCCTTTGATGAAGCCGGGGAAATTCAGAGCATTGACACCTTGTTGTACGGGCAGGACAAGAAAGGAAAGAAAAATACGTACCTCATTGAGTACAATTCCCAAAAAAGCGATAGTATGACAGTTTGGACAGACGGTAATGCAAGCGGAGAATATGAGGAAGATATGCGCTTGTCTCCAATGATCGAGATTTTGGAAAAGGCAGACTGGAAAAATCAGGTAAAGGAATGGGCAGAGTATAGCGGACAATCACAGACGTATGAGCTCCTTTATATGGGGCGCAGGGCATTTCAGACAGAAGAAGGTCTGCAATATATCGAAGGAAGTTCTAAAGAACAAGAAGGATATGGAGTATTGAGGGGAAACGAATATTTTAAACAGCTTAGAAATGGCGGTGAGATCATCGGGTTTGAAGTATCACTTCATATACCGGAAGTGGAGAGCGTGACGCCGGTACGCTATATGATGGAGCCGGAATATATTAGTCAAGAGAAAATAAAACAAAAAAATACACAGCAGCAAGTAGAATCGGCAAAAGATACCAAGCTTTGGACCATCGATCAAAGTGACGGAACGATGTATTTTTTCTTGAATGAGCAGAAAGGATGGCGCCTGGTGGTTGCTGATGCTGCCGCAGGAAGCAGATACTACGTGATGGAAAAGAGCGTGGATGCGGGAAAAACGTGGGAGAGAATCAATGAAGATCCATTCGGCGGGCAAATCGGAGTGACGGAAGGTCTGATATTTTTTGACGAGCAGTTTGGAGTGATTGGACTTACAGGAGCATCACAGTCGGGTTCGGCGTTATATGCGACTAGAGATGGGGGACTGTCTTTTGAAAAAATAGAATTTCCTGTGAGTGCAGTAATAGAACTGCCGGCAGTTGCAGAAGAATACGGATATACGGTGGAAGATTACGATTATTTCCACATGCCGCAGAAAGATGGAGATATATTGAAGGTAATGGTTACAACAGAGGCGAGTGAAAGCACTGGAATTGTATTTCGCTCAGCAGATCATGGAATTACATGGGAGTATGAGGGTATCATATAACCAATTCCAGTTCCAACAGTTTCTTCTGTGCTGCATCATCCCATGCTTTTTCCAGTGTCTTATCCATAGTGAACAATTTCAGAGAGATACCGGTAGTACAAGTTAAGCGGGTACCGTCATAGTTGAGGTTTAAATACATTCCCTGAATATCCTCCGGACGGAATCCGCTGACTTCGTATTTAAGGAGGAAGTCTGCAAAGTTTTCCGGAGCAAGAGAGAGGATAATCTTGAAGCTAAGCGGTGTCCGTTTTCCTCGAATGATCTGAAAACAGAATTCCCGCACATCTTTCCAGTGAGAGTGTACGTCTTCTGGTGCCTCGTCAAAAAAATCTTTTTTGAGGAAGCCATCGATAGTGAACGTGTTAAAGGTTGTGATTTCACCCTCAATAAATGAAAAGTGATCGAAAGTGTCCTTGAGAAGCAGATGGGACATACAATTTTTAGCGGATAAAGTTAGAATATTCATGTAAAAGCTCCTTTTGTAATGATATGAAAACAGTATAGCATAAGTTTGACTTTTGGGATAGAAAACAGTACAATAAAATCAGTATGTACGTGAATCAGCATATGTGACAGGGGAGAGAAAAGTGGGAAAAAATCATAGACGACAGGGAAATAGAATAGAAGACAAGGATCATGTGCTTCGGATTGCATTGATGGTGGCTGCAGCGCTCCTGGTGATAGGAGTTATTATTGTGGTGATCCGGCTGATGAATCCGAAAGAGGATACGGAAAAAGGTGTGAAGAAGCTTGTGATTATGGAAGAAAAGGACGTGTCAGAAGTAGATCAGAAGATTCAGGCATTGGAGGAAGAGGAACGTCTTGCTGATGAAGAGTGGGCCAATCGCCCTGCGGCAGAGAAGTTTGTGAATTGCCTTCTTTTGGGAGATTCTGTGACACAGGGCTTATATGAATATTCGATTCTGGATCAGTCGCTGGTGCAGGCAGAGCGCGGAGCGGGAGTTGCAGGCGGTAAAGATGGGATTATAGAGACCCATATTGCAAAGGCGTTGGAACTAAAGCCTCAGAAATTATTCCTTGCATATGGAATGAACGATATCAAGGGCTGCAATGGGGATCCGGCGGTTTTTCGTGAGAAATACGATGCGGTGATCAAGGAGTTGAAAGCAGGACTTCCGGAGACGAAGATTTATGTGAACAGTATCCTTCCTGTGAAGGCGTCTGTTGTGGAGACAGAGCCGGCCTATGGGTTGGTTCCGGAGTTTAATGCCCAGATTCAACAGATGTGTGAGAAAGAGGGACTGACCTATATTGATAATACCGGACTGGTAGAAGAAGCGTTTTACGCAGAGGACGGCATTCATATGTCGCCGGACTATTATACGAAGTGGGTGGAACATATGGCGGAGGTCGCAAAATTATAATGAAAAAGCAAAAGTTTGATATATTGAATTTATTGAAATATGCGATGGTGCTGGTATTTATTGCCTATATTGTCTTTTTGAATATTCGGGAAGGCGGAAACAGCACACCGGTGAAGACGATACGCAAGGCGATTATGGCAGTGACAAAAGAAGACGGAATGACCAAAGGCACAACGCAGGATTTGAAAAAATACTATGGGCTTAATGCCGATGATTATGATGGAGTGATGCTCTACATTCCGGATGATGTGATGAGCGTCAATGAAATACTGGTAGTGAAGCTGAAAGATAAGTCGCAGGCAGAGGCGGTAGAGGCGGCAGCGGCAAAGAGACTTAGTACCCAGAAGGAAAGTTTTGAAGGGTATGGAGCAAAGCAGACGAAGCTTATTAACTCTGCGGTGCTGGAGAACAAAGGATACTATGTAATTCTGACTATTTCCAAAGATGCAGATCAAATCTATGAAGCATTTCAGAAGAGCATATAGAGAGGAACCATAACAGATGTTATTTAGCAGTATCGTATTTTTATTTACGTTTTTACCTATTATATTGATTTTATATTATTTGGTACCAAGACCTATGAAGAACGTGATTCTTCTCTTTGGAAGTCTTTTGTTCTATGCGTGGGGAGAACCGGTTTACATTTTCTTAATGATCTTTTCCATTCTGTTTAATTATATTTGCGGATTGGACATTGCGAGAAATTTGAAAGATCCGGCAGCGGCAAAGAGAAGTCTGATCTTTACGGTGGCAGTAAACCTATGTATTCTTGGCTTTTTTAAATATGAAGGATTTGTGCTGGACAGCCTAAGTGCCGTGCTGCCGGTAGACATTCCTTACCGGGCAATGGCGCTTCCAATCGGAATTTCCTTCTATACATTCCAGATCTTATCGTATATTATTGATGTTTATCGGGGGCATGTAAAGGTGCAGACCAATCTTTTGGATTTTGCGCTTTATGTAACCATGTTCCCGCAGTTGATTGCAGGACCGATCGTGCAGTATGCAGATGTGGATCGACAGCTTCATGTAAGGAAAGAGTCCTGGGGAAAATTTGGCGAGGGAAGTATGTTCTTTATTCGAGGACTGGCAAAGAAAGTGCTGCTAGCTAACACTATCGGTATGGTATATACAGAGGTGGCGGCGCTTGCTCCTGGAAAGGTGTCTGTCTTAAGCGCCTGGATTGGATGTATTTCCTATGCTTTCCAGATTTATTTTGACTTCAGCGGTTATTCTGATATGGCAATCGGCCTGGGCAAGATGTTTGGGTTTGAATTTTTGAAGAACTTTGATTATCCGTATATTTCTCAGAGTATTACGGAGTTCTGGAGGAGATGGCATATTTCTTTGGGAAGTTGGTTTCGAGAGTATGTATACATCCCTCTTGGCGGGAACCGTGTTCCGGTTATCAAGCATCTTCGTAACCTTCTGATTGTATGGTTTTTGACGGGACTTTGGCATGGAGCTGCATGGAATTTCGTAGCCTGGGGACTCTATTATGGACTTATTTTGATTCTTGAAAAATATTTCCTTAGCAGAGTACTGGAGCGGCTCCCGGCAGTGATTCGACATATCTATAGCCTTGTACTTGTGCTGATTGGCTGGGTATTCTTCTTTAGCCCGACCCTTGGCGGTGCGGTAGATTATATTCAGCTGATGTTTGGCGTTGGTGCAAATGGGCTGGTTGACAGCGAGGGACTTTATCTTTTGACGACGAATCTGCTCTTATTGATTTTGTTGGTGATCGGTTCTACGCCGATAGTACACAGAGCCTATGAACGAGTTATGGCAGGAAGAGGCAAGATTCTGGCAAATTGTGTGGTATATGCGGCAATGTTTTTGTTGTGTATTGCGTATTTGGTAACAGAGACATATAATCCATTTTTGTATTTTAGATTTTAGGAGTAAGTATGGGACAATCGGATGGTGGAAATAGAAGAAAATTGCAGAGAATGAAAGCGGCGGCAATCGTATTTCTGGTAACGACAGGGCTGATTTGTCTGGTCAACCTGGTTTCCCAGGATAAGGAGTTCTCAGAGAAGGAGAACAGAGTGCTGGAGCAAAAGCCAAAGCTTACCTTGGGGGCAGTGGAAAGTGGAAGATTTATGAAGCAGTATGAATCTTATAAATCCGACCAGTTTGCCGGGAGAGATTTTTGGGTATCTTTAAAGACCAGAGTTGATCTGATTGCCGGAAAGCGTAAGGCGAACGGTGTGTTCAAAGGAAGCGATAATTATCTGTTGGAAGATATTTCTGTGATGAATGAAGAACAGGTGAAGAAGAATACGGATGCGATCCGTGCATTTGCAGAGGAGTATCCGGAGCTTCCCGTGTATATGATGCTGGTGCCAAACGCGGCGAATGTACTGCAAGATAAGCTTCCGCCTTTTGCAGTGACAGAAGATCAGGATGCACAGTTTGCGAAGATTCAAAAAGACTTGGGAGATTCGGTTCATTGGATTGATGTCAGCAAGACGATGAAGAAGCATAAGAATGAAGAGATTTACTATCACACGGATCATCACTGGACGACGCTTGGTGCCTCCTATGCTTACGAGACACTGGTAAAGAACATGAAATTGGATCCGAGTAAGGTGCCGGCATTTAAGCCTTATGCAGTGGCAAACGATTTTAACGGAACCTTGTCTTCGACCAGCGGATATGAGGCTGGATACGAGGAACCAATTTATATTTATGCGCCGAAAAAAGACAAGGACGCAGTGGAAGTAGTGGTCAACTATGTGGATGAGCAGAAAAAGACTGCGACGCTTTATGACCGTTCCAAATTGAAGGGGAAGGACAAGTATGGCATGTTTCTGGGAGGAAATTATTCGATGCTTGATATCCGAACGACAGCGGATACGACGGCAAGACTTTTGCTCTTTAAAGATTCTTATGCCAATGCTGTGATTCCGTTTTTAACACCGTATTATCGGGAAATCATTGTGATTGATCCTCGATATTATTATGGAGATATTACAGAAGTGATGCAGAATCATAAAATTACAGACATTTTATTCCTGTATAACGGCAACACATTTGTAGAAGATAACAGTATCAGTGGAGTATTGCAAAATGGTGAGACTGAATAAATATTTAAGTGAAGCCGGGGTCTGTTCCAGACGGGAAGCGGATCGCCTGATTGAGAGCGGGCGGGTGACCGTGGATGGAAAACGGGCAGTTCCCGGAATGAAAGTAGAGCCGGGGCAGGAAGTCCGGCTTGGAAAGAAACGAATTGCACATGGGCAGGAGAAGATAGTCCTGGCGGTCCATAAGCCCGCCGGGATTGTTTGTACTGAGGATAAACGAGAGAAGAAAAATATTATCCGATATTTGAATTATCCAGTAAGGGTGACCTATGCAGGGCGTTTGGATAAGGAGTCAGAAGGACTTTTGATTATGACCAATGACGGAGATCTGATCAATGGGATGATGCGTGCCAGATACGGCCATGAGAAGGAATACCGCGTGCGGGTAGACCGTCCGATTACGGATGCCTTTGTCAAAGAGATGGAGGAGGGCGTCCGCCTGGTGGATCCGGAGAAGGGGCTGGACGTCGTCACTCGGCCATGCAAGGTGGAACAAGTAGGGAAATATACGTTTACCATTATCTTGACGCAGGGATTGAATCGACAAATCAGAAGGATGTGCAGCGCACTTGGTTATCAGGTGGAACGTCTGGTAAGGACGCGAATTATGAACGTTGAACTGGGAAGCTTAAAGCCGGGGCAGGTACGGCAATTGACAAAAACAGAATTAGAGGGATTGTATGAACGAATCAAAGAAAATCAGGATGCAGGAACTGGTAGAGCTGCTAAATAGAGCCGGAAAGGCATATTATCAAGATGCGCAGGAGATTATGAGCAATTATGAGTATGATAAGCTTTACGATGAACTTCTGGCACTGGAGAAGGAACTGGGGATTACATTGTCGGCAAGCCCGACGGTTCATGTGGGATACGAAGTATTAAGTGAACTTCCCAAAGAACGCCACGAAAAGCCGATGTTATCTCTGGACAAGACAAAGGATATTGGGGCGTTAAAAGATTTTGTGGGAGATCAGAAGGCCCTTTTGTCCTGGAAATTGGATGGGCTGACGATTGTGCTTACCTATCAGGGAGGCATACTTCAGAAGGCGGTTACCAGGGGAAATGGCGAAGTGGGTGAGGTAATCACCAACAATGCCAAAATGTTCAAGAATATTCCGCTTCAGATTGCCTATCAGGGGGAACTGATTTTAAGAGGCGAAGCGGTAATTGGGTATCGGGATTTTGAAAAAATTAATGCTGAGATTGAAGATGTAGCGGCCAAATATAAGAATCCCCGGAATCTTTGCAGCGGATCTGTGCGACAGCTGAATAATGAAATTACAGCGAAGCGAAATGTCTGTTTCTATGCATTTACGCTGGTGCAGGCGCCGGAGGTGGATTTTCATAATTCCAGAGCCTGTCAGATGGAGTGGCTGAAAGAGCAGGGCTTCGATGTGGTGGAATATGAGATGGTGGAACAGGATACGGTAGAATCCGTGGTAAAAGCCTTTGAACAAAAGATTGAAGGAAATGACTTTCCGTCCGACGGACTGGTGCTGGTGTATGACGATATCGCTTATGGACAGTCTCTTGGACGCACGTCTAAATTTCCGAGGGATTCTTATGCGTTTAAGTGGAGCGATGAAATTAAACGAACCAGGCTTCTGGAAATCGAATGGAGTCCATCACGCACAGGGCTGATTAACCCGGTTGCGATCTTTGAACCGGTGGAACTGGAAGGAACAACGGTCAGCCGTGCCAGTGTTCATAATATTAGCATTATGGAAGAATTGGAGTTGGGAATAGGAGACGAGATTGAAGTTTATAAGGCGAATATGATTATTCCCCAGATTGCAGAAAATCTGACCAGGAGCGGTGTAAAAGAGATTCCGAAAACCTGTCCTGTCTGCGCGGGGGCGACAGAAATAAGGCAGGTAAGTAATGCGAAAGCCCTCTATTGTACCAATGAAGAATGTCAGGCAAAGCATGTGAAATCATTTGCGCTGTTTGTCAGTCGGGATGCATTAAATATCGAAGGATTATCTGAGGCAACACTGGAAAAATTCATTGCGATGGGGTATATTAAAGAATATGCGGATATTTTCCATTTGGATCGTTACCGGGAAGAGATTCAGTCAATGGAAGGATTTGGGGAGAAGTCCTGTCAAAATCTGATAGACAGCATTGAAAAGGCCAGGGTGACGACGCTTCCAAGAGTCATCTATGCGCTGGGAATTGCGAATATCGGACTGGCCAATGCGAAGATGATTTGCAAAGAATTTCAAAATGATGTAGAGAAGATGCTTCAGGCAGATATGGAGGCGTTGAATGCGATTCCGGGTGTAGGAGAAGTGATTGCGAAAGCTTATGTAGATTACTTTTCTTCGGAAATCCATGTGAAGAGATTCAAGGATCTGCTTGAGGAACTTACAATTCCGAAGGAGGAAGGCGAGGAAAAAGAACAAATCTTTGCAGGAATGAATTTTGTAATTACAGGAAGTGTAGAACACTTTGCAAATCGGGGGGAGATCAAGGCGTTGATTGAAAGTCTTGGAGGAAAGGTGACCGGATCGGTTACGTCCAAGACGAATTATCTGATCAATAATGATGTAACTTCTACATCTTCTAAAAATAAAAAGGCGAATGAACTGGGGATTCCGATTTTGTCAGAAGAAGCATTTTTGCAAATGACAAAGACGAAGGAAACCAAGTAGAAAGAAGGAATAGACATGGCAGAGGAAATTAATTTTAACGAAATCGACGGGGAAGAGCTGGATGCAATGAAGCAAGAGGCTGCTTCCCATAAACTGGAAAAAGAAGAGCAAAAGGAAGCGTCAAAAGCAAAAGAGGAAGTAGAGAAAGCGCAGGGCGAAGTAGAACCGACGAAGAAAGATACCGGAAAGAATGAAGGAACGGATGATGGATATGAGAAGTTCTGTTTTATCTGCAGACGTCCGGAGAGTGTGGCGGGCAAGATGATCGAGCTTCCTAACAATATCAGTGTGTGCAGCGATTGTATGCAAAAGAGCTTTGATGCCATGTCCAGCGGACAGATTGATTACAGCCGGTTAATGAATATGCCGGGTGTACAGATTTTCAATATGTCAGATATGGAACAGGCAATTCCGAAGCAGCAGAAAGTGAAGAAGAAAAAGGAAGGCGAAGAGAAGACGCCTCTGATTGATATTCGTAAGATTCCGGCGCCTCATAAGATCAAGGCAAGCCTGGATGAATATGTAGTGGGTCAAGAGTATGCCAAGAAGGCAATGTCAGTTGCTGTTTATAATCATTATAAACGTGTGGCGACAGATTCCATGGATGATATTGAGATTGAGAAGTCCAATATGCTGATGATCGGACCGACAGGTTCTGGAAAAACGTACCTGGTAAAGACATTAGCCAGAATTCTGGATGTGCCTTTGGCAATTACAGATGCAACATCATTGACAGAGGCCGGATATATTGGGGACGATATTGAAAGTGTCGTGTCTAAACTTTTGGCGGCAGCAGATAATGATGTGGAGAAAGCAGAGCAGGGAATTATTTTCATTGACGAGATTGATAAGATTGCAAAGAAGAAGAATTCCAGCCAGCGGGATGTCAGCGGTGAATCGGTACAGCAGGGAATGTTAAAGCTTCTGGAAGGAAGCGACGTGGAAGTGCCGGTGGGAGCGAATAGTAAGAATGCCATGGTACCTCTGACAACGGTAAATACCAAGAACATTCTTTTCATCTGTGGCGGAGCGTTTCCGGATTTGGAGGGAATTATTAAGGAGCGTCTGACGAAACAGGCATCCATTGGATTTGGAGCAGACTTAAAAGATAAATACGATCATGATAAGACAATCCTTAGTAAAGTGACTGTGGAAGATCTTCGTAACTTTGGAATGATTCCGGAGTTCTTAGGGCGTCTGCCGATTATCTTTACCTTACAGGGAATGAACGAAGAGATGCTGATTCAGATCTTAAAAGAGCCAAAGAATGCGATCTTAAAGCAGTATCAGAAGTTGTTGGCATTGGATGAAGTGAAGCTGGAGTTTGATGACGGGGCATTGTCTGCAATTGCTGAGAAAGCAATTAAAAAAGACACTGGAGCCAGAGCGCTTCGCGCCATTATTGAGGAATTTATGCTGGATATCATGTACGAGATTCCAAAGGATGACAATATCGGTCAGGTGACCATTACGAGAGCATACATAGAAGGAACGGGCGGGCCGATTATCAGTCTGCGAGGGCAGGAAGTACAGCAGATTGAACAGAAAAACGGTTAAAAAAGCAACGATAAATGTTAAAAGTCATATTGAAAAAAGCAGATAATTGATGTATTCTAGTAAAGGTTTTTTTAGAATTCAAAAAAGGAAGAAGGAATAAGAGATGGACTACAAATATTTACTGGACTTGGCAATTATTCTGCTGTGTACCAAGGTGCTTGGCCTGGCGACTAGAAAAGTACAGATGCCGCAGGTAGTTGGAGCGCTTCTGGCGGGACTCTTATTAGGACCTGCTGTAGGAGGTGTTCTGACAGAAACTCCGTTTATTACGGCGGTAGCAGAACTTGGCGTCATTGTCTTGATGTTCTGTGCCGGGCTGGAGACGGACATTAAGGAACTGAAGGCAAGCGGGAAAGCATCTTTTGTGATTGCGCTGTGCGGTGTGCTGGTTCCATTAGCGGGAGGATTTGCGCTGGCTCATTTCTTTAATAAGCCGGGGATGATTGCATCAGATGCAAATGGAACGATATTCTTACAGAATATTTTTATCGGAATTGTGCTGACTGCGACGTCTGTAAGTATTACCGTTGAGACATTGAAGGAACTTGGAAAGTTAAAGACGCGATCCGGAAATGCGATTTTGGGTGCGGCGATCATCGATGATATTCTTGGTATTATTGCACTGACGATCGTGACAAGCCTTGCGGATTCTTCGGTAAGTATTGTGGCCGTTCTTTTGAAGATTGTGGGATTCTTCGTATTTGCCGGTGTGGTTGGATTCCTGTTCTATATGGCATATAAGAAGTGGACGGAAGCAGCGCCGAAAAATCTGCATCGCCACGTGATTATTGCGTTTGTATTCTGTCTTCTGATGGCATACATTGCAGAAGAAGTGTTTGGAGTGGCTGATATTACGGGAGCGTTTATTGCCGGACTCATTATCTCCAATACACAGCGTTCCATGTTCGTGGAGACCAAATTCGATACACTGTCGTATCTTCTGCTTTCTCCGGTATTCTTTGCAAGTATTGGGCTGAAAGTAGAACTGCCGAAAATGTCCGGTACGATTGTATTGTTTTCCGTACTGCTGATCGTTGTGGCAGTGCTGACGAAGATTGTCGGATGCGGGCTTGGTGCAAAACTTTGTAAATACAAACCGTACCAGTGTAAGCGAATTGGTGTGGGAATGATTTCTCGAGGCGAAGTTGCGTTGATTGTAGCGAGCAAAGGTGAAAGTATGGGCCTTTTGGGAACGTCATTTTTAGCTCCAGTGATTATCATGGTTGTGGTAACGACGATTATTACGCCGATTCTTTTGAAGATTGTATTCAAGCAGGGACCAGAACCGCCGATTCCGAAGGAAGAAGAAGTTTCAAGCTTCTACGAGGAAGCAGCGGCTGTGCGTGGAGAGTAATCCGTTACGGGAAGAATCTGTAAGATCAGATTTGGTCTGATACATAGGAAGGAAGATACCTCATATACTTAATCAAAGAAGTATATGAGGTGTTTTTTTATTATGAACGGTGAAATGTGCAGAGAAAAGATTTTGTCGGAAGACTATTGGGATTTCTTGATTCCCGGATACCGATCGGAAGAAGAGATCCTGCTTCCGGGGGAACGGGGATGTTTTCAGGGGATGGATTTTGGATATCGAACGCTTTATGTGGATAGTAAGCCGCTAGGAGAACTTTCGATTGGAGAATATTGGTATAATTCCATTCCGAACTGTTATGCACTTCTTGACATGGAGGCGCTAAATGCAGCAGGAATCCGTACGGTGCAGACTTATCCCTCCCTGCAGCTTTCAGGAGAAAATATTATGATTGGATTTTTGGATACCGGAATTGATTATCGACATCCGGTTTTTAGAAATATCGATGGCTCTACCAGAATTGTTGGAATTTGGGATCAGACAGATCAGACGGGCAATCCACCGGAGGGGCTTGATTATGGGAGCAGTTATACAAAGGAACAGATTGATGAAGCGCTTCGGGAATCAGATCCATTTACAGTTGTGCCGCAGAGGGATGAGAATGGTCATGGAACCTATCTTGCCAGTGTGGCAGCGGGAGGTGCGGACATAGAAAATGGATTTTCAGGAGCCGCGCCGGAGGCGTCTTTGGCAGTGGTAAAGTTAAAACCTGCAAAGCGTTATCTGAAGCAGTTTTATGGGATTCGGGAAGACGCTGTCTGTTATCAGGAAAATGATATTATGCTGGGGCTTCGTTATCTAAATCAGGTGGCGAAGGATAAGAGGATGCCGTTGGTGATCTGTTTGGCGCTGGGGACCAATTTTGGCGGGCATAATGGGACGACACTTTTGTCGATTATGTTGGATCGTTATGCGGCAATGCCGAATCGTACGGTGGTGATGGGGACGGGGAATGAGGCGGCAGAACGCCATCATTATCGATATGTGCTGACGGATAAATCGGATGTGGCGCGGGCTGAAATTCGAGTGGGAGAAGGAGTCGGAGGATTCGCAGCGGAGGTTTGGACGGGGATTCCTAATGTGGTTACTGTTTCTATTACGTCACCATCCGGAGAACAAAGCAGAAAGATTTCTCTGCGCCAGGGGGATCGCTATCATCTGATGTTTTCTTTTGACCGTACGGAGGTGACGCTGGAGTATCGTCTGCTGTTGGAAAATAATGATTCCCAGTTGATTTTTCTTCGTTTCCATGAACCGGCGGCAGGAATTTGGAGGATTGACGTGGAGCCCATCCAGTTGTCGGATGGTGAGATTCATATCTGGCTTCCGATTCAGGAGTTTTTGTCTGGTGAAGTCTATTTTCTGGAAGCAGATCCTAATGTGACGCTGACGGAACCGGGAACAGGTCAGCTTGCCATGACGGCGGCTTATTACAATGGGACGGACAATGGAGTTGATATTCATTCGGGAAGGGGATATACTAGGAATGGAAGAACCAAGCCGGATTACGCGGCTCCGGGGGTACAGGTGCTAGGAGCGGGCTTAGATGGAAGGTTCGTGACACGAAGTGGTTCCAGTGTGGCTACGGGGATTGCGGCAGGAGCATCGGCGCTGTTAATGGAGTGGGTTGCAAGGCAGCCCGGTATACACGGGATGAATTCCATCGAAATTCGGAATATGATTGTCCTGGGAGCGAATCAGCGGGAGGGAATGGAATATCCGAACCGAGAATGGGGATATGGAACTCTGAATCTGTATCAGTCGTTAGATATCCTGCGTGGGCTATGAAAGGAGAAGGAAAATGGCAGATTTTTTTGAAGAACTCGGAAAGAAGATTTCAGATGCGGCGAGCGAGATTGGAAAAACGGCAGAGGATGCGCTGGAAATCCAGAAATTAAAGAGTGATATTCGTTCTATGAAGCGAGCCAACGACCGGGATATGCTGCATCTTGGAAGGATGGTTTACGATAAATTCCAAAAAGGAGAAGTTGACGATACGGATTACATTTCCTTATGTGAAGAGACGGAAAAGAGGGAGCAGGAGATGGAACGCCTGGAGGAAGAGATCGCGAAGATCCAGGAGATGCGCTAGGAATCAGTGGTTTTATGTGAAGAGAGGCAGCGTGGAGCGTTATGAGAGGAACGGTAAGAAAAGAGAAGAAGGTCATCGGAAAGAGTAGGAAAAAGAAAAGAGAGTTTTGGAGTGCGGGGGAGTGGTTTCTCGTTCTTTTGGGGAGCGATCTTCTGGCAAAGCAGTATGTGGAAGAAACGATGCTGGAGGGAGAGGAACGGGAGATACCGGGAAAGAAACTAATCCTTCGGAAAGTATATAATCGGGGGATTTCTTTTGAATACCCTGGAAGAGCATCCGGACATCGTGAAGGCAGTTTCCCTTGCGGCGGGAGCGGGGTTCCTTCTATATGACGGATATCTTTTTACCCGGAAAGGAAATCGACTGGAGAAGCTGGGGGTGATTCTGGCAGGCGCAGGGGGAGCCAGTAACCTTGCAGACCGGCTGTTTCGAGGACGAGTGGTGGACTATATTGGAGTGAAAAGCCGTTCGTCCTTTTTGTCACGCCTGACAGCGAATTTAGGGGATCTTTATCTTTTTATTGGAGCGGTTATAGTCATGGTGTCTCAGAAAAGAAAGCGCGGATCTGTTCGCAGATCGTCGTCATAAGGCGGGTTCTGGACTCTATGCTTGCCCAGGCAATGTGGGGAGTGATAAAAAGGCGCCTACTGTCTTTGATAGACAGGAGCGGCGAGTCTTCCTGCATAGGTTCCTCACAGAGTACATCAAGCCCGGCAGCAGCGATTCTGTGTTCGGTAAGTGCATCTGCTAGATCCTGTTCTGACACGATGGCGCCGCGGCCGAGGTTTAAGAAGATGCAGGAGTTTTTCATCTGGTCAAACGCAGACTTGGTAATCAGATGGTGGGTAGAGGGTGTGAGCGGCGCATGAACGGACAGGATGTCAGATTCGGAAAGCAGCGTCTGAAAATCTACCTGCCGATAGCCTGGCTGCTGGGGGCTTCCGGAAGGAGAATAGTAGATGACATTTGCGCCGAATGCTTTGGCGATTTCTGCCACCTTGCGTCCAATATTTCCAAGACCGATAATTCCCCAGGTCTTTCCATTTATTTCGTGAAATTGTTCTGTAAAATGTGAGAAGCCAGTATCGTTGATATAATGCCCTTCTTTCACATAATCATCATAGAATCTCAATTTTTCCAATAGGTAAAAAAGCATAGCGAAAGTATGCTGGGCAACGGAGTCGGTAGAGTAGCCGCTGACGTTGCGCCAGGCAATGTTATGCTCTTCAAGATAAGATTTATCCAAGTGGTTTGTTCCGGTTCCGGTGGTGCAGACTAGCTTCAGATGAGAAGCTTTGCCGATTGTGGAAGCATTAATGGGAATCTTGTTGGTGAGAATGACATCTGCATCGAATGCTCTTGACGGCACTTCTTCCAGAGAAGAGAAGTCGTATCGAGTGACGGTGCCAATCTGGTCAAACATAGTCAGATCCAAGTCTTTGCCGAGAGTAGCGGCATCTAAAAAAACAATTTTCATAAGAATACCTCAAACTTATTTTTAGATACAAAAAAAGCGGGTGATGGGAATCGAACCCACGTATCCAGCTTGGAAGGCTGGTGTTCTACCATTGAACTACACCCGCATGAGTATCGGGGTGACAGGATTCGAACCTGCGACCTCCTGGTCCCAAACCAGGCGCTCTAGCCAAGCTGAGCCACACCCCGAGGTGATATTTTGTTAAGTGTTCGTCTCACGAACGAGTTATATAATATCACCATATAAGAAAAAAAGCAATACCTTTTTTGAAAAAAATTAATTTTTTTTGAAATTCTTTTTTGAAGTTACTTCAAAGAGTAGACCCACATTGCCCGAATCTGATCTTTGATCTGCGAAAAGTTCCAAAGCGTTTCACTGTTTGCTTTGCTGAATGGATCATTCACAGTGACGTTTCCATTTTCGTATCCGGTTAATACAATAAAGTGGCCAATCTGTGTAAAGTTGCCGGGACCGACGCTACAGATAATCGGGTGTCCGGCAGATAATTCCGCACTGACCTGCGTTTCGTTAAGGAGACCTTCATAGCAGGAAAGGTTCCAGGAAGCTCCGGCTTCACGCATAAAAGACCAGTAGGTATTGTTCTCTTCATCGACGTAGCTGTGCTGAGTCCCAAAGGATGCAACCTTTGCAGGGGTGATGGAAGGATCCTGATTAAGACCGGATGCAACCATTGCCATACAGGTAGGGCCACAGCCGCTGATGGCGATAATGCTGGTACCATAGGTGGAATATCCCCAGCGTTCATCCCATTGCAGCAGAAGGGGGATGGAACCTGGCTGCAAGGAGTCACCGATAGTTTCAGCAGGTTTGGAATCTTTTTTCTTTGGATAATTTTCTACGAAATCAACAGTTTCGGGGTTTTTATCGAGAAGTTCAATGACGTCATCCGGATATCCTGCGCTGATGGCTTTTGCCCTTACTCGCTCCAAGTGCTCTTCGGGAGTCTCTTTCTTTTCGGTCTTCTTTTTCTCCTTTTCTCTTTTTTCTTCCTTCTTTTGTTGTTCGATTTTTGCCGCTTCTTTTGCTTCAGAACGTTTTTTATGTACCTGACAGCTTCCAATTGCACAGATGGCAATAAAGATCACACATCCGATCAGCAAAAGCTGACGGCGAACCTGTTGGCGTCGCCGGTTGGAATGCCGCACTTTTTTCTTCTGTTTCATCTATATAAAATCCTTTCATATTCAAATCAAGTACAGCCGAAGAAGAGGGTTGTACTGAGAAATATTATACAACAATCAGGAAAAAGGGACAACTTAAGAGATATTAAAATTCTCTTAATAACAGCGTATTTCCGTTGATATTTGTTTTATCAAGCAAAAGGTAGAAAACCCTGTGGAAATATGCTGTTTCAAGAGGCTTTAAGAAGTGTTTCTCGTTTCCAAGAAATGAAGAAAAATGGAACTCGCTACCTTATGTCCCAAACATTCTTTTGTGGATGCCCCGGATAGCGCCGGGGCAGTTTTCTGTTATTTGAGAAGATCTGTGATGCAAATGTATAAATCATCAAAGGTTTCGACCTTGATTTTATCGTCAAAAGAATATTGCATAGAATCCTCTACATCTATGAAAGAATATACTTGCACAGTTTTTTGTAAAGGGTTGACAATCCAGTATTCTTTTACGCCTGCGGTTCGATATTTGAATAGTTTAGTTAAATAATCCATGCGCTGGCTGGACGGTGAAACGATTTCAATAATAAAATCAGGTGCTCCGTTGCAGCCTTTTTCGTTTAGCTTATTTGGATCACAGATAACAGAGATATCAGGTTCTACATAATTCCGCTCGTCTTGATTTAAAAATACAGCGAAAGGAGAGGGGTAGACTTTACAGGTGCCTCCGTTTTTCCGGACATGGTTTCTTAGAGTGGCAGATAATTCCATCACAAGCTCCTGATGAAAAGGAGAGGGCGGTGCCATATCATAGATCTGGCCGTCAATCAATTCAGCACGTGTGCCATCCGGCAGAGCGTAGATATCGTCAATTGTGTAAACGTTCGATTTTGATAACGGCATAATCTCACATCCTTTCATAATCTCACAGTATAAAGTATAACCAATGCATTTGAAAATTTACTCACTGGTTCCCATTTGAGAGGAATCACCGGATTCTATAATTTCTCCAGTGTCCTTATTTACAAAGTTTACCACTGTCTTTATCTGATCTGCTGGAACAGCATTGAATGCTTGATATAGGTTTCCTTGGATATATAGTCCCATTACAGCCATGCTCTGAAGGCCACCATAAGTGTTTGGATCCACGTTTATATTAAATTCGGTTACATCATCCTTGTAAGTGATTGATTCAAAGGAAGGGAAGTTCTCTTTGTCTGCTAAGAGTTCATCGATTCCTTGATCAATACCATCCTTTAGGCTGGCCAAAAGGTTCTTGTGAGCATCTTTCGTCATTTTCATTGTAATGGAACCGTCTTCGTTCTGGATAACCTCCTTTACTCCAGCATCTTTTGCTTCTTGATCCAATTCTGCAGCTGAATCTCCGATCAGTAATGCGGGAAGTGTTACTTCTACGCTTAATAGATTCTTTTCAGCTTTCAAAGTGTCGGTATCCTCAGTTTTTTCTTCTTTTTTTTCTGGCTTAGAGTCGTTGCTTTGACACGCAGTGATGTTCAAAGCCATAGTTCCGATTAGTAATATTGTTAAGATTTTCTTTTTCATAATAGTTTTTCTCCTTCCTGGTCTGACGTACATTTATATAAACCATATAGGGTTATATCATTAAAATTTAGCTGGTAACTCGGATTATTAGAAATCAGTTTTTGTAGATTTAGTATAGCATAATAGCATTGAACAATCAAAATATAAAGATAAACAATAGTAAACCATACTTATAACAAGGAGAGAATGATTCATAGAAAGAAGGGGCGTCAATGAGTAAAAAGGTAAAAAGAAAAATGGCAAGCACACAGTTGAGCACCTGATGCTTGCCACCACAATACTAAACCTCTTACTTGCAATAATCGAACTAATAAGTAAGATATTTGATTAAGAGGACGGGAGAGAGAACCCAATCTCTCTCCCTGATAAAATAATACTTTTCAATAGGTTCGTTGTCAATATATAATAGAAATATAGTTACAACAGAGGAGAAGGATGTTGGAAAGGTGATAGTGGATCTACCTATTGGTTATGCGTGGAAAAGGAGGAGGTGGCAAAAATGAGTGAGCATAAATTAAGTAGAGAAGAAGAAATAAGAATTTTTGAAGATAGATGCCGTTGTGAATCTAGACAGCCGGAAACAGAAGAAGAAAAACGAAGAGCAGAAGAACACCAAAGAAGATTTAAAGAGTTTTTTAGAAAAACATACGGGAATACAATTGATAATTAATCACTCTTCATTCGGGTAGTGTTTTTGCGGAGAAAATTACGAGGCGAGCCTTCTATAGCTTAAATTTCTTATTGCAAGCGAGGAAGACAGACAAGAGTTTATACAATGTGGTGCAGGCTCGTTATTGGAACAAGTGTTGGAATATATGGATTAGCTATGTAAGGAACATATTGAAAAAAGGAATGAAATGGTTAGATTGAAAAGCGCCCGGAGCTTTAGAAGCTCTGGGCGCTTTTCAACGAATACATTTTCAAGGAATCGTCTGCTGTGTCAGTCTGTAAACTGCATTTCATAATAATGGGAATAGATTCCGCCGAGGTTCAGAAGTTCTTTGTGTGTACCGCGTTCAGAAATCTGGTTGTCGGCTACTACAAGGATCTCATCTGCGTTTCGGATGGTAGACAGTCGGTGTGCAATTGTAATCGTAGTACGGTTTTTGGAGAGTTCCTCCAGGCTCTGCTGAATCCAGCGTTCGCTTTCGTTGTCGAGGGCGCTGGTGGCCTCATCAAGAATCAGGATCGGAGGATTCTTTAAAAATACCCTGGCAATGGAAATCCGTTGCTTTTGTCCTCCGGACAGTCGGGTACCGCGCTCGCCGACAAACGTGTCATAGCCATCAGGAAGTTCACTGATAAATGTGTGGATGTTCGCCTTTTTGGCGGCATCTATAATTTCTTCCATAGAAGCGTCCGGTTTTCCGTAGGCAATGTTTTCCCGGATGGTTCCACAGAATAGATAGACATCCTGCTGTACCAGGCCGATCTGACTTCGCAGGCTTTGAAGTGTCAGGGTGCGGACATCTTTTCCGTCGATAGTAATGCGCCCGCCTGTTACATCATAGAAGCGCGGAAGCAGGGAGCAGATGGTTGTCTTGCCGCTGCCGGACGGTCCAACTAATGCAATTGATTTTCCGGCAGGAATCTGGAAAGAGACATGGGAAAGGACGGGGGTGTTGTCATCGCTGTAATGGAAGGATACGTCCTCGTAAGACACGGAGCCTTGAACAGAGGATAAAGCGGTGGCATCCGGGGAATCCAGGATTTCCGGTTCGGTTTCCATTACATCCAGAAAACGGCGGAAGCCGGAGAGTCCTTTTTGTATCATTTCTACCAGTTCTACCAGAATTTGGATAGGGCTGACAAAAATGCCGATATAGAGGGCATACATGGCAAGATCGCCAACCTGCATCTGTCCTTTGGCAATGAGGTAGCCACCGAAGACTAACGTGGTTAGATACATCATGCCCTGGAAGAACAGATTCCACGCCATAAAACTTCCCATGCACTTATAATTGTCTCTTTTGGACAACAGGAAAGCGTGATTGCTCTTGTGAAATTTTTCTTCTTCAATCTCTTCGTTTGCAAAAGACTGAACGACACGAATTCCGGCCAGAGTATCTTGAAGGCTTGCGTTGACGTCTCCGATTTTTCGTCGGTTCTCCATAAAGGTTTCCTGCATACGCCGATTCTGGTGCATGGAGAATAGGAACATACATACCACAAGAAGGGCAAGCGGAATTGCAAGTCTCCAGTTGATCAAGAACAGGAAGAGAAAGGAGCCGATAATCTTTATGACAGAAATGAAAAGATTTTCCGGACCGTGGTGTGCAAATTCCGCAATATCAAAGAGGTCAGATACCAGTTTGCTCATCATCTGACCGGAATTATTTTGGTCGTAGTAGGAAAAAGAAAGTTGTTCGTAGTGATGGAATAACTGCTGACGCATGTCCCGTTCCATATTAGCCCCCATCATATGTCCCTGATAGCTGACGTAATATTTGCATAGGCTTTGAATGAGATACATCAGAAAAAGACCGATACCGATGGGAAATAGTGCCGCCAGAATCGAAGATGCATCTTTGGTGAACAGTGTGTTGGTCAAAGTTCTTAAGATTTGTGGATAGATCAGATCAATGACACTGATGAGCGCAGCGCAGATCAGATCTAAAAAGAAAACCATTTTATAGGGGCGATAATAGGGAATAAATTTTTTTAATGTATGCATATTTTTCTTACCTCACAAATGAAATCTAAGAATTAGGTTGGTAATATTTATCTTAACATAAGAAGAAAGAAGTTGCAAAACGGGAAGAAGAGAGAAAAAAGTGTGACCGGATCACGGAATTTTTGTAAAAACAGGTTATACTGTGTATATAAGCTAAGAACAAGAAACAGGAAACCGGAGAAGTGTTCCGGACCTATGAAAACAGAGAAAGAGAGGAAGATAGATATGTCAGTAATTCATTTAACCAAGGAGAATTTTGAACAGGAAGTCATGCATTCAGAGGTACCGGTATTGGTAGACTTTTGGGCAACCTGGTGCGGACCATGCCAGATGGTTGGACCGATCTTGGAAGAGGTGGCCGAAGAGGTGACGGATGCTAAGATCTGTAAGGTAGATGTGGATGCCAATCCAGAGCTTGCAAGAGAGTTCCGTGTAATGTCCATTCCGACTTTGATGGTATTCAAAGAAGGAAAGAATGTGAAGAGAGACGTAGGAGCAAAGTCAAAGGCAGAAATCTTAGAGATGCTGAAATAAGGATGGAAAAGGCAGACAGCCTGAAGAAATTAAATTAATTTCTTCAGGCTGTCTTTATCTTTAATTCGCACAATTCCGCGGGATAATTCCACATATCCTTCGCTAGAAAAATATTTGAGCATTCGAGTTACAACTTCTCGTGCGCTTCCCATCAGTCTGGCGATCTGTTCATGCGTCATACGGATTTCCGTGGAACCTGAGGAAGCAGCCTCATCCAAAAGGAAGATGGCAAGGCGTTTGTCGAAGCTCATAAAGAGAATCTGCTGCATCGCCCACATGACATCGGAGAAGCGTTCGGTTGCCATTTTATAAGCGTGACATTCGGCATGGACGTTCTGTTTCATCACAGTGGCGATAGAAGCAGAACTGATCTGAATTACATCGGAAGCCTCTACGGTGTCGATGAAAACATCGAAAGTAATGGATTTGAGAACGCAGGCAGCAGACAGCACACAGGAATCTCCGGCATGAATCCGGTACAATGTGATTTCCCGACCTTCTTCGGAAAGCATGTATACCCGGAGAGATCCGGAGGTTACTAGAAGCATCCCGATGCATTCGGATTCTGCGCTGTGGACATTGGTATCCTTATCATAATGAAACTCTGAGGAACCGGCAGTTAGAATTCCTTTCTGGTTTGGAGTAAGATCGTCCCAAAATGGCAGCATGTTCTGAAGGATGGATAAATTCTTAGATGATAGCATAATAGCCTCCTTGTATCATTGTAGATTCGTGTGAAATCAGTATAACGCAGATGGGAAGTGCATTTCAATGTATTTTCTGAAATAAAAATAACAGGTGGGGACAGTGAGTTTTAAAAAGAAGTGGACATTCTAAAAGCGCGTATGCTATCATAAAACCTTAGACTTGAAAGGAATAGGAAAATTAATGGAAGAGATGAAATTTGAAGATCTGGGACTATGCCCGGAAATATTAAAAGCAGTAAAATACATGGGATTTGAAGAGGCGTCACCGATCCAGGCGAAGGCGATTCCGGCAATGATGACCGGGCGTGATGTGATAGGGCAAGCGCAGACAGGGACCGGAAAAACAGCGGCATTTGGAATTCCGCTGCTGGAAAAAATAGATCCGAAAAAGAAGAAATTACAGGCGATTGTACTTTGTCCGACCAGAGAACTTGCAATCCAGGTGGCGGATGAAATCCGCAATCTGGCAAGATATCTGCACGGTATTAAAGTGCTTCCGGTTTATGGAGGTCAGGAGATTGTCAAGCAGATTCGTTCATTAAAAGGCGGGGTACAGCTGGTGATTGGAACGCCGGGGCGTGTGATGGATCATATGAGAAGGAAAACACTGAGAATGGAACAGGTGCATACCGTAGTGCTGGATGAAGCAGACGAGATGCTGAATATGGGATTTAGAGAGGATATAGAGACGATTTTGGAAGGTGTTCCAAAAGAGCGTCAGACCGTGCTGTTTTCTGCCACCATGCCAAAGCCGATTCTAGATATCACCAGAAGATTCCAGCAGGATGCAGAATTGATTAAAGTGACGAAGAAGGAACTGACAGTACCGAATATTGAGCAGTTCTATTACGAAGTGAAGCCGAAGAATAAAGAAGAAGTGTTGTCGAGGCTTCTAGATATTTATAATCCGAAGCTTTCCGTTGTATTTTGTAATACAAAGAAACAGGTGGATCTGCTGGTCAACGGTCTTTTGGGACGCGGATATTTTGCAGCCGGACTTCACGGAGACATGAAGCAGGCGCAGAGAGACCGGGTAATGGAAGGGTTCCGGAAAGGGAAAACAGAGATTCTGGTGGCAACCGATGTGGCAGCCAGAGGAATCGACGTGGATGAAGTAGAAGCAGTGTTCAACTATGATCTTCCGCAAGATGACGAGTATTATGTACACCGGATTGGAAGAACGGGCCGTGCTGGAAGAGTGGGGCGTTCCTTTTCCTTTGTGTCAGGGAAGGAAGTTTACAAATTAAGAGAGATTCAGCGTTATTGTAAGACCAAGATCTATGCGCAGAAGGTTCCTTCCTTAAATGACGTCGCCAATACGAAGATGGAAGTTCTGATGGACAGCGTGGCAAGAATGATTGAAGAAGAGGATCTGACGACCTATCTAGAGCTGGTGCAGTCAGAGGTTAATGACTCTGATTACACGAGTATGGATATTGCAGCCGCTCTGTTGAAAATGTGTGCAGGTGCAAGAGAAGAAAAGGAAGAAGATCTTTTTGAAGATACCGGTGCAGAGGAACCGGGAATGGTTCGTCTGTTTATCAATATCGGAAAGAAACACCGGGCAAAACCAGGGGATATCCTGGGGGCACTGACCGGAGAAAGCGGAGTACCTGGCAAGGTGGTTGGAACGATTGATATGTATGACAAGTATACATTTGTAGAAGTTCCAAGAGAATACGCAAAAGAGGTGCTAAATGCCATGAATCATGTTAAGATAAAGGGGAAGGCTGTAGCAGTAGAACCGGCAAACCAGAAATAAAGTGGGAGGATACTTATGACAGAGACAGGGGTAATACACGGAAGATTTCAGATTTTGCATTTGAAGCATATGGAATACATTCTTGCGGCAAAGATGCGCTGCAAGAAATTATATATTGGGATTACCAATCCGGATTCGATGCATACCAAGGACTCTGTTGGCGATATCAATCGTTCTGCGAAATCAGCGAATCCATTGACTTATTTTGAGCGGTATGAACTGATTCGGGGAGCGATGAAGGAATTTCGTGTGCCGGAAGAAGAATATGATATTCTTCCATTTCCGATTAATTGTCCAGATTATCTTCTTCAGTATGTTCCAAAGGATGCCGTCTATTATATGGGGATGTGCGATGAATGGGATGAAGAGAAATACCGGATTTTAAAAGGGCTGGGGCTTACGGTGGAAGTACTCTTTAGAAAGACCCCGGAGGAGAAAGGGATTACCGCGTCTCTGGTGCGAAGCGCTATTGCTACCGATCAGGAATGGGCGAAGATGGTTCCGAAAAGTGTCTATCGTTATATTACAGAGCATGATTTGGATGAGCGGATTAAGCGTCTGGAGAGGATGCGGATAGATGAAAAGGATATTAGCCGGATAAAAGATTAAAAAATAAATCGGGGTAACAGGATTCGAACCTGCGACCTCACGGCCCCCAGCCGTGCGCTCTAACCAAACTGAGCCATACCCCGATAGGACTATTCTAGCGAATTGTATGGAAGATTGCAAGTATTAATTGTTAAAGTTTTGGTGAAGGTATGATATAATTATTGCATAATATTGTAGCTCGGGAGATGGTATATTCTATGAGGAAGGAGTTTGGAATATGAAAGTAATTGTAGTAGGGCCAAGAGGTAAGATGGGGAAATTGATTACGCAGATTGCGGCTGCACGAGATGATATGGAACTGGTTGCAGGCGTTGCGCCGGCGGGCAGAGATTATATTGGTCAGGACTTGGGACAGGCTGCAATGGTGGGAAGGATGCTGGGAGTTCCGGTTGTAGATGATCTGGAAAGCGTAATTGATGATTGCGATGTGATCATTGACTTCTCTACAAAAGAAATGGGAATGAAGGTATTGGAACTTGCTGTTGCGCATGAGAAAGCGCTGGTGTGCGGAACTACAGGATTTTCAGCAGAAGAGATGCAGCGATTTAAGGATGCGGCGCAGAAGATTCCGATGCTTTATGCGGCAAATACGTCTAAGCTTGTGAATGTGATGAATCGCCTGTTGGAAATGGTTGCTTCCACTTTGAAAGATGAGATTGATATTGAGATTCTGGAAATGCATGATCAGTGGAAAAAAGATGCGCCAAGTGGAACTTCCAAAGAAATGGGAGAGATTATGGCACATGCAATGGGAAAAGAATTAAGTGAAGTGGCCGTCTATGGACGGGAAGGAGTTTCCCCAAGAGAGCCGGGAACGATTGGATACCATTCTCTTAGAGCGGGAAATATTCCAAGCAGCCATACGGTATTCTTTGGTGGAATGGGAGAACGTTTGGAGATTACCCACCACTCCTATAATTGGGAATGCTTTGCAAGAGGAGCCTGCGACTGCGCGGCGTATCTGGCAGATCAGGAGCCGGGATTTTATACCATTCAGGATGTACTGCATTTAGGATAGAAGAAAATACGAGCAAGATGAGGAGAAGAATGAAATGATTTTAGTGACAACACAGTATATTACCGGAAAGAAGCTGGAGATGATTGGTATGGTTCGCGGAACGATGATTCAGTCTGTGCACGTAGGAAAAGATATTGTGAATAGTTTTCGGACTTTGGTGGGAGGAGAATTAACTTCTTACACAGAGATGATGAATGAAGCTAGAGCGATCGCAACGCGCAGAATGGCGGAGGATGCGGAAGCGATGGGGGCGGACGCAGTGATTGATATCCATTATACCTCTAGTTCTGTGATGCAGGGAGCCGCAGAGGTACTTGCTTATGGAACGGCAGTGAAAATCGTTGGAGATGAGGAAAAATAAGGAACTATTTGCTAATGAATGTATAATTCCTGCTTTTGTGGAGATACTGGAGACATGTGAAAAAGCACAAGGAGGAAAGATTCATGAAAGCAAGAGTAGAAGAGGGATGCATTTCCTGTGGGACCTGCGTAGCGGTGTGTCCGGAGGTATTCCGGTTTAATGACGATGGATTGGCGGAGGCGTATGAGGCTGTAGAGCCAGAATATGAAGGCGCGGCAGAGGAAGCCAGAGACAGCTGTCCGGTATCTGTGATAGACCTGGGAGAATAAGGGGCAAAACAAAGAAACGTTGATACAGAATCTAAAAATTAGAACTGTATTGACGTTTTTTATTGTTTTGTATAAGGATGGATAATTCTTGAAGATTTTCTATTGACAAGTGGAAAGAAAAAGAATAGTATTGTATCAACACACTAATACAATAAGGAATAAGGAGAGCGAAAGATGATTGAGATTAAGCATTTAACTAAAATTTATAAACTCAATAAAAAGCAGATGGCTGAATCCAAGACGAAGAATCCTTATAAGACGGCTGTGGACGATCTGTGCCTGACAGCAAAAAAAGGAGAAATCTACGGACTTTTAGGACCGAACGGCGCGGGGAAGACGACGACGCTTCGCTGTATTGCAACATTGATCAAACCGACAAAAGGCGAGGTTTTTGTTGATCAGCATGAGGTGCAAAAGGAGCCGGAGAAGGTGCGGGAATCCATTGGATTTCTAACCAGTGAGATTAAATTGGATGAACAGTTTGATGTGGATTATATGTTTGATTTTTTTGGAAAGCTTCACAACATTTCCGGAGAACGGTTGAAAAAACGCAAAGAAGAGCTGTTTACATATTTTGGAATCAAAGAGTTTGCGCATAAGAAGATCAAAGAATTGTCAACTGGTATGAAACAGAAGGCTGCCATTGCGGTAAGTCTGGTGCATGATCCGGATATTGTGATCTTTGATGAACCGACCAACGGACTGGATATCATTACAGCAAGAAGTGTGACGGATTATTTGAGAAAACTTCGAGATGACGGGAAACTTGTGATTGTATCTACGCACATTATGTCGGAGGCAGAAAAGCTTTGCGACAGGATTGGGATTATTATTGATGGACAGAAGGTGGCGGAAGGAACCCTGCGGGAATTGTTGGAACAGACCAATACTTCCGATCTGGAGGATGCCTTTTTTGAATTTTACAGCGCGCGGAAGGGAGAATAAAGCATGAGTGGAATGAGACAGATATTCAAAAAAGAGATGGACAGAATTTTTAAAGATAAGAAAATGGTCTTTTCTGTATTCTTTCTTCCGGTATTAATGATGGTTGTCCTTCTTTCTATTATCAACGGTTTGGCATCTAATATGGAAAAAGATATTGAAAGTCATAAGTCAGAGATTTATGTGATGAATGAGCCGGCTTCATTTAGAGATGTCCTGGAAGTAAGCAAAATGAAATGTCAGTTAAAGACGGTGGCATCAGAAAAAGAGATGAAGGGGGCGAAAAAGGAGATTCTGGAAGGAGAAGCGGATCTGATTGTGGAGTTCCCGGAAGGTTTTGAGGAGGATATCGCAAAATACCAGGAGGGGGATCCAGTGCCGCAGGTTAAGACCTATGAGAATCCTTCGGAGGAATATTCCCAGCAGGCATCAAGGAACATGACTGCGGCTTTGGAGACATACCGGCAGATGCTGTTGTCTCAGCGGGTAGAAGATATGAGTTCTCTTACGATTTTTCAGGTGAACAGCGACAATGATGAGATGTATATTCAGGATGAGAGGAAAGCCGGAGGAAAAGCAATCGGAACAATGCTTCCATACTTTATTACTATTCTGCTCTTTGCAGGTGCGATGGGAATTGGAACGGATATGGTGGCAGGAGAAAAAGAAAGAGGTACGATGGCAAGTCTCTTGGTATCACCGATTAAGAGAAAAGATATTGCACTTGGAAAGGTGCTGGCATTGATGTTGATTTCCGGAGTATCTTCGCTGATTTATGTGGCGGCTATGGTAATCGGTGCGCCGCTGATGATGAGTAAGATGGGCGGACTTGGCGATCTTGATATTCAGTTGAGTGTGCAGCAGATTTTGATGCTGGGGACACTTTTGGTAGCGATTGCATTCCTGTATTCAACGATGATTGCACTGATTTCTGTGTTTGCGAGGTCGGTGAAGGAGGCGAATACATATGTGATGCCAGCTTACATGCTGGTATTGGTAACCGGACTTTTGACGATGTTCACGTCTGGAGAGACCAGTCAGAAGATGTTCTTCATTCCAATTTACAACACGGCGCTTGTGCTTCAGGGAATTCTAGGTCAGGAAGTTACAATGATGCAGTTTGGCGTAACACTTATTGAGACGCTGGCGATTGGAGCAGTGCTGATGGGAGTGATTGTCAAAGCTTTTGACAGCGAGAAAGTAATGTCTGCTTAAAGGGCAGTAGATATATGCAGCGGGGCAAGTAAGCCTTTGCTGCATATATTATATATAAGAAGAAATAAGAAACTGGTGAGTGCAATGGGAATGCGTCTGTGTGAGCTGGAGAATAAAGAAGTGATCAATGTCTGTGACTGTAAAAAACTAGGTTATATTGCGGATTTGATTCTGAATGAGTGCAGTGGATGCGTGGAAGCTTTGATTATTCCAAAGGGAGGAAAAGTATGCGGTTTCTTCTGTGATGGATCGGAGTATATCATTCCTTTTTGCTGCATTAAAAAGATTGGACCGGATATTATTTTGGTTGAAATGCATGAGGAAAAGAAAAAAGTTGTTTGACTTCTTCTAGGGCAGCAGATATACTATATGTATTATATTGAGAAAGGACGATACCAAGATGAAGTGTCCATATTGTAATCATCCGGATACCAGAGTGATCGATTCCAGACCGGCAGAGGATGGAAGCTCGATTCGCAGACGCCGTTCTTGTGATGTGTGCGGGAAACGGTTTACCACATATGAGAAGGTGGAGACAATTCCGCTTATTATTATTAAAAAAGATAACAATCGGGAACAGTATAACCGTCGTAAGATCGAGAACGGGGTTTTGCAGGCATGTTATAAGAGACCCGTTTCTGCTGAGGAGATTCAGCAAGCGATCGATCGGATCGAGACGAAGATTTTTAATCTGGAGGAGAAGGAGATCCCAAGCAGTACGGTGGGTGAATTGGTGATGGAAGAATTGAAAGATCTTGATGAAGTTGCCTATGTCAGATTCGCATCCGTTTACCGGGAATTCAAGGATGTTAATACCTTTATGGATGAATTGAAAAAGATTCTGGGATAGTTGGACTTTGGTAGATTTCTGGGAAGTTTCCAGTAAGAAGTTGTTTACGAAGAGTGGTGTTCAGTGATAGAATAGAGGAAGAAGCAAAGAAGACGGGTTTGCTTCTTCCTTTTTCTATAACAACGATGGAAAGCAGATAATAAAGTAGATAAGGAAGTAGATAACATAGATCAGATTCGTAAGATTGGGTGACAGAGATGAGAACATACAAGTTGACAATCTCCTATGATGGGAGTAGATACCAGGGGTGGCAGCGTCAGGCGACCACTGATAATACGATCCAGTTTGTACTGGAATACAGCATTGGCAAATTGGTCGGATACCGGGTGCAGGTAGACGGATCCGGGCGGACAGATGCCGGAGTCCATGCAAGAGGACAGGTGGCAAGTGTGAAATTGTCCAAGCTTTATGATACGAAGGAGTTTAAGGAGTCTTTAAATCGTTATCTTCCGGAAGATATCCGGATTGTAAAAGTAGAGCTTGTGAAAAATGGATTCCATGCACGAAAAAGTGCAAAGGGCAAAAAGTACGAGTATTATATCGACTGCCGGGAAAAGCCGGATGTCTTTTCTAGAAGATATTGCTATCATTATCCGGAGAAACTGGACATTGAGGCGATGCGTGATGCAGTGAAGTATTTGATTGGTCCGAAGAATTTTACCAGCTTTACCGATGATAAAGAGTGTAAGGATCCGGTACGCAGGATTACGAATATCAAGATTGTAAGCACGGGCGATAAGGTGAGAATTACCTATTATGGAACAGGCTTTCTCTACCATATGGTTCGTATTCTGACCGGGACGCTTCTGGAGATTGGAACCGGGAAGCGGGATGCATCCATGCTGCCGGTCGTAATTGCAGCAGAAGACAGGAGCCTTGCGGGATTTCTTGCACCTGCAAGAGGATTGTTCCTTAGAAAGGTATATTATTAGAAGAAGCAATTATGGATTGGAACAACGACAGATTAGAGACGACGAGATGGAGGAGAACAGATGAAATTTGTTTCATGGAATGTAAATGGAATCCGTGCCTGTGTGCAGAAAGGCTTTTTGGATTTTTTTCAGGAGGTAGATGCAGATATTTTCTGCATACAGGAATCGAAGATGCAGGAAGGACAGCTTGATCTTGATACCCCAGGATATTACCAGTATTGGAATTATGCAAAAAAGAAGGGGTATTCTGGTACTGCAATTTTCACAAAGAAAGAGCCATTATCAGTGGCTTATGGGCTGGGAATCGAAGAGCATGACCAAGAGGGACGTGTCATTACGCTGGAATTTGATGATTATTATTTTATTACAGTATATACGCCGAATTCCCAGAATGAATTGGCAAGACTTCCGTATCGGATGCAGTGGGAGACGGATTTCCTTGCATATCTGAAGAAGTTAGAAGAAAAGAAGCCGGTGATTTTCTGTGGAGATTTAAATGTTGCCCACAAGGAAATTGATTTGAAGAATCCAAAAACCAATCGCAAAAATGCCGGATTTACGGACGAGGAAAGAGGAAAGTTTACAGAGCTTTTGGAAGCAGGTTTTATAGATACCTTCCGATACTTTTATCCAGATCAGGAGGGGATCTACTCTTGGTGGTCTTATCGCTTTAGCGCAAGAGCGAAGAACGCAGGGTGGAGAATTGATTACTTCTGTGTATCTAAGTGCCTGGAAGAGCGGCTTAAGGATGCGAAGATTATGACGGACGTGATGGGATCAGATCATTGTCCGGTCGTGTTGGAAATGAAGTAAGATTGATATAGGAGAGAATAGCAAATAAGGATCCCTAAAAAGGCAGGGATCCTTATTGAAAATTCAACCGAAAAATCAAGAGAAATCATCATAGGATTTAGAGAAATCCGCCATCCATACCGATGATTTGTCCGGTCATATATTCCGGAGCTGTGGCAATATTCCACAGCATTAAAGCAGCTTCATCCGGAGTGGCAAACCGTCCAATTGGAATCTCTTCGGAAAGAGCGGACCGCTCTTCCTCGGTCAGCTGGCTGTTCATATCGGTATCAATGACGCCGAATGCGGCAGCATTGACCTGAATATTGCTGGGGGCAAGTTCTTTGGCAAGGGCGCGGGTAAGTCCGTTGACTCCGGCCTTGGAAGCGGAGTAAGCAGCTTCGCAGGAAGCGCCGGAAGTCCCCCACATGGAAGAGACATTGATGATTCGTCCGGATTGTCTGGCAACCATTGCAGGAATAGCGGCCCGGCAGCAGTAGAAGACGGAAGAAAGGTTGGTCCTTAGGACGTGATCCCATTCTTCGTTACTCATGTCACTTAGCAGGCCGATGTGAGAGATTCCGGCATTGTTGATCAGTACATCCAAAGCATCCCAGGAATGGTAGATTTTTTGAAACATTGCAGCGACCTCATCTGAATGGCTGATATCAGCCGGTAGAATATCGCAGGTACTGCCATATAAGGTTTCGATCGTGTATTTTAGTTTCTGCAGTTCGTCGACCGAGGTTCTGCAGTTTAAGAATACATGGTATCCACGGGAAGCGAATAAAAGAGCGGCACTTTTCCCAATTCCGCGGGAAGCACCGGTAATAAGTACATTTTTCTGTTCCATAATAACTCCTGTGTTCTTATATATGAAAGTGTAAGAATTTTTGGTTACCAAACTATTATATCTCGGAACAGGAAGCAAGGAAAGACTAAATTGAGAGGAAAATTATGCTGTCAAAATTGAGTGTGAAAAGACCCTATACGGTTGTGGTAGGGGTCGTGCTAATTATTATCTTAGGAATTGTATCATTTCAGAATATGACGGTAGATCTGCTTCCGAGCATGAATCTTCCGTATGCTATCGTTGCAACGACCTATGCGGGAGCAAGCCCGGAAGAAGTAGAGGAAGTGGTAACGAAACCAGTAGAGCAGACGATGGCAACCGTCAGCAACATCAAGACTGTTCAGTCAATATCCAGCGAAAATGCATCCACAGTGGTTCTTGAATTCGATCAAACTGCCAATATGGACGCTGTTACTATCGAGATGAGAGAAAGTCTCGATCAGATACAGGGGTTCTGGCCGGATGCAGTATCGAATCCCATTATTATGAAATTAAATCCAGATATGATGCCGGTATTGATTACCGCTGTCAGTGCAAAGGGGCAGGATGCCGGAAGTACCAGCCAGCTGATTCAGGACGAAGTAATACCGGAGATAGAAAGTGTCGAAGGTGTTGCTTCGGTTGGAGTATCAGGAAGTGTAGAAGAAATGGTGGAGGTAACCCTTCACGAAGAGCAGATTACACAATTAAATGCTGATATGAAGGCGGAGATGGAAGCAAAAATCAATGAAGCCAAAAGTGCGCTGGAGGAAGCTAAGTCTCAGGTGGAAAGTGGAAAAGCTGCGCTGGAGATTGGGCAGCAGCAGGCGACGGCCGGACTTTCAGAGGCGGAAGCACAGGTGGCTGTAAAAAGCGAGGAGATCCGACAGGCACAGCTTGAAATTAGCGAGAAAATGGCAGAACTTAATGTGGCAGAGACACAGCTTTCCCAGTCGCTTGCGATGGCACAGTCAGCAAAGGCTGCGGCAGAGGCTCGGATTACAGAGCTTGCCACGGCAAAGGAAAGCTATGAACAAATTGTGGCAGCGCTTCAAAATCCAGATCTTACGGAAGAAGAACGTGCGAACTTAGAGGCTCAGAAAGCGAAGCTTCAGCCGGTAATGGACAATTACGACTCGCTGTATGCGACGGCGCAGGCAGCTCTTTCTCAGGCGGATGCGACGGTGCAGACACTGACAGAAAATATGTCCCAGATTACACAGGGAAAAAGTCAGTTGGAAAATCTTAAGACGCAGGTTAACAGTGGGGCGATGACATTGGCCCAGGCAAGGGGAGAACTTGCCTCAGCTCAGCTGGAAGCAGCTACAGGATTAGGACAGGCACAGGCAAGTCTGTCAGCTGGAGAGATGGCGATTCAGATGCAGGAAGCACAGGCGCAGGCAGCAGGTAGCGAAGCGGATCTGGCAGCTGCGGGGATGGGCGATCTTCTTTCGGCGGAAACAGTGGAAACCTTGCTGAATGCCCAGAATTTTCGGATGCCGGCAGGGTATGTGAGAGAGGATGGAATTGATTATCTAATCCGTGTGGGTGATAAATTCCGAAGTATTGAAGATATTAAGAATTTGGTACTTCTTGATACGGAAGGCTTTGATCCGATTTGCTTGTCAGATATTGCAAGTGTGGAACTGATCAATAATGCAGATGAGACTTATGCGAAGATTAATGGGGAACCGGGGCTGATGCTGAGCATTCAGAAACAAACTGGGTATTCTACCGGGGATGTCAGCAGGCGTGTACAGGAAAAATTCCGACAGATCCAAAAGGAACACTCGGATATTGGAATGGTTATCTTAATGGATCAGGGAATCTATATTGAGATGGTTGTCAATTCGGTACTTCAGAATTTATTGTATGGCGCAGTGTTGGCAATTCTGATTTTGCTGGTATTTTTAAAAAGTATCCGGCCGACATTTGTCATTGCATGTTCGATTCCGATCAGTATTATGACGGCGCTGGTTGCCATGTATTTCTCAGGAGTGACGCTTAATATTATTTCGCTGTCAGGGCTTGCGCTCGGCGTGGGAATGCTGGTAGACAACTCCATTGTGGTGATTGAAAATATTTACAGAATGAGAAATGAAGAAGGCGCATCGGCAAAAGAAGCGGCAATTGAGGGAGCAAGGCAAGTGGGTGGAGCAATTATGGCGTCTACTTTAACTACGGTATGCGTATTTCTTCCGATTGTATTTACGAAAGGAATTACCAGACAGCTGTTTGTAGACATGGGCTTGACCATTGCGTATTCGCTTCTGGCAAGTCTTGTGGTAGCATTGACATTGGTTCCGATGATTTCAGCCGGGCTTTTGAAGCGAACGGAAGAGAAGGAGTCAAACTTCTTCCGGAAGATAAAGGATGCCTATGGAATGCTTCTTACAGTGGCGCTTCGGCATAAGAAACTGGTACTTGCAGGAGCATTCATTCTGTTTCTGGGAAGTATTCTTTTGGAATCGACGCGGGGGACGGAATTTATGCCGCAGATGGAGAGTACCCAAGTTAGTATGAATCTTGAAATGGAGAAAGGAACCAGTCTGGAAGATACAGCAAAAGTTGCAGATCAGGTAATGGAAAGAGTGGGAAAAATTCCTGATATTGAAGATGTAGGAGCAATGGTTGCAGCATCAGACATGATGGGAACCCGGGTGGAGGAAAATAAAGTTTCTTTCTATGCAATTACGAAGGAACGCCCATCCATGGACAACCAAAGTCTTAAGAAAAAAATTGAAGAAGTGACCAAAGATCTTGACGGAGAATTAACGGTAGTTATGTCCAATATGGATATGAGCGCTCTTGGAAATGCCGGAATCAGTATTCGGATCAAGGGGAAGGAACTGGATCAGCTTCAGAAAGTAGCAGGCGACATCAAAAAGATAGTGGCAAATACAAAGGGAACACAGAATGTGCTGGATGGAACGGAAGATCATAAGCCGGAGATGAGAATTGTCGTGGATAAGGCAAAGGCGGTGGCGCATGGACTGACGGTAGCACAGGTCTATCAGGAGTTATATCAGGAACTTGCAGAATCAAAGGAGGCGACGACACTTTCTACAGACGTGCAGGATTACGGCGTCTATGTAAGGGAGGATGCCAAAGAAAGCATGACCAGGGAAGAGATCCGCAATATGACGGTGACGGCTAAGAAGCAGGACGGAACATCGGAGGAAGTAAAACTTTCTGATATCGCATCCTTTGAAGATGCAGCCGGACTTTTGGCAATCAGTCGGAAAGATCAAAGTCGTTATATGTCGGTGACGGCAGAAATCAAAGAAGGGGATAACATTGGGTTAGTCAGTAACCGGGTGAAAAAGGTGTTGGAATCTTACGATGTACCCGCTGGGTATGAAGTAGAGATGGACGGAGAAGATGCGACAATCAATGAAGCGATGACAGAGCTGTTTAAAATGCTTGGGCTTGCACTGGTATTTATGTATCTGATCATGGTGGCGCAGTTCCAGTCCCTTCGTTCTCCATTTATTGTAATGTTTACTGTTCCGCTGGCATTTACCGGAGGACTTCTGGCCCTTTGGATGTCTCAGATGTCGCTGAGTGTGATTGCGATGATTGGCTTTGTTATGCTGTCTGGAATCATTGTAAATAATGGAATTGTGTTTATTGACTATACCAATCAGTTGATGCGAAGTGGGATGGAGCAGAAAGATGCGCTGGTAACAGCGGGGAAGACGAGACTTCGTCCGATTATTATGACGGCGCTGACTACAATTTTGGGACTCTTTACATTGGCTCTTGGAGTAGGAATGGGAGCCGATATGATTCAGCCAATGGCGGTAGTGACAATCGGAGGATTGATTTATGGAACACTGTTGACCCTGTTTGTGGTGCCTTGTATTTTTGATCTGTTCCACAGACGGGAAAAGGCAAGATTTCGGTATGAAATAGAAGGAGAAGAGGTGCAGTTATGATTGAAAAGGCAATGAAATTTGCAACGAGAGCACACGAGGGACAGTTTCGGAAAGGGACGCAAAGGCCGTATATTGTACACCCGGCTGAGGTTAGTGAAATTGTAGCGGAAATGACGGATGATGAGGACGTGATTTGTGCCGCTGTTCTTCATGACACGATTGAAGACTGTGAAGGGGTTTCTCAGCGTCTGCTGGCGCAGGAGTTTTCTGAGAAGGTTGCATATATTGTGGCGCAGGAAAGTGAAGATAAATCGAAAAGCTGGATGGAACGAAAGACGCTTACGATCGAACATTTGCGGACGGCACCATGGGAGGTGCAGATGGTCGGACTTGCAGATAAGCTTTCCAATATGCGGGACATTGATCGGGATTATCCCGTCGCAGGCGAGCGGCTGTGGGAGCGTTTCCGGATGAAGGATAAGGCTGTGATTGGCTGGTATTATAAAGGTGTGCGGGATGCACTTGCAGATGCTTTCAAAGACGAGAAGCTGTATCAGGAGTATTGCGGATTGGTGGAGAAATATTTTGGAAGATAAAGGCGCAGAGGAATCGGCAAATAGAAAGGACATAGTATCCAAAAGAAAAAGAGGATAATTGACGATTGGGGAGTTTCGGTATATGATGAATACAATATCAAGAATAATCTGAACAATTTTTGGAGGCAGGAATGATTATCAGTGTCAGCAGAAGAACAGATATTCCGGCTCTGTATCCAGAATGGTTGGTAAATCGTTTGAGAGCGGGGGAAGTATTGGTTCCAAATCCCTATAATAGAAAAAAAGTCAGCCGTATTTCCCTATCACCGGATACGGTTGATTGTATTGCTTTTTGGACTAAGAATCCTCAACCACTCCTGCCATATCTGAAAGAAATAGATAGCATGGGATATAATTACTACTTTCAGATGACGATTACAGGATATGAAGAGGATCTAGAAAGCAACATTCCCGGAACAGAAGAATCGATGGCTACCTTTTTGCTTTTGAGTGAAGAAATTGGAAAAGAACGGATAGACTGGAGATATGATCCTGTTTTACTGACGGATAAATATACAATAAATTATCATTTTGAAAAGTTTGAACAGATGTGCGAATGGCTTCACCAGGCAACAACAAGGTGTATGATCAGTTTTGTTGACAATTATAAAGAAAGTCCGTTTTTGGAACTGGAAGAGGAAGACATGCGGGAACTGGGAAAAGGCTTTGCAAAGATTGCGAAGAAGTATGGTCTTCCGTTGTATACTTGCGCAGAAAAAATTGATCTGAGCGAATATGGCATTTTACATGGCGCGTGTATCGACAAGGAAAGAATTCGGAAATTGATCGGTTATAAACTGGATTTGAAAAAAGATAGCGGACAGCGCAGGGAGTGCGGATGCACAGAAAGCGTTGACATTGGCATCTATGATACCTGCATCCATGGTTGTAAGTATTGTTATGCTAATGGGAGGAAAGAGAGCACGGAGCGTAAACACGCTATGCATGATCCCCAGTCTCCTCTTATGATCGGAAATCTACGGGGGGATGAGGTGATTCGAGAGAAAGCGGCAAAGAGTAATCGGGATTATCAGTTGTCGTTGTTTGATCCATTGGGGACGGAGTTTTTTTAAAAAGTACACGTCCCCGATTAACTTTCATCGTGTCCCAAATTGCAAATTGATTTTCCACATATTTGGGATTAGAATAAGAAAGAAGTGGAAAAGAAGGATTGGATTTATGACAGAGATAAGGAAGAAATATAAGTTTTACGGTCGTGTACAGGGCGTTGGATTTCGGTATACGGCAAAATACCTGGCACAGTCATTGGGCTTGACAGGATGGGTGGAAAACGAATATGATGGAACGGTTGAGATGGAGGTTCAGGGAAGAGAGCCAATGATCGATAAATTGTTGGAGGGGCTCAACAGGAACAGTTTTATTAACATTGAGTGGATAGATTCGGAAGTTATTCCCACAGAGGTGGAAAAGTCCTTTTATGTAAAATAGGGACAGGGAAAATTTCATTTGGGACGGAGTTTTTTTAAAAAGTACACGTCCCCAATAAAAGGTAGGTAATTATATTGAGAAGAAAGATGTGGATAACAGGTCTTTTGGCTGTGTGTTTTCTTGCATCAGGCAATATGCAGGCAAATGCAGCAGAGCAGGACGAGGTTATGCAGCAATCGGTAAATTTAACGGATGTGCAGAAGCAGACGATTCAGGAAATTAAGGATACGTATCAGGTGGAAAGTCAGCAGAAGATTGCAAAAGAGCTGGAGAAGAAAAAGGAGGCTGGCGGCTATACCGTCAAAAATATGCTGATTGAGAAGAACCCCTTTGGGACGAATGCTCAGTCATTGTATGTATATTTCTGCACCAAGGATCCGGTCAGTGTTTCTTATAAAGTTGATGCAGAAGATAAGAAGATTGGTGAATTTTCAGCAAATGTCTGGCAGGAAGAAGAATATCAGACGGAACATGAATTTCAGGTGGTCGGTCTGGTGCCGGAGATGGAGAACAAAATTACGTTTTTTATGACGAGAGAAGATGGCTCGACAGACAAAAAAGAGATTGTCATAGAAATGGGAGCGGTTCTGGGAGATGAGGATGTCCTGCTGGAAAAGGAGACCGAAGAGACTGAAAGTAAGACGGAGAATGGACTGTACGTGGTGTTTGGAAATGAGAAGAGCGCGCCGGATTTTATGTATTATTATGATAATGAAGGTGTGTTAAGGGGGGAGATTCCCCTTCTTGGTGGAAGAAGCCAACGGCTGATCTTTGAAGATGGTTTCATGTATTACAGTATTTCAGACACGAAGATGGTACAGATGAACCGCCTGGGGCAGATTACCAATATCTATGACCTGGGAACTTATCGTCTGCATCACGATTATGTATTTGATGAAAATGGAAATCTTTTGATTCTTGCGACAGATTCTTCCAAAGATAGCTTGGAGGATATCGTATTGAAATTGGATGTAAAGTCTGGAGCGGTTACAGAAGTTTTGGACTTGGGAAAGATTTTTCCAGAATATAAAGCTATGTGTCAGAGAAATGAAGAAGGAAAGCTTGACTGGATGCAGATAAATTCGATTCAGTGGGCAGGCGATGGGGCATTGATTTTAAGTTCCAGAGAAACCTCATCGATAATTAAACTCGTCAGCATTTATGATAATCCAACGGTGGCTTATATCATTGGGGAACCACAGATCTGGAATGGAACGCCATATGAGAATTTGGTCCTGAAAAAGGATGGAGAGTTTACGATTCAGGGCGGACAAAGTTCGGTGTTCTATGCTAAGGACAAAGAGTTAGAAGAAGGGAAGTATTATCTCTATCTGTTTAATAATGATACAGGAGTAAGTAAATCCCGACCGGATCTTGATTGGGGACAGATGGGAATTCTAGAAGAGCAGAAGAAAGAAGCAAAATCTTATTATTATAAATATTTAGTAGATGAGAATAGCGGAACTTTCTGTATGAAAGAATCTTTTGAACTGCCTGTTTCAGAGTATGGCGGAAGCGTACAGAAAACAGGAGAAAATGTGGTATATGCATCGGGAGATTCCGGAAGCTTTGGAGAATATGACAAGGATCATCGGTTGATCGGCGGATATCAGATGGATTCAGAGACACGTATTTATCGGGTGTATAAATATGACTTTGAAGGTTTTTACTTTACGGATGATAAATAATCCGTTACAATAAAAAGAAATTTGAAATTTATGATAAAGAGAGGGAACAAATAATGGCAAATCCAGTTGTTACAATTGAAATGGAAAATGGAGATATTATGAAAGCGGAGCTTTATCCGGAGATTGCTGCTAATACAGTAAATAATTTTATTTCATTGGTAAAGAAGGGGTACTATGACGGTCTGATTTTTCACCGTGTTATCCGTGGTTTTATGATTCAGGGCGGATGCCCGGATGGAACCGGAATGGGGGGACCGGGATATCAGATTAAAGGAGAGTTTGCGCAGAATGGATTCCCAAATGCATTAGCACATACAGAAGGTGTTCTGTCAATGGCAAGAGCAATGCATCCAGATTCAGCAGGATCTCAGTTCTTCATTATGCACAAGAATTCACCACATCTTGACGGTGCTTATGCAGCATTTGGAAAGGTTATTGAGGGAATGGACGTTGTCAATAAGATTGCTGAGACAGATACAGATTACAGCGACAGACCATTAAATGTACAGAGAATGAAAAAAGTGACGGTTGACACCATGGGTGTGGATTATCCGGAACCGGAAAAAATGTAAAAGACAAAGGAATAAAAATATGCGGTATCTATCAGAATGGTATCGCACATTTCTTTTATCTAAAGGATCGACAGAGCATCTCTTTGAGCGGATTTTTAAAAGAAACCATCGCTGCCAAGGTGGGGATTGCGCTTGCAAAAAAGGAAATGATAACGTACAATAGGAAAAGAGTTAACGTAAAAGCAGGTTGGAGGCGGCTGTTTATGGGTATGGTTCAGACAGAGCGACTGGTATATGAATATGAAAAACGAGATGAAGAAGGCAATGTAATCGGAATGTCGCGTGCCATCGACGGCGTAGACATTGACGTAAAGGAAGGGCAGTTTATTGCGATTCTAGGTCATAATGGTTCGGGAAAATCTACGCTGGCCAAGCATATGAATGCGATTTTGGTTCCTACAGAAGGGACCATGTGGGTGGATGGAAAGGATACCAAAGATCCCGAAAATCTGTGGGAGGTTCGTCAGTCGGCGGGGATGGTTTTCCAGAATCCAGATAATCAGATTATCGGAACTGTTGTAGAGGAAGATGTAGGATTTGGTCCGGAAAACCTGGGAGTACCAACAGATGAAATCTGGAGCCGAGTGGAGGAAAGCTTGAAGGCGGTGGGAATGATTGAATATCGCCATCATTCGCCAAATAAGTTATCCGGAGGACAAAAGCAGCGAGTGGCAATTGCTGGAGTTGTTGCGATGGAACCAAAATGTATTGTATTAGATGAACCAACAGCGATGTTGGATCCTGTGGGAAGAAAAGAAGTTCTAAAGACAGTACAGAAACTGCGTGAAAAAAAGCATGTAACGGTGATTCTAATTACCCATTATATGGAAGAAGTAGTGGATGCAGATCAGGTTTATGTAATGGATCATGGACACGTTGTGATGAAAGGCTCGCCGCGGGAAGTATTTGCTCAGGTGGACAAGTTAAAGGAATATCGTTTGGATGTTCCACAGGTGACGGTGCTTTCGGATCTTTTGCGAAAGAAAGGCCTTGAAATACCGGCAGGAATCTTGAAAAAAGAAGAATTGGTGGATGCGATATGTCGATTAAATTAGAACATTTAAATTATGTATACAGCCAGGGGACAGCTTATGAAAAGCATGCCCTTAAGGATATTTGTCTGGAGATACCACATGGAGAATTTGTCGGGATTATTGGCCATACGGGCTCCGGAAAATCCACTTTGATTCAGCACCTGAATGGCTTGGTAAAAGCTACCAGTGGCGCATTGTATTATGAAGGAAGAAATATTTACGAAGAGGGATATCCGATGCGGGAGCTTCGCAATCAAGTGGGGTTGGTATTTCAATATCCGGAGCATCAGTTGTTTGAAGTGGACGTGATGACGGATGTGTGTTTTGGACCGAAAAATCAAGGGTTGTCACTAGAAGAGTGCAAGGCGCGGGCATTAGAGGCACTGAAGTTAGTGGGACTAAAAGAAAAATATTATAAAGCTTCTCCATTTGAATTGTCTGGAGGGCAAAAGCGACGGGTGGCAATTGCCGGGGTATTGGCAATGCGTCCGAAAGTATTGGTATTGGATGAACCGACAGCTGGTCTGGATCCTAAGGGGCGGGATGATATTTTGGATCAGATTGCTTATCTTCATAAGCAAAGTGATCTGACGGTTATTTTGGTTTCCCATAGTATGGAAGATATCGCACGATATGCAGATCGTATTATCGTGATAAATAAAGGGCAGGTTCAGTATAATGGAAAACCGGTGGAGGTTTTTGCGCACTATAAAGAGTTAGAAAAAATTGGTCTTGCAGCGCCTCAAGTCACATACATTATGCATGATTTGAAAGAGCAGGGGCTGGATGTAAAAACGAATATTACGACGATAGAAGAAGCGGCAGAAGAAATTATGCATGCCTTGGAGAAGAGGAAATGATAAGAGATATAACAATAGGACAATATTATCCGGTGAAGAGCATTTTGCATCGGTTGGATCCCAGAGTGAAACTTGTTTCTACACTTTTATATCTGGTTTCTTTGTTTTTATTTAAGAGTATTCCAGGATATATTGTGGCAACATTATTTTTGGCGGTTGTAATTCGTTTGTCAAAGGTTCCGTTTTCCTATATTGTAAAGGGATTAAAACCGGTTATTATGCTGTTGATGATTACAGTGATTTTCAATCTGTTTCTGACGAGAGATGGGGAAGTATTGTTTCATGCATGGATTTTTACCATCACAGAAGGTGGTCTTCAGACGGCGGTTTATATGGCGGTACGTTTGATCTATTTGATCATTGGCTCATCGCTTATGACGTTTACAACAACGCCGAATGAGCTGACGGACGGAATTGAAAAATTACTTCATCCGTTGAATAAAATTCACGTACCGGTACATGAAGTGGCGATGATTATGTCTATCGCGCTTCGCTTCATTCCAATTCTTTTGGAAGAGACGGATAAAATTATGAAGGCACAAATCGCTCGTGGAGCAGATCTGGAAAATGGAAATATCATTCAGCGTGCCAAAAACATGATTCCAATTCTCGTGCCATTGTTTGTATCGGCATTTAGGCGGGCAAATGATCTGGCAATGGCGATGGAGGCAAGATGTTATCGGGGCGGTGACGGTCGCACTAAGATGAAGCCACTTCATTATGAGAAACGGGATAGAATTGCTTATGTTGTTGTAATTGTATATGTAATAGCGGTGTTCGTAATAGGAAGGTACGTACCACTGCATGTGTGGGTGTTTTAATTGTCGTCGGGGACGGAGTTTTTTGCAAAAAACTCCGTCCCCGATTAAGAATTACCCTGTTCCTGGAGGTTTAGCATGAAAAGAGTCAGAATTGTTGTTGCATATGACGGCACAAATTACTGTGGCTGGCAGATCCAGCCCAATGGAATTACAATTGAAGAAGTTTTGAATAAAGCATTATGCAAATTAACGGGAGAGGAGATACGTATTATCGGCGCAAGCCGAACCGATTCAGGGGTACATGCTCTTGGAAATGTAGCGGTATTTGATACGGAATCTTCGATACCGGCAGAACGAATAGCTTATGCATTGAATCAGCGCCTTCCGGAAGATATTGTGGTTGTGAAATCAGAGGAAGTCCCCTGCGATTGGCATCCGAGGTATCAGAGTAAGGTGACAAAGACATATGAATATCGAATTTACAATGATCAGACGAAAAACCCGCTACGGCGCCAGTACACGGCGTTTGTCTCTTTTCCTATGGACATTGAGAAGATGCGGGAAGCGGCAGCATATTTGGTGGGAGAGCATGATTTCGCAAGCTTCTGTAATGTGCGGACCAATGTGGAAAGCACAGTGCGGACGGTGGATCGAATTGAAATTGATAGGGAAGGACGAGAAATCGTGATTCGGGTTACGGGAAATGGCTTTCTTTATAATATGGTTCGGATTATTGCGGGGACGTTGATTCGTGTCGGAAGGGGGTTTTATAAACCGGAGAAAGTAAAGGAAATACTGGAGGCAAAGGAACGGACGGAGGCGGGGGTGACAGCGCCTCCGCAAGGTTTGGTGTTAGTGAGGATTGATTATGGAAAATAAGATTTATTTTGACAATGGAAGTACTTCCTGGCCGAAAGCGCCAGGGGTAGCAGAGGCAATGTCAGAACTTCTGATGAAGGGAGCATTTAACATTAACCGTGGAAATTACGAAGGGGCATATGAGGTGGAAGGACTAGTGCTTCAGACCCGTGATCAGTTGGCAAAGCTGTTTCATGCATCGGATTCCAGGCGTGTGATCTTTACCCCCGGAATTACGTATTCCTTGAATTATTTTATCAAAGGTTTCTTAAAAGAGGGAGATCATGTATTGGTTTCGGGATTGGAACACAATGCGGTGATGCGTCCGCTTACACAGATGAAGTCGCGGGGGATTACGTATGATGTGGTGCACACAGAATTGGATGGAAGTGTGGCGCCGGAGGCGGTAGAGCGGGCGATAAAGCCTCATACTCGGGCAGTTATTGTATTGCATGCATCCAATGTGTGTGGAACGGTGCTTCCGGTTCGGGAAATAGGAGAGGTTTGTAAACGTCATCATCTTTGGTTCGTAGTGGACTCGGCTCAGAGTGCAGGTACGATTCCGGTAAATATGGAGGAGTGTGGAATTGATTTTCTTGCTTTTACCGGGCATAAAGGACTGCTTGGCCCGCAGGGAATCGGCGGTTTTTTGTTGACAGAAGAACTAGATAAAGAAATGATTCCTTATATTTCGGGTGGTACAGGAAGTCAGTCGGATTCTCTTGAAATGCCAGGAACACTTCCGGATAAATATGAAAGTGGTACGATGAATCTTCCGGGGATTATAGGGTTAAATGCAGCGCTTTCTTATCTGGAGCGAACGGGTCTTTCGACTCTCCATGAAAAGAAAATGAAACTTACCAGGCAGTTCCTTGATCGGGTTAGAAGTATTCCGGGGGTAAGAATTGTAGGAAAACAGAACATAAAAGATCGTGTAGCAGTCGTGTCGTTGGATTTTTTAGAAAAAGATAATGCGGTTATGGCATTTGAACTGGAACAGCAGTACGGAGTGATGACAAGGGTTGGACTTCACTGTGCGCCACTTGCGCATCAGACACTTGGAACCTATCCACAGGGAACCGTGCGGTTTGCGTTTAGCGCGGCAAATACGCAGGAAGAGATTGAACGCTGCACAGATGGAATTCGAGAATTGCTCTCAGTATAGAAAATGCAAATATATTTGCGAATATATCAAAAAAAACGATCGCTCGGGCATCTTGCTCCCATTGCTCGTATGCTGGAAACATGATACGGTATTGGTAATAGGATTCGGAAGAATCACAGGAGAATAGCGAAGCAAAGATGCAAGGAGGAAAGAAAATGGCTGATTATCGTAAGATGTGGGAAGATCTTGGTATGGATGTGGAAATGCATGATCAATTATGTGCTGTGCTTCCACAGGCATTTGGAGATGTTTATCTGTCGCAGGAAAACCGTCCGGAGGGAATGGATTACTATAATATGGTAGTTGCAGATATTCATGGAATCCGTCCGGCAGAACTAATTGAGCATCAGAAAAAGGGCGGTAAAGTATTTGGAACATTTTGTGTTTATGTTCCGGATGAAATTGTGTTTGCAGCGGATGCAATTGCTACCGGGCTGTGCGGCGGATCCCAGTTCTGGGTACCGGGTGGAGAAAAGGTACTTCCAACGAATACCTGTCCGTTAATTAAAGCCTCTGTTGGAGCAAGGTTGGATCGGACGTGTCCGTTTTTCAGAATTGCCGATATGTATGTAGGTGAAACTACCTGTGACGGTAAGAAAAAGGCATGGGAAATCTTGGGAGAGGACGTTCCGGTTTATGTGATGAACCTTCCTCAGATGAAACGGGCCAAAGATGTACAGGCATGGGCAGAAGAAATTGCTGATTTTAAGAATAAGGTAGAGGAATTTACAGGAAATCAGGTGACAGCAGAGAAACTAGCAGAGAGTATAAAGCTTATTAACAGTAAGCGAAAAGCGCTGGAGAGACTGTATCATACAAGGAAGCAGGATGTGGTTCCGATCAGTGGAAGAGATGCGCTTCTTATTTCCCAAATTGCATTCTATGATGATCCGGCAAGATTTACACAGATGACAAATGCACTTTGTGATGAATTGGAACAGAGGGTGGAAGATGGAGTCAGCGTGGTACCGGCTGGAACGAAACGGATTATGCTGACTGGAACACCACTTGCAATTCCGAACTGGAAGTTGCATAATATTATAGAGACCAGTGGTGGTGTGGTTGTCTGTGAAGAAATGTGTACCGGAACACGTTATTTTGAAAATCTGGTAGATGAGACAAAGGAAACGGTTGATGATCAGATTCAAGCATTGGCAGAGCGGTATATGAAGATCAATTGCGCATGCTTTACACCAAATGAAGGCCGAATTGATGATATTCTTCGGCTGGCAAAGGAATATAAGGTGGACGGAATTGTGGATGTAAATCTGAAATTCTGTAATCTGTACGATACGGAAGGCTACTTTGTAGAGCGGGCGTTGAAGGAAGCTGGTATTCCTGTGCTGAGTATTGAGACAGATTATACAGACAGTGATGCACAACAGCTTCGGACCAGAGTCAGTGCATTTATTGAAATGTTGAATCACTGATTGGCAGAAAGAGAAGATAAAAGTCCATTTTGAAGATGGGCGGATAGAGAGGAAGTAAAAAATGCAGACGATTCAGCATTATGTTTTATTTCCCAATCATGATAATGGCATGCGCTTATATCAGGAATTAAAAAAGCTGGGGGTTAGGGCGACAATTGCTCCGACCCCCAGGGCTGCGAGTAAGTGCTGTGGAATTTCTCTTTTGGTAAAAGAAGAGGATATTCCGGCAATTGAAGACTGCATTGCAGAACATGAGATAGAGATTCTAAAGATTGCGGCCATTGAGAGGGATGTTAATCCCCATCGGGATAAATATTGTTAGATAGAGGTAGAGAATATTGAATTATGTAGGAATTGATATTGGTTCTACAGCTTCCAAAGTTGTGACCAGAGGAGAAAAAGAATCGGCGTTTGTATTGCCGACAGGATGGAGCAGTAAGGAGACATGCCAGACAATTAAAGAAAGGCTGAAAGAAGATGGAATTGATGTTCTGTCGGATGATACCAAGGTTGTGGCAACTGGATACGGACGTGTAGCTGTTGATTTTGCTGATTATGTAATTACAGAGATTACTTGTCATGCACGAGGCGGAAGAGAGATGGCAGGTGAGAATTGTGCAATCATTGACGTTGGTGGACAGGATACGAAGGTGATACTGGTAGAACATGGAATGGTACAGGATTTTCTTATGAATGATAAATGTTCTGCGGGAACAGGAAAGTTTTTGGAGATTATGGCAAACCGACTTGGCGTGACGCTTCAGGAATTGTTTGATATGGCGGCAGAAGGAACTGTGCTTCCGATCAGTTCTCTGTGTACGGTGTTTGCGGAGTCAGAAGTAATCAATTATATCGGAGAAGGACGAAAACGAGAGGATATTGCAGCAGGGGTGGTCGATTCTGTAGCGGCTAAGGTTGCACAATTGAGCCAGAGGAAGAACCTTCCGGAGAAAGTAATTTTGACGGGCGGGCTTAGCAGCAGCGAATATTTTACAAAAATTTTGTCTGAAAAAATTGGACAGAATGTAGATCCAACTGAACATGGAAGATATGCGGGCGCTTTGGGAGCGGCGTTTTTAGCAGAAGAGAAGTCAAGATAATTCTGACTTCTCTTTTTTTGATGTTTGGGACAGGGTGAATTTCATCGGGGACGGAGTTTTTTGAAAATGTACACGTCCCAAACGAAGGGACGGAGAGAAAGTTGTATGATGAATTCTGATATATAAATACTTAGTTCTAAAATAAAATATAAAATCAACAAAAAAACAGAAATATATATATACAAAACAAAATTTTGTGATAATATGAAATCACAGAAAATGTAAGGGAGGTTTTGTATTATGGAAATGTTTTTGAACATTGTTCCGGTTTTTGCAGTGGCAGCTCTTTTGTTTGCATGTGTGCTGGCAGCACGAGTGAATCGGCAAAGTGCAGGAACGAAGAAAATGAAAGAAATTGCATCTGCAATCAGTGAGGGTGCGCAGGCGTTTCTGACGGCAGAGTACAAGATCCTTATTTTCTTTGTGGCAATTTTGTTTGTGTTGATTGGAGTGGGCGTGGGAAGCTGGATTACAGCTATTTGCTTTGTTGTTGGGGCATTGTTTTCTACGCTGGCCGGATATTTTGGGATGACGGTGGCTACCAGAGCCAATGTACGAACGGCAAATGCTGCGAAGGAAAAAGGGATAAACCAGGCATTGTCTATTGCATTTTCCGGTGGGGCAGTGATGGGAATGTGTGTTGCAGGTTTGGGTGTGCTTGGTGTCAGCGTTATTTATCTGGTGACTGGAAATGTTGAGGTTCTATCAGGCTTTAGCTTGGGGGCGTCATCGATTGCGTTATTTGCCCGTGTGGGCGGCGGTATTTATACGAAGGCGGCGGACGTGGGAGCCGATTTGGTTGGAAAAGTAGAAGCAGGAATTCCAGAAGATGATCCGAGAAACCCTGCAGTTATTGCGGATAATGTTGGAGATAATGTTGGAGATGTGGCAGGAATGGGGGCGGACTTATTTGAATCTTATGTTGGTGCGCTGATTTCTGCATTGACGCTTGGCATTGTATATTATGAGATAGCGGGAGCAGTTTACCCGTTGATGATCGCAGGCTTGGGACTTTTGGCTTCCATTTTAGGAACATTTTTTGTAAAAGGGGACGAAAAATCCAATCCTCATAAGGCATTGAAAATGGGATCCTACGTATCTAGTGTATTGGTACTTGTAGCGGCATTTGTATTTAGTCAATATTTCTTTGGAAATTTCCGTGCAGCGATTGCTATTGTATCTGGTTTGATAGTAGGACTTTTGATTGGAATTATTACGGAAGTGTATACTTCCGGCGATTATAAATCTGTAAAAGAGATTGCGGAACAGTCAGAAACGGGATCGGCAACTACGGTTATTAGTGGGCTTGCAGTGGGGATGAAGTCAACGGCTATTCCGATTCTTTTGATTTGTGTTGGTATTTTGGTGGCGTATCAGTTCTGCGGTTTGTATGGAATTGCCCTGGCAGCGGTAGGTATGTTATCTACAACGGCGATTACAGTTGCGGTGGATGCTTATGGACCAATTGCAGATAATGCAGGGGGAATTGCGGAAATGTCAGGTCTGCCGTCAGATGTTCGTAAAATTACAGATCGGTTGGATGCGGTAGGAAATACAACGGCAGCAATGGGGAAAGGCTTCGCAATTGGATCTGCGGCTCTTACAGCGTTGGCGTTGTTCGTGTCATATGCGGAGGCGGTGCAGTTAAAATCTATTGATATTTTGGATAGCCGTGTTATTATCGGCCTTATGATTGGAGGAATGCTTCCGTTTCTGTTTTCAGCTATGACAATGCAGTCTGTATCAAAAGCGGCATATCAGATGATAGAGGAAGTACGTCGTCAGTTTCGGGCGAATCCTGAGATTATGGAAGGAACCGTAAAGCCAGATTACAAATCCTGTGTTGCCATTTCTACGACGGCGGCATTAAAAGAAATGCTGGTTCCGGGAGTGATGGCGGTAGCGGCTCCCCTGGTAGTTGGAATTGTTCTTGGACCTGGAGCACTTGGGGGATTATTGGCCGGAGCATTGGTGACAGGAGTGATGATGGCGATATTTATGTCAAATGCAGGAGGCGCGTGGGATAACGCAAAAAAATACATAGAAGATGGAAATTATGGAGGAAAGGGAAGTGAAGCGCATAAGGCCGCTGTGGTAGGAGATACGGTGGGAGATCCATTTAAAGATACTTCCGGACCGTCTATCAATATTTTGATTAAGTTGATGACAATCGTATCGCTGGTATTTGCCCCATTGTTTTTGTCAATTGGTGGTTTGATTTAACATTACATTTGGGACGGAGTTTTTTTCAAAAAACTCCGTCCCAAATGCGTTTTCCCCTGTCCCTAATTGAAGATGGGGGAAAATTGTGATAAGATATGGAATGAATTTTGGATAAGAAAAGAGGCATTGATAATGACAAAGGTGGATATTATTTCAGGGTTTCTCGGTGCAGGGAAGACAACTTTTATTAAGAAGTTGATCAACCAGGTTTTTGCCGGAGAAAAGCTTGTGCTGATTGAAAATGAATTTGGTGAGATTGGAATTGACGGCGGCTTTTTGAAAGATGCAGGTGTAGAGATTACGGAAATGAACTCCGGCTGTATTTGCTGCACGTTGGTGGGAGATTTTAGTAAAGCGCTTCAGAAGGTGCTGGAAGATTATCATCCGGATCGCGTAATTATCGAACCGTCAGGTGTAGGGAAATTGTCGGATGTTATCCGGGCAGTTGAATCAGTAAACGCAAATGCAGAAATTGCGATTGAAGGACGAATTGCAGTTGTAGATGGGAAAAAAGCAAAATCCTATCTGAAAAATTTTGGTGAATTTTATCGGGATCAGATTGCGCACGCATCTACGATTGTTATCAGTCGAACACAGTTGATGACGGATGCGCAAGTGGAGGAATGTGTACGAATGCTGCGTGGTGAAAATCAGGATGCGGCAATTATCTCTACGCCATGGGACAAGCTTGGGCAAGAGGCGGTTTTACATGCGTTTGAGAAGGATCGGAGAATTCTGGATCTTTATGTTACTTGTGGATGCGGCAGTCATCACAACCATCAGGATGACCATGGCCATGAGTGTTGTGGCCACCATGATCATGGAGAGCATACTCACCACAACGGTTGTTGTGATCACCATGACGGTTCGGAAAGCCATACCCACCACCCGGAAAGTCACAGCCATAACCTGGAAAATCATTCACATGATCATCATGGACATCACCATGCAGATGAAGTTTTTACAAGCTGGGGAAAGGAGACGGCGCATCGTTATACAGAAGGGGAATTAGAGCAGATTGTGAAAGAACTGGCTGATACGAGCAATTGCGGCACAATTCTTAGGGCGAAGGGAATTGTTGAATTGGAAACTGGAGAATGGAAACAATTTGATCTTGTGCCGGGCGAGATAGAAGTGCGTGAAGGCCAAGCGGATTATACCGGGCGAATTTGTGTGATTGGTACAGATTTGAAAGAAACAAAATTGCAGACATTGTTTCATGTTTTATAGACACATAAATTTTGAAGAAAGAATAAAGAATAAAGGAGAAGATATCATGGTGACACCGGTATTTGTGTGTACAGGAACTCTGGACAGCGGAAAGACGACAATGGTGAAAGATGTGCTGATGGAACAGGAGTGGATTGAGCCAGGGCGGACACTTTTGATTGTATGTGAAGAAGGAGAAGTAGAATATCCAGAGGAATATCTGAAGGAAAAAGATATGATCCTTTTGAAGATAGACGAGTTCGAACAGCTAAATGCAGCCTTTTTTAAGAATTGTGAAAAGAATTATCGTCCAGTTCAGGTAGTGATTGAGTTTAACGGAATGTGGAAGCTGGAGGATCTTCTGATGATTCGTTATCCGAGAAACTGGGAGCTGCAGGGAGTGTATTCTACCGTAAATGGCGAGACGCTCGATATGTATCTTAAGAATATGCGGAACATTTTGATGGAGCAGTTGACGGAATCAGAACTGATTGTAGTTAACCGATGCGCGGAAGGAGTAGATCGATCAGGGTTTAGAAGGGCGCTGAAAGTACAAAATCCTATGGCGCAGCTGATCTTTGAGGGGACAGACGGGAAGATTATAGAACCTTCTGAAGAAGATCTTCCGTATGATGTAAAGGGAGATCGAATTGTGGTAGAGGATATAGATTTTGGAATCTGGTATGTGGACGCTTATGATCACCCGGAATTATACCTTCATAAAGAAATAGAATTTCTTGCACAGACATTCCGGCCAAGGGGGATGGAAGATGACATGTTTGTTCCGGTGCGTAAGATTATGACCTGTTGTGCGGCGGATACCAGGTTCTATGGGTACCCGTGTAAAACGAAAGGAAAAGTGGACTGTAAGAAGAAAGAATGGGTTCGTCTGCGCGCACGGTTTGAGTATGAGTCGGTGACGTCATTTGGAAATAAACAGCCGGTGTTATATTTAGTCTCTATGGAGCCGGCAGAACAGCCCAAAGAAGAAGTTGTTTATATTGGATAAGGTCGACCGCGGTTGGTTTATGAAATAAGAGGGTCAAGATAAAAGGGAAAGTTCACGGTGAACTTTCCCTTTTATTAGCCGCCTGAAAAAGGCTAGTGAATAAATCCGTAACAATTGAGAATTACGATCAGCATCATCACTGGAACGACAACTGCGTACAGTAGTTTTTGGAAGGAAGAAAGCCGTCCGTCTCGTCCGTCCTTGGTCAACTCCTTTTCAAATTGCGGGAACTTCCATATTTTTGATAGGTAGAAGCAGGTCAGAAGACAACCAAGCGGAAGCAGTACGTAGGCAGTGAAGGTGTCTAGCCAGCTGTAAATATTGTAGTAGGAAATGCCATGGATATCGAACCACGGAAGCTGTACTTCGCTTAGAATACCAAAGCCAAGTGATACAATGATTCCGCCGGCGAAAATAACAGAAGAAACCAGAACTGTTGCTTTACGGCGGGAGATATGCAGTGTTTCCTCAATCCATTTGATCGGAATTTCAAATACAGTAAACAATGTTGAAAGAACCGCAAAAATCAAAGCCATGAAAAATAGTATGCCGATAATGTGGCCTCCCGGAAGTCTCCCGAAGATCTGAGTCATTACGATAAAGATCAGGGAAGGACCACTGGTCATATCTACGTTGGCGCCAAATGCGGATGGGATAATAACAAATCCGGATAAAAGCGCAACGGTAGTATCACAGACGCCAATCCATAGTGCGTCTTTTTTTATGTTGCTTTTATGAGGGAGGCTGGCTCCCAAGGTGACAAAGATATCCTAGCCGATTCCGATAGAAAACAGCACCTGTGTAGCAGCATCTGCAAATACTTTGATGCTGAGCTTGCTGAAATCAGGCGTAAGGTACCATTTGAGACCATCTACTGTGCCGGGAGATGAAAAAATCGCCCAAATACCACAGACAACAAGCAGAATAAATAGGAAAGGCATAATCACTTTAGTGACTTTTTCTACCAGATTGGTGATGCCAAAGAACAGCATAATAGCAGTAAATGTAACCAAAATGGCGGCATAGATCAGTGGCTCTGCCGTGGAGGAGGTGAATTCGTTGAAATAAATCGTTGTATCTGAACCAAAATCAGTGCCTGTTATGTAAGCTGTAAAGTATTTTACCACCCACCCGCCGATGATGACGTAATACATGTCAATGATGGCAGTACAGAGAATGGCAATCCAGCCGATAAACCGATAGCGTTTGCGGATTTTCCTAAAAGAATCGGCAACATTTGCGCGTGCGTAACGTCCGATCGCACTTTCAGCCTGAATCATTGGATATCCCATAAGGAATACGACAATAATGTAAATTAGGATGAAGATACCGCCGCCACCCTGATAGGCAAGATAAGGAAAACGCCAGATATTGCCAAGACCGATAGCGGCGCCGGCAGCCACCATGACATAGCCGAAGCGAGAGTTCCAAAGGTCGTGTCCGTTTGTTTCGGGGGCATAAGTTGTTTCTGATTTCTTCATAAAGATCACTCCAATCCATGGTGGACGGTGGATTGGTATAATTTTTACCTGTTATAGCAGACGGAAAAGGATTTGAAAAGATAATTTTGCAGAAAATTTGAAAAAAACATAACAATATTCAAACAATTGAAGAGCTGAGTAGTTAGAGAAAATAACAGAAGATTCTTTGAGAAAAGGGGGAAGTTGTACAGGAAAATGAACAAAATAAAACTAAGAATGACTAGACTTTTAAAAGGGCAAGGGCTATAATAATTATATACGTCAAATTGTAAAAATTTGTATTAAATTTTAAGGAGGAACAACAAAAATGGCAAGAAAAATGAAGACCATGGATGGTAATCAGGCAGCAGCTCACGCTTCCTATGCGTATACCGAAGTTGCGGCTATTTACCCGATTACACCATCATCTGTTATGCCAGAGCATGTAGATGAGTGGGCTACCGAGGGTAGAAAAAATATTTTTGGACAGACTGTACAGGTAACAGAGATGCAGTCAGAGGCAGGAGCAGCAGGAGCTGTACATGGTTCTCTGGCAGCAGGAGCTCTTACAACAACCTTTACAGCTTCTCAAGGCTTACTGTTGATGATTCCTAACTTATATAAAGTAGCCGGTGAGCAGCTTCCGGGTGTATTTAACGTGTCTGCACGTGCCCTTGCAAGCCACGCTTTATCTATTTTCGGAGATCATTCTGACGTGTATGCATGTCGTCAGACAGGAGCAGCTATGCTTTGTGAATCCAGCGTTCAGGAAGTTATGGACCTGACACCGGTTGCACACTGCGCGGCATTAAAAGGAAAACTTCCATTTATCAACTTCTTTGATGGATTCCGTACCTCTCATGAGATCCAGAAGATTGAGACATGGGATTACGAAGATCTGAAGGACATGGTAGATATGGATGCAATCGATGAGTTCAGAAATCATGCGCTTAATCCAAATCACCCATGTCAGAGAGGTTCCGCTCAGAACCCGGATATCTTCTTCCAGGCAAGAGAAGCATGTAACCCATACTACGATGTTATGCCGGCAATCGTTCAGGAATACATGGACAAGGTTAATGAGAAGATCGGAACAAACTACAAATTATTCAACTACTATGGAGCACCAGACGCAGAGAAAGTAATCGTTGCTATGGGTTCTGTATGTGACACCATTGAAGAGACAATCGATTACATGCTGGCAGCAGGCGAAAAGGTTGGTGTTGTGAAAGTTCGTCTTTACAGACCATTCTGCGCACAGGCATTAGTTGATGCTATCCCTGAGACAGTTAAGGTGATCAATGTTCTTGACAGAACAAAAGAGCCAGGAGCACAGGGCGAGCCATTATACCTTGATGTAGTATCTGCATTAAAGGGAACGAAATTCGAAGCAGTTCCAGTAAACTGCGGACGTTATGGATTAGGTTCCAAAGATACAACACCTGCACAGATCGTTGCAGTATTTAACAATACAGAAAAAGCAAGATTCACAATTGGTATTGTGGATGATGTTACAAATCTTTCCCTTGAGACAGGAAAAGAGATCGTTACGACTCCAGAAGGAACTATTAACTGTAAGTTCTGGGGACTTGGAGCAGACGGAACGGTTGGAGCAAACAAGAACTCCATTAAGATCATTGGTGATAACACTGACATGTATGCACAGGCTTACTTTGACTATGACTCTAAGAAGTCTGGTGGTGTAACAATGTCTCACTTACGTTTTGGTAAGAGCCCGATCAAATCAACATACCTGATCAAACAGGCCAACTTTGTAGCTTGTCATAATCCATCTTATGTAAATAAGTACAACATGGTTCAGGAACTTGTTGATGGCGGTACTTTCCTTCTGAACTGCCCATGGGATATGGAAGGACTTGAGAAACACTTACCAGGACAGGTAAAGGCTTATATTGCTGACCACAACATCAAATTCTACACAATTGATGGTATCAAGATCGGTAAAGAAATCGGACTTGGCGGACGTATCAATACAGTTCTTCAGTCTGCATTCTTCAAACTGGCTTCTATCATTCCAGAGGAAGAAGCAATTGATCTTATGAAGAAAGCTGCTAAGGCTACTTACGGAAGAAAAGGTGACAAGATCGTACAGATGAACTACGATGCAATCGATGCAGGTGCAAAACAGGTTGTTGAAGTAGAAGTACCAGAATCTTGGAAATCTTGTGAAGACGAAGGCTTATTCACACCAGAAGTTAAGGGTGGAAAAGAAGACGTTATTGATTTCGTTAAAAATATTCAGGCTAAGGTTAATGCTCAGGAAGGTAACTCACTTCCAGTATCTGCATTCAATGATTATGTAGATGGATCTACACCATCTGGATCTTCTGCGTACGAGAAACGTGGTATCGCAGTAGATATTCCGGTATGGCAGGAAGAAAACTGTATTCAGTGTAACCGTTGTGCATATGTATGTCCACACGCTGTTATCCGTCCGGTAGCTCTTACAGAAGAAGAACTTGCAAAAGCTCCAGAAGGAACAAAAGCAATCGATATGATCGGTATGCCGGGAATGAAATTTACAATGACAGTATCAGCTCTTGACTGTACAGGATGTGGCTCTTGTGCTAACGTATGTCCAGGTAAGAAGGGTGAAAAAGCTCTTGTTATGAAGAGTCTGGAAGAAAATGTAGCTTCTCAGGAAGTATTTGATTTCGGAAGAGAGATTGAAGTAAAACCAGAAGTTGTTGCTAAATTCAAACCAGAGACAGTTAAGGGAAGCCAGTTCAAACAGCCACTCCTTGAGTTCTCAGGAGCATGTGCAGGTTGTGGTGAGACACCTTATGCAAAACTGATCACACAGTTATTCGGTGACAGAATGTACATTGCAAACGCAACAGGATGTTCTTCTATCTGGGGTAACTCTTCACCGTCTACACCATACACAGTAAACTCTAAGGGACAGGGTCCTGCATGGGGCAACTCACTGTTTGAGGACAATGCTGAGTTTGGTTATGGTATGTTACTTGCTCAGAAGGCAATCAGAAAGAGATTAAAAGAAGAAGTTGAGGCTGTTGCAGCATCTGATGCAGCATCTGCTGATGTAAAAGCAGCTTGTCAGGAATATCTTGATACATTTAACTGCGGCGTATCTAACGGAGATGCAACAGATAAATTAGTTGCAGCTTTAGATGGATGTGACTGTGATACATGTAAGGATATCGTTAAGAATAAAGACTTCCTCGCTAAGAAATCTCAGTGGATCTTCGGTGGTGACGGATGGGCTTATGATATCGGATTTGGTGGTGTTGACCACGTATTAGCAAGTGGAGAAGACATCAATGTCATGGTATTCGATACAGAAGTTTACTCTAACACAGGTGGACAGTCTTCTAAGGCTACAAAGACTGGTGCTACAGCACAGTTCGCTGCAGGCGGAAAAGAGACGAAGAAGAAAGACCTTGCAGGAATCGCTATGAGTTATGGTTATGTATACGTAGCACAGATCGCTATGGGTGCAGACTTCAACCAGACTGTAAAAGCAATTGCAGAGGCTGAGGCATATCCAGGACCATCACTTATCATTGCTTACGCTCCATGTATCAACCATGGTATTAAGAAGGGTATGAGCAAAGCTCAGACTGAGGAACAGTTAGCAGTAGAGTGTGGATACTGGAACAACTTCAGATTCAATCCTGCAGCAGAAGGCGCTAAGTTTACATTAGACAGCAAAGAGCCTAAGCAGGAAGAATATCAGGCATTCCTTGATGGAGAAGTTCGTTACAACGCTCTTAAGAGAGCCGATCCAGAAAAGGCTGAAAGACTCTTCGCATTGAATGAGAAAGAAGCTATGGAAAGATATGCTTATCTTAAGAAACTTGTTACTCTTTACGGAGAGGAATAAGATCTGAGAAGGTTACAGAAATTTTCCCGATGGGATTGAATACGGTGAAGCGAAAGCTTCACCGTATTTTTTGTGTTCTTTCTGCTTTTTATTATTGATGAAAATGGAAGCGTCCTGTATGATAAAAGAAGCGATATTAGAAGAAGGATTTGGAGGAATTGGTATGAAAAAAAGAACACAAAAACTAACGTTGTCAGCAATGTTTCTCGCAATTGGTATGGTGCTCCCGTTTTTTACCGGACAGATTCCTAAAATTGGAAATATGCTGCTTCCAATGCACATTCCAGTGCTTTTGTGTGGGCTTATTTGTGGATGGTTCTATGGACTGGCGACGGGAATGATCCTTCCGATTCTGCGTTCGTTCATTTTTGGAATGCCGATGTTATATCCGATGGCGATAGCGATGGCGTTTGAGCTCGCTGCATATGGTGCAATAGTGGGGATCCTGTATACACGTTTAGAAAAGAAGACAACGGTGTCTGTATACCGTGCGCTGGTGGCGGCGATGATTTGTGGTAGAATTGTGTGGGGGATGGCAGAGGTTGTATTACTTGGCGTTAACGGCAGTGCATTTGGATGGAAGATGTTCGTATCAGGTGCGTTTCTGAATGCGATTCCGGGAATTCTTCTGCAGTTGATCCTGATCCCGGCAATTATGTCGGCGGTGAAACGGACAGGATGGAAAGCAGAGGAAAAACAGGAAGGAGAAGTATGATGAAAAGCCCCTATATTATTGCAGTTGATGGGAGATGTGCAGCTGGAAAGACGACGTTTGCAAGAGAAATGGGTATCCATATGCATTGCCCGGTGATTCAGATGGATCATTTCTTTTTGCAGCGTTATCAAAGAACAGAAGAGAGACTTGCCGAACCAGGCGGAAATGTAGATCGAGAACGCTTCCAGGATGAGGTAATAAATCCTTTAGTTTCGGGAGAAAGTTTTTCATATCGTATATTTGATTGTCAAAAAATGGAGTTTGGAGAGTGGGTTAAGGTGGAGTCTGCTCCGGTGGTAATCGTTGAGGGGGCATACAGTTGTCATCCGGCATTCCAGAAGCACTGGAATCTGAAAATCTTTTTAGACGTTGATCCAAAAGAGCAGATTAGGAGGATCCGAAAGCGAAATGGGGAAGAGAAGCTTTCGATGTTTATAAAACGATGGATTCCGTTGGAGGAGGCATATTTTTCTGCCTTTTATATAAAGGAAAACAGCGATATTGTATTGCCGGGGGTATTGCCATAGCAGGCTTAGCACTTTAAAGTATTGACTTTTATACTGGAAAGTGGTATATATAGTACTATATGAATAATTAGGACTTGATAGAGGTGCGAATTTCATCAGTATTCAGGGAGCGAGAGTTTGGAAGACTGTTTTCTGAAGAAAGGGGAATTTGCCGAAGAGATGAAATGATTCCAAGTTTGATCTCTGGGACGTGGGCAGAAGATGTCACGGACTGTCACAGCAGTGGAGCGCTATCAGAATAAACAATCTATCGAAAATAATCAATCTGCGGATGTACGGATGTTAGATGGTTCTGCCATGAAAGCGAAAAACTGCGTTTTCATGGCGTTTTTTTTGCAGGGTTTCCTGTAAATAGGGGTCTCCGAGTTAGTTATTCGTAAAGTTTAAGATACCAAAGAAAGGAAATGAGAAAATGAGAGGAAAGAAAAAAGCCCTTTGGGGTACCTTGACAGTTCTGTGTATTCTTCTTTGCAGCTCGATGACTGTGTTTGCGGCGGAAGAAGCAGCGGAATATGTGCCGGACATGTATGCGTCATTTTGGGCGCTGGTTCCACCTGTAGTGGCAATTGTGTTGGCATTGATTACAAAAGAAGTTTATAGTTCTTTGTTTGTTGGAATTTTGATCGGAGGAGTATTTTGGTCCGGATTTCAGTTTGAGAAGACGATTACCCATGTTTTTCAGGATGGAATTGTAGGAGTTCTGTCTGACAGCTATAATGTGGGAATTCTGGTATTCCTGGTAATTCTTGGAATTATGGTGTGTATGATGAATAAAGCTGGAGGATCAGCTGCGTTTGGGCGTTGGGCAAGCGAGCATATTAAGAGTAGAGTCGGTGCACAGCTGGCAACAATCGCTTTGGGAGTGCTGATTTTTATTGATGATTATTTTAACTGTTTAACAGTTGGAAGCGTTATGCGTCCGGTAACGGATAAACATAATGTATCCCGTGCAAAACTGGCTTATTTGATTGATGCAACAGCGGCTCCTGTTTGTATTATCGCGCCGATTTCTTCCTGGGCTGCAGCCGTTACTGGTTTTGTAGAAGGGGAAGATGGATTTGCTATGTTTATCAGAGCGATTCCTTACAACTTTTATGCGCTTCTGACAATTGTGATGATGCTGACGATTGTATGGCTGAAAGTTGACTATGGCCCGATGAAGCTGCATGAGAGCAACGCTGTTAAAGGAGACCTTTATACGACACCGGATCGTCCATATGCAAATGCGGAAGAGGAAGTCGATGAGAGTAAGGGAAAGGTTATCGATTTGGTATTTCCGATTGCAGTACTGATTATTGCCTGTGTGATTGGAATGATTTATACGGGTGGATTCTTTAGCGGAACTGGATTTGTGGAAGCGTTTTCTAATAGTGATGCATCCGTGGGTCTGATGTTTGGAAGTTTCTTTGCGTTTGTGATTACCGTAATTTTCTATGCAGTGCGAAAGGTATTGAAATTTAGCGAATCTATGGCTTGTGTTCCGGAAGGGTTCAAGGCGATGGTGCCGGCGATTTTGATTTTGACCTTTGCCTGGACGCTGAAAGCGATGACGGATAGTCTTGGAGCAGCAGAATATGTAGCAGGAATTATGAACTCCGCAGCAGGAGGACTTTTAAATCTGCTTCCGGCAATTATCTTCCTGGTGGGGTGTTTCTTAGCATTTGCAACAGGAACGTCCTGGGGAACTTTCGGAATCCTGATTCCGATTGTAGTAGCAGTATTCCAGGGAACGAATGAGACGATGATGATCATTTCTATTTCTGCATGTATGGCAGGTGCGGTTTGTGGAGATCACTGTTCGCCGATTTCAGATACGACGATTATGGCATCGGCAGGAGCGCAGTGTAACCATGTAAACCATGTTACGACACAGCTTCCATACGCAATTACGGTTGCAGCAGTAACATTTGTTAACTATATTATTACGGGCTTTGTTCAGAATGCATTTATCTGTCTGCCGATAGGAATTGTCCTGATGATAGGTACTATTTTGGTAATCAAAAAAGTGACGGATCAGAAGGCATAGAAGAAACTGGAAAATCTTATAAAGTGGGATTGAAACTGGTGTGGTCGAAAGGCTGCACCAGTTTTTTGTGTAGGAAGAAGCTAGGATTCATATTAGAAAGGCTAGGAATGAATAGAAGAATCGGTTATACTTATCATAAAAGGAAGATTGTAGCAGAGGGTTATGAGTTGAAATAAGTACAGGAGAAAGGATAAGGGTGTGTTGGAAAAGAAGATGACAGGATTTCGAAAGGCTTCCTCGGAAGATATCGCTTCTGTTGTGTCGATTTATCAAAAAATTCACGAAGAAGAACGGAAGGGAAAGTTAAAAATAGGATGGCTTCCAGACGTGTATCCGGTGGAAAATACGGCAAGGGCCGCTTTTGAACGGCAAGAATTATTTGTGTTTGAGGAAGAAGGGAAGATTAAGGCATCGGCAATTATCAATCAAAGTCAGGTGGATGTCTATGTAGACGGAATTTGGCAGTATCCTGCAAAGGCGGAAGAAGTGATGGTACTGCATACATTAGTGGTTAGTCCGGACGAGGGAAGAAAAGGGATTGGAAGTAAGTTCGTGGATTTTTATGAAACATATGCTGAAGCGAGGGGATGCCGCGTGCTGCGTATGGACACGAATGAAAAGAACGCGGCCGCCCGGTCGTTGTATCGAAAATTAGGGTGTCGAGAGGCTGGAGCAGTTCCCTGTGTATTTAACGGAATCCCAAATGTGAATTTGATATTGTTGGAAAAAGAATTAAGAAAATGATTTTTCGAGAATGGAAAAAAGGAAGAACTTGAGAAAAGCAGAAAAAAAGGATAGAATAGTAGTTATGGAATTTATTTTCTTGAAAGGAGAGGCATAAACGATATGAATATAAATCATTTACAGGCATACGAACTTCAGAAAGAAGAGAATTTGCCGGGAATTCAGGCGAAAGGTTATTTGCTGCGGCACAAAAAGAGTGGGGCGCGTGTGCTGCTGGTGGAAAATGACGACGAGAATAAGGTGTTCAGTATCGGATTTCGGACACCGCCGTCCGATAGTACCGGTGTACCGCATATTATGGAACATTCGGTTCTGTGCGGTTCTAAAAATTTTCCTGCAAAAGACCCGTTTGTGGAGCTGGTTAAAGGTTCGTTGAACACCTTTTTAAATGCAATGACCTATCCGGATAAGACGGTATACCCGGTGGCGAGCTGCAATGACAAAGACTTTCAGAATTTGATGCACGTGTATATGGATGCGGTGCTGCATCCGAATATTTATCAGCATGAAGAAATTTTCCGGCAGGAAGGGTGGAGTTATAAACTGGATTCACTGGATGACAAGCTGGAATACAATGGTGTTGTCTACAATGAGATGAAGGGAGCATTTTCATCTCCGGAAGGCGTGCTGGATCGTGTGGTATTGAATACGTTGTTCCCGGATACCTCCTATGCGAACGAATCTGGCGGAGATCCGGAAGTAATTCCGGAACTTACGTATGAGCAGTTCTTAGATTTCCATCGGAAATATTATCATCCATCCAACAGTTATATTTATCTGTATGGAGATATGGATATGGAGGAAAAACTGAAGTGGCTGGATCTTGAATACTTAAGCGACTATGAGGAAATACAGGTGGATTCAAAGATCAAATATCAGGATCCCTTTACAGAAGTCGTAGAAAAAGAAATAGCATATTCCATAGCAAGCGATGAATCTGAAAGCGAAAATACGTACCTTTCTTATAATAAAGTGATCGGTACAAGCCTTGACCGCGAATTGTATCTTGCATTTCAAATTCTGGATTATGCGCTGTTGTCTGCTCCTGGAGCGCCGCTTAAGAAGGCGCTTACAGATGCGGGAATCGGTAAGGATATTATGGGATCTTATGATAATGGAATCTACCAGCCGATTTTTTCTGTGATTGCAAAGAATGCTGAGAAGTCTCAGAAGGATATATTTGTCGAGACGGTGGAAGATGTTATGCGGACACTAGTAACAGACGGGATTGATAAGAAAGCATTGGAAGCTGGGATTAATTACCATGAATTCCGTTATCGGGAGGCGGATTTTGGAAATTATCCAAAGGGCTTGATGTACGGACTTCAGATGATGGACAGCTGGCTGTATGATGATGAAAAACCGTTTATTCATATAGAAGCGCTGGATACGTTTGAATTTTTGAAAAAACAAGTACAGACAGATTACTATGAGCAGCTGATTCAGAGGTATTTGCTTGATAACACCCATGGGGCGATTGTGGTTGTGAAGCCGGAGCGTGGACGCACAGCCAGAATGGAGAAAGAGCTGGAAGAAGCGCTTCAGGCATACAAGATGAGTTTGAGTAAGGAAGAACAGGAGCGTCTGGTGGAACGAACCAAAGCTTTGGAGGCTTATCAGTCTGAACCGGATGCAGAGGAGGATCTGGAACGAATTCCGATTCTGAAACGGGAAGATATTTCCGGGGAAATTGCACCAATTATCAATGAAGAACTGACGATTGCAGGCGTTCCGGTGGTATTCCATGAAATTGAGACCAATGGAATCGGATATATGGATGTTATGTTCGATGCGTCTGATGTTGCAGAAGAAGAGCTTCCATATTTGGGAATTTTGCAGTCTGTACTGGGGATTATTGATACAACTCACTATGAGTATGGTGAATTATTCAATGAAATTAATGTGCATACAGGTGGAATTGGAACTTCTCTGGAACTTTATAACGATGTGACAAATGTAAAAGAGAAAGTATTCCGTTCGACTTTTGAAGTCAAGGCAAAAGCGCTGTATCAGAAACTTCCGATGGCGTTTGAAATGATCGGGGAAATATTAGCGGAGTCGAAGCTTGAAGATACGAAGCGGATGAAAGAAATTCTGGCAATGCTGAAGTCAAGATTGTTGATGAAGTTCCAGTCATCCGGGCATACAACAGCAGCTCTTCGAGCGATGTCTTATGCATCTCCTTCAGCAAAACTGAAAGATATGACGAGTGGAATTGAATTTTATGAAAAGGTCGCTTATCTGGAAGAACATTTCGAGGAAGAAAAAGCCCGTTTGACAGAAATTCTTACAAATCTTACTAAAAAGCTTTTCCGTTCGGACCGGATGATGATCAGTTTTACCGCATCGAAGGCGGGGCTTTCTGGAATGGAGACGATGATCGAAGGGCTGAAGAAAAGGCTCTTTGAGGAAGAAACAAAAGAGACGCCTTGTATCCTCCATTGCGAGAAGAAGAATGAAGGCTTTAAAACAGCGTCAAAGGTACAATATGTGGCAAGGGCTGGTAATTTTATTGATCAAGGGGTACCATATCATGGCGCTTTGCAGATTCTGAAAGTGATTTTAAGTTATGATTATCTATGGCAAAATGTGCGAGTGATCGGTGGAGCTTATGGCTGTATGACCAATTTTAACCGGATTGGAGAAGGATATTTTGTTTCCTATCGTGATCCGAATTTAAAGCGTACGATGGATGTTTATGAAGGGGTAGTAGATTACCTTGAGAACTTTACAGTGACAGATCGTGATATGACAAAATATATTATCGGAACGATGAGTAATATTGATCAGCCGATGACTCCGGCCATTAAAGGAGAGCGTTCTATGAATTTGTATATGAACCGGGTATCTGAGGAAATGATTCAAACAGAACGCTGCCAGATTCTAGAGGCGCAGCAGGAGGATATCAGAAAGCTTGCGCCCGTAGTGGAGGCTGTGCTAAGAGCGGACCAAATCTGCGTGATCGGCGGGGAAGAGAAGATCGAAGAAGATCGGGAATTATTCCAGAATATTACAAATTTTTAGCGGTTTTAAAAATGCGGTAAGAGGCAAAGTACAGACGAGAAAAAGATAGAGGAGATTATGCGGGAAGATATGAGAAGTGATTTTAAATCAGGATTTGTGACGCTGATTGGGCGTCCAAACGTAGGAAAGTCAACGCTTATGAATCATCTGATTGGACAGAAGATTGCGATTACGTCTAATAAACCACAGACAACAAGAAACCGGATTCAGACGGTTCTTACAATGGAGGAAGGGCAGATTGTGTTTGTTGATACGCCTGGAATTCACAAGGCGAAGAACAAGTTGGGAGAATACATGGTAAATGTGGCTCAGCAGACATTAAATGATGTAGATGTGGTGCTGTGGCTGGTGGAGCCGACTACATTTATCGGAGCGGGGGAACAGCATATTGCAAAACAGCTTGGTCGGGTCAATACGCCGGTAATTCTAGTGATTAATAAAATCGACAGCGTGAAAAAAGAAGAGATTCTGACAGCGATTTCTGCATACAAGGATATTTATGACTTTGCGGAAATCGTACCGGTATCTGCAAGAAGCGGCGAGAATACAGAAGAACTGTTAAAGGTGATTATGAAATATCTTCCGTATGGACCGCAGTTTTACAGTGAGGATACGATTACAGATCAGCCGGAGCGTCAAATCGTAGCGGAGTTAATCCGGGAAAAGGCGCTTCATTGCCTGCAGGAAGAGATTCCGCATGGGATTGCAGTGGCGATTGATCAGATGAAGAAGAAAAATAAGGTGATGCATATCGACGCTACCATTATCTGTGAACGAGATTCTCACAAAGGAATCATTATCGGGAAACAGGGATCTATGCTGAAAAAGATTGGAAGCACAGCGCGGTATGAGATTGAAAAAATGCTGGATACTCAAGTGAATTTAAAGCTTTGGGTAAAAGTGAAGAAGGACTGGAGAGACAGTGAATTCCTGATGAAAAATTTTGGATATCGGGAAGAAGAATAAGTCCGTAAGCCATGGGGGAACCTAATCCTATAACGCAGGATGAGGTGAGATCATGGAAGAGGAATACTGGGACCGGTTTATGAAAACAGGGAAAATTACAGATTATTTAGATTACAAAGGTATGGAAAGTGGTTTAATAACAGATCGCTTTGAAGGTGCAGCAAGTGGTGAATCAAATAACAGTGACAGGAATGGTGCTGCAGGCAGCGCCTGTCGGGGAATATGACAGACGGGTGGTGATTCTGACGAAGGAAAGAGGGAAGATTTCAGCCTTTGCCCGTGGGGCAAGGCGCCCTCACAGCGGGCTTGTAGGAGTGACAAGCCCATTTTCCTTCGGGGAATTTACGGTATATGAGGGGCGGACATCATACACACTGGTGTCGGCCTCTATTTCCAATTATTTTTCCGAGCTGCGTACCGATGTGGAAGGGGCTTATTATGGTTTCTATTTTATGGATCTTGCGGGGTATTATGCGCGGGAGGCGAATGATGAGACCACACTTTTGAAACTCTTATACCAGACGTTTCGGGCGCTTTTGAATCCACATATTCCAAACCGTTTGATTCGGTGTATATACGAACTGAAAGCGGTAAGCATTAATGGAGAAGGACCTCAGGTATTTGGATGTGTGGCTTGTGGAAAGACGGAAGGTAATCTTCTGTTTAGTGTAAAACGCGGAGGTTTGGTCTGCGAAAAGTGCAGAAATCAGGTTGCGGATGGAATTTCGCTTTTGCCTTCTACATTGTATACGATGCAGTATATTGTCGGTTCTTCGGTTGAGAAATTATATAATTTCGTTGTAAAGGATGAAGTGTTGAAAGAGTTGGAAGTAGTGGCGGAAAGGTATCTGGCAAGTTATGTGGATCGTCACTTTAAATCATTGGAAATTTTAAAGACGATTACATCGGAAACGTAATTGTATAATAAGACTTGAAAACAGGTTGTGGTAACTGGTATAATGATTAGCACTATGAAACAATTAGAAGGTGAGGATGAGGAATATGGTAGAAAAGACGATGGATAAGATTGTAGCTTTGGCAAAGTCAAGAGGATTCGTATATCCGGGGTCTGAGATCTATGGCGGACTTGCGAACACATGGGATTACGGTAATCTTGGAGTTGAGTTGAAGAACAATGTAAAGAGAGCATGGTGGCAGAAGTTTGTACAGGAGTCTCCATATAATGTAGGTGTGGATTGTGCAATTCTGATGAATCCACAGACATGGGTTGCCAGCGGACATTTGGGAGGATTCAGTGATCCTCTGATGGATTGTAAAGAATGTCACGAGCGTTTCCGCGCGGATAAGATGATTGAAGATTATGCCCATGAACATGGACTGGATATTGGAGACAGTATTGATGGCTGGAGCCATGAGCAGATGGAAGCATATATCAAAGAGAATAATATTCCATGTCCGACCTGCGGAAAACATAATTTTACAGAGATCCGGGAATTCAATCTGATGTTCAAGACGTTTCAGGGAGTTACAGAGGATGCTAAGAGCGTAGTATATCTTCGTCCTGAGACAGCGCAGGGTATTTTTGTAAACTTTAAGAACGTACAGCGTACATCCAGAAAGAAACTTCCATTTGGTATCTGCCAGATTGGAAAATCTTTCCGAAACGAGATTACACCGGGTAACTTCACCTTCCGTACCAGAGAATTTGAGCAGATGGAGATGGAATTCTTCTGTGAGCCGGATACAGATCTGGAATGGCATGCATATTGGAAGAAGTTCTGTCTGGATTGGCTGGAGACACTTGGAATCAAGGAAGATGAGATGCGTTACCGTGATCATTCACCGGAAGAGCTGAGCCATTACAGCAAAGCAACTACGGATATTGAATTCCTGTTCCCGTTTGGATGGGGTGAACTTTGGGGAATTGCAGATAGAACAGATTTCGACCTGACACAGCATCAGAATGTATCCAAGCAGGATTTGACCTATTTTGACGATGAGAAGAAGATCAAATATATTCCATACGTAATTGAACCGTCTCTGGGAGCAGACCGTATGGTTCTGGCATTCCTGTGCAGCGCGTACGATGAGGAAGAACTGGAAGGCGGAGATGTAAGAACTGTGCTTCGTTTCCATCCTGCATTGGCGCCAGTGAAGATTGGTATTCTCCCACTTTCTAAGAAGCTGAGTGAAGGAGCGGAGAAGATCTATGCAAAGCTTGCTAAGAAATACAACTGCGAGTTTGACGAGAGGGGTAATATTGGAAAGCGTTACCGCCGTCAGGACGAGATAGGAACTCCATTCTGTATTACCTATGATTTCGATTCTGAAGAAGATGGAGCGGTAACAGTTCGTGACCGCGATACCATGGAGCAGGAGAGAATCAAGATTGAAGATTTGGAAGCATATTTTGAGAAAAAATTTGAGTGGTAATTGATGCAGAAAGTTTGAAAAAACAGAAGAGCGTATATGAGAAAAGACCTGGGATCCGATAATTTATCGGATCCCAGGTCTTTTCATAAAATGATTTGTTTAGCATTTTACTTCTGGTTTGTCTTTGTAATATTCCGGGTGCAATCTTCTGTCTCTGAGTTCTGCAGCGGCAGTAAACAGAACGTCTGTGGAGGAGTTTAATCCTGTCTCGCAGGAGTCCTGGATTACTCCGATAATGAAGCCAACGCCGACAACCTGCATTGCAATTTCAGATGGAATTCCGAACAGTCCGCAGGCCATTGGGATCAGAAGCAGAGAACCACCGGCTACACCGGAAGCTCCGGCTGCACTAAGAGCTGCAAGAGCGCACAGTACAAGGGCAGTTCCGAAGTCTACGCTGATGCCCATGGTGTGTGCTGCAGACAGCGCCATTACAGAGATGGTAATGGCTGCACCGGCCATGTTAATAGTTGCGCCAAGTGGGATGGAAATAGAATATTGTTCTTCGTCCAGTCCCATTTCTTCACAGAGTTCCATATTAACAGGAATATTTGCAGCGGAACTGCGTGTGAAGAAGGCGGTAATAAAGCTTTTTGCCAGACATTTGAATACCAGTGGGTATGGATTTTTTCTGGTGCACAAAAATACGATAATCGGATTCATAACAAGGGCAACGAATGCCATGCTTCCAACCAGTACCAGGATCAGGCGGCCGTAGGACAGCAGAGCCTTTAATCCGGAAGTAGAGATTACGTTGAAGATCAGTCCCATAATACCAAATGGCGCGAAGCTGATAACCCACTTAACACCAGTGGAAATTGCCTCTGAGAAGTCGTCCAGCATCTTCTTGGTTGCGCTGGATGCTCCTTTTAATGCGATACCAAAGATGCAGGCCCATGCCAGAATTCCGATATAGTTTCCGTCTACGATAGAACCGACAGGGTTTGCTACTACATTCAGTAACAGGTTCTTTAAGACCTCTCCGACTCCGCTTGGAGGTGCCATATCTCCGCCGGCTGCTTCTGCCAGTGTCAGCGTGATTGGGAACAACCTACATGCGATAACGGATACCAATGCTGAGAATAAGTTGCCCAGCATGTAGAGCATTACGATAAATCCCATGTTTGTTTTCTGACCTTCTCCCATGTGGGCAAGAGCGCTCATAACCAGGAAGAATACAAGAAGCGGTGCAATTGCTTTTAATGCGCCGACAAAAAGGTCTCCAAAAAGAATGATTACGGTTGCCTTAGGGATGGTCAGCCCGAGAATGATACCTATGATCAGACCGCATAGGATTCTCAGTACAAGGCTGATACTGTTCCATTTTTCAAATGCTTTTTTCATGTTGCTTTTCGCAGCTTGTGGAAGAGTCTCCATCAGCTGCTTCCCTCACTTTCTACTTTATTCCCGAGACATTATTGATATATTGTAAGATTAAGAGGTGGGTAAGCCATCAGAACTTCATGTGAATATATCAATGTTAACACTCCAAATTATAAAGAAAAAATAAAATTTTGTAAATAGAAAGTTGTAAATAGTGTCGAAAAAATAGAACGACATATGTGAAATAAATATCAAAATGCACAAAAATAGGGGCAAAAATTCGTTGTCTGACAGAAGAAGGGATGTTATAATACTAGAAAAGGACATCGGCGATAGGATGATTCATGAAAAAACAGGAGGAAAATACGGTGAGTGAAAAAAGAGATGGAATGATGTGGGCGCTTGTAAAGGAAAAACCAGAAGAAGGACTTTGGATGAAGCGTGTGCCGATTCCGGAAGTCGGACCCAATGATGTAAAGATCAAAATTCATAAGACCGCAATCTGTGGAACGGATGTGCACATTTATCAGTGGAATGACTGGGCACAGCATACAATACCAATCGGTCTGACTGCCGGACACGAGTATGTTGGGGAAGTGTGTGAAGTCGGCGCAGGCGTAAAGGGATTTAAGATCGGCGATCTGGTATCCGGAGAAGGCCACATTACCTGTGGAAAGTGCCGGAACTGTCTGGAAGGTCACAAAGAGAACTGCAAGGATGCAAAGGGAGTGGGCGTCAACAGAAATGGTGCATTTGCCGAGTATTTAGTCATTCCTTCCTCCAATGTGTGGCCGTGTAATCCGAATATTCCGGAAGAGATGTATGCAATTTTTGATCCGTTTGGAAATGCAACGCATACAGCGCTCTCTTATGATATGCTGGGAGAGGATGTGCTGATTGCAGGAGCAGGACCGATTGGAATTATGGCGGCGGCAATTGCAAAGTTTTCCGGCGCGCGCCATGTCGTTATAACCGATTTTAATCAGTACCGTCTGGATCTGGCGATGAAGCTTGGGGCGACTAAAGCTGTGAATCTGGCGCAGGAAAATATTTTCGATGTAATGAAAGAAATCGGTATGACAGAAGGTTTCGATGTGGGACTTGAAATGTCTGGTTCTCAGGCGGGTCTTCATGATATGATCCACAGTATGAAGCATGGCGGTAAGATCGCACTTCTGGGGCTTCAGAGAACCGATGCGAAGGTAGATCTTGAAACGGTAATTTTTAATGGATTGAATCTGCGCGGTATCTATGGAAGAAAGGTTTGGGATACCTGGTACAAGATGTCTACGATGCTTCAGGCAGGACTTGATATTTCTGGCATTATTACCCATCATTTTGATATCAAAGACTATGAAAAGGGATTTGAAGCAATGATTTCAGGCAATTCAGGAAAGGTAATTCTGGATTGGGCACATGTGAACGATTAGAAGATTATTTATAGAACAGCAGAGCAAAAAAGAAAGGAAGAATCAAAAAAAGATGGAAAGAAAAAATGACATTTTAGATATTTATACCAAAGAAGTAGAGAGTATTAAAGAAGCCGGTCTTTTTAAAGGGGAAGCTCCATTTGTTTCTCCGCAGGGAGCGCGTGTGAAAATGGAAGACGGAAGAGAGCTTCTGTGCATGTGTGCGAATAATTATCTGGGATTAGGGGATCATCCGCGTTTGATTGAAGCGGCAAAACGAACCTACGATGAAAAGGGATATGGAGTAGCGTCTGTACGTTTTATCTGCGGAACGCAGGACATTCATAAAAAACTGGAGAAGAAGATTTCTGATTTCCTGGGAATGGATGATACGATTCTTTATTCTTCCTGTTTTGATGCAAATGGAGGCTTGTTTGAAACGATTTTGACTGCGGATGATGCGGTGATCAGTGATGAATTAAACCATGCTTCTATTATTGATGGAGTACGTCTTTGCAAAGCAAAACGGTTCCGCTACAAAAATAACGACATGGAAGATCTGGAAGCAAAACTGAAAGAGGCAGATGAAGCGGGAGCAAGAATTAAACTGATTGCGACGGATGGAGTCTTCTCTATGGACGGAATTATCTGTAACCTGAAAGGGGTCTGCGATCTTGCGGATAAATACCACGCGCTGGTGATGGTAGATGACAGTCATGCGGTTGGATTCGTTGGGAAAACCGGACGCGGAACACCGGAATACTGTGGAGTTCAGGGACGTGTAGACATTATTACGGGAACCCTTGGAAAAGCTCTTGGAGGAGCATCCGGCGGCTATACATCTGGACGAAAAGAGATTATTGATCTGCTGCGTCAGAGAAGCCGTCCGTATCTGTTCTCTAATTCTCTTGCACCGGCAATTGCAGGAGCAAGCATAGAACTGTTTGACATGCTGGATGAGAGTACGGAACTTCGCGATCATTTGGAAGAAGTTACAGCGTACTATCGAAAAGAACTGGTCGATAATGGGTTTGATATTATTCCGGGAACCCATCCTTGTGTTCCGGTTATGTTGTACGATGAGAAGACGGCAGCAGAATTTGCGAGAAGGATGATGGAAAAGGGGGTGTATGTGGTTGCATTTTCTTATCCGGTTGTGCCGAAAGGAAAAGCAAGAATCCGTACGCAGGTGTGTGCAAGTCATACCAAGGAAGATATTGATTTCATTGTAAAATGCTTCAAAGAAGTCAGAGATGAGATGAAATAAAAATCCAAAATGCTGGATGTAAGAAATAATAAGTCAGGGACGTGGCAAAACTAAGAACTGCCATGTCTCTGATTTTGTGTTATACTAAATGGAAAGGCAGAAAGGAGTTGCAATTTTATGGAAAGAAAAAACAGATGGAGCGTGTATGGTGAGGCAGAGCATCAGGAACTGCAAAAGATCGCGGAAAAATATAAAAAAGGTCTGGATATAGGTAAGACTGAGAGAGAATGTATTCAATATACGGTAAAAGAAATTGAAGCGCAAGGATACAGAAGTCTGGAGTCGTTTTGGAAATCAGGAGAGACATTAAAGTCAGGAGATAAGGTTTACGCAGTTTGCATGAAGAAAAGTATTGCCATGTTTCATATTGGGAAACAGCCCTTGGAAAATGGTATGAATATTCTAGGCGCACACATTGATTCTCCACGTATTGATGTAAAACAGAATCCATTGTATGAAAATGAAGAACTGGCTTATCTGGATACTCATTATTACGGAGGAATTAAAAAATATCAGTGGGTGACACTTCCACTTGCAATCCATGGAGTGGTTGCCAAAAAAGATGGGACGGTAGTGGAGATTAACATTGGAGAACAGGAAAATGATCCGGTGTTTGTTATTACAGACTTGTTGGTACACCTGGCTGCAAAACAGATGGAAAAGAAGGCCAATGCTGTGATTGAAGGAGAGAAGCTGGATCTTTTGTTTGGCAGCTGCCCGATTGACCAAAGTGAGAGTCTGGAAAAAGAAGAAAAAGAAGCAGTAAAAGCGAATGTTATGAATATTCTAAAAGAATATTATAACATGGAAGAAGAAGATTTTGTGTCTGCGGAATTGGAAATTGTACCGGCAGGGCGCGCAAGAGACTGCGGAATTGATCGAAGCATGGTGATCGCTTATGGACAGGATGACCGTGTTTGTGCATTTACATCCTTGTTTGCAATGTTGGATGTAGAAGCAGTAGACCGGACAGCGTGCTGTATTCTGGTAGATAAAGAGGAAATCGGAAGTGTAGGTGCTACCGGAATGCATTCTCGATTCTTTGAGAACGTAGTGGCGGAATTGGTTGCTTTATCGGGAGAGGCGTCTGAACTGAAGGTTAGAAGAGCTCTTCAGAATTCTAAAATGCTTTCTTCCGATGTCAGTGCAGCATATGATCCGATGTATGCAGAAGCATTTGAAAAGAGAAGCGCTGCGTTTTTCGCGAAAGGACTGGTATTTAATAAGTTTACAGGAAGCAGAGGAAAAAGCGGATCCAACGATGCAAATGCAGAATATCTTGCGCAGCTTAGAAATGCAATGGATCAGGAGGATGTCGCTTACCAGTTTGCAGAGCTTGGAAAAGTAGATGAAGGCGGCGGCGGAACCATTGCATACATTATGGCGAACTATGGAATGGAAGTGATCGACAGTGGTGTGGCGGTTTTGAATATGCATGCACCATGGGAAGTGACAAGTAAGGCGGATATATATGAAGCCTACAGAGGGTATAAGGCGTTTCTGAAAAATATGTAGAAATGCAGGAAGCAGATACCAGAGATTTTTGAAAAATATGTAGAAATGACGGCAGGGGATGCAGGACTTTGGAAAAAGCCTGCATCCCCTGTGATTCTTATGCCGAAACCTCTTGACGAAAACTGGCAAAACCAGTAAAATAGATGTGCGACTTAGAAAAAAATAGTGTAGGAGGTCATGTAACATGGCAAAATGGGTTTATATGTTTACCGAAGGTAACGCTACAATGAGAAACCTTCTTGGTGGAAAAGGCGCTAACCTTGCTGAGATGACAAGCCTTGGACTCCCAGTACCACAGGGATTCACTGTAACAACAGAGGCTTGTACACAGTACTATGAAGATGGCAGAAAGATCAATGATGAGATCATGGATCAGATTATGGATGCTATCGTAAAACTTGAAGCAGTTGCAGGAAAGAAATTTGGCGATAAAGAGAATCCGCTTCTTGTATCCGTTCGTTCTGGAGCAAGAGCTTCTATGCCAGGTATGATGGATACAATCCTGAACCTTGGTTTGAATGAAGATGTAGTAGAGGCATTGGCAGAAGCTTCTGGTAATCCACGTTGGGCATGGGATTGCTACAGAAGATTTATCCAGATGTACTCTGACGTAGTTATGGAAGTTGGTAAGAAATATTTTGAAGAGCTTATCGACAAGATGAAAGAAGAAAAAGGTGTAACTCAGGACGTTGACCTTACAGCAGAAGACCTTAAGACACTTGCTGGACAGTTCAAAGCTGAGTACAAAGCTAAAATTGGTGAAGACTTCCCATCTGATGCTAAAGAGCAGTTAATGGGAGCTGTAAAAGCAGTATTCCGTTCTTGGGACAACCCTCGTGCAAATGTATATCGTCGTGACAATGATATCCCATATTCTTGGGGAACAGCTGTTAACGTACAGATGATGGCATTTGGTAACATGGGTGATGACTGTGGTACAGGTGTTGCGTTTACACGTGACCCAGCTACAGGAGAAAATGGTCTGTTCGGAGAGTTCCTTACAAATGCACAGGGTGAGGACGTAGTTGCTGGTGTTCGTACACCAATGCACATTTCCGAGATGGAGCAGAAATTCCCAGAGGCATTTGCTCAGTTCAAAGAAGTATGTAATACACTTGAAAAACACTACAGAGATATGCAGGATATGGAGTTTACTGTAGAGCATGGTAAACTGTATATGCTTCAGACACGTAATGGTAAGAGAACAGCACAGGCTGCTCTGAAGATCGCTTGTGACCTTGTTGACGAGGGAATGAGAACAGAAGAAGAAGCTGTAGCTATGATCGATCCAAGAAACCTTGATACTCTGCTTCACCCACAGTTCGATGCTGCTGCATTAAAGGCTGCAACACCAATGGGCAAAGCACTTGGAGCATCTCCAGGAGCAGCTTGTGGTAAAGTTGTATTTACAGCAGATGACGCTGTGGCTTGGGCTGCAAGAGGAGAGAAGGTTATCCTTGTTCGTCTTGAGACATCTCCAGAAGATATCACAGGTATGAAGTCTGCTCAGGGTATCCTGACAGTTCGTGGTGGTATGACATCTCACGCTGCCGTAGTTGCACGTGGAATGGGTACATGCTGTGTATCTGGATGTGGCGATATCGTTATGGACGAAGAAAACAAGAAATTTACATTAGCTGGTAAAGAGTTCCACGAAGGAGATTCTATTTCTCTTGACGGATCTACAGGAGCTATCTATGACGGAATCATCCCAACAGTTGATGCTACAATCGCTGGTGAGTTCGGAAGAATCATGGGATGGGCTGACAAATACAGAACAATGAAAGTTCGTACAAATGCAGATACACCTGCAGACGCTAAAAAAGCTCGTGAGCTTGGTGCAGAAGGTATCGGACTTTGCCGTACAGAGCACATGTTCTTCGAAGGAAACAGAATTGATGCATTCCGTGAGATGATCTGTTCTGAGACTGTAGAAGAAAGAGAAGCTGCACTTGAGAAGATCCTTCCAGAGCAGCAGGGAGACTTTGAAGCATTATACGAGGCACTGGAAGGTAACCCGGTTACAATCCGTTTCCTTGATCCACCGCTTCATGAGTTCGTTCCTACAGAGGAAGAAGACATTAAGAAACTGGCTGATTCTCAGGGCAAGACTGTTGAGCAGATTAAAGCAATCATCGACAGCTTACATGAGTTCAACCCAATGATGGGACACCGTGGATGCCGTCTTGCAGTTACTTATCCAGAGATTGCTAAGATGCAGACAAGAGCTGTTATCCGTGCAGCTATCAATGTACAGAAAGCACACGCTGACTGGAATGTATGCCCAGAGATCATGATTCCACTTGTTGGAGATGTGAAAGAGTTAAAATATGTTAAGAAGATCGTTGTAGAGACAGCTGACGCTGAAATCGCTGCAGCAGGTTCTGATCTGAAGTACGAAGTTGGTACAATGATCGAGATCCCAAGAGCAGCTCTGACAGCTGACGAGATCGCTAAAGAAGCTGATTTCTTCTGCTTCGGTACAAACGACTTAACACAGATGGCATTCGGATTCTCTCGTGACGATGCTGGTAAGTTCTTAGATGCTTACTATGATGCTAAGATCTTCGAGAATGATCCATTTGCTAAGCTTGACCAGACAGGTGTTGGTAAGTTAATGGAAATGTCTATCGCATTAGGCAAACCAGTTAATCCAAACCTTCACATTGGTATCTGTGGAGAGCACGGTGGAGATCCAAGCTCCGTAGAATTCTGCCATAAGATTGGCTTAGACTACGTATCTTGCTCACCATTCCGTGTACCGATCGCTCGTCTTGCAGCAGCACAGGCAGCTATCGCTGACAAATAAGTAGGAGTTCTCATAGACCTTAATTAAAAAATGAAATAAGATAAGCGTATCATTAGAAATAGTGGTACGCTTATTTTTTGGCTCTACTCAAAAGTTTTCTGTGTGTATTGATTTTGTTGTATGAAATGAGTATAATATGGGTAGAATACTACTATCTAATATGCGCAAGGAGGTTTTGTTATGAATATTCGTCCATCCGCAGCAATCCGCCAGAATTACAATGAGATTGCCGATATGTGTAGAAAGACTGCAGAGCCGGTTTTCCTTACCAAGAACGGTGAGGGAGATTTAGTCGTTATGGATATAGAAACTTATAACCGCAGAGAAAAAATGCTGAAGCTCCGGGAGGAACTCTTGGCAGTAGAGGAAGACAGAATAGCAGGTAGAGTAGGCTGTACGCTTGATGAACTGGACGCTTACCTTGATGATGTGATTGCAGAGGTGTAGCGTATGACAGAGAGTAAGAGATACAAAGTCATTGTTTCCGACAGGGCAAAGAGAATGTTGGGAACACATATCCGCTATATGGCACAGGTCAACAAAGAAGCAGCAAAGGAAAAAAAGAAAGAGATTATGAGCGCTATGCGTTCCCTCTGCCAGATGCCGCAGCGTTTTACGTTTTTTGAGGAACCCTATATCACACCGAATAAATATCACAAGATGTTTATTGAAAAGTGGTATCTTGTTTTCTATCAAATCCAAGATGACACAGTGTATGTGGATTATATCTTAGATTGTCGTAAGGATTATAGTTGGCTCATTCGATAACAATAAAATAATTTTCAGAAATCGTCACTTACAGTCGGGTGGCGACTTTTTTCTATGCATAAAATTAAATAAAAGATGATAGAAATGAAAATCCTTTCGCATGACAAATGGAATAAAATATACTATTATAAATTGGAGTGGTCATATTGAAAAAGGGAAACTTTTAGACTTTAATACTGTTATTTTTTAGTTTGGACTGTAATGAGATTGTAAGAAGTGGTTGCTATACTGAACTTGCAAAATAAAAACAGAAATTTGGAGGTTTTCATATGGCAATACTTGAAACAAAAGATTTACGAAAGATATACGGAAGCGGAGAAAACGAAGTCCATGCTTTGGATGGGTGTATCCATTTCCGTAGAGGAAGGTGAATTTGTTGCCGTTATCGGTACATCAGGCAGTGGTAAATCTACATTACTCAACATGATTGGTGGGTTAGACCGTCCCTACTTCTGGCAGTGTTACTATCCGAGGAAAAGAACTGTTGAAAATGAAAGACGAAGAACTGACAATTTTTAGGCGTCGAAACATCGGCTTTGTTTTTCAGAATTATAATCTGCTTCCTGTTCTTAATGTGTATGAGAACATTGTGTACCCTATTGAGATCGACGGCGGCAAGACCGATACAAGATTTGTAAAAGAGATTATCCATACTCTTGGCTTGGAACAAAAGCTTAAGAATATGCCGAATAATCTTTCGGGGGGTCAGCAGCAGAGGGTTGCGATTGCCCGTGCCCTTGCGACAAAGCCTGCCATTATCCTTGCAGATGAGCCGACGGGAAATCTGGACTCAAAAACAAGTATGGATGTGATTCTGCTGATGCAGTCGATCAGCCGTCAGTTCCACCAAACTACCATTATGATCACGCACAATGAGGAAATTGCTCAAATGACAGATCGCACAATCCGCATTGAGGATGGCAAGGTTGTTTCGGGAGGTGTCAGATATGCACGCTAACCGAAATAAAAAAGCAGTTAAGCGAGTGGAAAAGGGAATGATGAAAGCAAACCGTATTCGTAACCTGTTTGCGGTGTTTGCAATCGTTCTCACCACCTTTATGATTACGACTGTGTTTAGTCTGGGCATTAACTATATGGAAAATATGAAGTTAATGCAGGTGCGTACCGCAGGCACGACCGCGAATGCGTCCCTTGCGATGCCGACAGAAAAGCAGGAACAGCAGATTAAGAAGTTGGAATATGTTAAAACCGTCGGTACGCAGTATATGGTCGGCTCGGTTGCCGAGAAGAACGATGAGGGGCGTGAGCTTTCTATCGCACTTTCGTATTACGACACTACGGAATGGGAAAAACACTATAAAGAAACAATCAAAGATTTAGAAGGGAAATATCCTTCAAATGAAAATGAAATTATGCTGTCAGAGGATGCTCTTTCACAGCTTGGAATGAAAGAACCAAAGTTGAATATGGAAATCCCGTTGTCCTATTATGATAAAAACGGTCAGCAGGAAAGAAGCTTTATATTAAGTGGATGGTTTCATTCCTATACAGGCACGGGAATGGGCTTTGTTTCAGAAAGCTATTGCAAAAATGCAGGCTATACAATGGCAGAGGATGGCGTTCTTTCTTTGTCGCTGAATAAAATGCCCGATGATTTTTTTCGTATTCAACGAGATGTGGAGCTTAACGAAAATCAATCTTTCGGTGGTGCGGCTTCCATGAAATCATCAGGCGGTTCGGTTATCGCAATGGTAATCCTATTGGTATTCTTTATCATTGGCAGCGGGTATCTCCTTATTTACAATGTTTTGTATATATCCATTTCAAAGGATACCCGCTTTTACGGGTTGATGAAAACGCTTGGAACAACGCAAAAACAGATTAAATCACTGGTAAAAAATCAGGCAGTTAAGTTTGCCTGCATTGGTATCCCGATTGGTATTGTGTTAGCCACCGCTGTTTCCTTTGGAATTGTTCCCTTTGTTTTGAACGAGGGCTTTGAACAGGGCAAGTCGATGATGGATGCCGAAGTGTTTTTCCATCCATCTATCTATATTCTGTCCATTCTCTTTTCGGCGGTAACTGTTTGGATTGCCTGCAATGCTCCTGCAAAAGCGGCTGCAAAAATTTCGCCAATAGAAGCATTGAAGTTTCAAAATTTTGCACCGAAGAAAACAAAAAGCAGGAATTCCACAAATGGCGGCAAGCTGCATGTGATGGCATTTCATAATGTATTTCGTGACAAAAAGCGTGCTATCCTTGTGTTTATGTCCTTGTTTATGGGAATTACTATGATTTTAGGTGTAAACGGAGTCATAAGCAGTATGTCGGCTGAGAACTATATTAAAAAATACATGGACTATAACTTTGAATACAATGATATTCAATTTGAACAGCCTGAACAACTCAATAAAGAAGTACCTCAATTTGATGAACATTTTGTGGAACAGATTAAGCAAATTGATGGCGTTGAAAATGTAGATATTCAAAAGACAGTCTGGGCAGGTATTGACTTTGATGAAACCGCTTTAGAAGACTTTATGAAAATCAAATATGAGGACAGCAAATATAAATCGAAGGGACAGTCCTATGAACAGATGATAGAGGTAATGAAACAGGTCTTGGATTATCCATTTCAAGAATACTGATTGAACAAATGAAAGGTACAATATCTGCTCAATATAAGAGTGGAAAGTTAAGTGTTTGTATTCAGTTACCGGATAGTTCAGATGATTAAAAGCTATGTGGCTGGAATAAATAGAAGAAGACTAATTAGAAAAAATATACAATGAATAAGTATTCAGAAGAGTTGAATTGTATCAATTGTCTAAAATGAAGAAAAAATAAAAATAACATTGACAATTCAAAACACCCGTGGTAATCTAATATAGCTGTCGCGAGAGAGCGCTTCTGAGAAACGCAAGAGCGACAAAAAAAGTTAAAAAAGTTGTTGACAAGCTCGACAGAATGTGATAATCTAATATGGCTGTCGCAAGAGAGCAAACAACAAAAACGAACCTTGATAATTAAACAATAGACAACAACCCTGAAAATTCTTTCAGAGAATTATTCAGAACAGACATTTTAAAATGTCAACCTTAAAACAGTAAAAGGGATAAGAAAGCTAGTAGTTTTCTTGGACCTGGAACGAACTTGAACTTAACCTGCTTGAAAGCAGGAAGAGATTTTTAACGAGAGTTTGATCCTGGCTCAGGATGAACGCTGGCGGCGTGCTTAACACATGCAAGTCGAGCGAAGCACTTAAGTTCGATTCTTCGGATGAAGACTTTTGTGACTGAGCGGCGGACGGGTGAGTAACGCGTGGGTAACCTGCCTCATACAGGGGGATAACAGTTAGAAATGACTGCTAATACCGCATAAGACCACAAGGTCGCATGACCTGGTGGTAAAAACTCCGGTGGTATGAGATGGACCCGCGTCTGATTAGGTAGTTGGTGAGGTAACGGCTCACCAAGCCGACGATCAGTAGCCGACCTGAGAGGGTGACCGGCCACATTGGGACTGAGACACGGCCCAGACTCCTACGGGAGGCAGCAGTGGGGAATATTGCACAATGGGCGAAAGCCTGATGCAGCGACGCCGCGTGAAGGATGAAGTATTTCGGTATGTAAACTTCTATCAGCAGGGAAGAATTAGGACGGTACCTGACTAAGAAGCCCCGGCTAACTACGTGCCAGCAGCCGCGGTAATACGTAGGGGGCAAGCGTTATCCGGATTTACTGGGTGTAAAGGGAGCGTAGACGGCTGTGCAAGTCTGAAGTGAAAGCCCGGGGCTCAACCCCGGGACTGCTTTGGAAACTGTATAGCTAGAGTGCTGGAGAGGTAAGTGGAATTCCTAGTGTAGCGGTGAAATGCGTAGATATTAGGAGGAACACCAGTGGCGAAGGCGGCTTACTGGACAGTGACTGACGTTGAGGCTCGAAAGCGTGGGGAGCAAACAGGATTAGATACCCTGGTAGTCCACGCCGTAAACGATGACTACTAGGTGTCGGGTGGCAAAGCCATTCGGTGCCGCAGCAAACGCAATAAGTAGTCCACCTGGGGAGTACGTTCGCAAGAATGAAACTCAAAGGAATTGACGGGGACCCGCACAAGCGGTGGAGCATGTGGTTTAATTCGAAGCAACGCGAAGAACCTTACCTGATCTTGACATCCCGCTGACCGTTCCGTAATGGGAGCTTTCCTTCGGGACAGCGGTGACAGGTGGTGCATGGTTGTCGTCAGCTCGTGTCGTGAGATGTTGGGTTAAGTCCCGCAACGAGCGCAACCCCTATCTTTAGTAGCCAGCATTTCGGATGGGCACTCTAGAGAGACTGCCAGGGATAACCTGGAGGAAGGTGGGGATGACGTCAAATCATCATGCCCCTTATGACCAGGGCTACACACGTGCTACAATGGCGTAAACAAAGGGAAGCAAAGCTGTGAGGCCGAGCAAATCCCAAAAATAACGTCTCAGTTCGGATTGTAGTCTGCAACTCGACTACATGAAGCTGGAATCGCTAGTAATCGCGAATCAGAATGTCGCGGTGAATACGTTCCCGGGTCTTGTACACACCGCCCGTCACACCATGGGAGTCAGTAACGCCCGAAGTCAGTGACCCAACCGCAAGGAGGGAGCTGCCGAAGGTGGGACCGATAACTGGGGTGAAGTCGTAACAAGGTAGCCGTATCGGAAGGTGCGGCTGGATCACCTCCTTTCTAAGGAAGATGAAGAAGTAGGGGTTGTTGTTTATTGTTTAGTTATTAAGGCTGTCAAAAGCTTAATAATGATTTCTGGTGGCGATGCGCCTGAGGGAAACACCCGTACCCATCCCGAACACGATGGTTAAGCCTCAGGCGGCCGATGGTACTGCACTGGAGACGGTGTGGGAGAGTAGGTGGCTGCCAGAATTAAAAAGAAGAAAAGAGCAGATGCGGAATCGCCGCAAATGTTCGGGACAATGAAATAGATACAGGCAAAGATGAGCAACAACTTATCGCCGCCAACCCTATCAGCAGGGCATTGCTGTTGTGATAACTGGTTTTACCAGTGATTAGAGAGTTGAAGAGATTCAGGTTTCTAATGACTGATAAACTCAGTCAGAAAAGTGCTTACATTGCACCTCGAGAACAAGTTCTCTCGGTCGCGTGCAGGCACGCTATAAAACAATTGAATTTCTTGCTTATGAATGTAAACATTCAACGCAGAAAATCATTGTTTTGCAATGTACCTTGAAAACCGCATATAAGAAATGAAAGTTAAGATAAATATCTTAAACAAGACATCCGAGGTAATTGTTATAACAGGTAATAATTACAACACTTCGAGACAACGAAGAGAAAAAACAAACCTAGAACCAACGCCGATAACGCTATATCGGTGTCGATGAGAGAACAACCCGTTTCTCTGATCTGTTGGTCATGCTAGAAAGAGCGTATGGTGGATGCCTTGGCACTAAGAGCCGATGAAAGACGTGATAAGCTGCGAAAAGCTTCGGGGAGGAGCAAATATCCTACGATCCGGAGATTTCTGAATGGGGAAACCCACTTGAGCAAACCTCAAGTATCCTTACGCCAACACATAACGTAAGGAAGGGAACCCGGTGAACTGAAACATCTAAGTAGCCGGAGGAAGAGAAAACAACAGTGATTTCGAAAGTAGCGGCGAGCGAAATCGAAAGAGCCCAAACCGGAGTGCGTGCACTCCGGGGTTCGGACCGCACAATTGATTCCAGATCTTTAGCAGAATGGTTTTGGGAAAGCCAGCCAGAGAGGGTGAAAGCCCCGTAAGCGAAAGAGAGAAGGACAAGGCGGGATCCAGAGTAGGTCGAGACACGTGAAACCTTGACTGAAGGAGCGGGGACCACCCCGTAAGGCTAAATACTCCTTAGTGACCGATAGCGCATAGTACTGTGAAGGAACGGTGAAAAGAACCCCGGGAGGGGAGTGAAAAAGAACCTGAAACCATATGTTTACAAGCTGTGGAACATCTTTATATGATGAACCGCGTACTTTTTGTAGAACGGTCCGGCGAGTTACGCTGGCTGGCAAGGTTAAGCACTTTAAGGTGTGGAGCCGAAGGGAAACCAAGTCTTAATAGGGCGAGGAGTCAGTCAGAGTAGACCCGAAACCGGGTGATCTATCCATGTCCAGGTTGAAGTTGCCGTAAAAGGCAATGGAGGACCGAACCCACATCCGTTGAAAAGGGTGGGGATGAGGTGTGGATAGGGGAGAAATTCCAATCGAACCCGGAGATAGCTGGTTCTCCTCGAAATAGCTTTAGGGCTAGCCTCATACGAGTCTTGCGGAGGTAGAGCACTGAATTTCCTAGGGGGCGTCAAAGCTTACCGAAGAATATCAAACTCCGAATGCCGCGTAGATGATGTATGGGAGTCAGACTGCACGAGATAAGTTGGGTAGTCGAAAGGGAAAGAGCCCAGACCTGCAGCTAAGGTCCCAAAATGTGTGTTAAGTGGAAAAGGATGTGGGATTTCAAAGACAACTAGGATGTTGGCTTAGAAGCAGCCATACATTCAAAGAGTGCGTAATAGCTCACTAGTCGAGAGGTCCTGCGCCGAAAATGTCCGGGGCTGAAACATACTACCGAAGCTCAGGAATCAACGAATGTTGATTGGTAGAGGAGCATTGGATGCGAGACGAAGCAGTACCGGAAGGAGCTGTGGATTGCATCGAAGAGAGAATGCCGGAATGAGTAGCGAGAGGAAGGTGAGAATCCTTCCGGCCGAATATCTAAGGTTTCCAGAGTAAAGCTGATCTGCTCTGGGTAAGTCGGGGCCTAAGGCGAGGTCGAAAGACGTAGTCGATGGATAACAGGTGGAAATTCCTGTACCACAAACTAACAGAACTGTGGGGACACGTGTGGAAAGCATAAGCCGGGAATGGAAAGACCGGCGCAAGCGAAGTAGGAGAAGGGTAGGCAAATCCGCTCTTCAATCCAAAGGCGTGATGCGGACCGAACAGAAGTAGGGAAGTATGTGAGCCATGCGTCAAGAAAAGCCGCTATTGTTTAGTTTGTGCCCGTACCGTAAACCGACACAGGTGGATGAGGAGAGAATCCTAAGGCCGACGGGAGAAGCATTGTTAAGGAACTCGGCAAAATGACTCCGTAACTTCGGGAGAAGGAGTGCCAGTGAGAGCTGGCCGCAGAGAATTGGCCCAAGCAACTGTTTAGCAAAAACACAGGTCTATGCAAAACCGAAAGGTGAAGTATATGGGCTGACGCCTGCCCGGTGCTGGAAGGTTAAGGGGAGAAGTTAGCGTTCGCGAAGCTTTGAACTTAAGCCCCAGTAAACGGCGGCCGTAACTATAACGGTCCTAAGGTAGCGAAATTCCTTGTCGGGTAAGTTCCGACCCGCACGAAAGGCGTAATGATTTGGGCACTGTCTCAACAATGCACCCGGTGAAATTGAAATACCAGTGAAGATGCTGGTTACCTGCGCCAGGACGGAAAGACCCCATGGAGCTTTACTCCAGCTTGATACTGGGATTCGGTATTGCATGTACAGGATAGGTGGGAGGCAGAGAAGTGGTTACGCCAGTAGCCATGGAGCCGCTGTTGGGATACCACCCTTGCAGTATTGGGTTTCTAACCAGAGGCCGTGAACCGGTCTGGGGACAATGTCAGGTGGGGAGTTTGACTGGGGCGGTCGCCTCCGAAAGGGTATCGGAGGCGCTCAAAGGTCCTCTCAGAATGGACGGAAACCATTCGCAGAGTGCAAAGGCAGAAGAGGGCTTGACTGCGACACCGACGGGTGGAGCAGGTACGAAAGTAGGACTTAGTGATCCGGTGGTATAAAGTGGGATTGCCATCGCTCAACGGATAAAAGCTACCCTGGGGATAACAGGCTTATCACTCCCAAGAGTTCACATCGACGGAGTGGTTTGGCACCTCGATGTCGGCTCATCGCATCCTGGGGCTGAAGTAGGTCCCAAGGGTTGGGCTGTTCGCCCATTAAAGCGGTACGCGAGCTGGGTTCAGAACGTCGTGAGACAGTTCGGTCCCTATCCGGCGTGGGCGTAGGATATTTGAGAGGAGCTGCCCTTAGTACGAGAGGACCGGGGTGGACTGGCCGCTGGTGTATCTGTTGAACTACCAGGTTCATGGCAGAGTAGCCAAGCCGGGACGGGATAAACGCTGAAGGCATCTAAGCGTGAAGCCCCCCTCAAGATGAGATATCCCTACGATTAAGTAGTAAGACCCCTTGAAGACGACGAGGTAGATAGGACAGAGGTGGAAGTGTGGTAACACATGGAGCTGACTGTTACTAATCGGTCGAGGGCATGACCAAGCAAGGTGATAGGTAAAAGGATGAAAACGTTTCTTATATGCAGTTTTGAAGGTATATATAATAGGAAGCAACTGGTAATTGCCAGTTGTTTTTTTTATGCTAAAATCAGGTTTTGTAAAATAATTTTACATAGATTTAACATAGGTATTATTAAAATTTGATCTGAGGATGTTATGTTTTATCTGGTTTAACAAGAAGTTAAAGGAAGGTAAAACAAAAGATGAATGAGAATGTTTCTGTAATTTTTGGCCTGGCAGGAGGCTTGGCGTTATTCCTTTATGGAATGAACAGTATGAGTGATGCGCTTCAGAAAGCAGCGGGAGAGCGTATGAAAAAGATTTTGGAATTTCTTACAAAGAACCCTATCATGGGTGCTCTTGCAGGGGCGCTCGTAACGGCAGTACTTCAGAGTAGTTCGGCAACAACGGTTATGGTGATAGGATTTGTAAGTGCAGGACTTATGAAACTTCCGCAGGCGATTTCCGTAATCTTTGGTGCAAATATCGGAACCACAATGACGGCACAGTTGATTGCTTTTAAGATCAGTGATTATATTTATCCAATTATATTTATTGGATTTATGATTTATTTCATCAGTAAAAAAGAAAAAATCAAAAATATCGGTATGGTAATTTTTTCTTTTGGTCTTCTGTTTGAAGGAATTGAAATAATGGGAAGTGTGATGAAGCCGCTTGCAAACAGCCCAATTTTTATTGACATGATGGGGAAAGTATCAGAGATTCCAGTTCTGGGTGTTTTGCTTGGCCTTGTGATGACACTTGTAGTACAGAGCAGTTCAGCTACCATTGCGGTGCTTCAGAATTTTGCGGCTCAGGCAGGACCGGATGGTGTGACCAGCGTCATTGGTCTGGCAGGAGCGATTCCGATTCTGCTGGGAGATAATATTGGTACAACAATTACGGCGCTTCTGGCGTCCATTGGACAGTCTAAAAATGCGAAACGGACAGCGGTTGCCCACAGTGTATTCAATATTACGGGAAGTATGGTATTTCTTTGGATTATTCCGGTTCTGGTTAAGTTTGTAGAATTTATTTCACCTAAGGGAAATGAAGTTGATATTATTTCTAGACAGATTGCAAATGCTCACACAACATTTAATGTAGTGTGTACATTGATTTGGCTTCCATTGATTCCGCTGATGGTGAAGATTGTTACATGGCTTGTTCGCGGCAATGACGAGAAAGCTACCGTGTTCTGGAAACCGAAATATCTGGATGATAAGGTGATAAGTCAGCCGGCTGCTGCGATCTATCTTGTTGCAAATGAAGTTGATCATCTTTCTGAATTGGCAGCTTCTATGCTGGGAACGATGAAGGACGCCATTACAGAAAAGCAGGACAGACTTTGGCAGGAGAAGCTGGATGAATCTTTCCATGCAGTGAAAAAACTAAGTGACTTATTGAATAATTATATTACAAGATTATTTTCGAGTGGAAATCTGACAGAAGAACAATCCGAACAGGCAGCGGTTCATCTTTATGTATCCAACAACATTGATCGAATTGCGGATCGGTGTGGAGAGGTTTCGGAGATTTGTAAACAGATGAATGAAGAAGGAAAGCAGATGTCAGAGAAAGCACTTTCTGATCTTAGGGAATGTATTCGTATTTCCCAAAGCTTATTTGAAGGCTCTATGGAAGCGGTTAGAGAAGGAAATCAGGATTACGCACAGGAAGTGATAGGGGTTAAGGACAAGCTTCGAAAAGCGCAGAAGAAGCTGAAGAAGGATCATTTAAAACGTATAAAAGCTAAAGAGTGTGATGCGTCCATGACGAAAGAATTTTCTCAAATTTTATATAATTTGGATCGAATTGCTGATGGATGTATTGGAATAGCGGAAGAAGCAGTGAGTATTTAACTCACTGCTTTTTGAATTGCCTTTTCCATAACTTCAGCGGCAAGGGTTCCCACCATGTTAATATCAGCATCAATTTTGCCAATGGATGCAGCATAGATAGAATCGCCGTCAGCCATGGTACCTACCGGATTGATACATCTTGCATAGGCACATCGAGTCATGGATGCCAGTTTGCAAAGTTCTGCTTTAGAAAAATTTCCGTTGGTAATAATTGCGCCAATGGTTGTATTAGTAGAAGGAAGGGGGACCGGATTACCGGACTTTTCTTCTCCAGTAAAGAGGTCCGTAGGGGTAAACATCTGATAGAGGATATCACGCGTGTCGACATAATCGCTTCTATCTTCATTGTGCAGTCCGGCAATCTTTTGACCGGTTTCTGGATTGAAAATGTCTCCCAAAGCATTCAGAACGACGATGGCAGCTATTTTTAAGGGACCGATGGATACTGCGTGAATTCCGATACCGGATTTATCAGCACGTTCCATTCCACAGATTTTCCCAACGGTTGCTCCGATTCCAGCGCCTACATTTCCTTGAAGAAGGGAAGGATCTGTGCAGGGAATCTGAGCGTTTGCACATGCGTCATAACCCATTTGTGCATCTGGTCGGATGTTTGCATCGCCAATTCCAAGATCATAAATGCAGGATTGTAACACTAAGGGAACATTTGCAAATCCGGTAGGGTAGCCAATTCCGTGTTCTTCCAGATAGCGCATGACACCCTCTGAAGCGGAGAGACCGTAAGCGGAACCACCGGACAGTACGATGGCATTGACTGGATTGTCGGCGGTTTCAGGGTTGGCAAGAGGGGTTTCTCTGGAAGCCGGTCCGCCACCACTGATATCGATGCCGACGCGGGCACCCTGATCAAAGAGCAGAACGGTTACCCCTGTTTTTGCAGTAGTATTCTGAGCATGCCCGACGTGAAGACCGGGAAGATCTAAGATTGAGATTTCTTGCAGGATTGTTCGATGATTCATAAAAAGCCTCCATTATAGTATAAGTAATATAGTAATTGCTAAAAATGATAGCAGTTAATTATTTTTATTATAGCATTTCAAGTTGAACGTTGTCAGTATATAGGAAAAAGAAAATTTCCATAAAAACTATCTGAAAATAAATACTTTTAATCTTAATTGTAGTATAATATAAGAAAATCTTGGACGAGAAGGTGGACGAAATGGACAGGCAAAAAAAGAATCCTTTGTATCGGAGTTTTGGTTATGCATTCGAGGGGATTTTCAGCGGGATACGCAAAGAGAGAAATATGAAAATTCATTGCATTGCTGTGATTTGCGTGGTGATTGCAGGTGTGATTTTTAAGATTTCCCGCATAGAGTGGTGTCTCTGTTTGATTTTATTTGGAATGATTCTTTCGCTGGAACTTGTTAATACAGCGCTGGAAGCAGTGGTAGATCTAGTGACAGAGGAACACAGACCACTTGCAAAATTGGCCAAAGATACAGCGGCAGGAGCGGTTCTAATTGCAGCCATCATGGCAGCGCTTGTCGGAATACTCATTTTTCTGCCCAAATTTTCAGCGGTTCTGTGAGAAGAGATGTTTTGATAAACGGATATAAAGTAAAGGAGGAGAAGGAAGTATGGAAAGATTAGGAGAAAACGTAAAAAAGTTATTATTAGCAGGGGTTGGCGCAGTTGCGGTAACGGCAGAAAAGTCAAAAGAAATTTTGGATGATCTGGTGGAGAAAGGAGAGCTGACGGTAGAACAAGGAAAGGTACTAAACGAAGAATTAAAGCACAATATTAAAAAGACTGTCAGAGACAGTAAAAATGTATCTGGAAAAGCTTCTTCACCAGAAGGGTTAGATGAAATGCTGGCACAGATGACCCCGGAACAGATCGAAGAATTAAAAGCAAAATTGGAAGCTGTGGACAGATGAAGATGCAGAAATCCAAAGAATATAGAAATCGATTGACAGAGATTACAGGAGTTCTTCATAAACATGGAATTACCAGAGGGGTTACGCCTGAAAAGCTTCGGCTGATTTTAGAGGATCTGGGCCCAACATTCATTAAGCTTGGACAGATCATGTCCATGCATTCGGATATTTTACCGAAGCGTTATTGTGATGAATTGATGAAGCTTCGATCAGAGGTTGCACCAATGGCATTTTCAGAAGTAGAAGAAGTTCTGATGGAGGCCTATGGATGTCCGTGGGAAGAGATTTTTGAGCAGATTGATCCAACGCCGCTGGGATCGGCATCGATTGCACAGGTGCATCGGGCGGTGCTTAAAGATGGAAGCACTGTAGTTATGAAGGTGCAGAGAAAAGGAATTTATGAGAAGATGGCAAGGGATATTGGCCTTCTTCACAGGGCGGTCAAGCTGCTTCCGCCGGTAAGCTTTAAGGATTTGGTAGATCTTGATATGGTGCTGGATGAATTATGGATGGTGACGAAGGAAGAAATGGATTTCCAGACGGAGGCAGCCAACCTAGAGGAGTTTGCCAGAAGAAACAAAGAGATTGCTTTTGTAGGCGTTCCAAAGCTTTATCAAGTGTATACGAATCATTTGGTATTGGTGATGGAATACATAGAAGGGTATGCAATTGATGACCGGGAACATCTGGAAGCAGAAGGCTACGATTTGGAAGAGATTGGAAGTAAGCTGGTCGATCATTACATTAAGCAGGTGATGGAAGATGGTTTTTTCCATGCAGATCCACATCCGGGTAATGTGAAAGTACGGGAAGGAAAAATTGTCTGGATTGATATGGGGATGATGGGGCGGCTGACGGATTCGGATCGGGAACAGATCGGAAAAGCGATTCAGGGAATTGCATTGCAGGATGTGGGCTTGATTGAAGAAGTTGTGCTGACGTTGGGAGAATTTAAAGAAAAGCCAGATCAGAGCCGGTTGTATGAAGATATCCGGGGGCTTCTTGTGAAATATGGTTCCATGCATATTGGAAAGATTGATCTGGCAGAGATTACGATGAGCCTTATGGAGGTGATGAAGGAAAACAAAATTATTATGCCTCACGGGATGACGATGCTGGCGAGGGGATTGACGCACATGCAGGGCGTGCTGGCAGAAATTGCTCCACAGATCAATATGGTTGAAATTGCGTCTGCTCATATGGCAGGAATTGTATTGGAAGAGCGAAGCTTTAGTCAGGAATTGAAAAAAGGAGGGCGGGAACTATATCGCTCTATTCATAAAGCAATTGTTATCCCGTCATTGGTTTCAGATATTCTGCAAGGTCATTTAAAAGGGCAGACAAAGGTGAATCTGGATCTGCATGCATCAACAGAATTAGAGCGACTTCTTCGCAGACTGGTACGCAATATTGTGATGGGCCTTTGGGTGATGGCGCTTTTGATCAGTTCCAGTATTATCTGTACAACGGATATGAAGCCGAAGATATGGGGAATTCCAGCGCTTGGAGCATTTGGATATCTGATTGCATTTGGAATTGTAATGTATGTATTTTTGAAACATATTTTTTCAAGGAAGTAGGATGAAGGAGGGAGTAAGATGACAGATCACAAGATTATTACGATAGGGAGACAGTTTGGAAGCGGTGGCCATGAGATTGGAAATTTGCTGGCAACGAGGCTGGATATTCCTATGTATGACAACAATTTGGTTCGGATGGCAGCAGATAAGCTGGGAATTCGTGAAGAGACGGCGCAGGCAGTGGATGAGACAACATTAAATAGTTTCCTGGCAGGATATGTGTTGGCGCCATTGGAATATTCGCCGTATACTAATTCTATGGAGTGTGCGCAGCCACTGGGAGAGCAGATGTATGATCTGCAGTCAGAGATTATTCATAAGCTGGCGGAACGTGGACCATGTGTGATTGTCGGGCGCTGTGCAGACTATGTGTTGGCAAAGAATCCTAATTGTATTCACATTTTTATCTGTGCAGACAAAGAGGACCGGATTCGGCGGATCGCAAAGAGGTATGATGTATCGGAGCGGAAGGCGGCAGATAAGATTAAGAAAATTGACCGTGAGAGAAGATATTATTATGAATCGCACACAGGTCAGGAGTGGGGAAGTATAGAATCTCATCAGATTCTTTTAAATGTCAGCAGGCTTGGTATTGAGCGGACGGTAGATGTGCTGGAAGGAATGTATAAGAACTGGTAAGGATCAGATAAGAAGGAAGTTTTAGAAAAATCTCCTTGCCAAATTTCAGAGCAGAGTCTAAAATAGATCCATTGAGATCATTGACAGGTTTAGGAAGGATGACAAAACATGGATTTATTTGAATCGCTCAAAGAAGTGGTATTAGACAGCGGTATAGATTGTGTAAAGATGTTACCGTTTCTGTTTGCTGCATTTTTGTTGATAGAGGGATTAGAGCACTATTCCGGCGGAGCTTTGGCGCGAATACTAAAAAAAGTGGGAGTAGCAGGACCGTTGGTAGGGGCGATCGCCGGATGTGTTCCCCAGTGTGGTTTTTCAGTAATGGCAGCCAATCTGTATGCCGGAGGTGTGATTTCTCCGGGGACGCTTTTGTCTGTATTTATCGCAACATCGGATGAGGCAATTCTGATTATTATGGGAAGTCCGGGGTACATGAAGGAAGTAGGAGCACTGCTTGCAGTGAAAGTGCTGATTGGTGCGTCGGCAGGATATCTGGTTGACCTGTTCCTGAAAGATAAGATTATGGTTCCTAAGGAACAGGGAGAGCTCTGTACGGAATGCGGATGCCAGGAACATCAGGCGGGAATTCTCCTTCCAGCCTGGCGGCATACGATTCGGATCTTTGTCTATTTATTTCTATTCACCTGTATTTTACATGGGGCGATTGAATTGCTCGGTGTGGAGAAAATTTCTACCATGCTTTTAGGGGATACCATATTCCAGCCGGTAGCAGCTGCTGTGATTGGATTGATTCCAAATTGTGCAGCATCGGTACTGTTAACACAGCTGTACTTAAGTGGAGCAATTTCGTTTGCGTCAGTGATAGCAGGCCTTTGTACAGGGGCTGGAGTGGGACTCGTAGTGTTGTTTAAAATGAATCATAATCGTATAGAAAATTTAAAAATTGTGGGAATTCTTTTGGGTATTTCTATTGCTGCAGGTATTGGAATAGATCTTTTCGTCTGAAAATTGCTTTTTTATGGGAATGTGTTATAATAGGTGAGACTAGGTGAAGAGCTTAGGATATATGAGGAGGAATTAAGATGGCTAGAAAGAAAGTAACACGAGTAACTAAGAAACAGGAGACTGCAAAAAAGGTTGCAGCAGAGCCAGTTAAGACCACATCAGCCGTAAAGACAGCAGAAGAGAAGGCAGCGCCGGTGGCAAATGAGGTTTCAGCAGAAAAAGCAGAACTAGAGAAGAAAACGGTTGCAGTAGGAGCAGTCAAGGTTGAGACTCCAGAAGAGAAAACAGCAGTAAAGGAAATGCCTGAGACGAAGACACCTGAGACAAAGACAGCAGAGACAAAGACAGTAGAGACGAAGACAGCTGAGGCTAAGACATCCGAGGAGAAAACAGCTGAAAAGGCAACGAAGAAAACAGTGGCAAAAAAGGCAGCTGTAAAGAAAGAACTGAAGGTAAGAGCGATTGTGGAACACGACGGAAAACAGGTCGAAGAAAAGGAAATGATCGCAAGAGTAAAGAAAGCATGGACAAAATCTGGAAGAAAAGTTGGTGAGATCAAGTCTATGGATCTTTATATCAAGCCTCAGGAAAGTGCGATTTACTATGTGATTAACGGAGTAGACACCGGATCCGTTGCATTTTAGGCAGAATTGGCACATACTTAAGGGAAGATAGGCAGCGAATAAGGGGTAAAGGAGATAAGAATTATGATGAATGAAGCAAGTCTGATAATGGAGTCGCTAACAGGCGGTGCAGATGGACCGACCAGCGTTTTTGTGGCGCTTCCCAAAGAGCTGGAGATGATAATTTTGATTGCGGCGCTTGTGATCGGTGTTGTTTTCTGTCTGTTTGGTCAGAAGATAATTCGAGTGATTGGCGTGGTGACAGGACTTCTGACGGGAGCCGTTTTAGGAACAGTGGCAGCTGTTGTATTCGGGCTTTCCGGCGGAGCGTTTGTGGGATGTGTTGCAGGAACCGGTCTGCTTCTTGCTATTCTGTTTGGAATATTCAGAAAGGCGGGAGTCTTTTGGTCTGTACTGGTTCTGAGTGCAGAGAGTGTTTCCGGAATCGGCCTGCTGATTTCACCATCCTATTTCCTGATGATTTCGATTGCAGGATTGGTATTTGGTTTGCTTCTTGCAATTTTGGCCGTGAAGCAGGAAGAACTTGTTGCAGTATCTGTTACGGCAATAAGCGGAGGCTTGATGATAGGAAGTGCAGCTTCTTGGTTCATTCAAGGAAGGATAGGACTGCTGACCTGGGTGATCACCGTTTTGCTGGCAGTGCTAGGCATGGTGGTTCAGTTTATGATGCATTCCAGGAAGATGGGAAGAAAAGAAAAGATCCATTCTGAGAAGTTCCGGGAAGCAGTATCGATGGAATCTGAGGTCGAAAAAGCGAGAATGGTTCTGGATGACGAGTTGGCGGGAGACGCTGATGAGGACGATGACGAGGATATGCAGGACATAGATGACGACGATGATGATATTGAAATTATGAATACAGAGGACTTGTAAAAAGGAGTCCGTTTTATAGAACACCTCTTCTGATATAGTAAAAGCTATAGAAGGAGAGGTGCTTTATTATGGGAAAAAAAGTAAGAATTTTGGCAATGGTATTATGTGGGATGATACAGGCAGTGGTTTTGGTAATGTATAGTTTTACAGAAGGCGAGATTTCTGCATACCCTTCCATACTGATCTGGACGGTGTGTGCATATGTGATTCGGGAGATAGCAGGAAGAAAGAATGCAGCATAGTTTATGTATAAAAAAAGGAATCTTATCCTGTTGTTTGGTTTGGTTGTATTTTAGGGCAAATGTGGTATAATTATAAGTAAGATATGAGCGAAGGAGGCTTCCTTATGAAGATAGATATGCACTGCCATGTAAAGGAAGGATCGATAGACAGCAAGGTGAGTCTGGATGAGTATATTACCAAATTGAAAGAACATGGATTTGACGGGATGCTGATCACAGATCATGATACCTATAAGGGGTACAGACATTGGAAGAATACGATGAAAGGCAAGAAGCACGAGGATTTTGTTGTATTGAAGGGGATTGAGTATGATACCTGTGATGCGGGACATATTATTTGTATTATGCCGGAAGGTGTGAAGATGCGGCTTTTGGAACTTAGGGGACTTCCGGTTTCTGCATTGATTGATTTTGTTCATCGCCATGGCGGGATTTTGGGACCGGCACATCCGTGCGGAGAGAAATATTTAAGTTATACCAAGAGTAAAAGGTTCTATCAGTCACCGGAGATTGTTAAGCGGTTTGATTTCATAGAAGCGTTTAATGCCTGTGAATCGAAGGAATCAAATGAGGGTGCCATGAAGCTGGCAAGGAAGTATAAGAAGCCGGGAATCGGTGGAAGTGATGCGCATAAGCTGGAGTGTGTTTCCATGGCGTATACGGAACTTCCGGAGTATGTAACCTGTGAGACAGAACTAATTTCACTGATTAGGAGAAAGGTTCCGATTGAAGCTGGTGGTACATTATACGGTAAGACAACCAAAGACAAGATGGGAAAGGCTAATAAACTGCTGGTCTATTCTTTCTGGTTTTATAATAAAGCAGGAGAGTTGTCCAAGCGCCGAAAGAGAAGGCTGAAAGGACAAGTAGAGAATCCAATGGATCCAATCGATCCTATTGAAATTCCTTATTTAAAGAATCGTTAAAAGAGACTAGAAAAAACCTGCAGGACGAGAGTTTTCGTCCAGCAGGTTTTTGATATATGGGATGTTAGTTATACAAACAGAAGACCAATGTGATATACAAAGGCACTTAGCAGCCAGGCGATACACAATTGGAACAGGAGAATGCCTAATGTAGATTTCCAGCTCTTTAATTCTCTGTGAATGGTTGCGATTGTCGCGGTACAAGGAATATACAGCAAACAGAAAACCATCATGGCATAGGCATTGGCTGGGCCGAAACCGATCGCGCCAAGTGTAGCGACCATAGCGTCCATACCTCCAGCGGTAGTAATATTCTGGATTCCAAACAGTACGCTGCAGCTGGATACAACGACTTCTTTTGCAGCAATTCCGGCAATTAAAGCAACGATGATTTGCCAGTAGCCAAGTCCTGTGGGTTTGAAGAGTGGGACGATGGCTTTCCCGATCATGGAGCCAAAACTCTGGCTGATATCCGTAACATAACCTTGCGGACCAAAATTTAAAAGAATCCACATAATTACAGAAGCTACGAAGATGACAGTGCCGGCTTTGGTTAAGTAATCCTTGATTTTCTGCCAGACGTAGATAGCGATGGTATGTGCGTTTGGAGATTTATACTCCGGAAGCTCAATCATCAGGGAATGCTCTGCCTTGCTTCCATCTATTTTAGATAGAATAAATGTGGTTACGATTGCTACAGCGATTCCCAGAAGATACATGGAATAGCAGACCAACATGGCATATTTTCCGAAGAACATAGAGGAAAATAATACATAAATCGGAAGTCTTGCGCTGCAGGACATAAATGGGGTTACCAGGATCGTTTTAAAACGGTCCTTTTTATTCTCCAATGCACGGGAAGCCATGACGGCAGGCACGGTGCAGCCAAAGCCAAGGAGTAATGGCAGGAATGCACGGCCGGACAGTCCGAGTTTACTCATCATATCATCCATTACGAAGGCAACACGGGACATATAGCCACTGTCCTCCAGGATAGCAAGAGCCAGGAACAGGATGAAAATGTTAGGTAAAAACGTCAGGATACCGCCCACACCGGAAATAATACCGTCCACAATGAGTGAAGTAAGCATAGGACTGGCATTTATGGCAGAAAGACCACTGGATACCAGTGCGGAAAAAGATTCCAGACCGATTTCAAAATATCCCTTCAGCCAGTCTCCAATGGTAAAGGTAAAGAAAAAGACCAGTGCCATAATGGCAAGGAAAATTGGAAGTCCTAGATACCGATGAGTAAGGAAACGGTCAATTTTCTCTGTCTTTTCTTCTTTCTTTGATTTGCCTACCAAAATTTCAGAGATGATTTCCTCAATAAAATCATATTTTTGATTGATAATCTCTTTTTCATAGCTTTGATTGGCAATATCTTTGATATCAATCGGGTGATTATCAGTGACGGCTTTATCCATTTCCAGCATTTTGATGGCATGCCAGCGAGGATTTTGAATATCCGGATATTGAGCGTGAAGCCGTTCCATAATCCGGTCAATTTTATCTTCGATTTCATCACTGTAAACCATGGCATATTCTTCGTGGTGATTGTGTTCATGGGAAGAAGATTTCTTGCCCGGATGATGGTGAATAAATGGCCCCTGTGCTGAGTATTCATTGTGATGTGCTACTGCGTGCATCAGAATAGATAAACCGGTTTTCTTTCGCGCCGATACGGGAATGGCTGGGATTCCAAGCATTTCTGGCAGGCGGTGAAGATCGATTTCCATACCGCGTTCTTCCACAATATCCATCATATTTAATGCCATTACAACGGGTTTCCCAAGTTCAATAAGCTGGAGTGTCAGGTAGAGGTTGCGCTCCAGGCAAGAAGCGTCTACTACATCCACAATGACATCTACCTCATCGCTTAGAATACATTCTCGGGATACAGTCTCTTCCATTGTATAAGAAGTTAGACTGTAGATACCGGGCAGATCAATGAGTTGAAATTCCTGCCCCTGATAGGTGGTTTTCCCTTCTTTTTTCTCCACAGTAACGCCGGGCCAGTTAGCTACTTTTAAGTTAGCGCCTGTATAGGCGTTAAAAAGTGTGGTTTTTCCACAGTTTGGATTGCCGATGAATCCGACTTTGATAATATCGCTCATGATTCCGTTACCTCCGTTACTTCGATATGATTTGCAATTCGTTTGCCGAGTGCAAATCGCGTGCCGCGAAATTTGGCGGTCAAGGATCCTTTTTTGTCATTGTTCAGAATCGTGATCTGCGAACCCTCTGTAAGGCCAAGAGCCTCCAGGCGGCGTTCCAATTCCAGTTCTATATTGATGGATTGTACCTGGTAGGTATGATGATTCTTTCCTTGTTTTAAAGTCATATCCAGTTGCTCCTCTTAAGTGTTATTGATAATTATTATCTATTACGTCAGAAGATATCATAACACTAATTGACGGAATTGGCAATGTGAAGTATACTGTAACATACAATTTTTCAAGGGAATCTTACAAAAAATTACAAGAAAAGGAAATGAGAAAGGAGTAAAAAATTGCTTTTGCTATATGATTTTCTATGGTGTTTCTTTATTTACGGATTGCTTGGGTGGTGCACGGAAGTAGCGTTTGCCGCAGTCAAATCTGGAAAATTTGTGAATCGGGGATTCTTAAATGGTCCGATTTGCCCAGTCTATGGTGTAGGTGTCGGTATTGTAGTGTTTTTGTTATATGATTATCGGGATCGGATTGTACTGCTGTATGTATTGTCCACGATTTTGGTAACATTTATTGAATGGCTGACCGGCTATCTGATGGATAAAATTTTTCATCACAAATGGTGGGATTACTCTCATATGCCGTTGAATATTGGAGGGTATGTATGTCTGCTGTTCTCATTAGTCTGGGGAGTGGCGTGCGTGTTTATTGTGAAAGTGATTCATCCGTTGATTGCAAGACTTGTAGGAATGATTCCGTTTACGGCGGGTGTTGTGATCTTGTGCGTTTTAGTAGGCGCAACCTGCGCGGATATCTGTGTGACGACTCTTCGGGTATTGAAGATGAATCATCATTTAGATATGATGGAAAGAGTGGCAGAAGAGCTGAAGGAGTTGTCCGACAAGCTGGGAGAAAATATTTACGAAAATGTTATGGAGCAGCATGAGCGGGCGGAAAAACTGCGCGAGAAGTATACAGAACTTGCAAAGACCAGTACGCATTTGGGAAGTAGGTTTGTAAAGGCGTTCCCGAAAATGCAGTCCAGAAGACATCAGGATCTGCTGGAGGAAATCAGACAAAATCTAAAGAAAGGCCGGAGATAATCCGGTCTTTTTTTGAAAGTGAAGTGAAAAGTTTATTTCCACTTTAAAAAAGAGAAGAATGAAAGTGGCAATTACTCTTACAAAAAGGGATAATTGCTACTTTTTCTGTTTTATAAAGTGGAATTCAATGTTACAATAAGGAATATAAAACAATAGGATGACTGCCAAAGACCTGTTTTTTTGCATCACAAAAAAGCGGAGTTTAGTCGTGGTTTTAAAAGGTGTAGGACTAAATTCCACTTGCGAATGGGGCGCTATTCAGTTGCATAGACAGTCGCCTGTTGTTTTTTTTGTTTTATTTTATATGTTTATTTTTTTAACAGGTATGGTTTTAAAATCACATGATCTTTATCAATCTGTTGAATACCGAAATCGTATAACTTTTTGTAAAGATCATGGTACATAAAATCAGTAAGTTCTAGTGGACTTTTACCGCCTAGTAATTCAACAGGAGCAGAATTCACATGACTGATAGCAAGATTCAAGTCCTCCTGTCCGTTTAATCCTAAAGCTCTTAGGTCAGCTCCTTTTGGAAGGATATAACGAAGTTCAACATGTTTGTTTTCCAAAGTTCCCTTTTGTCCGGATTGCATGGGATCGCAATAGTATACGCGTGTACGTCTAGTGCCGTCAGGACTGCACTCCATCGCTTCGGCTGCCGAGAATTCACTCCCCCGGTCGGTCAGTAGGATATGGACATATTTGCGGAATAGTGTCTGCCCGAGAATGGATTCCAACAAGTCAACTCCGCTTTTCATGGCGATGGCCGTTTTCTCTTCGTGGTAAATGGCAAAAAGGACCATTCGTTTCATTGTTGTAAACGGTATCCATCTGAACAACGAAAACATCGGGATTGTCAGAAAGGTATGTTTTGTAATCCCGATACGTTCTGCCTTTTAGATACTTGTTATCTTTTCTTTTTTTATAAACCTGAGCTTTCTTTTTAGGAAGCTTTCTGCTGACTTGTCGTCTGAGATCCAACGAAGTAATCCCGGCAAGTTCGCGGAAAACACCGGATTCAATGTAGTTATAGAGAGTTTTCTCGGAAATATTTAACTCAGGATGGTTGGCAAGTATCTGATAGGGAGAATGTCCTTGCTTAAGAAGAGGAGAGATAACAGAAGCCATAGATTTTGCTTCCTGAACAGTAAGATTTACACCTTGTCTGGAATCAATGAGAGTTGTGCGATAATCCATTTGTGCGTCTTCAGGGCAGTATTGGAATTTATCAAATCTGCAATGAGACCAACTGGAGCAACCATTACAAGCACCCGGAGAGCGATCACGCCTGGAGCAACGGAAAGGGCTGTATTCCGGGCAATCGAGTGTGCAGTTACGACCAAAGGCACATTTACGGTAGTTATTACATTCCAAAGGCATTTTACATTTGTGTGTAAGCACACGATGTAGTTTGATTTCTTTTCCAACCGTGGATTTGTCTTTGCCGATAGTTTGGGCGATGGCAGTCTTGGTGGAATTGTTAGTAATACCAGTAAGAATGATTCTCCGTTCTTCTAAAGTTAAATGTGAAAAAGCATTTGTAGTTTTCATATGACACCAGCCTTTCTGCGACTGTCACAAAGGATAGTGTAAGACTAAATGCTACATCTGTGGAAGTGGAAATGAGTGAAAGACTAAAATCTACTTCGTCCTATTCAAAGTGGAAATAAACTTTTCACTTCACTGTCTTTTTTTGAAATCTAAACTTTTTCTTACGGCTATTGACAAAAGGGAAAAATACAGCTATGATTATCTCACTCGTCTAAGAAATCTTATTATTCAATGGGGTATCCCCGCGGGAAAGTTCATTCCCAGATTCCAAAACGAGAAGAACAACATATAGGAAAGGAGGACAGTTAAGGCGTTACTTTTGTAAATTTTGATTCGTAAAAGAAGGAGTTGTAATTATGAAAAGAAAGAAACCAGGCCGTCTCTTTTTGAATGTGATGGTATGTCTTGGTATGGCGCTGGGATGGTGCTTAAGCGGCGTTGGAGAAATGGAAGCAAAAGCAGAAGAAGTGCAGTTGGTAAAAGGAGAAAAGGTACAGTATATGGGATATGAAACCCACTATTATTATGTGAACGGAAATCTGGCGTACTGTCTGGAACCTGATATGAGGTCTCCGGGAAGTGGGTCTTATCCGTCAGAGGAGCTGGGAAGTGATGAACTTCTGGCAAAAGCAATGTATTATGTTTATGGAGGACCGGGCTTTGAAGCTTATATGAAACCAACTTTGACGGGAGGGTGGGATCAGAAAGACCGTTCCTATTGTCTGTCCCATTGTATTCTGTCTTATATTTATGATGGATGCAGTCAGAACAGTGCGGGATTTATTGGTCTTAATGAGGATTTAAAGAAAGCGGTTGTACAGTATACCAATGCGATTGGGAGCTGGCCTGCCATTCCTAAGACGGATATTGCTCTTTCCGCTGACAGTCTCAAAGCGTTTTTTGATAAAGAGAAAGGCTGCCAACGCACAGAAGTGGTTACATGCACAGGCGATCCTTCCAATTCGTTGATCTTTTCTCTGCCGGAAGGAGTGGCTCTGGTGGATGCAGGTACAGGAAGAGAGCAGACGGGCAGAGTAGAGGTGTACGGCCAGGAACAGTTCTATTTGGCAGCAGATGTTGCCTGGGGAAATGGAACCTTGTGGGAGAGCGGGCCGATTCAGGGGACGCTTGATAAAACGTGGAGAACGTTAGTTGTGAAAACGGGCGGTGGAAGCCAGGATATGGGCAGCGGTCATCTGGTAACGGTAGAGCCGTCTACAGTATCTCTGGATGTCAAGTGGATCCCCCAGCCGGAAGTGTTTGTAGATAAGTATGCAGACAAGGAAAGCAAGCTCTATCAGGTTGGAGATGTGATTACTTATACGGTGGATGTGACGCAGCAGATTCAGGATGCAGTTGCCAAAAATGTAATTCTCACAGATACTATTCTTACAGAAGGGGTCAAACTTCAAAAAGATTCTATCGTTCTGCTGGATGCAGAACATCATGTCGTGTCAGACGCAAAGATATCCGTAACAGGCAATTCTTATACGATTCATGCAGCGGATTTCCTGCAGAGTGTAGAGGCAGGAGAAAAATATACCGTAGAATATCAGGTGGTAATCGTTGATGAAGAACTGATTGGAAAAGAGATTGAAAATCAGGTGGTGGTGCGTTCAGATAACGCGCCGGAAGCAGAAGATGAGGAAAAAGTGAAAGTAGAAAAACCAAAGGAGCCGGAAAAGCCGCAGAAACCAGACGAACCACAGAAGCCCCAAGAGCCACAGAAGCCCCAAGAGCCACAGCCACAGCAGGAAAAGGCAGAAAGCATCAAGACAGGAGATGGAGCGAATTTAATCGTTCTTATGCTGTTCGTGATTCTTTCTTGCACCGCAATTATTACCTGTGTTAAAATAACGAGTAAGACTAAGTAAAAGAACAGGAGGGTGTTGCAATGGGAATGACGATGACGCAGAAGATTTTAGCTGCGCATGCAGGACTTGAATTTGTGACGGCAGGACAATTAATCGAAGCAAAGCTGGATGTAGTGATGGCGAATGATATTACCGGGCCGATGGCGCTGCCGATTTTAAAGCAGATGTCAGATACGGTATTTGATAAGGATAAGGTTGTATTTGTACCAGATCATTTTACACCGAACAAGGATATTAAATCAGCGGAAAATTCTAAGGCGATCCGTGAGTTTTCGAAAGAACAGGGATTGAAGTGGTATTTCGAACAGGGAAAATCTGGAGTAGAGCATGCGATTCTTCCGGAGGCAGGTGTAGTGGCAGCAGGAGAATGTATTATTGGAGCAGATTCACATACCTGTACGTACGGTGCGCTTGGTGCGTTTTCAACAGGTGTTGGGACAACGGATATCGCAACCGGTATGGCAACGGGAGAATTGTGGTTTAAGGTGCCGGGAGCGATTCGATTTATTTTAAAAGGAAAACTGTCTCCATATGTCAGTGGTAAGGATGTGATCATTCATATTATCGGAAAGATCGGTGTGGATGGAGCATTGTATAAGTCTATGGAGTTCACAGGGGATGGAATTGCGAATCTGACGATGGATGACCGCTTTACTATGGCAAACATGGCAATTGAAGCGGGGGCGAAGAACGGGATCTTTCCGGTGGATGCGCTGACAGAGGAATACTTGAAGGCGCATACGGAAAAGCAGTATCAGGTTTATGAGGCGGACGCTGATGCAGAGTATGAAGAGACGATTGAAATAGACTTGTCAGAAGTACGCCCAACCGTTGCATTCCCGCATCTTCCGGGAAATGCAAAGACAATCGATGAGATTGAGGCCATGGAGCCAATTAAGATTGATCAGGTCGTTATCGGATCCTGTACCAATGGAAGAATCTCGGATATGAGAAAGGCAGCAGCAATCCTGAAAGGACATACGGTACATCCGGATGTGCGTGTAATGGTTGTTCCTGCAACACAGAAAATTTATAAACAGTGTATTGAAGAAGGACTTCTCGATATCTTTGTAGATGCGGGATGCGCAGTCAATACGCCAAGCTGTGGACCTTGTATGGGAGGTCATATGGGGGTTATGGCAGCGGGAGAGAAATGCGTGTCTACAACGAACCGAAATTTTGTAGGACGGATGGGGCATGTGGACTCTTTGATTTATCTTGCATCTCCAGAAGTGGCAGCAGCAAGTGCGATTGCAGGACAGATTGCAAATCCAGAGAAAGTAGGTGAAAGATAATGAAGGCATTGGGACATGTATTTAAGTATGGAGACAATGTAGATACAGACGTTATTATTCCGGCAAGATATTTGAATTCTTTTGATCCTCAGGAGTTGGCAAGTCATGCAATGGTGGACATTGATCCGGAGTTTGCAGGCAAGGTGCAGCCAGGCGATCTGATTGTGGCGAATAAGAATTTTGGGTGCGGATCTTCCAGGGAGCATGCACCGCTGTGCCTTAAGACAGCGGGAGTGAGCTGCGTGATTGCAGAAACGTTTGCCAGAATTTTTTATCGGAATGCGATCAATATCGGACTCCCGATTATTGAATGTCCGGAAGCAGCCAAAGGAATTGAAGCAGGCGATGAAGTAGAAGTCGATTTTGATAGTGGAAAAATCTATAACCGCACGAAGAAAACGGAGTTTCAGGGACAGCCGTTTCCGCCATTTATGCAGAAGTTGATTGCCGCAGGTGGATTAGTCAATTATACAAATAGTAAGAAAAATAGATAAGATATAAGAGATGTAAGAGAGGTATCTGAATGGGAAACGAGAGAGGTAATGGGGCGGCATTGCTGCCGATAGGGGTGTTTTTAGTTATTTTTTTAGGATCTGGAATTATTACCGGAGATTTTTATGCAATGCCGGCAATTGTGGCATTTTTGATTGCGTTGATGATTGCATTTCTGCAGAATCGCGGGTTGAGCTTTGAGGAAAAAATTTCCGTAATATCAAAGGGTGTGGGCGATGAAAACATTATCACCATGAGTTTGATCTTCCTGAGTGCAGGGGCATTCTCTGGTGCCGTAACGGCAGCAGGCGGAGTGGAGAGTACGGTAAATTTAGGCCTTTCCATTTTGCCGGCGAAGGTAGCAGTTGTGGGATTATTTGTGATCGGATGTTTTATATCTGTGTCCATGGGAACTTCAATGGGAACAATTGCGGCATTGGCGCCGATTGCAGTGGGAATCAGTGAAAAGACTGGATTTTCCCTGGCAGTTTGTATTGGAGCAGTAGTTTGTGGTGCAATGTTTGGCGATAACCTATCCATGATTTCTGATACAACGATTGCGGCAGTTAAGACACAGGGGTGTCAGATGAAGGACAAGTTTAGAGAAAACTTTTTCATCGTACTTCCGGCGGCGATTATTACCATTGTGATTTTCTTTTTTATCACAAGGAATGGTGATTTCAAACTGGCCGAAGAATTGACCTATAATATTTGGCGGGTGCTTCCGTATGTATTGGTTTTGGTAGGCGCACTAATTGGAATCAATGTGTTTTTGGTTTTGATTAGCGGTACTGTAATTTCGTTGATTGTCGGAGTGGCAACGGGAAGCCTTGCAGTGGGAGATATGTTCTCAGCTGTAGGGGAAGGCGTGACGGGAATGTATGATATCACAGTGATTTCCATCGTAGTGGCATGTATTGTTTCACTGGTAAAGGAATTTGGCGGTATCCAGTTTATTTTAAATCTGATTAAAAAAAGTATCAAAGGACAAAAGGGTGGAGAGATTGGAATTGCAGGGTTGTCTTTGCTGGTAGATATGTGTACGGCGAACAATACAGTAGCTATTGTAATGGCAGGTCCTATTGCAAAAGAAATCAGCGATGAATTTGAGATTTCTCCAAGAAGATCAGCATCGCTTCTCGACATTTTTACATCTGTCGGACAGGGAATGATTCCTTATGGAGCACAGCTTTTGTCAGCTGCAAGTCTTACTGGTCTGACGCCATTTGCAATTATGCCATATCTTTTTTATCCAATTTTGATGGCAATTAGTGCGGTGGGATTCATACTGTTCCGAAAAGCAAAATAATGATAGAAGGGTGAGAATAACATGAATCTATATTATAAAAGTACAAGAAATTCGCAGTTGCGGGTTACAGCATCTGAGGCGATTTTGACAGGACTGGCTCCGGACGGTGGTTTGTTTGTTCCGGAACAGCTGCCGGTACTTCCGATTCCGGTGAAGGAACTGGCGGGAAAAAGCTATCAGGAAACAGCATATTTGGTTATGAAACAGTTCCTGGATGATTTTACAGAAGAAGAATTAAAATCCTGTATCAGCAAGGCTTATGACAGTAAGTTTGACAATGAAGAGATTGCGCCGTTGGTAAAAGCGGGAGATACTTATTATTTGGAATTGTTCCATGGAGCAACGATTGCATTTAAAGATATGGCATTGTCGATTTTACCGCATCTGATGACAACGGCGGCAAAGAAAAACCATGCAGACAAGGAAATCGTTATTTTGACAGCGACTTCCGGAGACACCGGAAAGGCTGCAATGGCAGGATTTGCGGATGTGGAAGGAACCAGAATTATTGTTTTCTATCCGAAAGATGGCGTCAGCCAGGTTCAGGAACTGCAGATGGTGACCCAGAAAGGGGAAAATGTAGACGTAGTGGCAATCCACGGTAATTTTGATCAGGCTCAGAGTGGTGTGAAGGACATGTTTCGTGACCAGGAGCTGGCAAAGGAGCTTGCAGAGCATGGCTACCAGTTTTCTTCTGCAAATTCAATTAACATTGGACGTCTGGTTCCGCAGGTGGTCTATTATGTATATGCATATGCAAAATTATTAGAGTATGGAGAACTGGAAGAGGGAGAACTTCTGAATGTTGTAGTTCCAACGGGAAACTTTGGGAATATTCTTGCAGCATACTATGCAAAGCGGATGGGAGTTCCGATTGGGAAACTGATCTGTGCATCCAATGAAAATAAAGTTCTGTTTGATTTCTTTCAGACGGGAACATATGACAGGAACAGAGAGTTTGTACTGACGACGTCTCCATCTATGGATATTTTGATTTCCAGTAATTTAGAGCGTTTGATTTATCTGGTTTCTGGTGAAAATTCCGCGGAAACAAAAGCACTTATGGAGGCGTTGACAGCGGATGGAAGCTATACGATTACAGATGAAATGAAGGAACGTTTAACAGAATTTGCAGGTGGATATGCGACAGAAGCTGAGACATCAGAATGTATTCGAAATGTATATGAAGAGACAGGATACGTGATTGACACACATACAGCAGTGGCAGCAGATGTGTGTTGTAAATATCGCAAAGCGAATCGGTGTGATCAGGATTCTGAAAAGAATGAGGAACAATCAGAAAAATATTTGGTAGCATCTACGGCAAGTCCGTATAAATTTGTTAAGAGCGTATTGACTGCGATTGATGAAAAGTATGGTGAGACGGAAGAGTTGAAGCTTCTTGAAGAGCTGGAGAAGGTATCCGGTGTGGAGATGCCTCAGGCAGTTCGTGAAATTCTGGATGCAAAAATCTTGCATACACTGGAGTGTGATGCGGATAAGATGAAGGAGACAGTCAAGGGGATTTTAAAGATTTAAGAGATTGTTAAAAAAAAGACTATTGACTTTTTAAAGGCACGATGCGATAATGAGTAAGGCAGAGAAAGAAGTAGTATTCTGATGAAGAGAAGATAAAAGAAGCATTTTTTAAAGGGATAAAAAGCTTCTGTAATTTAAAATGCGAAAATGCAAGTTTGATCTAACAATCTTGCATTTTCTCGTTTTTTTATACCATGATACCGAAGAAAGGAAAGATAAATGAATAATAAAGAATATAAACTTTCACAAAAAGCTTGTTAAAGTGTTGACTTTTTTAAAGAAAAATGAGATAATAAAGCAAATGTCGTCGTGACTAGGTATAGGCATCTAAAAGTTCAGATATCAGCGGCGGCGATTAAAATGAATGAAAGAAAAGAGGTTAATGAAAGATGGCAAAAATCGATTTAACTAAGTATGGTATTACCGGAACAACAGAGATCGTGTATAATCCTTCCTACGAGGTACTCTTTGAAGAAGAGACAAAACCAGAACTGGAAGGTTTTGAAAGAGGTCAGGAAAGCGAACTGGGCGCAGTGAACGTAATGACAGGTATTTATACCGGACGTTCTCCAAAAGATAAATTCATCGTTATGGATGAAAACTCTAAGGATACTGTATGGTGGACTTCTGATGAATATAAGAACGATAACCATCCGGCAACACAGGAAGCTTGGGACACATGTAAAGAGATTGCATTAAAAGAGCTTTCTGATAAGAGATTGTTTGTAGTAGATGCATTCTGCGGTGCAAATGCAGACACTCGTATGGCAATCCGTTTCATTATGGAAGTTGCATGGCAGGCACATTTTGTAAAAAATATGTTTATCCAGCCTACAGCAGAAGAACTTGAGAATTTTGAGCCAGATTTCGTAGTATATAATGCATCTAAAGCAAAAGTTGAGAATTACAAAGAATTAGGATTGAATTCTGAGACAGCAGCAATGTTTAACATCACAAGCCGTGAGCAGGTTATTTTGAATACATGGTACGGTGGAGAAATGAAGAAGGGTATGTTCTCTATGATGAACTATTACCTTCCATTAAAGGGAATTGCTTCTATGCACTGTTCTGCAAACACAGATATGAACGGCGAAAATACAGCAATCTTCTTCGGTCTTTCTGGAACTGGTAAGACAACACTTTCTACAGATCCAAAGCGTCTTCTGATCGGTGATGACGAGCACGGATGGGATGATAATGGTATCTTCAACTTTGAAGGTGGATGCTATGCAAAGGTAATTAACTTGGATAAAGAATCTGAGCCAGACATTTACAATGCAATTAAACGGAACGCTCTTCTTGAGAACGTTACATTAGATGCAGAAGGAAAGATTGACTTTGATGACAAGAGTGTAACAGAGAATACACGTGTATCTTACCCAATCGATCACATCGAGAAGATTGTACGTCCGGTATCTGCAGCACCAGCAGCAAAGAATGTAATCTTCCTTTCCGCAGATGCATTTGGAGTACTTCCTCCAGTATCTGTGCTGACACCAGAGCAGACAGAGTACTACTTCCTGTCTGGATTTACAGCAAAACTGGCTGGTACAGAGCGTGGAATCACAGAGCCTACACCAACATTCTCTGCTTGCTTTGGACAGGCATTCTTAGAGCTGCATCCAACCAAGTATGCAGAAGAGCTTGTTAAGAAGATGGAAGCAAATGGTGCGAAAGCATATCTTGTAAACACAGGATGGAATGGAACAGGAAAACGTATCTCCATTAAAGATACTCGTGGAATTATCGATGCAATCTTAAACGGAGATATCAAAGATGCTCCGACTAAGAAGATTCCATACTTTAACTTCGAAGTTCCAACAGAACTTCCAGGAGTTGATCCTGCAATTCTTGACCCACGTGATACTTATGCAGATGCTGCAGAGTGGGAAGAGAAAGCAAAAGATCTTGCAGGAAGATTTATTAAGAACTTCGCAAAATACGAAGGAAATGAAGCTGGAAAGGCACTTGTTGCTGCTGGACCGGAACTGTAAGAATCAGCAAATTTTGCAAAAATTGGAACAGTTTTGAATTGAATATATGGGTTGTAAAATCCATGTAAATGAGGTATAATAATCTTAGTGATCACCTGGGATGCACGACAACTTCTGTTATTTTGAACCTACATTACTTTAAACGGGACTCTTATATCTCCGTAATATGTCAGGCCTCCAGTTACGCAGAGGAAGGCAGAAAAGCGGATGCGGACACCCACCTAGCAGCAGCTAGGAGTCAAAATACAGAAACCGGCATTTTGGGGATATACAAAAGATAAAGGGCAGTTGCTTAGGCAGCTGCCTTTTTTGTCGTGTTTATGATTAATTGGAGAAATAAGGTTTGAAAAAGATCTAGCAAAAAAACTGAGAAAAGGTAGCGCTTTAAAGTGGAAAGTATAATTGGAATACCATGGGCATAAGATGATGCAAGAAGGACAAGGAGCCTGAAGTGGTGAGAGTGAAGTGGATGAAAAGGAGAGGCGGCAGATCTCTTTTGAGTTTTCGTTATATTCTCTATTGTGCAGGTATCTGGCTTCATTTGCTGGTAATGACTGGAATGCTGGCTGGTTTGGGGTGTGGACCCGGGGGAGCAAAAAGTAGCTTTGAAGTGGAGAAGAACGATGCCGATGGAGGATTTATGGGGAAAGAACCTTGGGGATCAGAAAGAGGAGAAAAAGAAAGGTGGAAAAGGGAACGTTCAGATGTGAAAGGAAAGAAGAAAGCAAATGGGGGGAACAAGCAGAACAAAGAAACAAAGAAAGATCCGGTGATTCGAGTATTGCTGATGACAAATGGATATCAGGGAATACAGCATAGTCGGGCTGAGCTTGTTTCGTCAGAGGGGATGGTTTTGGAATCAGGAGAAGAAAGGTGGCAAGTGGAGGGCGGACAAAGTTGGACCATTACATCAGGTGATGAACGGGTCAAGGATAAGATCGTTCGGGTGTGGGCGAAGGATGGAGGGGAGATCACGGTAAACAGCATCGATCGCGCATATGGGAAACCATCTTATGAAGGAACAGTGGAAATTCGTTGTGGAACGAACGGATTGATACTGATCAATGAACTGCCGGTGGAACGTTATCTGTGTAAAGTTGTTCCCAGTGAGATGCCGCCGTCTTACGAGCTGGAAGCGTTGAAAGTTCAGGCGGTGTGTGCAAGAAGCTATGCTTATCGTCAGATGGCTTCTTATGGTTATCCGGAATATGAAGCACATGTAGATGATAGTACGGCTTATCAGGTATATGGAAACTCCCAGCCGCAGGAACGTTCGACACAAGCCGTGAATGCGACATGTGGAGAAGTAGTCATGTATCACGGACAGATTGCGACAACTTATTATTATTCCACATCCTGTGGAGAAACGACGAGCCTGGAAGCGTGGGGAACTCCGGTAAATGACGAGAATGGATACTTACAGGCGGTAGAGGTAAGTGGAAAAGTTGGGGATTATGAAAAAGATCTGCCTTGGTATCGGTGGGAAGCAGCCATACCAGTACAGACCTTATCCACATTGGTGGAACAAAATTTGGGGAAAGGGCTGGGGATGATTCGGGATATTCAGGTGACGAAGAAAGGGCCGGGGGGAGTGGTGCTTCAGATTAAGCTTATCGGAGAAAATGGAGATGCGACGATAGACACTGAGAATAAAATTCGGGCTGCTTTGGGAGGAAATGGTTATGAGATTAAGAAGCAGGATGGAGGCGTAGTGCCAAGTTCAAAATTGCTTCCAAGCGCCTTTTTTACAGTAGAAAAGGGAGCAGACATCTTCCTGATTAAGGGGGGAGGATACGGTCATGGGATAGGAATGAGTCAGAATGGCGCGAATGAAATGGCGAAGGAGGGGAGATCCTACGAGGAGATTGTCGAGTTCTTTTTCCGGGGAGCTAAAGTACAAATGGGGACAGGGTAAATTTAATTGGGGACGGAGTTTTTTTCAAAAAACTCCGTCCCCAATTAAATTATTCAAACTCCAGAGAAGTATCCGTCATGGATTTAATTATGGCAAGGGATTCAAGGTGGATTCCTTTTTCCCGGATCATAGCGCCTCCCTGCTGAAAGCCTTTCTCGATAACAATTCCAGCGCCTTCGATGGTCGCGCCGGCTTTGTGAATCAGGTCAATCAGCCCCATCAGTGCACAGCCATTGGCGAGGAAGTCGTCAATGACAAGAACATGGTCATTGGAGTCTAAGAACTTCTTGGATAGGATAACATCATAAACTTTTTTGTGAGTAAAAGATTCAACTTTTGTAGAGTATATGTCTCCATCAAGATTGATACTTTGCGATTTTTTAGCAAATACTACCGGTACATTAAAGTACTGGGCCGCAATGCAGGCAATTCCGATGCCGGAAGCTTCTATTGTAAGAATTTTCGTGATCTTGTCGCTTGGAAAGCGGCGGCGGAATTCTTTACCAATTTCATTGATAAGATCGATATCCATCTGATGATTCAAAAAGCTGTCAACTTTCAGTACATTACCGGGTTTTACCAGCCCGTCTTTTAAGATTCGTTCTTTTATTAGTTCCATGGGATCTACCTTCCTTATGTATCATAGTGTATAAATTCTATAGTATAATACAGTGAAAAGTTTTTCAATAGACAAATAGACAAAAATCAGGTAAAATATAGAACGTATATTGGAGAGAAGAGAATGAAAAGAGTAAAAAAAGTCTATCGAGAAATGATGAATATTGCCGGAGATGTTGCATCGGATCATGTTGGAGCTTATGCGGCTCAGTCTTCTTATTTCTTTATGCTGTGTATGATTCCGATTATTTTGCTGTTGCTTACGATGGTGCAGTATACGCCGATTACGAAAGCGGACGTAATGACGGCTGTGCTGCAGGTGTTTCCATCTTCCGTGGATTCTATGATTACATCGATTGTAAATCAGGTATACAATCAGTCTATGGGAATCATTCCGGTTACGGTTTTGGTTGCGCTCTGGTCTGCGGGCAAGGGCGTGCTGGCAGTGACAACGGGCTTGAACTGTGTATATAAATGTGTTGAGACCCGTAATTATATTGTGCTTCGCATCCGTGCAACGATTTATACAGTGATGTTTATTTTGGTTATTATTTTGCTGCTGGTGCTGTCTGTATTTGGAAATGCATTGAATATTTTTATTGCGGAACATATACCGATTTTGGAGAATCTGGCGGATCAATTGATTGCATCTAGAACGATCATTACGCTGATTGTAATGATTGCGTTTTCGTTGCTGATATACAAGTTTTTGCCAAACCGGAAAGATAAGATGTTAAGGCAGCTTCCGGGGGCTGTATTTGCGGCGATTGGATGGATGATCGTTTCCTGGATCTTTTCGATCTATGTGGATGTATTTAAGGGCTTTTCCAGTATGTATGGAAGTCTTACAACAATTGTTGTTATTATGCTGTGGATGTATTTTTGTATGTATATTACACTGCTTGGCGGAGAGCTGAATGTGCGGATGTACGATAAGCCGTTTGGTGCAAAGGATCAGGAGAATGAGAGTAAGAAGAAAGAAAAAGATCCCAAGTAATGACTTGACAACCCAAATTCATATGATAAAATAAGAAAGTGTGAACAGAAGATAGTAAAAAGGCAATGACCGTGTAAGTAGAGAATCATTTTCCATCAGAGAGGGAAGACCACCGGGCTGAAAGTTTTCCTGGGTTCAGATGAGGATCGAATTTCCCACGTAAGCCGTATCTTTGAAATAGTAGTAGGAGATGCCGTAGAGTGCTGTACGTTACACAGCAGATGAGTGCTTATATTCAGAAGAATATGAGAATCAGGGTGGTACCACGGGTAATCGTCTCGTCCCTTTTAGGGGCGAGTTTTTTTATTTGTCAGAGAATTTCTGTTAAGAGACATGGATTATAGAAGAAAATTTTTCTGGAAAAGTCACTGGCAGCAGCTAAAAAGTATTTAGAAAGGAAAAGAAAGAGATGAAAGAAAAGTTACAAAACATCAAAGAAGAAGCGCTAAGAGCGATTGAAGCGGCAGATGTGCCGGAGAAACTGAATGATGTACGTGTCAAGTTCCTTGGTAAAAAGGGTGAACTTACGGCGGTGTTAAAAAGTATGAAGGATGTAGCGCCTGAGGATAGACCGAAGGTGGGACAGATGGTAAATGAAACACGGTCAGCCATTGAAACATTGCTGGAAGAGAGCAGAACGAAGATGGAGCGTGCGATCCGTGAAGAGAAGATGAAAGAGGAAGTCATCGACGTAACGCTTCCATCTAAGAAAAATATGGTAGGTCACCGTCATCCAAATACCATTGCGCTGGAAGAAGTAGAGCGTATTTTCGTAGGAATGGGTTATGAAGTGGTAGAGGGACCGGAAGTAGAATATGACCTTTACAATTTTGAAAAATTAAACATTCCGGATGGACATCCGGCAAAGGATGAGCAGGATACATTTTATGTGAATAAGGAAATTGTGCTTCGTACACAGACTTCACCGGTTCAGGCGCGTGTGATGGAGCAGGGTAAGCTTCCAATCCGTATGATTGCGCCGGGACGAGTATTCCGTTCAGATGAAGTAGATGCAACACATTCTCCTTCTTTCCATCAGATTGAGGGGCTAGTTATTGATAAAAACGTTTCTTTTGCTGATTTGAAAGGAACGCTGGAAGTATTTGCGAAGGAATTATTTGGACCGGATACAAAGACAAAATTCCGGCCACATCATTTCCCATTTACAGAGCCGAGCGCGGAGGTTGATGTCAGCTGCTTCAAGTGCGGCGGAAAAGGATGTCGTTTCTGTAAGGGATCTGGATGGATCGAGATTCTTGGCTGTGGTATGGTGCATCCGCATGTATTGGAAATGTGCGGCATTGATCCGAATGAATATACAGGCTTTGCATTCGGTGTAGGCTTAGAGCGTATTGCACTTTTGAAATATGAAATTGATGACATGCGTCTGCTGTATGAGAACGATATTCGCTTCTTAAAACAGTTCTAATGAATCGATAGAAGAAAGAAGCATAAGAGACATATTGAAAGGAGATTTATAATGAATACATCATTATCATGGATAAAAGCATATGTTCCTGATCTTAATGTAACTGCACAGGAATATACAGATGCAATGACATTGTCCGGTACGAAGGTAGAAGGGTATGAAGTGTTGGATGCAGACCTTCATAAGATCGTGGTTGGACAGATCGACAAGATTGAAAAGCACCCGGATGCAGACAAACTGATTATTTGTCAGGTTAATGTGGGAGCTGAGACAGTACAGATCGTTACAGGAGCCAATAATGTGCATGAGGGCGATAAGGTGCCGGTCGTGTTAGGTGGCGGTCGTGTAGCAGGCGGACATGAGCCGGGAAGCCGTGTGGAAGGCGGCGTGAAGATTAAGAATGGAAAGCTTCGCGGGGTAGAAAGCTTTGGAATGATGTGTTCCATCGAAGAGCTGGGCTCCAATCGGGAAATGTATCCAGAGGCACCGGAAGAAGGAATTTATATTTTCCCGGAAGAGACAGAAGTCGGCGCGAATGCAGTGGAAGTCTTAGGTCTTAACGATGTGGTATTTGAGTATGAGGTTACCTCCAACAGAGTGGATTGTTTCAGTGTAGTTGGAATTGCAAGAGAAGCTGCGGCAACATTCGGAAAGGAATTTCATCCTCCGGTTGTTACTCAAACCGGAAATGACGAGGATGTGAATGCTTACATTAAAGTGAGAGTGGAAAACGAGGATCTGTGTCCGAGATATTGCGCCCGTGTGGTAAAAAATATCAAGATCGGACCGTCTCCGAAATGGATGCAGAGACGTCTGGCGTCTGTAGGAATTCGTCCGATCAATAATCTGGTAGATATTACCAATTATGTAATGGAAGAATATGGGCAGCCGATGCATGCGTATGATCTGGATACTATTGCGGGCAAAGAGATTGTTGTACGTAATGCAGAAAACGGAGAGAAATTTACGACGCTTGATGGACAAGAACGGGAATTAGATGAGACCGTGCTGATGATCTGCGACGGGGAAAAATCCATAGGAATTGCCGGAATTATGGGAGGAGAGAACTCCATGATTACGGATGATGTGAAGACGATGTTGTTTGAAGCAGCATGCTTTGACGGAACAAATATCAGAAAATCCAGCAAAAAGGTTGGACTTCGTACAGATGCTTCTGGAAAATTTGAAAAAGGACTGGATCCAAATAATGCGCAGGCTGCGATTGATAGGGCATGTCAGCTGATTGAAGAGATGGGAGCAGGTGAAGTCGTAGGCGGCATGGTTGATGTATACAGCAAAAAGAAAGAGCCGGTTCGGGTGCCGTTTGATCCAGATGCGATTAATGAGCTGTTGGGAACGCAGATCTCCAAGGAAGATATGATTGGATATTTTGAAAAGATCGGTATCGTTTACGATGAAGCTTCTGGTGAGGTGGTTACACCAACATTCCGTCACGATTTGTTCCGCATGGCAGATTTGGCAGAGGAAGTGGCAAGATTCTATGGATATGATAATATTCCGACTACACTTCCTAGAGGGGAAGCAACGACAGGAAAACTTTCCTTTAAGCTTCGTGTGGAAGAGGTTGCACGTGACATTGCAGAGTTCTGTGGCTTCAGCCAGGGAATGACATACTCTTTTGAAAGCCCGAAGGTATTCGATAAGCTTTTGATTCCGGAAGATTCTTCCCTTCGTCAGGCAGTAGAGATTATGAATCCACTGGGCGAGGATTACAGTATCATGCGTACGACGCCGCTAAATGGAATGCTGACCTCTCTTGCAACCAACTATAATAGAAGAAACAAGAATGTAAGACTTTATGAGCTTGGAAATATTTATCTGCCAAAGGCGCTTCCTCTGACGGAACTTCCAAAAGAGCGGATGCAGTTTACGCTGGGAATGTATGGAGACGGTGATTTCTTCAGCATGAAGGGCGTGGTAGAAGAATTCTTTGAAAAGATTGGTCTTCACAAGAAAGAGGTTTACGATCCGAATTCCGGCAAGCCATATTTACATCCAGGACGTCAGGCAAATATCTTGTATGATGGCGTAGTGGTTGGATATTTAGGTGAAGTGCATCCAGATGTGGCAGATACTTATGGAATCGGTACCCGTGCATATATTGCTGTAATTGACATGCCGGAGATTGTAGAACGTGCCACATTTGACCGGAAATATACCGGAATTGCAAGATTCCCAGCAGTGACCCGTGATATCAGTATGGTGATGCCAAAAGAGATTCTGGTTGGTCAGATAGAAGACGTGATCGAGAAGAAGGGCGGTGCTTATCTGGAAAGCTATGCGCTGTTCGATATCTATGAGGGCGCGCAGATTAAGGAAGGCTATAAATCTGTTGCCTACTCCATCGTATTCCGTGCGCAGGATAAGACCTTGGAAGATGCAGAGGTTACGGAAGCAATGAACCGAATCTTAAAGGCATTGGAAGGTATGGGAATTGAACTTCGTAAATAACAGATTATCATATAGAAGGGATTCAAAGAGAAATGAAACGTCAGGATTTTTACTATGAATTGCCGGAAGAATTGATTGCTCAGGATCCGCTTGAAGATCGTTCCAGCTCCAGGCTGCTTGTATTAAATAAGCAGTCTGGGGCTGTTTCCCATCATACATTTCGGGAAATTACGGATTATCTGAAAGAGGGCGACTGCCTGGTGATCAATGACACGAAAGTAATTCCGGCGCGGTTAATCGGTTCTAAAGTGGGAACAGATGCCAAGATAGAAGTATTATTATTGAAAAGGAAAGAAAATAATATCTGGGAGACGCTGGTGAAACCGGGAAAGAAGGCAAAAGTCGGAGCAAAGATCAGCTTTGGCGATGGACTTCTGATCGGAGAGGTAGTAGACATTGTGGAAGAAGGAAATCGTCTGATTCAGTTTACTTATGATGGGATTTTTGAAGAAATTTTAGATCAGTTGGGTCAAATGCCCCTTCCGCCATATATTACTCACCAATTAGAGGATAAGAACCGCTATCAGACGGTTTATGCAACACATACAGGTTCTGCGGCAGCGCCGACGGCAGGGCTTCATTTTACGCCGGAGCTTCTGCGTCAGGTGGAAGAGATGGGGGTGGATATTGCCAGGGTGACTCTCCATGTTGGTCTGGGAACGTTTCGACCGGTGAAGGTGGACGAGATTACAGATCATCACATGCATTCAGAGTTTTTCCAGATTGATGAAGAAGCAGCAGAGAAAATCAACCGTGCCAAGGAACGGGGTGGTCGTGTAATTTGTGTAGGAACTACCAGTTGTCGAACGGTAGAATCGGCCGCAGATGAAAATGGACATCTGGAAGCGAAGAGTGGCTGGACGGAGATCTTTATCTATCCGGGGTATCAGTTTAAGGTGCTGGATGGGTTGATTACGAACTTCCATTTGCCGGAATCCACATTGATTATGTTGGTTTCGGCGCTGGCAGGTCGGGAACCTGTGCTGGCAGCTTATGAAGAAGCTGTGCAGCAGAGATATCGATTCTTCTCATTTGGAGATGCAATGCTGATTCTATAAATGCCGATTCTGCAGCATATAAAGAAACATTTTTAAATCTTCTGCATAAGATAAATGGATAGTTGTAGGAGATGATTTGTATGCTGCGAGTGATCCATGAGATGCCGGCGGCCCATGCGGTTATCCGGGGAAGTGAGACATTTGAGACAATTCAGGGAAATGTTTATTTTTATGAAGTTTACAACGGAACAATACTGGTAGGAGAGATTTTCGGGATTCCAGATGAAGTAGAGAAGGAAAGCGGAGGCTTTTTGGGCTTTCATATTCACGAAGGTGGAAGCTGTACAGGAAGCCCGGAGGAAGCGTTCGCCTTTGCAGGAGGACATTTGAATCCAGAGAAAGAGCCGCATCCGAAGCATCAAGGAGATTTGCCGCCTCTTTTAAGCCACCGGGGAATTGCGTGGATGGAGGTCTATACAGGAAGGTTTTATCCGGAAGACGTTATTGGGAAAACCATTATCATTCACGATTGTCCTGATGATTTTCGGACGCAGCCATCCGGAGGAAGTGGCAGGAAGATTGCCTGCGGAGAGATTGAGGGCTGGGAAAAAAGTTAAAACGGCATTTGTATATTTTTCGTTTTTGTGTTATGATGGTTTTCGTCATTTTCTTAACGAGCAAATCAAATAGTACAGAAAGGAAGAATATGGAAAACAGAAAAACAAAAAACGCAGTCAGTTTAGAAACTTTTGTATTTCTTGTTCTGTTTGGAGTCGGAGCAGCCGCCATCGGTATGACGATGGGGGGCGGAAATATGATGAAAACCCTGATGGCAACAGCGTATGAACTTCTTTTGGATACGGTGTTTAATATTATGGCAATTGCAGTCATTGCCGGAGCGCTTTCCGGAATTTTTTCGGAATTCGGAGTGATTGCACTTTTAAACAAACTTCTTTCGCCGTTGATGAAGCCACTTTATAATTTACCAGGTGCAGCGGCAATCGGAGTAATGACGACTTATCTGTCTGATAACCCGGCGATTTTAAGCTTGGCGGAGGATCGAAATTTTAAAAAGTATTTTAAGAAATTTCAGCTTCCGGCGCTTTGTAATCTAGGGACTTCTTTTGGAATGGGTTTGATTGTCACGACATTTATGATTGGTCTGAATTCTGATGGAGAGAAGATCGGTCTTGCAGTTTTGATCGGAAATATCGCTGCGGTGATTGGAAGTATTGTCAGTGTCAGAATGATGATGCACTTTACAAAGAAGGAATTTGGAACGACGGAATATTGTATTCCTCTTGATAAGAATGAAAATATGGATGATCTGCTGAATAAGAGAGAAATTCGGGACGGCGGTGTTGGACGGCGCCTTTTAGAATCCATGTTGGAAGGTGGAAAGAATGGTGTGGATGTTGGCCTTGCGATTATTCCGGGAGTGCTTGCAATCTGTACCGTTGTAATGATTCTGACCAATGGTCCGTCTGCAGACGGGATATACACAGGAGCCGCTTACGAAGGTGTTGCACTGCTTCCGTGGTTGGGAGAAAAGTTGGATTTTATTCTGAAACCATTGTTTGGATTTAGTTCTGCATCTGCAGTTGCAGTTCCGATTACTGCACTTGGAGCAGCTGGGGCAGCCATTGGCCTGGTGCCGAATATGCTTGCTTCCGGGGCGGCCCATGCAAATGACGTTGCAGTATTTACCGCAATGTGTATGTGCTGGAGCGGATATTTAAGTACCCATGTAGCAATGATGTCTTCTCTGAAAGTCAGCAAGATGACAGGAAAGGCGATCGTTAGTCATACCATTGGCGGTTTATGTGCTGGAATTGCGGCAAATTTCCTGTTTCAGCTGCTGTCTATGATCGGATAGAAGCTGTTCGCAAGATATATGAGAAGAATTTGTAAATGCCCGAAAATTGGCATAAAAAAGTGAGAGAAGAATTTGACAGACGATGCCGAAGAAGATACAATAAAAAAGATACAGGTTCTGTATGTTACAGATGAAAAGGGAATGCGGTGAAAAGCCGCAGCAGCTCACTCTACTGTAAGGGATAGCGAACGCCAAAGACCACTGCCCAAATAAAGTATGGCGGGAAGGTGGCAAGTAGATAAGAAACCCAAGCCAGGAGACCTGCCTGTAATTATTGTAAAATCTTTCGGTGAGGATAAGAGGATACGCAAAGGAAGAGGTCTCAGTTAAAAATATGGGAAAGAAGAGACGTTCTTGTGATGTGTAGTGGTTGCCGAAAGGCAGCCATTTTTTTTCTTTACAGAGAAAATCTGTGGGGTGAAAAGCAGCTTAATTCTGTTCTTCGTACGAAAGTAGAATGGAGAATCAATGAAAAAGAGAAGAGAGAAAAGAAAGAGGTTGTCAGGCCTTTTCCTTGCAGCACTTTTGCTGCTGGGAAGCGTGGCTAATGCAGGAAGTGTGCATGCTGTTGATCAGACGCTTACAGGCTATGGAATGACGGTGACACTTCAGATTGAAGGGTATGGCCGAACGGTAGAGCAGGGAGTGAAGGTCACGATGCCGGATACATACCACACCTTTGCAGACTATGGTCTGGAAGGAGTGCCGGAACCGGCAGAACCGGGCTATACGGTGCTGCACGTAATGGCGGAATATTGTGAACAGCAATATGGAGAAGGAACAGCACCGGACTTGATTCAGGCAGACGGGGGATACGTTTCAGGATTCCTTGATCTTCCGGAAGAGTCAACTTTAATGTTTCTTAGAAACCATGAAAGTCTACAGGTGGGAGCGCAGGAGCAGATGGTACAGGAAGGGGATCTGCTTTCTGTAGTGGATATCTGGGCGAGCAGTGATTGGTCATTTGGTGGCCAGTATGGGTGGTTTGCACAGGAAAATATGACGGCAGAAGCGGGAGAACCGGCTGTGATTCAGTTAAATACCACACCTCTGATGTGGAATGAAGCTTCCAATCCTTCTGGGGCAACCATTCAGGTGAAAAATGCAGACCAGGAAGTTGTGGCAGAAGGGAAGACGGGAGCAGATGGAATGGCGTCGGTGGTAGTTGCAGAAGCCGGAAGCTATACGGTGACGGCAAAGCGCCAGAATGCTTACTATGATAAAAAGGGAAATTATGCCTGGGATTTGGTTCCGCCACATGGAACTCTGACGGTGACACCTGGTGAGACACTAACGGATGCGGAGGCAGTTGCGCAGACGGTAGAAACCTTGGATTTGGGAGATCTTAGTCAGGTGACGAAGGATTTGAACCTTCCATCATCGGGTAAGCAAGGGACGCAGATAACCTGGACAAGTTCAGATGAATCCTGTATTCGGATCGAAGGAGAGACAGGGAAAGTGATTCGTCCGGTGGGAGCGGATCGAAGTGTGACCTTGACGGCAGAGGTGAAAAAAGGAAGCGAGGTTGCTACGAAAAAAATTGAAGCGACGGTGATAGGAACGGCGCTGTTTACAGAGCTTTATACAGATTACGGTAAGTTTGTATATGAAAAGGGGGTTCAGGAATATACCCTTTATGTGCCGGATGGTGTGAAAAAACTTTCGATTAGTGGAACAGCTGAAGAAGGTGTCAGTGTTGTAAAGTTGAAAGTACGCGGCGAAAAAGGCGAAGAAAAGACGGAGACGGTATTGGCGGTTGTGGATCCCAAATTTGAGAAAGAATCCTGGTTGGTGGATCAAAGTGGAGCAGAGCTGACACCACAGGATATTGTGATAGAAACCATGGGAGCTGTGGCTGGAACGGTTACGCTCCATGTGAAGCGTGGAAATCCGGCGGATCCACTTCCGGATCTTCCCCATGAATGGGGGCAGCATTTGGGAAATCAGGGAAATAATGCTGTCATTTCTGTGGAAACTCCGGTGAAGGACGCAAATCTTGTGTGGAAAAGCAGCAACAAGGGAGATGCATTTTTTGGAAGTGCAGGATATCCGATCTTAGTAAATGAAAAAGTTTACGTGGCGAGAAACGGAGAAATCCAGATGTTGGATAAGGCAACTGGAGAAGTGGTAAAAAGTACGAAGCTAAAGAAGGAGACCGGTTGGTATTCCTATATTTCATATGGGGATGGAAAGATTTTTGTTCCTCTGGCAGATGGAAGTGTACAGTGCTTTGATGCGCAGACGCTAAAGTCTTTATTTGTTACGAGTGTACCAGGGCTTGGACTTGGGTATCAGGGACTGAGTTCTGTCTGCTATGCAGATGGGAAAATCTATGTCGGTTATACTAACGGTGGAAATCCTGGCTCCAGCCAGGGAGGTGTAGCTGCGTATGAGACTCTTGACCTTGTAAAAGAAGATGCGGAAGAGATTGTGGATCCTGTATGGGATTATCAGAATGGTGAAGGATTCTATGGAACCGGAGCTGTAGCGGCAGAACGTGGAGAAAATGCTTATATTGTCATTGGTGGTGATGATGGAAAAGTAATCAGTATTACTCCAAAAAACGGTGAGGTAAAGGGTGAACTCTCGGTAGAAGGAGCAATTAGAAGTGCGGTTGTGGAAGCAGATGGGTATCTGTGGGTGACAACACAAAAAGGGAAAATTTACAAATTAGATTTGAAAGAAGATGGAAGTATTCAGAAGGCCGCACAGGCGGATCTTCCGATGCAGACCAATGCATCAGCAGCAGTAGCTGACGGGAAAGTGTATATTACAGGTGGAATGTATAATCAGGGATTCTTGTCGGTCTATGATGACAATCTGAACGAATTAAAGACAGTGGAAACCAAGAGTCAGTTAAATACGCCGACGGTGATAACGGCATATGAAGATACTTATGTGTATTTTACAGAATATACGACACCAGGAAGTCTGTATGTAGCCACAGTGACGGCAGAGAATGAAGTAACGATCAAAACGTTGTACACACCGGAAGGAGAAGATGCCAATTATGGAATGGCAAATGTAGTTATTGGAGCGGATGGAACCATTTACTACGGGAATGATTCTTCTTATTTGTTTGCAATTCAAGGCGAAAAGCCAGTGATACCAGATCCGGAGCCATCACCAGAACCTTTACCGGAACCAACGCCAGATCCAAATCCATCACCGGAACCATCACCAAATCCGGGAGCGGGAACTTCTGGAGGAAATCAGGAAAATGAAGGGGAGAAGAAACCTGTCCTTCGTCCGGTAAAGAATGTAAAGCAAAAGAAAGGAGAAGCTGGAAAGAAGAGCCAGAGTGAAAATATTGCCGAGGCTATTAAACGAAATGCAGAAAAAGGAGAAACTTCTTTAACTGTGCGGAATGTACCGGAAGTATTAGAGGCGAAAGTGTTTGAAACTTTGGCGGAATATCCACAGTTCTTCCTGGTGCTTGACTGTGAAAGTTATACCCTTAGCATAAAAGGGATGGATGTAAAAGATCCGTCGGCATCCTTACACACCAGACTGGTGGAAATGGAGAGTGAACTAAGTGACAAAGAAGCAGAAATGTTCCAGGCATATCAGCAGCTTGCATTGGAACAGGAAGGAGAATTTCCTGGAGTTGTGACAGTGGTATATCAGCTCCCTGAGCAGCTGAGGGATATGGAGATGCTCGAGTTGTATGAATTTTCCAAAGTAAAAGAGCAGGATCTTAGCGAGGCTGAAGAAGTTGTGATGCAGGAGGAGTATGCGATGTTTACGATGAAAGCTCCTGGAAAATATGTACTGGCAGCACAAGCGGAAAAGGAAGATGAGACTGAGTTGGCAATGGCGAAAACAATGGACTCTAATATGCCGTCAGGAACCCAAAAACAAAGTAGCAAGCTGACTCCAAGTTGGCTGATGGTTGGTGGTGCAGTGCTGGGAGGACTGGCAATCGGTGCAGCGATAACAGGATTGGTTGTCTCAAAACGCAGAAAGAAGGAAGATACATGGGAAAATTAAAGAAGCATTGGAAACGAGGAAGGGGTTGGCTGGTAATACTTACAGTCCTGATCCTTTCTATTAGCGTTTCCGGCTGTACAGGGGAATCTTCGTCTCAGGAACAGAATACGAAGAAACAGACGGAAGAACAGAACAAAGATAAGAAAGAACAGGCGAAGGAGAAAGAAAAGAAAAAGGCGCAGAAAGAGGAAATTCCACAGGGGCTTCTTCCGGGGCAGACGGAAGGGGAAGATGTAGATGGAAACAACGAAGCGGAAGCAGAAGAAGACGGCGTCGCTTATGCAGATAATTCTTCGGCTGGAAGTAAAAGCCAGGGAGGAAATCAGACGGCATCGGGAAATGGAGGAGCTGCCTCTGGAGGGACCGGTTCTTCCGGAAATAGCAGCCAAAAGCATACGGTATCGATTCAGTTTTCTGTAGATTCTTCTAATGCGGACGGGTCAGTGTCTTATGGAAGTGCCATGACACTTCCGGAAGGAGCAACCGTTTATGATGCACTGGCAGCAACGGGACTTTCCTATACAGGATATGGGTATATCGAAGAAATTGGCGGTCTGTGGGAAAAAGATTTCAGTGCGAAGAGTGGCTGGAAGTATTACGTAAATGGGTCAGCGCCGATGATGAGTTGTGCAGATTATGTATTAAAGGATGGAGATTCGGTTCAATGGGTATATGTACTAAATCCATAGCATTTCAAATTGCAGCATTGCTGTTGCCGCCGATATTTTTGGCGGTGATGGCAGTTACTGCTTATCCCTATGCGGCAGCAGCCAGTATTGCAGTAATTCTGCTGGCGCTGCTGCCATTTTTTATCGGTTTTGAACAGAAGAAACCACGGCCAAGAGATCTGGTGCCTATCGCAGTGATGAGCGTGATTGCATCTCTGGGGAGAGCGTTGTTTGCAGCAGTTCCCAATTTTAAACCGACGACTGCCATTGTGATGATTACCGGAATGCAGTTTGGCCCATTGGCAGGTTTTTTAACAGGTGCGCTGTCAGCCCTTGCCAGTAATATGTTTTTAGGGCAGGGGCCGTGGACGCCATGGCAGATGTATGCGTGGGGCCTGATTGGTTTTTTGTCGGGCATAGCAGGACAAAGAAAGTGGTTTCGGCGAAGAGGTGTATTGTATTTTGCAGGCTTTTTGGCGGGGGTCTTATTCGACTGGTTTTTAAATCTCCAATATCTGATTGGATATATTCGTCCAGTATCTTGGCAGGCGATTGTGCTAACTTATACAGCGGGACTAGGTTTTGATCTGGTACATGGTGGGTCTACGGTATTGTTTTTGATGCTTTTAGAGAAACCGTGGGGCAAGAAGCTTCACCGTTTGAAAATGAAGTATGGAATTTTGTCAACGCAAGAAGAGAAGGGAGAAGAATCATGCATATAAGGCCTTATACCTTGTTTTCAACCCTGCATCCGGTGATACTTCTTGGCTATGCTTTGGGAGCGCCAATCTTGACGATGTGTATGGGAAATCCGTGGTGCCTTCTGGTCTCCTTTGGATGTGCGCTGGTGATGGAGTGGTTTTATCTGGGAGAGCAGTTTGTGTGGCAGGGAATCCGCGGAACCTGGCTATTGTTCTTGCTGATTATGATATTGAATTTTATGACCAACCACCGGGGAATGATTATTTTGTTCCAGACAAGAACCCGAAGATATACGTTGGAGAGCCTTTGTTATGGTGCAGCAAGCGGATTGCTGCTCTGCGCGGTGATTTTCTGGTTCCGCTGCTTTTCGGCAGTGCTATCCAATCAGAAGTTTCTGTATCTTTTCGGACGTAGGTTCCAGACGGCAGCGCTTCTTTTGTCTATGATTTTGAAATTATTTCCGGAGACACAGTATAAGATTACGCAGATTCGTATGGCGCAGGATGATTCGGCATTCCAGGAGAAGGAAGCTTTGAAAGTACGATTGAAAAAAGGCATGTGCCAGATTTCTTGTCTGTTGGAATGGAGTATGGAGGACAGTATCGAGACGGCAGATTCCATGAAGGCTCGTGGCTACGGATCAGGCAGAAGGGGGCAGTACGAGAGGTATCATTTTACGTCGTATGACCTGGGGGCATTGGCAGTGATGCTTTGCCTGAGCGGAACTGTGATCATGGGGATGGTGCTTGGAAAGATTACATTTTCCTACTATCCTACGTTTACATGGAATCAGGAAATGCTTGTCTGGAATGTCCTGATATGTTTTTGCGAAGCGGGATTTTTACTAATGCCATGCTGGATGGAATTGATAGGTGCGGGAGGAAGAAGACGATGAGTGTATTGGATGTAAAAGCTTTAAGTTTTGCTTATCCAAATGGAAAAAATATATTGCATGCGATAGATTTGACGATTGCAGAAGGAGAATTTATACTGTTGTGCGGACCTTCAGGATGCGGAAAGACGACGCTGCTTCGTTGTATGAAAGCGCAGATTGCTCCGGTGGGAACGAGGAAGGGAAGTGTGAGTGACCTTCCGGCAAAAGAGATCGGATATGTGTTTCAAAATCCGGAGAACCAGATTGTAACAGACACTGTGCGCCATGAATTGGCATTTGGGTTGGAGAACATGGGTCTTCAGACGGAGACAATCCGTCGGCGTGTGGCGGAGACGGCGTTGTTTTTTGGAATTGATGAATGGATCGATGCGTCTGTTTATGAGATCAGCGGAGGTCAGAAACAGCTTTTGAATCTGGCATCTGTGATCGCTATGCGGCCGAAGCTTCTGCTGCTGGATGAGCCAGTCTCACAGTTGGATCCCATTGCCAGAAAAAATTTTTTAGATGTGCTTTTACGGGTCAATCGTGAGTTGGGAATTGCAGTTGTGTTAAGTGAACATCACTTAGAAGAGATGCTGCCGCTTGCGGATCGGGTGCTTTTTATGGAAGCGGGTGCATTTCATTATGAAGGAGATGCCCAAGGATATGTACGGTATATGCAAAGGAGAAGGACGGATCAGAAAAAGAAGCTGTATGGATTGGAAAGCGGGATTCCGGCATCGGCAGAGATCGCATGTTTCTGGGAGCAGGAAGGAAAAGAGGCGGAAGTGGAAAAACTGCCTCTTACGGTTCGTGAGGGACGGCAATATCTGGGAAAGAAGCGGGAGGAAGGAAAAGAGACCGGGCAGTGGGATCAACAAATAGAAAAGATTAAGGAGCGTTATCGGAAGAAAGAAAGCGTCAAAGAGCGTGGAACAAAAGGAAGCCGCAAGAATGTCTGCCTGCTGATTGACCATATTTGGTTTCAGTATCAAAAGCAGACGCCATTCGTGCTAAAGGGGCTGGAACTTCGGATTGAGCGGGGAGAATTTCATGTGATCCTTGGGGGGAATGGAAGCGGAAAGACGACGCTTTTATCGATACTTGGGAAGAGGCTGTATGCCAATAGGGGAAAGATTCGGCTGGGAGAGGATCGAAAGCTGCCTAGGATTGCGCTTCTTCCACAGAATCCCAAGGCCATGTTTTCTAGAGACACTGTGGAGGAAGAATTGCAGGAAGCCGGATGTACAGAGAAATTGGCAGAATCTCTGGGGCTTTTGCAGCTTCTTTCGCAGCATCCCTATGATTTGAGCGGAGGAGAGCAGCAGAGGCTGGGGCTTGCCATGGTTCTGGCAAAAGAGCCGGATCTTCTTCTGCTGGACGAGCCTACGAAAGGTCTTGACGGAGCGGCAAAAAAGCGGATCGGCGATGATTTGGAGACTTACGTACGTCAGGGGCACACGGTACTGTGTGTGACCCACGATGTTGATTTTGCGGCGGCTTATGCGGACGTGTGTAGTCTTTTATTTGAAGGTGAGATTCTATCAACGGAGTCAGCACAGATATTTTTTGAAGATAATGCATTTTATACGACAGATGCAGACCGGATTTTACGTGGGATTTAGCCCCAAAAAAATGAAGTTTTCATTGGCTGGAACAGGCAGGATTTATTTCTGAAAGAGAGATAAACCTGCTTGTTTTATTGTCGCTTTGCCTCTTTTGCCAGTGTGAAAAACGGCTTCTAAATTACCGATGTCTTAGAAGTCAGAAAATACAAACAATTATAATAAAACCTATAGAAATTCAAAAAATATTATGTTATTATACTTAATAATTTCACTTGAATTACGATGGTAATTAGAAACATAATATGACAGAAAAAGGAGGTAACGCGAAAATGATTTCTAACAAATCCACGGTTCAGTTTCATGGAACGAAGGAACAGGAAGAACAGTTGAAAAACATGATCCATGAACTGAAAGATGAGAAGGGGGCGCTGATGCCGATCTTGCAGAAAGCGCAGGATATTTACGGATATCTGCCCATCGAAGTGCAGACCATCATCTCTGACGAGACGGGAATTCCGTTGGAGAAGATCTATGGAGTGGTTACATTTTACGCACAGTTTAACTTGAATCCAAAAGGACGCTATCGCATATCCGTCTGTCTTGGAACGGCCTGTTACGTAAAAGGTTCTGGTGATATCTACAATAAGCTGATGGAGAAGCTTGGAATTGTGGGCGGAGAGTGCACGCCTGACGGCAAGTTTTCCCTGGATGCCTGTCGTTGTGTCGGTGCCTGCGGTTTGGCGCCGGTTATGATGATTAACGATGAAGTTTACGGACGGCTGACGGTAGATGATATTGATGATATCCTGGCAAAATATGAATAGACCGATCACGAGAAGGGAGGACGGGTATGAAGTCGCTTGAAGAATTAAAAAGCATTCGGGAACGGATGCATGAAGAATTGAAAATCCGCTATGAGAGCGAAGAATATTATCAGGCAGGCAGCGCGGAAGGTCTGGAAAATGGTTCCCAATACCGTAAGCATGTGTTGGTGTGCGGAGGTACGGGATGTACCTCTTCCGGAAGCCAGAAAATTCGAGAAAAGCTGGAATCAGAATTAAAAAGGAACGGACTGGAAGATGAGATCTGTGTGATTAAAACGGGATGCTTTGGTCTGTGCGCATTGGGACCAATTATGATTGTTTATCCGGAAGGCGCCTTTTATTCTATGGTGAAAGAAGAAGACATTCCTGAGATTGTAGAAGAACATCTGGTAAAAGGAAATGTGGTCCGGCATCTTTTGTATGATGAGACGGTGAAGCACGGAGAAGGCATTCTATCGCTTCAGGAAACTAGATTTTATAAGAAGCAGCATCGTGTGGCACTTCGTAACTGCGGCGTGATCAGTCCAGAGAAGATCGAAGAATACATAGGGACGGGTGGATATGAAGCGCTTGGGAAAGTGCTTACAACGATGAAACCGCAGGATGTAATTCAGATCATTTTAGACAGTGGATTAAGAGGAAGAGGCGGAGCCGGTTTCCCGACTGGAATGAAATGGAAATTTGCAGCAGCAAATGAATCTGATCAGAAATATGTCTGCTGTAATGCAGATGAAGGAGATCCGGGAGCCTTCATGGATCGCTCCGTGCTGGAAGGAGATCCGCACGTAGTTCTGGAGGCAATGGCCATTGCAGGGTATGCGATCGGTGCATCCCAGGGCTATATTTACGTGCGTGCAGAATATCCAATTGCAGTAGAAAGACTTACCATTGCCATCGGTCAGGCAAGAGCCTGCGGACTGCTTGGAAAAGATATTTTTGGAACGGGCTTTGATTTTGACATTGAACTGCGGCTGGGAGCCGGAGCGTTTGTCTGTGGTGAGGAGACGGCTTTGATGACTTCTATTGAAGGAAATCGCGGGGAACCGCGTCCGCGTCCACCGTTCCCGGCGCTCAAAGGATTGTTCCAGAAGCCGACCATTTTAAATAACGTAGAGACGCTGGCAAATATTCCGCAGATTATTTTAAATGGAGCCCAGTGGTTTGCGTCCATGGGAACGGAGAAATCCAAGGGAACGAAAGTATTTGCATTAGGCGGAAAGGTAGAGAATACCGGATTGGTAGAGATCCCCATGGGAACGACCCTTCGGGAAATTGTAGAAGAGATCGGCGGAGGAATCCCGCATGGCAAGAAATTTAAGGCGGCGCAGACCGGAGGACCGTCCGGTGGCTGTATTCCGGCTGAACATTTTGATGTGCCGATTGATTATGATAACTTAATCGCCATTGGTTCTATGATGGGATCCGGCGGACTCATTGTTATGGATGAAGACACCTGTATGGTGGATATTGCCAAGTTTTTCCTAGAGTTTACAGTAGATGAATCTTGTGGTAAGTGCACGCCGTGTCGTGTGGGAACCCGAAGAATGCTGGAAATTTTGGAAAAGATTACGAATGGGCAGGGAACCATGGAAGACCTGGATAAATTGGAAGAACTGGCAGAGCATTTGAAGACGGGATCCTTATGTGCGCTGGGACAGACGGCTCCGAATCCGGTCCTGTCTACTTTGCGGTACTTCCGGGATGAGTATATTTCCCATATTGTAGATAAAAAATGTCCGGCTGGTGTCTGTAAGGCGCTGCTATCCTATAAGATTGATGCTGATAAATGTAAGGGTTGTACACTTTGTGCAAGGACTTGTCCAAATGATGCGATTACCGGTTCGGTGAAAGAGCCTCATGTGATTAATCAGGATAAATGTGTGAAGTGCGGAGCTTGTATGGAAAAATGCCGCTTCGGCGCGATCTATAAAGAATAAGGGAGGGCGGAGACTATGGAAACTATTCATTTGAAAATTAATGGACTTGATGTATCGGCTCCGGCTGGTTCTACGATTCTTGAGGCAGCACACCAGGCGGGAATCCGCATTCCTACGCTTTGTTATCTAAAGGAGATCAATGAGATCGGTGCCTGCCGCATGTGTGTGGTAGAAGTAAAGGGAGCAAGGAATCTGGTGGCAGCCTGCGTGCATCCGATCGGAGAGGGAATGGAGGTGTATACCAATACACCAAAATTGATAGAATCCAGAAAGAAGACACTGCAGCTTCTGCTTTCCAATCACGATAAGAAATGTCTCTCCTGCGTGCGAAGCGGAAACTGTGAATTACAGCAGCTTTGCCGGGAATATGGAGTGGATGATGAGAGCTATTATGAAGGCGTGATGAATCACTATGAGCTGGATACTTCTGCGGCGCATATGATTCGGGATAATAATAAATGTATTTTATGCCGCAGATGCGTAGCCGCCTGTGAAAAGGTACAGGGAATCGGAGTGATTGGAGCCAACAACCGGGGATTTGATACCGTCATTGGTTCGGCTTTTGAAATGGGCTTAGGGGAGACCAGCTGTGTTTCATGCGGACAATGTATTGCAGTCTGTCCGACGGGCGCACTTTATGAAAAAGATTATACGAATCAGATTTTGGAAGCAATTGCAGATCCAGATAAATATGTAGTAGTACAGACAGCGCCGTCGGTACGGGCTGGCTTGGGAGAAGAATTTGGGTATCCAATGGGAACCGATGTAGAAGGCAAGATGGCAGCAGCTCTTCGGAGAATTGGCTTTGATAAAGTGTTTGATACGGATTGGGCGGCAGATCTTACGATTATGGAGGAAGCAACTGAGCTTCTTGATCGAATCAAAAATGGCGGTGTACTTCCTCTTATTACGTCCTGTTCACCGGGATGGATTAAGTATTGTGAGCATTATTTCCCGGATATGACGGAGAATCTTTCGAGCTGTAAATCTCCGCAGCAGATGTTCGGCGCGATGTTGAAGACTTATTTTGCTGAGAAAGAAGGAATTGATCCGAAAAAAATTGTTTCTGTCAGCGTGATGCCATGTACGGCAAAGAAGTTTGAAATTGGGCGCGATGATCAGGCGGCGGCAGGGGTTCCGGATGTAGATATTGCCATTACCACCAGAGAACTTGCAAGGTTGATCCGGCGCTGCGGTATTGATTTTACTATGCTTCCGGAGGAAGGGTTTGACGACCCGATGGGAGAATCTACGGGAGCCGGTGTTATCTTTGGAGCAACTGGCGGTGTGATGGAAGCGGCTCTTCGGACGGCAGTAGAAGTGCTCACAGGAGAAGAACTGGGCAAGCTGGAATTTGAAGATGTCCGTGGAACAGAAGGAATAAAAGAGGCTTCTTATCAGGTTGCCGGGATGGAAGTAAATGTCGCAGTAGCATCTGGACTTGGAAATGCCAGAACATTGTTGGAGCGGGTAAAGTCGGGAGAAGCAAATTATCACTTTATTGAGATCATGGGATGTCCAGGAGGATGTGTAAACGGCGGCGGACAGCCTCAAGTATCTGCGGATGTGCGGAATTTTACGGATGTAGCGGGAATTCGCGCTCAGGCACTCTATCGGAACGATGAGGGCAAAAAGATCCGTAAGTCCCATGAGAATCCGGCGATTAAGAAGTTGTATGAAGAATATCTGGGAGAACCGGGAAGCCATAAGGCGCATGAGACATTACATACGAGTTATGTAAAGAGAAAAGTGAACTAATTCATAAAAAGATGACTCCCAGAGTCCGGGGTGAAGCCTCGGATCCTGGGAGTTGTTCCATGATCGGGAACTGTGATACAATAATCATATGAATATGAGGAGGGAGAGTTATGCGGGTTTGGATTTGTATTGGAAGTTCCTGCCATGTCAGGGGATCGAAGGAAGTCATTGAGACATTAACTGGATTGGTGAAGGAAAACCATGTAAAGGCTGAAATAGAGCTTGCGGGTTCTTTCTGCATGGGCGCTTGCTCAAAGGGAGTCAGCGTTCGGATTGGAGAAAGGATTTACCATGTGAGACCGGAAGATGCCAAAGATTTCTTTTATGAGGTGATTCTAAAGGAGGCAGAAAGGTGCGGGTAATTGATTTTAAGGATGCAAGCTGCAGGCACTGTTATAAATGTGTACGTCACTGTGAAGTGAAAGCGATTTCGGTGGAACAGGAACAGGCTCATATTATGGTGGATCACTGTATTAACTGTGGTCATTGTCTAGAGGTCTGTCCGCAGAACGCCAAGACGTTTGCCAGTGATATGGAGCGTGTCAAGGGATATTTGGGACAGGGAATGAAGGTGATTATTTCCCTGGCGCCGTCTTATCTAGGTGTGCTGGATTATGAAAAGCCGGGTCAGGTTGTGGATGCGCTGAAGCGGCTTGGGTTCTATGAGGTGCGTGAGACTGCGGAGGGGGCAGCTCTTGTGACAAAGGAATACTGGAAATTGCTAAAAGAAGGGAAGATGGAAAATATTATTACTACCTGTTGTCCCAGTGTGAATGATCTGATTGAAAAGTATTATCCATCTTTGGTTCCAATGATGGCGCCAGTGGTGTCTCCAATGATTGCGCATGGAAGGCTGATCAAAGACATTTACAAAGAAGAAGAGGTAAAAGTGGTATTTTTAGGTCCTTGTATCGCAAAGAAGGAAGAAGCAATCGGAGATGAAAGAGTTAGCGGCGCCGTAGATGCGATTCTGACCTTTGAGGAAATTGTGAAATGGTGGCAGGCGGAAGGCATCGAAGTAGACAAGTGTGAAAATCTTCCGTTTGGTAATCCGAGTCCGAAAGTCAATCAGCTCTACCCGGTAAGTGGTGGTATTATTCAGTCTATTCGTGCCAGTTCGGTGGAAGATAATTATTATAAGATACATATTGATGGTCTGAAAGCTTGTATGGAACTGTTTCAAGAACTGGAAAAGGGAGAGATTCTTCACAGCTTTTTTGAAGTAAACGTCTGTGAAGGCGGCTGTATTAAGGGACCGGCGTCGGATAAGTGGCAGCAGTCTTTGATTCGTGCAAAGATGGATGTGGAGGATCAGGCGGTCTACAGAGAAGAGGCGGAAGGGATTGACGGAAGACGGATTGATCTTGCAAAGACATTCCGAGATCGGCATGTGGAAGACCGGATACCGACGGATGCGGAAATGCAGGAAGTCCTGCATGCAATGGGAAAATATACGCAGACTGATGAATTAAATTGCGGAGCCTGTGGTTATCCTACCTGTCGTGCTAAGGCAGTGGCAGTCTATCAAAAGAAGGCAGAGATCAGTATGTGTCTGCCTTATGCGGTGGCACAGGCGGAATCGATGTCCAACATTGTGATGGATGTGACGCCGAATATGATTCTGATTGTGGATAAGGATATGCGGATTCGAGAGTGTAATAAAAAAGCACAGAAGATGCTGGGGGTTTCCAGGGAGGAAGCACTGGAGCGATACATTTTTGAGTTTGTGGATGAGAAGGATATTGCGGAAGTATTGGCGACGAAAAGGCAAGTGTTTCATAAGAAACTAAATTTGGACTCGGTTGGGATGACGGTGAAAGAGACGATTATCTATATTGATAGTCTGGAATCCGTGCTGGTGACCTATCAGGATATTACCAAAGAGGAGAAAGCCAAGGAGCAGCATTATCATCTGAAAGTAGAGACGGTAGAGATGGCGCAGAAGGTAATTGATAAGCAAATGATGGTGGCGCAGGAAATAGCAGGCCTTCTGGGAGAGACGACAGCGGAGACGAAGGTAACGCTTTCAAGGCTTCGGGATTCGATTCTGTTTGAAGAGGAAGAGTAGAGATGAGCGTAAGTATTGATATTGCATGGAAAAGTTTGAACAAGCATCAGGAAGAACTCTGCGGAGACAAGGTGGAAGTGCTGAAAACAGATGATTCTGAGATTGTGATTTTGGCAGATGGGATGGGAAGCGGCGTTAAGGCCAATATTCTGGCGACATTGACGTCTAAGATTTTGGGGACAATGTTTCTGGAAGGGGCAGAGATTGAAGCTTGTGTGGAAACCATTGCAAAAACACTTCCTGTCTGTAAAGTACGGGAAATAGCATATGCGACGTTCAGCATTTTGCAGATTTTCCACAGTGGAGAAGCCTATCTGGTAGAATTTGACAATCCTAAATGTGTGTTTATCCGGGATGGACAGATTGTAGATTATCCCTATCAGGAACGCATGATAGAGGATAAGAAAATCCGGGAATACAGGTTTCAGGTGAAACTAAAAGATTGCTTTGTTCTGATGAGTGATGGGGTAATCTATGCAGGAGTCGGAGAGCTTTTGAATTTCGGATGGACTTGGGAGAGTATGGCTGAGTATACGTTGAAATGTACCAAGCAGACGTTGTCGGCATCCAGACTTGCTGCTATGTTAAGTCAGGCGTGTGATGATCTATACGGACAGAAGCCGGGGGATGATACGACGATTGCTGTTGCGCGCGTGATTGAACGGCGGATTCTAAATATTTTTACGGGACCGCCTCAGAAAAAAGAGGATGATGAGCGGGCGATTCGTGACTTTATGCGTCAGGAAGGAAAAAAAGTGGTCTGTGGAGGAACCAGTGCCAATATTGCGGCAAGAGTTCTGAAAAAAGAGATTGTGACGTCTTTGAATTATGCAGATCCTTCTGTTCCGCCAACGGCTTCTATTGACGGGCTGGATCTGGTAACGGAAGGGGTATTGACGCTTGGAAAAGCGCTAGGACTTCTGAAACGATATGAACAGGATGCGTTTGATGAGGCGTTTTTTGATGAACTGGATGCAGATAATGGAGCATCAAAGTTGGCAAAGCTTTTGATTGAAGAGTGTACAGAGTTGAATCTGTTTGTTGGGAAGGCTATGAATACAGCGCATCAAAATTCTAATTTTCCATTTGATCTAAGTGTCCGGATGAATCTTGTGGAACAATTAAAGGAATGTGTTGAGCATATGGGGAAAAAAGTAAAGGTGACCTGTTATTAGGTCACCTTTACTTTTTCTTGCTGAAGCTGATTTTTTTAAGAAAAAGTATAAAAGATATAAAAAACTATTAGAAGCAACTTTCCAGTGTTGAAAAGAAGTTGGGATATGAGACATCAATACATTGACTTTCAAGGATCTGTGTGGCGGATTGTTCTTGTGTCTGTGCGGCAGTATTTTGGGCCAGTAATGCAGCGATGGAAAAGGCCATGGCAATCCGGTGATCTAAAAACGAGGAAATAACTGCCGGGTGAAGAGGAACTTTGGTGATCCGATGTCCGCCCTCAATGATCATACCATCTTCTGTTGGGGTGATATCACATCCCATAGCGCGAAGGTTGGTGGTAATGGTGTCGATACGGTTGGTTTCCTTCACTTTCAGTTCGGCAGCGTCTCGAATGATGGTGGTGCCTTCCGCGTGGGCAGCCATAACGGCAAGAATCGGAATCTCATCAATGAGAGTAGGAATCAGACTACCTTCTATCGTGGTGGCGTAAAGCTGACTGCTGCGAACCAGAATGTCAGCATGTTCCTCTCCGCCGGTGATATTCTGGTTTAGATAAGTTAAATCGGCTCCCATGGCTTTGCAAACTGCAAGAAATCCTGCACGTGTCGGATTGATGCCTACGTTTTTGATGAGAAGTTCGGAGTCCGGCACTAGAAGTGCGGCAGCAATAAAGTAAGCTGCGGAGGAAATATCTCCGGGGATAGCAATCTCTTGTCCATATAATTCCTGGCAAGGGAGGATGGTTGCGGTGGCTTGCCCATCCGGGAATGTTCGGGAAGAAAGAGATGCGCCAAAGCTTTGGAGCATTCGTTCTGTATGATCCCGTGACAAAGAAGGTTCTGTGACAGAGACAGGATCGTTGGCATAGAGTCCGGCAAGGAGAATGGCAGACTTTACCTGTGCGGAAGCAACAGGAGAGCTATAGTTGATTCCATGGAGGCTGCCCGGATTAATCAGAAGAGGCGCACATCCATTACCATTTAGACTTTCAATATGAGCGCCCATAGCATTTAACGGAGTCATAATCCGTTTCATCGGGCGTGTATTCAAGGAGGCATCGCCGGAGAGCAGAGACGAAAAACGCTGTCCGGATAAGATGCCGCTAAGAAGCCTGGTAGTGGTTCCGCTGTTGCCGGTATTTAAGGTCTTAGAAGGCGCCGAAAGCCCGTGTAGACCTTTGCCGTGAACCAAAATCCGACCGGAAGAGGCGGTGGAACTTGCTAAGGGATTGGAGGAAGCAGTCGATGGGACCTCTTCGATCTCAATGCCCATACTCTGAAAACATGCAATGGTGGAGAGGCAGTCGGCTCCATTTAAAAATCCGGTGATTTCTGTAGTACCTTTGGAAATGGCGCCCAGCATTACACTGCGGTGGGAGATGGATTTGTCTCCGGGGATTGTAATCTCGCCACGCAGTCCGCAAGATGCCGGAAAAATAGATTTAACGTTCATAGACTATGTACCTGTATTTCTGCAGCAGCAAGGCTGCCTTGTTGGATGAATTCTCGTCGTAGAATTCGATTCGCAGAACCCCTTCTTCAAATTCCCGGTTGTGAACAATGCCAATATTTTTGATATTCAGATTGTTTGACGCCAAAATGGTTGCAATCGTTGCAATTCCACCGGCTTCGTCGATGATATCACAATATACGGCGAAAGTTTTTTTGATTGGTCCGGCAGATGTGGACGGAAGGGAATTGCGGTAGTTTCTGGAAGTGTCAAATAACTGATACAATCCCTGCTCATCCCCTTGATCAACCAGAGCCTTTGCCTGTTGAAGCGTTTCAATATAATTTGCAAGTATTTGAGAAATATTTTCCTTGTTTTTTACACAAATATGTTGCCACATGGTTGGGGAGGAAGAGGCAATCCGGGTGATATCCTTGAATCCTCCTGCGGCAAGATTTTTCATCAGTTCTTCCTTTGTGTCATTATCACGGACAAAGTTCACCAAACTTGCGGCTATGATGTGAGGAAGATGACTGATGGTACCAGTGATATAGTCATGTTGATGCGCCTCCAGAATAACGGGGATGGCGCCCAGTTGCTGAACGAAAGCGGCGTAGCGGTCCAAATTCTCCTGTTTGGTTTCCGCACATGGAGTTAACACAAAATATGCATTTTCAATCAGCATGGCTTTGGAGTTGGGATAGCCGCTTTTTTCTGAGCCGGCCATAGGATGGCCGCCAATAAAATGAGAACCAAGTCCAAGCGCTGCGACCTCGTCATGGATATTTGTTTTTACACTGCCTACATCGGTTAAAATACACCCTTTTCCCAGGTATTTGGCAACCTGTTTTAAATAAGCAGTGTTGTAAGAAACCGGTGCGCATAAAAATATGTAAGAACAGTTGCGAAAGTTATCATCTATTGTAGTGGCCGCTACATCGATGACCGATTCCTGCGTAGCCAGTGCAAGTGTTTCCTTATTCTTGTCAAACGCTACGATCTCGTATGTGGGATGGTACTGGCGGATCGCTTTAGCAATGGAGCCTCCGATCAGTCCCAGGCCGATAAAACCTACTTTGTCTTTCATAGTAACCTCCTGAAATGGATTTAAAATGGCTTCGGGGACGTGTACTTTTTCAAAAAACTCCGTCCCCATTTCCATTTTACCCTGTCCCCATTTTATTTGTCAATCTACAATGCGTTAAAGTGAGAAAGTTTTCTGGGGTAAAGTGCGAAATTAAATGGACATGCAAAAACAGAAGGAGTATGATGATAAACAGAAGGATACAGCGCGTAGAATGATCAGATGAGGAGTCGAGTTATGGGACGTTATAAGCTATTGGGATGCAAAATTATGGAAAGGGAGATTGCGAGTGTTGTTTACTCTTATAAAAATGTAATTGATGTGACATTGATTCGGCAGAAACTTCACGACAGACCGGATAATCTGCGCAAGGTACTGCAAAATGAAATTGATCAATTGGAGTGTAATGAGCATAAATATTCTAATGATACAAAAGAAAATGATTTTGATGCAATTCTTTTGGGATATGGATTATGTTCGAATGCGGTGATCGGGCTTCACAGCAGAAGGTATCCGATTGTGGTACCGAAGGCGCACGACTGCATTACACTTTTTATGGGGAGTAAGGAGGAGTATGCGAATTACTATGAAACGCACAAGGGATTTTTCTACTATACTCCGGGGTTTGTAGAAATCGGGTATCCGGATGACGATGCAGTATGGGAAAGGCGTTATCAGATGTATTTGTCACGGTATAAGGGGAGCGAGAAGAAAGCAAGGCGTGCAGTAGAAATTGAAAAATCATTTACTATTTCTTATCAGGGATTTTCTTATATTAAATGGGATACTATTCCATTTCCGGAATATGAGGAGAAGATCAAGCAGCGCGCGAATGAGAAGGGATGGAAATATGAAGAAATTATAGGGAAAAATACAATTCTTAAAAGGCTCGTGGATGGAGAGTGGACAGAAGAAGAGTTCCTCGTTGTCCCACCGGGGTTCCAGGTAGAGGCAAGCTATGACAAGGACATCATTAAAATAGGAAAAATGTAGAATAGATAGTCAGATTGCTATGATAAATCTTATAAATAATGCACAAAAGAGTTGTAATTAGATGAAAATCTTAGTACAATATATACATGAGATTTTACTAAGCAAGGAGGCAGCTAATATGAAAGTTTACAGAACGGATGAAATCAGAAACGTGGTCCTGTTAGGACACGGAGGAAGCGGCAAGACAAGTCTTGTAGAAGCCATGTCTTATGTATCAGGAGCAACGAATCGTATGGGAAAGATCGCGGACGGCAATACGATTAGTGATTTTGATAAAGAAGAGCAGAAACGTGAATTTTCTATCAGCACAACACTGGTGCCGATCGAATGGGAGAAAGCGAAGATCAATGTGCTTGACACCCCAGGTTACTTTGACTTCGTCGGAGAAGTCGAAGAAGCGGTAAGTGCGGCAGATGCAGCGGTTATTGTTGTATCTGGAAAAGCAGGCGTAGAAGTTGGAACGGAAAAAGCCTGGGAATTGTGTGATAAATACAATCTTCCGCGTATGGTCTATGTGACAGAGATGGATGTAGATGACGCAAGTTTCCGTCAGGTGGTTCAGGATCTGACAGAGCGTTATGGAAAAGTTATTGCACCGCACTTTCAGCCAATCCGTGAAAACGAGAAGCTTGTGGGCTATGTGAATGTAATTAAAAATGCAGGAAGACGCTTTACAGGTCTAGGACAGCGGGAAGAGTGTGAGATTCCGGACTACTGTAAACCAAATCTTGAGATTTACAGAGAAAAATTATTAGAAGCGGTTGCTGAGACCAGTGAAGAGTTTATGGAGCGGTATTTTGCGGGAGAAGAATTTTCTGTGGAGGAAATTCGTTCTGCAATGCGTACAGAAGTAATGAATGGAAGTATTGTCCCGGTTGCGATGGGTTCCAATCTTCAGGCTCAAGGCGTTACGAATCTTTTGTCCGATATTGTGAGATTCTTCCCAAGTCCTGACTGCAAAGAGTGTGTGGGAATCAATCGTAAGACGAATGAAATTTATGAAGCTAACTATGATTTTGCGAGAGCAAAATCTGCATATGTATTTAAGACGATGGTAGATCCGTTCATCGGAAAGTACTCTTTTGTAAAAGTTTGCTCTGGTGTGTTGAAGGGAGAAGATACCTTATATAATTCAGATTCGGAAGTGGAAGAGAAGCTTGGGAAGCTGTATACCATGTGTGGAAATAAGCCGGTTGAAATAAGCGAGCTGTTTGCAGGAGACATAGGAGCTATTGCAAAATTATCCGGAACCAAGACGGGGGATACTTTATCAGCAAAAGGAACACCGCTCATCTATGGAAAGACAGAATATTCTAAGCCATATACATATATGAAGTATGTTGTGAAAAATAAAGGAGATGAAGACAAAGTTTCCCAGGCGTTGCAGAAAATGATGGCAGAAGACGTTACACTTAAGACGGTCAATGACAGCGAAAATCGTCAGACACTGCTCTATGGAATGGGAGATCAGCATTTGGAAATCGTGGCAAGCAAACTGGCATCCAGATATAAATGCGAGATTGTGCTTGAGACGCCAAAGGTAGCGTTCCGTGAGACGATTAAGAAGACGTCTGATGTAGATACAAAATATAAGAAACAGTCCGGTGGACATGGACAATATGGACATGTAAAGATGAAATTCGGACCATCCGGAGATCTGGAGACCCCATATGTATTTGAGGAAACCGTTGTTGGAGGAGCTGTACCGAAGAACTACTTCCCGGCAGTAGAAAAAGGACTTCAGGAATCTGTAGTGAAGGGACCTTTGGCTGGATACCCGGTAGTTGGAGTAAAAGCAACTCTTTATGATGGATCCTATCATCCGGTAGATTCTTCAGAGATGGCATTTAAGACAGCAACCAGCCAGGCCTTCAAAAAGGGCTTTATGGAAGCCGGACCAGTTCTTTTGGAACCAATCGCTTCTGTAAAAGTTATCGTTCCAGATGATTATACCGGAGATGTTATGGGAGATCTGAATAAGAGACGTGGACGTGTCCTTGGTATGAATCCTGTTGCAAATGGCTGTCAGGAGATTGTTGCAGACATTCCAATGACAGGACTCTTTGGATATTGTACAACGCTTCGTTCTATGACAGGTGGAAGAGGTACTTATTCTTATGAATTTAGCCGGTATGAGCAGGCACCGTCTGATGTACAGGCAGCAGAGATTGCAAAGCGTGCAGCGGAAGAATAAATAAAATATAATTTTATGGATCTATAATAAATAGAAGAAAAGCCCGGAAGGGCTTTTTTTCTTAGGATAAAGGTGCTATAATCTCCTTGCTATCAAAAAAATACATAGAAAAATGGTGAGGAAAAGAAAGATGAAAATAGTAATCATCGGAGATGGGAAGGTTGGTCATAAGTTGACTGCGCAGTTGTCCGAAGAAGATTATGACATTGTATTAATTGATCAAAATGAAGGAAAATTAAAAGAAGCTCTGAATCGGCTGGATATTTTCTGTATTACCGGAAATGGTGCGGATGCAGAAGTTCAAAAGGAAGCGGGGGTTCAAAATGCGGATTTGGTGATTGCCTGTGCATCCACCGATGAGCTTAATATGTTAAGCTGCCTTTTGGCGAGACGTCTGGGGGCAAGGCATACCATTGCCCGTGTCAGAAATCCAGTTTACTATCGCCAGATGGGATTGTTAAAAGAAGATCTTCATTTAAGTATGGCGGTAAATCCGGAATTGACAGCGGCTATGGAGATTGCCAGAGTTTTACTGCTTCCAGAGACTAGTAAAGTAGAGACCTTTATGAAAGGCAGAGTAGAACTGGTAGAATTTACGCTTCGGGAAGACGGATTGCTTGTTGGTCTTCCGCTGAAGGAGATTTATCGGAAATTCCAGATCAAGATTCTGGTGTGTGCAGTAAAGCGTGGAGATGAGATTTACATTCCAGATGGAGAATTTGTGCTTCAGCAGGGGGATAAGATTCATATTACGGCGTCCCACCAGGAGTTGGAGGCATTCTTTCAAGCCATTGGGAAACGGCTTCTTAAGGTGAAGAAAGTACTGATTGGCGGTGGAGGCCATGTGTGTTTCTATTTGGCTTTGCAGCTTCTTCAGGCAGGAATGCAGGTGAAGATTATTGAACGGGATGAGAAACGATGTGAACATCTCTGTGAAATTCTTCCGAGGGCGACGATCATTCATGGGGATGCGGCAGATCATGATCTCCTTTTAGAAGAAGGAATTCGAGAGGCGGATGCATTCGTGGCGCTGACCGGTATGGATGAGGAAAACATTATTATGTCTTTATTCGCAAAGACACAGGGAGTAGGAAAAGTTGTTGCAAAAGTTAACGAAGACTCCCGTGCACAGCTTGTAGAGGAACTTGGAATTGACAGTACCGTATCGGCAAAAGGAGCGACGGCAGATGCGATTATGAGCTATGTCAGAGCCAGAAATAATTCTTACAGCAGCGTGAATATCGAAACTGCATATCGATTGCTCGGCGGGAAAGTGGAGGCTTTGGAATTTATTATCAAGGAAGAGTGTCAGTTTACGAATGTGCCGCTTAAGAATCTTGCGACAAAAGCAAATCATCTGATTGCATGTATTGGACGAAAAGGGAAGATTATTATCCCAAATGGAGAGGATCATCTGGAAGCAGGTGACAGTGTGATTATAGTAACGAAGGATCACATTATTAATAGTTTCAGTGATATACTTGCATAGGAGATAAATGATGAATACGAAGATGATACGATATATACTGGCCAAGATGCTGGGGGTGGAGGCGCTTCTTCTGCTTCTTCCTGCATTTGTGGCGGTGATTTACGGAGAAAAGAGCGGCGTATGGTTTCTGGTTCCGATTGCTCTTTTGTTAGTGCTTTATTTGATAGGAGGAAGAAAGCGGCCGAAGGAACAGACTATCTATGGAAAAGAAGGAATGATTATTGTTGCTTTGGCATGGATTTTGTGGTCATTGTTTGGTGCGCTGCCGTTTTGCTTGTCAGGTTATATTCCGAATTATCTGGACGCATTTTTTGAAACGGTGTCAGGGTTTACGACTACGGGATCTTCTATTATGCCGGATGTGGAAATTCTTCCGCAGTGCATGACCTTTTGGAGAAGTTTTACCCATTGGGTTGGCGGAATGGGGGTATTGGTATTTGTAATGGTGCTGACATCCCTTGATAAACACCATACGATGTTTTTGATGCGGGCGGAAGTTCCGGGACCGGAAAAGGACAAGCTGGTGCCTAAGGCTATGAGTACTGCGCGAATTCTGTACGCGATGTATCTGGTGCTGACGATTGTGGAGGTTGTGCTGCTGTTATTTGGCGGAATGAGTCTCTTTGACAGTCTGATCCATTCCTTTGGTACAGCGGGAACCGGAGGATTTTCTAATTATGCGACCAGCGTTGGACACTTCAACAGTGCATACATCGACGGTGTGATCACGGTGTTTATGATTCTGTTTGGAATCAACTTTAATCTTTATTTCTTTTTACTGCTAAGAGATTTTAAGCCGGTGTGGAAAAATGAAGAGCTTCGAGCATATTTGGGAATTATTCTTGTTTCGGCGCTTTTAATTACCTGGAATATTAGCCCGTCCTATCCAAACCCATTGACCGCGTTTCGATATGCCATTTTCCAGGTGGCCTCTATCATTACGACGACGGGGTATGCGACGACGGATTATGTAGTGTGGCCATTGCTTTCACAGATGATACTATTGATATTAATGGTGATTGGCGCCTGTGCATCTTCCACGGGAGGCGGTATTAAGGTGTCCAGGCTTCTGATGGTATTCAAATGTATTAAGCGAGAGGTTATGCAGATGGCGCATCCGAAGTCTGTCAATGTAATTCGTGTGAATAATAAGAAGGTAGGCTCCGATGTGCTGAGAAGTTTGTATGTGTATTTGATGGCATACGGAGTGCTGATGGTAGGATCGATTTTGATTGTGTCTATAGATAACAAAGATTTTGCAACGACGATAGGATCTGTGTTTGCGACACTAAATAATATCGGTCCGGGACTTGCGGAAGTGGGACCGGCAGGAAATTTTTCCGATTTTTCACCGTTGTCTAAGTTGGTGTTCTGTATTGATATGCTGGCAGGACGTTTGGAAATCTTTCCATTTCTGATGCTGTTTACGGCAAGTGCATGGAGAAGAAAATTCTAGAAAAAGGTTAGAAGTGACCAGGGAGGTATTATGAAAGGAAAGAAAAAACTGCTTTTGGGCATTGTTGTAATTCTGGTGGCAGCTGTTTATTACTATGCGGCGCTGCCGGCGGTAAACATTCATTCTTCAGAGACGTGGTTCTTTATGATTGCACTGGTGATTGTAATTGCGCTTCTCTATATGAAGAAAGGACAGATTGGAATTCGGGAATTGAAACAGAGCAAGATGATGAAGAGTCTCGGTGTTGTAGTTCTGGGACTTGGAATTATCTATCTGGCAGGTACGCTTTTGTCTTCTCCGATTATCAATGCGAAGAAATATCAGAAGTTGATGAAGGTAGAAGAGAGGACTTTTACAGAAGATATTGAGGAACAGTCTTTTGATAAGGTTCCGCTTCTGGATAAGGATACTGCTGAGATTTTAGGAGATCGGAAGATGGGAAGCATGGTGGACATGGTATCTCAGTTCGATGCAGACAATATTTACAGCCAGATCAACTATCAGGATAATCCGGTGCGTGTAACTCCGCTGAAGTATGCCAGCCTGATCAAATGGTTTACCAACCGCTCAGAAGGAATTCCGGCATATATTCGAATTAATATGGCAACCCAGGAGACAGAACTGGTGAAGCTGGACGAAGGAATTAAATATACAACGAGTGAACACTTTAATCGAAATATTTACCGCCATCTGCGGTTTGCACATCCGACTTACATTTATGGCGAGCTCAGCTTTGAGATTGACGAAGAGGGAGTGCCTTATTGGATTGCACCGGTAAAGAAGTACAATATTGGTCTGTTTGGCGGTGAGACAGTTGGGAAAGTGGTACTCTGTAATGCGGTAACAGGAGAGATGAAGACCTACGATGTAGAGGATGTTCCGCAGTGGGTGGATCGTGTTTATTCTGCAGATCTGCTGGTACAGCTGTTTGATTATTACGGAACTTTAAAGCATGGATTCTTAAATAGTGTATTAGGACAGAAAGACTGTCTGGAGACAACGGATGGTTATAATTATCTGGCTCTTGAGGATGATGTGTGGATGTACACTGGAGTAACCTCTGTCAATGGAGATCAGTCCAACGTTGGATTTGTACTTTCTAATCAGCGTACCATGGAGACGAGATACTATGAGGTAGAAGGCGCTACGGAGGCTGCGGCAATGTCTTCTGCAGAAGGTCAGGTACAGAACCTGAAATATACGGCCACATTCCCGCTTCTTTTGAATATTTCCGGAGAGCCGACGTATTTTATTGCGTTGAAGGATGATGCAGGCCTGGTGAAGAAGTATGCGATGGTTAATGTACAGAGATACCAGATTGTAGCGATTGGAGATAGTGTAAGCCAGTGTGAAGAGAATTATCTGGAACTCTTGTTAAGCAATGGAGTGAAGGAAAAAGAGAAGGATACCAGAGAGGTACTTGAGATATCCGGTAAGATCACCAAAATTGCACAGGCGGTACTGGATGGCACATCTCACTACTATCTGATGGTGGAAGGGTCTGAAGAGATCTTCGATGCATCGGTTGTGGACTTTATCGATGTTGTCCGCTGTGAAGTGGGGCAGGAGATTACGATGGAATACAAGAAGGGCGAGAAGGCCAACACGGTGATGTCGCTGACGTTTGAAGGGGCAGAGCCTGCAAATGCGACAGCTTCTGAAGATGAGGTGGCAGAGTAATGGAACTTAGCGGATTGCTGGCAGAGCAAATCATCGTGATGTTTCTGACTATGGCAGTTGGATACGTGGTAGTAAAGATGGGATTGTTCCGGTCAGAAGACAGCCGGGTTATTTCCAATATGGTTGTCTATATCTGTTCACCATGTGTGATTGTCAATTCCTTTCAGATTGACATGACGCCGGATAAGATTCAGGGGCTTCTGCTGTCAATAACGGCGGCAATAGGAGTACATGTGGTTTTGATCCTGCTGGTGAAAGTCTTGGAAAAGCCTCTTGGACTTAACAGCATTGAGAAAGCTTCTGTGATTTACTCAAACGCGGGATATCTGGTAATTCCTCTTGTGGATGTGGTTCTGGGAGAAGAGTGGGTGTTTTATACAACGGCCTATATTCTGGTTCAGACGGTACTGATTTGGACACATGGAATCCGGCTTCTAGGGGGAGAATCAGCAGGGGATTATCGTAATATTTTGAAGAATCCCAATATTATTGCGACAGCAATCGGACTGACTTTGTTTCTGACGAAGATTCGGCTTCCGTCCATACCGGCAAGCTGCATCGAAGGATTTGGTGATATGATCAGTCCGGCAAGTATGCTGGTAATTGGAATGATTATTGGAAAAGTGAAATTAGGGCAGGTGTTTCGGAAAAAGCGTCCTTATCTGATTTGTTTTCTGCGCCTTATTGTAGTGCCGGTTCTGGCAGCAGCAGTGTTTGCATGGGTGGGACGCATGGGCATTCATAGAGATGCAGAGTATATTCTGATGGTCTCTCTGATTGCTACATCGGCACCGGCAGCGGCTATGATTACACAGCTTTCACAGATTTATCATAAGGATGAGCAGTATGCAAGCGTTATCAATGTGATGTCTGTGTTGTTTTGCATTATTACGATGCCGGCAGTGGTGATGTTGTATGAGTTCCTCTATATGTTGTAGTGAAAAAAGAGGATAAAAAATAAAAATTGAAATCAAAAAAGAGTGGATCGTTTCGTTGAGATGATCCACTCTTTTTCGATAAAGAGGTTCATTATATTTGATTACTGTATTCTTCGATTTTATCCAGTACCCGCTGCTTTTCATCGCCTTCTAATGGAATCGGACAATAGTCGTTGTATCCGCTGGCGGTAGAAAGTGAACAGGGAATAATGTTAATATCATCCGACTTTTTCAGTTTGCCATCTTTTAAAGTGAATGTCTGCTGAAAGATCATCGTGTCCTTGTCGCCGGGATTGGAGTTTCCGCCGAAACAGAAATTGCCAAGACTGTAGGCAATATAGCGATCTTTGTATTTTTCAATCCCCTGAAGAACATGGGGATGATGACCGATCACTAGATCAGCGCCTTTGTCGATTGCAAGATGCGCAAGCTCTTTTTGGATCTCGTTTGGAACATATTCCCGCTCATTTCCCCAATGAAAATTGACGATAATTAATTGAGCTCCTGCCTTTTTTAATGCGGAAATATTTTCTTTTACCTGTTCTTTTCTATCCAAATGATCTGCAAGTTCATAGATGCCGGTAAGACCGATTTTAACACCTTTTAACTCTATTAACTTGACACGTTCAAATCCGAAGGTTGCAACATTGTCATTTTCCAGGGTTTCGATAGTGTCGGTGTAACTCTTGCTTCCATAATCATGGCTGTGATTATTGGCAAGATTTGCTGCCTCAACAGAACTTCCGGACAGGATTTTGGAATATTCAGGGTCAGCCTTGAAAGCATAGGTCTTTGCTTCTCTTTGTTCTTCAGTTGTCAGGGTTCCCTCCATATTGACGATGGATAGATCATCCTTTTCTAATATGGGGCGGACATACTGGAAGAAATAATCTGCTCCCTGTGCATTGTAGTAGGCATTGAGGCTGGTTGCGGGATTGAAGTTGATATCTGTTCCCAGTGTACAGTCTCCCATGGAACTTATAGTGATTGAAGTCTCCCGACCGGAATCTTTGGGTGTTTCTTTATCTAGCTTTAGCTTTTCTACCTTGGGTTTTGGTGTATTAACAGATTTTGTTTTGTTGCTTTTCTTGTTTTCCTTTTTGGCAGGCTTTTTGGCCACCTTTTCTTTATCGTCTGCGGATTGCGTAGTTTCCTTGGGCGGCTGTTTGTTTGGCTTTGACAGTATGCTTCGGATGCCGAAGAACAACAGCAGACAGAGGAAGAGGGGTATGACAATGCAGATGAGAGCCCGGAGTTGTTTCTTTTGTTTCTTTTTCTTTTGACGTTTTCTGGCGTCTTTGATTCCACTCATTTTTTTACCATAAAACAGGCAGCCCGTAAGGGACTGCCTGATATTTTCCTTTGTTATTCTTAATTCAGATAGTTGCAGCCTTCTGAGTTGATTTCAGATAAATCAGCTTTGTCTGCGCTGATGCTTACATAAAATTCAATTCCGCATTCTGCAGAAATCTTTTTCAATCTTTCGATAAAAGTAGGAATATTTTCGAGAGAAATATTTGCGTGTTTCAAAATACCATCGATAAATACGCATTCAATATCGTGGTTGGAACTGTACATACCATATAAAAATCCGATATACTCGTCAATATTTTCAATTGCCGGGAAATCATCCATACATACTGTACGAATGTCGAAGGTAACACTTGCTGTGTCACGGTGAGTTTTCTTAATAAATACTACATTTCCATTACATTTTTTAGCCTGAGCATTCGCCTGCTCAATCATTTGTTGTGTCTTTCCGCTGCCCTTAGGACCTGTTAATAAATTTACCATGGCAAACTCTCCTTTATGTATCATATTATACTGAGCCCCCTCAGTACGATTAACTTATGTTTATTATACACTAAAAGATATACGGAAACAATACAAAAATTATATATTTTGCACTTAAAAATGAAGGGGGGAAAATGTGTGGGATGAGAATCCAAGATAAACCTCTTGACTTATTTTAAGATTCTTCCTATAATAAGTAACGTATATGAGAAAAGCGATGAAGAGGATCAGTAGAAGTGAGAAACCGTTCAGAGAACTGCCGGATGGTGCAAGGCAGCAGGTGGAAACTTTGAACTCGCCTTGGAGTTCCGGTATTGAAGGACACGGGATTTTTTACTTTTCTAAAGAGGAAAATGAAAGTGTATGTATAGATGTCGGCGGGAATTCCCGTTATAGAAACAATGAGTGCATTTGCAGGGGAATCTGCGGATGAAGAAGAGTGGTACCACGGAAAATAAGCCTTTTCGTCTCTTGTGAGATGTGAAGGCTTTTGTTTTTTTATGAAATGATTTTTATGAAAGAAGAAAGAGAGGAAGTTTATCATGTCAAAAGTCCCTTATAATCATAAGGCAATTGAGAAAAAATGGCGTGAAAACTGGGAGAAGAACCCGGTTAATGTCAAAGAAAATGCAGATGGCAGCAAGAGAGAGAAATATTACTGTCTGGACATGTTTCCATATCCGTCAGGAAATGGTCTGCATGTAGGACACTGGAGAGGATATGTGATCTCTGATGTGTGGAGCAGATATAAATTACAGCAGGGATACTATATCATTCATCCGATGGGATGGGATGCTTTTGGTCTTCCGGCTGAGAACTATGCAATCAAGATGGGAGTACATCCTTCTATTTCTACAGCTGAAAATATTAAAAATATCAAGCGTCAGATTAATGAAATTGCAGCGCTTTACGACTGGGATCGCGAAGTAAACACCACAGATCCGAATTACTACAAGTGGACACAGTGGATCTTCGTAAAGATGTTTAAAGAAGGTCTTGCATATGAGAAGGAGTTCCCGATTAACTGGTGTCCGTCCTGTAAAACAGGACTTGCCAATGAAGAAGTGGTAAACGGAAAATGTGAGCGCTGCGGAGCAGAAGTAACGAAGAAAAATCTTCGTCAGTGGATGTTAAAGATTACCGCTTATGCAGAGCGTCTGTTAAGTGATCTTGATAAGCTTGACTGGCCGGAAAAGGTTAAGAAAATGCAGTCTGACTGGATTGGAAAATCTTACGGAGCAGAGGTAGACTTCCCGGTAGATGGACGGGACGAGAAGATTACGGTCTATACGACCAGACCAGATACCTTATATGGTGCAACCTTCATGGTACTTGCTCCAGAACATGAGCTGGCGGCAAGCCTTGCTAATGATGAGACAAGAGAAGCTGTTGAGAAATATATTTATGACGCATCCATGAAGTCAAATGTAGATCGTCTGCAGGATAAAGATAAGACAGGTGTATTTACAGGAAGCTATGCGATTAACCCGTTAAATGGAGAGAAGACACCGATCTGGTTATCTGATTATGTACTTGCAGATTACGGAACCGGAGCAATCATGTGTGTACCGGCTCACGACGATCGTGACTTTGAATTTGCAACGAAATTCGGCATTCCGATTGTTCAGGTTATTGCAAAAGACGGAAAAGAAATTGAAAATATGACAGAGGCTTACACGGAGGCAGTTGGAACCATGATCAACTCCGGTGAGTGGAATGGAATGGAATCCGCAGTTCTTAAAAAAGAAGCCCCACACATTATCGAAGAGCGTGGTATCGGACGTGCAACTGTAAATTACAAGCTGCGTGACTGGGTATTCTCCCGCCAGCGTTACTGGGGTGAGCCAATCCCGATCATTCACTGCCCACACTGCGGAAACGTACCGGTACCGGAAGATCAGCTTCCACTGGAACTTCCGGACGTAGAATCTTATGAGCCGACAGGAACCGGAGAATCTCCGCTTGCAGCTATTGATGAGTGGGTAAATTGTACTTGTCCTGTATGTGGACAGCCTGCAAAACGTGAGACAAATACAATGCCGCAGTGGGCAGGATCTTCCTGGTATTTCCTGCGTTATGTGGATAATCACAATAATGATGAACTGGTTTCCAAGGAAAAAGCAGATGAGATGCTTCCGGTAGATATGTATATCGGTGGTGTAGAGCATGCGGTACTTCATCTTCTGTATGCACGTTTCTATACAAAGTTCCTGTGTGATATCGGAGCAATCGATTTTGATGAGCCATTCCAGAAACTCTTCAATCAGGGAATGATTACAGGCAAAAACGGAATTAAGATGAGTAAATCCAAAGGAAATGTCGTATCTCCGGATGACCTCGTAAGAGATTACGGATGCGATTCTTTAAGAATGTACGAATTATTCGTAGGACCGCCGGAGTTAGACGCAGAGTGGGATGACAGAGGAATTGACGGTGTAAACAGATTCTTAAAGAGATTCTGGAATCTTGTCATGGACAGCAAGGAAGCAAACGTAAAAGCTTCGAAAGAAATGATTAAAGAACGTCATAGACTGGTGAAGGATATTACAACCCGTCTGGAGAGCTTCAGTCTGAATACTGCAATCTCTGGATTCATGGAGCATAATAACAAGCTCATTGAGATTGCGAAAAAAGAAGGCGGAATCGATGCGGAGACGCTGTCAACGATGGCGGTGCTTCTGTCCCCATTTGCACCACATATCGCAGAAGAGGTGTGGGAGCAGTTAGGACATGAAGAAAGCGTATTTACTGCCGGATGGCCTACCTATGACGAGAATGCCATGAAAGATGATGAGATCGAAGTGCCGGTACAGATCAACGGAAAGACAAGAGCTGTCATTTCTATCGCAGCAGATATTTCCAAAGAGGATGCGATTGCAGCTGGAAAAGAAGCGATTGCAGATAAACTGACAGGTACGATTGTGAAAGAGATCTACGTACCAAAGAAGATTATAAATATTGTTCAAAAATAATTGAGAAGAAATTCTCACAACAGAATAAAGTGCTTGGAAATATTGAAAGGTTGGCTTGAAATCAAGGGTTACAGACATTTTTCTTCAAAGAAAAGGTATCGTAGAATACCGCAAAATATCGTAACAGATTTTTGAAATGGAGTAAATTTGGAGTAAAAGTTGAAAGAAAATGGAGTAAATATTTCAAGTGTTAGAGAATGGCGCAGGTAATGGAAGCATTATTTGTGCCATTTTTCACTTTATAAGAAATTTCTCAAATCGTAAAAAATAGTGTATAATGTATGAGAAATAAAAAAGGGCATAACAAAAGAGCGAAAGTTGGCGATTTCGCGATGACTTTGATTATGAAATTTTTTGTTTTTTGGTGTGACTGCACTGTTTGACGATTGAGAATGTACATGTACTTATGGACTTATCCATATCCCATGACTTTTCGGTATCGTTCAAATAGTGCAGTTTTTTTGTGGTAAACTTCCAACACCAACATAGAAGTGCCACACTTTGGACATTTAAGAGGATCATATCCAAAAGAAAGAAGAATGGAATGTCTCCAATTAAGAAGCGTACGAAGATATCGTTTCTTTTCAGAAGAGATACATTTATGCAGTTTCTTTTCCTGTTTGTGATGCTTGGCATAGATGCCATAGTAGCGTAACATTTTAAAATGCTTTTCAGGGATATGTACAATTAATCTTTTGATGAAATCCAAGGCAGGAATACATTCGGTAATGGTTTTATTATCTTCATGACGAGTATAATGAAATGTCACAAATTCACCATCGTATTTATCAATGCGAGAAGTTGCAATAGTAGGGCGTCCAAGATAACGACTAATGTATTTGATTGTGATATCCGGTGTACAAAGATTAGGTTTTGCACGGACGTAAAATCCGTCTGCGTGTTTGGTGTACATTTCATTTTTAACTTTTCGGAACGATTTACCGATTTTATTCGTAAGACGTTCAAGAAGGACTTTGCGGAAAGCATTTCGTAGAAAAGTGTAGTCAAAATGTTTTACAGGTCTCCAAACAGTAAAATTACCTGCACCGCCTTCCGAGATGAGAGCGTGGATGTGGGGATTCCACTTTAAATCTCTGCCGAAGGTATGTAAAACACAAATAAGACCAGGAGTAAAATTTTCGGTTTTATTCATTTTGGAGAACATACGGAGAACGACATCTCTGACAGAATGAAAGAGACAAGTTAAAAGCGAACGGTCTTTGAGAAAATGAATACGAAGTTCTTCAGGGATAGTGAAAACACAATGCCGATGTACACAAGAAATTAGTTTGCAGGACATGGAGAAAGAACGTCTCAGATTGTACATGTTGCCACAAGTAGGACAGAAACGGGATTTACAACGAAAAGGAGTAAATTTCATTTCACCACAATCTGGACACACAAAAAAGGCACCGCCATAGGATGGATCGCCACAATGGATCATCTTGGAGATGTTTTCAACTTCAGTTTGTCTGGGATGAAGTTCGTAAAGGATATGCTCATAATAATCAATAAAAATAGTTTGTAATATATTGCTCATGTAATTATTTTACAATAAAGAAACACAAAGAAAAACCCCCACCCCTCAAGAATGAGGGGCAGGGGAGCTGAGAGTGTGCTCAGCACACTTTTTTAGAAGCAGTTTGGATGTATGTTTTTGAATCCAGAATAAGTATAGTAAAATTTGCACCGGAGGGAACCGGATACAGGATAAAGACAGAATTAAATAAGGAGAAGAAATATCAGTTATACATGATGGCAATCATTTACCTATGGAATATAACTGTTAAGGAAACATTAAGAAAATGTTTGAGAATAATTATAAAGTGTATGATAAAGTGAAAACATAAATGAGCAGATTCGCTCCTATTTCATGTATACGAATATCTTTAAGTTGCTGTTAATATGAAAAGGATGAGAAAATATGAAGAAACGAAAAAAATATAAAAAACACAAAAAGATAAGATGGTCCTATGTCAAGATTTAGTACAAGTTAAAATGAGGTTTTCCTCATCTTAACCTGCCATCTGCAATTCGCCCTGCTGAAGCCTACGATACAGCTCTTCATAATCATTTGGTGACATATAATCACAGTGACTATGAATTCGTTTCGTATTGTAGAATGCTTCTAAATATTCGAAAATCAAACGATATGCATGATCATAATCTCGAATCTTAAACCGATTCAGCCATTCTCTCTTAATCAGGGAGTGGAACGACTCAATACATGCATTATCCCATGGATATGCCTTTTTAGAATAACTACACTGCATGGTTGCGGTTACACGTTTGTATTCTTTTGATACATACTGGCTTCCGCGGTCTGAATGCAAAATTAAAGGTTTATCGATATTGCGTCTTGCTTTGGCTTTCTTTATTGTTTCAATCACGCAGGATACTTCCAATGTTTTGGAAAGTGTCCAGGCAATGATTTTTCTGGAATATAAGTCCATAATACTGGTCAGATAAACAAATCCGTCTATCGTCCAGATATATGTGATGTTAGAACACCAAACAGCATTTGGTCGTTCTGGATGAAACTGTTCATCAAGGATATTTTTTAATTCGCTGCTGAAGTCAGAATCTTTGGTCGTGATGGTCCATGGCTTGCTCCATTGAGCTTTGATGCCCATTTGTTTCATATACTTACCAACGGTACGCTCGGAGATGATTTCTCCTGATTTACGCAATTCCCTGGTAATTTTAGGGGCACCATAATTCTGTTTAGATTCATCATAAATATCTTTGATTTTAGCTTTTACGGCTTCACGTCTTTTTTCTGTATTAGAAGGAACACGTTTTAGCCATGCATGATAACCAGAACGAGAAACGCCAAGATGTTTCAACATTCCGGAGACAGAAACCCGGCGTTTTGCCTTATGGGCAGTTTCTGCCATCTCCTTAACTTCGAGATAAATGGCTTCCGTCATTTTCCCAGAATGTTGATTGCTTTTTTTAATACTTCAAGGGCATCCTGTGCATCTCGTAATTCTCGTTTTAATCGTGCGATTTCTTTTGCTTCATCAGAAGCATAGTTACCGGAACCACGGCTTTCAATATCACCTGTTTCACGCAGTTCTTTCTGCCAGCGTGATAATGTCTGCTGACTGATTCCTAAGTTTGTAGCACAGCCTTGCAGTCCTAAGTTCTTGTGATCATGATAATACTGGACTGCATCCAGCTTAAATTGTTTGTCATAGTGCTTTGCCATAATGAGTTCCTCCTTCAGTGCGGTACCTACATTGTACCATGATTTTTCTTATAAGGAATTCTCATTTTGACTTGTACTATTTATATTCTAGCACCAAGAGTAGTTTTGGTGATAATGTTATTTGTATCATTTTTTGTGGCACTAGGATTGTATAAGACGGGAATTTATCGTTTTGATTTTTTGAAGAATGCTTATAAAAAAATTGATTTCAAATTGAATACAAACGAACTTAGCATTCCTCGAGATGCTCTTTCATTTTCAGTTTATGATATTGAGCAAGAAGAATATCTGTTTTACGAAGGAGATAGTCAATTGCCTACAGTCGCAAGTTTGGCAAAATTATTTGTTATTGATTATGCTTTGGAAAAAGTTGGCTTGGAAGATATTGTAGAGGTAAAACAAGAGGTATTAGATCTTGTGCCGGCGGGTTCGTCTTTAGCAAATCTGCATACTGGAGAATATACGGTTAAACAATTAATGGAGGCTATGCTTATTCCTTCGGGAAATAATGCTGCCTATGCATTGGCATATTATATTGCTGAAAACGAAATGGGCGAAGGATATACAGCGATAGAATATATTAATTATTTTATGACAAACCTTAATGAATATTTAATCAAAGAAGGCTATTCCAAAACAAATCTGTATAATGATCCGAGTGGAGCTTCTATGCAAGCTGATTCTCATTTGGACGATGTTAACCGTATAGCATTAAAATGAGCCGTCCCCGTCAGCATAGACACCTAAAACGAAAGAATTCTATCCTGTTCTTAGTTTTTCTTGATTTTCCTCATTTTTTTATCCATTCAGGCTGGCAGGATACTCTTTTCTAGCCCTGCTGTGCCTGTGTGGGTTTTGGAGCAAAATAAGCTATGCTGCTTTCAAATCCTTCTCACGTTTTTGATAGTACTCCTCCGGCGTCAGATATCCATTTGCTTCATGGATCCGTTTGCGGTTATAAAATATCCATATATATTCAAATACTGCCGCTTTCGCTTCCTCACGGGTATGGAAATGCTGTTCATTCAGCCACTCCTGCTTAAGCTTCCCCCAGAAGCTCTCCATCGGCGCATTGTCCCAGCAGTTCCCTTTGCGGCTCATGCTACTGATAAAACCATGGTCTTTGGCAAGCCTCTGATATTCCTGCGAACAGTACTGGCTTCCCCTGTCGGAATGCAGGATACATCCGGCTGTATTCTTCGTATGGCTGATTGCATCCTTAAGCGCGGATATCACAAGCCCCTTTGTTATACGCCCACCCATCGAGATCCCGACCATCTTATCTCCGCAAAGATCCATAACCCCTGCAAGGTACAGCCAGCCTTCATCTGTTGGGATATATGTAATATCGCTTACCATTTTCTGTCCGGGTCTGTCTGCCGTAAAATTCCGGTTCAGGATATTTTCCGCCACTGGAAGGTTATGACCGGAATTTGTTGTCGCTTTATATTTTCTGTGACTTTTTGACCGGATACCGTTTTCACGCATGATGCGCTCTATACGCTTGTGGTTGACCGGTTTTTCTGATTTCCGGTTTATTTCATGGGTTATCTTTCTGGTGCCATAAGTGCCTCGCGACTCCTCATAGATTCGGATAATCTCTTTCCGTAAAGATTCATTCTCTGTACATCGTCGGTTTTTGGAACGCTTCCGCCACGCATAATAACCGCTTTTTGAAACCTGAAGCCACTGCGCCATCTTTGCGACCCGATATTGGGAGCGGTGCTGCTCCATATAAAGGTAACGGATCACTTCAGGTTCTTTGCAAAGAAGGCGCTTGCTTTTTTTAGGAATTCATTCTCTTCTTCCAAATCTTTGATCCGCTTTTTTAGTGCCCGCAGTTCAGCATCTTCTTGATGGAGATTGCCGCTGCCTACAAAGGGCTGTGCTGGATGTTCTTTAAACCGTGACATCCATGTATATAGGGTATTTACATTGATTCCGAGTTCCCTTGCTACCTGTGCCGCCGGTATCCCCGACTGTACACGTTTACATGCCTCTTCCTTGAATTCGATACTGTACGTCTGTGCCATAATTCATCCTCCTGACTTTCTGGATAGATTATACCACTCGTTCTATGTGTCTATCAAATGGGGTATAAGGCAAAACTCCTAAATTATGATTTTGTTAAAGAATGTGTTGATAAAAGTTCCTTTTCAATTCAAACTCCGCAAGGTGAAATCACATGGAAAAATACGAATGAGTTTTTAGATAAAAAATCACCGTACTATAACGCAAATGTAAAGGGAATAAAAACTGGAACCATGGCATCTTCATATAACATTGTTGTTCTCTATGAAAAAGATGGAAAAACATATCTAATTACCTGCTTGGCAGCATTATCAAATGAAGGAAGATATAAAGCGGTACAGTCAGCTATAAACACAATTGTATAATGGACAAGCTAACTACAATTAAATATTCGTAGTTTTACTAAGCAGGAAAGCTGAAGTGCTCCTGCTTTTTGCATCCAAAATTAAATATAAAACTCTAATGCACTTGCCATTTTCTTTGGTGAAAATGCCAGGTGCTTTTGCTTTAGGAAGCAAGAAAAAGATCTTCCTTTCTTTAGGCTGATGAAGTATAATGTTAGCAACAATTAGAAGTTGTGGAGTAAAGCAAAATGAATACGAATTAAGTTAATCACGCTATATGGCTTGATTATAAATACAAAGATAAAAACGCAATGTGCATTTATGATGTGCTAGAGCCGGTAGGTAGCCCGGCCGTCCTATGTAAATAGGGTAAGTAACCTGCCCCTCCGGGTTGTCCATTCTTTGTTCAATTATTATTTTAGGAGGGATTTTTATGGACAAAGTAAGTGGAAAACTGACAGTATATTTTGAGAGATCGTTTTGGGTAGGTGTATTTGAACGAATCGAAGATGGTAAACTGTCTGTGGCAAAGATAATATTTGGAGCAGAACCCAAAGATTATGAAGTGCAAGACTATATTCAAAAGTACTATTACAGTTTGAAGTTTTTGAGGAAAACAATGTGAAATATTTTATAAAAGATAAAGATAGAAAAGGTACGTGTTATTATGAATTCTATAAGGGAAAATGGGACGGGGAATCTTCCTGGAAAACAGATTCTATATTGTTACAGGATGATATAGTTTTTCAAAACGAAGAGTTTATTGATGCTATATTAGAGGTGGTTCCTTCCTATAATCCATTTGGAGAAACAGAAATATCAAATGTAGAATGGAAGGCAATTGGACAATTTATAGAATTAAAAAACACTACTGTTCGAGAAATCTATTTTGAAGCGGATGAATGGCTTCAAGAAGTATTTAAAGAATATGACTGTTTTACAATATTAGGAATATGATTAGAGCAAGAATAAATTAGAATTTTAGGAGGACGTATAATGATTGCAGTTTGGATAATTGGAGTTTTGTTTTTAATAATAGGGCTGATATTTAGCATTCCTACATTTATTAAATTCATTAAATGCAAAGGACACACAACTGGTAAAATTGTCAGTATTGATAATTCGTCAGATAAAAATGCTAGGGCAGTATATGAATATGTTGTGGCTAATAGCAAATATATAAATAGAACAAATTGGACTCCGCATCTTATATTTCATCTCGGCGGAGAGTGCCATGTTATTTATGATAAAAATAATCCAAATTATTCTTATATCAAGCAGAGTGGGCAATATATTCGTTGTATTGTAGGTACGCTCTTTGCAATTATTGGATTAGGTGTATTATTACTGGGACTAGTTTTACGTAGTGTTTTATAATGAATACTGAGTAGCTATAACTTCCAGCTTATAGAGCAAGTATAATATTTAAGGAGATGAATGCTATGTCTGAATTACAAATTGCATGGTTAGAATTGATAACAGTCGGGGGGCTTGGCATAATATTAGCTTTGGCCGGAGTCATCATCAATATTATCGCAGAAAGGCAAAATAAGCTGTGTACGCAACATACAGAAGGCATTGTTATACAATATGGATTTCCAGGGGATGGAAGAATGTATCCAATTGTGGAATATTTTGTGGATGGGGTTTGTTATAAAGCGAAGAAAAAATTTCGTGGAGTAAAGAGAATAAGAATATCTGGATTCCCCATAAAGGTGCAGTCAAAAGCTTATGAAGATGAAAAAGGTTGGCTGCATATAAAAATCGGACCTATTGCAAATTTGCATCAGATTGCAGAACAGCTATGGCCTATCGGCAGTAAGATGACAGTTTTTTATAATCCAAACGATCCTAAAAAATGTTATGTAGACAGACCAATTTCAGGAAGCTTTACATCCATAATGTTCGTCTTAGTGGGAATGGTAATAATAATTCTCAGTGTATTGGTATTCTTTTTGATACAGTTATAATCTGCAAAAGTTAAATAGTAAACGAATAAATTCCGGTTTTCCGAGTTGAAGAGGAGAGGTACAGATAATGAAATTAAAAAATGTTTTAATTGTTGTCAAAGATATTGAAAAATCAAAAAAGTTTTACCATGACTTGTTTGGGCTTGATGTGATACTCGATAATGAAGGTAATGTGATTTTAACAGAAGGTCTTGTGCTGCAGAAGGAAGATATTTGGAAGGAATTTTTGGAGAAAGATATTATTCCGCGAAATAATTCTTGTGAATTGTATTTTGAAGAGCAGGACATAGAAGGATTTGTCGAAAGGCTGGAAAAGTTATATCCTTCCATTCAGTATGTCAATCGGCTTGTGACACATAGCTGGGGGCAAAAAGTGGTTCGTTTTTACGATTTGGATGGAAATCTGATAGAAGTTGGAACTCCTATGTAAATAAAGAAATGTGATGTGTATTTTTATGTGGACAAAAGGGGAAAATAGATTGTATGAATCAGCAATTTATACGTGGATTGGAAATTGATTGGAATAAAATTGAGCGGGACAGCTATTTGAAAAACATTGAGGCGCTGAAAGGGGTTGAGCAATTAGAGTTTGAAACCCCTATTACGTTTTTTGTCGGAGAAAACGGAAGTGGCAAATCTACGTTATTGGAAGCGATTGCGGTTGCTTATGGGTTTAACCCGGAGGGTGGAACGAAGAACTATTCTTTTTCTACTTATGATTCTCATTCTAATCTTTGTGAAGCGATACGATTGTCCAAAGGATTCAGGCAGGCGAAGCACGGTTATTTCCTACGTGCAGAGAGTTTTTATAATGTGGCAACAAAAGAAGAAGATTATGCAGATGCAGGGCATCCATCAAGCAGATTTCATGCGCAATCTCATGGAGAGAGTTTTTTGGCATTGGCACAGCAGCAAATGCAGCCGAATGGCATCTATATCTTGGATGAGCCGGAGGCAGCGTTGTCACCGCACAGGCAGTTGACGCTTATGTTGGAAATCCATCGATATGCAAAAGCCGGTGCACAGTTTATTATCGTAACGCATTCGCCGATTTTACTGGCCATTCCAGAAGCCAAGATATGGACGTTTGACGAAGGTGCAGTACATACTTGTGCGTATGAAGATACCTCTAGTTATCAGGTGACGGAAATGTTTGTGAATCATAGAGAGCAATTGCTGGATAGGTTGTTTAAAGAGTAAGAAAGAGTGGGAGCAAAATCAAAGATTTTGCTCCCACTCTTTATAAAATTTTACTTAAAATTCTGGTTCAATCAATCCAAAGGTACCATTTTTCCGGCGGTACACAACATTTACTTCGTCTGTTTCTGCATTGCAGAATACATAGAAATCATGTCCCAGTAATTCCATCTGTACACATGCATCTTCCGGATACATTGGCTTGAATCCGAACTTTTTGGTGCGGACAATCTTGATTTCGTTATCCTCGTCTACACTGTCTGCAGCATCAAAGAATTCCTGTTTAAAGTTGCCGCCTTCCTGATGTCTTGCAATCAGTTTGTTTTTATATTTGCGAAGCTGACGTTCAATGACTTCTTCTACCAGGTCAATCGATACATACATGTCACTGCTTACCTGTTCGGAGCGGATGATTCCGCCTTTGACAGGGATGGTGACTTCAATTTTCTGGTGTTCTTTCTGAACACTCAAAGTTACGTGAATTTCCGTATCGGGAGTAAAATATCGCTCTAATTTTCCGAGTTTGTGTTCAACTGCCTCCCTTAATCCTGGTGTTACATCGATGTTTTTTCCAATAATGATATACTTCATGCTGTCCAACCCCTTTTCGACATAATTTCAGAAGATATAGTCAGATAATTAATGTAAAGACCAACGATCTATCTGATATATGTAGTATAACACGTTTTGGCGTCAATGTATAGCATGTATTACTTGAATTCTTGAAACTTTTTTGTCATGCATTTTGGCTACACGAAGACCAAAATCTGGAAAATAAACACTCGCACCAACCCCGATTTCGATATCGTACTCTTCGCATTTTTTTGAAAGGACATCGAGAAGAGTTTCCCCTTTTTCATGTGGAATATCAATATCGAGAAGTTTGTTAACGGTATGAGCCTTTGTGCTTGCTCGGAAAATGATTTCTTCTGCTATATCGAATTCGCAGAATAAGAACTTTCTGGTAGCAAACAGGACTGCGATGGCACAGACGCCGATCAGACTGCCCATAATAGAAGAGTGGTCGATAATGACCTGTCTTGCAATGGCAAAGAGCAGTACCTCGAAGACGGTGTTTGGCGTGTGGTAATACATCATGCGAATCAGCTCAACACCGATAATCAGGTTAAAGCATGTCTCCAGCAGATCGTCATAGTTTGGCCACACTTGCAGATCTGGAATATAGATCAGTGAACCTGCCATCCGAAGGCAAAGTAAAATAATACCGACAGATAACATAAGAGCGATGAAAAATTCCAAGATAACTGCTACACGTTGTAAAAATTTTTCTGCAAAATGTTTCATAAATTCCTCCTGGCTAGTTTATGGTAGATCCATGGATAGATAATTAAAATCCATAATACCAGTATAAAGTATTCCGCCATCTTTGCCAAGATAGAACTTTGTGCCAACATCCCAAGACCTTCTTTTAAAAGAACAGTAAAAAATAGCCCCAAAAGCAGTCGGATTACCTTTGCGAAAGTAGAGCCGATTTGGGGATCAAAATGAAAATGGGTTCGCTCCAAGTACCAGCCAACAGAAAAGCCAAGACCTGCGCCTGCGGCTTTGCAGCAGTCGGAAGCATATTTGGCGCTAATGGTTCCGCCTTTCATAAGCCATAGTGCATAGAGTGCAACAGCTATAGAAGTTAGAAAGAGTATTATGGCAATAGGCTTAAGGTAACGGTTATCGTCAAGAAATGCAGACTGAAAGTGCCAGATGAATGTGGCGATAAGAAGAGACAATCCCATAGATACCAGCACGTCTTTTGGAGTATGGCAGCCCAGGTACATCCGAGAAAATCCAATGAGAAGAAAAGCTAATACGCAGAGGATTTTGAGGGGGAGTTTTTGGGACTTTTTCGCCAGCGGGTAGAATAGACAGGTGGCTCCCTGGGTGTGTCCGCTGGGAAAAGAGTAGCCGGTAGCTCCGGGAACTGCGCTTTCAACTGCATGGAAATCAGGATCCAGTACCCAGGGGCGGGGAATACGGAATGTGATTTTTAAGGTCTGGACACAAAGACCAGCGGTAAAGTAAGTGAAACCAAGCAGATATGCAAAACGTTTGTCTATGCACCAATATAGTGCACAGACAAACGCAATGATGATAACTTCCTGGCCGAAATAAGTGATAAACTGCATCAGTTTATCGAGAAATGGGGTACGAATCCCCTCTAATAACCATAAGAATGACATTATCTGTTTCCTCGTTTTCTCATTTTTGGATCCAAGATTTTTTTGCGGATTCTCAAGTTTTCCGGTGTTACTTCTAGAAGTTCATCGGTATCGATGAAATCAAGCGCCTCTTCCAGACTTAAGATCTTCGGAGGAGACAGGCGCAGTGCATCGTCTGCGCTGGAAGAACGGGTATTAGTCAGATGCTTGGTTTTGCAGACATTTACTTCAATGTCGTCTGTTTTAGCGTTCTGGCCAATTACCATACCGGAGTAAACTTTCTCGCCGGCGCCGATAAAGAGGATTCCACGTTCCTGGGCGCTGTAGAGACCGTAGGTTACGGATTCTCCGGTTTCAAATGCAATCAGAGATCCCTGTTTGCGGTATTGAATATCGCCTTTGTATGGGGCATATCCGTCAAATGCGGTGTTCATAATTCCGTTTCCTTTGGTGTCGGTCAGGAATTCTCCGCGGTAGCCAATGAGACCTCTGGATGGGATTTTAAATTCCAGACGAGTGTAGCCGCCGCTTGCGGTTCCCATATTCTGGAGTTCTCCCTTTCTCTGGCTTAATTTATCAATGACTGTTCCGGTGAATTCTTCCGGTACATCAATATAAGCGACTTCCATTGGTTCTAATAATTTCCCGTTTTCATCTTTTTTATACAGAACTTCTGCTTTGCTGACTGCAAATTCATAGCCTTCTCGACGCATATTTTCGATCAATACAGAAAGATGAAGTTCACCGCGGCCGGATACACGGAAGCTGTCGGTGTTCTCAGATTCCTCCACTCGAAGGCTGACGTCTGTGTTCAACTCACGGAACAGACGGTCGCGGAGGTGACGAGAGGTAACGTACTTTCCTTCCTGGCCGGCAAATGGGCTGTCATTGACAATGAACTGCATTGCGATGGTTGGCTCGGAAATCTTCTGGAACGGAATCGGAGTCGGATCTTCCGGGGAACAGAGAGTGTCACCAATGGAGATATCTGCAATACCGGAGATGGCAACGATGGAACCGATGGAAGCTTCTTTGACTTCAACCTTGTTTAATCCGTCAAATTCATACAATTTGCTGATTTTTACTTTTTTCTGTTTGTCTGGTTCGTGGTGGTTAACCATGATCAGATCCTGGTTGACAGCAATGGTGCCGTTGTCTACCTTTCCAACGCCGATTCGGCCGACGTATTCATTGTAATCGATGGTGCTGATCAGCATCTGTGTCGGTGCTTCTGGATCACCTTCCGGAGCTGGAATATAGTCGAGAATCGTCTCGAACAGCGGCTGCATATCTTTTTCTTCATCTGTTAAGTCTAAAACAGCAATTCCGGATTTGGCGGAAGCGTAGATGAATGGGCAATCCAGCTGATCGTCGGATGCATCCAGATCCATCAGAAGCTCCAGAACTTCGTCAATCACTTCTTCCGGTCTTGCTTCCGGACGGTCGATCTTATTGATGCAGACGATGACTGGAAGATCTAATTCCAGTGCCTTCCTTAATACGAATTTGGTCTGTGGCATGGCGCCTTCAAATGCGTCTACGACCAGAATAACACCGTTGACCATTTTTAAAACACGTTCTACTTCGCCTCCGAAGTCAGCGTGTCCTGGTGTATCAATGATATTGATTTTCGTACCTTTATAATAGACGGCAGTATTTTTAGAGAGGATGGTGATTCCACGCTCTCTCTCGATATCGTTAGAGTCCATGACACGTTCGGCTACTTCCTGATTTTCACGGAATACACCGCTTTGTTTTAACAGCTCGTCCACCAGGGTGGTTTTACCGTGGTCAACATGGGCGATGATTGCAATATTACGAACATCTTCACGTTTTGTTTTCATATGAACCTTCCTTTTCTCTACCTATTAAATACATTTTTTTACATTAACTTTAATAGTTTATCATATTTTGGGGATTTTACAAGTACCGGGATGCGGATATCTGATTTTTTGAAAAAAGTAGTTCTAAAATGCCAGAACCGTTCATAGACTGATTAATGACCTAGAAATACGACGCAGAGGAAGGGAGAAACTCAAATTATGTCAGATAAGATTATTGAAAACAACCAGGTAACCATTATGGGAGAAATCGTAACTCCATTTACATTCAGCCATGAGGTGTTTGGAGAAGGATTCTATATGGTAGAAGTAAGTGTCAGAAGACTTAGCAACTCACAGGATCAGATTCCGGTTATGGTATCGGAACGGCTGATTGATGTATCACAGGATTACACAGGAGAATTTATTATGGTGAGCGGACAGTTTCGGTCCTATAACCGACATGACGAGGTGAAGAACCGGCTGGTTCTGTCTGTGTTTGCGCGGGAGATTGAATTTGTTGAAGAAGAGCTGGATGGAGCGAAGACAAATAATATCCTGTTAGACGGATATATCTGTAAACTTCCGGTGTATCGGAAGACGCCTCTTGGACGAGAAATTGCAGATCTTCTTTTGGCAGTTAACCGACCTTATGGAAAATCCGATTACATACCTTGTATTTGCTGGGGAAGGAATGCCAGGTATGCTTCTTCCTTTGAAGTTGGAGAACATGTGCAGATTACAGGGAGAATCCAAAGCCGGGAATATGTGAAAAAGCTGACAGAAGAGAGGACGGAAAGACGGGTGGCATACGAGGTGTCGGTCAGCAAACTTGAGTGCATGGAGTAGAGAAGGGCTTTTCATTGACATCATATTTGAATAATGATAGAATTTCATTATGAATGTATTTCAGAATGTTGATAGAAAGGCAGGAGGATATTATGTCTATTTTTACAGGCGCAGGCGTAGCGATCGTAACCCCATTTCAGGAGAATGGAGAGATCAATTATGATAAGCTGGACGAATTAATTGACTATCACTGTGAGAATGGTACGGATAGTATTATTATATGTGGAACTACAGGGGAATCAGCCACGATGACGGAAGAAGAGCATATGGAGTGTGTGAAGTTTGCCATTGAGCGGACGAAAAAGCGGATTCCGGTAATTGCAGGAACCGGTTCAAATTGCACCAGAACAGCTGTTGAGATGTCAAGAGAGGCGGCTGAAAACGGAGCAGACGGACTTCTGGTTGTGACTCCGTATTACAATAAGGCAACCCAGCAGGGGCTGATTGCTCACTATACAGCAGTTGCCAGAGAAGCGAAAGCTCCGATTATTATGTACAGTGTTGCAAGTCGAACAGGATGTAACATCGAGCCAGCTACCGTTGCAGAGTTGGTGAAGAATGTAGATAATATTGTAGGAGTCAAGGAAGCTTCCGGCAACATTTCCCAGGTTGCGAAAATTATGGCAATGACGGATGGGAACATTGATCTTTATTCCGGAAATGATGATCAGATTGTGCCGATTCTGTCACTGGGCGGAAAGGGAGTCATTTCTGTATTGTCTAATGTGGCTCCGAAAGAGACGCACGATATCTGTGAACTCTTCTTTAACGGAGAGATAAAGGCCAGTACAGAACTTCAGTTAAAGGCGATTCCATTGGTAGAGCAGCTGTTCTGCGAAGTGAATCCGATTCCGGTAAAGAAGGCGATGAAGCTGATGGGATACGATTGTGGTCCGCTTCGGATGCCGCTTACGGAACTGACACCGGAACATGAGAAATCACTGGCGAAGGCAATGAAGGATTTCGGGATTGCGCTTGTCTAGGAGTGGCATGGCGTGATATATACAATGGCGAAAATGCTTTTGCAGAAGTGACAGGAGGATAAGAAAAAGATGGTAAGAGCGATTATGCATGGCTGTAATGGCAAGATGGGTCAGGTGATCAGTGGTCTTGCAAAAGCAGATGAACAGATAGAAATTGTGGCGGGAATTGATCGGTATATGGGAATCAACAACGACTACCCGGTATTTGACAGCATTGAGAAGTGTGATGTGGAAGCAGATGTTGTGATTGATTTTTCCAATGCGGCGGCAGTGGATGCGCTTCTTGAGTACTGTGTGGAGAAGGCGCTTCCGGTTGTACTGTGTACAACGGGACTTTCCGAAGAGCAGCTTGCGAAGGTAGAAGAGGCGGCAGGGAAGACGGCAGTCTTAAAATCTGCCAATATGTCTTTGGGAATCAATCTTTTAATGAAGCTCCTTCAGGATGCGGCAAAGGTTCTGGGACCGGCTGGTTACGATATTGAATTGGTGGAGAAGCATCACAACCAGAAAGTAGATGCACCAAGCGGAACGGCTCTGGCTTTGGCAGATTCGATCAATGAGGCTTTGGATCAGGAATATACATATGTATATGACAGAAGCCAGGTCAGACAGAAAAGAGATCAGAAAGAAATTGGAATCTCAGCTGTACGTGGTGGAACGATCGTGGGAGACCATGAAGTGATTTTTGCCGGTGTGGATGAGGTGATTGAGTTTAAGCATACCGCGTATTCCAAATCTGTATTTGGAAAAGGAGCGGTGGAAGCTGCGAAGTTCCTGGCAGGGAAACCAGCTGGGCGCTATGATATGTCAGATGTAATTCATTTTTAACTTTACAGAACAAGGACAGCAGGAGATGGACGAAAAAGCCGGATTTTGCTGTCCTTGTCTGCAAAGAGAAGGAGGACTGCATGAAAGAATTGGAAGATCGTTATCTGGAACGCCTTTCTGAACTGTATCCAACCATCGCCAAGGCATCGACGGAGATCATTAATCTGCAGGCGATTCTGAATCTGCCGAAAGGCACGGAGCATTTTCTTACAGATATTCATGGGGAATATGAGGCTTTTTCTCATGTGCTTAAGAATGGTTCGGGATCAGTGCGCCGTAAAATTGAAGATGTATTCGGGAATACAATGAGTAGCAGGGAAAAACAGACGCTTGCTACTCTTATTTATTATCCGGAAGAGAAGATGGAGCGGATCAGACAGAAAGAAGAAAATATGGAGGAATGGTACCGGATTACGCTGTATCGCCTGATAGAAGTGTGTAAATGTGCAGCAAGTAAATATACCCGCTCTAAAGTGCGCAAAGCCCTTCCGCCGGATTTTGCCTATGTGATCGAAGAACTGATGACAGAAAAGGCAGAAGGAATAGATAAAGAATCCTATTATAATGCAATTGTGAGTACGATTATCCGTATTGGGCGTGCAGATCGGTTTATTGTTGCACTAAGTGAGCTGATTCAGCGGCTGATCGTAGATCATCTTCATATTGTAGGGGATATTTATGATCGGGGGCCTGGGCCGCACATTATTATGGACAAGTTAATGGCGTACCATTCTGTGGATATCCAGTGGGGGAATCATGATGTGTTGTGGATGGGGGCAGCAGCCGGTCAGAGAGGGTGCATTGCGAATGTGATACGCATTTGCGCAAGGTATGGCAATTTAGATATTCTTGAGGATGGATATGGAATTAATCTGCTTCCGCTTGCCACATTTGCGATGAATACGTATGAGCAGGATCCTTGTGCCTGCTTTCAGCTGAAAGGAGAATCCGGGCATGGGAAAGAAGAGAAGCTCTTAGAAATAAAGATGCATAAGGCAATGTCTGTGATTCAGTTTAAGGTGGAAGGGCAATTGATCCGAGAGCATCCAGAATTTCATTTGGATAGCAGGAATCTTTTGCACCTTATGAATTGTGAGACTGGAACGATAGAGATACAGGGGCATACGTATGAGCTGTTGGATACGAATTTCCCTACGGTTGATTGGAAAGATCCTTATGCGCTGACGAAAGAGGAAGAGGAGATTATGGAGCGTCTGACAGGAGCCTTTCAGAATTGTGAAAAGCTGCAGCGGCATATGAGGTTTCTGCTGAGTAAAGGCGGACTTTATAAGATTTGCAATCAGAATCTTCTGTATCATGGCTGTGTACCACTTGCAGAAGACGGAAGCCTGAAGAAAGTTTCTTTATCTGGGAAAGAATATCAGGGGAAAAGCTTGTACGAGATGCTGGAAAGTTCTGTGAGAAAAGGTTTTTATGCGGTGGAGGAAGAAGAGCGGAAAAAAGGTCGGGATTTGATGTGGTATATCTGGCTGGGAGAAGATTCTCCGCTTTTTGGAAAGGATAAGATGGCGACGTTTGAACGGTATTTTCTTGCAGATAAAGCGACCCATAAGGAAGAGAAAAATCCCTACTATCATCTTCTGGAGAATGAGCAGGCAATGAATGGAATTTTGCGGGAGTTTGGTCTGCCGGAAGAGGGAAGCCACATTATCAATGGGCATGTTCCGGTTAAGAGTAAAAGCGGGGAGAGTCCGGTGAAATGTGGTGGAAAAGTTCTGGTTATTGATGGTGGATTTTCCAAAGCTTATCAGAAAGAAACGGGAATTGCAGGGTATACGCTTATCTATAATTCTTACGGTTTGATTCTGGCCGCCCATGAGCCGTTTGAATCTACGGAAGCTGCCATCGAAAAAGAAAGTGATATTCATTCGGACAGTACAATCGTTAAACGGGTGGTTGAGCGTAAGCTGGTTGGGGATACGGATGTAGGACGAGAGCTGCAGGAACAGATTTTGGATCTGGAACGTCTGCTGGCAGCTTACCGAAGTGGAAAGATTGCAGAACGGATGTGATGTTTTAACTACGTTTCAGCCCAAAAGAAAAGGAAAAAAATTCCATAGAAAAAGCGGTATAAATTTCCGGTATCTGCAAATAGTATCTGTAGCAAGTATTGCTTGATAACAGACCATGATACAGGAAAGGGAGACAGACATGAAACAGTTGAAAAAATGGATGCTCGTTCTGATGTGTGCAGGGACGATGATGAGTGTAACCGCTTGTGGAAGCGACAAGAATGCAAAGGATAACGAGGCGACGCAGGATCAGGATCATACAGGTAAGGATCAGGATCGAGATATGGCGGATGATGAAGACAGCAAGATGGATGATGCTGGAAAGAATGATGCCATAGAGGATGGCAATCGTGACGGCGTTGCAGATGAAATTGGCAAAGATATCAAAGATGGAGCCAAGGACATAAAAGAAGATGCCGAAAACGGAGTCAATGAAATGATGGATGAAAATGATCCTGATAAGACAACAAGATAAAAAGTGAGATAGAATATTTGTGATGCCGGGGCTTGGTAAGTCCCGGTATTTTTGTTTGATGGAAAAAGAATTATTTATGATTTTAACTTAAAAACATTGCTATTTAACTTTGTGAAAGTTATAATAAAGTTAAATTAAGTGAAAAGAGGTATTGCTATGGATATTCTTACGGATATATTTGGAGTAGAGGTGCAATATGAAAGCTGGAATAAACAAGGCGCATTACCGATGTATATTGCAGGAAGCTATGACTTTTTAGTAGCAATATTAAATGGATGCAAATTTATTGTTTTATCTCCGACAGAAGAACTCGTTACCCTTCCGGCACTAAAAAAACAAATACAGAAAATACAACAGATCGATAATATTCCAGTAGTAATAAAACTCCCGACGATTTCACCGTACAGAAGAAAAAAGATGATAGAGGGTAGAATTCCTTTTATTACTGGTAAACAGATATTTTTGCCATTTATAGGAACATTTTTAACGAAGGAAGATGAAGCGGCAAAAGAAATTACAAAATTTATGTTTTCTGCTCAGCAATTGGCTTTGCTGTATATCTATAACAACAGCAAAAAACTATATGTTTCTGATGCTACAAAAAAGCTTCCCTTTACTGCAATGACCATGAGTCGAGCAGTGAAGCAGCTTGAGGCAACCGGGTTGTTTTACACAACAAAAGACGGTGTGAACAAAGTGATCAAGTCTGATTACTGTGGACGAACCTTATATGAAAAGGCAAAAAAGTATATGACATCTCCGGTTCGTAAAATTGGTTATGTAAGCAGGTTGGAGATGACAAAGGATATGGCTATTGCCGGTGAGTCCCTTTTGGCAGAAGCAACAATGCTTAATCCAAGCAGATTGATGACATACGCTGTTTATGCCAAGTCTTTTGCGAAGGAGAAATTGGTCAATGAACTGGTTGATCCTGATGAGCAGATTAGACTTGAATTATGGGAATATGATCCGAAGCAGTTTTCTGAAAGTAACATGGCGGATAGACTCTCCGTCGCGCTGGCGTTTGAAAGAAATGAAGATGAACGAGTAGAAGAAGCTGTAGAAGAATTGTTGGAAGGAGTGTGGACAGAATAAATGGTTACGGGATTTACCAAATTTAAAGAGAGATTCAAAGGTTTTGAAAATCAGTATGTTGTAATTGGAGGAACGGCCTGCGATCTACTGATGGAAAACGAAGATATGACTTTTAGAGCTACAAAAGACATTGATATTGTTCTAATCATCGAATCTATCACAGCGGAATTTGGCAAAGCACTCTGGGAATCTATCAAAGAAGCGGAGTATGAACATAAAAATAAGAACACAGGAAATATGCAGTTTTATCGTTTCACGTCTCCCAAAAGTAAAGAGTATCCCTCTATGATTGAGATTTTTTCAAAGAAACCAGAGTTTATTACATTAGATGAAACTGCTGTATTAACACCGCTCCCGATTGATGGGGAGATTTCCAGTTTGTCAGCAATACTGTTGAATGATGCTTATTATGATTTTTTGAAAGAGGGACAGCTTATTTTAGATGGAATTCCTGTACTTAAAGAGGTTTGCTTGATTCCATTCAAGGCAAAAGCTTGGCTCGATTTGACAGAACGAAAAGCCAATGGCGAGACGGTTGACAGCAAAAATATTAAGAAACATAAAAACGATGTTTTCCGGCTTGGTCAGCTGATTACGGCTGAATCCAAACAGGTTCTTAATACAGAAATCGCAGCAGATATGAAACGCTTTTTGGATGAAATGGAAAAAGAAACAATTGATTTGAAAGCCTTAGGGATTTGAGGTTTTAACCAGAAATCTATGATAGGGATGTTGCGTAGATGTTATGAAATAGAATAGTGTATTCTATCATTGGAGCGAAAATCCGCGGCCTATGGTAGAATAAACGAAGTACAAAACATTAATTTTATGAAAAGCCAATCATTGAAGATGAAAAAAGGAGAGTATTATGCGGTTCAGACCATGTATTGATATTCACAATGGAGCAGTAAAGCAGATTGTGGGAGGAAGCCTGAAAGATCAGGGAGATCAGGTGATTGAAAATTTCAGATCGGATCAGGATGCGGCGTATTATGCGAGAATGTACCGGGAGGATGATCTGCCGGGCGGGCATGTGATCCTTCTGAACTCTTCGTCTTCTCCTTATTACGAGAAGACGAAAGAGCAGGCGCTGAAAGCACTTCGGGCATATCCGAAAGGGCTGCAGGTCGGAGGTGGAATTACGGCGGAGAATGCAGAAGAGTATTTGGAGGCCGGAGCAAGTCATGTCATTGTTACATCCTATGTATTTAAGGACGGGGAAATCCGTTTAGACAGGCTTAAGGAGCTTGAAAAGGCAGTGGGAAGAAAGCATCTAGTGCTGGATGTCAGCTGCCGCAGAAAAGGCGGTGATTACTATATTGTGACGGATCGGTGGCAGACATTTACGAATGTACGTCTTACAAGAGCGAAGATGGAGGAGCTTGCAGCGTACTGCGATGAATTTCTGGTACATGGAGTGGATGTAGAAGGAAAAGCCTCCGGAGTGGAAGAAAATCTGGTGCAAATACTGCGGTCTGTGGAAAATATACCGATTACTTACGCAGGGGGAATCGGGAAAATGGAAGACTTGGAAGCCTTCCGGCAGATGTCGGGTGGGCGATTGGACTATACAATCGGAAGTGCGTTGGATTTATTTGGCGGTTCGATACCTTATGAGTATGTAAAAAGACAGGGACTATGTCCGAATCGTAACGATAATGTGAACACTTTATAAATTAGTTGAACTGAAACAGTGTTGGTGCTAGAATGGAAAGATAGAGTGGTCATTTATAGGCCAAATTCATGACAAGGAGTATACGTCACATGAGTTTATTTACAAAAATATTTGGAACACATAGTGAAAATGAATTAAAAAGAATTTACCCGATCGTAGATGCGATCGAGGCATTGGAGCCGGAGATACAGAAGCTTTCGGATGAAGAATTGAAGGGAAAAACCAAAGAGTTTAAGAACCGCCTGGCAGAGGGGGAGACGCTTGACGATCTGCTTCCGGAGGCATATGCGGTTGTCAGAGAAGCAGCTTTCCGTACAATGGGAATGAAGCATTACCGAGTGCAGTTAATCGGTGGAATTATTCTTCACCAGGGTCGTATTGCAGAGATGAAGACAGGAGAAGGTAAGACATTGGTGTCTACCCTTCCGGCATATTTAAATGCATTAACAGGAGAAGGTGTCCATATCGTCACGGTCAATGATTATCTTGCAAAGCGTGATGCGGAATGGATGGGACAGGTTCACGAATTCCTGGGGCTGACAGTCGGCGTTGTATTAAACAGTATGGATAATGATGAGAGACGGGCTGCTTACAATTGTGATATCACTTATGTGACGAATAATGAGTTGGGATTTGATTATCTGCGTGATAATATGGTGATTTATAAGGAGCAGCTAGTACAGAGAGGACTGAAGTATGCCATCATTGATGAGGTTGACTCTGTTCTGATTGATGAGGCGCGTACTCCGCTTATTATTTCCGGACAGAGCGGAAAGTCTACCAAGCTTTATGAAGCGTGCGATATTCTGGCACGTCAGCTGGAGCGTGGAGAGGCAAGCGGAGAATTCACCAAAATGAACGCCATTATGGGTGAAGATATTGAAGAGACGGGTGACTTTGTTGTCAATGAGAAGGAGAAGAATATCAACCTGACCGAGGATGGTGTAAAGAAGGTAGAGAAGTTCTTCCATATTGATAACCTTGCAGACCCGGAGAATTTAGAGATTCAGCACAATATTATTCTGGCGCTTCGCGCACATAATCTGATGTTTAGAGATCAGGACTATGTGGTGAAAGATGACGAAGTTCTGATTGTAGATGAATTTACCGGACGTATTATGCCAGGCCGTCGTTACTCTGACGGTCTTCATCAGGCGATTGAGGCGAAGGAGCATGTGAAGGTAAAACGGGAGAGCAAGACACTTGCAACGATTACGTTCCAGAACCTGTTTAATAAATTCCAGAAGAAGGCAGGTATGACAGGTACTGCCCTTACAGAGGAGAAGGAATTCCGTGAGATTTACGGAATGGACGTTGTAGAGATTCCGACCAACAAACCGGTTCTCCGTGAGGATTTAGAGGATGCGGTTTATAAGACCCAGAAAGAAAAGTTCCGCGCTGTTTGTGATGAGATTGAGCGGGCACATGCGAAACATCAGCCGGTTCTGGTAGGTACAATTACCATTGAAACCTCCGAATTGTTAAGTGGAATGCTGAAGAGAAGAGGTATTCAGCATAATGTATTGAATGCCAAGTTCCATGAGATGGAGGCGGAGATTGTTGCTCAGGCGGGTATCCATGATGCCGTTACCATTGCGACCAATATGGCGGGACGTGGTACGGATATTAAGCTGGATGATGAGGCGAAAGAGGCCGGCGGTTTAAAGATCATCGGTACGGAGCGCCATGAGTCCAGACGAATTGATAACCAGCTGCGCGGACGTTCCGGACGTCAGGGAGATCCGGGTGAATCTAGATTTTACATTTCTCTGGAAGATGATCTGATGCGCTTATTTGGATCTGAGCGTCTGATGAATGTGTTTAATACACTTGGCGTGCAGGACGGGGAACAGATTGAACACAAGATGCTTTCCAGCGCAATCGAGAAGGCGCAGCAGAAGATTGAAAGCAATAACTTTGGAATTCGTAAGAATCTGCTGGAATACGACCAGGTTATGAACGAGCAGAGAGAAATTATATACGAAGAGAGACGCCGGGTGTTAGACGGAGAAAATATGCGGGATTCTATTTTCCATATGATGAACGAATATGTAGAAAACCTGGTGGATCGTATGACCAGTTCCGATCAGGATCCAGAAGAGTGGAATTTGGCTGAGTTGAATCTGACTCTTCACAATACGATTCCAATGGCCCCGATTACGGAAGAAGACGTTAAGAATATGAGCCAGAAAGAGTTGAAGCATATGCTCAAAGAGCGGGCTGCTAAGGCTTATGAGGCGAAAGAATCTGAGTTCCCAGAGCCGGAACACATCCGCGAACTGGAGCGAGTGGTACTTCTGAAGGTGATCGATGCTAAATGGATGGATCATATTGATGATATGGATCAGCTTCGTCAGGGAATCGGTCTGCAGGCATATGGTCAGAGAGATCCAAAGGTAGAGTATAAGATGCTGGGATATGAGATGTTTGATGCAATGACGAAGAGTATTGAGGAAGATACAGTTCGTACGCTGCTTCACATCAAGTTGGAACAGAAGGTGGAAAGAGAACAGGTTGCAAAGGTGACCGGAACCAATAAAGATGACAGCGCAGTAAAAGAGCCGAAGAAGCGGGCAGAGAAAAAGGTGTATCCAAATGATCCATGCCCATGTGGAAGCGGTAAGAAATACAAACAGTGCTGTGGACGGAAATAATCAGAAAAAGAGGTGATTAGGTGGTTGAATTAGATCAGTTTAAAACATTGATGAATTCTTATGAGGAACCACTTGCTGAAATGAGGGATTCACTTTGACCCGGCCGGTAAGGAGAGACGGATCGAAGAATTACAGCGTAAGATAGAAGAACCAGGCTTTTGGGATCAGCCGGAAGAATCCCAAAAGCTGATGAAAGAATTAAAAGATTTACAGGCGCTTCAGGAGACGATTCAAAGCCTGTACCGCACCTATGAGGATATTCAGGTGTTAATAGAAATGGGATACGAGGAAGAGGATCCGGAAATGGTTCGGGAGATTCAGACGGAGATAGCAGCCTTTGAGGCTCTATTTGAGGAACTTCGGATTCAGACTCTGTTGTCCGGTGAATATGATGGATGTAACGCAATTGTAACGATCCATGCGGGAGCAGGCGGTACGGAGTCTTGTGACTGGGCAGGAATGCTTTACCGCATGTACAGTCGTTGGGCGGAGCGGAAAGGTTTTTCGCTTCAGGTACTGGATTATCTGGAAGGAGATATTGCAGGAACAAAGTCCGTCACCTTTGAGGTGAACGGGGAGAATGCCTACGGGTACCTGAAATCAGAGAAAGGAGTGCATCGTCTGGTTAGAATTTCTCCGTTTAATTCAGCGGGGAAACGTCAGACATCCTTTGCATCTTGTGATGTGGTGCCGGATATAGAAGATGAGATTGATATCGAGATTGCAGATGATGAGTTAAAGATTGATACCTACCGTGCCAGCGGAGCCGGAGGCCAGCATGTAAATAAGACTTCTTCCGCAATTCGGATCACCCATCTTCCGACGGGAATCGTAGTACAGTGCCAGAATGAAAGGTCTCAGCACCATAATAAAGAAAAGGCAATGCAGATGCTGAAGGTGAAGCTTCAGATGCTGAAGGAGCAGGAACAGGCAGAGAAGGTTTCTGATATTCGGGGTGAGGTTAAGGAGATTGGATTTGGAAATCAGATCCGTTCCTACGTAATGCAGCCGTATACGCTGGTGAAGGATCACAGAACGAATGCGGAGAGCAGTAACGTGAATGCGGTATTGGATGGAGAGATCGATCTGTTCATCAATGCATATTTGAAACAGACAGTCAGCGGATAAGGAGGGCATATGGTTAACATAGCGGTATTAGGTTATGGAACGGTTGGTTCCGGTGTGGTAGAGGTTGTGAATACCAACGGCGCCCGGATCAGTCAGAGAATCGGAGATGAACTGAACATTAAGTATGTGCTGGATTTGAAGGATTTTCCGGGAGATCCGGTACAGGAGAAGATTGTCCATGATTTTGAGACAATTATCGAGGATGAAGAGGTTCAGATTGTTGTGGAAGTGATGGGAGGAATTGAACCGGCATACACATTTGTCAAACGATCTTTGCAGGCAGGAAAGAGTGTGGCGACTTCCAATAAGGCGCTGGTAGCCAAGCACGGTGCGGAGCTGTTATCCATCGCAAAAGAGCAGAATATTAATTTTCTGTTTGAGGCCAGTGTCGGAGGTGGAATTCCGATTATAAGACCTTTGAACTCTTCGTTGACGGCAGATGAGATTGAGGAAATTACCGGTATTTTAAATGGAACGACCAACTATATGCTGACCCGGATGTTCTATGAAGGGGCAGACTACGAGGATGTGCTGAAAGAGGCACAGGAGAAAGGCTACGCAGAGAGGAATCCGGAAGCAGATGTAGAAGGATATGATGCCTGCAGAAAAATTGCGATCTTGTCCTCCCTGATCTCAGGACAGCAGGTGGATTTTGAAGATATCTACTGTGAAGGAATTACACAAATTACAGCTGAAGATATGAAGTATGCTAAGGTTATGGGGATGACAATTAAGCTGTTGGCGTCCAGTAAGCGTTATGCTGGCAACAGGCTTCATGCAATTGTAGCGCCCTTCCTTTTGAAGGCGGATCATCCGCTGTACCATGTGGATGGTGTGTTCAATTCTATTTTTGTACATGGAAATGTCCTGGGAGATGTCATGTTCTATGGAAGTGGTGCAGGAAAACTTCCTACGGCCAGTGCAGTAGTGGCAGATGTCGTAGATGCTGCGAAGCATTTGAACCGTAATATTATGACGATGTGGAAGGAAGAGAAGCTTCGGTTAGAGGAAAAAGCCGGTGCGAAACGTCGTTTCTTCGTCCGGATAAAAGGAGAAGAGGAAAGTCTCCTTCCGGCAATTCAGGATTCCTTTGGGGACGTAGAAGTTATCCGGGCAGAGGGACTTAATGGAGAATTTGGATTTATAACACCGGTGATGATGGAAGGAGATTATGAGGTGCGTGCCCGTTTATATCGGGAGCAGATCCTTCATATGATCCGTGTAGAAGGCTAGAAAAACAGGACGGCAAGAAAAGGAGATGCCTATGAAATATATCATATTGTTGAGTGATGGAATGGCAGGACGTCCGCTTCCGGAACTTTCCGGGAGGACGACATTAGAAGCGGCTCATACACCAGTGATGGATACACTGGCAAAGGTTTCGGAGATTGGAATGACTTCCATGGTACCGAAGGGAATGGCGCCGGGAAGTGATACGGCGAATCTGGCTGTAATGGGGTATGACCCGAAAAAATATTATACCGGGAGATCCCCGTTGGAAGCGCTTAGTATCGGAGTTGATATGGCGGATTCCGATATCTCGTTCCGATGTAATCTGGTGACTCTTTCCGAAGAAGAGGGTTCTTATGAAGAGCGCACAATTCTGGATCATAGTTCTGATGAGATCAGTACAAAGGAGGCAGAAATTCTGCTTAACGCAGTAAAAGAAAAGCTTGTGAAAGAGGGATATCAGTTCTATACGGGAACCAGTTATCGTCATCTTCTCATTTGGAAAGGGGGAAGGGTTCTTGAATTGACACCGCCCCATGATATTTTGACGAAGGAAATCGGCTCTTATCTTCCAAAAGATCCTGTGTTACGGGAGATGATGGAGAAAAGTTATGAGATTTTGGAGCATCATCCGATCAATGAAAATCGCAGGAAAAATGGATTGAAACCAGCCAACTCTCTTTGGTTCTGGGGAGCAGGAACAAAACCTGCTTTGACATCCTTTGAAGAGCGAACCGGGAAAAAGGGTGTGATGATTTCAGCAGTAGACTTATTGAAAGGAATTGCCATTGGAGCTGGTATGGACTGCGTGTGTGTGGAAGGTGCAAATGGAGGTCTTCATACCAATTACAAGGGGAAGGCGCTGGCAGCAGTTCAGGCGTTGACAGAAGACGGATATGATTTTGCTTATATCCATGTGGAAGCTCCGGATGAAATGGGACATCAGGGAAGTGCAGCTCATAAAATTGAGGCCATTGAACATGTCGATAAAGAGGTCCTGGGAACAGTGGCAGAAAAACTGAATCAGGCAGGAGAGGACTATCGACTTCTTTTGCTTCCAGATCATCCGACACCGATAGAAGTTCGGACCCATACGGGAGATCCCGTACCATATCTTCTGTATGACAGCACGAAAGAACAGGACGGACTTGTGGCTTACAACGAGAAGACGGCAGAGACGTCAGGACGGTATGAGGAAGATGGTTATCGTCTGATCGGACACCTGCTGCAGGAGGAGTTATGTTAGTAGTGAAGAAATTTGGCGGCAGCTCGGTCGCCGATAAAGAGAGGATCTTTAATGTTGCAAACCGTTGTATTGAAGAATATAAAGCGGGAAATGATGTGGTGGTAGTGCTTTCCGCTATGGGAGATACCACGGATCATCTGATTGAACTGGCCAATACGATCAATCCAAAGGCGAAAAAGAGAGAGTTGGATATGCTCCTTACTACAGGAGAGCAGGTGTCAGTATCTTTGATGGCAATGGCAATGCAGGCGCTGGATGTGCCGGCAGTATCTTTAAATGCATTTCAGGTGATGATGCATTCCACCTCACGGTATGGAAATGCCCGGTTTAAGCGGGTGGATACGGAACGGATTCAGCATGAGCTGGATTCTAGGAAGATCGTTATTGTGACTGGATTTCAGGGGGTCAATAAGTATGACGATATTACCACTCTTGGCCGGGGCGGTTCTGATACCACTGCTGTTGCACTGGCGGCAGCGCTTCACGCAGACCGTTGTGAAATCTATACAGATGTGGACGGTGTCTATACGGCAGATCCAAGAGTCGTAAAGAACGCCAAAAAGCTGGATATGATTACCTATGATGAGATGTTGGAGCTTGCCAGTCTGGGAGCGAAGGTGCTTCACAATCGGTCTGTGGAAATGGCAAAGAAATATAATGTAGAATTAGTAGTACGGTCCAGCCTGAACCGTTCAGAGGGAACCGTAGTGAAGGAGGCTTCCAAAATGGAAAAATTATTAGTGACGGGTGTTGCAGCGGACAGTAATACGGCTAGAATCTCAGTAATTGGGGTGGATGACAAACCAGGAATTGCATTCCAGATTTTCGATACGCTTGCTAAGAGCCACATTAATGTGGATATTATTCTTCAGTCTGTGGGAAGAGAAGGGACAAAAGATATTTCCTTTACCGTTGCTTCGGAAGATCTTGAAAATGCGCTTCGGGTATTGGAGGAGAACAAAGAAAGACTGACGATTCAAAAAGTAACTTATAATGAAGATGTTGCAAAATTGTCCATTGTCGGAGCTGGTATGATGAGTAATCCGGGAGTTGCAGCGAGAATGTTCGAGGCATTGTATAATTCCCGTGTTAATATTAATATGATTTCAACATCTGAGATCCGAATCACGGTATTGGTTGCCAAGAATGATATTGAAAAAGCAATGAATGCAGTTCATGATGGATTTGGAATGGCGGATTAAAAGCCGCAGTATTAAACTTCAGAATTTGCACGCAGAAAGCCGGTAATAATCTGTTGGTTCTCATGGGAGAGGGTACGGTATTGAATAATCATATCGATTTCCTCTTCTGAGAGATAGATCGTATTACCGGTTTTTTTCTCGGATGCAAGCGCGTAAGGAGCAGGATCTTCAGACAGAATGCCGGAGGTGTCGCTGTGCTGAAGATTTTTAAGAACAAGAGCATCGAGATTAACCTGATAGAAAGAGGCAAGAAGAAGCAAAGAGTCCAGGTCTGGTGTGCGTTTGCTTGTCTCATAGTTGGAATATGCCTGTCTGGAAATATTCAGCATGTCGCTCAGTGTGGTCTGGGTCAGGCCGCACTGTTTGCGAAGGTATCTTAAATTGTTTGCAAGCTGTATATTTGGCATGTCCTTCTATCCTCCGGAAAATAATATCTCCTGTTAGTATAGCAATTTGCCAAATAAATAGAAATCTATGCAACAAAACGTCACAAAGCAAAAGAAAGCAACAAAACGATGCTAATTGGATTTGCTTAATTGGCTGTTGTGGTATTTTCCGGAGAACGTAACGTCTTCACCAAACCAGTCAGGCGCCTGAAAATGTCTGGCAGTATCTTCGTCTGGAAATTCTACTTCTGCAAGCGCGAGGGGCGCAAGGTCACCTTCAAAGAGGTCCAGCTCGATCGTTAGATCATTCGGAAGAGGAATCATATAACGGCGTTTTTGAATGAGTCTTCCGTCAATCTTGGAGAGAAGATGAGTATAAGCATCCTGGGTTAACGGAAGGTTGTACTCTTCTCGGATCATCAGACCGGAAGATTTGTAAGTCAACTCAAACGTATCGTTGTCACGACGGATGCGGATGACCGGTTCTGTGCACAGATACCCCTGTTCGATGATTCGGCAAGGGTAGCTTTCCAAATCGTTTGGAAGTTGATGGATGAGATATTTTCGTTCGATTTCCATAATAGTAGGTTCCTTTCTTATCTGTAATTAGAGTATGCATGATATAGGTGCTTACAGCTACCATAATAATGGAGTATACAAAAAATGTAAACAATGTTAAAATGATAAAATGTAAGATCAAGGAGGCTGATATCAATGAAAAAAGTAAGTGTGATTTTGGCAGACGGCTTTGAAGAAATTGAAGCCCTGACTGTTGTAGATCTTTTGAGAAGGGCACAAATCTATGTGGGAACCGTTTCTATTACCGATGATTATACGGTTCATGGGGCGCATGGGATTAATGTGCAGGCGGAAGATTTATTCGAAGAAGTAGCTTTTGTCGAATCGGATATGATTGTACTTCCGGGAGGAATGCCGGGAACCTCTAATCTGAACGCGCATGAGGGTGTCAGACGAGTGGTGAAAGAATTTAACCGAGATGGAAAATACATTGGTGCCATCTGTGCGGCTCCAACAATTCTTGGTAATCTGGGACTTCTGAAAGGGAAAAGAGTCAGCTGCTATCCGTCTGTAGAACAGGAAATTCAGGGAGCGGTTATGACACGGACGGATGTAACGGTGGATGGCAATTTGATTACCAGCCGCGGTGCAGGTACTGCGATTGCATTTGCATTAAAGCTGATCGAGATGTTGTCCGGAGCAGAGAAAGCTGCCGAAATTGCCGAGGCAATTCTCTATGAATAGAAGAAAAAGAAGACCGTTTTGCTGGGTTTTACTGCTGTGTTTGGTGATGACAGGACTTCTAAGCGGATGTGGGAGTAAGTTTGACGCCAGAGGATATACGAAGGCGCTTTTAGATCTTAACTTTCAGGGAGAAGCCGCAGGGGCATTGGAATATGTGGATGGAGTCACAAAGGAAGATCTGATGCAGCAATATCAGGCGTTTATTGATCAGTTTGTAGAGACCAATATTGCCAGCGGACTGGAACTTCCGGAGACAAAGCGGCAGAGTTTTGCACAGTTGGTTTCGACGATCCTGACTACGATGCGCTATGATGTGAAAGAGGCAAAGGAGAGTGGAAAGCGGGAATATGAAGTTCCGGTTTCTATCTGGCCTACCGACCTGTTTGAAAAGTATCAGGAATTGTTGGTAGCAGATTCGCTTAAGATCGCAGAAAAGGTCAGAGAAGGCGGATATGTCGGTACAGAGGAAGAAGTAAATCAGCAAATGCTGGGAGACATTATTAATCATTCGTATGAACTTCTGGATGCAGCATTCCAGGATCAGGAATACCAGGAAGAAGAAACGGTGATTCTGCATGTGAGAGCAGATAAAAAGAATGAATATTTTATTGATGAAGATGACATGAATACATTGATTCTAAAAATCCTGAAGTTAGATGAAATCGGGGGCTAGATATTTGCGAGGGTTTGTGTTATACTTCTGAGGTGAATGTAATGTAGTATGCCCATTTTCCGGGAAAAACTGTCCGGAACAGGGATAGAAACAGGAGGAAAATAGTAAATGAGTTTACAGGTAGAAAAATTAGAAAAAAACATGGCGAAACTTACAATCGAAGTTCCAGCCGATGATTTAGAGAAAGCGCTTCAGAGTGCATATATGAAGCAGAAAAACAAAATCTCTCTGCCGGGATTCCGTAAAGGAAAAGTTCCGCGTCAGATGATCGAGAAGATGTACGGAGCAGAAATTTTCTATGATGATGCAGCAAATGAGCTGATTCCAAAGGCATATGCAGAAGCATATGATGAATGTGATCTGGAAATCGTATCTAGACCGGAGATCAATGTTGTACAGATCGAGAAGGGAAAAGCATTTATTTTTACTGCTGATGTGGCAACTAAGCCGGAAGTGACACTTGGAGAGTACAAAGGTCTGGAAGTAGACAAAGTATCTACTCGTGTGACACAGAAAGAAGTAGATGCCAAGATTCAGGAAGAAGCAGAGAAGAATGCAAGAACAATCACTGTAGAAGATCGTGCAGTACAGGACGGCGATGAAGTGATCCTTGATTTTGAAGGTTTTGTTGACGGAGAGGCTTTTGAAGGCGGTAAGGGAGAAAACTATCCGCTGACAATTGGTTCCGGTTCCTTTATTCCTGGATTTGAGGAGCAGTTAGTAGGCGCAGAGACAGAGAAAGAAGTAGAAGTAAAAGTGACATTCCCAGAAGAGTATCATGCAGAAGAACTGAAGGGAAAAGAAGCTGTATTCAAATGTACAGTCCATGAGATTAAGGCAAAAGAGCTGCCGGAAATCGATGATGAGTTTGCAGCAGAAGTATCAGAATTTGATACTTTAGATGAGTACAAAGCAGATGTAAAAGCGAAGATCAAAGAAGAAAAAGCTTCTGAAGGAAAGAGAAAACAGGAAGATCAGGTAGTGGAGCAGGCAATTAAGAATGCATCCTACGAGATTCCGGAAGCAATGATCGATACACAGGTAATGCAGATGGCAGATGAGTTCGCTCAGAGAATGCAGTCTCAGGGATTGACTATGGAGCAGTACTTCCAGTTTACAGGCATGACAGCTGAAAAGATGATGGAAGAACTGAAGCCACAGGCAGTGAAGAGAATTGAGACACGTCTGGTTCTGGAGGCAGTTGCAAAGGCTGAGAATATTGAGATCAGCGATGAAAAGCTGGATGAAGAGATCACCAAGATGGCAGAAGCTTACAAGATGGAAGCAGATAAGCTGAAAGAGTTTATGGGTGAGAACGAAAAGAAACAGATGAAAGAAGATATGGCAGTGCAGGAGGCAGTAACCTTCCTTGTAGAAAATGCCGTTGAAAAATAAGAATTTTAAGAAGAACGTATAGTCAAAGGAGGCATATACATGAGTGTAATTCCTTATGTAATTGAACAGACAAGCCGTGGGGAACGCTCCTATGACATCTATTCAAGATTATTAAAAGACAGAATTATCTTCCTTGGGGAAGAGGTAACTGACGCGTCAGCAAGCGTGATTGTAGCGCAGCTTTTGTTCCTGGAAGCAGAGGATCCGGAGAAAGATATTCATCTGTATATCAACAGTCCGGGAGGATCTGTGACTGCTGGTATGGCAATTTATGATACCATGCAGTATATTAAGTGCGATGTAGAGACGATTTGTATCGGTATGGCTGCAAGTATGGGATCTTTCCTGCTTGCAGGAGGTACCAAAGGCAAGAGACTGGCGCTTCCGAATGCGGAGATTATGATTCACCAGCCATCTGGCGGCGCACAGGGACAGGCAACAGAAATCCAAATTGCGGCTGAGCACATCCTGAAGACTCGTCAGAAGTTAAATCAGATATTGGCAGAAAATACGGGACAGCCGCTGAATGTTATCAGCATGGATACGGAACGTGATAACTTTATGTCAGCTGAAGAAGCGAAAGCATATGGCTTGGTTGACGAAGTTATTAAAAGCCGCTAGGAATGGCTGTCTGATTATGAGGTGGAAGTATGGTAAATAAGAACGATGATCAGGTGAGATGTTCGTTCTGTAATAAGACGCAGAATCAGGTGCGCAAGCTGATTGCAGGTCCTAATGGCACTTATATTTGTGATGAGTGTATTGAGGTCTGCAATGAGATACTGGAAGAAGAATTTGTATATGATGATGGAAGAGAGTGGAATCCGTTTGCGGATATCAATCTGTTGAAGCCGGAAGAGATCAAGAATTTCCTTGATGACTATGTAATTGGTCAGGACGAGGCGAAGAAAGTCCTTTCTGTGGCGGTATACAATCATTATAAACGAATTATGGCAGAGAAGGATTTGGGAGTAGAATTACATAAAAGTAATATTTTAATGTTAGGGCCAACCGGGTGTGGAAAGACACTTCTGGCTCAGACACTTGCCAAGATCCTGAATGTTCCGTTTGCTATTGCAGATGCTACGGCTCTGACAGAGGCCGGATATGTAGGAGAAGATGTGGAAAATATTCTTCTTAAGATTATTCAGGCGGCAGACGGAGACATTGAACGTGCAGAATATGGAATTATCTATATTGATGAGATTGATAAGATTACAAGAAAGTCTGAGAATCCGTCTATTACCAGAGACGTATCCGGCGAGGGTGTACAGCAGGCGCTCTTAAAGATTATTGAGGGAACTGTTGCAAGTGTTCCGCCGCAGGGAGGAAGAAAGCATCCGCACCAAGAACTGATTCAGATTGATACTACCAATATTCTCTTTATTTGCGGAGGTGCATTTGAGGGAATTGATAAGATTATTGAAAAACGAATCGATCAAAAGTCTATTGGATTTAATGTAGAAATTGCAGATAAGCATGAAAATGATGTGGATGCATTGCTTCAGCAGGTGCTTCCGCAGGATTTGGTGAAATTCGGTCTCATCCCAGAGTTGGTAGGACGTGTGCCGGTTACCGTTGCGCTTGAAATGCTGGATAAAGAAGCATTGGTGCGTATCTTGGCGGAGCCGAAGAATGCCATTACGAAACAGTATGAGAAAATGCTGGAACTGGATGGGGTAGAATTGATCTTTGACGATAAGGCATTGGAGGCGATTGCTGAAACATCGCTGAAGCGAAAGACAGGAGCAAGAGGTCTTCGTGCGATTATGGAGAAGATCATGATGGATATTATGTATAAAGCTCCGTCAGACGACACATTGAAGTCTTGTCGTATTACGGAAGACGTTGTAAAAGGAATCGGAGAACCGGAGTGTGTACACACATCCGTCAGATCTGAGAGTGCATAACTATCATGGGCGGGTACAAGAATAAAGATTGTGCCCGCCTGTTTTCATATAGAGGTCAAAAATATCATACAGGAGTGGAAAATATGAATGTAGAGACAAAAAGTCTGCCTATGGTAGCGCTTAGAGGGCTTACAGTGCTGCCGGAGATGGTGAAGCATTTTGATGTAAGCCGAACGAAATCAATTCAGGCAATCGAGGAGGCAATGGAAGGCGATCAGAAAATTTTTCTTTCTTCTCAGATTGAACTTGATACGGAAGATCCCGGGATCGCTGATGTATATAGAATCGGCTGTATTGCGTCCATTAAACAGGTGGTTAAGCTTCCTAAGAAGATGCTAAGAGTATTGATTGTGGGAGAAACGAGAGCGAGACTGAATGTGCTGGAATTTGAAGATCCGTATCTTCGTGCGAATGTGACAGAAGTCCCGGATGAAGTGCAGACAGACGGGGAAGAAGAAAATCCGCTTAGTGTGGAGGCAATGCGTTCTGGTCTTCAGGATATTTTTAAAGAATATCTCTTGAAAAATCCGAAGCTTTCTAAGGAACTGGCCTTTCAGGTAGAGCAGACAGAAGATCTGCAAAAGCTTGTGGATGTAATTGCGGCAAATGTGCCGTTTGGGTATAAAGACGCGCAGCTCCTTCTGGAAGAACAGAATTTGATGGATCGATATGAACTGTTGGTATATAAGCTGGTAAGTATGATTCAGGTACTAAATGTAAAAGAAGAACTGCAGGCGAAGGTCAAAGAGCGGGTGGATAAAAATCAGAGAGAATACATTTTAAGAGAAGAGATGAAGTTGATTCGGGAAGAGCTCGGTGATGACAGTACCTTGTCAGATGCGGATGAATTTCAGCAGGCGGCAGAAAAGCTTCAGGCATCAGATGAGGTAAAAGAAAAGCTTTATAAAGAGATTAAACGATTTCGCAATTCCATGGGAAGCCCGGCAGAAACCGGTGTTATCCGTACCTATATTGAAACCATGCTGGAGATGCCCTGGGATAAAATGTGTGAGGAGCATCAGGATATTGCTTATGCAAAAGAAGTATTGGAAGCAGAGCATTACGGATTGGAAAAAGTAAAGGAAAGAATTCTAGAATTTCTGGCAGTTCGCGCTTTGACAAAACGGGGAGACGCACCGATTCTGTGTCTAGTGGGGCCGCCGGGAACTGGAAAAACATCCATTGCAAGATCTCTTGCGCGTGCGTTAAAGAAGCCTTATGTCCGCATTTCTTTAGGCGGAGTGCGGGACGAAGCAGAAATTCGAGGACACAGAAAGACTTATGTAGGAGCAATGCCGGGACGACTTGCCGCAGGTTTGCGTCAGGGAGGGGTGAAGAATCCGTTGATACTTTTAGATGAGATTGATAAAGTCAGCAATGATTATAAAGGAGATACTTTTTCAGCGCTTTTAGAGGTGCTGGACAGTGAGCAGAACTGCAAATTTCGGGATCGCTATCTAGAGGTGCCTATCGATATGTCCGAAGTCTTGTTTATTACGACAGCGAATACGCTTCAGACGATTCCAAGACCGCTTCTTGACCGAATGGAAATTATTGAAATCAGCAGTTATACAGAAAATGAGAAAATGCATATTGCAACAAGACATCTGATTCCCAAACAGCGGGAAAAACACGGACTGACAGAAGATCAACTTGTGATCAGTAAAAATGCACTGTGGAAAATGGCACGCAATTATACGAAAGAGGCCGGTGTGCGTCAGTTAGAACGGAAAATCGGAGATATTTGCCGGAAGGCAGCCAGAGAGATTCTGGAAAGTCAGAAGAAATCCGTGCGTGTGACAGAACGCAATCTCTGTCAGTATCTGGGAAAAGAAGTTTACACTTATCAGATGGCGAACAAAGAAGATGAGGTGGGAATTGTCCGCGGTTTGGCATGGACCAGTGTCGGAGGTGATACCCTTCAGATTGAAGTAAATGTGATGCCGGGAGAGGGTGAGATTCTTCTGACAGGTCAATTGGGCGACGTAATGAAGGAGTCGGCTAGAACTGGAATCAGCTATATCCGTTCTGTGAGCGGTGAGTATGGGATTTCGGAGAATTTCCTAAAAGAGCATGACGTTCATATTCATATTCCGGAGGGAGCGGTTCCTAAAGACGGGCCGTCTGCCGGTATTACTATGGCAACGGCAATGATCTCAGCAATTACCGGGCGAAAGGTAAGGGCAGATCTGGCAATGACAGGAGAAATTACGCTTCGTGGTCGAGTGCTTCCGATTGGCGGATTAAAGGAGAAGCTTTTGGCAGCTAAGAATGCCGGAATACATACAGTGGTGATACCAAAGGAAAATGAGAAGGATGTGGAAGAAATCTCAGCAGAGATTACCCGTGGGCTTAAGATTCTCCCGGTGAGTTATATGGAAGAGGTCTTAGAGGCTGCACTTTTGTAAATGAAAAGCGTAAAAGGAGAGACGAAAAGGATGATAATCAAAAATATTAATTTAGAGACGGTGTGTGGTATTACCAGTAAGCTTCCGGATAATAGTTATCCAGAAATTGCATTTGCGGGAAAGTCTAATGTTGGAAAATCGTCGCTGATCAATGCACTTATGAATCGCAAATCCTACGCGAGGATATCGGCAACTCCCGGAAAAACACAGACCATTAACTTTTATAATATCAATGATGAAATGTATTTGGTGGATCTGCCGGGATATGGATATGCGAAGGTCTCAGAGCAGGAGAAAATTCGGTGGGGAAAGCTGATCGAACGTTATCTGCATGGATCAAAACAGTTGAAGGCGGTATTCTTGTTGATCGATATCCGACATGACCCGTCAGCAAATGACAAAATGATGTATGACTGGATTGTAGCGCAGGGATTTGAGCCGATTATTATTGCAACGAAGTTAGATAAGATCAAGCGAAGTCAGGTGGCAAAACATTTAAAGGCGGTAAAACAGGGACTGGGACTGATTCCCGGGACCAAAGTGATTCCGTTTTCATCTGTGACCAAGCAGGGGCGCGATGAAATCTGGGAATTTGTGGAAACAGAGTATCTAGGGAAAGGTTCTGATGAGGAACCGGATCAAAAAGAGGTGGAATCATAAATGCAGACCAATTTTAAGGAACAGTTACATGATGAACGTCCCTACTGGAAGGTGATCGTCAGCTTAGCGGTCAGCTTGATTGGAACAATTTTATTTATTTATGTTGGGTATCGTCTGCTCGCGTTTTTCATGCCTTTTGTAATTGGGTGGTTCCTTGCATATGTGGCAAGTCCCCTGGTAAATTGGTTGGAAAAACGGGTCAGGATTGTGAAAAAGCTGGGGTCTGCACTGATTATTATTTTGGTATTAGCCGGAGTTGGACTTCTTTGCTACTTCCTTGGCAGTAAGCTGTGGCAGGAGATTCGTGCGTTGATTGAAAACATGCCGGGAATTTATCGGGATTTGGAGAGTGGCTTCTATACAGTGGGAGAAAACTTAGAGGGCATTTTTGAAATGCTTCCGGAAGGAGTCCAGGAAGGCTGGCAGACGATGATCAGTAATCTGGATCAGACGATGGGCAATCTGATCGGAAGAATCAGCGAGCCGACAATGGCTGCGGCTGGAAATTTTGCCAAGCGGATTCCATCGATCTTTATTGGGACTATTGTCACATTTATTTCCTCGTATTTTTTCATTGCAGAGCGGGAGGAAGTAATTATCTGGGCTAAAAAAGTGGCGCCGGATCCACTGGTAGAGCGGATGAGCATGGTGATGGATAATCTGAAATATGCAGTAGGCGGTTACTTTAAGGCGCAGTTTAAGATTATGATCGTTGTGTGCCTGATCCTGATTGTGGGTTTTGTGATTTTAGATGTCCATTTCTACTTCTTACTAGCGATCTTGATTGCGCTTCTTGATTTTCTCCCGTTTTTTGGAACGGGAACGGCGCTAATACCGTGGGGACTATATAAATTAATGGTGGGAGATTATAAGATGGTGATCGGCCTTGTGATCCTTTATGGGGTGACACAGCTGGTGCGTCAGCTTATCCAGCCGAAGCTGGTGGGAGATAGTATGGGATTAAAACCGCTTCTGACACTGGTGTTTTTATATGCAGGATACAAGATTGGCGGTGTGATTGCGATGATTTTCGCGGTGCCGATCGGAATGATTGTGATGAATCTTTATAAGGCTGGGGCCTTTGATTATATTTTGGATGATGTAAAGATTTTGATGGAGGGACTCTTGAAATTAAGAGAGTAAAATCAAAACGCAGAAGAAAGATAAGAAAAAACAGGAAATTAAGAATAGAAAGATCAGGAAATAGAGGAGCCGCATCCAAAGAGAAAGGATGCGGCTCCTCTTGTAAGCACAACATGACAGTTTTCCCATACAATAGTAGTGTAAATGAAAAGGGAAAGGAGCATCAAGAATGCAGAATTATCGCTATAATACTTCGGATACCATGCGGCGCGGTGGCTATGGATGCCAAACGGGATGTCAAACTGGATGCCAGACAACGTCTTCTGTAAAGCCGTGTGTTCAGCAGGCTCAAAAAAATGATTGTGCAAAAGAAGACAGGATCTTTGGAATGCCGATTGCAATGGCCTACGTGCCTTGGCAGAAATGGTGTGATCTTTATGATGCTGAAAAAGGGTTTGCGAAAGGAACAATCTTTCAAGAATTGGATAAACCATTTAAATGGATGGGAGGTTGTTGTAGATGATGGAGAATAAGCCTTGCCGACGTGAACTGATGGATTGGATTAATGTGGTCAGTTTTGCGGTCGATGATGTCAAACTTTTTTTGGATACGCATCCTGGATGTGAGGAAGCACTGGAATATTTTGAGGAATTTCAGAAACAGCGTGTGGAGGCATTGAAGGAATATGCGAAATACTACGGCCCGCTGACATTGGATACGGCATACACTCCGAAAGAATATTGGTGTTGGATTCAAGAACCGTGGCCATGGCAGGAAGGGGGATGTTAAGGAATGTGGAATTATGAAAAACGATTACAGTATCCGGTAAAAATTACCCATACAAACCCGAAAATTGCGCAAGTGATTATTACGCAATTCGGAGGCCCGGATGGAGAATTGGCAGCTTCGATGAGATATCTGTCTCAGAGATATAGTATGCCTTATAAGGAAGTGATGGGAACATTAACGGATATCGGAACGGAAGAGCTGGCTCATATGGAAATGATTTGCGCAATTGTGCATCAATTAACACGCAATTTAAGTGTAGAAGAGTTAGAACGTTCTGGTTTCGACAAATACTATGTAGATCATACGCTTGCATTGTGGCCGCAGGCGGCAAGTGGTGCGCCGTGGACAGCAACATATTTCCAGTCTAAGGGCGATCCGATCACGGATCTCCACGAGGATATGGCAGCAGAACAGAAGGCTCGAACCACCTACGATAATATTCTTCGTCTGGTGAAGGATCCGGAAGTCTGTGATCCGATTCGTTTCTTAAGGGAGCGTGAAATTGTGCATTATCAAAGATTTGGGGAATGCTTAAGGCTTACGCAGGAGAAGTTAGACAGCCGGAATTTCTATGCAGTGAATCCTGCGTTTGATTCCTGCCCGGTAAAATAGAAGAGCAGAATATGAAAATCGCTTAATCCTGAAAGATTAAGCGATTTTTATGTCAGATCAAATTTTCGTTTATCGGAGAAGCAGAAAGGCGATCACTGCTATAACAATAAGAATAGCAATGGCAAGGATAATAATCGGCGCTTTAGACATTTTTTCATCCTCGTAATCGTCCTCGTAGAAATCATCCTCAGGTTCTTCTACCCGACGGGCAGGTTTGTTTTTCTTTTTCTTACCATCTCCGACAGCAAGCATCTCATCGTATGCGCGGCGCATTTCCTGTTCCCGTTTTTCGCGAACATGTTTTGGAGGAATATTGGCATATTTAGGTGCGTGAATTTCTTCTTCGCCCACTTCCTTTTTTTCAGTCTTACCGGAAGCTTTTTGTGCCGGCACTTTGAATTTTTTCTTACAGTTGTAACATAACAGATAATTAGGATCTTTTTTTCCCGGTTTTAATTCCTGACCACATATTGGACACTTCATGAGAATGGGCCTCCTTGCTTTTCTTATATTTATATTAGGTATATCTATAAAATGCTATATACATTCATATTCTAGCATAACTATAAGAAAAATTCAAAAAGATTGTTGAAAAATCTGAACAATTTTAAGGCGACATTTTTTCGGTTGTTTTTGTGAATAGATATGAGTATAATAAAAGACGATTGGAGTGTAAAAAATGGGAATAACAAAGAATGAAAAAATGAAGAAAAAAGGTGCTTTGAAAAGGAAAGAAGCAGTATATTTTGATTATAGTCTGCTGGCAGTGTTGATTTTTCTGATCTGTTTTGGATTGGTGATGCTGTATAGTACCAGTTCTTATAGTGCATTGGTAAAATATGGGAACAGCATGCATTTTTTTGTGCGTCAGCTGCTCTTTATTATAGCCGGATTTATCGGTATGTATATTGTGATGCATATTGATTATCATTTCTATATTAAGTGGTCAAAACCGATTTACTTTCTGTCGATTTTTTTGATGGCGTTAGTGCAGACTCCGCTGGGACAGGAGGTAAATGGTGCAAAGAGATGGATTCGTCTGCCTTTTGATCAGCAGCTTCAGCCGTCTGAGGTAGCAAAGATTGCAGTGATTCTTTTTATTCCGGCGTTGATCTGCAGTATGGGCAAAGAAATTAAGACTCTAAATGGCGTGATTCGTGTGTTGCTGTGGGGAGGTTTTTCTGCGGCATGTGTATTATTCTTGACGGATAACTTAAGTACGGCGATTATTGTAATGGGGATTACCTGCATCATTATTTTTGTAGTGCATCCAAAGACGAAGCCGTTTGTAGCGATTGTAGTAATCGGCCTGGTGTTGATTTTGGTGACGGTGGTGATTTTGAATGCAACGTTAACCACCAGTGATAACTTCCGTATTCGGAGAATCTTGACCTGGTTAAGGCCGGAAGAGTATGCGTCAGGAGTTGGGTATCAGACACTGCAGGGATTGTATGCGATTGGTTCCGGGGGCTTTTTTGGCAAAGGTCTTGGAAACAGCGCCCAGAAAATGGTGATTCCGGAAGTTCAGAACGATATGATTCTGTCGGTAATATGTGAGGAATTGGGTGTATTTGGAGCCATTGTTGTGCTGGTGCTGTTTGGAATGCTGTTGTATCGTCTGTTGTTTATTGCGCAGAACGCACCGGATGTGTACGGTTCTTTGATTGTGACGGGAATTTTCAGCCATATTGCACTGCAGGTTATTTTAAATGTATCCGTAGTAATTAACTTGATTCCGAACACCGGAATTACGCTTCCGTTTATCAGTTATGGAGGTACGGCGGTGTTGTTTTTAATGGCAGAAATGGGAATCGCGTTGGGGGTTTCGCGAAAAATTAAATTCCATGAATAAAAGACTTCCTTTTGTCAGATAAATATGCTATGATTAAAGACATGGTATTCAAAACTACATATTATGGAAGTGAATGACACACCGGATTGTGTGAGTGTTGGTGTGCCGGGAGGAAGCATATGAGTTATAAAATTATTGTAGATAGTTGTGGAGAACTGACAGAGGAGATGAAGGCGTCCGGCCATTATGAGACGGCTTCGCTGCAGATAGATGTAGGAGGACATCATATCGTAGATGACGAGACGTTTGATCAGGCATCTTTTTTGAAGATTGTTGCGGAGACTGAAGAGTGTGCCAAATCATCTTGTCCGTCTCCTGAACGGTATATGGAAGGGTATCACTGTGAAGAGGAGCATGTTTATGCAGTGACATTATCCGCAGAACTGAGTGGATCTTATAATAGCGCTGTGTTGGGAAAGAGTCTGTATGAAGAAGAATATGGAGAAAAAGATATTCATGTTTTTAATTCCAGGTCCGCATCCGTGGGAGAAACACTGATTGCGTTAAAAATTGCGGAATGTGAAGAACAGGGAATGACATTTGAGCAGGTAATTGATACAGTGGAAGCTTATATCTGTGAACAGAATACCTATTTTGTGCTGGAGACACTGGAGACACTTCGTAAAAACGGAAGATTAACGGGAATTAAGTCGGTAATGGCATCTGCGCTTAATATTAAGCCGGTGATGGGAGCAACACCGGAAGGAACCATTGTTCAATTAGGAAAAGCTCGGGGAGTTAAGAAAGCGCTTGCGAAAATGGTGGAAGAAGTGACGGCCAAGGTTCAGAATTCGGAACAGAAAATTTTGGCAATTGCGCACTGTAATTGTTTGGAACGAGCCAAAGAGGTAAAGAAGATGCTGGAAGAGAAAGCTTCTTTTCGGGATGTGATCATTTTAGACACGGCTGGTATCAGCAGTATGTATGCATCTGATGGCGGTGTAATAGTGGTTGTATAATTGGCCGGAATATGGTAGAATATTTTTCAGTTGAAAAAGTGATATCAGGATAGAAGGGACAAAAATTATGAGTCAGGAAAAAGTAGACCGCTATAAACAGGAAAAAGCAAACCGCAAAAAAAACATGAAGAAAGAAAAATTCGGTAATGTGATCCGAAAATGTGTCGTAGGTTTGGTGGGAATTGCATTGGTCGGATGGATTGGCTATTCCGCTTATACAACATATGATGCAAAGCAGCCGCAGCAGGAAGCACAGGTGGATTATACAGCAGTGAATGAGCTGTCACAGAACCTTGCGGCCGTTCAGGTGGAGGAACCGGTTCAATAAATGGAAGCCATGTGGTAGATTGTGGTAAAAAAGTGGTAGAAAAAGAATCATAAGAGAATAAAAATGAAGCGAGCAGGATTTTCTGCTCGTTTTTTTTCTGCGTTTTTTTAATAGATGATGTGAAAAAAACGTGAAAAGCTCTTGAAATAGATGAAAAAGTAGTTTACAATGGGTTCAAGTGGTAGAAAGTGGTGAAAAGTGGAATGAAGTGGTGACCAAGTGGTGAACCATGTGGGAGAAGGTGAGTTCTAATGTTAAAGGGGGAGTACAGTCATAATATTGACGCAAAAGGCAGATTAATTATTCCAGCCAAGTATCGTGACGATTTAGGGGAGCATTTCGTCATTACGAAAGGAATGGAGAACTGTCTGTATGTATACCCGGAGAACGAATGGGACGCCTTTGAAGAGAAATTGAACGCTTTGCCAACAACCACCGATAAGAAAGCCCGTGCATTTGCATATTTTTTCCAGGGAAGCGCCACGGATGGCGATCTGGATAAGCAGGGCAGAACTCTCATCCCTTCCGTACTCAGAGAATTTGCACATCTTGATAAAGAAGTTGTGTTTGTCGGCATGGGGAAGCGTGCTGAGATTTGGGACAAGAAAAGATGGGAAGAAAAGAATGCTGAAGTGGAACTTAACATTGAAGATATTGCATCTGATATGGAAGCAAGTGGATTCAGTATCTAAGAGGGAGAAGATATGGAATTCGTACACAAATCAGTATTACTGGATGAAACAGTAAATGGATTAAACATCAAGCCGGACGGAATTTATGTGGACGGAACACTTGGTGGAGGCGGACATGCATATGAAGTATGCAGGCGCCTTGGAAAACAGGGGAGTATTGTAGGAATAGATCAGGACGAGGCTGCGATTGAAGCGGCCGGGTTCCGATTAAAAGACTTCGGGGAGAAGGTTACAATAGTCAGGAGCAACTATTGCAATATGAAGTCAAAGCTCCAGGAATTAGGCATTGACAAGGTCGATGGAATCGTCCTTGATCTGGGCGTATCATCTTATCAGTTAGATACGGCAGAACGGGGATTTTCCTATCGTGAAGATGCGCCACTGGATATGCGGATGGATACACGTCAGAAGATGACGGCCAGGGACATCGTCAATGACTACAGTGAGATGGAACTTTATCGGGTGATCAGAGATTACGGGGAGGATAAGTTTGCTAAGAATATTGCAAAACATATCGTAATCGCACGCGAGAAAGAACCGATCGAGACGACGGGCCAGTTGACGGAAATTATCAGACAGGCCATTCCAATGAAGTATCAGAAGAAGTCTGGGCATCCGGCGAAGCGGACGTTCCAGGCAATTCGCATTGAACTAAACAGGGAGCTTGAGGTTCTTAGAGATTCATTGGATGATATGATTGAATTGTTAAATCCGGGTGGAAGATTGTGCATTATTACCTTCCATTCGCTTGAGGACAGAATTGTAAAGAGTGCATTTAAGAAAAACGAGAATCCTTGCACCTGTCCTCCGGATTTTCCTGTATGCGTATGCGGGAAGAAATCCAAGGGGAGTATTATTACTAGAAAACCAATTCTTCCAAGTGAAGAAGAATTGGAGGACAACAGTCGTTCAAAGAGTGCGAAACTTCGGATTTTTGAACGCAGTTAAGGCAAAAAAGAAAAGATTAATGTGAAAGGGGTGACTATACGTGGCGGAAAGACAGCGTTATACAGACAGACAAATGAATCAGAACTACAGAAGAAACAGCGCATCGCAGCAGATGTATGTATATGGAAATGTTGTGACCAAACCGGTTTATGATCCGGACCGTCAGGAAAAGTTGCCCGAAAGACCAAAGAAAAAGGTCAGCAGACAGGTGAAAAAGAACCGGAAGAAAGCACAGCATATGAGTCGGGGCTATGTGGTGTTTCTTGCGGTGGCTGCCATGCTTGCATTAATCGTATGTGTGAACTATGTTCGACTGCAGTCCAGTATCGTCAATCGTTCCAAGAATATTACAATGATGCAGGAAGAATTGGCTGATATGAAGGAAGAGAATACCACCCGTCAAAATGCTGTGATGGATTCGGTTAATCTGGATGAAGTAAGAGATCGTGCTCAGAATGATCTCGGAATGGTTTATGCTTCACCGGAACAAATTGTGGAGTATGAAAACCCGGCAACCGATTACGTAAAACAGTATGAGGAGATTCCAAAAGACGGTGTGCTTGCACAGTCGGATAAGACTTCAAGATAGGTTGGAATTATGGCAAAAAAGAAAACGAATTTTTTTAAAAAGAAATTTTCCAAACTGATGCAGAAAAAGCTAGTAATGTTGTTTATGGCAATTATACTAGCTTTTGTTTTCTTGGTGGGAAGAATCACCTATATCAATGCATCAAGTGGAGACAAATATACGAAGACAGTATTGGATCAGCAGCAGTATGACAGTCGGATCATTCCCTTTAAAAGAGGTGATATCGTAGACCGAAACGGTACAAAGATTGCTACTAGCGAGCGCGTTTACAACGTCATTTTGGATGTGAAAGTGATGCTTAGCAATGAGGATTATGTGGAGCCGACGCTAGAGGTTCTGAAAAGCTGCTTTGAGATTGACGAAGAAGAGATTCGGACGTTGATAAAAGAAAATCCATCCGGCAGATATAATGTATTGAAGAAGGGTGTATCTTACGAAAAGGCGCTGGAGTTTCGTGAGATTGAAGAAGATGAAAAGAAGTATTCGAATGTAAAGGGAATCTGGTTGGAAGAAGATTATGTGAGAACGTACCCTTATCAAACGCTGGCTTGTGATGTGGTTGGGTTTACTGTAGATGGAAATGTGGGAAGCAACGGAATTGAAGCGTCCTATAATTCAGTTCTGAATGGTACGGATGGACGAGAGTATGGTTACCTGGATGCGGGTTCCTCTTTTGAGCGTACAGTCAAAGAACCGGAAAACGGCAGTACGGTCGTTTCGACGATCGATCTGCAGGTACAAAGTATTGTAGAAAAACATGTTCTGGCATTTAACGAGGCGCATAAAAATGAATTTGCAGAAGGCGAAGGAAGTAAGAATACTGCGGTGGTTGTGATGAATCCGCAGAATGGAGAGATCCTGGCGGAGGCCTCTTATCCGAACTATGATCTGAATCATCCGAGAGATTTAAGTGCGTATTACACAGAGGAAGAGCTGGAAGCCATGGGAGATGAAGAGAAACTGGATGTGTTGAATAATCTGTGGAATAACTTCTGTGTCAGTGATACCTATGAACCTGGCTCCACGTTTAAACCATTTACGATTGCTGCGGGGCTGGAAAATGGGACTCTGACAGGAGAAGAAGGCTACATGTGTGGAGGTGTGCTGCATGTGGGGGACCATGATATTCACTGCAGCAACCGGAAAGGGCATGGACCTCAGACATTGAAACAATCGCTGGAAAACTCCTGCAATGTAGCGTTGATGGAGATTGGAGAGAGTTTGGGAGCAGAAGAGTTCTGCCGTTATCAGAAATTGTTTGGATTTGGAGAATATACAGGAATCGATCTTCCGGGAGAAGGTTCTACAGAAGGGCTTTTGTATACGCCGGAAAATATGGATGCCGCCAGTCTTGCGACGAATGCTTTTGGTCAGAACTTTAATGTGACGATGACTCAGCTGGCTGCTTCGTTCTGTTCGCTGGTTAATGGCGGAGATTATTACAAGCCTCATGTGGTAAAACAGATCCAGGATGAGAATGGAAATGTGACAGAGACGAAGGATCCGGTTTTATTAAAGAAGACGATTTCCAAGGAAAGCAGTGATTTGATCAAAGATTATATGCTGGGTGTTGTTCAGGAAGGAACAGGAGCTTCAGCTGGTGTAGAAGGATACGATATCGGAGGAAAAACAGGTACGGCTGAGAAGCTGCCGCGAGGCAATGGAAAATATCTGGTTTCATTTATTGGGTATGCACCGCAGGAAAATCCGGAAGTGGTGGTGTATGTGGTTGTAGATGAACCGAATGTTGCGGGTCAAGCATCCAGCACGTATGCAACAGAGCTCGCTTCTGATATTATGGAAGAAATCTTCCCGTATCTGGGAGTCCCGAAAGCAGTGCCTGCAGATGCGGCAGAGGGAGCAGTGACAAATTAAGCAGAATAACCTTACAACAGACCTAATAAATTAATAGAAAGGCTGTTGTGAGGTTTTTTTATGGGAAAAAATAAAACATATCACAAAAGGAAGATGCTGGTGGTGTTCTTATGTGCAGTTTGTATGATTTTGGGATTGTTGGGAAGGCTTTGCTATCTAATGGTTTTTGATGCAAAGTATTATCAGCAAAAAGCGCAGGAGCTGCATGAAAGGGAACGGGAAATCAAAGCCGCCAGAGGGGAGATTGTGGATGCGAACGGGACAGTGCTTGCCACCAACCGCACGGTTTGTACGATTTCGGTGATCCACAGTCAGATTGAGAATGTAGAGGAAGTGGTGGCAGCGCTTTCTTCGGCGCTTGAAATGGACGAGGAAGAGGTAAGAAAACGGGTGGAGAAGGTATCCTCAATGGAGCGGATCCGAACGAACGTCGATAAGGAGACGGGGGATAAGATTCGTGATTTGGAGCTTCCGGGTGTAAAAGTAGACGAAGATTTCAAACGGTATTATCCCTATCAGGAATTGGCGTCAAAGGTGCTTGGATTTACAGGAGGAGACAATCAGGGGATTGTGGGATTGGAGGTAAAGTACGAGGAGTATCTGAAAGGAATCAATGGAAGGATTCTAACGACCACAGATGCCAGGGGGATGGAATTAGAAGCTGTGGCGGAAAATCGGGTGGAGCCGATACCGGGGCATACTCTTCAGATTAGTCTGGATTATAATATTCAGACCTATGCACAGCAGATGGCGGAAAAGGTGATGGAAGAAAAACAGGCGGATCAGGTGGAGATTCTACTTATGAATCCTCAAAATGGAGAGATTCTCGCTATGGTAAATGTGCCGGAGTTTAATTTGAATGAACCTTTTACTCTTCCTGCAGAAGGAGAGCTGGAAAAGGAGAATGAAAGTTCTAAACGAAGAACGACAGAACAAGAAAGGATGACGGTAGAGGAAAAGCAGGATGCTTTAAATCGGATGTGGCGCAATGGCTGTATCAATGATACCTATGAACCGGGATCCACATTTAAGATTATTACAGCAGCCGCGTGTCTGGAAGAGGGGGCGGTACACTTAGATGATACCTTTTCCTGCCCCGGCTACCGGGTGGTGGAAGATCGTAAAATTCGCTGTCACAAGACGGGGGGCCATGGAACGGAGACTTTTGTGCAGGGAATTCAGAATTCCTGTAATCCGGTGTTTATCGATATTGGACAGCGCTTGGGAGTGGATCATTTTTATCAATATTTTGAACAGTTTCAGATGATGGAGCCAACAGGAGTTGATTTGCCGGGAGAGGCATCCACGATTATGCATCAAAAAGAAAATGTAGGGCTTGTGGAACTTGCAACGATGAGCTTTGGGCAGTCTTTTCAGGTGACGCCCATCCAAATGGCGGCGACGGTTAGTTCACTGATTAACGGAGGGAAAAGGGTGACGCCGCATTTGGGAGTCCGGGTATGCGACTTTAAGGGGGAGGAAGTAAAGAAGTTTGATTATGAAAATGGAGAGCGGATCGTATCGGAGGAGACGTCAAAAATCATGCAGCGTCTGCTTGAAAGTGTTGTCTCGGAAGGATCTGGAAAGAATGCATACGTTGAAGGCTATGCAGTCGGGGGAAAGACGGCGACATCCCAGACGCTGCCTCGAAGTGCCAATAAATATATTTCTTCTTTTATTGGGTTTGCACCGGCTGATGATCCGCAAGTGTTGGGAATGTGTGTGATTGATAATCCGAAAGGGATTTACTATGGAGGAACGATAGCAGCGCCTGTGATCGGTAATATTTTTGAAAACATATTCCCCTATCTTGGCATTGAAAAAGAACAGGAAATGCAGTATACTAGGGAAGGTTAGGGGAGGGAGAAGCCCCTATGTAAGAGGAAAGAATAACAAAAGAAACGAAGAGGTGGATTATGGATTATACAGTATTTATTCCGGTATTGATATCATTTGCACTGAGTGTGATTATGGGACCGTTGATTATACCGGTACTCAGAAAACTAAAGATGGGACAGACAGAGCGGGAAGATGGCGTGAAGTCCCACCTGAAAAAGGCGGGAACACCGACCATGGGAGGCGTGATCATCTTATTGAGTATTGTCATTACTTCTGTGTTTTATCTGAAGGATTATCCAAAGATCATTCCGATTCTGTTTGTGACGCTGGGCTTTGGTCTGATCGGATTTTTGGATGATTATTTAAAAGTTGTGATGAAGCGTTCTGACGGGTTGTTTCCGAAGCAGAAAATGGCGCTTCAGATCGTGGTGACGGCGATTTTTGCATTTTATTTAGTGAAATTTACGGATGTATCACTGAAAATGCTGATTCCATTTTCCGGAGGAAAGTATCTGGATCTTGGATGGTTTGCGATTGTGCTGTTGTTCATTGCAGTGATTGGAACCGTAAATGGTGTGAATTTTACGGATGGACTGGACGGACTGGCTTCTAGTGTAACCGTTTTGGTGGCAACTTTCTTTACCGTAGTGGCGATCGGAACCAAGAGCGGAATCGAGCCGGTGACCTGTGCGGTTGTGGGTGCGCTGCTTGGATTTTTACTGTTTAATGTGTATCCGGCCAGCGTGTTTATGGGAGATACAGGATCTTTGGCTCTTGGCGGATTCGTTGCATCGACCGCTTATATGCTGCAGATGCCGATTTTTATCATTATCGTCGGTTTGATTTACATGGTAGAAGTGTTATCCGTTATGATTCAGGTTACTTACTTTAAAAAGACGGGTGGAAAACGAATTTTCAAAATGGCGCCGATTCATCACCATTTTGAATTGTGTGGATGGTCAGAGACTCGAGTTGTAGCAGTATTCTCCATTATTACGGCTATCCTGTGCCTGGTTGCTTTGATGGCAATGTAGTCAGGAAAGACGATGGAGAAATGCGCGGCAGGAGAGAAGGAGATAGAGATGATGGATGTAACAGGAAAGAAGGTTCTCGTCTTTGGTTCTGGGATCAGCGGAATCGGTGCGGTAAAACTTTTGGAAACGCATGGAGCAAAAGTTGTGCTCTATGATGGGAACAATGCATTGAAAGCAGAAGAGGTAAAAGAACGTCTGACACTAGGAAGCAGAGCGGAAGTTGTGATTGGAACATTCCCGGAAGAACTTCTTGCGGAGCTGGATCTGGTTGTGTTAAGCCCTGGCGTTCCAACGGATCTTCCGATTGTAGAAGCCATGAAGGCGCAGAAGATACGTGTGATTGGAGAGATTGAGCTTGCTTATCAGTATGGCAGAGGGGATGTGCTGGCAATTACTGGTACCAATGGGAAGACAACAACAACGTCTCTTCTAGGCGAGATTATGAAGAATTATCAGGATGATGTCTATGTAGTAGGCAATATCGGGAATCCATATACCATCGTGGCAGATGATATGACTGATCAGACGATTACAGTGGCAGAAATGAGTAGTTTTCAGTTGGAGACGATTGACAGCTTTCGGCCAAAAGTCAGTGCTATTTTGAATTTTACGCCGGATCATTTGAATCGGCATCACACGATGGAAGCTTATGTTAATGCGAAGAAGAACATCGCCAGGAATCAGACAGAAGAAGATTTCTGCATTTTGAATTATGAGGATGAATTGACGCGGGAATTTGGAAAAAAGATTCGTGCGAAGGTTCTGTATTTCAGCAGCCGGCATACATTAGAAGAGGGGATTTACCTGGAAGAAGGGAAAATAATCCTGGCTTATGGGAAAAAGCAGGAAGTATGTGCTGTAGAGGATTTGAAGATTCTTGGAACACACAATTATGAAAATGTGATGGCGGCGGCAGCTATGGCTTATGTGTATGGTGTGCCGATGGATGTAATCCGAAAGAGTGTGAAAGCATTTGGCGGCGTGGAACACCGGATTGAATACGTGACGGAGAAAAATGGTGTAGCTTACTACAATGACTCTAAGGGTACCAATCCAGATGCTGCGATCAAGGGAATCCAGGCAATGAACCGTCCGACCGTTCTGATCGGAGGCGGATACGATAAGGATTCTGTCTATACAGAATGGATAGAAAGCTTTGACGGTAAGGTGAAGAAGCTGATCCTGGTTGGCGAGACGAAAGAGAAGATTGCAAGAGACGCAGATGCCTGTGGTTTCCACGACTATGTGTTTGCAGATACCTTTGAGGAGGCAGTTCTTCTGGCGGCGAAGACGGCTGAGAACGGAGATGCAGTACTTTTGTCACCGGCCTGTGCAAGCTGGGGAATGTTTCCGAATTATGAAGTACGCGGAGAGAAGTTTAAAGAAATTGTAAATTCCTTATAAGAGGTGGCGTACATTGACCGGACGAAGGGACAGTCAGGTGGGAAAAAGAAAATATGATGTTGTAATGCTTGCTGTACTTGCAGCGCTTCTTGCGATGGGGCTTGTCATCCTTTACAGTACCAGCGCTTACAATGGAGAAGTAAAGTTTCACGATTCGTTCTACTATCTGAAGAAACAGATCTTTGCAACCCTTCTTGGAATAGCAGGAATGTTTGTGGTGGCGAGAATGGATTATCATATCTGGAAACGCTTTGCGTGGCTGGGTTATGCGACGGCTGTTTTATTGTCGCTGGCGGTTCTGTTCGTGGGAGATGAATACAATGGGTCCAAAAGATGGTTGTCTTTAGGACCCTTTTCTTTTCAGCCTTCTGAGTATGCGAAGGTGGCGGTGATCATCTTCCTTGCCTGCATAGTCAGCCGTGATGCGGCACGGATGGGGAAGATGCGGACAATGGCAAGGGTGATGCTCTTGATTCTTCCCATTGTGGGTCTGGTGGGAGCCAGCAACTTAAGTACGGCAATCATTATTCTCGGAATCGGAGGCGTCCTGATCTTTACGGCGAGTCCGAAGTATGGACAGTTTGTGGTAATGGGGCTTGCGGGAGTAGGATTTTTGGGCGTATTTCTTGCATTGGAAAGCTATCGTCTGGAACGCCTTGCGATTTGGAGAAATCCGGAGGCGTATGAAAAGGGTTATCAGACCCTTCAGGGGCTCTATGCCATTGGCTCCGGCGGACTATTTGGAAGGGGATTGGGGCAGAGCGTTCAGAAGCTGGGATTTGTACCGGAGGCACAAAACGATATGATTTTCTCAATTATCTGCGAGGAGCTCGGATTGTTTGGAGCCGGTTTTCTGATGCTGCTATTTTTAATCCTGATATGGCGCTTTTTCGTGATTGCGACCCATGCCAAAGATTTATTTGGTGCGCTGATTGCGTGCGGCGCCATGGCGCATATGATGATTCAGGTGATTCTAAACATTGCAGTAGTGACAAATACGATTCCGAATACGGGAATTACACTTCCCTTTGTCAGTTATGGCGGAACGTCAGTTGTATTCCTGCTTTTGGAAATGGGGCTTGTGCTTAGCGTATCATCTTTGGTAAAATAAACTGATAAATAAAACACCGATGAAAAGAGGAATATAGAAAATGAAAAAAACAGAACAGCGGGAAGAGAAAACGACCAAGAAGAAAAAGACGCACCGATTGTATGCGTTTGTAGTGCTTCTTTTGGCGGCGGCGATTCTTGCTTTGGGGATATTGATTCTGTTCTATGTACAGGAAATAGAAGTCAGCGGAAATGAGTACAGTACGGATCAGGAAATTGTAGATATGGTGAAGAATGATAAGTATTCTGTAAATACGCTGTATATTCTTGGGAAGTACGCTTTGGGAAAAGGTGAGAAGCTTCCCGGCCTGGAGAGCTTGAAGATTCATATGAAAGCACCTTGGGCGCTGGAAATTAAGGTGAAGGAAAAGCCGATTATCGGATATGTCCCAAATGGGCAGGAGTATGCATATTTTGACAAAGAGGGAATGGTGGTTGCCCAGTCTACCGCGGCCATAGAAGGGATTCCGAGGGTGGAAGGCATTGAGGTAAAAGGGATCAGCCTCTATGGGCAGCTGAAGTCGGAGGATACCAGGATTTTTGAGGAAATTCTGGACGCTACACAGGAGATCAGTAAGCATGAGCTTTCTTCGGACCGAATTGTCTGCATCAACCATGAGCTGTATCTTTACATTGGAAATGTCTGCGTCGGTCTGGGGAAAACGGTTACTCCAGAGCAGATTGCACAGATTCGTCCGATTTTGGAAAAGCTTGGAGATCAAGAAGGAACCCTGCATTTGGAAAATTATTCGGAGACAAGTACGACAATTACCTTTGATAAAGGGGAATTTCCGCAAGAAAATTAATAAAAATAAATAAATTCTATTGATCTTTTATACAAAAGTCTATATTATATAGTTATATATGGCAAAACTGAACTTTTTCAGCGCTTATGTATGGGATGTATAATATATAATGAGGAAACAAAGGAGGAGAAACCCTTGCTAGAAATTAAGACGAACGAATCAGAAGCGGCGGCAAAAATTATTGTTGTTGGAGTTGGAGGCGGTGGAAATAACGCTGTAAACCGAATGATTGACGAACAGATTGCCGGCGTTGAATTTATCGCTATTAATACAGATAAACAGGCACTTCAGTTATGTAAGGCACCAACCCTTATGCAGATTGGTGACAAGATTACCAAAGGACTGGGAGCAGGAGCAAGACCAGAGATTGGTGAGAAGGCAGCAGAAGAGAGTGCAGAAGAAGTTTCCGCTGCATTAAAAGGTGCAGACATGGTATTCGTTACCTGTGGAATGGGTGGAGGTACCGGAACCGGAGCAACACCAGTCGTTGCACGGATTGCAAAAGAGCAGGGAGCATTGACGGTTGGCGTTGTAACAAAGCCGTTCCGTTTCGAGTCCAAGACCCGTATGAATAATGCTCTTGCCGGAATTGAAAAATTAAAAGAGAGTGTAGATACACTGATTGTTATTCCAAATGACAAGCTTTTGGAAGTGGTAGACAGACGTACAACCATGCCGGAGGCTCTGAAGAAAGCGGATGAGGTTCTGCAGCAGGGTATTCAGGGTATTACCGACCTGATTAATGTACCTTCTTTGATTAACCTTGACTTTGCTGACGTACAGACGGTTATGACGGACAAAGGTATTGCGCATATCGGTATCGGTCAGGGCCGTGGTGATGATAAAGCGCTGGAGGCTGTGAAGCAGGCTGTAGCAAGTCCTCTTCTTGAGACCACGATTGCAGGAGCATCCCATGTTATTATTAATGTATCTGGTGATATCACATTGATGGATGCGTCAGATGCGGCAGAATATGTACAGGAGCTGGCAGGAGAAGATGCCAACATTATTTTCGGTGCGATGTACGACGATTCCAGAGCAGACGAAGCTACGATTACGGTTATTGCAACAGGTCTGCATAATGTAGGAGGAAGCGCTTCAAAGTTAAAATCTAGACTGGAGAATCCGAGAATGTCTTCTATGCCTCATGCATCTGCATCTGCGTCTCAGAATTATGAGAGACAGACTCAGAATGCTTCGGCAGTAAAGACTACGAGAACCGCTCCGGCAAGACAGACAAGTACCAGAACAGCATCTTCAGCGGGATTGGATCTTGGTATGGCATCACCTAGAAATGGTGCGGGAACGACCACTAGAAGACCGGTAGGCGGAACAGCTCCGACATTGGAGACACCAAAGACTCCAACAAGCAGAGTGAAAGAGCAGTCTATTAAGATTCCGGATTTCTTTAAGAAATAAGAATGTTTTAACAGTTATTATACTTAAAAATTTAAACAGGGTTCATTTGCAGATGCAGATGGACTCTGTTTTTTTATATTTATTTTTGCGGAAACGCAGGGAAAATTTGTCGAACGAAAATCCGAACAGGCAACAGCTTCTGACAAAATCTTTCGGCCACGGCTCGTATAATATGTCTTGCTTAATAATCAGACTGACCGGTGAATAACGAAGGCGGAAGAAGGTGAATGCGTGCATGGAACTGTATCTGGATGTGTTTTTCACGGTAAACTTTATGATGGATTATCTGACACTTTTGCTTTTGGGGAAAATGTTGAAGCGAGAGGTTTCTATGGGACGGCGTTGCTTTGGGGCGTTTCTGGGAAGTGTTCTTACCTGTTTGGTGGTAATTCTTCCGATTCCATCTGCGGTTTTGAAGTATGCTCTTCTGTACATACCGGTTAGTCTTGCAATGATCATAACAGGACTTGGAATTCATCGGGGAAGAGAACTGGCGAAGGCGTGGATATTTCTCCATATCGGCGGAATCTTTCTTGGCGGTGTGATGGAGCTGCTCCAGCCCTATCTGCGGATGGGAAGCTTGTTCTTTCTGTTGGCGGTGCTTAGCTATTTGGTAGTCTCTGCTCTCTGGGATCTGGCGGTGTGTCAGATCAGGCAGAATCGGAATCGGATGCGTATCCGTCTGAAGAAAGGAGAGAAAGAGTGTGAGGTGAAGGCTCTTGTGGATACCGGAAATACGTTGACGGATATCTGGAGCGGGAAACCGGTGTCGGTACTTAGCAGGGAGACAGCAGAGAAGCTTTGGAAGCAGGGGGAAGAGCCGTTTCGCTATATTCCATACCATTCTATCGGAAAAGAGGCGGGAGTCATGCCGCTTTTTGAACTGGATGGGATATGGATAGAGGAAAGAAAATGCTGGATCGAGCACCCTTTGGCCGCTGTTGGAGAAGGAAATCTTAGCGAAGATGATTACCAGATGATTCTAAATCCTGATATATTTACAGGAGGAGTATAATTATGGTAATTAAAGTAGCGGTACCTCATCAATTCAAATTCAAAGTTGTTCCGGATCTTAGGACGCTTCTTTTCCCGGATAAGAAGGATATTCACTATATCGGGGGAGCGGATATTTTGCCGGCGCCTTTGAACGCGGAAGAAGAAGCGACAGCGATCAGCCATTTGGGATCAGAAGAGGATGAACTGGCTAAAAAAATTTTGATTGAACATAATTTGAGGCTGGTGGTATACATAGCGAAAAAGTTTGATAATACAGGGGTTGGGGTAGAGGATTTGATTTCTATCGGTACGATTGGGTTAATAAAAGCAATTAATACGTTTAATCCGGAGAAGAATATCAAGCTTGCCACATATGCGTCGCGCTGTATTGAAAATGAGATTTTGATGTATCTTAGAAGAAACAATAAGACGAAGCTGGAGGTATCCATCGACGAACCACTGAATGTGGATTGGGATGGGAATGAACTTCTGCTGTCGGATATTCTGGGAACGGAGGAGGATACGATTTACCGGGATTTAGAGCAGGAAGCAGAGAAGAAAGTATTGCTTCGAGCGATCGGGAGGCTGTCAGGAAGAGAACGAACGATTATTAAGATGCGGTTTGGACTTGGGATGCCGGACGGAGAAGAGAAGACGCAAAAAGAGGTGGCGGATCTTCTGGGGATTTCGCAGTCTTATATTTCAAGACTGGAAAAAAAGATTATGCAGAGATTAAAACGTGAGATCGTAAAGTATTCATAGCAACAATGAGAAAAAGGTGTTACAATGAAAAGAAAAAGGGGTTGGGTATATGAGACTTAATTTTTATGGTGCAGCTCACGAAGTGACAGGAAGCTGTCATCTGCTGGAAGCATGTGGAAAGAATATCCTGATCGACTGCGGAATGGAGCAGGGACCGGATCTCTATGAGAATCAGCAGCTTCCGGTTACTGCGGGAGATATTGACTACATTCTTTTGACCCATGCGCATATTGACCACTCCGGAAATATTCCGCTGCTTTGCAAGCAGGGATTTGTGGGAGAAGTGGTAACTACATTTGCCACGGCAGATCTCTGTAATATTATGCTCCGTGACAGTGCGCATATTCAGGAATTTGAGGCAGAATGGCGGAATCGAAAGGCGAGACGAAGCGGAGGTGAACTGTATGAGCCGGTGTATACGATGGCGGATGCAGATGCGGCGATTAAGCTTCTGGCTCCCTGTGATTATGAGCAGAGGATTACACTGTGTGAAGGCATTGAAGTGGAATTTCACGATATCGGTCATCTGCTTGGATCTGCCTGCATTGAAGTGTGGGTAACAGAAGGGGACATAACGAAGAAGATTGTGTTCTCAGGAGATGTGGGAAATACCAATCAACCGATTATCCGGGATCCGGGGAAAGTGTCGGAGGCGGATTATGTGGTGATTGAATCCACTTATGGAGACCGGACGCACGGAGAGGAACGGCCGGATTATGTGGGAGAATTTACGCGGATTCTTCGAGAGACATTTTCCCGCGGCGGGAATGTGGTGATTCCGTCTTTTGCGGTAGGAAGGACGCAGGAGCTTTTGTATTTTATCCGGGAGATCAAAGAGAGAGATCTGTTGCCGGAATTTCGGGGATTTGAGGTTTATGTAGACAGCCCGTTAGCAATTGAAGCAACGAATGTTTTTAATAAAAATGTGAAATCCTGTTTTGATGAAGAGGCGATGGCCTTAGTAGAACAGGGAATCAACCCGCTGATTTTTCCGGGTCTTAAGACGACGATTACCAGTGAGGAGTCGAAGCTGATCAACTTTGACGAGAAGCCGAAGGTGATTATTTCGGCATCCGGCATGTGTGAAGCGGGAAGAATCAGGCACCATTTGAAACACAATCTGTGGCGTCCAGAGTGTACGGTTTGTTTTGTGGGATACCAGGCGGTTGGAACGCTGGGACGCAAGTTGATTGAAGGGGCGGAGTCGGTGAAGCTTTTCGGGGACAGTATTACCGTGAATGCCAAAATTGAAGTCTTGAAAGGAATTAGCGGACATGCGGATCAGAAGGGACTCCTTGATTGGCTGAAAGGCTTTGAACACAAACCGGATCGTGTGATTGTGGTGCATGGAGAAGATACCGTGACGGATCATTTTGCAGGTCTGGTAGAGGAAACGATCGGATGTCCGGCCTTTGCGCCGTATTCTGGAGGCTGTGTAGATCTGGCAACGGGCGAGATTGTAACGGAAGGTATAAAAATGCCGAAGAAGGCGGCAGAAAAACCGGTTAAAATTCGGGCAGACCATGCCTTCAACCGTGTGGTTGCAGCTGCCAAGCGGCTTCTTGAGGTGGTTTACAAGCAGGAAGGGCTGGCAAATAAAGACTTGGCGAAGTTAGAAAGCCAGATTCAGAATTTGACGGAGAAATGGGATCGAGAGTAAGAACAAATGAAGCGTTTAGGGAAATATTTTCAAGGTTATAAAGTAAGGACGGTGACGGCACCTCTGTTTAAATGCCTGGAGGCATGTTTGGAACTGTTGGTTCCACTGGTGGTTGCAGGCATGATTGATCACGGAATTCGAGAAGGGGATTCCGCATATGTATTAAAAATGGCAGGAGTTTTGCTTTTGTTAGCGGTGATCGGGCTGGTGTGCTCGATCACCGCGCAGTATTTTGCGGCGCGGGTTGCCATTCATGTGGGAACGGGACTTCGGCGGGATTTGTTTCAGAAAATTCTAAGTCTTGGTTATGCGGAGATTGACGAGTCGGGAACCTCGACATTGATTACAAGGATGACGTCGGACATCAATCAGGTGCAGAATGGAATTAATATGTTTCTGCGCCTGTTTATGCGTTCACCGTTCATTGTTTTTGGAGCGATGGCGATGGCGTTTACTGTGGATGGGAAGGCGGCGATTCTGTTTGCGGTGACGATTCCGGTTCTTTCGATCATCGTGTTTTCTGTTATGCTCTGTTCTATGCCGCTTTATAAAAAAGTGCAGAGGCAATTGGATCGGGTGGTGTTGATGACCAGAGAAAATCTCCTTGGAGCCAGAGTCATCCGTGCATTTAACCGGCAGAGCCAGGAACAAGAAGAATTTCAGAGGGAGCAGGATCGACTGGCTGCTTTTCAGGTTTTCGTAGGAAAGATCTCAGCGCTTTTAAATCCATTGACGTACATTGTAGTGAATCTGGCGGTGATGGGGCTCCTTTATACAGGAGGAATCCGCGTAGATGCCGGAAGTCTGACGCAGGGACAAGTGGTTGCGCTGGTGAATTATATGCTGCAGATTTTGGCAGAGCTGATGAAGCTGGCAGATCTGATTATTCTTATGACGAAAGCGTCCGCTTGTCTGTCAAGAGTGAACGCTGTGTTTGAATTGGAGTCAGAGCAGCAGAAGGCAGTAGGTTTAAAGGAGGAGTCCAATCTAGCGGGGGATTGGCAGAGACAAGAAGGCTCAAATGCTAAGAAGGGCTTTCTGGAATTTGACGATGTTAGTTTCATTTATCCGGGAAGTCAAAGTGCAAGTTTAAGTCATTTGACATTTTCGGCAGAAAAAGGTCAGACGATTGGGATTATCGGAGGAACCGGAAGTGGAAAGACGACACTTATCAATCTGATTCCAAGGTTTTATGATGTCCGGCAGGGAGAGATCCGCATTGACGGCGTTCCGATTTGGCAGATGGATGTTGCGGCGCTTCGGGCGATGATAGGAGTTGTTCCTCAGAATCCGGTACTTTTCCAAGGAACCCTTCGGGATAACTTGAAGTGGGGGAAGAAGGATGCAGAGGATGCGAAGCTAAAAGAAGCGCTTCAAATTGCGCAGGCAGCAGAATTTGTAGAACAAAAGAAGGAGGGGCTGGATCTTAGAATTGAACAGAATGGAAGGAATCTAAGCGGAGGTCAGAAGCAGCGCCTGACTATAGCAAGGGCGCTTGTGAAGGAACCGCAGATTTTGATTCTGGATGACGCTTCTTCCGCACTTGATTATGCTACCGATGCAGCGCTTCGGAAGTTCTTAAATGAACAGAATAAAGAGCGCTTGGTGTTCCTAGTATCTCAGAGGGTATCGGCAGTTCGATATGCAGATCAGATCTTGGTATTGGAGGAAGGTGCGCTTGCAGGGGTGGGAACACATGAAAGCCTATTGGCAGAATGTGGTGTCTATCGGGAAATCTGCCAGTCGCAGCTGGGAGAGGAGGTGTCGAAAGATGGACGGTAAGAGAAACCAAACGATCCGGAGAATTCTGAAGTATATTGCCAGGTACCGGGGGCGTGCAATTTTGTCCATTCTGTTGGCGGCAGTGTCGGTTGCCGCGACCCTTTATATTCCCATTCTGATTGGTCAGGGAGTTGATCAGATTATCGGAGCGGAGGCAGTAGAGTTTAAGAAACTTTTGCAGATTCTTAAAAAAATTGGGATTTTGACGATTCTAATTGCGATCCTTCAATGGCTGAAAAACCATATTAATAATCAGGTGACATACTATGTGGCAGAAGATATTCGGGTACAGGCGTTTGCACAGCTGCAAAAGCTTCCGTCCGGATATCTTGACAGCCATCCATCCGGGGATATTGTAAGTCGGATTATCACGGACACAGATCAGTTCTCGGAAGGCCTTCTGATGGGATTTACACAGCTGTTCACCGGTGTTATGACCATTGGCGGCACATTGTTGTTCATGCTGGGAATTCATCCGATTATTACCGCAGTTGTAGTAGCGGTAACACCGCTTTCCTTTTTTGTGGCACGGTTTATTGCGAAAAAGACCTTTTCGATGTTTCAGCATCAGTCCCGTACGAGAGGAGAGATGACCTCGTTTACGGATGAGATGATTGGAAATCTAAAAGTGGTAAAAGCGTTTTCGCAGGAGAAGGAAGCGGGGGAACGGTTCGAGAAATTAAACGAAAGTCTGGCAGGATATTCCATGAAGGCGACGTTCTTTTCGTCGATTGTAAATCCATCCACTCGGTTTGTAAATTCCATTGTCTATGCAGCGGTAGGAGTCATCGGAGCGCTGCTGGCTATTCGGGGAGCCATTACTGTGGGGCAGCTGACTAGCTTTTTGAACTATGCCAATCAATATACGAAACCTTTCAATGAAATTTCCGGGGTAGTGACGGAACTTCAGAATTCGCTGGTGTCTGCAGAGCGGGTTTTTGCGCTGATTGACGAGCCGACGATTCCAGAAGAGAAAGAGACGATTCGGGAACTTGAGAATGTGGAAGGATACGTAGATCTGGAACATGTCTCTTTTTCCTATACACCAGAGCGGCCGCTGATTCAGGATTTGAATCTTCATGTGAAGCCAGGGCAGAGAATTGCGATTGTGGGTCCGACAGGATGTGGAAAATCGACGCTTATCAATCTTCTGATGCGGTTCTATGATGTGGATGAGGGAGAGATCCGACTGGATGGAATCCGGCAGGATGAATTGACGAGAAATAGCGTTCGAGCCAGTTTTGGAATGGTACTGCAGGAGACGTGGCTGAAATCTGCCACCGTCTGGGAAAATATTGCTTACGGACGTCCGAATGCATCCAGAGAAGAGATTATAAAGGCGGCAAAAGAAGCCTATTGTGACGGTTTTATCAACCGGCTTCCAAATGGATATGATACGGTGCTGGGAGAGGATGGCAGCATATTGTCTCAGGGGCAGAAGCAGCTTTTGTGTATTGCGCGTGTGATGCTTTGTCTTCCGCCAATGTTGATTCTTGATGAGGCAACATCGTCCATTGATACCAGAACAGAACTGAAAATCCAGAATGCGTTTGCACATATGATGGAAGGAAGAACTTCGTTTGTGGTGGCACACCGTCTTTCTACCATTCAGGAGGCAGATCAGATTCTGGTGATGAAGGACGGTGCGATTATTGAACAGGGGAACCACAGAGAATTATTGGAACGGAAGGGATTTTATGCAGACCTTTATCATGCGCAGTTTGTCAAGTCCTAAAACTTTTTTTATTTTTACGGGAAACAGAATAACATAGAAGCATCTGGAGAACCTTCCTACTAGACAACATCGATGGATCTGGTAGGAGGGTTTTATTTATGGCACAGGGAAAAGTAGAGATTTGCGGAGTCAATACGTCAAGACTGCCTGTCTTGAAGGAAGAAGAAAAGGAAGCGCTGTTTGTCCGGATTAAGGCTGGCGATGAGGAAGCGAAGGAAACGTATATCAAGGGAAATTTGCGCCTGGTATTAAGCGTAATCAAACGGTTTGGCGCCAGCAATGAAAATCCTGACGATCTGTTCCAGATTGGCTGTATTGGGCTTATTAAGGCGATCAATAACTTCAATACAGAGCTGGATGTGAAATTTTCGACTTATGCGGTTCCTATGATCGTTGGAGAGATCCGTAGATATATGAGGGATAATAATTCTATCCGGGTCAGCCGGTCACTGCGGGATACGGCATATAAGGCGATTTATGCAAAAGAAAATTATGTGAAGCGTTATTTGAAAGAGCCGACCATTCAAGAGATTGCTTCTGAGATTGGAATCTCCAAAGAAGATATTGTATTTGCCCTGGACGCCATTCAGGTGCCTATGAGCTTGCAGGAGCCGGTTTACAATGACGGTGGAGATGCTCTTTACGTGATGGATCAGATCAGCGATACTAAGAATAAAGAGGAGAAATGGATAGAAAATCTGTCCCTGGAAGCAGCGATGAATCGGTTAAATAAACGGGAACGTCATATTATTACCCTTCGCTTTTTTGAAGGGAAAACACAGATGGAGGTAGCGGATGAGATTCATATTTCGCAGGCGCAGGTAAGCCGTCTGGAAAAAAATGCCTTGAAGGTGATGCGGCAGTATCTGGAAGGGTAACAGATTTTATAGAGACAGAGTTTCTTATAAAATTCTATAATCTTCTCTTGCATTTTTGATACGTGCATACTATCATAATTGCATGGAGGAGATATCATGATAAAAGCTTGTATATTTGACCTGGATGGAACACTGACGGACACGCTGGAGTCCCTGGCATATTCGGTGCAGTTAACGTTAGAGGAGATGGGACTTCAAAAGATTACGAAGGAACAGTGTAAAAGTTTTGTGGGGAATGGAGCGAGACGGCTGATGGAGCTCTCGCTTCAGGCTGCCGGAGCAGATCCGTGTGAGCGTCTGGAAGAAGGAATGCGGATATATGGACGTATATTTGACGCGAATTGTACATATCATGTAACACCTTATGAAGGAATTGTCAGTACCCTTAAGAACTTAAAAGATCGGGGAATCAAGACTGCAGTGCTGTCTAATAAGCCGGATGAGCAGGCAGATAAGGTGGTTCGGGAGATCTTCGGAGACGGTGTGTTCGATTTTGTACAGGGTCAGAAGGAAGGCGTTAAGAGAAAGCCGGATCCGGAAGGCGTGTACCAGGCAGCGGAAGCGCTGGAAGTAAAGAAAGAGGAATGTCTTTATATTGGGGATTCCGAGGTGGATGTCGAGACGGGACACCGTGCGCAGGTTTCAACAGTTGCCGTATCCTGGGGATTCAGGGAGCGTAAAGAGCTTTTGGAAGCCGGAGCAGAGAGGATCATTGACAGACCGGAGGAACTGTTGCAGTTCGTATAAAGTGAGGAATATGTGATAAGGGAGGAACAAGGAACATGTATGAGTATGATGAAGAGTGTCTGAAGACGTTCTTAAGAGACCAGTCCAAATTATTCGATGAACCGGTGGCAGAGACACTGGAGGAAGCAGAAGCTTTCCTGGAAGACTGTATGGCGACAGTGGTGGAGAGCCTGGACGAGGTGAAAGAATTTCTAGAAGAAGAGGGTCTTGATATAGACGGAATGTCTATGGAAGAGATCGAAGAGGCATCTGAGGTGTTCGCACTTCCGGGAGGAAGATACCTGATCGTAGAAGGATAAGAGAAAAGCCGAAACTATTTGGTGGTTTCGGCTTTTTTTAATGCTTCCCGTATGGCGTCAGTAATGATCTGTGCCGTGTATGGACTGTCAGAGGAGTATTCAAGATTCTCCAGAGACTGTTTGGCGTAGATCTGCTCGGCAAGCTCTTCCATAGTGGGCTGAATCAGCGGGTACATGGCAGATACGGATTCGTTTAGATTGGAAAAACGAATAGAATGAATACGGGATTCATCAACGGAGACCTCTACCTCCAGAGCATTGCTGCCGAGGGTAACGGTGGAAGTATAGCTCCCAGGTGTATATTTTGCTTCTTTGTCTGTGTGTTTCTCCCGTTCGGGAAGGAACATGAACAGAAGCAGCAGAATCAGTACAATGCCAAGTACCGCAAACACCGCTGTGTAGATGATCTCCTTCATATGCAATACGATAATTTTTGTTCTGGAACTCATAAGAGACCTCCTGTATGTGATATGATATGTTCTGCTTTCTATAATGTATGTGAGAAGCAGGAGGATTATTCGTTTCTTTTGCGTGACAAAAGGCGTACCATCCTGTAGAATGGAAAGGAAAACGAGAACGGAAGGTGAGAAAGATGTATATAATAGCAGGACTTGGAAATCCGACGGCGCAGTATGAAGGAACACGCCACAATGTAGGATTTGATGTGATAGATGTCATTGCAAAGCAATATAATATATCGGTGGATGTAAGGAAAAGCAGGGCATTCATCGGAAAAGGAATGATCGAAGGCCAGAAGGTGATTCTGGTAAAACCGCAGACGTATATGAATTTGAGTGGAGAGAGTATTCGTGGGTTAGTGGATTATTATAAGATTGATCCGGAGAATGAGCTGGTAGTAATTTATGATGATGTGAGTCTAGATGTGGGACAGCTCCGGATTCGGAAGAAAGGAAGTGCCGGCGGGCACAATGGAATAAAAAATATTATTGCACATCTGGGAACGCAGATATTTCCGCGGATCAAGGTGGGCGTAGGAGAGAAACCAAAGAAATATGATCTCGCAGACTATGTGCTCGGGCACTTCTCAAAAGGTGAAAAGGAGCAAATGGAGGAAGGCTATCACAATGCAATGCGGGCGGTAGAATTGATGCTGACCGGTCGTATAGATGAGGCAATGAATGAATATAACCGAAAAGTAACGCCAAAGGAGACGTAAATATGCAGGCTTTGATTGCGCCGCTTAAGGAACTGGCAGAATACGAAGAATTATATAGAGAACGAAAGAAGGAACCGGGGATGCTTCGGGTAACGGGGTGTGTGAATTCTCAGAAAACCCACATGATGTATGCCCTGAGCGAGAATATCCGTTATAAAGTCGTGGTTTGTGCCGGTGAGTCGAAGGCAAAACAGGTCTATGAAGAATATCGTTTTTTGGATCCGCAGACTTATTTTTATCCGGCGAAGGATCTTCTTTTTTATCAGGCTGATTTAAGAAGTAAAGAACTGGTTCGCGAGCGGATGGAAGTGCTGCAGTCGGTGGTGGCAGGAGAAAGTCTGACGGTGGTGACAAGTTTTGATGCATTTATGGATGCATTGCTTCCAAGAGATGTCATTGCAGGACGGATGATTCGAATCAAACAGGACGATACGCTGGATTTAGATGCGCTTGCAAGAAAACTTGCAGATCTGGGGTATGACCGGGAGGTACAGATTGAAGGACCGGGACAGTTTGCGGTCAGAGGCGGAATTCTGGACGTCTATCCGCTGACAGAAGAGCAGCCGGTGAGAATCGAACTGTGGGGGGAAGAGATTGATTCCATTCGTACGTTTGATCCAGAGACCCAAAGATCGATAGAAAATTTAGAAGAGGTGTGTATCTGTCCGGCAGAGGAATTTCCGAGGGAAGAGGAATCGGCGGTTTCGTTTCTGGATTATTTCCCGAAAGAGGAGACGATTCTCTTTTTAAATGAGCCGGTTCGCCTGGTGGAAAAAGGCCGCGGCGTAGAAGAAGAGTTTATGGAAGCTCAGAAGAAACGGGTGGAAGCCGGGTATGAGATGAAAGAAGGAGAAGTTCGTCTCTACCAGGCGGCAGAGATTTTGAAAAAAATAAATACCTACAGCAGTATCGGCTTTTTTGCGCTGGATATTCGATGCAAAGAATTGGTGATGCGCGGTACTTATGGGCTCCAGGCAAGAAGTGTCAATCCGTATAACAGTAGTTTTGAGATGTTGACACAGGATTTGAAGCGCTATAAGAGAGAAGGATACCGGGTGGTGCTCTTATCCGGTTCAAGGACGCGTGCCAAACGTCTGGCGGAAGATCTAAGGGATTATAACCTGAGCAGTTTTTATAGCGAAGATATGGATCGTGAAGTGAAGCCGCAGGAAATTATGACGGCGTATGGGCATGTGGCAGAAGGGTATGAGTACCCAATGCTGAAGTTTACCGTAATCTCGGAGACGGATATCTTTGGAAAGATTAGGAAAAAGAAGAAGAGAAAAAAGTACGAAGGACAGAAGATTGCAAGTTTTGCAGAGTTAAAGCCGGGGGACTATGTGGTTCATGAGAACCACGGCCTGGGGATTTATCAAGGGATTGAGAAGATTGAAGTGGATAAGATCTCCAAGGATTACATGAAGATCTCCTATGCACAGGGCGGGAATCTTTACATCCCGGCAACTCAGCTTGACTTGATTCAGAAGTATGCCAGCGCCGATGCGAAGAAACCGAAGTTAAATAAGTTGGGAACCCAGGAATGGAATAAGACCAAGAGCCGTGTGCGTGGAGCGGTAAGGGAGATTGCCAAAGATCTGGTAAAACTTTATGCCGCAAGGCAGGAGCAGGAAGGATTTGTCTACGGGGAAGATACCGTCTGGCAGCGGGAGTTTGAAGAGATGTTCCCGTTCGAGGAGACGGAGGATCAGATGATGGCGATCGAAGCGGTGAAGCAGGATATGCAGAGCAGCAAGATTATGGACCGTCTGATTTGCGGAGATGTCGGATATGGGAAGACAGAGATTGCCATTCGGGCAGCATTTAAGGCGGTGCAAGAGGATAAACAGGTCGTTTATCTGGTACCGACAACGATTCTGGCTCAGCAGCATTATAATACCTTTGTTCAGAGAATGAAGGATTTCCCGGTGCGGATTGATCTGATGTGCCGGTTTCGGACACCTGCTCAGCAGAAAAAGACGGTAGAAGACCTGAAACGTGGTCTGGTGGATATTGTGATTGGAACTCATCGGGTATTGGGATCCGATATCAAATTTAAAGATCTGGGACTTTTGATTATTGACGAAGAGCAGCGATTTGGCGTGCAGCATAAAGAGAAGATCAAAAAGTTAAAGGAAAATGTTGATGTGCTGACGTTGACGGCGACGCCGATTCCGAGAACACTTCACATGAGCTTGATTGGCATCCGGGACATGAGTGTGCTGGAGGAGGCGCCGAATGACCGGCTGCCGATTCAGACCTACATTATGGAATATAATGACGAGATGGTACGAGAAGCAATCGAACGAGAGTGTGCAAGGCAGGGTCAGGTGTATTATGTCTATAATCGAGTGGAAGATATTGAGGAGATTACTGCACATATCAAGAAGCTGGTTCCTGAGCTGACCGTAGAATTCGCGCATGGACAGATGAAGGAACATCAGCTGGAACGGATTATGTATGACTTTATGAACGGCGAGATCGATGTTCTGGTTTCTACGACCATTATTGAGACGGGACTTGATATTTCCAATGCAAATACGATGATTATCCATGATGCAGACAGGCTGGGATTGTCGCAGCTTTATCAATTAAGAGGCCGGGTTGGAAGATCGAATCGGATGGCGTATGCGTTCTTGTTATACCGACGAGATAAAATGTTAAAAGAAGTGGCAGAAAAGCGCCTGGCGGCAATTCGGGAATTTACCGATTTGGGATCTGGTTTTAAGATTGCCATGCGAGATCTTGAAATTCGCGGCGCCGGAAATCTTCTGGGGGCAGAGCAGCATGGGCATATGGAAGCAGTTGGATATGATATGTATTGTAAGATGCTCAATGAGGCGGTAAAGCTTTTGAAAGGAGAAATAGAAGAAGAGACTTTTGCTACAACGATGGATTTGAATGTGGATGCGTATATTCCGGATTCTTATATTGCCAATGAGTATCAGAAGCTGGATATTTATAAGAGGATTGCGGCCATCGAGAATGAGGAAGAGAAAGAAGGTATGATCGAAGAGCTGATTGATCGGTTTGGAGATATTCCGAAAAAGGTGGAGAAGCTTTTGACAGTGGCAAGCTTAAAAGCGCAGGCGCACAGGCTTTATGTAACGTCTGTAGAACAGAAAGGACAGATCTATACCTTCACTATGTATGAGAAGGCAAAAGTGCAGCCGCAGAAGATTCCGGAGCTGATCGCGAACTTTAAGGGAACGCTGGCTTTTCGAGCTGATGCGGAAAATCCAAGTTTCATCTATGAGAAGAAGATCCGAAATCGAAAAGAAAAGCCGGAAGACAGTCTGGAAGTCGTGAAAAAAGTGTTAAATGGTCTGAAAGCATTGATTGAATAGTAAAAACAGGATATAATAAAACAGTTAACGGGTACGAAGGAGGATATAAAAAGACATGAAAAAAAGATTCCTTGCACTGACATTGGCGGGCGGCTTGATGATCGGAACGCTCACCGGATGCAGCAGCGCAATCAAAGACAGCGATGTAGCACTGACTGTGGGAAAAGAAGAAGTAACGGCAGGAGTAGCTAATTTCTATGCCAGATATACACAGGCGCAGTACGAGACTTATTATGCCGGAATTCTGGGAGAAGATATGTGGAATTCCGAAGCCGAGAAAGGCAAGACTTATGAGGAGTCAGTTAAGGATTCCGTTCAGAAAGATTTGGAAGATATGATTCTCTTGGAAGCGCATATGAAAGAGTATGACGTAACGCTTACTGACGAAGAGAAGGCAGTAATTAAGAAGGCAGCAGCAGATTTTGATGAGGTAAACGGGCTGGAAGAGAAGGAGAAAGTCTCTGGGGCAGATACAAAGACGGTAGAGCGTGTGCTTACACTTATGGCAATTAGAGAAAAGATGGCCGGAGCTATCAAGGCAGGAGCAGACACGGAAGTCTCTGATGAAGAGGCGGCACAAAAGAGCATGCAGTATGTATTCTTTTCTTACAAGAACAAGGATGAGGAAGGCAATACAACGGAACTTTCTGATGATGAAAAGGCTGCAATGAAAGCGCAGGCAGAAAGCTTTGCAGAAGGAGTAAAGGCTGCGGACTTTGAGACTTTTGCAGGCGAGCAGAGTCTGGAAGTAAGCACGGCCACTTTTGATAAAGAGGCAACCGTTCCGACGGCAGATCTCTGTAAGGAAGCAGATGCACTGGCAGAAGGAGAGACAACAGGCGTTGTTGAGACGGAGGATGGCTGTTATGTCGCAAAGGTAACCAGTCTTTTTGATCAGGCGGCTACCGACAGCAAGAAGCAGAGTATTGTAGAGGAAAGAAAAAATGAACTTTACACCGATACCTGCAAGAAATGGAGAAAAGAAGCAGATATTGAAGTGCATAAGAATGTGTGGAGAAAAATTGACTTTAATGATCTGAAGGTAACTATGAAAATGATGGAGACAGATCCATATGCTGACCAGGCGCAGACAGATGATGTGGCAGAAGGACAATAGACAAAAGTAAGGATAGTGTTCAGAAGTAAAGAGATAAAACCCCCGGCAGATTTTTCTGCCGGGGGTTTTGTACATTGCAATGAATAGAAATTCTAGTTCAGGTAAGACATCAAAGTCTCGTTAACCAGTTTTCCGTCTGCTTTTCCTTTTACTTTTGGCATCAGAACCTTCATGATACGGCCCTTGTCTTTTGCAGTTGGAGTATCGATGGAAAGCTCAGTAAGCGTTGCATCGATGACAGATCGGATTTCTGTTTCATCCATCATTTTCGGTGCGTACTGCTCCAGAACAGCCAGCCGTTTTTGGCATTCCTCTAGAATATCGGTACGATCCTCCGGTGTCATTTCCAATGTTTCCTTCGTCTGTTTGATTTCCTTCATAATAACCTGAACCTCTTCTTCCTCTGTGAGGTCGGCGCGTTTGTCAATTGCTTTATTCTTCAGCGCTGCTAAAAGGGCGGATAAGGTTTCTTTGGTTTCTTTGTCCTTTGCCTTCATAGCGGCAACCATGGCGCTTCTTACTTCTTCAATTTTACTCATGATGATTCCTCCTGTTTGATGTTCATTTTTAACCTTTATTTTAACAGAATGATTCTAGAATTACAAATCTTTTGCGCAACATGTGGATTCCTGGCTGACAAAAGAGGTTTTGCTGCGGTAAAATAAAAGGAATAAAGAAGATAGGGGGGCAAATGTAATGAGGATGCGAAGAAATATGAGGACGCTGGTATGTGCGGCGCTTTTGTTTGGAATATTGTTGACGGGATGTGGCGGCGAGAAGGAAAAAGAAAAGCAGGACGTATCAAAAAAGTCTCAGGAACAGCAGGAGATGCTGGAAAAGGAGCAGGATACGCAGGACGCTGAGGAAGAAAAAGAAATATCAGAAGAACCGGAACAAGAACCACAGGAACCAGAGCAGAGACCGCAGACGGTTGTCATTGATCCGGGGCATTCAAAGGTGGTGGCAGCCGGAACAGAACCGCTTGGACCGGGCTCTTTAGAGCAGAAGGCAGCAGATGCCTCCGGAACAGCGGGAGTCAGCACTGGGGTGCCGGAGTACGAACTGACGCTGTCGGTTTCTCTAAAGCTTAGGGAAGAGCTAAAGATTCGTGGATATACGGTTCTTATGACAAGGGAGTCAAATGATGTGCCGGTAAGCTGCGTGCAGCGAGCGGATGTGGCAAATCAGGCGGGAGCGGACGCATATGTCAGAATCCATGCAAACGGGGCGGAAAATCAGAGCGCAGTTGGAGCTATGACGATCTGCATCACACCGCAGAATCCTTATGTACCGGGGCTTTATGGAGAAAGTAGAAGACTTTCAGACTGTGTGATCTGGAAGTTTTGTGAAGCTGCCGGATGCGAGAATGACGGAGTGTGGGAGACGGATACCATGAGTGGAAATAACTGGAGCCAGGTTCCGACTACCATTGTGGAGATGGGATATATGACGAATCCAGAGGAAGACCAGAAAATGCAGACGCCAGAGTATCAGGTGCAGATGGTAAAGGGAATTGCAGATGGGCTGGACTTGTTCTTTGGATATTAGTATAGAAATAGATTTTGTTAATCATAAATAACAGAAAATGAAGGTATAAAATTCCTCCATTTACAGATACTATTTCCAAAAATGGAAAGTACAGTAAGTGGAGGAGTTTTTTATGAAAGCAACGGGGATAGTCAGAAGAATCGATGATCTTGGAAGAGTGGTGATACCGAAAGAAATCAGGAGAACTTTGAGAATCCGGGAGGGAGATCCATTGGAAATCTTTACAGACAGGGAAGGGGAAGTAATCCTGAAAAAATATTCGCCCATTGGAGAACTGTCAGCCTTTGCCGAACAGTATGCTAAGAGTCTGTCTCGGGTATTGAATTGTCTGGTGTTGATCTGTGATATGGATCAGGTGATTGCGGCAGCTGGAAGTGGAAAAAAGGACTGGAAGGAGCGATATATCAACCGGACGTTAGAAAATGCGCTTGCAGGCAGAAGGATGATTGCAGCATCGGAGGGAGAGACGGGATATGTGACCATAGATGAGAAGGCAGAAAATTATGCGCATGAGGTTTTATGGCCGGTAATCTGTGCAGGAGATGTAATCGGCGGAGTGATTCTGCTTGAAAAAGAAGCAAAGAAGCCCTTTGGAGAACTGGAGCAGAAGATGGCGCAGTGCGCAGCAGAATTCTTAGGAAGCCAAATGGAGCAGTAATAGGCATACCGGAAAGAAGTTTCGCATACGATGTGACAGAGACAAGGAGGGATGAGGATGGAAAAACATCTAGAAAAGGAATCGAAAGTGATGTGGGTTCTAAAATCACTGTTGCTGTCTTATGTCATTACGGGAGTGCTGCTTCTTCTTTTGACTATAGCGCTTTACAAGCTGGAATTGAATGAGAAGACGGTGTCGGCAGCGATTATCGGAATTTATCTTACCTCTACACTGGCTGGGGGCGTTGTGATTGGAAAGATGGCGAAGACAAGAAGATTCTTGTGGGGAATGCTGCTTGGCACCGGCTATTTTGTGCTTTTGCTTCTGATTACCCTTGGCGTTTATCATACGTTGAACGGAAGCGGGGGAAATTTATTGACGGCATTCATCCTGTGTGCGGGAGGCGGTATGGCAGGAGGGATGATTTCGTGATAAAAGCATTGCGAAAATGAAGGGAAGATGGTATAATAGCAGAAGTTAAGCAAAGTAAGGAGGAATGTGGACATGAAACACGTAAAGACATTAAATACACAGACGATGAACAACAACTTAAAGAAGAGCGGATGCGGTGAGTGCCAGACATCCTGTCAGTCTGCATGCAAGACATCCTGTACCGTAGGAAATCAGACTTGCGAGCAGAAGAAATAAGAAAGATTCAGGTCATATGGAATACTCGGAGACAGCGGTCTTAAGGGTCGCTGTTTCTTTTGCGTTACTGGCATCTCCGGGTAAACGGATCTGGGCGAGAAATGTTGTGGACAAGGAAGAGAATCCGGTGCTAAAGTTCGGTGCTGTGTGAAAGCAGTATGCGGCACCGGCAGAGAAGCCGGAAGAATAGGAAAATAGAAAGGGGTATATGGCTGTGATTCACCAGTACCGTAATAATGGATATAATATTGTAATGGATGTGATAAGCGGAGCCGTTCACGTGGTGGACGACCTGTGTTATGACGTGATTGAGAGTTTAAACGAGCCTGGAAAAGACTATACAAAGGAAGAACTTTTGGAGCCGTCCGTTTTAGACGGCGTGCTTGAAAAGCTCGGCGGAATGTATCCAGAATCAGAGATTCGGGATGCATTTTCTGACGTTGTGGAGCTGACAGAAGAAGGGAGACTGTTCGTTCCGGATACTTATGAATGCATGATTGATGAAGTAAAGAAGAGAAAGACGGTGGTAAAGGCTCTTTGTCTTCATATTGCACATGATTGTAACCTGGCTTGCAAATACTGCTTTGCAGAAGAGGGGGAATATCATGGAAGACGCGCGCTGATGAGTTTTGAAGTGGGCAAGAAGGCGCTGGATTTTCTGATTGCAAATTCTGGCAACCGGAGAAATCTGGAAGTGGATTTCTTTGGAGGCGAACCGCTGATGAATTGGCAGGTAGTGAAAGACCTGGTCGCTTACGGAAGAGAGCAGGAGAAACTTCACGACAAACATTTCCGTTTTACCATTACGACAAACGGAGTGTTGTTAAATGATGAGATTCAGGAGTTTGTCAATAAAGAAATGGACAACGTAGTACTGAGCCTGGATGGACGAAGAGAAGTCAATGACCGGATGCGTCCATTTAGAAACGGAGCAGGAAGCTATGATCTGATCGTTCCGAAGTTCCAGAAGCTGGCCGAGAGCCGGAATCAGGAGAAGTATTATGTTCGAGGAACTTTTACCAGAAATAATCTGGATTTCTCAGAGGATATTCTGCACTTTGCAGATCTGGGATTCAAGCAGATGTCGATTGAACCGGTTGTAGGGGATGAGAGTGATCCGTACGCAATCCGTAAGGAAGATCTTCCGGTGATTATGGAAGAATACGACAAGCTTGCGAAGATGATGATTGAGCGGGAGAAAGAGGGAAAAGGTTTTAATTTCTTCCATTTTATGATAGACTTAGACGGTGGGCCGTGTGTAGCAAAACGGTTATCCGGATGTGGATCAGGAACGGAATACCTGGCTGTGACTCCGTGGGGGGATCTTTATCCGTGCCATCAGTTCGTTGGACAGGAAGAATTTCTGATGGGTAACGTAGATGAGGGAATTGTAAAGCCGGAGATTGCAGACGAATTCAGAAGCTGTAATGTCTATTCCAAGGATAAGTGCAGGGATTGTTTTGCGAAATTTTACTGCAGCGGCGGATGTATGGCGAATGCCTATAATTTCCATGGCACCATTCATGATGCCTATGATATTGGCTGTGAAATGCAGCGCAAGCGTGTAGAATGTGCGATTATGATGAAGGCAGCTTTAGCTGACGCATAATACATATATCATTATAAGGGAAGGAATTAAGAAAGGAAGTAGCGGCATGAACAAGAAAAAAGGCGTGCTGAGTCTGATCACGACTGCGGTACTGATTGCGGTACTGGGATTTACAGTGCTGGTCGGATTCGGAAAAGACGGAACCGGTGCGATGAAGAACATCAAGCTGGGGTTGGATCTGGCGGGTGGTGTTAGTATCACGTATCAGGTCAAGGATGAGAATCCGACAGAAGAAGAGATGAGTGACACCATCTATAAACTGCAGAAACGTGTGGAGCAGTACAGCACAGAGGCGAGTGTTTACCAGGAAGGAGACGACCGGATCAATATTGAAATTCCGGGAGTGTCTGATGCAAATGAGATCCTGGAAGATCTGGGACAGCCTGGAAGTTTGTATTTTATTAAGCAGACAGGAAGCGACGGAACAGCCAATTATGAGGTGGTAAACAATACCGGAAACGAGGCAGAGGACTATAAGTTAACGAAGACAATTGATGAATTGAAGGCAGATGGAAGCATTGTTTTAGAAGGTGTGGACGTTAAGAGTGCAAAAGCAGGAACCAGACAGGATGAGACAACCAATGCCAATAAAAATGTAGTATCTCTGGTGTTTACCGATGAAGGAACGACAAAATTTGCGGATGCAACAAGAGCGGCAGCGGCAGCGGGAGAATCCATCGGAATTTACTATGACGGGGCGTTCGTCAGCGTACCGAATGTAAATGAGGCGATTGAAGACGGACAGGCAGAGATCTCCGGTTCCATGACATTCGAAGATGCAGATGCCCTTGCGTCTACCATTCGTATTGGTGGCTTGAAGCTGGAATTAGAGGAATTAAGATCCAATGTTGTAGGAGCTCAGCTTGGAGAAAAAGCGGTTAAGACGAGTGTACAGGCAGGGGCAATCGGACTTGCCATCGTATTTGTTTTTATGATTTGTGTTTATTCACTAGGCGGACTGGCATCCAGTCTTGCGCTTTTGATTTACACAGGACTTGTCCTGGTGATTCTGAATGCGTTTAACGTAACACTGACGCTTCCGGGTATTGCAGGTATCATCTTAAGTATCGGTATGGCGGTAGATGCAAACGTCATTATCTTCGCTCGTGTGCGAGAGGAATTAAGCCGCGGAAAGAGTGTGAAGAACTCTCTGAAGACCGGTTTTGGAAAAGCGTTGTCTGCAATTGTGGACGGAAACGTTACAACGTTGATTGCTGCAGCAGTGCTGTGGTTCAAAGGTTCTGGTTCTGTAAAAGGCTTTGCACAGACACTGGCAATCGGTATTATCGTATCCATGTTTACGGCGCTGGTAATTACCAGAATGATCGTATATGCATTCTATGCAGTGGGACTTAAGAAGGAAAGACTGTATTATCGCCCACAGAAGGAGCGAAAAGCATTCGACTTCCTGAAGAAGAAAAAAGTATTCTTTGGTATTTCACTGGCTGTGATTGTAGCAGGATTTATCTATATGGGAGTCAACTCTGCAACAGGCAAGGGCGCATTTGCATACAGTTTGGAATTTGAAGGAGGAACTTCAACCAACGTAACCTTCGACAAGGATTACAGCATTGAAGAGATTGACAGTGAGATCGTGCCGGTCATTGAAGAGGTAACCGGAGATCACAATGTACAGACTCAGAAAGTAGCTGGAACGAAGCAGGTAATTATCAAGACGGTAACACTGGATCTGAAGGAAAGAGAAGCGCTGAATCAGGCGATGGCAGATGAATTTGGTGTAGACACCTCCAAGATTACAGCAGAAAATATCAGTTCTACTGTCAGCAATGAAATGCGTCGGGATGCAGTAGTGGCAGTGATTATTGCGACGATCTGTATGTTGCTTTACATCTGGTTTAGGTTTAAGGATATTCGGTTTGCAACGAGTGCGGTACTGGCACTGCTCCATGACGTACTGATCGTAATGGTATTCTACGCAGTGGCAAGAATTTCTGTAGGAAACACATTTATTGCATGTATGCTGACTATCGTTGGATATTCCATCAATGCAACCATTGTTATCTTTGACCGTATCCGCGAGGAACTTCGTTACAAGACGAGAACAACGGATCTTGCAGAGGTGGTAAACAAGAGTATTACACAGACGTTGACCAGAAGTATTTATACTTCACTGACTACGTTCGTGATGGTAGCGGTACTGTTTGTTCTGGGAGTCAGCTCCATTCGTGAGTTTGCCCTTCCGCTTATGGTTGGTATTATAGCAGGAGCATATTCTTCTGTATGTATTACAGGAGCATTGTGGTATGTTATGAAGACAAAGCTTGAGAAAAAAGCAGAAAAGAAACAGAAATAAGAACAAGGGACTGTTGCGGGGATTTATTTTCTTTGCAGCAGTCCGTTTTTTATAGAACAAGAGGAGAATAAGACAGAATGGAAAAATGGGTGCTTTTGAGAAAGGGTGCTGATTTTGAAGCAATTGGGAAAAAATACCATATTAGTCCCAGACTGGCGTGTCTGATCCGTAACCGGGATATTGTAGGAGATGATGCGATTGACCAGTATCTGAATGGAACATTGGCCGATCTGAAAGATGGGATGTTGATGAAGGATATGTCAAAGGCAGTGGATATCCTTCGGGAGAAGATTGCAGAAGGATGCAAAATCCGAATTATAGGAGATTATGATATTGATGGAGTCAACGCGACCTATATTTTGATGGAAGGGCTGGAGAGACTTGGAGCGAAAGTAGACAGTGATATTCCGGATCGTATCGCAGATGGATATGGATTGAGCATAGAATTGGTGGAACGGGCATATCAGGAAGGGGCAGATACCATTGTTACTTGTGACAACGGGATCGCGGCTTCTGGGGAGATTGCCTATGGGAAAAGTCTTGGAATGACCGTGATCGTGACGGATCACCATGAGGTTCCTTATGAGGAAACAGAAGGAAAGAAGAGGTACCACCTTCCGCCGGCAGATGCGGTCATTGATCCAAAGCAGAAGGATTGTGATTATCCCTTTTCAGGACTTTGTGGTGCAGCCATTGCCTATAAGCTGATTGAGGCATTAGGAGAGGCCATGGGAAGAGATGAAGAGGATTTTGATGACTTGATTGAAAATGTGGCCATTGCTACGGTAGGCGACGTTATGGACTTGGAGGGTGAGAACCGGATTCTGGTTCGGGAAGGGCTGCAGATGCTGGGGCGGACTTCGAATCTTGGGTTAAAGGCGCTGATGGAGTGTACGGGAATTGACCGCAGATGGGTAAACGCCTACCACATCGGATTTGTACTGGGGCCTTGTCTGAATGCCAGCGGACGTCTGGATACTGCGAAACGGGCATTAAATCTGCTTCGAAGCAAAAGCGAAAAAGAGGCGGCTCTTTTGGCAGGAGATCTAAAGGCGCTCAATGACAGCCGCAAGGATCTGACAGAAGTAGCAGTAGAGCAGGCGAAAGAACTGGTAGAAACCACAAGCCTTTCAAAGGACCGAGTGCTGGTGATCTATCTTGCGGGCTGCCATGAAAGTCTTGCAGGAATCGTAGCAGGACGGATTCGGGAGTGTTATCACCGGCCGACCTTTGTACTGACGGATGCGGAAGAAGGTGTCAAAGGGTCCGGGCGTTCCATTGAGACGTATCATATGTACGAGGAGCTAAGCCGCTGTAAGGAACTTTTGACGCGATATGGAGGTCATAAAATGGCGGCAGGGTTCTCGTTGGAAAGCTGTAACGTGAAGAAGTTTCGCAGGATGCTGAATGAATGTTGTACGCTGACGGAAGAAGAGATGCAGGAAAAAGTGGTCATTGACATGGAACTTCCGTTTTCCTGTGTAACGGAAGAATTTATAGAAGAGCTGTCGCTTTTGGAGCCCTTTGGAAAAGGAAACACCAAGCCGGTATTTGCAGTTCGAAATGTGGAGCTTCTAGGAGCCAGAATCCTGGGGAAAAATCGCAACGTACTAAAGCTTCGCGTCAGAGACGGAAGAGGAGTATCGATAGATGCACTGTGTTTTCGGGACGCAGAACATTTCCTTGCGTGTGTAAAAGAACGATATGGACGAAAGGCAGAAGAAGAGCTGTTGGCGGGAAGAGGAAGAGATATTCGGATGTCCCTGACCTATTATCCAGATCTCAATGAGTATCAGGGGCAGATGACGCCTCAGATTGTGATTACCCATTATCAGTAAATGATGGAATAGGAAATATGCAGAATTGTTTGAAAATAATGCGGAGTAATGCTATACTTAAGAATAAGTTTAAAGCGAGAATGAGCGGAAAAAAGGGGGCATTGATATGTCAGGGAAAATAACATATGAGACACTGGACGGCCGCGCGGTGGCGGAGGCGCTGGTGAAAGACAATGCAAAAGGACTGGATATCGTAGACGGACACGCTGTAAAGGCAGAAAAGGATTATGAAAATCCAGACCAGTTATTTGATATGTTGATCGCCCGTATCAGAAAATATCACCCGTCTACGGATGTATCCATGATTGAGAAGGCTTATCATATTGCAGCTAACAAGCATGGGATTCAGTGCCGTAAATCAGGAGAGCCGTATATCGTTCATCCGCTTTGGGTTGCTATTATTCTGGCAGATCTGGAGATGGATAAGGAGACGATCGTAGCAGGACTTCTGCACGATGTGGTGGAAGATACGGATGCGACGGACGGAGATATTAAGAAAGAGTTTGGCGAGGAAGTAGCACTTCTGGTAGATGGTGTTACAAAGCTGGGACAGCTGTCTTATTCTTCGGATAAATTAGAAGTACAGGCGGAGAACCTTCGGAAAATGTTCCTTGCAATGGCAAAGGACATTCGTGTGATTATTATCAAACTTGCGGACCGCCTTCACAATATGCGGACACTTCAGTTTATGCGGCCGGAGAAGCAAAAAGAAAAAGCGAAAGAAACCATGGACATCTATGCGCCGATTGCGCAGCGGCTTGGTATTTCCAAGATTAAGACAGAGCTTGACGATCTGGCTTTAAAATATTCTCAGCCGGAGGTATTCTTTGATTTGGTAAACCAAATCAATGCCAGAAAGACGGAGCGGGAAGAATTCGTTCAGCAGATTGTGGATGAAGTCTCCGCGCATATGAAAAATGCCGGGATTCAGGCGGATGTCAATGGCCGTGTTAAGCACTTCTTCAGTATTTATAAAAAGATGGTGAATCAGGATAAAACGGTGGATCAGATTTATGATCTGTTCGCAGTTCGTATCATTGTAGATTCTGTGAAAGACTGTTATGCGGCGCTGGGAGTGATTCATGAGATGTATACGCCGATCCCCGGCCGCTTTAAGGATTATATTGCTATGCCAAAGCCAAATATGTATCAATCCCTTCACACGACGCTGATGAGTTCGGTGGGACAGCCATTTGAGATTCAGATTCGTACGCAGGAGATGCATAAGACGGCAGAATATGGAATTGCTGCTCATTGGAAATATAAGGAATCAAACGATGGAAAGAAGAGTGTGGCAGCGCAGGAAGAAGAAAAATTAAGCTGGCTTAGACAGATTCTGGAGTGGCAAAGAGATATGTCTGATAACCGGGAGTTCTTAAATCTGATCAAAGGCGATTTGGATCTTTTTGCAGAGGATGTATACTGCTTTACCCCGCAGGGAGACGTTAAGAATCTTCCAAACGGCTCTACACCGATCGACTTTGCCTATGCGATTCACAGTGCAGTGGGAAATAAGATGGTAGGAGCCAGAGTAAATGGAAAACTGGTAACCATTGATTATAAGATTCAAAACGGTGACAGAATTGAGATTTTAACATCCCAGAATTCCAAGGGACCAAGCCGGGATTGGCTGAACATTGTTAAGAGTACGCAGGCAAAGAATAAGATCAACCAATGGTTTAAGAAGGAATTTAAGGAAAGCAATATCATCAAGGGCAAAGAGATGATTGCTGCTTACTGCAAGACCAAGAACATCAACCAGAGTAATATTATGAATACGAAGTATATGGAGATTGTGCAGAAAAAGTACGGATTCCGAGATTGGGAGGCGGTGCTTGCAGCGATCGGCCACGGAGGATTGAAGGAAGGCCAGGTGGTCAACCGTCTAGCTGAGGAATACAACAAAGAGCACAAGCAGGAATTGACGGATGAAGTGGTTCTTGAGAAGGTTGCAGAAGCAGCGAAGAATAAGGTGCATATCGCAAAATCCAAGAGTGGAATTGTGGTCAAAGGAATTGACGATGTGGCAGTCCGGTTTTCTCGTTGCTGTAATCCGGTGCCGGGAGACGAAATCGTAGGATTTGTTACCAGAGGACGGGGGCTTTCCATTCATCGAACCGACTGCGTGAATATGATTCACCTGTCTGAGTCAGAGCGGGCGCGTTTGATCGACGCCGAGTGGGAAAGTGATGTGGCAGAAAAGTCGGGTGGACAGTATCTGGCAGAACTTAAAATGTATGCCCATGACAGACAGGGACTTTTGATGGAGCTGTCTAAGATTTTCACCGAGGGTAACGTAGATGTGAAGTCTATGAATGTGCGTACCAGCAAGAAGGGAACAGCAACGATCGAGATGGGATTTATCGTTCACAGAAGAGAAGAGTTGACGCGACTGATTGAGAAATTTAGGCAGTTAGAAGGTGTGATCGATATAGAAAGAACAGCGGGGTAGAAGAGATGAAAATAGAAAAATTTGTAACGGGGATCATTAGTACCAACTGTTATCTCGTAATTAATGAAGAAACGAAGCAGACCGTGATCATTGATCCGGCAGCAAGCCCGGCATATCTGATGAACCATTTGAAATCAGAAGGACTGAAGGTGGAGGCAATCTTTTTGACACACGGCCATTTTGATCATATGATGGGGCTGGATGGGTTCCTGAAAGAATATGATGTACCGGTTTATGTAGAGGAGGAGGACGAAGAGGTGCTGCAAGATCCGCGGCTGAACCTGTCCGCTACCTATACGGAGGGGTATGTATTTACGAAGGCAGAGACGGTGCAAGATGGAGAGATCCTCTCCTTTGCAGGATATGAATTTCGGGTGATTCATACACCGGGACATACGAAAGGCGGATGCTGTTATTATGTAGAAGCGGAAAACGTAATTTTCAGTGGGGACACCTTGTTCCAGGCATCGGTAGGAAGGACGGATTTTCCAAACAGCAGTATGTCGGATCTGATGCATTCCATCCGGGAAAAATTGCTGATATTGCCGGATGAGACGAAGGTTTATCCGGGACACATGGGGGAAACCACCATCGGTTATGAGAAACAGAATAACCCATTTATTTAGAATGGAGCAAATAGAATGATTCAGGTTATATGTAAGAGAGACACTTATACTTATAATGCGTATCATGTAATTAAGGCTTTTTACCCCTCTGAGGAAATTCATTGCAGAGTAGAGGAAAAAGCCTCTAATTATGTAATGGTACAGCTTGCGGACGGACAGAAGGTGGAAATCTTTGATGATACAGATTCTGCGGCCGAGGAAATGGAGAAAAAAGAGCTGGACCGGATACTTTATCAGAAGCTTGCAAAGATTACAGGAAGAACACTTGCCTGGGGAATTTTAACAGGAGTACGCCCGACAAAGCTTGCCATGCAGAAGCTGGAAGCAGGTTGGGATTATGAAACATACCTATCATGGTTTCAAAGTGAAATGAAGGTAAGTAAAGAAAAAGCAGCGCTTGCATGGGAGATTGCAGGAAGAGAAAAACAGCTTTTAGACCGCTTGGATTATGAGAATGGTTATAGTCTGTATGTAGGGATTCCCTTTTGCCCATCGGTTTGCACCTATTGTTCCTTTAGTTCGGGTGCTCTCTCAGATTGGAAAGACCGGGTAGAAGAGTATGTGGATGCTCTTTGCAAAGAGCTGATATTTATTGCAGAACGGTCGAAGGATAAGAAGTTAAATACCATTTATATCGGCGGAGGAACGCCTACCACTCTGAGTGCAGAACAGCTGGAGCGTCTTCTTGCCTGTATTGATCAGAATTTTTCGCGGGAATTTTTGTTGGAGTATACCGTGGAGGCGGGACGCCCCGACAGTGTGACCAAAGAAAAGCTGGAAGTATTGAAGCGGCATGGAATTACCAGGATTTCGATTAACCCTCAGAGTATGCAGCAGAAAACGCTGGATGCGATCGGAAGAAAACATACGGTGGAAGAGATCTATGAGACGTTTCATCTGGCAAGAGAAATCGGATTTGACAATATTAATATGGATCTGATTGCCGGGCTTCCGGGGGAGACGAATGAAGAGATGGAAGATACTCTCCGCCAGATTGAAAGCCTGGCGCCGGACAGTCTGACGGTACACTCCCTTGCGATTAAGCGGGCGGCGAAGATGGAGCAGAAAGACTTAGGAGAAGACGGCGGAAAGCTGGCAGAATGTCTGGGACAGATGATCCATGCAGCATCAGAATCGGCGGACAGGATGGGGCTTTTCCCGTATTATCTGTACCGCCAAAAGAATATTGCCGGGAATTTTGAAAATGTTGGTTATGCAAAGGTTGACAAAGCGGGAATATACAATATACTTATTATGGAAGAAAAACAGTCCATTGTGGCAGCAGGCGCTGGAGCATCGACGAAAATTGTGCTGAAAGAGCCGGTGCCATCTGGACGTGGAAATCAGAAACTGACGCGATTGATGCGGATTGAAAATGTAAAGGCGATTGATGCTTACATTGACCGCATTGATGAGATGATAGAACGAAAAGGAGAATGGTTATGGCGTTAAAGAAGAAGCCGGTTACCGGGATGAAGGATATCCTGCCACAGGAGATGGAAATTAGGGATTATGTGATCTGGCTGATCAAAGATACTTATAAAACCTATGGATTTACCTCTATGGAGACTCCTTGTGTGGAGCATATTGAGAACCTGTGCAGCAAGCAGGGAGGAGATAACGAAAAGCTGATCTTTAAGATTATGAAACGTGGGGAGAAGCTTAAGATTGATACGGCAAAAGAGGAAAATGATCTGGCAGACGGCGGACTTCGCTACGACCTGACGGTTCCTCTTGCAAGATATTATGCAAATCATGCAAATGAGCTTCCGTCTCCGTTTAAAGCACTGCAGATTGGAAATGTATGGCGTGCAGACCGTCCGCAGAAAGGACGTTTCCGCCAGTTTATGCAGTGTGATATTGATATTTTGGGCGAACCGGGCAATTTGGCGGAGATTGAGCTGATCCTTGCAACAACAGCCATGCTTGGGAAACTGAACTTCCGCAACTTTACAGTGTGCATCAATGACCGCAATATTTTAAAGGCGATGGCGGCTTACAGTGGCTTTAGAGAAGAAGATTATGATGAAGTGTTCATCATTCTTGACAAGATGGATAAGATTGGCGCCGAAGGCGTTGCAAAAGAACTGGAAGAGATGGGTTATACCAAAGAAAATGTGGAAACCTATTTGAATCTTTTTGAGGAAGTGAATCCGGATGTGACGGGTGTCCGTTACTTGAAGGAAAAGCTTGGAGATTACTTAAAAGATGAGACGGCGGATGGTATGGAACTGATTATATCCAGTGTGGAAGCGGCCAAAGAGTGTGAGTTTAATCTTAAATTTGACCCGACGCTGGTGAGAGGACAATCTTACTATACCGGTACGATTTTTGAGGTAACCATGGACGATTTCGGTGGTTCAGTAGCCGGAGGCGGACGTTATGATAAGATGATCGGAAAATTTACCGGACAGGATACGCCGGCTTGTGGATTTTCCATCGGATTTGAGAGAATCGTAATGCTGCTTTTGGAAAATGGTTATCAGGTTCCGGGAAAGGCGAAGCGAAAAGCTTATCTGTTGGAGAAAAACATGCCAAAAGAAGGAATGCTGAAGGTGCTTGCTATGGCGAAGGCGGACAGAGAAGCCGGAAGCCAGGTGCTGATTGCAAATATGAAGAAGAATAAGAAGTTCCAGAAGGAGCAGCTGATGGAAGACGGATACAGTGAGATTGTAGACTGTTATTGCGATTCTGTGGATCAGTTATAGAGAGGAGACGTAAAGAAAAATGGCAGAGTCAATGAAAGGCTTAAAGAGAAGTCACAGATGTGGAGAATTGTCTGCGACAAACGTAGGCGAGAACGTGACGATTATGGGATGGGTACAGAAGAATCGAAACAAAGGCGGATTGGTGTTCGTTGATGTCAGAGACCGTTCTGGGCTGATCCAGGTGGTATTTGAAGAAGGAAGTACGGACGCAGCGTTGATTGAAAAGGCAGCAAAGCTTCGTGCAGAGTATGTAGTGGCAATTGTAGGAAAGGTAGCAAAACGTTCTGGAGCAGTCAACGAAAATCTGTCTACCGGAGATATTGAAGTGATTCCATCCGAGCTTCGGGTGCTGTCTGAGGCAGAGACACCTCCGTTCCCGATCGAAGAAAATTCCAAGACAAAGGAAGAGATTCGACTGAAATATCGTTATCTGGATTTGAGACGTCCGGATATGCAGAAGAATCTGCTGCTTCGAAGCAGAGTGGCAACATTGACGAGACAGTTCCTTGCTGAGGAAGGATTTTTGGAGATTGAGACTCCGATTCTTGGAAAGAGTACTCCGGAAGGAGCCAGAGATTATCTGGTGCCAAGCCGTGTGCATCCAGGTAATTTCTATGGACTTCCACAGTCTCCGCAGCTGTTCAAGCAGCTGCTGATGTGTTCTGGATGTGATCGGTATTTCCAGATTGCAAAGTGTTTCCGTGACGAGGATCTGCGTGCAGACCGTCAGCCGGAGTTTACACAGATTGATATGGAATTGTCCTTTGTAGACGTGGACGATGTGATTGACGTGAATGAACGCCTGCTGGCAAAACTCTTTAAAGATGTCCTTGATGTGGAAGTGCCGCTTCCAATTCCGCGTATGACCTGGCAGGAGGCCATGGATCGTTATGGTTCTGATAAGCCGGATACCCGTTTTGGCATGGAACTTACGGATGTGACAGAAGTTGTGAAGGACAGCGAGTTCGTAGTGTTTAAAGGGGCAATCGAGAATGGCGGAACGGTTCGGGGAATCAATGCCAAAGGCCAGGGCGAGATGCCAAGAAAGAAGATTGATAAGCTGGTAAGCTTTGCGAAGGATTATGGCGCAAAGGGACTTGCTTATATTGCAATTCAAAATGACGGGACAGTGAAATCCTCCTTTGCAAAATTTATGACAGAGGAAGAGATGCAAGCATTAATTGCTGCCATGGGCGGAGAATCAGGAGACCTGCTTCTTTTTGCTGCAGATAAGAATAAAGTGGTATGGGATGTGTTAGGAAATCTGCGTCTGGAGCTGGCAAAACAGATGGACCTTCTTCGCAAGGATGAGTATAAGTTCCTGTGGATTACAGAATTCCCGCTTTTGGAGTGGAGCGAAGAGCAGAACCGTTATGTGGCGATGCATCATCCATTTACCATGCCAATGGAAGAAGATCTGCCGTATCTGGAAAGCGAGCCAGGACGCGTGCGCGCGAAAGCCTATGACATTACGCTGAATGGAAATGAGATCGGCGGAGGAAGTGTACGAATCTTCCAAGATGACGTGCAGGAGAGAATGTTTGCGGCGCTTGGTTTCTCCAAAGAAGAAGCCTATGACCGTTTCGGTTTCCTCTTAGATGCATTTAAATATGGAGTTCCGCCTCACGCAGGACTTGCTTACGGACTGGACCGTATGGTAATGCTGATGGCAAAAGAGGACAGTATTCGTGATGTCATTGCGTTCCCGAAGGTGAAGGATGCATCCTGTCTGATGACAGAGGCTCCAAACGTGGTGGACGAAAAACAGTTGGAAGAACTGGGACTGGCTTTGGGCGAAGGTGAAGAAGAAAGCGCAGAGTAAGGAATAGAAAAACAAAAGAAGAAATATCGCAAAGAGGCGGCTTCCCGAAGTGGGAGCCGCCTCTTTGTGTATGGATGGAAGAGAACTGACATAATTATAAAAGTTTTCATTCGGTATAAAATAAAAAACACTTGGAATTTTCCAAGTGTTTTTTAAGAGCGACAGACGGGGTTCGAACCCGCGACCCCGACCTTGGCAAGGTCGTACTCTACCAACTGAGCCACTGTCGCATTTGATGTTTTGTGCTGTTCTGTGTCGTTTGTGTTCCTCAGAACAATGAATACTATACTACAAGAAAAGATGGATGTCAACACTTTTTCTGAAAAAATGAAAAAATAATTCTGCCGTGCAGATTGCCCTGTTTTATGCTATACTTTTAGAAAATATTTGGAAAAGGAGTGCGAGTGCAATGGCCGAACATAAGATAGTAAAAGCAGGACTTCTTGGATTTGGAACGGTGGGCGCAGGTGTCTATAAACTGGCAAAACGTCAGAAAGAAGAGATGGAGTCAAAGACGGGAGCAAGATTTGAGATTACCAGGATTTTGGTGCGTGATAGAAATAAAGAGAGAGAAGGCGTGGATCCCGCGCTTCTGACAGATCAGTGGGAAGAGATTATCATGGATGATGAGATTGAACTGATTATTGAGGTGATGGGTGGAATTGAACCAGCCAGAACCCGGATTCTGGAAGCTCTTCATGCAGGGAAAAATGTGGTGACTGCAAATAAAGATCTGATAGCTGAGCATGGAAGGGAACTTCTGGATGCGGCTGAAGAACATGGGGTGGATTTCCTGTTTGAGGCTGCTGTGGCTGGAGGAATTCCGATTATTCGTCCGATGAAACAGTGCCTGGCAGCCAATGAGATTACAGAAGTGGTGGGAATTATGAATGGAACCACCAATTACATTTTGACCAAAATGTTTGAAGATGGAATGGATTTTGAGGAAGCGCTTGCAAAGGCAACGGAGTATGGTTATGCAGAAGCAGATCCTACGGCGGATGTAGAGGGGCTGGACGCAGGAAGAAAGGCAGCGATTTTGTCTTCAATTGCATTTCATTCACGTGTGACATTTCAGGATGTTTATACAGAAGGAATTACGAAAATTTCCAGCAGAGATATCAGTTATGCGAAAGAATTCGGAAGTGTGATTAAGCTTTTGAGTGTTGCGCATAATACAGAAGGTGGAATCGAAGTGGCGGTATATCCGATGCTGATTGACCAGAACCATCCGCTGGCATCTGTTCGGGATTCTTTTAATGCAGTGTTTGTGCATGGAGACGCGGTTGACGATGTGATGTTCTATGGGCGTGGCGCCGGTGAATTCCCTACAGCCAGTGCTGTGATGGGTGATGTGATCGATGTAATCCGGGATATCCAGTACCACTGTACGGGGCGGATCAGCTGTACCTGTTACCGGACGACGAAGATAAAGGATTTCCGTGATATTAAGAATAAGTTCTTCCTTCGGATGCAGGTAGACAATAAGCCGGGGGTATTAGCGGCAATTGCGAGCGTATTTGGTGTACACAAGGTAAGTATTTCAAAGGTAATTCAGAAAAGAATTACAGATGGAGTTGCAGAACTTGTGATCGTCACAGAACCGGTGAAAGAATATCATATGGAAGATGCACTGATGCATCTTCGGGATATGGAGACCACAAGAGAGATCAGCAGTGTGATCCGGGAATATTAAAGAAAGAGTAAGAAACTGGAAAAAGCAGGTTAGAACATGAGTGAAAGAGTAGAAGAAGCAAATCCGCTGGCAACAGAACGGATTGGAAGGTTGATGGCAAAATTTTCAATACCAGCCATTATCAGTATGCTGGTAAGTTCTCTTTACAATATCGTGGATCAGATTTTTATTGGGCAGGGAGTGGGAATGCTGGGAAATGCAGCTACGAACATTGCATTTCCGGTATCGATTATCTGTACGGCTACAGCGCTGCTTTTGGGAATCGGAAGTGCGTCTAATTTTAATCTAGAGATGGGAGCGGGACAGGAAAAGAAAGCATGTCAAATTGCTGCGACAGGTCTTTCGCTCCTGGTAATATGTGGAGTCATCATATCTATCATTGTAGGGGTGTTCCTAAACCCTCTCCTGGAGCTCTTTGGCGTCACGCCGGATGTGCTTCCTTATGCGCAGGATTATACCGGGATTACGGCTGTTGGAATTCCGTTTCTGGTATTGACGACGGGAGGCAATCATTTGATCCGGGCGGACAGAAGCCCGACGTATTCCATGATGTGTATGCTGACAGGTGCCATTTTAAATACGATCTTGGATCCGTTGTTTATCTTTGGCTGTAATTGGGGGATCAAAGGTGCAGCGTGGGCGACGGTGATCGGCCAGATGGTATCCGGCATGATGGTGATTGTGTATTTCTGGAAGGTGCGGAATATGGAACTGACGCTTTCTATGCTTCGGCCGAAGGGCGACTTCATTCGGGCAATTGCATCCCTTGGTATGGCGTCCTGCATCAATCAGGTCTCTATGGCAGTTGTTCAGATTACGATGAACAATACTTTGCGCCATTATGGTGCGTTGTCTTCTTATGGAACGGATATTCCATTGGCCTGTGTGGGTGTGATTTCCAAGGTGAATATGGTTTTTATGGCAATTTGTATTGGAACCTCCCAGGGATGTCAGCCAATCTGGGGATATAATTACGGAGCCGGAAAATATGACCGGGTGCGGAAGGCCTATGGATTGGCGTTTCGGGCAGCATTGCTGACGGGGATTATTTTCTGCCTGTGTTTCCAAATTTTCCCGCGATCTATTGTGGGGATCTTCGGAGGGGGAAGTGAGGCGTATTTTCACTTTGCAGAGCGTTATCTGCGCATCTATATGCTGATGACGTTTATCAATGGAATTCAGCCTATGTCGTCGGGATTTTTTACCTCGATCGGGAAGGCGCAGCTTGGAATTGTGGTGTCCTTAACAAGACAGGTGATTTTCCTTTTGCCGCTGATTATTATTTTCCCGATTCTTATGGGAATTGACGGTGTCATGTATGCAGGACCGATTGCAGACGCAGCGGCGGCACTGGTGGCAATTGGATATGCGCTGCGAGAACTTCGCAAAATGAAATGTTGTGAGAACTTCGCCGGATGAAAAGGGTTGAGTTATAAAACAGAGTGTGCTAGAATGTGTGTGTAATAATAGAATAAAGAAAAGCAGAGTAGGAAGATGTGCGTTAAGTGCCAGCCGGACGGGGAGTTGCCGGCAGGACGAAAAGCAATCAACAATGGATTGTTTGCGGTACATGTTCCGCATCCCGCTGCTACACATAGACAGTGTATATACCTGCTTATGCGTAGCTTTAAGGACTACTGCAAAGGAGGTATTTTTTATGAAGAAACTAAGAACTCAGTTTACAGACTCCTTTCAAGAGTTGAGAAGCATGAAAACCATGGTGGCGGCATCTATGCTGCTGGCGATTACCGTGGTATTGGGCTTTTACCGCCTGCAGCTGACAGACTTTTTGAGGCTTGGCTTTGATTTCCTGCCAAAGGAATTAACGGCTATGCTTTTTGGCCCCGGAGTGGGGTGTGTGGTTGCGGCTTTGGCTGATATTATTTCTTTTATCATTAAGCCGGTAGGAGCGTTCTTCCCAGGACTTACCATCAGCGCCATGCTGGCGTCTGTCATTTATGGAATGTTCCTGTATCGGAAGCCGCTTAGCTTAAAGCGGATTATCATGGCCAATACGACGGTGACGATCTTAATCAATCTGTTTCTTAACACTTATTGGATGACCATTCTCTATGGAGACACTTACGCTGCCTTATTTCCGGCGAGAGCAGTAAAGCAGCTGATTATGCTTCCAATTGAGATTGTGCTGTATTATTCGGTGGCGAAAATTCTTTCCCGTGCGCGGGTATTTTCAGAGGTGGGAAGCACTGCCAGATCTTAAGTAGGAGGAACGGATGAAAGAGAGGGTGCCCATTGGGTTTGTGATCAAACAGATTAATAACGTATATGAGAAAGAATGCAATAACCGACTGAAAAAGTTAGGCATTACATCCTCTCAGTGCGCGGTTTTGGATTATTTGTTCCATAGCAGTAAGGAAGCGGTCAACCAAAGGGATATTGAGAAAGCGTTAAGCCTTAAGAATCCTACCGTAACTGGGTTGTTAAAACGTCTGGATGAGAAAGGATATATCTTGATTATTCCAAGTAATAAGGACCGTAGATGCAAGAATATTTATTTGACAGAAAAAGCCTATGATATCCAGCGAAGGATGGAGACAGACCGCAAGAAGATCGACAAGATGCTGACTCTTGGTATGAGTAAGAAGGAGGTCGCGGCATTGGAACGGATGCTGGATCAGGTGCTGTATAATATTTCAGATCCGTAATTGATATGGTTTGAAGATCCATGAAAGTGTCCGTATGAATAAAAGCAGAAAAGAATGGAAAGACTCTTATGTTAAGCATAGGGGTCTTTTTTATGTATTCAGATATCCGTATTAGAAAAATAGTTCTTGCCAAGGCAAGTCGTCTATGATAATATTAATGCAAATGATAATCATAATCAAATAAAAAGGAGGAAATTAAAATGCCGGTAGAAGTTATATCCTACATGCTTTCCAATGAAGATATCAGGAGAAGGCTGCAGTTTCGGATGATTCTGCAGGGCGCGCCGTTTTTAAAAGGAATCAAAGTTGCCTGTGTGATGAATCTGGAAGCATCGCAGTGTGAGGAATTGGAAGAAGCTTTAGAAGAAACAGGGATTCAATATTTTGTGCTGGCATCCCGTAAGGGGAAAAGTCTGGTGTATTTTTATCGAAGAAAGTCTTTGATTCGATATCTGAAACGGCGAGACGTCGCCTCTTTTTTACGGGAATATGGATATGTGTATGATATGGAGGAAGGCGAAGAAGGAAGAGCCGGAACGTTAAATGTGGATGAAATGGAAGAAGAGTGGCTTGAGAGGGTGCTTGAGAGGCTGGCACATAGAGTCTGTGAATATTCCGGAAATCATATTTGTTTTCCCCACGAAATCGGAGCATTTTTAGATTATCCAGTGGAGGATGTCAGAGGGTTTATCCGGCAGGAAGGAAAGGGAAGTCTTTTGACGGGATATTGGAAGGTTTATGAGAATCCTGAGCGGGCAAGAATGATATTTTTGGCTTATGACAAGGCGAAGACAAGTGCGGTGAATGAATTTCTGACAGGAAAGAGAATGTGTGAAATTGTCTGTCATGCGGCGTAGGAATGGTCTGGCATGACAGATATGGAATCGGGAATCCAAAGGGAAATGACTAGCGGCAGGAAAGGAAGGTTCGGATGAGTGTTGTAATTATAGGCGGCAACGAGAGGATGGAACAGCAGTACAAGCAGATATGCAGGAAGCACCAATGTAAGGCAAAGGTATTTACAAGAATGTCAGGAAATCTAAAGACGCAGATTGGTCGGCCGGATTTGATTATCCTGTTCACTTCTACGGTGGCGCACAAGATGGTTCGCTGTGCGCTGAAAGAGGCAGAGCGTTACAATATCCGTGTGGAGCGGTCGCACAGCAGCAGTGCTAATGCGCTGGAGGCTATGCTTACGTGCTGCAAATAGGGAAGAGGAGAAATGTGGAAGAGGGAGGAATCCCTCTTTTTTTATTGGGACAAACATGGTAAAATGGTTGCATAATGTATGGAATAAGGGACAGGAGGGCAAGCAAATGAGTTATGCAGACAGAGTCTTTATTGATATGTGCAGAGATATTATTGACAATGGGACAGATACCAGAGGTGAGAAGGTGCGCCCGGTGTGGGAGGATGGAACACCGGCTTATACAGTGAAGAAATTCGGAGTCATCAACCGCTATGATCTGTCAAAAGAATTTCCGGCGCTTACGCTTCGGCGAACAGCTATTAAGAGCTGTACCGATGAACTGCTTTGGATCTGGCAGCAGAAATCCAATAACATTAACGATCTTCACAGCCATATCTGGGATAGCTGGGCGGATGAAGATGGCTCCATCGGAAAGGCCTACGGATATCAGATGGGAGTAAAGCATGAGTATAAGGAAGGAATGTTTGATCAGGTAGATCGAGTGCTCTATGATTTGAAGAACAATCCTTACAGCCGCCGGATTATGACGAATATCTATGTGCATCAGGATCTCCATGAGATGAATCTGTATCCGTGTGCATACAGCATGACTTTTAATGTGACCAAGGAGCCGGGAAGCGAGAAGCTGACCTTGAACGGAATTTTAAATCAGCGTTCCAATGATGTGCTGGCAGCGAATAATTGGAATGTGTGCCAGTATGCGGTGCTTCTTCATATGATGGCACAGGTTTCCGACATGAAGGTGGGAGAATTTGTACATGTGATTGCAGATGCTCATATTTATGACCGTCATATTCCGATGATCGAGGAGCTGATTAGCCGTAAGCCTCTTCCGGCGCCGAAATTCTGGTTGAATCCAGAAGTCAAGGATTTCTACAAGTTTACGCGGGATGATGTAAAGCTGATTGACTATGAGACACACGAGCAGATTAAAAATATTCCGGTAGCAATATAGAAGACGAAAAGGACAAAAAGGAGGAGATGCAAAGATGAATTTGATCGTAGCAGTGGACAAGAACTGGGCCATTGGGAAAAATAATAAATTAATGTGGAGTATTCCGGCGGATATGAAGTATTTTCGGGAGACCACAAAGGGAAATATTGTCATTATGGGAAGAAAGACGCTGGAGAGTTTTCCTCAGGGACAGCCATTGAAAAACCGTACTAATATTGTGATTACAAAGAATCCAAATTATAAAGTGAAGGATGCGCTTATCGTGCACAGTATTGAAGAGGCGATGGAAGAAGCGAAAAAGTATGAAGGAGAGATTTACGTCATTGGCGGAGAGAGCATCTACCGCGCTATGCTTCCGTACTGTGAGAAGGCGCTGGTGACAAAGATTGATCATGCTTACGATGCGGATACCTATTTCCCGAATTTGGATGAAGATCCGGAGTGGACGATGACAAAGATCAGTGAAGAACAGACTTGTTTTAATTTGGAATATTATTTTACGATTTACGAAAGGAACGCAAGGAAGTAATGAGGATATTGAGTATTACCGCACAGAAGCCAAGCAGCACCGGAAGTGGGATCTATCTGACGGAGCTTGTAAAGGAATTTGCAAAGTCAGGGTGTACGCAGGCGGTAATTGCAGGTGTTACACGGGAAGATCAGGTGGAGCTTCAGGAAGGGACAGCATGGTATCCGGTTCTGTTTGAAAGCGAGAGCCTGCCATTTCCTGTCGTGGGAATGTCGGATGAGATGCCGTATCAAAGTACCCGGTATTGCGATCTTACGGAAACGATGACGCGGCAGTTTGAAGAGGCGTTCCTGGAAGTAGCAGAAAAAGCGGTAAGAGAGTTCCAGCCGGATCTGATTTTGTGTCATCATCTGTATCTTCTGACTGCGATCATTCGGGAACGATTTCCATCGCATGCGATCTATGGATTCTGCCATAATACTGACCTTAGACAGATGCAGAAGACGGATTTGAAACGCAGTTATATTCGGGAGCAGATTCGGAAGCTGGATCATATCTTTGTTCCTCAAAGTGCACAAAAGCAGGGCGTGCAGAAGATTTATGATATGCCGGAAGAACAGATCACGATTCTTGGGATGGGATATAATAAGGATGTATTCCACGTGATGGGGAAAAAGCCGGAAGATGGGATTACCAGACTTGTATTTGCCGGGAAGATTGCAGAGAAAAAAGGGGTAAAAAGCCTGATAAAGAGTCTTTCTTATCTGCCGTGTAAGCGGGAAGAGTTGGAAGTTCTGCTTGCCGGAAGTGCAGGAAATGAAACGGAGTTTCGACAGATTCAGGACCTTGCGTCCAAGTGTCCGTATCCGGTTCGGTTTCTGGGAAGACTTGCGCAGCCGGAGCTTGCCAGAGTTTATAATCAAAGTGATGTGTTTGTGCTTCCCTCCTTTTTTGACGGTCTGCCGTTAACGGTCATTGAAGCGCTGGCCTGCGGTGACCGGGTGGTAGTAACGGATCTTCCGGGAATTCGAGATTGGATTGAATCTAATACGAGTGGGGCATTTGTTCGTTATGTACCGATGCCAAAGATGCAAAATACGGATGAAGCAGTAGAAGAGAGTCTTCCTGTGTTCGAGAGAAATCTTGCAGATGCACTATTTGCAAGTATTCAGACAGAGACAAAAAAGGCGGCGGATGTCAGCCGGATTTCCTGGGCGGCGATTGCAAAGAAGATACGGAACTTTTTTGATGAGAGCTTTTGATGGAGGGTAGAGAATATGAAGAAAATCAGTGGAAATAAATTATTGATAAAGGCATTGAAAGAAGAAGGGGTAGATACCATTTTTGGATATCCCGGAGCCTGTACGATCGATATCAGTGATGAATTGTATAAGCAGGATTACACGAAGGTGATTCTTCCGCGTCAGGAAGTTGCGCTGGTACATGAAGCAGATGCTTATGCAAGATCGACCGGGAAAGTAGGGGTCTGTCTGGTGACAAGCGGACCGGGAGCAACCAATCTGGTAACCGGACTTGCGACAGCTTATTATGACAGCGTACCGCTTGTCTGCTTTACCGGGCAGGTGGCAAGGCATCTGATTGGAAACGATGCCTTTCAGGAAGTAGATATTGTCGGTATTACCAGAAGCATTACGAAGTACGGAGTGACCGTAAGAAGAAGAGAGGACCTGGGGCGGATTTTGAAAGAGGCTTTCTACATTGCGAGAAGCGGAAGACCGGGGCCGGTACTGGTAGACCTTCCTAAGGATGTAATGGGAGAGCTGGGAAGCAATGAATATCCGGAAGAAGTAAATATCCGGGGATACAAACCGAATACACATGTCCATATTGGTCAGATGAAACGGGCGATTAAGATGCTTGGAAAGGCAAAACGTCCCCTTTTCCTGGCTGGCGGCGGTGTGAATATTTCCCGCGCAGGAGCGTTGTTTACCGAGGTGGTGAATCAGACGAAGGTTCCGGTTGTGACGACAGTAATGGGGCGGGGGGCAATTCCAACAACGAATCCTCTTTATATTGGAAATCTGGGGATGCATGGCGCTTATGCAGCCAATATGGCGGTCAATGAGTGTGATCTTCTGTTCTCAATCGGAACGAGATTCAATGATCGAATTACCGGAAAACTGCATTCATTCGCACCGAATGCGCAGATTGTCCACATTGATATTGATACGGCGGCAATTTCCAAAAATGTGCAGGTTGATGTGCCGATTGTAGCAGATGCGAAGGAAGCCCTTGAGAAAATGCGGGAATACGCTGCAGAATGTGAGACAGAAGCATGGATTTCTCAGATTGACTCCTGGAAGCAGGAACATCCGATGGAGATGAAGAAAAAGCCGATTATGACGCCGGAAGATGTGATTCAGACAATCAATCGTCTTTTTGATGAGGCGATTATTATCACCGATGTAGGTCAGCACCAGATGTTTACCGCGCAGTTTATTGAATTGAATGAGAAGAAGAGGCTCTATATGTCCGGTGGACTTGGAACGATGGGGTATGGACTTCCAGGCGCCATTGGTGCAAAGATCGGGAACCCGGATACACCGGTTATTTCGATTTCCGGAGACGGCGGAATGCAGATGAACAGCCAGGAGCTGGCTACAGCAGTGTTGGAAGAACTGCCGATTATTTCCTGCGTCTTTAATAACAGTAATTTGGGAATGGTGCGTCAGTGGCAGAAACTGTTCTACGGAAAGAGGTATTCCATGACCTGTCTGCGTTCCGGAGCTGCCTGCAGAGGAAGATGCGGAGAGGTAGAGTGTCCGACTTATACGCCTGATTTTATGAAGCTAGCGGAAAGTTATGGCGCAAAAGGAATCCGGGTAACGAGAAAGGAAGACATTGAACCGGCTTTTCGCGAGGCGATGAAGAGCCAGAAGACACCAGTGGTTATTGAATTTGAGATTGATCCGGAAGATCTGGTTTATCCAATGATTCAGCCGGGTGGAACGCTCAAAGAGATGATTCTGGATTGTTAAGGAGGATGGGCATATGAATGGAAATGGAATGAAAAAGCGCTGGATTTCTCTGTATGTAGAGAACCAGGTAGGAGTTCTTTCTAAGATCTCCGGTCTGTTCTCAGGGAAATCTTATAATTTAGACAGCCTGACGGTAGGAACAACGGAAGATCCTACCGTGTCAAGGATGACGATTGCAACGGTTAGTGATAATGAGACGTTTGAACAGATCAAAAAGCAGTTAAACCGTATGGTAGAAGTCATCAAAGTAATAGATTTTACAGACGTGTTTGTTCGGATGAAAGAGATTCTGTATGTCAAGGTGCGCAGATGTACGCCGGAAGATAAGGTAGAGTGCTTCCAGATTGCAGAGACGTTCAAGGCGAAGGTCATTGATTATGGAAAGGACAGTGTTCTTTTGGAGTTTGTGCAGACCGGAACGAAGAATGATGCGGTGATTAAGCTGATGAAAGAAGAGTTTGACAGCATTGAAGTGGTACGCGGAGGAAGTGTTGGAATTGAATCTATCAGCATGATGGAGCGGTAATTTAAAATTTTGGATTTAAAATTTTCCGCAAAAAACAGAGCGCACTCTTGAATTTTAAAAACGATGGTATTATAATAACTTCAGATTTAAAATTAGCTGTAGAAGGATGAAGGAGAGTGGAACTTATGGAAAAGAAAGCGATTGACTGGTCAAATTTGGGATTTTCATATATGGAGACCGAGAAGCGTTTCGTTTCCAATTATAAAGATGGAAAATGGGATGCGGGACTTTTAACAGATAATGCAAATGTTGTGATTAACGAGTGTGCGGGCGTGCTTCAGTATGCACAGACTTGTTTTGAAGGGTTAAAGGCATATACGACAGAAGATGGGCATATCGTGATGTTCCGTCCGGATCTGAATGCAAAGAGAATGGCGGATTCAGCAAAGAGACTTATGATGCCGGCATTCCCGGAAGAGCGTTTCTTAGAGGCGGTACACAAAGTGGTAGAGGCGAATAAGGCGTTTGTTCCGCCGTATGGTTCAGGAGCAACCCTGTATATCCGTCCTTATATGTTTGGATCCAATCCAGTCATCGGTGTAAAACCGGCGGATGAATATCAGTTCCGTGTATTTACGACTCCGGTTGGACCTTATTTTAAAGGGGGCGCAAAGCCGATTACCATTCGCGTCTGTGATTATGACCGTGCAGCGCCGCATGGAACAGGTCACGTAAAAGCGGGTCTTAATTATGCCATGAGTTTGTACGCAATTATGGAGGCTCACAGCCAGGGATACGACGAGAATATGTATCTGGATGCAGCAACCAGAACCAAAGTAGAAGAGACAGGAGGCGCCAACTTTATCTTTGTTACCAAAGATCAGAAACTGGTAACGCCGAAGTCTTCCACCATTCTGCCATCGATTACAAGACGTTCTCTGATGTATGTGGCAGAGCATTACCTGGGAATGGAAGTAGAAGAGCGGGAAGTATACTTTGATGAAGTGAAAGAGTTTGCAGAGTGCGGACTTTGCGGAACAGCGGCAGTCATCTCTCCGGTTGGCAAGGTGGTAGATCATGGAAAAGAGATCTGTTTCCCAAGCGGTATGGATGAGATGGGACCGGTGACAAAGAAGCTTTATGATACGCTGACAGGCATTCAGATGGGACATATTGAAGCGCCGGAAGGCTGGATTCACAGAGTTTGTTAGGCAAACTACAAGATATAGAATATATAGAACGAAGAAGAGGGACACTTTGCAGATGGCAGGTGTCCTTTTTTTGTCTGTAAAATGGAATTGTTTCATGTGAAGTATTCGGCCGATGGAGAAAAAATGAAAATAAACAGAATATAACAGTTGACAACAGATATGAACTGTTATATGCTGTTTATAGAAAAGGAGGGAAAAAATGAAGTTGATTATAAATCATTCTTCCATGCAGCCGATTTATGAGCAGATCGTAGAACAGATTAAAGGAATGGTGATGAGGGGAGAATTGGAAGAAAATACTCCGCTTCCATCCGTCCGGGGGATGGCAAAGGATTTAAAGGTCAGCGCTTTGACGGTAAAGAAAGCGTATGATGTTTTAACAGAAGAAGGGCTGATCGTTACCGTTCACGGGAAAGGAAGCTTTGTGGCATTTGCCAATCAGAATGTGATGCTGGAAGAAAAAAGGAAAGAAGTGGAAGCAGATCTGGAGACGGCGATCCGGAAAGGTAGAAGCTGTGGAATGAGCAGGGAAGAGTTAAAGCAGCTGTTTGAGATTATTTTGGAGGATTAAAAATGTTAAAATTGGAACATGTAAAAAAACAGTATAAGGATTTTCATCTGGATTGTTCCCTGACTGTGAAGCCAGGAATGATTACCGGGCTGATTGGGGCGAACGGAGCGGGAAAGAGTACAACGTTTAAGGCTGTGCTGGGACTGATTCGCACGGAGAGCGGAATCGTGGAGCTGTTTGGGAAGCGGCCGGAGGAGATAACGTCGGAAGATAAGGAACGGCTTGGAGTGGTACTGGCAGATTCGGGATTTAGCGGATACTTAAGTATTCGGGATCTGATACCGGTTTTAAAGGCCATGTATCATCAATTTGATCAGACCTATTTTGAAGAACAATGCCGCAGATTTGAACTGCCTATGACGAAGAAGATCAAAGAGTTTTCAACAGGGATGAAGCGGAAACTACAGGTGCTGGCCGCAATTTCGCATCATGCAGATCTTTTGATCTTAGATGAACCAACGGCAGGGCTTGACGTGCTGGCAAGAGATGAGATGCTGACGATGCTGCGGGAATATATGGAGATAGAAGGGCGTGCGATTTTGATCAGTTCCCACATTTCCAGCGATTTGGAAGATTTCTGTGATGATATTTATATGATTGATCATGGACAGGTGATTCTCCATGAGGAGACGGATACGCTGTTGAATGAATATGGACTCTTAAAGGTTGACGGGAAGCAGTATGAACGTCTTGATAAGACCTATGTGCTTCGATCCAGAAAGGAAACCTTTGGATATAGCTGTCTGACGAATGAGAAACAGTTTTATCAGGAAAATTATCCGGATATCGTTGTGGAGAAGGGAAGTATTGATGAATTGATTATGATGATGGTAAGAGGTGACAGATGATGAAGGGATTGTTAATCAAAGATTTAAAATTAATGAAGAATCAGAAATCATTTTTTGTGATTATGGCATTTGTAGGAATGATTTTTTTGATTACCTGGGAAAAGCCGTATTTTGCAATTAGTTATATAACAATGATGTTTTCTATGTTTGCCATTACGTCTTTTAGTTATGATGAATTTGACAATGGCGCGGTGTATTTGTTTACCTTGCCGTTTAGCCGGAAAACCTATGTAAGAGAGAAATATCTTTTTGGTCTGCTTATCTGTCTCATTGCTCTGACAGTTTCTACTGTGCTGGCAATAGGTGCAAGTGTGATCAAAGGACAGTCCGTGGATCTTGTGACAATTGGTGCAACCGGATTGTCATCGATTACGATTTGTGTGCTGTTCTTAAGTATTGCGTTCCCAATCGAGATTAAATTTGGCGTCGAGAAGGGAAGAATCGGTTTTATCGTGATTATGGCAGTATTTTTCCTTGGTTTCTATCTCGTAATGAAGTTGACGCAGGATGGAGAACTTATGGGCGTTCTTAACCTGATTCGTAAGGTGGAGCAGCTGTCGGGCACTGTGATTGTGCTGGGACTTGGTATCTTTTGGTGCGTGGCAGGGCTGACTTCGATGAAGATCTCAATCTGCTTCCTGGAGCGAAAAGAATGGTAGATTTTTCGCTTTTGTGGTACACTATAAGACAGAAGGATGATGGGGAAAGAGCTTAAAAAGGATAGTGCTAAAGGAGTTGATTGTATGAAGAATTACTCGGAAGATGCAGAAAGACAATACCATATCCAGGTGTCAAAAGGAGAGGTTGGACGTTATGTGATACTGCCGGGAGATCCGAAGCGGTGTGTGAAGATTGCACAGTATTTGGAGAATCCGGTGTTAATTGCGGACAACCGGGAATATGTTACCTATACGGGGATGTTGGACGGCGAAAAGGTCAGCGTCACATCAACGGGAATTGGCGGACCATCGGCGGCCATTGCTATGGAAGAGCTGTATTACTGCGGGGCAGACACGTTTGTGCGGATTGGAACCTGCGGAGGCATGCAGCCGCAGGTAAAAAGCGGGGACATTGTGATTGCTACCGGCGCCATTCGGATGGAAGGTACCAGCCGGGAATTTGCACCAATTGAGTTTCCGGCCGTTCCGGATCTTGAAGTAACGAACGCGCTTTTGCAGGCGGCGAAGAAGAAGGGGCTTTCCTTTCATACAGGTGTGGTGCAGAGTAAGGATTCCTTTTACGGACAGCATGAACCGGAAACGAAGCCGGTTGGCTATGAATTGATGCAGAAATGGGAGGCCTGGAAACGGTTAGGATGTCTGGCTTCCGAGATGGAGTCGGCAGCGCTTTTTACGGTGGCAAGTTATCTTCACGTACGGGCAGGCGCCTGCTTTCTGGTGATTGCGAATCAGGAACGGGAGAAGCTGGGAATGGAAAATCCTGTGGTACATGATACGGATCTGGCTATCCAGACAGCGGTAGAAGCTATCCGGGAAATGATTCAAAAGGACCGGGAAGGTGGGAATGGCAATGATTTCTAAGGAGCAGATTGAGAAGATGATTACGTTGGCGCTTGAACAGCTTCCCAAATCTTACGCGCCCTATTCCGGCTTCCGGGTAGGAGCGGCGCTGTTAACGAAGGATGGCAGATATTACACAGGCTGCAACATAGAAAATGCCGCTTATACCCCCACGAACTGTGCAGAGAGAACCGCGTTTTTTAAGGCGGTCAGTGAAGGAGAACGAGAATTCTCTGGGATCTGTATCGTAGGCGGAGCAGACGGCGTGCCGGTAGATTATACGGCGCCCTGCGGTGTCTGCCGCCAGGTAATGATGGAATTTTGCGAACCGGATCAGTTTCAGATTATTCTGGCCATAGATCGGGAACATTACCGGATTTTTACATTGAGAGAATTACTTCCGATGGGATTTGGACCCAAGAATCTGGGAAGGGAGAGAGGAATATGACAGCAGAAGAATTGAGAAGATTGCCGAAGATTGAACTCCACTGTCATTTAGACGGTTCTCTTGGTCAGGAATATATAGAACGAAGGCTTGGGCGGTCTGTCAGCCAGAGGGAACTCTGTGTGCAGGAAGACTGTCAAAGCCTTTCTGAGTATCTAGAGAAGTTTTCACTTCCCCTGTCCTGTCTGCAGGATGAGGAAGGCTTAGAAGAGGCAGGAAAAGATGTCCTCCGAACGATGGCTAAGGAGAACGTCATCTACGCAGAAATCAGGTTTGCACCGCTTCTTTCGGTGAACGATCATATGGATGTAAAAACGGTAATCAGAGCGCTGCTTCGAGGGCTGAAGCGTGGGGAAGAAAAGTATCATGTCGCTTACAATGTGATTGTCTGTGCGATGCGTCACCATAGCTTTGAAGAAAATTATGAGATGATTCGTTCTGCCAGGGAATTTCTTGGAAAAGGAGTATGTGCAGCGGATCTTGCAGGAGCGGAAGCCCAATATCCAATGAAACAGTTCGCGCAGCTTTTTCAGGAGACGAGAAAACTTGGAATGCCATTTACGATTCATGCAGGCGAGTGTGGAAGTGTGGAAAATATTCTGGATGCAGCCGCAGTTGGTGCAAAACGAATCGGTCATGGAATTGCTATGCGCAGGCACAAAGAAGTACAAAGGAAGATGAGGGAAGCACAGATTGGAGTGGAAATGTGTCCACTCAGCAATCTTCAGACGAAAGCGGTACCGGATGCGTCTGTTTATCCGCTTCAGGAATTTTTGGATGCCGGACTTCTGGTAACCATTAATACAGATAACCGGACGGTGAGCAATACGTCTCTTACAAAAGAATTCGCGTGGATTCAAAAGCAGTATCAGGTGACGGATGAACAGATCCTAAGGTGTATGAAAAATGCAGCGGCCACAGCATTCGTGGACGAACCGATGCGAAAAGAGCTCTATGACAGATTGGAAAACTTTAACAGGCAAAGACGGTAGAGAGGTGACGGCACATGAAAGCATATCGGAGAATATTTTTAATTGTACTGGATTCTTTGGGAATTGGGGCGATGCCGGATGCGGCAGCCTTTGGGGATGAAGGAGCAGATACATTTGGTCATATTCTGGAGAAAATGGAGACGCTTAAGATTCCAAATCTTCAAAAACTGGGACTTGTGAATCTTCATCCTGGCGGCAGAATGAAGGAAGAAGAACATCCCATCGGGCGTTATGCGAGGTTTGCAGAAGCCAGCAACGGCAAGGATACCATGACCGGTCATTGGGAGATGATGGGGCTTCGGACGGAAAAGCCCTTTCGGACGTTTACGGAAAATGGATTTCCGCCGGAATTGATTCAGGAGCTTGAGAGACGCTGCGGCAGGCGTGTTATTGGGAATAAGAGTGCAAGTGGTACGGCAATTATTGAAGAACTGGGAGAAGAAGAGATTCAGACAGGAGCCATGATTGTCTATACGTCGGCAGATTCCGTGATGCAGATCTGCGGAAATGAAGAGACCTTCGATCTTGCCAATTTATATCGATGCTGCGAGATTGCCAGAGAGATTACCATGAAGGATGAATGGCGAGTGGGACGTGTGATTGCAAGACCTTACGTGGGAAAGAAACGGGGCGAATTTCACCGTACCAGCAACCGTCGTGATTACGCGTTAAAACCTACAGGAAGGACAGTTTTAAATGCGCTGAAGGATGCAGATCTGGATGTGATCGGTATTGGAAAGATTAACGATATTTTCTGCGGAGAAGGGATTACGAAGGCGTATCATTCGGACAGCTCTGTGCATGGAATGGAGCAGACACTGGAAGTCTGTGATCAGGAGTTTTGTGGCCTTTGCTTTGTAAACCTGGTGGATTTTGATGCTCTGTGGGGACACCGAAGGGACGTGGAAGGCTATGGAAAGGAGATCGAGAAGTTTGATCGGAATTTAGGCGTTTTGCTTGACAGACTTCGAGAAGATGATTTGCTGATCCTGACAGCAGACCATGGGAATGACCCTACGTACAAGGGTACCGATCATACCAGGGAGTACGTGCCGTTTCTTACCTATTCCCGGAGAATGAAGGAAGGCGGAAGGCTGGAAGAGGGGAAGAGCTTTGCGGCGATTGGCGCTACCATCGCAGAGAACTTTCAGATAGAGATGCCAGAAGGAACCATTGGAACTTCGATGCTTGCGAAGCTTCTTTGATTCAATGAAATATAATATGGATGGTAGATGGATAAGAGAGGAAAGGAAGCAAAAAAATATGAATGAAATTTATGAAAAATTGAAATCCTGCGTGAAAGCAGTTCAAAGGAAAACGGACTTTCAGCCGCAGATTGCACTGGTATTGGGCTCCGGACTCGGAGACTATGCAGATACAATTCAGATTGAACAGACGGTGGAGTATCGGGAGATTGAAGGGTTCCCGATGTCTACGGTGGCTGGACATAAGGGGCGGTTTGTGTTCGGGTATGTGGGAAATGTCCCAGTGGTGGCAATGCAGGGCCGGGTGCACTATTACGAAGGATATTCTATGGAGGATGTCGTGCTTCCCATCCGGGTGATGGGAATGCTTGGTGCGAAAAAAGTGATTTTGACGAACGCAGCAGGTGGCGTGAATTTTGATTATCGTCCGGGAGATCTGATGCTGATTACAGACCATATCACAACAGCGGTGCCAAGTCCGCTGATTGGGGCAAATATAGATCAGTTAGGATCAAGATTTCCGGATATGAGTGAGGTGTACAGCCGCAGGATGCAGGCGGCAGTAAAGGAGGCAGCCGGAATGCTTTCCATTCCTTTAAAAGAAGGGGTGTATGTACAGACGACCGGTCCGGCATACGAAACACCGGCAGAGATTCGGATGTTCAGAAGCTGGGGCGCAGATGCGGTGGGAATGAGCACGGCGTGCGAAGCTATGGCGGCCAGACATATGGGGCTGGAAGTGTGCGGGATTTCCTGCATTACCAATCTGGCAGCGGGAATGTCAGAGAAAAAATTAAGCCACGCGGAGGTGCAGGAGACGGCAGACCGCGTGGCAGCAGAATTTCAGAAATTGATTACAGAGAGTATTGCCAGAATGGCTTAATCAGGAAGATTTCCTTTTTGGTGACTTCTGACAATTAAGCGTACCGTTCGATACAGGAACGGTTTGTAATGATCGATGGGAAGTGGTTCTTCATACACGATGGAATTATATCCGGCAGATCCTGCCAGCTCTACAATGGTGAAGAGCATGACATCGATATCCTCATATTCATGGTCGTCGGCAGCGACCAGTTCCAGAAACTGTTCGTAGACTTTCCCATCGGAGTATTCTCCGGTGAGCAGGGCAGAGCGCAGGGCTCCCATGACCAGATTCTTGGAAATAAAGTTTAACAAAGGCTTGTCTTCTTTGAGGCTGTTAATCAGATGATCGATTAGAAAGATCATCTGATCTTCCAGTCCGTGAATTCTTGCTTCCGAAAGAGCCAGTCCTGCCGCATCAAATAATTCCTGGGTCTTGTGGGCAACCAGCTTGTTTTTAATATCATATTTATCTTTAAAATAGAGATAGAAGGTCCCTTTTGCAACCTTTGCTTTTTCTACAATATCTGAGATTGTTGTAGAGGTAATTCCCTTGGTGGTAAAAAGCTCATAGGCTGTATTAAAGAGGGCCTCTTTCTTTTTTTTCTTATTTTCGTCGATTTTTCCCATAGTATCACTCACTCCTTAGGCATATTATAACCAGAGATTTTGGAGAATTGCAATAGGAAAAGTTAAAAAATGACTTTTGGTCAAAAATATATTGACTAAAGGTCATTTTTGTAGTATATTGCAGTGAGTAACAAATGACTAATAGTCATAAAAGAAAAGGAGCTATGAGTTATGGTTAAGTTTGGAAAGCAAGTGGTAAAACACAGGGTGGCGATTCTGATTGCCAGCATTCTGCTTTTGATTCCATCTGTGTTTGGATATCTCCATACCAGAGTTAACTACGATATTTTGACGTATCTGCCGGAAGACATTGAGACGATGCAAGGGCAGAACATCATGGTAGATGACTTTGGAACGGGAGCATTTTCCATGTTTATGGTTGATGGAATGAAAGAAAAAGAGGTAGCAGCTTTAAAAGATAAGATTGAGAAAGTCGATCATGTATCAAACGTACTTTGGTATGATTCACTGGCAGACATTTCGGTACCGATGGAGATGCTTCCGGATGATATTTATGAAGTGTTTAATTCGGAAAAGGGAACAATGATGGCCATTTTCTTTGACGATACAACATCCTCGGATGAGACCCTTGATGCAGTGAAGGAGATACGAAAACTTTCCGGAAAGCAGTGCTTTCTAAGTGGAATGTCGGCAGTAGTAGAAGATACCAAGGAATTGTCTGAGAAGGAGACACCGATCTACGTATTAATTGCAGTGCTTCTGTCCACCCTGGTTCTGGCAGTGACGATGGAATCGGCATTTGTACCGATCCTGTTTCTTCTTAGTATTGGAATGGCGATTGTTTACAACCTGGGATCCAATGTGTTCATGGGACAGATTTCGTATGTAACAAAAGCGTTGTCGGCCGTGCTTCAGCTGGGAGTTACCATGGACTATTCCATTTTCCTGATGCACAGCTACCAGGAACAACAGGTGCGGTATGACGGAGATAAGAAACGGGCGATGGCGCATGCAATTTCCCAGACCTTTTCCTCTGTGATCGGAAGTTCTGTTACGACGGTGGCCGGCTTTATTGCACTGTGCTTTATGAGCTTTACACTGGGAAAAGATATCGGTATCGTTATGGCAAAAGGCGTCATCTTTGGTGTGATCGCATGTGTTACCATTCTTCCGTCTATGATTCTTTGCTGTGATAAATGGATTGAGAAGACGAAACACAGACCGCTGCTTCCGGATATTGGAAAGATTTCCGATAAGGTAACAAAAAAATATGGCTGGTATGTAGCGATCTTTTTGCTTTTACTTATTCCGGCCGTTTACGGAAATAATCATGTAGGAGTGTACTATAACCTGGATGAGACGCTTCCGAAGGATCTTCCAAGTATTATTGCCAATGAAAAACTAAAAGATGATTATGATATGAATACCACGCATATGCTGCTGGTAGATCGTTCTCTGTCAGCGAAAGATACCGGGGAAATGCTAAAGAAGATTGAGAATGTAGACGGTGTGAAATGGGCGCTTGGTCTGGATCGGGTAATTGGTCCCGGGGTTCCGGAAAGCATGATTCCAGAGTCGGTGACAGAGATGCTGCAAAGCGACCGCTATAAGATGATTCTGATTAATTCTACTTATAAAGTGGCATCAGAGAAGGTCAATCATCAGGTGGCAGAGATTAACAAGATTTTAGATCAGTATGACAAAGGCGCTATGCTGGTAGGAGAAGCGCCGCTTACGAAGGATTTGATCAGCATCACAGATAAGGATTTCAAGACGGTCAGCGCGGTTTCCATCGGAATCATTTTCCTGATTATTCTGATTCTCTTTAAGTCACCAAGCATTCCGGTGATTTTGGTAGGCGTTATTGAATTTGCTATTTTTGTTAATATGGGAATTCCATATTATACGGGTACGAAGCTTCCGTTTGTGGCATCTATTGTAATTGGAACGATTCAGCTTGGAGCAACGGTTGACTATGCAATTTTGATGACGACCCGCTATAAGAGAGAGCGGAATCACGGAGCAGGAAAATACGATGCGATTACGACAGCTCACAAGGCATCAGCACAATCGATCATCGTCAGTGCATTTAGTTTCTTTGGGGCAACGATCGGAGTAGGACTCTATTCTGATATTGATATGATCAGTTCTCTTTGTATTCTGATGGCAAGAGGAGCTTTGATCAGTATGCTGGTGGTAGTATTTATTCTGCCGTCCATGTTTATGATTTTTGATAAAGTAATTGTAAAAACGAGTAAAAATTTTCTGCCCCAGAAGGCAGAAGGAAAATAGGAGGCAGTAGACAATGAAGAATCGAAAAGTAAAACAGATGTTGGCAGGTTCCATGGCAGTCGTTGTAGGAACCGGATTACTTGGAACCTGTGCATATGAGACGTCCCTTCAAGCAGATGCGCAGGAAGTAGATACACAGGAATTGAAAGAAGCAGCAGAACAAGTATTAGGAGATAGTACAGTCATAGAAGAAGGAAAGGTTTACAAGGATGAGTCTGTGTATGTAAAAGCGGACGCCGACGGAATGGTAAAAGAAACAACCGTCACAGAATGGCTGAAAAATCCGGGAACAGGGGCGGTAGAGGATGTGACAGCGCTTCAGGATATTGAAAATGTAAAGGGCGAAGAGACTTATACGCAAAATGGTGCGGATGAAATGAGTTGGAAGTCCGAAGGAAAAGACATTTATTATCAGGGAACTACCGATCAGAAACTTCCGGTGAATGTCAAGATTACTTATCAGCTTGACGGGAAAGAAATTTCACCAAAGGAGCTTAAGGGGAAGAACGGGAAGCTTCAGATGAAGATTCAATATGAAAATCAGTCGAAAGAGATGGTAGATGTGTCAGGAGAGCAGGTAGAAATGTACACGCCGTTTACGATGGTAACAGCGATGATGCTTCCCGGAGATGAGTATACAAATGTCACGATTGACAATGGACGAATTCTTTCTGACGGAGACAAAAACATTGTGGTCGGTCTTGGTTTTCCGGGATTGGAAGAGAATCTGAATCTGTCCAGTGAAGAGCTGGATATTGAGATTCCTGACAGCATTACGATTACGGCAGACGTAAAGGATGCATCCGTAGGACCGACGATGACGGTGGCATCGGCAGATGTTCTGGATCAGGTTGGCTTAGACGGCATCGACAGCTTCGATGGGCTTAGTGATTCTGTCGATGAGTTGGAAAACGCAGCGCAGCAGCTGACAGAAGGCTCTGCGAAGGCGGCCGATGGAAGCAGCGCACTGGCCGATGGAAGCAGAACTTTGGCAGACGGAAGCAAGACCTTGGCTGATGGAAGCAGTGCGCTAAAGACCGGAGTAGGAGCGTTAGCAGAAGGTGTGAATACGCTAAACAGTAAGAGCGGGGAACTGACGCAGGGTGTCAATGATCTGGCAGAGGGTGTCAATGCCTACACAGGAGGTGTCAGCAGTCTGGCAAGCGGAAGCAGTCAGGTGAAAGACGGTGTCAATGCATTGACGGCAGGAATTGAGCAGGAACAGGCCGGGCTTGCCGCACTGGCAGAAGGAGCAGGGAAACTAAATGCCGGATACCAGGGAGATGGAACGGCGCAGAATCCGGGAGCAAATACGCTGGCAGCAGGAACCGTGCAGGCCATTGGAAGCACATCAAAGGCGATTGATACTTTGGCATCTCTGCTTGCGCAGATGACGGAAAATCAAGCATCTATACAGGCAGACGCAGTGGTGCAGGGAGAAGATGCAGCCGCACAGGCAGCAGTAGATCAGCTGATTGCCTCTGGAATTATATCGCAGGAGCAAAGAGAGGCAGCAGTATCAGCAATTGGAAGTGCGATGGCGGAAAACATCAGTGCAATGGCAGAAGTTACAAAAGGAGCCGGAAGCGTTGATCCAACAGATGCAATTACAGCGGCAAAAACGGCAGTGGGAACGGCCAATACTTATGCGAGTGGATTACAGCAGACTGTGACAGCCCTTTCTGCGGGAACGGAAAATCTGATTCAGACAGGAATTACACCACTTCAGGAGGGCAATACGAAGCTTTTGAACGAAGGAGCGATTCCACTTCAGAAAGGCGCTTCAGATCTGGCAAACGGAGCAGAGAACTTAAACAGCCAGAGCAGTCTTCTCATAACTGGTTCTTCCAAACTTCAGGAGGGCGGAACACAGCTTGCAGGAGGTGTTAAGCAACTGGCAGTCGGAGCCCAGACGGCTGCAAAGGGAGCGGGAGATTTGGCAAGCGGAGCAAGCGCGCTGAATACAGGAGCAGATACCTTGGCAAGCGGAGCAGGAGAACTGGCAAGCGGAAATCAGACCCTGGCAGAGGGAATGTCAGAGTTTAAGACTTCCGGAATCGACAAGATTGCAGAGGTTTTCGGAGGGGATATCACGAAAGTTACCTCAAGAATCGACGCGATGACAACGCTTGGAAGAAATTACAAATCTTTTGCCGGAATCAAAGATGACATGGATGGAAGCACCAAGTTCATCATTGAGACGGAAGGTATTACAAATAAAAAATAGCAAGAGAGAGCAAAGCGAAGCAGTGTGCAAAGACCAGATGGAGAATCTGGAGAGCACAAGGCTTCGCTTTTCCTTTGGGGTTGCAGATGTTTCTTTCTATATTTTCCGCCAGTATTTTCTGCCATATATTTTCCTAGAAAGGAAGAGCCGGATATGGTAAAATAAATAACGTATGAAAAACAAAGGATGGCGGAAAGGAGCAGGAGACGTTTGGAAGCATATACAAGTTTTGCGGAAGTATATGATACTTTTATGGATAATGTTCCCTATCAGGAATGGGCAGACTATCTGGAAGAACGGTTAAAAGAGTATGGAATCGAAGACGGTCTGGTGATGGAGCTTGGATGCGGAACCGGGAGTATGACACAGATCCTGTCAGAAAAAGGTTACGACATGATCGGCATAGATAATTCAGAAGATATGCTGGAACTGGCGCAGGAGAAGAAGGAAAAGACCGGGAGGGATATCCTGTATCTTCTTCAGGATATGCGGGAGTTTGAACTTTACGGAACCGTTCGGGCGGTAGTAAGCGTATGTGACTGTGTTAATTACGTGACGGAGGAAGAAGATCTGGCGGAGGTATTCCGCTTGGTGAATAACTATTTAGATCCCGACGGTGTGTTCCTTTTTGATTTTAATACGAAGTATAAGTATCAGGAAATCTTAGGTGATCAGGTGATTGCAGAAGATCGGGAAGCATGCAGTTTTATCTGGGATAATTATTACGATGAGGGAGAGGAAATCAATGAGTATGAGCTGACTCTGTTTGTACAGTGTGAAGAACAGAAAAGTCTCTATCGGAAGTATCAGGAGCTGCATTATCAGAGAGCCTATACGCTGGAGCAGATGAAAGAGCTTTTGACGGCGGGAGGATTGATCTTTGAAGCAGCATATGATGCCTATACCCTGGAAGAGCCAACCAGTAAGAGTGAGCGCATTACGGTGGCTGCAAGGGAATGTGGAAAGAAGGACAAGATAAGATAGAATAGGAAAGGACGAAGAAGAATGAAGGATTATATTGTAAGAGCAACGGCAGCAGACGGGCAGATCCGGGCATTTGCGGCGACGACAAGAGCGTGTGTGGAGACGGCGAGAGTTCACCACGGGACAAGTCCGGTGGCTACAGCCGCTTTAGGACGCCTTTTAACGGCGGGAGCCATTATGGGAAGTATGATGAAGAATGAAGGAGATATGCTGACGCTGCAGGTAAGAGGGGACGGTCCCATTGAAGGGCTGACCGTCACAGCAGACAGTAAAGGAAATGTCAAAGGGTATGCAGGCAATCCGGATGTGATGCTTCCGCCAAAGAATGGCAAACTGGATGTAGGCGGAGCGGTTGGAATTGGCCTTTTACAGGTGATTAAAGATATGGGATTGAAAGAACCTTACTCCGGACAGACGATTTTAGTGACCAGCGAGATTGCAGAAGATCTGACCTACTATTTTGCAAATTCTGAGCAGGTGCCGTCATCCGTAGGACTTGGAGTGCTCATGGAAAAAGACAATACCGTTCGCTGCGCAGGCGGATTTATTATTCAGCTGATGCCATTTGCCACAGAGGAAGTGATCTGTAAGCTGGAGGAGAACTTAAAGGATATAACATCTGTAACGGCGCTTCTTGATCAGGGATATACGCCGGAACAGCTTTTGGAAGCCTTAATTGGCGATCTGGGTCTTGAAATCACAGACACCATATCGACACAGTTTTACTGCAACTGTTCAAAGGAACGGGTGGAGCGTGCGGTTGCCAGTGTTGGGAAAAAAGAGATTCAGGAAATGATTCAGGAAGGAAAAGATATCGAAGTAAAATGCCATTTCTGTAATACGGCATATCAATATACGGTAGAAGATTTGAAACGGATTATAAAGAACAGCAGATAGATGGAATAGAGGCAAGCAGTGAGGAAGGAGGAGAAGCAAAAATGAAACATGGCTTTATTAAGGTGGCAGCTGCAACGCCGGATATCAAGGTGGCAGATGTGGAGTATAACACCAGAGAAATCTGTCGGCTGATTGATGAGACGGCAGCGCAGAAATCAAAAGTGACCGTATTTCCGGAGTTGTGCGTGACGGGTTATACCTGTGGAGACTTATTTGCGCAGGACCTTTTAGTAAAGGCGGCAAAACAGGCGATCCGTGTGATCGCAGAGCATACCAGGGGAAAGGATGGACTGTATTTTGTGGGAGCGCCGCTTTCCGTGGACGGGGCTCTTTACAATGTGGCGGCGGCTGTCAGTGGCGGAAAGGTTCTGGGATTTACGACGAAGACGTTCCTGCCAAATTATGGAGAATTCTATGAGATGCGTCATTTTCGTCCCGGTCCCAGGGAAGCAGAAGAAATTTTATTTGATGGAGAGAAGGTGCCGTTTGGCCCACAGATTCTGTATGTGTCGGACGAGATAGAGGAACTGATCGTTTCCGCAGAGATCTGCGAGGACGTATGGTCTCCGATTCCACCGAGTATCCGGGCGGCAAGAGAAGGTGCGACGGTGATTGTCAACTGTTCTGCCAGTGATGAGACGATTGGAAAGACGGACTACAGAAATCGTTTGATTGCAGGGCAGTCGGCTCGTCTGATCTGTGGTTACCTCTATGCGAATGCAGGAGAAGGAGAGTCCACGACAGATTTGGTATTTGGCGGACATAATATTATTGCGGAGAACGGAAGTGTGCTGGAAAGCAGCAAGTGTTTCCAAAACGGCGTGATTTATTCCGAACTGGATTTGAATCGGATTGTCAGTGAACGGCGGAAAAATACGACCTTCCAGGCGACAGCGGAAAAGTCTCTGGTGCGGGTACCGTTTCATGTGATGGCAGAAGATACGGTGTTGACAAGGAAGATTTCTCAGATGCCGTTTGTGCCGGAAGAGAAAGAAGCACGGGAAAAGTGCTGCGAGGAGATTTTGACCATTCAGTCAATGGGACTGAAGAAAAGGTTGGATCATACTGGAACGAAGCATGCAGTGGTGGGAATTTCCGGTGGTTTGGATTCTACATTGGCGCTTCTGGTAACGGCGAAAGCGTTCGATGCGCTGGGGCTTCCAAGAAATGGGATTGAGGCAGTGACGATGCCTTGTTTTGGAACGACGGATAGAACCTATCAAAATGCCTGCAAGATGTCGAGAAAGCTTGGAGCTTCCCTTCGTGAGATCCCGATTGCAGCGTCGGTAGAACAGCATTTTCGGGATATTGGGCATGACATGGAAGATCATAGTGTCACCTATGAAAATGCACAGGCAAGAGAGCGTACGCAGGTGTTGATGGACGTGGCAAACCAAAATGGCGGCCTGGTTATTGGAACGGGAGATATGTCAGAACTTGCGCTTGGATGGGCGACCTACAATGGAGATCATATGTCCATGTATGGTGTGAATGGTTCTGTTCCGAAGACGCTTGTGCGCCATCTGGTACAGTATTATGCGGATACCTGTGAAGATCAGGAATTACGAGAAGTTTTGTATGATGTGCTGGATACGCCGGTCAGTCCGGAGCTGCTTCCGCCGAAAGACGGAGAGATTGCACAGAAAACGGAAGATCTGGTAGGACCTTATGAGCTGCATGATTTCTTCTTATATTATTTCCTGCGCTTTGGATATGAGCCGGATAAAATCTTCCGGTTGGCAAAGTATGCATTTGAAGGAACTTATGAAGAAACGGTAATCGAAAAATGGCTTTCTACGTTCTGCCGAAGATTCTTTACACAGCAGTTTAAACGTTCCTGTTTACCGGATGGTCCGAAGGTGGGAACCGTGGCATTGTCACCAAGAGGAGACTGGCGGATGCCAAGTGATGCGAGCTTCGCTTTGTGGACACGCAGATAACAGCTTTGGGTATTAGATAGATAACAGAGGGAGATGGGGAAAATGGAATCGAAAAAAGAAATCGCAGTGGAGAAGTTTAAAAAAGGATATAATTGCTGTCAGGCAGTTGCCTGTACTTATTGTGAAGAACTGGGAATTTCAGAAAGAGATATGTTTCGGCTGGCAGAAGGATTTGGTTCCGGAATCGGCGGTCTGAAAGATACCTGCGGTGCTGTGATGGGAATGTTTTTGACCATCAGTCTGGCAAACAGCGCAGGAGAGATGGATCGTCCGCTTGCAACGAAGATGAATACGTACCGGAAGTTCCGGGATGCAGCGGAAAAATTCCAGCAGGAGAATCGCTCCATCTACTGTCGGGATTTAAAGAATGTGGATGGTCCGCAGCCGCTGGTGTGCTGTACCAAGTGCGTGGAAGACGCAGCGGCGCTGACAGAGGAATACCTGGCAGAAATATTAGACAGATAGTGTTGATATGATGTTTTATGCAATTGGGGACGGAGGCTTTTTCAAAAAACTCCGTCCCCAATTGCATTTTAATCCTATGGAAAATTCTATGTATGGGTATTACAGTGTAATATTTTTGAACAGATCACCCAGGCTGGTTCCGATATTTTCAGCCTTCGGAATTTCTACTTTTTCTACAGGCTCTTCCTCTTCTTTGACTTCTTCTAAAGCTTTCATACTCAAGCTGATCTTGCCGTCTTTGACACCGATGATCTTCACCTGTACTTCATCACCTACATTTAATACATCTTTTGGGAATTTGATTCTCTTCTGGCTGATCTGAGATACGTGAACCAGACCGGACAGACCATCTTCCAGACGGATGAATGCACCGTAGTTCTGCAGGCTTTCTACTGTTCCGCTGGTAACGCTTCCGACTTTTACATTAGCAATTTTTTCTTCTTTTTCTTTCTGCTCGCGCTCTTTTAAAATCTCACGGGCGGAGAGAACCAGACGGTTATCTGCCTGATTAACGTCGATGACTCTGACTTCAATATCTTTCAAAAGATAGGTTTCCAGATCTTCGATGTAGGATAAGGACAGCTTGGATGCCGGGATAAATCCACGCAGGCCTTCTACCATGGCAATGGCTCCGCCGTTTACGATTCCTTCTACTTTCACAGGAAGGATGGTGCCTTTTTCCATATAGGAAGTGACAAGGTTCCAAGGATTTGCATCGTCAAAATGCTCCTCCAGATCTGCCATGGTCATGGCGTTTTCTTCTGTGTGTGTTTCTTCGTGTAATAATTCTTCGCTCATTTCTTCTTCCCTTTCTGTTGACAATTCTAATGTCTGTAATACATATTAGTTTCAGTATAACATAGAATGGCAGAGTTGTTCAAAGAAAAAAACATTTATCTAAGGATTTGTGGTTGACGAAATGGGGAAAAGGTGGCAAGCTTTACGGTATAAGTATGAACATGAGGAGTAGATTTATGGGAAAGAAGGCAGGAAAAGTATATGTTGTGGGACATAAGAATCCAGATACGGATTCTATTTGTTCGGCGATCGCATATGCAAATCTGAAACGGGAGATTACAGGACAGGAATACACAGCAAGGCGGGCAGGCCAGATTAATGAAGAGACGCATTACGTACTGCAGCGTTTCGGTGTGGATGCACCGCCGCTTCTTGCCAATGTTAAACTGCAGGTAAAAGATATGGATATTCATAAAATTGAGGGAGTTGCCCCCAATGTGTCCATTAAGGATACCTGGACGAAGATGAAGGAGAACAATGTCAAGACCATTCCGATTCTGAAAGATGAGGAACTGGTAGGTGTGATTTCCACTGGTGATATTGCTACTTCTTATATGGAAGTGTATGATAGCCGGATTCTTGCAGAGGCGAGAACGCAATATAAGAATATCATCAAGACACTGGATGGTACATTGATTACGGGAAATGATCATGGGTATTTTACGAAGGGAAAAGTGACGATTGCGGCATCCAATCCGGATTTAATGGAAGAGTTTATCGAAAAAGATGATCTGGTTATTCTGGGGAACCGCTATGAAGCACAGGCGTGTGCGGTGGATATTGACGCCAGCTGTCTGGTAATCTGCCAGGGCGCGCAGGTACCGCCGGCTTTGATCCGCAAAGCAGAAGAGCAGAGTATTGTGATTATCAGCACGCCCCACGATACTTTTACGGTAGCGCGTCTGATTAATCAAAGTATCCCGGTGAAGCATTTTATGACCAAGACTCCGCTGGTAACATTTCGGATGAGCGATTATGTGGAAGATATTAAGGATGTAATGACGAAGAAGAAATTCCGTGACTTCCCGATTCTGGATAGGCATGGACGGTTTAAAGGCTTTATTTCCAGGCGAAGATTTATGGATGTAAGCAAAAAGAAAGTCATTTTAGTGGATCACAATGAGAAGTCTCAGGCGGTAGACGGGATTGAAGAGGCAGATATTATAGAGATTATTGATCACCATAGGCTGGGAAATATTGAGACGATGGGACCGGTATTTTTCCGGAATCAGCCGGTGGGATGTACGGCAACGATTGTGTATCAGATGTATGAAGAGGCAAAGGTAAAGGTGACGCCGACGATCGCAGGGCTTTTGTGTTCTGCAATCATCTCGGATACGCTTTTGTTCCGCTCGCCAACCTGCACGGAAGTAGATGAAAGAACTGCGAAGAAACTAGCGAAGATTGCAGGAATTGAACTGGAGAATATGGCGCAGGAAATGTTCCGCGCAGGAAGCAGTCTCTGCGGAAAGACGGCAGATGAGATCTGTTTCCAGGATTTCAAACAGTTTACGGTAAATGATATCGTATTCGGGGTTGGACAGATCAACTCGATGAACCGGGAAGAACTTCAGGAAATCAAAGAAGTGTTGGTTCCGCATCTTCCTAAGGTTTTGGAGACACACAGTCTGCAGATGATCTACTTTATGCTGACAGATATTTTGGACGAATCGACGGAGATCATCTGCTGCGGTCACGGAGCCAGATCGTATATTGCAGATGCATTTGATCTTCCTGAGGATGCGGAGCGAATCATCTTAAAAGGTGTTGTGTCCAGAAAGAAGCAGCTGATCCCGACGTTGGTCGGCGCGCTGCAGCAGTAGTTAAGAAGAAAAGGGACAGGGAAGAATTGTGAATAAGAAAGAAACAAAGAAGCAAATAAAGGGGCAAATAAAGGAGCAGTCAGGCGGCAGGCAAGTCTGGCGCCCCGGCAACATGCTCTATCCGCTTCCGGCGGTGATGGTAAGTGCAGCAGACGAAAAAGGCGAGGCTAATATCCTGACGGTGGCGTGGACGGGTACCATTTGTTCGGATCCGGCGATGCTTTATATCTCGGTACGTCCTCAGAGGCATACCTACCATATGATCCGGGAAACGGGAGAGTTTGTAGTCAATCTCACTACCGAACGCCTGGCAAAGGCGACAGACTGGTGCGGAGTGAGATCTGGACGGGATGTGGATAAATGGAAAGAAATGCATCTGACAAAGGGGAAGGCAAAGACGCTTTCCTATGCGCCGATTATCGAGGAAAGCCCAGTGAATATAGAGTGTAAGGTAACGGAAGTAAAAGAACTGGGAACCCATCATATGTTCCTGGCAGAAGTGAAGGCTGTGCAGGTAGATGAAAGATATCTGGATGAGAACGGGAAGTTTCAGCTGAATGCTACCGGGCTTTTGGCTTACTCCCATGGGGAATATCTAAGCCTTGGGAAAAGTCTTGGCACCTTTGGGTGGAGCGTTCGGAAAAAAGCGCCTTCCGGACGCGGACAAAAGAAGAAAAAGAAGACAGAGAAAAAATAGAGTGCAGCAAAAAAGACACGCTTTTAAGGCGTGTCTTTTTTAATGCTTATAGAGCTGCTTCCTGTTCCAGAGGCTTTACTTTCAGACGATAAATCCGTTTTAGCAGTACCGTGGACATCAGAAGCGATACAATCTCAGCCAAAGGAATGGACCACCATACCATATGAAGTCCGAAGATTTTAGCGAAGAGGTATGCCACCGGAAGGATGACAACCAGCTGTCTGGCTGCGGAAACCAGCAGACTGTAAACACCATTTCCAAGAGCCTGGAATACAGAACCTACAATAATATTGTATCCCGCGAATAAAAAGCTTAAGCTGATAATCTGAAGAGCCGGAACACCAATTTCCAACATATGTTCAGAAGCATCAAAAAGATTCTTAAGAAGGAACGCAGGAGCTGCCTGGAAGATGATCAGACCAACGACCATAATGAGAACGGCAATGATGACGCTAAGTCTTGTGGCCTGGGTGATTCTCTTTTTACTTTTGGCGCCGTAGTTGTAAGCGATAATCGGGATCATTCCATTATTGAGTCCGAATACCGGCATAAAGATAAAGCTTTGCAGTTTGAAGTAGACTCCGAATACAGCGGCTGCAGTGGAAGAGAACATCAGCAGAATTTTGTTCATGCCAAAGGTCATAACAGAACCGATTGCCTGCATAATAATAGAGGGGATACCAACCTCATAGATGACCGCAATGGTATGAAGGTGTGGGCGAAATCCGCGTATATTGATATTGATCTCTTTGTTCTTCTTATGGTTAAAGTAGAAGGACATGATTACGGCAACAACCTGTCCGCAGATGGTTGCGATGGCCGCACCGGCAACTTCCAGTCTTGGGAATCCGAACAGACCAAAGATCATAATCGGGTCGAGAATGATATTGATAATTGCACCGGTTCCCTGGGTAATCATATTGTAGATTGTTTTTCCGGTAGACTGCATCAATCGTTCAAAAGTGATCTGCAGGAAGATTCCGGCAGAACAGACGGTGATAATCGTCATATATTCCGTTCCGTATTTGATGATGGTCGGATTGTCCGTTTGCAACGTAAAGAAAAGGTGTGATCCCAGTCCTCCGACGATGGCAAAGATGATACAGCTTACAATACTTAAGAATAATCCGTTCTTTGCGGCGTTGTTGGCGCCCTCAAAGTTCTTTTCGCCAAGGTTTCTAGATAACAGTGCATTGATACCAACTCCGGTACCGGAGGAGATGGCAATCATCAGCGTTTGAATCGGAAAGGCAAGAGAGACAGCAGTCAGCGCATCTTCACTTAACTGAGCGACGAACATACTGTCTACGATATTATAGAGCGCCTGCACCAGCATGGAAAGCATCATGGGCAGGGACATGGTAATCAGAAGCTTCGGAATGGGCATGACCCCCATCTTGTTCTCGGCAACAGAAGCCTCGGTCGTATGATTTTCTGACATAGTGTACCTCCTTTATATCATGAAAAGTCAATAGAAAAAGTGTCAAAGAAATTTGACACCCGTGACAAATAGTATAGCATCAGAAAAATTATATTGCAATGTGCGACATACTATTTTTTGAAATTTCATATAGATAGGAGAAAGGGTTTGTTTGGGGAAAATGATGAAATATTTGAAGCAATATCAGATCTTATGCGGGTTCTTTCTTACCATTTGTCTGCTGCGCTTATGGGGAGGATCACTACTGCCTGCGGGACTGGAAGTGGAGAAAGAAAAGGCGGTATCTTCTTTCGTTGAGGCAGGGCAGGAAGAAATGGCTGTGGAGGCAGAAGTTATGGAAAAAGAAGCGGCAGAAAAAACAGGAAAGATGCAAAGAGACCTTCCACCAAAGATAGCATTGACCTTTGATGATGGACCAAGCCGATATACAGAAAAGCTGTTAGAGGGACTGAAGGAGCGGGGCGTAAAAGCTTCTTTTTTTATGATCGGAGAATCGGCAGAAAGGAATCAAGATCTGGTAAGACGGGTAAAAGAAGAGGGGCATCTGATCGGAAATCATACGTATCATCATGTGGATGTTACCAAGCTTCCGGATGAGAAAGCTAGAGAGGAATTAAAGGAGATGGATCGGGTGATCTATGAGATTTTGGGAGAACATGTGGAATATATGAGACCTCCTTTTGGAGTCTGGCAGGAGAAATTGGAGCAGGAGATTGATGTGCTGCCGGTGATGTGGACCATTGATCCTTTGGACTGGACAACAAAGAATGTGGAGGAAATTGTGAATAAGGTAGTGACGCAGGCAGGGGAAAATGATATCATTCTATTACATGACTGTTATGAGTCCAGTGTAGATGCAGCCCTTCAGATTGTGGATGTGCTAAAGGCAGAGGGCTACGAATTTGTAACGGTGGATCAGCTGATTTTAGGCTGCTGAAAAGCCGGCAGGAAAATGAAATAGAAAAGAGCGATGATGATGATAAATGAATTTTCAAGAACAGAGTTATTATTGGGACAGGAAGGAGTGCAGAAGCTTCGGAATGCCTGTGTGATGGTGCTCGGTGTAGGAGGTGTGGGATCCCACTGTATAGAAGCGCTGGCAAGAAGCGGTGTGGGGAAACTGATTTTGGTGGATAACGATACGGTATCGCTGACGAATATTAACCGTCAGTCCATTGCCTATCACAGCACCATTGGAAAGTACAAGACGCAGGTGATGAAGGAGCGGATTGCAGATATTTGCAGGGAGACCGAGGTAGTGACTTATGAGTGTTTCGTATTGCCGGAAAATCTGGAAGAGATCTTTCAGGAGCGGCCGGATTATATTGTTGATGCCATTGATACGGTAACGGCAAAGCTGGCGATAGCAGAAAAGGCAGAAAAGGAAGGGATTCCGATGATCAGCAGTATGGGAACTGGCAATAAGCTCCACGGGGAAATGTTTACGATTACGGATATCAGTAAAACATCCGTGTGCCCTCTGTGCAAGGTTATGCGCAAAGAACTAAAAGCGAGAGGGATTTCCCATCTGAAGGTTCTGTATTCTCCGGAGAAGCCGATAGATATCCGGGGAAAAGAGATGAAGGAAGAGAAAGGGAACCGACGTCAGATTCCAGGCAGCGTATCCTTTGTTCCGCCGGTAGCAGGGCTTTTGATTGCCGGAGAAGTGATTCGGGATCTTTTGGCGTAGATGAAAGCTTCAAAAAGACAGAAAGATAAGAGAAATTCGTGTAAAAGAAAGAGGTACAACCATGGATTTGTTTGATTATGTGAGAGAAAAAAATATGGAAACAGAAGCGCCCCTGGCATCGAGACTTCGTCCGGTAACGTTAGAGGAAGTGGTGGGACAGCAGCACATTATCGGAAAGGATAAGCTTCTCTACCGGGCGATTAAAGCAGATAAATTAAGTTCCATTATTTTCTACGGGCCTCCGGGTACAGGAAAGACGACCCTTGCAAAGGTGATTGCCAATACGACCAGTGCAGAATTTACCCAGATCAATGCGACGGTTGCCGGAAAGAAAGATATGGAAGAGGTCGTGAAACGGGCGAAGGAAACGCTGGGAATGTATCAGAAGAAGACGATTCTGTTTGTGGACGAGATTCATCGGTTCAATAAGGGACAGCAGGATTACCTTCTTCCGTTTGTAGAGGATGGAACCATTATTTTAATAGGAGCGACCACAGAAAATCCATATTTTGAAGTGAATGGAGCTCTGCTTTCCAGGTCCAGTATCTTTGAATTGAAGCCGCTGGAAAAAGAAGATATTAAGGTTCTCTTGAAACGGGCAGTTTACGATATGGAGAAGGGAATGGGAAGCTATCAGGCGGTGATTGAGGAGGAGGCGCTTGACTTTCTGGCTGATATCGCAGGCGGCGATGCAAGAAGCGCATTGAATGCAGTGGAATTAGGTGTACTTACGACACAAAGAAGTGAAGACGGTAAAATCCATCTGACACTTGACGTTGCATCTGAGTGTATTCAGAAGCGGGTGGTTCGTTACGATAAGACAGGGGATAATCATTACGATACGATTTCGGCATTTATTAAGAGTATGCGAGGAAGTGATCCAGATGCAGCTGTTTACTATCTGGCGAAAATGTTGTATGCAGGGGAGGACATTAAGTTTATCGCGAGGCGCATTATGATCTGCGCTTCTGAAGATGTGGGAAATGCAGATCCTATGGCGCTTACGGTGGCGGTTTCGGCAGCGCAGGCAGTAGAGCGGGTTGGAATGCCGGAAGCGCAGATTATTCTGTCCCAGGCAGTGCTTTATGTAGCGACTGCACCGAAGAGTAATTCGGCCTGCAATGCGATCTTTGCAGCTATGGACAGTGTGAAAAGTAAAAAGACGACAGTGCCGGTTCATCTGCAGGATTCCCATTATCCGGGAGCGGCAAATATGGGGCATGGAACAGGATACCGCTATGCCCATGATTATCCGAAACATTATGTAGCACAGCAGTATCTGCCGGATGAAATCAAGAATGCCAGATTCTATGAGGCCAGTGAGAATGGCCACGAGAAGGAGATCCAGGCATGGATGAAGTATCTTCGGGAGTAACAAGGAGAAGCTTATTTAATGTCTCGTTTCTGGAAGCTGATCAGTCCGATGGCAGCAGCCACGGCGAAGAATCCAAGACCGACGAGGAGACTTCTTGTAACGACCGTGTGGTCAAGACCTGCGGCAATGGCAGACATATTGGCGTCGATCAGATAGTTGGACAGCGCCAGATCCTGATCAAAAATCTTGTTGATTAAAGCTTCACCAAGGACTACAAACAGATAGAAGAACTCTAAAAATCCAATGCTGGCAGCAAGTGCGCCTCCGTTCTGGCGAATCAGCATGGCAAACATTACGAAGATAGAGACAAATGCACATAAAAGCAGAAGTTCTAAAGCAGCAGAGGCAAAAAGTTCTGTCCAGTATCCGTCGGGGGTCTCTCCAAATCCCCAGAGAGCCGTTGCCGTAACAGCAGATGCAGCAGCAGATACCAAGGTGAAGAAGATGGCAGCGGCGCAGCTGGTTATCAGCTTGGAAGCGTAGATTTTGGTTCGGCTGTAATTTTTGGATACCATATTTTTGATGGTGCCATTGTTAAATTCACTGCCCACAAACAGGGAGATTAAGATGGCAAGGATCAGTGGTGTATTTCCGGCGAAAAAGCTGACCATCTGACTGGAAGCAGTCAATTCCTCATAGCTTGAAGGAACGCCCTCGGTGGAAATATTAAAGCCATTTTCCTGCAGAGCCTGTTCCTGTGAAGCCATCGAAGCTTCCATCTGTTCGCCTGCCACCTTGTAGGTAAAGTCCAGGATGAAGATGGTGACGACTGCCAGCAGAATGCTGGCCATCAGGCAGATCCAAAAGTAACGGGCTTTCTTTAATTTATAAAAATCACTTCTTATAATATGAATCATTCTATTTTCCTCCAATTGCATTTAAAAAGTATTCTTCCAAATCCATCTCTGCTTTGCCGTCCTTGGTATGGCAGCGTTCAAAGAGCTGGGTTTCTGTAAATTCTTCAATCAGACGTCCACGGTGTATGATGCCGTAGCGGGTAGCAAGTCTTGATAACTCTCCTAAAATATGAGAAGAGATCAGTACAGTGATGTTGCGGTCGTGATTGAGCTTTAAGATCAGATCCCGGATTTCTTTGATGCCTTCTGGATCCAGTCCGTTAATTGGTTCATCCAGTACAAGGAGCTTTGGGCTGCCGACGAGAGAAAGACCGATGGCAAGGCGCTGACGCATTCCCAGTGAGAAATCTTTGACCTTTTTTTTGCCGGTATCCGAAAGTCCGATTAAAGTCAGGATGGAATCAGCCTGGGATTCATCTGTTACCCCCTGCAGTTTGCATTGGGTGATTAGATTCTCTCTGGCAGTCATGCCCGGATAGAGCGCAGGTGATTCGATGACGGTTCCAATCTGCTTTCTTCCTTCCAGAAGATTAGAACTGCCAAATAGAAGAAGGTTACCGTCGCTTGGAGCGGCAAGACCGGTAATCATACGGATTAAAGTTGTCTTTCCGGCTCCGTTTTTCCCGATAAAACCATAAATATCGCCTTCGTATATCGTCATGGACAGATTGTCTACAACGGTTCGGTGACCATAGCGCTTGGTCAGATGATTTGTTCTTAAAATAACACTCATAGGGTACCTCCTGTAACACGCATTCTAGGCCGGATTCACTTCCGCCTCGTTCTTCTGTGTCTCATTATACCCCTTTGCCGTGCAAAAGGAAAGTGATTTCAGACTTTCCTTTTGCACGGCAAAGGGGTATAATGAGACACAGAAGAACGAGGCGGAAGTGAATCCGGCCTAGAATGCGTGTTACAGGAGGGAACCCAAATGAAAGTATACGATACGGTAAACAAAGAAGAAGTGGAAGTAGAGGGGACAAAGGGACTGATTGAGCTGATGAGAAACGGCCGTCAGGTGGATCTCTATTTGAAGGAGAAAAAGTCTGATGAAGACGGATATCTTACATGGGATGTGGAACATTGGTCCAGTATCGATGTGAAAAGATTTATTCGCTGCTATTCTCTGGAAGGCAAAGTATTAGGAGAGTCCACAGGTCATAATATCTACGATCTTGAGAATGAGTTTAAACCAGAAGAGGCACAGAAGGTAGAATTAAGCTAAAAAATAAGAAAAGAGAAGGCTCTGTATCTGAGAAAAAGGTACAGGGTCTTTTTTATAGAAAGACAAAGACGGATAGCATTTAAATGGTGGGTTAAATTGATAAAAATTGTATAAACACGGTTGACAAATGAAAAACGTAGTGCTACATTAATAATCGAAAGATGTTAGCACTCAAAATAAAAGAGTGCTAATAACCTACAAAAGCCGAAAGGAGGAGGATTGATGGTATCAGAACAAAGTCTTGGCGATCGGAAGTTAAAGATTCTTCATGCGATTATTCAGACTTATTTAGAGACCGGAGAGCCGGTTGGTTCCAGAACGATCTCCAAGTATACAGATTTGAATTTGAGTTCTGCAACGATCCGTAATGAGATGGCCGACTTAGAAGAGATGGGATATATCATTCAGCCTCATACGTCGGCAGGACGTATCCCTTCGGACAAGGGCTATCGGTTGTATGTTGATATGCTGATGCAGGAGAAAGAACAGGAGCTTAGCGAGATGCAGGAGCAGATGCTCCAGAAGGTAGACAAGATGGAACAGCTGTTAAAGCAGGCGGCGCGTGTGCTGGCTAACAGTACGAATTATGCGACTATGGTATCAACACCGATGGTCAATGCCAACAAGCTGAAATTCATCCAGCTTTCCATGGTGGATGCAGAGCAGGTGATTGCGGTCATCGTGCTGGACGGCAATGTGATTAAGAATAAGATTATTAATATTGCAGAGCCAATCAGCAATGAAAACCTGTTAAAGCTGAATATGCTTCTGAACACAACACTGACCGGGATGCCGATTGAAGAGATTAATCTGGGCTTGATTGCCAGATTAAAGGAACAGGCCGGTATTCACAGTGAGGTGGTTGGAAATGTACTTGATGCAGTGGCAGATGCGATACAGGTTGATGAGGATATGCAGATTTACACCAGCGGCGCGACGAATATTTTCAAATATCCGGAACTTTCCGATAAGCAGAGCGCCCAGGAGATTATCAGTGCATTTGAGGAAAAACAGCAGCTTACAGAGCTGGTAACACAGACCCTTTCGCAGGAGGACAATACAGGAATTCAGGTTTATATCGGAAATGAGACGCCGGTTCAGACCATGAAAGACTGCAGTGTAGTGACCGCAACCTATGAACTGGGAGACGGTATGAAGGGAACCATCGGAATTATCGGGCCGAAGCGAATGGATTATGAACATGTATTAAAGTCTATGAAGCGTCTTCAGAATGAACTGGATCAGATGTTTCATAAGAAAGAATAAAGAAAGGTGGATGTACCCTTGGAAAACAATCAGGAAAAAAGCCAGGAGGAAATGGTAAAAGAAGCTGTGGAAGAAGCAAAAAAAGCAGCCGAAGCGTCAGGAGCTCCTTCCGAGGATGAGAAAGCGGCAGATGAAGTTGCTTCTGAAGACGCAGAAAATACCGAAGATACCGAAGAAGGCCAAAAAGAGACGGAAGATTCCAAAGAGTCCGGCAAAAAACTGTTTGGCAAAAAGAATAAGAAAGATAAAAAAGATGAGAAGATCGAGGAACTGACGGATCGACTTACCCGTCAGATGGCAGAGTTTGATAACTTCCGCAAGCGTACGGAGAAAGAAAAATCTCATATGTACGAAGTAGGTGCGAAAGATATCATAGATAAGATCCTTCCAGTCGTTGATAACTTTGAACGCGGACTGGGTGCAGTCGGGGAAGAGGAAAAGGAAAATCCTTTCGTTCAGGGAATGGAGATGGTGTATAAACAGCTGATGACGACATTGGAAGAGGTTGGAGTAAAACCGATCGAGGCAGTCGGGAAAGAATTTGACCCGGAATTTCACAATGCAGTGATGCACGTGGAAGACGAGAACTTTGGTGAGAATATTGTCACAGAGGAGTTCCAGAAAGGGTACACCTACCGTGACTCTATTGTGAGACACAGTATGGTAAAGGTAGCAAACTAAATTTCCAAAACAGTAGTATATGGAACAATAGTATAAAATAGGAGGAAAACATCATGGGTAAAATCATAGGTATTGACTTAGGAACCACAAATAGTTGTGTAGCCGTTATGGAAGGTGGACAGCCGACCGTAATCGCAAATACAGAAGGTGCAAGAACGACACCATCTGTTGTAGCATTTACAAAGACCGGAGAGCGTCTGGTAGGAGAGCCTGCAAAACGTCAGGCAGTTACGAACGCAGAGAGAACCATTTCTTCTATTAAAAGAGAGATGGGTTCTGACTTCAGAGTAACAATTGATGATAAGAAATATTCCCCACAGGAAATTTCTGCAATGACACTTCAGAAGTTAAAGGCAGATGCAGAAGCTTACTTGGGAGAGAAAGTAACAGAAGCAGTTATTACAGTACCGGCTTACTTTAACGACGCTCAGCGTCAGGCAACCAAGGATGCAGGTAAGATCGCAGGTCTTGATGTAAAGCGTATCATCAATGAGCCTACAGCAGCAGCGCTTGCATATGGACTGGATAATGAGAAAGAGCAGAAGATCATGGTATACGACTTGGGTGGAGGTACCTTCGACGTATCTGTTATCGAAATTGGAGATGGTGTTATCGAAGTATTATCTACAGCAGGTAATAACAAACTTGGTGGAGATGACTTTGACCAGAAGATTACAGATTACATGATCGCAGAGTTTAAAAAACAGGAAGGTGTAGACTTGTCTACTGATAAGATGGCTCTTCAGAGATTAAGAGAAGCAGCAGAGAAAGCGAAAAAAGAACTTTCTTCCGCAACTACAACGAACATTAACCTTCCATTCATCACTGCAACAGCAGAAGGTCCAAAACATTTTGATATGAACCTTACGAGAGCAAAATTTGATGAACTGACACATGATCTGGTATTAAAGACATCTGAGCCTGTAACAAGAGCGCTTTCTGATGCTGGAATTACAGCTTCCGAGCTTGGTCAGGTACTTTTGGTTGGAGGATCTACACGTATTCCGGCAGTACAGGAAGAAGTAAAACGTCTTACTGGAAAAGAGCCAAGTAAGTCTCTGAATCCAGACGAGTGTGTGGCTCTTGGAGCATCTGTTCAGGGAGGAAAACTGGCAGGAGATGCAGGAGCAGGCGATATCCTTCTTCTTGATGTTACACCACTTTCTCTGTCTATTGAGACAATGGGCGGTGTTGCTACAAGATTGATTGAAAGAAATACAACAATTCCGACAAAGAAGAGCCAGATCTTCTCTACGGCAGCTGATAATCAGACAGCAGTAGATATCAACGTAGTACAGGGTGAGAGACAGTTCGCAAGAGACAACAAGTCCCTCGGACAGTTCAGACTGGATGGAATTGCACCAGCTCCACGTGGAGTACCGCAGATCGAAGTAACCTTCGATATCGATGCAAACGGTATTGTAAACGTATCTGCAAAAGACCTTGGAACAGGAAAAGAACAGCATATTACGATTACTGCAGGTTCTAATATGTCTGATGAAGATATCGATAAAGCAGTAAAAGAAGCAGCAGCATTTGAAGCGCAGGATAAGAAGCGTAAAGAAGGAATTGATGCTAAGAATGAAGCGGACGCTATGGTGTTCCAGACAGAAAAAGCGCTCGGCGAAGTAGGCGATAAGCTTGACGGGGCTGATAAGGCAGCTGTAGAAGCAGACTGTAAGGCATTGAAAGAGCTGTTGGAAAAAGTAAACATGGAAAGCATGACGGATGCAGAGATTGCAGAGATCAAAGCTGGAAAAGAGAAATTAACAGAAAGTGCACAGAAACTGTTTACAAAGATGTATGAGCAGGCTGGCGCAGCAGCAGGCGCTCAGAGTGCAGGACCGGATATGGGAGCAGGAGCAGGTCCGGCTCCAGAAGGATTCCAGGGCGACGACGTTGTAGACGGGGACTATAAGGAAGTATAATCATGGCAGAAACAAAGAGAGACTACTACGAAGTCTTAGGTGTCAGCAGGGACGCAGATGAGGCAACTCTGAAAAAAGCATATAGACAGGTGGCGAAAAAGTATCACCCGGACATGAATCCGGGTGATGCTGAAGCTGAGAAGAAATTCAAAGAAGCTTCAGAAGCTTATGCAATCTTGAGTGATCCAGAGAAGCGCCGCCAGTATGATCAGTTTGGTCATGCAGCGTTTGAAGGCGGAGCAGGAGGGGCCGGCGGCTTCGGCGGATTTGATTTTAATGGCGCAGATTTCAGCGATATCTTTGGGGATATTTTCGGGGATCTGTTTGGCGGAGGAAGACGCGGCCGTGCAAATCAAGGTCCTATGAAAGGTATGAATATCCGAAAAAGCGTTAGAATTACGTTTGAAGAGGCTGTATTTGGCTGTGAAAAAGAACTGGATGTTGTGCTGAAGGATCCGTGTCCGAAGTGTAACGGAACAGGTGCAAAACCAGGAACATCACCGGAGACCTGTCCGAAATGTGGCGGAAAAGGACAGGTTGTTTATACGCAGCAGTCCTTCTTTGGAACGGTCCAGAATGTTCAGACTTGTCCGGATTGTCATGGAAGCGGTAAAATTGTTCGGGAAAAATGTCCGGACTGCGGCGGAACAGGTTACACTTCCAGCCGAAAGAAGATTTCCGTATCCATTCCGGCTGGTATTGACAATGGACAGAGTGTTCGGATTCGGGAAAAAGGAGAGCCAGGCGTAAATGGCGGACCAAGAGGAGATCTTCTGGTAGAGGTAACGGTGTCCAGACACCCGATTTTCCAGCGCCAGGATATGCACATTTTCTCCACAGTGCCGATTACATTTGCGCAGGCAGCTCTTGGAGCTGATATCCGGATTAAGACGGTGGACGGAGAAGTGATCTACAATGTAAAACCGGGTACCAAGACAGATACCAAGGTGCGTTTGAAAGGGAAAGGGGTTCCTTCTCTTCGGAATGCACAGGTAAGAGGTGACCACTATGTAACCCTAGTGATCCAGACACCGGAACACTTAAGTGCTGAGGCCAAAGAGGCGCTTCGTAAGTTTGATGAATTGACAGGCAATTCGCTGGGAAGAGAAGAGAGCATAGAGCCTGCAGGAAAAGGAAGCAAAAAGAAGAAGGGCTTTATGGATAAAGTCAAAGAAGCTTTTGATGATTAAAGAAAGTGAACATGGAAAAGTGCAGTTCATTAGGAAGGAATACCTATGAGCTGCACTTTTTCATATTTTATGAAGATTTCTTTCTTCGAATTACCATTGCGACAGTTAGATGGATCTAAGAGATCGAACACAGTTGGCAGTATATTATTTGAATGTGAGATAGGAAATGAACAAAGAGTGTGCTATAATTAGCATTAGCAAAGTATGAAAAAGGAGGGGAAACAACAATGCTTGTACTTGATAAAAAACAGATTGAGGAAGTCATCGATTTGAATGGAATGATGGATCAGATTGAGGAGGCTTATCGCATTTTCGGAAGCGGTGATTTCTATATGCCGCCAAGGCCTACGGTAGAAGATGAGAATAAGACAATGATGTATATGCCATGTTACACCAAGGAGATCATTGGAACCAAGATTTTAAGTATTTTTCCGGATAATGCAAAGCTTGGACTTCCATCCATCGATGGGATCGTATATTTGAATGATTATACGACAGGAAAGCCGCTGGCAGTATTGGATGGACAGGCTGTTACAGCATGGAGAACCGGAGCGGTTGGAGGAGTGGCAGTTCGCCATTTATCCAGAAAAGACTGTCACACCGTCGGTATCGTAGGAGCAGGAGTGCAGGGGTTCCACCAGGCGCTGTATGCATGTGCGGCACGTGAAATTCACACCGTTTATGTGTACAATCATAGCGACAGGGATCTTACCGACTATCTGGCGCGTCTGAAAAAAGCTATTGATAACCCGGCTGTAGAGGTAGTACAATGTAAGACAGTGGAAGAGCTTGTAAAGAACAGTGAGATTATCTGTACGACAACACCCGCAACTTCACCGGTTCTTCCGAATGATAAAGAACTTCTGAGAGGAAAATGCATCATTGCAATCGGTTCTTATACGCCGCAGATGAGGGAGATCCCGGACGCGATCTGGGATTTGGTTGATAAGGTGTACATCGAACTTCCGTATGCCTGTGAAGAAAGTGGGGATTTGAGTCAGCCACTGGCGGGAGGAAGACTGAAAGAAGAACAGACGGTACTGATGAATGAATTTCTGGCATCAGGAGTGGATGCGGGGGCAGACGAAGGCAAGACAGTGTATTATAAATCCGTAGGAATGGGATTGTTTGACGTATGCATCGCACAGAAAATTTTAGAAATGGCAAAGGAGAGATTAGCATGAGAGTTGTAGCAACAGAGAAAGCACCAAAGGCATTGGGACCATATTCACAGGGATATGTACACGGCGGAATTTTCTATTCTGCCGGACAGATTGCAATTAACCCGGAGGTGGATGCGGTAGAGGCAGAGACCATCGAAGCGCAGACAGAGCAGGTGTGCAAGAATATTGGCGCGGTTCTGGAAGCAGCAGGCACTTCTTATGACAAGGTATTAAAGACAACTTGTTTCCTGGCAGATATGGGGGATTTTGCGGCTTTCAATGAAGTGTATGCAAAATATTTCACATCGAAACCGGCAAGAAGCTGCGTGGCAGTAAAGACACTTCCAAAGAACGTATTGTGTGAAGTAGAAGTAATTGCAGCAGTGGAGGAGTAAAAGATATGGCAGAAGAACAGAAAAGCGGCTGTACTTCGTCTGACTGTGCCGGCTGTGTACATGCAGATTCGTGCAGCAGTAAGCCGCAGGATTTTAAGAAACCGGCAAATCCTTTTTCACATGTAAAGAATGTGATTGCAGTGGTCAGCGGAAAAGGTGGAGTTGGAAAATCAATGGTAACGGCGTCTCTGGCGCGCTTGATGCGGGAGCAGGGATTTTCCGTTGGAATTTTGGATGCGGATATTACAGGTCCGTCTATTCCGAAGATGTATGGAATTCACGAGAATGCCAAGGGAAGCGAAGCAGGAATGTTTCCGTGTGAGGCGAAAGATGGAACGAGGATTATGTCGGTGAATCTTTTGCTTGAGCATGAGTCGGATCCGGTGATTTGGAGAGGACCTGTGATTGCAGGTGTGGTAGAACAGTTCTGGACCGATGTTATGTGGGGAGAATTGGATTATCTGTTTGTGGATATGCCTCCGGGAACCGGTGATGTTCCGCTTACAGTATTTCAATCTCTGCCGGTAGACGGGGTTGTGATTGTTACATCTCCGCAGGATCTTGTTCGAATGATCGTAAAGAAAGCTTATAATATGGCAAAGAAAATGAACATTCCGGTGCTTGGAATTGTAGAAAACTATAGTTATCTGGTGTGCCCGGACTGCGGCAAGAAGATCTCTGTGTTTGGAGAAAGTCATGTTGATGAGGTGGCGCAGGAACTTGAGATTCCAGTGCTTGGAAAGATGCCGATTGATTCTAGGCTGGCGGAAGCGGTAGAAAAAGAAGCATTTGCTTCGGTGAGCAATGAGTATCTGACGGATGCGGTGAATAAGTTATAAGAGATATTGACAAAAAGAACATGTGTTTGTATAATACAAAATATACAAACGTGTGTTCTTTTTTTCTTTGAAAGAAAGGGTGAAGCATCAAGGAGGAAGATAAGAAGGATACGGTGGTCAGAGGAGGAAGAACGAGGATGAGGATTCAGGAGACCTTAACAATGTATGAGAAACTGAATATTCTGACGGATGCGGCAAAGTATGATGTGGCCTGTACTTCCAGCGGAACATCTAGAAGGAATGACGGAACGGGAATGGGAAGCTGTGAGCAGTCGGGAATTTGCCATAGTTTTTCGGCGGATGGAAGATGTATCTCCCTTCTCAAAATTTTGTTTACCAATGAATGTATTTATGACTGCAAGTATTGTGTGAATCGAAGAACCAATGATGTAGTGCGTACATCCTTTACTCCGGATGAGATCTGTACGCTTACGATGGAGTTTTATCGACGGAATTATATTGAAGGACTATTCCTAAGTTCCGGTATTTTAAAGAGTCCGGATTATACGATGGAACTGATCTATGCGGCGCTTTATAAGCTGAGAACAGAATGTGGATTTCAAGGCTATATTCATGTAAAGGCGATTCCTGGCGCGGATTCGGAATTGATTCGTCGGGTGGGGTTTCTGGCGGACAGGATGAGTGTGAATCTGGAACTTCCGACAGCGGAGAGTCTGAAGATTCTTGCTCCCCATAAGACGCGGAAGAAGATTTTGACGCCGATGCGTCTGGTGCAGAACGGCATGGAAGAAAATCGACAGGAACTGGCCCTTTACCGCCATGCACCTCGCTTTGTACCGGCGGGACAAAGCACTCAGATGATTATTGGTGCGACACCGGAAAGTGATTATCAGATTATGCAGGTGACACAGTCTCTTTACCAGAAGTTTGACTTGAAGAGAGTGTTCTTTTCTGCATTTGTTCATGTGAATGAGGATGCTCATCTTCCGGCACGGTCGGATGAAGGGCCGCCGCTTCTTCGGGAACATCGGCTGTATCAGGCAGACTGGCTGCTTCGTTATTACCACTTTCGTGCGGAAGAACTCCTGTCAGAAGAGGAACCGAACTTCAATGTGCTATTTGATCCAAAGTGTAATTGGGCATTGAAGCATTTAGAATATTTTCCGGTTGAGGTGAATCAGGCAGACTATAAGACGCTCCTTCGGGTGCCTGGAATCGGATACAAATCGGCATCCAGAATTGTGAAGGCGAGACGGCTTGGTACCTTGACCTATGAAGATTTAAAGAAGATGGGAGTGGTACTTAAGAGGGCTGTTTATTTTATTACCTGTGAGGGGAAGATGATGTATCCGGTGAAGTTTACCGAGGAGTCGATTGCGAGAAATCTTCTGGCATCTGGGGAACGGCTTCCGAAAGAGGTGGTTCATATGGGATATCAGCAATTGTCACTGTTTGATGATGTAAGGTTTGGAGGCGGTTTGGGTGAAAAAGGTATATATATGCAGTGATTCAGCGACGGGGATTTTTTCTGGGATTTATGAAGCCTGGAGACGGAAAGATCAGCAGGATAGTGGAATTGCATTGGCAGGACATGTGGAACCGGAGCTATTTTGTACTTACGAAGAGGTGGAGGAAAACAGAGAAAAAGCAGCGGCGGTAGACCGCATGATATGCAGGCATTTGGGAGGTATAGCCTATCAGGAGATTAGCCAGGCAGTTCTTTCAGATGATCCGGGAAGAGGGGACGCTATTCTTGGAACAATGATGGAGGCCAGGCATATTCCAGACAGCCGAAGAATCATGGAACATCTGACACATCCTGGCGTGGAAAAGGTATTTGAACTTAGCAGACGAGTAGGAGCAGAAGCGCACGCTTTGAAAGGATTTGTACGTTTTCGAGAGTTGAAGGGAGGGATTCTCTGTGCGGTAATTCGTCCGAAATGTCAGGTTCTTCCCTGTCTTGCACCCCATTTTGAAGAACGCCTTCCGAAAGAGAACTGGATGATTTATGACAAGTCGCATCGGATGTTTGCCGTACATGAAGCAGGAAGACGGTGGGTGCTGGTTTGGGCAGAAGAATCTTGTTTGGAAGAATTGGAGGTGTCGGAACAGGAGAAAAGATACGAAAAGCTGTGGAGAGGATTTTGTGAGACGATTTCCATTTCAGAGAGGGAAGATAAAAAGGCGCAGGCACAGCATCTGCCGTTTCGTTTTCGTCCATATATGACAGAATTTGCACAGGGAGGCTAAAAGTATGATAAGATAGAAGAAATGATGACAGCCAGTGAGGCAGGTGAAAGTGTACAATGGAACAGGAACAGCCGATCATCCGGATTTCCGTACGGAATCTGGTGGAATTTATTTTAAGAAGCGGAGATATTGACAATCGTATAGCAGGTATGGACAAGGACGCCATGCTGATGGGAGGCAAGATCCATCGAAAGATTCAAAGACAGATGGGTGCGGGGTATCATGCAGAGGTATCGTTAAAGCATGAGATTTTATGCCGGGGCTTTATCTTGTCTGTAGAAGGAAGAGCAGACGGAATTATGGAGACTGCGGACGGGATTGTTGTTGATGAGATAAAAGGAATCTATAAAGAATTGGAATTTTTAAAGGAGCCGGTTCCCGTACATTTGGCACAGGCGATGTGTTATGCTTATATCTATGCGAATCAGCAAGGGCTTTCTGACATTGGTGTCCAAATGACTTACTGTAATTTGGAGACGGAGGAAATCAAACGTTTTCAAAATGTGTATCCGTATGAAGAGCTGGAACGTTGGTTTTTGGAGTTGGCGGGACAGTATGAAAAATGGGCGCGATATCAGATTAGCTGGAGAAAGAAGCGAAATGCATCGATTAAGAAGATTGAATTTCCGTTTCCTTATCGGGAGGGGCAAAGAGATTTGACGGTTTCTGTGTATCGTACCATTCTTCGGAAGAAGAAACTGTTTATCCAGGCGCCGACGGGCGTGGGAAAGACAATGGCTACCGTGTTCCCGGCAGTGAAGGCGATGGGAGAAGAACTGGGAGAGAAGATTTTCTATCTGACGGCGAGAACGATTACCCGGACGGTGGCGTGGCAGGCGTTTGATACGTTAAAAGAACAGGCGCTTCGGATGAAGGTTCTGGTACTGACGGCAAAGGAGAAAATTTGTTTCTGTGAAGAAGCGGACTGCAATCCGGAAAAATGTCCTTATGCCAAAGGCCATTACGACCGGGTGAACGATGCGGTTTATGAACTTCTGACCTCTTCCGATGAAATGAGCCGGGAGATTCTGGAAGAACATGCAAGGAAGTGGAAGGTCTGTCCATTTGAAATGAGTTTAGATGTGTCAACCTGGGTGGATGCTGTGATTTGTGACTATAATTATGTGTTTGATCCCAACGCTCATTTGAAGCGCTTTTTTGGAGAAAGCGTGAAAGGAGATTACCTGTTTCTGATCGATGAGGCGCATAACCTGGTGGATCGGGGGCGGGAGATGTATAGCGCTTCCGTCTGTAAAGAAGAAGTGTTGAAGGTGAAGCGCCTGGTAAAAATGAGTGATCCGAAACTTGTCAGAAGGCTGGAAGAATGCAATAAGCAGATGTTGGCATTGAAGCGGGAATGTGAAGAATATCAGATCTTAAATAGTGTAGGACATATCTATTTGAAATTGATTGCACTGATGGGAGAATTGGAACAGTATTTTGAAGAATGCACAGATCGGGAGATCAGAAAAGAGGTTTTGGATTTTTATTTTCAGGTACGGATGTTTGTCAATATCTATGAAAGGGTGGATGAGAACTATCTGATTTACTCAGAATTAGATGGAAAAGGGCATTTCTGGATTCGGTTATTCTGTGTTAATCCATCCGCCTGCCTGCAGGAATTTTTAGAGAAAGGGAATAGTGCAGTTTTTTTCTCGGCAACTTTACTTCCGATTCATTACTATAAAAACTTGCTGAGTACATCGAAGGAAGATTATGCGGTGTATGCCAGATCTCCCTTTGATGTAAGGAGACGACTTCTTCTTGTGGGCAATGATGTGAGCAGTAAGTATACCAGCAGGGGTGAGGAAATGTATCGCCGATATGCGAGGTATCTTCTTTGTATGGTACGGGCGAAAGCAGGAAATTATATGGCGTTTTTTCCTTCTTACCGTTTTATGGAAGAGGTTTATGAGGCATTTGAAATTCTGCTTGCCGAGCAAAGAATTGCAGGGGAGCTAGAAGAGATTGATTATATCCTTCAATCTCAGTATATGTCCGAGGAGGCAAGGGAGATTTTTCTTGAGAATTTTGAGGAAGAACGGGAGGGAAGCCTGATTGGATTCTGTGTGATGGGCGGGATTTTTTCGGAAGGGATCGACCTTTCCAGGGATCGGCTGATTGGCGCAGCAATTGTTGGAACCGGCCTTCCGCAGGTGTGTCGGGAACGGGAACTTTTGAAAGACTATTTTCAGAAACAGGGCGTCAGAGGATTTGATTATGCATATCTGTATCCCGGTATGAATAAGGTACTGCAGTCTGCAGGGCGTGTGATCCGAACGGATAGAGACTGCGGCGTTATTCTTTTGCTGGATGAACGCTTTCGGGACTATCGTTATCAGGAAATTTTTCCAAGAGAGTGGAAAGACTATGGAACTTGTAATGCAGATAATGTGGCTGATAAGATGGAGACATTTTGGGAGCAGATAGAAGAACAAAGTGAAGAACAGGGAGAAGAACAGAAAGAATAAGGAGGATAAGGGGGATTAGGAAGTAAGATCCCCCTGCCAGTAGTTTAAGAATTCGCGGGTTGCTTTGGAAACCGGAATGTGATCGTTGTACGCGATGACAAGTTCTCGTTTGGGAAGTTCTTCTTGGGTTTCTACAATAAACAGATTTTCGGGCTTCCTTGGAAGGCAGTAGTCCGGAATGAAAGCAATTCCAAGTCCGATGCTTGCCAGATCAATCAGAAGATCATTACTGCTAAGTTCGATTTCAGGTACCAGATCCAGCTGATATTTCTGAAAGAGTGCGTGCAGGAATTCACTGGTGGTACTTTTTTTATCCAGCATAAGGATTGGATACTTCAGAAGCTCTTCCGCAGAGAGGCGACGCCCCTTTAATTCGGAGTAAGTCTCATTGGCGATAAAGACGTCTTGAAATTCCAAGATCTTTTTGACATTGTAGATGCTTCCAAGAGCCGGATTGGGGTAATTTACAACAATCAGATCCACCTGACCAGTTTCCAAAAGCTCTACGCAGCGAATCGAGGTTGCGTTGGTTACCTTGATGTGGGCGCGAGGAAATGCTTTGTGGAATTTTTCCAGGTATGGGATCAGAAAGTACCGGCATATGGTGTCGCTTGCTCCAATGCGAATCTGCCCGCTGCCATTCTCGGTGTCAAGAAGCTGGGCTTCCCCTTTTTGAATGAGTGTCATTGCCGGCTCTACATGGCGGAACAGAATTTCCCCTTCTGGTGTTAATCGAACTTTTTTGGTGCTGCGGATAAAGAGGGTCTGATCCAGTTTTTTCTCCAGAGCCTTTACAGACTGGCTGACGGCCGACTGAGAGATAAAGAGCTGCTTAGATGCCTCGGAGAAGCTAAGCGTTTTGGCAACGTAGTAGAATACCTTGTATAATTCATAGTTAATATCCATTATAAGTCCTCCTAATAAACTATTTTTTATTATAAGTCAAAAGGAAGTGAATTACAACTGCTATTGTGATATACTTACTGGTAAGATCATTTAGAAATGTTTGATTAAGACTGCTTGCATGGGAGATATAGGAGGGTATGAGGAAATTACGGATGGCCGGAACGGTTACGGCGATGTTTTTATTGGTGATGATAATTTTGATCACCAGCTTTCAGATTGCTATTTATGGAGACAGCGAATATCGATTTTACGAAAAAGAGTATCGAAAGTACCGGGTGACAGAAGACCTTCATATGTCAATGGAAAATGTGATGAAAGTTACGGATTATATGATGGATTATCTGATTGGACGGGAAGAGGTGTTGTCTGTTAAGACCGAAGTGGATGGACGAAGGCAGGATTTTTTTAATGAACAGGACAGACTTCACATGGCAGATGTAAGAAAGCTCTTTCTCGGAGGATTGAAGATAAGGAATTTCCTTGTGGTGTTTGTGGCAGCTCTTTTCCTTCTTTCGCTGTCCTGGAAGAATCGGAAAGAGGGTCAGAAGGAGAGGGACATCGGGAATCAATGTTTCCGGGCGTATTCCATTTCATTGGGGGTATTCCTTTTGGCGATTACCTTGCTGGCAGTGGCAGTTTCGGTTGATTTTACAGCCTGCTTTACTTTGTTTCATGAGCTCTTTTTTTCAAATGATCTTTGGCTGTTTGATCCGGCTTCCGATTATATGATTCGGATGCTGCCGGAAGGGTTTTTCGCAGATATGGTATTTCGGATTGGCGGTATATTTTTGGGAATGCTGCTGGGAGTCTGGGTCCTGTTTTATTTGTGGAAAAGATATGAGAATTATAAGAAGAGGTTATAAAAATATTAATTTATATTAATTACATTAATAACAAAAAGTGTGTTACAATGAAACTAACAGTGTAATGGAATTACCAAGTTACCAAATGGAGGAAAATGTATGAGTAATGTAAGACGAGTGTATGTAGAAAAGAAATCTGATTTTGCAGTACAGGCCAAAGATCTCCGGCATGAGATTCAAAGCTATCTCGGCATTAAAGATTTGGAAGATGTAAGAGTTCTGATCCGTTATGATGTGGAAAATATCTCTGACGAAGTATTTGAAAAAGCATGTAATGGTATTTTCGCCGAGCCTCCGGTGGATACCCTTTATAGAGAAGATTTTGAAACAGAAGCAAACAGCAGAGTATTTTCTGTAGAGTTCCTTCCTGGTCAGTTTGATCAGAGAGCGGATTCTGCAGTTCAGTGTATTCAGTTTATCAAAGAGGATGAGCAGCCGGTAATTAAGACGGCAACGACTTATGTGATTGTAGGAAAGAACGCTCCGATTTCGGATGAGGAATTTGAAGCAGTGAAAAATCACTGTATCAATCCGGTGGATTCCAGAGAGACAGGTATGGAGAAACCAGAGACACTGGTGTCAGTTTTTGATGAACCGGATGATGTGATTGTTTTTGATGGATTTAAGGACATGGCAGAAGGTCAGTTGAGAGAATTATACGACTCTCTGGGACTTGCTATGACGTTTAAAGATTTCCAGCACATCCAGGATTATTTTAAAGGAGAGGAACAAAGAGATCCTTCCATGACAGAGATTCGTGTGCTTGATACTTACTGGTCTGATCACTGCCGTCATACGACATTTTCTACGGAGCTTACGGATGTGAGTTTTGGAGAAGGGGATTACAGAGAGCCAATCGAAGAGACTTATCGTCAGTATCTTGCAGATCACAGCGAGATTTTTAAAGGCAGAGAAGATAAGTTTGTCTGCTTAATGGATCTTGCACTTATGGCAATGCGGAAATTGAAACGGGAAGGAAAGCTGGAAGATCAGGAAGAATCTGATGAGATTAATGCATGTAGTATCGTGGTTCCGATTAAGGTTGACGGCGTAGAAGAAGAATGGCTGGTAAACTTTAAGAACGAAACCCATAACCACCCGACAGAGATTGAACCTTTTGGAGGGGCGGCTACCTGTCTGGGAGGAGCGATCCGCGATCCGCTTTCCGGACGTACATATGTATATCAGGCAATGCGTGTGACGGGAGCGGCAGATCCAACCGTGTCTGTAAAAGATACTATGAAAGGAAAACTTCCGCAGAAGAAACTGGTTCGCGAGGCGGCTCATGGTTACAGCTCCTACGGAAATCAGATTGGTCTGGCTACCGGTGCGGTGAAAGAGATTTACCATCCAAATTATGTGGCAAAACGTATGGAGATTGGAGCAGTATTAGGCGCAGCGCCAAGGCGTGCGGTTATCCGTGAGACCTCTGATCCAGGCGATATCATCATCTTACTTGGTGGACGTACAGGACGTGACGGCTGCGGCGGCGCTACGGGTTCTTCTAAAGTACACACAGAGGAATCCATTGAGACCTGCGGCGCTGAGGTACAGAAAGGAAATCCACCGACAGAACGTAAGATTCAGCGTCTCTTTAGACGAGAAGAAGTAAGTAAATTAATTAAGAAATGTAATGACTTTGGAGCCGGCGGTGTTTCTGTTGCGATCGGAGAACTGGCGGATGGACTGAAGGTTGATCTGGATAAAGTGCCGAAGAAATATGCGGGACTGGACGGTACGGAGATTGCAATCTCAGAGTCTCAGGAGCGTATGGCAGTTGTAGTGGATCCAAAAGATGTGGCAGAGTTCATGGGCTATGCGAAGGAAGAAAACTTAGAGGCTGTTGAGGTCGCGGTCGTAACTGAATCTCCAAGACTGGTACTCTCCTGGAGAGGCAAAGAGATTGTAAATCTTTCCCGCGCATTCCTGGATACCAACGGAGCTCATCAGGAGACAACCGTAGCGGTGGATATTCCAAATAGACAGGATACCGTTCTTACAAGAGCGGAAGTAAAAGACGTAAAAGAACAGTGGCTTTCTGTATTGAAAGATTTGAATGTATGTTCTCAGAAAGGCCTGGTAGAAATGTTTGACGGTTCTATCGGAGCCGCATCCGTATTCATGCCTCATGGTGGAAAATATCAGATGACAGAGACGCAGGCAATGGTAGCGAAACTTCCGGTGCTTACAGGAGATTGCGATACCGTATCCATGATGAGCTATGGATTTGATCCATATCTTTCTACCTGGAGTCCATATCACGGAGCGATTTATGCAGTGACAGAATCTGTAGCAAAGATCGTGGCAGCGGGTGGAGATTATAGCAAGATCCGTTTCACTTTCCAAGAGTACTTCCGTCGTATGACCGAAGATCCACACAGATGGAGCCAGCCGTTTGCAGCGCTTCTTGGAGCTTATAATGCACAGCTTGGTTTTGGATTGCCGTCTATCGGAGGAAAAGACAGTATGTCCGGTACGTTTGAAGATATCGACGTTCCGCCGACACTGGTATCTTTTGCAGTAGATATTGCAACAGAGAAAGATATTATTACGCCGGAATTAAAAGAAGCTGGTAATAAACTGGTATGGCTTCGTATTCCGACGGATGAGTATGATGTGCCAAAATACGAAGAAGTGATGGCGCAGTATGGTAAATTTACAGAAGACATCAGAGCTGGAAGAATCATATCTGCATATGCGCTTGACAGACACGGCGTCATTTCCGCAGTAAGCAAGATGGCGTTTGGTAATCGTATGGGTGTGAAATTAGAGCATAATGTGGACGCAAGAGATTTATTTGCTCCTGCCTTTGGTGATATCATTGCAGAAGTTCCGGCAGAAAAACTTGGCGAACTTGCCATTACATATACAGTGATTGGTGAAGTAACAGGTGATGCGGTATTTTCTTATGGAGATGTAGAGATTCCGTTGCCTGAGGCAGAGGAAGCTTGGAAGGGAACCTTAGAGAAAGTATTTCCGACCAATTCTGGAGCAGACGGACAGGAAGAAGTAATTGAAAAAGGACTGTACAATGCTTCGGACATTCATATCTGCTCTCATAAAATTGCACAGCCGACCGTATTTATTCCGGTATTCCCAGGAACAAACTGCGAGTTTGACAGCAAGAAAGCGTTTGAGCGTGCCGGCGCGAAGACGATTGTGAAGGTGTTCAAGAACATGAGCGCTTCTGATATTGTGGATTCTGTAGAAGTGTTTGAGAAAGCGATTAGCCAGTCACAGATCATCATGTTCCCAGGTGGATTCTCTGCTGGTGACGAGCCTGATGGTTCTGCAAAATTCTTCGCAACGGCATTCCAGAATGCGAAGATGAAAGAGGCGGTAGAGAAGCTCTTGAACGAGCGTGATGGATTGGTACTTGGTGTATGTAACGGATTCCAGGCACTGATTAAATTAGGGCTGGTTCCAAATGGAGAGATTACCGGACAGACCGCAGATTCTCCGACGCTGACCTACAATACCATCGGACGTCACATTTCCAAGATGGTATATACCAAAGTGGTGACCAATAAGTCTCCATGGCTTCAGGGTGCAGAGCTTGGTGGTGTATACACGAACCCGGCATCTCACGGGGAAGGACGTTTCGTGGCAAGCAAAGAATGGATAGACAAACTTTTTGCTAATGGACAGGTAGCAACGCAGTACTGTGATCCGGAAGGAAATATTACTATGAACGAAGAATGGAATGTCAACGGTTCCTACTGCGCAATCGAGGGTATCACAAGCCCGGATGGACGTGTGCTTGGTAAGATGGCGCACTCCGAGAGACGTGCAAGAAGCGTAGCGAAAAATATCTATGGTGAGCAGGATTTGAAGATCTTTGAATCAGGCGTGAAATACTTTAAATAATTAATTTGGGACGGAGTAAAATGAAACTTTACTCCGTCCCAAACTGCGTTTTCCCTTGTCCCAAACTGCGTTTCCCCATGTCCCTATTGCAAAATTTTTATGGGGGGGTATACTTGAAAAAAGATTCTGAGACAGAGGAGGGAAAAGCTATGTATTGTCCAAAGTGTGGAAAGGAAAATGTGGGAAACGGGAAGTTTTGTTCGTCATGTGGAGCACCGTTGCCGCAGAAAAGTGTGGAAAATGTACAGAGTAATAGGACGAAACCGATGAGTCAGGCGGTGTCGGCACAGCCGGGAAAGGTGAAAAAAGGAAGGAAAAGCGTAATTGTAGTCGCGATTCTGGCAGTAGTAGTGCTGATAGCGGGAGGTGTCTATTATTTTACAAAGCCAAAGGGTTTTGAAGGAACGGTGAAGATGGAGACTGCGACTGCAGTAGTTTTTTCGGATGGTCTAAATCCAGGGGATATAATGAATATTAAGAGAGATGGGAAAAAGATGTCAATTACTAATCCCCTTGAGACAAATCAAGGAACCATTGAATCTGTAGAAGAAACAAAAGATGGTTATCAATATACAATTAAAGATGTAAGTGTGCAAATAAATGGTGAGGAAACGTCAATTTCCCCTTCTTACGTGCTTGTAAATATTCCGAAGGGCGCCTCCAAAGGGAAACTTGCCGGTGAGTGGGGCTATGCGGTAGTTTATGAAGATGTAAACATGGATACAGGAAGGGAAGGCTGCTCTATGTACTTCCATTCTTGGATTTACAGTGAGGATAATAGTTTGGTAGCTAGTTGCGGATCTGGTTCCGGTACGAAGAAGGACAAAGATAAATTGAAGGCGCATGTAAGAGATTGGGACATGACAAATCTCAATGAGGAAGATACTTATAAAATTGATAGCACCGGAAAAGTGGTTATACCGGGATATGTGTGGAAGGAGAATGGAGAAGGACGTTATATCGGAACGATAGATGGGACTGAAATAGGGGAAATCACAATTCGTCCGAAATAAAACTTTAATTTAGGACGTAGTCTTTTTAAAAAGAAATGTCATTAAGTTCTGGAAAAATGAACTGAAAGTATTTTCGGAAAAATAAGAGGTGACGGATAGCTCCAAAAGCGTGCGCGCTTTTGGAGCTTTTTTCGCATTTGCCTTAAATTGCGTTTCCCCTGTCCCTATTGCAAAATTTTTGTGGGGGTATACTTGAAAAAAGATTCTGAGACAGAGGAGGGAAGATGATGTATTGTTCTAAGTGTGGAAAGGAAAATCCGGATAACGGTAAATTCTGTTCTGCGTGCGGTGCGCCATTGGCTGGGAAAATAGTGCCTAAGACGCAGGGCACCCCAGTAAGATCAGTGAACCGGTCGGCAGCAGTACAGCCGAAAAAAGCAAAGAAGGGAAAGAAGCTGGGAATTATAGTTGGACTTTTAGTGGTACTTTTACTGGTAATTGTGTTAGCTGTCGGAGCGGTATGGTGGCTTAAAACACCTAAGGTGTTCAAAGGGGAAGCGGAAGTAGATTTACCCTATAGGGGCAATATGTTTATTGAAAGCGATGGTGAATATCTTACGCTTCATAGAGAAATGTATAATGATACTTATCAAGGCGTCATTGAATCGGTGGAAAAGGCAGATAAAGATACCATGTTGTACAGAGTTCGTGTGACGGATGTGGAGAATGTTGAGGATGAAGAGGGCGTAGAAGTAGAAATAGATGAGCTGCTGATTAAGATGCCTAAAGATGCCTTGAAAGGGGAGCTGGAAGGTACATGGGGATTGGCTTTGATAGAGAAAGTGAGAATCAATGGAGGGGATGCTTTTTATGCTCCGCAAGTAGAAACGGTGACTTATACTAAGGATGGAAGTGTCAGAGCTGGTCGGATTAACAGTGTGGAACTATACTGGGATGAAGAGGAGTATGCCAAATTAAAGGAACGAACGGATGACTGGAAAGACTGGACGGAAATGAGAGACTACGATGAAAAAGAGATTGACGGTTATCAATGGAAAGAGCGAAAACAGAAAAAAGATTATTATTCCGCTGGAAAAAATGAAATGAAAGTGCTTCCAGATAAATAAGATGTGGGAGAAAGCCCCAATAAGTGTTTGTGCTTTTTGGGCTTTTGCTATGTTTAAAACGACAAGAAATGCAACATTAATTATGGTTTGTTGCATATATAGTGGAATGCATCAATAAAAACTGCATAAAAATCATCTAACTTGCAGGAAAAATAAAAACAAGTTGCAAAAACTGAAATTTTTTTGTAAAAAAATCTTGTGTTATAGATAAAAATACTTTACAATACTAAACAGTGAAAGTTAAAAGCAGCATTAGGAGGTAGAAGTTATGTCATATGTTGATGAAGTCCTGGAGAAAGTAGTTGCAAAGAATCCGGCAGAGCCAGAATTTCACCAGGCAGTCAAAGAAGTTCTGGAATCCCTGAGAGTGGTAGTAGAGGCAAATGAAGAGAAGTTCAGAAAAGATGCTCTTCTTGAGAGGCTGGTAGAACCAGAAAGACAGTTTAAATTCCGTGTACCATGGGTAGATGACAATGGACAGGTGCAGGTGAACACTGGTTACCGTGTACAGTTTAACAGTGCGATTGGACCATATAAGGGTGGTTTGCGTCTGCATCCATCTGTAAATCTTGGAATTATCAAATTCCTGGGATTTGAGCAGATCTTTAAAAATTCGCTGACTGGACTTCCGATCGGCGGAGGTAAAGGTGGCGCTGACTTTGATCCAAAGGGCAAATCAGACAGAGAAGTGATGGCATTCTGCCAGAGTTTTATGACAGAACTTTGCAAATATATCGGTGCAGATACTGACGTTCCGGCTGGTGATATTGGAACAGGTGCGCGAGAGATTGGCTATATGTTTGGGCAGTATAAGAGAATCCGCGGCGTATACGAAGGTGTGCTGACCGGAAAAGGTTTAAGCTATGGAGGATCTTTGGCAAGAAGAGAGGCAACCGGATACGGACTTCTCTATCTGACACAGGAAATGCTGAAATTAAATGGACAGGAGCTGGCAGGAAAGACGGTTGCAATCTCTGGATCCGGAAATGTTGCTATCTATGCGACTGAGAAGGCACAGCAGCTTGGCGCTAAGGTTGTAACAGTCAGTGATTCTACTGGATGGGTTTATGATGAAGAAGGAATTGATCTTGCTGCATTAAAAGAGATCAAGGAAGTAAACCGCGCAAGACTGACAGAGTACAAGAAGTATCGTCCAAATGCCGAGTACCATGAGGGACGCGGCGTATGGTCTGTCAAAGTAGACATTGCTCTGCCATGTGCAACCCAGAATGAACTGCATCTGGAAGATGCTAAGATGCTGGTGGAAAATGGATGTATGGCAGTTGCAGAAGGTGCCAATATGCCGACTACCTTAGAGGCAACAGAATATCTGCAGGAGAACGGCGTATTGTTTGCTCCTGGAAAGGCAGCTAATGCAGGCGGTGTGGCAACATCTGCATTGGAAATGTCTCAGAACAGCGAGAGATTAAGTTGGTCCTTTGAGGAAGTAGACGCAAAATTGCAGGGAATCATGGTGAATATCTGCCACAACATGGCGGACGCTGCAAAACGTTACGGAGCAGAGGGCAATTATGTAGTTGGAGCTAATATTGCGGGATTTGAAAAAGTTGTAGATGCAATGACTGCTCAGGGAATTGTGTAAAGAACCGTAGTAAGGACAGTCTAAAAACATATGTGAAACAGAATCGAAAGCCGGTGCAGTGTGCGCCGGCTTTTTAAAAAAGCAAAAAATATTCAACAAAGATCAAAAATATTCCAACAAAGATCGAAAATAATTCCGTATCCTTCTTTTGGGGAAAATGATATTGTATATATGGAAAAGTTTGAGCCGGATTTGACCGGTGAGAAAAGGAGGAGACACATGAAGAGAACAAAACGAATCGCCGCCTGGATCTTAAGTGCGGTGATGGCGGTATCTCTCTTGCCGGCGCTACCTGCCAGAGCCGAAGAGAATCCGCCGCAGGATGCGAAGATGGAACTTGTGGCATCATACGATATGAGCCATAAGGACGGTGTGTTAAAAGATCAGTCCGGAAACGGAAATGATGCGCCTTATTCCGGCTTCGCAGAGGGAAATTTCGTGGTGGAAGACGGAGAAAACGTTCTGAATTTCGAGGGAAAGAAAGAACAGTATGTTACGCTTCCAGCGGGATTGATTGAAAAAGAGGCATTTGCTATCGAAGCTGTGTTTCAGGCAAAAGAACAAGGTAACTCCTGGTTGTTCTGTCTTGGAACAAAGGTAGATAAGTGGCCAAATGTGAAGAACTATGCGTTCTTCTGTCCGGCACAGGGCAATAACAACAATGGAAAATAGGGCAACGTCCGTACAGGAATGAAAGATGGAAGTTCTGAGCTTCTGTTAGATGAGTCTATGAAACTGGATTTAAATCAGTATCATACGGTTCGTTATGAATTTCAGAAGGGAGTCTTAAAAGTTTCTGTAGATGGAAATCCGGTAGGAGAAAAGGATACAGGATATTCTATCCAGGAGATCTTAAAGAACGGGACAGAAGGAGATGCGATGGGATACATCGGGAAATCTCTCTATTCCCCGGACCCGGCTTTCAAGGGAAGCTTAAAATCATTTAAGATTCTTGCAGAAACAAAGGATCATTCTGATGCAGGAAGATTAGCAGAAGCGAAAGAAGCGTTGAATCTTCCATATAATGAGACGACTCAGCCAGTATATGGAAATATTACGCTTCCGTCCACGGGACTCAATGAGACCACGATTACCTGGGAAGAAACAGACGGAAAAGGAATTGTTGACGTAGAAGAGCATGCCAATGAAGGGTATGATCCAACTCCGGCAGGAACAGTGACAAGACCGGCTGAAGATACTGTGGTAACGATGAAAGCGACCATTTCCCTTGGAAAGCTGTCTGATACGAAAGAATTTAAGTTCCTGGTAAAAGCAGCCGTTCCAAAGCTGACAGAAGAAGATTACACGGACTATTTCTTCAGCTATTTTGCAGGCGAAGGATATAGTGATGGAGAGCAGATCTATTTTGCAGCCAGTGAGGATGGTATTGGATGGAATGATTTGAATGGAAACAAACCGGTACTGACGTCTGATCAGGGAGAAAAGGGAGTTCGTGACCCATTTCTTATCCGCTCTCCGGAAGGGGATAAGTTCTACATGATCGCGACGGATTTAAAGATCTATGGCAATAATGACTGGGGAGCAGCTCAGAGAGCTGGAAGCCAGTCCCTGATGGTGTGGGAGTCCAACGATCTGGTGAACTGGTCCGATATGCGTATGGTGGAAGTAAGCGCGTCTATCGATGCGGGATGTACCTGGGCGCCGGAGGCAACCTATGATCCGATTACGGGAGAATACATCGTCTACTGGGCATCTAAGACATCTGCGGACAACTATGGAAAGCAGATCGTTTATTATGCAAAGACGAGAGATTTCTATAGCTTTACAGAGCCAAAGAAATTTATCGAAAAGAATGAATCCAGCATCGACACGACCGTTATTTACAATGACAAAGAGGATATGTACTACCGTTATACCAAGAATGAAGGTGGAAACACCAATGAACTGGGTGCGAAGACAAAGTCCATCTTTATTGAGAAGTCCAGAACTCTTTTGGGCGAATGGACACCGGTAGGATCAGAGTCTTTGAATGCAAATCAATGGGTAGAAGGTCCGACAATCTTCAAGTTTAATGCAGATGATTCAGAAAATGATCAGTGGTGTCTGCTGGTAGATAACTTTGGCGGAATCGGTTATTATCCTCTTTTGACCAATGATCTTGCAAGCGGTGAGTTCACCCGGCCGGATGATTCTACACACCTGATGCCATCTCGTGCAAGACACGGTACTCCGATTCGGATTACAAGAGAAGAGTATGATGCTGTTATGGCAAAATGGGGAGATGTGGCACCGGAAAATGCAGAAGAAGAGCAGTTGAAACCAGTCCTGGAATATGATTTTGAAGCAGTAGATCAGACAACAGTTCCAGATGTCAGCGGCAATGGCAATGATGCAGTTTTAAATGGAAAGGCGACTGTTAAAGAGGGAAAAGAAGGTAATGGCAATGCATTGTATTTGGATGGAAGCAATGGAACGTTTGCAGAACTTCCGGCAGGCTTCTTTGATGGACGAGACACGTTCTCTATTTCCATGGATGTAAAGCCGGAGAAGGTAGATGGTAATTTCTTTACCTTTACATTTGGACAGGACAGCAACAAATATTACTTCTTAAAGACCGGAAAGGATTCCCTGAAATCCGTAATGACAACTCGTTCCTATGGAAGAGAGTTTGGATTTACTCAGAAAGTGGAAGAGCCGGTGAAGGATCAGTGGCTGCATCTGACGGTAGTTATGGACGATGGAACCATGAAGCTGTATCTGGGTGAAAACCTGATTGCAGAGCAGAATGATATTCCGATCTCTGTAAAAGATCTTGGCGTGGGATTAAAATCTTATCTTGGAAAGTCCTTCTATGGAAATGATGCTTATTTCCAGGGATATTTTGACAATGTTAAGGTTTATAACCGTGTGCTGAGAGATGTTGAGATTGCGGGCGGCGTACTTGGAGATAAGACCGAGTTAAATCAGCTTCTGGAAGAGTATAAGAATGTAGATGGAACGTTATATACCAAGGATACATACGAGGTATTCCAGAAGGCATATGAGGTAGCACAGAAGGTCAGTGAGGATCCGGATGCGTTGGAAGATGCGGTGACAGAAGCTGTCCGTGCACTGAAAGAGGCCTATGGCAATCTGGAAAAAGTGAAAGATCCGGATGAAGGTGAAGGTCAAGGTGGCCAGGGAGGTCAGGGCGACCAGAACGAAGGCCAGGGCGGCCAGACAGGACCTAATGGATCCGGAAATGGACAGGGCTCTGGTTCTGCTTCTAGCGGTTCAGACAAGGGAGCCGGAAACAAGGCTGGCAGTGTGAAGACTGGAGATACTGCTCCGGTTGCCGGATGGGCAGCAGCTTTTCTTTTGGCAGGAGCAGCAGTAGTCGTTATGCGTAAGAGAAAGAAAATCTAACACATATTGATGAACAGCCAAGAAGTACCGTAAGGGAAAGTTAAGATGAAAGACGAAAAGGAGCCAAGAATCCGCAAGGGTTCTTGGCTCCTTTTCTGCCATTTGTAGAAGGGAAAAAAGTGGGCTCTTTTAGGCTGGAAACGGTAAGAAAATCCTTGGAAAATAAAAAAATAAAAAAAGTGAAAAAAAGTGTTGACATTTCGCATGAGATAATAGTATAATAACGAAGTCGGTTCGAGAGAGGAACACGACAGAACGGAAATGGGATCATAGCTCAGCTGGGAGAGCATCTGCCTTACAAGCAGAGGGTCATAGGTTCGAGCCCTATTGGTCCCATACCATCAAAATATTATATGGCGGAATAGCTCAGTTGGCTAGAGCACACGGTTCATACCCGTGGTGTCGCTGGTTCAAATCCAGTTTCCGCTACTAGAGAAAAGCCCATGTATCATGGGCTTTTTTTGCAAAGTTAAGAAGAAAAGGAGGAAGGGACATGCGAATAGGAATGGGCTATGATGTGCATAAGTTGGTAGAAGGAAGAGAGCTGATCCTGGGAGGAGTGAAAATTCCTTATGAAAAAGGGCTTTTGGGGCATTCAGATGCGGACGTGCTTCTGCATGCGATTATGGATGCGCTTTTGGGGGCAGCGGCGCTTGGAGATATCGGAAAGCATTTTCCGGATACCGATCCGGCGTACAAAGGGGCTTCTAGTATCCGTCTGTTGGAACACGTTGGAGAGCTGATTGAGAAGGAGCTTTATGTAATTGGAAATATTGATGCGACAATTATTGCACAGTGTCCAAAGATGGCTCCGCATATAGAAACAATGCGAAAAAATGTAGCAGAAGCTCTTCATATTGATGTCAGCCAGATTAATATTAAGGCAACGACGGAAGAGGGACTTGGTTTTACAGGAAGCGGAGAAGGAATTTCAGCTCAGGCGATTGCTGCCCTGGATACCATTTCCAATTACAGTTATACAGTAGAAGATACGGACAGAGCCTGCGACTCCTGCCTGGGATGCAAACAGACTGACAGATAAAGAGAGTAGGAGCAAAGGATGGAGATCAGGAAACTTGAAGAATTGGAACGCGCAGACACCAGGCCGCTTTATGAGACCGTGTTCTCAGAGGATAGCCGGGCGTTTGTGGATTACTACTACACAGAGAAAACAAAGGATAATCAGATTTATACCGTGATAGAAGATGGTGAAATTCGGGCGATGCTTCACCTGAATCCGTATTCACTAATGGTAAACTGGGTGAAAAAGAATGCCAATTATATTGTGGCGGTTGCCACGCAAAAGGAATATCGAGGGCGTGGATATATGGGTGCGCTGTTAAAGCGAGCCTTAAACGATATGTATCAGGAAGGAGAGGCATTTACCTTTTTGATGCCAGCGGCAGAAGCAATTTATACGCCTTATGATTTTCGGACGGTATATGAGCAGAATCCGCTCTATTATCAGGATGGTGAAGTGTATCCTAAAAATGTGCAGGTTGCGGAGGTGACGGAAGCGGACTTATCAGAACTTTCCAGGGCGGCCAATCAGGATTTGGCTTCCAAATATCAGGTGTATGCATTTCGGGACGAGGCGTATTACAGAAGACTTTGGAAAGAATGCGAAAGTGATGGCGGCAGATTGATGGTTTATCGGACAGATGGACATATTACAGACTGCAGGATTGCTACTTCAGAGCCACAGGGAGAGAAGCGCCCGAAGATTATGGTTCGGATTGTGGATGTGAGGCGGCTTTTGATGAGTCTTTCCGTTTGCTCCTTTGTCGGTATGTGTTTTCAGGTTACCGATCCAGTGATTGAAGAGAACAATCGCTGCATTTTGTTGACGGGGACAGAATATTCCGGTGTTATGCTGATGGAGGGAAGTGAACATCAAAAGGAGGGAACCATTACCATAGGAGCCCTTACAAGTCTGATTTTTGGTGTGGCTTCCGTAGAGGAGATTGAGAAAGAAGAAGGGGTTGAACTTTCTGTGAGGCTGAAAGAAGAATTAAAGAAATTGATACCTCTAAGCCGGATTTATTTAAATGAGATAGTCTAGATGACTTTTTGAGAAGAGAATGCAAAAGTCGATTATAAAATACCCCCGCCTGTGTGCTGGCAGAAGGTGCCAACACAGGCGGGGGTATTTTACGTGGTTTACATAGAAGCGTTGATTGCTGCAATGGCGCCGTCAGAAACAGCGGTTGCAGCCTGGCGCACCTGCTTCATACGGATATCGCCGGCAGCGTAGACTCCGGGAATGGAGGTTTCCATCCTTTCATTTGTCGGAATATAACCGTCTTCTAAAGAGAGTTCCGTAAAAAGTTCGGTGTTTGGTGTGGATCCGGCATAGATAAATACCTGACAGCCAGGATCCTGGATGGTAGTGATGGATGAATCGATTTCGTTCTTAATTTCCAGTGTCTCAATCTGATCTGTCCCGTGAATTGCATGGAGACGGGAAGAGAGACATACTTCTATATTTTCTGCTTTTTTCAGCTTTTCTTTAAATTCTGCGATGCAGCCCAATTGTTCTTCAAAATGAAGAATGGTAAGCTTTTTGGCAAAGCCTGCAAGGTAGAGCGCTTCTTTTATGGCGCCGTCTGCTCCGCCTACGACATAAACATGTTTACCGGCGCAAAGGGGAGCATCCTTTGTGGCATTTTGGCATACACCCTTTCCTGAAAGTTCCAGTTCACCGGGAATACCAAGTCTGCGTGGAGTAGTTCCGCAGGCAAGAATGATGTGGGGAGCTTCATAGGTATGAGTGTCGGTAGTGACGGTTTTTATTGTCGGAGTCAGAGATACTTCCGTTACCGTTTCTTGCACGATGGAAACACCTGCGTTTTCCGCTTGTTTTTTTAATCGGGCAGCGAAGGTAGCTCCAGTTTCTTGTTCGATCAATCCGCTGTAATGGGTGACGGAAGATACCTTTTTGATCAGTCCGCCGACTTCGTGTTTTTCAATAACAAGTGTTTTCTTTCCCCTGCTGACTGCGTAAAGTCCGGCGCTGATTCCAGCTGGTCCGGCACCGATAATGATTATATCGTACATCATTTCAATTCCTCCTGTGGATGGATTTTCGTTATCTGTTCTTCCAGTTCAATATAACGCAGATTAACAATAATGTAAAATTATAATATTTTATTTTTCGATAAATATTTATTATAGATATAAGGAGACAACCGATAGATAAAAATTATAGGTTGGAAGAGTAATAAGTATTAGTCGGAAGGTAAGCTTAAGTTTATAATTAAGTTAAGAATTTGACAATCTTGAAAGGAGAAGAAAGATGGCAGAAAGAGTAGATGCAAAAACAATATTGATCGGGCTGATGGCTGATCCAATCAGACATTCCAGTTCCCCAACCATGCACAATGAGGCGTATGCAAAGCTGGGGCTTAATTATGTACAGATGGCATTTGAGGTGGACAACAGCAATTTGAAGGATGCAGTGAATGCGATTCGTACGCTTGGTATGAGAGGCTCTAATATATCTATGCCGAATAAAACAGAGATCTTGCAGTATTTGGATGAATTGTCTCCGGCAGCTAAGTTGTGTGGAGCAGTTAATACGGTAGTAAATGATAATGGACATCTGACAGGACACAACACAGATGGTCTTGGATTTATGGCTGCTTTGAAAGACAATAATATCGACGTGATTGGAAAGAAAATGACGATTGTGGGTGCAGGCGGAGCGGCAACTGCAATCCAGATTCAGGCAGCTCTTGACGGGGTGAAAGAGATTTCCATCTTTAATATCAAAGATGCTTCCTGGGAGCGTGCAATTACGAATGCAGAAAAGATTAACAACAATACAGAATGTACCGCTCACGTATATGATCTTGCGGATCTTGTGAAATTAAAAGAAGAGATTGCAGACAGTTATCTGTTTGTCAATGCGACTGGCGTGGGAATGAAACCTTTGGAAGGTCAGACCTATATTCCGGATGCTTCCTACTTAAGACCGGATTTGATTGTAGTAGATGTGATCTATGCACCAAGAGAGACAGCACTTCTTAAGATGGCGAAAGAAGTAGGATGTAAGACAATGAATGGACTGGGCATGATGTTATTCCAGGGAGATGCAGCAGTGCAGCTGTACACAGGAAAAGCAATGCCAATTCCATATATGAAAGAGATTCTGGATATTAAGTACGACTAGGAGGGTGATTATGATAAAGCCGGTAGTAGTAAGAGGAGTCGCGATTGGAGAAGGAATTCCCAAAATCTGTGTTCCGATTGTAGGAAATACAAGGGAAGAAATTCTAGCGGCAGCAGAGGAGTGTAAGAAGCTTCCGCTTGATGTAGTTGAATGGAGAGCCGACTGGTACGATCAGGTGCTTGAATTGGAAGAAACGCTGGAAACGGCAAGACAGCTTCGGACGGTTTTGGGAGAGATTCCGTTACTTTTTACATTCCGTACGAAGAAGGAAGGCGGAGAAAAGGCGATTGCGACCCAAGAATATGAAAAGCTGAATATTCAGGTGGCAGAAAGCGGTTATGTGGATTTGGTAGATGTAGAAGCGTTTACTGGAGATGAGGAAGTGACCCGCATGATAGCAGGAATTCATAAGGCTGGAGTGAAGGTTGTGGCATCCAACCATGATTTTGATCAGACGCCAAAGAAAGAAGAGATTGTCAGACGTCTTATGAAAATGCAGGAGATGGGAGCAGACATTCCGAAGCTTGCCGCAATGCCGACATGCAGCCGGGATGTTCTGACACTTCTTGATGCAACCCTTACCATGCAGGAAATGCATGCAGACCGTCCGATTATTACCATGTCTATGGCGGGAACGGGGGTAATCAGCCGCCTTGCAGGGGAAACTTTTGGATCTGCACTTACCTTTGGAGCAGCGAAGAAGGCTTCGGCACCGGGACAGATCGGCGTAGAGGATCTGGCATGGATACTGAAGAAGCTGCATGCGTAAAATGCCTATGGAAGAGACAACGATAGGAACATTAGCCAGATTTACCGGAGTATCGTCGCATACAATTAAATATTATGAAAAAATAGGACTTTTCCGTGCAAACAGGAAGGAACAGTCGAATTACAGGTCTTATGGCTTGAGAGCCTGTACCGATATTTATGAGTGTGTGAAGTATAAGAATTTGGGATTTTCGCTGAAAGAGATCGGTCTTCTTCACGGCGAGGTAGACGATGATCGGTTAAAGCAAATGCTTGCCAAACGATTGGAAGAAGTAGAAGAAGAGATCCGAAAGGCATGTGTACTTAGAGATTGTATCCGGGAATACTCTAAAGAACTGGAAATGTTGGATGAACATCTTGACGAATGGTATCTAGAGAGGTGTCCGGATTTTTATTTTCGCAGGCAGTCGGAAAATCTGGAATACCTGGATGATGGGTACATGGAGTCGGATGGTATCAACTTGATTGATTACGCGCCGCGCAGCAAGGATGTGGTGAAAATCGCACCGGAGTATCTAAACGGGAAGGCCGTTCGTTTTTCCTGGGGACAGGGGATCTGTATCCGGGAAGGAGAAACTTGGATGCAGGATCGGAAAGGATTTGAACATATTTTTGCAAGGAGAGCGTTTGTGACCTATATGCGGGTAACCGGACCCTATGTCTCACAAGGCGAGATGATAGAAAAGATTCGCAGAATTTATGGAGAATATAGAGATACATTCGAGACATCAGCCTATGCGATTCGGATTAAAATTACGTATGATGAAGAGGGAAAGGATTGGAATTATTTTAAAATTGTGATCCCGGATCCTGAATAGAAGATTAGGGCAACCTGAGAGTGACTCACGGGTTGCCCTGATTTTTTGTGTTTGGGGAAGAAAACTGGAAAAACAGCTGAAAACAAATAAGATAATCAATAGATAACACGAAAAGAAAATAAACAAAAGTAGCAATATCCATGCGGAAATAGAATGGAAACTCGGTTGACCTGGGAGTAAGTGCTGGTTATAAAATTAACAATATGAAGAAAGGAATTGAAAAAAGGAGGGAATCGTATTGGAAGATATGAACCTGAAAGAATTTGAAAAAGCAATGGCTGGGATGAAACAAGTACATACACTTACGGCAGAGGGAGACGAAGAATACAGTCTATATAAGCACGATGTATGTTATGTAGAAAGAGACGGGATAAAGCGCACGCTTCAAATGATTGTCCCCGAAATGAAAAAAGAAGGGAAGAAGTATCCAGCGCTTCTATATGTGCAGGGGTCGGCGTGGATGAAACAAGATGAATATAAGAGACTTGGTGTGATGGCGCGTTTTGCACAGAGAGGATTTGTGACGGCAATTCTTCAATACAGAGAGAGTGAAATTGCATCTTTTCCGGCACAGATTGAAGACACGAAAACGGGAGTACGTTTTCTTAGAAAATATGCGCAGGAATATCACATTGATCCGGATCAGATCTTTTTGATGGGGGATTCCAGCGGTGGAAATACCGCTTTTATCGCTGCATTCACGGCGGATGAAAATCAAATGGATACGGATGTATACGGAGAATATTCTTGTAAAGTAAAGGCCGTGATAGATTTCTATGGAGTATCGGATGTCTGTGTGAAGGAAGATTTCCCGACAACTTTGAATCAGGGGGAGCCGGACAGTCCGGAAGGGAAACTGATCGGAGGAAGAAACGTCTATGAATATCCGCAGTTATCAAGACCAATTGCATGTGCCAATTATGTGCGAAGAGAGATTCCTTCGCCGCCGGTTCTGATGATGCATGGTATGGATGATCAGATGGTCAGCTATTATCAGAGTGTCCGGTTATTTCAAAAACTTCTGGAAGAAGGAAAAGAAGTAGAGTTCTACCGGATGAAAAATGCCGGTCACGGCGATGTTGCGTTTTGGACAGAGAAGAATATGGATCTGGTAGAAACGTTTATCAGAAAATACTTATAAAGGAAGGAAAAAGAAAAGATGAATGTTACGATTATGGCGATTCTCTTGATTTTGATTGTTGTATTAACGGTCGTAACCAAGAAGGTTCCATTTAATTTTGTGTTATTAATTATTCCAATGGTATGTGCTATGCTGCTTGGATTTTCGGTGACAGAGGTCAGCGATTTTGTGTTGGAGCAGTTTGCATCTTTGATGAAATCGACGGGATTTATGTTGTTGTTTGCATTTTTGTATTTTACGATGCTTACAGAGACAGGAATGTTCGATACGATTGTTTCAGCATTGATTCAAAAGCTTGGGAACAAAATGAATGTTATTATGATTATGATATTGACGACAGTAATCGGTGCGTTCAGTATTCTGACTGGAAACTTTACACCGGCATATCTGATCACATTCCCGATTTTGGTGCCGTTATACAAAAAGTTTGATTTTGACAGGGAAGCGGCATTTATTATTGCCCAGACGGCGATGTCGGCAATGTGTTTTATTCCGTGGGGAATTGGAATGGCGTATACCGCGATGGCTTCAGGAATTGATACCGGAGAACTGGCGGCAGCGTCCATGCCTTGGGGGCTTTGCTTTATTCCGGCGATTATCCTGCAGTGGGTGTATTTTGCCAGACAACATAAAAAGAGAGTAGGAACATTCCAGGCGGTAGCGGCTCTGGAGGAAAAGAAAGAGCAGGAAGAAGAAAAACCGAATGTTCGCCCGAAACTTTTCTGGGTAAACCTGATTCTGTTTATTGTGTTTATGGTTGCGCTTGGAGTATTTGGAATTGCACCGTATCTCGTATTTATCGTGGCAACGGTTGTGACTGCGATGATTAACTATCCGAAGAACTATGGGGAGATCTTTAATAAGGTGGGACCGATGTATCTGAATATTTTGGTCATGCTGCTTGCGATTTCCATGTATCAGGCAGTGTTTAACAGTACCGGTATGGTGGGAGCGCTGTCAGAGGGGCTAGTTGCAATTTGTCCGGAATTTTTGCTCCGGTACATTCATATTGTGTTGCTGCTTCTTTGTGTTGTGATCATCTACTTTGTACCATTTCAGATTTTCAATGCCATGTATCCGGTGTTTGTTTCCATCGGTGCGGGATTTGGAATTCCTCCGGTGGCGATGATTGCGCCATTTGTATGTAACCTTTCGCTGGCGACAAGCTCTACACCGACGAACTCGTCCACCTATCTTGGTTGTGCATTAACGGAAACAGAGGTGCCGCATTTCTGTAAAAAAGCGGTTCCAATTCAGACAGTGACCAACGTAGTGGTTATTTTGACGGCTGTGATTTTTGGCGTACTGAAATTATAATAATGAATAAAATTCAATCTGTACAATCCAGGCGGATATGGAAAGAAATTTCCATATCCGCCTGCTTTTTCATAAATCTTTAGAAAATCTTTGGAAATTGAAGAAAAGGATCTTAAGAATTTGTGGGTATCCTAATACCATCAGAAGAAAGGAGGCGGTTTGAAATGGGAGTACAGGAACTGACACAGTATTTTGCACAGTACGGAGCGTTTTTCGTGTTTTTTATTGTGCTGCTGGAATACTTAAATCTTCCGGGCTTTCCGGCGGGTGTGATCATGCCGCTTGCTGGAATCTGGGCGGCAAAAGGAGAGGTAAGCTTCCTGGTGGTGCTTCTTTTGTCGGTGGCAGCAGGGCTTCTTGGCAGTTGGATTCTATACTTTTTAGGAAGACTTGGAGGAGATCGTTTCTTTCGGTTTTATGTAAGAAAGTTTCCGAAGCAGAAAGATGTGTTAGAAAAACATATTGGAATTTTGCGAAAGAAAGGAGCGCCGGGAGTATTCGTAAGTAAATTGCTGCCTATGGTGCGAACGCTGGTTTCCATTCCGGCAGGAATGATTTCCATGGATTTTCTTTCCTATACGATCAGTTCTCTTCTTGGAGTTCTGGTTTGGAATCTAGTCTTTGTAGGAGCCGGATATTATCTGGGAGATGCCGTGTGGAACCTGCTGACGTGACAGCAAGAGGGAGGGACATAAAATGAGAATTGCAATGATGACGAATAATTATAAACCTTTTGTAGGCGGAGTTCCGATTTCCGTAGAGCACCTTGCAAAAGGGCTCCGGAAAAAAGGACATGAGGTTTGTATCTTTGCACCGCAGTATGAGGGAAGTACAGAAGATAAAGAGGAAGAAGATATTGTACGATATCGTTCCTGTGAGAAAAGACTGAAAAACAAAATGGTGATTCCCAATATCATGGATCCGGTCATTAGTCGGGAGTTTGAGAAAAGATCCTTTGATCTGATTCATGTGCATCAGCCTATGCTGATTGGAAATGTGGCGATGCACCTTTCTAGGAAGCATCAGATTCCGCTGGTGTATACATATCATACCAGGTATGAGGAATACCTGCATTATATTGGAATGTTTTCGGATGAAAAGTGTCAGAAGATGATGCGAAGGTATCTGAGGGAGAAGGGGAAAAAGCTGCTCCCCAAATATCTAAATGCCTATGCGAACCATTGTGATTTGGTGATTGCGCCGTCCTCAGATCTTCGGAATTATCTGTATCAGCAAAAGATAAAAACGCCGGTATGTGTACTTCCAACAGGGCTTTCGGATTTCGCTTATGAGAAGTGTAAAGAGAGTTCCGACAGGATCCGAAGGGAGTATTTGGGAGAAGGAAAGTACTTGTTTTGTACGGTGTCCCGGATGGATAAAGAAAAGAATCTTTACTTTCTGTTGGATTGTATCGGCAAGATACGGGAACAAGCAGGCGACCTGGTCAAGGTTTTGTTTATCGGAGAAGGAGCAGAAAAAGAAGCCCTTTGGCAGTATGCGAAGGAGAAGGGGCTTTCTGATACAGTAATATTTACCGGCGGCGTTCCCAACCGGAAAGTGAGAGATTATTTGGGAGCGTGCGATGCGTTTCTATTTTCGTCCAAGTCTGAAACGCAGGGCATCGTACTGGCAGAGGCAATGGCGGCAGGTCTTCCGGTGACTGCTGTAAGCGCCTGTGGTGTCAACGACATCGTGGAAGATGGAAAGAATGGATACCTGGCTAAAGAGGATCCGCAAGCGTATGCGAAGAAGGTCTTAACGATGCTGGAGCGAGAGGAAGACTATAAGAGGCTGAAAAGGGGTGCAAAAATGACGGCGCAGAATTATCGGATGGAAGATATCGCAGCCCAGGCAGAGCAGTATTACCAGCAGGCGCTTTGGCAGTATGACGGGCAGAATTTTAAGGAGAAGAAGATGGCATATGGATATGAGGCAGTGGAAAAGAAACATGTTAAATCATCTGTTTTACGGCTATTTAAAATGTCTTAAAAAGACGGTGCGGATGGAATGGATTCATCCGGAAGTATTTGAGGGCAATCATGTGGTGGGTTTCTGGCATGAGGACAGTTTTGCTATGAACCTGATTCTTTCTGAAATTTCTGCAAGAGGTAAGAATGTTGATGTGCTGGTGACAGCAGATGAAAGAGGAGAGTATATTCAATATCTGATTGAAAAGTGTGGAGGAAAGGCGGTGCGGATTGGATATGGATTTTGCAATGCCGGAATCTTAAAAGAACTGCTTGGGGCACTGAAGGAAGAAAACCGAAGTGTAGCCATTGCTATGGACGGTCCTCTTGGACCGAGGCATATTCCAAAGAAATTGACGTATGTACTGTCAGAGAACAGTCAGAAAAGTCTGGTGGGAGTTACCCTGTCCTATTCGGGGAAGGTTTCTCTTCTTGGGAGGTGGGATCATTATCATATCCCGCTTCCGTTTTCTAAACTTACGGTACGGTTTGATTCCTATGGAGTGGTATCTGCCCGTAAACCGGCTGGAATTCGAATCTGTCAGAATGAGGAGGAATGTAGTATAATGACAGGGATGCTTGTTGAGAACTATAAGACAGCAGGGCAGATGTAAGAGAATACGGCAAAGGGAATGAGAAAGGATGAAACATACAATGGAAATAAATCATGTGCTGATTGTGGAGGACGATGCAGAAATTAGGAAGGGAGTTGAGATCTACCTAAAAAGCCAGGGATATAAAGTGTATCAGGCGGCAGACGGAGTGGAAGGGCTGGAAATCATTGAAAAAGAAGAGATCCATTTGGCTATTGTGGATGTAATGATGCCGCGGATGGATGGGATTGCCATGACGATTAAGCTTCGGGAGAAACATGATTTTCCGGTGATTTTTCTGTCGGCAAAATCAGAAGAAGTGGATAAGATTATGGGACTTAATATTGGAGCTGACGATTATGTAACGAAACCATTTACTCCAATGGAACTGCTGGCAAGAGTAAATTCCCAGCTTCGCCGATACCGGAAATTTTTAGAAAAGCTTAAAAACCATGAGAAGACGGCCAACATTCATACCATCGGCGGATTGGAGATCAACGAGGATGCGGTGGAGGTGTCCGTAGACGGAGAACCTGTCAAGATGACGCCGATTGAGTATAAGATCCTGCTCTTGTTGGCGAAGCATCCGGGGAGAGTCTTTTCGGCAGAAGAGATCTACGAACGAGTGTGGAATGAACGGGCGGTAAATACGGATACGATTATGGTACATGTCAGAAATATTCGGGAAAAGATTGAGATCAACCCGAAAGAACCAAAATATTTGAAGGTGGTGTGGGGAGTTGGATACAAAATTGAAAAACAGGCATAAACTTGCCGTTGTATTAATTTTATTGATGATTGCCATCCCGACGATGGCGGTACTTTCTGGATATCGTGGATATTCACAGGAAAGTGAGGAACTTCAGAATGCATTGAATGAGGCGGCTTTTTGTTCTTCTGATTTTATGGAAGAGTTTGTATGGGCAAGCTATATTCTCTATTCTACGGAATCGGATGCGGGAATGTCTAAAATAGAGAAAGAACAGGAACTTGAGTATCTGTTCCAGGAAGAGATGCAGATGTTTGACGCGCTATATCCGTACCTTGAGTATTTCGTGGAAGATGAGAATGGAGAACTGGTAGCGGAAAGCGTTGTCGATTCTGGAAAGAAATCACTCTCTTCTTACGGGCTTGCAATGACAATCCGTTATGATGAGAATGGAATTCCAGAGGCAAAGATCCAGGCGGGGGAACATAAAACAGGCCAGATCCGTGAGCTTCGATCCGTATTGAATGGCTTTTCGCGAAGGGTACAGGAACGGTATCAGTATTCCGACGGAGAAAATCAGGATGTCTATATGAAAACGCCGAAAAACCGCACTTTTACATTTGCTATGACGGAAAGCAACTTGAAAGCCTATATGGACAACTGGCATTATGCCAGTTATACGGTGTCGGAAAGAACCAGTGGAATCATTATCATGCTGTTATGCGTGACAGCAGCGGCAGCTCTTTTGCTTCCTTTCTTTTCAACCCTGCATACAGGCGGTGAGAGAATCTTCAGGTGCCCTGTGGAAATCGTGGTAGCGGCAGCATTTTTTGGCTATATTATACTCTTTGATAATCTCTGGTATCTGTTTTCCGGGAATCAGGGAAGAGTGGAAGCGGTGGATGTACTTGTGTGGGCAGGAGTATTTGCAGGCACCTACTGGGTGGCGGCAAACGTAAGACATCTCTTTACAATGGGGCTGAAAGGATATCTAAAAGAATACTCCTTGATCGTGCGTTCCTCTGGAAAGATCTGCAAAGGAGTACGGTGGATGATAGAAAGGTGTAAAGCGGGAGTGGATAAGGTTTATCACTCTTTCGATCACATTGATCTGGATGATAAGAATAATAAATTTATTTTAAAGCTTGTGCTGGTGAATTTTGTGATCCTTGTCTGCATTTGTTCTATCTGGTTTTTCGGGATCATTGCGCTGGTTATTTATTCGGTGATCCTGTATCTGATTCTTAGAAAATATTTTAATGATCTGAAAGCGAAGTATGCAGTTTTATTAAAAGCGACCAATCAGATGGCAGAAGGAAATCTGGATGTGGAGATCACAGAAGATCTGGGAATCTTCACCCCATTTAAAGCGGAGATGGAAAAGATTCGCCAGGGCTTCAAGCTGGCGGTGAATAAAGAAGTGAAGAGCCAGCGTATGAAAACGGAGCTGATCACCAACGTGTCTCACGATTTAAAGACACCGCTTACCGCAATCATTACTTATGTGAATTTATTGAAAGAAGAAAAAGACGAAGAGAAACAAAAAGAATATATTGACGTCTTAGAACGTAAATCTCTGCGTTTGAAGGTGCTGATCGAAGATCTCTTTGAAATCAGCAAAGCAAACAGCCAGAATGTAACACTGAATGTGGTTGGTGGATGTTGATCTTGTAAATCTTTTTAAACAGGTAAAGCTGGAGATGGAAGACAAGATCACGGCAGCGGGACTTGAGTTTCGATGCGACTACCCAGAAGAAAAAATTGTGATACCACTGGACAGCCAGAAGACGTTCCGGATTTTTGAAAATCTGTTGGTGAACATTACCAAGTATGCAATGCCGCATACACGGGTGTATGTAAGAATTGCAAAAGAGGACGGAAAAACAGTGATCCAGTTAAAGAACATTTCCGCACAGGAACTGAACTTTAATCCAGAAGAACTGACCGAACGGTTCGTAAGAGGAGACGCATCAAGAAATACCGAAGGATCGGGGCTGGGACTTGCGATTGTCAAAAGCTTCGTAGAACTGCAGAAGGGGAAAATGAAGATTGAGACGGAAGCAGACTTATTTAAAGTGGAGATAACGTTTTAATTTATTTGACAAATGCATCTTTTTCGCATAATATATAGTGTATACGAAAAAGACTTAGAACGGAAAGAGTAGCAGATGATGGAACCGACAGAGAGAAACTGTCACCGGCTGAAAGCAGTTTTCGGTGAAATGGCTGTGAAGTGCATCCGGGAGTTGATCTGGCGAGCGGGAGAGATCCCAGGTAGCCGGATACGGGAATTACACACGTTACGTGTATCAAGTGGAGGCTGATACGGATGATCAGATCTGGAGCCTTTAGAAGAGTGGAACCGCGGATTGAATTCGTCTCTTGAGTTATTCAGGAGACGAATTTTTTTATGAATTTTAGGGAAAGGAAACACGGAGTATGGGAATCATATCGTATGTAAGAGAAGAGATCCAGGTGATTCGGGAACGGGATCCGGCGATCAAGTCGAATATGGAAGTATTTTTATATCCGAGTTTTAAAGCCATTATGCGTTACCGAGTGGCTCATAAGCTATATTTGAAAAAGCATTATTTCCTGGCCAGATGGGTGTCGCAGCGGGCAGTTAGGAAGACGGGAATTGAGATTCATCCGGGAGCAACCATTGGGAAAGGCCTGTTCATCGATCACGGAAGCGGCGTGATCATCGGGGAGACAGCGGAGTTAGGAGACAATGTGACTCTGTATCAGGGTGTAACCCTTGGGGGTACCGGAAAGGAGCAGGGGAAGCGCCATCCGACGCTGAAGGATAATGTGATGGTCAGTGCCGGGGCAAAGGTTCTTGGATCTTTTACCATTGGGGAGAACTCGAAGATCGGAGCCGGTTCTGTCGTGTTAAAAGAAGTGCCGCCAAATTGTACCGTGGTTGGCGTTCCTGGACGTATTGTAAAGCGGGATAATGAAAGACTGCCGCGTATGGATATGGATCAGGTGCATCTGCCAGATCCGATCAGCAGCGAGATTGAACAGCTTCAGTCTGAGAACTTGAAGCTTCGCCAGCAGATCCATGAGATGGAGAAGCATATGAAGTGTTTAAACAGCAAAGAGAAGATTGACGAAGGAGGAGAAGATAGTCATGAAATTATATAATACGCTGACAAAGAGAAAAGAAGAATTTGTTCCGTTGGAGGAAGGAAAGGTAAAAATGTATGTGTGCGGTCCGACCGTGTATAATTTTATCCATATCGGAAACGCAAGACCGATGATTGTATTCGATACGGTAAGACGTTATTTTGAATACAAGGGATATGATGTTAATTACGTATCCAACTTTACCGATGTGGACGATAAGATTATCAAAAAAGCGATTGAAGAAGGCACCTCTGCAGATGAGGTATCCAAACGTTTTATTGAGGAATGTAAGAAAGATATGGCTGGCATGAATGTAAAACCGGCCACTAAGCATCCTCTTGCAACAGAAGAGATCTGCGGCATGGTAGAGATGATTCAGACATTGATTGATAAGGGATATGCTTATGAGAAGAACGGTACCGTATACTTCCGTACCAGACAGTTTAAAGAATACGGAAAGTTATCCCACAAGAATTTGGATGATCTGCGTTCCGGAGAGCGTTCTCTTTTGGTAACAGGAGAGGATGAGAAGGAAGATCCGCTGGACTTTGTACTTTGGAAACCGAAGAAAGAAGGAGAGCCGGCATGGCAGTCACCATGGTGTGACGGACGTCCGGGCTGGCATATTGAGTGCTCTGTGATGTCTAAGAAATATTTAGGCGAACAGATTGATATTCATGCAGGTGGAGAGGATTTGGTATTCCCTCACCATGAGAATGAAATTGCGCAAAGTGAAGCTGCTAACGGCAAAGAATTTGCAAAATACTGGATGCACAATGCGTTTTTGAATATCGATAACCGTAAGATGAGCAAATCTCTTGGTAATTTCCGTACGGTTCGAGAAATCAGTGAGCAGTATGATCTTCAGGTGCTTCGGTTCTTCATGCTGAGCGCGCACTATAGAAGCCCGCTGAACTTCAGCGCAGATCTGATGGAGTCTTCTAAAAATGCGTTGGAACGAATCGTAAATGCAGCAGATAACTTAAAGTATCTGATGAAGAATGCGAAAGCGGAAGTGATGACAGCAGAAGAGAAGGATGCTTATGCGAAAACAGATGCGTTTGTAACGGGCTTTGAAGCGGCGATGGACGATGACTTTAATACGGCAGATGCGGTCGCATCCGTATTTGATCTGGTAAAATATATCAACACCAATACAGATGGAGAAAGCTCCAAGGAGTATCTCAAGAATTTATTCGATCTGCTGGTGAAATTAACCGACGTGTTAGGTCTTATTGTGGATAAAAAAGAGGAAATCCTTGCAGAAGATATTGAAAAGCTGATCGAGGAACGTCAGGCTGCAAGAAAGGCAAAAGATTTTGCGAGAGCAGATGCGATCCGGGATGAACTGTTGGAAAAAGGAATTGTTCTGGAAGATACCAGAGAAGGTGTAAAATGGAAAAAGGCGTAGTATGGCAGTTTGATTCATATATGCAGGAAATCTTTCAGATGAAAGAGGTGGATCCGGGGACGTATTCTCCGTTGACACTGGCTTACATTGGAGATAGTATCTATGATTTGGTGATTAAATCTTTAGTTGTAAATGAAGGCAACAAACAGGTGCAGAAGCTCCATAAGGCGACCAGTACACTGGTACAGGCGTCTGCGCAGTCGAAAATGATGCGCAGGATGCAGGAACATCTGACGGAAGAAGAGCATGCCGTCTTTAAGCGCGGAAGAAATGCGAAAAGTGTTTCGCCGGCGAAGAACCAGTCTATTACAGATTATCGAAGGGCAACAGGATTTGAGGCTTTGATGGGATATTTGTATTTGAAAAAAGAGTGGAAGCGGATGCTGGACTTGATTAAGATTGGACTGGAAAGTCTGGAATAGAAAAACGAAAAAAGATCAGGCGGGAGAATTTCCTGCCTGATCTTTTTTCGTTTAACAGTTGCTTTTTTCTGATAAGGATTCATAGTAGCTTGGAGGCATCCATTTGCCCTTCCAGGCATACAAAAGAATCAGAAGTGCGCCGACTACCCAGGATAGTGGATAGATCATCATGACGGCAAAGAGTTCATGGGAGATCTTCATTGCACACCAGATCCATGCCACCCGGAAAATGCACAGGGAGAACAGGAATACCAACATGGTTTCCATTGTTTTTCCGGCGCCGCGAATACTTCCGGATGCAATTTGAAGAATACCAATCAGCCAGTAGAATGGACAGAAGAATTTCATAATATAAATACCAATGTTTACCACTTCCTGGTTATTGGTAAAGATGCCAATGACCTGAGGTGCGAAGATCAGAAGCAGAATTCCGGTTGAAATGGTATAGATCAGTCCCATCAAAAGCGACACCTTCATGCCTTTCATTACTCGGTCGTATTTACCTGCTCCGATGTTTTGACCTGCAAATGTGGTTGCGGCCATGCCGATGCTTAGGACGGGCAGGATATTGAATCCGTCAATTTTTACATAGGCTGCGTATCCGGCCATCACGACTGCGCCAAAACTGTTGACGCTGGACTGTACGATTACATTTGACAGAGAAATTACGATATTTTGAATCCCGGTAGGCAGACCGATCCGCACAATCTTGGAAAAAAGATGGTCGTATACCCGGATTTCCCTCAGTCGTACTTTGTAAATATCCTGGCTTCGCATCAAGAACTGCATAATAAACACGAATGCAAGGAATTGGCTGATATCCGTTGCCAGCGCTGCGCCGACAATTCCCATTTTCAGTCCGACTACGAACAGAAGATCCAGGAAAATATTGGATACGGCTGCAATTATCAGATAAACTAAGGATCGCTTGGAATTGCCTACTGCGTTTAGAATTCCTGCAGCCATATTGTAGATTACCGAGAAGAGAATTCCACCAAAATAGACCTGCAGATATTGAACTGCCGGATCGAATACTTCCTGCGGTGTTCCCATTGACCGCAGAATGAAAGGTACCAGAAGAATTCCGACAATGGTTAAGATGGCGCCGGCGCCGATGGCAATGGCAAGTGTTGTATGTACGGCCTTTCTTACGCCTTCTTTGTCTTTTGCTCCGTAATACTGGGAGATGACAACTCCGGCTCCTGTAGATGTACCGATACAGAAACCGATCAGTAATGTGATGATTGGACCGCTGGCGCCAACTGCGGCCAAGGCCTCGCTTCCGATATAGTTGCCGACAATAATGGAATCCACCGTATTATACAGCTGTTGGAACAGATTCCCCAGAATCAGCGGGATCGAGAAAAACAACAGCTTTTTCCAGATGGAGCCTTCGGTCATCGTGGTGTTACGTTCCATAGATCTTTCCTTCTTTCCTTTCTTTTTGCACAACATAAAAGCCCTTGAAAACAAGGGCTTTTAATAAGTATTCTTTAAGCTGCCTAGCGGAATCGAACCGCCGACCTCCGCCTTACCAAGGCGACGCTCTACCGACTGAGCCAAGGCAGCACACATGTGTGACATGCAACGGTATTAATATACAATATTGCCCTGGTATTTGTCAATATGAATTCTTAATTTTCTGCTTTTTCTTTTGCCAAAATTCTTTCCATTTTACTTTTTATTCGCTGCAGTGCATTATCTACCGTTTTGGGACTCTTATCAAGGAGCCTGGCAATGGTTTTATAGTCTGTTCCCAGAAGATGCAGATATAAAACACGGTTTTCCAGATCGCTTAAGTTCTCCATTAGCTTATTTTGCAGCAGCTCCACATATTCTCTGCCTACCAGAAGTTCTTCCGGATTACTTTCTTTGGCGGCTTCCATCGTATCAATCAGGGGTTCCCTTTCTCCCGTTTTTTCATAAAGGGAGATATAACTGTTCAGTGGACTGTGTTTTTTTCGTTTTGACGCTTCGATTGCCGAATACATCTGTCTGGTAATGCAGAGTCTAGCAAAATTGTAAAAGGATGTTTCCTGTGCCAGATCATAATTCTGTACGGCTTTAAATAGTCCGATCATACCTTCCTGAATCAGATCATCGTTTTCGCCGCCTAGAAGATACATGGCATTCGCCTCTTTGCGGACTAGATTTTTATATTTTTCCATAATATAATCGGTGATTGCAGTATCTCCTTTGCGGAGCATTCGGATGAGCTGTTCATCCGTCTTTTGTTCATATCCTGCCATATACCATTCCCGCCTTTTCTTATTTTGGCAGACGCTGCCGGACGATTTCGTAAGCTAGTACGCCGGCTGCCACCGATGCATTCAGGGAATCAATCTCACCTTTCATTGGAATGCTGGCAATGAAATCACAGGTTTCCCGTACCAGGCGGCTGACGCCTTCGCCTTCATTTCCAATCACCAGTCCGATCGGTCCGGTCAGATTCAGATCGTACATCTTTTCCCCGCCCATATCGGCACATACGAACCAGAGACCTTCCTTTTTTAAGTCCTCCATGGCTTTCTTTAAATTGGTTACCTTGGCAACCGGGGTGTAGTTCAGCGCACCGGCGGAGGTTTTGGCGACGGTGGCTGTCAGTCCGACGGCTCTTCGTTTGGGGATGATGACACCGTGTGCGCCGGCCAGGTTTGCTGTACGGATAATGGCGCCCAGGTTGTGAGGGTCTTCTATGTTGTCAAGAAGGATCAGGAAAGGATCCTCCCCTTTCTTTCGTGCCAGTTCCAGCATATCGGATACTTCGGAATATTCATATGCTGCGGTAAAGGCGATGACGCCCTGATGGTGCCCGGTTTCTGACAATTGAGATAAACGTTCCTTTTCTACGAACTGAATGAGCGTATCGTGTTTTCTGGCTTCCCGGATGATGGTCCGTACCGGTCCGTCCTGACAGCCGTCCAGTACATAAAGCTTGTCTACCGGCTTGCCGGAGCGGAAAGCTTCTAATACGGCGTTACGCCCCTCAATCTTATTTTCGTTGGTTTTGGTTCTATTTTCTTCCATGGAAATACTCCTTTTTACATTTGACATAATCAAAAAGTCCTCGCCTTACGGCGAAGGACTTCTCTGCTCTATTTCTACATCTTAGCAAGCGAAGGATCAAAAGTCAATAGTTCCTGTTTCGTTGTAGAAATCGCCTGATTTCAGGATGGGATTTGGGGAGGAGGGGATAAAATCCTGCAAAGTCACCTTGTTTCGCCATATTTTTTATGATAAGATAAGGAACAAGGGATTTTTAAGAGATTTTTTAGTAGTAGGAGGAAAAGAATGGGAGAAGAGACAGTTTCCAAAAATTTTATAGAGCAGGAGATTGATAAGGATCTGGCAGAGGGTGTTTACAGCGAAGTGTGCACCAGATTCCCGCCAGAGCCGAACGGATACCTGCACATCGGACATGCTAAGTCCATTTTGCTGAATTCAGGACTTGCAAAAAAATATAATGGTACATTCCACTTGCGATTTGATGATACCAATCCGATGAAAGAGGATATGGAGTTTGTAGAATCTATTAAGGAAGATGTGGCGTGGCTGGGCGCTGATTGGAAAGAGCATCTGTACTTTGCATCTGATTATTTTGATGTGATGTATGAGTGTGCAGTAAAGCTGATTAAAAAAGGAAAAGCATTTGTCTGCGATCTGACGGCAGATGAGATTCGTGAATACAGAGGAACATTAAAAGAGCCGGGAAAGAACAGTCCGTACCGTGATCGTTCTGTAGAAGAGAATCTGCAGCTTTTTGAGGAAATGAAGGAAGGCAAGTACAAGGATGGGGAAAAAGTGCTTCGTGCCAAGATTGATATGTCCTCTCCGAACATCAACATGCGTGATCCGGTTATCTATCGTGTGGCTCATATGACGCACCATAATACCGGAGATAAATGGTGTATTTATCCGATGTATGATTTTGCGCATCCGATTGAAGATGCGGTGGAGAAGATTACACATTCGATTTGTACCTTGGAGTTTGAGGATCACAGACCACTGTATGACTGGGTGGTAAAAGAGTGTGAATTTGATCCGGCGCCAAGACAGATTGAGTTTGCAAAGCTGTATCTGACTAACGTGGTAACCGGAAAACGATACATCAAAAAGCTGGTTATGGATGGGATTGTAGATGGATGGGACGATCCAAGACTGGTGTCTATTGCAGCGTTAAGAAGAAGAGGTTTTACACCGGAGTCTTTGAAAATGTTTATTGAGCTTTGCGGAGTTTCCAAGAGCCAGAGCTCTGTAGACTACGCAATGCTTGAATATTGTATCCGAGAGGATCTGAAGCTGAAGAAATCACGTATGATGGCGGTTCTAGATCCGATTAAACTGGTGATTGATAATTATCCGGAAGGAGAAGTGGAGTATCTGGATGTGGATAACAATATGGAAAATCCGGAGCTTGGCAAGAGAAAGATTCCATTCTGCAAAGAGCTGTACATTGAACGCGAAGACTTTATGATTGAGCCTCCGAAGAAATATTTTCGTCTGTTCCCAGGTAATGAAGTGCGTTTGATGAATGCATATTTTGTGAAATGTGAAAGTTTTGAGACGGATGCAGACGGCAATGTGACAGTGGTACATGCAACGTACGATCCGGAGACAAAATGTGGAACCGGATTTACAGGACGGAAGGTAAAAGGAACGATTCACTGGGTGGCAGCGCCGTATGCAAAACAGGCGGAGGTAAGACTTTACGAGAACCTGGTAGACGAAGAGAAGGGTGTTTATAATAAAGAAGATGGTTCCCTGAACCTGAATCCAAATTCTTTAACCATCTTAAAGGAATGCTATGTAGAAGATAGCTTCAAAGATGCGAAGGGATGCGACAGCTTCCAGTTCGTAAGAAATGGATATTTCTGCATTGATTCCAAAGATTCCACACCGGAGAACCTGGTGTTTAACCGAATCGTATCGCTGAAGAGTTCTTTTAAATTGCCAAAATAAGAATAAGATGAATGAATTGACGATCAATCTTAAGGCGGGAGGGAACGTTCCGCTTTATGAGCAGATTTATCAGTATATTAAAAAAGATATTCAGGATGGGAAGCTTCTCTATGGTGAGAAACTTCCTTCAACGAGAGCACTTTGCCGGCATCTGGAAGTAAGCAGAAGTACGGTGGAGCTTGCCTATGAGCAGCTGTTGTCTGAAGGGTATATTGAATCAGAACCCTGCAGGGGCTTTTTCGTAGCGCAGATTGAAGGGATGTACCGGTGGGAAACAGCCGCTCCTATCCCGATGAAGCCACAGCAGGAAGAAGAGGAGTTTGCCTATGATTTCACGCCTTATGGGGTGGATTTAAACAGCTTTCCGTATCATGTGTGGAGGAAGCTTTCCAGAGAGATTCTGATGGATGACAGAACGGAATTGTTTCGCTCTGGAGATTCACAGGGAGAGTATGAGTTCCGCAGCGCGGTCTGTCGGTATCTTCACCAGGCCAGGGGAGTGAATTGTGCACCTAAGCAGGTGATTGTGGGAGCAGGAAGCGATTATATGCTGATGCTTCTGGGGATGATTCTTGGGAGAAAGCACAAGTTTGCTTTCGAGGATCCGGCTTATAAGCAGGCGTACCGCGTAGTGAGAAAGCTTGGATATGAGACGGTTCCCGTGGGGCTTGACCGGTATGGAATGCGGGTAGATGCGCTGGAAGATTCCGGGGCCGATATTGCTTATGTAACGCCCTCGCATCAGTATCCCACTGGGATTGTAATGCCGATCAGACGCAGGATGGAACTGCTGAAATGGGCGGATGAAGGAGAGCGTTATATCGTGGAGGATGACTACGACAGTGAGTTTCGCTATAAGGGCAAACCGATTCCGGCGCTCCAGGGATATGATGTCCATGGGAGAGTGATCTATCTAGGAACGTTTTCCAAATCCATTGCACCGGCCATTCGATTAAGCTATATGGTGCTGCCGGAAGAGCTGGCGAAAATCTACCGGGAAAGACTTGGCTTTATTCATTCTACGGTATCTAAAGTAGATCAGATGATTGTGACACGCTTTTTGGAGGAAGGTCATTATGAACGCCATTTGAATAAGACGCGTTCTCTCTATCGGAGCCGGCATGATATGCTGTTAGAAGCTTTAAGACCACTCCTTGCTGTCAGCAGAGTGTCGGGGGAAAATGCAGGAGTGCATCTTCTTTTGACCTTTGAAAATGGGCGGACCGAGCAGGAATTGGTTTCCCTGGCAAAAGAACAGGGAATCAAAGTGTATGGGCTTTCGGATTACTGTATTGAAGAAGGCAGAAAAGAAGGGGCAACCATTCTTTTGGGGTATGCTAATTTAAGTGAAGAGGAGATCCGGGATGCAGCAGAAGTGCTGAACCGGGTGTGGAGATAAACCAAAACGGCGGCATCAGAGGCTTTATTTACCTTAGATGCTGCCGTTTTCTTTCGGTTTAGGATATCATAGGATATGGATGTTATTCCTCTACTGTTTTGGCTTCTTCGGCAGGGGTTTCTTTTGCAGGAACTTCTTCAGCAGGGGCTTCTTTTGCAGGAACTTCTTCAGCAGTGGCTTCTTTAGCAGGAGCGGTCTCGGTTTCCGGTGCCTCTTTGGAAGCTTCTGCCTCTGTATCCGCTTCTTTGGCAGCTGGAGTAAGCGGTACGTATTCACGGTCGGATACCGGTTTTAAATCATTGTCGAGATCAAAATCCAGATCTTCAAAGTCATCGGCGAATGCCTCATCTTCGGAAGCTTCTTTCTTTTTAAAGTAATATACAAGTCCGGCAGCTGCGCTTCCGATTACAGCTAGACCTAAAATTTTCTTTCCCCATTTTGCCATAATAATATAACTCCTTTCAAAATCAATTTATAACTTATATCATAACACATATCATCTGATTTTGGGTATAAAATAAAAATAAAATACGCGTCAAGTTGAGATGAAGAAAAAAGTGTGTTACACTGTAGCATATGTTTGAATAGAAAGAAGAGGGAGGAAGTGCGTTTTTATGGTGAAAAATGAAGTATCAGGTACAGCCAAAAAAGGCTTGTTTCGGATTGTGTTCAGTCGTACAGGAATTATTCTGCTTTTGATTGTATTGCAGGTAGCGGTCTTTATTGGAATGCCTCTTTATCTGGAAGAATATATGACCTATATTTATGGAGCCACCACAATTTTGGAGGTGGTGATATTGATCTATATCATTAATTCGGAAGGGAATCCGGCATTCAAGATGACGTGGATGCTGTGTGTGCTGGCGTTTCCGATTATCGGAACGCTGTTTTATCTGTTTGTGAAGATGCAGTTTGGATCCCGCTATATGGAGCATCGCCTGGCAAAACTTCGGATTGAGACGGACCCTTATCTGCAGCAGGATCCGAAAGTATTAGAAGCACTCTGGGCAAGTAAATCCGCCAATGCGCAGCTGTCCTACTATCTGTCCCAGAGACTTGGATTTCCGACGTACCGGAATACAGAAGTGAAATATTTCCCGCTGGGAGAGTATAAGTTTAAAGCGCTGGTGGAAGAACTGAAAAAAGCAAAGAAGTATATTTTTATGGAATACTTTATTGTAGAAGAAGGCTATATGTGGGGAACGATCCTTAACATCCTCCGGCATAAAGTAGAAGAAGGGGTGGAGGTTCGCTTCATGTATGATGGGATGTGCGCCATTTCTATGCTTCCCTATGATTACCCGAATAAGATTAACCACTGGGGAATTAAGTGTAAGATGGTGAACAAGGTGAAACCATTCCTGTCGACGACCCAGAATAATCGCGACCATCGGAAGATCTGTGTTATTGACGGCTGCGTTGGATTTACAGGAGGAATCAATCTGGGAGATGAATACATCAATCGGAAGGAACGCTTTGGACATTGGAAGGATACCGCTGTGATGCTTAAGGGAGATGCGGTTCAGAGTCTGACCATGATTTTCCTGCAGATGTGGAATGTGGATGAACGGAAAGAGGAAGATTACAGGCGTTATCTGACGCCGAAGACCCCGGGGCTTAAGAGGGAATTGGGATACGTGATTCCATATGCCGACAGTCCCTTTGACAATGAAAATGTGGGAGAAGAGGTGTATTTCCACATTCTGAATCATGCCAAGAAGTATGTCCATATTATGACACCGTATCTGATCCTTGATAATGAGATGATTACGACGCTTACCAGAGCGGCCAAAAGCGGGATTGAAGTGATCATTATTATGCCCCATATTCCGGATAAATGGTATGCCTTTGTAGTGGCGAAGACATACTATAAGGAGTTGATTGAAAGCGGAGTACAGATTTATGAATACACGCCGGGATTTGTCCATGCGAAAGTGTTTGTCGCGGATGACGATACCGCTACGGTGGGAACCATAAATTTGGATTACCGAAGCTTATATCTGCACTTTGAATGTGGAACATTTATTTATAATAACTCGGAGATCGACCGGATTGAGAGGGATTTTCAGCAGACACTCGCCAAGTGCCATAAGGTGACGTTGATTGAAGTGAAGAAAAGAAGCGCCTTTACCAAGATTGCAGGACAGGTACTCCGTCTGATTGCACCACTGATGTAGGACGGATTTTGCGGACATTCAAAATAAAAAAGAATGTGGAGGTAACAGACAATGGCAACATCATTATTTGAGGAAATGGGCGGCAGATACGAAAGGCAAGGCGATTATTTAATCCCATGCTTAACTGTACCCGCCGAAGAAGAACAGCCAATAGGCATATGGGGACAGCAGCATTTAGACTATCTGAAGCAGTACCGCAAAGTTACATACACCAATCTTCTTACAAGTGGCAGGCTCAACACCTACCTTGCCGACATCGACAGGCAGGCGCAGGAATGCTTTGAGCGGCTCATAGAAGGCATGAAACAGGCGCAGGGCATAACAGAACGCCTAAAGGAAGAAAACGCTTTAGAATGGGTTAGGCGGCTTAATAATATAGGGGCTTGTGCGAGGGAGATTGTGGAGAAAGAAATTATTTTTGCATAAACAGATGATTAGTGGCAGGGTGAAATCCTGCCGCTTTTTCTGCTTTAGTTTGTCAGCTTGACAAATAAAGGGTTAAGGAATATAATTAAATTCAGTTTTATACAAGGAGTTAATAAATATGCGGCAAGGTATTCTTAAATAAACTGTCAATTTGATAGTGGGAACAAAAAGTAGCAGTCCTGTTTAACTTTTAATATGGGGCTTAGTTTTTTGTACCCAGTTTAAGAATACTTTTATCATGTAATTTTATATGCCCGAAAACATATAAGTGTTTTGGGGCTATTGGATTTATTTACCCAGTGATAGGAGTATTTATCACTGGGTATTTTTATGCCCTTTTTGGGTGTTGATAGGAGGAAAATCACATGAAAATAATTAACTTAGGAATTCTGGCTCACGTTGACGCAGGAAAGACAACTTTAACGGAGAGTTTATTGTATACCAGTGGTGCGATTACAGAACTAGGGAGTGTAGATAAAGGCACAACAAGAACAGATACAATGAATTTGGAGCGTCAAAGGGGAATCACTATCCAGACAGCAGTGACATCTTTTCAGTGGGAGGATGTAAAAGTCAACATTATAGATACGCCAGGTCATATGGATTTTTTGGCGGAAGTATACCGTTCTTTATCCGTTTTAGACGGAGCAGTATTATTAGTTTCTGCAAAGGATGGCATACAGGCACAGACCCGTATACTGTTTCATGCACTACAGACAATGAAGATTCCGACAATCTTTTTCATCAATAAAATTGACCAAGAGGGGATTGATTTGCCAATGGTATATCGGGAAATGAAAGCAAAGCTTTCTTCGGAAATTATAGTGAAGCAAAAGGTTGGGCAGCATCCCCATATAAATGTAACGGACAATGACGATATGGAACAGTGGGATGCGGTAATTATGGGAAACGATGAACTATTAGAGAAATATATGTCAGGGAAACCGTTTAAAATGTCAGAACTGGAACAGGAAGAAAACAGGAGATTCCAAAACGGAACGTTATTTCCCGTTTATCACGGAAGCGCTAAAAACAATCTGGGGGTTCGGCAGCTTATAGAAGTGATTGCCAGTAAGTTTTATTCATCAACGCCTGAAGGTCAATCTGAACTATGCGGGCAGGTTTTTAAGATTGAATATTCAGAGAAAAGGCGGCGTTTTGTTTATGTGCGTATATATAGCGGAACATTGCATTTGAGGGATGTTATTAGAATATCTGAAAAAGAGAAAATAAAAATCACAGAGATGTGTGTTCCGACAAACGGTGAATTATGTTCATCAGATACAGCCTGCTCTGGTGATATTGTAATTTTATCAAATGATGTTTTGCAGCTAAACAGTATTTTGGGGAACGAAATGCTGTTGCCGCAGAGAAAATTTATTGAAAATCCTCTTCCTATGCTCCAAACAACGATTGCAGTAAAGAAATCTGAACAGCGGGAAATATTGCTTGGGGCACTTACAGAAATTTCAGATGGCGACCCTCTTTTAAAATATTATGTGGATACTACAACGCATGAGATTATACTTTCTTTTTTGGGGAAAGTGCAGATGGAAGTCATTTGTGCCATCCTTGAGGAAAAATATCATGTGGAGGCAGAAATAAAAGAGCCTACTGTTATATATATGGAAAGACCGCTTAGAAAAGCAGAATATACCATCCACATAGAAGTCCCGCCAAATCCTTTCTGGGCTTCTATCGGGTTGTCCATAGAGCCGCTCCCTATTGGAAGCGGAGTGCAGTATGAAAGCAGAGTTTCACTTGGATATTTAAACCAATCGTTCCAAAATGCGGTTATGGAGGGGGTTCTCTATGGCTGCGAGCAGGGGCTGTATGGATGGAAAGTGACAGACTGTAAAATCTGTTTTGAATATGGATTGTATTATAGTCCTGTAAGTACCCCCGCAGACTTTCGGCTGCTTTCCCCTATCGTATTGGAGCAGACTTTAAAAAAAGCAGGGACAGAACTATTAGAGCCATATCTCCACTTTGAAATTTATGCACCGCAGGAATATCTCTCACGGGCGTATCATGATGCCCCAAGGTATTGTGCAGATATTGTAAGTACTCAGTTAAAGAATAACGAGGTCATTCTGAAAGGAGAAATCCCTGCCAGATGTATTCAAGAATACAGGAACGATTTAACTTATTTCACAAATGGGCAGGGAGTCTGCTTGACAGAGTTAAAAGGATACCAGCCAGCTATTGGTAAATTTATTTGCCAACCCCGCCGCCCGAATAGCCGTATAGATAAGGTTCGGCATATGTTCCACAAGTTAGCTTAACAGCTTGCAAAAGTCGTATAAAATGAGATTTGAAAGGATTAGAGACTAATTATGATGAAATGCGAATGGATATTATGTCCTGTTTGTGGGAGCAAAACCCGTAATAAAATTAGGAAGGACACTGTTTTGAAGAATTATCCCCTTTATTGTCCAAAATGCAGACAAGAAAGATTGATTAAAGTTGACAACTTGAAGATAACTGTCATCAAAGAGCCAGACGCTTAAGACGCAGAGCCGATGAAATTGTGGATCAATTCACGAATCATCGGCTCTTTTTGTTTCGTATTTGAAAGAACAAACTCACCAAATAAAAAAAACGATATTCGGGTGGGTTATTTTGTTATACCCTAAATTACCCTCTGAATTTGTTTTTGAATTTGGAGGGTTTTTATGTTCCTTTTTTTGGGCGGTTGTCCATCTGCTTATATAAAGCAAAGTTTATCTATACATAGAATATCAGGGAATGGCAGGAAGCCAGTTAAAAAAATCCCTGCCAGTACAGCGGTACTTCTCACCATGAAGGTAGAAGTACAATCTCCATACAACAGAATTAGGATTTCCCATAACCGTAGAGGTCATAGAGCCTTTGCGGTTTTTCTTTTGTCGTTTTTTATCGGAATACGCCGCAGGGCTGTTTCTGGCATTGGGTGTCGTTCGCCGCCTCTCCATCTGGATTTTTACATTTCAAAAATTCGGATTGGAGGACGATACGGTGAAATACGCACCAAGAAAGGTATATATCAAAGAGAATGGCGGCTATGTGGAATTGTCCTACACGGACTTCTGCCGCCGCAGGGAATCCGACCAGACCTACATGGACAAGCTGTTCATCCCCATTCAAGGATGTCTGCTTGAAGTCGTGAGGGAGCAATATACGGACTTCTACCGAGATAAGGAACGGTGGCGTTATCTGCAAAAATTAGACGTAAAGAACGGTCTGCTTTCATTGGAGGGATTTACAGACGATGAGGGCAACGCCCTTGATTTTGTCGTTGATGAAACGGTAGACATTGCGGAAACCGTAGCCAATGCCCTGATGGTGGACAGGCTGAATGCGGCTCTGTCTTTTCTTTCGGATAGTGAAAGGGAACTGATACAGGCTCTCTTTTTTGACGGGCTTTCCGAGAGGGCGTATGCAGGAAAGAAAGGCGTGAGCCAGACCACCATAGGCAGACGGAAAAATAAAATCCTTGCCAGATTAAAGAAGTTAATAGAGAACAGGTTTTAAGGTTTCAGCCCCCTTGTTTTTTCCTTTGGGAAAATGAGGGGGCTTTTCCACTGCCCTCTCAATCTTGGATTTACCTAAATCCCGATTGGAGGAACAGGCATGGCATACAACAACGGCAGGGAGAATCGGAAATGGTTGCGTTGGAAAGAAGCGGAGGAAAAGGTACTGCGTGAGTGCGGTATGGATGAAGCGACCATTGAGCAAATCCGCATTGATGACAGGGCAGAGTTCAATTCCGACAGGCGTTACTATTCGAGGAAATGGGAAGTCGGCTCATGCCTTGAGGATATGGCAGAGAGCGGGCAGGACAAAGAGGTAAATACGGTTGTGGATTTACTGGATGAGATTGAAAACGAAAATCTTTACCAAGTGTTGGTTGCGATAGACGGGCGTACCTTGAAAATTGTCCTGCTGAAAATGCAGGGCTATTCCACAAAGGAAATTGCCCCGCTTGTGCATTTGACGACTGGTGCTGTCTACGCAAGATTAGACCATCTTCGGAAGAAACTGCGGAGGGTTTTGTAATCTCTGCATTGGATTGCCGTGAACTGTCTGCGTTACATACCTCTGTCTTTTAGCGGAGGTAAATCAATTTAAGGAGGTCACGCCTATGTGCAACAAACCTAAGAGAACCGCCCGAAAGGAGGAAACCCATGCAGAAGTTACAGACGGTCAACGCCGAAACGCTCCTTTACGAGCCGCTTGAAAAGCCATCCTTTGTGGTGGAAGGGCTGATACCCACGGGCTTATCGCTGTTCTGCGGCTCACAGAAGATAGGCAAGAGCTGGCTCATGCTGAAATTGTGTTTATGCGTGTCGCAGGGAATCCCCTTATGGGATATGCCGACAATGGAGGGCGACGTGCTTTACCTCTGTTTGGAGGACACATTCTGCCGCATACAGGACAGGTTGTTCCGCTTGACGGATGAAGCAAGCGGGCGGCTTCATTTTGCGGTGGCGAGCGATAAGCTGTCAGACGGTCTTATCGTGCAGTTGGAGGACTATTTGAAAGAATATGCAGACAGCAGGCTCATTGTGATTGACACTTTGCAGAAAATCCGCACCGCTTCTAAAGACAATGCTTATGCAAGCGACTATGGGGACATTTCCCTTATCAAAGATTTTGCCGACAGGCACTCTCTGGCAGTTGTAGTTGTCCACCACATCCGAAAGCAGAACGACAGCGATGTATTCAACAAGGTGTCTGGCACGACAGGCTTAACGGGGAGTGCGGACGCTACCTTTGTTCTGGAAAAGGAGAAACGTGCATCCGATACCGCCAAGCTGTATGTGACGGGCAGGGACACGCCCTATCAGGAGTTTACGCTCCGTTTCCGTGATTGCAGTTGGGAACTGGTGGAGAGGAAAGAACAGGAACAGCTTGCGAAAGAAACGATACCAGACGTTCTTTTTCGGTTGGTGGACTTCATGCAGGATAAGGAAGAATGGACTGGAACAGCCACAGAGCTGTTAGCGGTTATGGGGGAAACGGAAACCGTCCCCACAGTGATTACGAAATGGCTCAATGAATACCGCACCACATTTTTAAGCGAGAACCATATCGCCTATCAGTACAGCCGCAAAAAACACGGCAGGCAGATTTCGCTTGTAAAGCGGGAGGATGACAGCGATATTGGGATACCCCCTGCTGCTGTCATTGACACCTAAAGCCATGTAAAAATGGCTGGTTTGCCCCATGCGTGACGGTCATGACGGTTATGACGGTGTTTTTAGGATACCCCCTGTTACTGTTACCGTCATGCGAATGTATGTAAAATCGGCAGTTCTGCCCTACGGGTGACAGCGGTGACGGTGGTGACAGTGATTTTAGGATACCCCACCGCTGTCATCCCTACGGGAGAACACCCCATAAACGCAAAATGCAGACGTGGGATTTACCCGCCCTTGTCGGCGTGTAAAATCACCCCTGCGGTCAGAAAAATCTAAAGATTTTTCCGACTGCGTTTATAGGGTGTAACACACTACACCTTGCAAGCAAGGACGTGTGCCAGACGTTCCCTCTGGACTCCCTTATGACAGGGCTTCGCCCTGCTATCCTGCGCCTTGCGGCTTCGGATAAAAGAATGGCGGCGTGACGGTTGCGGCTCTTGCGAGGGGGTATCCCAAAAACACCGTCACCATCGACATGACCGTCATGCAGGGGATAAGGGTGACAGTTACAGCAGTCGGCAGGGGGTATCCCAAAACTGCCGTCACCACCGTCACCGCTGTCACCCAAAGGGCAGTTACCCGCCGAAGAAAGGAGAAATTTGACTATGCCTTATGCAATCCTGCGTTTCCAGAAACGCAAAGCGGGCGGCGTTGCGGCTTGCGAACGCCATAACGAGCGGAAGAAAGAAGCCTATAAAAGCAACCCAGATATAGATATGGAACGCTCTAAAAACAATTACCACCTTGTAAAACCGCCACGCTACACCTACAAGAAAGAGATTAACCGAATGGTAGCCGAAGCGGGGTGCAGGACGAGGAAAGACAGCGTGATGATGGTGGAAACGCTTATCACCGCTTCGCCAGAGTTTATGAAACAGTTACCGCCCGAAGAACAGAAAGAGTATTTTTCTATGGCTCTTGATTTCATTTCAGAGCGTGTCGGGGAGCAGAATATCCTCTCCGCAGTCGTCCACATGGACGAGAGAACGCCCCATATGCACCTCTGCTTCGTGCCGATTACGCCAGACAACAAGCTGTCAGCGAAAGCCATTTTAGGCAACCAGAAATCATTATCCGAGTGGCAGACCGCCTACCATGAGCGTATGTCGGCAAGGTGGAATCAGCTTGAACGGGGGCAGTCTTCAATGGAAACGAAGCGGAAGCATATCCCCACTTGGCTCTATAAATTAGGGCGACAAGGCTTGATAAACAGTATGAGGAAATCGTGTCTGCCCTCTCCGACATCAACGCCTTTAATGTGGGCAAGAAACGTGACAAGGCTCTGGAACTGGTTGCAGCATGGCTGCCCGAAGCGGAGAAATTCTCTAAAGAAATCAGCAAGCAGAGTGCCTATATCGACAGCCTAAAGGAGCAAATCGGGCAGGAAGCCGATTATGCGGGGCGTATGCGTGATGAAAAGTACGAGCAGGAATTAAAGGTGCAGAAAGCCAACCAGAAGATATTTGAGCTGCAGAGAACCAACGAGCAGATGGGGCGGCTGTTAAAGAAGATACCGCCCGAAGTGCTGAACGAGATACAGAAAAACCATAAAACGAAATCAAAAGAAAGGTAAAAAGTGAATGAAAAAACAGGATTTTAAGGTGTTAAAGACCAAAGATTTGTACCCTTTTCCCGACAATCCGTTCCATGTGGCAGAGGATGAAACGCTGTCAGAGTTAGCGGAAAGCATTAAGGAATTTGGCGTTGTCACGCCGATAATCACACGCCCGAAAGAAGATGGGAACGGCTACGAAGTGATTGCGGGACAGCGGCGTGTCCGTGCTTCCGAACTTGCAGGGATAGATACCGTGCCTGCTTTTGTACTGCCCTTAGACCGTGACCGAGCCATTATTACCCTTGTGGACAGCAATCTCCAAAGAGAAAATATCCTGCCATCGGAGCGGGCGTTTGCCTATAAGATGAAATCCGAAGCCATGAAGCGGCAGGGTTTCCGCACAGACTTAACCTCGTCACAAGTTGTGACGAAGTTGCGGACGGACGACAAGGTGGCACAGGGCTTTCGGCGTGGGCAGGATGACCGTGCAGCGTTTCATACGCTTGACGGAACTGATACCGCCGGTTTTGCAGATGGTGGACGAGGGGAAAAATCGCCCTCACGCCTGCGGTGGAGCTGTCCTTTTTGAAGAAAGACGAGCAGGAAAACCTCTTTGAAACAATGCAGAGTGAGGAAGCTACGCCCTCTTTATCACAGGCACAGCGGATGAAACAGCTAAGCCAGAGCGGGCGGCTTGACATGGATATGATATTTGCAATTATGACCGAGGAAAAGGGAAACCAGAAAGAAACCGTGAAAATCGGCATGGAGAAGTTAAAGAAATATTTTCCAAAGGGCACAACGCCGAAGCAGATGGCAGGACACCATCATCAAACTTTTGGAGCGTGAATTGCAGAGGAAACGGAACAGGGACAGCCGCTAATCTTTTTTTTCGGGAAAGTAAATATGAAACTCTGGACGGATAAAAAACAGAAAGACAAGACAGGAAAGGGGCAGGAAATGAAAGAAATCCAGTATGAAATCGTAAAAGGAAATCGCCGTATTGTCTACGCGAAACGACAGCGCTACACAAAGGAAATCAATCTCGATTTCATGGAATGGGAAAGAGCCGAAGTATGACATCCGCAGCTTTTCCCCGAACCGTGAGAGTGCGGCAAGGGAATCACGCTGAACGCTGATGAAGCGGCGGCACTCCTTGAAAGCGTTGCAGAAAGCATTGAAACAGCGAGGATTGATGGTATCTGATTGGCAGGGCGAGGACGTTTCCGCACGTCTCTCCCTGCCCTGTCTGGAAAGGAAGATTTAAGTATGGGCGAGGATAAGAAAGCGAGATAAAAAGAGAAAGCGTATCGTGGCAAAAGCAGCCAGTGCAGATGATAATCAGCCGTGAATATGTCGGCACACAGACCGTTACAGAAGCGTTTGTCCCGATTATCTCCGAGGATATTCGGAGAGAAGATTGCCGAGGGCGACACCTTCGACAATGAGGGGCTGTCCGCTTAGAATGTACGCAATGGGACATGAAAACAGATAGGACAGATACGGAGGTTTTACAGTATGGCAGGAATCAGAGAAGAAAAGAAAATCTATTTAGTCGGCATTTATTGCCGCTTATCTAAAGACGATGGTACGGATAACGAGAGTGCGAGCATTGCGACACAGAAATCCATCCTCACGGATTATGTGAAAAAGCAGGGATGGCATTTAGCAAAAACGTATGTGGACGATGGGTACTCTGGCACAAATTTCCAAAGACCAAGCTTCCAAAATATGATTAAGGACATTGAAAACGGACTGATAAACTGCGTAATTACAAAGGATTTATCAAGGCTTGGCAGGAACTATCTTGATTGTGGGCTGTATCTGGAAGTTTTCTTTCCAGAGCATAACGTGAGGTATATCGCAGTCAATGACGGCGTGGATACTTTAAATAAATCGGCGATGGACATCACGCCTTTCCGCAATATCCTAAACGAAATGTACGCCGCTGACATATCGGTTAAGATAAAATCGGCATATCGGGCGAGGTTTCAGCAGGGAAAATTCATGGGGACGACAGCACCATACGGCTATATCAAAGACCCCGCCGACCACAACCATCTGTTGATAGATGATAAGGTTGCCCACGTTGTAAGGGAGATATTTGACCTTGCGTTAGTGGGAAACGGCATATCCAAAATCCGCAAACATCTCAACAGACAGCACATCCTACGCCCTGCCGCTTATGCTGTTACACAAGGAGATACAAGCTATGAGCGACACTTTGGTGATAACGAAGAGAGCCGCTATATCTGGAGCGACGGGAGCGTGAGGAGTATTTTGAGAAGTCCGATATATGCGGGAAACCTTGTCGGTTATAAACGGATTGCCGTCAGTATGAAAAGCAAGAAACGCCCCTCTAAGCTACCCGAAGAATGGGAGGTGATACCCGACACCCATGAGGGGATAGTCACGCAGGAGGAATTTGACACCGTACAGCAGCTTATGACGAGCCGCAGGCGGGAGCAGAACGCAGGGGGATTTGAAAATATATTTGCAGGCATAATCAAGTGTGCCGACTGCGGCTACGCTTTGCGGGCAATGAACGCACACAGGAGGAAGCGACCAGAGGTTATCGACTGCGTACAGTATTCATGCAATAATTATGCCAGAAACGGAAAGGGCGTGTGTACTGCACACAACGTAGAAGCGAGGGACTTATTCAATGCCGTCCTTGCCGACATCAACCGATTTGCGGATATGGCGGTCAATGATGAAAAGGCGGTAAGAGCCATAGAAAAGCGGCTCACGGAAACAGACCAGAGCAGGGCAAAGGCACTGGAAAAGGAACGGAAGAAGCTGAACAAACGCCTTGCGGAACTGGACAGGCTGTTTTCCTCTCTCTACGAGGATAAGGTAATGGAGCGAATCACAGAGCGGAATTTTGAGATGATGTCGGGGAAATACCAGAAAGAACAACTTGAAATCGAAGCAAGATTGAGTGAGGTAACGGAAACGCTCAACGACAGCTATGAGAAGTCGCAGGGCATCCGTGACTTCTTCTCTCTCATACGCAACTATCAAGGATTAAAAGAACTGGACACAACCGTTGTAAATGCACTGATAGACAAGATACTTGTTTCGGAGCGTGAGAAGTCAGCGGACGGAACAGTAAGGCAGGAAATCAAGATTTATTATAAATTCATCGGCTTTGTCGGTGAATTACATATCACGCCTACAAAACGGTGGACAGCGTTAAAGCCTAAGAATTGTACGGTGTGCGGCGTTGAATACGTCCCCCGCTCTGCTATATCAAAGTATTGTCCAGAGTGCAGGGAAAGGATAAGAAAGGCTCAAGGGACAGAAACGAAACGCAGGAGCAGGGAAAGAAACAGGCAGGCATGTATTGAACTGTCCGCAAAAAATGACCGACTGATGTAGAGCACAGAAAAAACAATGTTTTTTGTGAGAAATGCACGAAAATAAGGAGAAATTTCTTGTGAAATAAGAGAAAAATTGCGTTTTACACCAAAGAAGAATTATAGTATAATTTTTAAGTAATTTTTATGGAATTGCACAGAATAACAGGAAGATACAGGTTCATAATTCAGGAGGAATGAATATGGTAAAAGCAGTAGTAGGTGCAAACTGGGGCGATGAAGGAAAAGGAAAGATTACGGATATGCTCGCTAAAGAGGCGGATATTATCGTAAGATTTCAAGGAGGAGCCAATGCAGGTCATACCATCATCAATGATTATGGTAAGTTTGCGCTGCATACACTGCCGTCAGGAGTATTTTATGACCATACAACCAGTGTGATCGGAAATGGTGTTGCACTTGATATCCCGGTTTTGTTTCACGAGATCCAGGCCATCATCGATAGAGGGGTGCCGATGCCGAAGATACTGGTATCTGACCGCGCACAGATCGTGATGTCTTATCACAAAGCTTTTGATGCCTATGAGGAGGAACGTCTGGGAGGAAAATCTTTTGGTTCTACCAAGTCTGGAATTGCACCGTTTTATTCTGACAAATATGCGAAGATTGGGTTCCAGGTCAGTGAGCTGTTCGATGATGAACTGCTAAAAGAAAAGGTGGTTCGTGTGGCAGAACAGAAAAATGTGCTTTTGAAACATTTATATCAGAAACCGGAGCTCGATCCGGAAGACCTCTATAAGGAACTTCAGGAATATAAAAAAATGGTAGAGCCTTATGTGTGTGATACGGCTCTTTACCTTCACCAGGCGATAAAAGAAGGGAAAGAGATTCTGCTGGAGGGACAGCTGGGAACGCTGAAAGATCCGGATCACGGAATTTATCCTATGGTAACGTCTTCTTCTACACTGGCAGCATTTGGCGCCATTGGTGCAGGAGTACCGCCATATGAGATTCAGAAAGTGATTACGGTGTGTAAGGCTTATTCCAGTGCAGTAGGAGCGGGAGCATTCGTCAGTGAAATCTTTGGAGACGAGGCGGATGAATTAAGACGCCGCGGCGGAGATGGCGGAGAATTCGGAGCTACAACCGGGCGCCCAAGAAGGATGGGCTGGTTTGACTGCGTGGCTTCCAAGTACGGATGCAGGATGCAGGGAACGACGGATGTGGCATTTACCGTGCTGGATGTGCTGGGATATCTGGATGAAATTCCAGTGTGTGTCGGCTATGAGATTCAGGGAGAGGTAACCACAGAGTTCCCACCTACTTATCTGCTTGAAAAAGCAGTGCCGGTTTACAAAACACTGCCAGGCTGGAAGTGCGATATCCGCGGAGTCAGAACATATGAAGAACTTCCGGAAAACTGCAAAAATTATATTGAATTTTTGGAAAAGGAAATCGGATATCCGATTACCATGGTTTCCAATGGACCGGGACGGGACGATATTATTTATCGATAAAGAATAGTAGAAAAAGAAAAGAACAGGAAGACTGCGCAAAATGCGGGGTTTTCCTGTTTTTTGCATAGAAGCGCCTTAAGGAATTCCTAATGTTTCTTTTAGATTTCTGCCATATTCTAGTCACAAACGCTGCATATAATAGAGAATGTGCTCATATAATGATAGAGTGCAGGATTGGCCTTGGGGAGAAGATAAGAAGAGTATAAATAATAGGGAAACGGAGGTATGAATATGCATAAGAGAGAATGGGTTGTACCGGAACCGGAAGTGATTTCTATGGAAGAATACCTAAATAGAAGGAAAAAAGTAAGAAAGCCAGACCGCACTAGGCAGAGCGGTCTGACTCCATATGAATATTACGTCGTATCATCGTCATCTTTATCGTGACGCGTAAGACGGTAGACCAGTGTATAGGCGTAGAGAAGCACCGGGATAATAATGGTACAGGCAACAGATGCTTTAAAAAGCCCCATCGTCTCTGACTGGTCGGTTAATGCAAGGATGAGAGTACATCCATACATGATTACAAGAAGCACTGCGCCCGCAAGGGCAATAATACGTTTCCATTTTTTCATCACAAATCATCCTTTACATCTATACAAGACTTTAGTATATTATATAAAGAGCGATGAAAAATTGCAAATGAATATACAAAGGAGTACAAGAATATGAGTCGTACATTATTAGATCAGTGGAGAGATATTGCTTATGATGAGACTGCTGACAGAGGGCAGCTTCAGAGATTCTGGGGAACTTATTTTCAGATTGAAAAAGAAATTTATGAAAAGCTTTTGACAAATCCGGACGAGGAAGTAAAGGGAACCGTAAAAGAACTGGCTGAGAAATATGGACAGGAAGTTCTCACTATGGTTGGATTTTTGGATGGAATCAATGAAAGTCTGAAGGAAGAAAATCCAATTGAGACGATGGAAGAAGATACGGTTGTAAGCCTTGCATTTGACAAGGAGAAACTGTATAAGAATATGGTTGCTGCAAAGGCAGACTGGCTGTATGAACTTCCACAGTGGAAAGAGATTTATTCTGAAGAAGAATTAAAGAGACTGTACAAGGAGCAGAAGGAGTCTACAACGATTCGCAAGGAGAAGAAGATCGGAAGAAATGATCCGTGTCCGTGCGGTTCCGGAAAGAAATATAAGAAATGCTGTGGCAGATAATTTTCTGTGCGGCAGGAGTTCTGTGTCTGGGGTACTATTTTTTGATTGCGGGTACGCTTCGTAAGTGGAACTCTACGTTTTCGAGTTTTTGGCTGGCAGCAGGAATTTTTCTGCTGTTAGGAAGCTTTGTGGCAGAAAGACTTGGATGCATGGGGATTTTTGGCATTCTTTTGCTCGTTTTTGTCCTGACAGTCCTTTTTACCTGCCTTCTGATTGGCAGTGGGATGCGCAGGGGTGAAAAGGAACCATGTCGGTATCTGATTGTACTGGGAGCTCAGGTTTCGGGAAGACGAATTACCGATTCCCTAAAGCTAAGACTTGACCGAGCGAAAGAATATCTGATTCAAAATGAGGAGACTTTGGTGATTGTGTCCGGAGGCAGAGGCAAAGGAGAAGAAATTTCAGAAGCGGAAGCAATGGCGTCCTATTTAATGGAAAACGGGATTGCGAAAGAGCGTATTTTCCAGGAAGATCAGTCAAGAACGACGAGGGAAAATCTGTTGTTTTCAGCAGCGTTTATGGAGGAGAGAGGATGCCTGGTAGGGATTGTGTCCAATCATTTCCATTTGTATCGAGCACTTCAGTATGCGAAGGCGGCAGGTTATTCCAATGTCTGCCCGATTGCAGCAGGATGTAATCCGGTATTGTGCGTGAATTACATGGTGCGGGAATGCTTTGCCATCTGGAAGATGTGGTTGACAAAGTGATCTTCCGTGATATAATAGTAACATATATTGCAACACGTTGAAGAGAAGAGTAGGCTGGAGAAAGATTTGCAGAGAGGGAAGCCATGGGCTGCGAGCTTCTTAGTCGGAAACCAACCGAAGACCACCTCTGAGTGACTGTGAACCAGTCCGGTGATTCCGTTACCATCGTAAAATGAAGTGGTTCCGGCATGTGTGCCGGTTCAAGCAGGGTGGAACCGCGAGAAATGTGAACTCGTCCCTTACAGCTATAGCTGTAGGGGACTTTTTATTTATAGGAGGCAGCAGTATGAACAATATGTATGACGGATATGAACTTAGAAACGGGGTGAAGAATCCCTGTATTGGATTTGGGACCTATAAAGCGGCGGATGGGAAAAGCACGGAAGTGATAAAAACAGCGCTGGATGCAGGGTATCGGTATTTTGATACCGCGTCCTTTTATGGAACCGAGGAGTATTTGGCAGAAGCGATTCAGGAGTCCAAAGTAAAAAGAGAGGATTTGTTCCTGACTTCCAAAGCGTGGAAGACAGAGATGGGGTATGAGAAAGTCAGACAGGCATTTGAAGAATCCCTGAAACGACTTCAGACGGATTATCTGGATCTCTACCTGATTCACTGGCCTCTTCCAGAAGATGGATATGAGGATTGGGAAAAACTGGATCTTGAGACCTGGAGAGGGCTGGAAGAGCTGTACGAAGAGGGGCGCGTAAGGGCAATCGGAGTCAGCAATTTTCTTCCGTATCATTTGGAGAATCTGATGAAGCATGGCAAAATCAAGCCGATGGTGAATCAGATTGAATTTCATCCGGGGTATACCCAGGAAGTGACGGTGCAGTATTGTAAAGAGCGGGATATTCTGGTGCAGGCATGGAGCCCGATTGGGCGAAGCGCTCTTTTGGATCATCCGCTTCTTCTGAAGCTTTCGGAAAAATACCAGGTGTCGGTGGCGCAGATTTGTATTCGTTATGCGCTGCAAAGAGGTATCGTACCGCTTCCGAAATCTTCTGCATATGAGAGAATGAAACAGAATCAGGATGTGTTTGATTTTGAAATTTCCGAGGAAGATATGTACAGAATCGGCACAATTCCGCAGAGCGGCTGGTCCCGGCTTCATCCGGACGGCTGCAGTGAGAGAACAGTTTAAAACGCTTCAAAAAGGTCGATAAGACCATGAAAATAAAACAAAAGTAAAAGAGAGGAAATGACGTATGAAAATTACATTAAAAGACGGATCTGTCAAAGAATATGCGCAGAGCATGTCTGTGCTGGATATCGCAAAAGATATCAGTGAAGGCCTTGCAAGAGTGGCAACGGCTGCAAAAGTGGATGGGGAGATTGTTGATCTGAGAACAGAAGTTGCCAAAGACTGTGAACTGGAACTTCTGACTTTTGATTCGGAAGAAGGAAAGGGTGCGTTCTGGCATACTACATCCCATATTCTGGCACAGGCAGTAAAGCGCCTGTATCCGGAGACAAAGCTGGCAATCGGACCATCCATTGATAATGGATTCTACTATGATTTAGATAGGGAGACACCATTTGTACCGGAAGACCTGGAAAAAATTGAAGCTGAGATGAAGAAAATTGCAAAAGAAGCACTTCCAATTGAACGTTTCACGATGCCAAGAGAAGAGGCTATTGCATATTTCAAAGAGAATCAGGAACCATATAAAGTAGAACTGGTAGAGGATCTTCCAGAAGGGGAAGAAATCAGCTTCTATAAACAGGGAGAGTTTACAGATCTGTGTGCAGGACCGCATCTGATGTCTACGAAGACGGTAAAGGCTGTGAAACTGACAAGCCTTGCAGGCGCTTATTGGCGTGGTGATGAGAAGAACAAGATGCTGACCAGAATCTACGGAATCTCTTATCCAAAGAAAGCGGAACTGGAGGAGTATCTGCACAGACTGGAAGAGGCGAAGAAGCGTGACCACAGAAAGTTAGGAAAAGAGCTTGGCTTATTTATGATGTGCGACGAGGGACCAGGATTCCCATTCTTCCTGCCAAAGGGAATGGTGCTTAAGAATACGCTGCTTGATTACTGGAGAGAACTCCATAAGAGAAACGGTTATGTAGAGATTTCCACACCGATCATCTTAAGCAGACACCTGTGGGAGAATTCCGGACATTGGGATCACTACAAAGACAATATGTATACAACGGTAATTGATGAAGAAGATTTCGCAGTAAAACCGATGAACTGCCCAGGCGGAATGCTGGTATATAAATCAGAACCACGTTCCTATAAAGATCTGCCGCTTCGTGCAGGGGAGCTTGGCCTGGTACACAGACATGAGAAATCAGGAGCACTGCATGGACTGTTCCGTGTTCGCTGCTTTACGCAGGATGATGCACATATCTTTATGATGCCGGATCAGATTCGTGAGGAGATCAAAGGAGTTGCCCGTCTGATTGATGAGGTTTATAGTCTGTTTGGATTTAAGTATCATGTTGAACTTTCTACACGTCCTGAAGACAGCATGGGAAGCGATGAAGATTGGGAACTTGCAACCGAAGGACTTCGTGGAGCGCTGGAGGACTTAGGACTTGATTATGTGGTAAATGAAGGGGACGGTGCGTTCTATGGACCGAAGATTGACTTCCATCTGGAAGACTCTATCGGAAGAACCTGGCAGTGCGGAACGATTCAGCTGGATATGCAGATGCCGCAGAGATTTGAGCTGGAATACACAGGAGCAGACGGAGAAAAACATCGCCCGATTATGATTCACCGTGTGGCATTTGGTTCCATTGAACGGTTTATCGGTATTTTGATTGAGCATTTTGCAGGTGCGTTCCCAACATGGCTTGCACCGGTACAGGTGAAGGTACTTCCAATCTCTGAGAAACACTTGGAATACGGACAGAAGGTCTTAAAAGAGCTGGAAGCAGCAGGAATTCGTGCAGAAATTGATGAGAGAGCAGAAAAAATCGGATATAAGATTCGTGAAGCTCAGATGCAGAAGATTCCATATATGCTGGTAGTGGGAGCGAAAGAAGAAGAAAGTTCTCTGGTATCTGTCAGAAGCCGTTTCGCAGGAGATGAAGGACAGAAGAGCATTGCTGATTTTATCAGTGCAATTCGGGAAGAGATTGATACAAAGACGCAGAGAGAAGTGACTAAAGAAGATTAAATTTTACGGGTAAGACAGAAAAAAGTGGGCATAATAATTACTGATCATTGTAACAGGAGGGATTATTATGCCAGAATTAAAATGTACGGTACAGACTTGTACACACAACAAAAACTTTTATTGTGATTTAGATCAGATTGTAGTGGGAGGAAGTAGTGCAAAGCGTTCCGATGAGACCTGTTGTGACAGCTTTAAGGAACGTACTGCTGATTCTTACAGCAATGTAACTGGTGAAGCGTCTCCGAAGAGTGAGATCGACTGCAAGGCGGTGGAATGTATGTACAATAAGGACTGCTGTTGTCATGCCGGAAAAATCAGCGTAGAAGGAAGCAGCGCCTGCAAATGTGAGCAGACGGAGTGTGCAACCTTTTCGTGTGGAGCTTAAAGGATGAGGAGAGACAATTTGAAAAGTCTCTCCTTTTTCGTGTCGTCCATTTCCTTGCGTCTTGACGCATATATGCCAGAAGGTTATAATTGTCCTATATATAGAAAATGAGGTTGTATTGCATGAATCAGGAAGAAAAAAAAGAAGAGATAAAAACACAGACAGAAACGGAGAAAGAGCGCGCATATTATGCCAGCAGACCGAAGCTTGGAATGGGAGGGCCATCTAAGCTTCGGCAACAGTTCAGCAGAGGAATGACTTTTTTCCTGGTTATTGCTGCCAGTCTGCTGTTCTACTTTGCACTGCTTAGGATGACGGATATCTCAGGGGTGCTGAACAAGGTTTTTAATGTGTTAAAACCGGTGGTGTATGGATGCGTGATCGCGTATCTTCTGAACCCGCTGGTGAAAAAGATTGATACATATTTGCGTCCGCAGCTGGAAAAGCATATGAAAAAACCGGAACAGGCGTTAAAGCTGACCAGGGGAATCGGGATTCTGATCGCATTAATCCTGATGATTGTACTGATTGTTACTCTGTTCAATCTGTTGATTCCGGAATTATATTCCAGTATCCGCAACATGATTTTTACCCTTCCGGGACAGTTAAATGATTTGATTCAGAACTTAAACGGAATTGAGATCGATGATTCCACGACGGGTAAATTGATTAAGACAGCGCTGGAAGAGGGGACGAATATGCTGCAGGAATGGCTGCGTACTGACCTTCTGGCCAGAACCAATGCGTTGATGACAAATCTGACGGAGGGCGTGATCAATCTTCTGAATGAGATTTTCAATGCATTGATCGGCGTGATCGTATCGGTTTATATTCTGTTTAGTAAGGAGACGTTTTCCGGTCAATGTAAAAAATGCGTCTATGCGATGTTTTCACCAAGACATGCGAATTTTGTACTGCATCTGACGACGAAGAGTAATGAAATCTTTGGCGGGTTTATCATCGGAAAGATTATTGATTCTGCGATTATCGGAGTCCTTTGCTTCTTTGGACTTAGTATTTTGGATATGCCGTATGTAATGCTGGTCAGTGTAATCGTTGGTGTGACGAATGTTATTCCATTTTTCGGACCTTATATCGGTGCAATTCCAAGTACAGTTCTGATTATGCTGTCTGATCCGCTGAAGGGAATCTATTTTGTGATTTTCATTCTGCTTTTGCAGCAGTTTGATGGAAATATTTTGGGGCCGAAGATTCTTGGAAACTCGACAGGCTTGTCTGCATTCTGGGTAATTGTTGCCATTTTGCTGGGAGGAGGCTTGTTCGGATTTGCAGGAATGATTATGGGTGTCCCGACGTTTGCGGTTTTGTATTATATTGTGGAAATGTTGATGAACAATCGATTGGAAAAGAAGAAGCTGCCGGTAGATTCGCAGAATTATGATGCCCTAAGTTATGTGGACAGCAATGGAAAATACCGCCATGTAAAGGAACAGGAAATGGAGCAAGGAGGGAAATAACATATGCCAATTCGTGTACAGAATGATCTTCCGGTAAAGGAGATTTTAGAGAAAGAAAATATATTCGTAATGGATGAACACCGTGCAACGCATCAGGATATCCGACCTATCAAAATAGGACTCTTAAATTTGATGCCATTAAAAGAAGATACGGAGCTTCAGATTCTCAGGTCTTTATCCAATACGCCGCTGCAGGTGGACGTCTCTTTTGTGACGGTGTCAAGTCACCAGTCTAAGAATACGCCGACCAGCCATCTGAATAAGTTTTATCAGAAGTTTTCAGAGATTAAGAATCAGAAATTTGATGGATTTATTATTACTGGAGCACCGGTAGAGCAGATGCCGTTTGAAGAGGTAGATTACTGGGAAGAACTGACAGAAATTATGGAGTGGACGAAAAGCCATGTGACATCTACCCTGCATTTGTGCTGGGGAGCGCAGGCGGGCATTTATTATCATTATGGAATTAATAAAGTGCAGCTGGATCATAAAATGTTCGGAATCTTTGAACATCGGGTGATGAATCGAAGAATTCCTTTGGTTAGAGGATTTGACGATGTATTTATGGCGCCGCATTCCAGACATACGGAGATTCCGATGGATCAGATCCGTGCAGAGGAGAGGCTGACGGTTCTTGCAGAGTCACAGGAAGCAGGTCTGTTTCTTGCGATGGCAGAAGAGGGGCGCAAGATTTTTGTAATGGGACACCCTGAGTATGACCGAATTACGTTAGATGGAGAATACAAAAGAGATCTTGGCAAAGGTCTGGAGATTGAGGTGCCGAAGAATTATTATGAAAACGATGATCCAACCAAGAAGCCGCTTCTGACGTGGAGAGCGACAGCGAATAATCTGTACACCAACTGGCTGAATTATTACGTATACCAGGTAACACCGTATGATTTGGAAGGAACACCGAATTTTTAAGACTTCTTTCGTAGAGCCGGAGGAGAGAAAAATATGATTACAGTTTGGAACCGCAGGAGTGTGTATATTGGTTTTGATATGCAGAAGTGTGCACAGGTGCGGGAATGCCTGGCACAGAATCACATTGACTATACCTACAAAGTAAGGAATCAGATGGGAAGCTGGGCAGGACGGGAAGGTACCGTTCGCGGACGAACGGGAAGCTTTGGTCAGTCCTTGGAGCTGATGTATGAATATGAAGTGTTTGTACACCAGAAAGATCTAGAACAGGCAAAATATTTATTGGGAAAAGGCTTGTAAAAGTCTTTTCTTTTAACGTAAAAATGTTATAGTATGAGTAATACTTCTAACATTTCTAGGGAATCCGCTTCGCGGAAAAAGCAGACAAGGAGGGAGGGACAGTCTTATGAAAAGCAGTTATGCATCGGAAAAACTGAAAAATCAAATTTGGCCGGATTATATTGCACATTTTAAAAGCGAAACGACGAAGGGGTCTTATCTTGCAGATATTGAAGAACTGATGGCTTATTGTCGGAAAGATTTTCAGGAGATTACGGCAAAAGAGGTAAAGGCCTTTTATGAAGAATTGAAGGAGAGGACGAGAGCGGGGCGGATCAGCCCTGCTACAATGGCAAAGAAATTTAAAGAATACCATTCGTTTGCAGCCTATTTGTGCGAGCATCAGGAAAAGTATCAGATTCCAAAAAGTTATTCGGATGTTTACGCAGGATATCTTCCTTACCTGGCAAAGCAGGAACGTTATGCGAGGTCGGTTCCGATTGCGGATATCGACAGACTTTTAGCGGCAGCAAGGGAGGATGAAGCATCCTATACAATTATTACACTTTTGTATCGGGCAGGGCTTACGTCAAGAGAGATTACAGAAATGAAGGTGGAAAATATTCTGCTTTATGATAATGGAATGTATCTGGAGGTACCGGGACGAAAGGCACCAAGTTATGTTCCGGAAGATGCAGCAAAGGTTCTGCTTCACTATTTGGAGGTGTGTCAGCCGCAGGGGTATCTGTTCCGTAACCGGCGCGGAGATGCGTTGAATTTGATGTATATCAGCAGGATGTTGAAAAAATATGAGATGCAGGCAGGAATTCCCTGTTATAGTGCGCAGAGTATCCGTAATACCTGCGGAGTAACACTGTTTGCTTATGGTGCTAATGAGGAAGAGACGGCAGGACAGCTGGGAGTTACGGTAAAACAGATCCACCGTTATAAGAATTTAACTTACCGGGAGAATCTGTTAAAATCGGCCAATAAGCTTGTTCGGATAGCAGTGATACCTCCAGAATAGTGCGAATAATCAGAGAATTGATGATAAAATTAATTGTTATATAATTAACACAAAATAAAATGCGAATAATCTATTAAATAAGTAGAAATATACAAAAAGAATGTCATTTTTGTAACTATTATTGCTATTTTAAAAGTATTAAGGTAGAATAAATTAACAATTAATTTCGTGAGTGCAAGGTGTACAACAAAACCTAAAGGAAAAGGGGGCATAGTATGTTTGGACAGATTGCAGATTGGATTTACAAAGTGGACGGCATTATTTGGGGTTGGTGGCTGATCATCTTGTTGTTCGGAACGCATATCTTTATGACGATTCGAACCGGATTCATTCAGAGAAAGACTTTCAGTAAAGGAATTAAATTGTCCGTTACGAAAGATCCGGAAGCAGAAGGTGAAGTATCCAACTTTGGTGCATTGACAACCGCTTTGGCAGCAACGATCGGAACTGGTAATATTGTCGGTGTTGGTACGGCAATTGCACTTGGAGGTCCGGGAGCAGTTCTGTGGTGTTGGCTGTCTGGTGTATTTGGAATTGCAACCAAGTATTCTGAGTCATTGATTGCAGTTAAGTACCGGGTAAAGACGAAAGACGGGCGTATGCAGGGCGGCGCGATGTACGCACTTTCCAGGGGACTGAAGTGGAAAGGTCTGGGAAAAGCCTTAGGACTTATTTTCGCAATCTTTGCAGCATTTGCCTCTTTTGGTATCGGATGTGCAACACAGGTAAATGCAATTGCTAATATCGTTCAGGAGAACGTTGGTATTCCAAAGGCGGCGGTTGGTATCGCAGTGGCAGTATTAACGGCAATCGTAATCTTTGGCGGAATTAAGTCTATTGCAAAAGTTTGTGAAAAGTTAGTTCCGTTTATGGCGATTTTTTATGTACTTGGATGTATTATCATTCTGGGAATCAACTATGATTATATTATTCCGGCATTGTCAACGATTTTTAAGCTTGCCTTTACACCGGGCGCAGCAGCAGGCGGTCTGGTAGGAAGCGGTATTCGTCTAGCAATGCAGTATGGTATTGCGAGAGGATTATTCTCCAATGAATCTGGTATGGGTTCTGCGCCAATCGCAGCAGCGGCAGCACAGACAAGAAATCCGGTTCGTCAGGCATTGGTATCTTCTACAGGAACTGTTTGGGACACGGTAGTGGTATGTGCATTGACAGGTTTGGTTTTGGTTTCTACGATTATGAAGAATCCGGCGATTAATGCGGATCAGATCGAAGATGGTGGTATTCTTACGACATTGGCATTTGGACAGATTCCAGTTCTTGGACCGATTATTCTGACGCTTGGAATTATCTGTTTTGCCTACTCTACGATTCTTGGATGGGCATATTACGGAGAGCGTGCAGTTGAGTATTTTGCAGGGAAAAAGGGACTGGTTCCATATCGTATTCTCTATATCGCAGTTGCAGCGATTGCACCAATTGTAGCACTTGATGTTGTATGGGCATTGGCAGATATTCTGAATGCGTTGATGGCGATTCCGAACTTGATTGCGGTGCTTCTGTTGTCAAATGTAATTGCAAAAGAGACGAAGAAGTACATCAACAATCTGGATGCTTGGGATGAGGATCCGGTACCGGTTTTAGATAAATAAAAATAAAAAACAAAAAAGGGATTGACAAATCGATTTTAATGGATTAAAGTGATAAATATAAAGAGCGAAACCGTTGAGAAAGAAGAGTAACTTATCAGGCGGCATCAAAGAGAGCAGCAGATGGTGAGATTGCTGTATGAAGCAGATGAGCGAATGGCCTTTCGAGGGCAGTCTGAAATTTCAATTCAGGAACAGTAGGACTTGTCGGGAACCGAACCCGTTATCAATCAGGAGTGTATGTTAGTACATGAGAAAGTGGACGATTCGTCAATTTGAGTGGTACCGCGATAATAAGTATATTATTACCGTCTCAAACCGTAAGGTTTGGGGCGGTTTTTTAGTTTCCGGGACATGGCGGCAACTTTCTCTCCTAACAAAGTGAAACAGCGCATTTGCGTAAGAACCAGCATGAAAAAAGGAGAATGGAGCTATGAAAAGAAGAGTAACAGCAGGATTATTAACAGCAGCAATGATGACAATGATGTTAACAGGATGTGCAGGATCATCTGGAGACAAGAAGGAAAGCGGAAAAGAAAGTTATACCATTGGAATTGAGCAGTTTGCAGAACATGGTTCTTTAGATAACTGCCGGGAGGGGTTTTTAAAAGGGTTAGAAAGTGAAGGGATTGTAGAAGGTGAGAACCTGACGATAGACTACAAGAATGCGGCGGCAGATATGGGAACGGCAGGACAGATTTCTGACAGCTTTGTATCCGATGGAGTAGATATGATTTGTGCGATTGCAACCCCAGCGGCGCAGAGTGCATATAATGTAGCGATGGATGCGGATATCCCCGTGATTTACACCGCAGTTACAGATCCGGTAGAAGCGGAATTGGCAGACGCGGATGGCAATGCGGTTGGGGAAGTGACAGGAACTTCTGATAAGCTTCCAATCAAAGCACAGCTTGAGATGATCAGGAATCTGCTTCCAAATGCAAAGAAGATTGGAATTATGTATACGACAAGCGAGGCAAATTCTGTATCTGCAATTAAAGAATATAAGAAATTGGCGGGAGATTATGATTTTGAGATTGTAGAGAAAGGAATTACGGCAACTGCAGATGTTCCGCTGGCAACGGATGAGCTTCTTGGTGAAGTGGACTGTATCACGAATCTGACAGATAATACGGTGGTTTCGTCATTGTCTACAATTTTGGAGAAGGCTGGGGAGAAGAAGATCCCGGTATTTGGAAGCGAGATTGAGCAGGTCAAACTTGGATGCCTCGCAGCAGAAGGGATCGATTACATTTCTCTTGGAGAACAGACTGGAAAAATGGCAGCAAAAGTATTAAAGGGAGAAAAGAAAGCATCCGAAATGAAATATGAGATTATCACAGAGCCGGGATTCTATGTCAATACCAAGGTGGCAGAAAACCTGGGAGTAGAAGTACCGGAAGAACTGGTAAAAGATGCAGTAGAAAGCTTTCATGAGATTTCCGCAGAGTAAGGAGACAGAGTTATGAATTTTATGGTGACAATTATAGAGCAGGGACTGATTTACGGAATCCTTGCACTGGGAGTATATATTACGTATAAGGTATTAGATTTCCCGGATCTTACGGTGGATGGAAGCTTTCCATTGGGCGCGGCTGTTACAGCGGCGCTCATTACCAGGGGAATGAATCCTTATCTGACGCTTTTGGTATCCTTTACATCAGGAGCATTGGCGGGAGTTTGCACCGGACTGATTCATGTTAAGGGGAAAGTCAGAGATCTGCTTTCAGGAATTATTATGATGACGGCCTTGTGGTCTGTGAATCTTTATATTGCAGGAACTTCCAATGTACCGCTCTTTTCACAGAAGACGATTTTCAAAAATGAACTGATGGATGGAATGGTTCCAAAGAGTCTGCGCCCTTATTCAACGTTGATTCTGATTCTGGTATTGGTGCTGATCTGCAAAGTGCTTCTGGATCTTTACTTAAAGACAAAATCCGGGTATCTGCTGCGGGCAGTTGGCGATAATGAGGCATTGGTGACGGCGCTTGCAAAGGATCAGGGGAATGTCAAGATCCTAGGACTTTCTCTTGCGAATGGACTGGTTGCGATGGCAGGAAGTATATTTGCGCAGGAAGAAAGGGTTTTTGAGATCTCCATGGGAACCGGAGCAATTGTGATTGGTCTTGCCAGTGTGATTATCGGAACGAGTCTGTTCCGGAAGCTGACGGTATTCAAGGCAACAACGGCAGTTTTAATCGGATCTATTATTTATAAGGCGTGCGTGGCAATTGCTCTTAAAAACTTTGAACCGAATGCAATGAAGCTGATTACGGCCGTTCTGTTCCTGATTATTTTGATTTTCAGTATGGAGAGAAAAGGAGGGGCGAAGAAGCATGCTTGAGTTGAAAAAAATTTGTAAATACTATAACCCAGGGACCGTAAATGAAATGTGCCTGTTTGATCAATTTGATCTGAAGATCGAACAAGGAGAGTTCGTGTCAGTGGTTGGAAGCAACGGTTCAGGGAAAACATCGATGCTGAATATCATTTGTGGAAGCGTTCCGCTGGAATCAGGTCAGGTGCTGATGCAGGGGCGTGATATCACAAAACAAAAGGAATATCAAAGAAACGCAAAGATTGGACGCGTTTATCAGAATCCGGCAATGGGAACCTGCCCTTCCATGACGATATTGGAAAATCTATCGTTGGCAGATAACAAAGGAAAACGCTTTGGCTTGGGGCGAGGAAGTAATAAGGCAAGAGTGGAGGCTTATCGGGAAGAATTAAGGAAGCTGAATCTGGGGCTGGAAGATAAGCTGGAGGTAAAAGTAGGAGCGCTGTCCGGCGGACAGCGTCAGGGGCTGGCGCTTTTGATGGCGGTGATGACACCCATCGATTTCCTGATTCTGGATGAACATACGGCGGCGCTGGATCCTAAGACGGCAGATCGGATTATGGAGCTGACCGGTGAAGTGGTAAAGGAAAAGAATCTGACAACGATTATGGTGACGCATAATCTTCGGTATGCGGTAGAGTATGGGAACCGTCTGCTGATGATGCATCAGGGACAGGTGATTCTGGATAAACAAGGGAAAGAGAAGGAAGAAACATCGGTGGAAGAGATTCTGGGCCTGTTCAATGAGATTAGTATTGAGTGCGGAAATTAGGAATGTGCTTGCAGTACTTTGCAAAATCGGCTACAATCTTAGAAGATATTAGAAAGAAAGAAGGAGAGCAAAGGATGGCAAAGAAAGTTGCACAGTTTTTTAAAGTGAGTTTTGAGCAGTTTCGTCAAGGGTATGAGGATACATTTGGAACAACAGATACGGAAGAACTTCGCGGGATTTATGAGGAGATTAAGCTTCCAAAGCGGGCAACGAAAGGGTCTGCAGGGTATGATTTCTATATGCCGGTTACGGCAGAATTAATGCCTGGAGAGACGCTGAAGATTCCGACGGGAATCCGTGTTAAGATTGCGACCGACTGGGTATTAAAGTGCTATCCGAGAAGCGGACTGGGATTTAAATATCGTTTGCAGCTGAATAATACCGTGGGAATTATTGACAGTGATTATTATATGTCTGATAATGAAGGACATATTTTTGCGAAGATTACCAACGACAGCAATGAAGGCAAGACGGTGGAGTTAAAGAAGGGAACCGGATTTATGCAGGGGATCTTTGTGGAGTATGGGATTACGGTAGATGATGAAACAACAGAAGTGCGAAATGGCGGATTTGGAAGTACGACAAGGTAAAAAAGTAAAAATGAAAAAGGCTGGTACCGGAGCTTTTGTTCCGACACCACCTTTGTCCACCGTTTAAGAGGAAGAACAGCCGGCGAAGCGTTCTTCCTCTTTTGTTTGTGTCACAGCAAAAATAAACCCCCTGCTATGCAGGGGGAGGACAGATCTTTAGATATAAGTATGAACTCCTGTGCTAAAATAAAAGTGGGTCTGCAAAACCACAAATAAAATAGCACAGGAGGTCCTAAGAATGGACGTAAATAGTTTAGCTCATACAAAATGGGATTGCAAGTATCATATCGTTTTTGCACCAAAATATCGCCGTCAGGTAATCTACAAAGATATAAAAGCGGATGTGGGGCAAATATTAGGAACATTATGCAGAAGAAAAGGGATAGAAATTATCGAGGCAGAATGTTGCAGTGATCATATCCATATGCTGATAAAAATTCCACCGAAATATTCCGTGTCAGAAATAGTGGGATATTTGAAAGGAAAAAGCTCGCTTATGATATTTGAAAAGCATGCGAATTTAAAGTACAAGTATGGGAACAGACATTTCTGGTGCCGAGGATATTATGTAGATACGGCAGGCAAGAACACCGCTGCGATTAAAGCGTATATTCAGAATCAACTGAAAGAAGATTTAGAATATGACCAGATGTCATTAGTAGAGTATATCGACCCGTTTACGGGTGAGCCGGTAAAGAAAAACAAGAAATAAACCACTTGGAGTGGTAGTAGGAAATCAAAGCAAACCAGCAAGCCCCCTTAGGGGCTAAGCCGGAGTAAGGAAGCGCTGAGTAAGCCCCTTTAGGGGCGGCTGTGGATGTGGTGCAGTTGGCAGACCTTCAGTGCGCCTTCCGGGCGCAAGCAGGTAATAGCCCCTTATAGGGGCAGAACAAGCCACCGGCTAAGCCGGTGGTCTTGACTAGTTCAGTTTAATGTTCAAATAGTTTCGTCCCGACAATGTCTTGTTAAAGCAGAAGCTTAAGAGGATAACGAGACATCCGGCAGCAAAGCCTGCCCAGTTAAATAACGCAGTCAGAATCAGAAGCTGCAACCGCATAAATTTCAAGGCGTAACCAAGTTCGAAGTTGGGCTGGGTATAATTTGCCACTGCGACAAATGCCATATAAAGCATGACTTCGGAGTTGAACCAGCCGGATTTCACTGAGAATTCTCCCATCACAAGACCGGCGATGACGCTTAGGGGAGTGCTTAGCATACTAGGGGTATTTAAGGCTGCAAGGCGCAGACCGTCGATGGCGATTTCCAGCATCAGGAGCTGAAAAATCAGCGGAATATTAACCGTGTCCTTGACGGCTACGAAGGCAAAAATTTTAGGAAGCCAGTTTAAGTTTTGCATAAAGAGCAGAAATAAAGGGGTTAAAAATATGGTCATCAGATTAATCAATACGCGGGAAAACTTCAGGTATACGCTGGTGAGCGTTGGAAAATAATAGTCGTTGGCTTCTTCAATGATATCCAGTACAGACGTAGGGAGAATCATTGCAGACGGCGAGTTGTCTACAAGGATAACCACTTTCCCTTCAAACAGGCAGGCAGCGGCAGTGTCCGGTCGTTCCGTGAATTTGAATTTAGGGAATGGGTTGTACCATTTGCGTTTGAACATGCATTCTGCCAAGGTTTGTTGGTTCATACGAAGATCATTGGTTTGAATGTTTTTGATCCGTTCGGATACGGTCTGCAGAAGCTTTTGATCCACCCGGTCTGACATATAGCAGATGGCTACGTCAGTGCGGGAACTTTCGCCTACCTCCAGCATTTGCATGGTCAGATGAGGATCCCGGATGCGTCGTCTAAGAAGCGCCGTATTAAATACGATCGTTTCCACAAATCCATCCCTGGATCCGCGTAAGGACTTGTCTTTGTCTGGTTCTTCCACGCTTCTTGCAGGATATGTGCGGCAATCGATGGCGATGCAGGCCTCATAGCCGTCTATGAACAGGCAGGTGACTCCGGACAGGACGTTTTTTAATACCTGATCAAAGTCGCCAAGAACGTCTACCTCTACGTATGGAATGCACATGCGTGCAAATTGTGTGGCGTCTGCAGGCATGGTCTCTTCTGTTACCTTGAACATGGAATCCATGATTTTGAGCATGACTTCGTCTTTGGTAAATCCATCTATAAAATAAAAGGTCGCCATGCGGCCTCCGATCAGCATGTCCCGCTGAATAATGTCAAAGCTTTCTTTCACCGGCAGTGTTTCGTTCATATAGTTCATGCTGGCTTCTCTGGATGCTGTAATGATTTTTGGTTCCGGCATATGATTTCCTCCGCTTATTCAATCAGTTGTTTTAGCAATAGAATGCCCGGATTTGTGGATGCTTATACAGGTGTTTTCTGGGAGTTATCCGACTCTTTCATAGTAATTTTATTTTACAGAATGAGAGGATAGTGTTAAAATCATACAATGTGAAATAATTTGTGAAGGAAAGAGGTTTGAAAAATATGCAGGAGAAAAAAGATGATCGACTGGGAACAGAGCCGCTTGGGAAACTGATGGTATCATTGGCGCTTCCGGCGGTTGCAGCTCAGCTTATTAACTTGCTGTATAATATTGTGGATCGAATTTATATTGGCCATATTAAGGGGTATGGAGATGTGGCATTAACTGGAGTAGGAGTGACATTTCCAATTATTATGTTAATCGCTGCATTTAGTGCATTTGCCGGAATGGGTGGAGCTCCGCTAGCATCCATTCAGCTGGGGAAAAAGGATTATCAGGAGGCTGAGAAAATCCTTGGAAATTCTGCGGGAATGATCGTGTTTTTTTCCATTGTTCTTACCATTGGATTTTTGATTTTTAAGACGCCGGTTCTCTATGCTTTTGGAGCGAGTGATGCAACAATTGGATATGCAGAAGATTATATTACAATTTACTTATTTGGAACGATTTTTGTACAGCTTGCTTTGGGACTGAATACATTTATCAGCGGGCAGGGCGCTGCAAAGACTGCGATGTTGTCGGTTCTTATTGGAGCAGTGATCAATATCTGCCTGGATCCGGTATTTATTTTTGCGCTGGATATGGGAGTGAAGGGAGCGGCTCTTGCAACGGTGATTTCACAGGCAGTCAGCGCAGTGTGGGTTGTGCGTTTCCTTGTTTCGGGCAAGAGTGTGATCCGGCTGAAAACATCCAATATGCGTTTGGAAGGAAAGATTGTGCGCAATATCGCAAGCCTTGGAATTTCTCCGTTTATTATGCAGAGTACAGAGAGTCTGGTAAGTATTACATTGAATGCCGGACTTCAAAAGTACGGCGGAGATCTCTATGTGGGAACGATGTCGATTATGACCAGTGTTATGCAGATGATCGTAATTCCGGTACAGGGAATTACGCAAGGGGTACAGCCGATTATCAGCTATAACTATGGAGCTGGGAATAAGAAGAGAGTGATTGGCACATTCAGCCGTCTGATCGGAATCTGCTTTGGAGCAACGCTGGTCCTTGCCGGAGTTGCCGTGCTGGCACCGGAGGTGTATGCGTCCATCTTTACATCTAAGAGAGAATTGGTGGAACTGACGTCTCAGGTGATGCCGGTCTATTTTATGGGGCTTACCATTTTTGGTATTCAGTCTGCGTGTCAGTCTACTTTTCTGGCGCTTGGAGAGGCAAAAGTGTCGGTGCTGATTGCACTTCTTCGGAAAGTGATTTTGTTAATCCCTTTGGCAATTCTTCTGCCGAAATGGATGGGTGTTATGGGAATTTACCGTGCAGAGCCAATTGCGGATGTAACGTCTGTGGTTGTTACATCGATATTGTTTATCTTTACAATGAAAAAAATTTTGCCTAAGATGGGCAAAAGTGATATGATGGAGGAAAAGAAAAATTAAGCATCAGAGGAGGGAAATACATGAGCGATTATGTTGTAACAGTGAATAGTACCGTGGATCTTCCGAAAGAATGGCTTGCAGAGAGAAATGTTCCGGTCATTCCTTTGAAATATACCATAGATGGCGAGACCTATGAAGATATGGCGGGGCTGTCATCAAAAGAATTTTTTCAGAAACTAAGAGACGGAAAGATGGCTGCGACATCACAGATCAACCCGGAGGAAGCAAGGGAGGCATTGGAGCCATTTTTAAAAGAAGGAAAAGATGTACTCCATTTGGCATTTTCTTCTGCTCTTAGCGGCACCTGCAATAGTATGCGGATTGCGGCGGAAGAGTTGAAAGAGGAATATCCGGAGCGGAAAATTATCGTGATCGATACGCTGTGCGCGTGCCTTGGAGAAGGACTTCTTCTCTATTATGTGCTGAAACTTAAGAAGGAAGGAAAAACCATCGAAGAAGTGGAATCGTGGGTGGAGGAAAATAAACTTCATATCTGTCACAATGTTACCGTAGATGATTTGAATCATCTGCAGAGAGGCGGACGGATTTCAAAGACGGCAGCCGTTCTTGGAACAATGGTACAGATTAAGCCGATGATTCATATGGCTGACGATGGTTCGCTTCAGGTAGTTGGAAAAGAAAGAGGACGGAAGCGCTCTCTGAATAAGATTGTGGATAAAGCAGTTGAACAGAGCAAAGGATGGGAACAGGACATTGTAATGATTACCCATGGAGACTGTCTGGAAGATGCCCAGTATGTTGCAGAACTGGTTCGCGCGAAGATGGGAATTGAGAATATTCTGATTAATAATATAGGAACGGTAATTGGAAGTCATACAGGACCGGGAGTGGTAGCGGTATTCTGTATGGGAAATAAGCGGTAACAGAGTCGGAGGAAACAAAAATGAAGAAGAATCTGACGATTGATGCCAAAATGAAAGAACTCTGGCCGGCGACAAGGGTTGGGTGCTTTCAGTATCGGGTAAAAGTAGAAAAGAAAAATGAAGAAATGTGGAAGTATCTGAAGAAGGATATTTTCAAAAAAACGAAGGATGCAATCTTTGATTATGGGGTAAATGATATTCCAAATATTAAAGAGTCAAGACTTGCATATAAGGCTTTTGGCAAGGATCCTAGCCGTTACCGCGTATCCTCAGAAGCGTTGATTCGCCGAATTGGACAGGGCAAAGGTCTGTATGAGGTCAATACAGTGGTGGATGTGAACAACCTGATCTCAATTGAATCAGGCTTCTCGGTAGGGTCTTATGATACTGCGAATATCGAAGAAGACTTAGTGTTTCGTGTAGGGCGAGAAGGAGAGACTTACAAAGGAATTGGAAAAGAAGAGATCAAGATCGACTGTCTTCCGGTTCTGGCGGATGAAAAGGGAGCCATTGGAAGCTCTACCAGTGATTCGGAGCGTGCGATGATTACAGAATCAGCCGCCGAGGTTCTGACGCTAATCTATTCCTTTTCGGATAATGACGATCTGGAAAAGGCATTAGAATACGGAAAACGGTATCTGGAAACCTACGCAGGTGCAGAAGAAATAGAAAGCTGGATTGTAGAATAAAAGTTAAGAAAACACCGGATTTGTAAGAATATCAAATCCGGTGTTTTTATTGTGTCACAGCAAAAATAAACCCCCTGCTATGCAGGGGGAGGACAGATCTTT